>Ga0102832_1000009_pt1 | contig 809220 bp, 709 predicted proteins | sample EBPBio282013_DNA_FD_88942 | JGI IMG/M metagenome (GOLD analysis project Ga0102832, IMG submission 88942) | Wastewater treatment Type I Accumulibacter community from EBPR Bioreactor in Madison, WI, USA - Reactor 2_5/28/2013_ DNA (Illumina Assembly) | ecosystem: Engineered > Bioreactor > EBPR >... | reverse complement strand
GAAAAAGAAGGACTTTTACAACAATAACAATAGTTTATTTTATTATTGTATCTGTCTAAACTATTGGGATCACTTTATATTAGCCTTTTTTTCAATTTGGGGAATTTCTTCTTTTTATTTTAAAAAAACTGAACAATTTGATCTGTTTCTCTCAATTTTTGTTCCTGTACTTTCAATTTATTATATTTTATTTCGGAAATTATTTAAACTGAAAGTTAAGTTATATGTACTATTAGCATTGCTTTTTCTTTACCTTTCTGATTTAATATATGTGAGTAGAATTAGCTTTAATTATGAAACAAAAATGAATAGCCAAATGGTGCTGATGCTATTTACACAATTGTTTTATTTATTTGAATTTAGAATTGAGGGCTCAAGATTGGTAAAAATCCGGGGTGTTGATATTTTTAAAGTTGTAATTCCAGCTGTATTGATATTTTTTCTTTCGGGATTTGTTTTCTTAGATGTTGAAAATATCTTTCAATACTTGTTGATGTTTATGACTGCCATTTTGATATTTTTACTTTCCATTATCAGCATGTACAGACCCGTTAACAATTATTCATATTTTACACTCATATCCGGAATATTTTTAATGTTTTTCTCGAATATTTTATATGTGTATTTTTATTTCAAAAACCCGGTAAATTTTGTTTTCTCTACTAGCTTAATATGTTATTTTGTTTCACAAATTTTAATTATTGAAGGTTTTACATCGTCAAGGAAGACTATAAAATGATAAAAACAGGAAATGCTAAAAAGTATGTATATCTATTTTTTATCGCTTCGGTAATCGAAATCACCTCATATTATTTTTTTGGGGAAATAGCCAGCCTCATAATTAAAATTTTTCCAACCTTATCACTGTTTTTTTATTATTATTTAAGTTCGCCTTTCCCAAAAAAGAATTTTGATAAATTTTTGTTAGGGTCAATAATTTTTACTTTTTTTGGTGAAATAGCATTTTCATTTTCTCATATTGATTTGGTTATTACATTTGCATTATTTTTCTATCTAATTGAACATCAGATATATATTAGTTTGGTCAGGAGTCAGAGAAAAGGTGAGTTTTATTTCGGAAGTAAAGATTTTTTCAAATTCGGGTGGCCATATTTGCTTTTTGCTTTTTTGTTTTTTGGTTTTTTTTTAATGGAAATTGTGCCTGATTCATTCTTCTTTTTGGTATTAATTTATGTTTTTCAGTTTGCAATTTTGGGCGTATTTTCTATTCTGATAAGTTCCGAAAATCCTGGGAAAAATTTCTTACTTTGGGGTATTGCATTAAATGTAATTAGTGATATTCTATCCTCCTTTTATTTATTTCAAAATGGATTTAATTATGATTATTTGTTAATTAGATCTACATTTTTGTTTTCTAAGTTTTTGATAGTAAGCGGATTTATTGAAGGTCGCAAACATGTAGAATTAAAATACCGTAAATATTAATCATTAGGATAAGGCAAATAGATAAATCCTGCAAAGCCTTCATCAATTACAAACAAGCAACAATATTCATCGGCGTCTTTATAATTTTCTTTGAATAGTTCATCGGACTCTTGTCCGATCATATTCCTGGAGACAAATTCTTCAACAAAACTCGCTCTGTAATGGTACTCAGTTTTAAAGTCAGAAGCGTGAAAAAGCAGGGCTCCCAATTCTATTTCCTCAGTTGAAACTACAAAAATCGGAAATTTTGAGTATTCTCTTTTCCTTATTTGGTAAGAGGCTTCTTTGAGGTGATCCGATACTTTTACAAAATCACTAGCCACTTTCCCCATCAATTTTTGGTTGATCTCCGGCGAATTAGCGTCGTCCATTAAGGTATTTTCGTTACTATGATTTATCATATTTTTAAACTTTAATATTGGGCCGAAATCAAAAGCCCCAGGTCTTTGAATTTTAGATTAAATTTTTTAGCCAGATATAAGTTAGTGACTGAACCTTTGTGGCAAACCACACCTTTCATAAACCATTTGTTTTGGAAAATCATTTCATTTACTCCTCCCAAGCCTTCAGTTTTTAATAATACCGGAGAAAAAATATTACTTAATGCCATGCTGGCAGTATGTGCAAATCTGGAGGCAATATTCGGAACACAATAATGAATCACCCCGTGTTTTTTGAATACCGGACTTTTATGGTTGGTTACCACCGAGGTTTCAAAACACCCCCCATGGTCAATCGCCACATCAATGATTACAGAGTTGGGCTTCATGTTGGATACCATGTCCTCTGATACCACCATGGGTGCCAGTCCTTTGTCACCTCTGAGGGCTCCAATCACCACATCGGCTTCAGCAACTGCCTGAGCCAAACTTACTGAATCGATGATAGAAGTATATACCCTTGTGCCCACAGCATATTGCAAGCGGTGAAGTCTGTAAAGTTGTCTGTCAAAAACTTTTATATTTGCTCCCAGGCCCAGGGCTGATCTAACAGCAAATTCGCCCACAGTACCAGCTCCAATGATCACGACATTGGTGGGGGGTACTCCTGTAATTCCACCCAAAATCACTCCTTTGCCATTATTTACACTACTAAGATACTCCGTCGCAATCAAAATAACTGCACTTCCGGCGATTTCGCTCATTGCTCTAATTATAGGGAATTCTCCGACTTTATCCTGGATATATTCATAGGCAATGGCCGTAATTTTCTTTTTGTTGAGATTGTCAAAATATTCTTTACTTAGAAAGGGCAGGTTTAAGGTCGAAATTAAGGTGGTATTAGGCTTTATTATGTCGAATTCTTCATTAACCAGTGGATCAATTTTTATAATAATATCATTTTCAAAGATTTCCCTATGGTTATAAACAATTTTAGCCCCGGCATTTGAATATTCTATATCAGAAAAATTAGATTTTTCACCTGCTCCTGATTCAACCGAAACTTCCAGATTGTTTTTTACCAATAAACCCACAGCATCTGGTGTTAGTGGTACCCTGTTTTCATGTTCTGAAAGCTCTTTTGGAACTCCCAAACTCAGACTTTTTTGGGTTTTCATAATTGCCATAGGTGATTCCTTGGTTTCAAGGGCACCTTGTCTCGCCAGTTCTTTAAGTGTATCGGTTGTCATTTTTCAATAATTTTTAAGGTATAATCCCTGGTGTTATTTGGGTTGTGTTCTATTTCAATACTCAGGTAAGGCACTGGAAGTAGCTGCTCGATCACTTCCGGCCATTCTATTATACAAAGTTTGCCGGAATCCAGGTATTCTTCCATTCCAAAGTCTAAGGCCTCTTCCAGGTTTTTAAGACGGTAGCAATCAAAATGAAATACTTTTTGATCATAAATATTTACATATGAAAAGGTAGGGCTTTGTACATCATCTTTTATGTCCAGCTCTTTGGTGATGGCTTTGGTTAATGTTGTTTTTCCAGTTCCAAGATTACCCTTCAAAGTCCAGATTGAAAAGTTTTCACCCATTTTAATAATAGCTTTGACAACTTCGGAAACCTTGTTTTGAGGTATTTCTTTAAACTTTTGCAAATCAATTTTTTTTACAAAAATAGCATATTCTTTGCCAATTTAAAGCTTCTAAAATTTAATAAAAACTTGTTCGGAAGAATTTTAAAAGGATATTCTAGTTATTATAAATTAGTGGGATTAAATGGTCTCATTATTGTTCGAAAGCATTAAATTAAATTTCATAATTGCTTATTTTTCAGCAAGTTTATCGAAATTCACTTTATTATTAGATATTTCATTAATTGTACAAAAGGGATATTAAATAGATATTTTTTGAGGTGAAATAAATTATTGAATTCATAAAAAAATATTTTTTGGGCTAAACTAAATTATCAGTTTTTTATTTCGGAAATTTGGGATTGCATTTTAAGCCCAGATACTGTTCATGCTCGAGAATCGGAAACCTACGATCCTTATTTTCTTTTATACCATCGGAGTTATTTATTTGCTCCGCTTATTTTATTTGCAAGTTTTAGATCCAAAATACAAATCTTTGGGTGCTAATAACTCTATAAGGAAGCAAATTAGCATTCCGCTTCGTGGGCAAGTTTATGACCGAACAGGAAAGTTGATAGTGGCCAACGAAGAAGTGTATGATATGTACGTGACTCCCAAAAAAGTCAAAAGCATGGATACGCTTAGCTTTTGCAGATTGTTTAACATCACAAAAGGCTATTTTGATAGTACACTTGCCGTTGCCAAAGATTTTTCTACAGAAAGACCTTCAGTTTTTTTAAGACAACTTACCAAAGAAGATTATGCAAGTGTGGTTGATGCTATGATCCAGTACCCTGGCTTCACTTTTGAGCAGTCTTTTTTCAGGACTTATCCCGGAAATACAATGGCCAATGCTCTTGGGTATATCGGGGAGATTCCTCAAAAAATGTTTGAAGAGCAAGAAGAAGATTATTACAGAAAAGGTGATTATATCGGACTTTCAGGTTTAGAAAAATTTTATGAAGAAGACTTGCGGGGTACCCGGGGTATAAAATTTACCTTAATGAATGCCAAAGGCGAGGAAAAAGGGAAATACGCCGAGGGAAAATACGATACCATGGCCGTAATAGGTAAAAACCTGTATACCGCCATTGATTTGGCAACCCAACAATTGGCCGACACTTTGTTTTCTCATAAAGTAGGATCTGTAGTGGCCATAGACCCAAAGACTGGTGGAATTATTGCAATGGGGTCCTATCCAACGTATGATCCTAGTTTGCTTTCCGGCAAGCAGTTTTCAAAGAATTATGCTAAACTTAGCACCAATCCAGACAGACCCTTAAATAACAGGGCTATTTCGGCTTTTTATCGTCCGGGTTCTACATTTAAGCTGGTTCAGGCGGGTATTGGTCTTCAAATGGGTGTAATAAATCCGAAAACCTCTTTTGCTAGTTCGCCATCTGCATTTATTTTTCATAGCGGACCTTACGAGGCCGCCAATTTGTATAATGCTATACAATTGTCGAGTAACCCCTATTTTTACAATGTTTTCAGGAAAATCATAGCCAATAATAAGGAGACTAATCCATTTAAACAAGCCCGTGTAGGATTAGAGATTTGGGGTGAATATGTTGGAAGATTTGGGTTCGGAACCAGACTTGGGATAGATTTGCCATCTGAGACCAAAGGGAAAGTGCCTGATGTTAAGCTTTATGATAAGGTCTATGGCAAAAACCAATGGAAATATTCCAATTTTTTCTCGGTTAGTATTGGTGAAGGAGAATTGGGAGTTAACGTTCTTAAATTGGCAAATATGGCTGCTACTATAGCCAATCGTGGTTATTGGCTTACTCCTCATATCGTTAATTCTTTGGGGCTGAATAAAGGAAACGCAAAAGGAGTACCTGTTGAAACCCATAAAACTCAAATTGAACCCCGCCATTTTGAGGAAATTTTAAAAGGTATGTTATTGGTTGTAACCAACGGAACCGGTAGATCCGCCCAGGTAGAGGGCATTGAAGTTTGCGGAAAAACAGGTACTTCTCAAAACAAAAGAGGTAAAGATCATTCGATTTTTATAGCGATAGCTCCGCGATACAATCCCAAAATTGCGATTGCTGTTGTGACAGAAAATGCGGGTTTTGGAGGTACGGCGTCGGCACCGATAGCCGGATTACTTATTGAGCAGTATTTGAAAGGAAAAATAAGCCGACCGGCTTATAAAGACCAAATTGTTAACACACATTATACCACTGTTGCTGCGGCAAACTCGTACAGACAGAAAATTTCAACTCAAAAACAAACAGCTCCTAAAAAAGATTGAACTGATGGCGAAGGATATAGATATTAAACAAGGAATCGACTGGACCACAATCTGGATATACATTGCATTGCTTTCCGTGGGTCTGGTAAACATTTATGCTGCAGTTTATGACGTAGATAGCCCTCAGGCTATTTTTTCTCTTAGTCATAATGCAGGCAGGCAAATTTTGTTTCTGTTTGTGGCTTTTGCACTGGTGATGGTGATTTTGTTTGTAGATTTTAAAATCTACGACACTTTTGCTTACATTTTTTATGGGATAATGATTTTGGTCTTAATAGTCACCATTTTTTTGGGTTCAGACATAAAAGGATCCAGATCGTGGATTAAACTGGGCAGTTTTTCACTTCAGCCCGCTGAATTTGCCAAGACCTTTACCGTTATGGCTTTGGCAAAATACCTTTCAACGCTTGGAGTAAATGTCTCCAAATTTAAATATGCATTAAGGGCTGCTCTTTTTATTTTTGTACCACCTATTATTATAATCCTGCAAAAAGAAACCGGCTCTGCTTTAACCTTTGCATCCCTGGTCATAGTATTGTATCGTGAAGGTCTTCCCGGAATATATCCGGCTTTGATGATTGCTTTTATTTTGATGTTTATTTTAGCATTGATTTTTCCTAATTGGGCAGTCGTAATGGGATTGGCTTTGGTTGGAGTTTTGTTTTGGTACTTGTTTCTAAAAAGATATGAACGAACCCGGCAAAATTTTCAAAGGATTCTGGGCTTATTTATTTTATTTTCGGGATTTGTGTTGACTGTAGATTTTATAATCAACAACGTATTGGCACCTCATCAACAAAAGCGTATAAAGGTTTTGGTAAATCCTGACATCGATCCCCGAGGTGCAGCCTGGAATGTAACCCAATCAAAAACAGCTATTGGAAGCGGTGGTTTTGTGGGTAAGGGGTATTTGAAAGGCACCATGACCAAAGGAGACTTTGTGCCTGAGCAGGACACCGACTTTATATTTTGTACCGTAGGGGAGGAGTGGGGCTTTGTTGGAAGTTTTGTATTATTAGGGCTGTATTTTATCTTATTAAACAGAATTCTGAGTCTTGCGGAAAAACAGAAATCAAAATTTGCCCGAATTTACGGATATGGTGTAGCAAGTATTATTTTCTTCCATATTCTGGTAAATATAGGCATGACTGTGGGATTAATGCCGGTCATCGGTATTCCACTGCCATTTGTTAGCTACGGAGGGTCATCTTTGTTGTCATTTACCTTACTGTTATTTATTTTCTTAAAGCTCGACGCCCACCGAAGCTACAAAGTCTAAGCGATTTTTTCAAGAAAATTATTGATAAAATCAGCACACATTTTCGGGCTTTCAAGCATACCGGCATGTGCTACATCATCAAGCAAAAGAACGTTTGGCTTTTTGGGTAATACAGATTGTGTAAGTGCATCCTGGTAAGTAACAAAAGTATCAAATACCCCAATAATCTGAAAAACCGGAATTGCCAGGCTTTGTAAGGTGTCGAAATGATTTCTCCGGCCTTTCATGGCAATAGTTGCCGCCAAAAGAGCCTCGTTTGGGATATTGCTAAATAATTTTATATTGTTGTTTATCAATTCTTTGTGAGCTGATTTATAAGCTTCACTAAACATATTGGGGTAGAAATGTCGGATAAACATTTCGGTGTCGTGTTTGATCAAAAACTGAATGGTTTTATCACGGGCATCCTTTTTTTCTTCACTGTCGGCAGCAGCAGTAGAGTGAAACATTCCCAGGCCGGTAATTTTGTCGGGGAACTGGTGACAAGCTTCGATAGCGATGTAACCACCCATGGAATGGCCGATTACCACGGCTTCTTTGATGCCATTTTTATCAAACTCTTTATGAAGCCATTCGGCATATTCCGGTATTGAAAAGCAATCTTTCTTCTTTGAAAAATCAGGGGTAAAATATTTAATTTTTGGGTTTAATAATGGTATAAAATCATCCCAAATGCTGGCGTTTTCTCCGAAACCATGTAATAAAACTACATTCATTTTTTAAAGATGCTTTTGATGCGTTTTCGTCGGTAATATTTTTTCAAACCCAAATATAGAAAAACCAACGATGCCAAACCAAAAATGAGGACAAGTTGATTTAATGAAAATAAAGCAAGTATTGCCGCAATAACTAGAAATACCAAACCGATTTTTAGGTTATCATTAAAAAGTGGATATAGTTTTTTGTGCTTTAAAGTGCTTTTTTCGGCTATTTTTTCTTTAATATTATCTTCAGAAATATAGTATCCAGTTTTTTTTGTCTTTGTAAAATCTGAGTTTTCCTGCCTTAATATTTCCTTTTCAAAATCCTCTGTTTCTACTGGATTGTGGGGCTTGAATTCGAGAGTCTCCTCAATACTAGCAGTTATTTCTGGTTGTTTAGTAGAAATTTTGGTGTCTGTTTCAGGAAAAGATTGGCTGAGCGAAGGGATTTTTTCGGAGTGATAGTTTACCGATTTTCCAGGCTGAAAAAAGACTAATTTTTTATGACAAGAAACCAAAGTCAAGGCAAACAATGCCAATATGATATTTTTAAACATATATAATAATAGAAATTGAAAACACTAATACGGTCAATCTTTAGATCTATTGTCTTTTACGATCAGGAAAAAATCATTTTCCAGTTCGAGATAGCCAAAATCATAGACAAAATTATAAACAGAGCCTTTTTGAGTTTTCCTGATGTGAGTAATATGGTTAAAGTCAAATCCTTTGTCATTCAATGTTTTACGTGTAGTTTTGCTTTTTTCTTCGGGGCAAAGTAATTCAAGAATTCTTCTGTTTTTTTTGAGCGTATTATTGATGTTTCTTACATAATTGGTGTCACCGGCATTTAGCTTATTGTTATAGGTATTGCGACACATATCAGAGCAGAATTTTTTATCAATTCTACCCAAAATAGGATTTCCGCATTCGGGGCAGTGTTTCATGAGTTTTTAAAATTTTAATATTTCTGTTCCAAGTTGTAATCTTTAATAAATTTGTAAATAGTTATTATTTATTTGTTATTTTTGACTAAAACTAAATTAAATCAATATGATACGTAGAAACAATCCAACAGTTTCAAATATAAAATTAAAAACATTATTTTACATATTTTTCATAATTTTTTCAATAATTCCAGGTTTTTCGCAAATAAAAAAAGGCAGCCCCCCAGTTTACAACATAAATGCAACTGCTGCTGTTGGTTGTACTCGACTAGCAGATATAAATAGTTTGGTTTTTTCATCTGGATTTGTTCTTCCCGCATATGTGAATTCTAGTGATTTTGTATTTCCAGTGGGTGGAAATACAGGATGTCTGGTTTCAGTGCCAAATCAATATTGGTTTTTGATAAAAGTTGATTCTACAATTAATGGAACATTAAATTTTGGTTTCACAAATAGTTCTAATTATGACATTGATGGTGCTATATACGGGCCTGTTTTTAACAATGATTTGAATTATGCTTGTTCAGCGGTAACTAATCCACCTTTAACTTGTGATTTTGGTTCAGAACCTGATGTAAGATTAACATTAACAAATGTTGTAAATAACAAATACTATATAATTGTCCTAACTAATTATTCAAATCAAAATACAAATATTAATATTAATCAACCTGTTGGTGGACAAGTGAAGTATTATATTCCAAATGATTGTGTCGTTAAAGCTGCATCAATAGAAGGAAATTATTCTATAACCGCTGGGCAATCTGCACAACTAAAAGTGAGTTATTCAGTTAACCCACCAGTAAATTTAAATATTGAAAATTTTGGCCAAATTGTAGCCACAACCAACCCTCAATTTATCTCTGTTTCTCCTTCGCAAACAAGTCAGTATAGAATTCTTACTGCAACTAGCACCCAATGTGGTTCTCTCACGCCAACTGGTTTGGCAACCGTTTTGGTTCAAAACAATTCTAACCAAAATAAATTGGTTTCCTGTTTCGAATTTGATAATAATTTTTTAGATGAAAAAGGAATAAATCAAGCTTTTAATACCTCCGTTGGATTTACAAGTGATAGATTTGGAAATCCCAACAGAGCAGCTCTTTTCACTGGTAATAATTATCTAAATGTAACTTCGAACGAATTTTTGAATGGTCAATATACTTTTTCTGCATGGGTTAAATTCAATAGTATTCCTCCAACAAACACATATACTTGCCTTTTCTCTGTTGGAAATGATGGTGGAGATCAATCATTTGGAGTGATGAATAATTACGGGGCACATTTTACAGGAGACAGGCCAAAGTGGGTTTTGCCAAACTATATTGGTTATGGGCAAGGAGGGGGTTATCCTATGGCAAATGATACTTTAACTGTTGATGATTGGAATTTAATTACAATGACCAGGGGTTCTGATTCATTGAAAATTTATATAAATGGGATAAGAAAGGCATCTGTATCAGCCAATGGCTCATCTCCCTATTATGCCGGAAACATTGCGAAGATTGGGTCACGGTATTTTGGTGGTCAGGGTTTTAATGGGGCAATGGATGAATTAAAAATCTTTTCTGGAGCATTGTCAGAAGCAGAAGTTAGGGTTTTATTTCTAAAACAAAGTTGTAATTATGAATATTTGAATTTTAGAGAAAGATCAAGAATTTTTTGTCTGCCATTTGAAAATGGGTTTCAGGAAATGATTAATAACATTCCGATAATACAGTCTAACATTAATTTAACACCTGATCGAAATAACAACTTGAATTCTGCAGTGCAGTTCAATGAAAATTCATCATTTGAGTTGTCAAGTCCTATATTATTTTCTCAAACTTATTCAACTTCCCTGTGGTTTTATCCTACTTCTGCGGCACCATTACAAACTTTATTTTCAATGGGTACATCTCCTTACGACCATAATGTGAAATTAGAAAACTCAGTTAGAACGGGAAATTTATTTAAATTGGTGTTTTCATCTACTATTAATAATTCTGGAATTAAAAGTGTTTTGATTTCGAATGAAGTATCTTTGAATTCATGGCATCATGTATTGGTAATTCGAGAGCAACAAAGAATAATTTTTTATTTGGATGGAGTAAAGGTTGCTGAAGGGAGCTTCTCCAATTCTATTTCTAACTATTTTGGGCAATCTCCCAGATTCTATATAGGGAGTAATTTTGGTACAGAAAAATTCATTGGAAAAATTGATGACTTTAAAGCATTTAGTGGCCCATTGTTTGACAGTGAAGCCAAATCAGTTTATGCATCATTGCCAAATAATTGTTCCTTTATCGAATGCCCTCCTTTTAGAAAGGTTCAGGGTATTAATAATAGTTTAAATACATCTCAATCATCGCTTGAAACTGAAGTTCTTAATCATAATATTGTTGGAAATAATGCCAATTTTCTATCTGAGAGATCAGTAATATTAAAACCAGGAGCACAACTGAACAATACAACAAGAATTGAAATTAGAGCCTGTGATAATAATTTTTAATAAAACCAATACAATTCAATCTATTTGTACGGATTCTCTAGACCTAGTTTTGATTTTATGCAAATCAGGAAAAACAAAATTTATAGCTTGAAAGTCCTTAATTTGGGAAAAATAAATAAAAACAAAAAGGTATTAATAATTAATATAGCGACAGACTTTATTACTAATGAAGTAAAATGATTATTAGAAATTACAATTTCCCTTCCCCAAAACCAGCCAATTAGCAAAAGTGACAAAGCAAAAACTCCAACTAAAAACTGCTTGTAACTAAATGGATGTATTCCAAATTTTAGGTAAACTACAAGCGTTCTTGTGATATTATAATAAAGCATGGAAACCAAAACAGCTAAACCGGCACCATTTAAACCATAGTTCGGGATAAGTAAATTGTTGAGAATCAGTAATAATCCTACAAATGTAATCACTAAAATCGTATCAATTTTGTAGTATTTAGAGTTAGACAAAATCAAGCCATTTATACCATTACTCAAATCAATCAATTTGGCAAAACCAATTAATAGTAAGGCCGTTTTTCCAACTTCATACTGTGGTTTGATAAAATGAAATAAATGGTCGATACTAAAATAAACACCAGTAATTACCAGACAGCCGAATGCAAATTGTGTCAGTGCAGACTTTTTGTATATACTTTCAAGTTTTGGAATGTCATTTGTGTTGATTGAATCAATTACGATTGCTGCAGAGGCTTTTACGACTGCATTGTAAGACATCCCCATTACACTTCCAAAAAGGGATACTGTACCATAAATACCTGTCATTGAAAGTCCAAGATATCTGTAAATCAAAATCTTATCAAGGTGAGCAATAATTAAGGTAGAGATACCAGTAAGTGTGCTAATCATTGAAAATATATAGAATTCCCGTTTTTTGTTCCAATTTTTAAAAAATGAATCACTTTGGAAATTACCTCCAGGTACTTTAAATACCTGAAAAACGATGAGTAAGGTGGGAATTGACAAGCCAATTGCCCAGTATATAGTAAAATTATTAAAATCTGTAATTTGGAAAATAATCAAAAATAAACTCAGAAATATCAAAAATCTTTGTAGAAACTGGCTAAGAAATGTACCCCAAACAGTCTGATAGTTAGATTTCAGGAAATTATCGAATAGATTAAAAAGAACTGTAGCCAGGGAAATTGGGTAAATAAGCCAATAGTAATTTTCGAAAAGATCAGATTTTTCTCCGGCATTTTTAACCAGGGTGCTTTTAAGTAAAAATAGTGCTAAATAGCTAATAACCAGCCCTAATGCTGTAAATTTCAAGCCAAGATTTAAATAGCCTTTATGAGATTTTTCGGGGTCCCGAAAAAAAGTAAAAAAACGGTTTCCGGCATTATTAAAACCTAAACTTGCGATTTGAGCAATAATAAACATATAACTCATTAATAGCTGCAAAACCCCGTTTTGCTCAGTGCTTAGGTAGTTTGGAACAAAATAAGCCTGAGTTACTGTGCCTATGAGTACTCCTAAATAGGAAAATAAAGTATTCAGGATAGTCTGTTTCCTTATAACACTCATTATTCAGGTTTTAAGATATTATTGGAAATAAGGTATTCGCAATATTGCCATTGGGCAGGTGTGTCAAGATCCACTTTATAGACCTCTTCCATCACATATTTTTTTATGGTTTTAAAATCTCTGAAAGAATCTGCTTTTTTTAAGGCTTCTATTTTGAAAATATAAATAGAACCGTTAAAGGCATAGACGGCTGGACAGTCCTGACGACGGGTATAATTTCCTTCGCCTTTTGAAATTTTCAAGAATCCAGACTCATTCTCTTCATATACATTATAGTATGGATTTTGAGTTTCTTCTGTCACGCTTACTACAACATCCGCTTCTTCTGATGCTTCCAGAAAAGCCTCTTCAAAATGTTTTTTAGCCCTAAAAGGAGAAGTAGGTTGGAGAAGCACAAGATTCTCGAAATATTTGTTTTGATTTTCGAAAGATTCAATGGCATGTTTCAAAACATCAAATGTTGAGCTTTGGTCGCCTGCCAGATGTGCTGGCCGTAAAAATGGCACTTTAAGACCAGATTTACCAACAATATCGATTATATCTAAAGAGTCTGTACTTAGACAGATTTGCTCATCAGAAACAAAATTTCGGGCATACTCAATTGAATAATGAATCAGAGGCTTACCATTGAGTGGTTTTATGTTCTTTCCGGGAATTCCCTTAGAGCCACCTCGGGCGGGGATTACAAACAGACAGTCGGAATATTTGCTCATAAATTAATATATCTTATGTCTTCCTGAGCTTTAAAATAATCTTCGATTCGGCCTATATCCAACCAATAACCGTGAATAGGTTCTGAAATAACCTTGAAACCATCAGAAAGAAGACCATTTAGGAAATCAGTGGCGTCGTGTTTCTCATTCTTGGGGATTCTATTGAGTAAATCTGCTTTAATCAAATATATACCTGCATTGGAATAATAGGTGTATTTGGGCTTTTCTTTAAAAGTACTTATGTTTTTCCCTTCCGAAAACTCAAGCACGGCATATGGAACGTTTATATCGAATGGGGTCGACGCAATTGCCATAGCTGCATTTTCTTCCTTGAATACCCTGAAAAAATCCTCATAATCGATGTTGGTCAATAAATCAGAATTCAGCAGAATAACATTTTCATTTTTGAGATTCTCAATTTTGCTTAATGCCCCAATGGTTCCTAATGGTTCATCTTCAAATATATAATAGATATTACAACCTTTGTCTCTACCATCACCGAAATATTCTACCAATTGCTCTGCCAAATATCTTACAGAGATATAAATATCGTTAATTCCAAATTTAATTAGCCGGTCAATATTATGTTCAATAATAGGTTTGTCACCAACTTTTAATAAAGGTTTTGGCGTATTCTGTGTCAAAGGTAAAAGCCGCTCACCTTTTCCCCCGGCCATGATAACAGCACTTAAGGGGAGGCTGGCATTCTGGTTTTCAAGGTCAAGTATTCTAACAAAATTGCCCTCGAAGTTTAATTCAGGAACAAATCTGATATTTAGCTTTTTAAGTTGAATAATTTCAGATTTCCCCCAATTGTTTTCAGTAAAATAACGGAAGTTTTTGTTTAGAAATTTTTCAATAGAATCGTCAATTTGAAGGCCGGCTAGTAGCCCCCTCCTGATATCACCGTCTGTAAGAGAGCCAATTATTCTTTGATTTTCCAGTACGAAAAGAACCGGTGCCACTATTCCATGGCTCTCATTGAGCAATTTGAGAGCATCTCTGCCTGTTTTGTGATTGTCGGTTACCAAGCGGTTCATTTTATATCGTAAAACTTTTTAGAGATTTCCTCAATTTTATGGTTTTTAATGATTTTAAATATTTTTGAGGCGGTATTTCCTTCTCCATAAATATTCTTAATACTTTTTATTTTTTCCTTGAAAGTTTCGGAGATGGCTAAATTTAAAGCATGAATGATTGCCTCTTTTATTGTATCACAATGAATCACACTTTCTGCTGCTTCTCTGCCAGATTGTCTTTTCCCGATATTCACGGTAGGTACTCCGAGACTTGGAATTTCTACTATTCCACTAGAAGAATTTCCTACTACAGCGAGAGCATTTTTAGCCGCTGACAAATATCTTAATTGCCCTAAACTAGTGTAATATTTAATTCTGGATGGTTCAGAAGCCGAATAATTTTTGATAAGTTCAATGATTTTTCTGCCATCCGAATCAGAATTTGGTAATGTGAATAATACTTTTACTTCCGGAAATTCATTTAAAGCGTCAAATAGATGACTCATCTGGTTTTCGATAGATTCTGATTCAAGCGTTACAGGATGAAATGTTACCAGAAAATAACTATTCAGATCCTCCCAATCAATTGATCTTCTAAGTTCATTGATGTCAAGTAAGTTTAGGTTTTTGATATTGTCAATCCCTAAAGCCCCAACATTGAAAACTGTGTTAGGTTGTTCACCTAGTTGGATAACTCTTTTTCTGTAAGACTCCAAAGCAGTAAAATGCAATGATGACATCTTCGAAATTGAATGTCTTAAAGCGTCGTCTATTGCACCTTCTGTAACATCTCCACCTGAAATGTGTACAACCGGAATCTGCATCATAAATGCGGCAGTGGCGGCAGCAAAGGTTTCATAACGGTCGCCCAATACTATCACGATTTCCGGGGACAATCTTGTAAAAACATCAGGAAAACTTAACAAAGCAAGACCTGTAGATTTGACCATTCCTGTCTTGGTATCACTTGATAACAGTATTTCTACTTTTTCATTGATGAGAAAGCCTTCTTTTTCAATTTCTTTGTAGGTGAGCCCAAATTCAGGGGACAGATGCATTCCGGTGGCCACAATCTGCAGCTCAAAAGTATTATCTTTTTGAAACAGACGCATAAGTGGACTCAACAGACCAAATTCTGCCCGGGTGCCGGTTATGAAACAAATTTTTCTCAAATTTCTATAAGTTCGTCCTCTATAAAATCTCTTATAGCTACTTTGCCAATAATATCGTGCCATTTCATAGGAGAAATCCCATTTCCAGGTCTTTTTACGATAAGATTTTCTTCCGAAAATACTTCTCCTTTCCTGATATCTTTAGCAGCAAGGATGCTTTTTCTGGCGATTACCATATTTTTTCTTTCCGAATCACTTACTTTTTTTAAGCCATCGCCCATTGCAAGTTCAATATTTCGGATTGAATCGACCATCAGTTTCAATTCTTCCGGTTCCAAAGATGCTTTATGGTCAGGACCATCCATAGTATTGTCTAGAGTAAAGTGCTTTTCTATGACGGTGGCACCAAGAGCAACTGCAGCAATAGGTACTTCGATTCCTTTGGTATGATCGGAGTATCCGATTTTTACCCCAAGTTTGTCTCTTAGGTCGTTCATTGCCAGAAGATTAACATCTTTCATTGGCGTAGGATACTCAGTATTGCAGTGCAAAACAGTAATTTTGTCTTTAGGAGTACCTGCTTTCTTTATTACCTCAATGGCTTCAAAGATTTCTTCTACAACTGACATTCCTGTTGACAAAATTACCTCTTTTCCAAGTTTTCCGATTTTCTCAAGATATGGTAAATTGGTGATTTCTCCAGATGGTATTTTGAAAATCCTTTGGTTTAAATCTATCAAAACATCAATCGATTTCATATCGAATGGTGTTGACAGAAACTCAATTCCCACTTTCTCGCAATAATCCTGAAGCTTTTTGTAGGCATCTAACGGCAAGTGTATTTTCCTTGCCATTTCCAATTGGGATTCTTTCTTTCCAGTGTTTTCTATTTGATAGTCAGCCATTTCGGTAAATTTTGACATGACTAGCTCTGGCACTGCAGTCTGGAATTTTACAATATCAGCTCCAGCTTTTTTGGCCTCATCAATCAACTTAATGGCAAGGTCAAAATCACCATTATGGTTAACTCCTGCTTCAGCTATTATTAATACTTTACTCATTTCTTTTTTGCTTTTTCCTGTACTTGCTGATAGGTGGTTTCCCAATCAGTAAATTTATTGGCACGGTCATCAATCCACATATCACCGATAGGTTTTCCCATCATCAATTGGTGATACTTAACACCATGGTTTTGTAGCCAATGTGTGGTCATTTCAAACTCCATCCAGGTTCTGGCGGTATAAATTAATATGGTATGCCCTTCTTCATAAAGCTTGTTAATTTTTTCGACTGCTCCAGGCAAAGGGCTTGCCATAGACCTGCTGTAAGTTTTCTCTTCGGTACAAATAGTACCATCCATATCTATGATTAACTGCATATTTATTTAAATATCAAAGAAAAATTCACGGTTAGCTCTAACCATCAACTTATTTACTTTAAAGTCTTTTACCACTTCAATGTCTAAATTTAAGAAATCTTTCAACACAAATAAAGGAATATTTGCTCCTGCTTCTATAGAGGCAATTACTCCACCACCAAATCGGGGATTAATTTCCATAACATATATTCCTTTTTCATCTTCAAGAAATTGAATCGTAATTGGTCCAGAAAATCCAGCTTTTTTCAATATTTCATTTGAAATTCTGATTATTTCAGGATGATTGATGGTTTTGCTTTTGGTGACTTCGCCTCCGGTGGTCTCAAGCCTGATTCGTGGAATTACACTTTTAATTTCTCCGCCTTTTCCTACATAGCAATCAACAGTGTACTCATTTCCAAAAATTTTTTTCTGAATTAAATAGGAATTGGAATCAAAATTTTTCTGAAAATCTATAAAGTCTGAATTTGAATCAATGAAAATCAGCCCTTGCGAGGCGGAACCTTTTGTTGGCTTGGCAATTAAAGGGAATTGGCCGGGTTCGAAACCGGGAACCGGGAAATGATTTTCGATAAACCAATTGTTAGCCAGTATTTTATCAAAAAAAATATTACAGGTTTCTGGTGATGAAACCGGAATAAAAGTTTTCGAATTTTCAGGTGAGAACTTAGAAAGTACCGTTGTAGCGGGATCCACAAAGGGTAAAATGATGTCAATCTGGAATTCAGCAATGGTGCTATTTAAATGTGAAAATAGTTCCGGGTCATTCCACTTTTTGCCAATAATAATTTTTCCAATTGCAGCCAGAGGCACATAAGGATCTAGCTCATAACCCAAAATACCTACTTCATGGCCTAGCATATTCCCGGCTTCAATAAACTTTTCCGCCAAAGAAACCCTTTTGGCACCTCCGAGAAAAAGTATATTAATTTTTGCCATAAAATTCAAAGATTTTTAAGATTACCTGTTCCTGATCTTCCGGCGAAAGGCTCGTTGAACATGGAATGCTAACGCAAGAGTCGTATATTAAGTGACTAAAATCTTTTTCAGATACATAAAAACTGTCTTTAAACATCGGTAATGAATTCATCGGAACCCAAAAAGGTCGTGCCTCAATTTGGTTTTCTTTTAAATATCCAATCAAACCATTTTTATCGTTTACTCTTATAGTGTAAAGCCAGTTATTGGGTTTACTACCAAATAGTTGTTTTTGGAAAATAATATTATTATCATCCTTGAAAGCCTCCAGATATCTTTCTGATATTCTTTTTTTAACTTTTAAAAATTCCGGAAGTTGCTCCATTTGAGCAACTCCAATGGCTGCCAATATATTTACGAGCCGGTAGTTGTATCCGGTTTCATCATGAAAATATTCAGAAACAGAAGCTTTAGCTTGTGTGGTTAGATGTTTAGCTTTTTTGGCGAGATCCTCGTCGTTGGTCATTATAATTCCACCGCCTCCAGTGGTCAAAATTTTGTTCCCGTTGAAACTCAAAGTGCCAAATTGCCCGAATGTCCCGGCGTGTTTTTCATCTAAAAATGAACCCAGTGCCTCGGTAGAATCTTCCACAACTTTCAGATGAAATTCTTCAGCTATTTTTAAAACCTCCTTTATATCAACTAAATGCCCAAGAATATGTACCGGCATTATGGCTCTAATTACTTCACCGGTTTCAATAATAACACATTCATTATTAATGATTTCTGTGTTTTTTTGAAGGTATTTTTTAAGAAGTTTTAAATCCATTTGCCAAGTATCTTCTTCTATATCAATCAGTAAAGGCTTAGCCCCGCAATAGCTGATCGAATTTGCCGAAGCCACAAAAGTGATATTTGGACAAATGACCCAGTCGCCGGCTTGTACTCCTGATAACTGCAATGCAATATGAAGTGCTGAGGTGCCGTTTGAGGTTGCAATAGCAAATTTTGCTCCTGTGTAATCTTTGATTATATCTTCAAATTTGTTAACATAGCTACCCACCGATGATACCCAACCAGTATCAAGGCACTCTTTAACATATTGCCATTCATTGCCTGAAATATTGGGAACTGATAGTGGAATCATACGTTGTAAATGTCTGATTTATAGTTTCTAAGATTCTCTTCTTTTGAAAACCAATCAATGGTTTGACTGAGTCCTTCTTTGAGACTTATTCCCGGTTTCCAACCGGTGAGTTCGTGTAGCTTGGCGTTGCTTCCTAGTAATCTTTCCACTTCACTATTTTTTGGACGCTGCCGGCTGTCGTCGCTCACAATTTTTGCATCTGGATTAATGAGACTTATCAACATTTCGGCCAATTCCAAAACAGAGATTTCATTTTGGGTGGCTATGTTTACTTCCTGTCCAATAGTTTTTCCAGAGGAGGCGATTTCCGTAAAACCGCGAACGGTGTCTTTCACGAAAACCAAATCACGCGTTGGGTGCAAAGCCCCTAGTTTTATTTCTTTACTTCCATGAAGCAGCTGAGTAATAATGGTTGGAATGACGGCCCTTGCCGACTGTCTTGGACCATATGTATTGAAAGGTCTCACTATGGTTACAGGAAGATTGAAACTTCTGAAAAACGAATCAGCAATGGCATCGGCTCCAATTTTCGTGGCAGAATAAGGTGATTGCCCTTGTCTGGGGTGTTTTTCATCAATGGGCACACTGATAGCAGTTCCGTAAACTTCTGAAGTTGAGGTAACCAAAAGCCTTTCAATATTTAACTCCCGACAGGCCATAAGAACATTTAGTGTGCCCGTTACATTAGTTGAAACATAACTTTCCGGCGAATAGTAACTGTAAGGAATCGCAATCAAAGCTGCAAGATGAAAAACCACATCAACACCCTCAACAGCTTTTTTTACACCAAATGGGTCGCGAATATCTCCTGCAAATATTTCGATTTTATCTTTTAAATCTTTTGGAAAACTATCAATCCAGCCCCAGGAATTGAACGAATTATAATATACAAAAGCTTTTACATCAGCCCCTCGCTCTACCAGATGTTCGACCAAATGGCTACCAATAAATCCATCAGCTCCTGTGACTAAAACTTTTTTATTTTTCCAAATCATTTTCAGGACAATTTAATTTTCTCAAAAACATCAATAAAACTCCTTTTACTGGCGTTAATTATTTTTACATTTCTAAAATCGGCATATCTTCCCAAAACTTCATAACCTTTAAATGCCTTGTGGAGAGATAGAAATTGTTTTGCCAGATAAGATTCATTTTTATTGCCAATTTTATTTATTTCATAGGATTTATTCCCATAAAAATGGGCATCATCTGCAATGATTTCATTATCAGCGTTTAATTTAATGTTTTCATGCCAGGTGTGATCTGCTCCCAGCAAAAATATGTTATTATAAGTCATATTTACACATCTGAAAATTGAGGCAACCAAAACATTTTGACTTTGAGGCATACCCCAATCATTTTTGTAAATCCAAAATCTCAGGAAATCAAATCCCGAAAAGATAACATAGTTGAAATAGATGGGTTTAAGATTTATATTTTTTTCAATGTTTTTTATAAAATGCTCCGATTTTTTAAACCTTAGCGGAATATGGAGATTTACTGGCCAATTGGTGTCATTTACAATATGCATCAATGCAGTGTTGGCTCGGTCATGATTTTTATCAGTAAATGCCTCGTCCAGTAATATATAATTATTGGGTTTGATTTCCCGGTAAAAATGAGTTGATGAAAATAAATTTACACAAAAAACATCTTTATTTTTTAGGAAATTAAGATGATGCTCCAAAGAATAATTCAAAGAAGGGCCATTACCGAGAATGACTGCATCAGAATTTGTTTTTTCGGCAATTACAGTTCTAAATTTTGATAGCAAAACTACCTTGAAAACAGAGCCAATACTTTCGAAAAAATTAGATATGAATAAAGATATTTTGATTTTTTTATCTGTCAATTCTGAAATGTATTAAATAATTTTGGGCTTAAAATTACCCATAAATACTCAATTTCGGAAGTTTTATGATTTTTTTAGAAATAAATTCAAAATCCGGATTATACTTCAAAATTTTACTTTGAAAATTTGAATAATTACAAAGCTATTCAAATTCTTTTGATGATAAAAAAAATTATCCGATTTATCTTTCAAGCTTTTTTCGATAGTCATAATTTCTCCAAACTATTTTATATATTTTTGCATAGTAATGTTGGTTAATTTTAAATTGAAAAAATAACTTACTAGAATCTAAAATATCATAATTATATAAATGGTTAAATATAAGCATAATACGAAAACACATAATACCCGAGCCGCCGAAAATTTGATTCCAATGTTATTTTCGATTCTCGGTAAAAAACCCGAGTCAGTAGTAGATGTAGGCTGTGGATTAGGAACATGGTTGAAAGTATTTAAAGACCTAGGTGTCGAAAAAATCTGTGGTTATGAAGGCAACCATCTTAACCGAAATTTACTTGCTGTACCTGAAGATGTAGTTGTAATTCAGGATCTGGAAAAATCTATTCAAACCAAAGAAAAATTTGATCTGGCCATTTCACTTGAAGTAGCTGAACATATTAGCATTGATTCTGCCGATATTTTTGTGAAATCATTGGTTGATTTAAGTGATGTCGTTCTGTTTTCTGCCGCTATTGTTGGCCAGGGCGGACAAAATCATATCAATGAACAAGAACCCAATTATTGGAGAAAGAAGTTTGAACTACATGGATACGATTGTTTCGATATTTTAAGAGAAAAAATTTGGGACAATCCCTTAATTGATCATTGGTATAGTCAAAATATTATTTTATACGCAAAAAAAGGAATTTTACCTTTCACCCCGACCACAAATGCTCCCATGTATGTACATCCGGTGCTCTATAACCAGGTATTGAAACAAAGAAACTGGCTGGCAAAAATCAGTGGCTACTCCATTTGGGAGAAAATCAAAAAAGCCTACCGAAAAGAGCCTTAAGGCAATTTAATATGAACGAAATTAATGAGGTTTCTGTATTAATGCCTGCTTACAATGCAGCTAAATATATTTCAAATTCTATTGACAGTGTTTTAAATCAAACCTTTCAAAACTTTGAATTGCTGATATATAATGATGGCTCAAATGATTCAACGCTTTCAATCCTAGAGAATTATGCTAAATCCGATTCCAGGATAAGGATAATCCATTCAAAAATCAATCAGGGATTAACTGCCGGAAGAAATATCTTATACCGGGCTGCAAAAAATAATCTCATCGTGTGGTTAGATTCTGATGATATAGCTTACCCCAAAAGAATTGAAAAGCAAATTGCGTTTTTAAAAAATCATCCTGAATATGCTGGAGTGAGTTGCTGGGCACGGGTTATTAATGGAGAAAATAACCCAACCGGGCAGTTTTTTAAAAATTATATAAATAATAAACATTTGAAGGCTGTTTCTTTATTTGTAAACTACTTTGTGGTTTCCGGTATGACCATGATTAAAACTGCAATTCCTGACTCTGGTTTCAATCCCGTTTTTTCTCCGGCGGAAGACTATGACATGTTTGTCAGAATTTTGCAAAATCACAAATTAGGAATTCTTCCAGAAGTTTTGATAGATTACAGAGTGCATAGTAATAATCTTACTGCAATTCAGTCAGACAAAATGCTATCAGCGGTTTTGGGAATTCAAAAATATCAATTGGAGAAACTCGGGATATTAATCACTCCTGAACAAGCCAAACTACATTATGATATTTCATTTAATAACAGTGTATCCTTAAAAATGGCTGAAGAATGGTTAACTCGTATAAAATTAGTCAATACTACCGTCAAAGCATATAACCAACAATCTCTTGACAGTATTTTATCTCACAGATGGGTGAAAGTTTTTGAAAAAAATGGTCATATTACTGATATTTACAAATGTGTAACTTCAGCTCTTTTCAAATTCAATGCTCATACTTTAATTTTAATTTTGAAAAAATTATTAAACCCTTGAAAATATTACTTTTAAATACTGATGACTTTACCGGTGGTGCAGCAATTGCTTGTAGGAGGCTATTAAAGGCTTTAAATCAATGGACTGATACCGATGCCCATATGTTGGTTCAGCAAAGTAAGTCAGGCCAGGAAGGTGTAATTCAGCTTAATAATTCATGGTTTTCTAAGAAAATTGCCTTTTTAAATTTTGTATTAGAAAGGTTGTATTTTTTATATTTTGAAAAAAGCAAAATTGTGAGATTTGCTTTTAATCCTGCAAAATTTGGGATAGATATTTCTAAAAATAAACATATTGCAGATGCTGATATAATTCACCTTCATTGGACAAATTTTGGTTTTTTGTCCATTGACTCCATTCAGAAATTGGTAAATACCGGAAAACCCATCGTATGGACATTGCATGATATGTGGGCTTTTACGGGCGGTTGTCACCACTCCGGACTATGTGAAAATTATCAGCAAAGCTGCGGTAATTGCAATCAATTTTTGAAAAACCCAAAATCAAATGACCTTTCTAATGAGATTTGGAAGGAAAAGGCAAAAGTTTTTTCTGAAGCCAACATCACAGTAGTAACTTGTAGCCAATGGTTAGGAAACAGGGCAGCTATTAGCTCACTTTTAAAAAATAAAAAGGTCATTGCCATTCCCAATCCAATTGATACTCATATTTTTAAGCCAATACACTTTTCAGTAGCACTTAATGAATTTGGACTTGATCCTAAGAAAAAATATATTCTTTTTGCCGCCATGCGAATTCAGGCAGCGGGTAAAGGATTTAGTTATTTTTTGGAAGCATTAAATCATTTAAAGTCAAAGGTTAATAAGGAAACTGAAATTGAAATTTTACTTTTTGGACAGGCAAATACCACAGATTTTGATCAGCTCCCTTTTAAAGTACACAATTTGGCAACAATCTCTAATCAGGAAACTATTGTAAAAGCCTACAATGCGGCTACAGTTTTTGTGATTCCCTCATTGGAGGAAAATTTGCCCAATACAATAATGGAATCCCTGGCATGTGGTACACCAGCGGTGGGATTTGAAGTAGGAGGAATACCTGAAATGATTGACCATAAATCTAATGGCTATTTAGCTAAGTATAAGTCTTCAGAAGATCTCGCTAGAGGGATTTACTGGGTACTTTTTGAAGCAAACCAGCAATTAATTACCGAAAATGCTGTAAATAAAGTATTAAGCTCCTACAGTGAAAAAGTAGTAGCCCAACGCTATAGAGAGGTTTACCAAAGCTTAATTTAAGAGTCCTCGGATTTCCGAAAACTCTTAATAATGGCAGCAACAAAAAGCAATATAAGGGCTATTGAAGCTCCGAAATCAATATACTTCCCTTTTTCTACACTTACGGGTTTAAATTCAAATACGATTTCATGTTTTCCGGCTGGGATTTCCATTCCACGCAAAACATAGTTTATATTTTGGTGGTTGGCGGGCTTTCCATCTATAGTAGAAATCCAATCGATGTTTCCACGGTAATAGACCTCCGAAAATACTGCAAACTGAGGAGTTGTGGCATTCGATTCATACACCAATTTATTTGGTGCATATGATTTCAAAACAATGCTATTGGCAGTGGAGGTAGTATATGTTTTTCCAGATAAATTTTGACTTTTTTCCACCAAAGCTTTAGTTTTAGGCTGGAAGGTTCCCAAAGATGCCATCACTTCATCGGCACTATTGAGCACCTGAAGGGTATCAACAAACCAGGCATTTCCCAGAGCATCAGGATTACGCTGAACCATTGGAGCGTTGTTTTGACCCGGGGCTACAAAATATCGGGTATTAAGCATGTTTAAGACCTTGAAATTTAACTTCCCGTCCTTTACCATTTGTAGTTCATATAGCTCCTGAATTTTTTTAAGTTTGGCACCATGATACCCACCGATTGACTTATGGAAGTAAGAGTCACGGGCATCAGACCAAAACGAAGTCGTAAGATTGATAACCCGGTAATTGGGGTCAGTATCTTTTAGAATCTCCAGGTCAGCTGGTGTAGGTTCCAAGACCGCCGATGCTTGTGATTTTGAAACAAAATCCTGGTTATTAAAATATCTTTTTCCAACACTAAATAGATCAAAAACTATTAATAAAGCGGCAACAAGCCCAAAAACCTGAGTTTTTATTTTATTTTTAGAATAAAAGAATATTAGTCCTGCAAGTAAAGCCATCAGAACTATACCTCTTAAAATATCAGAGGTCACCATTCCGGATCGGTCAGATTGGAGAGCTGCCATAACTCGACCTGCAAAGTCGGCCCCAAGTGACTGACTTAAAGATTGCTTGAAATTTTCATCATTGGCACCTGAAAAATTTAAGGAAAAATAACCTATAAGAATTAAGCCTAAAATTATACCCATGGAATACATCAAAGGCTTTTTTAAAACACTAAAATCAACCTTTTCCGTAATCAACTTATTTAAAGTATTAGCTGCACCCAAAACCAAAATGAAATGAATTATCACCAAAGTTTGAGTTACTGCTCTAAATTTATTATAACCAGGCAGATATTTGAAAATCAGGTCATTAAATGTCGCAAAATGATAACCCCAGGCCAATATGATAAAGAATAAAAGAAGACCCAATCCAACCCATTTTAGGTTATTTTTTGAAATAAACAATCCAAGAAGGAATAATAAAACAATCAGTATGCCCGAATAAGCCGGGCCAGAGGTACCGGATTGTTCGCCAAAATATAAAGGCAATTGCTGAACAAACTGTTCCGCCATATTTGCGTCAACGCCACCAGCTGTAAGTGTTTGATAGGTTTCGCTGGTTTTAGGAAGTGAGCCCACTGAGCCACCACCCATCATATTTGGTACTATTAATGTTAGTGTTTCGTCAATTCCATAGCTCCAACCAAAAGCATAGTCTTTGTCCAGACCCGATTTCCCGGCGGTAGTTTTAGCCAATTCTGATGTGCCGCGGGTAGATTCTTTTGAGTAGGTTAAATTATTCCAGAGTCTTTCAGCATTGGTTCCTACACCCAAAATGGCACTTCCAAATAGACATAGAGTTACTACTATGGCGTGTTTTAGGTCACCTTTCCTAAGTATTTTCACGCCTTCATATATGCTGTAAACTACTAAAAGCAATAAGAAATAATAAGTAATCTGAAGGTGATTGGCATATAATTCCATCGCCAGGAAAAATGCAGTCATGAAAGATCCCAGCAGGTATTTTCCTCTGAAAACCAATACAAATCCTGCTACCAATGCAGGTGCATAGGCAAGGGCGATGATTTTTGAGATATGCCCAGCCTCGGTGTAAAGTAGATTGTATGTGCCTAGTCCATAAGCGATTGATGCTAATACTGCCACCCAAATGTTTCTTTTTAGGGTAATCATTAAAATAAAGAACCCGGCCATTAATAGAAAAATCACATTAACAGGCGTAGGCAATAGCTGATTTATAAAAGCACCGAAATGCCCGGTAAAATTATAAGGATACCCACCAGATACAAGGAAACCCGGCATACCGCCAAATGCACTGTTGGTCCACCAGGCCCATTCTCCGGTTTTTTCATGATAGTCAACCAATTCTTTAGCCATGCCTGTTGCCATGTTGTTATCATGCATTGAGAGTGTTTTTCCACTTAATACAGGGCTAAAATAGAGAAAGGTTATGACAAGGAGAACTAAAAGGCCTATCAGGTAAGGCATGAGGTTTTTGAATTGGAAAGTGCTTTTCATTAAAATATTTTTATTTCTTCTGATTATTCTAAAAATATGCCAAAGATAAGAAATCTAAGATAGATTGCTGTTGAAATTGTTGGATTGTTGAAATTCATGTCAATTTTTGTTTGGTTTTTAGGTAATTTTGCTTAAATAAATGAAAAAATGGCACTCGTTTCAATCATAACTATAACCTATAACGCCGAAAAGTTTCTTGAGAGGACGATTTTGAGCATAAAAAATCAATCAAGTGAAGATTATGAGTATCTTTTGATTGATGGAGGCTCTAAAGATGGCACATTAGAAATTGCTAAAAAGTTTGAAGATGTCTTTGATTTGATAATATCTGAAAAAGATAATGGGCTATATGATGCCATGAACAAAGGTCTGAAACTGGCGAAAGGAAAATACGTTTGGTTTATGAATGCAGGCGATGAAATTGCTGAAAATGATGCTATTGAAAAAATAAGTAAATTAAATGAAGCTGATATTTTTTATTCCGACACCCTAATGATTGACGATAAGGGAGCGGCATTAGGACTAAGGTCACAAATCACCCCCCATAAGATTCCTGAAAATTTAACATGGAAAGGATATAAAACAGGTATGCTGGTCTGTCACCAATCTTTCATTGTTAAAAGAGAAATTGCCCCGTTTTACATTGGAAACAATCTGAGTGCTGATATTGATTGGGAAATAAAATGCTTGAAAAAAGCTCAAAAAATCACTGCTTATCCCGGGATTTTGGCAAAATACCTTGAAGGTGGAACTTCCCATAAACAAATTTTCAAATCCTGGAAGGATAGGTTTTGGGTATTAAATGCTCATTTTGGTTTTTTTCAAAACCTAATAAACCATTTCAAAATAGTAATCAGAGCCAACTGGAGAAATACTTTCAGGGTTTTAAAGTATATCAAAGACTGATTTAACCTGAATTTTCCTTGAGGTAGTGTATCCTTCGCCGTGGGTCGTTCCAATTTTATGCCCCATTTCTCTTGAACGGGCCTCAATGAAATCCAGGAAATCGAAAGAAGAGATGTAACTAACCGGTTCAGGGCTATTTGGGTCAAAAAACTGACTTTTGAATGCTTTTATAGACTCTAATTTCTGATCCCAGAATTTAGTCACGTCAATTACAAAATCCGGTTCAATGTACCTGTCCTGAATATAATGGAAGACATTTTTAGGCCTCCACGCAACCTGAGAGTGATTATGCTCATCAAAGGTTTCAATTCTCCTTAATCCACTATAAAAACATGCATCATAAGCTAAAGCGGCAGCCCTTCCATGGTCCGGGTGGCGATCCTCAATGGCATTGGCGATAACTATTTCTGGCTGATATTTTCTTATGATTTTAATAATCTGTAACTGGTGTTCCTCATCATTTTTGAAGAAACCATCTCTTAAACCAAGGTTCTCTCTGACTGATAAACCCAATATTTTGGCAGAATCTGCTGCTTCTGCGAGCCTGATTTCTGCTGAACCTCGAGTGCCAAGTTCACCGGCAGTGAAATCCAGAATCCCAACTTTTTTCCCTTCTGATACCAATTTCAGGATTGTTCCCGAACAAGCTAACTCAGCATCGTCGGGGTGCACAGCCATTACTAATACGTCTAATTTCATCTTATAATGTGTTGATTTTTAATGGCTTATTTGACTCTTATTTTTAAACCAGAATAAATTTTTCGGTAAGAACTAATTTTGTTCATTCGGGCAATTTCACCTACCGATGTGTGATATTTTCTCGCAATTTCAATCAGAGTATCTCCCGGTCTAACTATGTACCAAGTTTTTTTCTCAACTTTAATTGGTACTTCTTCTTCGTCATCGTCAGCTATATCTTCCGTGTCATCTACATTTGGATCAATTGAGCCTGCACTTTCAGGGTTTCCAGATATTGCATTATTTACTCTGGATTTTCCTCCTCTCAGGTAATCAAATACTTTTGGGGACAATACAAACTCCTGTCCTCTGATTTGCATAGGGTTTGTGCTGAAATTATAGATATTTTCCGGGTCAAACTGGTTTCCCTCATAACGGGTTTCATAGTGCAAATGGGAGCCTGAACTCCTGCCGGTGTTTCCTCCCCTGGCTATTTCCTCACCCGCTTTTACCAGGGTATTGGCTTCGAAATTTATCTTGGATAAGTGCCCATATAGTGTTTCAAGTCCATTGTAATGTCTCAAAATAAGTGTTCTTCCGTATCCCGAATGCACGCCAGCTATTCTTACAATTCCATCAAACGGGGCATAAACTTTATCGCCGGTTTCCAGGTCAAGGTCAGTACCTTTGTGCCAGCGACGACCCCTCCATCCGAAATGTGAGGTTACCTTACTTATATCTAGAACCGGAGCCCAGTTACGGCCTTCAGCTGGGTCGTAAAGTTTTATGGGCACAATTTCGTCAAATTCCTTAGGGTCGAGTCCATAAGGGTCGAGACTTCGGGTATCCCACACAGAAAAATAGGAAGCAACCCTCACCATACTATCCGCACCTTGAAACTGGGCATATTCTTCTATTTCTACAGTCATTAACTCACCTTCATCAATACTGGAGGTATCTTCATGTACTATCGGGTTGATTTCACGGAGCGGTTCTATTTTTATTCCTTCTCGATTTTCTTTTGTACCCTGAGTGGCCTGAGTTTTGTTGGAATTTTCGTTTTCGTATTGATTGGTAAACCTTAACTTTGGCTCATCTTCGAAAATGAAATCAAATTCCTCTTCTTTTTTAGTTTTAGCATCCTGGCTTTGTGTATTTTGCTTTTTGTTGGGAATCTTGGGTGCATTCAGGATTTTACCTTTTTCTTTTTGTGCAAAAGAGCCAAATGTGGTAAAAATTAAAAATACAAAAATATATATCGATGACTTCATGAGTTTTTATTTTATTAACTATCTAAATCCTTTGTTTATTATTTTAAAACGAAATAGAATAATTTTCCTTTTCAAATCTATAGAATTTCTTCAAAAACTTTCTCTAATTTGACAATTGAGTTTTCAAAACTATACAATTTAATGACTTTTTGTTTTGCATTTTTTCCCAATAAAATTCTTTCATTGGTATTAATATACAGAGATTCAAGATTTTGAATCATTTCATTAATGTCCAGATAGGTAGCCCTGTAGCCGCAGTCGTTTTCGATAAATTCATCAGCACCACCAGTATTTTTAAATCCGGCAATTGGTTTTTCACACAAAGCAGCTTCGAGAACCACCAGCGGGAATGGATCTTCACGCGATGGCACCATAAATACATCTAATTGATTGATGATTTCTACAGCGTCGGGAGTGGGTTCAATCCAGATAATATTTTCTTCAATACCTAATCTTTCCGAATCATATTTCAATTGAGCGAAATATTCATTATCTTTTTTTATGCCTATCCAAACGAACTTCCAATCGGGGTGATTTTTGGCAGCAGAGGCAATCAAAACGAAAATATCGGTAGCTTTTCTCCAGTCTGCATTGCCACAACATCCGATAAGAAAACCTTCTTTTAAACCATATTTTTCTCTGATGTTGGAATTGTTACAAGCTGATTCCCGTTCTAAAATATTTTTATTATCAACAAAAGAATGAATTACAGTTAAGTCAGCGTTTTTTTTGTATTTCAAAAGATTGTCAGCCACAGCTTGCGAACACGCAATGATTTTGTCGGAAAAATTAAAGAGATTATCAATTGCATCAGGGGTACCAAATTGAGCGATGGAATAACTAAGCTCATGTATGTGAGTTATAATTGGCTTATTAAAAGCAGTTTTTAATTTTCCTAAAATACCTGCAGAGGCAATGGTATTGACATATAACAAGTCAAATTGAAATTTTGAAGCCAGCAATTCAATTGCGGAGGTTGTTTTTTTTTCACGTAAAAAAGCCCATTTCTTTTTATCGGTGGGTTGGTTGACGTAATATGTAGGGAAATTTTCTTCAAATTCATTTTTTAAACTACCCCATACATCTATCGATAACAACACAACGCCATAACCTTTTGACTTAAGGTCTTTCATGATATTTAACAGAAAAAGCTGTGCTCCGGCTCTGTTTACATCATGGCTGACGAAAAGAATATTTGGGTATTTAGCTGACAACCGAATTGATAATTTTACAGATTTTAGAAATTATTTCCGATTCCAGGTCAGGATACAAAGGCAGTGATAGTACTCTGTTGGATATATCTTCACTTACCGGACAACTCTGTGTGCTTTCCAAAAATGTTAACTGGTTCAAAGAAGGGTAGAAGTATCTTCTGGGGTAAATATTTTCCTGATTCAAACTTCTTACAACTTCGAGAGCGATTTTTTCAGATTCAAAAACAACAGGATAGTAGGCGAAGTTGTACTCCAGATGGTCAGATTTTTCGGTTACTTTTTCAATTTTCCTAAAATCAAGTTGATTATCATATTCCCTGAAGACCCGCTTTCTCCCGGCAATAATGCTTTCAAGATGACGGAGGTTACAAATCCCCATTGCGGCGTGAAACTCTGAGTTTTTTCCATTTATTCCTGCTGCAAAATATTCATCCTGAATATGTCCAAAACTCCTGATTAGCTTTATTTTTTCGAACAATTCCCTGTCCTGACAAACTACGCTACCTCCTTCAATGGTATGAAAAACTTTGGTAGAATGAAAACTACAGGTAGAAACATCGCCATAGGTAATCAAAGATTTGCCTTTATAGTTCACACCAAAAGCATGAGCTGCGTCGTAGATTACTTTAAGATTGTATTTTTGGGCAATTTTCTCTATTTTTTCTAAATCGCAGGGATTGCCATACACATGCGTGGCAAGGATGGCTGAGGTCTTTTCGTTTATTTTCTCTTCAATCAAATCGGCGTTGATATTAAGATCCGAAGGATTAATATCTACAAAAACCGGTGTCAGGTTCTCCCAAACAATGACATTCGTAGTAGCACAATATGAAAATGGAGTAGTAATGATTTCACCGCTTAGTTCCATGGCTTTTATCGCCAATTGAATCGCTATGGTGCCGTTGCTTACAAAAAGGAAGTTGTCATTATTAATTTTAGTCTTGATTTCATTCTCAAGTCTTATGGCTAGCGGACCGTTATTAGTCAAAATTTTGTTTTCCCAGATACTATCCAAAAGTTCATCATACTCTTCTTTTGGAGGTAAAAAAGACCTGGTTACGTTTATTCTATTTTGATTAATTATGATGTTTTCCACTATATTTTTATAATAACTCTTTTTGTTCTGAATTTACAACTATCATTTTGGGTCTTATTGATCCGGGCCATTTTCCATACCAATCTGTACCTTCTCTATGGTCCAGAATGTCAAAAGCGAGGGCATCTTCAAAGAAATATACGGGAGCAATGCGGTCTCTTACAATCATAATTGAAATATAATAAGAGCCATCGTTTAGAAAATCTCCGGGTATATTGCAGGAAGACTTTACAATTCCTTTTTGGTATATTTTGGCATCATCTCCTACGTTAAAAATACATTCTCCCGTCATTGAATAAAGAAATATACTTACATTTAATTCAGCGTCAGAAACTAAATTCCAGTACTCAAAACTTATTTCAAAGGCAGTTCTGGTATCAAAATTATCCTGCAAGATATCACTTTTAGGAATCAGATGGATGCTTTTTATTCTTACAAAATCATTCCCCGGAGCTTTTTCCCGATCCTCCCAATTTTGAGTTAGCTGAAACTTGGATACGTTTTTTACATATTCATTTACCACCTCATCAATCTTACCATATTTTATCAATTCGCCACTTCTTAAATACGCTCCTTTGTTACATAGACCTTGTACCGCAGTGAGATTGTGACTTACGAAAATCAATGTGCGGCCACTATTTGAAACATCACGCATTTTGCCTATACTTTTTTTCTGAAAGTCGGCATCACCTACAGCCAGCACTTCGTCAACTACAAGTATTTCAGGTTCCAAATGAGCGGCTATAGCAAATCCAAGCCTCACATACATGCCTGAAGAATAACGTTTTACAGGAGTGTCAATAAATTTTTCAATACCTGCAAAATCAACAATCGCATCAAAATGTTTGATTATCTCAGATTTTTGCATTCCCAATATTGCACCATTAAGAAAGATGTTTTCTCTGCCGGTTAATTCAGGATGAAAGCCTGTTCCAACTTCAAGTAAGCTTGCCATTCGCCCTCTAACTTTAACGATTCCGGAAGTTGGCTGGGTAATTTGACTCAAAACTTTCAGGAGAGTCGACTTGCCGGCTCCGTTTGCACCAACCAAGCCCAATCTATCACCTTGCTTGACTTCCATGTTGATATTTCTCAAAGCCCAAAACTCTTCTTTTTCCATTTTGGATTGGGAAGGTTTAAGAACTTTAGTTGTCATACGGGTAATGGTGTCACGAAGGTCATCGTTTGAATTTCCCTTTTGATTTAAAATATATCTTTTTGATACATTTTCGATATGTAAAACCGTATTTGACATTTTTTCAGATATAATCAACAAAAGAATTTTCGTGCTTTCTGAAAAAACGGAAAGACACAAAAAATGTTACAATAATAAATGCGATCAAAGGTAGAAATGACTCCCAGTTAAATTTTGCAAAATCTCCAAGCATTGCCCATCGCATAGCATCAATACAGCCGGTTACAGGGTTTAACAAAAATATTTTGTATGCCAATGGGTTTGAAAATTTGGAAGCTGCACTCGAAGTAAGATATCCAACAGGTGAAATAAAGAATCCAAACTGAATTATAAATGGAATGATCTGGCCAATGTCACGGAATTTTACATTTAATACTGCGGTGATCAAGCCAATGCCAAAAGTTGCAAAAAATGTAAGTAAGACAAAGACAGGAACAAAAATGATTTTCCAATCAGGTAAAAATTGGTAATAAACGCAAAGAAAAATGAACAACCCGATAGAAATAAGTACATCAACCAAGCCTAAAAACACTGTTGATAGCGGAATAATTAATCGGGGAAAGAAAACTTTGGTTACAAGATTGGCATTCATTACGATGCTCATACTCATGTTGAGCAATGATTGTGAAAAAAATAACCATACGATTACACCAGGTGCAACCACCAAAATAAACGGGATGGAGGTATTGGTATCTAAAGAACCTATTTTCCCGAAGGCAAAAGCCATAACAATGGTTGTTATCAAGGGTCGAAATACACTCCAACCTACTCCAAGAATAGTTTGCTTATATTTAACCAAAATATCTCTTTTGGCCAAAATCCATAGTAATTCCTTGGATTGCCAAATATCCAGAATATAATCGATGGTGGATTTGTTTGCGGTTATTATTCGCTCTTTTGAGTTCATAAATACGGGTTTTACTGTTCCTCTATTATTTCGAGGTAAGTTTTTCTTACAGTTAAAATTATTATCATCGCCACCAATGCAATCAATCCCGACATTCGGGTGCTGATTCCAACTTTCGAATATATTGTAAGTGGAAGTCTTACCGGTTCTAAAACCGTAAAGATAGGAATCCTTTCAAAAAGGATTCGATTCAAACTTTCCACATTTGCCAATTGTGTATAGTATTGGTTTGAAAGATAAGTATTATCTCTGGATAATTGTTGTTGACGCATCGGTGCTGATGGATCTACCACATTAGGTAAATCAAAGTTTAGCCGTGCAATCCTTTTGTCATTATTTTTCATTAAATATGACAAGCTGTCAAGTCGGTTGGTTTGAATAGCCAGCAATTGTTTGGTTTTGCGGGTTCTCATTTCCCGGTAAAAATCTTCTGTGGCCATCATGAGGGTTTCCAGCCACAATTTGGTAAGTTTTTCATTTGAGGTACTACTCACCAAAACAAAAAGGCTTGAATTTTCTTTAGGGACAAGTTCAGTATTAAAACTTAGTTTGGTATAAATATCACCCAATATTTGATTTTCATAGGGGGAAAAATCTTCAGCTCGTTTTTTTGTAAACTTGTATTTGGCATAATCTGAGGGGCCTGTAAATATATTTCCACCCCATTCATTGGTTTTTATGTCACTGCTGTCCACAAATATATTTACAAAAAGATCCTTTCTGCCATCAAGTTGTACTTCCCGCATAAAGGCATTTTGGAATACGTTTACCGAAGTTACGATAGCTTCAAAGTTGGTCGATGCTAAAAGGTCACCGGTTTGCTGCTGATTTCCCAATCCGAATGTTGAAGCAAGGCCAGAGAGTTGATTTTGTCCGCCTCCACCTTCCAGCTCAACATGAAATATTATCTGACCGGTATATTCATTTTCTTTTCCTTTTGTAATATTATTAAAAATATCGTATCCGGTACCAACCAGTAAAGCAATTAGTAATATCTGCCAGTTTTTTCCCAGAAAATTGAAAAAGTTAAAAACAGATTTAAAAAACTCTTTTGTTGAGATCTGATCTGAAGACATTTTGTTTTCCGACATTTTATTTATCAGTTCAGTTTAAATATAGCCAATATTGATACAACTGTGGTGATGGTAAGACTCATTGAAGTAATAATACCTGTCATTTGTGCTATTTGTGCCGCAGTATTTTCTGTTTTTCCAGGGATTACAATTTCACTTCCTGGCTCAACCTTAGGGTGTATTCTTACAAAAAGAAACTTACGGGTTCTGTCAACGGAACCATTAGGGTAAATAATAAATGCTCTCCCTCTTGCTGATTTCTTGGTAAAGCCACCAGATCTCGAAATATAGTCCAAAAAATTTAACCCAGGCATATATTTTACGGTAGTTGGGTACAACACTTCTCCTTCAATTCTAATAGTTTGTAATCGTTTAGGAATATTTACTACATCACCATCCTGGAGAATCAAATCTTCTGCAGAACCAGGGTTTTTTAATATTTTTTCCAAATCGATACCTACAGATTCAACTATTTGATTATCAAGTGCTTCTTCCTCCTCGGTTAAAATTTCCTCTGTCTCTTCCGGGGCTTTGGTTGTGGCCGCTTTTATTTTTGTATTCAAATTAAGATTAGTAAGAACTTCATCTCTCTGGTTTTTTTCGTAATCGCTCAAAAGTGTTTTACGAACCAGAGTAGCTCCTTTTATATAAGATTGAGGGCTTAGTCCTCCTGCACGATTTATTAGGTCAGAGATTTTTTCATCTTTGTATTTGATACCATATTTTCCGGGAAATATTACTTCCCCTTTTAAAGTAACAAAATTTTGTTTTTCATAATTGGGTGATGTTCTGATGAATACTTCGTCAAATGGAAGTAAATAAAAAGTCTCTTTCTTATTTTCCACGACAAGATCAGGCTGAATTTCAAATTCTATGATTTCAGAAATCTGAGCGTCCATTTGTTTTGGATCCACATTTCTTTTTCTTCTTACCACCTCTACTTTGGACAATGAAGCGGCTTCTGTCAAGCCACCCACTTTTACAATTAAGTCCTGAATAGTCATGTTCTTCACAAATGGAACCTGAACGCCATCCACAGCCAAAGGATTATTGATTGCACCCTGAATTTTTACAAACGACGTTTCTGTTAACTCAAAAATACTGGGAACAAATACTTCATCCAATCGCTTTAAAACTACGTCAGAAACTCTTCCAGCGTTAATATCTGCAAGATTTACAGATATATTCTGAATTGATAGATCTTCATTTGTCCTGATTATATTTATTCTACCCTGTAAGGATTCTTCTTTTAAGCCTTCTGCTGATTTTATCAGACTGCTCAAGGTCTTATTGTTATCTAAAGAATATTCTCCCGGTCTGAATACCGCACCATTGATAGAAACGATGTTTTCAAACCTATCTAATATTTTACCAATTACAAGTGAATCGCCGGATTGTATCAGAGTTTTGTTAAATTCATCAGATTTTACATCAAGAATTTTCCTTTCTGTAGGAGTATTTCTATATATTTTTATTCTGTCAGAATAGGCATATTGGTCAAATCCTCCTGCATAATTGAGGACGACATTCAGATTTTCATGAGGTAAAATTTCAAAAAGACCTGTTCTTTTCATGTTGCCTTCAACTGCAACCCTGGAAATATAGGGTCCAACCTGAATATTATCTTGCTCTTTCAAAAGCATATCACCTTTTGAAAAGCCCTTGGTGATAACATCATATAAGTCAAGTGTACTCACTACCCGGTTGTTTCTAATCAATTTAATTTCGCGGTAAGTCCCGATGTCATTGGGTCCTCCACAAGCATAAAGAGCATTGAGCATGCTTGTAAAACTGGTAACGGTATAGGTTCCCGGAGCAATAACTTCCCCAGTGATTTTTATTTTGATAGACCTGTAGCCAATCAAAGATATTTTCAAAAATGTATTAGCAGGGTATCCGTTGCCACTGTTTAAACCCAGGTAAACTTTCGATAACGCATTTTTTATTTTTTTCTCAGCCTCTTCTATGTTAAGGCCAGCCACATTCACAATCCCGGCTCTTTGTAAAACTATAAAGCCATCTGTGTTTACAGTAGCAGTTTGAGTAGCTTGAGAATAGCCATAAATATCCAGGTTTAGTTTGTCTCCCGGTCCTAAAACGTAATTGTTTGGTGTAGCTACATTAACATTTGCTGTCGGGTCAAATTTTGTATTTGAGAATACAGAGCTACCAAATGTCCTTTTTATTATTTTTGCTTTGGCTTCATCTTCCGCCATTTCGGCTTCCAGTTTTAGCCTGTTTTTTTCTTCGGCCAGAATGGCTTGTTCGTCAGCGGGTGCAATGGTAATATCCCTGTTATTTGTAACTTCATTAGTGGGAGTCCGGTTTATAGCATTGGTTCTGTTATTGGTGGCTTGCTTTTCTGTTGCATTTTTTTTGGTTGTTGCAGGGGGATTGACAGGAGTTTGATTATTTGGCATTTGAGTTTGACCCATTACTACAATATTTGTAGCAATTATCGCAATTAATAAAAATAGAATTTTCGGTATTCGATTTGTCTTCCTAAATTTGGGAAATTTCATTTTGCAAATAAATTTTACTATCTGTTTTGCTTTTTTCAATTGGCAAAATTAACAGAAGAATTTCGGTAAATTAAATTTAAAAGTCTTTATTTTAAAAAGTGCTTTTTGATGCAAAGTTAAAATATTTATTTCGATTTACAAATATTACAGGGTAAAAATGGCTGAAGAAAATAAAGTTCTATACGACGAAGATAGTATTAAATCTCTCGACTGGAAAGAGCACATAAGGCTCAGGCCTGGTATGTATATCGGAAAACTTGGCGATGGGTCTTCACCTGATGATGGAATTTATGTTTTATTGAAGGAGGTGGTTGATAACTGTATAGATGAGTTTGCCATGGGGCATGGAAAAGCCATAGATATTACTATTGATGAAGGGAAGGTCACAGTACGAGATTATGGAAGGGGAATTCCATTGGGTAAAGTGGTAGATGTGGTTTCAAAAATCAACACCGGAGCAAAATATGATAGTAAAGCATTCCAAAAATCAGTAGGTCTGAATGGTGTCGGTACCAAGGCCGTCAATGCACTTTCAAGTTATTTCAAGGTAATTTCTTATCGTGAAGGTGAATCTAAATCTGCTGTTTTTGAAAAGGGATATCTCATTGAGGAAAGTGGGTTGGAAATTACCAGCGAAAAGAACGGAACTTATGTGGAATTTATCCCTGATGCCAGCGTCTTCAAAAATTACCATTTTATTCCTCAGTATATCGAAAACATGGTTTGGAATTATTGCTATCTGAATGCCCAGCTAGCTCTGAATTTTAACCGAAAAAAATACATTTCTCAAAACGGACTTTTAGATTTATTATTGAGAAAAACCGACGAGGCTAGTCTCAGGTACAATATTATTCATCTTAAAGGTCCCGATATTGAGGTGGCCATTACCCACGGGAATCAATACGGCGAAGAATATTATTCTTTTGTAAACGGGCAAAATACCACACAGGGAGGTACTCATTTATCTGCATTTAAAGAAGCCATTGTAAAGACCATTCGTGACCATTACAATAAAGACTATGCACCTGAAGATATCCGGCAGTCGGTTATTGGTGCCATTTCAGTTAGGATTCAGGAACCGGTATTTGAGTCACAGACCAAAACCAAACTAGGCTCAACCAATATTTCACTGGAAGAAAATGCTCCCACGGTGAGGACATTTGTCAATGATTTTCTCAAAGAAAAGCTGGATAATTTTCTTCACATGAACCCTGATGTAAAAGATGCCTTGAAAAAACGCATAGAGCAATCAGAAAGAGAGAGAAAAGAGCTGGCGGGGGTAAAAAAAATAGCCAATGAACGGGCAAAAAAAGCCAATCTTCATAATAAAAAACTGAGAGATTGCCGTTACCATCTTAATGATGAAAAATTTGAGGGCCGCCTTGATACCATGCTATTTATCACTGAGGGGGATTCGGCCAGCGGCTCCATTACCAAAGCAAGAAATCCAGAGACACAGGCTGTTTTTAGTCTTCGCGGTAAGCCACTTAATTGTTTTGGTCTAAGTAAAAAAGTGGTGTATGAAAATGAAGAATTTAATTTACTTCAGCATGCCCTTGATATTGAAAACGGTATCGATACGCTGCGTTATAATCAGATTATCATCGCCACTGATGCCGATGTTGACGGCTCGCATATCAGACTTTTGCTGTTGACATTTTTTCTGCAATTTTTCCCGGATTTGGTCAGAGAAGGTCATCTTTATATTTTACAAACACCTCTTTTCAGGGTAAGAAATAAGAAAGAAACGATTTATTGCTACTCTGATGAAGAAAAACAAAATGCAATTTCAAAATTGGGAGGTAAGCCCGAAATAACCCGATTCAAAGGTCTTGGAGAAATCTCGCCCCACGAATTTGAAGAATTTATCGGAAAAGAAATAAAATTGGATCCGGTAATTTTTGAAAAAGAATCTTCAATACCAAAGATTTTGAGCTATTATATGGGTAAAAATACCCCTGAAAGACAGGTATTTATTATCGATAATCTGATTATTGAAAAGGATATTATTGAAGAAAAAGAAATAGTTTTGGAAGATTAAAAAAATATAATAGTGACTTTAGAAGATCTTAGAAAAGAAATAGACCAACTGGACGACAATCTACTCAATTTGCTTAACCAACGAATGAAGTGGGTGCAGAAAGTTGGAGAAATCAAAAATAAAGGGAAGGAAATAATCTACCGTCCCGAACGTGAAAAACAAATAGTGGAACGTCTTGCCAGACATAATGATGGACCACTTACTAAAGAAGCCATTGAGGCCATATTTTTGGAGATTTTCGCAACAGCACGTAATATTGAGCTTCCTGAAAGAATAGCTTATTTGGGTCCCGAAGGCAGTTTTACACATCAGGCAGCCGAGAGCCGGTTTGGTGCCATGTCTGAATATATGACCCTGCCCACGATTAAAGCAGTTTTTGAGGCTGTCGAGACCGAAAGAGTGAGATTTGGAGTAATTCCAATTGAAAACAATCAGGAAGGTATTGTATTTGAAACGGTAGATTTATTGAATGAAACCAATGTGAATATTGCTGCTGAACTCAAAATTCCCGTCCACTTTGCTCTGGCTACCGAGGCTGAAAACCCCTCTAAAATAAAAAGAATCTATTCCAAAGATATTGCCTTCAGACAATGTCGGGGTTTTTTAAATAAATATTTCGAACAACTTAACCCCGAAGAGATTCAGGTGGAGTCAACTTCAAAAGCAGCAAAATTGGCCGCAGAAGACCCGGAAGCCGCAGCTATTTGCAGCGAAATTGCAGCGAAATTATTCAGAATTCCGGTTTTGTTTAATAATATCGAAGACAACAGTAATAACCGCACCCGATTTTTTATTCTTTCCAAACATTTTGAAAATCAGCCTTCTGGTAATGACAAAACCACTTTGATAGCAAGGTTGCCACACACTGAAGAGTCAGGTGTATTGGCGGATTTTCTTCAGGAATTTAAAAAACAAAAACTCAATCTTACCAAAATAGAGAGTCGGCCTCACAAAGGAAATGAGGATTTCAATTTCTGGTTTTTTATTGAGGTATTAGGTTATTACAAAGACAGTAATTTCCAGAAAATCCTGAAAAAGCACAAAGACCAGATTAAGATATTGGGAAGTTATGTAAGAAATGCCTGATTCAATATATCATGTAAGGCGTTTTTAGTCGTTTACCCGTGTCAGTTTTCTTAATTTGACTGTTTTTGTTTTCGATTTTGAAAATATGATATTCACCTGATGGAATCACTTTTACAGGGAAAGCTGTCCGGTATTTTCCAGAATAATATTTTAGGTTTCCGATAAAACCCATAAGACTGTTTTTTAAGTTTTTAGCAGGGAAAACAAATTTATAATTATCGTTTTCGAGCGAAAAGTATGTTTCAGGAATCTCATTTTCAATAACTTCATTTGAAATTTCCAAAACACCATCGGTGATATTAAAATTTAGGTTTTTGGTAAATTCTGAAACCTCAAGTTGTTCAAAATTATCTAGTTTGGATTTTGGGAAAATATACTTTTTCCTGGTATAGGGTTCATCTAAAAGGTGATTTAATCTGGCCACATGGCTGGAATCGCTGTACTGATTTGCCCAGGTATGATTTTTTTGCCAGTTAATTCCATCCATTTCGCAATTTAATCTGTTGTAAGTCGCATTTTCAGTGCTGTTATAATAGGAAAAAACTAAAACCAGAAACGTCGAAGTTATTCCAAAATAGGCTATTAACTTTTTCTTTTTGGAATTTATGAGAACAAATAAATATACCGAAACGCTTAAAAACGTGGAATTTATGGTGTATCTGCTGAGCATCGGAAATCCTGTTCGGGATATCCCAATCATGAGTCCGGTGGCAAAAATAAAACCTATGGTTACAATTAAAAACTGGTCAGTTTTTGCATTTCTAAGTTTTTCAATTTTTAACGGGAATAAATATTTTTTCCCAAAAACAACCAGAAAAACGGCCATGAGAGAATAACCGTAAACTTCTAAAAGCAAATGTTTAAATGTGCTTTGATTTAAGGTTGATGATAGTTCAGTTATATTTTGGAAATAAGCACCCAAAAACTCAAAAACATACCTAAACGCAGCAACAGGATGCTCTTTAAATGAAACTTCGGGTCCCCATTCCGGTTTTTGGTATCCCCAAAAATATAAGCCAATAGCTATTATACCTGCAGGCAGCCACACTTTGAGATCAGAAAATCTGCGGTTAAAAACCAGGATAATTACCCCAATCAAAAAAGCCAGAATACCATTTCCATGGCTATATAGGGCAAAAAAAGCAAATAGAATTGCCCAAAAAATATAATTTCTTTTCCTAAATACTAAAAAATAAAAGCTCAGATATACATAGAATATCACCGAGAAGTTCTGGAAAGGAACCATCAATGATTGCAAGCTTTCATAATATTGAGCCTGAAAAATTAAAAAAATTAGAGGTATGAAATACAAATAGTTGATAACGTGACCTTTAGTAGATTTGATTAAAATGGCCAATAAACCTATCAAATTGAGATATCCCAACATGGCCAGGGTTTTCATTTCAAATGTGCCCGTGAAAAGGTAAATTAATAGCATGAAAATCCGGTCGTTTACAACCCGATGCTCATTGTTTAAAGACAGGAAGAATTTTATTTTATCAATAAAATGAATGTCGGTAAACAAATTATAAACAGGAAGCATGATGCCATAGAAGTCGTCCCACCATGGAATATTTACCGAAATTTTGTATTGAAATACCCACAAAACGGTAATAATTATAGCAGAGATTAAAAAGAAAATGATTTTGTCAGTTCTTCTCATTCAAATATTTTAGGGCTTGCTCACAATCTATTTCGATTTGAGCAATAAGTTCTTTAATATTGTCAAATTTCTGTTCATTTCTTACAAATTCCAAAACTTCTACTTTCAGATTTTCACCATAAATATCGTCAGAAAACTCGAAAATATGCACTTCCATCGAGGTTCCAATTCCATCCACTGTCGGCCGGTTGCCGATGTTCATGATTCCTCCAAAAGTTTTGTTTCTAAGATGAACTTTGGTGATATAAACCCCATTTTTGGGAATCAGCTTATAATTTTTTTGTAAAGCAACATTTGCAGTAGGAAAACCAATTGTTCGGCCCAGTTGTCTGCCTTTGATAATATGCCCGGAAAAAGAATAGGGCCTGCCGAGCAATTCATTTGCAATTTTAATATTGCCTTCCAGTACAGCCTTTCTGATTTTGGTACTGCTTATGGTTATATTTTCAATTTCCTGCCTTGAAATCTCAGTAACTTCAATTTTGTATCGGTCAGAATGCTTTTTTAAATAGTCAATACCTCCTTCACGGTTTTTGCCAAATCTGTGGTCATAACCTATTACCATAGCCTTGGTGCCCAGACCCTTAACCAAAATTTCATCAATATATTTGTCGGAGCTCAATTCAGAAAATTCCCTTGTAAAAGGTAATACTACCACATGATCAATTCCCAGAGAGCCAAGAATTTCAAGTTTTTCATCTATGGTAGTCAGAAGCTTGAGGTTGTTGTCATGTGGTGAAATTATCAATCTGGGATGTGGCCAAAAGGTGAGTAACACTGTTTCACCGTTTAACTCTCTTGCTTTTTCTTTTAACTTTTTGATAATCAACTGATGACCAAGGTGCACCCCGTCAAAGGTACCTGTGGTTACGATGCTGTTTCCATTATGTTGAAAATCAGAGAGTTTATAGTAAATTTTCATTCAAAAGCTTAAGTTTTTTTACCATTTCTTCAACACTTTCAGCATTATCAACGCTAAAATCGCCGATTTTGGTTCTACGTAATTCTGATAGATAAGCACCGGAATTCAGAGCAAGACCAAAATCTCTGGCAAGACTCCGTATATAGGTGCCTTTGGAGCATACCACCCTGAATCTAACCAAAGGAAATGAACTCGCATCCACTTCAAATTCATTGATTTCTATTTCTCTGGGTTTCAGCTCAAGGTCTTTTCCTTTTCGTGCAGATTCGTAAGCACGTTTTCCGTTAACTTTTATGGCTGAAAAAACAGGCGGTATTTGAGAAATCTTTCCTAAAAATGAAATTCTTGCTTTTTCGATCAATTCTGACCCGATATGTTCAATTGGATATTCCTGATCAACTTCGGTTTCTAAATCAAACGATGGGGTGGTTTTACCAACTGTAAAAACACCCGTATATTCTTTAACCTGGGCCTGATAGGTTTCTATTTCTTTTGTTTTTTTACCTGTACAAAGTATTAACAAACCTGTAGCTAACGGATCAAGTGTGCCAGCATGACCCACTTTTTTGAACTTTCCGGCATATCTTATTTTATTGACTACATCAAAAGATGTCCATGTCAATGGCTTGTCGATAAGTAAAACGCTGTCATTGAAAGGGTTTTCCATTAAATCACTTTTAGGTCAACACCAGCAGCAAGCAATGCTAGCAGCACAACTCCAACTATAATTCTATAAATTCCGAAAATTTTGAAGCCGTGTTTTTGTAAATATCCTATGAAAAATTTGATTGCTATCGTGGCTACTATAAAAGCCACTACATTGCCAATCAAAAGCAATTTTATTTCTTCCTGATTAAAACTGAGTGTACCCTTTAAGAAACCTTTCCCAAGCTTAAGAGCTGAGGCTCCGAACATTGTGGGTACAGCAAGAAAGAATGAAAACTCGGCGGCAGTTTTTCTGCTTAACCCCTGAAACATTCCTCCGATTATGGTGGCTGCCGAACGTGAAACACCAGGAATCATAGATATACACTGAAACAAACCAATCAGGAAAGAGTCTTTTAAATCGCTTTCTTCTTTTTGAGGTTTTTTTTCAAAATAACTGTCAATAAATATCAAAATTACGCCCCCAACCAATAAACTTATTGCCACTACCCAAACATTTCCCAATAAAGAATCAATAAAATCATCTAATAAAAGGCCCAAAACTGCTGCGGGAATAAATGCCACTATTAGTTTTTTATAGAAATCCAGACTCTGAAAAAAGCGTTTCCAATAGAGTGCAATTACCGCCAGAATTGCACCAAATTGGATATTTACCTCAAATATCTTGGTAAATGGATGCTCTGCAATACCTAAAAATGCTGAACCAATAATCATGTGACCGGTAGAACTAACCGGCAAATATTCTGTCAGGCCTTCAATGATAGCCAGAATAATAGCTTGAAATACCGACATGTTATTTTTTAAGGATAGCGTAGAGTTCAACCATAAACCCGGCAAAGGCAACTAAAGGTCCAAGGGTGATTCCCAAAAATCCGAAACCAAATTCTGATTTATCAAGCGTCATTATTACGAATCCAGCTATAATAAGTGCTATTCCAATCAACATTATCATGTAGTTACCTTTTTGAAAGGGTAGTGAAGAGGCACCTTGTTGTTCAACTGTTTCTTTTTCTTTGTCTGATTTCATGAATTCTTAATTTAAATGTTTTAGTATAATTTATCCAGATCCATTTTATGGTATCTGATGATTGATTGATAAGTACTTAATAAACCAATTACTGGTCCTAAAATCAATAATATGCCAAATAAAACGTACAATGCGGCATCATTTTGAATCAAAGCAAGTCCGTCTATTTGCGATGTTGCCAGGTTTTTTGTCAAAAATATTAATAAAATGCTAATAACAGATGCTATTACGCCCTGAACAATGCCTTTGATTAAAAATGGCTTTTGAATAAAAAAATCAGTAGCCCCAACCAACTGCATAGTTCTGATTATAAATCTTTGACTATAAAGAGCCAGTTTAATGGTGTTGTTGATTAATAAAATAGTGGCTACAAAAAATATAAAAACGATGAGAGCAAGTATTTTATAAACTTTGTTGACATTGGTAATAATGCCTTTTAAAAAATCTTTGGCGTACTCCACTTCAAAAACCCCCGTTAGCTTCTCAATTTCCGTTTTGATATTTTTTAATTGTGCCTCACTTATTTTTTCTTCTTTTAATTTGATGGTAAAAGAATCGCGGAACGGGTTCTCTCCTAATACAGCCTTATAATCTTCTTTTGTGTCTTTATAAAAAATCTCTGCTGCTTTTTCCTTTGAAATCAACGTTACCTGGGCTTGTCCATTGGTAACTTCAGCGATTCCCATTGCTTCAATTTTATGTTTTAACGCTAAAATCTGGGTGGAATCGAGGTCTTTTTCAAGATATGCCTGAACCTCAATATTTTGCTTAACATATTTAATCAATTCTTTAGAAGACAGAGCAATCCAACCACTGAAGCCTATCAGGAACAAAGCAACAGTAAGACTGATTGTAATCAAAATACCCGGGTAACTGCCTAGATTTCGGTTAAATACCATTGATTTCTATTAAGTATCGCAAAGTTAATTATTTATTTTTGGTTGGATAGTGTCAACCTGCAATTTTAAGGTTTTTTAAAGTCTATTCTCCTTTTTTGGCCTCTTCTTTCAGGGCGTTCCATTCGGCAATTAGCTCAGGCATGCTTTGCTCAATGATTTCTTCAACTGTATTAGTAATGTATTCAAGACTGTGCGAATCATCAAAATAAATTGGTTTTTTAAATTTTACACTCAGCTGTGTATTCCTTTTTTTGTATTTTAATCCTGTTTTGTTGAAAGCCCTCCTAAAACCATTAATCACCACCGGTACAACAATAGGTTTGTTGGCCATTATGATATGAGCGGTACCTTTCCTGATAGGAGCATATGGGCTGGTTGTACCTTGGGGAAAACTTACCACCCAGCCGTATTTTAGTCCTTGCGATACACTATCTCCTGCATTTTTATCAACTTCTCTTTTGACATTTTGACCATCAGCACGCCAGCTTCTCTCAACAAGAATAGCACCGGCAAGGCTAAATAACTTGGGTATCAGCCCCGATTTCATTGTTTCTTTGGCGGCAACATAAAATATTCTGGCCCTGGGAGAAAAAAGATATATAGGAATAAGTTTTTTACCAAAACCCCATTTTATGTTACAAAAAATATGGTAAAATGAGATTACATCAGCAAAATAGGTCTGATGGTTGGAAATAAAAAAGACATTTTGATTGGGAAGATCCTTCAGGTATTCTGTTCCTTCAATTTTTAACTGATTGGCAACGGCAATTCGGTAATAGGTAGGCCAGCCAGCCACAAAAATTACCAATCTTTTCAAAACCATCCAATTGCCGAAAGGGTCTTTTTGAAACAAACCCAATACATCTAGATATGACAATGCCCTCAGATACGGATTGGAGGTTTCCAAAGGTACGGGCATGAAATTTTTTATTATCTTTAGCATTATTGGTAAGTTCGTATTCTTAAAAATATGGGCTATGGTATGTTAAGAAAAATCAGTTTCTTTTGTCTATCTCATCTCTGATTTTTGCTGCTCTTTCGTATTCTTCATTTTTTATAGCTTCATCCAGCATTTTTTTGAGGTCATCCAACGAATGAGTGTAAAGCTCCTGCGAAGACTTTACCTTTATATTTCTGGGTTTTGAGTCGGTTGTTTCAGCCCCAAGTTCATTAGAACTAATACCGGCCTCTTTCAACACACTCTCAAAAGTATAAATCGGAGCATTAAATCGCAAAGCGATAGCAATGGCATCTGAGGGGCGGGAATCTATATTCTTTTGACGAATACCGTCTGTACAAATTATTTTCGAAAAAAATACGCCTTCAGCAATCTCTGAAATCTGAATTTCCTCTACTGAAAAATCAAAAGATTTTGAAAAAGACTTGAACAAATCATGAGTCAGCGGCCGGGTAGGAATTATTTTTTCCATTTCGATGGCTATTGCCTGAGCTTCGAACATACCAATTATGATGGGCAGTCTCCTGTCTCCATTGGCTTCATTGAGAATCAAAGTAAAAGAGCCAGCCTGCAATTGACTGGGCGAAAGGTCCAGTATTTCTAATTTTATCTTATCCACGGTGCAAATATAAGCACAAACCTCCTTCAATGTGTATCAGATTAATCTCATCAAAAGAATTCGAAGCCGGAATATGGGTAATTTTATCCCGAAATTAAGGAAGTTTTTTGCGAAAATCAAGAAATAAATACTCTGATTGAAGGTTTTGAAATAAAAGTATCAGTTAATTACTAAAATAATTTTCAATACCCATTCCAAACAAAGCAAAATCATATTTTACAGGGTCAAGGGGATCAAAGAATTTCAAATTTTCGGTAATTTCTTCAGCCATATGCCAATCGGCTTTTGGCCTTTGAGTTAAGCCCAGAATCCGTGCTGTTTTTTCTACATGCACATCACATGGACATATCAATTGGCTGGTTTTTAGGTTTTTCCATATTCCGAAATCCACACCTTTGCGGTCTTTTCTAACCATCCATCTCAAAAACATATTCAGCCTTTTACATGCAGAGTGGTTGGCAGGAGTAGAAATATGTTTTGTGGTTCGATGTGGAAAATCTGACAACGAGAAAAAATATTCTTTGAATCGCATCAGGTTAATTCTGATGTTTTTTCCTTCAATATTTTCAATCATAAATGCATATTCCAGACTATCGAACTTAGAATAATGATTTTTAAAAAATTCAATAAAATATAGCAGATCTGTAAAGTTGAAAGTGCGGTGAACAAAGTTTTGAAGTAATTTAAGGTCCGACACACTATGATTCATGATAAAATCGAAAGGGGCATGGTCCATTGCCTCAAGCAATTCTTCACATTTTTTGATAATAGTTTTTCTTTGTCCCCATGCCAGCGTGGCAGCAAAAAAACCGGAAATTTCGATATCCTGAATTCTGGAATACCGATGCGGAATTAAAATCGGGTCATTCTCAATGAAGTTGGGTTGATTATACTGCAGATATTTTTCATTCAGCAGGTCGATCGTTTCCTGTGAAAATACCCCAATTTTATGCATTACTTTGAAGTATAATATTCGATTGAAGCTCTAATTCTTGAGTCCCTTGGTCGCAATTTATAATACGCAAATGGAGAAAGCTTAATCATAACATCCTGATCAGCACCCACTTTCTTAAGATTGCCCACTACTCGTGCATTAATTGTATTTCCGGTGGCTTCGTTGGTAATTGTTATTATTGTACCGATGGGTGCAGTACGGTGCATCACCAGATTTTTGGTAGTGCGGTTTCCGGTGCTTATGACTTCAGCAACGCCCTGTTCTTTGTGTTTTTTTCCAACCGGCTTTACCTCCAATACCTCTTTTTTACTTTCTTCTTCCAACTTTTTGCCGATTTTTTCAATTTCGGTTTTATCGATCAAAAGTTTCTGTCCAATTTTTATGAGGTTATCACTTATATTATTTGCTTCAACCAAGTAACTGATATCCAGGTCGTAATCTCTGGCTAGCGAAAAAATAGTATCCCCGGCTTTTACTTCATGGAATTTTTCTTTTTTAATCTTCTGATTGGACTTTTCAGATTTTTGCACTTTTTTTAATCCCTCAGCACTTATATGTTTTCCGTTTTTCATCATTGGGAAAACCAATTCCTGACCAATCTTGATAGTTGGATTATTTTTTAATTCAGGGTTTAATTCAAAAACCTCGGAGCTTTTTGCTTCATATTTATTGATTAGAGAATATAAAGTTTCGCCCGTTACGACCTTATGTTTGATAAATACTAAATTATTCCTGACTTCAGTTTCAAGTTTTGCATTGTTTTGTGATTTAGCAGAAATAGAACAAGACAAAACAAAAATAAAAAGAGTGAGCGAGAGTATTTTATTCATATTAGCACGGTTTGCACAGCAAAATTAAGATTAAATTTTTGTTTGTTTCAAGAAAAACTAAAAAACCTATTATTGAAACTTTAGTTTAAATTTGTAAAAAAATAATGTTTTGTGAGAATATTGGGTGTAATTCCGGCAAGATACGCTTCCACGAGGTTTCCGGGTAAGCTACTCAAGGAGGTTGGAGGGAAGTCCATTTTAAGAATGGTGTATGAGCAATGTAAAAAGACCAAAAGCCTTAACAGGGTAGTGGTGGCTACAGACAATGAACTGGTGTACCAACATGTCGAAAGTTTTGGAGGAGACGTTTTGATGACTTCTGAATCTCATCAAAGTGGGACTGACCGATGTGCAGAGGTGGCTAAAGAACTACACGGTAATACTGATTTTGATTTCATAGTAAATATTCAGGGTGATGAACCGCTGATTGACCCTGATACTATTGATTCGCTTTGTAGTCGATTAGATGCTGATACTCAAATATTGACAGCCTATAAGCCTATCAAAACCCTTGATGAGCTATTAAATCCCAATTTGGTGAAGGTGGTTTTAGGTGAAAAAAAGCAGGCTTTGTATTTCAGCAGGTCGCCGATTCCACATATTCGTGGAATAGCGGTGGACGAATGGCTCAAGAAAAATACTTTTTTTCAGCACATAGGCTTATATGTTTACAGCGTGGAGGTTTTGGAGAAAATTGTGAAATTTCCTGTTTCTAAGTTAGAAAACCTTGAAAAACTTGAACAGTTACGTTGGCTAAGCAATGGCTTTAAAATCAATGGGGTAGAGGTGGAGTCAGAAAGTATTGGTATTGATACCCCCGAAGATTTTGAGGCTTTAAAGCAATTTTTGGGGTATAAATAACGTATGCCTTAATACAATAAGTACAAAAAAAGAAAAAGCAATGCAGAGATTCACCATTTTATGGGCCGATGATGAAATAGATTTGTTAAAACCATATATTGTTTTTCTTGAAAACAAAGGATATGATGTTACTCCGGTACCTAGTGGTGCCGATGCTATTGATATGGTTGAGAAAAATAATTATGACCTTATATTTCTCGATGAAATGATGGCCGGAATGACGGGTTTAGAAACGTTGGTTCAAATCAAAAAAATCAAGGCCCATATTCCTGTAGTGATGATCACCAAGTCGGAAGAAGAAAGGATTATGGAGGAGGCTATAGGTTCTAAAATTGCCGATTATTTGATTAAACCTATCAATCCTAATCAGATTCTGCTTTCCATAAAAAAACTGCTGGATAATAAAAGATTGGTTTCAGAAAAAACCAATTCCAGTTATATGCAGGACTTTAGGCAGATTTCGATGCAATATAATGATGATCTGGATTTTAATGAATGGGTTGAAATTTATAAAAAGCTTGTTTTCTGGGAATTAGAGATTGATCGCTCTGTTGATAAATCAATGGAAGAGGTGTTTTTGATGCAAAAATCGGAAGCCAACAGCCGTTTTTGTGAATTTGTGGAGGATAATTATGAAGGCTGGATGACTGATCCAAAAGTGAAGAAGCCGGTTTTTTCTTTTAACCTTTTCAAACAGAAAATATTTCCACTTATTAAACCCAATTCTCCTCTCTTCTTTATTTTGATTGATAATTTCAGACTCGATCAATGGAAAATAATGGAAGAGATTATCAATGATATATTTATTGTTGAAGAGGAAGATACATACTTTTCTATTTTGCCCACAGCCACCTCTTATGCCAGAAATGCTATTTTCTCAGGCCTGTCACCCCTTGAAATGTCAAAACAACATGCCGACCTTTGGGTGAATGATGAAGGGGACAACGAAGATGGCTTAAATAAAAACGAAGAAGAATTTTTGAGAAGACAATTTAAAAGAAATAATCTCAATCATAAATTTTCTTATCATAAAATACTTACCAATAATCAGGCTAAATCCCTCGTGGATGGTTTTAGTAACCTCTTAAAGGATGATTTGATTGTCGTTGTTTATAATTTCATAGATATGCTTTCTCATGCCCGTACTGACATGGCCGTGATAAAGGAATTGGCACCTGATGAAGCTGCCTACAGGTCGATTACACGCTCCTGGTTACTGCATTCCCCGCTTCTAGATTTTTTGAAATTAATTGCTTCCAAAAATGGGAGGCTCGTAATTACCACAGATCATGGTATGGTAAAAGTAAAAAACGCTAAACGTATAGTGGGCGACAGAAATGTAAATACCAATTTGAGGTACAAGCAGGGTAAAAATTTAAATTTAGATGATAAACCTGACGGAATTATTGAAGTAAGAAGGCCGGAAAATTATAAATTACCGAGTCCAAATGTCTCCACTTCCTACTTTTTTACTACCAATGATTACTTTTTTGCATATCCCAATAATTTTAATCATTATGTGAGCCATTATCGGGATACTTTTCAGCATGGAGGTGTTTCGCTGGAAGAAATGATTATACCGTTTGCAGTTTTAAAAGCCAGATAAAGGTATGAAGACCCGTTATTTTCTTATTTTTTTTCTTATACAGGTATCGGTTTTTGGACAAATTGAACCAGATAAATTCATTGAGAAAGATATAATTGATTTTGGGTTTGTTTTAGATATTCCCACCAGTAACCACAGACAAAAATTAAAATCCCAGCTGGTATCAGTAAATTCCCCGGGGGTATATTTGGCATATTTGGTAAATCCGAATGCAAAAAGCGATAACCTCAGTAGTATTTTTTTGGGTGGAGAGATTGGGATTTTTGGAACTAAACAGGTAGAATTTAACAAACCTGCCCCTGATGGTGATTTCTTCATGAATCATCGCACCGCATGGCTACATTTTAAAGGGAGGTATCTTCCTTATATTTATTCTGAAAAATATTTGCCATTGATTGATTTTTCGATGGGCCCGGTTTTATATTCTTCCACTATGGCAGAAAACCTCGGCAATGACGAAGTGGATAAGTTTTATAAATATAAAGATTTTGCAATAAATGCCAAAGTAGAAGCCGGTTTGCAAATAAAATTAAGGAATGAAAGAAAACCATTCTCATTTATGGGTATTTCTGTTGGTTTTTCAGCTTCCAATCCGGTAAAAATGATTAATAGGAATAAAATCGGATTCGATTCAGCCTACAATGTACTGGAAGCCCTTAATGCTCACAATCCCAGAGGGTTGTTTATGAAACTGAATTGGTCTAGTTATCGCTGAGATCCTTGATTTGACCACCATCACAAAATAAGGTTCTTTTCGGAAATCTTTCAATCAGGTCAAGTTCATGTGTAGCCATAAGTACGGCTGTTTTTGACAACAGATTTATTTTCATAAAAAGTTTCAGGATCTCAACAGATTTCTCAGGGTCAAGATTGCCGGTAGGCTCGTCGGCAAGTAGTATGGCCGGGTGATTAAGAAGGGCCCGGGCAATAGCGATTCTTTGTTGTTCGCCACCGGAAAGTTGATGAGGCATTTTACTTAAAACTTCAGGCAGACCTACCATTTCTAATACATCAACGATCCTTTCATTAATTTTTGCTTTTTCCTCCCATCCCATTGCTTCCATGAAAAAACGTAAATTCTGTTGAATATTTCTGTCGGGAAGCAATTGGAAATCCTGGAAAATGATTCCTATTTTTCTTCTTAAATAGGGTATTTCCTTGTATTTGATTTTTTCCAATTCATATCCTGCAACTACCCCTTGACCTTTTTCCAAAAATAAATCGGCGTATAAAGTCTTTAACAGAGAGCTTTTTCCGCTTCCGGTTTTCCCGATTAAATACACAAATTCCCCTTGTTTTATTTCAAAATTTACATCAGAAAGAATGAGGTTTTCTTTTTGAAATATGTATGCATTTTTGAGGGAAATTACCGAATCCATTTTAAGTTTTTTTCTAGAAGATTTATAAAAAAATAACCACGAAGCCAAAATTAAGAAATTGATTTATAAAATCGCCATCTTAATTAAATGGAATTCGTGGTTATGCCCGAAACAGTATTTTTTTTACTTATTCACTTTTGCATGGTCGGCAAGGAATTTTGCAAGACCAAGGTCAGTCAAAGGATGGTTAAGTAACGCCAAAATCGCCAATAATGGTCCGGTCATCACGTCTGCACCAATTTTAGCACAATTCAAAATATGAATTGGATGTCTTACTGAAGCCGCTAAAATTTGGGTTTGATACCCATAGTTGTCGTAAATAGTTCTGATTTCTTCAATCAGTACTAATCCATCAGTACTTACATCATCTAATCTTCCTAAAAACGGCGATACATAAGTAGCTCCTGCTTTGGCAGCCAACAGAGCCTGACCCGCTGAGAAAACCAGCGTACAGTTGGTACGAATACCTCTTTCAGAGAAATATTTGATAGCCTTGATGCCGTCTTTAATCATCGGGATTTTAACCACAATCTGATCATCAATTTTTACCAATTCTTCCCCTTCTCTGATCATACCTTCATAATCAGTTGAGATTACTTCTGCACTTACGTCACCATCTACTATGTCACATATGGCTTTGTAATGTTTTTTTACATTTTCCTCTCCACCAATGCCCTCTTTGGCCATCAATGAAGGGTTGGTTGTAACACCATCTAAAATACCCAGATCCTGAGCCTCTTTGATCTCCGAAAGGCTCGCTGTGTCAATAAAAAATTTCATGTTATATATATTGATTGAAAAAAATGAAGCAAAAAAAATGGCAAATTCACCGCTACAACCGCCTACCCTTGCTACCTTCCGGTCCTGGGGGATTCAGCAGGAGCTGGTAATTTGCCGTCACAAAAGTAGCAATTTTATTCTTAGAACCCAATTTCTAAAAGAAAAAAACAGTAAAAAATATTATTTACGCTACCAGATAAATATTTGAGATTATCATTGTAATATCGAAATAATTCATGAGCATTTTTTAGTTTGAATTACAATCCCTTAATTTTGAAAGTAAAAAAAAGATATGAAATACTTCTATTATGTCATTATTCTGATATTCGTATATTTCGTCGGAGTTCAATACAATGACCCTGATCCATACCTTTGGATGCCAACTTACTTGTTTCCAATATATCTTGTTTATCTTAAAATGAATGGCAAGGTTTCTTCTCAAACCCTCGTTTTAGTTGCGTTACCCTATATATTTTGGGCAGTAAATCAATTTCCTCCTGCTTGGGAAGGGCTTTTACTCAATGAGATGGGTATGAAAACTTTAAATATTGAGTTGGGAAGAGAGTCACTTGGACTTGGATTTACTGCACTAATTCTGATAATCATTTCATTTTTTAAAAATTGAAAAAAAAATATCCTGAAATTTTAACTGAAATAGTTAAGGTGTCTTTTTTAGAAAAAGAAGATGGAAGAATTTTGGAATTGCTTAAATCGAACAAAGATCGTGAACTTTTGCATCAACAAATCGTTTTTCATGGGTTAAGACCGGCCGCATTTTATGCCTTTAAAAAATTTGGAGTTACACAAGAAGATTTTCCTTACACAGATAGTTATCAGGAATTTACAACACGGCAGGCATTTCAACAATTAGGTTATTCTCATCTGATAAAATCAATTTTCAATGATTTTAAAGATTTGAATATCAGAGCAATACCTTATAAAGGCGTATTGTTTTCAAATCTGATTTATGATAATAAAGTATTGAGAGAATCAGGCGATATGGATTTATTAATATATCCCGATGACGCCAGAAAAGCTATCAATTATTTTATCGAAAATGGGTACGAATTTGAATTTTTTAATAGGAAATTCGATAATGCCAAAGGAATTGATAAAGTTGATTTGATGTTAAGTTCAAAAGGAAAATATGAACAAGCTTTTTACAAAAATGGTTTACATATTGATTTGCACTGGGGCTTGACGTATGGATTTATGCCTTATGAAATCAATTATTTTTCTTTTTTCGATAATCTAAAAAATGATTCAATACTGCCGGTAATACCCTCTTTTCAAACCATTTTCTGGATGATTGTGTTGCATCATGGAGGAAAAGAGTTTTGGGTTAAGCAGAGGCATTTAATAGATTTAATGGCTTTTTTGAATAAGTATTCGGCAGAAATGGATTGGGAAAAGCAGATTAGATTGGCTAGAGAATTCAAGCTATATAAGTCAATGATTACAGGATTATATCTGATAAACAAAATGTATGATTTTCAGGTACCAAAGCTGATTCAGGAACATTTTAATATTATTTCATCAAATCAAATTGATAAGATTTTGGATTTTCATAGCTATTCGAAGAAATGGAATACTCTTTTTGCAAGAATAAGATATGAAAATGTGCTTATCAACAATCAGGATGAAGGTTTTTCAGTGAGAAAATATGTTTATGAAATATATAAAGAATATTCTATGCCAAATCCCCTCGAACACGGCAGGTTTATTACTTTTCCCGAAAAATACAGATTTCTGAATTTTATTAGCAAAATCATTACCTACGGAATAAAAAAAATGTTCTGATTTATGGCAGAAATTACGTTTGATTATAAAAGTCAGATACCGCTATTGCCCAATGAACCCGGCATCTATAAGTATTTTGATGAAGAAAATCAGATAATTTATGTTGGGAAAGCCAAAAACCTGAAAAACAGGATCAGTAGCTATTTTTATAATTTTGATCGGGCAGACAGGAAAACCCGACGGTTGGTGCTAACAATCAGACGATTGGAATATACAGTAGTACCCACCGAATGGGATGCACTTTTGCTCGAAAATACACTTATTAAAGAGCACCAGCCCAAGTTCAACATCTTACTCCGTGACGATAAAACCTACCCCTACGTATGTGTAACCAACGAGCGGTTTCCAAGAGTAATTAAAACCCGAAGGATAGAAGACCGTAGTTTGGGTAAAATGTATGGTCCTTATGTCAATGCCAAGGCCATGTATGCGTTGCTTGATATGTTTACCAACCTTTACACCATACGCACCTGTAAGTATAATTTAAGTCAGGAAAACGTTGAAAATAAGAAATTTAAGGTTTGCCTTGAATACCATATCGGCAATTGCAAAGGACCCTGTGAAGGGCTTCAGTCAGAGGAAGACTACATGAAGGAAATCGAACTGGTGCACAATATTCTGAAAGGAAATGTAAGTCCGGCCAAGAAGTATTTTCATGAAAAAATGTTGGAATCGGCTGAAAAAATGGCTTTTGAGGATGCCCATAAGTTTAAGTTAAAACTTGAGTTTCTGGAAGATTACCAGTCAAAAAGTACGGTTGTTAGCCCCAATATCCATGATGCCGATGTGTTTGCAATTCAATCGGATGAAAAAGCAGCTTATATCAACTATCTGAAAGTCGTAAATGGAACCATAATCAGAACCCAAACCCTCGAAGTTAAAAAACCGCTGGAAGAATCAGAGTCTGATATTCTGACGTTGGTGATTTTTGATTTGAGAAAAAAATATGAATCTGAAGCCAAAGAAATCATCACCAACATTGATTTGGAGGTTGATCTGAAAGTTCAGATTACTATTCCACAGATTGGCGATAAGAAAAAGCTTATCGAAATGTCGCTCCGTAATGTAATGTTTTATAGACATGAAAAAGCCGAACGGGAGGCAATTGAAGCCAGTGGTGCTACCAATAAACGTGACAGGGTTTTGATAAAACTAAAACAAGACCTTAACTTAAAATCGCTCCCCAGGAGGATCGAATGTTTTGATAATTCCAACATACAGGGCACAAATCCGGTTTCGGCCATGGTATGTTTTATAAATGGTCAGCCTTCTACCCGTGATTACAGGCATTTTATTCCTAAAACCGTTGTTGGCCCTGATGATTTTGCCACCATGAATGAGGTGGTGGGCCGCCGATATGCAAGACTTTTGGAAGAAAAAGCCGAATTGCCTGATTTGATTATTATAGATGGGGGCAAAGGACAACTTTCGGCAGCCTGTGATGCACTTAAGACATTAGGTCTTTATGGACAGATTCCGATTATTGGTATAGCGAAAAGACTTGAAGAGATTTATTTTCCGGAGGATACTTTACCTGTTTATATTGATAAAAAGTCTGAATCTCTTAAATTGATTCAAAGAGCCCGTGATGAGGCACACCGTTTTGGCATCACACATCACCGCAACCGCAGGAGTAAAAATTTCCTGATTAGCAGTCTTGAATCGGCAGTGGGAATAGGTAAAACCACAGCCACTAAGGTCTTAAATCATTTTAAGAGTATCAGCAACATCAAAAATGCCTCCGAAGAGGAATTGAATGCCGTTTTAGGAAAAGACAAAGCCCGGAGAATAAGGGAATTTTTGGAAAAAGAAAGCTAGAAAGCCAGAAGTTAGCCTGCAATTGAAACTCCGATGAGTTTTCCAATTCCAAATGTAATAGCAGCAGCCGCAAGACCAAAAGCCACTTGTCTCAAGCCAGATTTCCAAAAACTTTTCCCGGTGAATATAGTGATTACACCACCAATCATAAACAAGCCAACGGCACTTAATGCGGAGGATATAATAATGGCGTTTCTGCCACCCAGCCAAAAATAGGGGATAACGGGCAAAATTGCACCCACCGCAAACATCAAAAATGATGAAACCGCAGCTTCCATTGCCGAGCCTTCCAGGTCTTCGGTATTGAGTCCAAGTTCCTCTTTTACCAATATTTGATGTGCTTTTTCTTTGTCCTGCATGGCATCATGGGCCATTTTTTTTGATTCTATATCCGAAAAGCCTTTGGCCAGATAAATGAGTTCAAGCTCTTTTTGTTCACCCTCAGGGTTATGTTCCAGTTCTGCCATTTCCAGCTCCATTTGATTTTCATAGAGTTCCTGAGAGCTTTTTACCGATATCCATTCGCCCAAAGCCATTGACAATGCTCCGGCTAGTAAGCCTGCCAAACCAGTCAATAAAACCTCCTTTTGTCCGTTGGTAGCTCCGGCTATACCCATCACCAGGCTGAAATTGGAAACCAGGCCATCGTTGCCTCCCAACACAGCGGCCCGCAGAGCATTCCCTCCGACAGAGCGATGTTGTTTTTCAAATTTTGAAAGCTCAGTTCCCGTAATTTCCGTTTTTCTTTCAAGTATATTGTTGAGGATATTTACATGAGAAGTGTCCGATATTGAACCTGCCAGATTTAAGTCTTTCCGGGCTTTAAGAATAGTTTTGGTAAGTCGTTTTTCTGTATCCAGCAATATTCCGAGAATAAAGTCTTTTCCGGCAAATTTGCTGATTTTGACAATAGCTCTTGCTCTGAAAGAAGGCTTTGGCATTTTATCAATATTCAGGTTGTTGGATTTTAAAAATGCAACAGCATGGCTCTTTTCTATTTCGCTCATTTGAGCGAAAATCATTGCAACTCCTTCATTTTCTTCCAGTTTAGCCAGTACAGAGTATAAGAAACTTGCATCAACCTCGGTCTGAATATTATCTAATTTTACCATTTTTTCTCATTTACACCTCAAATGTATTTTTAATAATTTGTTTTTTCAATGATATGTGTGGGTTTAGATGTAATTTGAGTTTAGACTTTTTAAAAAAAAGGACAGTGTTTTTAAATATTTTGAAAAAATCCCTACTTTAGTAAATATTTAAAATATACTACTTAATCTGAAAATAATAGATGTCATTCAGGCGACTTATCATTCCTGTATTTTATATTTTCTGTTTTTCCATCTATGGTCAGGAAAGTAAAACGACCTATATTATTGATAGTCTCAGAATTACTTATAATTTGCCTCGAACTGACACTTTTTCAAATGACACCTCCGATGCACTTGATTTTGCCCTAAATTTTGAGTTTGGAAATGAACCCAGATGCCTTACCTACCAAGCAATGCCGGCTTCAGTTGACAGTTCCAATGCCAAGTCCTGGGTACAAAATTTTTTGGGTGGAAATATTGATCTGTCAACACTTGAGCCTCAAATTGAATTTTACAAAAATTCATTCAAATACCCCTATTGTGAGAAGGAACTGGCAGAATTCCGGAATTTTTTCAAATGGATAAAAAAATATAGTAAGGGCGATTTTGTTTGGGTAAATATTCCTTCTCAGGAATTGTATGTTTTTCAGGATTCAAAATTCAAATACAAAATGAATGTGATTGTGGGGACGTATAAAAATCAGACGCCCATTTTTGCCGACTATATTGACAATTTCTCCTTGTTTCCCTATTGGTATCCTACCCAGAATATTGTTTTTGATGAGATAATTCCTAAGACTATTGCTGATATTGGCTTTTTAGAACGGAATTTTTACGAGGTTTTAGATAAAAAAGGGAAGATAGTTGATCCTTTATCCCTGGAATGGGAGACCTTTAAAAGAGATAAATTCCCTTACAGAATCAGGCAGACTACCGGATGTTTTAATTCTCTTGGATTGATAAAATTTAACCTGAAAAACCCATTTAGTATTTATTTGCACGATACGCAACACACCCAGACCAGCCGCGGACTTTTTAAGAAATCAAAAAGATATTATTCACATGGCTGTATCAGAATAGAAAAGCCAAAGGAGTTTTTGAGTTTTTTAAAACCTGCAAAGCCCGTAGATCCCGATTTTATGGTTGATTGCCCTACAGATAAAAAACCTATAACAATCCCATTAAAAGAAAAAATGCCGGTTTTTGTGATGTATTTTACTGATTTTATCAATGAAAAAGGGCAATTGATTTCGAAGCCGGACTTTTATAAACTGCTGCATTAAAGGATTTTGGAAAGAATATTTAAATTATTTTGGAGTTTTACGTATAGAATAATATTTTTGTACGTATAAAATATTGAATAAGAAATGGATACTAAAATCACATTAAGTTTTGACCAGAAGATTATAGAAAAGGCCAAAGATTTTGCTGCATCTCAAGGCATGAGTTTGAGCAGGCTTACCGAGTTTTTATACGAGAAAATCACTTCTTCACCCAAGTCTTATGCCTCGCTGGAAGATATTCCGATAGCAGATTTTATAAGTTTGGTTGCTGAAGAGCAGGCTATTTATAAAACCGCTACCAAAAGCTCAAAGTCTCTGAAGAAAGAATATTACGAATCCAGAAAATGAAATTATTTTTGGACGCCAACATATTAGTTTCTGTCCTTAACCATGAGATGCCTGTTTTTAGTTATAGCTCACGGTTGATGAGTTTACCCTCTTACAGGTCTAATTATCAGCTTTTTACTTCGCCGATTTGCCTTGCTATTGCCTATTATTTCGCAGAAAAAAAATGTGGAAACAAGCGGGCAATTGAGAAAATGCAGATTTTGTCAGGTCATCTAGGAATAACCAATATTGGTCAAAAAGAAGTAATTGCAGTTAATACAAACAAAAAAGTTAAAGATTATGAAGACGGCCTGCAATATTATGCAGCTTTGCACGCCGGATGTGAGGCGATAATTACCGAAAATATCAACGACTTTTACTTTTCTGATTTACCGGTTTATACTTCTAAGGAGTTTATTTTGAATATTTTATAATAAGAAAACTATATCAAAAACTCACTTTTTCCACAATTTATAAGGTTTGTCAATTTCAGTTTTAAAAGGTAGTAATATTTTTTTACCTGTTCCGGCTGATTCATACGCAGCCATTATCACTTCCAATACAGCCTTTCCATCATGACCTGTTACGAGCGGTTCTTTATCATTTTTCACACAATCCACAAAATGTTCAAACTCCTGCGGGAATCCATAGTTCCAGATTTCTTCGTACATGGTATAACTCCAGCCAACAGTATTTCCTGCTTTCTCCACTGCATAGCCTACACCTTTTGTGCTATAAGTCTGAATGGAATTACCCTGAAGCACATCGGCGTAAGCAACGCCTTCCGAGCCATGAATTTCCGCCCTGTCGTCCATGCCACCAAGTTTTGTCCAGCTTTCTTCGGCCATTGCCGTTACGCCGTTTTCAAACTCTAAAATCAAAATTGAGTTATCGTCACCGATGGTTTTGTCAATATGTACACTGGTGCTCATCTGAGCATATACTGATTTTATAGGATTGTTTTTATTAAGCCATCTGAAAAATTGGATTGCATGACAGCCCATGTCCATCATTACGCCACCACCTGACCTTTCCACATCCCAAAAATGATCGGCGTGCGGCCCATCATGCTTTTCTGATTGCTTTAGTAAGACAGGTTTGCCCAATGCCCCTTCGTCTAAAAGCTGTTTCATTCGCACATATTTTGGAGTAAAGCATAGCTCCTCCGCATACATAAGTTTAACATTTGCTTTTTCACAGGCCGCAATCATCCTGTCGGCCTCTTTCAGATTCAGACAAAATGGTTTTTCCACAACAATATGCTTTCCTGCCAATGCTATTTTTTCTGTGATTTCACAATGCAAATTATTCGGAGCACCAATCACCACCAAATCTAGATCTGGCATGGCCAGCATTTTATCTAAATCGGTGAAATAGTTAGGAATTTTATGATTTTCGGCGAAAGTTTTAACATGTTCAAGGGTCGGCGACATCACAGCCACGATTTCTGCATCGGCTACTTTTTTTATTGTCTCAGCATGAATAGTTGATATAAATTGCGAGCCTATTAATCCAATTTTTACTTTTCCTTCAATCATAATTCAGAATTATTTGAGCTTGAATTTACTCAATTAATCTGAAAATAAACTTTATTTTAATGTTAAAATTGAGATAACGTTGGTGAATTGTTAGTAGAATCAAATTGCCATCAGTGTTTGGTTTTAAATTTTGTCTTCGATTGACATTTTCGGAATCGACTTTGAACCCGTCGAATATTTTCAAGCTAATTCATATTCAACAATATTGGGTTTTGAAGAAGATTTAGAGGCAGCTAATACTTCTATTCCGACCAATTGTCTATCAACTGAATAATCTAAAATTACTCCTTCTTTTTCCATATCTGATTCATATACAGTCAGGTCATTGAATTTGATATATAAAATATCAGTTTCTTTGTCGTATTTTATTTTCATAAAGATATATCGATTTTAAAGTATTTTAACTTTTTACAGAATTTATATATTTTTATGTAAAAAGCATTTAAGTAAATGGGAAAAAATTAAATTTACCAAATGAAAATGAAGTTTTTTATATTAATTAACAGCTGTCTCATTAGTTTAAATTTATTTGGGCAAAATGATTTTAGAAAATCATTAAATTTAAACTTTTCTTATGATAAAAAGTATAAATTTTTGTATGGTTTTCAAGATTCAGTTTTTAGAGGTAGAAAAGTGAACCAAAATAATTTCAGAATCAACCCTTCCATAAGCTTTACGAACAAAAAAGGTAATTTTTGGGAGTTTAGATTAAATGGTGGTCTTTTTAAAGAAGATTCTCTGGAAACGAAAAGCGTCGTTAACCAATCAGTTGGAGGTGTTCTACATGATTCAAGGTTTGTTAATTTTCTAGTTCTGAACCATTTAGATTTAACCAAAAAGAGGAATAATCTAAAATTTCTACTTAGCCTAAAATATCAAATTGGGTATAATGAATCGTTTTTGTGGACTCATGGTTATGACATAAATGAGAAAGTAGTTACTTCAGAAATTGGACTAACTTCAAAAGTTAGATATCGTTTCCAGAATAGATTCTTTATAGATTTCATCCCTCCAATTTTATGTAATTTCTCCACTAGAGTTGGAAATAGAAATAATAATTTACCTTATATTGAAAGTTATAAGAAAAAGTTATCGATTATTGATTTTGATTCTAACATTTTATCAATTTCTAGGAATAACTATAATTTATATCAAACTAACTTTAGAGAATTTATTTCCGTAGGATTTTTATTTTAAGATGTAATATTTAATTGTGATTCAATTAGAATTATATTTAACTTTTATCCCTGTAATAATTACCAGACATAATGCTCTACAAAAAAATCCCCGGCCTCTCAGCCAGGGATTCTCTACAAAACATAAGCAAGAAATATTATTTTCCGGCTTGCTCTGCGATGATGTTTAATGCAGCACCGGCTTTGAACCAGCCTATTTGGGCATCATTGTAAGTATGATTAACCGTGATTTCGTCTTTGCTTCCATCGGTGTGGTTGGCCACAACGGTCAACGGCTTGCCAGGAGCAAATGAAGTCAAACCTACGATATCAAAGCTGTCGTCTTCTTTGATTTTGTCATAATCTGCCGGATTGGCGAATGTCAAAGCCAGCATCCCTTGTTTTTTGAGGTTGGTTTCGTGAATACGGGCAAACGACTTCACCAATATAGCTCTTACGCCCAAATGACGTGGCTCCATGGCTGCGTGCTCTCTTGATGAGCCTTCACCGTAGTTTTCGTCACCGATTACGATAGAGCCAATACCGGCGGCTTTATAGGCACGTTGGACAGCAGGTACCTCGCCATATTCGCCGGTCAATTGGTTTTTAACTTTATTGGTAGCTTCGTTGGCAAAGTTTACCGCACCTATCAATAGGTTATTGGAGATATTGTCCAGGTGACCGCGGTATTTTAACCATGGGCCGGCCATAGAGATATGGTCAGTGGTACATTTTCCTTTGGCTTTGATCAGAAGTTTAAGGCCTTTAAGGTCGGTACCTTCCCATTTGGCAAATGGAGCTAAAAGCTGAAGTCTGTCTGATTTTGGACTAACTTTCACCTTTACATTTTTACCGCTACGGGCTGGTTTTTGATATCCTGCATCCAATACATCGAAGCCCATCGGAGGCAATTCTATTCCCAATGGCGGATCCAGTCTTACCTGCTCGCCTTTTTCGTTGGTCAATGTATCTTTGGCAGGATTGAAAGTCAAATCTCCGGCAATGGCAAAAGCAGTCACGATTTCAGGTGAAGCTACAAATGCGTGAGTATTAGGGTTACCGTCAGCTCTTTTGGCGAAGTTTCGGTTAAATGACGTGATGATTGAGTTTCTTTCACCTTTTTCAGCACCATGACGTGCCCACTGGCCGATACAAGGTCCGCAGGCGTTAGCTAATACTACACCACCAATTTTTCCAAAAGTACCTAAAAGGCCATCTCTCTCTGCAGTAAATCTCACCAATTCAGAACCCGGAGTAATGGTGTATTCGGCTTTGGCTTTGATATTTTTCTCAGCTGCCTGATTGGCTACAGAAGCTGCCCTGGTCATATCTTCATAAGAAGAGTTGGTACAAGAGCCTATCAAACCTACATCCAGTTTCGCCGGCCAGTTGTTTTTCTTAACTGCAGCCGCAAATTTTGAAAGAGGCCATGCCAAATCCGGAGTGAAAGGACCATTGATTCTTGGCTCCAGTTTCGAAAGGTTGATTTCGATAACCTGATCGTAATATTTTTCGGGATTATCAATACAATCCTGGTCAGGACGAAGATATTCTTTGATTCTTCCTGCTGCTATCGCCACATTTCTTCTACCGGTAGCAATCAGGTATTTTCCTATTTTTTTATCAAATCCAAAAACCGAAGTGGTAGCTCCGATCTCAGCACCCATGTTACAGATGGTACCTTTTCCGGTAGCCGAAAGTTTGTCTGCTCCAGTTCCGAAGTATTCAACGATTGCACCTGTACCCCCTTTTACAGTAAGGCGACCGGCGACTTCCAGAATTACGTCTTTGGCAGAAGCCCAACCTTTCAATGATCCCGTCAGTTTAACACCAATAAGTTTAGGCATTTTTAGCTCCCATGGTAGGCCGGCCATAACGTCACAGGCATCAGCACCACCCACACCGATGGCGATCATACCCAATCCACCCGCATTAGGTGTGTGAGAGTCGGTACCGATCATCATTCCACCCGGAAATGAATAATTTTCTAATACAACCTGATGAATGATACCCGCACCCGGTTTCCAGAAACCGATACCATATTTATTAGATACTGAAGAAAGGAAGTCGTAAACTTCTTTGTTGATCTCATTGGCAATCTTCAAATCTTCTGATGCACCAACTTTGGCCTGAATCAGGTGATCGCAGTGTACGGTTGAGGGTACAGCTACTTTTTCACGCTGAGCCTGCATAAACTGCAAAAGGGCCATCTGTGCGGTGGCATCTTGCATAGCTACACGGTCAGGTGCAAAATCTACATAGTCTTTACCACGTTCATAAGGCTTGGAAGGTAAGTTGTCCCAAAGGTGGACATACAAAATCTTTTCTGCCAAAGTCATTGGTCTTCCTAAAAGCTTCTTTGCGGCTTCCACTCTTTCAGGAAACTTGGCATAAGTCGCTTTTATCATATCCAAATCAAATACTTTCATCAGCGTAATATTTTTTTATTTAATTCTATTTTTCAAAAGTACGAATTGATTTTAGATTTTAAAATAGGATTATTTTAATTTTTTTATAAAAATCCTGTTTTTTGATTTTTTAAATTTTGTAATAATTTGAAAAACAATAATTTGAATGATTTTAAGCCATGAAAAAATTAAAATATTTTTTTTGTCTAAACAGGAAAAACTTCGAGTTTGATAGGTTTTTTTTCAAAACTACTAAAAAGGATTTTGTTGGTAATATAAATATTTCAAGAATCATCCTGAAAAACTCAAACTGAATTATTTGCATAACTTCCTAAAATTTAGATTAAAATCACACCTAAATCAGGCATTTTTGAGGTCTATGTTTAAAAAAAGTTTCGGTTTGAAATGATAATATACTTATTTTGCCCAAAATTTCACATTTAGGTTTCTATACATTTATATATTTAGTATGTCAAAAAATCTGGTAATAGTTGAGTCTCCAGCCAAAGCAAAAACAATAGAGGGTTATTTAGGTAGTGATTTTATCGTTAAATCTAGTTTTGGACATATCAGAGATCTTCCGGAAAAAGAATTGGGTGTAGATGTAGATAATCAATTCAATCCCAGTTATCAGATTTCTTCAGATAAGGTCAAGGTTGTAAACGAACTTAAAAATTTAGCCAAAGGCAAAGAGGTATGGCTTGCAACTGACGATGACCGCGAAGGAGAGGCTATTTCCTGGCACTTAAAAGAAGCTTTAAACCTTGGAAATGATACCAAAAGGATAGTTTTTAGGGAAATTACCAAAAATGCCATCAATAAAGCCATTGAGTCGCCCAGGCAAATAGATATAGATTTGGTTAATGCTCAGCAAGCCCGGAGAATATTGGATAGATTGGTGGGTTTTCAGCTTTCACCCGTTTTGTGGAAAAGAATTAAAGCAGGTGACCGCAAAAATCTTTCAGCTGGAAGGGTGCAGTCGGTTACTGTTAGGATAGTAGTAGAAAGAGAGCGTGAAATTGAGAGTTTTCAATCCAAATCATCATTTAAGGTTGTAGCACAGTTTTTGGTAGAAAAGAATAAAGTGCTAACGGCAGAATTAGGCAAAAATTTCGAAACTGAAGGTGAAGCACAAAAGTTTTTGCAGGATTGTGTGCCTGCAATTTACAAAATCAACGGACTGGAGGTTAAGCCTACCACCAAAAGTCCGGCTCCCCCATTTACAACTTCAACTTTACAGCAGGAGGCTTCCAGAAAGCTGGGATTCTCGGTTTTACAGACGATGACTTTGGCACAAAAGCTTTACGAATCGGGTAAAATCTCTTATATGCGTACTGACTCCACCAATCTGTCTCAGGAAGCTATCGACAACGCCAAAAATAAAATTATCGGTACTTATGGAGAGAAATTTTCTAAGCCCAGGGTATTCAAAACTAAAGATAAGTCGGCTCAGGAAGCTCACGAAGCCATCAGACCCACTGATTTTGCAGTAACTGAAACCGGAAACGACCGAAATGAGAAAAGGCTTTATGATTTGATCTGGAAAAGAGCCATCGCCTCACAAATGGCGGAGGCAGTGATAGAAAGAACGATTGCAAAAATTGGCATTTCTACCCGTCCTGAAGAACTTACTGCAACAGGCGAAGTTATAAAATTTGAAGGGTTCCTCAAAGTGTATCTGGAATCAACTGACGACGAAGACGAAGAAAATAAAGACATGCTTCCCCCGCTTACAGTAGGACAGGAACTGGTTTTGAAGCAAATGAAAGCCACCGAGCGTTTCTCACGCCCACCGGCAAGATATACCGAAGCTTCGCTGGTAAAGAAACTGGAAGAATTGGGTATTGGGCGTCCATCTACCTATGCACCCACCATTTCGACCGTAATCAAAAGAGAATATATCGTGAAAGAAGACCGGGCGGGTTTTCAGAGAAATTTCAAAGATTATCTCCTCAAGGATGGTGAAATCACCAATACGGTAGGTACGGAGAATTTTGGTGCCGAAAAAGCAAAACTATTCCCAACAAACCTGGGAATTATTGTAAATGACTATCTGGTAGAAAACTTTGAAGATGTACTCAACTATAAGTTTACCGCTAAAGTAGAAAACGAGTTTGATGATGTAGCCGAAGGGAAAGTTTCCTGGCAAAAAATGATAGAGAATTTCTATAAGGAATTTCACAATAAAATAGAAGAAGCAACTGGTGAAAATGGTGCAAAAGCCGCTGGTTCTTTTGAGCTGGGGGTAGATCCTGATTCGGGTAAAAAGATTTTTGCAAAAATTGGCCGCTTCGGTCCTTATCTCCAGGTAGGAGAGGCCACTGACGAAGACAAACCCACTTTCGTGTCTATCAAAAAAGGTACTTTGATCTCAAATATTACCTTTGAAGAGGCTCTTTCGATTTTAAAAGGTCCAAAATTGCCGCTGGAATTGGGTCTGCATGATGGACATGCTTTGGTCGTAAATGAAGGAAGATATGGGCCATATATTTTGTACAATGGTAAATATTATAATCTCGATAAGAGTGAAGACCCATTGGCAATAACCAAAGAAAGAGCTATCGAAATCATTGACGCCAAACTTTCAGGTGCTGACAACTCATTGCCCCGAAACATGGCTGACTATAAAGGTGAGGCCGTGGTGATTAACAAAGGGCGTTTTGGCCCCTATATTAAACATGGAGCTACATATTATAATATTGGCAAAAATGACGACCCCCTAACCATTGACGATACAAGGGTTGGCCAGATTATAGAAGAACTTAAAGAAGCTGCAGCTAAGAAAATTATCAGAGAGTATCCTGAAAATGACAAAGTTAAGGTTTTAAATGGTCGCTATGGTCCTTATATTCAGGTTGGGAAACGCAATGTGAAGATTCCAAAAGGAACTGATCCTGCCACCTTGACCCTTGAAGATTGTCTTAAGCTAGCAGAAGGATAACAAATTAGCACCTCAGGGTGCTTTTTTTATGAAAAAGAAATTAGTAGTACTCACCGGAGCAGGAATAAGTGCCGAGAGTGGTCTGAAAACTTTTCGTGATATGGGTGGTTTATGGGAAAACTATGCCATTGAAGAAGTAGCTACACCGGAAGGCTGGGAAAAGAATCCTCAGCTGGTGCTGGATTTTTACAATGAAAGAAGAAAACAGGCATACCTGGCTAAGCCTAATCGTGCTCATCTCGTTCTGGCAGATCTGGAAAAGGAATTTGAGGTTAAAATAATCACCCAAAATGTTGATAATCTGCATGAAAAAGCTGGTTCAACAAATGTGGTACATCTGCATGGTGAGCTTTCAAAAGTCAGAAGTGTGAAAAATCCTGATTTGATATATGAAGTTGATAATAAGGCGATTAATCTGGGAGATTTAGCTGAAGATGGCGGACAATTACGACCTCATATCGTGTGGTTTGGTGAATTGGTGCCCATGATAGAACCTGCAGCAGATATATGTCTGGATGCTGATATTTTCGTGGTCATTGGCACAAGTTTACAAGTGTATCCTGCAGCCGGATTAGTGGGTTATGTGGGAAATGACGTACCAAAATTTGTAATTGATCCATCAATGCCGGCCTATTCTTTTAATACCAAAAATGTTGAGTTTATCGAGAAAACTGCGGTTGAAGGGATAGATGTTTTTTTGGAGAAACTTAAAAATCTTTAAACAAAAAAAGAGCTCTGTTTTCAGAACTCTTTTAAGGATAATAAGAATCTTATTAAGCGTTCAATGTACCTCTCAATGCACGAGGGATAGCGACGTTAGCTACCGGATTGGCTTCAGGATCCAAAATGGTAAGTCCTGGAAGTTCCAAAGATTTTACTTTGATAGATTTACCTAAATCAAGGTCTGAAACATCAAGATTAACCAATTCAGGAATATCTTTTGCTGGTCCTTTAACTTTAAGTGTTCTCAAAGTCTGAACCAGTTTACCCCCTTTCTTGGCACCAATTGCGGTACCGGTCAATCTGATTGGAATAGAAGTAGTGATTACTTTCTCTGGAGTGATTTCCAATAAATCAACATGGATAAGCATGTCGTTCACAGGGTGAAATTGTTTGTCCTGAAGAATAGCATTGTACTCTTTTCCGTCAATTGTTAATTTGATTTCATACGCATCAGGCGTGAAGATAAGTGGTCTGAACAAATAGGCAGGTGCGTAAAATGACACTTGCTCTGCTCCGCCATACAGAATACCCGGAACCATGCCTTGAGCACGTAGTTCCTGTGCAGCCTGACGACCGAGATTCGCTCTATTAAACCCTACAATCTCAGTTACTTTCATAATTAAAATGTAATTTGATGTTGATAATTTATAAATAATGAACTAATAGATCCATTGTCTCTGATTCTTCCGATGGCATGAGCAAAAAGCTCGGCTACCGAAATAACTTTAATTTTCGGATTGTCTATTTTTAAAGGAATAGAATCCGAAACTATCACCTCAGTAAATACCGAATTGGTGATATTTTCATGGGCTTTGTGCGACATTACGGCATGAGTTGCTACCGCTCTGACCGATTTTGCACCTTTTTCCATGATTAACCCTGCAGCTTTACAAATCGTTCCACCCGTGTCAATCATGTCGTCCACCAAAACCACATTGGCATCTTTTACATCCCCAATGAGTTGCATTCCCGCGATTTCGTTGGCTTTTTTTCTTTGCTTATCACAAATCACGATATCAGCATCAAAAAAACTTGCAAATTTTCGCACTCTTGATACACCACCAACGTCTGGAGAAGCAAAGATGAGGTTTTCGATATTTTTGGTTTTCAAATAAGGAACAAACACCGATGTGCCTTCCAAATGATCAACCGGAATATCAAAAAATCCCTGAATCTGACCGGCATGCAAGTCAAGTGTCATGATTCGGTCGGCACCCGCTGCTCTTAGCATATTGGCAACCAATTTGGCACCTATGGCTACTCTCGGACGGTCTTTTCTGTCTTGTCTGGCATAGCCATAATAAGGAATAACCGCTACTACATAGTGTGCCGAGGCCCTTCTTGCTGCATCAATCATAAGGAGTAACTCCATCAGGTTGTCGGCATTTGGAAATGTAGCCTGACAAAGAAACAGGTCGCAACCTCTGACAGATTCGTCAAAATTGACCGAGATTTCACTATCTGCAAACCGTTGAATTGATATTTTCCCTAGTTCCTTTCCATAAAAATAAGCTACTTTACTAGCCAGATACTTTGAATTGGTACCGGAAAAAATTTTTACCTCAGCCATTTTTGATGATTGTTTCCCAAATTTTCTGCAAAAGTACGAAAAAATATACTTTTCACCTATTTTTTTTCAAATATTGGATTTAAATTGCGTCAGAATCTATAAAATACTGGAAAATGCAATTGTCTTTAGTGGACGAAGTCCCCGAATTCTCGAAAAAATACTTCCTTGATGTTTTTGCTGAAGCACTATATGATTTAAAGTCTGATAAGATGAAGTTGAAGACCATCAACGGTCAGCAAGTACCGGAAAATCTTAAAGTGAGCATTCCAAGTAAATTTATCAAGAATTTTCCTGAAGGAACCATTTATAAAGTGGATACCAAATTGGTCAATAAAAAAGGTAAAAAGCCATATTTTATTGCCATGAAAGGTAAGGAAGTGGAAAGAGCCATTGAGTATTTTGACTACAATCTCAAGGTTCAATACGGCTTCGATTATACTTTTCGTAAATAGGGTCTGCTGAAAAACAGGCAATGGTTTGATTTATAAATTTTTAGAAAGAGTTTATAATATTCTTCTGAAAGTTTTTTAACTAAAAATTTAAAAATTCTTTGCACGAAAGATGCTCCTAATAGCCTTAGCCAGAAGCAGTTCATCTACTTCACCAATCACAACTCACTGTACCACAGTACAGTTTCTTTTTATTGGTTCGTAGCTAAACTACTTCTGACTTTTTCAACAGACCCTAAATAATTTTTAAACAAACAGACTTAAATGCCGTTGCTCCGGCACTTCATCAAAATACTGAGAGAACTTGATGTTGTCCGGCAATTTTCCGATTTCAACTTGCTCAATATTCGCTTTTATTACCTTATAAATTGCAGAAAAAGGGGTGATTTCTCCAAATAAGTAAGTTTTTTTACCATTAGAATTTAGCAAAGTAAAAACTTTAGGATTAATCTCATTGCTTACGGATGGAAATTTCCTGATTTCTATTTCAGTATTTTTGGTTATTATTGTATCAATCCATTTGTCATTGACTATCAACAGGTTGGAAGTGTTGAGTTGGTTGTTTTTATTGAAAAATTCGGCTAGATTAGCCAGTTTAGGCTTTATTTCCAACGTTTTATTCTGATAAATTTCTGAAAGTAAATTCAATATCACTTTCGGAATTCCAAAAAGATATCTCACTTTATCAAATGGTGATTCAATTATTTCAAATTCAGAAGATTCCAAATGGGGGAAAACCATTTTTAAATAATCAAATGGGGGAATCTGGTCATCAAAAAGCTCGTTCTCTAATCTTAAAAACAGGGGAGTGTCAACCGAAACAACGATGGAGTTCCAAAAATTGGCTTTCAAAAATGCGTGTGTATTGAATATTTCTCTTATCTGGGAAACAGAATTTTCAAATGTGGCATAACTGCCCAAAAAATAATCTTCAAACCAAATGAAAGTATTGGAGCTTACGTTTTTAAGAGCAATTTTAAACCTGCAATCCTGCCATTCAATTTTCAAGTCATACAAATCAATCTGATCGGCATCAAAACGGTCATCGGTTATTTTGAAAATTGGCTCCATCCAACAAATTTAAAAAAGAAATATTGCTTGTGAAATCATTGAAGGAATTAAAACCTTCAAATATGCTTATTCTTTGTGAATGTTTTATTTGTCGGTATTCTTCAATACTTTTCCAGGCGATTTCTGTCAGAATATTATGCTCGGGGTCCTGGCCAAGTCGGGGTTTTTGATTTTCGGCATATACCTCAAAATAGAACTCGATGGCGTGTAAAGCACCGATTTTGGCTTCTTTGATATGCATAAGAGGGCCAATTTTTACCTCAAGATTTACTTCTTCTCTAAACTCCCTGACTAATGCCTCTTTTATGCCTTCGTTTTCGTTTACGCCCCCGCCGGGTACGCTCCAAAAAATATTTTCGCTATTGAGGCCCGAATGGTTTACCATAAGCAGTTTGTTTTGCTCAATCAAGATTCCACAAACTCTGATCCTGGTCTTGTTCCCGTAAATTTTCTCAATGATTCTCGAGGCCATAAATATCGCTTAGCTTGGTTTTATTTCTTTTTTGTAGGCTTTTCCATACTTTTTCTGTTTTTCTTTCTCTATGTTTCTCCTCACATTTATCTTTTTGTTTTTCTCCAATTTTTCATGAAAAGCTTCGCCTTCAGGTTTTTGAGTTTTGAGTTTTATAAATTTTACAGGTACATACTCTTTTTCAAAATCAAAAATCTGATCTGAAATTTCAAGATGCTTCGGCAGATCCACTTTGGCAATTTTATAATCCAGCAATTCTTCAATTTGGTTTAAAGTGCTGGCTTCTTTTTCTGTAATTAGGCTTAAAGCTTTTCCGCTTTGACTTGCCCTTCCGGTGCGACCTATCCTGTGGATATAATCTTCGGGTTGATCGGTCAGGTCCATATTGACAACATGACTTATTAGAGGAATATCCAGACCCCGTGAACCAATATCTGTAGCAATTAAGGTTCTGGTTTCACCCTCAGAGAAACGATTGATAGCATTGAACCTGTAATTTTGGGATTTATTTGAATGGATGATGTCCACACTTTCCATGCCTCGCTTTTGCAATTCACCCAAAAGAACATCGGCCTTACTTTTTTCCGAAACAAAAACAAGGTTTTTGGTCATTTCCGGATCATTACTCAATAACACCTCGAGCAAATTGATTTTTGTGCCGAAATTGGGTAGAATATAGGCTCTTTGATTTATGTTTTGGTGCGGTGTTGACATCGAATCATCCTCAATTATCACAGGACTTTTGAAATAATCCTGCAATAGGGCCTCAATGTCCTCGGTTACTGTAGCAGAAAAAATCAGATTTTGACGTTTTTCAGGTACTTTATCAAATATTTGTTCGAGTTGAGGCCTGAAACCAAGGTCCAGCATAGTGTCGAATTCATCCAAAACCATTTTTTTGATGTTTTTGACTTTTAATACTCCCGCAGCTGCCAGGTCAATAAACCTTCCCGGAGTGGCCACCAATAGATCACACCCATTTTGCAATTCAATAATTTGAGATTTGATATTGACTCCGCCATAAACGCCTACGGTATCAAAAGAGATATAGGAAGCCAGTTTTTTAGCCACTTCCTGTACTTGCACCACCAGTTCTCGTGTAGGAACGAGTATTACAATTTGAGGGAGTTTTTCTTTCGAGAAATTCCACATTCTGAGCAGTGGCAATAAATAAGCAAGCGTCTTTCCTGTGCCGGTTTTTGCAATTCCGGCCAGATCTTTCCCCGACATCACCTCAGAAAAAACTTTCGCCTGAATGGAAGTGGGGGTTTTCAGGCCCATGTCGTCAAGGGCATTGAGCAGTGATCTGTTTATATTTAAATCGCTAAATTTCATTTTTGATTTTTTAAATCTTATACAAAAGTAATTTTTTGGTTTCGAATGTATTGGTTACTTTTAAACTATTCTAAACATATTTTAAATGAAAAAAAATTCAATTCTTCTGTTTCTTTTGTTTTTGATAGTAGGTGCCAATGCCCAAAAAAGTCTTTTTAATGGAAAAAATCTGGATGGATGGAAAATCTTTGGTACCGAAAAATGGTATGTTAAAAATAAGAATCTTATTTGTGAAAGCGGCCCGGATAAGGGATATGGATATCTGGCCACCGAACAAAAATTTAAAGATTTTGAACTTTCGCTGATGTTTAAACCGGAAGCCAATGGAAATAGCGGCGTTTTTTTTCATTCTGATATTGAAGGAACAAAAGTGGCAGGCTGGCAGGCTGAAGTAGCACCTCCGGGTCATTTTTCGGGTGGAATTTATGAATCTTATAAAAGAGGATGGCTAATCAAACCGGATCCCGCAATTGATAATGTAAAAATGAATAAATGGAATACAATGAAAATAAAGGTTCAAAATGATGAAGTGACCACCTGGGTCAATGGTGTTCAGATGATTTTTTTGAAGGACAAAGCCATAGGTGAAATTGACGGAAAAATAGCTCTTCAAATTCATGATGGAGGTGGTATTAAAGTAGCCTGGAAGAAGATCAAAATTAAAGAACTGTAAATTTGTCAGACTTAAAGCATTGATAAATAGTTATATATGGATATTGCTAAAAAACATAGCACGACTTTACTAAAAAACTTATATAGATTTGTAACACAAAATTAATCATTAGAAAAATGGCAAACGATAACAACGCAGACAAACTTAAGATTTTACAATCAACACTTGATAAACTTGATAAGGCATTCGGTAAAGGAACTGTGATGCGGTTGAGTGATACCAAAGTAATGGATGTTCCTGTAATATCAACCGGCTCACTGGGTCTGGATCTTGCTTTGGGTGTAAGTGGTTTTCCAAAAGGAAGAGTAATCGAAATATATGGTCCTGAATCTTCGGGTAAAACCACCCTGGCCATGCATGCAATTGCTGAGGCTCAGAAAATGGGCGGAATAGCAGCTTTTGTAGATGCAGAACATGCCTTTGACAGGGTTTATGCCGAGAAATTAGGGATTGATACTAAAAACCTTTTGATATCTCAGCCTGATTATGGTGAGCAGGCACTCGAAATTGCAGAACATTTGATTTCTTCAGGTGCGATTGACATCTGTGTGATTGACTCCGTGGCGGCATTGGTTCCAAAAGCCGAGCTCGAAGGTGAAATGGGTGACAGTAAAATGGGACTCCAGGCGAGATTGATGTCGCAGGCTTTGAGAAAACTAACGGGTACAATCAATAAAACGGGTTGTTGCTGCATATTTATCAACCAGCTGAGAGATAAAATTGGTGTCATGTTTGGTAGTCCTGAAACCACTACCGGAGGTAACGCTCTTAAATTTTACGCCTCGGTGAGGATTGATATCAGAAGGATAGGTCAGATAAAAGATAATGATTCTAATATAATTGGTAACCGCACCAAAGTAAAAGTGGTTAAAAACAAAGTAGCTCCTCCTTTCAAAGTGATCGAATTTGACATCATGTATGGTGAAGGAATTTCAAAATCGGGTGAAGTGTTGGATTTGGCTGTTGACCTGGATATAGTTAAAAAATCAGGCTCCTGGTTTTCGTATGCTGAAAATAAATTGGGACAGGGAAGAGATGCTGTTAAGGCACTTATCAAAGACAATCCTGAATTAATGGCCGAGTTGGAGGACAGAATCAAAGCGACGGTTTCAAGCAATGCCGACGCACTTATGGACAAGAATCTTGATGATGCATCAATAGATTAATAGATTCTAATGATAGAAATTGGAAAGAGTGCTTCTGTTTGGAGGCACTTTTTTTTGTATTTAGGCTCGATTTAAATCTATTGGATTTATTTTTGTAAGTCTGATTATAATATTTCATTTGGTTTTTAGTTTTCCAAAAAAAAATATTTTTTGCGGGCATTTAAAATTGTTGGCTGATCTTATGCGGTTAATTCTCATAATTTTTTCTTTTTTCTTGTTCAGTTTTGGTTTTCAGGGCGACTACCGTTTTGTAGAGAATGACTCTTTTGTTGCCGGTGAATCATATCATTATAAAATCAAATATGGCTTTTTTACCATTGGTGAAGCTAATGTAGATGTAGATGAAAAAATTTATAATGTAAATCAAAGGGCCTGCTTTAAAATAAATGTGGTAGGACGTACCGCTGGCATGACCAATATTTTTAAAGTAAGCAATACCTACCGCACTTATCTTGATACGCTCGCATTTGTACCTCAGCGATTTATTTACAGTGCCAGAGAAAATAATTTCAAAAGAGATCAGGTGATTTCATTTAATCATTCAAAAAATGAAGTTTTGAAAACTGAAAAAGACCAAACCAAAACCTTTTCAGTTCCAAACAATATTCAGGATGTAATTTCAGCCTATTACCTCATCAGGACATTCGATTATAATGCTCAGGCTTTAGGAAAGACTTTCGCTGCACCGGTTTTTTTTGACGAAGAGTTGTATCCTATGAAAATAAGATTTGCAGGAAAAGGCACTGTAAATACCAAATTTGGTAAAATAAAAGTATTAAAATTAAATCCAATTCTACCGCCTAACGAACTATTCAAAGGTGAAAACGCCATCCGTATTTGGGTTTCTGATGATAAGAACAGGGTGCCCATTCAGGTTGAAATTGACTTTTCAATCGGAACCGTTGTGATGGAAATTAAAAAATACCATGGTCAAAAATTTCCTTTTGTTTGGAAATAGGCTTGGTTTTTGTATAACATAAATTGAAACCATGGTTTCAGGGCTAAACTAACCACTTAGCCTTCGCTCTCTCATAATAATCAATCATAAAATTTCTTTGGGAAGAATTATTCCCGAATCAGACTTTCCTTGCAGAAAAGAGACAATATTGTTTTTTTCGCCCGGAGATATTTTGATTATATCTTTTTTTAAAACTTAACATTGAATGTTAAAAAAGTGAGGTTTGTATATACTTTAATTAATAAAGTCACTATATTTTCATACTTCATGTAAAAAAAAGAAGTTTTTTGTAGTTGTATTTGAAAATGTTAATATAGCTTTGTAGAATAATTCACTTTTAATAATTTAAAAAATGAAAATAGCCGTAGTTGGTACCGGATACGTTGGATTAGTTACTGGTACTTGTTTTGCTGAAACAGGAAATTATGTTACCTGTATTGATATTGATCAGGCCAAAGTTGAAAGCCTGAGAAAAGGGAAAATGACTATCTATGAGCCGGGTCTTGAGATTTTGTTTGACAGAAACCGGAAAGAAAGCAGGTTAATGTTTACAACTGATCTTAAAGAAGGAATAAAAGGAGCTGAAGTAATATTTTTAGCTCTGCCTACGCCTCCCGGTGAAGATGGCTCTGCTGATTTGAAATACATATTGGGTGTAGCTGATCAATTGGGTCATGTGATGGAAGACTATGCCGTAATAGTTGATAAAAGTACTGTACCTGTTGGTACAGCAGAAAAAGTAAATGCTGCAATAGTTAAAAATGCCAAAGTGCCTTTTGATGTGGTTTCTAATCCCGAGTTTCTTCGGGAAGGTGTAGCCGTAGATGATTTTATGAAACCTGATCGTGTGGTAATAGGAACTAAATCAGAAAGAGCCAAAGAAATTATGGAAAGACTATACGCACCTTTGGTGAGACAAGGCAATCCAATAATTTTTATGGATGAAAGATCAGCCGAAATGACAAAATATGCCGCAAACTCATTCCTGGCAATGAAAATTACCTTTATGAACGAAATCGCCAACCTCTGTGAAATCGCCGGGGCCGATGTGGACAATGTGAGAAAAGGTATTGGTACCGATAGTCGTATCGGGAAAAGATTTTTGTTTCCGGGTATTGGCTATGGTGGTAGTTGTTTTCCAAAAGATGTTCAGGCATTGGGTCAGACTGCCAAGGAATATGGTTATGATTTCAAAATTTTGAAGTCGGTTATGTTGGTAAATGAAAGACAAAAAACCAAATTGGTGCCAAGACTAAAAGAGTACTTTGGTGGATCTTTGAAAGGTAAGACCATTGCTTTGTGGGGCTTGGCATTTAAACCTCATACTGACGATATCAGAGAAGCTCCGGCGTTGTATAATATCAAAGCACTCAAAAGAGCAGGTGCCAAAGTGGTGGTATTTGACCCGGAAGCGGTGGCCAATGTAAAAAAAGAGATTGGTAAAAAAGTAAAATATGCCAAAAATCCTTATGAAGCCGCTCAAGATGCAGATGCTTTGATGATTATGACCGAGTGGCCTGAGTTCAGAACTCCTGATTTTGAAAAATTATCGGCTGCTTTAAAATCTAAAGTTATCTTTGATGGAAGAAACTTGTATGAATTAAAAGATATGGAGGCCATGGGTTACGATTATTTCTCAATTGGTCGTGATACAGTTACCGCCAAAAAATAATAAAATGAAAAGAATTTTGATTACCGGCGGTGCCGGATTTCTCGGAAGTCATCTTTGTGACCGATTTATCAAAGAAGGATACCATGTCATTGCGATGGATAACCTTATTACAGGTGACTTGCGTAATATTGAGCATCTTTTTAAACTCCCTAATTTCGAGTTTTATCACCACGATGTAAGCAAGTTTATCCATGTTCCTGGTGAACTGGATTATATCCTTCATTTTGCGTCTCCTGCAAGCCCGATAGATTACTTGAAAATACCTATTCAAACTTTAAAAGTTGGCTCTTTGGGTATTCACAATTGTCTTGGATTGGCAAGGGTCAAAAATGCAAGAGTTTTGATTGCCTCTACTTCAGAAGTTTATGGTGATCCTTTGGTACATCCTCAAAATGAAGACTATTGGGGCCATGTAAATCCTGTTGGTCCAAGAGGAGTTTATGATGAAGCCAAAAGATTTCAGGAGGCCATGACTATGGCCTATAATACTTATCATGGTGTAGAGACCCGCATTGTAAGGATTTTCAATACTTATGGTCCCCGGATGCGGTTGAATGATGGTCGTGTTTTGCCTGCATTCATTGGTCAGGCTCTGAGAGGTGAAGATTTGACAATTTTTGGTGATGGCAGTCAGACCCGCTCGTTTTGCTATGTTGATGATTTGGTGGAGGGTATTTTCAGATTGTTACATTCTGATTATGCGTATCCGGTTAATGTGGGGAATCCTTCTGAAATTACCATAAAAGATTTTGCGGAGGAAATTATCAAACTAACCAATACTACTCAAAAGATAGTTTACAAGGAGTTGCCGAAAGATGATCCCAAGCAAAGACAGCCTGATATTACCAGAGCAAGAGAAATTTTGGGATGGGAGCCAAAAGTTAGCCGCCAGGAAGGATTAAAAATAACCTATGAATATTTTAAATCTCTGCCTAAAGAAAGGCTTTTTGATGAGGCCAAACACAGGGAGTTTTAATAAAAAAAGGCTTGAACTAATTTTCAAGCCTTTTTTATGGTTAAAAATTTTTCTCACCAACCATCATCAGCCACAGGCTTTTTAGGTTTGGGAGCTGGTTTTGTTGCTGAGGTTGCAGCAGGGGTTTTTCCTTTGGCCTTTGGATCTGCTGCCACAGGATTAGAAGAAGTCACATCTTCATTTTTTTCAATTCTGGAATATACCCGGCTTATGATTTTCCATTGGTTGTTAACCTTCAGAAGATTTAGCAGGTCAATTATTTTATTATTAGCATATTCTGATTCGGTAACTGCGGTAGCGGCAGTGCCTGCATAACTCCAGGAAATAATCCGGGTAGTACGCTCCATTTTTTGATTTGGTTTTATTTTTGAGGCTAAAGTTTCAACAGACATGCCCGTTACACCTGTTTTTCCCACGGCTTTTTGAATGGCATCACTAAAAAATGCCCCTTTAAATCTTTCAACTTCGCCGTTCGTACCTCCTTCCAGAAAATCATTTAAGGTTTGGGTGATGAGTTCAGCGTCGGTCTGAGCATTTGCTGTTAAACTCAGAAAAAGAATTGCTATCGCGATTATTTTTTTCATGTTGATTTTAAATTATATCGCAATTTAAACGTAAAAATTTATTCATTATTTTTTGTGACATTTTTTTTTAAATACTGTCTCAATTTTCCAAAAATCAGTTAGATTTGCTTAATAAATTTAAACAATTAAAACAATCACAAAATGGGATTAATGTCTTTTTTTAAAGGAGTTGGAGAGAAACTTTTTGGCAAAAATGAGCAGGAAGCAGCCGAAAAAACTCCAGAATTGAAAGCCTCAGCTTTATTGTCGCACGTTCAAGGTCTTGGTATTCCTTTTAACTCGCTTACCGTAAAAGTTAATGGTGATACTGTTACGATTTCAGGTGAGACAGATACTCAGGAAGACGCCGAGAAAATTGCTCTTGCAGTAGGAAACGTAGAAGGTGTTGTGGCGGTTGATAATCAAATCACAGTGGCTACACCAGCTCCGGAAGCAAGATACTATACTGTAGTCAAAGGAGACAGTCTTTCGAAAATTGCCAAAGAAATGTACGGTGATGCAATGAAATACCCTGCTATTTTTGAAGCTAACAAACCTATGCTTAAAGACCCGGATTTAATTTATCCAGGACAAGTATTGAGAATACCTGAGCTTTAAGATTTTAAAGTATTGCAAAAATAAAAAAGTCGCGAAAGCGACTTTTTTTGTTTAAACTATTTTAGCCAGATTGTTTTTAAAATACTCAAATTCTGCCTCTAAGATTTTCATGTTCTCTTCGAAGTTTGTCAGATCTCCTGTTTTGGAAGGGACTTCTATGATCTTTGTAATTTCATGAATCCTCATCAATCCTATAGTTCCGGAATTACCCTTAAGTGTATGTAGTTCTTTTTGAATACTCACCACATCATTATTTTGAAAAGCTTTTTTGGTGTTGCTGATTTGCTCTTCGGCTTCAAGTCTGAAATCTTCAAAAACCGAGGCAAGCATTTCATTTCCAACCATTTCTCTCAAACCATCAATTACTTCCATCTCAAATGCAGGAATCGATAGGTCAATAGATTTAGGTTCGCTTGTCTTACCTGACTTAATAACTTTCTGCTCGGGCAGAACCGATTTTTTAGAATTTACCAACTCCTCTACTTTTTTAATCAGGATATTGGCTCTGATTGGCTTTGAAATGTAATCATCCAGCCCTTTGGCGAGGAAATTTTCCTTGTCATTTTGCATAGAATACGCAGTCATTGCCACTACTTTGGGCAATATGCCTGCAAATTTTTCTTTGAGTCTTTGGGTAGTTTCAATGCCATCCATTTCCGGCATTTGAATATCCATGAGAATAAGGTCAAAGTCCTGATTTTTTTCAAAAATCTGAATGGCTTTCATCCCTGAATCCGCGTCAGTTACATCGCAATTAGCCTTTTTTAAAATCTCTGTGGCAACTTTCCGGTTTACGCTATTGTCATCTACCAAAAGAATTTTTGGAGAATATTGAGAGAAATAGTTAGTAAGCGTTATTTCTTCATGTGATTTCTCCAGTTTTGATATTTCAGAGCTTTCGGTTTTTTTGGCGAGTATTGAAAACCAAAAATTGCTTCCTTTCCCTTCTTCTGAAACCAGACCTATTTCGCCACCCATTTTCTTGCACAATTCTTTCGATATCACAAGACCTAAACCTGTACCTCCCACAGCTTTTTTGGTCGAGATATCCAATTGCTGGAATGAGTGAAACAATTTGTCCTGATTTTCTCTGGAAATCCCGGTGCCGGTATCTGTAACTTCAAATTTGATTTTAAATTGATTGTTTTCAGCGATTTGACTACTGATTAAAATGGCAATTTTGCCATTCTTGGTAAACTTAATGGCATTGGATGTAAGGTTTGAGAGTATTTGCAAAAGCCTTACCTGATCACCTTCAATATATTGAGGTGTGGACTCAGAAAATTCATATCTAAGTATATTTCCTTTTTCTCTGGCTTTTTGGGTAAATAAGGCCACCAGATTGTCAAGTGTCTCTCTCAAATCCAACGGCTTGTACACCAATTCCATTTTGCCGGCTTCAATTTTTGAAAGATCCAAAATGTCATTAAGAATGGTAAGCAGAGTTTCCGATGACTTCCGGATCGTTTTTACATAGTCTTTCTGGTCTTTTTCAAGCGGTGTATCGTTCAGAACATCAATCATACCAATGATTCCGTTCATTGGTGTCCTGATTTCATGGCTCATGTTGGCCAGAAATTGTTCTTTAATTTTTAATGAATGTTCGGCCTCTTCTTTGGCTTTCTGCAATTCCAGAGCACCTTTTTTTAGTTCAGTGATATCACGTGCAACCCCTTCGACTTCAATCGGCAGACCTTTGGCATCTTTTATCATTCTGATATTGAGCATAAACTGCCGCAAGGTTCCGTCTTTTCTTTTTACGAGCACTTCGAAATTGGTGATGCTTCCTGTTTTCAGGAGTGCTTTGATGTCCTGAGAGGAGTCAAGTGCATTTTCAAAAAATTTATCAACTTTTTGTCTTATCACTTCCTCAATCGTGTAGCCTGTATGCTTTAACACCGAAGGTGAAATCATAATCACGTTTCCGGCGAGGTCGGTACGGTAATAGATATCAATAAATGACTCAATGATATTTCTGAATTTTTCCTCACTTTTTTGAAGATTTATGAGGGCGTTTTGCTTTTCAGTGATATTTCGTGCTATTCCTGATACTTCATCTATCTGTCCGTCTTCGGTTGAAAGTATAGGATTCAGATAAAACTCAAACCAATTACTACCCCCATTTTTTTCGCCCCAGTGCATCTCAAAATACTGTGGATGCCCCTGAAAAGCCAGGTTGTATTTTTCTCTCAAAATAGGTTTATCTTCAGGAGAGATCAACTTCCAGCCCATTTTTTCAATACTGGTACCCACCGCCGGGGGAGCCCCAAGTTGCTGGTAGAGTAAATTGAAATAATTCTTATTAAATGAACTAAGCAAATGCTTTTGGTTAACCGTCCAGATATAATGTGTACTGCTGTCAAAAATTGCATTTAAACGGGCGGTCTGGATTGTCAGTTCTTCCTCTGCTTTTTTACGTTCCATGGCGAGGGCAATCTGGCCCGACACAAACTCGAGTAACTCAAGATCGCGGCTCGAAAACTTGGTTTCATCGGAGTAGGATTTAATTCCGATCACCCCGATGGTCTTTTCGTTTAAAATCAAAGGAACCAAAATCTGGATGGCCGGAAGAATCGACTCATAAATAAATAGTTTTTCTTTTTCGATAATAACAGAAAGTTCTTCTTTGTTGAAAATCAATGGTTTATTCTGTACCATCGTATATTCAATCAGGCCATTGCCCAGATTCCGTTTTTTATAGTCATGGCCGGTTTCAAAGTATTCATCAACATGGTATGGAAAATAAATACTGTTATTTTCAGGCTCAAATACCGCAACAAAAAAGTTATTGGCATAAATATTTTTCTGGAGATTCTGATGTACCTGCGTTAAGAAATCTTCCAGGTTTTTTGAGCTAAGATTGCTCTGAGCAATAGAATAATAGAGGTTTTGTGCGGCTTCAGCTCTTCTTCTCAAGGTGATATCATGTAAAATACAGCGGAAAGAAACCGGTTGACCATTTAAATATCTGCAACTGACATCGCCTGAGAGATAAACCCGTTTTTTTTCTTTATTTCTGATAATCAATAAAAACTCTCCGAGATTCTCACCGTTTTTTATTTTTTCAAATCCTTCAAGTGTTTTTTCTTTTGAGGAGGGATGTAGCAAGTCGCTTATTTTTAGATGCTTAAGGTCGGTACCATTGTAGCCGCTTACATTATGAAATGCTATATTAGAAAAAAGAAAATCACCTGTCAGGGACAGCATCAGAATAATCTCTGAAGTATTATCCACAAAGTCCTGTAATAAATCAAATTTTTCGCTGGTGCCTGGGGCTGAAGATTTTTGAGCTTTGGTTTTCATCTTGTAATCAGATGTATAATAATGCCTAAATCTAAGTATTTTATGCGTATTTTTGAGTAATTTTTTAAAAAAACCGAAACAGAAAATTGGAAAAAGTTAGGGCGAAAAAACATCTGGGTCAGCATTTTCTTAAAGATCAGGGCATTGCGATGGATATTGTGGAAAGCTACAAGGATGTTTTCTCAAATCAAAAGCTCCTCGAGGTAGGCCCCGGTATGGGTGTGCTTACCCAATATTTGATCAAACGCCCCGAGTTGGATTTGTCGGTGGTGGAAATTGACCGTGAGTCAGTTGACTATCTCAAAAATGTCCTGAAATTCAGGGAAGATAAGATTTTTGGAGAGGATTTTCTGAAAATGGAGTTTGATGAGAACAATGGACTTGAGGGAAATTTTGGGATAATTGGGAATTTCCCCTATAATATTTCTTCTCAAATATTTTTTAAAGTTTTGGATTATAAAGACCGGGTAGGGGAGGTAGTAGGCATGGTGCAAAAGGAAGTGGGTAAACGTATTGCTTCCGGCCCGGGTAATAAAGATTATGGTATTTTGAGCGTGCTTTTGCAGGCTTATTATGATATTGAATATTTGTTTTCGGTGCCACCGGGTGCTTTTGATCCTCCCCCAAAAGTTGATTCAGGGGTAATTCGTTTGGTCAGAAATTACGGAAAAACTCCGGATTTTGATTATGCCAAGTTCAAACTCGTAGTAAAAACTGCATTTAACCAAAGGCGTAAGATGCTGGGGAACGCCCTGAGACCTATTACTACAAAAGAAAATCTGCCCTATATGACTAAAAGGGCAGAGCAACTTGACTATAAGCAGTTTATCGAATTAACCGAATTAATTTTTTAGATTTTTTAACTTGTCAAAGTTAATAACCTTTATTTTTCCGGTCGATATCTCAATTAATTTTTCATCTTTAAAGTCAGACAAGGTTCTGATGGCAGTTTCGATCGAAGTTCCGGCCATATTTGACAGGTCTTCACGGCTAATCTTGATGCCATTTTTATTATTTCTGTCGTCTGATTGTTCGAAAAACTTCAACAAGCACTCGCTCACACGTTTTCTCACTGAATTATAGGCGAGTTTGAGCAGTTGATCTTCGTTTTCTTTTATATTGTCAGACAGCATTTTGATAAATTTCTGCGATACCTGTCTGTTTTGATGTATAAGTTTAAAGAATTCTGACTTTGGAATTAAGATGAGTTCAGAGTCTTCAAGGGCCGATGCCGATTCCATGTAGCTGTCTTCCCGCATTAAGTTTACATATCCAAAGAAATCCCCCTCGTTGTGAAGATTGATAATCAGTTCTTTGCCATCTTCATTGGTTTTGTATGTTTTGACTTTTCCTTTTTCAATATAAAAGAGATAAAGCGGAAAATCACCCTCTCTGAATATCTCAGACTTCTTTTTATACTTTCTTTTTTCTCTGTTTTGAGTAAGATTTCTAAGTTCTTCTTCACCACCAACATCTCTTACCAGATTATTCAAGCCTTCAATATTCCTCGAATACTTTTTCTGCATCTGTTCGATTTTTTTAAACCTGCTTTCAAGGGCGTTGAGTAAGTCAACATCATCAAAAGGCTTGGTTATATAATCGTCGGCTCCCATTTCCATCCCTTTTCTGAAATCACTGCGGTCGGCTTTTGCAGTTAGAAAAATGAAAGGGATGTTTTCAGTATCAGGGTTTTTGGAAAGTAAATGCAAAACCGAATAACCATCCAAAACCGGCATCATAATATCACAAATTATCAAATCAGGCTTGAGACTGGTTGCCATTTCGACACCCAATTTCCCGTTTTCTGCGGTATAAACCTCGTATCCATCCAGCTCCAAAATCTCTGCAGTGTTTTCTCTGATATCCGGGTTGTCTTCAATTAATAGTATTCTTTTCATTTAATTTTAAATGGTTATTCAACAATTGAGGGTTTTACTTTTCTTGGTAAATTTACATTAAAAATACTGCCTTTTCCTACTTCACTTGAAAATTTAATGCTTCCATCGAGGTAGTTGACGTATTGCTGCACTATACTCAGTCCAAGTCCGGTACCCTGAATGTTCTCTACATTGCTCGACCGGAAAAATCTTGTGAATAGCTTTTTATGATCTTTAACAGGGATACCTATCCCCTGATCTATGATTCTGATAAATATTTCTGATTTTTGGGTAGTTACTGAAATAGTTATTGTGGTGTTTTCGCCGGAAAACTTAATGGCATTGGTAAGCAGATTTATTAAAATATGTCTTAGAAGCTTTGGATCCAGAATTACCATTGGATCCTCACTTGGGTTCTTTTCGAAAAGAATCTGCTGCCCGGGTTTCAACAAACCTGTGAGCTCCGATATCATATCATGTACCAAAGCATAAATATCAAGTTTTTCGGGATTTACACTTACTTTTCCTTCTTCAATTTTATTGACTGAAAGTATGTCATTTAATATTTCGGTAAGGTTTCTGATTGATTTTTTGATGCGTTCAATGTGTTTTTCCCGCTTTTCTCCATCTTTTAATTCTGAATATTTTTCTACCAGAGAAAGCGATGAGAGTACCGTTGAAAGGGGTGTGCGGAATTCATGGGAGGCAATGGAAATAAATTTGGTTTTCATGGAGTTTAATTCCTGTTCCCTTTTCAGCGATTGATCAAGTTCTTCTTTGGTCTTTTCCAGTTTCTGAATCGCTTCTTTTAAAATTAGGGTTCTTTCTTCTACTTCCCTTTCCAGCTCTTTTCTATAATTGATTTCGTTTTCTTCGGCTTTCTTACGGTTGGTGATATCGATGATAAAACAAATCACAAACTTGCCGTTGCTGTTGCTAAAAGGACTCAGACTTACTTCAACCGGAAACTCATCTTTGTTTTTTTTCAGACCAAACAAATCCATCTTTTGACCCATAGAGCGAGCCTTTGGGTTTTCATTGTAGTTTTGACGGCTATCTACATGGGCGTGCCGATACCGTGCCGGAATAAGAACTTCAATTTTTTGATTTAAAATTTCAGACTCTTTTTCATAACCAAAAGTTTTAAGTCCAGATGGGTTAATTTTCAAAATTTTGCTGTCTGAATCAGTGATGATTATTCCTTCGTTAGCATATTTGAAAATGGCCTCAAACTGGTTTAAAATATCAATCTCCACAAAGTATTTTAAAAATAATTCCGAATTATTGTCTTCCATTCGCAAAATATGGCTATTTGAATAGCAAATTTATGATAAATGTCATAAAATCCAATTGAGCCTAAGATATTAATCTATTCTAATTTTTTTTGCTGAATGATAAGTGTCATAATAAGTGAAAAATAATTTCCTCAATTTTGATTACATTTTAGAAGAAGAGTAAACCTGGTAATGAGAGGAGGAATTAAAATAGACGGTGACACACGAATTTCGAATTTACTTAAGAAATTCAATAATAATTTTCCCTTTTTGAAAATAGAGATTTCAAGAAGGGGAGAGGATTATAGCCGTGACCACCGTGATTTTAAGCTTTTTGAGTTGGCCACGGTGAAAAAACCTCAGGAATTTTGGATTTACGAAGACATGAAGGTGATAGATGTAGAGGAAATTTTTAAAAATAGCCTGGGACTACAGATATCTATATATCGTAAAATGGGCAAGAGTTTGGTTGAAACTACCTTCACCAGCCAGTGGACATTGAGCCATCAAAATGAAAAGGGGCAGGAGATTTTTTCTGCGATTTAATCTAAAGAAAGATTTAAAATTGTTCTTCCGAAATGCTCACCGTTGAGCATTTTTTTTATGTATTCCGGCAGCTGTCTGAGGCCGGTTTCATGAACCAGGTTTTCGGGAAAAGATACTTTCCAATCATTTGCCAAAAGATTCCATAGTTTTACACGCCAGGCATATCCGGCCTCTGCCGAGTCGATTCCAAGCAAATTGATACCTCTCAAAATAAAAGGAAATACTGAGCTTGAAAAATCAGAGGACGCTGCCATGCCGCAGGCTGCTACACTGCCATTGGGTTTGACAGACTTTAATAGTTGACTTAAAATGTCCCCACCTACGGTGTCAATGGCAGCATCAAAAATGGGTTTGGCAATCGGTCGATTGGAAATTTCAAAATTATTGATGATTTCATGGGTGCCAATTTCTTCAAAAAATGAATTGGATTCTACCTTTCTTGAAATGGCAACTGTTTCAAGGCCAAGATGCTTGCTAAGTAAAAGAGCCCAGAGCCCAACTCCACCTGATGCCCCTGTAACAGCTATTTTTTGAATTTGAGGACTATTATTTAGAATTTTGTCCAAGGCCATTGCCGCCGTAAGACCTGCTGTGCCAAGAATCATAGATTCCCTCAAAGAAAGCCCTGCGGGTTTTGGGATAGCCCATCGGGCAGGCACGGAGATATATTCAGAGAATCCTCCCCGGGTATTCATGCCCAGATCATAGCTGGTAACAATTACTTCATCACCTACTTTAAATTTTTCTGAATCGGATTTTACAATCACCCCGGCAGCATCAATTCCCGGTGTGTGTGGGTAAGCCTTAGTGATACCTTTATTGCCACTGGCGGAAAGTGCATCCTTATAATTTAATGAGGAAAAATGGACTTTTACCAGGAGCTCATTTTGAGGTAAATCCGAGATTTCAGAAATCGAAATATGTGTTTCGAAACTTCTATCAGGTTTTTCAGTTACCTCAAAATGTCGGTATTGATTCATTTTTTCGAATTTTTATAATCTAAAGAAGCCTTTACAAAACTCACAAAAAGCGGATGTGGCTGAAGTACCGTACTTTTAAGCTCAGGGTGATACTGCACGCCGATGAAAAATCTGTTTTTGGGAATTTCGATGATTTCTACAAGGTCATTCTCGGGGTTGGTACCTCCAATAAACAGCCCGGCTTTTTCGAAATCGGTACGATACTTATTGTTAAACTCCCAGCGATGACGGTGTCTTTCAGATATTTTAGATTTTCCGTATATTTTTTTGGCCAAAGATTTTTCTGAAAGCTTACAATTATAAGCCCCTAATCTCATGGTTCCGCCTTTGTTTTCAATATTTTGCTGATCAGCCATGAGGTCAATTACCGGGTATTCGGTGGTTTTTTCCATTTCAGTCGAATGTGCATTCTCCCAACCCAATACATTTCTGGCGTACTCTATCACGGCCATCTGCATACCCAGACATATACCCAAAAACGGAATATTATTTTCCCTTACATATTTTACAGCTGCAATTTTGCCTTCTATACCTCTTTCACCAAAACCCGGGGCTACCAGCACGCCGTCTAAATCTTTAAGTTTTTCTTCGACAGCTTCTGCAACCATGCTTTCTGAATGAATCCATTCAATTTTAACCTTGGTTTTGTTTACTGCCCCTCCATGTATAAATGCCTCAGCAATAGACTTGTAGGCATCTCTCAACTCTACATATTTTCCGATAAGCCCAATTCTAACCTCAGATTCCGGATGTTTGAATTTATACAAAAATTCCTCCCATTTTTTCATGTCAGAATCTTTGTCGTTATAAATATCCATCATGTAAAGGGCACGCTGATCCAGCTTTTCTTTCTTCATCAGCAGCGGTACTTCATAGATGGTTTTGGCATCCATGGCCTCGATTACAGACTGCACCTCCACGTTACAAAACAGGGCGATTTTTTTTCGGATATCACCGGGAAGTGGGTGTTCAGTACGACAAACGATGATATCAGGCTGAATTCCCGACATCTGCAACTGTTTTACCGAATGCTGCGTGGGTTTGGTTTTTAATTCACCGGCCGATTTCAAATATGGAACCAGCGTAAGATGAACCGTCAACATATTTTTTTCACCCAATTCCCATTTCAACTGACGTACAGCTTCTAAAAACGGCAATGATTCAATATCTCCAACGCAACCCCCAATTTCGGTAATCACGATGTCAAATTTACCCGATTTGCCCAGTTGAAGAATATTACGTTTGATTTCGTCGGTGATATGGGGAATTACCTGAACGGTTTTTCCAAGAAAATCACCTTTTCTTTCTTTGCTGAGTACATTGTAATAAATACGACCGGTTGTTACATTATTGGCCTGTGAAGTGGGTACATTGAGGAAACGTTCGTAATGCCCAAGGTCAAGGTCGGTCTCGGCACCATCGTCTGTTACATAACATTCGCCATGCTCATAAGGATTGAGCGTGCCCGGGTCAACATTCAGATAAGGGTCGAGTTTTTGGATGGTTACACTTAATCCTCTGGACTGGAGTAATTTGGCGAGAGATGAGGCGATGATACCTTTTCCTAAAGAAGAAGTTACTCCGCCGGTAACAAAAATATACTTGGTTTTCTGGTGTTTCCCGTTCAATGGCATTTTTGTAAATGATTGATTACGGGATACAAAGTTAGGGATATTTCTTCAGACCATTTTAAGAAATTTTATAAAAAAAAGCACCTAAGTACTTAAGTGCTTTAATGCCATTTAGTTATTTGTGATTTTATTTTTGAACGGCCTGAGCGTCGCAGTCATAAGTAAATTTTTCGGCTGCCGGAGCCGGGCGGTTGTTGATAGTTTTGGTGTAATTTACCTCTGAAGGATATCCCTGGGCATTATATTTATAGTCGTAGCTGTAATAAATTTTTTCGTTTCCTTTTTTTACGGTCGCTTCCAATACATTGTTGGCATTGATATAATGTGTGAAATTGTACCCGGGACCCAAGAGCGAATATACCATGTAATAGCTCAGAATCTGACCCAATTGCTGGTTTTTGTATGGCGAAATCTTGTCATCAAATTTTGTGTTTTCAAGAATCGTTTGCCATTCTCCATCCAGATAAGCACTTATGTATTTTACATTGCCGGCAGCATCGTATGAAAACTTGGTTTCTACTTTTCCTGCAAAAGTAGGCCAGCTTAAGATCAACCGGTCGATTTTGTTGATGTTGTTATGGGTGATGGTCGTAGGGTAACTAAAAAACTTTCCCTGACTGTCTTTACCTTCAAAAGTGATCGTTTTCAGAAGGTTATTAGCATCGAAATTAAAAAATATAGAAGCGTTTTTGTTTTTTGAGTTATATGCTTTGGTGATTTTTCCGTTGGTATATTCAAAAGTATCAAAGTCATTGAAGCCCAGGATGTTTTGGAGTTTGTTATTGGAAAAAACATATTGGTATGACTGCCCGTCTGAACGGGTATTTGCCAGTATTTTGCAGCCGTTTTGAGTAGGAGTGGTATCTTCAATCCCCAGTTTTTTGTCCTTTTTGGAGCAACCGGAAATTCCCACGGCAACCAGCAAACAAATTATTAAAAAATTTCTCGTCATAATATGGAAAAATGGTTTCATGAAATCAGAGCAAAAATCATGCTAAATTGAAAGTCTGTTATTTTTACATGTGACCTTTTAATAACTTTTTAATGAAGTGATACCGGGAATAGTGGAGCATATCAGGAATTTAAATAAACAGAAATGGGCCAAAGCTTATTGACCCACTTCCACAAAAAAGAGCTACAACTATTCAGTTTTTGCGACCCTCTTTGGTTTTTTCTTCAGAGACTTTTTGGTGCCTCCGGCCATCTGGTATTGATTGGAATCTTTGCCAAACTTGGCTCCAACACCGATCAACATCCTTTCTGAAAAATCCCTAAGTACCGTCTCCTTTTCAGTAATACGGTTTCTTAGTTCACCCAGGCTGGCCACCTGGGTATTGTACTGGTTTACCAGAGCCTCCACATCAGTGATGGCTGCCTGGTAATTGTCAACAGTGAGACCATTTCCGAGGTCCAAATCGGCTGCAATCGATCGCACTCCCGCGATCCTTGAAACTGCAGAGGTCAGAGTACTACTCTGTGTTGTTTTCATTTTAAAGCAGTGTTTAAAATGAGAAAAAATGGCCCCGGAACTTGATAAATCTCAAATGTTGACATAAATTGAATCGCTAAATTACTTTTACGTCATCAGGCTTCTCCTTTTTTGGGGGAGGCCTTTTGATTTTTATGCTCGGCCCGGAGGCCGTATATAACTGATTTCAGTTTAATTTTAACAAACAAAACAAACACAATTCTCCCTTGTTTGATCGCTTTTTTAAGCAATCAAACCTGTTTTTTTTGGTCTTTGACAAGGTGGGTTTGCTAAAATTAATTCCAAATAATATTTTGGAATTTTACCCAGGCCTTATCGACCTAATTACATTTCACGAGTTCTGACGACGACAATACGGGACAAGCCCTTTTCTTTCTTAACAGCTGAGGAAAAAGTGTTTTGATTAGTTCTATACAAAGCTAATGAAAATTAAAATGTCAGACCAAATTTTTCGCATTTTGCCCGATATTTTTTTTAACAAAACGTATTTAAGGTGTTACTTAAGGGGAACGAAATTTGACTCCTTTTATGTAAATAAGTATTCTAAATATTTGATAATAAGATATTTGAATAGATTTGAAATTGAATAAATGTATTGTTTTTCTAATTGTATTATTAATAATAATTTTAGGAAAATCAAATACAAGTTTTTTTATAAATCAAAAGTTTTATCTTCTCGTACATTAAATTCATCTTAATGTTTATCTCCTATTTCATTTACATCATCATTTAATTCTTCTGATTCAACATCATCTATTGAATCATCAAATCTTCAATCTGATTTTTGAAGTTAATCCATCTAATTACTTTCGAGTCTTCAAATTTGTTCTTTTTCAATCTCTCGAATCGTTTGAATTTGATTATAGGGTAATTTTCTATCTAAAATTTCCTGGAATTTCTTTTGCATAAAACATTCTTTCTTTAGTAATGAATGTTTATTGGTTTACAAAAAACTTTTTTTCTTTAGTAATGAATGTTCATTGGCTTACAAAAAACTTTTCTTCTTTAGTAATGAATGTTTGTTGGCTTACAAAAAACTTTTTTTCTTTAGTAATGGATGTTTGTTGGCTTATAAAAAATGTTTCTTCTTTAGTAATGAATGTTCATTGGCTTACAAAAAACTTTTTTTCTTTAGTAATGAATGTTTGTTGGCTCATAAAAAATGTTTCGTGTAAAGCAAAACTTGTTTTGTATCCTTGTTCTATATTTCTAAACATGAAGAATATTAAGAGTATCAAGAACCTTTCATTCTAACTTCCCACCTCTAAATATCTGTTGCCTACTGCCTGTTGCCTGAAAACTTGATTACTCAAAACCCACAAAGAAGACGCAAAAAGCACAAAGGATTGTTTTAAACATTTAGGGTATGAAGGAATTAAGTCCATCTAGAATCCTCCTTTTTTTAATTTATTCTTTTACTACCTTTAAATAACTATTGCCTACAGCCTGTTGCCTAATACCTTAATTACACAAAATACACAAAGGATTTTTTTTAAACATTAAGGCATGAAGGAATTAAGTTGGTTGAATTGGTTGATTATTAATTAGATGGACATTTCCACTGTTAAAAGGACAAGACCGAATAATAAATTTTTTCAGAATTATAAATTCGTTATTTCTTTTTTTTTAAATTCGAACTTATTAACCATAAACGATTATAATGTCCTATACGCACCTATATGGCTTCACTGTACAAGGTATACAAGCATATATATTCCAAACCAACAACCTTCGTGAAATAATTGGAGCCAGTGAGATTGTAGAGGCAGTTTGTACCACATGGTTTTCAAAATTTTTAAAGGACAATAATATTTCTGGAGAAGCTATACAAATGGCTGCTGGAAATATTAGGTTTTTTACAGATGAGAAAGGCTCTAAGGAAATTTTTGAGCGGTATGGAGATTTTGTCAGACAAAAAGCACCTGGGCTGCCATTTAGTCAAGCTGTGGTGAAAGAACTTGATCTGGATGCCTTAGAAAAAGCACTTTCTGCACAAAGAAATATTCCGCTTCATGACTTCGACCTCGGTCACATGGCTAGACAAATGGCCAAAACCACTGGAGATATGGCTGTTTCTATGGAATCAATAAAAAATGAGCATTATTTAAAAAAGCGAAACGCCATAGATAAGGCTAATCTTGCGAAATTCAAAAAATCTCCCAATGCCGATGAGTCTCTTCGTGAAAAGGCCGGTATAACTGATAGAAAAGCTCTAGTGAATGATTTTGAAGATATGGCGGCTGAAGGAAAACACAGCTGGCTTGCCCTCATTCATATAGATGGCAATGGAATGGGAAATTATATCGGAGAATTGATTACAAAACATAAGAATGACCCGATTGCCAGAAGTAAAGCAATTAGAGAATTTGCTGGCAATATTTCTAAGTCAACCAATAGTGCTTTTAAAAAGGCTTATGAGGTAACTTTTGGACAATCTAGTTTTGACAAAATACCTTTCAGGCCTTTGATATTAGGTGGAGACGACGTTACCTTGATTCTAGGAGCTGAATTTGCTATACCATTTGTTAAAGAGTTTTTGAGTGAATATGAAACGCAATCTTTACAAAACACCAAAATAAAAACATTTACTGCATGTTCAGGAATAGCATTTGTTAAAGCTAAATTCCCCTTTCATTATACAGCAGAGCTTGCCGAGAATCTTTGCAAAGCAGCCAAAGAAGAATGTAAAAGGCAAAAATCTGGCTTTGTGTTTCACAAAATTTTAGACTCGTTCATAAGCAATTATGAAGAATTGGTGCAAAGAGAATTACTATTACCAGATGAAATTACTAAAATTTCAAAAGGATTTTACGAAATAAATGAAATATCAGAACTTTTAGAAAAAACTACAGAACTAAAAGCAGAAAAGGGTATAAAAAATGCGATGAGACAATGGCTTGATCTAAGTATGAACAAATCGCCTGAGGCTGATTTGATTAATGAAAGAGCCAAGAAAAAATATGGAGATAAATTCAATAAGTATAAGAAAGAGCAATACGCAGATTATTTAACATTATTAGCAGTTAGTTGATTATGAGCACTTTTAAATATAAAATCGAATTCCTGTCCTTTTGGGCTGTAGGTTCAGGTAAAGGTGGTGGCTATGGAGCTGATTCCGTGGTTCTAAAAGAAAAAGGGCTTCCTATAATTCCTGGAAAAACTCTTAAAGGACTTTGGAGGGAAGCTTTTTCAGAAGCATTTCCTAATGAAGTTGTAGAATTTTTTGGGCATGCAAAAAAGACAGGTAAAGAGGAAGACGAACAGGACGATAATAAAAGTGGTAAAATAAATTTTGGAACTGCCAGGTTGCCAGAGGCACTTCGTATGGCCTTAGAAAATAATAAATTCGCTTCAAAAGAGCTTTATAATACAAGAACATCCACTAAAGTAGATTCTGGAAAGCAAGCTGTGGAAAATTCACTTCGAAAAATGGAGGTTTGTGTTCCTATAATTTTGGAAGCGGAAATAGATGGGGTAAATGATGAACTGGAGGAAAAATTAATTAAAGCTATGAAAGGCATCAGGATGGTTGGCGAAAAACGCTACAGAGGTTTAGGAAGATGTAAATTTGATAAATAGTAGAGATATGTATATTCAGAGATTTCAATGTACCACCACGGAACCACTCATTTTGTTTAAAAAGGCCAAAACTGAGCAATCAACCGAAACACTTGAGTACATTCCCGGTGCTCTGTTTAAAGGTTTTGTGGCAAATAAATTGTTTAATGCCTCAAAAAATAACCCTGCCATAAATGACGAAGTCATCAACAATTTTGTATTTAATGGTTCTGTACTCTTTGGAGATGCTCACCTTGTTATAAATGAGCAAAGAGCATTGCCAATTCCTTTGAGTTATCATAAGTTCCAATCCAAAGAACATGGAGACGTAATTAATTTTGCAAAATGTGAAGTTCCGACTACAAAAGTTAAACAAATAAAAGATGGGTATTTTATAGTTGCAGGTAGTGAATTAAAAAGTGGCAAGGTTGAAGTCAGCGAACGAATGAAGGCCGCCAGGAGTCTTGAACACAGAGCTTCTGAAGAAAGCGGTATGTATTTGTACAGATTTATTACAAGTGGGCAGACTTTTCAGTTTGATGTTAAGGCAACTACCACTGACCAACTGAAAGAAGTTACTGACATATTGACCAAAGAAAAACAAAATGTTTATTTGGGGAAGTCAAAAAGTGCTGAGTTTGGAGGAAAATTTAAGATTGAGGCTGTAAATACACCGGAAATAAAAACATTCGGAAATAAAGTAAAAACACTTTTTGCAGCCTCTAATTGGTGTTTTTTAAATGAATACGGTTCCTACACCTCTCATTTAACCTCAGAAATGTTGTGTGGACATAAACAGGCTCAAATCGACTGGAATAAATCTTTTCTACGTTTTAGGACCTACGCACCATTTAATTTTCATAGAAAAGCCTTTGATGCCCAAAGGCTAATTATTGAAAAAGGTTCTGTGATTGTTTTCAAAGAAGAAATTGAAGTTAATGGAGATTTTTATGTCGACGGAATAGGAGTTCATAAGTCGGAAGGTTTCGGCGAGGTAGAGGTTAATCCTGAATTTCTCAATTTAGAAAAATTTGCTATCACAGATTATAAAAAAACACCTAAACCAGTTTTGGGTGAATCTGAAGATCCCATTTACCTTTTACTGAAAGAAAGAAGCGATTTGAAACTTCAGTTGAAGCAAGATTATTTGAAGGCCGAGATATTGGATGATGAATGTAAATTTTCAAATGCCATCAACCCTTCTCAATGGAGTAATATTCTTATGAAGGTTAAATATTTAACTGATAATAAGGCCATTGAACAGGTTTTGATAACTGACGATAGAACAAGGGTAAATAAAAGTATCCACACAAAGTGGAAAGAAAAGGACTTTAATATCTTGAAAAAAGTAATAACAGAAAGTGGTAACACCCAAGTTTTCAAAATCTTTGTTAAATCCAAAATAAACCAAAAGAAAAATGCATAGATACTTTGCAAGGTTTGTCATAGAAGCGGAAACACCACTAGCCGTAGGAAGTGATAAATTACACTATTACCAGGACGCTCCTATAGAGAAGGATTTCAATGGTTTACCCTACATCCCCGGGACAGCACTTGCAGGTGCATTTCAGGATGGTTTGGGAGTGGATTTTAAACATTTTTTTGGAAATACAGACAATTCTCAACCCGAAGGTTCCAATCTGATTTTTTCTGATGCCCTCCTTTACGATGGAAAACGAGTAATAGAGATACTGGATAATCAAGTGTTTGATAAGTCCTATTTCAAAGAATTTAAAGATTTACCTATTAGACCCCATGCAAGGCATGACCACAAAGCTACAGCACTTGAGGGAGGACTGTTTGACCAGGAGGTGGTTTATAAAGGCACTCGATTTAAGTTTGAAATATCGCTTGAAAGTCAAACACCTCAAGACAAAATTTGGGAGCTGATGCTTAACAAAGTTCAGAGTTTTAATTTGTTTTTAGGCTCTGGACAATACAGAGGATATGGCCTGTGTACCATACAAGAAATAAAAACCTATTATGCTAAAGATTTTGAGACATATACAGCCATCGAACCTAGTCTCGGCAATGATACAGGCTTCAAAATCGAGAATAATATAAAAAAATCGGTGGAATGGAAACAACTAAAGCTTGATACTTCCCAAAGTCTTTTTCATTTTGGAGCAGGCAGTAGTGATGATGAAACCGATGCTATCAACTATAAAGAAAGGGCCATTAAATGGGTTTTGAAAAAGGATGAAAATCGAAATTATTATTTTCCTGATTTTGAAGAATATTTTGTTATTCCAGGAAGTAGTATCAAAGGCCTCATTGCACACCGAGTAGCCTTTTATTATAATTTGGGCAAGAAGGAAACCATTTCTTTAGAAAAAATTGCTGCTCGCTGCAAAAAGGAAGGTTCAGAAACTGTGGATTTAGAAAAATTCAGGGAAGAAGTTGATAAAATAACAGGCGAAAATAACCCAGCCGTTAAAGCTCTTTTTGGTCAAGCCAAAGAGTCGGCCACCCAGACAGGTAATAAAGGTAGAGTGATTATTCCTGATATATTTATACCTACCCAAAACGCATCTGAGGTTAAACTCATGCACAATACTATTGATCGTTTTACGGGTGGAACGCTGGACACTGCACTCTTTAGCGAAAAAGCATTTTACATAGACGAGTTAACAATCAATTATTTTGTAGAACCTACGGTGGAAGAAAAATATTTTGTGAAAGCCTTGGCTGATATAAAAAATGGTACGCTACCTATAGGCGGTATGGCTGCAAAAGGACATGGGATAATTAATGGAAAATCATGAAAATAGAACTAAAGGAGTTTTGGAACTTAGTAAAAACCGAAGGTTGGCAGGGTTATATTTGGAGGATTTCTGATGAGGCTGGACCTAGTATTTACAAATCAGGTGAGCCGGTTCAGCATACCGAAGATAAAACAGTGTTTGATAAAATACTGGAGGCTAATATGTACCATGAGGTTAAAAATATAAGCTTACTTGTGAAACAAATCGATGGGCAGATTTATGCCTATAAATATGAATTGGAAAGCCTCGGACTTCCTAACTTTAAACTCTCCGAAGAAGAGGCTTACCCAAGTTCTAAAAAAGGCCTTGGTTTGTTAAAATTTAGAGATTTATATACTTTGAAGGCCTCGCCTATCAGTGGAGAAGACTTTAAATCGTGGATTCAAGTAGCTCAAATATTTGTGGGATTTAAAAAATAATAAATATGGCTCAGCAGTACCGTAATAATAATAACCATAGAAATGCTGGTCGTGACAACAGACTAAACAACCAGAGGCCACCAGAAGCAGAGGTAAAGGTGACCTCCCCCTATAATTTTGTGCCATTAAATAAAGAAGTCTATTTTCCTTCTTGGGGGCAGTTGGTGAGCCATGATGTGCCTTTCGATGATGGCCTTTCGGGAAGTTTTGAGGTAGAAATTGAGGCGAAAAGTCCGATATTTATTAGAGGAACTCAAATAAATGGTGATAAATATTATGAAAGTGATGGTGAAAAAAATAGCACCGAATTTATGCACTTTATAGATTCCAATGGTCAAAAAAGATATTTTATTCCGGGGTCAAGTTTTAGGAATATGATCAGGTCGGTGGTGGAAATATTGGGATTTGGTAAGTTGAATTTTGTCAATGAAATGGACGATTTTAGTTTTAGAGATTTGAACAATTCGAAGCTTTATACTTTACAAGAAGATTCAAGAAGTTTAAATATGGGTTGGTTATTTAGAAATGGCACCCAAATATACATTATGGATAGTGGGAAATTGGGTAATTTACAAGGTGCGAATAAAAATACGATTCCATACAACAGACTTGACAGAAGCGATGGTTTCGATAAAAATGGCAAACCGACATTCCCTATTCAAAAGAAAAAAACTTTGAAAGAAATTTACGACATGGAATTGCCTTTGTCCAATTATCCCAAAGCTCATAATTTTGTAACTTCAAAAGAGGAAAAAATTTTGGTTCTTACCCGACATATGGGTAAGAAAAGTAGACAATTTTTATTTTCAAAACCTAAAAACGATGATAAATTAAAATGTAAAGTAGATCAACAGACGTTCGATAAGTTCTTAAAAGCCTACAAAAAAAGTGAAGATTGGAAATTTTGGGAGTCAAAATTCTATAATAATCGGCCAATACCTGTGTTTTTCAGACTCGATGAAAGTGACAACGTGATCGACTTTGGATTAACTGTACTCTACAAAATGGCGTATAAAAAAGGGATTATTGATACTATTAATCAGCAGCAACCTGAAAGAAATAATCCTAAGCCAGATCTGGCCGAGACAATTTTTGGTAAAACTGAAAATGATAAGCTTAAATCCAGGGTGTTTTTTTCGCATGCCTTCACCAGTAATGCCAAAGAGGGCATTTTACAGGAATTGATTTTAGGAAGTCCGAAACCCACTTTTTACCCATTCTATATTAAACAAGACGTAAATCCAGATGGCTCATTAAACGGTGAATACAACACTCTAAATGATAAAGATGCCAAAATTTCTGGAAGAAAAAGGTACGCAATTCATGATAAATTAAACATATCGAAAATATTGCCTCAAAATAATATTAATAATAATGAAAAGAGTAAAGTTAAAACATCGTTTATTCCATTAGAATCTGGAACGAGATTTACCACCAAAATAGCCTACCACAATCTAAAACCTGTTGAGTTGGGTGCCTTACTTTCGGCTCTAACTTTTCATAATTCCAAAAATTGTTGCCATAATATAGGATTAGCTAAACCTTATGGTTTTGGTAAGATTGAAATAAAGATTAGAGGTATAAACGAAATTGAAAAAAATATGCAGGATTTTGAAAATGAGATGATTAAGTTTGATGTTGCTTGGAAATCAAGTTTACAAATCAAAGAACTTATTGCAATGGCTATAGGTATATCGCCTGACACCGGAAAATTGAAATATCCTGATTTGAAGAATTTTGCAAAACTTAAAACTCCTTCCAAAAGACAAGCACTGCCTCTATTTTCAGATTTCACAACAATAAAAAACTAATTTAAATTTTAGCAAAAAAACTATGGAAAAACTTTTTGCAAATAAATGGCTAACAAGAATTTTAATTGTAGTGGCAATCATTGCATCTGTTACCCTAATATTTATTACTAAAAATGATAGTAGTACCATTAAAAAGCATCTTTTTGATCAGAATACAGAGATAGAGATCAAACTTGATAGCGTCACCAATAAAATAGAAAAGCTAAGGAAAGAAAATTTAACTAACGAAGAAGTTCTGACTATTAGAGAAGATGTTTACAATTTCAAACAAGAGGTAGAAAAAAAACATCAAATTCAAGAAAATGAAATAGAATCGATGTTCATCAAAACCCTTATTAATTGGTCATGGATTTTTGGTGTATTTGGTACCGCTTTGGCTTTATTGGGAATAGAAATAAATACCTTTAGAATTATAAATTCAAAAGTTGAAGGATTGGTAAATCAAAAAATAGAACACATCGAAAATGTTTTTGAAAGTGAAGTATGGTTATCAGACTTAAGAAAAACAACAAAAATATTGGCTGTTTACAAAAAAGATTCAAATTTTGATGAAGGGTTAAACACCATACTTGATTTGACTAAATTAAATTACTCTAAAGTTCAATTAGAGCAGTTGCGGTATGATGATTTGAAAAATAAATTAAATGGTGTAAACGCTGTAATTATTGAACATGCCAATTTAAAAGATGGCGATTCTTGGGAAATAGAGGAATTAAAATTATATCTTAAAACATTTTCGGAGCAATTGGTTGGGAATGGTATAGCTGTTTTTTATTATAATTCAGCAAGTGATCCTAATATGAAATACCTTTTCCCTACACTTGGTAAACGTAACTATTTAACGTCCTTTTCAAATTCTGAATCCCAGGTTTATCCTAATTTAAAGAACCTATTGATAGTTCAAAAATTATTAATTGATCAAGGTAAGTTAAAATTAACCTCATGACCCACCAAACCCTCTCCATACGGTTTCCCAAAGCACCAGATATAAGCCCTGATGATCTCAGAAAGCTGGTCAACGGTTTAGCCAATGGCTCACATCCGCTATTGCATAACCACCGTGAGGATGAGTTGGACTACCCACTGGTGCAATATCGTGATATTGCAGGCAAACCGGCCATTTGGGCTATGGATGAAGGCATAGACGCCGTGATGGGTATTTTGGAGCAGTTGCCTAATGGTTTTAAAGTCAAAACAGGTCAGGAGGAAGATTTTACTCCCGGGAAAAGTATAAATGTGATCAAATACAAATGCGAGTCATATCTGCCATTTAATGAAGATAATTATGCCAAGTGGAAAGCCGAAAAGGCCCTGCGGAAACGCATAGACCTGGTAGAGGGCATATTGAGAGATCATGTGGTCAATTTTTATCAGTATCTGGGTTTCGAAATGTACAGTCGTGACATCAACCTGTACCTGCACACCCTTGACCGTAAGGCTTCGGTGGATGTACATGGCTCGGGGCAAAGCATGAAGTTTCTCTGTTTTGAGACCATATTTTTTACGGATCTGGCATTGCCTGTGGGGCTGGGCCTGGGGAAAGCCAAAGCCAAAGGCCACGGTATCACACTTCCGATGTGAGTTCTTTGACGTATTGTGATTTGAAGGGTGTTTTTTGCATTTACGGGTAATTTACAGCCTGTATGAGATAGGAGAAGTTAAAATTGACTGGGAGTATTTTACTGGCAAAAAAGACTTTTTAATAATTTAATGAACAAGTGTCACCCACTTTTATGTCTTATAAGGTATTATGAGTCAGTTATTTGCGAAAAAATGCTGTCAAAATCACCCCTTCAGTAGATATTGAATTTGGACAACCATACGTCGCCTAATCTTGCTTCCCGTGCTGTCAAAATCACCCCTTCAGTAGATATTGAATTTGGACTACTTAGTTTTTAAAGCGTCTAAAATTTGTTGTCAAAATCACCCCTTCTGTAGTTATTGAATGCGGACACAATTGTGATCTAGCAATTGCTATTGGAGAATGCTGTAAATGGGAATAAAATCACCCCTTCAGTAGATATTGAATTTGGACTTTTTCTTCTAAGGAGTACTTGTTTCTTTTCATTTTTGTCAAAATCACCCCTTCAGTAGATATTGAATTTGGACTTCTAATTTCCAATGTTTTAACAAAAATACCTGTCAAAATCACCCCTTCAGTAGTTATTGAATGCGGACACAATTGCGATCTAGCAATTGCTATTGGAGAATGCTGTAAATGGAAATAAAATCACCCCTTCAGTAGCCCGGAACGCCGGACCGATTGAATTTGGACTTCATCCTCCTTGTTTTCGAAGGTGAAGTCAAAATCACCCCTTCAGTAGTTATTGAATTTGGACAATTTGTGTTCTCATGATATATAATGATTTAGTCAAAATCACCCCTTCAGTAGATATTGAATTTGGACGGCCAAAAGTTGAAACTGATACCAAAAATGCTGTCAAAATCACCCCTTCAGTAGATATTGAATTTGGACCCAATATCCAAAATAATGTCTTCATAAGATTGTCAAAATCACCCCTTCAGTAGATATTGAATTTGGACAATCCGTTTTATCGGTGATCTTTAAAAGAAATGTCAAAATCACCCCTTCAGTAGATATTGAATTTGGACGTTCTCATACCTCCATACGTTGTATATACCTCGTCAAAATCACCCCTTCAGTAGATATTTAATTTGGACAATTGTTCTACAGATTGCTACACTCAGAGCGATGCTGTCAAAATCACCCCTTCAGTAGATATTGAATGCGGACACAATTGCGATCAAGCAATTGCTATTGGAGAATGCTGTAAATGGGAATAAAATCACCCCTTCAGTAGATATTGAATTTGGACTTAGAACCCAAAAGCAGGTTACCATACACCCTGTCAAAATCACCCCTTCAGTAGATATTGAATTTGGACGATACTTTTCATAAAGATACGATTTTGAAAAAGAGTCAAAATCACCCCTTCAGTAGTTATTGAATGCGGACACAATTGCGATCTAGCAATTGCTATTGGAGAATGCTTTAAATGGAAATAAAATCACCCCTTCAGTAGTTATTGAATTTGGACGCTCATTTTTTTTATGTTTAAGTGAAGCAAATAAAGTCAAAATCACCCCTTCAGTAGTTATTGAATTTGGACGGTTACAATCAAACTACCCATAGCCCCTGAAGTCAAAATCACCCCTTCAGTAGTTATTGAATTTGGACAGTTTCTTTTTTATAGATAACAGGATTGATGTGTCAAAATCACCCCTTCAGTAGTTATTGAATTTGGACATCGTTAAAATCATCACAATGAAATTGATTACGTCAAAATCACCCCTTCAGTAGTTATTGAATTTGGACACTCCAATTGCACCGCTGATATCGTTCCAAGCCATGTCAAAATCACCCCTTCAGTAGTTATTGAATTTGGACACTTTTTTCCTGAAATTATTTTGTTGTAATCGGTCAAAATCACCCCTTCAGTAGTTATTGAATTTGGACAGCACGTATACAATAATATCATCCCAAAATAGTCAAAATCACCCCTTCAGTAGCCCGGAACGCCGGACCGATTGAATTTGGACTTTATCCTCCTTGTTTTCGGAGGTGAAGTCAAAATCACCCCTTCAGTAGTTATTGAATTTGGACTCTTTAGTCCCCCACCACTCACCAATCGAGTGATGTCAAAATCACCCCTTCAGTAGTTATTGAATTTGGACGTTCCAGTTCCTGTTGATGTGCTACCAGCACCAGTCAAAATCACCCCTTCAGTAGTTATTGAATTTGGACCCATCTCTTCAAAATCAACCAACTTAAGGCTAAGTCAAAATCACCCCTTCAGTAATCATTGAATTTGGACTCCATAAATTCAACCTTTTCCATATCCTATTTTGTCAAAATCACCCCTTCAGTAATCATTGAATTTGGACCTTTTCGAAGGCTACAATGTATTCTTTTGTGTCAAAATCACCCCTTCAGTAGATATTGAATTTGGACGTTTTCTGCTTCCATTTTTATTTTTGATTTTAGTCAAAATCACCCCTTCAGTAGTTATTGAATGCGGACACAATTGCGATCTAGCAATTGCTATTGGAGAATGCTGTAAATGGAAATAAAATCACCCCTTCAGTAGTTATTGAATTTGGACCGAACTTTCGGAAGTAAACGAGCTTTAGCAGTCAAAATCACCCCTTCAGTAGTTATTGAATTTGGACGACTTTCATTGAATCTGCGATGGGTTTGCCGCATCAAAATCACCCCTTCAGTAGTTATTGAATTTGGACAAGTGAAAGAAATAATAAAAAATGCGGCGGTCAAAATCACCCCTTCAGTAGTTATTGAATTTGGACGGCTATGCACATACGCCATCACCTCACGCATTTGTCAAAATCACCCCTTCAGTAGTCCGGAACGCCGGACCGATTGAATTTGGACTTCATTCTCCTTGTTTATCGGAATGAGGTCAAAATCACCCCTTCAGTAGATATTGAATTTGGACTGTCTTAGACAGTCTCTCAGACTGGCATTTTTTTGTCAAAATTATCATTTCAGTAGCCCTGAACATCGGACTGCAGGATTGCCGTTCCATTGAATTTAGACAAATTAGTGGTCTTCGCCATGCTCTGTCTGTCAGTGGTGTTGAAATTGCATTTTTGTAGTTGTTGAATAGCAATTAGTTTATTTTCAAATAAATAAGTGTACCGAAAAATAAAAATGGTTAGGTAGGTTTTCATGTAAATCTTATTTTTCGAAATAAATATGTAAATCTATTGTATGTTACCTGAAAAAATGAGATGGTCAGGTCAATACAATATTACTTCAAAATTTTACCTAAATATTTCAAGCTATGATTGATTCCTTTGTATTGGATTTTATTCTTGCCTTGGTTTTCGTTTATTTTTTGCTTTCGGTATTTGTCAGCGGCGTGCAGGAAATTACTGTTTTAGAAAGAAACTCAAGGGCAGCATTTCTCAGGAAAGCTATAAAAAGGGTTTTGGATGACCCTCTTAACAAAAATTTTGGAGATTTACTATACCATCAGCCAAGTATTGATGGCCTTAGTATGCCCGATAGCCGAATGCCGTCTTACATCGAAGCCGGAAACTTTGCCAAATCGGTTTTTAGTCTCATAAGCCTGGAGGGAACCTTTGACCATTTTGATCAGGATAAAAAAACCGGAAAGATTAGCCATATAATTTTGAATAAAGAGGAGGCCGATAGCTTGAAATTTGTCAATGGCATGGAATCATTAAATGAAAGCAATCTAAAATCTTTGCTCCGCAGTTTTGCTTCCAGCTCAAAAACATTTCAGAGTGAAACAGAGAAATATAATGCCATAATTAAGAACCTGGAAGATTGGTATCTGGGGTATATGGATCGGGTGACCGGTTGGTACAAAAAAGAAGTCAAAAAAAGCCTGTTTTTTAAATCGTTTTTGATTGCACTGATATTGAATATCAATTTTTTTGCAATTCTTAAGACGCTATATGTCAATACGGCACTTCGGAGTACATTGGTGGCCGGAGCAGTGATTGCATCTGAGAAGGGGGGAAATGTATCGGCTAAAGAAACCCTGGATAGTCTATACAATCAAGGCTTACCGATAGGCTGGGATACTTCATTTATGACCGATACAGGAGACATTAAAATCTCTGTAGAAAAGCTGTTTTTGATTATAAAAACCGGCTTTGGTAGTGTCGGAAAAAGCCTTTATTTCTTGTTGGGAGTCTTGATTTCGGCCTATATTATGAGTTTTGGTGCCCCTTTTTGGTTTGATGTTTTGAACAAAATAGTGAATATGCGAAAGGCCGGACTGAATACTAATCTATTAAAAAATACACCATCATGAGCGAGAGAATAGTCAATTGTCACAGTCACGTTTTCAATTTCGAAATCGTGCCTGATTCATTTATAAGCAATTATCTTTCAAGATTTTTTGCTCCAATCGTTGCCCAATTGTTGAGAGTGAGAGTGCTGAGCGGCCCGGTCTTGTATTTATTAAAAAAGCTCACTGGTGGTAATTTTCGAAAACTGATTGATTTTGCCATGATTGGTAATAAGAAAACTACGGAAGATGTTTTCACGGAACTTCGTTCAGGTTACAAATCTGTCTACCCTGATGCCCGTTTTGTAATTCTAACCATGAATTTTGATCATATGGATGCAAAAGGTTATAAAGGCTTATTTAATACACAATTAAATCATGTAAAGGATCTTAAAAGAAAATATCCTAACGAACTGCTCCCTTTTCTGGGCATTGACCCGAGAATGGAGCTTCACGGTCAGGACATCAATGAGTTTCTACTCCAGTATTTTAATCCTGCCCGGTTCAGTGGTTTCGTGGGATTGAAGTTGTACCCATCTTTGGGTTTCTATCCATTTCATCCTCGCTTGGAGCCTGTTTATCGGTTTGCGATCGATCATCAGCTGCCTATCATGACACACTGCACGCCTGATGGAGCCTATTGGTCTGACAAAACACTGCCTCAGCATCTTCAATTTCCTCTGAGTTTTAATCCTGTGGAGGATGCGACCCCTATTGAGCCGGTCATCAGGTCAAAATGTGTAAGCTTAAAAAATGAAATACGGAGGAATTACCATCTTAAACCCAAAGATTTTTGTGACTATTTTCTTCATCCATTAAATTATTGGGACGTGTTGTTAAAATATCCTCAACTTAAGCTCTGTCTCGCTCACACTGGCGGTGAAGAAACTATTAAAGGAAAAGAAGAAAGGTTCATTGCAAAAGAATGGTATAAAGATATTAAGGAATTGCTTGTTAATTGTGATTTTCCGAATCTCTATGCTGATGTTTCGTTTGTACTTCACGACGATGATGTAATTACGCAATTAATCAAAGATCTGAATAGTGGCAGCCTCCCAATCGAAAAAATGTTATTTGGCACCGACTTCTTTATGACCGCAAGAATCAAAAATGAGAAAGAGTTGGTGGAAAATTTTAGAAGTAAAATCGGACAAGTTTTCTGGAATAAAATGGCTGTGGAGAACCCAAAGAAATATTTAACTTCTGATTTTTATTTAGCATGAGCAAAACTGCAGTTGTAATAATTCATGGAATGGGTGCCCAGCGACCTCAGGAAACGCTGAAGGACTTCGTGAAAAATATTGCAGAGGAAGAGGATACTATTTTCAGTAATCCTGATCGTATAGCTGAAAATTTTGAGACGAGAAGGCTGACAATTGACAAAAGGCACACTGATTTTTTTGAGTATTATTGGGCTAATCTCGTGAAATTGCCCAAAACCATCGAAATCGTTAAATGGGTTGTGGGTATCTTTTTTAAGAAACCTTCAAAACGGATTAAGGTGTTGAGAATAAAAATTTTCTTTTTGCTGGGAGCAATTGCAACGGCAATATATGCCTGCTGGTATTGTTTTCATACACATGAACCAATTTCTGCCGCAATTTTGACCGCACTGTCTTTAATAGGGTTATTTATTGTCGTAAGATCGGTATTGAATCTGTTTTTTATTTCAATAGCTGATTCCATCGGAGATGTAGTCAAATATCTTACTCCGAGTCCCCAAAACATAAGTGCGAGGTTTGAAATCAGGAAAAAAGGAATTGATTTTCTAAGAAAACTACATGAAGCAGAAAGGTCTCCGGGCAAACCAAAATATAATAGAATTGTTGTGGTAGCTCATAGTCTGGGTTCGGTGGTTGCTTATGACATTATACATAACCTCTGGATTGATTATATGTACAAATATCAACCCAAATCGCAAATAGTTGATCATGGATATATTGAAAATATGAAGCAAATTATCAGTGAAGAAAAATTCTCTCCTAATGATTTTGTGTCTCACCAAAGGGAAGTTTTAAAAGGGATTAACGCACTTAGCAATCCATGGAAAATAACTGATTTTGTTACCATTGGCTCACCTCTGGGTCATGGAGGCTATTTGTTGGCTAGAAATCGAAAAGAATTTAATAGTAAAGTTGATTTTCGGGAGTTGCCTTGCTGTCCTCCCATACTGGAAAAAGGTGAATTTACATTTAATGAAGATTTTGAAGTTTTAAATTCCAAACAATTGGCCTCTATAAAAGTAATTAATCATTCGTCTCATTTTTCTTTTTTGAGATGGCATAATATTTTTTTTGAAAATGATTTTGTTGGAGGGGAAAACAAAGTATTTGGTAAAGGTATTAGAAACCATGCATTTAAACCTGTTGGGGGCTGGTGGACAAGAAATGGTTGGTTTGCTTCCCATACCTTGTACTGGGAAAGAAATCAGAAGTCAAGAGAGATAATTAAGGATATTATTTTTTAGGTTTTTATCCCCAAAAAGTAGAATGATTATTGAATTTAGAATTGATTAATTAACCAAAAGCACTCCAGTTGAATTTGAAGACAAACCTTGATTTCATTTTCATAAAAAAAAGAGAGACCCAAATTGAGCCTCTCTCTCCTTAAATGGTATTTAATGCGATATTACATCATGCCGCCCATTCCGCCGCCGCCACCGTGCATTGGCATCTCTGGTTTGTCTTCAGGGATGTCAGAAACTACGGCTTCGGTAGTCAACAACAAGCCTGCGATAGAGGCTGCGTTTTCCAGTGCCAGACGAGTCACTTTAGTTGGGTCAATGATACCCGCCGCAATCATGTCTTCGTATTTGTCGTCACGGGCGTTGTAGCCGTAAGCGTCTTTTCCGTTTTTAACTTCCTGAACTACTACTGAGCCTTCGCCACCGGCATTGGAAACGATCGTTCTCAATGGAGATTCGATAGCGTTTTTGATGATTGCAATACCTGTTTTTTCGTCCATATTTGCAGGAGTGATACCTTCAAGGGCAGCCTGAGCTCTGATAAGGGCCACACCACCACCTGCAACGATACCTTCCTCTACCGCAGCACGGGTAGCGTGAAGAGCATCATCAACACGGTCTTTTTTCTCTTTCATTTCAACTTCGGTTGCTGCACCAATATAGATGATAGCCACACCGCCTGACAATTTGGCCAGACGCTCCTGAAGTTTCTCTCTGTCATAGTCAGAAGTCGTGGTTTCGATCTGAGCTTTGATCTGACCTACACGGCCTTTGATTTGCTCCTGATCGCCTGATCCGTTGATTACGGTGGTATTATCTTTGTCAATAACCACTTTCTCACACTGACCCAACATGCTTACGTCGGTATTTTCCAGTTTGAAACCTCTTTCTTCAGAGATCACAGTACCACCGGTAAGGATAGCGATATCTTCCAGCATAGCTTTTCTTCTGTCACCAAAGCCCGGAGCTTTTACGGCACATACTTTCAAGGCACCACGGATTTTGTTTACCACCAAAGTTGAAAGGGCTTCGCCATCTACGTCTTCAGCAATAATCAAAAGCGGACGACCAGTTTGAGCTACACCTTCCAATACAGGAAGCAATTCTTTCATAGAAGAAACTTTCTTCTCAGAAATCAAAATGAACGGTCTGTCCATCTCTACTTCCATTTTCTCTACATTGGTTACGAAGTAAGCCGAAAGGTAACCTCTGTCAAACTGCATACCTTCTACGGTTTTTACTTCGGTTTCAGTTCCGCGAGCTTCTTCTACGGTGATTACGCCTTCTTTACCTACTTTGTCCATGGCGTCAGCGATCATTTGGCCGATTTCGTGGTCGTTGTTGGCAGAGATTGTGGCCACCTGCGTGATTTCTTTGGAAGTGGTAATTGATTTAGACTGATCATGCAGATCTTTTACGATTGCACCAACGGCCTTGTCGATACCTCTTTTCAGATCCATTGGATTGGCACCTGCAGCTACGTTTTTAGCACCGATGGTGTAAATAGCCTGTGCCAGAACAGTTGCAGTAGTGGTACCGTCACCGGCCTGATCGGCTGTTTTGGAAGCTACTTCTTTAACCAACTGAGCACCCATGTTTTCGATTGTGTCAGCCAGTTCGATTTCCTTGGCTACCGAAACACCGTCTTTGGTGATGGAAGGTGAACCAAATTTTTTGTCTATGATTACGTTACGACCTTTAGGTCCGAGGGTTACTTTTACGGCGTTAGCCAGCGTATCAACGCCTCTTTTCAGTTTGTCTCTAGCTTCGGTATCAAAAAGAATTTGTTTTGCCATTGTTGTTTTGATGTTTTTTTGAATAAATAATCTGTCTAAAAAAAATTAAACGATAGCGTAAATGTCTGATTCTCTCATGATCAGATACTCTTTTCCATCTACAGTGATTTCGGTACCTGAATACTTACCATAAAGTACTGAATCGCCAACTTTTACAGTGATTGGTTCGTCTTTTTTTCCGGGTCCCACAGCCACCACCGTACCTTTTTGAGGCTTTTCTTTAGCGGTATCAGGAATGATAATACCGAATGCAGTTTTTTCTTCGGCTGGAGCGGCCTCCACTACTACTCTGTCTGCTAAAGGTTTTACGTTTACTGACATAATACTATTAATAATTTAAAGATTGATTAAAATTAACTTCTGTCCTTTTCACAATTTCTAAGCCAAGCATATAAATCTGCCGATTTACTGACATAATTTCAGGTTTTTCGAAAAACGCTTGTCAGTTTGCCCGGGTATCTGGCAGATTTTGTCAGGAAATTTTTTACTTTTTCAATGAGGCCTTCGAAAAAATATAATCAGGAATGGTAGTGTCAAAACTTATTTTAAGCATAATGAAGTCAGTGCCTTTGCCGTTTTTCAGCATGTCTTTATAATTTATTTTCTTTGGATACCAACGTCCATTTACCTTTTCGATGTCAGAAAATGAACATCTTTTTAACAGTTGACCGCTTTTGGCAAAGAAATCCTGACGTAGCGGAACAAATTTCTCAGTGTCGATCCAGATTTGAGACCTCAGATAGGCCACATCTTCCACTTTGGCGTTTAATTCGAGCAGCCAGGAGTTTCTGTCTTCAATTTTTTCCTGTCTTAAAATTTTTGCATCATAGATTTCATAAAGTTTACGGGTTTCCATCATATCTTCGTAGGAGAGGTCGGAGCCCATCACCGATTGCCGCAAAAGATGACCTGAAAGCTGGATGGTGCGGTCAGTGGAGGGGGAGTAAATCCAGAGCATGTTTTTCAATTTCAGCATTTTTGTGCCTTTTTCACGCTCAGGCGAAAGGTATTCAGTAAATGATTTTTCGATGCCTTCCGAATATGATTTGGAGGAAATCTCGCGGTCGTTTCTTTGACCATGAATCACCATTTTGGCCTCAATGATTCTATTTTTGGAAACCATATTGGCATCTACTTTTTTCAAAATATTATCTGCGGAAAGATTTTGTGCAAACGAAAGATTTGTCAAAATTAAAATAGCTATCAGCACTTTAAACTTTTTCATTTTTTTTGTAAAATATTAAATATGAATAATTTATACTTCCAATTCTTTAAATAGTTGGGAGGTTTGTCTTTTGAAAATACCTATACCTGAGAGCATGGTGCCGGTAACCATAGCCACTACACCGGGAATAAAGCCTATGTAAAACAAAGGCGGACTTACCTCGGCTCTTACTCGGGGAGAGAAAAACAAGCTCGAGTTTTTCATCATTCCGCTGATGTCAATGCCGACAGTCTGGAGGTAATATGCCAGCGATATTCCTAAAATAGAACCAATTACAGAGCCTATTACGCCAATAATTGCGGCTTCCAATATCATATTTTTATAGATGACGGGCTTGGATTCGCCCAGTGAGAGTCTGATGCCAATCTCTTTGTATCTCCTGATTCCACCCAGCAGACCGGTATTCCAAAGCACCACAGACATCGCCATCACGAAAATAAAGATAAAAACAGCAGCGATGTTTTCTGAGTAATCAATCATTTCCGACATGTTGTTTTGTTGCTTTAAGGGAACCATCGCGGGTGCAAATTCATCATTTTTTGGACTATAATTCCGGTTAAAATTATCTGACATCATTTCGGCATCTTCATTGTCATATTTGCCCGATTTTGAAAAACCCAGAATCTCGCTCACGGTATTTTCCATGTCCAACATTTTTTGGGCATCAGATAAGTCGATGATGATTGCCCCCTGATCCAATTGTTTCATGCCAAATTTTACCGTTCCGGAAATTTTAAAAGGATATAACATCAGGCTTCCGTACATGGTTGAGCCCATGATGGTAATTTCATCTCCGGGTTTAAGTTTTAATTTTTCTGCAAAATCATTTCCAATCAAAACCTGACCCGATTTTTCAGGAATCTTGCCTGAAATGAGGGCGTTTTGTAAGTTAAACCTTTCAATTTCACCCTGATTTTTGTCAAACATATCAATCGCAAAACCCGCTGCCGGACCTTGTCCCTTCGAGTTCCCCACTGCATCAGGTACGTCCACAATACCACCAAATTTAATCCTGTTAACCCATTGGTAATCAGGATATTTTTGATTTAAAGTATTGCCAATGCTTTCAGCGTCGATGATTGAAAGGTCTATCGGAATCTGGTTAATTTCTTTCAAATATGCCTTTGTGACCACTTTTACATGCCCGGTGTCAAATTTGGCCGTTTGCTCTTTGAGATCATTCATGATACCATTGAGATAACCCGTAAGAAAAACGGTAAGAAATACTCCCAAACTTATGATAATGATGGGCAGTAAACTGCGGCTGCGGTCTCTGAGAATGCCTTTTATTAAAAACTTTATCATTGTAATTTTCCTTTTAGAGCGTCCACTGGATTCATTTTTGTGATTTTTCGGGTAGGTAAAAAACTAACAATAGTTGCGGAAACCATCACTAGTAGGATAGAGCCCAAAATAAGTTTTATGCCAAAAATAGGGTAGATGGTTTCGGCCATTGCAAATCCAACATCCTGCGAATTGGTAGGAAAAGAAATGCCGGTTTTGGCTAAAAATGCAAATAAAGGAATGCCAATTATCCCGGAAATAATGATTGCAAAAACACTATACATCGAGCCCTCCACTGTAAAAATCCCTACCACCTGAGTACGTGTCATGCCAAGTGCCACATAGGTGCCTATCTCTTTTTGGCGTCGAAATACAGAGAGTACCTGTGTATCAAAAATTGCAAGCAAGGCAATACTTAGTAAAAGGATATATATGATGGAGCTGCTGGTCTTTTTCATGGCAATGATATTGGTAATGTCCTGAAGCAGAGCCTCCTGGCTTTTATATTTCCATCCGGGGATGTTTGGATTTTTAAAGTTTTGATTAGCAACAAAATAGGTAGCATGATGGTTTAAGTCTGTGATTTCCCATAGTTTTTGAATACTCATCCAGACTTTTCCGTTATCCACCGTAGGTACATCTGTTTTAAATATTCCTGAAACGGTTACCTCCGTCGCATCAAAAGTACCGTTTTTATCTCTCCAGCGGAGTAATATCTGATCTCCAACTTTCACTTTCAGGCTATTGGCCATATTTCTGCCCATAATCACCGGAAATTCTCCATATTTTGATTTCAGCTTTTCAACGGGAATCGAAACAATACGTTGACTGGTATCAATCCCCATTAAAGCCACAGTAAGCATACGGTTATTGGGGTAAAGTGTACCCTGTCTTATCAAAATTGGGCAAAGGTCAGCTGTTTTTCCGGGAAAAATCCCATGACCGTCCTGCACCGTAAAAGGATCATAAGGGTCATAGTTCTCGTTAATTAATTGTCCGTGAGCATATTCCCATTTTATGCTCTCAAACTTTGCCTGGTGGTTCCAGCCATCGAGCATGGCATTGTAAAATACGATCACCAAAAATGAAAACGCCAAAACGCCTACATTGAGCCATGTTCTTAGCCCTGCACCTATCAGGTTTTTCCAGGCCAGTTGAAATGCAATTTTCATAGCTTTTGATTATTTTCAAAGTGGTCGCTTTCAATTTTTCCATCCCGGAGCCTAACGGTTCTTTTCAGATATTGCATCACTTTTTCATCATGTGTTGAAAACAAAAAGGTGGTTTTAAGCTCCTGATTGAGTTTTTCCATGATTTTCAGAATGTGGTGAGCGTTCTCTGCGTCAAGGTTGGCGGTAGGTTCGTCGGCAAGTAGTATCTCAGGTCTTTTGACCATGGCCCGGGCAATGGCTACCCGTTGGCCTTCGCCTCCTGAAAGCTTCGAGGGTTTGGTATGTGCCAAATGAGCCAGTCCCACCCATTCCAAAGCCTCCATGACCCTGGTTTTTCTTTCGGTTTCCGGAATTTTTTGAAGTAAAAGTGCAAATTCTACATTTTCAAAAACTGTATAAACCGGGAGCAGATTGTAAACCTGAAAAATGAAACCCAGGTAGTGGTTTCGCAAATCGGCGGATTCTTTGTGTGATAATCCGCTTATGTTTTTTCCTAAAACTATGGCCTCGCCGTCGGTGGGTACATCAAGAGAACCAATAATATTGAGTAGGGTAGTTTTACCCGAACCACTGGGTCCTACGAGGCCGGCAAATTCGCCTTTGCTCAACTCCAGATTTATGTTTTTTAAAGCCCAGAAATCGCCGTCGCCAACTTTGAATTTCTTGCTTACATTTTTTAAGGTGACTATATTTTCCATTATATTAATGATTGTATATCAAAAGTATATTAAAACCTTTTCCGTTAAATTGTGTGCCCATCTGATTCTGTAAAAGCGAAAATGAACCTGACCGATTATGAAAAAACATCAGATAAGCGGTGATCTTATTAAACTGATGCTCGAAATTTCCTACCAATGAGCTTATTTCACTTTTTTTGGAATAGATTCCATACACGCTTATGCGGTTATTGATATTGATAGGATAGGTGCCTACCAGGGCATTGAGATGAATATTTTGCTGATATTTTCCAAATTTTTCCCCAAATCCTACCCACATTTTTTCAAACATCAAATTGAGCCCTGATCCCAGGCCAAAAGTATAGTCTGTACCCAAAGTAAGGGTGGTTTGATTTCTGAGCGAGCCCAGATCAGCATTTCTAAAAATAGAAGTACCCTCGACCCAAATACCTGCTATCAAATCCAGTTTTGTGTCAAATCCGATGCGGTTTTCGGCAAAAGAGCTGTTGACCTGAGCCGGGAAGTTCTCCGGCAAAATACCGGTGCGATGGTGATAAGTAAAGGCAATTTCGCCTTTCGGAACAGGCAATTGCAATCGACCACCTACTTCAGGGTATTTTCGTTTGGTACTGAATATGTCCATTCCCCGCACTTCGGTGTTGTTTAAAAGTCCCCAAATCCACAGGTTAGCATTGTTAACAAAATAATATCTTCCCAGCAGAGCTTTCACTCCGTTGGTGATTCTGAGAGGATCGCGGGGGTCAATGCGGTTAAACCATTGCAAAGGCCTCAGAAGGGTAGCCGACCCAAAATCAATTTTTTGCAAACCAAGCCTTAATTCCGATTGTTTGGTCGAATACCTCACCCACAGCCGGTATGCCGATGGATTGAATGCCACCTTTCCGGAATCAGTGAAGTAGGAGGTGGTGAAATTAAACGAACTTTCAAAATCTATTTTTCGTATAGAGTCAAATTCGTATTTTGCTGAGTATTCTGGAATATATCTTAGGGTAGAATTGAATTTTTGGGCGTTTGAATAGGTATTTAACCAGGACAGCTGCCCCTTAAAATCTGATTGTATTTGGGCATTACTTATATATTCCTGAAAAAATATTAAGAAAAATAAAATGAATATTTTCCGGTATTTATTCATTGTCAGGTATTTGCATTATTCCATAAAAGAAAAAATTATTTAATTCTCTCACCGCCTCTTCGGGTGACTGAAAAATCGACAGAAAAGTAGGGTCTTTCATTTTTTGGGCAAAAGAATTGATCATCAAAATGAGTAATTCGATGTTTATTTCCTTTCTGATGAAGTTATTTTCCTTTGCTTCCATAAAAAATACCCTTACCTTTTGAATTGATAGTTCAGTGTGCGATTGAATTAAATTCTGAATTTCGGTCTCTTCTGAATTAAAAATGTCATTCAAAAACTCCATGCTTATACCCTGACTGTTTTCATTTTTTTTCTGAATAATGTCATGGATTTTTTGCTTGAAATCCATATCACTGTTCATGATTTCATCATAGGTATTTTGGCCTATAATAAGTTCATTTTCAATTACTTTGTAGGCAATGTCAGATTTGTTGGAGAAGCTGCGGTAAAATGTCATTTTGCTGACTTTTGCCAAATTACAAATGTCCTCAATGCTTACTTTTTTTAAGCCATATTTTTTGAAAAGGTCTCTGGCAGCGTTTCGGATTTTTATTTGCGAAGCAGAAATCTTCATTGTTATAAATCGCTCATTTATGTTACGAAAAAGGTATCACATTGTAAAAATAGTAACATTATTTTAATTTCCAAAAAATTGATTAATTTTCTTTTTGCTCGTCATCAGTACAAGATCTTTAAAACAACATATGAGCATGTTTTTAGTTGAGGTCAGTCATAGTATATATCTTTTTATTAGTTGAACTTTCGAAGGTAAAATACTTTAGTTTAATGAAAAAGATTATGATTATTCTGTCTAAAGCAAATTTAGACAGTGTTTACGCAGCTTTCGTTTTAGCCAATGGGGCAGCCATGGAAGGCATTGAGGCGGAATTATTCTTTACTTTTTTTGGTCTGGATGCCATCCACAAAGAAAAACTTAATGACCTCCATATCGCCACCGTTGGTAATCCTGGAGTCCATGTGCCGACATTTTTGGGTGGTCTTCCGGGAATGGAATCTTTTGCGTCTTCTATGATGAAAAAAGAAATTGACAGACTTGATTTGCCTCCGGTATCCGAGTTCCTTGAAATCCTGTCTAATTCGGGTTGTAAGTTATGGGCATGTAAATTGGCAATGAAGATTTTCCATTATAAAGAAGAGGATCTGATTGCTGAATTAGATGGCGTTTTGACCGTCGGAGATTTTTATAAACGGGCTGAGGGTGAGGGAGTTCACATGCTTTTTATCTGAATTTTTGACAGGAGCCATGCTTTTGCATCATGTTCATCTGTAAAAGCTTTTAGGGGTATCGGAGATTTTTTTAAGCTAAATAAAAGTTTCATAATGAAAGCTCCGAGACCGCGTTTTGAAACCATGGCCATTACAGAATAATTTATCGGTAATAGTAAAGTAGAAATTTCTCTAGCCTCTTTACCGGGTATTGGTGAATCAGTTAAGTAAATTAGTAATGGTACTGGTTTATTATTTGTGATTTTTTGGATTACTTCCGAATTAGATTTTAAATTATCTACTGTTCTTAATACATTTTTTGAAAGAGAAACTAAATAATTATCATCTGACCACCAGTAAGTTGCCAGTTCCGTTTCAAATATTTCCCTATCAGCAGGTATTACAGGAAACTTCATGATTTTAAGGATATATTAAATATTTCATTCGCATTTTTTTGTAATTGCTCAATCCTGGCTCCCAGGTTTTTCTGATTTCATCTTCAGAATGACCATTTTTTATTTGCTCTTTAAATTCGCCTACTCCGGCCAGAAAATCAATGTTTCCGATTTGATTGCTCAGGCTACGATCAAAAAACTTATCTTTTTCAGGGTAGGCATTGTATAGTTCTATCATCCAGCTCAAATTGATTTTTTTGGTTTGCCTTAATTTTTCGGTATCAAATTCTCTCAGATCAAGACCATAACATACTTCATCCATAAATAATGGAGTTTCACTCATACCTTTAATGCTTTTTGGAGTATAAGAAAAGTCATATTTTCCTTTTAGAAGCGGGCTACCAAAAATGGTGAATGGGTACATTGTGCCTCTTCCGTGATTGAGTCGGGTTCCTTCAAACATACAAGTAGCGGGATACAAAAGAATGCTTTGCTGTGTGTTTAAATTTGGCGAGGGCTTAACAGGCAAAGAATAAGGCATTTCGTGATTATAATTGGCAACCGGAATCACTTTCAGCTCACATTTTAAATTATTGGGAATCCACTTTTCACCATTGATCATCATCGCAAATTCTCCGATAGTCATGCCGTGAGCAATCGGAACTGGAAACTGCCCAATGCCTGATTTATATTTCATATCCAGAATCGGCCCGTCAATCAGATATCCGTTGGGATTGGGCCGGTCAAGAATCAGCAGTGGTTTGTTGTTTTCAGCACATGCTTCCATCACATCTCTGAGCACATTGATATAGGTATAAAAACGGCAGCCCACATCCTGAATATCAAAAATCATGAGGTCAATATCCGCCAGGTCTTCTGCTGACGGTTTCCTTTTCTTGCCGTATAAACTTATGATCTTCAGGCCGGTAGTAGGGTCTCTTTCGTCATCTACTTTATCTCCCGCCGAAGCTTTACCTCTGAAACCGTGCTCCGGACCAAAGGCTTTCGTGATGTTGATTTTTAAATTTAAAAGACTGTCAACGAGATGCTTATCGCCAATGATGGTGGTTGGGTTGGCCAGTATTCCTACTCGTTTTCCTTTTAATAAGGGCAAATATTTTTCAAGCTGTTCAGCTCCGGTTATGATTGGCTTATTTTGGCTATTTGTGACAGTTTGAGCGTTGTTTTTACAAGAAAATAATAAGGAAAAGGACAGGAGGACAAAAAGTCTAAATACGGTCATTGGGTTCATTGATGATGATATTTTTAACAAAAATAGCTTTTTTACCAACATTATAAAATCCTGCTTTATTTTTGATTAACCGCAGAGAGGTTTTTCTTTAACTTTAATTAAACCCTGCGGAAATTCATTTTATTAACCGATTGACCCAAGATCTTCTCACATTTCTGTATTTTTCACAAATGTTGTTATTTTTAAATCATGACTATTTTTTTTAGAAAGTACTTCACTGAGCCGTTTTTCTGATAAAAAACAGGTTAATTTATAATTTTAGTTTAATTTTTTGGACCAAAAACCATGGTAAATTTGAGAAATATTTAATAACCTGATTTAGAATGGAAATCGTTAAAAAAGTCTTTGATAAAATTACTTCGACCCGGGCAGCCGGAATCTATATTTTGCTTTTTGCCTTCGCCATAGGCCTCGCTACTTTTATTGAAAATGATTTTGGTACCTCCTCGGCTCAAAAATTAATTTTCAAAAGCAGATGGTTTGAAGTTTTACTAATTTTATTTTCACTATCTATTGTTGCAAATATTTTTAAATATAAGCTTATCAAGCAAAAAAAATGGGCCTCACTGCTTTTCCATGTTTCGATTATTGTGATCATAATGGGTTCAGCAATAACCCGTTACACAGGCTTTGAGGGCATGATGCATATCAGAGAAGGAAATACATCGAATCAATATCTTACTACCGAAAATTATCTGAAATTCAGGATTGATTATCAGGGGAAAACCTATTCTTTTGACGAACCAATTGAGATTTCATCTTTGGGAAAAAATAATTTTGAAAAAAGTTACCAGATCGGAAATAAACAAATTGACATAAATCTTGATGAGGTTTTACCAAATCCTACCGAAAGAATGGTTGCTTCTTCTGAAGGTAAACCCATGATAAAAGTGGTAGTGGGCGGGGCTGGTGGCAGAGAAGAATATTATGTGGCTCAGGCTGAACAAAAAATAATAAACGGTCTCAACTTTAATTTTTCTGAAAATGATCTTCCCAATGCATTTAATATCAAACTTTTAAACGGAGAACTCACATTTTCTGCCGACCAACCTGTACGTCAAATGGTGATGACTACTCAGGAAGAAAGTACCCTTCAGCCAAATCAGTCGCATCCTCTGTTGTTAAAATCATTGTATAGTACTGAAAATTCTAGTTTTGTGGTGGGTGAGTTTATTGAAAAAGGTGAAGTGAAAATAGAATCGGGCAACAAAAAATTGAATTCTGAAAGTCTTGCAGGGCTTTCAGTTATCGTTAAAGACAATGGTAAGTCGCAACAATCAATGGTCATCGGGAGGTCCGGAGAAATAGGGGAGCCTTCGTTTTTTGATTTTGGTGATTTAAAAATGGCGGTTTCATATGGTTCCCGTATTGATACTTTGCCTTTTTATTTAACCTGCCGTGATTTTATTCTTGAAAAGTACCCGGGAACCGAAAATCCTTCATCTTATGCAAGCGAGGTGACGCTCATTGATAAAAAAGAGAATATTAATCGTGAGCAGCGAATTTTTATGAATAATATTTTACAATACAAAGGTTACAGGTTTTTTCAGTCTTCTTTTGATCAGGATGAGCTGGGCACTTATCTGAGTGTGAATCACGATTTTTGGGGTACATGGATTTCTTATTTAGGATATGCTTTGTTGACCATAGGGATGATTTTTAATTTTTTTGACAAAAAGAGTCGTTTTTCAGAACTATTAAAAAAGCTAAAAACCACCAATGTTGTTGTTGGAGTTGGTTTAAGCCTTTCATTGTTAACATTTTCAGCTTCAGCTCAGCAGATTTCTGCCGATCATGCCAGGAAGTTTGGGAAAATGCTGGTTCAGGATATGAATGGCAGGATAAAACCTATGAATAGTCTCAGCAATGAGATTCTCAGGAAATTGTCAAGAAAGGAAAATTTTAATGGTCAGTCAGCCGACCAGGTGGTGCTCTTAATGATGCTTGATCCTGACAATATGTCGAATGCCGAGATTATCCAGATTCCGGATCACCCTCAGATAAAAGCTTTGTTAAAAACAAATAAAAGACTTCTGAGTTATAACGCTTTTTTTGGGGAAGACGGCAGTTATCTGATGAGCGATGCTGTAAAATCCGCACAAAATATGATGCCAAAAGACCAGGGAACTTTTGAAAAAGCACTAATAAAGATTGATGAAAAGGTCAATATTGTAAACATGGTTTTTTCAGGTAGTCTTTTCAGGTGGTTTCCACAAGTCGGTGACCAGGCTGCACCATGGCAAACTCCGGCTGACCTGATGCATGATTACGAAACCAAAAAAGCTGTTTCACCTGTAGGAAATATGTTTTTTACTTATGTCAACAGTGTAAATGAGGGTATTGCCAATGGAAGTTTTGTAGCAGCGGATAAAAATTTAAATGAAATTGTCAATTTTCAAAAACGCAACGGAGGGGCAATAATCCCATCAGAAGAAAAGATAAAATCTGAATTATTATTGAATAAAATTGATGCTTTTAATCGTCTGAAAGGATTCTATGGAATATTAAGCCTCATTTTTACAGGTTTGTTTTTGTTTGGAACCATTAAAAAATCAAAAAATACTCCAAAATGGACTCGCTGGGCCTATTGGGCGGTGTTTGCTGGATTTTTGTTCCACACATTGGGCTTAGGTTTACGCTGGTATATTTCTGGCCGGGCTCCGTGGAGCAATGGCTATGAATCTATGATTTATATTGGCTGGACCACCGTTTTGGGCGGGCTATTAATCTCCAGAAAATCGCTTGGAGGTCTGGCAGCAACTGCTACGCTTGCAGCAACTATATTATTTGTAGCCTCTATGAGTTGGCTAGATCCCGAAATAACCCCACTTGTTCCCGTTCTGAAGTCCTATTGGCTCACTATACATGTCTCGCTGGAGGCCGGTAGTTATGGCTTTTTATTGTTGGGGGCAGTTATTGGAATGCTCAATTTGGTTTTGATGATATTTTTGAAAGAAGAAAACAAAGCCAACATTCAAAGGACTATCAAAGAGTTGACCATCATTAGTGAGATCACCCTCACAACAGGTTTGGTGATGGTAAGTGTCGGTACTTATTTGGGTGGTGTTTGGGCAAATGAATCCTGGGGAAGGTATTGGGGATGGGATGCCAAAGAAACATGGGCTTTGGTCACAATTCTGGTCTATGCTTTTATTTTGCACATGCGGTTAATACCAAAAATCAGAGGTATTTTCGCTTTTAATTTTGCTTCACTTTTTGGATTTGGTACGGTGATTATGACCTATCTTGGAGTTAATTATTATCTCTCAGGATTGCACTCTTATGCGGCCGGTGATCCCGTTCCGGTACCGCCATCGGTTTACTATACGGTTTTGGTTTTATCAGTATTGAGTATTTTGGCTTATTTAAAATATCGAAAATTCCTCAAAACCAATTGATAAGTAATTTTTCAAAATCAGATTTTGAATTGCTTTAACCTTATTTCTCATTTGAAAATATCCCAAGCTAAAAACACGTTAGGTAAATTTTCCTGATGAGTTTTTAGCATTAATCGAGGCGTTTTGGTCGTCTTTCTTGGTGTAAATCAAGGAATTAGGGTACTATCTATTTTCTATTCTGAAAAATCAAAGATTATATCTGGATAATTTTACTGATTAGAATTAATATCCAGTTTCTCCTAAATGGGTCAGTGAAAGAGTGGACACGATTTTGTAAAATAAATCAGTTCCTATACTGATTGATAAAAAGTTTAATATAAAAGGGGTGATATTTCCATAAATAGCTAGGCCTCTCATCACACCATTAAAATGCACTTTTTTATTAGTAATATTTGTTAAAAATTTATTTATCAGTGGATTAGGAGATTTTTTTACAAAAAAAATCTCAACTGCGATTTAACCACTGTTGAGATTTTGAATTTTATTGCTTTTAATTAATGTCCGCCGCCTCCCTGGAAGAAGGTGTAGATTATCAGCATTGCAAGGATAGTTCCGGTTACTACAGCCATCAATCCAAACAATCTGAGGGCAATCTCCAACCACATCGAAACCGGTTTATTAACTTCAAACTCTTTCGTAATGCCTTGTTTTTTATAGCGTTCCCATTGTTCGCTACGCTCATGCACCATTTCTTCCTCGGTAATCTGTCCGTTGAAGATTACAAAATCCATTGGGAATTTTTCGACTCTCAGGTGCGTATTAAAGAAATGTATGGTAAAGATGAAGCCAATAGCGAGAAGAGCTTCGTCGGAGTGTATAATCGTTGCGATATTAAACATCCAACCCGGCATAAATTTGCCAAAGAATTCAGGGAACCATAAAACCAATCCGCTGGATCCAATCACGGCTACACCCCAGAATACCGCCAGGAAGTCAAATTTCTCCCAGTAAGTCCACCTGTCAAATGTAGGCTTAGGACCTTTAAAGAAGAACCATTTAAACATCGCTTTTATGTCTCTGGCATCTTTCATATTGGGGAACAGAGAATCGGGTCCGAATAGTTTATCCCAAAAACTTTCACCCGAGTCACTTTTCGAAAACAAATAGCGGATGCTCATCACCAATGTCACTATAAAATATCCGAAAGTGATGATTGCACTAATCCTGTGGATGATACCGGCAGTAACAACCCCACCAAACATATCCATAAATGTTTTACCCCACGAGGTATCATTAAATTTAAGCGGAAGCCCGGTAATAGCCAAAGCAAGGAAACTTGAAACCACAAATAAATGAAGGATGATATGAACCGGTTTAAATCTTCTGTAAACTTTGTTTTTGATTTTTACTTTTTTCTCACCTTTGTTATTACCGGTAGCAAAATATTCATCATTTTGATTTTGTTTTTTCTCAACATATCCCCTGAAGGCCCATAGTAAGGAATGCACCCAGAAAAATATGAAAGTGACACCCATCAGACCATTCATAAACAAGGTAACCCAGAACAAGGCGGGATATTTTGCTTTGTTGGTTGGCTCGGCATGCGGAATAAATTTCGCAAAACCAGGGCTTGCATGAGTATGACAAGCTTTGCAGGTTTTGGTCAGATTGGCGTGATTGACCATAGAATTCTTATCTTTTTCAGGTAGAATCTTATGGGCTCCGTGGCAGTCGGCACAACCTGCAACGCGTTCAGGATACCCCAATCTAATGTTTTTTCCATGATAACTCTGGAAATAAGTTTCAGGAGCTATTGAAGTCACATGGCTCCTTGACATTATTTTAGGATCTCCATGGCATTTCAAACAAGCCTGTGTGTGAAATGTACGACCCTGAGCTACGTTATCGATTTTTTTGATGGCGTGCAATCCGTGGCAGTCAGTACATGTTGCAGCATCTTTGCTTCCATTCTTAAGAGCTTTGAAGTGAGCCGAACTGAAATAGTCTGATTCCTTTTCATGACATTGATTGCATAACTTAGCTGCTGCAATTTTGTCATTTTTTATCGATGTTATGGTGTGTATGTCATCGTGACACTTTGCACAGCCCACTTTTAATCTGGTTGAATTGTGTATGCTTCCCTCATGCTCTTTGGCAATATTGGTATGGCAGCTGCTGCAATTCATAGGTTTATAGGTTACCACACATGTTTTTTTGCCGGCTGCGGCTTTGGGCTTTTGATGTGAAGCATCTGCCTTGACATGACAAGCTGTACATTTTAATGTCTGGTGAACCGAGCTATTGTAAGCATGCGTTGAAATGTTGTCTTTGTGGCATGATATACACTCCGTGTTTGCCGGAGCCACCGACTTTGAAGTTTGTGCAATTGCCACCGACGTCACCGATACTATGACCAGCGTACTGAAAAAGATCTTAAATGTTGAAGCTAATACTTTCATGAGTAATTAATATTTTATCCACAGAGCCCACCAGAGCGTTTTTTGCCACCGATTTTCAATTTAGGAGTATAGGCATCCTTTTTGAAAAGTTCGAGCACTTCTGAAGGAGGTGAAGATAGATTTATGGGCTCTCCATGGACTTTTTTGTCAGCCAAAAGGTTGTTCCAGTTTTGAACACCATTTTCCATAATATACAGGTTTTCAATACCCTGCACTTTCAAATATTTCCATGCCTGTACCGACACCGAATCATTTTCAGCAAGTAATATTACCACACCATTGGTTGGTAGCTGGGTATAGGGATTTACAAAATCTGGATTTAACAGGTCATCCATTTTGGTATTGACAGAACCATATAAATGAAACTTTTGAAATTCTGAATGAGGTCTTAGATCCAGCGTGATTAACTTCACGTTGGCGTCATTGCTGGTTTTAATGTATTCTAAAGGATGAATAAATACTTTTTTCGAATTTAACATACCGGAATATTTACCTTCCAGCATTTTCCATTTTCTGGCAGGATCGGGTTGACCTAAAGCCCAGATTATCACCGAAACAATCACCAAAACTCCGGAACTGAAGATATAGGCCTTGCGGGAAATCTTCCATGACCAGGGTTTATTGGTGCCTTCATTTCTGAAATATTCTTCGGTTTTTTCGGCAGCGTAAAACATTACTAAAGCCATGATTGTAACAGCAAAAACTGTTGCACCAACTGACCAGCCCAGCCAGTCAGACAGCAGGTAACGGCCATAAAAAGAAGAATACCAAAAATCTTCGAAAGTTGGAAGGGTTTCACCAAAAATACCGGCTCCAACTACGGCTCCGATCAAGAAAAACAAGCCGTCAATTTTTAGACTTGCGGTAGAAACCAATGAGGTTCCGGGGCAATATCCACCTACTATAAACCCTATGCCCATAATAAATCCGCCAACTATTCCCGGCCAGAGGAAGGTTTCATTAACCGAGATTTGTGCAAAATCTAAAAATCCTAAACCGGAAGATAAAAATATAAGTAAACAAGCTACCAGAATTCCGGTGAACATGGTTTTCAGTACAGTCATATCTTTAAAATAAAACTGTGCCGCCAGTCTGCGGGAATCACCAAAACCGGCCAACTCGAGGGAGACCCCAAAACCTATTCCTATCAGGATAAAAATCAGATATCCACCGATTTTTCCAAATAATGCGATAACATCTATAGGTAACATAATGATTTGTTTTTAATGTTAATTTGACCAAAGTTTTCTTCCAAAATAGGCAAATGCATAGCCTCCGGCAAATACGCTCATCATAAATGCCCAGCTTCCTACAGAAAGCAGAGAACCACCTGAAAGTGCTTGACCCGAAGTACACCCTCTGGCAAACCGGGCACCATAACCCATGATAGCCCCCCCAATAAGTGCGAAAATCAACCTTTGAATATTTGTTATTTTTGGTCCTTTGAAAATTTCCACTTTCATGCGTCCATTGTACCAGGCAGATATCATTCCTCCGATAAATGTTCCAAAAAGTAACAACACGCTAGCATGGTCAAGAGGATTGTGATCTCCCGCTCCCATGGCAGCGAAAGTTCCTACTTTGTCGACATGCGACTGCCAAACCAACTTGGCAAAGGCTACCTGAATACGGCTAATAGCACCTGAGGCACCTAATCCGCTGTGGGTCAGCACAAATGCGGCATATAAAACTACCCCTAAAATAGTCCCTGCTAAATAGGGGTTTGTTACCGGATTGGGTCGTTTTTTCATGATATTTTATTTTTTATTTGATTTTACGGCACCTTGAGCCGGGTCATGTTTGTAACCCAACTGTTGCCAGTTGATTCTTCCTTCAGGTGAATGGCATTGCGTACAAGTCAACGCATTATTTTTAGTAGATACCATGTGGTTGATTGGCCAGTACATTTTGGTTTTGGTAAATCCATATTTACCACTGTAAGGCAATTTGTTCAGTTCGGCACCTTTTGCGATGGCGTATTTCCAGTCAAACTTGGTCCAATAGCCTCCTTCCCCACTGGTAAGCGGAGGTATCAGGATGTTGTTTACAGGGTCATACGGCTGATTGCTATGATGCACTTTAAACGGCCAAATCTTTGCATTTGGGTCTTGTCTTGACCCTATCGGATGGTTGATATTATGCTCTTCTTCATTGTCTAGTTTGTCGCCGGTGATATATCTGTCCATTTTTCCGGTGTACCATGCATAGGTAGGAACCACCTCTTCTTCATAGTGGAATTCCCCTTTGATTTTCAAATATTCATGCGGATTGTCTTTGCGGGTGGTTGAGCCGGCTTTTGCCCAGTCCCAGGTCATTTTGGTGGGTCGTTTTCTGGCAAACTCAGGAATATGGCAGGTCTGGCAGGCGATCCTAGCGGTATGCTCATTCAGGCGGTGCTCTTTATGAGGCTTTTCATCGTGACATTTTATACAGTCAAATCGGTTGACCTTTGTTTTTTCGGTATAAGTGGTATTCAGTTTACCCGAAATAGCATGGTGCTTGGTCTCATGACAATCTATGCACTGAAAATTGAGTTTACCAATATGAATATCAAGTTCGGGGTTGGCGTTGAGCAGGGATTCGTCAAGGTCACCATGTTTCACGCCCATGCCGCCACCACCGTTAAAGTGGCAAATGCCGCAATTATCACGATTGGGGCGTCTTACACTGGCGGCTACGGTTTTTAAGTCCACAGATTTATGCGGCAAACCATAATTTGACTTTGAATATGTGCCGGAGCCGTCGTGGCAAACCAGACAATCCACATTTTCTTCTTTATTAAAATCATAATTTTGATCCGACCAGTTATATCCTGCATGGCAGGTCACACAGGATTTCCAGTTTCCCACCACACTAATACAGAAGTTGTTTACCTGATTTCTTTTACCGGTCTTTATGTTTTTGCCGTTGCGGTTCACATCACCACTAAGCCAGGTCCAGTGTGGGGTTTTCATAACCTCTTTCGCACTATTTGGGTGACATTTGAGGCAGGTTTTGGTGAGTTCGGTTGGGGAAGTGATAGTGTCTTTAAAATAGGCACTATGGTCAAGATGAGGTAAAACTTTACCCTCCAGCGGGTTAATGGGTTCAGGGATAACCACCTGATTGGTCTTAAGACCTGTTTTGATAGTAAACCCAATCAAAACCAAACCTACCACAGCCAGAGCGGCTATTCCTATGACCCCAAGTTTACTATATCTTGTATTTTCAACTTTCATAATATGAGATAATATTTATCCTTTTGTTTTTTTGAATTTTTCAGATATTCAATTTTTTCCTACGATAAATTTCAAATCCCAATTAATGTCCTCTGCTTTTACTGTCTAATTTAGTTTTGCCACAGCCTTAGTTCTGTGGAGGAAAGTGGGAGCATGTTTACTTTTGATTTGATTCATTTATTATAAGGTTATTATTAATTTAAAGAAAAGCTTATTTCTTTAATCATTCTTTTAAATTAACATATTTTCATATATTGATATAGAAAAATCTTCAGGCAAATATAATTTGGTGTAATTAGAGAAAAACTGACCTTCCTCATTGATTGGAATGAGTTTAGAGTGGTTTTAAGAAATATTGTTTTTTGGTTTTTTAAAATTGGAAAGTGGGTGATTTCCCTGCTTTTAGTAGATTTCTGAATTTCTGGAAGTATATCTTACTTTGACTTAGGGAGAAAATTGGGCTTTATTCGCTTAATTATTAATTTATTTCTTACTAAGAGTTATCCAGGAGTTTATTTTTAAGTATTCTTAAAGCCATATTTTCAGATTTTTTTAATTTTTGTAAAATATTGGAATTTATTGAATGTAAGGTAGATAGAATTTTTGGAATCTATAAATATGGTTTAATATTTTACGCCAAATCGATAATCATTTGAAAGTACAATTTACTTTGTGTTTATTTTCGGTTAAAAAGAGTTAATGAAAGCGATTTTTACGGATGAAAAGAGAAAAATTTTCTGGTCTTCCCAGTCGATTGAGAAACTTCGAGTGGATGACAAATTCTATTTCCATTTTATTGGATTTTGGTCTATATTTCTTATTTTTAGTAATTTATTAAACTCAGGAAGAGTAAAACCTTTTTGAAGAGCTACCCTTTCAAACTCTTTAAATTTGAAATTTGGAATATAATATTCATCAGGTTTTTCGACTGAAAATAAAAACAACGCAGCCCAATCCATAACTTCCTGATTATTGATTTCTAATATTCTGTTAGTTAATATGTCAAATGTTACAATAGTGTTTTTGTATAAGTCTTCATTTTTCACACTTAACTTCAATTTATTCATTTCATTTAACCACAATGACTCAATATCATTGAGATCTTTGGTTTCTAGCGAATTTTCTATTTTTAAGGAAGAATTTATTAAGTCATAATCAATCTTAATTTTTGAATCTAATTTCCCAAAAACATAAATATTTTTGTGCAAGGGATATAGGTTTATTTCATATATACCAACACTGTCCACATTAAATAAATATTGGGTTCGAGTATCTGCTGAATAAAAGATCAAATTACAATCTTTACGAAAAGCAACACTTTCTATGCGATTTATATCTCCTTTTAGGTTGAATTCAATCTGACTAAAAACAAATTGTGAACTAAAAATAAATAGAATGGTATTTAGAGAAATAACTCTTGCTTTCAAGTCCATTTTTATTTTAGATAAAGTCTTAGTAATCAAACTTTTAATTTTTATATATAGTCTAAATATTTTAGTAAAAGCTGGTGAAATTTTGGGTCTTTTTCAAGTTTTTCAATGAATGGGTTGTTTTCAATTGCTATTACTGTTGTTGAATCAGTAATAATGGGCCTCTCTTTTTCGAAGTAAACCACTGCATTTTGTGAGTAACAATTTAAGCTAAATGCAAAAATAGAAATTTGGCAAAAAAATACGATTTTCGTAAATATAGGATTAGTCGTCCAAATGGTTTCTTCAAAAGGACAACGGTGGTTGCCGCAGAGTAAGAGTTTATTCTTTAGTATTCTCAAAGCCATTTTTACCGGACTTTTTTTAGTTTTAAAATATTGGAATTTATTGGATGTAAGATAGATAAAACTTTTGGAATCTGGGAATATTGCCTGATTCTTCATGATAAAATTTTTAACCAAGCAATATGAGGACAATAGCATTTTCCAGGCAAACATATTTTATACCGAGAATGTAAACAGACGAAATTATTACTTAATCCTATTTCTTCACAAAAACATTCTCGCTCAACAAAACATTTCGTGGGTCAAATTCCACTTTTTCCGGAATTGCATTCAAATTGAAAGTTTGTATTTGCTGTTTTTTTGTCAGATTCATTTTCAAAATAGTGGGCTTGGAATTACCCTTGGTGTAATAGGCTATTTCTATTGGTAAACTATATGTAAAATCTTGAATTTGAGATAATTGTATAGTTAATTTTTTACTCTTTTCGTCAAAATTCCATGTGCCATTTATAAAAGGATTGATGGGTTGAAATAACCATTGTTTGAAAAACGTTTTCAAATCTTTGCCAGAGGCTTTTTCCATCTCTATTCTGAAATCATCAGTTGTGGCACTTCCATTGAAAAACTTAGCATAATAAGATTGTATTCCTTTTTTGAAATTGTTTTCACCGATCATATCTCTGAGCATGTACAGTATCCAGGCACCTTTTTGATAGGTCAGACCCGAAGTTACGTCTTCTTTTTCAGCAGTTCTCGGACTAACAATACTAAAATCAGGCATTTTTTTGGCCATTTTAAAAACTGATTCTTTAGATTTTATGACCTCCTTGTCAAATTCTTCCTTTCCATATTCCTTTTCTATAAATAGCATCGTAAAAAAAGTAGCAAATCCCTCGCTTAGCCAAGCATCGTCCCAAGTTGACTCAGTAACACAATTGCCAAACCATTGATGTGCTAATTCGTGTATGACCACATTTCTTAATCTTACATCTCTTTTGCCATTAATCAATTTATCTGAATAAAATATCGCTGAAGAAGTTTCCATTCCACCACCAGAGTTAACAGATTGAATATTAGCTAGTTTTTCATAAGCAAATGGCCCCACGTAGCTGCTAAAAAGCTCTAATACTTTTTTGGTAGGTTCGTCAAAATCATAAAATCCAGCTTCTCTATCTTTGGAATACACCCAGGTTTCAACAGTTTTTCCTTCAAATCTGTCCACATATTTTACAGCAAAATCTGCAACTCCAAGTACGGTCAACCAACATGAAACCGGCACTGATTGTTTCCAATGGGTCAGTTTTGTATTATTTCCCAGATCAGATTCTTCCATTAACAAGCCATTCGACACAACTTTATAATGAGAAGGTGCTACCACTATAAACTCAGAAGTTGCTTTGTCTGACGGGTGGTCATAGGTTGGCAACCAATGGCGTGCTTTATTGGGCCAGTTTTCACAAAAAAAGCTTCTATCGCCATTTCTTGTAGGACCTATTTTTAGCCCATCAAATGGTATTCCGTGATATTTTATGCTAAATTCCAATTCAGTGTTGGCAACAGAAGGGCTTGGCAAATTGATTATAATTTCATCGTTTTGATGGGAAAAGAGCACCGGAATGTTCCCGGCTTTTATGGAGTCAATCTGCATGCCTTTACATTGCCTATCGGTAGTTTTATTTATTAAATCTAACCTAAATGACTGTATTCCAGCCTTTTTAAACAAAATGCTAACTTTAGCATTTCCCAGTATTTCATCAGTATCATCCGACAATGTTAGATGAAATGCATAATGTTTGATGTCAATGTTTTTATTGACAGGATAATCATCTGCCAAAACGATTTTGGGAAATAAAAGCAGACTAGTGGCTATTAAAATGTTCTTTAAGTTTCGCATCAATGTATCGTTATTTTTTTGAGATAATTGCCTTTGGGATCCACTTGCGGAGCAAAATCGCTGGTCACTGTAAAACCTTCTGCAGGGATTATCACTTTCTCTGATTTGCCGTTTGATATTATGTCAAATGGCAAAGGCATGAAGAAATTATTAAGCTTAATCCGATATTTTTGAAAGCCAATTTCTTTCACATCTATATCCAAAACATCAGTAGTTTTCAAGTAAAAATCAAAAAACGGTTTCAGGTTTTTTCCGGCTGCAGAGCTAAATAGCTTTTCAACATCATCGGAAGTTACGACATTGTCATAGGTATATTTTGGGTCGGTGGCTAATTTCTTAATGGTAGGAAAGAAAATCTCATCGCCTATTAAATACCTTAAACTATGCATAAAAAAGGAGCCTTTTACATAAATATCTCCTCCCGAATACACCTCTTCTTCTGTTACTTCTTCCCCCAAAACCATCGCTTTTCTATTTCTAACACCCCTTCTGTGGCCATCAATCATGGTGTTGTAGGCCGTTTCGCCACCAATTTCTAACATCGCCAAAGCTTCTGCGTAGGTGGCAATTCCCTCCTGTATCCACATGTGTGCCCAATCTTTGTTGGTCACCTTATTGGCCCACCATTCATGTGCGTACTCATGAAAAAGGTTATCGGAATATTCCTGCCCATTGATGGTTTTGTATTTAAATTTATTGTCGAAAGTGATCATGGTTTGGTGCTCCATTCCTGGATTTGGCACTTCAGCGATTCCGATTTTTTCCTTGACCCAAGGATACTCACCAAAGTACTTTTCCAAGATTTTGCTATCCCGCTTTTTCAATTCAATCACCTTTTTGGCTTGAGCAGTATCGGCTTCTAATACATAATACTCAATGGGAACCAGATTTCCCGCTATGGTGGTATAGGTGTCTCTGGCCACTTTGTATTTAGCGATATTAAACAAAATACAATAATTACTTATGGTGTAGTTGGTTTTCCAGTAATAAGTGGATTTGTTTTTTTTGGTGTTTACGTTTATTAATAAACCCGGACCGGCTACAACTAAATTTGAAGGAACAGTGATTTTCATATCAACGCCATCATTGGGTTCGTCAGAGGGGTGGTCTTTGCACGGGAAATACATTTTTCCACCTTCACCTTGAATATTTATCGCTACCCAATCGTTTCCTGCCACGTCTTTTGTCCATGTAAAACCTCCATCCCATGGTGGTCTGATGGCCACCGGGGGTATGCCATTGTACTGGATTTTAACTTTCTGATTTCCTTTCTCAAATCCTACAGAAGAAGTGATAAATATTTTATCGTCTTTTTGTATATAAGAGGCGATTTTGCCATTCACTTTTATGCCGGTAACTTTATACAAATGAATCAAGTCAAGCATTAAAGTGTCGGTTTTTTGTGAAAGATTTAAACTCACCTCAGTAAAACCGGCTATAGATTGTTTGGTAATATCCACATCCAATTCAATGGTATAATGCCTGATATCCATGATGGCTTGAAGCGGGTTTAGCTTTCCGCCAGATGTAAGATACAAAATATCCCGATTGTTAATGTCATCTCTGTTTTGGCTTTTTCCGACAAAACTTAAAAATAGAAATGTTGTTAAAAATGAGGTTTTTAAAAGGAAATTTAAAGGAATATTCATTTTGAAAATAGTTTTAGGTTTTCAGGGGGAGGTACCTTGGTTTATCTAAAAATTAAATCTTTTTTCGATTTATTAAAAGTAAGAAAGTTATTTCTGAAATTTTATATTTTCCTTTACATTTTTAGATGCTTCCCGACAGTCCTAAATGTTTTTTCGGTTCGAAATGGTATTGGCCATCTGAAAGACGGTTAATAAAGCCATTTCCCTGCAGTTTGTGCTATTCATATTGAATTTAACCCGCCTTTATCTGTTTATGCCGCCATACATAACTCTTGAGTGGAAAAGTTAAGCAATATTGCCAGTTTAGCATTATTAGGAAGATTTCTCATAAAATAGTCTCCGCCAAATACTATAAAGTTGCTTCTGCTTAGGATTTTTTTTGGTAAAAATGGGAAGCTTACACAAAATCCTTTAAGAAATTCTTCAAGTATTTTCTGGTTATATTTAAGTTTGTGAGCAATTGAATTCCTTAATTTATTTCCGAGTTTTAATTCATTGTAAAGAAATTGTATGTCCTAAAATAGTCCACACTGGTTGCAGGTAACGTTCAGGGCTTGTGGCAGGTGGGGAAATAGAATTACTTATGCTAAGCCTTAGTACAAATGTAAAATAAAGTTCCTAATGTTCAATCACTTCCACCAGCCCCACTTGCCACAAGGACATGTTGGTGGCTTGCGTTTTTGTCTTTATTTTTATTATAATATGTGTATAAAATCTATTTTGATAAAATAATTATTCTTTAAAAATCCTTTTTATTTCATTTTGAAAGTATTTTTCGTAGTCTTTAGGAATTTCAGAAGACAATTTACTTCTTATATCATTTGCTAATTTGAAATTGTCTATGAATATCGAATGTTCTATTTGTCGTAAACTAGAAAATAAGTCAAATTGTCCATCTTCAATATATTTATTTGGATTTAAAATGATTTTTTCAAAACTGTCAAACTGATCCAAATACGGAATTATACATTTTTGAAGGTTTTCTAAAATTACAAAAAATTGGTGCTCTATGTCATGATTAATTAAGTCGTAGCCAAATGATCCATGACCTATTTTTTGATATTGATTATTCCACCCTTCCATTTTTCTTTCATTTCCAATTATTAAAGGGCCTCCCACTACATCTTGTCCATAATGTTTTTTGTACCAAGTTTGAAAGCGTGGACAATAATTACAAAATCCTATAGCAAAATCAATAATATGGCCTGTATAATTGTTCCTGCTACAGCTGAAGGAAATAATTTGTTTGAATTCTGGTTTCTTTCTATGGTATTCTAATTGATTTTCTTTAAAATCAAAACCATTCTCATTTAAAAAAGTATTAAGATAAATTTTGCTGTAATGAGCGATAACTTCTTTCGGTTTGAGCTTGCCTAATATATTTTCCACTAATTGATATTTTCTTAATTTTTTTTGATGTCTATTTCGATGTTAAGTAGTTCAGAGCAATTTTTTCGTTTGCCACCAACGTTTTCGGGCTTGCCGCAGGTGGGGATTTAGATGCACCTACCTGTCAATAAGCACAAATTTTATTTAGAAGCACGTACTTTCGATTTACGCTTACCCCCCACTTGCGGCAAACCCGTGTTAGGTGTAGTGCTTTCTTTTTCTTTTAGTTCTTTCGCTGATTCAACCTTTTTAACGGTCTTTTCTTTTAGTTCTTTGTTCTTTTTTATTTCTTTTGTTATCAATTCTTGGAGTGGTCTCATTGGAGTTTCCATTACCGAATATTCTTCTTTGAAAATCAACTTGAAGGTTTCCTTGAACATTTCTTCTGTCCGAATTTTATTGAATAAAGGCCATTGTTTATAGTCAGATTTGTCAACTTCTCCGTTATCCCCGATTTTAATCATTAATTCATATGCCTTTTCGTAGTCGTCAGTTAGAACTGCATATGCTAACTTGAAATCATCACTGCTTGCACTCCAGTCTTTTTTATCAAGTATTTGTTTTGCTTCATCTTTTTTGTCTTGAAGATATTTTGATAACGAACCATTGACAATAAATACATTTTTTAAAGAATCATTGAAATGTCTTTTTTGGTGACAACCAAATTCAAGAAGAATATCGGCAAGGTCAAACGAGTTTGTATTTATTAAATGGAAACAAACATCATTTAATTCTCTGTCAGCTTCTTTTAAGTCTAAAATAAGTAATTTTCGCCAAATTGTGTGTGTCAACTTAGTAGCAATTTCATAAAGACATTTATATGCATTTGAAAAATATTTGGGTTCAACGCCTAACCTTTCACCAACTCTTGTTTTTTCTATCTGACAATTATGTTCCTGGCAGTTCTTTACATACTGATTGGAAACAACTCCATCACAGTGCACAAGTAAATTTCTTCTCTCTGTAATCTCAATGAAGGTTTGCCAAATAGGTAGATTTTCCCTTAGCTTAATCCCTATTAGCTTTTCGAGATAGTCAAATTGTTCAGAATGGCTCTTTCTTAAAACAGTGTCAATTTCTTTATCAATTATAAATTTTCTCGCATTTTCAATCGTCTCCATTTCAACTAGCTGGGAGAAAGTTAGATTCCGTTCAGAACCATTTAACACATCTGGCTTAATTTCATAAATAGCACGAAGAAGTCGTGTTAAAAAAGCGTCATATTGTGAAATTAACGAAACAAACAAACTTTCAGGAATTATTTTGTTTGCGAGTGTTGAAGTCGAAGCATTTCTCTCAAGTGTTTCAAACTTTTTAGATTCGTCAGCTTTCACTAAAAGTCTTTTCTTTCCATTGTCATCTTCTATTTCTTCAACACTTTCTTTGAGAAATTTCATAAAGTCGTCATTCGCCTTTTTGTTGTAAGGTTGAATGAGAAGCATAGTCATTGGCAACGTGTCTTTAATAGCGTCAATGTGCCTTAAAAATGTCTCTAAATTTTTATTTAAATTTTTTCCTGTTGTCATATTTGTATGGTCGTTTTTAGCATTACACCTAACTCATAAATAGACGCAATATTTGCCGTACTTTTTGAATTGTTTTGTATTTTTCTACTAAAAAATAGCATTTTGGCGTAGGTAGTTTTTGGATTGTAACAAGGTGACTATACTACAAATATAACTAAATATTCTTTATTCTCAATTCTTTGTAAAATTTTGAGATCATCAAAATGGTCTCTTTTTTTGGAGAATTTCTGAATTGATTAAACAAAAAAGCCCCCAAATGGAGGCTTTTAAGTATCTCTAAGAAACTAAATATTACAAATTCATCTTCTTCAGCTCTTCTACCGCGAAATTGGCTGCACGGGCAGTGAGGGCCATGTAGGTGAGCGATGGGTTTACACATGAGGCGGAGGCCATTGCGGCTCCGTCGGTCACAAATACGTTGGGTGCTCCCCAAACCTGGTTGTTTCCATTTAATACCGAAGTTTTAGCATCCCGGCCCATTTTGGCTGTTCCCATTTCATGGATTCCTATGCCGGGAGCTTTCTCTTTGTCATGATAGCTCATTACGTTTTTGGCACCGGCGGCTTCAAGCATCGCTTTGGCTTCTGACTCCATGGCCTCCCGCATTTTCCATTCGTTTTTGCCCCAAGCCGCATCAAAGTTGATGATAGGCAGCCCCCACTTGTCTTTTTTGTCTGTAAGGGTAAATCTGTTGGTAGGGTCGGGGAGGGTTTCACCAAATCCTCCAATGTTGATAGTCCATGGGCCGGGTTTGGTTTGTGATTCTTTTAAAGCTTCTCCAAACGGGGCGTCAGCATCTCCTCTGCCTCTGGAGGCACCTCCCTGATAACCGAACCCACGAAGGAAGTCACGTTTGTCGGAACCCCAGTTGGTAAACCTTGGGATATAGATTCCGTTGGGACGGCGTCCATAGTAATACATATCATCAAAACCTTCAAATTGACCTGAAGCTCCCACACCCAAATGATGGTCCATGATATTTCTACCTAGTTGGTCAGAAGCATTACCCAGTCCATTAGGATGTGTTTTTGATTTTGACTGCATCATAATCCAGGCCGAATTGATGGCACTGGCATTAAGGAAGATTATTTTTGCAAAATACTCCACTTCTTGCTTTGTATTTTGGTCTATGGCTTTTACGCCGGTGGCTTTGCCTTTTTCATCATCAAAAATTACCGAATAAACGATTTTGTCATTTATTAATGTCAGGTTTCCGGTTTTTTGTGCGGCAGGCAATGTTGCTGACTGCGTACTGAAATAAGCTCCATAAGGGCAACCACGCATACAACGGTTTCGGAAATGACATTTTCCCCGACCCAGAGCATGTTGCTCAGGTGTTGGGCTGGTCAGGTGAGCCACACGACCCACTATCAGATGTCTTCCGGGAAAGTTTTTCTCTATGCCTTTCTTAACTTCTCTTTCCACACAGTTGAGCTCCATAGCCGGCTGAAAATGAGAATCTGGCAATACATCCAGGCCTTCTTTTGAGCCGCTGATTCCGGCAAATTTCTCCACGTATTCATACCAGGGTGCAAGGTCTTTGTATCGTATAGGCCAGTCGGTTCCTACACCTTCCTCCAGGTTGGCCGTGAAGTCCCTCTCATTCCAGCGGTAAGATTGACGACCCCAAAGTAACGAGCGTCCACCGGTGTGGTAGCCACGAATCCAGTCAAACCGACGGGTTTCTTCGTAAGGATTTTCAATATCTTTTTCAAAAAAATGGCGGTGTTCTTCGTTGGCTGTATATCCAGTTCTTACTCCGGCCCAATAGTCTTTTCTCACCTGGTTATCCACCCTGCCGCGATGTTCAAACTCCCATGATTCTTTCATGGCGGTGGTATAATCCTGAATATGCTTTACATCACGACCACGATCGATCATGAGTACTTTGAGACCTTTTTCGGTTAATTCTTTTGCAGCCCAGCCACCGGACACGCCGGAGCCAACCACAATGGCATCATAGGTAACTGATTCTTTACCTTTTCCTTGTAAATTCATGAAGGTTTTTTAATAAGTAAGGTTGATAATTAGATTGCGTAGGCTTTTTGTCCTGGTTTAAGAGGAATACAGCCTTCGTAACGACCCGGTATTGGAATGAAATCCAATGTTTTGGTAGCTCCGATTTCGGAAGTAAAGAAACCGAAAACGGTCAATTCTTTCATTAAAGTGAAGAACGGAACCGGTATCTCAACCTCATCTTTTTTCTTTTGTTGCTCTTTGGCAAGTCCGCTTTCAGAATCTACTTCCTTGGCTTTTTTTGAAGCTTCGTTTTGTTCAGATTCTGTTTTTGCGTAAGCAACCATGGCGTTCATTACTGCTGTTTTTTGATCAGCAGGCAATTTGATAAAATCAGAACCCAATTTTTTAGATTCTTCTTCCACTTGCTCCAGCCCTTTTATGAAATGTACCTGCTGAATATCAGAATAGCAATCTTTCAGCATTTTTTCAATAAATGGACCCACGTTGGCATCTTTTGCACCAGGGGTGTCGGTTTTGGGGATAATAACTTCCGCAATTTCAGAGACCAGAGCCTGAAATTCCTTACTTAAGCTAAAGTTTCCTCCCGAAGCATTGGGAGACTTACAGCCTTCAAGCATAGCAACCAGACTCGGAGCCGAAATAGCTCCTCCCATCATTATTGCCACACGTTGTAACGCAATTCTTCTATTCAATTGTTTAAAAAATTAAGGTTGTCTAAAAAGTAATTCCAAAAAAAAGCTTAATTACCGAAGCTTTTACAAATAAACTAAAAACTTATTTATTAAAAAAATTTAATATCCTAAAATTGACCTGACAAGTATAAAACGGAGAAATTAGCCTATGAAATATATGCCAATGCCTGTTTAATTGCTGCTTCCAGCCCACCGGCATCGCTACCACCCGCTGTGGCAAAATGTGGCTGTCCACCCCCACCACCTTTCATGGCTTTGGCTGACTCTCTTACGATATTTCCGGCATGCAATTGTTTCTCAGTCAGGAGACTTTCGTCAATTAACACCGCCAGATTGGGTTTTTGATTGATTACTGCACCCAAAACAATATAGCATTTACCCAAGTCTTTCTTCAAATCATAGGCCAGCTGACGCAAGGCATCGGCACTGGATACGGTAACTTTTTCAGCCATTACATTTACTCCTTCTACATTTTTGGCTTTAGAAAGAAGCTCGGTTTTCAGGCCACTTAGTTTCTCATTTTCAAGACTTTCTATTCTTTTTTGGAGCTGATTTTTTTCTTCTATCAATGCCTCAATGGCCTTTGGAAGGTCAGACGCTCCTTTGAGTAGCCCTCTAATGGCATCCAGGGTTTCGCTTTGAGATCGCATCAGTTCAAGAGCTTTCTCACCGGTTACGGCTTCTACTCTTCTTACACCTGCCGAAACAGAGCCCTCAGAAGTGAATTTGAAAAGACCGATTTCGCCTGTAGCAGGCACGTGGGTACCCCCGCATAATTCTACCGAGAAGTCTGAACCATAGGTGATTACTCTCACAAAATCGCCATATTTTTCACCGAATGTTGCGGTGGCTCCCAATTTCAAAGCGTCATTGATGGGCACGTTCCGTTTTTCATCCAGTGCAATGTTTTCTCTGATTTTGGTGTTAACAATATCTTCGATTTTTAACAATTCTTCGTCAGTTACTTTCGAAAAATGCGAAAAGTCAAAACGAGTTACTTCGTCGTTTTGAAATGAGCCTCTCTGTGTAATATGTGAGCCTAATACCTGACGCATAGCAGCCAGCATCAGGTGCGTAGCCGTATGGTTTTTCTTGATGTTTTCTCTTCTACTATTATTTATTTGGGCAAAAACTTCAATAGGTTGTTGTGTTTGTTCCAGGACATCTGCCAGCTTGGCATTTTTGGTGATATGCACAAAAAGGTCATTCTCCTTTTTAGTGTCAATAACCTGAAGCACATGTTTTTGTCCACCTAATTCAAATGAAATCGTTCCGGTATCACCTACCTGACCACCCATTTCGGCATAAAACGGTGTCTGATCCAAAACCACATGAAGTTCCTCGCCGGATTTGGTTTTAACCACCCGGTATTTCATGAGCTGAGCATTGGATTCTGTGAAATCATAACCCAAAAACTCCACGCCATCCACTTCGCCTAATTCTATCCAATCGGCGGCCTCTTTGCTGGCGTCTTTGCGACTGCGGGCTTTTTGCTCGGCCAAAGCACTTTTAAATCCTTCTTCATCGATCGTAAATCCTTTCTCTCTGGCAATCAATGCAGTAAGGTCAACCGGAAAACCGAAAGTGTCTGAAAGTTCGAATACTGTGTTACCATCCAATATTTTGGAATCTTTGGTTTCTCCAAAAATATGGTCAAGCCTTTTGAGTCCCAATTCCAGGGTACGAAGGAAAGTTTTTTCTTCTTCTTCAATTACTTTTGCCACGAAATCTACCTGAGCTTTTAGTTCAGGAAATACATCTGCAAATTGCTCAGCCAATACCGGTACCAGTTTGGTCATAAACGGCTCTCTGAAGTCAAGATATGAATAACCATAACGAACGGCCCTTCTCAATATCCTTCTGATTACATAACCGGCTTTGGCATTGGAAGGCAGTTGACCGTCGGCTATGGCAAAACTCACCGCACGGAGGTGATCGGCGATTACACGCATAGCTACATCTACGTAATTATCAGATCTTAATGTACCGTTTACCCCATATTTTTTGCCTGACATTTGCTCGATTACCTGAATGGTATTCTGGAAAATATCCGTATCATAATTTGATTTTTTACCCTGAATAGCCATGCAAAGCCTTTCAAAGCCCATGCCGGTATCCACATGTTTGGCTGGCAGCTGAAGCAGAGAGCCATCGGCTTTACGTTCAAACTGCATAAATACGTTGTTCCAGATTTCGATAACCTGTGGATGATCTTTGTTTACAAGGTCTTTTCCGGAAATTTCGTCGATTTCTTCCTGGTCACGAAGGTCAATATGAATCTCGGAACAAGGGCCACAAGGTCCGATTTCTCCCATTTCCCAGAAATTGTCTTTTTTATTGCCGAGAATAATACGGTTTTCATCTCCGATTATTTCTTTCCAGATATCGAAAGCCTCCTGGTCAAAAGGTACGCCGTCTTTTTCATCTCCCTGAAAAACAGATACATATATTCTATCCTTAGGAAGTTTATAGACTTCGGTGAGCAATTCCCATGACCAATGCAAGGCCTCTTTTTTGAAATAATCACCAAATGACCAGTTGCCCAGCATCTCAAACATGGTATGGTGATAAGTATCAAAGCCCACTTCTTCCAGGTCGTTGTGTTTGCCACTCACCCTTAGGCATTTTTGTGTATCGGCTATTCTGGTGCTTGGCGGGGTGCCATTGCCCAAAAAGAAGTCCTTAAACTGTGCCATACCTGAGTTGTTAAACATCAGGGTGGGGTCGTTTTTAGCAACCAACGGAGCAGAAGGAACTATCAGGTGGCCTTTACTGATGAAAAAATCTAAAAATGCCTTACGAATTTGGTGCGAGGTCATACTGTTTGAATTGATTTCCTTAAAAATGAGCCGCAAAATTAGCTTTTTTCAATCTTTTTTTGAAGAAAAGATTCATCTTTCTTTGTATAACTAAATTAATAGTTATAGTTTTATACAAAAACTTACAATAGGAATGAAGACCAAACTCACAATTTTCTTTTTTTTAACGATCATCCAGATCTCATTTTCTCAGAAAATCATTTTTAGAGATACCGCAGGTACAAGCGAAAAGAGAAAAACTAAAGTCGAATTTGAAGAAGACAAAACCTTGAAAATCAAAATTGCTCTGAATTTTGGAAGGTTATTGAAGAGAGAGTTAGTTAGAGATGATGCGTACAGGCAATTTTCAAGTTCTGAATATTTAAATTATGTGTTGTATTTTAATGATTTACAAAAGGTTGATTCGGTTGAATTTCAATTAGATGCAATAATTATACAATCAGGAAATAATAGCTTGATTTCTTATAAAAAGGCTGATTTTTCAGCTTTCCAAAAAGTGATTTTGGAAAAAGCTTTAAAAAATTGTTTGAAACAATTTAAAAACAAAACAGAGCTATTAAGGCCAATTGTGGTTTCCGGAAGCATTTTGTTAAATTCTAATAATAAACCCGGAGCAAAGACAGTTGAAGAATATCTGGCTGATTTGAATCCCGATGTTAAAGAAATTAATCTTTCAGGATACGGGTTGAAAAAGCTTCCAGGGGAGGTTTATAAGTTTAAAAAACTTGAAAATCTCAGCTTAAACAAAAATCAGATTTCGGAAATAAAAATCAATACCCGGAAATTTCCTCATTTAAAAATACTTGATTTGAGTGATAATTATTTGACCGACAAATCTTTAAAGATAAGAAGAAATAATACCTTGAAAGTTTTGAATCTTACTGAAAACGGGATTGAAAATTTAAATAAAAAATGGCTAAAAAACCGAAATTTGACTGATTTGGTGTTGGCCAATAATTCAGTTTCGGGTTTTTCTACAAAAAATATTAAGTTTTTAAAAAACATTCAGGTGCTGAATCTCTATAATAATTATGTAAATTCATTGCCTGAGAATTTTGGTGAACTAAAAAAACTTCAGATTTTGGATCTATATCACAATAATCTCAGAGATTTACCGGTAAGTTTTTCCAAATTAGAATCACTCCAAACTTTGGCGGTTTCCAATAACAAGCTTTGGGATTTTCCGAAAGGATTTTCGCATCTAATAAATCTGAAAACGCTTTATGCTCATCATAACAAACTAAGCCAACTTCCTGAGATTCCACCAAACCTTGAGCTTTTGGATTTGGGCTATAATATGTTAAAAATAGTGCCTTCCGGCCTCACAAATTGCGATTTAATAACTGATTTAGATGTTTCCAATAATCAGCTCAGCGGTAATTTTGAGGTCTTAAAAGAGCTAAAATCGTTGAAACTATTATATATATTGACCAATAATTGGGAGGCAAATGAACAAGAATTATCGGAACTCAAACAAATTGTATTAGATTTGAGAAAAAAATCTGTTCAAGTTAAATGAAGCTTTTTTTTACTACAGAAGAAGTCGCCAGTCATCTCAACTTACCTTTGCCTACGCTGGAGTTTTACATTAAGTCCTTTAATGTAAAGATTCAAAAAGTTGGGAAAAACCGTCGTTACTCACATTCTGACCTTGATAAGCTTCAAAAAATTGTTAATCTGATACAGATCGAGGGTTACACGATTGAAGGGGCAAAAGAAAAACTCAAAGAAAAGAAAGCAGAAGGAGAACAGAAAAAACAGGTTATTGCACGATTAAAAGAAGTAAAACGAAGCCTGGAATGGCTTATGACATCAATGGAATAAATTCTATGCAACAGGAAATTCTACACGAAATAGCATTAAGTAAAATCGAAGGAGTTGGAGGGGTGGTATTTAAGCACCTTCTCAATGCATTTGGGTCGGCTGAGGAGGTTTTGAAGGCCAGTTCTGCCAAAATCCTCAAAGTTCCTAATGTAGGCAGGAGTATTGTTGAAGGGTTGAAAAGGACTGATGAGACTTTAAGAGAAGCTGAGGAAGTACTTAAAGATTGTGAAAAATTTGGAATTAGAATTGTTTCTTTCAAGAATACCGATTATCCGCCCAGACTCAGAAATCTGTTCGATGCTCCGGCCATTTTGTATTTTAAAGGAAAGGGGAATCTGGATTACAGTCGTACGCTTGCCATTGTGGGTACACGGGAAGCTACCGAATATGGTAAAAAAAGTACTGAAGAAATTGTAAGTCAACTGGAACAGTATAATGTCCAGATAGTCAGTGGTTTGGCTTATGGAATTGATGTGGCTGCTCATAAATCTGCACTAAAACATGGACTCTCTACGGTGGGTGTTTTGGCCAATAGTCTGGATGATGTTTACCCTAAAAGCCATCAGAAAGTAGCCAGAGAAATGGAAGAAACCGGACTGTTGATTTCGGAGCAACCGCTTTATACCAGAACGATGCCTCAGTTTTTCGTTGCCAGAAATCGTATCATAGCCGGGCTGGCTGATGCAGTTATTGTCGTAGAATCAGGGAAGAAAGGAGGTTCGATGGTCACTGCCGAATATGCCAATAATTACAATAGAGAAGTATTTGCAATTCCGGGCGGGATTTTTCAGAAACATTCAGAAGGTCCCAATTTCTTGATTTCAAACAATAAAGCTCAGATTTTTACCAATGTGGAAGATTTTGTTAGCTGGATGAAATGGGATGAAGATTTGAATTCCATTTCTGCAAAAAATCAAAAAACTGAAATTGATTTGTCACATTTTTCTCTGGAAGAAAGTGCGGTTTTGAGCAAGCTCATCCAAAATGGAGATATGTTGATTGACGAAATTAGCTGGCAAACTGGAATTTCTTTGAATAAACTGGCTTCAATACTATTAAACCTTGAGTTCCAGGATTTGGTAAAACAAAGTCCCGGGAAGAAGTTTGGGATAAAATAGTCCTATCTCCGGAAGAGCCTGATCCGACTAAATACCCAGGCAAAAAGGGCGATAAACAGCATAATGATGTTGTAAAGAATGGCTCCCCATTTAGCCAGACTTGCTAAAGATGCAAGGGCGACTATCGAAGTGTCTATTTGAGGAAAACTAATAATCAATATTGAAATTCCCACGTTTTCTATCAAATCAAAGATGCCAACCACAAAGGGAAACAGATTAAATAATCTAAAATAATGATTTTGAGAAAATGATAATTTTAGAAAATAACTTAAAATTAAACTGAAAGAAATACTGTAAATGATTGCATAGATACTGTCAATCAAAAGATTGATAATTAGATAAATACCCCGGCCTTTGCTTCCGATGGTTTTCAGATAATTTACGACCCAATCAGATTTAAATCCAAACCGAAACTCCAACGCCGGAAGAGTACCTGACACGTCAAGCATGGCATAGGCTTTTGGCAAAATAAAAACTCCTAAAATTAACTGAGCACCAAAAGCCAAAAAAAGATTTTTGGGGTTGGCTTGAGTTTGCCAAAAATGAGAGAATCGTCTTAAATAAATCAATTTGGGATAGCATTATTTGATACCCCAAATTAAAATAAAATTTTGCCTGATTAAAGATTTATCCCTAAAGAAAAACCGAAATTTGGCCTAACACCTTCTCTAATCACGAAAGCTTCGATGGCTTCGGTTGTTACATAAGAGTATCCATAACTTCCATCCTGGTGATTATTTTCATCAAGAATTTTCTTTGAGATAAATTTAACACCGCCACCAATAAACATATCTACGTACATGTTTTGGAAAAGGGTGAATTGCATCCCGATATTCATATTGGGAAAAGCGGATAAATAACTGGTTTTACCATTATTAACAAACAAAACAGGGTCAATAGGTTGCCCACTGGGGTTGTAATTGTTTGAATAATATCCGTTGTCGTAATTATTATAATTGTAATCAAACTTAATCCCTGGAGCCAGATAAACACCAAATTTTACTTTTTCATTATTGAAACCATATTTATTACCCGATTGAAAAGCCGGAACATAAAACCGGCGATCAACCCAAACAGATGCCCCCTGCCATTTGTTAAATTGCTCATAAGCAGTGCTTCCGCTGTAATAATTATTGTTCGATTCTTTATTAACATATCTGATTCCCAGACCAATAACAGTGCTTTTTGTGTTGTCTTTATTGAAAATTTCCTGACTAAGATTAAATGAACCAGTAATCAAACTAAAAGGATGATATTTAAAGATTTTGGTTTTTTCTTCTTCCTGAGCCTGCAGCCCAAGGCTTATTAGCAGAAATAAGGCGAGAAATGTTGTGGTTTTTTTCATGATGCTTTTGTTGTTTTTTTGATAATTAAAAAACGAAAAATGTGTCAAATAATTTTGGACAGCATTAATTTTTCTTACATCAAATGTAAGTATAATTGTTTTTAAAGCCTAAAAGTTTTTCTTGAATGATATTCGTTAAAATCAACCTTCAAAACCCAAAACCTGTTATTTTTAAAACATTAAAAGAAGTTTTGAATGAATAAATTTTTATTGGGCTTATTATTAGTTTCTTATACAGTATTTTCTCAAAATAAAATCAAATATGTTGACCCATTTATAGGCACAGCAAAAATGGGGCATACTTTTCCGGGTGCAACTGTGCCTTTTGGAGCCGTACAATTGAGCCCGGATACGGATACTGTTTCTTATGAATTAAATGGAAAATATAACCCTGAGGTTTATACGTTTTGTGCCGGATACCGCTATCAGGACCCTACCATTGTCGGTTTTAGTCATACGCACTTCAGTGGTACCGGACATTCAGATTTAGGAGATATTTTGGTGATGCCAACTACCGGTAAACTATTGATGAATCCAGGCATAGCAGATAAACCTGAAAATGGCTTTCGGTCAAAATTTAGTCACAAAAATGAAGGTGCGGAGCCCAATTATTATAAGGTGCTATTGGAGGATGATAATATTCTAGCCGAAATGACTACCAGTACTAGAGTTGGGTTTCATCGCTATACTTTTCCGAAAAAAGATGATGCACATATCATTCTGGATTTGACCTCAGGGATTTACAATTATGAAGATAAGAACGTCTGGACGGTGGTTAGAGTGCTCAATGATAGCACATTGACAGGTTACAGGCAAACTACAGGTTGGGCAAGAACCCGTACTGTTTATTTTTCTATGACTTTTTCAAAGCCTTTTAAGTCTTATGGAAGTAAAAATTACGAAAATCAGCAAGTTTACCGAGGTTTTTGGAGGAAATTTAATCAACAGGAAAATTTTCCTGATCTGGCAGGAAGAAAGCTAAGAATGCATTTTGATTTTGATGTGGAGGCCGGTGAAAAAGTAATGGTAAAAGTGGCTTTGTCGCCAGTCAGTATGTCAGGAGCTTTGGCAAATATGAATGCAGAAATCTCCCATTGGGATTTTGAAAAAACCAGGACAGAAGGTCAGAATTTATGGGAAAAAGAATTGAGCAAAATGGAGGTAAAATTGCCGTCTGAGAAGGATTATGTCAATTTTTACACTGCTATGTATCATGCTGCATTGATGCCAACAGTTTATATGGATGTAGATGGAAAATATAAAGGGCTGGACCATGAAATACATCAGGCTTCGGGATTTACCAATTATTCCTCATTTTCGCTTTGGGATACTTTTCGGGCTTTTCATCCGTATCTCAACATCGTAAATCCTTCCAGAAATGCCGATATGGTTAAAAGTATGATGGAACATTATGACCAGAGTGCCCTGAAAATGCTCCCGATTTGGTCACATTATGCCAACGACAACTGGTGCATGAGTGGCTACCATAGTGTTTCGGTGGTGGCGGATGCCATTTTGAAAGGAGTGTATAAAGGTGATGCAAACGAGGCACTTGAGGCCTGCGTAAACACTGCAAGGCAAAGAAAATATGAGGGAATTGGCGAATACATGGATTTGGGATATGTCCCGTCCGATAAAAATAGCACCTCGGTTTCCAATACGCTGGAATATGCCTACGACGATTGGTGCATCGCTCAATTGGCGAAATATTTGGGTAAAAATGATATTTTTGAGGAATTTCATAAACGCTCTGAAAACTGGAAAAATGTGTATGATTCCAGATTGGGTTTTATGAGGCCAAAATTATTAGACGGAAATTTCAGACAAAAATTTGATGTTTTAGAAACGCATGGACAGGGTTTTATTGAGGGAAATGCCTGGAATTACAGTTTGTATGTTCCACATAATCCAGAAGGCTTGATGAAAACAATGGGAGGCGAGGCTCGGTTTTCGAGGTATTTAGATTCACTTTTTACGATGCATTTGCTGGATGATTTTTTTGCCAATACCGAAGATATCACCCGGGAAGGAATAATCGGAAACTACGTGCATGGAAATGAGCCGGCTCATCATGTGGCTTATTTGTATAACATTACTTCAAAACCATGGAAAACTCAGGAAACGATCAGGATGATATTAAATAACCAATATGCCAATGGCCCCGACGGACTCCGTGGAAATGATGATTGTGGTCAGATGAGTGCCTGGTATTTGTTTAGCAGCCTGGGTTTTTATCCTGTTTCACCGGGTTCAGAAGAATATTGGATTGGAAGTCCGCTTATTCATGAAGCAAAAATCTACCTTGAAAATGACAAAACGTTTACGATAGAAAGCGTAAACCAAGGTGAGAAGAATGTTTATATTGAGAAAATACTTTTGAATGGAAAACCTTTAGATGGCCTGAAAATCAAACATTCTGACATTGTAAATGGCGGTAAAATACAGTTTTTTATGACACCGAAAAAACCAAAACAGAAAACCAAATAGTCTTCGCCAAACTATTTAGCAATCAGAACTTAAGGCCCGAAAAGGCTGTTTTTTTCTTTATATTTGAGCAAATTTTTATTTATGGAATATAAGCTTACTTCTCAGTTTCAACCTACAGGCGATCAACCTCAAGCTATCGAACAGTTGGTTCAGTCCATAAATTCAGGAGAAAAAGCCTCTGTACTTTTAGGGGTAACCGGTAGCGGAAAGACTTTTACCATAGCCAATGTAATTGCCCAGGTAGATAAGCCGGTACTCATTTTGAGTCATAATAAAACCCTCGCAGCTCAGCTTTATGGGGAATTCAAACAGTTTTTTCCTGACAATGCCGTTGAGTATTTTATCTCATATTACGACTACTATCAACCCGAAGCCTTCATCGCTTCTACCAATACCTACATAGAAAAAGACTTGATGATTAACCAGGAAATCGACAAGTTGAGGTTGAGTACTGTTTCTGCTTTGATGTCTGGTCGTCGCGATGTGATTGTTGTAGCCTCGGTATCATGTATCTATGGTGCGGGCAACCCCAATGAGTTTAAAGATAGCATTGTAAAAGTAAATGTAGGCGATAATATCAGCCGAAATAAATTCCTGTATTCTCTTGTTCAGATTTTATATTCCCGAACAGAAATTGAGTTTTCGAGAGGTACTTTTCGAGTTAAAGGAGATACTGTAGATATTTTTCCTGGTTATGCAGACTTTGCCTATCGGGTGATTTTTTGGGGTGATGATATTGAAGAAATTCAGATGATTGAGCCTCATTCGGGGAAAAAAATCAAAAATGAAAATAAGATTGTTGTTTTTCCGGCCAATTTATTTGTTACAGGAAAAGATGTGATGCAATCGGCCATCAAAGACATTCAGGATGATATGGTGGCTCAGATCCGATATTTCGAAAGTGAGGGCCGGGTCTTGGAGGCTCAAAGGATTCAGGAACGCACTGAGTTTGACCTCGAAATGATGCGGGAGCTGGGTTATTGTTCGGGAATTGAGAACTATTCCAGATATTTTGACAAAAGAAAAGCCGGAGAAAGACCGTTCTGCCTTTTAGATTACTTTCAGGATGATTTCCTGCTCATTGTCGATGAAAGTCACGTAAGTATGCCTCAGATACGGGCCATGTATGGAGGTGACCGTTCTCGAAAAACTTCTTTGGTAGAATATGGTTTCCGCCTACCTTCCGCTTTGGATAACCGCCCTTTAACTTTTCAGGAATTTGAAAATCTTGTTCCGCAAACCATTTTCGTAAGTGCCACCCCTGCCGATTATGAGCTTAATTTGAGCGGTGGCGTTGTTGTAGAGCAGATTATACGTCCAACAGGATTACTTGACCCAGAAATCGATGTCAGGCCAAGTTTGAACCAAATAGATGACTTACTTGAAGAAATCAACGACCGTATCAAGAAAGAAGAAAGAGTATTGGTAACCACCCTCACCAAACGCATGGCCGAAGAACTCAGCAAATATTTGGATAGGGTTGGAATAAAGGGACGTTATATCCATTCCGAAGTAAAAACCATGGAGCGAGTGGAGATTTTGAGAGAATTGAGATTGGGAGTAATTGATGTTTTGGTTGGTGTGAACTTATTGCGGGAAGGTCTCGATTTGCCGGAAGTTTCACTCGTAGCCATCATGGATGCCGACAAAGAAGGTTTTTTGAGAGATATTCGCTCATTGATTCAGACTATTGGTCGGGCTGCCCGTAACTCCAACGGCAAGGTAATCATGTATGCCGACCGTATCACGGGATCGATGCAAAAAGCCATCGACGAAACCAATCGCCGCCGTATGATTCAGATGGAATACAATGAAAAACATGGCATTACGCCAACGACCATTCTGAAAAGTAAGGAGGCGATTATGGAGCAGACTTCAATCGCCGACTTCAAACCAAGTACCAAAGGTTACTATATTGAGCCTGACCGCGTGAGCATTGCTGCTGATCCAATAGTGGCCTACATGACCAAACCGCAGCTTCAGGCTTTACTTGAAGAAACCAAAAAGAAAATGGAAAAAGCCGCCTCTGAGTTTGACTTCCTGCAAGCTGCCCGTTTCCGGGATGAGATGAAAGAGATTAAGGAAAAGATGGGACTGGAGGTGTGAAAAGGAGTTAAATCATTATGAATCTTTTAATTTAGATTAATAGAATCCTTAAAATTTTGTACAAACAAAAAAACAAATTCCATTTTTGAATAAGATAAATTTGAATTTGCCCATTTGATAAAATACTTTGGCAGATTAATGGGGTCTAGGCCTACTTCGCTAATTGTTCAATATTAATAACTCTTTTTTGATTTTTTCAATGGTAGTTTTTTGAAAGTTCATTTCTACAATTTGATTTTGCCCTGTAGTAATTTCTTTTAATCCAAAATAAAACTCATCTTCTTTTAGGCTAAAACATATTAAAATTGCATTTTGGTTTTTAGGTATATTTTCAAATCTCAACATATTATTATTTACCTTATCTCCATTTACAACAGAGTTGATGTCTTTAAAAACGAGTAATACAACAGATTCTTCTTCATTGGTTTTAACAAGTAAACTGGTCGAGGATCTTAAATTATAAAATTTATCGCAATTAATCCAGCCCAGAGACCTTGTTTTTAGAACCATATATTTTATTATTTGCTGGGATTTAAGTCTCCCTTCATTAATTATTATTTGGTTCGCCGAAGCCTTTTCGCGTATTAGCGTATCGCCTTGAGATTCAGGTTCAGGAATTGTGATTTCAGGAATCCAATTAAGTTTTTCATCACCTTCTTCACTAATGAAGGTTTGCATGGATTCAATTTTCTTGTTGTTTCCAAATTGAATTTCCATATCTTTTACCAACCTGAGGTCACCATGTTTTGATTTTGAAGAAATATAAATCATTCCTGCCGTTTCAAGGATTTCCTTATTTGACATGGTGTGCAGGTTATTGGAAACAATATCTGATTTTTTATAAAATTCCTTTAATTCAATTTTGATATCATCGGTCTCTCGAACCCCGTTTTTCCTTAGAAATGCATTTTTTGGAATATTAATGATTGTCCCTTCCTTTCCTATGATGGTGATTTTATTATTCGGATTGGAATTAAATAATTGACTATCTTTTTTTAGATAATTGAAAATGTTCTCATTATATAATTCCTTAAAAGTTATTGTAATTTCAACCCTTCTGTTTTTGTCTTTTGTTAAACTCTCAATTGGTTTCTGCTCTCCAAAATAAGCCAAATTTATTATGCTGGAATCTATACCGTTTTCAAGAAATAGACTTCTTATTGTAAATGCTCTTTTTTTTGATAATTTAAGGTTAAATTCTTCATTACCATCGGTATCTGTATAACCTTCAATTTTGATTAATGTAATTTGCTTTCCCTTTAAATTGTTAAAATCTTCTGAAAATCTTAATAAGGATTTTTTAGAGAGTGTAAATTGATTAGTTTCAAAATAATAGGATTTAGAGGTTACATTTTGGCCCCAAAGCATATTTGAAATAAAACTTTGAATTATTATAATACTTAGAGTAAGATATTTGTGCATGTTTAAAAATTCAGTGAATTAGTCGAAATGTAGTTTAATTAATCTTAAAAAAAATCAAGGTACTTTCCAAAATATATTGGGATTGTTAGTTTTATAAGTTATTACTTTTGTGTTATTGGTATTGGAAAAGTATTCGTCCTTATCAGGTTTTTGCTGAAAACCATCTAATGGCAATAGTTCCACATACACTATTTCTTTTCCTTTTAATCTAGTTTCACTATCATATTCGCTAACCAGTGGGCAACTAAATCTGTAAAGGTTTTTAGCCATATATTGATACAAATAGTTCTCCTTGGTAGTGCTTGATCTATTGTTCCAGTTGGCATCAGGGTTAAGAATTAATGGTTTGTTGTTTATTAGTTTTTCTCTAACTTCTTCTATGTTAATGAGTTCTCCTTTTTCATTCATTACATAGGCATCATTTGTAGGATCAACCCAAATCCATTTTTTTTGTTCATCAAGAAAAACCATATTAATTACATGACAATCATTAAAAACAGAGTCTTTGGGCATACAAGTAACAAACCGTGATTTAAAACCCAGAGATAAGTAGCATTCATTTAGTACTGTAGCCAACCCTCTGCAATTTAGCCCTCGATCTTCTTTTTTGCATTGATTTATCATACTCATCGCATTTTTCACAACAGGATTCTCATGATTGCCATCATGTGGAATCAAATCGTGAACCCAATGAAGCAAGTTGAGGATTTTCAGTGTTTGATTTCCTTTACCCGCGATAGAGTCTAATTTAAAGCCTTTTCTTAGGGCGACAAGATTTGGGTTTTCTTTGTCCTGATACTCAAATACAGGGATTTTTCTGGTGTCATTGGAATTAAATTTAGATGCTTTTTTCAAAATATCCAGGTAGCTCGGTTTGTATTTAATCTGTGTCGGAGCTTTAATAGAATCGTTTAGAACTATAATAAAGTCATATTGAGTCTTATTAGTAATTTTTATAGAAATGGAATCGATGTCCGTATAAAAAATTACTTTTTTACCTAAATTCGAAGTTTCATAAACATCAGGTTTTATTTCAGGAGAAATTGTCCAGGTATTTTTCTTAAAAATGTCACCATCTCTTATACTTACAGTTTTTGAATTTGCCTTAATTATTTTGTTTTGAGCAGAAGAAAATTGGTAGAAACTGAAAATTGAGACTAGAAGTAGGATTGATTTCATAGTTTAGTAGAGTTTATTGAAAAACGATACAGGTAAAATTTTAGTATTTTTATCATTATCTAAATTTATTAATAAGAATGTGATTTACTTGATTTCTTTTCAATTAGTTGAGACTTAAGTTAGTCTATTTCACTTATTTTATCCTCCCGATACAATAATCCCAAACTATTTCAATAATTTAGGGGCTGCGAAAGATTTAAAGTTTTTCGGAATTCAACCTTAATATTTACAATATGCTGGCTTTTCTGGGCTTTGGCACAATTCTGGTGTTTTTGGTGCTGATTATGAGCAAAAAGATGTCTGTCATAACGGCATTGGTGCTCACGCCTATCCTTTTTGGTTTTTTGGCTGGTTTTTCTCCTAAAGAATTAGGTGATTTCGCCATAGCAGGAATCAAACAAGTGGCTCCCACAGGGATTTTGTTGATGTTTGCTGTTTTGTATTTTGCTACAATGTTAGATGCCGGGCTTTTTGACCCCGTTATTTCTGCCATCATAAAGTCAGTAAAAGGTGATCCATTGAAAGTGGTTATTGGAACCGCCATATTAACTATGGTTGTCCATCTCGACGGTGACGGCACCGCTACATTTATGATTGTTATTTCTGCGTTTTTGCCCATTTATAAAAGATTGAAAATCAATCGTCTTGTACTTTCAAGTATTGTAGCTTTAAGTGTTGGGCCTATGCACCTGGTGCCATGGTCAGGTACCTCTGCAAGAGCCATTTCCGTGATGAAATCAGATGCTGTGCATATTTTCAATCCCAATATCCCTTCCATCATTGCGGGTGTGGTTTGGGTGTTGTTTGTGGCTTATTATTTGGGAAAAAAAGAAAGAAACAGACTTGGCGTGATTGATTTGGATTATATTCATTCCAAAAACCTTACTCAGGAACAGCAAGGATTGAAAAGACCTAAATTGATTTTTTTCAATGCTATTTTAACCATTTTTTTGATTATTTCACTTACCATAGGGTGGATCCCTGCACCAGTTTTATTTGTGGTTTTCAGTATGTTGGCCTTGTTAATCAATTATCCGAAACTTTCTGAACAAACAAAAGTATTAAAGGGACATGGAACCAATATTTTCATGGTTTCGAGTATGATTTTCGCTGCGGGAATTTTTTCCGGTATCTTAACCGGATCTAAAATGATTGAAGCCATGGCTGGTTCGTTGGTAAGTTTGATTCCTCAACAACATGCCAACTGGTTACCGGTGCTTACTGCCCTTACGAGTTTACCCGCCAGTATTCTTTTTACGCCTGATGCCTACTATTTTGGTGTAGTTCCCATTTTGAGCCAAACTGCCGGTCAGTTTGGAATTGACCAGCTCGAAATAGCTAGGGCAGCTCTTTTGGGCCAGATGACGGTAGGATTCCCCATCAGTCCGCTAACAGCATCCACTTTTTTATTGATTGGTTTGGCGGAAGTTGATCTGGGTGAGCATCAAAAACATACATTTTGGTGGGCTTGGGGAACCACAATAGTAATGACAATTATGGCAATTATTTCGGGTTCAATACATATTTGATAATGAAACAAAAAATCAGAATAGGTTGTGGAGCAGGTTTTTCCGGCGATAGAATAGAGCCAGCCGTCATATTGGCTGAAAAAGGAGAACTGGATTATCTGGTTTTGGAATGTTTAGCTGAAAGAACCATTGCTTTGGCACAAAAGCGAAAAATGGCCAATCCGGACAAAGGTTACGACCCGTATTTGGAAAGAAGAATTGAGGTTTTATTGCCGCATTTGGTGAAAAATAAAGTAAGATTAATCACCAATATGGGGGCTGCAAACCCGGTTATGGCTGCAAAGAAAGTAAAGGTCTTGGCCGAAAAAAATGGATTTGATATTAAAGTTGCTGCAGTTTTCGGAGATGATGTTTTGACTTATCAAAATCTTCCTATTGAGGCCTTTGAGATTTTTAATGGAGAAAATCAAGCCTTTGAATTAATAAAAGAAAAAAACAATGATACTTTGATTTCAGCCAATGCATATATCGGGGTAGATGGAATTATTGAGGCCTTGGATTCTGATGCACAGATAATTATAACCGGAAGGGTGGCTGATCCTTCTTTGTTTTTGGCTCCGATGATTTGCGAATTTGGTTGGTCAAAAGACGATTATGAATTACTAGGAAAAGGAACTGTAATAGGCCATTTGATGGAATGTGCCGGACATATTACCGGAGGATATTTTGCTGATCCTGTTAAAAAACCGGTTCAGGATATGATAAAATTGGGACATCCATATGTCGATGTTTTTTCTGATGGTTCGGGTATTATTTCGAAAGTTGAAGGTACAGGTGGAGTTATAAATCTGATGACTGCAAAAGAGCAGTTGTTGTATGAAGTGGTAAATCCGAATGAATACTTTACTCCCGATGTAGTGGCTGATTTTACAACTGTTAAGCTGGAAGAAATAGCTGAAAATCAGGTAAAAGTTACCGGCGGTGGTGGAAAAACTAAGCCGGAAAATTATAAGGTAAGTGTGGGCTACAAAGCTTTCTTTCTTGGAGAAGGTGAAATTTCTTATGCCGGTCCTTCTGCATTTGAACGGGCTAAACTGGCTGGAGAAACAATCGAGAAACGCGTATCTTCTCAATTTGATGATTTTAGAATAGACTATATCGGTATCAATTCTGTTTTCGGAGATAAAGAAAATCCTGTTATTCCAAATGAAGTAAGATTAAGAATTGCTGGAAAAGCTAAAGATATTGACACAGCATCTTTGATCGGTGAGGAAGTGGAGGCACTTTATACCAATGGTCCGGCCGGAGGAGGTGGTGTGAGGAAATACGCCAATGAAGTGATAGGTATCATGTCGGTTTTAGTGAAGAGAAACTTGATTCTTCCACAAGTAAAAATATTTTAGATTATGAAATTATACGAAATAGCCCATAGCCGTGCCGGAGATAAAGGCAATGTTTCGACTTTATCTTTGATTCCTTTTCAAGAGACTGATTATGAGTTGCTTAAAAATAAAGTGACAGTAGATTTGGTAAAAAAACATTTTGGGAATATCATAAAAGGAGAAATAGTAAGGTATGAAATGCCCAATATTTCTTCCCTGCTTTTTGTATGTCAGGAGGCACTGGATACTGGTGTAACTACCTCATTACGAATGGATACACATGGAAAGGCTTTGAGCTATAAATTATTGGAAATGGAAATTTGAGTTATGTCAAAAACTATTTGGACACCCTCTGAAAAACATATTCAGGATAGCAATCTTTATCACTTTTTGAAATTTGCCGAAAAAGCTACCGGTAAGACTTTTTCTGATTACAATGTTCTTTATAATTGGTCAATCGATTGTCTTGAAGATTTTTGGGTGGTTTTGGCTGATTTTTTTGAGATAAAATTCTCAGGGAAATATGAAAAAGTTGTTTCTGATGACTCTGAGATGGATCAAAAAAAATGGTTTTCCGGGGCACATTTGAGTTATTCCAAACTTATTTTTCGAAATACAAACGCTAACCAACCTGCCATTATTTATAAGTGTGAAAATCAGGAAGTAAAAAGAATTTCCTGGGAGGAATTGGAAACTTCAGTGGCCAATCTTGCCTATTGGTTAAAATCTCTGGGTTTTCAAAAAGGCGATACCGCTGTTGCTTATACTTCCAATAATCCGGAGACCATTATCGCATTTCTTGCGGTAAACAGCCTGGGAGGAATTTGGTCCTCGTGCTCGCCTGATTTCGGTTCTGAGAGTGTAATTGAGCGTTTTGGGCAAATAAAGCCCAAAGTATTTTTTGCCAATTCGAGCTATCAATACAATGGTAAGTCCTTTGATATTTTGCCCAAAGTCGAAGAAATTCAAAACGGTATTGGCTCAGGTCTTAACACAATTTTATTTGAAAGTGAACAATGGAGTAATATTATTTCTCAAGAAACCAAGCACTTATTGGAGTTTACAGAAGTAGAATTCAATGACCCGATTTGGGTTTTGTATAGCTCTGGTACCACAGGAAAGCCTAAAGCCATTGTTCATCGAACCGGTGGGATGGTTCTGGAACATCTGAAAGCTTTGGCTCTGCATCAAAATGTAAAGAATGATGACCGATATTGCTGGTATTCTACCACCGGCTGGATGATGTGGAATTATGCCCTCTCCTCTTTGCTTGCCGGAGCTACTTTGTGTTTGTTTGATGGCTCAGTGGCATATCCAGACTTAAATGTCCTATGGGATTTTGTGGATGATCAAAAAGTCAATCATTTAGGTGCCGGGGCAGCATTTTTTCAATCATGTTTAAAGTCTGATATTAATATTTCGGGGAAAAGCAAATTTCTGAAAACAATAGGCTCGACTGGGTCACCGCTTTCTGAAGAGGCATTTAACTGGCTTTCTGATAAAATTACAGGAGTTCCGGTAATTTCACTCAGCGGTGGGACAGACGTTTGTTCGGCATTTATCGGAGGGAATCCAATGCTACCGGTCATTTCCGGCGAAATACAATGCAGAATGCTGGGAGCAGCTATCGAAGCCTGGGATGAAAACGGCAAATCAGTCAATGGAGATTTGGGAGAGTTAGTGATTACAAAACCATTGCCTTCCATGCCGGTATTTTTTTGGAATGATAATAATAATGAAAAATATAAGTCTAGTTATTTTGAAAAATATCCGGGAGTTTGGTGTCATGGTGATTGGATAAAAATTACGGAAAATAGCGGGATTATTGTTTTCGGAAGGTCTGACGCCACCTTGAATAGGGAAGGAGTAAGAATTGGAACGGCAGAAATTTACAGTGCAGTAGAGACTATAGAATTTATTAAAGATAGTTTGATTGTTTGCATTGAGAAGGGAAACGGAGATTTTTATATGCCTTTGTTCATAAAAACTGTTAAGGAAATAAGCGAAGAAGATAAAAAAGTCATTAATAATAATCTTAGGAAATTATATAGCCCCAGACATGTTCCCGATGAAATTATTAAAACACCAGATATCCCTTATACCATTAGTGGAAAGAAAATGGAAATGGCTGTAAAGAAAATATTAATGGGAATTTCCCCGGATAAGGCCGCTACCCGCGATGCCATGAAGAATCCTGAATCATTGGATTGGTATGTGGATTTATATATTAATTATGTAAAATAAAAAAGCCCGGCAAAAGCCGAGCTACGTGATCCCGATAGGACAACAACATCACAATCTTATACAATCTCATGCAATTTTAAAATACTACAAATCAGTATGTTAACAAATCGTTAACTTTAAATAGATTGTTTTTTATTGGAATATATCGGAATTTACGGGCTAAATACGGGCTAGATTTTGCCCAGGAAATTTCAAAAATATGGCGACCGTAAATTTTTTATTACAAAGCAAAAAGAACCCATCTCCAATTTATGTAAGAGTTCGGGACAGAAATTTTGACGCAAAAGGGAAAACCAATTTGTTTATTGATCCTGACAATTGGAGCGAAAAAAAGAGGCAGCCCAAAAATCTCAAAGATGCTGATGGGAAATATATTCAGTCAAAGCTCTCCGAAATTGAGACAAAAATTATTAATGCTTTTAACAAGGTTGACGATAATACCATTTTGGACAGTCAATGGATATCGAGAATAATCTCCAACGAAAAAGAAAAAAATGTAAAACCTTTGTTCCTTGAATATTTTGATATGTACATCAAAGATAAGGAATCCACTGGTTCCACTTTTTTAATGGTTCGGAGATACAAGACCATAAAAAATCTTATTTCGAAGTTTGAGGCTTCTTTGAATAGGAAAGTTTTCCTAAAGGATGTAGATATAAAATATGCCGAAGAATTTTGCAGGTATTTAGCTAAACATAAATACAAACAAAGTTACATTTTCAGATTAACCAAGCATTTAAAGACCGTTTGTTTCCATGCCAAGGCCGCTGGGTATGAAACCAGTAATAATTTTGAGCTCATAAAGTCAAAAGATAAAAAGGCATATAAAATTTATCTGAGTTTGGATGAAATAAAAACAATAGAAGAAACGCCAATGCCAACAGAATCACTCGACAACGCCCGGGATTGGCTCGTGATTAGTTGTTTTTTAGGCCAAAGGGTATCTGACCTTATGAGGTGCAAAAAATCCCTTATACGTGAAATAAATGGCAACCAATTTATTGATTTGACTCAAAAAAAGACCAAAAAAGAAATGATGATTGCAATCCTACCACCTGTACGGCAGATTTTGGAGAAGCGAAATGGTGAATTTCCAAGACCAATTTCAGACCAAAGATATAATGAATACATAAAAGAGGTTTGTAAAATAGCTGGTCTTGCTGAATTAACCGGAGGTTCGATTTATGATGCTTCCCTACAAAGGGATGTAGATTCCAAATATGAAAAATGGAAACTAATTTCTTCACATGTAGGTAGAAGGTCATTTGCAACTAATTTTTACGGAAAGATACCCACTACTTATTTAATGGCTCAAACTGGCCACACCACAGAAAAATCCTTTTTGGAATATATTGGGAAAGGTAGGCTAGATCATATTTCGGTACTTATGGAAATTTATAATAAAGTTAATTTTTAAAAAAAAATATCAAAATGAAGAAAAACCTTACCACCACAGATGATTTATTAGTAAGATATTTTTTTGATAGCGAGGAGATTATCAAATTGGCCAATGAAAAATACAATCCGATTATTTTGGAAATAAACAACTATATTGATGAGATAATAGATATTTCAAACAATGGTCAAAACGTATTCGAAGCGATACTATTTTTGGGAAAAACATTTAATGAGGAAAAAGTTGAAAAGTATCTTGAGGATGCTCAAAATGAATTATTTAATTTTTACCCGGCTGAATTCAAAATAATAGAAAAGTGGTCAAAAAAGAGGATAAATTTGTTAGAAATCACTAAGTTCTTTATTGAGGTAAAATCTTTTATTTCTATATATTTTACAAAAAAAATGATGGAAAAATTACTGGATGAGGAGGATAATGATTTTATTAATTTTCGAAAAATTCCCATAAACAGAAGTAATACAGCTTTTCTCTGTAAGATATTAGATATTTCTTTTGAAGAACTACAATCGAAGCTTAACGGAGAAAATAATTTTGAAATTTTTGAAAAAGTTACATATTGGTTAGAATATCATGAATTTGTTTATGAGAGATTTATTTTTTCATACACATTTATTATACATTTTCTTGCTAAAACCTTTGAAAATGGACGTAGAGGGGGCTTTAATTTAACTTTTATGAAACAAATTAATCCACATCCTGAAATATTTAGAAGCACAAAAGATTATGATTTATTTAATAAGTTAATAAATTCTGAGTATTTCAAAAAAAACGGGTGTAGTGATATAAGTTTTATTTACAGGAAACTAAAAGAAGATGGTATGATTATTTGCCTAAAAGATACCTATTTTAAAGAGTGGTTTAATGATACTTTTAATGCCAATATTAGTATGATAAAAAAAATCGAAAATATGAAAACACAGGATAGAATGCTTAAATATAAGCTTTTAAAAAATGGCTAAACTCTCTGGAATGATTTGTATTTTTTTTTATACAAAATCATATTAAAAATAATATTTTTTCGTATTTTTTTCTACCTTCAAAGGGCCACATCTTGCAATCATTTCAAACAAAAAACGATTGCGTAATGAACACATCAAGCCAAACTGCCCCAAAAGTATCTGCTTCAATTGGTAAGGATTTGCTTACCCGTAAAGAAACTGCCGAATTATTGGGTATAAACCTATCTACTCTTTGGTCTTACACCAAAACCGGCAAACTCAAAGCCTATGGCCTCGGCAATAAGGTATTCTACCGTTACAGTGAGATTATGAACGAATCCCTTCGTCCCCTCAATTAATTCCCGAAAAAACATCCAGCATATAGTTGGCTTGTCTTAACGTCGGTTCTGGGAAAAACTTAATAATCAAGCAAACCTTTACGAAAATGTCGAATCACGATCTGTTTGGTAATCCGGTAAAAGCTCCTTTTTTGAGGTTAGAAAACAATAAAGCAGAAAAACACTCCACACTGGCACCAGAAGTGTTTAGCACCATAACTCAAGTTGCCACTATCGAGACCATTGCCAAATTCAAAAACCAATCGATCACTCAGGTTGATGTTTATCGTCGTGAAAAAGGACTTGCTCCCCTCAACCCAAACAAAGAAAAAAACCTGCTATCTCAGGCCGGAAACGATAATGCCTATAATGGCTATCTTTCACCTTCTACCCGACGATACATCGAAATGATGATGTCAGTATGGCTTACTGCTGTGGAAATCAATACCGATATCAAAGCCTCAAAAAAAGAGGTTAATGGTGAGAAAGTATTCCCAACTTTCATAACCTTGACACTGCCATGTTGCCAACTGCACACCGACAACGAAATCAAAGAGCGGATACTAAAACCATTCATCAAATGGCTCACCTTTGATTCGGGTGAGGTGTATAAAATCGGTCCCAAAAAAGGAGAGAAAAAGGGCTTTGGCGTTTCCATCTACTTTTGGAGGGCAGAGCCACAAAAAAACACCAATATTCATTTTCATCTCATAGTCGATAAATACGTGCCTTGGGAAGCCATCAGAGCTAAATGGAATGAATGTCTGGAGATACTTGGGTATGTTTCTCGATATGCTAAAATTAACAAGAAAATGGCTGAAAAATTCGGCTTTACTGCTGACAAAGCCATTCTTGAAAAAGACATAATGGAATATAAAGCCATCAACGATACCATATTGAATGGCGAGCCAATACCCGACAAAATACCGGACCTATTTAGGGGATACCTGAAAGTATCCCAAAAGTATCATAGACCCATGAGCCCCAATATGATTGAGCAGTGTGCCACAGACCGACAAAAACAAATTTTTGAACGAAACCTGAAAGAGGGTTTCATGAACCCCAACAGCACCGACATCCACGCCATACGTAATCTGGAAAGCGTAACGGCCTATGTGATCAAATACATTGCCAAAAAGCCCACCGAAAAGGCACTGAAAGACAATCAGAAACTCTTTAAAGATCCAAACACAGGAGAAATCATGGTAAGAACCTTTGATAACAACTACCGCAATAGTTCAGGGGAAATCGAGCCTATGATTGTAAGTACTGAGAAATATATTCCAATATACGAGGATCGAAAGATTTACGGAAGGATCTGGGGATGCAGCGACACCCTACGTGGATTTAAGCCTTCAGTCGAAAAAGAGGTAGTCACCGATGAAATAGGCAGGACATTCCTGAAAGAAGTCGAAGCCGTTGACGAAAACGGCGATATCACCGAAAAACTCACTCCGGTACCGGTAATGAAGTATTTCACCAAAAAGCTTCAGGAGCGGTCGGTATGGCTTTCAAGCGATGCCCAAAAGCCTAACATATTCGTGACCCCACCAGAAAACGAAGACACCTACACCTTTTCCTACATCAATCACCTGGTAGAGGTTATAGGTAAGGAAGAAATCGAAGCCATTAGCCGAAAAGTGGGACCACAATTTGAGAAAATGAACGGACGGATCATTCCTTATCGCACAGAAAAGCTTGGTTACCCCCCAAAAAAAGCTCAAAACGGCAAAGTCAAACCGCCTGTGGTGAAGCATGTTCAGATTTTAAAGGATTTCGCACCTGAGCTTCACCGACAATATGTAAGTTATTACAAACATATTTTTGATTGTCTGTATTCAAAAGCTGCCTAAAGTAAAAAAACATGTGGGAAGTTATGGAAAATGGCTTTTTGGTCCTATGGTCAGGAACAAAAAAAGAATATGAAATACAGCCGGAAAACCTGAGAAATCCTAATATTTTGAAAGAGATGGAGTATTTCTTAGAAACAGGATATGACGAATTTAAGGCAAAATATGATGAAGCAATAGAAATTATTAACAGTAAAACAAATAAATAAATTATGGCAACATTCCCTTTAATCAGAAAAGATTTTAAGCCTCAAGGCAAAAAAAAGGCATTTATGGCAAGAGTAGATCCTGAACTTCACAGGGCAATTACCCGGCTCGTAAAAATTACGGGTTGTAAGTCAAATTCAGTGTTTTTGGAAAGCCTTTTTTATGAACTCGCCATAGGTAATATCCGGGAAGCAATTACCGACAGGTATATAACCTTTATTCTTGAAAAAATACAAAAATATGGTGTAGATTTAGAGATGTTAGTTCAGGAAATAGAGGATGAAAAAATGGGAATTTCTGTTGAGGAACGGTGGGCCGATAATATGTCTTTCCCTGAAAGGTATTATCAAAAATACGATTCATGCCTTAACGCTCGCTTAACGGGCGATTCATCTGCGATTCCTGAGGGCGTTACGGGCGATTTACACCCGATTCAAATGACTGTAAACATGCCTGATTCGCCAATTCAGGAAAATAATATCTCATCCAAATATAGATATAATCTTATGGATAGAGTTGAATTTCTTGAGCCCGAAATAATGCAATCAGAAAATGAAGAAATACTGAATTTAAGAGCCCGTATTGCCCAGCTTGAGACAGAAAATTTGAGTTTAAAAACCAATGATGATATTCTTACGGAAATAGTACAACTTTCTATTGATCATATCAGACAGAACTTATCAAAACACAACCCCGGAATGGAAATTTTTAAACTGGAATTTTGGTATGAGGTATTTACGTATTTTGAGGAAGATGTAAAAAGGAAATATGGTATTTTAAAATAAAAGAATAACGGGGTATTTAATGCTCCGTTATTTTTTCTACCATCTGTTCTTTGTCCACCGAATAATAAATATTGACCCTCCAGATTCAGATATTTTCTCACATTTTCCATTGCATCATATCGCTATAAGTTGGATTTTTTTTACTTTTGTTTAACACAAAATAAAAATTACTTATCCCTGTATCTGATGGCTAAACAAAAAACTACTACCGAAGAACCTCTCGAAAAACAACTTTGGAAAGCTGCCGACAAACTCCGAAAAATCAAATATTTCACAGCTCACGCAATGACTTTCTCCATTAATGCATTAAATTTGACACTTCTGTCCAAAACATTTTGTCAAAATGAGCAGCGTAACATTTAGTGACTATTTCAGAAAGCGTAGAGAGGAAATAGAACTACCATTGCTGAAAGTTGCTGCTTATCTCGACATTGACACTTCAACTCTGAGCAAAGTTGAACGTGGTGAGCGACCTGCATCGCCTGACTATTTAAAACCACTTTCTGAAATCTTTGAACTGGACTTGAAAGAAGTGCAGATAACTTACTTTGCAGACAAAATAAGCAAAGACTTTGGCGGACTCGAACATTTGAGTGAAGGACTGAAAGAGGCAGAAAAACAGATAAAAAGCAAAAGGAGATAATGTCATCTAAATTCTTTACAAATAATAGCGAACGAAGCATGTTCGATAAATTCAAAGGAATTATCGAACACATGAAAGACTTATATGCCTTTTATGCGGTAGTTGGTTACTTCCGTTCTTCGGGTTACTTCGCTTTACAACCATATTTAAAAGACTTAAAAGAAATCAAAATACTAGTCGGCATCAATGTTGACCAAATGTTTGCCGAATCACAACGTAAAGGGCTTTTGTATTTCGGTGATGAAGAAAAAACGAAAGAGGAATTTTTGAAATGGTTTATTCAAGACATCAAAGAAGCCAAGTATTCGGAAGAAGTTGAAAAAGGCGTTTTGCAATTCGTGAACGACTTGATTAACGGACGAATTGAAGTAAGGGCTCACAACTCAAAAGCGATTCATGCAAAGTTCTATTTGTTTTTACCCGAAAATCACAGCGAACATTCAGATGGTTGGGTAATAATGGGTTCATCTAACCTAACAGAAGCAGGACTTGGCATAAAGAAATCACCGAACTATGAATTGAATATTGCACTCAAAGACTATGACGATGTTCAGTTTACCAAAAAAGAATTTGTTGAATTATGGGAACACTCAACACCAATTCTTCCAGCAGATATTCAGCGGTTCAAACAGAAAACACACATTGGGCAGACTTTCACGCCTTATGAACTTTACATCAAATTCTTAATTGAATACTTCGGTAAAAACATAGACTACGACCCAGACACAGTTGGAGACTTGCCAAAGACTTACAAAAAGCTGTCTTATCAGATTGATGCCGTAAACCAAGGCTTTCAAATGTTGATGGAACACAATGGCTTTTTCCTTTCGGATGTAGTTGGTTTAGGAAAGACAGTTATTGCAGCCATGATTGCCAAACGGTTTTTAATTGCCAATGGCTCTTTGAACACTAAAATATTGGTCGTTTTTCCGCCTGCATTAGAAAAGAACTGGAAAAACACATTCCGACTTTTCGGCATTGACCGACACACCAAATTCATTACCAACGGACGTTTGGACAAAATTGTGAACGGTGATGATTTGAATTATTGGGCAAAAGAAGATTATGACTTGGTTTTAGTTGACGAAGCACACCGATATAGAAACCACACTTCTCAATCGTTCGGATTACTTCAACGAATTTGCAAAGCTTCAAGAAATGGAGAAGGCTTAGTGCCTGGCAAAAAGAAAAAAGTCATTCTAATATCTGCCACACCGCTAAACAATAGACCACAAGATTTATACTATCAGTTGCTACTGTTTCAAGATGCAAGACGAAGCACTTTGCCAGTAACCAACTTGCAAAGTTTCTTTGGGCCAATCATTCGTGAGTTCAGAGAAATTATGCAACAAGACGAACCGAACATTGAACGGATCAGAGAACTGTATTCAATCATTCGTGAAAAAATAATTTCTCAGATAACCGTTCGTAGAACTAGACGAGATTTAAAGAACTATCCAAAATACATTGAGGATTTAAAAGCACAGGGAATTGTTTTTCCTGAAATTGCTGCTCCCAAGCCGAAGATTTATGAGTTTGATGCCAAGTTGAGCAAGCTGTTTTATCATACAGTTTTCTACTTGACAGATGATGATAAAATCCAGTATTACCGCTATCAGGCTATCAAATATTTGAAACCTGAATTAAGAGAGAACTATTACGATCAAGCGATTTTAGTTTCTCAATCCTTGGCTGGAATCATGAAAACATTGATGGTAAAAAGATTAGAAAGCAGTTTCACTGCTTTTAAATCATCATTAAAGAATCTGACCACTGCCACAGGCCGAATGATTGAAATGTTTGATAAGGGCAAAGTTTTAATTGCTCCAGATCTGCGTGTGAACGACCTGATGGAAAAAGGGTTTAGCATTGAAGATTTGGAAGTGATGATTCTTGAAATGAGTGCTGAGAATCCGAGAAACAATGTTTTCAGTCCTGAGGATTTTGACAGTGGATTTATTGATGGCTTGCGAAAGGACCATCTGCTTTTACAAGAATTAGTGAAAGAATGGAGCAGAGTTGAGCAAGATCCAAAACTAGATGCTTTTCTAATCACTCTTAAGGATGAATTGTTGAATCAACAAATTAATCCAACAGGCAAATTGGTTGTGTTTACAGAAAGCACGGATACCGCAAATTACCTAACCGAGAAAGTCGAAGCATTTCTAAGCACCAAAGTTTTGAATGTTTCAAGTGACAACCGAAGCAAGATTTTTGAAACCATTCAGGAAAACTTTGATGCTAACTTCATAGGAGAGAAAAAGAACGATTACAATATCATCATCACAACCGATGTATTGGCAGAGGGGGTAAACCTGCATCGTTCCAATGTAATTGTAAACTATGATACGCCTTGGAATGCAACCCGGCTTATGCAACGCATTGGACGTGTAAACCGAATTGGAAGTGTTGCGGGAGTTATTTACAACTACAACTTCTACCCTTCTCAACAAGGCGATGAAGAAATCAAACTTTACAGCAATGCTTTAATCAAACTACAAGGCTTTCATACGGCTTTTGGTGAAGATGCACAGATTTACACCCACGAAGAAATGTTAGAGCAGTTTGAATTGTTTGATGAAGGATTGCCTGATGATGAAGATAAGCGATTAAATTATTTGCGTTACATCCGTGAGTTTAAAGACAATAATCCAAAAGAGTTTAAACGCATCAAAGCCTTTCCGTTAAAGGCAAGAACAGCAAGAAATAACAAATATGCTCAAAAGGCAGACACACACGGTTCAACAGTGGTGTTTTTGAAATCGCTTTACAAAATGGAGTTTTATCAAATCAATGATAAAACCAAAGTAAATCCATTGACCTTTTTAGAGGCAGCACAAATTTTTGAAGCACGGTCAGCAGAACCATCTTTTGCATTGCCTGTGAATCATTACGACCATGTTCAGGCTGCCTTGAAATCATTTGACGAAGACTTTTTAGGCGGAACAACACAAAAGGTCACAACCACCGACAAAGCCGATGCCAACACAAAACAGGCTTTGAAATTTTTGCGTGACTTTAAAGCCATCACACACCAAGCCATTGTAAAAGAAACCTGCCAAACCTTACAACCCATTGTTGAAAGTGGAACTTACACGCCATTGGCAAATGAGTTGAAAAAGTTAAGCCAGAAGTTTTTCAGCAAACGAGAAATCACTACTTCACAAGTGGATAATTTGCTTATTGCTTTAGCGAAGAAATACGATGCTTTTACCAGTGACGAAGAAGAAACCAAACTAGAAGAAATTGACACCAATCCCGAAAGTATCGGGACACCTGAAATTGTGCTATCAGAAACTTTTATTGAATAATGGATAAAAAGACATTACAAAGCATATTATCTAAGCCCTTTGTGCTTGCTGACTGGCAGAATTTATTGACAGAGGTATTTGGCGTAAAAAACTTTCTGCAAAAACCAGCTTCAATCCCTTTAGCAAGTAACAAAAAAGCAGAATCAGTTTTTGAGTTGGGCAGCTTCAATACGGCAGATGACAGAATCATTGGTTTATATTTAGTAAAGGTAAAACCCGAAGTTTGGCTCGAAAGAAACAAAGTCGGATTAAGAGAATTGCTTCGTTCCGTTTACAAATACGATGTGGATGGAGCCTTAATAGTTTTTGAGCAAGCGGATAAGTGGAGATTAAGTTTTGTAAGTGAAATCAGAACTTTTGATGAAGAAGGCAACATCACCAAGAAAATAACAGAGCCAAAACGATACACCTATTTACTGGGTAAAGGCGAAAAAACTAAAACACCGGTTGACAGACTTTTTAACATAGCAGGAAAGAAACTATATCTGGAAGAGATCCGCAATGCCTTTAGCGTTGAAGCTCTCAATGAAGAGTTTTATAAAATTGTTGCAAGACACTTTTATCAGTTGGTTGGAGCAACCGAAGGCAAGGGAGCTAAAGCCATTACCTACGATAGAGTTTTGAATTTGCCAATTGGCAAACCTTCTGATAATGCTTCAAAGAAAATTTACCAGGAATTTGCTGTAAGGTTAATTGGCAGAACGGTCTTTTGTTGGTTTTTGAAAGTGAAAAAATCTGACGAAGGCGTTTCGCTATTGCCTGAGTTTCTTTTAAGCAGTGAAGCCGTAAAGAAATATTCAAATTATTACCATTCCATTTTAGAAAAACTGTTCTTTCAAACCTTGAACACGCCAATGCCTGAAAGGTGGAAAGAGTTGCCTGATGGCTGCGAACAGATTCCTTTTTTAAATGGTGGTTTGTTTGAACCACAGACAGAAGACTACTACAAACCCAACAAAACAACAGGCTTTTCTGACTATATCAACACACTTGAAATTCCTGACCAATGGTTCAAGGAGTTTTTTGAAAATCTGGAACAATACAATTTTACTATAGATGAAAATAGTGTAGTTGACATTGAAGTGAGTGTAGACCCTGAAATGTTGGGTAGAATCTTTGAAAACCTATTGGCTGAAATTGACCCTGATAGTGGAGAAACTGCACGTAAAGCTACAGGTAGTTTTTATACCCCAAGGGAAATTGTGGACTATATGGCTACAGAAAGTTTGGTGCTTTATCTGCAAAACCAAACTCAAATTGACAAAGATCTATTAAAACCGATTTTCAAAATTGATAGTGAGGTATCATTTTCAAAGTCTGACTCAGAAAAAATACTGGAAGCACTTGACCGATTAAAGATACTTGACCCTGCTTGTGGTTCGGGTGCTTTCCCAATGGGTGTGCTTCAAAAAATAGTGATGGCTTTACAGAAGCTAGACCGAAATGCAGAATGGTGGAAAGCAAGACAAATAAGCCGAATTGAAAATGCTTTGCTAAGAAAACAAGTAAAAGAAAAACTGGAACTGACCACGGTTGAGTATGCACGAAAAATTGGTGTAATCCAAAACACGCTTTACGGTGTTGACATTCAACCCATTGCAGCCGAAATATCAAAACTGCGTTGTTTCCTCACATTGGTAGTAGATGAAAACATTGATGAATCAATGCCAAACAGAGGAGTTGAACCATTACCAAATCTTGAGTTTAAGTTTGTAACTGCTGATGCATTATTAAAATTGCCTGAGGAAAAAGATTTTGGTGGCTTATTTAATACCAATGATGATTTAGAAAAGCTAAAGCAAATTCGATTAGACTACTTGCAAAGCTACGGTGAGTATAAAAATGAATTAAAGGCTGAGTTTAAACGTATTCAAGACAAGATTTCTAAGCAACAAATAAAATCAGGTGTAGCGGATGTTAATAGCCGAGCTTTTTTGATCAGTTCATGGAATCCATTTAGTAACGATAAAGTGGATTGGTTTGACCCTTCATGGATGTATGGTGTAGATAATTTTGATATTGTTATTGGAAATCCACCTTATGTACTTTTGCAAAACACGTCATTGAACCATGCAGAGCAAGAAAAATTAAGGAAGCAATATAAATCCGCACAATATAAAACCGATTTATACCATCTATTTATTGAACAAGGCATAGAATTAGCTAAAAAAGATTACGGCATTTTATGTTACATAACACCTAATACATTTCTGAAAAATAAGCACAATGATAATCTAAGAAAGATACTAGTAAAAGAAACTCAAATAGAAAAAATTATTCGCTTCTCTGTTCCTGTATTCAAAAATGCTTCAGTAGACAACTCCATTCTTATTAGCCAAAATGATAAAAAAGGATTAGAAAAACGTATATCAATTGTTGATGTAACAAATGCATCTTTTGACATAGAATCGAGTAAAGAAAAACACGTTTTTCAAAATTCTATTAAACCAGATGATTATTTATTTGAATTTGACACAAGTGACAACATATACATTTCAAGATTAAAATCTCAACCTACATTAAAACAATTTGGTAGAGCTTATTTTGGTATTCAAACCTTCGATAGAACTGAATTTGTTTCGAAAGATAAATTAAACAATCATTATGTGCCAGTTGTAGACGGAGCTAATGTTACAAGATACTTTCTAAAGAAACCAACTGAATATGTTTGCTTTGAACCAAATGCAATAAAAAGCGGAGGCAATCCTGCTGTTTATGACAAAGAAAGGTTACTCGTTCGCCAAATTGGAAAATTTCCAGAAGCTTGTTTTTGCCCTGCAGGGATTTATACACTTAACACAATTTACAACATATACACTACGAATGAATCTTACAACTTAAAATTCATCCTTGGTATTATTAATTCTAAGTTAGTACAATATTATTGGATCAAGATTTTCTTTGACAATAAAGAGACCTTTCCTAAAATCAAAAAGGAACCACTTGAATCAATACCAATTGCTATTGCGAACTTGAATAATCAATTACCAATTATTCATTTAGTTGATTACATTCTTTTCTTAAAAGCACTACCAGTTGAAAGTCCAATTAATGAACATGTACCCAATAGCCATCTTGTTCAATTGTTTGAAGAAGTAATTGACGCATTGGTTTATGAACTTTATTTTGAAGAAGATTTCAAGAAGGCAGACATTGAGTTTATGAGGTATGCTCAAAGAGATTTTAAAAGCATAGAAGGGAAAGGGGAAAAGGAAGCAATAGCAATTATTGAAAAAGCCTATCAGACCTTGCGGGAAAAAGACAACGAAATCCGTAACAATCTGAAATTAATGGACATCAAACTGGCTGATTTAATCATGCCCATTAAAACAGCCAAGTAATGAACAAGATTAAACAGATAAAGCTCAAACACTTCAAGTTTTTCTATGGGGAAGTTACCATAGACCTCGAAAGGCAGAATGCTTTAATTTTCGGAGAAAACGGAAGTGGTAAAAGCAGTTTGTATTGGGCATTATACACTTTTTTACAAAGTGTTTTCAAGGACACACCTCAAAAAGTACAGAAGTATTTTCAGCACAATCATGATGAAAATCTTAGAAATCGCTTTGCCCCAGATGCAGACGATAGCTACATAAAAGTAGTTTTTGAAGACGACCACAAATCAACGTCTGACAAGCAAATATCAAACTCAACGGTAAACACCAAAACTGGTCCACTAATTCGCCAAGCGGTTCAGGGCAGTGAACTCATCAATTACAAGTTGCTTTCCAAAATCCATGATTTTAAAAATCCGCAACAAATTGACTTGTTCCCTATTATGGACAAGGAGATTCTACCTTTCATAAATTTCAGAGAAAATCTTGTCAGACATGACGGAGTTGTGGGAACTGCTAATGCACAAGAATGGTGGGACTATATCAAACCCGGAATGCAACCGAGAGGAAAAATGCACGAACTACCATATAAAACCTTTGCCGCAGCAGTAACAAAATTCAATTCAGAACTTCAGTTTTATTTCGATTCCATCGTAGAATCTGTAAACGAATATTTGGAGAAATTTAAGCAACCGTTTACAGTAAGTTTTGAAATAGCAAACTGCTCTTACGATGCATTTGTTGATGCAAGTACAACAAAAAGAAATCACAAAACCATTGCTCCCAATGTTTTTATTCATGCACATTTCAATCATGCTCATATTCCTGCACACAAACAGAAAATCACACGACCTCACACTTTTTTAAATGAAGCGAAACTAACGGCTATTGCCTTATCAATCCGTTTAGCCATGCTAGGCCAAAAACTAAGCGGTGCTGTAGTTGCCGATACGCCAAAATTTCTAATCTTAGACGATGTATTGATAAGCCTCGATATGAGTAATCGGGAAATTGTACTTGATATTATTCTTCAAGAGTTCACCGATTATCAGCTAATCATTCTTACACATGACCGTAATTTCTTTGAGTTGCTGAGACATAGAATAAAGAAATTCAATCAGACCAACTGGAAATACATTGAAATGTACGAATGTGAAAAAGACGGCATTCCTCAACCTCTCATCAAAACTTCGGAAACCTACCTTGACAAAGCTGAGAAATACTTTCAGCTCAAAGAATACGAGATTTCGGGTAATTTCCTCAGGAAAGAAGCAGAAGCTTTTTGCAAAGAATTTTTACCTAAAAAGTGGCAACATACAGTTGAATACAATTTACACGACTTGAACGGACTGATTAAGCAACTCACCCTTTTTGCAGTAGGTTCGGGTCTTGATAAACAACTTTTTGAGGATTTAGACAGCCATAGAAAGTTTGTACTCAATCCAACAAGCCATGACAGTTATGATGTTCCTAAGTTCAACAGTGAAGTTGGCAATTGCCTAAACACTTTGAAGGCTTTGAGAAAAATTCAGAATGAACCATTTCTAAAACGTGGTGAACAAGTTGAGTTTGAATTATCTGATGGAACGGACACTTACAAATTTGAAATCAAGCTAGAAGACGACTTTAGACTTTTGAAAGAGCCAGGAAAGGCCTCTGTAATTTCAAAGGGTATGGTCAATTATTGGACAACTAAAAACACTGACCCCAAAGGAGGTACTCAACATGGCTTAGAAAACCTCAATGCATTCTATGACAAAATTTATAATAAGTCAGACAAGACTAAAAACCCTGACTTTTGGGAGGAGGTTCTAATTACCTCATCAGGACAACTTTTAAAAACAGAAAGGAAATTCTAATGCCAACGCAGCAATCACTCACATTGCCAAGTCGCACAAGCCAACCCACAAGCCAAAACTTGGCAAAGAGTGTGCCTGCCCCAACTCAAGACAAATTCCATTTTTTTCTTCCATCCCTTCGGTGTTTTAATTTTTTCGCCACCCACAACCGACAAAAAACAGTTGGACAGAAATATCGTAAACCTATAATGGACAAGGCTTGACAATGACAGAAAACAGAAGGCCAGCTTACAACAGCGATGGCATCCAACGAAAGTGCCAGAGACTTGATGCAAAAAGATAAATTGAGGGAATTGGCTGTTGTTCTCACCGAAACCATCAAAAAGAATGCTTCAATAGACTAGACTATCAAAGAAAGCGTCAGGGCTTCGTTAAAGGTGGCTGTGAAGCGACTTCTCAGAAAATATGGCTATCCGCCCGACATGCAGCCTTTAGCCACAGAGACGGTCTTAGAACAAGCCGAGAAGATAGCGGATGAGTTGGTGGAGTGAATTCAATGAAATGTTTTATGAGTTAATGCAAGCAATTTAATTAAAAAAAGATTTTTCAAAATATTGTATATTTTGATTTTCAATTATTTTTCAATTGTTGCTTTTTTTATAAAAAAATAATTATCTATCTCCTTACTTCACTTTTTAGGAGAGTTCAAAATTTTATCAAAATTAAATTTCGAGTATTTTTGACAATCAATATCTCACAAGAAATTTAGCCATAGAATTATTACCAGCTTTAATATGGATCAACAAAATTCCTAATGGTGTATTTTCAAGATCAATTGGTATCTTATAATCATTTCCAAGGCAAATTAATTTCTTTTCTAAAAATACTTTCCCTGTCAGATCAAATATTTTTATCTCTACTTCCTGGTTATTTGTTCCATTAATATTTATCCAAACTTTATCAATTTCAGTGGGATTTGGATAAACTTCAAATTTAAAATCAGTTTTTGTTGGAAATGTTTCTAAAATTTGAGCAATAGAATTAATCTTAAGAGTGAAAGGGTTACTTGTTACCTTGCCACAATCACCCGTTACTTCACAAAAATATACCCCATCATTACTTGGAGATACAGAAATTATCTCTAAAATGTCATTTGTATTTCCTATGAGAGGCTTTCCATCTTTAAACCATTGATATTTCAGATTAGAACCTTTTGCCGCAATTTTGATATTAAATGTAGAGCCTTGGTTTATAAAGTACACACTATCAGGTTGCTCAGTTAAAACAATTTTTTCAAAATTGATATTCTCATTTACCACTACGCTATCAATGGTACTGCATCCAAACGTATTTTTGACTTTTACAGTATATGTTCCTGGTGTACTTAATACAGCATTATTTTTTTTGCTAATTTGATTTAAGCCTGGGCCAGAAAAATTATATACTAAAATTGATGTTGTATCACCAGTTTGAGCAAAAATATTTATATTAGGTTGAATGCATGAAAGTGTAGTAGAATTTGTAACAATTTTCAATATTGGGGCCAGGGATATTAATACTGTATCATTAACAAGCTGCCCATCCTTTTTATAGGTAATTATATGTTGACCAGTACCCGCAGTTTTTGGGTCAAATATTTTCCCTGTGACTCCTTTGCCGCTGAAAATTCCGCCAGCAGGTATACCTATTAATTCTACATTATTTGAGTTGTTGCAATAACTAGCACTTAGTCCAACGATCTGTAATCCGGTTAAAAATTGCGGCCAGCTAACTTGTTTTCCACCATAACCGGAAAAGCCATTAGTGTCTTTAATTTCCGATGCTTGGACGGTAAAGACATAAAGACCGTTCCCTGTGGTAATTGATGAAAGGTCAATATTGAAAGTTATACTATCTAAAGTAAATATCCGTACTGAAGAATTAATCATATTTGAGCCTCCTTGTAAAGAAAGACTTAAGTCTTCAATTGTGAAAGTTGAAGGGTCAATTTTATTGACAAATTGAACTTTTAGACTTTTAACCTGTTTTGAAGTTACCTTCTCTGGGGCTCCTACAATTTTCTGTATAGTAGGAGTATTTAGATTTTTACGATTCCATTTTATTGTGTAAAGACCTGGAGATTTACTTGTGAAATTATCCACGATATGAAATTTGTTTTCATAAATGGGAGACTGACTCACGGGTAATGTAACATTTGTAAGCCAAACATTTTTATTTGGAATTACCTGCCCATCGTTTCTAACAACACTGACTATTTCATAAAGTTTATTTCCTGGATCAGGTAAGCTGATATAATTATAGCCAGATTCAGAAGGAGTGATAGTTAATATATTTGTAAATGTACTACCAGATAATGGTAAATTAAAAGATCCGCTTATCGCCTGACTAACTTTTGCGGTTTTTTTTCCTTGTGAAAAGTAAATTATATCTGGTTTATCATTAACATCAAAGACATCATTTACAAGAAAATCACTTATTCCGTCTTCCAACTCCCCATATGCCTCTATACTTTTAGTTAATTCATGAAGTTGAACACTCTGAATCAAACTAAGATCTTTATTCCCATAGCTATTTTTATGAACTACTTTTGCATCATAACTTACAAATTTTCCAAGTAATGAACTAGTGAAGTACCATTGACCAATTATTGTTTTCAAAGGATTAATATCTCCAAAATTAATATTTGTCAATCCCAGTTGCTTTGGGTTTCCCTGAAGATTAGAACCTACAATGTTGAAGTCGATTAATAGTCCCTTTTCATTTTCTACAATTTCAGGCTGAGCTGATGAAATCTTAAAATCTCGAGCAACCCCATAACCATGGTTTTCCACCATAACTGCCAATTCTGCAGGAACTGAAGGCTCTACCTCGTCTAGAGTAAGTGCGTCATCTCCCAAAATATTACGTTGCATAAAATAGTGTAATTTCAGATTGGGACTTGGGTTGACGGTTATTGAGACTTTATTTAAAGGAATGGTTATGCTAGTAGATGTAAAAGGGTCTAAATAAGTTATTGAGCCGCCAAATAAATATACTTTGGATGATTCAGGTGCTGCGTTAATTAAAGGGATAAACTGAAATTTAATATTTCCCTTTCCATTTGAGTTAATAATAGAAAGTAGTCCTGGGTTTTGTGGCTGAATTTCAAATAAATGGTTGCTTAATGTACCATTCTCATCTCTAATTTCAATTTTTGCTGAAATATTTTTGATTGCCTCTGAGGGGTGTCCATTGAAAATTTCTAAAGTACCTTCAAAAGCTTCTCTAGTCATTGTAATCTGTTGGTTAAACTGAACTGTAACCGAAGCACATACACCATTTTGTTCTCCATTAATTATTTCTTCAAGGCTCATAATAGACTTTTTGTACATATCATCAATAGTCTTGAAACCTTTTTTAACCGAATAATTGTGTGATCTGACCATTGTCAATATATTCTCATTTACCACTTTCCAGTTGATAATTTTTGGATATTCAGAGTTTGGTGATTCAATGCCTTTAGCATAGGCTTCAATAGATGTGTTCCACCTCAAAAAAAATGTATTAAGTGATGCGGATGAAATGTCAAAGCCTTGCATTTCCAATATAATATTTTTTTGATTTTCGGCTGGGATTACTTTTACATCAGTTAAAAATGGTTGCACTAATGGATAAAGAACCCTCCAGCCATCTTTTTCTGTTATATTTCCAAAATACTCTACCATCCAGGCATTAAATGCAGTAAAACCATTTTTTACTTCATTTAAATTTTCCGATATTTCCTTTAAAAATGAATTTGGAAGTTCTCTTTTAATTCTACCTTTTTTTAGCTTTTCATAACATGTAACTATTGCAGCACCAACATTCGCAACGCACCCAGCTACCGGCACTAAACTTATACCTCCTTCAACAGCACATTTTATCAATTCATAACCTTTGTCTACTTTAGATTCATCTATAATAGCGACTGAATAACAGAAAAGTAATTGTGGGATTTCAGTATAAGGCAGGCATCCAATTATTGCACCTGCTATATCAGACATACAAGGAATACAATTGTTTTTTTTGATAATTGCAGGTGGAGGCACTACGATTCCTCCAGTGGCAAAGCCTCCCAATGGAAAGCAATTTGTGCATCCACCACTCGGACATGACCTCCCAATATACTTGATTAACACTCCATTTCTTACCCATATTTTTTGGTTGTTGCATAAATAATTATAAATAACCCCAACAAATTCGGTACAAGATATTCCTGTCGAATTGACTAAAAATCTTCCACCATTATTTTTCTTTTTCCTCATAATTACTGGAATTTGAATACTTTGTTTTGCAAGAAGGTCGGCTGGGTAATAACTTGTTATGAATTCGTATTCATTATCAGAAATAGGTAAATTTAAAGATACCTCTTTAGCTGTTATTAATCCGTGGTTTGTTAATGTAACCATAAATTGAAATTCTTGGCCGACTGAAAGTTCCGGCATTTCATTTGGCATCTCTATTGTAACAACTGGAAGAGGTACATTTGTCTCAAATTTGGCTTCCAAAACAGTCTCGTATTCGTCTTGTACATTCGAAGGAACTACATTCCAATTAAAAGTAATTGCTTGGAAATCCAGGAATGCAATAGTTTTCGTAGTATCTCCCGGATTTATCATGATAATATTATCGTATGATATATGTTTTTCTTTTTCCACAACGAGTCTGTATTTACCTTCTGGTATTGGGATGCTCGAAAAATTGCCTTTATCATTAGTTAAACCACTAGAATAAACCTCATCGGTAAAAAGATTCGAAATTTTTACCGAAGCATCTTTCAAATTTGGACCTTTTCCATTATTGGTGTTATAAGTATATTGGTTAGTGGCAGTTATACTTGCGATGCCAGTAGTTTGTGAAACAATTTGATATGTGAAAGGGAGGGATAATGAATTCCCGTTTTCTGAATTAATACCTATTTTGCCATTAATCTGGCTGTTCACTGATATTTCATCAGTTGTTTTAAACTTTAAAATTATTGTTGTAGAATCACCCGGTTCTAAAGGCGACAAATTAATTGAAGTTGTACTACTAATCCAATTTACTTTTGGAAGGTCTATTGAAATACGTCCAGTTGATGCTGACCCATTATTGAATAATTTTACTTCAAAAGATCTACTCTCCGAACTCTTTGAAACATTTGCTTTTAAATTTGAAATTTCTGTAATTAGGTTTCCTTTGGCGTATTTACAGAAATAATTTGAAACTATCTTTTGAATCAGGCCTTCATCAGACTTTGCTTGGAATTCAGTTTCCAAATAATTATTTCCTTTTGTAGGATTTGTTCCTGTAATTGTATATCCTATTGAATCAGTAGAGTTACCTTCTAAAAGTGGAATAACTTTGAACTTAAAAGAAGCTCCATCGGGTAAGGATAAGGGATTAATTGTGAAATTTTTGAGTGTTCTATCACTTAGATTTTTTACCTCTAAATAACCTTCTATAGTTTTATTTTGTATTACGTTAAATATTATTGAATTCGCATTATTGACCCTAACTCCTAAAATATCAAAACTATCATTTTCTGTTTTTAGGTTTTGACCAGGAAAGCACGCACCAATTTGAAAATGACCCGATTCTTTTTCCAAGGGAGAAAAGGAAACAGAAAAACTACCGTTATTATCGGTTTTTCCTAAAACTATCCTTCTAATACCTTGATTAATTATGTAAACTTCTACAGGTACGTTGATTGCAGGTCTTCCATTGTTAAATATAGCTTGTCCTATTATGGGGATTTTGCTTCCTTGTGTAAAATAATTCGATTCTACATTTGCATTGGCAGTATATCCCGGCCTAATATTTAAAATTATTGGTTTGGAGATGTTATTTGAGTACGAAATTTCCCCAAATGTAGCATCAGGATTTACCCAAAAAAGCAAATTGTATGTGTTAATTTTGTCAGGTGCCTGGGCTTGCTTAGTAAATGTCTGAGTTTGACCTGAAGAAATAGGAACAGTAATTGAATCTTCAGCAAAAAGAATGTCTGAGCCGTCTATTTTATTATCTAAAGATAGATAACCTCTAATTAATACCCCTTTTGGTGCGGTTGTTCCGCCATTATTTTTAATTGATAATTCATAACTAAAATTTTCACCTGCATTTATTGTCGATAGTTGAAGGTCAACCTTCTCTATAAATAAATCAGGTTTTTTTAATTCAGATTCTATTTTAAAAGTGTGAAAAATGCTGGTTGCTGGATTATAGATTTTGTTTCCGGGTTGAAATGCTTCTACTGTCACATTTCCGGCAGAGTTAAAACTCAAGGTATTTTCATTCAATGTCGCAGAACCAGAAATTATTCTGAAAGAGATTTTCAGTCCTGAGGAAGAACTTCCTGAAAGTATAATTGAAGAATCGCTTATAACCGCATTTGGAATTGCAGGAAAATAAATGGTTTGATTTCGTTTTGAAACAGTAAATGTTTGTTTAATCTCAGCTGGTAAAAAGAACTGATTCCCAGAATTCTGAGCAGTAACTATGATTTTACCTTCTTGACCCAGAAAGGTGATTCTGTTTTCAGAAAGAGCTGCAACCCCATTAACTGGTAACGTTTCAATTGAATAACTTATAGGTAATGTTGAAGTAGAAGTGGCATTAAGAAAAAGTGTATCATCTACATATTTATTCCCTATTTCTGAAAAGTTAATGGTTTGATTTACTTTCGTAATTTGTTCGATCCATGGAGTAAATAAGACTTTGTCAGAAACTTTGTTTCCTTTTCCTTTTGGGTTTAGTGATGAGTGATATGGTCCGGTTGGATCTCCCCAATATGTGTTTTTGGCATCTATATTTTCGATGCCTTTGTTATTGATTCCAAAATTATTATTACTAAATATTTTGTTATCATTTAATGTTGGCTTTCCGAAAGCATTATAGATCCCAGTGAAATTTCCAAATATACTAGTTGAAGCAATAATCAAATTTTCGGAATTGTTATAAATACCTATATCCTCACTATTACTAATTTTACAGTTAGATATTCGAACATTATTATTGTTAATTTCAACAGCCCTACCATTTGTCCAAGTATCTCCCATTTGAGATATCAAGGTATATTCAAGCACAGAAGAAGATCCACCTGAATTAAAAAAAATAGTTCCTCCATGAGAAGAAATTGTATTATTGGGAATTTCTTTGCCTATTATTGAAATTGGATTAGATTCTGAACCTTGTGCTAATAGTGATCCATTTACAATAATATCAGTACTATAATTTGGAACTTCAATTGTCACACCAGATGCAATAGTTAGTCTGCCGTCTTTTGGGATAGTTAAATCGCCTAATAATTCATAAATTGAACCTTTATTTCCAAGGTTGGGAATGGTAGCCACCACCGGAACTTCCCCCCCTGATATTGAAACCAAAGCTTTTATCTTTGAAAAATTGATAACACCTCCGGGCCATGAATAAATATCATATTTTTCACTATTTCTAACAGAGGTATTTTTTATTGTTGGTGAAGCATTTTTTTCAATTTCGATAGCTGTTCCAAACGACCAAGAGTCCCCCATTTGACTTATTGAAATAAAATCAAGGATAGAAGGGGAGCTACCTTGTTTAAAAATGATAGAGCCTCCGTGAGTAGATATTGAGTTATTTGGAATAGCTTTCCCTTTGATATAAATTGAATCGGTAGCCGACCCTTGTGCTACAAAGGTGCCATTAACTACTATATCAGTACTATAATTTGGAACTTCAATTGTCACACCAGATGCAACAGTTAGTCTGCCGTCTTTTGGGATAGTTAAATCGCCTAATAATTCATAAATTGAACCTTTATTTCCAAGGTTGGGAATGATAGCTACCATCTGAACTTCCCCCCCTGATAACGAAACCAAAGCTTTTATCTTTGAAAAATTGATAACACCTCCGGGCCATGAATAAATATCATAATTTTCACTATTTCTAATAGAAGTATTTTTTATTGTTGGTGAAGCATTTTTTTCAATTTCGATAGCTTTTCCAAACGACCAAGAGTCCCCCATTTGGCTTATGGAAACAAAGTCAAGGATAGAAGGAGAGCTACCCTGTTTAAAAATGATAGAGCCTCCGTGAGTAGATATTGAGTTATTTGGAATAGCTTTCCCTTTGATATAAATTGAATCGGTAGACGATCCTTGAGCTACTAAGGTGCCATAAACTACTATATCAGTACTATAATTTGGAACTTCAATTAAGACACCGGGCTGCATTGTCAAAGACTTTCCTGCAGGAATTGTAACGTCACCACTTAGAATATAAGGGCTTTTTTCCTTGGTCCAAGTACCTGAAACTTCTCCAGAAACAGTTGTTTGACCCAAAACTGTAATTTTAATAAATAGAAGAATAATTACAAGGAAAGTGCTGATTTTTACTAATTTTTTTTTCATATTTTAAAACTTCTGTTTTTGAAAAATGGCCTTTATAATATTATTTTTTCTGACTTTTTGTTCAGTCACAAAATCATTAATGAAACAAAATTTTTGTAAAAAATAAGTGATAGAAAATTGAAAAACACAAATATTTATTTTTCGGTCAATTTTTTTTGAAAAAATAATTCTTTTCAAAAAATGAATCCCATTAAATCTTATCTGGGTGAAATTTTTTTTTTTTTAACGGCTTTAAGGATTTAAAATTCGAAACTACTAAGTTTTAATTTTAGAGGATTTTACTTACACTCTAATAGCTCTCCTTTATATTTTTCTGAGTTTATTAGGGAGAAAATGTCTGTTAACAGACTTTCTGTAAACACAGTGAACGTGTTCACAGGCTTGTATATAGCTTCTGTAAACCACCTGTGAACAAGTTGTATACCGATTGTAATCGCTGTTCACTGATGGAATACCGCATATTTTTTTAGATTCTGTAAACAACTTTCGATTGTGCATCTCTTTGATCAAATAATGTGCATAGCAAATTATCAATTAAATGGTTGTTTTTTTCAAGATTTGGCTTGTTTTTTTTAATTAAACATTAGAAAATTTTAAGATTTGAATTTGACTTGAGTTTTAGTTTAATAGGTGTCTTTAAAATTAATTGTAAAATAACATGCCATTTAATAAAAATAGATTGTAGGAATAAATTGTTTTTTTCTCTTTTGATGAAGATTCCTGAACCTGTAAAAAGAGAAACTATGTCAAACTTCAGATTAAACCTTCCAGTAGATATTCCTTGGAAAATCGTTAATTCCAGCGAGGATATGATGGACAAGACTTTTTGTGACAAAAAGATGCCTTCACCATTTAGGTCATCTATTTCACTTTACACTTATGACCCTAAGGTCGAGGATATTCCGGAAGAATATACAAAGTGTGGTAAACAATTAACTTATCTAAAAGTGAGTTGTAGCATAACAGGATACCAACCAAATGAAAAGGAGAAACAAAATATAATTGATTTGCTAGCCTCCATAAAAGGAGTTGATTATTCTAAAATTGATGACATAACTCGAGAATATTTTGGTTGCTATGGTGTCTTATTAAATGTTTCTGTCCATCCAGATACAAAAAACAAGGATGATTTAACTAAATATCCTCGCATCATTGACTTTGAACCCAAAGTTAGAGACTTTTATCAGGCTGCATCAGAAACAGGTGAAGTACTCACATCTTCAGTTAGTAAATTAACAACAAATAAGTCTTTTGCAACAACAGAACAGACTCAAAGCTCGTGGAATGCCGGAGCAACAGTTCGAATCCCGGAACAAAGTGTCGAAGTCGCTGGTTTAGGAGGAGTAAGTCAAGGATCGCCTGGAGAAGTAAGAGGAGATACCGGCCAGGTAAGAACTGAAACTGACCAAGCAAATTGGGCGATTGGAACCGATGCTTCTCGTGAAAGAAGAGAGGGACAATCCACAACTACACAACTAAGTCAAATGTATAATCTGTTGACAGGTTACCACAGTGGATCAAACAGATCATCATTCATCATGATGCCTCGTCCACACATTTTGCAACCCACAGATAAAAGAACATTTGTACAAGGATTAAGAGTTATTGAAGGAATTCAAGACTTCTTCTTTATAGTCATAAGAGATAAAGAGCAATCAATTCTAAACGTAGATGCTTTTTTACAAACTGGTCATTTTCCAGAGAACATACTTGTAGAGGATAATATTTCAAAAGAAGATCAATATGAATATAAAACAAAAGATGTTGTTTCATTTAAGGTTAAATGTTTAGGTCTTGGATTTTTCGAAGGAGTTGGGGGGGCTTTTATTGATGCTTTTGGAGGAGACCCTGCATCTATAAAAACTGATGTTTCTGAAGGCGTTGTTACATTTGATGGATTCGAGGCGGATGGTTGGGAGTTTGATCCTGATGAAGGTGATAGTGGTCATAAATCTATAAAAGAATTAAAAATGGATGATGACACATTATCTGATTTCGAAGGACTAAGTTTTCTTAAGCATGTTTATAAATGTGTTTCTCCGGACAACGTGCAGATAGAATTATTGGTCAAAAATAAAAATATGTTACCAAGTGACGGTGCAAAAAAAGCTATATTTAACAGAAAATATAAAGTTTTTTTAAGAAAGAAAAAAAATGTTTCAGTAAGTCAAGTCGCTAATATCAATGGACTTCTAATTACTCAACGCAAACTTTGCACTCAAATTATTTACAACGAATGTATTTCAAGCAAAGATGTTACAAACATAAAACTTAATCCTATTGATGTAGATATTGTTTCCTCAGACTGGTTTGAGGATATTGTTGCAGAAATTCCCTTTGATATAACACCGCTTTTTGATATTCCGGAAATTAATCCAAAGAATCCTTTGGGTAAGAGAAGTGATTTTCCATTTAAAAAAGGAATTATAAGAATGATTCAGAACGCTATGCTTTCTGCTTCAAATTCACCTTTAAGAAATGCTCCTGGGACAGTTGGCTATATTCAATCAAAACATTTCCAAAAAAGATTGATGCAAATTCTACCTAGTGAAGTTTTGGAATCTTCAATTCATGACCTTGATTTCATTAATCCTAAGGTCAAAGATAAAGTTTCTAAAGATGTTTCGTTGAACGAAATATTGTCAACAAATGATATTGTTGTTTCAAAACAATTTGGGATATCCAAAAATGAAATTCTGAGTATAAAAAAACCTGACATTGCAAAATAGATATTCAAAGCTCTAATTTAATATTATTCTAATTAGTGTTATTTAAACTAGCATTTTATGAAACTAAGAAATCTGACATCTGATAAAACTTTTTTATACAATGGTAAACAAATTTCTCCGGGTGCTGAGTTTAATGATTTATCTGATCCATGTTCAGCAATTACTGAGTTATTAAGAATAAAACAAGAGAATAACTTATCGGAAATAACGTTAGAACCCGATTATCTAGACTTTATTTCTAAATGCCCTACTTTGCAGAATGATTCACAATCGTTGATTCCACCTAAGCCTGAAGGGGTACCACCCATTGCTAATAATCCACCACCCGAAGGAGAGGAAACGAGTGAGAGTTTAGGAAGGGAATTTGTATTTCCTCCAGTCGAATTAGGTCAAACACCTTCTGAATCTAGCCCTGAAGTTGATAATACTGATCCAAATATACCAGCACAACAGGCACCTCCAGCTGGTGAAGCAGAAGAGAGGTCAAAAGATGAAGAAAAACAAAAAACTATCGGGGCCGACCCTGTAAACCTTTTTTCAGGTGAGTTTTATTTAGAGAAGGTAGATTTTGAATTGCCCTCGGTCGGTTTTCCCTTTGTTTTTGTTCGCTCCTATAAAAGCGGTAGAACTTACTTTGGCCCTTTTGGGTACAACTGGGATCATAATTATAATGTTTATTTACGGCAATTGAACAATGGTTCAATTGCCGTAAATACTGGATACTTGCAAGAGGATATCTATTTTGATTCAGGAGACTCAAATCTTTATAATCCACCTCGAGGTGTTTTTGCTAAACTAGAAAGGGCTCAAAATTCTGATTTTATTCTAACATTTAAAGGTGGAATGAAATGGTATTTCGAAGATGCTGGTTTTGAAAGAATACCATTAATTAAAATTGAGGATACGAATAAAAACTCTCAACAACTTATTTATAATTCAAAAAATCAACTTGAGACAGTTATTGATACAGTAGGAAGAAAAATAAATTTCATTTATGGCAGTTGCGGGTTGCTTGAAGCATTGCATCCAGAGTGCATTCAGGAACAGGGCAAGCCGCCTAAAGAAATTATATATATGCATGCAAATAACATTGAGCAATTATCTGCTGTCATAACCTTTCCAACTCCAGATTTTCCAAATGGATTAATGACGTGTTATGAATATGACGATTTTCAAGCTTTAGCAGAATTAAGGAATAATATTCTAAGAGTGATTGATGCAAAAGGTCAGGTTATTGTCGAAAATTTTTATGGAACAGACACCACGGATAATAGTTTCAATAGGGTAATAAAACAATATTTCATGGGCGGAGAATATTTATTCAAATACACCAACATTAGGTACATTCCGCCATTCGATGATTACATAAACGATGCTTTTTTACAGACAGAATTTTATGAACCAGAGAGGCCTTTGAAAGTTTTCACTTTCAATTTCCGAGGAAATCTTCTGGATGAAAGATTCAGGTTATGTGCTGATGGCTCCTACCAGATTTGGTCACAATCATACAGGTATAATAAAAATGGGCAGATGACTGAGTTCTATTATGCCAACGGAATGGCAGACTTCTATGAGTATTATGAACATGACCCGAACAACCCACTTTCAGTAGCTGAAAGAGATGGGAATTTACTTCGGGTGCTTAAATACAATACAACCAGGGCACTTATTCCACCTGTTCCACAAGCACCGAGGGTTATTTCGGAGTTTACATATGAAGACAATTTTCAAAAAATAAAATCAGTTAAGGATGAGGCGGGCTCAATTACTCAATTTGAATACGATGCTAAAGGAAATCTCCTAAAATTAATTTACCCTGACACAACCTTGCCTGATGGAACACTCCAGAATAATTGCCAAGCCATTTTCAAATACGATGGAGTTGGTCAACTCCTTGAAGAAATTTCACCGGAAGGAAGAAAAAAATCTTATGATTATATCAACAACGGAAATGGTGCTGGATTGGTTAAAAAAGTAACTGCATTTGACAACATATCGCCATTGGTCAAATTATTTGAGTACGATGCATTAGGCAATATCAAAAAAGCAGTTGATGGTTTCGGCAATGATACATTGTTTGAACATAATCTTATTGGACAATTAGTCAAAACAGAATTGCCTGCTGTTAATGGCACCAGAGCTGTTTACAAGTTTGAATACAATGAAGACAGAAAGGTTGCAAAAGAATATTTACCTAAAGGAAATTATAACGATGCTGTACTTAATGATCAATTTATTATCAATGAATATTTTTACGATGTAGCTTCCTGGCTAGTTGAAGTTAAAAAGTATTCAAACACTGCATCGCCCCAAACCACCAAAATCCAAAGAGACTATTTTGGCAATGTCATCAAACTGCTTAACCCTATAGGTCAGGAGTTCAGAAATAAATATGACGACAGGAATTTGATTTTGGAAGAAATAAGATTTTCTAATTCAGAATTTCCACTCAAAACCAAATATGACTATGACCGACTTGGGAGTTTAAAAAGTGTAACCCACCCAGATGGGAATATCGAAACATTCAGTTATGATTCTTTTGCCCGATTAACTTCTCAGATAAACCATCTTGGGGTTGTTCAGGAATTTTCTTACGGAAACCGTGATAAGGTTATCAAAAAAGTAATTCAGGATTCACTTAATTCCATACTGCAAACTCACACATTATCATTTGATGAAAAAGGCAGATTGAAAACTTCTGACATAAATGGGCTAACTTCTCAATTGTATTATGATAAGGATGATCTTACCATCAAAACAATTAATCACCAAAACAATGCAATCAAAATTAATTATGATGGCATTGGTAGAACCATCCTTGTTACTGATCCATTAGGGAACAAGAAGTCCATTTCTTACGATGCAAATGGCAATGTTTCATCAAGTGGAACTCAAACGACATTAAATGGAAATATTTTTTCAATAAATCAGCAAGTATTTTACGATGAAAGAAACCGCCAAATTATAACAAAAGACCCTTTAGGAAATGAAATTAGATTTATTTACGATGACAGAAATTTAAGAACAGGGGTTATCAATGCTTTAGGGCAACAGGTCAATCTGTTTTATGACATTAACGGGCAAACAATCAAATCATGTCTATTAAGAGGTCAGAATGAAATTATTATTAACCAATGGAACAGAGATTTAATAGGAAGATTGGATTCATACCAAGATGCAGAAAATAATCTGACAAAATATTTTTATGACGAAAGAAATAATCTCACTAAAACCCAATACTCTGACAACTCAACAATAAACAAAGAATATGACTCTTTTGGCTTTTTAAAAAAAGAGATTGACTGTAATGGCACAATAACCAACTTTAGTTACAATCCGAAAGGTCAATTAACACAAATGGATTTTCAGGTTAATGGAGGTGCCATACAAACCCCTCAAGTGACTTATGGCTATGACAGTTTTGGAAGAAATAATTCAGTAGCAAGAGGGACTCATACCATATTAAAAAAGTTTGACAACTTCAACAGACTTATTGAAGAAAAACAAGGAACAGAAACTATTAAGAAAGTATTTGATGATATTAATAACAGTGTTGCTTTAAGTTTTCCTGATGGGAGAATTGATAAATACAAATTGGATGAATTGGGGAGAATCAAGGAAGTTGTTTTTGAAAAGCAGGGAACAGCCAATTGCCTTATAAATGATTTTGCAGAAGGAACTATCTTGTCGGCATTTGAATATGAAGGGTTGTTTTTAATAAGAAAGAAGTATGCAAACCAATCTGTAACTGAATATAGTTATGACATTGAAGGAAAATTATCAGGGTTGAATGTTAAAGACAGCTTAGGTAATACAATTGATGGTGAAAAATATTTGTTTGACGCTGATAAGAGAAAAAAAATAATAATCAGAGATTCATTTCCAAACACAAATAAATATTTTAATTACGATGAATTAAGCCGATTAACGGAAAGCTATACAGGATTAAATGCGGTGATTCCAAATAATTTAAACGACCAGCAGAGCATTGACAATTTTCTGAATGGCTTAAATCTTAATGCGGCGGCCCATGTAGAAACTTATTCACTTTCCGATAATGATAAAAGAACAGGATGGAATATAGATGGTGTTCAATTTAATATGGCCTACAATAATCTTTTGCAGCTTAATTCTGTTTCAGGCGGAGCAAACATTAATTACTTGTATGACAAAAACGGGAATCGTATATCGGATGATGTTTTTAATTACTTCTATGATGCATTTGACAACCTAGTGAAAGTTGAACGCAAAGCTGATAATTTTACTTTGTTTGAGCACAGCTATGATGGCGAAGGGAGAATCATTGAACGGAAAGAAAATAATACCTCAAATCTTTTCTATTATGATGGGCTTCGTTCCATACAGGAACAACCACAAAGTGGTAATTCGATTCAAAACGCTTTTGGTTTAGGACTTGATGAATATATTGTTCAAAGTAAAGGGCAATCAAATTATTTCTTTCACCAAAACAGTATACTATCTTTAAGCAGCATCACTGATAAGAACGGTAATCCTTTACAGTATTTTGATTTTAGTTCTTTTGGTTTACCAAGTGTTTTTGATTCAGGAAAGAATATTACTTCTTCATCAAATTCTCTTGTAAGTATTCTTTTTAGTGGGAGACCTCAAATCAGTTTGATAAATAAATATGATTTTAGAAAGAGAATTTATGATCAGGAGATAGGGTTGTATTTCCAAAGAGATTCTTTTCAATATTTTGATAGTTCCAATTCATACTTTTTTTGTAAGCATAACCCAAATCTTTTTACAGACCCGACTGGTGGTATTATTCCTTTATTAGTTGCTATAGGAATCCTTTCGGCGGAAGGTGGACTTACGGTCTTAGGTACCGCGGTAGTTACAGGAGCGGCAATTGGTGGTTTATCAGGAATAGGAATTAATGCATCTAGACAAGTTGTGCAAATTCAAAGTGGTGAGGGAAGAGATGAAAAAGGGAATCCCAAACAATTTAGTGTTGGAGAGGTGTTATTTTCTGGTTTAATTGGAACTGTTGGTGGAGGAGGGTTACCTTTACTATTAGCTTCGTCTATTGGCTGGACAGCCCCTGTAATTGCCGGAGGGCTAATTTATAAAGGCATCGAGGATGTTGTACAAGAAATCGCAGATGAAGAATATTACACAGCTGGATTTGATATTGCTTCATCAGTTATACTTCCTTTTGCGGGTAAGAAAATTGGAGGGTTAAATACGAAAAATAACCCCAATATTATAGATGAAGTTTATACACTTCAAGGTGATAAGAATAAGATTTTTCAAAACCCAGGAAAATTGCTTAGTGAGTTAAAGGGTCGTTTATGGGGTCAAACAGAAGGTAGTGTATATGCCCATGAATTACCTAATGCACCAAGATGGATGTCGGGTGCAAATCCAAAAAACGATCCCGTAATTTTTCAAATAAAAGGTCCAAATGCAGCAACCTTTAAAGACCACGAAGTAACTGGTTTTTATAGTTTATTGAAAAGAGTCTTGGGTCAAAAGAAGAGTGGTTTTGGGGACATTAATTTTGATGGGGTAAGAAACACAGGGACATTCCAATCAGTTCCAAAGCCGGGTGGAGGTACGCAGTTGGCACCAGTTTTTGAATTATTAAATGTAGAGTCGGCACAAGGCAATTTTTCTGGACAATCAACAGCGAAAGCATTGTCGAGACTTTGGGGTAGAAGGGTGACAGAACACTTGTTAAATGTTCCAATTATGGCAGGAGTTAATAATTTACCGAATCAAATTCTCTCTCCATCAGACAAAAATTAATTTTGAAATACCGAAACAAAAAAAATACACTCCTGAAAGCAGCTACAAATCAGCCCATGAGCCGAAGTTTGAAAAGGAGTAATTCTTTTACCAACTCCGGGACTGTTTAAAAGCATCATAATGAGGATACTATTGTTTTTCAGGAAACTCAAAATGGTTCCCTTGATATCGTAGCAGATTTATTAAATGAATCTGGCTCGGGGAATTATAAGGTCGTTTACGGAACAACCGGTGGGGACCAAAGGATTGCTATTATGTATGATAAAGATTGGATAAGGTCAAATGATGACATTGCTGAGTTATTTGGTAAAGGTCAGGTAAAAACAGGTGACAATAAGGATGTATTTCCCAGGCTTCCATATTATGGATATTTCTTAGCGAGGTCACCTCGTGACCTGAATAGTGGGTTTACTTTCCAGCTTATTGGCTTGCACCTTAAGTCACAAGTTGGTGGTGGTAGCTCACAAAGGATTATAGCCGCCGAGAAGCTCGCCTACTGGCTTCAAACTGAAGGGGAGCATGTTGATGGCGATGTGATAATGATTGGTGACTGGAACAAAGATCCGGAGGATTCAGACTGGGCTGCAATGCACAAGTTAGAAAGGGCAGGGAAAGTGAAGTTTAAGTCAATAAATGATACTTCAGATTTTTCGCATTTGTATTATGAGCGAAAAACAAAGTTGGGATCAAGATTGGATATTGCCCTCGTTAGCTCACAAATGGCAGATCAGCTTGTCGGAAAAAAGACTAAGGTTGTAAGGTGGGTCACTATTGATAACTTAATAGCAAGTGCCGACGTTATGACTGTAAAACAAATAAAGGAAATTCTGAATAATATTAAAACCGAAGTTTCAGACCATATGCCATTGTTTGTGAGGTACTATTTACACAAAGATGGGGATAATTAATTTTACGGGCTAAATGCGGGCTAGATTTAAAATAAAAAACCGTAATTACTTGTTTTTCAAATAATTACGGTTGCTTATAGTGATCCCGATAGGATTCGAACCTATGACCCACAGATTAGAAATCTGTTGCTCTATCCAGCTGAGCTACGGGACCTCCTTAAATTTAAAAAAGCAGCAGAAGCTGCTTTTTTTGTCGGGGTGGCAAGATTCGAACTTGCGACCTTCTGCTCCCAAAGCAGACGCGATGACCGGGCTACGCTACACCCCGAATTAGTTTAAGTTTATGTTTTAGTTTTCAGTTTAAAGTACAAGTTAATTAACAGACTTTATTAATCCAGACATCATTTTTATACATTCCAAAGTTAAATCTTTAAGATAACTGAAATCATTAAAATAAATATCTTCAATGACAATAAGCAATGCAGAAACTTCTAATAATGAAGTCTTTGAAATAGCATAGAAATGTTTCTTGTCTGCTTTGCTCTCTCGCCCTGAGCCTTCTGCTAAATTTAACAAAGAACTTAAACTTGCTCTTTTAATTTGATCTCTAATCTCCAAGTCAACTGTTTTATTAGAAAGAATCTTTGTGAAAATATCTTTATTAATAAATCGTATCTTTTCAAATACACTCAGTTTTTCAAAATCAAACACTTAAAGAACTAATTAAACTTTTAACTTTCACTAAAACTTTAACTTTTACCTTGCTCGCGGAGAGAGCGGGATTCGAACCCGCGGTACCGTTTCCAGTACGACAGTTTAGCAAACTGTTGGTTTCAGCCTCTCACCCATCTCTCCTTCCTCTCGAAAAGGTTTGCAAATATAGACCTTTTATTTTTCTGAGCAAAATCTGGAGTCAAAAAAAAAGCGAATATTTTCAGATTTTTTTGTCGCAAAAAACTAAAATATTGATTTGTAATGACTTAAAAAATGCCCTATATGACCATTTTTCGAAGGTTTTTTTAAAATTGACAATTATTCTAGGATTTACCCCCAGTATTTCTTTGAGCCTTTCAGTTCTATTATTTTAATCTTTCAGGGTTTTCAGCCAGAAATGCCGACCAACCGGATTTTTTGGAGGTATTGTCAGTAATGGCTTTGGTTTTTCCATGCATAAAATGACATACTGCCACCGCAAGGCCATCAGTAGCATCCAGAAATTTTTTATCAAGGGTCTGATTAAAAAGTTTTTCGAGCATATAGGCCACCTGATCTTTGCTGGCATTTCCATTGCCGGTCACACTTTGCTTAACTTTTTTCGGAAGATACTCTACAATATTGAGGTCTTTGGCTAGTGCTGCCGCCATGGCCACGCCCTGTGCTCTTCCCAATTTTAACATCGACTGCACATTTTCGCCATAAAATGGAGCCTCGATGGCCATTTCACCAGGCTGGTAGTCTATGATGAGTTGTGTGATTCGCTCAAAAATTTTCTTCAATTTCAACTCATGGGTATTGTATTTTTCCAATCTGATTACCCCATATTGGATAATTCTAATTTTCGAACCATCGACGCCAATTAGCCCATAACCCAACACTCGCGTACCTGGATCGACACCTAGAATGATTTTTTCGCTTATTTTTGTTTCCAAAAGAAAGATTTCTGATAAATTTCCCGAAAATTAACTCAAAAAAGCTGATTAACCTGTTAAAATTCTTTGTTTTGGCGGGTTTAGTGTTTTTGTTATACAGAAATCTAAAAGCTTTGAATCTTAATAAAGAAATTTTGGGCAAATTGTTCCGGGTAGTTTTTCATAACCTGAAATTTTTGGTATCTGCTATTATTTTGTTATTTGTCAACTATTACCTTGAATTAAAAAAATGGCAATTGTTGACAGATTTATTTGAAAAAAGAAGTTCAAGTCAGGCTCTTGGCGATGTTTTAAGGGGATTGATCGCAGGTCTTTTCACGCCTTTTATGGTTGGTGATTTTTTGGGCAGAAGTCTGAGTTTCAGGACCAGAAACAAATCCATGGCATTGGCGGTAAATTTTTATAATTCTATGACCCAAACTTTTGCTGCGATTCTTTTTGGGGCAATCGGATTTGGTTTGTGGGTTATAATCGCAGAGGTTTCAATTAAAAAAATTGTTACCTATCTATTCATAGTATTGATTTTGGCATCTTTTGCAGGATTATTTTTTATCTTGAAGCTAAATATTTCCTGGGGTTTTACCCAAAAAATTGATTTTTTGAGAAGATATAATCAAAGATCAATCACTGAATTGGATTTGTCTAATCTATTAAGAGTTAAGGTTTTAAGTTTTTCTTTTCTACGAAATCTGGTATTCTTTCTTCAATTTTATCTTGTACTATTAGCTTTTGGACTAAAAATTCCATTCAACCTTGCTTTTATTGGTGTCAATCTTATATTTTTGATTAAAACGGTGGGAGGGGGGCTCAATATATTGGGAGACTTAAGCATAAGAGAAATAGTGGGAATCAATTTTTTTGGATTTTATCAATTTGACCCAACGGCAGTCGCATTAGCCACTTTCACAATTTGGTTTATTAATATTTTTCTTCCAGTAATTTTTATGATTATAAATCCCAAAATACTTAAAAAATGAATCTGATTATTGACTTGTTATTTGGAATTTATGCGATAATTCTTTCTGCCGGTATTTTCATTTGGTTGTTTAGATTGAGGTCAATAAATATTGAAAATAAGGAAGTTACAGGTAGCTTTTCAGTGATAATACCTGTAAGGAATGAAGAGAAAAATATCGGCAGACTTTTGGATAGTTTAATGCATCAGAGCATAAGTAAGGATAATTTTGAGGTCATTTTGGTCGATGATCAATCTGAAGATAATACGGTGGCTGTGGCAAAAAATATTTTTGAAAACTCGGGATTAAGCTGGAGGATTCTTTCTTTGGGTCCGGAAGAGAGAGGAAATGCTCCCAAAAAAAACGCGGTCACAAAAGCAATTCATTACGCCAGAAATGAGCTTATTTTTTGTACTGACGGCGATTGTGAACTGCCATTTGATTTGCTCTCAGAATATCAAAAAATATTTACCAACCCAAAAGTCGTTTTCATTTCAGGGGCGGTTAGTTTTTTTAAAGTTAAAAATAGTTTTTTCCGGAATATCTGGAATAAAATTCAAACTATTGAGTTTGCATCTTTGGTGGCAGCCGGTGGTACATCTATTCAACTAAAGCGTCCCAATATGTGTAGTGGGGCAAATATTGCTTATAGAAAAGCTGCATTTTTTCAGGTAAAAGGATATGAAGGGAATGAATTTCTGGCTTCCGGTGATGATGAATTTCTGATGCATAAAATTTTTCAAAAATTTCCTGATGGAGTATGTTTTTCCGGACAAAATAATACACTTGTTCTGACCAACGATACGGAAGATATTTTTGAGTTTTACAATCAACGAAAAAGATGGGCCAGCAAATGGAATTATTATAAATCATGGACTCCCAAAATTTTAGCCATTTACATTTTTATTCTGAATCTTGGAAGTATATATTTGTTAATAAGTGGGTTATGGTTTTGGCTTGGCCTCAGAGCTTTCCTGGAAATTATTTTTCTGGGATTGGTTTTGGTAAAATTTAAAAAAACTGATACACTTCCTTTTATTCCGCTTGTTCAGATTTTTTATCCCTTTTATGTCGTTTTTTTTGGTTTAAGATCTTTATTTTCAGACAAAAAATATATCTGGAAAAACAGGGAGCTATCATAAGAAATCATGCGTATCTCAAAAATTTTAAATATTATTTTCCCAAAATATCTCTGGCAAGTAGATACATCTGAAAAGGTAATATATTTGACTTTTGATGATGGTCCCGTACCTGATTATACAGAGTTTGTTCTTTCCGAATTGGATAAATTCAAGGCAAAAGCTACTTTTTTTTGTGTGGGTGAAAATATTAAAAAACACCCTGAAATCTTCCAAAAAATATTGATCAATGGCCATAAGGTAGGCAATCACACCCACAACCACCTAAAAGGATGGAATACCGATAACGGGCTTTATTTAGAAAACTTCCGGCAATGTCAGGATACTATCGAAACTTTCGCTGTAAGTCATTTTTTCAGGCCACCCTATGGTAGAATAAAGCGAAAACAGGCATCTGAAATATTAAAAACGCATAAAATCGTGATGTGGTCGGTTTTGACCCGCGATTATGATAAAGATTATGAAAAGGAGCGATGCTTAAAAAATGCAATTAGGAAAACTGAAAATGGAGCAATTGTACTTTTTCATGATTCTGAAAAGGCTTGGAAAAATCTGAGTTATGTTTTACCACGATATCTGGAATATTTTTCGGAGAAAGGTTACAGTTTTGAGCCGCTGGCGTAGATTCTGATAATAGCAAATAATGCAACAATTGCAGATAAGGATTGCATGGAAGCAAAAATAAATTCTCCTTTTTGATAGGTAAAATAGCCCATCAGCAAATGTCCGCAAAGCATTAAAATCCAGCCGATTAAAAGCCATCGGTGTGCCAGGCCAAATATGGCCAAAATAAATAATAATGATATTGAAAATTCAAGCCAGGAGGATTCTTTTAAAATAAAAAACAGCAAAATCATTACAAAAATCATGATTCCATATAAAATCTCCTGTTGTTTTAATTCTTTTTGATGGGTTAACAATCCAAACAAAAGTATCGAAAGAAAGCTTATTTCTAATCCTACAAGTAGCATACTTCCCAGACTATAAAAATAAAAAATAGCCAAAATAGAAGCCAAGAGTCCTATTTGCCAACCAGATTTTTTACCCAAACTCAAAAGAACCTTGTTTATAAAATATAAGACTGCCACCGCAGTTTGTAAAATCATTTCAGGCTTTGTTAGTTAAATATCATACCCAAATCTATGGCTTTTATTTGATTGCTCACTTTTAATTCCCATTGTTTTTGTTGTATTGCGTTTAAACTATGATCACTTTCTGTATCATATTTTTCCTGCATGTTATGTGTATTTCTATAAAATTCGAGATATTCATATTTAATCATCGAAATGAGGTCATCTCTGGTGTCGGCTTTTAAGGTCTTTATTTTTTGCAAAAAAAGTAAAGCATTGAGGTAGCTAATATCAAAATGTAGCTGTTCATGCCTTAGTCCTTTTTCATTTTTGATTTCCGGTTTAGCCCAGGACATATTTTTGTCGGTGAAAACACTGGGTCTAATTTCCACTATGATTTTATGGTTTTCGATATAAATTTTTGAATCATAGCCAAAACTCGTAAAAATCGCTGCACCATAACCCGATTTATCTCTTATTGGCCCACGGAAATCATTCCAGCTCACTTTTCTTTGTTGATAATATACCGTATCGGCAGAATTTTTTGAGAAAAAAGGCAAAATCTTTACTTCTGAATCTGTTGCAAAGACTTCTAATTGACTGCCATAATTTTTTACGTAATTGACAAGATAAATTAAACCACCATCCAAGGCTGTTTTGACCTGATTTTGTACATTATCTATATTTTTACTGCCTAAATTACGGGAATATTGGCCTTTATTGGTGGCTCGGCAAAGTCTGGAAGTATCGTTTTCAGAAATATGCCAGGCTTCCATTTCGTATAGAATCTTTCCTTCGATAGCATTGGTGTTTCTTTTTTCATTTAACTCCAAATGCTTGATTTTGATCAAAATCTTCTTTTTATGCTCCGCAACTCCATTGTATTTTGTGTAGTATTTTGAAATGGCTTCAGGAATTGGTTTTTCCAAAACTACCGGTACTTTTTTTCCGTCGGCGTTAAATATTTCGCCTATGCTTTTATTGAGGTTGTTTTTATGCATCTCAACTCCTGAAATGACAAAACTTTCAAATCTTATTTCCGGATTTTTATTTTCAATCCTGAATACAATCTGAGAATAAGAAAAATGTGATACAATAAGTAAAAACCAGAATTTCATAATTAACTATCGTCAGCTTCCTTTCTGACATTTAACAAACGCTGCAACCAGGCTTTCATTATCTCTTTTTCTTCGTTAGGATCCACCTGTAGTTTACCGAGTTGATTTATTTCGGGCTGACCGGCATCAACCCAGGCTGTGTACCAAATGTCAGCAATCATTTTTACAGAGGCTTTCATTCTTCTTTCTACTTGATTGTCAAGCATTTTATGGTATTCGGCCGAAAACTCCCTCGAGTATGCCTTGACGGTAATATTATTTCTTTCTTCTACCGTATATTTTTTATCTTCTGAGAATTTTTCTGTAAGTTTTTTCTCAAAAACAAGAACCGAATCAAGTGCGGCATGGGCATCAAGTACGCCTTTCCATGATCGTTTCATTACATTGGGCTCGTATTCTGCTTTTCCGATAAACATGTCATAATTTTGACTGTACAGTTCCGGTAATCTCGATTCCCAAAAGGCATGAAGGCCGTATTGATTGGTTTTTTGTCCGTTGTAATTTGAGGTGGTGTGCAGCGGAACATTGGAATCTGCAATATAATGCCCAAGGTCGGTAGCGATACGTAGAATGAGTTTAACATCCTTTTTGGCAAAAGCATCAGTAAGTTGGAATTTCATCCTTTGGATCTGCCAGGGTACGATTCCATGAGCCATCAATGAGTCTTCTGTGAACCTCTCCACCGCACTTTTCCACGTCAAATGAGGTAAAGTAACAATGACAGAATCCTGATAATCGTCAAGGTCAATAAAATGTCTTTCAGCTTCTCCTATCACTGCATATCTTCGTTGGTCGGGGTTAACGGCATTTTCAGTAATATAATCGATATTGGTTTTGAAAAAGCCAAACATCTCCGGAGGTAAACTGTAAACGGCTAATCTATTGATTATAGGGTGAGTATAAAATCCCCAGCTTGATTTTGAAAGTTGAAAGGCAGATAAACTTATTGCCAGAAAAAAGATTGCGATGCGAGATTTCATTATTTTATCGTGAGTTGGTTATGGTAAATGTATAATCTTAAGTTCTTTTGCACAAATTTTTTAGTGAAAATGTGCCATGAGCTATCAAAAGTTTTAGATTTGTAAAAAAAGAAATCATCTATAATATTTTTTGGTTTTCAATTTTTTTGAAATTATTCAATAAGTTAAATTAAATCAATTATTTATTTGAACAGAAATATTATTTAATACTGTAAAATCATTTGATTTTTTTAAAAATAATTTACGATTTGAAATGAGTACAATAGAATTTAACTCAAAAATAGTAGATGGGTATTTGGGTTTATTTGACAATTTAAGTACAGGCAATAAACTGGATTTAATTGCCAGATTATCAGCATCTGTAAAGTCAGATTTAAAACCCAGGAAATCATTTCAGAAAAAGGCATTTGGTGCATTTGATTCCTCTAAGTCTGGTGAGGAAATCATTAAAGAAATTAGGGAAAGCAGAGAATTAAATCGTCAAATTGAATCATTTTGAAGAGGTATTTGATTGATACTAATATTGCAATTTTCTATATGAAAGGCATGTATGAGCTAAATAGAAAATTCGATGTTATTTCGGAAGAACAGTGTTTTATTTCCGAAATTACCCTAGCTGAGTTGAAATTTGGGGTAGAAAATAGCGAGAAACCTGAAAAAAACAGGAAAGTTCTAAGTGATTTTTTGTCAGGGGTTCAGATATTACCAATTTTTGCCGCCTTAGATTTATATGCTAAAGAAAAAGCCAGACTTAGAAAAGCCGGAACCAGAATCGACGATTTTGATCTGTTGATTGGTGTTACTTCTGTAGTGCATAATCTGGTTATGGTTACTAATAACACCTCTCATTTTCAACGAATTAAGGATATTGTTTTGGAAGATTGGGCTGTTAAGTAGAAAATAATTCCATTTGACCATATCCAAGATTCAATTTAAATTAATATGTGAATTATTTTTCAAAAATAAATTCAACAATACCCCACAGTTTTAACAAATTTATCATCAATGAATTAAGTATATAAATGAAAGAAACACTATTCAATCTTGGAATTAAACCGACTAATTATGGCGTATCCACAGGTTTGCAATCCTGGAAAGGAGAGGGGCCGGAAATTTCGTCTTTTTCTCCAACTAATGACACTTTGATAGGTTCAATTGGCACTGGGACAATTTCGGATTATGATAAGGTTGTCACAAAAGCTCAGGAGGCATTTCTTAGCTGGAGACTTGTGCCTGCTCCCAAAAGAGGAGAAATAGTAAGACAAATGGGTGAGGCATTTCGTAAAAACAAACAGGATCTCGGACGTCTCGTTAGTTATGAAATGGGAAAAAGCCTGCAGGAAGGATTGGGTGAAGTACAGGAAATCATAGATATATGTGATTTTGCGGTTGGCCTGTCACGACAATTGTACGGTTTGACGATGCATTCTGAGCGACCTTCTCATCGTATGTATGAACAATGGCATCCGCTTGGAGTAATCGGAATTATCAGTTCTTTTAATTTTCCTGTTGCAGTGTGGAGTTGGAACACAATGATAGCCTGGGTATGTGGAAACACTTGTGTATGGAAACCTTCAGAGAAAACACCTCTATCTGCATTGGCTTGTCAAAATATTATACTTACCGTTCTGAAAGAAAATGATTTGCCAGAGGGCCTTTCGGGATTGGTGATTGGTGATGCAACCATTGGCGAAGCCATGGCTAAAGACCACCGCGTCGCCCTTGTATCAGCTACGGGAAGCACCCGTATGGGTAAGTCAGTCGGTCAAAATGTGGCTGCAAGAATGGGGAAATATCTGTTAGAATTGGGTGGAAATAATGCAATAATAATTACCGATACGGCTGATTTAAAGTTAGTTATACCGGGTGTGGTGTTTGGGGCAGTTGGAACAGCAGGGCAAAGATGCACCACCACCAGAAGATTAATTGTACACAATAGCATAAAAGAAAAAGTTGTAATTGTCCTGAAGTCGGCTTATGCTCAGTTGAAAATCGGTGATCCCTTGGATTCCGGTAATCATGTAGGCCCGTTGATTGATAAAAATGCGGTAGAAATATATAAATCAGCCATTGAGACTGCCAAAATGGATGGTGGTAAGGTGGTTTATGGCGGAAATCTTTTACCTGATTTAGGTGAATGTTATGTAGAACCTACCATAATAGAAGTTGAAAAGCAAATATTAGTTGTATGCACCGAAACCTTTGCTCCGATATTGTATGTGATAGGTTATGATATACTTGAGGAAGCAATCAGGCTTCAAAATGAGGTGCCACAGGGTCTTTCCTCAGCTATTTTTACCAATGCCATTAAAGATGCGGAGAGATTCTTGAGTGTAGAGGGCTCAGATTGTGGCATTGCCAATGTCAATATTGGAACTTCAGGTGCCGAAATCGGAGGGGCATTTGGAGGTGAAAAAGAAACCGGAGGCGGAAGAGAAAGTGGCTCTGATGCCTGGAAAGCCTATATGCGTAGGCAAACCAACACCATCAATTATGGTGATAGTTTGCCATTGGCACAAGGAATAAAGTTTGATTTTTAATTTGTTCTTTTTTATGAAATTAGCCGTTGGAGGTAAGTTCCTCGGCTAATTTTTTGGATAACGTAGGAGCCAATGCTACCCCCATCCCATTCATACAAACGTTGGCTGAAAGATTGGGCTTCAGAATTTGAGAAATCGGGGTTTTAGATTCATTGAAGGCCATTATTCCGCTCCAGGTGTCTTCGATTTCAAAAGTTTTTCCGGGCAAAATATTATCTTTTAAAATATCTTTCAGGTGATTAATAATATTTTCTGTTACTGCAAAATCCAGGGTGGATTCACCTTGTAAGTCTTTATTACGACCACCACCCAGCAAAACCCTATTACCCACATTTTTGAAATAATAAAAACCCTGATCGAAATGAAAAGTCCGGTCAAATGTCAATCCTTCGATGGGTTTGGTTATTAGAACCTGGCCTCTTCCCGGTTTGATTTTGTATTCAGGTAATAGGTCGCCAGTAAATGCATTGGTATTCAGGCTTAGGTGGCTAGTGGTGAAATCGCCGAGATTTTCAGTTTTTACGATTACTTTTTCTCCCTCAGTGTTGTAACCGGTGACTTTGGTGCCAAAAAATATTTTTACATCCATCGAGATCAATGTTTTATAGAGGCTATAAAATAGTTTTCCGGGATGAATAGAAGCTTCCTGATTGTTGCTAATAGCATATTTAAAACCTGCAAATCCGCTGTTCTGGATTATGTTTTTATCGAGATAAAAGTGATAGTAGGATTTTACATTTTCGGCAATATTCTGATTGAGTTCCTCCATTTTGGAATGAGCAGCCTCAAATTTTTCCTCATCAAAAAATAATTCACTTGCCCCACAAGGATTATAATCGATAGTATTTCCAAAGAAGGTTTTGATAATCTGGATTCCCTGAAAGCGGTTTTCTGTAAGATCCAGGGTGGTTTGCCAACCAATTTTATCTACATTAGCTAAAAGCTCAGATGGAGAACCAAAGCATGAAAAACCTGCATTTTTTGTGCTCGCTCCCTGAGGTAAAGTTCCTCTTTCAAGGATGGCTATCTGAGCACCAGGTTTTTTCTTTTTTAAAAAATACGCCAGCCATAAACCGGCAAATCCCGAACCCACTACAATAAAATCGTAGTTCGGCATAAACAAATCTTTCTCCCAATAGCTAAACATATGCTGCGAATTAATTTTGATTCAAAAATAACTTAAATATCCAAATGTATTTTATGAGGTAACTTAGGTTTCTGAATTGTATTTCGTCAGTTTTTAATTCTGATTAGTAAGATTCTATTTTTATATTGGAAAATTTCGTGGGAAACCAAATTTTCATTTCTCCACTACCGCGGTTTGATCTTGCATAGTAGGGAATTAATTTCACAATTTTGGTTTCAGTGTTTACTGCATTTGCCTCCACTTTGAGCACTTTTGCTTCTGTTTTTAACGTTCCTACTCCTTTTAAAATTTCAGGTTCATAGTTGTATTTGAAATTTGATAATTCAGGAATTACAATATTGGAGGTCTTTCCATTATTGTCGGCAAATTCGGCACAATACATCACCGGTCCTCTTTGAACTGATAATAAATTTTGGTTAGATTTAATTTTCGTATTTGAGGCGATTTGATAAGTTTCCATCGGGAAGTTTAACTCCACCACATCCCCTTTTTGCCAAATTTTCTCAACAACAATATATTGGTCTGAAATCTTAATTTCATTTCCCGGCACATTCTTGCCATTAATCTTAATAAAATCACCCATCTCGGTGACCATTTTTGCAGAATATAAATCGGTTGGGAAGATATTGCCATTTGCCCATCCCGGAATTCTAAATTTTAAAGTATATGGAGTTCCCTTTTTATTGTTTGTATTTACCTCAAATTTTATGTTTCCATCCCAGGGCATATTGGAGGTTTGTTTAACTGAAAGCTTCTCTTTTGGGTTAATTTCTACCTCAGTTTCGCTTCCGACATAAAGGTTAACATACAACTGATTATCTTTTTTTGCATAAATATAGCCGGGTATCGAAGGCATGAATCTACAGATGTTTGTGGGACAACACGAACATGTAAACCATGGGGAGCGTTTGTTTTCGCCACTTAATTCTCCTTTAGAAAGGGTGTATTCCATGGGGTTGGCATAATAAAAACTTTTTCCGTCCAGGCCAATTCCTCCCAGAATCCCATTAAATAGCGTTCTTTCCACCATATCCATATATTTGGCTTCACCTGTGAGCATAAACATTCGGTGATTCCAATACACATTTCCAATTCCGGCACAAGTTTCGCAATAGGCATCTTCATTGGGAAGGTCATAATCCTGACCAAAGCCCTCCCAACCACCGGAAGCTCCGATTCCACCGGTTATATAGGTTTTTTTACCGGCAGCATTATTCCAAATTTTATGAATCGCTTCGATATATTTCTGATTTTGTGTCAATGCCGCCACATCTGCCATGCCTGCGTATAAATAAGTGGCTCTTACGGAGTGCCCAATGGCCTCTGTTTGTTCAGTTGCAGGTTTATGATCCTGCCAATATTCTCCCGTTTCCCATACGGTTGCACCCTGATTTCCAGGTGCTTTGGGGTATATTCTCTTTCCTCTTGCCTCAATAAAAAACTGTGATAAATCCAGATACTCTTTTTTGCCGGTTGCCAGATACATTTTTACCAGACCCATTTCAATAACCTGATGCCCGGGTGCCACTGATTTTTTTCCGGATCCAAATACTGTGAGCAAATGGTCGGCATTTTTTATGGCAAGGTTTAACATGTTTTTTTTGCCTGTAGCCCAATAGTGGGCGGTCGCTGCTTCATAAAAATGACCCATATTGTATAATTCATGGCTGTGCTCATGCTCTTTTTCATAGCGTTCGGTGCCAATCCAATGGTGCTTATCGCCCATGGTTCTTACGGTATAGAGGTAGCCATCAGGTTCCTGTGCGGCGGCTATAACATTTATAAGTGAATCTAAGTAATTGTCGAGTTTCAGGTCATATTTTACCTGAAGAGAATAGGAGGCACCTTCTATGATTTTATATACATCGCTGTCGTCAAAAACATATACGCCACAGAATTTTCCAGACCGGGCCGCTGCTTGTTCGAAGTTTTTAATTCGGCCTGTAGTTTTACATTGCTCAAAAGACCACGGAATCGTTACGGTGCGATTGATTTCTATTTTAGGCAACCAGAAATTATCGTTTAATTTTACTTTATTAAAGGATATTCCCTGAAAGGGATAAAAATTCTGAGAATTAGCGTTCTGACATGTAAGAAGAATAAATAATCCCAAGAGTAGTTTTTTCATGATGGTCTGAATAATTTTTTGCAATAAATATAAGATTTTTATTCTTTTTTGACCGAATATTAATTTAAAATGAAATCCCTTTTTTTACCAAAATACAAAAACACATATTATCTGTCATTTCTTGCCATTTGTAAAAAAAAATGAATAAGTCTTATGGTTTTCAGTAAATTAGCAGAAAAATAAATCAAATAATGTTACTTATTATTCTTGGTGTAGTTGCCCTGTTGGCAGCTTTTAATTTATCTAAAATCAATAATCCGGTGGCCCGATTTGCCGGTGGTATAAAAATCGGGGGATTTGTTCTGATTCTTTTGGGATTATTTGCTACAATGGTTGTCCAGATTGATGCAGGGAAAGTGGGTGTACAGTCGCTATTTGGAAATGTAAAACAGGAAACATTACAAAGCGGTCTTAATATCGTAAACCCTCTTGTAGATGTGAAAGAATTGGACATCAAAACCCAGAATTATACCATGTCAGGTGTGCATGATGAAGGGTCAAAGTCAGGTGATGATGCTATAAAAGTGCTTTCAGCCGATGGACTTGAGGTTACCATTGATCTCACCGTTTTATTCAGGATTTTGCCTGAAAAAGCTCCAAATATTGTAAGAAGTATAGGTCTGGATTATGTGGATGTAATAGTAAGGCCACTTTCAAGAACAAGAATCAGAGATATTTCTGCCAATTATGAAGCTGTGAGTTTGTATTCATTAAAAAGAGACGAATTTCAAACCCGGATTTTTAGTGCAATCGAAAAAGATTTTAAAGGCAGAGGTCTGGTATTAGAGTCACTTTTGGTTAGAAATATCACGCTTCCTGAATCGGTAAAGAAAACGATAGAATCAAAAATCAACGCGGAACAAGATGCTCAAAAAATGCAGTTTGTGTTGCAAAAAGAAAAACAAGAGGCAGAAAGAAAGCGTGTTGAGGCACAGGGTATTGCTGATTATCAGCGGATTATTACCTCAACACTCACCGACAAACAGTTGCAATATGAGCAGATAAAAGCTCAGAAAGAACTGGCCGCTTCACCCAATTCAAAAATTATCATAATGGGAAAAAATGCTCCTTTGATGCTTAATGCCAATTGATACCTTAAGGGAAAAAGAGTTTGTGCTTTTGACTTTGATCAAAAAATATGAATTTAAATAAGAGGAAATACCGGGATTGGATATTTCCTTTTTTTTTATTTTGAAAATATTCCCCCGATTCCTTGTAAAATTAATAATAAATTATAAATTTGGTATTAAATATTTGAAAATCAGATGTTTATTTTATGGTTTAGCATATGAAAAGTATTGTTTTAGTTTTATCTATTGCGTTTTTTTTTAATTGTCAAGCTCAGGAACCAGCGAAGGAATATTTTGTACAAAACTTAAAATTTTCTTCTTCTGATAGTAAAATTGATGTCAATTCTAACGGAGACACAGTTTTAATTAGTTATTTTAAAGAAAATAATTTAAGGCTTAATACTTTAAATATCAGAGAGTTGGTTTATAAAGGTACGCCGTTTTTTATAAATGGATGGCATAAAGGTACTGTTATATTAGAACCTAATGGAAAATCTTCTTCGGCTTTACTCGGATATAATTTAGCTCAAAACAAATTATATGTTTCTCTTGGTGCTGATCGCGATGTTATGGAAATAGAACCTTATGCTTTTGAAATTGCCAATCACGTTTTTAAAAAGTACAATAAACAGTATGCCGGAGCGGGTGATTTTTATTATGAAAAATTGACAGAAGGGCATATTGAGCTCTTCAGACTAAATAAATGTAGGTTTTATCCAAAAGTTTCGGGTGACAGAACAGGTTACGAAGCTAGTGGGGATGGCTATGAAGGAGAGTTTTTAAAAAAGACGGAATACTATATAAATTGGAGAGAAAAGATGCAGATAGTCTCAAATAATTATAAAATTTTCGAACCTTATAGTAAAGAAGCCAAAAAGTATGCTTCAGATAACGGCATGTCAATAAAAAAACCAAACGATTTGCTGAAAATTGTAAATTTTGTGAATGAGCTGGCAAAAAAAACTCCCCCGGATAAGCTCTGAGGGAGTTTTTTATTGCGACTAATTTTTTATATTAGAACGTTTCCTGTCATTTCAGCCGGAATCTCAACACCCATTATTTTCAAAATAGTAGGAGCAACATCACCCAGTTTTCCTGATTTTGGCTGACCTTCATAAGCATCGTCAACCACGATGAATGGCACCAAATTAAGCGAGTGAGCCGTATTTACAGTTTTATCATCATTGATCATATAATCAGAATTGCCATGGTCGGCTATCACGATGGAAGTGTAACCATTGGCTTTTCCAGCCTCAACTACCTCTTTCAAACAACTGTCAACTGTTTCAACAGCTTTTACTACAGCAGAAAATACCCCCGTATGACCCACCATATCGGGATTGGCAAAGTTGAGAACTACAAAGTCTACTTCACCTTTATTCAATTCAGGAACGAGGTTTTTGGCCAAATCCCTTGCCGACATCTCAGGTTTGAGGTCATAAGTAGGGACATCTTTAGGTGATGGTGACAACAATCTCATTTCACCGGTAAAGGGCTCCTCTCTACCCCCAGAGAAAAAGAAAGTTACATGCGGGTATTTTTCTGTTTCAGCCGATCTGATTTGTTTTTTACCGGCTTTTTCCAAAACCTCTCCCAGGGTATTATTCAGATTGTCTTTTTCGTAAATCACTTTTACGTTTTTAAACTTCTCGTCATAATTGGTCATGGTGAGATAATACAAGTCAAGAACTTTCATGTTTTGCTCCGGGAAGTCTTGTTGCGTCAAAACTTCCGTTATTTCCCGGCCTCTGTCAGTTCTGAAGTTAAAACACATTACTGCATCACCTTCCTGAATATTTCCTACCGGCTGGCCATTTTCGGTCACAATAATAGGTTTCAAAAACTCATCGGTGACATCATTGTCATAACTTTTTTGTATGGCTGCCGAAACCTCAGATTTCTCAACACTTTCACCCACACCGTTAACCATAGCATCATAGGCGAGTTTTACTCTGTCCCAACGTTTATCACGATCCATTGCAAAATAACGGCCTGTAAGAGAGGCCAGTTTGCCTCCAGTTTTTTCGAGGGTTTGGCTCAAATCTTCAATAAATCCTTTTCCAGATTTTGGGTCGCAATCGCGTCCGTCCATGAAAGCATGAACATACACTTTTTTAACCCCCTGTGCAGCGGCTATTTCGCATAGACCTTTGAGGTGATCGATATGTGAGTGTACACCGCCGTCGGAGCAAAGCCCGATCAGGTGAAAAGCTTTGTCATTGTTTTTTGCATAATTCAGGGCATCGACAAGTACTTTTTCCTGAGCCAGTTTTCCTTCTTCAATGGCTACATTTATTTTCTCCAATTCCTGATACACCACTCTACCAGCACCCAGATTCATATGTCCTACCTCTGAGTTTCCCATTTGCCCATTTGGAAGACCGACAGCTCTGCCACATGCCTCCAGCGTACTGTTGGGGTAGGTGGCCATTAATTGTCTGAAATATGGAACTTTGGCCGCTTCAATTGCCGACCTCCACTCTTCACCGGGTTTTGGTAATCCCCAGCCGTCCAAAATGATTAGAATTACTTTTGAGTTCAATTTCGTAGAAATTTTAGTTGAAAAAACACTGCAAATTTAGCTAAAAAACTATGTTTACGGTAATTTTTATTGATTTCTGACAATTATCAGAAAATCTTTTCCTGCGAATTTTTTTTTTATAATATTTGGGGGAAATACTATTGTTTTATAAATATTGAAAAATAAAAAAGTGACATTTATCAATCAAAATAAATTCTTCAAAATTAATAAGGCCGGCATTTGGTATATTCCTTTAATGTTATTGGCATTATCCTTTAAGCCTCAAAGGTCACCCAATGTAGTGTTGGTTTATTTTGATGATATGGGATATGGAGATATTGCAATTTCAGGAGCCATCGATTACCAAACTCCCAATTTTGACCAAATGGCCAATGAAGGTCTGTATTTTAGTCAATTTTATTCCCCACAGGCAGTTTGTTCTGCTTCCAGAGCTGGTTTGCTGACCGGCTGCTATCCCAATCGCATTGGTTTTAGCGGAGCACTCGACCACACTGCTAAAATCGGACTTAATCCTGAAGAAACCACCATCGCTGAAGCTTTGAAAACTAAAGGATATGCTACTGCTGCAATAGGAAAATGGCATTTGGGTCATCAAAAGGAGTTTTTACCCACCAGGCATGGTTTTGATCAGTTTTTTGGCATACCTTATTCACATGATATGTGGCCGGGACATCCAACCACCAAAAATTATTATCCGGAACTTCCCCTTTACCAAAATGAAGAAATCATTGAAAGAAATCCCGATTTTGGTCAATTTACCAAATTATTTACAGAAAGAGCGTTAGATTTCATAAAAACCAATAAACGCAAGCCTTTTTTCCTTTATCTGGCTCACCCCATGCCTCATGTCCCCTTAGCTGCCTCCGAATCATTTAAAGGTAAATCTAAACAAGGCCTTTATGGTGACGTCATCATGGAGCTTGACTGGAGTATAGGTCTGATCAGGAAATATCTAAAAGAAAACGGCCTTTCAGAAAATACTTTGGTCATAGTCAACTCTGACAATGGCCCTTGGTTAAACTACGGCAATCATGCCGGGAGTGCCGGTGGGTTGAGGGAAGGAAAAGGTACGACCTTTGATGGAGGTCAGAAAGTACCTGCATTGATGGCCTGGAAAGGGACGCTGCCTGAGGGTAAAATATTGAATGGTTTGTCATCAGGGATAGACATCCTGCCAACTATATGTGAGGCTACAGGAGCCCAATTGCCGGCAAGGCAAATCGATGGAATCAGCCTTTTGAGCTATTTAAAAGGGCTCACAGATAGCCCCAGAGAAATGTTTTTATATTATTACCGAAAAAATAACCTGGAGGCAATCAGATACAGAAACTGGAAACTTGTTTTTGATCATCCCGGACGTACCTATGAAGGTTTCGAACCTGGAAGATATGGTCAGCCGGGAACAGTGAATGAAAATTACAATCACAAGTCGGGTCTGTTTGATTTGAGACGTGATCCCGGCGAAAGATATGATGTAAGCAAATATTTCCCGGAAGTGATTGAAAAATTAAATGAGCTTGCTGATAAGGCCCGTCTGGAACTTGGTGACGATTTGAAGAATATAAAAGGAACAGGAAACAGAGATATTGGAAAAACTAACTAATCAAACAAATGACAAACCGTAGAAGATTTTTGGAAAAAGGATTACTGACAATACCTTTCTTAAGCAACCTTAACGTTTTTGGGCAAGATTCTGTCAAAAAACCAATCGTAATTTCGACCTGGGATAGTGGAATCCCTGTAAATGAAGCAGCGATGACGATTTTGAAAGAGCCTAAAGGAAGAGCCTTGGATGCTGTAGAGAAAGGAGCTAATCAGATAGAAGATACGATCAATTGCTGCGTTGGACTGGGTGGAAATCCCGACAGGGAAGGCAAAGTGACGCTTGATGCCTGTATCATGGATGAAAAAATGAATTGCGGCGGGGTGGCTTTTATGGAAAATATCAAACATCCGATTTCGGTAGCCAGAAAAGTTATGGAAGATACTCCACATGTCCTGCTTGTAGGAGAAGGTGCCAGGCAGTTTGCTATCGAAAAAGGTTTTAAGGCTGAAAAAGATGAATTGTCTGATGACGCCAAAAAATCATATGAAAATTGGTTAAAGAAATCGGAATATAAACCTGTAAAAAATATTGAATTGCAGCAAAATAATGCCTTTGAGAAGAGGAAAGGGCCTTTTGCTCCTCAGTTTCTCGAAAATGGAGACTTCAACCATGATACCATGGCATTGTTGGCATTGGATCATTCCGGCAATATTTCAGGAGCCTGCACCACCTCAGGCATGGGCTTTAAAATGCGTGGTCGGGTAGGTGATTCACCCATAATTGGTGCGGGATTATATGTGGATAATGAGGTAGGTGCCTGCACCGGTTCGGGTCAGGGAGAGGAAGTAATTAGAATAGCGGGAGCTGCTATGGTTGTTGAGTTTATGCGGCAGGGAAAAAGTCCGGAAATGGCTTGTAAGCTGGCTATTGAAAGGTTGGTGAAAATTAATCCTAAAAAAGCGAGAGATTTTCAGGTTGGTTTTATCGCTTTGAATAAAAAAGGGCAATACGGCTCCTATGCGGTCAATCCCGGCTTTGTATTTTCAGTAACTACCGCACCGGGAAACGGCCGGGTGATAAAAGCTAAAAGTTATTTTAATTAAATTGATTTAATCAGGAATATTTATCTTTAAAAATATTTGAATTGAAATCTGCACAACTTCTCAATCCTATTCAAATTTTCTTTTGTTTAAATTTAGATTCAATTTTTCCTTTTTTATATAGATTTTCAAAAAGGTGATTTATATCAAATTTTTTCCAAATCCTTATCTATACTTTTACCAAAAGATTTGAGAATTCACCAATTATGAAGCACAAATTCCTCAAATCATTTATCCCATGTTTATCTATCAATTTAATAATTTCAATTATGAAACAATTATTTAAACCCTTACTAGGGTTTATGGCAATTCTTGTGCTCAGTATTGGGTGTAAGAAAGGAGAGATGGGCCCTCAGGGCGAAAAAGGACCAACAGGCGATGCTGGTGTTGCAGGAAAAAATGGTCCTGTTGGACTTAAAGGACTCACCGGGCCTACTGGAGCCCAAGGTGATACAGGTCCTAATGGCCAAAATGGTCAGAATGGTCAATATTATGGCTACACAACCAATTGGAAAAGTATTAATTGGAAGTTGGATCCTAATTCTGACGATGGTTTAGGTAGTACTTATATTTTTAAATTTGAAATAGAGGAACCCCAATTGTATAAAGAAAGAATGGATTATAGTTTCTTTACGATGTTTATTAATGCCAATAAAAGTCTCTATACCTATCGTTTAACGCCAAGATTATCAGCTTATTATAGATATATTGGCGGCAATTTGGCAAGAGTGACTTATGAGGTTTCGGAAAAGAAGATTTCATTTACTTCCAGAGTTTATTCCAACCAAATATCAGGACAGGCTATGCAAGACAGCTTAAATAGCGATCAGACAAAGTTTCAATTTTCTATTATTTCTACTAATCTTTAATTAAAATGAAAAAAATATTCTTTCTAATTATATTATCCGCAATTGGCTTCAGTTGTAAACCCGGAGAAGTTGGACCTCAGGGTGCAGTGGGTGACAAAGGACCTCAGGGTGCAGCGGGTACAAATAATAATACGCAAGGTCCTCAAGGCGATACCGGTGCAACCGGAGACAAAGGACCCACTGGTGCAGCTGGCCAAAATGGAACAAATGGTCAAAACGGAATAGCAAATTTCAAAGTTTCACAATGGTCCAAAGCCACCTGGAAATATGTTAATACTAATGCTTTGAATGAGACTCTTTTCATTGGCGAGGTTCCTGCCCCTGAAATTACAAAAGAAGTTTTAGATAAAGGAATTATTACTGTTTATGTAAGAGTAAATCAAGGATCTGCTGGTTTTTATGAATTGAATCAGGATTTGGTTTATACCATGGGTTCATATGAAGTGAAATTAAATGGATTTAAGGAAGGCAAAATTCAGTTTATTCATTTTGACGATCCTACTACAGCCAATAGTAGTGTATTAGCTGGTTTAACCGCCCTTAGCTTTGAGGCTAGAGCAAGTATTATTTTAAGCAATTAATCAAAACGAAAATGAAAAATATTTTTTATATATTAGGTCTGTCTTTGATTATATTAAGTTGTGATACCACCGGTCCAATTGGCCCCAAAGGTGAAACAGGAAATCAAGGATTAGCAGGAGCAAACGGAGTTGCAGGTGCAAAAGGAGCTACAGGAGATAAAGGTGCAACCGGTACAACGGGTGCAACAGGTGCGGCAGGAACAAACGGCAAAACATTATCAGTAAAGGTCACCTATACTGATTGGTTAGATTTAGGAAGTAATTGGGTTCAAGGTTCAAATACTGCGAATTCATATTATTTTTATAATGAATTCAGGAGTGAAGTTGATAAATTGTTTCCAGATCCTTCTAAAATTGCATTTAACTTTTTCGCTGATTATTCCCAAATTTTAGTACAGGATAAAGCCACCAAAGCCCCATTGGGAACTATTTATTATTACCACAAATTCAAAGATGCTGAAGGTAATAGCATAGTGTTTTCCGATAGATATGATACTGGTGGGATTTATTTTGATAGTATGATAATCGGGTGGCCGGTGACAATTCCCTATATAGAATGTACATTAAAAACATATTTCCCATTAAGTCAATATAGTGGATCAACACCATTTCTTGAAGAAATTAAAAAGTTAGAGCCCAAATTCAGGACTGTATTTGTGCCAATTGATTTAGGTCCAAATGGCAGATCTGGACTTAAACGAATGAGGTATGAGGATTTAAAAACTTTATACAATATTCCGGATTAACAATTCTCATATTCCAAAAAGAAACAGAGCCTAATTGGGTTCTGTTTTTTTATAAAATTAAACTTAGAAAAGAAGCATTTATTCCAATCGATTAATTAATTTATTTTTGAAAAATAATTATAAGTATTTGAAATTAAATAATTTAAACATTCCGGAAAATGAAAAATATACTGTCATTAATTGCATTTCTTTCATTTGTTAATTTTACTTCCGGTCAAAGTACCAATCAAAATACAATGAGTGTCAAAATCGATGGCACAGAGTACAACACCCAGCCACGGCAAATCAGGTTGGGTGCTTATGCGTATTTCACTGGGAATGCTACCAAACCCGACCGTATGCTCAGAATCTGGATCGGAAATTTTTATGGTACTGATTTTACCGAAGAAGGTGATTATCTGGTGGTTAATGCCGATAATCCTGACACAAAAGAAAACATCAAAAGAGCTCAGGATTTTGGAAAATACAAAGGAATTGCTACCATCAGATATGTTGAAGAGACGAAGTCACCAAGGATGGAATACCATGTGGGAGATTCAGGAAACAATGACGAAGTGCTAACCCTGAAATTTGGGAAAGATGGTTTTTTGGAAGTTAAATTTTCGGGAAAACTTGAAGGTAGTTATTGGAAAGAAAAGGCCACTGCTACTGCTTTCGGAGGCTTGGGACGTATTAAAGATAAAATCGAAAGCAAGGTAATCACCCAGGCAACCGGTTTTGACAATAACATAGACCCGGAAGGCAACGGCTACAAAAGACAGGATAAAAAAGATGAGATAGTTCTGACCGACGGTTTTATGCGATTGAAAAGATAAATCTTATTCCGCTCTGTAAATCAGGGTATTGCAGTTCTCTTTTTTCAAAATTTGGTTTGCTGTGTTTTGAAGCTCATTGAGCTTAACAGCATCAATTTTTTCCATATCCTGATTGCAATAATTGACATCACCGGCATTGGCCGCAAATGCGATGTTCATCACCCGGTTAAGCAGTTCTACTTCACCAAAACCTATGGTGGCTTTTGCCTGGTTTTTTATTTTCGAAAACTCGGTTTGGGATATTTCTTCTGATTTAATAGTATCCAAAACTTTTTCTATCTCACCTTCAGCAGTTTCAATGTCTACACCTTGATTGAGGTGTCCAGAAATTACCAGTAAGCCTGGATCCAATGAACCCGTTGAATAGGCCGAGATACTATTGAAAAGTTTTTTTTCTTTGACCAAAACCTGATTCAATCTTGCAGATTTTCCTCTGCCGAGTACATCGCTTATCAAATCAGCCTCAAAATAGCCATTTTCGTATCTTCCCGGTACGTGATAAGCCTTGTAAAGGGCATTTAATGGTACTTTTGCCGATGTCTCAAGCCTTCTTTCCTGCATTTGAACGGGTTCTTTAGGTAAATTTCGGACAGCAATTTTACCTGCCGAAATTCCTCCAAACCATTTCTCACAAAGGCCTTCAACCTCTTTTAAGTTAACATTTCCACCAATTACCAGCGTAGCGTTATTGGGCAGATAGTGCGAATAGAAAAATTCTTTCACATCTTCCATGGTTGCATTTTCGATATGGGAGATTTCTTTGCCAATGGTAGCCCAGCGGTAAGGATGCACATGGTAAGCCAATGGTCTGAGCTTAAGCCAGATATCGCCGTAAGGTTGGTTGAGATACCGTTGTTTAAATTCCTCAATCACCACATTTCTTTGGACTTCCAAAACTTTCGGGTCAAAAGATAGACTTAACATACGGTCTGATTCCAGCCAGAATGCAGTCTCTAAGTTATTGACAGGTAGTGTGATATAATAATTGGTGATGTCAGGTGATGTAAAAGCATTGTTTTCCCCGCCTACCCTTTGCAAAGGCTCATCGTAAGAGGGAATATTTTTTGAGCCCCCAAACATCAGATGTTCAAACAAATGGGCAAATCCCGTTTTTTCAGGATTTTCATCCCTGGAACCAACATTGTAACAAATATTAAAAGCTGCTATCGGACTCGATTTATCCTGATGCACATATACTTTCAAGCCGTTTTTTAATTCAAAATGTTGGTATTCTATCATAAGTAAAATAAGATTGCCACAAAAATATGCTTAATTTTACGAGCAGAAAAGAATAATATGAATATACGTATCGGGCATGGCTACGATGTACATCAGTTGGCCGAAGGTTATGAGTTGAGTTTGGGTGGAATAAAAATCCCGCATACTGTGGGTTCAATGGGGCATTCTGACGCCGATGTGCTTTTGCATGCTATCTGTGATGCACTTTTGGGAGCACTTTCTTTAGGTGATATCGGGAAACATTTCAAAAATACTGACCCCCAATGGAGAGGTATGGACAGCAAGGTTTTCCTCACCAAAGTAACCGAAATGATAGGAGAGAAGGGCTACAGAGTCGGGAATATTGATAGTACGTTGATATTGGAAGAACCCAAAATTGGAAAGTATATACCTGAAATGAAAATTGCCATAGCCCAATGCTGCAATATTGAACCGGATGATGTTTCTATAAAGGCCACTACCTCCGAAACAATGGGTTTTGTGGGTAAAAAAGAAGGTCTGGAAGCTCATGCCGTGTGTTTGATTTATAAGGATTAAGAATTTTAAAAACCTTCAAATCTCATCTTTTTAAAATTTATTTTAAGTAATTTTGTAAAAAAAATATAACAATGGAACACCGCCTTAGGGGAGTTGGAGTAGCTCTGATTACTCCTTTTGATGAAAACAATAACATTGATTTTGCCGGCCTGTTAAAACTGATGGAATTCAATGCTGAAAATGGAACCGATTACTTTGTAGTGAATGGTACTACCGGCGAGTCAGCTACAACCACCAACGAAGAAAAAATAGCCCTTTTAGATTTTGTCAGAAAGAATAATCGCTGGAATCTCCCAATTGTTTATGGCGTGGGCTCCAACAATACTGCTGATGTGATTCATAAGCTTAAAACCACCGATTTGACCGGTGTTGAGGCTGTTTTGTCGGTATGTCCTTATTATAACAAACCATCTCAGGCGGGTATCACAGCTCACTTTCAGGCCATTGCTGATGCCTCTCCGCTTCCTGTGATTTTATATAATGTGCCCGGTCGTACCGTAGCAACTATTCAAGTACCTACGGCAGTAGAGTTGGCCAAGCATCCCAATATTATCGGTCTGAAAGATGCCTCTTGCAGCATGGAGATCGCCCTCGAGCTTACCAAAAAAATGCCTGAGAATTTTATTTTGCTTTCAGGTGATGACAACCTCGTTACTCCACAGATTAGCCTTGGTTTTCAGGGAGTTATTTCGGTGATAGCCAATGGTTTTCCGAAAGAATTTGCTGAAATGACCCATGCTGCCCTAAATGGAGATTTCAAAACTGCTTCAAAAATTCAGAACCGTTTCCATGATTTTGATACTTTACTTTATGTTGAATCCAACCCTGTAGGTATCAAAATGGTGTGTGAAATTCGTGGAATATGTGACGGAAGAGTACGCTTACCTTTGGTAAAAGCCACTGATGGACTACGTCAGCAATTGATTGATTCAATGAAAAAAGAAGATTTTTTATAATTGAAAATATTCCTGAAAATATTGCTCCTGTCCTGTTTCGGACTCACAAACCAGCTTTCAGCTCAGGAGCTTGATATTAAATTGCTAAGGAAAATCAATCTAAACCGGTATAAACAATTTGATGGTGAGCTGCAATTAGTTAATCAATCAGCTGATTTCGTAGCTGTGAGCACGCCTGTTATTTTGCTTTCCGCCGGATTTCTGAAAAACGATGCCCGCCTTAAAAAAGAAGGCACCAACGCTGCCCTTTCAGTTATCGGTGCTTATGGGGTAGGGTATATTTTGAAAAAAACCGTTAATAGGGCCCGACCCTATGAAGTTTACAAAGATATCCAGAATTTTGCGGTCGAAAACGACGCCTCTTTTCCAAGTGGAGCCACTTCGGTTTCTTTTGCTACAGCTACCAGTCTGTCATTGAGTTATCCCAAATGGTACGTTATCGTACCAAGCTATCTATATGCAGGTACCGTGGGTTATTCCAGGCTGCACCTTGGGGTGCATTACCCGTCTGATGTACTAGCCGGAGCGGTTTTGGGTGCTGGCTCTGCTGTGGTAAGCAGGGCATTAAACAAATGGGTAACCAATGGGCTTAGAAAAAAGAAACTCAAATCGAACTGAAACTACCTGTTTTTTGGTTTTAAGAATATCATGGAAAGCAGAAAAGAAAAGATAATATCCTATATTAAAAAACTCGGATGGGCCGGGTTTTTCTTTTTCCTCATCAAAGGACTCACGCTCTATGTGTTTTTGCCCTTATTGGTCGCAAACGGGCTCATAAATTGTGAATAATGCTTTCGTTTTTTGAATTAAAAAATGGCAACCTACCGTATAGATTTTGCTGAAGCGATTGCCGAATCAAAATTAGATAAGCTCAAAAATATTGCTTTCGATACCAAAGATCAGATAGCCTGGTCCCGGACAGGCATATCGATTGATTCCAATGATTTGTCCGAAAGTCTTCCTGAAATCATTGAGAAGATCTCATCGCAGCAGGTCAGGTTTAATCTCGTTTCGCAGACTTTCAAAGTGCTCAATTACAGCTGTGCTGCTTGTGCCAACAGTGCCGAGACCGTCCTGAAATATGTAGATGGCGTGGTGTCATCGTCGGCCAACTATGCCAATCACTCGGCCTCAGTAACCTATTTACCTCAACTCACTTCTCCTCAGATTTTTAAAGAACGATTGCAGGAAATAGGCTTTGATTTGATTCTCGAGAAAAGTTTTGATTTCGAAAAGGCACAAAATCAGAAGTTTGAAAGGCAAAAAAAAGAACTTTATCTCTCTGCCTTTTTTGCGGTTCCGCTTTTTGCTTTGGGAATGTTTTTCATGGATTGGCAGCACATGCCAATGGTTTCCTTGATTTTAGCTACTCCTCTGGTATTTTATTTTGGCCGCCATTTCTTTATCAATGCCTGGAAAAAACTTTTGGTAAAAGATACTAATATGGATACCTTGGTGGCTCTCAGCACAGGAGTAGCATATTTTTTTAGTGTTTACACGATGATTTTTCCTCACGCTTTCGGGCATCATGGCCACTCACAGGTATATTTTGAATCCGCCGGTATCGTCGTGTTTTTTGTTCTTTTGGGAAAATATCTGGAAGATTTCGCCAAAAACCGGGCATCAGATGCCATCAAAAAACTGATGGAACTCAATTCCAGGTCTGTAAGGATTATCCAGGATGGAAAGGAAACTATAGGAAACGTAGAAAATATTGTTAAGGGTCATATTTTGAGGGTATTAGCCGGAGAAAAAATTCCTTTGGATGGTATAGTGGTTTCGGGGCAGTCACATGTATCCGAAAGTATGATCAATGGTGAGCCAATTCCCAATCTAAAACTTACCGGAGATAAACTTTTTGCCGGAACGCTCAATCAGGAAGGTGTTTTGGAGTTTAGAGTCGAAAAGATTTATTCCGAAACTTATCTTTCTCAAATCATCAAAAAAGTAGAAACAGCACTTTCGTCCAAGGCACCCGTTCAGAAAAAGGTGGATCAGGTTTCAAGGATATTTGTGCCCATGGTCATCAGCATTTCGATTCTGAGTTTTCTGGTTTGGTATTTTATCTTCCATAATTTTGACCTCGCTTTACTTTCATTTATTACAGTGCTGGTGGTAGCCTGCCCTTGTGCCATGGGTCTTGCTACGCCTACGGCTTTGATGGTGGGAATAGGTAAAGGGGCAGCTAATGGCATTTTGATCAAAAACGCCGAGTCATTGGAAAAAGCCGGGAAAATCACCGATTTGGTGTTGGATAAAACCGGAACACTAACCAAAGGAAAGCCGGATATTGTTTCTGAAAATTGGTATGACTCGGCAGCTATTTACCCAAAAATCCTGGTCAATATTGAAAGAAACTCTACGCATCCCATGGCCAAAGCCATAGCCGGGCATTTTCCTGACGAAGAAGAAATCAATATTGAGCAAGTCGAAAACATTAGTGGGAAAGGCATAAAAGCAACTTTTGAAGGTGAAAGCTATTTGGCAGGTAATGAGCAGTTTATGCTGGAAAATGGTGTAAAAATCACTGTAAAATCGAATGCCTCAATAATATATTTTGCAAAAAACAATACCCTCCTTGCTGATTTTGAAGTGGGTGATACCCTCAAAACCGACGTAAAAGCCGATATCACCGCTTTACAAAGAATGGGTATCAAATTGCATCTGCTGTCGGGCGACAAACAGCAGGTGGTGAAAGACCTGGCGGAAAGTTTGGGAATAGATCAGGCCCGAGGCGAAGTGTTGCCTGACCAAAAAGGTGATTATGTACAAAAACTGAAAGGAAACGCCGATATGGTGGCTATGGTAGGTGATGGCATAAACGATGCCGTGGCACTGGCCAATGCTGATGTGTCGGTTGCCATAGGAGATGGCTCCGATGCCGCCAAGGAAGTTGCGGACATTACGGTGCTCGGTACTGATATTTCGACGGTCAAAAAGGCCATCAACCTTTCGAAGTTTACGACCAGTACCATTTATCAAAATCTTTTCTGGGCGTTTATTTACAACACATTGATGATACCTGTTGCCGCCGGAATTTTGTATTTTTACAACGGATTTCTGATGTCGCCCATGCTGGCGAGTGCGGCTATGGCCATGAGCTCGGTGTCGGTGGTGAGCAACAGCCTCAGATTAAAATTTAAGAAACTTTAAAATACTTTTTCAAACATGAAATTCAAAACCAATATCAATTGCAATAATTGTGTAGCCAAAGTACAAACCACACTTGACGGCCTCGTAGGAGCCGGAAATTGGCAGGTAGATATCAATAATCCCGAAAAAATTCTTGACGTTAAAAATCTCGAAATTGCCGCTCAGGACGTCACCAACAAACTCAAAAGAATTGGTTTCTCGGCGGAGGAATTGGTGTGAGGAGAATTTAAGTTTTTTGGAAGTATATTTTTTTGGCTAAACCATTAGGAATAACCTAAATCAAAATATATATGCTAAATTTTAAATACCTGATTTTACTTCCAATTATTATTAGTGCTTTTGCGTGCGATAGTTTCGAAAAAAAAACGGAAAAGTTTGAAGAAATTTCCTTAAATGGCCTTTACACTTTTGCCCAAACTTCTGATCCTAATTTATGCAATCCTGATTCTATTGTTGGTTCTGATTGTGCCGGAGGTCTTTTTTATTTTTCAGAAAATAATAAAGTAATCTACACTTTTCTATGTTTAGGGTCTGATGTTACTTCTTATGAATTAGGAACTTATGAAATAATAAATTCCGAAATTAGATGTGAGTTTACTAAAATATTTGAGCTTCCTATTGATATTGAAATTGATTTAAAAAATCTAAAAGCCGATGGAAGGGTTATTGAATTAGTAAAATCAGACATTAAAATTATTAAACCCACGAAATGCGATGTTTTTCCATATTCCTTCAGCTTTTCTTTTCAGGATGAAGAGCAACTGAATTATGTTCTGAAGAAAGAAAATTCTGATACCAATAAAGATTTAATTGAGGGATTTCAACAAGTTGAAGTTATGAGAGATTTTTTGTGATTTAAAATTTAAACCTTTTTTTCCTCAATTCATATTCCTCCAAAATCCTCCATGGCCCACCGGCTTCTTGTTCAATAAGACTAATTTTATTAAAAGTAAACTTTGAGGGCAAATCCATTTTTACCACTTCATCAAATATTTCATCGGTGCAGGTTGAGTTTCGGGGATGCATTAAGGTAATATGAGGTTCTTGGGTTCTTGGCTCATAGAAGATGCCGTTCAGTATTTGTTTCCTTAAATTATCAAATGCTTCGTGCTTAAGTTTTGCGGGCAGAAAAAGCCCTTTTCCGTTTTCAAACCGTTCGATTTTTCTGAATTCTAGTTCAATCGCCTGATTATCAAGAGCAATTAAGTTAGATTTTACTTTTTCCAAATTTTCGATTTCATCTTCACGGCAAAGGGTTACATGTGCTTTGATGAGGCTAAATTGTACCGGGTTATAGGTTTTCCTTATCTTTTCAATTATTTCAGCGTCCTTTGTCTCTAAAAATAAGGTGAGCTGTCTTCGTATTTTGTCATTCATTTTTGGATGTTCCTAATCTGCTCAAAGATAAAGATTTTGAATGTAATACCGATAAATTCAGGGATATGAGCAGTGTAAAACGATTCAACTTAATAAAAACACCTTTGCTTTAATCCTTTCACTTTTTCTCGGCAGGCATTGGGTAATAATGAAACGCCAGATAAGCAATCTTCCATTCGCCATTTTCTTTTTCCAGGATTCTGGTTTCCAATGATTTTCCGAGAAACTTGCGAGTATCTTTTTCATAGGAATCTTGCTCAAAAGTGTACCAGGCCATGTCTTTGGTTATGCGAAAATTCTCATTGGAACGTTCCTCTGTGGATCCCACCCAAAGCGTTTCGTTGGCATCAAATTGTTTTTTCTTTTCAGCTGCTAAAGGTTCAAAGCCGATATAGGAAACGACTTTTTCAGGGTATCCTTCCCAATAGCCAAATTTCCGGAATGCCGACGATTGCAGATACGTACTTTTCCAGCCTTCGAAATCTTGTTTGTAATAGGATTCCGTTTCTTTAGCGATCACAGCCTGAATGGCAGCTTTCTCCTTTTCAAAATCGATTGCTGTTGAGTCAGTATTTTTCCGGGTACAACTTGAAATTAAAATCAAAACGCCAAGTAAATGAATAATTGTTTTCATGTCAATTAAAGTTTAAAGTTTAAAAAATTACCGTGATATTGATTTGGGTAGAAATAGTTTCCGAAATAGCCTTATGGTGATATTAGCTGTGACAATATTCTATAAATTAATTTACATTTCCATTATTTTGTTCAGAAATGTTTGAGAATCAGAGTCTTTGGGGAGATTATGATTAGTAAATGACTTCATTTAAAAAGCTGCAATATCACTTTACGTTGGGTCAGACAGCTTGCCTTCTATTTCGAGGAAACCTGGATCGTTGTCTTCTGACGTTCTTTATTAAAACTCGAAATTTTATCACCTTACCTTTTTGATTGTCCAACCCAGACGTCTCCAACAGGAAATAAATACATGATTCCGTCTGCCTTTTCTATTTTTTTAATTGAGTTTTCAATATTTTTTTTAAATCGTTTTTGGTCAGTGTTATATTCCTTTAAACTATCATAATTCTCTTTTGGAAAATTAATTTCCCAATCACTTATATTATCTAAATCAATTTTTAGGTCCCACTTTAAATCCATTAATTTTTTAGAAATTTTACCAAATTGAGAAGGATTGAATATAGTTTTTGAGTCTCCTGGTAAAAAAGCTTCGTTTTCGTAATAATCAATTTCTTCTTTGATTGCACAAACAACTTCACTTCGACCTATTCTGGGTGAACAGAGCCAAATCGCTAAATAAAAATCAAAATTTAAATTGATTAATTCATTTTCCCAATCTTGAAAAACTTTATATAGAACCTCGATTGTTTTTTGTTTAAGCTCACCAGAGGCAAGTTTGTCCCGACAGAATCCATAATAATCTTCCATTTGGAAGTATAAGCACTTATTTAACAAAAGTCTGTCTATGTCAAAATGTGAATCTTTATCGCTTTTGTATTTATTTAAGCTACTTAAAATTTTTTTTGCTCTAATTGTCCGTTTTTTCAAGGTATTTCGGGTTTTTAATTATTTAATTTATTTTTAAGACTTTTCGAAAGGAACATGACTTTTAATCCTTTTTATAGTATCGGAATGATTAGAAGGCAAAAACTGAAGAAAGGATTTAAATTTGTAATTTCTTATTTCTTTAAAATTATTATTAATAAAATAAAACCGGCAGGCATTAAAATTACTCCTAAAATAAAAAACAAAGTATTTAAACCAAAAGGAAGTCTTACTGTGTAAGCAATTCCTCCCATCAACCATCCTAAAATTGTAAGTGCGACTGTGCCGGTAATTTTTAGTCTTTTATTCATTTTATGTGTTTTTTCTCTTAATTATCTAATAAAATAAATTACCTAGTCATTTTTCGGTTAAAGTCCTTTTTATAAAAGTTTATTAACAAAAGATTTCCCAGCTTTAAATTTTATTATTTCTTTTTAACTAAGGGTTTCAATTCTTTGATTTTCTTGCTGGCTTGCTCAATGCTCGCAATAAACTGTTTCTCCACTTCCGATAGTTCATCTTCTGCCTTGCTTTGATAGACTTCGTATTGAGTTTGTGCTCTATGTTGAGCTATTTCAGCCGAAATATTTCCTGCGTGGGTTAGTACATCTTGCCGGCTCATACTTATGAATCCATCAAGCACTTCAATCCAATCTTTCATATACATGGGCTTTCGTTGCATGGCGTTTACTTCAGCTATGTCTAAATAAGCGGAAACCAGACGGTTTAATACTGCCAATTCTTCCTCAGAAAGGTAGTTTTTTGCAACCCCAATTTCCTGTTTGGTAGGTTTTTTACCTTTGAATGTGGTCAAGCCCATGAAAGGTAACTCGGCATTGGCTCTTTCAAAAATGATTTCGGCTGCTGTATGGCCGTGTGCAGCCCAATGTAACTTGTTTTGAACTGTTTGAAAAAACTGCTGGGTCATGCTCACCCGGGGATCATAGTCCAAACTTGTGGCATATATCTCAAGTACTTTCCGATAAAAGACTTTTTCTGATGATCGAATATCCCGAATACGATCCAGCAATTCTTCAAAATAGCCTCCTGACTGCTTCAGCAAATCATCGTTCATCGTGAAGCCCTTAATCAGATATTCTTTTAGTCGCCCGGTTGCCCAAATACGGAACTGTGTACCACGCAGCGATTTTACTCTATAACCTACAGAAATGATTACATCCAGGTTGTAGTGCTTAGTACGGTAGTTTTTACCATCTACGGCAGTTGTCAAGTATTCCTTGACGACTGAAAACTCTTCCAGCTCTCCTTCTTCAAAAATATTTTTAATATGTAGGCTGATATTTTGCTTGGTAGTTTGGAACAGTTCCACCATATCCGCTTGAGAAAGCCAAACGGTATCATTTTCCAGACGAACCTGAATTTTTAATTGCCCTTCGTCGGATTGATACAGCAATATTTCACCATTTGATTTTTCGGGAAGCATTCTTTTCAGTGTCTAAATTTTTTACGAGGCTTTTGGATACCCAAAGATTATGATTTATTTGCCTAAATTTAGGCTTTTTGTGCCAAAATTGATAAAAACTTGTTGGAAAATTGTATTCTTCAGTCAATTTAAATTCTGCTCTAAATATATCTTCAATTTTTTTAATGAATTTTAATATCTAATTAAATCTTTTATCAAAAAAAGTATTTCACGGTTTTGGTTAGGATTTCAAAGGGTAAAAAGGTTTTTTCTGGTTTTTTTGTCGGCTTGGGAAGGCCTCTGAGGAATTTTGGAAGTGCAATCTGCTTACTTTAATGCCGAGGCGACGAAAGAGATTGGCAGGTTCGAAGGAGGTTGTCTATATAAAGTTAATAGAACAGTTCAGTAAAAAAGTTATTTTTCATTTTGTTTTGCTGAATAAGGAAATCTATACAACTCATTTAAAACGGGATTTAGTTTTTTCATTAGATATTCATCTATTGCATCATCTGAACCAAATTTCGAAATTAAGTCTTTTATTTTTCTATTTATATCACTAAGTCTTTGATTTTTTCGGACTTTTTTAATACTTAAATCCTTTTGAATGAACTCATAATGGGTTTGAAACATATGACATGCGTTATGTCTTCGATATTCCAAGTATAAAAATTCAGATTCACTTAATAAATTCTTAATTGAGTTTAATTTTTCTATTAAATCATAATACCAAACGGCGTTAGAATTCCTTGACATCACTAGGCCTTCATGTATTTCTTTTAAATAAAGAATTCCAATTGTAATTACCTCATAAAATTTTATGTAGAATATTTCTTGATAAATGATATCGTATTTTTTCTCTAGTTCTTTGTTAATATAAAATAATAATCTCATCCATTGCTCAAATTGCCGAAAATGAACATGTTTTTGTATAATAAAATCTCTTAAAAATTCTTTTTCCAATACTTTTTTATCCATTCTTTCTTACGTTATTTAGTTCAAATATTTTCTTCTCTGTTTCTGTTAATAACTCTGGGTGCTGAATTTGCTTTTTAAGTTTGTCAACTTCTACATAATTGCCATTCTTAAACTCAATTTTTGATTGGTCAATTTTTTGTCGGTCACCAGAATAAATCTTCTTGTTAGCTTTGTTTTTAACTTCTTGCTGCTTTTCAATTTCTATTGCTTTTTCTGGGCCTTTTTTTCGGAATTGGACTGCGTTGTTTTCGGTAAAGTCTTTCAGTAAGTTTTCTAGGTCAAATCTTAAACACTTAAATGCATCGTTCGGCTCGTCTGAAAAATTCGGATACTTATTTTGTCCATGCTTGTCAAGCAGATTTATATAATCTTCGTGTCCTAAAACCGTGTTGTCAGCTTTATACGAGACAAGTCCCAGCGACCATCGAAAATGCAGCTCAATTTCTCTGTCGCCACAAACAAATTGCCCGAATGCAAAATGTCCACCTGAACTTTGTCCTGTTCCAGTAAGTTTAAAATGAAAACCTAAAGGTTCAAGGTAAGTTGAGAGGATTTTTACTCCGTTTAAAAGTTGTTGCTCCGGTGTCAAGTTCGTTTTATTGTTTTAGTGTTGTCTTTTAAAATTCCATATAACATCCATATTTACGCAATATTTAGATGCAATTGATATTTTTTGTTTAAATAGTTTATTTTCAAATACATATCTGAGCATAAATATTTGTTGTCGGTTAAAAGATTTAAAACTTGCAGACCGTGTGATCTAATTTCTCTACGAATATAAAATATTGATTTTGAATGAACAATGAATGGTAAGATTATTTCTTTTTCGGTAAAAAAGAAATAAGTTTAAACTTTTTAAGTCTCTCAAATATACCTCTTCCATTTAAAATAAATCCAAAGCACTACCGCGAGGGAGGCCATGCCGCCGAGGGTGTAAAAGTAGCCGTTGGGGTGGCGTAGCTCGGGCATGTGGTCGAAGTTCATACCGTAAATGCCCACAATGAAGGTCAGCGGCATAAATATGGCCGTAAACACGGTGAGGGTCTTCATGACGGAGTTCATCTTGTTGCTCAGCTGCGAGTGGTAGTTGGTGGTGAGGCTGTCGATGTCGTCTCTGAAAGTATCCACCGAGTCCAGGTTTTCGGTCACGTGGTCAAGCACATCACGCAGGTAGTTTTTTGACTCATCACTAAAAAAATGGTGGTCGTCTCTGATCAGCTGCCCTATGATTTCTTTCAGCGGAAACAGGCTCTTTTTCAAATAGATAATCTCCCTTTTCAGATAAAACAGCTTTTCCTGATGACCGGGCCGGGCCTCATGCAATATCTCTTCTTCCAGCAGGTCGAGGGCCTCTTCTATTTCGGTCAGGATAGGATAGTAATAGTCGGTGATGGTATCAAAAAACGAATAAAACAGATAGTCGATGCGGGCTTTTTTGGTTTTGCTGTTTTCGCGGTTCATGCGTTCCAGTATGGGTGAAAACACGTCGGTGTTGTCTAATTCCTGAAAACTGATGGCCATGTCACGCATCAATACCAGCGAAACCTGCTCGGTATCAATGGCCTGGGTCTGAGCGTTTCGGCGGGGTACTTTCAGGCAGGCAAACAGCAGATCGCTCTTTTCGTAATATTCCAGCTTGGCTTTCTGGGTGGTGTTGAGCACGTCTTCGATCAGCAAAGGGTGCAGGTCAAAGGCCGCCGCGGTGCGTTCGACGAGTTTGGTATAATGAATACCCTCCAGGTCGATCCAATGGTTAAAGCCCGGTTCACGTTGGCGGGCTATCTGCTCTATATCAGGGTTTTCGGTAATCAGTAGTCCGTTGGGGTTGTACTGTATCAGTTTAAGTTCGGCTTCGCCTTCTATGGCCTTCCCGATGTATTTGGCGGTGCCGGCAGAGCTAAAAACCTGATGTTTGGATATTTTCGGACGGTGCTTTGATTTTCCCATTTTAGTCTTCGGTTTTGATGCCAAAAAATTTCGGATTGAAATTTACCAAAAAAACTTCACTTATCCCTCTCGTAATGGCCGTATATAGCCAGCGGAGGGTTTCGTGGTCTATTTCGTTGTTTTGCAAATATAACTGATCAATAAAAACGGCGTCCCACTGGCCACCCTGCGACTTGTGGCAGGTAAGAGCATAGGCAAATTTTACCTGGAGGGCATTGAGGTATTTATCTTCTCTGATTCTCTTTTTTCTTTCTTTTTTGGTTTTTACCCAAAAATAATCCTGCATCACGCTTTCATAAAGTCGCTTGTTTTCTTCAATACTCAGGCTGGGGCTGTTGGAATACAGCGTGTCAAGAATGATGAGTGTATCAAATTCGGGCTCCTCGGGGTAGTCCACCAGCGTGAGTGTCACATTCTGAAACCTGAAGCCGTGCATTTCTTCTTCCCGTCCAAGCCTGCGTACCTGTGCAAACTCCCCGTTGGCGATAAATCCGGCCTCGGAATCTTCCCCCAGTACCGAATAATTGTTTTTGACAATCATCAGGATATCGCCTTTGTCAAGCTCGGCTTCCGAGCCATTTATGCGGTTTCTGATGAGCCGGTTGTACTGCACGGCGTTACGGTTGGATCGGGTGATGAGTATGGTGTTTTCCTGCCCATATTTGTTGTAGGCATATTGCAGGCCGTCCTCGATTCTGTCGCCCGACATATTGAAAAAATCTTTGAAACCTTTGGTATTCAGCAGTATATCGGGATTTTTCTCGGTCAATTGCTCTCTCAGAGTGGTGGCGTTGTGCAATATGCCCGATGCCTGCTGCTGACGCATGACCTCGGTGAGGGTCTGTGTAAAGACTTTGGAATGATAAAAATCCTGAAGATGGTTAATGTCCAAAGCCGGACTAAGTGACATGCCGACAGGCGGGAGTTGGGCTTCATCTCCAATCAGCAACAGCTTGTTTTCATCGCCTTCAAAAACAAAATTGATGAGGTCGTGCAGGAGGCCATTTTGACCAAATTCCCGCGTGTCAGATATCATTGAGGCCTCATCTACGATAAAAAGCGTTCCTTCGTTGGTATTGGGCTGGCGTTTGAATACTAAGTTGCCCGAGTGGGCATCTTCCACCTGCTTGTATATTTTCCGGTGGATGGTCTGCGATTTTTTGCCTGAATAATTGCTCATGATTTTGGCCGCCCTTCCGGTAGGGGCAAGCAAAACGCTTTTCCAGCCAAACTTGGGCAGCACCTTCATGAGCGTACTCAGAACGGTCGTTTTTCCGGTTCCGGCAAATCCTTTCAGTACAAAAATGCAACGGTCATCTTCGTCTTCCAAAAATTCCTCAAGCAACATAAACAGGCGGTTTTGGCCTGGAGTAGGGGTAAACCTGAAATTTTTGGCGAGAGCCTGAGCAATAGGAATTTGAGGGTCTGACATCTTATATAAGCCGAAAAAGCCCCTGGAAGGCTTTTTCGACTCTGGTGTATTTAAATATTAATGCATGTGTTTGAGGTTAAGTCCGTAAAGTACGGCGAAAATAGCTCCAAAAAAGCCAAATCCTATGCCTGCGGCTGCACTCATGATACCATCGTATATAGTCATAGGAGCAATGATGGCCACAGCGATACCAATTATATAAAGCCAGTAGCCTTTTTTATTGAGACCCCACATCAAAACTGCACCGATCAGGGTTAAAATGCTCGAAATTCCTGATGCAATGGCGGCGTCTTTTATGTTTTTCTCGGTAAGATTGGAAGAAACCGAATCAAGTATTTTTCCGGCAAATTCACTCTCTTTTTCTGATTTGGCTGAGGATTCGATCTGATCTTTGGCCTGATCTATTACATCTTGTCCCATACCTGAGGCAAATCCTGCCGATGAATAATTGGTATATGCCCCAAAAATCCCCCATGCACTTCCGATGAAAGTAAGAATACACAATACAGTAAGAAAAGTAGGTCTTTGATTTTCCATAATTTTTGCGAGGTTAATTTATAAAATGTTATTTTATGTCAAAAATATTCATGATTTTTCAAAATAATACGACTTAGTATTTAAAAATTCATTTACACCATAAACCCCAAGTTCTCTTCCATAACCCGAAGCATTGATGCCTCCGAAAGGTAAACTTGGGTCAGACTTCACCATTGCATTGACAAACACACTTCCGGCTTCAATTTTTTCGGCCAATTTTTCCGCTTTTTTCAGGTCAGAGGTCCAGAGACTGGCTCCCAGTCCGAAGTTTGTTTCGTTAGCAATTTCGATAGCTTCATTTTCGTCATGGGCCACTATCACACAAGCCACCGGACCAAATAATTCTTCTGTAAAGTTGGCGGAGATTTCTCTTCTGATTTTCAAAAAAGCAGGACTAAACATATTACCTGTTCTTTTTCCCGGAATAATCACCTCAGCTCCCATTTTAATCAGCGTTTCGACTTGTTTTTCTATTTTATCGGCTAAATCTGGTCTCGCAAGTGGCCCCATTTGGGTTTTGGCTGACATGGGGTCACCGTATGTGATTTGCTGTATGTGCCTGATTGTCAATTTTATAAATTCATTTGCAACTTCACTGTCTACAATCCATCTTTTGGCTGCTATACAAGTTTGTCCTGCATTTTGGAATCTGGATTTTACGGCCCACATTGCTGCTTTTTCCAGATCAGTGTCTTTCAAAACAATAAATGGATCGGAGCCACCTAACTCTAAAACGGATTTTTTCAAGTATTTTCCGGCTAATGCTGCCACCGAGGCACCGGCCAGATTGCTTCCTGTCAGTGTCACACCTTTTACAAATGGATGGGCGATTACTTTTTCAACTAAATCTATGTCAATGTATAAACTCTGAAATGCTCTTTCAGGGAAACCCGCCTTCAGGAATAATTCTTCCAAAAGGGCAGCAGACTTCCATGTATTGGGTGCATGCTTGAGCAGAACCACATTTCCACCCATAAGTGTAGGTATGGCAAATCTGAGAGCCTGCCAAAACGGGAAATTCCAGGGCATGATGGCAAAAATAGCACCCTGAGGCTCATAACCATACCATGTTTTGGGGTTGACCTCTGAAACGGTTTTGTTTTTTAGTATGTCCGCTGATTTTTGTGCATAATATTCAGCGGTCAGGGCACATTTTTCTATTTCAGCCCTGCTTTCTGCGATGATTTTACCCATTTGGCGGGTGATTTCCATGGCCAGAGATTCAGAATTCTCCCGAAGTACCTTAGCGAATCTTGAAAAAAGGCTGCATCTATCAGCAATTTCAAAGGTTTTCCAATATTTGAAGGCCTTTTTGCTTGTGAGGATTTTAGATTCTACTATTGCGGCAGATTCAAATTCAAAACTGGAGGTCATTTCTCCTGAAAAAGGGTTGAAATTATTTATCGGCATTGAGCATGTCCTGAATAGAGGTGTTTTCGTAAACCGAAAGATTGGCATCTCTGATTTTTTCCATCACGGGTCTGATCCGGCATTTTTCTTCGGAGCTGCAATCGTCACATTTTCCGTAGAAATTAAGAGAAACACACAGCACCGGGGCTATGGGGCCATCTATCGCCCTTATCACCTTGGCGAGGTTTATTTCTGAGGGAGGCATTCTCAGCATATAGCCGCCACCTTTACCTTTTACACTCGTAAGTATTCCATTGTTCCGCAATTCCAGCAAAATAGCCTCCAAAAACTTCTTGGGAATATTCTCTTTTTCAGATATTTCACTGATCAAAACAGGCTTTTTGGGGTCATCTTGTACCGCAAGTCTGGTGAGGGCTTTCAGAGCATATTTAGCTTTTTTAGAGATCATTTCAGGATTATTGTTATTTTGCCAATGAGGTTAACGTACTCAAAATTACCTTCAATTTTTTAAATTTCTAAATCAAATTTCCAACAATTGTCCGGCTAAGCATATTATTATCTCTAAATTTGCAAAAAATAATTGAGAATGGCAAAACCTGTAAAAATTTTTCCGCCACTTATTAATGCTATCAAACAAGCTTTGGTTGAGATATTTATCGAAAACAGAAAGGCGGATAAGGCGATCAATGGAATTCTGAAATCTAATCCGAAATGGGGCTCGCGTGACAGGGCTTTTATTGCCGAAAATACTTATGATATTGTTAGAAACTGGCGTAAGATTAATTTTATTGCCGGTGAAAATTATGAAAAATTAAGTCACAATTCTGTAGAATATCTGGTGCTTATTGGTTTGGTTATCAATGGTTATCATGAAAATAATCCTTCATTTTTTGATAAAATAGATTTAAAATTAATTAATCTCAAAATAGAAGAAGCCGAAAAAGATTTTTGTATAAAATATTCTATTCCTGAGTGGTTGGATAAAACTTTGATGTCAGAAATAGGTGAAAAAAGGTTTGCTGAACTCGAAGCCATGAGTCACCAGGCTGAGGTTTTTCTGAGGGTCAATACACTGAAAATTTCGAAAGAGGAATTAAAAAAAGTATTAAAATCAAAAGATATTGAAACCGCCGAAGTGCCGGGAGTTGAGAATGCATTGAAACTCCAAAAAAGGCAAAATGTTTTTGGTTGGGAGGAATATAAAAAGGGATTTTTTGAGGTTCAGGATGCCGGAAGTCAACTCATTGCGGAGTTTTTGGATGTAAAACCGGGCGAAAGGGTCATTGATGCCTGTGCGGGTGCTGGTGGAAAGGCCTTGTCATTAGCGGCAAGTATGAATAATTCGGGAAGGTTGATCGCTATGGATGTGGAAGAACATAAGTTAGTTGAGCTTAAGAAAAGAGCCAAAAGGAATGGGATTTCCAACATTGAAACCCGGCTGATTGAAGGAAAAACCATCAAAAGACAAAGAGAAACCGCTGATAAGCTCCTGCTGGATGTTCCGTGCTCGGGTTTGGGGGTAATCAAGAGAAACCCCGATGCTAAATGGAAACTCAGACCGGAGTTTATGGTGGAAGTTCAGCAAACCCAGCAGCATATTTTAAGAGATTATTCTAAAATGCTAAAGGCCGGAGGAAAAATGGTGTATGCCACCTGTTCTATTTTGCCTTCTGAAAATGAAAAGCAGGTAGAAAAGTTTTTGGCTGAAAATAAAGAATTTGAATTGATAAAAGACCGTCATGTATTACCTTCAGAAACGGGCTTTGATGGTTTTTATATGGCACTTATCCAAAGAAAATAACCACGATATTTCAGGATTATGAAAGTTTTGATTGTTGATGAAATGCATGATTCCATTGTGCAGATGCCCGCAGAGCTGGGACTGGAGGTAGATTATTTTCCCAATATTTCGATTGAAGAAGTAAAAGCCAAAGTAGCTGATTATGAAGGCCTGATAATCAGAAGTAAATTTTTTATTGATGAAGATTTCCTGAAAAATGCACCAAAATTAAGGTTTATCGGCAGGGCAGGAGCAGGCCTTGATCTCATAGATATTGAGGCTTGCAGGGTGCGAAATATTGAGATTTTTGCGGCCAATGAGGGCAACAGGGTGGCGGTAGCCGAGCATCTCATTGGCATGATTCTGAGCCTTTTTAATAAAATTTGTATCGCCAATCCGGAAGTTAAAGCGGGCGTTTGGAAAAGGGAGGAAAATCGCGGGGAGGAGCTTTTTGGCAAAACGGTAGGTATCATCGGTTATGGAAATAACGGTGAAGCAACAGCCAGCAGATTGGTGGCATTTGGCTGTAAAGTGCTGGCTTATGATAAATATCGGTATGGATTTGGTAACCAGTACTTGAAAGAGTCAACGCTAGATGAAATTTTCAGAGAAACTGATATTCTGAGTTTACACATTCCTTTAACTACTGAAACGCAAAATTGGGTTAATGCAGCGTTTTTTGAGAAGTTCTCCAAACCGTTCTATTTTTGTAATATAGCTCGTGGCGAAATCGTGGTGCTGCATGACCTTGTCGATGCTTTGAAGTCAGGGAAAATTAAAGGTGCCTGTCTGGATGTACTGGAAAATGAAAAACTGAGTAAATTGACTGAATCCCAAAAAGTTGATTTTGAATATCTTAGTAATCATCAGGCCGTCATAATGACTCCACATATTGCGGGTTGGACTTTTGAATCTTATAAACGCATCAATCAGGTTTTGAAGGATAAAATAGCGAGATTTTTGGATATTGTTTAAGTAAAGAATGATTGAATTTATTTTCTTATTTCCAATTCCATTATATAGTCATCCATCAAAAAGCCATTTCCAATGTCAATAATAAGCTCTTTTGCCTTTTTAAAGCCTATTTTTTCATAAAAATTCAAAGAAGGATTTTTCTTGTTTACATTCAGAATCAATGATTTCTGATTGAAATCAGCGATTTCTTTTATCACCTTTTCAACTAAATTTTTTCCAAATCCTTTTCCCTGGCATTCCGGCAAAACATATAATTTATGGATTTTGGTGGATCCGGAATCCTCATAGTTTTTTTCAAACGCTACAAAACCCATATCTTTTCCATCTTCTTTCAGAATTATAAAAATATGGCCTGCCTGAAGCTGAATCTCCAATGGGTGGTTGTCATACATCATTTTGAGCATGTAGGCTATTTGCTCAGTGGTAATAACGTTTTTATAGGCTTCTGGCCAGGTTTGGTAGGCTATTTCCCGGATTCTACCCAGATTTGCCTTATCAATAATTTCAAATTCAATCATAAAAAAATACCCCGAAAAAATAAATTTCCGGGGCAAAGATAGGTTATTTTCGGGGTTTTTTAATTTCCTCTTGGGAACTCCAAAGCTGCCTGAGCTGCGGCCAATCTTGCGATAGGCACACGGAATGGTGAGCAACTTACGTAGTTCATACCTACTGTATGACAGAATTTCACACTTTCAGGATCACCACCATGCTCTCCACAAATACCCACTTTCAGGTTTGGCTTGGTTTTACGACCTCTTTCAGTACCAAATTTGATCAATTCACCGATACCTTCCTGGTCGATTGTTACGAATGGATCATCGTTCAATAGTTTCAGATCAAGATATTTAGGTAAGAATCCACCGATATCATCACGGCTGAAACCGAAGCCCATCTGAGTAAGGTCATTGGTACCAAAGCTAAAGAAATCAGCTTCTGTGGCCATTTTTTCTGCCAAAAGTGCTGCTCTTGGTATTTCAATCATTGTACCGTAAAGATAAGGAATCTCTTTCATTGACAAACGTGTACAAACTTCATCATAAACTTTCTCCACGATAGCTTTTTGATGGGTAAGCTCATTTACAGTACAAGTTACAGGGATCATGATTTCCGGCATCACTTTTTTACCTTCTTTGGTCAACTCTGCAGCTGATTCCAGAATGGCTTTGATCTGCATTTCGGTGATTTCTGGGTAACTAACACCCAAGCGAACACCACGGTGGCCCAGCATAGGGTTGTTTTCATGAAGAGCCAAAACTCTGCGGTTTAAAACACTTAGTCTGATACCAAGGTCTTTACCTAATTGTTGTAGTTTTTCTCTATCATGAGGAACGAATTCATGAAGTGGTGGGTCAAGCAAACGGAAGGTTACCGGATGCCCTTTCATCACATCAAGGGTAGCTTTTACGTCTTTTTTAACATAGATAAAGAGTTCGTCAAGAGCTTCTCTTCTTTCTTCCTCGGTGGTACTTACTATCATTTTACGAAGCAAGAACAACGGCTGCTCACTTCCTTCACCATAAAACATGTGCTCAGTACGGAAAAGACCGATACCTTCAGCACCAAACTTGAATGCCGCAGTGGCATCATTTGGAGTTTCGGCATTGGCTCTTACACCAATTACTTTATATTTATCAACCAACTCCATCAAGTCACGATATGATTCGTTTTTATCGACATCAATATCTACCAATGGCATACTTCCCTCATATACATTACCTTTGGTACCATTCAAACTGATCCAGTCACCTTCTTTGATGGTGGCACCGGTTTTTGTTTTGAAGAATTTAGAATGGCTGTGTATTTCTATGTCAGCACAACCGACGATACAACATTTACCCCATCCACGAGCAACCAATGCAGCGTGTGAAGTCATACCACCTTTTGTGGTTAGAATGGCCTGAGCTTTGTGCATACCATCCACGTCTTCAGGAGAAGTTTCTTCTCTTACAAGGATTACTTGTTCGCCTTTGGATGCCCATTCTACAGCATCTTCAGATGAAAACACCACTCTACCTTTTGCACCACCAGGACCAGCAGGTAAACCTTTGGCGATTACAGGTGTTACTTTCTCGATGTTAGGATCAAGCATTGGAAGTAATAATTCAACCAACTGATTAGGTCCAACACGCATGATGGCTGTTTTGCCGTCAATTTGACCAGATTTATACATTTCTGTGGCCATTCTTACAGCAGCTACGCCATTTCTCTTACCAATACGGCACTGTAGCATATATAATTTACCTCTTTCGATGGTAAACTCAATGTCCTGCATATCGTGGTAGTGACCTTCAAGACGGCTCTGAATCTCGAAAAGCTCGGCGTATTGTTCCGGCATTAGTTTTTCAAGAGAGTCATATTGCTCACTTTGGCTATTTTTTGAATATTCGTTTACAGGAGCCGGAGTACGGATACCTGCCACTACGTCTTCACCCTGAGCATTTACAAGGAATTCACCATAGAATTTATTTTCACCGTTACCAGGGTTACGGGTAAAGGCAACACCAGTACAAGAGTCGTTACCAAGGTTACCAAATACCATGGCCTGAACGTTTACTGCGGTACCCCATTCTTCAGGAATCCTTTCTATTTTACGATATTCGATTGCTCTTTTACCCATCCAGCTACTGAATACCGCACCAATTCCGCCCCAAAGCTGTTCTTCGGCGTTATCAGGGAATTCTACTCCCAAAACTTTCTTAACGGTTTTTTTATAGTCTGCCACCAAGGCTTTTAATTCGCCAACTGTAAGTTCAGTATCCGAAGTGTAACCTTGTGTTTCTTTGATGTGCTCCAGTTTTTCGTCCAATACTTTTCTAATACCTTTGCCACCTTTTACTTCAATACCACCGGCTTTTTCCATAACCACATCGGCGTACATCATGATCAGACGACGATAAGCGTCATAAGCAAAGCGTTCATCACCACTTTGGGCGATCAGTCCTTTGATAGTTTCTTCGGTAAGACCTACGTTTAATACTGTTTCCATCATACCCGGCATACTTTTGCGGGCTCCTGATCTTACAGATACCAAAAGAGGATTTTTGTCATCACCAAAAGTTTTGCCGGTGATTTGCTCCATTTGAGCGATAGCATCAGCTACCTGTGATTTCAGTGTTGTAGGATACTGTTTTCCGTTTGCATAAAAATACGTACATACCTCAGTGGTAACTGTAAAGCCCGGAGGCACCGGTAGTTTAAGATTAGGGTGTCCCGCCATCTCTGCAAGGTTGGCTCCTTTGCCCCCGAGCAGGTTCTTCATCGATTCGTTTCCATCGGCTTTTCCGCCACCGAAAGAATACACATACTTTATTGAATCTGACATAACTTTTATATTAGGTTTAAATCTCCTAAAAGAATTTGTTTAAACAATTAATTTCTCTGCAAGATTACGGCTGATAAAAAGAGATAGCCAAAACCTTCATCACAAGAAAAACTGATTTTGGTCAGGTAGGGGAATTCGGAAGGAATACACTAAATCATTTAAATGTGGCTTTTTAGTATCTATTAAATAGAATATTTCGCTTCTATTCTTTAGTGAAGTTAAATTTTTTCATAAAAAAAATAACTCAATACTCCACCTTATCATACTTATCTTTCCAAAGTTTGAATAGCTCTTCTGCTTCGGGGATATTGATTTGTGAAGTAGAGATTTTGCGGTTTTCAATGGGGAGGTTTATTTCCTGGTATATAAAATCGTCGTCAAAACCGATTTTGGCAGCATCTTTTTTGGTGGAAGCAAATACAAGTCTTTGAGGACGGGCCCAATAGATGGCACCCAGGCACATAGGGCAGGGTTCACAGGTGGAATAAATAGTGCAGTCGGTTAACTGAAAAGTATCCAATTTTTGGCAGGCATTTCTAATGGCGGTTACCTCAGCATGAGCTGTGGGGTCGTTGGCCGAGCTTACACAATTGCAACCTGTGGCTATAATTTGGTCATCTTTAACAATAATTGCACCAAAAGGCCCACCCTTATTTTCCTTTACGTTTTGGATGGCCAATTCAGCTGCAATTTTCAGGAAATACCTGTCTCTTTCCGGGCTCATTTTTTGAGTTTATCTTCAAATGCTAAGGGTAATAACTGGTTGGCACCCGAAAACTCAATAGTACTACCACCGGGCTTATGTAGCAAAACCCTGTAATCGGTATCTTGTTCACGTTCCATTTCTACCATCACCTGGCGGCACACACCACAGGGTGTCACGGGGTTATGGGAGTGACTATTGGTAGCCGTAATGGCCATGGTTAAAATTTTCTTTTCCGGGAAATTAGCATGTACAAAATTGAGGAGCGTTCTTTCGGCACATGTTCCTGCCGGAAATGAAATATTTTCCTGATTATTTCCAATGAAAATTTCACCACTATCCAGCAATACCGCTGCCCCCACCGGAAAATTGGAATACGGAGCATAGGCCGTTTTGCATGCTTCCAGAGCTCTGTTTATCAAATTTTGGTCAGATACTTCGAGTTCCGCCAAATTATCAAATTGTCTGTAGCCTATTTCTATTTTTTTATTTTGCATTAATTTTTTTGAAAATGATTAAACCACTTCCAGGGCGATTTTCATCATGTTGTTATAAGTTTGTTCTCTTTCCAGTTGGCTGGCAGTTTCGCCAGTAATAATATTGTCAGAAACAGTTAAAAGTGCCAGGGCTTTTGCCCCAAATCTTTTTGCAATGGTGAACAATATCTGAGATTCCATATCTATTCCCAATATTCCATGTCTCTGCCAAACTTCCCAGCGATTGGGCTCCTCGTCATAAAAAGTATTGGTGCTAAAAACCTGTCCGGGATTGATTGAAATATTATTTTGGTGAGCAAATTCCACAGCTTTACTTAATAAACCATAATCAGCGGTGGCGGCATAGTTCATGCCTTTGAAGGTATGAAAATTGGCATCGCTGTCTCCCGACGCACTCATGGCAGCTATCACATCACCCAAACCTAGGCCCGGTTGGATAGCCCCACATGTACCTACTCTGATGATGTTTTTTACACCGTAATGGTTGATGAGTTCATGAACATAAATACCACAACTGCCCATTCCCATACCTGAGCCCTGAATAGAGACTCTTTTACCTTTATAAGTTCCTGTAAAACCGTACATACCCCGGGTTTGGGAATAGCATACGGCATTTTCTAAAAAGTTTTCGGCCACAAATTTGGCTCTGAGTGGGTCGCCGGGTAATAATACCGATTCTGCTATTTCGCCTTTTTGGGCTCCAATATGTAAACTTGTCATAATTTCTAAAATAGTATCTTGTTTTATAAGGCTCACTCATAAATCAATGTCAGAGTGATATGTTTAAATTTTAGGCACCGTATGGTATCCAGATATTTTTGATTTGAGTGGCATTTCTTAAAAATATTTCTCCAAATCCATGTTTTGAATCTAACCAATTTCGATGTTTTCCGTAGTTGACCCATGTACGTTTCATACTTTCGGTAGCCAATGCTTCCACTTTTTCACTACCTTCTTTTGAGCCAAAATACCAAAGTCCGTCAATATTAAAATGTTTGGCCATTTCTGAAGCAAGTTCCTCTTTTCTGCCGGTAATAATATTTACCGCTCCGGCAGGTACATCTGAGGTTTCGAGAATTTGGTAAAAATCTGTTGCCGAAAAGGGATGTTTTTCAGATGGAACAATAACCACATTATTGCCCATGGCCAATGCAGGTAATAATAATGATATAAAGCCTAAAAGTGGGTTTTCATCGGGACAAACAATGCCTAGAATGCCCAATGCTTCGGGCATGGCCAGGGTAACGTTTTTTGAGGTGGTGCTATGCACCTGACCATCGTATTTGTCGGCATAGGCTGCATAGTTAAAAATCCTTTGGATCGAGACTTCTACTTCTTTTTCGGCGTCATTCAGAGTTTGCCCGGTCATAAGTGCAATCTTTTCGGCAAATTCTTTGGCTCTGGAAGATAGATTTTCGGCAATAAAATATAAAACCTGAGCTCGGGCATGACCTGTCATGCTTCCCCATGAAGTGCTTCCGGCAGCCGCTTCTACAGCATTCCGGATATCTTTTCTCGTTCCTTCGGGCATCTCACCAATGTAATCACCCCAGGGACTAGTGATGTTTATAGAGTATCCACTATCAGGTCTTACTTGTTTACCGCCAATGTAATGTTTGGCAGTTTTGTCAATTCCAGATGGGTTAAAGGCTGTTTTGGTTTTCGAAATTTTTACTTTGGGTGCATTTTCCAGGAAATCCTTTTCAACTTTCGGTTTAACATATTCAAAAAGCCCTTCTTTACCACCTTCTCTGCCAAAACCAGATTCTCTGTAACCACCGAAACCGGACGCAGCATCAAAAACATTGGATGAATTAATCCAGACAGTTCCGGCTTTGATTTGAGGTGCGATATCCAGAGCAAGATTAATGTTTTCCGTCCAGATACTTGCTGCTAATCCATAACGGGTATTGTTGGCCAGACTCACAGCTTCTTTATGGTGACGGAAAGTCATGGCTACCAAAACGGGCCCAAATATTTCCTCCTGAGCGATTATTGAAGCTGCAGGTACGTCAGTAAATAGGGTGGGAGGGTAGAATTGTCCTCCTTTTGGACATTCCCAGGTAGGTTGCCAAATTTGGTTTCCTTCTTCAATCCCCTTTTTTACATAGCCGTCTATGGTATTCCATTGTGTTTGGTCCACCACAGCTCCAATATCGATACATTTATCAAGAGAATTGCCCATTCTGAGCTTCTCCATGCGTTTTTTGATCTTTGAGTATAATTTTTCAGCTACACTTTCCTGTACCAAAAGTCGGGAACCGGCACAACAGACCTGACCCTGATTAAACCAGATAGCATCCACTATTCCTTCTACCACTGAGTCGAGATCTGCATCTTCAAAGACGATGAAAGGAGATTTTCCTCCTAATTCCAATGAAAGTTTCTTGCCTGAACCCGCAATAGATTTTCGGATAATTTTTCCAACTTCCGTTGAGCCCGTAAAAGCAATTTTATCCACGCCGGGATGATTTACGATTTCAGCACCCGTTTTTCCGTCACCGGTAACAATATTGATTACACCATTTGGCAATCCAACATTTTTACAGATATCGGCAAAAAGTAAGGCTGTCAGAGATGTAAATTCAGCGGGTTTTAAGACCACCGTATTTCCCATGGCCAGTGCAGGTGCAATTTTCCATGATAACATCAGCATTGGGAAATTCCACGGGATAATTTGTCCGATTACTCCCACTTCCTGATAATCAGGCAATTCGGTTTCCATTAATGAAGCCCAACCTGCATGATGATAAAAATGTCTTGCGACCAAAGGAATATCAATGTCACGGGTTTCTCTTACCGGTTTACCGTTATCAAGGGATTCCAAAATCGCAAAAAGCCTGGAGTGTTTTTGAATCTGACGGGCGATGGCATAAAGATATTTTGCTCTGCCATGACCACCTAAGGCTACCCAAGGTTTCAAAGCATTTTTGGCAGCTTTTACTGCATCATCCACATCTTTTGGGCTGCCCGTGGATATTTCTGCCAACTCTGAATTGTCAGATGGATTGAACGTTTTTATAAATACCTCTGAATCGGACTTTTGCCATTCGCCGTTGATAAATAGCGGAAACTTCTTTTCAAATTTATCCAAAAACTTGTAAGCTTCTGAAGCGTTTTCGGGTGCAGGTCCATAAGTCATATTTTCGAAAATTTCACTTATTTTCATATTATTTTAATTTACCTCACCCCCTGCCTCCTCTCCAAATAAGAGGGGAAATTTGAAGGTGGAATATTCTATTCTAAATTATTGCATTGGATGACGGAAACCCGCTGAGTAAGCACCAGTTACATGGTGTTCGAGCTGACGTTCAATATCACCCAAAAGACTGCTGGCTCCAATTCTGAACATATTTCCATTGAGCCATTCATCTCCTAATTCTTCTTTTATCAAAATCAACCAATCAGTGGCTTGTTTGGCTTTCTGAATCCCACCCGCAGGCTTAAAACCTACTTTTGTGCCGGTCATTTCGAAATAATCTCTGATGGCTCTGCACATTACAAGGCTCACAGCCAGGGTCGCATTTACACTTTCTTTACCTGTGCTGGTTTTGATAAAATCACTACCTGCCATCATAGCTACCATGCTGGCTTTATAAACTTTGGTATAAGTTGGAATTTCACCTGTCGCCAAAATGGATTTCATATGAGCATCACCACAGGCTTTTTTAAATTCCGAAATTTCGTGATATAATTCTTCCCATCTGTTTTCCAAAACCAAATCACGGCTGATTACGATGTCAATTTCCTTTGCTCCGGCAGCCACTGAGTGTTTTATTTCACTTATTTTATCTTCAAATGAATTATTTCCGGCAGGAAAACCGGTCGAAACGGCTACGATTGGCAAATTAGAACCTTGAAGTGCTTCTTTTGCAAATGGAATCAAATTGTGATAAACACAAACACCGCCGACAGTAATTCCGGAATTTTCCATTCCCAATGCTTCCAGTATGTCCTTTCTAATAGGATTTTTAGCTTTGGCACAAAGACGGGTTACATTTCCTTTGGTATCATCACCCGCAAGCGTTGTCAGGTCTATACAAGTTACAGCTTTGAGTAACCATGCCGCCTGCCAGTTTTTTTTGACGGTACGGCGTGCGGGAAGTGTGGCAGCTCTTCTTTCAACTGCACTTTTATTTATATTAATATTTTCAAAAACCGAAGCATCAAACGGTATTCCGTGATTTAAGTGATCGGTTTCTATGGCTTGTTTTGCAACTGTCATATTTTTATTTTCAAATTTTAGGTAAAAATTCGAATAACATTTTCTCTATTAACCTATTTATGCTTGCGTGAGAATCTTTGCTAAATTCTCCCGAAAATCTGTTTGCCACAATTACATTAACCGTGAGAGCTCTATGGCCCATTAACCTGGATAAGCCATAAATAGCCGAAGTTTCCATTTCAAAATTAGTGATTTTTAAATCATTATATCTGAAATCAGAAAGCCTTTCATTGAGATGTTTCTGACTTATTCCAAGTCTCAAAACACGGCCTTGAGGTCCAAAGAAACCTGTAGCAGTAGTAGTTACTCCGGCGAAAATTCCCAATCCTTTGGCAATAGCTACCATATTTTCATCGGCTTTCACCAGATAGGGTTTGGGTAATTCGGGTAACCAATCGGTGTGTTTCATAAATTCACCGACAAATCCTTCATCATTAAGTTCCTTGCCATTTTTATAATAATAAATCAAGCCATCCAGACCTAAACCATACTCTCCGACTACAAAACTATCTACCGGAATTTCTCTCTGCAAAGCTCCTGATGTACCCATTCTGATAAATGTAAGTTGCTTATGCTCAGGTTTAAAAGTTTTGTTTTTTAGGTCAATATTGGTTACTGCATCAAGTTCGCTCAGAACAATATCGATGTTATCTGTTCCCATTCCGGTTGAAACCACAGAAATTCTCCGGCCTTTAACCGTGCCGGTATGGGTCACGATTTCACGTTTTTGGGTTTTAAATTCAATGCTGTCAAAATATGAACTTACCACCGGCACTCTGTCTGGGTCACCCACCAGAAAAACCACATCGGCAAGGTTTTCGGCGTGAAGATTACAGTGATAAACACTGCTGTCGGGATTAAGCACTAGTTCTGAAGACGCTAATAAATCAGCCATAAGTTTAATTTAATATTTGAGGTAAATAGCTTACTCCATTGGTAGAAAAATCTATGCCAAAAGCATCGGCTATGGTGGCAGCTATATCTGCAAACGTACTCCTTGTACCAATATTTTCACCTTTTTTTATTTTTTCACCCACATTGAGTATCGGAATATACTCTCGTGTATGGTCAGTTCCGTGATGTGTCGGGTCATTTCCATGGTCTGCCGTTATGATCAATAAATCATCGGGTTTTAATGCTACCATGAGTTTTGGCAAAAATTCATCAAATGCTTCAATTGCTTTGGCATATCCTTCGACGTCTCTACGATGCCCAAAATGCATATCAAAATCAACCAGATTTGTAAAAATTAATCCTTTATCTATTTGTTGGAGTGCTTCAAGTGTTTGATGCATCCCTTCAGTATTGTTGGCCGTTTTTACATGAGAAGATATTCCTTTTTCTGCGAAAATATCCCAGATTTTACCTACCGAATGTACCGAAATGTCGTTTGCGGTCAAAGCATCCAGAATGGTATGAGGAGGCAAAGTAGCATAATCTTTTCTTCTGGAGGTTCTTTTGAAATTGCCCGGAGTGCCTTCAAATGGTCTGGCAATTACCCGCCCTACTTCCAGATCATCTATCAGCATTTCCCGGGCTATTTTACATATTTCATATTGCTTTTCGATGGGAATTATCCCTTCATGCATAGCAATCTGAAAAACACTGTCAGCCGAAGTGTAAACTATCGGGAAGCCGGTTTTTATATGCTCTTCCCCTAGACTATCAATGATTTCTGTGCCTGAGGCTGAAATATTTCCTATGGTTTTTGTGCCTATTTTTTCTTCAAATTTTTTGATAAATTCATCAGGAAAACCAGTTTCAGTAAAAGTTGGAAAAGGTTTTTCCAGGGTTACGCCTGCAATTTCCCAATGACCTGTGGTAGTGTCTTTACCGGCTGAAACCTCAGCAGCTTTTCCAAATGCACTTAATGGTTTGTTGGTTTTTGGGATAATGTTTTCAGGAACAATATTTCCAAGTCCTAAAGCAACAAGATTAGGTGTTTTGATTTGTGGATATTTTTCAAAAATATGCCCTAAAGTATTTGCTCCCAGGTCGTTGTAAAGATTGGCATCGGGTAATTCTCCAATGCCCACACTGTCAAGCACGATTAAAATAACTCTGTTCATTTAGTATAGTTTGTCGAAAAAGGGCAGCTAAGTTAGATATTTTTTTGTTTTTCATTATAAAAAAAGCAAAAAATGAAATCATTATAGCATTCAAATCAAGGGATATCAAGGTATTTGTGTGTTTGGAGACTCATGCTCCATTTGGGATTTGATTTTATATAATCAATTATCAAGGGTGTCATTTTCTCTCTTTTGTCCCACTCCGGTTGCAGAAAAAGTTTACAATCGGGGTTTACCAAAGCGGCATATTTTTCTGCAAAATCAAAATCTGATTTATTGAAAATGATGATTTTGAGTTCATTGGCTTTTCCATAAATTTCAGGAAGCGGCTCTTTGAATTTTTTTGGAGAAAAGCAAACCCAATCCCAACTCCCGGTAAAAGGATGAGCACCTGAGGTCTCGATATTGGTTCTGAAACCAGCCGTTTTCAACGCTACTGTGAGTTCATTCAAATCGTACATCAAGGGCTCACCTCCTGTGATTACGGCGATACTTTTGGGGAACTCTGAAGCTTGATTCACAATATCTTCAACGGAATATTGTGGATGTAAATCGGCATCCCATGATTCTTTTACATCACACCAAACACATCCCACATCGCATCCACCTAATCTTATGAAGTAGGCGGCATGACCGGAGTAGTGCCCCTCGCCCTGGAGCGTATAAAAAGCTTCCATCACCGGAAGCGTATTGTTTTCGATTTTTTCCATATTTTGATGCAAAATTATGTGTTTTTTCGTTTTTAATTTTAGAATTGAAATATTCCTTTATGATTTGAAGGTTTTGTAATCATTTTTCCATTTAATAATCAAAAAAATTAATTTGTTTTTGTCAAAAATATATTTCTTTTGTGAAGGAAATAATTTTGTTTTAAATATTTAAAAATCAAGCGGCTATTAAAATGACAGCATCTACAATTAATAAATATAAGACTTATCTGTATGATGATAATGGGAAGCCTGTTGCACTTCAATTGGATTTGAAAAATAAGAAATTTAAAGATTATATTGAAGAGATGATTGAAGATTATGAAGATACTTTAGTTGCTATGGAAAGGGAAAATGGCGAAACTATTGATGCTTCTGATGTAGAGAGAAGAGTTCTGGCACTTCAAAAATAATTTGGAATATATACTAAAATATCATAAAGCTGCTGATAAAGAATTATCTAAATTACCACCCACCTTACAGCTTGAAATAATTAAGCTAATAAGAGAGCTTGCTCATAATCCAAAACCCAAAGGATATAAGAAACTTAAAGGGTATAAAAGTCTGAGGACTCCAGGAAAAGAATGTTTTCGAATTAGATTAAAGAATTACAGAATAATTTACACTTTGGAAGAAGCCATAATCACCATTGAAATAATTAAAATTGCCCACAGAAGAGAGGTTTATAATCAATAATATTCCATGAGTTAATTTTTTAGATAACACACCAAAACAAACTCTCAAATTTTCTGTTTTAAACCTTAGCCTTGTTTATTTTTGCACAAAAAATTCAATTTGATGTCATATTGTGATTCTTTCAGTCATTACGCCCGTAGAAAAACCAATCAGGTAAAAATCGGTGACCTGTGGATGGGTTCTGATTTCCCAATCAGAGTTCAGTCAATGACCACCATCGATACTATGGATACTCAGGGTTCCATAGCACAGAGTATCAGGATGATAGAGAGTGGTTGCGAATTGGTAAGAATCACTGCTCCAAGTGTAAAAGAAGCACAAAACCTGGAAAATATCAAAAATGGACTGCGGGAAGCAGGTTTTAATACGCCTTTGGTTGCAGATATACATTTTACTCCAAATGCCGCAGAACTCGCGGCCAGAATAGTGGAGAAAGTGAGGGTGAACCCAGGAAACTATGCCGACAAGAAAAGATTTGAAGTAATTGAATATACAGATGCCTCGTATCAGGATGAACTGAATCGCATCCGTGACCGTTTTTTGCCCCTGGTAAAAATCTGTAAAGAATACGGCACCGCCATGAGAATTGGCACCAATCACGGCTCACTTTCTGACCGTATTTTGAGCAGATACGGCGATACTCCCAAAGGTATGGTCGAATCTGCACTTGAATTCCTGAAAATTTGCGAAGACGAGAATTATTTCAATATCGTGATTTCTATGAAATCCTCGAACCCGCAAGTGATGGTACAGGCTTACCGGCTTCTTTGTCAGCGACTTGAGGAAGAAAAAATGAAGCCTTACCCGCTGCATTTAGGAGTAACAGAAGCTGGTGAAGGGGAAGATGGCCGGATAAAATCTTCAATGGGTATTGGTACTTTGTTGGAAGACGGACTGGGCGATACTGTAAGAGTCAGCCTTACCGAAGATCCTGAATTTGAAGCACCTGTTGCCAGAAAATTAATCGACAGGTATTCTCCTAATCCCGGAAATTTTGATTTGGAGGAAATTTCTGAATTAAAATATGATTCATTTTCGTACAAAAGAAGAAAGACGAGCGAAACGGGAATCATGGGAGGTCATTTGGTGCCAAGGGTTATTGCGGATTTTTCTGATAATCAAAATATTAAAATCGAGGATTTGAAGGCTATCGGTCATTTTTATCTGCCACTGCCCGACAAATGGGCTATGAATGACCTCGGTGCTGATTTTATTTATTCCGGTAAAAATCAGATTGATTTCATGCTTCCTAATGGGTTGAAAGAAATTCTGGATTTTGAAGCCTGGGAAAATCACCCAGATCAAAAGAATAAAATACCTTTATTTGATATTCACAATTATAAAAATGCTTCGGCTAATAATTTAGTTCAGTTTTTTGTAAAAATAAAAACCGGAGAAATTGATAGTGATTTACTTTCATTTTTAGAGAATTCAAATCAGGCAATCCTGATTCTTGAATCAGAAAGACCAAATGCATATCCTGATTTCCGTGTTGTTTACAATAAAATATATGATTTAAAAACACCTGTCATTCTTTCAAAAAAATATACAAATTTTTCGGATGAAGATTTGCAGTTGTTTGCCGCTACAGATTTAGGTGGATGTTTTATTGATGGATTTGGAGATGGAATAATGATTAGTGCAGAAAACAAAACCGTTGCCAACAGTCTGGCCTTCGGTATTTTGCAGGCAGCCCGTACACGTATGTCGAAAACTGAGTACATAAGCTGTCCGTCTTGTGGCCGTACCCTTTTTGATTTACAGGAAACTACCGCAATGATCAGGAAACGCACCGATCACTTGAAAGGAATTAAAATCGGAATCATGGGATGTATCGTAAATGGTCCAGGCGAGATGGCTGATGCTGATTATGGGTATGTGGGAATCGGGAAAGATAAGATTTCACTCTATCGGGGGCAGGAAGTGGTAAAAAGATCGGTAAATTCGCAAAATGCTGTTGAGGAACTGATTGAATTGATAAAAGAAGATGGCAAGTGGATTGAGCCATCAGCAGAAAATGAACTTTTAAAAACTTTATAATTATGGCTAGCTGGAAAGAAATGGTGAAAGTAGCACCTGTTTTTAATTATTTCTCACGTGTTTTTAAGAAAGATTCTTCCGGAAAATACCCATCGAGCGATAACCTGAGGATAATGCATGGAATCAATAAGATTTCGATTGTAATGTTTTTGATAGCTGTATTAGTAATGCTTTACAGAGCCTTTTTACGATGAATATCGAAGAACTGCGAGATTTTTGCCTTTCATTCAAAGGTGTAACCGAAGAATTGCCTTTCGGACCTGACACGCTTGTTTTTAAAGTGATGGGTAAAATGTTCGCATTGCTGCCTTTAGACCGTGAAGAATTGGTCATAAGTCTAAAAAATACACCAGACAGAAATGTGGAACTCCGCCAGGAATATCCTTTTATACAGGGGGCATTTCACATGAACAAAACCCACTGGAACATGGTTTTTATTGATTTTTCAGTTAAAAGCAGTCTGGTCAAAGAATTGGTTACGGATTCCTATAATTTGATCGTAGACAGTTTACCCAAAAAAGTTAAAGCAGAATTTCAGAATATCTAAAACTCAAAAGTGGAGAAGGAATATCTTTTTGTTTACGGAACACTTCTAAGTTCTTATGCAAAAAATCCATTCAAAAAGCAGTTCTCTGAAAATTCAAAACTATTAGGTAATGCAAAATTTTCTGCCAAACTTTATGATTTGGGTGAATATCCCGGAATTATCGAAAATCAAAAAGGAGAACATTATGTGGTTTACGGAGAAGTCTATGAGTTGTTGAATTCAAATTTTCTTTTTGATCTGGATGAATATGAAAATTATTTTCCTGAAAATCTTTTCCAATCAGAATATATCAGACAAAAAGTTAGGGTTTCTTTAAACAACGATGATTCGGTGCTGGAAAGTTGGACTTACTGGTATAAAGAATTACCATTAAAAGCTGTTTTCATAGAAAGTGGCGATTATTTGAGCTTTCTTGTTGACTAAATATTTCATTATTATTTTTTGAAATACTAACTTTGCACCCTCATTTATATGAACCTTAAAACAAACTATATTTCATTATGAATTTATCCAGAAAATTAATCTTGCTTTTCTCTGCGGGAGTTGTTTTTACTTCATGCGTTTCCAAGAAAAAATTTGTAAGTCTGCAGTCTGAACTGACAGCTACAAAAGCCGACCTTGAAAGACGAGGTGAAATGGTCAATGACTTCAAAAACAAACTGGTAAGCTGCGAGCAGGAAAAAGAAAAAATGGCTGCGACTTCGAAAGCGTCACAAGATGCCAAAGAAAGCCAAATGAATGATTTGAGAGCTCAAATCGCTGATTTGCAGAAAGTTAGAGATACTCAGATGCAACAAGTGGGTGGTTTGACAGTTTTGAATCAGTCAGCCAACGAAAACATCAACCGTACTTTGGCACAGTTGGAGAAAAAAGACAAGTATATCGGTCTTTTGCAAGCTGCTAAATCTAAAGCTGATTCAATGAATCTTGCCTTGGCGGTTAACCTGAAATCAGTGCTTAATGATGGACTTGATGATACAGATGTGGAAGTTAAAGTTGACAAAACAGTGGTTATGGTCAATCTTTCTGACAAAATGTTGTTTACCAGTGGAAGCTACAAAATTTCTCCAAAAGCCTTTGGTGTGTTGGAAAAAGTGGCCAAGTTGATTCAGTCTCGTCCTGACCTTGAAATGATGGTTGAAGGTTATACTGACAACGTGGCAATTAACACGGAATGTTTAGATGACAACTGGGATTTGAGTGTTAAACGTGCAACAGCTGTGGTAAGAACGCTTCAAAAGAAATTTGGAGTGGATCCTAATAAACTTGTAGCTGCCGGTCGCGGAGAATATAATGCCCTAACTTCAAACGATACCGCTGAAGGTCGCTCGATTAACCGTCGTACAAGAATCATTTTGATGCCTAAACTGGATCAGTTTTATGATCTGTTGAATCCCGATAATGCGAAATAATATTTAGATAATACATAAAAAAAGCCCGGCGAAACCGGGCTTTTTTTATGCGGTTAATACTCCATCTACAATTTTCAACTTTAATTTTTCCAGCTCCTCAAAACTACCTTTTGCTGCAAGATCGGCTTGCATAGGCCAAGTTGAAGGGTTTTGGAGGGCATATCGTGGCCCTTCATTTTTAAGAATATCCCCCAGTTTTTCCACCGAGGTCGAAGCCAAAGATTTAAAGTCAGTAATCCCCGATTTTTTCAACACTTCCACGATCTTAGGGCCAATACCTTCAATTATTCTCAGATTATCAGATTGAGAAGTTTTTGAAGGTTCCTCTGATGACGAAATCTCTTCATTTTTTTCTTCTGATTTTTTATTTTTTGGTTTTTTATCTGAAGATTTCTGCTTTTTAAGGGTCTTTTTTACATCATCCAGGTCGCCGCTACTGTAAAATTCTTCAATTACCTTTCCATCTTTCCATTTTCTGGTAATCAACTCATGCCAGCGTTGAGTAACTCCTTCCTCATTGGAAAATACAAACGAGAATTTGGAAATGCTGGTATCACCCATTGTAAAATTTCCATGTAGCTTGATATCATTAATTACAGGAAATACAGAAAAAAAATCATCCAGCATTTTTCTTTTCTCTGACTTGGTATGTGTTTTACCGCCAGCCTCATCATGGGTCAGAACATCTTCACTAAAATAAGTTTCAAAAGCCTCAACTATTTGGCCTTTTTCAATCATTTTGTCTAGTTTTTCCAATAATTTATTTTCCATAATATTGAGTGTTTTAGCAAAAATAGCAGGTATTTTCCCAAATAGCTTTGACTGTTGGTGACATTCAAACTATTTTTGCGTATTAAACTTAAAGAAAATTTACGGAACTTATTTTGGAAAAACAATTGTTTAGCATTTATAATTTTAAATTTATTTAACGACAATAATGGCAAATACAATAGAAGTAACTGATGCTAGTTTTGATGAGCTAATAAAATCTGAAAAACCCGTTTTAATTGATTTTTGGGCTGAATGGTGCGGACCATGTAAGATGATAGGGCCAGCTGTAGAAGAATTGGCCGGTGAATATAAAGACAAAGCTATAGTTGGTAAAATGGATGTAGATATGCATGGGGTAGCTCCTTCAAAATTGGGTATCCGTTCGATTCCTACACTTATGATTTTCAAAAATGGGGAAATGGTAGATAAGATCGTGGGTGCTGTGCCTAAGCATGTACTTTCACAGAAACTCGAAGCGGCTCTATAATTTATTTTATATATGAAAGCCTTTCAGAAACTAATCTGAAAGGCTTTTTTGTATTATAAGGCTTTGATTTTGTTTTCGAGCCAGGTTATTTCTTCCCAACTTATATTCAATGGCGGGGATATTCTCATCGCATTATCACAATATAAAAACCAGTCAGTAATTATTCCTAAATCAATCAGTCTGTCAATATTTTTTTTCAAAATATCAAAATTCTCCATTTGAGCGGCAAGCATCATTCCTTTTCCCCTTACTTCTGATACATCAGGAATTTTGCTGAAGATTTCTCTGATTTTCAGGGCTTTTTTCTCCATTTCAAAAAAATCAATCTCATCAAGAATAACTTTTAAAGTAGCCAGCGATGCTGCACAACTAACAGGATGTCCGCCAAAAGTGGTAATATGACCTAATATTGGATTGTTTTTAAGCACTTTCATTATTTCATGGGGTGCCATAAATGCACCAATCGGCATTCCTCCGCCCATTCCCTTAGCCGATAGCAATATGTCAGGAGCGATACCATAATGTTCACAGGCCCAAAATTTGCCGGTCCTACCAAAACCCGTTTGAATTTCATCAAATATGAGGAGGGTGCCGGTAGATTTACATCTCTCAGCGAGCGATTTTATGAATTCTATGGAAGTTTCTCTAATTCCAGACTCCGCACCTATTAATTCAATTATTACAGCCGCAGTGTTTTTATTGATTTTTTCTATCTCGGTCAGGTTATTTCTTTCGATTTTTCTAATTCCGGGTAAAAGGGGTCTGAATGAACGCTTAAAATGTTCCTCTCCGAGCGATAAAGCCCCATGGGTAGAGCCGTGGTAAGAATTATGACAGGAGATAATCTCTGTTTTTCCCGTAAATCTTTTTGCCAGTTTTAATGCACCTTCGACGGCTTCTGTTCCCGAATTTGTAAAATATACATTGTCAATTTTGTGACCATCCTTGGTAGAAAGATTTGATAAAGTTTCGGTGAGGGCATGAGCCAGCTGTACCTGAGGAGACTGAATATATTCCCCAAACACCATTTGGTGCAAATATTTATCAGTCTGTTCTTTGATTGCAGCCACCACTTTAGGATGCCGGTGGCCTACATTACTTACCGAAATTCCTGAAATGAGGTCGAGATATGGTTTTTGTTTATTGTCAAATAAAAAGGAGCCTTCAGCATAAACCAACTCCAGAGCCAAAGGAAAATCAGATGTCTGAGCCAGGTTATTCAGGAAAAAAGTTCTGTTGTCCATTGATTATTAGTTTGTTTCAAAAAAAGCAGCACTTCCTCCAACCCAATCAAAATTTTTGTTAAAATCGACTCCAATCATTTTTCCTCTGCTTAGACGGGCAAGGTTTGTAACCAGTTTTGGGTTTTTAGCTCCGTCAGGCCAGATGTACAACATCCTTATTTCACATTTTATCTTTTCTTGATTAACATCCTCAATACAAGGTTCGTAGGATATTTTTCTTTGCAATAGATAATTTTCGGGATCTTGTATTTCCTTTAAATCATCAACCGAAACATCAATTTTTACGCCTGCACCAGCGAAAGAAAACAAGGGTTTTAAAACATAGTTTTCCAGGTCTATTGGAAATTGCTCAAAATCAGATAAATATTTGCTTTCAGGAATATATTTTGAGCGAAATAACGGCATGCTAAATTTTGATACTCTGTAAAACCAGTTTGGATGAGAAATCCAGGTCGCAGAATGATCATTTAATAAATCCAGTTGAGGTAATAGTTCCGGATAGTTTCTTTCAATATCATCAAAAATTAAACGATTGTATATTCTTTCAATCGCTATTTTGTTTCCATCTTTTTCATAATACAGGTCTTTCCCCGATTTTCTTATTTTAGAAATACAAACTGCCTCTATCCCCCAATACCTTTTGGTTAATTCAAAATCCAGTCTGGTCTTTTGTTTTTCAGGATAAACTTCCAAAAGTATTACGTTTTTAGGATGCGAGCCATTCAATAAGAATTGTTGCATTTCTTGCTGGTAGGTCATCGTATTGAGTCTGTTAAAAAACTCGGAATAGCCTTTCTCTACATTAAAATGCTTCTTGTATTTCGAGGCCAAATAGCTTTGATAAGCAAATAGCGATGGAAAACCCTGCAATTCAATTAATTGCGGTTCAAAAACGCCATCTTCGTTTTTTGTAATCGCAAAATCTATAGCCAGGCAATTAGGGTGATCGTTTTCATTGTCGATAAGTCTTCCGGCAGGAATTGCTCTGTCTGTATTTGCTATAAAATCAGGCTTTTTGATCGCATCAATAATGTCACTGCAGGTATTTAGGATTTTGATTTTCAGTTCTTTATCGATGAAAACAGGTGATTCGGCAATTCTAAAATCCAGTACTCCGGGGAACTCTTTGTTGATTTCAGCTAAGAGATTTTGGTATTTTTCTTCTGAAAAAGAATCATTGAAATATTTTCTTGGCTCGGCTTTCACTTATCTATTTAGTTCAGGTTCAAAAATTTCAGAATATGCAGTCTCTAAAAATTTAGGAATGATGACGGATTCTGTAAGCTTAATTTTGTCAGGATCTTCGAGATGAGTAATCATTTCAAAATATTTTTTCTCGCCATACGACTCAATAACTGCCTGTTTTTTTTCTTCTGTTTGAAAATAACGGTGCATACCCTCTGCATCTGCTTCAGGATGAAATTGCGTACCAATGATTTCCGGAGTAAATCTGATTGCCATAATGGCTCTTTCGAGTGGTATATGAGGCCTTTCTTTTTCCAGACATAAAATTTGGGCTCCCAATTTTTCGAAATTTTCCATTTTGGGCTGCAATGCCTGATAATCTCTTGAATCTACCGCATGGAAAGGATTATCAAGACCTTGAAAAATATTTTCTGATTCGCCTTCCGAGGTTTTGTGAACTGGCATCACACCAAATGATGTCGATTTTCTTTTGTTAATAATGCCTAAATCAAAATGCTGAAACAGCAATTGGAAGGAATGACATATTGCCAACAAATGCCTTCGGTTTTCCGGATTTTTTTGATTATGAATCAGAAGATTATCAATAAAAGCAAAATATTTTTGTTCCCATTCAGTACCTTCTAACAGCGGGCTGCCAGGGCCTCCTGTAGATATATAAACTTCAAAATCAGCAGGTTGTGGAAGTTTGTGATTTGCCCTTACATCAAATATCTGATAGGTAAATGGTAAATTGTTGTTTTGTTGAAATTCCGAAATCAATGCTTTGATACACCGCATGCCTTCATTGGGGGCACCGTTATATAAATCCAATATGCCTACTTTAAACACTTTCATTTTTGTTGATGAGTTGCAAATTTCGGAAAAATAATCTTAAAGACCGAATCGGGTTTCGGTAACCATGTAGTCAACAACTGCTTTCAGGTCATGGGTTTCTTCGAAAACCTTCAGCTGCCTGTCTGCTCCGGTGCCGTTTTTAAGGATTTCATAGACGTAATTTACCTCGTGGGTTGAGCCAAGCTCCTCAGCGGTATCTTTGATAAAATCCAGGAGTTCGTCCACCAATTCACGGTAGCTTACTTCTTTTTCTTTTCCAAAATCGATGAGTTTGGCGTGAATGCCGTACCTTGCTGCCCGCCATTTGTTTTCATTGATCAGGTGTTTTCTATAGGTCCTGAAACTTAGATTTTGCTCTCTTAATTTCCATAATTTAGCAACCAATGCTTGCATAATGGCTGTAAGACAAATCGTTTCATCAACTCTTAATGGTACATCACAGATCCTGAATTCGATAGTCGGGAAAAAAGGATGAAGGCGTAAATCCCACCAGATTTTCTTTCCGTTGTCGATACAGCCGGTTTTGATCAATAAATCGAGATAGCTGTCGTATTCTGTGGCACTATTGAAATGCTCAGGAATCCCGGTTCTGGGAAATTTATCGAAAACTTTTGCTCTGTAGCTATGAAATCCGGTATTTCGGCCGCACCAAAAGGGAGAGTTAACCGAAAGTGCAAAAATATGTGGCAAAAAATAGCGGGCTTCGTTCATGATTTCAATCGCGGCATTGCGGTCATCGATACCTACGTGTACATGAAGTCCGAAAATCAGATTCCCTCTGGCAACATCCCTCATTTCGTCAATAAGCTTGTTGTAGCGGTCATCCTCGGTGATAAGCTGGGTTTGCCAATCTGAAAAAGGATGTGTGCCTCCGGCGGCTACATGCAGGTTTTGTTTTTCAGCCAAATCAAGCAGCATTTTTCTCAAATAGGTAACTTCCTCTCTGGCCTGCACAATATTTTCGCAAATATTGGTCCCTACTTCTACAACTGCCTGATGCATTTCCTGCTTGATGCGTTCCTGTAAAGTCACTTTGCCTCCTTCGACAATTTTTGACATATGCGATTTTAGCTCCCGGGTTACAGGGTCTATAGTCTGAAATTCTTCTTCGATTCCAAGGGTGAAAAGGGCCATATTTAAGCTTTTTTAGGGGCTTTGGTTTTGGGTTTAGCGGTTGGCGTAGTTGCATTTCGTACAAAAGTACCCCAGGTTAAATTATTCCCATCAGGATTTTGCCCTTCAGCTTTTTCTATCGCCATCAGTGCAGCATGCTCAACCACCCATTCAAAGTTTTCGTGGCCTACCGAATTCACATCAGCGTCAGGTGCAGGATTGCAAAAATCTATAGCGTAGGGAATTCCGTCTCTCACCGCAAATTCTACGGTATTAAAATCATAGCCAAGTGCCTGATTGAGTTTTAAAACATAATCAGTAATGGTAGCCATCAACTTTTTATGGGCTTCACCCTGGGTTTTGGGTTGGGTAGCGTATCTCAGATGATGCGGGTTTCTGGGCTCGTAGGGCATGATATGTACATATTTTCCGCCCAAACAGTAGCAACGATAATAATCTGTAAACGTAATTTCTTCCTGTAACATCATTACCAGCTGCCCTGTTTCACTGTGTTTTGCCCAGAGATCGTCAGGGTTTTCTACTCTGTAAACACTTTTCCATCCACCACCTGAATGCGGCTTCATGTAGGCCGGAAATCCGATTCTGCTAAACATATATTGCCAGTCAAGGGGCATTCCCAGATTTCTGAATGACTGATCTGAAGTGTCATCGGGACGCTCTTTTGAAGGTAAGAGTACAGTTTTTGGAACAGGTATTCCCATATTTACTGCAAGGCAATTGTTGAAAAATTTCTCATCAGCACTCCACCAAAAGGGATTATTTACCACTGCGGTACCACACATGGCGGCGTTTTTCAGGTAGGCTCTGTAAAAAGGAACATCTTGCGAAATGCGGTCAATAATAACTGAATAATCCGTTCCAATTCCTTGTTCCACTTTATCAATCAAAACCGGTTCAGCGATAATATTTTTTTTACCAGTTTTTTGGTTAACCCTGTCAATGAATGCCCAGGGGAAGGTGTTTTCCATACCAAATAATATTCCTATCTTTTTCATGTATTTGCTTAGTAATTAGATTTTTAATTGATAATTGTATTTATATATTCCGGAAACATCATAATCCATAGGGGCCAGTCATGTGTAGCCCATTTTTTTTCATCGTACCAATGATTTATACCACGTTTAGCCATTATTTGAGATAATCTTAGAGATTCATTTCTGCAGATATCCCAATCTGATGTGCCAATAATAATTTTGATATGATTAAATATCCAGCTTTCAGAATTGGAGACAAATTCCACCGGGTTGTTGAAATAAACATTATTATCATGATAACCTTCCATAAAAGTCGCGATATCATAAGAGCCGCTCATCCCAATAGCAAAATGAAACAAATCCGGTTTTTTTAATGCCAGATTCACTGCATGAAATGCTCCAAAACTACACCCGGCCGCTCCGATTCTGTGGGTATTATTCTCTTTTTGGATTTCCGGAATCAATTCATGAATTAGAAACCGTGTGTAAAGTTCGTAATTATAAATGCGATCATGCGGTGATAGGTATTTACCATAAAAGGTCTCAGAATCTATTGAACCGATGTTATAAGTTTTAATTTTTCCAGCTTCAATATATTCCTGAACACTACTAAGAAGACCCATGTCCCGGTTTTGATAGGCATTTCCAAGAGAAGTGGGGAACATCAAAATTGGCACTCCCCAATGACCGGCAACATATAGGTCGAGGTTTCGTCCCAAAATATGAGAATAAAATTGTAGGTTTCTTTCCTGCATTTGTGCTTAAATTTGCCAATTATTTAATCCGAACCTAATTCTAATAATTTTATTTTAAACAAAAAACCTTTTAAGGCAATTTTGTTAATTTTTTTGTAGAAAAATGACTCCAAAAACTTCATTGCAAATATTAAAAAACAATAAAATCAATTCTGTTTTCCTAAAAAGAGACGTGATTTACGATTTGATTTTGCCTTCAAAACTGGTACCGAATCAAAAATATCCGGTATTATATATGAACGATGGCCAGGATTTTGACCAGTTAGGTATTGCCGATATTTTGAATAATTTTTTCAATAAAACAAAGAAAGAATTGATTTATGTAGGTATTCACACCACCGAACTACGACTCAGAGAATATGGAACTTCCTATATTCCTGATTACAAAGGAAGAGGAGACCTGGCAACAAATTATATGCAATTTATGATCTCCGAAATGGTGCCTTATATTTTAAAAAGATTCCCGGCCTACGAGTTGCCCTCTCAAAATACCCTATGTGGTTTTTCATTGGGTGGTTTGTCAGCTATGGACATTTGTTGGGAAAACCCTCATGTGTTTTCAAAAGTGGGTGTATTTAGTGGCTCATTTTGGTGGCGTGATAAAAGTTATGAAGAAGGGTATTCTGATGATTTGGATCGTATTATGCATAATAAAATCAAAAAATCGAGCCATAAAAACGGTTTGAAGTTTTGGTTTGAATGTGGTACCAATGACGAAAAAGCCGACAGAAATAACAATGGTATTATTGATGCTATTGAAGACACCCTCGACCTTATCAAAGAGCTAAAAACCAAAGGCTATACCGAAAACGATATCGTTTATCTTGAAGTAGATGGGGGAGAACACAATTTTAACACCTGGAAAAAAGTATTTCCTGAGTTTTTGTCCTGGTCGCAAAGTTTTTAGATACCGTTTAAAAATTGTATAACATCCACATTGTCAGCGTAATCATTAAGTCTTGGGCATTGGGCATTACCCGGTGCTATAGTTGGAAATGGTAAGTTTAAATCACTTACGATGGCTTGAATATCATTGCTTTGGGTTTTGATTTTTGCTATTGCATTTTCAATATCATCATAATATTCATAAAACAGAACCGAAATAGGTGAGCCAATGGCTTCATCTTCTTTCAATAAAAGAAAACCATTATCAAGATGCAGCGTGCCGTTAACCAAATAAATTGATTTCATGTAATCGTAGTTATTATTGTATTTGGAGTGGTACGTAATGCCATTCCAATATTCGATGGATTCAAAAAACAATTTAAAATCATAATTCTTAGGAACGTACAATTTTGAAATATTTCGGCAGCCTAATCCAAAATAGCTAAAAATGTCTCCTGCGAGGTCTGAAAGCTGTTTTCTGGATTCATTTCCGGAAAGTACTGCCACCGAATTCCGGTTTTTTCTGATAATATTTGGTTTTTTTGAAAAATAATATTCAAAATACCGGGAGGTATTTCCACTTCCAGTTGCTATGATGGCTTCAACGTCGTTTAATTTATCCTGAATAATCCAATATTGACTAATGCTTTCGTCAATTTCTGACAAAGTATTTAAAAAGTAATTTAATAAAACCTCATCCTGACTGCTGGGCTTGACTACTGCGATATTTCCAGATAAAATCACATGAAATATATCCTGAAACCCTACTAAAGGCAGATTTCCGGCTGTTACGATTCCAATTTTTTTTGCAGATTCTTTTGTAAAATAGGCTTGGGGGTATTGATTGGTAAATTCAAAAATTTTCTTTTTATCAAGAAACTGTTCAGAAATACTTTTTACCGAAAGCTCAATATTATCAAGAGTAAACCAGGGATTTTTGGATTTTGCAAGGCTAAACAGCTCCAATAATTCATTATTTTTTAGTCTGTTTTTGAGAATTTCACCAAATTTTGAAAATAGTATTATTCTTTCTTCTAATTTCATTTTTTTTATAAATAATGCCACGAAACTGATTTTAGGTACAAAAATACTAAGGCTTTAAAACTTTGAATAATTATATTTGTTATTTAAATAAAAAACAGGTCAAATGGCGATTATAATAACAGATGAATGTATAAACTGCGGTGCTTGCGAACCAGAATGTCCTAATACTGCAATATATGAAGGAGGGATTGAATGGACATACGCCGGAGGAACCAAACTTACAGAGGTTGACTTTGGCGATGGTAATATTATTAAAGCCAACACTTCGATGAAACCCGTAAGCGATGAATTTTATTATATAGTAAGTGATAAATGTACTGAATGTACAGGTTTTCACGAAGAACCACAATGTGCTGCCGTTTGTCCGGTGGACTGTTGTGTGCCTGATCCTGACAATGTTGAAGATGAGGAGACTTTGATGGCTAAAAAAGCCTGGCTTCACGCAGAATAATCATTTAATAAATAATTTGGGGAAAGCAGCTCTGGATCAGGGCTGCTTTTTTTTGTATTTTTTTAATTAGGTATATATGTTCAGTTTAAATTATTAAGGCTTTTCTACTTAATAATTTTTTAAAATGCTATTTTGAAAATTATGTAAAATTGTTAAAATCAAAATTAAATTTTACAAAAAAATACAAACACAGAATTTTATAAAAATTTAAAATAAATCGTGCAAAATTAAAAATTAGGTAAAAAATATATTAATATTTCAAGAAAGTATATATTTTTTCGAAAAAACTTTCAAAAATTAAACTTCAAAATTTGATTTGGATAAAAAAATCATACAGGTTTGCTGAAAAATATAACATACCATTTTTTAATTTAAACCAAAGAAAATTATGAAGAGAGTATTTTTAACATTTTTAGGAGCAAGTTTGTCATTAGCAGCTCTTGCAACTGAAGATCCGACAAAACCCAATAAAACTGAGAAAAAAGTTGAAAAGAAAGAAGAGGTAAAAGCTGTGGCAGCGGAAGAGCCCAAAAGCCCATTGAGCTTTAGCGGTTACGTTGATACCTATTATTTTGCCAATTTCAATGGCGTTCAGTCAAATCTTGGTGCTTCAGGTTTTGAAAGAATCTTCGATCAAAAGGCTAATAATTTTCAGATTGGTTTAGCTCAAATGAAAACCACCTATACAACTGATAAAGTTACGGGGGTAATTGATTTGACATTTGGTAACCATGGCGATCTTGGAAACTACGGTAACACGATGAGTCCGCTTGGAGAAGGCATAGGAACGACCGGTCTTGCCATCAAGCAAGCTTACATTGCCTGGAAATTGGGTGCGAAGGCTACACTTACAGGTGGTCAGTACGGTACCAATGTGGGTTATGAGGTGATTGATGCTCCGGTTAACTTCAATTATTCCTTGTCAAATCTTTTCGGTAATGGCCCTTTTTACCATACAGGTATCAAGCTTGATATTGCTGCAACTGATAAATTTGGATTTATGGTAGGTGTGGTAAATGGATTGGACAGTAAGGATGATTTTAATAAAGCCAAAGGTATTCAGGGGCAAATTACCCTAAAACCAACCGATACCTGGTCAGTGTATCTTAACTATTTTGGGTCAAATGAAGGTGCTGAAGAAAAAGATATGTATAGCTGGTTTGATTTAACTACTTCTATGCAGGCCACTGAAAAACTTCTCGTTGGCTTAAATGCTGCTTATGGAAAAAATTCCATAGGTTCATGGGGTGGAGCAGCTCTTTATCTCAACGGTAAAGTTTCTGAAAAATTCTCTTTAGGAACCAGAATTGAATATTTCGATAACAGTAAAGGTGGTATCTACCTGGTCGATGAAAATGGTGGTGGTGTTTCTACTACTGGTATTACACTTACCGGAAGTTATAAAGTATCTGACAATTTGATGTTTAAGCCTGAGTATCGTTTTGATTCTTACAAAAATTCGGCTGGGACTTTCCAATTGTATGACAAAGATGGCAAATTGACTAAAAAATCTCAATCAACATTGGGTGCTGCATTGATTTTCTATTTCTGATTTTAAGTTTTTAATAATTGTACAACGTATAAACCTCTTTTTTTATGACCGCAAAAAGTGTAAAGCCCTCGTATGTGCCATTAGCAATTTTGGCTGTTGTGACTATCATGTCTTTAGTGTTCCCATCAATTCCATCAGCTATAACCACAGAAGGTATTAATAGTGGTGACACTGCCTGGATGTTGGTTGCATCGGCTTTGGTTTTGATTATGACTCCCGGCCTTGCTTATTTCTATGGTGGAATGGTTAATGCCAAAAACGTAATCTCGACCATGTTGCAGAGTTTTATCGCAATGGGAGTAATTTCAATTATCTGGGTTGTAGTAGGTTATAGCCTTGCCTTTGGTGAAAGTATCGGTGGATTTGTTGGAAATCCAATGTCACACTTTATGTTTAAAGGAGTCTTGGATGCCAAACCTTGGGGTACTATTCCTGCTATTGTGTTTGCATTTTTTCAATTAAAATTTGCTGTAATTACTCCTGCACTTGTTACCGGATCATTGGCTGAGCGTATCAATTTCAAGTCTTACGTGGTATTTATGGTACTGTTTAGCCTTTTAATTTATGCTCCATTGGCTCATATGACTTGGGCACCTGGTGGTTTTCTGTTTGAAATGGGAGTGCTTGACTTTGCTGGTGGTACTGTTGTGCATATGTCGGCTGGTTGGGCTGCTTTGGCGGGTGCCATTTATCTGAAAAGACGTCGTTCGCACATTGATAATAGTTTCCTTCCACCTGCAAATATTCCTTATGTATTGCTTGGAACAGGTCTTTTATGGTTTGGATGGTTTGGATTTAATGCAGGCTCAGCTTTAAGTGCAGGTCCTTTGGCAGCACTTGCTTTTGCCACAACCAATACTTCAGCAGCAGCAGCAGGTATTGCCTGGGTTCTTTTTGATGCTGCCCGAGGTAAAAAAGTATCAGCCCTTGGGTTTAGTATTGGTGTAGTTGTGGGCTTGGTTGCTATCACTCCTGCTGCAGGATTTGTTACTATACCTCATGCATTGGTAATTGGGGTTGTTGCTTCTATTATTTCCAATGTGTTGGCACATTACAAAACCAAAACAGCTCTTGATGATACCCTTGATGTATTTCCTTGTCACGGAGTGGGTGGAATGGTAGGTATGGTATTTACCGGTATTTTCGCTACTTCTGCTGTTAACAGTGTGGTTACAGATCAAGGTTTGTTTTTTGGTGAGACTACATTATTTATCAAGCACATGGTTGCCCTTGCATTAGTTTCAGCATTTGCGTTTATCATGTCGTTTATAGTATTAAAAATCACTGATATCATTGTGCCTTTGAGAGTAAGTGAAGAAGATGAAAAAATTGGACTGGATATTAGTCAGCATGATGAAGCATTGTTAGAAGCCTAAAACCTTATATTTGCAAAAAAATCACAATTTATTGTGGTTTTGTTGTACTCCAATTAGCAAAATACCTGCCTTGTGGTGGGTATTTTCTTTTTATTCACTTCACGAGTAAATGATTTTCAATTTAGAATCTAAATGTAAACTTAAAGGTTATTTCTGTTTAGAACTTCCTTATAGAATTGTAATATTTTTATATAATTAGCTAAAATGAAAAAAATCATTTTATTAGTTTAAAAAAGTCAATAATGATTAAAAAAATTGAAAAATAAGCTAAAAACTAGTTTAAAAAATTTAATAAATATGTTAAAAAAGTTTGAAATTATATTATTCAAATACAATTTGTACTTTTCTAATATTAAATAAAACTATTCCGAATTAAATTTTATCTAAATAGATAAAAAAGAATTTTAATTTTAAAAAATATAAAAAATAAAGAATAAAATTTGGAAAAATGAAACAAATGTATTTATTTTACTAATAGATAGAATAGTAAATGTCGGGTGGCAAAATATTTTATTTAGTACAGAATTTGTATTTTTTTTATATTTTTTAACAAAGTCTGAAACTCATATTTTTAACTTAAACCAATCGAAGAAACTTATGAAAAGAGTAGAAGCCATTATTCGAAAATCCAAATTCAATATGGTGCAAGAAGCTTTACATGGAGCAGGTATTGATTTCCTTTCTTATTGGGAAGTAAGAGGCCAGGGTAAAGTAGTAGAAGAGCGTTCTTATCATGGAATGTTGTACAATACCTCAATAATTGAAAGAATATTGATTAGCTTTTATTGCCAGGATCAATTTGTAGATTCCGCCATAAAAGCGATTTTAGCCTCAGGTCACACCGGAGAAATTGGTGATGGAAAGATTTTTATTAGTGATGTAGAAAAAGCAATAAAAATCAGAACAGGCGAGGAAGGTGCTCCGGCCCTTAATTAAAATTAATATTACATAATTTAAACCAAAGAAAATTATAATAAAATGGAAGATATTTCGACTCAATTATCTGAAATGACCACCTCAATCAATAGTTTGTGGGTGTTGATTGCGGCTTGTCTTGTAATGTTTATGCAAGCAGGTTTTGCTCTCGTGGAAGTGGGTTTTACCCGTGCAAAAAACGGTGCTAATATTTTGATGAAAAACCTGCTGGATTACGCTGTAGGATCATTAATATTCTGGTTTATAGGTTATAGCCTAATGTTTGGCGAAGATGTGTCTGGCGTAATTGGTAAAGTAACACTGTTTTTTGGTGATGATTCAATGGAGGGGTTACCTCCCTATACCACTTTATTTTTCCAGACTGTTTTCGCAGCAACAGCCGCCACTATTGTTTCTGGTGCTATGGCTGAGCGTACCAAATTTATCGCATATTTAATTTACAGTCTGGTAATTTCTTTGATCATATATCCGGTATCGGGTCACTGGACCTGGGGTGGAGGATGGTTGTCCAAAATGGGCTTTGTTGACTTTGCGGGCTCAACCGTAGTACACTCTGTGGGTGGTTGGGCTTCTTTGGTAGGGGCATTCCTTGTAGGTCCCAGAATTGGAAAGTATGTAAAAGGTAAGCCTGTGGCAATTCCTGGACACAATCTTGTTTTAGGTACTCTGGGTGTATTCATACTTTGGTTGGGTTGGTTTGGATTTAATCCAGGCTCACAATTGGCCGCAGTGGGAAAAGACAATGCTATTGCGGTTGCACATATATTTATGACTACCAATATTGCTGCGGCCGCAGGTGCTATCGCCTCAATGATTGTTTCATGGTTCAGATATAAGAAGCCTTCGCTTTCTGTAACACTAAATGGAGCCCTTGCCGGTTTGGTTGGTGTTACTGCAGGTTGTGCCGCAGTTTCGCCGATAGGGGCTTTGTTTATTGGTATCATTTGTGGAATCGCATTGGTATTTGCTTTGGAATTCTTTGAGAAAATTCTGAAAATTGATGATCCTGTAGGAGCAATTTCAGTTCATGGAATTAATGGAGCATTGGGAACATTGCTGGTAGGTGTTTTCTCTACTTCAAGCGGCTTAGCTTACGGATTTGGGTTTAAGCAGTTAGGCATTCAGGCAGTAGGGGTGTTTTCTACCATGGCCTGGGTTTTGGTAACTTCATTTATTTTGTTCAAAGCTTTGCAGTTGACTGTTGGTCTTCGTGAAAGCGACAGAGTACAGGAAGAAGGTCTTGATATTTACGAACATGGAGAGACTATATATAACAATCTATAATATTTAGAAATTAAAAAGAAAGGCACTTTGGGAAACCGAAGTGCCTTTTTTAGTGAATTAATACTTCCTGAGGTTCCGTTACTTCTACTTCCAGTTTATCATTTATAGTCACTAAATTTACATTCTTGGTTTCATTTACCAATAAAGGGTCGTATTTGGCGGTTACTTTGATGTAGTTATCTGTAAAGCCACTCATCATGCCTTCATTTTCTTCATTTTCAAATAAAACCTCTCTTTCTGTATTTAAATACTGTTCATAAAAATACCTTTTTTTCTTATCAGAAAGGATATGAAGCATCTTTGATCTTTCGGCTCTTTTATTTTGTGGAACAGAGGGCTTTATGCCTATCGCAGCTGTATTTTCTCGTTCTGAGTAGGTAAATACGTGCAGGTAGCTGATATCTAATTCATTCAGGAAATTATAGGTTTCGAGAAAAAGCTCGTCTGTTTCGCCAGGGTGACCTACTATGACATCGACGCCAATGCAGCAATCTGGCATTACCTCTTTGATTTTGGTGACTCTTTCCTGGTACAATTCCCTCTTGTAACGTCGCTTCATTAAGCCAAGAATTTTGTTAGACCCAGATTGTAACGGAATATGAAAATGCGGGACAAATCTTTTTGATTGTGCCACAAATTCTATGATTTCGTTGGTTAGCAAATTAGGCTCTATACTCGAGATTCTGAATCTTTCAATTCCTTCTACCTCATCCAGAGCTTTTATTAAATCAAGAAATAATTCATTCCTTTGGCCATTTATTAAGCCAAAGTCTCCGATATTTACGCCGGTCAGAACAATTTCTTTTACGTCATTTGAAGCAATCTCTCTTGCAGCTTTTACGATGTTTTCAACCGTATCCGATCTGCTGGCACCTCTTGCCAATGGAATAGTACAATAGGCACAAGGATAATCACAGCCATCCTGTACTTTAAGGAACGTACGGGTACGATCATTGAGAGAGTAGGAGGTATGATAATCCAGCTTTTGGTCTATTTCTGATGCAAAAACTTTTCCCGGTTGCCTGATTGTGGTCTTTTCTTTTTCAAAAGTCCCTAAAAGCTCGTGTAATCTGAATTTTTCGGCTGCACCAAGCACAGCATCCACACCTTCTATTTCAGCTATTTCTGCAGGCTTTAATTGAGCGTAGCAGCCTACAATAGCTACAAATCCATCAGGGTTTATTTTTTGAGCTTCTTTTACGATTTTTTTACACTTTTTGTCGGCATTATCAGTCACCGAGCAGGTATTGATGACAAAAATGTCCGGGGTGTCAGTAAAATTAACTTTTCTGAATCCTTTTTCCTCAAAACTCCTTGATATGGTTGATGTCTCAGAGAAATTGAGTTTACATCCTAAAGTATAAAAAGCGACTTTTTTCATATATGCTCAAAAATGGCCTGCAAAAGTACAAACAAAAAGCCCTCCAAACAAAGTTCAGAGGGCTCTAAGTGTTTATTTTTAAAGAATTATACGTCTGCAGTTTTTACAGTTTTGATAATTCTGGCAGCTACTTTGTAAGGGTCAGCGGCAGAGTTTGGACGTCTGTCTTCTAACCATCCTTTCCAGCCTTTTTCAACAGCGGCAATCGGAATACGGATTGAAGCTCCTCTGTCAGATACACCATATGAGAATGAATCGATTGAAGCAGTCTCATGTTTTCCTGTTAATCTAAGGTGGTTGTCAGCACCGTAAACAGCTATGTGCTCTTTTACAAACGGACGGAACGATTCACAAATTTTATCGTAAGTGCCTTTGTCACCGCAAGTTCTCAATACAGTATTTGAGAAGTTGGCGTGCATACCCGAACCATTCCAGTCAAGGTCACCCAACGGCTTACAGTGCCAGTTGATAGAAACACCGTATTTTTCACCGATTCTTTCAAGTATATATCTAGCAACCCAAATCTGGTCACCGGCTTCAGCAGCTCCTTTTGCGAAAATCTGGAATTCCCACTGACCTGCAGCTACTTCAGCATTGATACCTTCTACATTAAGACCGGCATCAAGACAAGCATCTAGGTGCTCTTCTACGATATCACGACCGAAAGCATTTTTGGCACCTACTGAGCAATAGTATGGTCCTTGTGGTGCAGGGAATCCGTTTGCCGGAAAACCTAATGGTTTGTTGGTTTCGTCGTTCCAAAGGAAATACTCCTGCTCAAAACCAAACCAGAAATCATTATCATCATCATCAATAGTGGCACGGCCATTAGAAACGTGAGGAGTTCCGTCAGCATTCAATACCTCGCACATTACTAAATATGCGTCACGACGCTGAGGGTCTTTGCAAATAAATACTGGCTTTAAAAGACAGTCAGATGAACCACCCGGAGCCTGTTCTGTAGAAGAGCCATCAAACGACCACATATCACAGTCTTCAAGTTTTCCTGAGAAATTGTTTTCAATTTTGGTTTTGCTTCTAAGGCTTTGAGTTGGTTTGTAACCGTCAAGCCAAATGTACTCTAATTTCGACTTTGCCATATTGTAATAATTTAATATTGATTCGGTTTTGTTTTTAAAATTATGTTACAAATATATACGTAGAATCAGAATAAAATTTCTTCATTTTAAAAAAATCATACTTTTTATTTCATTTTGTTTGAAAAATACAATTATTTATCGGAAAATTGAGATTTTAATAAAGATTGAGGTTTGAAATTTGGCTTTTATTTTGAAAAAAATTAAAATAGAATGAGAATTGTGTAAAAAAGTAAACCTAAAATTCCTGTATTTTATATTTTTTAAATGTTTTGGTGAAAAAATAAACCTTGTTTTTGATTTTTTTAAAAAATTAAATATTGTATTTTTCCCATATTAAAAAAAACTAGAAGATTTTTATTTATAATGAATGATCTTAAGTGGCATTTGATTTTGTTTCCAAAGATTTTCAAAAGATAATTTTGTTAGATTCCGGATATTTCCAATCAATATATTAGGTTAACCATAGGGCCTACTCTCAGTTATTTATTAGTTCAATTGTTAAACCTTTCTATTTGAGAAAATAAAAAAAATCCCACAGGAATATTTCCTACGGGATAAATCAGGATTATTTTTGAAAAGACTATCGATCCAGGAAATCTTGAAAAGATTTTTGTTGAAATGCTTTTCCCTGTTTCAAATCCAAAGGTGTGATTTTTGGATTATGATTGATTGGAATTCGTCCTACGTTATCAAATAGTAGCTCTTTTCCCGGTTTGATAAACCCAAAGCCATCATTGAAATCAAAAAACGCCCAGGATTCTTTTCTAGGGGAGAAAATGTTTTTGCTCCATGTATATTTATCGGCTTTCAATCTGAGTTGTTGTGTAAGAGTGGATGCAATATCAATTTGTGAAACAATTTGATGGTATTTAACGGATGAATTGATGACTCCCCCTGTCCAGAGCATGGGGATTTTAAAATTGTCAATCCGGTTTTTTGTATCAGGAAGCGGATGTCCATGATCAGCAACAATAATGACCAGTGTATTTTTCCACCAATATTGTTTTTTTGCATTTTCAATAAATTTACCGAGACTTTTATCGGTATAATTGAGTGAATTAAGGTATTGGTTTTCAGTTGATTCTCCCTTGATAACCTTTTCTGTAGGAGTTTCGAAAGGCTCATGACTAGATAGCGTCAAGAGTGTGGCGAAAAATGGTTTATTGGTTTGGTATCTATGTTCTTCAATAAATTTATCAAATAAATATTCGTCATGAACACCCCATTTTGAAGTAGATAATTCTTCCGGGAAATCATTCATATCAACGATTTTTTCAAAATTTCCATTGAAAAGGTATGACTTAATATTAGCAAACTCCGTGTCCCCACCGTAATAGAACTGCGTTGAGTATCCATTTTTTTCAAAATCTTTACTCAGAAAAGGAAGCGTCGCAGTTTTATTGGGATGTTTAATGATCGATTCGGTTGGCTGTGCAGGGTAACCTGACAATATAGAAGTTATAGCTTTGTCGGTGCGGTCACCCATGGCATAACAATTTTCAAAATATAATCCTTGATTTTTAAGCTTATTAAACTCAGGCGTGATTTCGATGCCATCTACAGAATTGTCAACTACTTTTTTGGTGAAACTTTCCCAGGTGATAATCAAAACATTGGGTTTATCTACTTCCAGATTAACCATTTGCTTTGGATTGCCGGAAGTCTTATATAGCTCTGAAACGGTTTTGGCCAGCTGTTCCTTGGGTAAATAAGTGTAAGGATTTACTTTATTGGAAGTTTTATTCACCATCGAGCTAAAGAAATTCCAGGGGGCATTGATGGCAGCAATATTGGCAAAATTGATATTTGAAAAATATACGGAGCTATGATTCATGGGGGCTATACCTACACCCCCTCTGATCGGAATAATCAATACCGCACTTAACAGGAGACCATAAATCAGGAACGGGAAATTTTTAATATTTTTCCAGTCGTATATTTTGTTTGCAATTATGCGATAAACGATATAATTAGCTACAAAAATCAAGATAATGAAGCTAATAATCAGTGGAATAATAGGTGAGTTTTTGATGGAGGCCCAGGCTTCTTTAGGGCTGGTAAGATATCGAAGCGGGGTGGCATCAATTCTGAAAGACCAAATATTGTAAACTTCCAGGTCAGAAACAATAATAAGCGTCACGATCACTACAAGGAAGAAAGTATAGGAAAAAATAGAATTTTGAAATATACTTTTCTTGATAAAATTGGAAAAGCTAATCCATAAAAATGGCAGGAGGGATAAATAACCAGCCATAGATAGGTCCATTCTGAAACCATGATAAAATATACCGAATACAGTTTCGAGGGTAAGCCCTTTTGTGTCTTCAATATGATATGAAAGAAATATGATTCTGGCACAAACAAAATAGATGGTCCAGAATGCAAAATAGACTAGCATAAATCTGATTCTTTCTCTCATTTATTTCGGAAATTTATTTAATTATGATAAAACAAATGCGTAATTTGCTTCAAATATAAAACGACAAAACCATTTTTTTAGAATTATGGCAGAACTTAGATGGAAAGCAATTGAAAAAGCACAGGACAGGTTAATTCCGCAGATCAATTTACCTGAAGGGAAAGTGACTGATTACTACGGAATTCACACTTTTACTGATGAGGCAATGAAGACCTTGCTTTCGCCTGATGCTTATAAAAAAGTATCTCACGCTATTAAAAGCGGTGAAAATATTGAAGGAAATGTGGCAGATGAGGTAGCCTCGGCTATGAAATCATGGGCGATTTCAAAAGGTGCAACGCACTATACCCACTGGTTTCAACCCTTGACCGGCGGAACAGCAGAGAAGCATGATTCATTTTTTGATATTTCATTTGATGGAAATGCAATAGAGAAATTTAAAGGGTCGGCACTAGTACAGCAGGAATCTGATGCTTCCTCACTACCAAATGGCGGAATAAGGGAAACATTTGAGGCCAGAGGTTATACAGTGTGGGATCCCAACTCTCCGGCATTTATTATTTATAACAGCACCGGCACCGGCACTTTGTGTATTCCTTCGATATATTTTTCTTACACCGGAGAATTACTTGACGCCAAAACTCCTTTACTCAATTCTTCAATTGTACTGGATAAAGCAGCAACTTCTGTGGCCAATATTTTTGACCGAAATGTGGAGAAAGTTACTGCTACCTGTGGTATCGAGCAGGAGTATTTTTTGGTTGATAAATCATTGTATAATTCAAGGCCTGACCTGGTGATGTGTGGGCGAACTGTTTTTGGACATTCACCTGCCAAAGGTCAGCAATTGGAAGATCATTATTTCGGCTCAATTCCTCCAAGAATCAATGCCTTTATGGTAGATTTTGAGCTGGAAGCACTGAAAATCGGCATTCCGGTCAGAACGCGACACAATGAGGTAGCACCGGGGCAGTTTGAAGTAGCTCCTACATTTGAAGAGATTAATCTCGCATGTGATCATAATATTTTGTTAATGGATATCATGAAGAAAACAGCCCAAAAGCACAATTTTGAGGTGATTTTCCATGAAAAACCTTTTGCCGGAATCAACGGGAGTGGTAAACATAACAACTGGTCAATTAAAACCGATACAGGTGTAAATCTGCTTTCACCGAGCACCAAGCCAAAAGAAAGCCTCCGTTTTGTAACATTTTTGATAAACATAGTAAAGGCGGTTCATGACAATGCCGACATGTTACGGGCTACTGTAGCAACGGCAGGAAATGAGCATAGGCTGGGAGCCAATGAAGCACCTCCTGCAATAATTTCTATTTTCCTGGGAACCCAAATGACCAAGGTGTTGGAAGATCTTGAAAATAAAGAGATTATCGAAATCGAGAAGGGAGAAAATGCCTATATTAAATTAGGCCTGAACAGAATACCTTCTGTTTTACTGGATAACACTGATCGTAATCGTACCTCGCCATTTGCCTTTACCGGCAATAAATTCGAATTTAGAGCTGTTGGTTCTTCTGCAAATTCTGCGACGCCTATGATGGTTTTGAATACGATCGTAGCCAAGCAATTGGAGAGTTTCAGAAAAGAGTATGATGAAGAGAGAGAAAAAGATCCAAGCAAAAAAGAGGGGATTATTCTTAAGATTCTGAAAAAATATATTAAAGAATCGAAAAGCATACTTTTTGAAGGCAACGGATATTCTAAAGAATGGGAAGAAGAAGCCGCCAAAAGAGGGCTTTCTAATATTAAAGATGTTCCCGACGCTTTGAAAGCCTATATTTCAGAAAAGACATATACGCTTTTCGAAGATATGAAAGTTCTGAACAGGAGGGAGTTGCACGCAAGGTACGAAATCAGGCTTGAAAATTATATCAAGAAAATTCAAATCGAATCAAGAGTAATTGGCGATTTGGCTCAAAATCATGTTGTATCTACCGCTGTAAAATACCAAACCAGACTGGTTCAGACCGCCAAAGCATTGCAGGAGCTAGGACTTTCGGAAGATGCTTCTCCGATAATTGAAATAATTAAAGATATTTCAAATAGAGTTAAAGTTATAAAAACCAATGTGTTAAGTATGACTGAGGCAAGGAAAAAGGCCAACAATGCCGACAACACCGTTGAGAAAGCCAGGATTTATTCTACTGAAGTACGTCCTTACTTTGATGTGATTCGAAAAAATGTGGATAAACTTGAGCTTATCATTGATGATGAAGATTGGCCATTAACAAAATATCGTGAACTTTTATATATAAGATAATGAACCCGGGATTTGAAAAAGAAGAAATTGAAAAACTAAAGGCAGAGTGCCTGGAGGAAGGACAGAATTTTGTACTCGTTGACGATGAGGACGAATTCGAAGATGAAGGAGAATTTTATCATTTTCAGTTTGTCGGGCAATACGAGGGCAAAGAAGTGATATATGATGCTGTTTTAAGCACATTGTCTTTGCATCATAGTAGTTTGGTGTACGAAGAGGCCGAGAATAAGGTGATGAAAATCTATAAAGACTATGTGCCTTTTGAAGATCGTACCGACAAAACCAAAATCAATGAGGATGCAGAGCAGATGCTCATGGAATTGATTGAGGAAATGGAGGAAGACGAAACCATTAAAGTTTCAGAATTTGTGGACATTGACCCTGACTTTGATTTTGGCGTTGGTATAGAAGCAGCATTGAATCTTGACGAAATAGATTTGGAAACCATCGAGAAATTTATAGCGGATTTTAATGCCGGAAAATTAAAACTCGACAAAACTCTGTATAGTTTTAAAAATGGCTTCGAAGATTGATTTTCTTTTTTATTGTCCGGATATCAATCAAAAAAAAGAACTTGATGCCAACGATTCGCAACATTGCGTAAAAGTGTTGAGGAAAAAGAAAGGCGACACCATACAGGTAACTGACGGAAAGGGTGGGTGGTACAATTGCAGTATCACCGACCCTAATCCCAAGGCTTGCGGATTCTCGGTTCTGGAGGAAATCCAAAATTATAATGAGCCCAAAAGGAAAATTTCGGTGGCTATTTGTCCAACCAAAAATGCCGATCGTATAGAGTATTTTGTTGAAAAAGCAGTTGAGATTGGAGTAGATGAGATTTTTTTTGTGAAAACTACCCACACTTACCCCAAAAAAATCAACCTGGAAAGATTAAAAAAAATTGCAGTTTCGGGCATGAAACAATCTCTGAAAGCTTATCTTCCAAAATTGGGTGATTTGATTGATTTTAAGGCGTTTATGAAGCAGGATTTTGCCGGTAAACAAATATTTATAGCTCATTATGATGATGTAGCGGAGCCTCTTTTTACACAAAGACTAAGCTCTGAGGTTTTAATATTTATAGGTCCTGAGGGAGATTATACGAAAGAGGAGATTCTCTTAGCGAATGAAGTTGGATTTAAAACCGTAACTTTGGGCTCAAACCGACTCCGAACTGAGACCGCAGGAATAGTGGCCTTGAGTTTGTTAAATTTGAAGGATTAAAAATCAATTTGTATTTTTTGAATTACTATGAGATTTTCTAAAATTTCATTTATTTTTTTGTTGGGAATAAATTTTGTTTTTGCACAAAATAATTCTCTGAAAATCGCCAAATTGAAATATAATGGTGGTGGCGACTGGTATGCTAATAAGACCGCTCTGCCCAACCTCATCAGTTTTTGTAATAAAAACTTGAAAACCAATATTTTCCCTGAAGAAGATATTATTGAAGCTGGCGACAAAAAGATTTTTCAATACCCCTTTATTCATATGACCGGGCATGGAAATGTAGTATTTTCTGACCAGGAAACTAAAAATTTGAGAAATTACCTATTGGCAGGTGGTTTTCTTCATATTGATGACAACTATGGGCTCAATAATTTTATAAGAAGAGAAATGAAGAAAGTTTTTCCCGAACATGAATTTGTGGAGTTGCCTTTCTCGCATCCGGTTTATCATCAAAAGTATAATTTCACCAAGGGTTTACCAAAAGTACATGAACATGACAATAAACCTCCTCAAGGTTTCGGAATTGTCCATGAAGGGCGACTGGTTTGTTTTTTTTCTTATGAATGTGACCTCGGCAACGGCTGGGAAGACCAATCCATGTACAATGATCCGGAAAGTGTAAGACAAGAGGCTTTAAAAATGGGAGCTAACCTTATTCAGTTTGCTTTCACTTCTTTCTGATACATTTCCTTCATCAGGATATTTCCCAGCTGAGGTTTGTAATGCGACATTTCGTAATAATTTCCGATGTCGTTGGTATATTTGTTGATTCCTGAAAAATTGTATACGTTTTCTTTCCCAAAATAAATATTTAAAACCTCTAAATCGATTGGACTGTAGTCAATTTGATTAAACAACGGTGAAATTACAATTTTATATTTGGTTTTATTTTTTTCAAAAATCTCTTTGATGATTTTTAAATCTGCCAGATGCTGCTCGCCGATAGTTTTATCGTAAGGTTCCGGTTTCCAATATCTTTTCCTGAAGTCAGGATTTGAATAATATTTTACCGAATCTTTTTTTATACCTTCTTCATTTTCAGGGAAATAAAAATCATTCCGGGGTGCTTCATAGTAATATTTAAATTTAAAAAACTCCTCCATCCAGGGGCGGTAGGTTTTGTTGATTTTTAGATCGAAATACGAAATGAAATATTCCTTTTTAAAAAATGATTTGAAAAATTCAAGGTGATATAAAACCGGATTTTGACCAGACCATCTGCAATCTTTTAGGTGTACTATATCACTTTCATCATCATATTGTTCGCTAAATGTATCATTGTCAATAACAATAAGAGCATTTTTGATTTTGTTTCCTTGCTTTTCGATAAATTGCATTTTGCCTCTGATTCCGGCAATGTTATCATTAAATGCATCAAAATGGTATGGATTGGCATCACCGATAAACTTTCCCCATTCGGCGGTTAGAAAAGCACTTGACCGGGAACTTCCAAAAATGAAAGATTCAAAATGATATTTTGGATTATAATTGAGAAAAGTCTGAGTACTGATGCGATTTCTGTTATAAGTTTTCAAATAATTACTACCATAATCCTGATAATTTCGGAGTACATGAAATGGGTCAAAAATGAAATAACTAATTGCCAGTAACCAGAAAGGAATACCAAAAATCAGTAATAGTTTGATATATTTTTTGAAATCTTGATTCATTTTTTAAAACTGAAAGTAGATGAACTGAACTTTGCCAAAATATCCGAAGGTAAGCAGGAAGAACAAAAAGAAATAATAAACCGACCACCTCTGCCATCTTGGAAGTGTTTCGATCCAGGTGCCAATAGCCTTTGTATTTTGCATTTTATGGACTATTTCCATAATCAGAATAGCAGAAAGTAATACAATCAACTCTTTCTTTCCGATCATTTCAATCAGTTGAGAAATACTGTGGCTGCTGGTTGCGAATACATTTTTGATGACATATTTAGCATCAGCGAAATTTTTAGCCCTGAAAAATATCCAGGCAAATATTACTAAAAATACAGTAAACGAACCCTCAATAAACCTGGAAAATCTACCGCCACCAAATAACCCGAAGAATTTCTTTTGAAACGATTCTGTCAATTGACCAAATATGAGGTAAATTCCATGTAAAGAGCCCCAAATTACAAAATTCCAGCTGGCCCCATGCCACAAACCACTCACCATAAATACTATAAACAGGTTAAAGTATTTTCTAAAGACTCCAACTCTGTTTCCGCCGAGCGGAATATATAAATAATCTCTGAACCAGGTAGAAAGTGAGATATGCCATCTCCGCCAAAATTCGGAAATGCTCGTTGAAAAGTAAGGTCGGTCAAAGTTCTTCATGAGTTTGAAACCCATTACTCTTGCGGTTCCTAAAGCGATATCACTGTAACCTGAAAAATCACAAAAGATTTGAAAAGAATAGAAAAGCGTGGCAATAAGGATTGGAAGTCCCTGGTAATGAGGTAAATCGCCATAAACTTTATCTACGAAAACGCTCAGATTGTCGGCTATAACTACTTTTTTGAAAAAACCCCAAAGCATGAGCCTCATTCCGGACTTTACCCTGTCATAATCAAAGTCAAATTTCTCGTAAAATTGATGTAAAACATTTTGTGGTCTCTCAATAGGGCCAGCCACTAATTGGGGATAAAACATCACATAAAGTGCATAGATGCCAAAATTCTTTTCTACTTCCTGATGCCCCCGATAAACCTCAATGGTATAACTCATGGCTTGGAAAGTATGAAAAGAAAGTCCTATGGGCAGTAGAAAATGCCATAATGGCTCATAATGTTGATGAATTCCCGCCTTCCAGATAACTGCGTTGAAGTTGTCAACTATGAAATAATAATACTTGAACATCCCCAAAACCCCAATATTGGCTGCTAAACTAAGGCCCAGTGCCCATTTCTTTTTGGCACCAGATGTTCGGGCAATCCAAAATGCAGCGTAATAGTCTATTATGATTGTAAAAACCAGAATGAAAATATAATACCACTTAAAAAAAGCATAGAAAAAACAACTGGCTGAAAGCAGCCAAAGCCACCGGTGTTTATAGGGCAGCAAAAAATAAAGCAGTGTTACAATCGGAAAAAAAAGAAGGAACTCAAATGAATTAAAAAGCATAAAACTTCTAGCTTATTTCTCTGTTTGAACTATAATTTTCAAGGAAATCTGATACCTCTTTCAGAAATAGACCACCCAACGAGCCATCTACAACTCTATGGTCATAAGAATGAGAAATAACCATTTTTTGTCTGATAGCAATCATGTCTCCTTCGGGGGTTTCGATTACAGCGGGCATTTTCCTGATGACACCAAAAGCCATAATTGCCACCTGAGGCTGCAAAATTATAGGTGTGCCTGATATATTTCCGAATGATCCTATATTAGAAACAGAATAAGTGCCACCTACCAATTCTTCGGGTTTGAGCTGATTATTTCTTGCTCTTTGTGCCAGATCGTTGACTTTGGCTGCCATTTGGGGTAGATTGTATTTGTCTGCCTGATGAATGACCGGAACAATCAGATTTCCATTTGGAAGGGCTACAGCCATGCCGATATTGATATCTTTTTTGAAAATAATTTTCTCACCATCCACCTGTATATTTATGCCTGGATATTTCTTGATAGCATTTACTACCGCTTCAATCAAAATTGGGGTAAAGGTCAGGTTTTCTTTGTAAGTATTAAAGAATTTTGACTTTTCCCTATTTCTCCAGTTGGTAACCACGGTCATATCGGTTTCTATAAAAGAAGTCACGTGGGGAGAGATACGTTTTGATTCTACCATACGTTGGGAAATCATCTTCCGCATACGGTCCATTTCTACCACCTGATCTTGTCCGGAGTTAACCTGAATTTCGGGTGTAAGGTCAATTTTTGATTTTTTAGACGTACGATTAGCCAGGTAGCCGATGATATCATCCTTTGTAACTCTGTTTTCGAGCCCACTACCAATAATTTGATCTAACTCTTCCTGTGAAATATTTTCTTTTTTGGCAATACTTAATACCAAAGGAGAATAAAATCTTCCCGGCGTGGAGCTTAAAGAAACAGCAGACTCTTTAATTTGTTCAATATCAAGTTCGAGAGATTCAGCAATTTCAGGAATGTTTGGTTCCTGAATTTCTTTTGTAATTGTACTTACCTCACTATCAGTTTCAATTTCGCAAATAGGCTTACCTATGAGAGCAACGTCATTTTCATTAACCAGGAATTTGGTAATTTTACCCGAATGAGAAGAACCAATTTCAGTGTCAATCTTGTCGGTAGCTACTTCCAGAATCATCTGGTCAACCTCTACGGTGTCTCCTTCATTTACGAGCCATTTCAAAACCGTACACTCATATATACTTTCACCCATATTGGGCATCAAGATTTCAATTTTTGCCATATAAAAATTACCTGCTTTCCTTATTAATCATAGATCTTAGCAAATTTAAAGCTGCTTTTCCACTGTATTGGATATTAACCAGCCTTTGATTGCCAAGCGTTAGTTTTTTGGTAAGTGTTTCGGTGCCATCGGTCACTGCAAGCCAAACTGTTCCTACCGGCTTTTCAGGAGTGCCACCGTCCGGCCCTGCAATACCACTCGTGGAAATTGCATAATCGGTCTTTAAAAGATTTTTAGCCCCAATGGCCATTTCTTTAACTGTCTCCTCACTTACTGCCCCAAATTTAGTCAATGTTTCTTGTTTTACCTTCAAAACCTCCATTTTTGCTTCATTGGAATAACTTACAATGCCTCCCATAAAATATGCGGAGCTACCGGGGATTGAAGTGAAAAGATGAGAAAGGTATCCTCCGGTGCAACTCTCGGCTACACTCACTTTTTGATTTTTTTGGATCAAAAGTTTCCCTATCACTTCCTCAATGTTTTCATTATCAGTGCTATAAATGAAATCATTAATAATCGGAACCAGTTTTTTTACTTCATCATCAATTTGATTCCGGAGTTTTTTATAATCAAAATCTACGCCTGTAATCCTAAGTTTTACTTCCCCGAAGCTTGGCAAGTAGGCAAGTTTTAAGTTTTCCGGAAGGCTGTCTTCCCACTCTGAAATTTTTTCAGCCAGAAAAGATTCGCCCAATCCAATAGTCCTGACTACCTGATGAATGATTTCTGGTAATTCAAATCTTTTTTTCAGTCTTGGCAAAACTTCATTTTCCATTAAATAATGCATCTCAACGGGAACGCCAGGCATTGATACAATTATCTTCCCATCTTTTTCAAACCACATGCCCGGGGCGGTGCCGGTGGCATTATGCAGATAGGTACACCGAGAAGGGATCGCTGCCTGTTGTCGGTTAATTTCGGTAAATTCCCTGCCTCTTTTTTCAAAAAATTGTCTTATGAAAGCTTCCGCATGGGGGTTGATTACCAAATGATCATCAAAAAAACCGGCCAGGGTTTTCTTTGTGATATCATCTTTTGTTGGCCCCAGTCCGCCAGTGATCAGTACAATATCAGCCCTTTGAAGGCTTTCGTTTAAAATGCTCAGGATTTCGTTTCTATCGTCACCTACAGAAGATTTCCTTTTGGTTTTTATCCCAATTTTGTCGAGGTTTTCACTAATCCATTTAGTATTTGTATCGGTTATTTGACCGTAAAGAATTTCATCCCCAATGGTAATTACCTCAGCAAAAATCAACTTCATTAAAATTTATAAGATTACTTTTGTTACTTATTATACATAATTATCGTTTAAATAAACGACGTTCGAATTTCCTTAAATATTCGGACAATTCCAATTTTAATTAATTTTTAGAAAATGAAGAAAATCTTTCTAGTTGCTTTTGCACTATCGTTCGGTTTGTTATCATGCGGCCAAAAAATCAATTTGGGAAATGTTGTTAATGCTGTATTGTCAGGAGCTCCACTCACTGAGCAAGAGATATCTGCCGGATTAAAAGAGGCATTGAGTGTAGGTATTAATCTTGGTGCAGATAAAGCTTCGGCTACCGATGGTTTTTTTCTTAACCCTGCCATTAAAATATTACTGCCACCAGAGGTACAAAAAGTTGAAAGTACGCTGAGAAACATAGGCTTAGGTGGTGAGGTTGATAAATTTATGCTGGCTCTCAACAGAGGGGCAGAGCAAGCTTCTCAACAAGCAAAACCAATTTTTATTTCGGCCATCAAACAGCTGACCATCACTGATGCCATCAATATTTTAAAAGGTGAAAAAGATGCTGCTACGCAGTTTCTAAAAAGAACCACCTCACCGCAGTTAGTTGCGGCTTTTGAGCCCATTATGGTTAATTCGCTTAACAAAACCAATGCTACAAAATATTATGGCGACATAGCAGGTACTTACAATAAAATTCCGTTTGTAAAACAAATCAACCCCGATTTAAAAGGCTATGCAACACAGAAAGCTATTGATGGGCTATTTGTTTTGGTGGCACAGGAAGAGGCTAAAATCAGAGAAAATCCATTGGCCAGGACTACCGAGCTATTAAAAAGAGTTTTTGGAAGCCAATTATAATTGTCAGATATTTGCAAAAAAAACTAAAAATTTAATGGCCAAATCAGAAATAAATTTTACGATTGAGTTAGATGGAGACCGGATCCCGGAGAAGATTTTTTGGGATGCTACCGAAAATCCAAATGAAGGAATTAACGAAAGCAAAGCGATTTCAATAAGTGTGTGGGATCATTACCACAAAGGATTACTAGGAATAAATCTTTGGACCAAAGATATGCCAGTAGATGAAATGAATCATTTTGCTGTGGATGTAGTGGGAAATTTGGCTCAAATGCTTAAGGACTCTACGCAAGACCCGAAATTGCTTGAGATTTTGGAAGAGGCAGGAAAGAAAATGACAGAACATCTGAAAGAAGAAGCTCAAAAAGAAAAATAAAAAAAATCCCGGTGAGAGCCGGGATTTTTTTTGAAATAAAGTAAAATTTCTTCTGTTTATTCACTTTTTACTATTTTTCCGGAATAAAACTTCTCTTCACTTTTAACTTTCAAAATATAATTACCGGCAGGGAGTTTTTGGAGTGACTCATTGAGTTTTTTAAGGTCTTTTTTTGTGAAAACTGTTTTGCCTGAATAATCAATTACAAAATATTCAGCATCCGGTTTTGGCTCTAATCCTGATATAGTTATTTCGGAATTATTAAAAAATGGATTCGGGCTGATTGTTAAATCAAATTCCTGCACCTCGACACCCAACGGATTTTTAACTAATTTTTCTGCAAGCTCAGCCGCTTTATCGTAATTGGGAATGCCATAGCCCACTCTGGTATCGGGTGTTTCATATTTCGAAGCTGATTTTATGATTACTTCCCTCATTTGCAAAGCGGTAAGGGTAGGGAATTCCTGCTTGAGAGACGCACAAAAACCGGCCATAATTGGTGATGAAAATGAGGTGCCATTGGAGGCTCCGATGGTATTGTTTGGATAAGCTAACACTGTAGAAGATCCACGAGCTGCGACTTCGGGTTTTATTGTGCCCGTCGGACCGGGTCCAAATGATGAAAAGCCCGCCGGATTTCCACCTACATCTACCGCTCCAACCGAAATCACTGAATCAGCGTCGGCAGGGGTTGAAATATATTTCCATGCTGTATTCCCTTCGTTCCCGGCGGACACCACTACAATGATACCAACTCCGACAGCAAAATCAGCAGCTTTGGCACTTATGGTTTTATTACCATCCATATCGGTATAAACATAGTTTTGTTTTGGATTATCAAATTCATAATAACCCAAAGAAGAATTGATTACATCAGCACCCAGGCTGTCGGCTTTTTCTGCCGCTAAAAGCCAGTTAACTTCTTCAATTTTAGTTTCAGACGATACGTCTTCGGTTCTGAAAAGTGCAATTGAAGCGTCTGGAGCAGTGCCGTAAAGCTTACCGGGTGATTTTGCTGCTATGCAACTTAAAACTGAAGTGCCATGATTGTGGTCGTCATAAACGTCACTTTCCTGATCCACAAAATCATAGGTCATAATTATTTTATTTTCTGAAACCAGATGCTTAAAAACCTCAAGATTTATAGCTTTTTCAAAACCTGAATCAAGTATGGCTATCAGGATTCCTTTTCCTGTAAAGCCTGCTTTATGCATTTTGTCGGCACCGATCTGCTGTATTTGGTTGAGAGAGTTGCCATAATTATAGTCTTCCTGAGTGCCAAACTTATTATTAAAGTTGGCAGTAGTACCAATTCTGGCTCCTTTTATATCACCATTTCCTTCAACAGAGCTTACAAAACTGAGTTTTTTAATTTCATTGAGCTGGGTTTCCGTTGCAGCTATCAATACCGCATTGAGCCATTTTGATTTACCCAAAACTTTAGCCCCTTTAGTAATGATTTGATCGATATAGGTTTTATTAACCGGAATATCTCTGAGATTGATAGCAATTTTTTGAGTTTTTCGCCGATTAATACTGCGGGCAGAAAGAAACTCCTCGGGCTTATTTATTGAAAATGAAGACCCGGTTTTGTCTTTTAAATATATAAAATACTTATTTTGGCCAGATGCAATCAAACCACTAAAAAATAAGTACAGCAATAAAAATTTCTTCAATCTGGAATAGCTTTTCCCAAAATTAAAGATTTTTTTTGAAACAAAATTTAATCGTAGTTCAAAAACTTATCAATCCCCAAATCCCAATAATCAGCAAGATAATGAGATTCAAAATTCTAAACCATCTTAGACTTAGGAAAGTGTTATTGTTTTTTGCACTGTTATAGTTTAATTCTTTCATGGAAAGGTTTTTTAGGTACTAATGATTAGGCACTAAAATTATTTAATAGTTTTGAATTTTCAAAAAATATTGAAAGAAAAATTATTTATTAAGTGAAATAACCTTTGAAATTGCTCGGTTGAGGATTAATTTTGCAAAAAAAACGTTTAGAATGAGCCAAAGAATTAAGATTGCCATACAGAAATCAGGCAGATTAAGTGAAGACTCCATTGCACTTTTCAAAGAATGTGGTATTAAACTGGATATGGGCAAGGGTCGCTTAAAGTCTGAATCATCAAACTTTCCGGCCGAGTTTCTATTTCTAAGAGACGATGATATCCCCGGTTATGTTGAAGATGGCGTGGCGGATTTGGGAATTGTGGGAGAGAATGTCCTCATTGAGAGTGAAAAAGATGTAAATACGGTTAAAAAACTAGGTTTCTCAAAATGCAGGCTATCGATTGCAATTCCAAGGGAAATTGATTACACCGGCCCCGAATTTCTTAATGGTAAAAGCATTGCCACTTCCTACCCAAAGCTTCTTTCTGCGTACCTGAAAGAAAATAATCTTTCTGCCGAAATTCATGAAATTAGTGGCTCTGTTGAAATTGCTCCGTCGATTGGTCTTGCCGATGCGGTTTGCGATATTGTAAGCTCTGGAAGTACACTTTTGAGTAATGGCTTGAAGGAAGTTCAGAAGATTTTTAAGTCTGAGGCGGTTTTAATCGGAAACAAAAATCTAAATGCCGAGTTATCATCAATATTGGATAAAATTTTATTCCGGATCAATGCGGTTCAGAAAGCTCAGGACAATAAATACATTTTGCTCAATGCTCCCAATGACAAACTGGAGCAAATCATCAATATCATTTCAGGCATGAAGAGTCCGACGGTAATGCCCCTTGCCATAGAAGGATGGAGTTCGGTGCATTCGGTTTTGGAGGAAAATGAGTTTTGGGAGAAAATTGAGGCACTAAGAGCCGCCGGAGCACAAGGAATTTTGGTGATTCCAATCGAAAAAATGATATTATAAAAACAGATAATTGGTTTTTAATTAATGTTTTAATGAAAATATTTGAATATCCTGAAAGTGAAGTATTAAAAGAGATTCTTCAGAGGCCTACCCAAAATTTTGAAGAAATCAGCCTTAAGGTTAAACCGGTTTTGGATGCCGTAAAGCATGAAGGAGATCAGGCACTAAGAAGATTTGCTCTGGAATTTGATAATATTCTTCTGGATAATTTCAAAGTTGATGATTTTGAGATTAATAACGCTGAGAATCAGATTTCTCCCGAATTGAAATCGGCAATAGATCAGGCTTTTCAAAATATTCATAAATTCCATGCTGGTCAGGTATCGGAGCCTGAGATAATTGAAACACTACCCGGGGTACAATGTTGGCGGAAAAGCGTTGGGATTGAAAAAGTTGGTATTTATATTCCGGGAGGTACAGCACCCTTGTTTTCCACGGTTTTGATGTTGGCTATCCCGGCGGCTATCGCTGGTTGTAAACAAATCGTCCTTTGCTCTCCAAGTAATCACCCTGCCATTTATTATGCCGCTAAAATAGCTGGCGTAACCGATATTTTCAGGATAGGAGGGGCTCAGGCCATAGCAGCTATGGCTTTTGGAACCGAACAAGTACCACAGGTTTACAAGATTTTTGGTCCTGGAAACCAATATGTCACTGCTGCTAAACAAATGGTCAATCAATATGGAATTGCCATTGATATGCCTGCAGGTCCATCAGAAGTGGCTGTTTTGGCAGACCATAGAGCCAATCCGGAATTTATTGCCTCAGATTTGCTTTCTCAGGCTGAGCATGGGGCCGACAGTCAGGTGATTTTGGTCGCAGATGATAAAAATATTATTGAAAAATCCATCGATGCTGTTTACAGGCAATTAGAAGACTTGCCACGTAAAGAATTGGCAGCTAAGTCTTTGGAAAATTCCAAAGGTATTTTGGTGAAGGATTTAATTGAAGCTATCGAAATTCTAAATCAATACGCTCCGGAACACCTGATTCTGTCAACAGAAAACCCTGATAAGATTCTGGATAAAATCGTAAATGCCGGATCGGTATTTATTGGTGATTATACTCCGGAATCGTGCGGAGATTATGCTTCAGGTACAAACCATACCTTACCTACCAACGGCTTTGCAAAAGCTTACAGTGGCGTATCGGTTGATAGTTTTGTGAAAAAAATCACATTCCAGCGAATCTCCAGAGAAGGATTGGAGCAATTAGGCCCGGTTGTTGAAACCATGGCCGAAGCCGAAAGCCTTATTGCTCACAAAAATGCCGTAAGTATCAGGCTGGCTGCTGATTCTCAATAATAATCGCACTAGCCCCACCGCCTCCATTACAGATGGCTGCCATGCCATATTTTCCGGATTTTGATTTTAACACGTTAATCAAAGTAACTATTATTCTGGCTCCTGAGCATCCAAGCGGGTGGCCAAGTGCAACTGCTCCGCCAAATGCATTTAGTTTTTCATGCGTAATATCGAAGTGCTTTGCAAAAGCCATGGCTACCACAGCAAAAGCCTCATTTACTTCAAAATAATCAATATCAGAAATAGATAAATTGGCGGCTTTTAAGGCTTTTTCAGCTGCAATAACGGGTGATGTAGTAAACCATTCGGGTGCTTGTGAAGCATCAGCATAGGAAATGATTTTTGCCAATGGGGTCAGGTTGTTCGCTTTAAGATATTCACCTGAAACCAAAACCAAACTTGCTGCTCCATCATTGATTGTGGAAGAATTCGCAGCAGTTACAGTACCTTCCTTTGTAAAGGCAGGTTTTAGACCCGGGATTTTGTCAAAGTTTACCTTTTTGTATTCTTCATCCTGGGTGATAAGGCTAATGTTTCCTTTTCTGTCTTTGATTTCAATAGATGCAATCTCATTTGCAAAATTTCCATTTTGCGTATTTTCTGCTATTTTTTTGTAACAATTTATCGCATATTCGTCTTGCTCTTCTCTAGTGATTTCATATTTATCAGCGGTGGCATCCGCGAAGCAACCCATGGCTTTTTGCTGGTAAACATCTGTAAGGCCATCTTTTGCCAGGCCATCAATCAGCTGACCATTTCCATAACCGTAGCCATAGCGGGCTTTTTCCAGATAAAAAGGAATCTGCGACATATTCTCCATTCCACCGGAAATTACCACCTGATTTTGTCCTAACTGGATACTTTGGGCTGCCAGCATGGTAGATTTCAATCCGGAAGCACAAACCTTATTAATCAAAGTGGTAGGGATTTTTTCTGATAATCCAGCCCCCAGTATAACTTGTGTGGCAGGTGCCTGACCAAGATTGGCCTGTACCACCGAGCCATAAAAAAACTCATCTATATGTTCGGGGTTAATTTTTGATTCCTCAACCACAGTTTTGGTTACACTGCTTCCCAGCTGTACCGCTGATGTGCCTGCAAACATGCCTCCGAAGCTACCAATTGGGGTTCTTTTTGCGGCAACTATATATACTTCTTTCATTTTTTATTTAAAATTGTAATATGTAAAGGTAAATCAAACCTCAATAATACAAATTAATAATCCAATTTTTTTGTGCCTTGACTCAATGAAATAATAACCAAATTGGATGAATTATTTACAAGCAGGAACATTGTCGATGTGATAGTTAAAAGGTTAATGAACAGTATTTTGTAGTTATATTCTTGGTGGGAAAAAAAATGAAACAAGTAAAATCAGGAGGGTTGACTTTTACGAGACTTTTCCTGAAATTCATTAATTCATATTCCATTTGTGGTATTAAAATGAAAAAAACAGTGAAATGCCAAGATTCCACTGTTTCACAATTAAAATAGCTACTAAATAATTAAATGCTGCTTTTTTTAGATTTTTGAAGATCTTCTCCCAATTTGTACAATTGATCTACAGTCAATCCACCTAAGTTTTCTTTAACAATCTTCCCTGTATTTGGGTCAATGAAGAATAAAGTAGGATACCCTTTTACGGGATATTTCATCCCTATGGCAGGTCCTTCGCCTTGTTCCATGTCAATTTTGGCATTTACAAAATTGGCGTTAAAGTAATCCCCTAATTTTTTGTCTGGAAAAACATATGCCTGCATTCTTTTGCACGGGCCGCACCAGCTGGTATAAGCATCAAGGAAGATTAATTTTTTTTCAGCTTTTGCTTTTTGCAGAATGGAATACCAATTTCCTTTTTCAAATGCAATTCCGGTCGTTTGGGCATTGGCTCCAATCGAAAATAAAATAAAAATTAAAAGAACTATTTTTTTCATTGATAAATAAAATATATGGCCATTACGAAAAATGGCAGTTAAAAATTTCTGATAATCTGGTTGTTAACAAAGTATTAACTTAGTCATAATCCTCGTCCTCATCTGATTTCCGGCCGCTTCCAACTCGCATGCTGTCAAGGTCGGTATAATTGTCATCATAACCTTCCTTTTCTTCATCTTTTGATTCATCTTCATCATCGCTTCCGGAATCATATTTGGCCAGCTTTAAAGCCTCAGAATTGGTCATTCTGATCAAATAATACTTGTCTTCGGTTTCAAAAGGCAGAGCCGATACATATTTTCCCTCGCGGTCGGTAAAGCGTATTAAATGTTCAGCATATCCATTGGGATAGTGCTCTCTGATGCTTTCCTGCATTTCCTCTGTAAGCTTGTCGTAATCTTTGATTACCTTAGGTTTAGTAATGTTCATTTCAATAAATATTAAAGAAAGACTTATTGATAAAAATAGATTTCAATAATCGTGCAAAAAAATAATTTTTGATTACAAATATAAAAATATATTGAATTACGAAAACAACAGCGAAAATGTTGTTTTAGTTTGAAAGGATATTATTTTATATACACAAAAAAATTTTGGACCACACTCTGTGTTTATATTTGCAAATAAATTGAAAATAATAAATGAAGCCAGTATATAAAGCACATCCATGGCATGGTATTTCGATTGGTAGCGAAGCCCCCGAGGTAGTAACTACTTTTATTGAAATCGTCCCCTCTGATACAATCAAATATGAAATTGATAAAAGTTCGGGGTTTTTGAAAATTGATCGCCCTCAAAAATATAGCAATATTGTTCCATCTTTATATGGATTTTTACCACAGACTTATTGTGGAGACAAAGTTTCAGAATATGCCAGAAAAAATGGAGCACAAAATGTAGAATTTGGCGATGGTGACCCACTGGATATCTGCGTTTTGTCGAGTCATCATATTTCACATGGAGACATATTGCTGCAGGCCAGACCTATCGGAGGTTTCTGTTTTATCGACAAAGGAGAGGCGGATGATAAAATAATAGCCGTATTGCTCGGAGATCAGATTTATGGTAAGTACAACGATATCAGTGAATTGCCTGAAGGAATTGTTGAGAGACTGAAACACTATTTTTTAACGTACAAAAATTTGCCCGGTGAGCCCCAGCATTGTGAGATAGCTTATGAATATGGAAAAGAAGGTGCTTCAGATGTAATCAAGCATTCTATGGAAGATTACAGAGATTTGATATTTAATCCTTTGAAATGATTTTTTGTAAGTCAAATAATAAAAAAAGCGATGAGGTTTCCTTCATCGCTTTTTTATTTCCTGAATATCCAATGATTTAATTCTTATACAATACTTTCTTAACAGCATCTACTGTACGGGCTACGTTTGGAAGAGTGGCTTCGATTAATGTAGGAGCATAGTGCAGCGGAATGTCCATACTGTTGACCCTGATTACAGGAGCATCAAGATAATCAAATGCATAGCGTTGCAAATGATAGGTGATTTCAGAAGAAATGGCTGCTAAAGGCCAGGCTTCTTCTACTACCACACAACGGTTGGTTTTTTTGACAGAGTTTACAACTGTTTCATAGTCGATTGGACGAACAGTTCTCAGGTCGATTAATTCAACACTGATTCCTTCTTTTTTCAAGCCTTCAATAGCGGGTAAAACTACCCGAGGAATCATTTTTCCAAATGAAACAATCGTAACATCGGTACCTTCCTGCACAACATTGGCTTTACCTAGTGGCAATATATATTCACCATCTGGAATCATTCCTTTGTCCCCGTACATTTGTTCGGACTCCATAAAAATAACAGGGTCATTGTCACGGATTGAAGCTTTCAAAAGACCTTTAGCATCATAAGGGTTAGAAGGTACCACAACTTTCAGCCCCGGTGTATTGGCAAACCAGTTTTCAAAGTTTTGAGAGTGCTGAGCTCCCAGCTGTCCTGCGTTACCGGTTGGACCTCGAAAAACAATAGGGCAAGAATATTGGCCTGCCGACATTGCAAGAATCTTTGCAGCTGAGTTGATGATCTGATCTATGGCAACTAAAGAAAAGTTAAAAGTCATAAACTCGATGATGGGGCGGGTACCGTTAATCGCAGCACCAACACCAATTCCTGCAAATCCAAGCTCTGCGATCGGAGTATCAATCACTCTTTTGGGGCCAAACTCATCCAACATCCCCTGACTGGCTTTGTAAGCACCGTTGTATTCGGCAACTTCCTCACCCATTAAAAATATAGTTTCATCGCGACGCATCTCTTCTGACATCGCTTCTTTTACCGCATCTCTGAATTGTATTTCTCTCATTTTGGCTTAAAAAGTAAAATATGAGCTGATATTGGCTCTTTAGGTTTGCAAAAATACGACTACATTGTCAAAAACTAAAATACTATCTGATTGTTCGGGAAAATTTATCAAAGAATTATTCCCAAATCGTCTGATTTTAACATTTTTGAGCTATTTTCGGTCACAAAAATTTATAATTTGAAAGTAATTGGTTTGTTTATTTATCCTGTAAAATCTTTAAAAGGCATTGGGTTGGAGCTTTCGGAAGTTGGGAATAAGGGGTTAAAATGGGACAGAAGATGGATGCTGGTGGACCAAAACAATCGTTTTTTGTCTCAAAGGGAATTTCCTGTTTTAGCAAAACTTAAGACTGGAATTTCAGATAATTATCTTACGATTGAATCATTTGAAAATGAGGAAAATTTAAAAATTAGCCTTGACGATTTTCCAATTGAAAAAACAAAGGTAAAAGTTTGGGATGATGAATTGGAGGCATTGGTTTACGCAAAGGATGTCAATCAATGGTTTTCTGAAAGACTTGGAATAGAAGTGAGGTTGGTTTTTCAACCCGAAGAATCCATTAGACCAATTGATGAAAAATATGCAGTAACTGGAGATGAAGAAACCAGTATGTCAGATGGTTACCCGATTCTGATTATTGGAGAGAAATCACTTGAATTTCTCAATTCAAAATGTCCTGAAAATATTGTAATGGAAAGGTTCCGCCCAAATATTGTTTTTGAAGGTGGTGACGCTCATGTCGAAGATAGTTTCGGGGCACTTCAAATTGGAGACGTAAAACTGCATGGCGTAAAACCTTGTGCCAGATGTGTTATGACTACCATTAATCCTGATACTTTGGAAAAAACAATAGAACCACTGGCTACGCTTTCTACCTATCGGAAATCAGGAAATAAAATCTTGTTTGGACAAAATGTGGTGATACACAAAGCAGGAGTAATCAGAGTAGGAGATAGGTTGCTAATTAATAATTAATAATGTGCTAATTAATAATTGATTATGTGCTGATTAATAATTGATAATGTGGTAATTATTAATGGAATTAAAGGTGATGTTTGAAATAGTGTAAAAACAAAAAACCGGAACATAGTCCCGGTTTTTATGCAGCATTACCAATATGAATCAAGTCTTAAACTTGACTATATGTCTTTTATCAATATTCGGTGTTTTGTGGGTCGAAATTAGCCCAGCCGGTAGTCCAGTCTGTACCACCAAATGCACCAACGATAGTATTTGATTCAAATCCCGAAGGAAGCGTAGCTCCGGCAGTCAATAAGAGAGACCCTGCATTTGGTAAGAATGAAGGTTTTCCTGTTGCAGCATTATAACCACTTGGAAGTCCCAAAGTTGAGATTTCTACACCGAACTGATTTTTTCTGGAAGCATCTTTTAGTTTAGCTTCATCAGCTCCTGACACGATAGGCTTGCTCATTCCTGCGAATACCAAACCTTTGAAATCGTTTTTGCCATCCACAAAATTCTTTTGTGTAGCAGCGTCACCCAGTTCAAATCCTCCTTTTGGAAATGCACCTACCACCAAAGAGTTATAGATAGAGATGGCAGAATTACGTCTGATTCTGTAACCCGAGCGGAATTTAGCATCTGGAGTTCCTTCAGCTATAAAGATCGAAACATTAGCAAATTGAGCCTTGGTTTGGGGAGATGCATCTGATCCTGAAGCATCATTATCAGACTCGAAACCATTGGAATCGGAACATGAACACTGGTCAGCAATTTTTGGGTCTCTGAAAATATAACCATATTGAACATTTCCACTGAAACCCCAGTCAGTATCAAAGTCATCATCAAGATTTTTAAATGAAATAAGGTGTTTTGCATTTACAGTACCGCCAAAGAATTCAAATCCATCATCTCCATTGCTACTTACCTGTACGTAATCGATTACTGTACCGCTACCAACACCTCCAAGTGTAAGGCCATTTATTTCTTTATCCGTTTCAAAAGCCACTCCACCAAATTCTATTCTAACATATTTTAATATTCCCGAATTATCAGCAGCATCATTTCCACCAAAAGTCGAAATATTTTCACCTTCAATAGTAGCAGGAGTTTTATTTACCGGTGCTTTACCCAAAACAATTACGCCACCCCAATCTCCAAGGTTTCTTGAGCCTTTGGGTTGATTTGAAGTAAACACAATTGGCTTAGCTACGGTACCCTCAGCAATAATTTTAGCCCCCGGCTTAATAATCAATGTTGCTTTGGTAGCTTTGTCTCCTTTGATTACAGTACCCGGCTCAATTGTCAAAGTTGCACCTGATTCCACGTACACAAAACCTTCCAATAGATATTTGTTTGCGGCTTTCCAGGTGGTGTTGCTGGTGATTGAACCTTTGATGGTAAGGTTTTCACCAACGGGTGTAGTGTCCTCATCTTCGTCATCTGTTCTGTCGCAGGCAGTAAAAGTGAGGCCGATGCTCAAAAGTAGTAGAAACAGAACTCTGAAATTGTTTTTCATAATTTTAGAAATTAATTAGTAAAAAAGGAGTATATTAAAATTTATAATTTACTGAAATAGTATAATTTGATCCTCTTTTGTATTCCTGAAACACTCCGTCAGTGTCAGTGATGTTATTGTCGCGATTGGTGTCCTGAATCAATCTAAATGTTTGATTTAAAAGATCTTGTACCCCGGCTTTAAGTTCTAATTTACCTAAAGACTTGGTAAGGTTAAGATCTATGGTATGGCGTGGCATTTCAAATACATTGGAACTTAGTACGTTATCACCTATCACATATATTCTTTTACCTACTGTATTGTAAAGGGCATTTGCCTGCAAACCTAACTTTGGAAGACTGTAGAATAGTCCGGCATTTAACAAATAAGGAGATTGACCCTGAAGATAACGGCTTTGGTCAGATACACCACTTACAGTTACACTTGACTGAATAAGCGAGCCATTAAATACTGCCATCAAGTTTTTATTGATTTCTTTTCTGACTTCCACCTCTATCCCGGTTGAATAAGCAGACTGAGAGTTGGCAACAGTAAATGATACAGTTGAACCGTTATAAAATATTGCGGCCTCAATAGGGTTTTTAAACATTTTATAAAAAGCACCGATGGTTATTAATTCTGTTTCAGAAGGATAAAAATCATAACGTAAATCAAAATTTTGAATCGTTGCCACTTTTATGTTTTTATTTCCTCTTCTGGATACGTCAAATGCAAAGTCATAATATGTAAATGGTGCCAATTCTCTGAATTCAGGACGGTTAACCGTACTTCCAAATCCAAATCTCAGGATATTTTTTGCATTGAATTTATAGAAAGTATTCAATGAAGGTAAAGTGCTGAAAATTGGGTTGTTTACGTCAATTTTAGCTCCACCACCTCTTTCCCGGCTTTGAAGTTTTTGCTGGTTAAATTCTTCTCTGATACCAAGATTTAAATTAAGTTTTTCTGATAAAGGCAATGAGAAATTTACATAACCAGCTGTAAGTAAATTTTGAGCTGTGTATTTATCATCATTGTTGGTACCTTCTGAATAGAAAACTCTGGTAGGGCTAAGATTTTCAGTATTGAAAAATTTATCAGGGCTAAGCGATAGAAGTTCGTTAGTGACGCGATTAGGGTTAACTATCCCAAACCATCTGGCAGCAAATAGCCTGTCCTTGTATTCGGTATAAGCACCCACTTTTAAAACTTTATTTAGCTCCTCATTTTGATTTTTATCAATAATTCTATCATAATTTACTGAACCGGTTAACACGAATTCATCCATGTTGGAATAAAATCTTGCTGCCTGGGTAAGGGTGGGTGACTCAAATTGCTGGAGGTCCATTTTGTAAGCTCCTTTACTTCCCATTTCTCTGGAAGAAGTGAATCTTCTGAAGTCGGGTTCTTTACGAATAGTGTATCCAAAACCCCCGATCCATTTAAGTTTTGAGATTTCCGAAAGTTCGTGCGTTCCATTCAACTGACTTGAGAAAATGCTTTTTTGCTCATATCTGAAAGATTGATTAAATATTTCCAGATTGTTTTCATAAAGGTTTCCATTTCTGGTAACCGTTTCTTTAGTAGCAAGCTGGTTAAACAGATTCCTGAACTCAATTTTATTTTTAGGATTCAAAATCAGAGCCCAGTTGCTCATTGCTCCTAATCTTACGTTATTAGCATAACTGTTGTCTGTGAAATCATTTTGAACGCTTCCATTGAAAAAATACCTGTTTTGTTTGATATCAAAATTGGTATGCGTGTTGGAATAATTGATATAACTAAAATTGGTTAATTCTTTTCTTCCAAAGAAAAATCTTCTTGAGTAGTTGAGATTTGCCCTGATATCAGGATTTACTCTTTTTGTTGATATGTCGTAGTATGGGTTCAATGCCTTGAATTCATTGATGATATCCGATGTGGAGGCGTAATTAATAACATTTTTTGTGGAGGAGAACCCTTTAGGAAGATCACGGTAGTTGCCACCAAAGCCAATCCCATCTAGCCCGGAACCAATGTGATCAGAAACCTGCATGCCGGTACTGTTTGTACGATAACCCAAGCCGAAGCCCATTGAAAGATTGTTGCCGTCAGGGACGGTCTTGGTAAATATTTTGATTGCTCCTCCGGCAATATCTCCAGGCAGCTCGGCAGATGGTGATTTGAATACCAGCATGCGGTCAATGGCAGTACTCGGAATCAAATCAAATGAAAATGACTTAATATCAACCTCAGTAGAAGGTGTGATAATGTCGTTAAGCAACACCGTGTTGTAGCGTTCGTTTAACCCTCTGATTACTATGAAACGCTCGTCAAAAATCGAAACACCAGGTACTCTTCTAACCACTTGTGATGCATCGCGATCCTGAGTTTTAGTGATTTGCTGTGACGAAACGCCAACAGCTATGGTTTGCATTTGTTTCAATTCTGAAATTACAGCTACTTCTGTGCCGGTCATCCGTTGTCCTTTTACCACAACTGCATCCAGTACTTTTGAGTCCTCGACTAATTCAGCATTGATCAGCGTTGTTTTGTCAGCTTCAACCCTGACATTTTCAATGGAAACAGGTGAAAATCCTATACTCGTTATTTTGAGAATATAGATACCAGGGTTGATTTTTGGAAATGTAAAACTCCCGTCAACGCCTGTAACTGCAGCGAGAGGAGTACCATCAATTTTAACTGTCGCACCGATGGCTGCATCATTTATAGCTTTTTCAAGGATTTTCCCCTTGATACTTCCTGTCTGTGAAAATGCAAAAGAAATAGAAGAAATTAATGTGATTAATAAAAGTCTTAACTTGATCATTAATATTGGTATTTTGTTTCAGCTGCAAAATTAGTTTGGTAATGTTAAGTTAATGTTAAGCCAATATTATCGAAATGTTGTGTTTTGGAATATTTACGTTTTCTGATATTCTAAGTCATGAAAATGATTTTATTCAAGAGTTTAATGTAAAAAATTCTGTAAATTTTGAAAGCATTTAAAAAGCCTCATTTTTTGAAAAATATACAAATGTTAATGTTTTTTTAATGTCTTTTTTGAAATTTGTCTTGATATAAATCAAGAAAAAAATGGCTTAATTTCGCTTTTAGTTTATTTTCTACATGTATTGTAATCTTAAGGTGTTTGAAATTCAGTAGTTTATGCATATTTTTAAAAAATAACTTTGAAAAATGTTTTGCGAAATCCAATTTTGTCAAAAAAACAGTAAAAAAAAGTGATTTTTTTTTGAAAAAAATTTTTCAATTCAAAAATATGTCTTACATTTGCAGTGTCAATATGACAAAACGACAAGAGATATAAGAAATTAAAGATAAAAGTTGTGTGGATTTAGTAGCGGGAAAGGCTGGAACGTTTTGTTCCAGTCCTTTTTTTTTATAGCTACCCTAAAAATTATTCTCCTATATTCGCAGCAAAATTCTTAGGCATATGTTTTTCGTGTACTCCGGCATTACCTCCGGTCTGTTGTTAGGTTCAGGAATCGGCAATGTAAAAGTTTCACTGATAAAGACAACTCTCGAAAATGGGGTGAAGGCAGGATCATTATTACTTGGCGGTGTGGCCTTGTCTGATTTTTTACTTATCTCGATTGTCAATGCCGGTAGCTCGTGGTTTGCAATTCCTCAAAATTGGGAGAAGAATATATTTCTCGGCACAGGTATTCTTTTTATAGTTTTAGGGAGCCTGTTATTGTTAAAGCTATTTATTGAGACCAAAAATACTGAAAGTGTACAAGTCTCCGGCAAATTCAAATTACCGTTTGTGAAAGGATTTTTAATCAATACGCTTAATCCTTACAATTACCTTACATGGATGGGATTTATGGTATTTCTTAATAAGATTAATGCTGATAAAACAGACAAGCTGATATTTTTCTTTTTCGCACTTTTGGGCATGCTGATCATTGACGGACTTATTCTGTTTAATATCCGTAGAGCAAACTGGCTGCTAAAATATTCCAGACAGCTTTCGATTCTCAATGCTTTGATATTTATAGCTCTGGGTTTAAAGCTTTTGATTTGATTGCAAAAATTTTACCCAACTTTCTTTGGATGTCCCTTTCAATACTCTGGGGAATTTATGTTGGCCACCCATTTTATTATTTTCTTTCATCCAATCATAAAAATAGGCAGTTTCTAAAACTGAAACTTTCAAATTGCTTAATGCGTGAGCCCGCTCAACTACATAATCGTCATTAAGAATTTTCAGAAATTCATCTATTTTGTTGCCTATTTCGCTGCCATCCAGATCTTTAGCATCGGTGCCTATAAACCAGTGATGCCCAAAACCTTTTTCAGTTTTAAACGACATCACCGCAAATTCATTGATTTCAATTTGTTTCTCTTTCGCCAGTAGTTTGATGGCCTGGTTCATGTTGTCAACCGAAAGATGCTCGCCACAGACGCTCAAAAAATGTTTGGTTCTGCCCGTAATCTGAATGAGACCCTCGTTGGCATTATTAAATTTGATGGTATCACCAATTAAATATCTCCAGGCACCGGAACAGGTACTCAACAGCAAAGCATAATCTTTGTTTTCCTTTATTTCTGAAAGACTTAAGACTTTAGCTTTGGAATTCATCTCTCCTTCGTTGTTGAAATTATCGTCATTAAATTCCACAAACTCGAAGTAAATTCCGCCATTGGTTACCAGACGGAGACTTTCATTGGGATGGGTCTGGTAGGCAATAAATCCCTCAGAGGCAAGGTAAGTCTCAATAAAGTAAAATGGTTTTTCGGGGTTCAGGATTTTTTTAAAACTTTCCAAATATGGTTCTATCGATACACCTCCCCAACCAAAAGAAATAAGGTTGGGCCATATTTCATGGATGTCTTTTACATTGTAATGCTTCACTATGCGTTCAAACAATAATAGTATCCATGCAGGCACACCGGCCACAAACGAAATGTCCCAAGTAGGGGCTTGCTCTACTATTTTACTTAACTTGGTTTCCCAGTTCTTCTCCCTGCTTATTTTTTTGCCAGGCTTATAAAATGTTTCAAACCAAAAAGGTACTTTTCCTGATGTAATGCCGCTGAGATCCCCTTCAAAGTGGTTGTCACAATGATTGAGCTCGGTGCTTCCACCAAATAGAAGGTAACCTTTGGAATAACTTTCCGCTGGGATTTCCGTGAAATTAGCCAGAGAAATTATCTGGTTGATGCTGGTTTTGTGAATGGACTTAATCATGGCTTTAGTTACAGGAATCGCCTTTGATGACGCATCTGAAGTGCCTGAACTCAAAGCAAAATATTTCGTTTTTCCCGGCCAGGTGATGTTGGCTTTTCCCTCCCGGGATTTAAACCACCAGTTTTGGTACATACTTTCATAATTGTGAACCGGCACCAATTTGCTAAAAGATTGTCTGAGCTCTTTTCCCGACTTATTTTTTAATATTTTCCTGAAGTTATAATAGCTGCCAAATTCTGTGTCAGAGGCCTTTTTGAGTAATCTTCGCAATACTATTTCCTGCTGCTTTTGAATGGACCTGATTCTGGTTGATTTTACAATATTGGCAATCTTTAATCCAGACTTAATGGCTATTCCTGATATTTTCATAATTAACATAACTTATTACAAAATTACGATTTTTAATATTAAGAGAATGTTAAAAAAATAATTCATAGGCGGCATTAGCACCTGATTTAACCATTTGATAATAATTAAGATACACTGTGTTAATATCTTATTTTGATTTTTGTAAAAAAACAGCCGTTGAAATATAAATATAAAACCATAGTAATGTCTGATTTGCACCTGGGTTCAGGCGGGGCAAAAGCAGTGGAAGCCACCGAGTTTCTAAAAATTAATACCTGCGAAAGGCTGGTGCTCAATGGTGACATCATTGATGCCTGGCAGTTGAAAAAATATGGTTCGTGGAAAAAAGCACATACCGGTTTTTTCAGGGTGGTTTTGAAAATGATGGAAAAACTGGATACTAAAGTGTATTATATCAGGGGCAACCATGACGATTTTCTGGACCAAGTGTTGCCATTGCTAGTAGGGAAAAATTTTCAGATCAGGCGGGACATGATATTGAAATCCAAAAATCGTAAATTCCTTATAACCCACGGCGATATATTTGACTCGGTGACCTCAAAGATGAAATGGCTCGCACATTTGGGCGACTATGGCTATACTTTTTTGCTTTGGCTCAATAAATTTTACAATAAATACCGCACTTTCAGGGGCTTACCTTATTATTCGCTTTCACAATCTATCAAACAAAAAGTAAAAGCAGCAGTGAATTTTGTTTCAGATTTTGAAGAAAAATTGGCCGAACTCGCCCGATCAAAAAACTGTGACGGGGTAATCTGCGGGCATATTCATCAACCGGCCATGAAAGAAATCGACGGAATCATTTATATGAATTCGGGTGATTGGGTCGAAACGATGTCGGCATTGGTAGAAGACTTCTCCGGCAACTGGGACATCCTGTATTTTCATCAGGAAAAACCTTCAGAAAAATTAAAAGAAGCATTTAATAAAGAATTGATTTATGGTTCAACAATAATGGCATCTTGATATGAAAATAGGATTTATAATACAAGGAGAGGGCAGGGGACATCAAACCCAGGCGGTTGCTTTATCGGAAATTCTGGTTAAAAATGGTCATAATGTGGTATTCGCACTTGTAGGCACATCAGATTTGAATAAACAACCGGTGCTTTTAAATAACTGTCCTAATTTTGAGGTTTTACCTTTTTTAAGTCCTGCTTTGGCTTATAATCACAAAACCAGCGAATTGAGCATATTCAAAACCATTACGAAATCGATTCCGAGAGTTGCCAAATATCTGAATAGCCTAAAGTTGATAAAAAGTATGGTTGAAACTCATCAACCAGATGTTCTTATCAATTTTTACGATTTTTTGGGTGGAATTTATTCTGGTTTTTTAAATCGCTTCGATGTGCCTGTGGTATGTGTGGGTCATCAGTATCTTTTGCTCAACAGTGTGTTTGAATATCCACAAAATCAGAGGCTAGATCGCTTTTTTGTGAATTTTAATACTAAAATTACTTCATTGAAGGCAAACAAGATGCTGGCATTGTCGTTCAGGAAGTTTTGGTCTGAAAAAAATATTCATACCGTACCTCCATTGTTAAGGTCGGAGCTAAGACACCAGGAAGTGAGCCAGGAGAATTTTATATTGGTGTATGTGACACAGGCAGAGTTGATTACGAAGGTCATAGCCCAGTGTGAAATGTTTTCTCATGAAAATTTCGAAATGTTTGTGGACTTAAAATCCGAAATAAAGCTTCCTGCTAATTTAAAAATTAATCCAATCTCCAATCGCATGTTTTTGGAAAGGATGGCAGCCTGTAAAGGCCTGATTAGCACGGCAGGCTTTGAGTCGGTATGTGAGGCTATGTATCTGAGCAAACCAGTGATGATGGTTCCTGTAAAAAATCACTATGAGCAAAAGTGCAATGCCTTTGACGGGGAGCTTTCGGGAGCTGGTTTTTATTCTGAACACCTGGATTTTGGAAAGTTTGTGGACTATCTGGAATTTGGAGAATATCAAAATAAAAACCACAGGAATTGGTTTGATCAGGCTGAAAAGATTTTTTTGAATGAGCTGGAAAGCCTTGCGAAAAGGGAAAACACATTGTCTCACCAATAGTATTTTATCATGTAAATTTTAATAGTCTTTAGGCCTGGAAATTCTCAAAAAGTAATTTGAATTTTTGATTTCTCTTTATATAAAATCCGGGAATAAAGCTCATTGATGGGATAAAAATCTGCATCAATTAATTGAATCCCGGAGTAATTTGTTTAATTGAGTCTAGGTGTTTTTATTCAAAAACTTACTGCAGTTTACCCTTTACATCAAAGCGTACTCTTTTCCCTTTTTTTAAATTTTGGCCGTCTATTATCTGATCATTTGACAAAGTACATTCCTTCAGTTGGCCATTTTGATGTAAAATAATATTATTGAAAACGCCTCCTTTACAAGCAATTTTGCCTACGAAGATATTGCGATTAGAATAAAAAGATTCCAGTTTTCCATCAGGGTAAAACGAAGTCTGTATTCCTTTAGCACCACCACTGCCCATACAATTGTAGCCCTGAATTTTGGTTTCGGTTGGAAATGCACAAATAACCCCGTCCTTTTTAAACCTTATCCATGCATTTTCAGGATATACAAAATTATGTATAGATGCTTTTTTCTGGAGTTTAAACAAAACAGGTTTCCAGTCTTTTGAAAAATGTACCCAGTCAGCTGTACAAGAAAAGCCTTGGATCACAGTTGGTTTTTTTAGATAACCAATGATTACTGTGGTGTCATTCTTATTGAGTCCATATCTGATTTTCGAAAATTCTATATTATGAATTTTGGCATTATATTGCCAGGGAGAATACTGAGCCCGAGTGTTTGTGCGATTGGAGAGTATAAATATCATTACCAATCCAACCAGAAAAGAATTTGTTTTCATTATTTAAAAAAATTAAATAAACCGAAACACTTATTTTTAACCTTAATTCGAAACTTTAGTTAAATCTTCCTTAGATTTTTGATTATTTTCTAAAAAAAACATCAAAATAGAAAAAATAAGTATCTTCTGTTTTTGATTATAAATCTAAGTTAAGTATTTGATAATTAACCTAAAATCTGTTTTATTTGAGACTGTAAAAAGCTGGTTTGATAGGTTTTTTTTTAATATAATTGGTTTTTCTTTTCTCAATAATTTGTCTGTTTGATATTATGGATCATATTCTGAAAGATTAGTAAACCCTTCTCTTTGTCAATATTCTATATCCTGCGTCAATTCTGCGGCAGATGCAATTAATATTTTAATGTCATTAAGGCCGATGGCACCTTTAAAAATCTTTTTTTCTTTGATCATCCGATTTATCCGGTCATGCAAATCATTGGGGTCGGAAGAAACAACTTTCTCAACAGTATCCACGCCCAAATCGTAGAGCATTTGGGCATAAGTGACCCCAACCCACTTAATTCTTGACAAATCGGACAATTTGGTTAAAGTTAAGATGTCTTTTAAATCAACTCCTGTAGCTTGGGATAAATTTTCTCTATCAGATTTAGTTTGTACTTTGTTGTATAGTTTTTCAGTATTTGTGATTCCCGCTTTTTCTAGATTGTTGATGATCTCAGGGCTTATGGATACAAATTCCGCCAGTTTATTGGGTTTTGGAAGCGTGCTGTTTAATTCTCTCAAAAGGATAGTTAGGTAATCACCGGCAAACACATCCTGCTTAGAAAGTTGACTAAACGTGTCTTTTTTCTTGAGTAATTGCATCAAGTCTTTCACATTGCTGATCCCCAAAGTTTTGAAATAGGTAAATCGTTCCTCCAGTTTTTCTTTAAGTAAAATTCTGCTGGGCGGCAAGTAGGCAGATTCCAGTTTCAACCGATAATCATCAATCGAAAGTTTTTCTAAGTCAATGTAGTAGCCCATTTTTCAATCTGTTTTACATATAAATTTCTTAAATTTTTGGTAAAAAGAAAAATCAAAAATTGTAACTTATGATTTGGTTAAGCTTTGTGCTTTACCTAAAATAAATCATTCAAAATGTGATGACTTTTTCATGATGGAGTCACCATCGTAAAAAACAGAAGCTTTTGAGCCTCTGTTGCTGGCCGTCAAGGTAATACGGCAATTGAGTTTAGGGTCGGGGCCGGGCTTTTTGCAGGAAATTAAAATCAACCATACCACAAATAGCGTCAGATTTCTTAAATATTTTTTGGATTTTTGTTTTTACAAAATTGCAAAGAAATTCAGATAGTTTGCCTCGGAAATTTGTTATTTTAAGAATTAAATATTTCTATAAGTTTATTCAATTATGAGTAAAAAAAAATAAATTCCAAATAAATTCAGTTTTTACAGACATATATCAATAGTTGAGATTTACTCACAATCTACTCATAATCATACAGTTCCAGCCTCTGGATAGAATAATCTCCGTGACTTATCCTGATATGGCGGCCCTGGTGCGTTTGATCTCCATTGAGATGTCTGATTACTTTCCAGTCTCCGTTTTCGAAAACGCCCTCTTCATTTTTTAAAATGCCCACTGTCTTTTCTCTTTTCTTCCAATTTTTGAAAGTAACCACGATACCCGAGCCGGCAATATAGAATTCATTTTTACCGGTTTGAATAATCAATGCACCACCTGAATCCCATTCCGATTTGGTGGCTCCGGCTTCCCAACCCAGACTGTAGCTGTTTTTAAAAGAAAACTCATAATCACCCAATACCACAGTGGAAAGCACCTTGTCTTTTTCCAGTAAAACGCCATCAATCATACCCTGGCCGCGATATTGGGCGAGCATCGGGCTCAGTTGATTGATCAGGTGATAGGCTTTTCCTATTTCTTCTTTTTCGGGATTGGGTGTAGATTCTATGGAAAAGGGTGAAAAACCGATAGCCCCGTAGTGCCCTATGGCAAACAAAGCCTTGGCTGCCACTGTGGCATCAAAACGATGCTCAGGCACAAACAAGGTGTTCTCTTGCCTTATATAAAGATTGCACCAGTGCTCAAAATCAGGGGTATAAAAGTCGGGAGAAAGGAAATCAATCGCAGGGGCTCCCGCTTTCCAGATATCCATAAGATGGGGTAAAGGGCCCGCACTCGGGTATTCTCCCGGTACTTTTCCGGCTCTGATTAATGCCGCGTTTACAAACATGGGCAAAGGATAAGCAGCCTTTCCTGCTTCTGCCAATTTTCCGGTGAATTTTGCAAAATACCAGGCCATAAATAATTCGTCGGTGCGGTAACCCTCGCCAAATACTTCATTCCAATTCCCTTTGGTTTTAAATCCATTTTTCCGCCATATATTCAAAAATTCAGGCACTAAATTTTCTTTGTTCTTTTTGAGATAATCGGTCAATTCGGCAGGAACGTCTTTCATAAAAAGCTCGTTGGCCAGCAGATGATAATCTCTTGCTGAAGGCAACATGCCGATTTCGTTCTCAGGCTGTACCATAATCACGGTTTGTGCCTTTCCGTCAAAGGTTTTCAGATGCTTCATCAAAGTGGTAAAGGCTCTGATGTCGGCCTGAAGATTATTTTCACTGAAAGGTGTCAAAATCTCCTGACTTTGGCCTTTTTCGTCTTTGGCTCTGGGATATTTGGTCTGATTTTGTTTGATCCAAGCCGGCACATGACTGGACATACTGTTTTTCCAGGAACCAAACCATAGTAAAACTAACTTAATTTCCTGCCTTCTTGCTTCAAGAATGAGCTCGTCAAGTAAATCGAATTCGAATTGACCCTCTTTAGGCTCGATGAGTTCCCAATAGACCGGTGCGAGAATGGTGTTGAGATTCATTTGCTTAACCTTAGGCCATATTGGCTTCATGTATTCCGTTCCTGTAAAAGAAGAATTGCCCAGCTCTCCAGCCAAAACAAGGAATGGCTTGCCTTCTACCACCAGAAATCTTTGATTCCCTTTGCCCTCCAAATGAGGAATACTATTTTGAGCATAAACCTTTTGGGCAAATACTGAAATCAGGAATAAGAGGTTTATGATTAATTTTTTCATGAAAGATAGATTACTTTGATCCATTCTGTGTTTAGTTCTTAGCTCAGACTTTGGCCAATAGCACCTAACACAAGGCTCACAATTTACGAATAATTTGATTTGTAAATAAATTTTTGATTTTCCAATGGAGAGAAAATAATCGAAGATTCTTTTTCATATTACGTTCTAACTTTTTTTGGGGAAGAAGCAAATATACTTTCACCACTGCTGAAAAACAATACAGACCTGATCATCTCTCAGGGCAAATTCTCTGGCACCCCAGGGGCGAAGCGTCACTATTTTTAGATTGGGATGAAGATATTCCGGATGTGACCTAGAAACCTTTTCATAAACCTCTTCAATGTTTTTGGTGACTATCCTAAATTCGGGATTATGCTCTTTGGCCAGTGGGGCATGTTGGAACAGATAAATGCTCAAGCCATCTTTATTGAGTACACAAAAAGGCTCTTTGGCACTCAACTCACTATGACCAATCTCAAAGCCAAGGCAATTGACGAACATTTTCAAGCCATCGTTGATATTCTCATAATACACATTGGGGACTAATTGGTCGTATTTCATAGTTTTAAAATTAGGGTTTATGAGTCAGGTATTACAAACAATACCAGGTTACGTCAAATTTTATTTTTTCCAATAAACTAACTGCAATCTTTCAAAAATTTGGGTCTTCAAATATTAAATCTATTAAACCGCCTCAACAGTTCCTCTGTGATTTTCCTGCTCAATGGCTTTTGATTAGAAAATGCTGAGATTTTTACAAATGGATTTTTCTTTATTTTTCGCCAGGTACCCACAATTTCATTATCAACCATTACGATGGGCTTAAAAATACCGTTTCCGGTTTCGGAGCTGTCGAGTCCGGTGGGTAAAACGATGTTTCTGCCTTCAGAATAGCCCACCGTATATTCATCAAAGCAGGGGAGCAGACCGCTAACCGGGATATTAGGTATTGTATTTTGGGGTTCAAAATAGTAATATCTTAAGCCTTCCAGGTCGAAATGCAGGAGATCATTGCCCATTGCACTTATTCCCGCTTTTGCATCGCTCAGGCTCATGCCACTCCACCAGGCAAAATCTTTCAAAGTGGCAGGACCTCGGGAAAAATAATATTTCCGGGCGAGTTTTTCGATGGCTTCGGCTTGGGTTAATGCTTCACCGACCGGGATTTTCTTTTCAAAAAGAGAGTAAGTGTTTTTTTTGATCCCATTGCATAGCAACATTTCCAATTCTGCTCTGATGAGGATCTGGGTGGCGAGTAAATTGCTGACTTCAATGTGCTGTTTCGCCAAACCAGCCATTATATCCTCTTTGGAAAGATTGTCGGCATCCCTAAATTGATGTTCGATGATTTTCCATACTTTCAGAAAGAGTTCACGACTCAGACCTTCCTTTTTATCATTGTATTGGGTGATTTTTTTTACATAGGGTGCTGAAAGCTCCATCATCCACCGGAGGTCGGCACGATGCACCCAATGCCAGGTGGGCCGTAAAATGTGCGTCCTAACCATTTCTCCCGAAATGATGCAGTTTTCTACGGCAGATTTTTCCAAACTTTTTGTCCGTAATGCCACCGCCCAAAGAGCCATGCCATAGTCCTGAGCCTGCATGGCACCAAAATGTGCCACCACATCTTCCGGTTTATCAAAACCCGGAACTGACAGCCGCTGATTGGCCAACCGCAGCCTGATTATTTCTTCACGGTTCATGGGTAATTTTTAGTGTGGTTAAAAATAGTTGAAAATTTTGGAATGGAAAGAATCCCGCCTGTCTGTTGATTACAAAAATACATTAAAACCTCGGGATGCTTTCCTTAGAGGCATCCCGAAGAGTATATTTGATCCTAAAGTGTGGCTGCGAAATATTCCATGGCATTTTGCATAAACCTGGCAAAGGCGGGCTGGTCTTGTCCGTCGGCTTGGGTAAAACGAGGGTCATCGACATAAAGTTGACCCAAACCCGCATAGGCTTCAGCTTGTGGGTCAGGGGAGTTGACTGTTCCCCAAAACTGCCTGATGTTTTGATAATGCAGGGCCACTAAAGCTTGCACTTCCTCGCTTTTAAAGTCTTTTTCTTTTAGAGCAAATAGTTTCTTTGCGATTTCTTTTTGCTCTGCCTTAAGCAGGCTTATCTCAGTTTTTGAGAGCTTCATCAAGGCTTTTTCAGACTTTTCGATGGTTTCCATTCCATATTTATTAATGGCTTCGGTGCGATACCTGCTTGCTTTCTCTTCGGACAGGCCTTCGTATAATTCGATGGGATTGGTCATGATAGTTTCTGTTTTTATGTTATTAATAGTTTTGTCAATCGTCTGGATAAGAGTTGAAATGCGGTTCTGTTTGGCTTTCAGGCTTTGTTTCTGATTTTGAAGGGAAGTCAGGAGATCAAATTCCCCGTTATCCAAAATTTCCTTTATTTCCCGTAGTTCGAAATCAAGCTCCCGATAAAAGAGTATCTGCTGCAGCCGGAGCAGCTCCTTTTCGCCGTACATCCTGTACCTGGCCTCGGTACGGGTTGCAGGTTTTAACAGACCCATTTCATCGTACAGGTGTAAGGTACGTACACTTACCCCTGCGATTTTTGCCAATTGTTTTACCGAAAACAGTTTCATTTTATATACCCATTCTGATTGATGACACAAACATAGGCTATCACGTAAGGTAAGAGTCAAGATTTTTTTTAAGTTTTTTTTGAGAAAATGAAAAGTTAATGGAAAATTTTTTCCAAAGGGTAAGCTATTGCCTTTAAAATTGATTGAATCTACGAATTACACGCTGTCAATAACTAATCTTTTTTGAGTAGGGTAGAATGCAGATGCTTTACTTTCCAGTGCTTTTTTTGCCGGATCAATATCACCGTCTCGAGCCATTGTATGGTGGTGCGTTTACCTTCTCGGGTGATGACTGAGTTGAGCCTATAGCTCACAGTCGCCATATTATGATGTACTTTGGTACTGATGAAGTCAAAGGTGTTGGCACGTTTAAAATTCGCAGCTTTATTGCCGGTAATGGCCTTAGCTATCAAGGTATCGATATTCCAGTCCTGCCCATACTCATAAAACGTAACATCAGGTGTGCAATCCAGCCGGAGACTGACAGCATCACGATTGGATAGGTCTTCAAACATTTTTACGACCGCTTGCTGTACCCGTTGCTGTTTTGGGCTAAAACCCGGCTGAGCCTGCAAATATGCTGGAAGCAAAATGGTAAACATTAAAACAATAATATTTTTAAACATCCTCATTTTAGGGTTTAGGCTTATTGACAAATGTAGGAGGATTTGGGGAGATTTGGGTAATGATAATAACCGTTGTTTTTTAGCTTAGTTTTTTGTGGAAAATATTAGGAAATTAAATTCTATTTTATCTAGATTAAAATGAGCTTTCGCTCGCAAAGTTCGCACTCTTGTGCTCCTTTGACTATCGGAACATGTTGAAGAGCCGTAATGTCATAAAATGTGGCTTACTTTGATCCCGTATTGATATCCTCCTTTTCCATATTCTTACTTTAGTAATTTGTTTTCTGCGGCTACGAGCCGCAATTCACACGTACGAAGGCACTAGCCTTCGCACAGCTAAACCCTGAAAATATAGGGATTCCCAGTAAACGCTTTTGTGAAAACAGTTTTAAAAAATGTAACAATAAGTGTTAATTAAATCTTCCCAATTATTGATTTCAAAAAGTTCACTTCACCACCGCATTGATTTTTTCCCAGAGGGCCTTGTCAAAGCCGGAGACAGCAAACGAAGGATTGAGGGGCTCAGAGGCATCGCCCATACGCACCACGATCATATTTTTGCTGGGTATCACATATAATCGCTGGTCTTCGGCACCCATGGCCGCAAACATGTCGGCGGGGGCATTAGGCACCAGCATGCCCGGGAACACCGTCTGGCTGCCCGGCACCATATATTTTGCCTTGCCATTGAGCCACCACAGATACCCGTAAGAGGGATTGATGTTTTGGGAAGTGTTGGTGGCATTGGTGAAAAATGTCTCGTTGATGATCTGCTCGTCTTTCCACTTGCCATGGTTGAGGGCCAAAATCCCGAAGCGTGCCATACTGCGGGTGGTGCTGTGAAAAAGCCTGAAAATGAGGCCGTCACGCCAGGTGCCATCCATCCCGATTTTGTTTCTTAGTTTGGCCTGGAAATATGCTTCGAAATCCTTATTGCTTGACTTGGCCACCACGTCCATCAATTTCTGAAATACGTTGGCATAAGCCCAGCGGGTGCCGGCATCGGCCACATAGGTAAGGTTTTCCTTTATGACCCTGTTATTGCTCTCGTCGAGCCCCGAAGCCATGGTGAGCAGATGTCTGACCGTGATGAGGTTTTCTTTATCTTTGGGAGCACTGGTCCAGCCGGTGCCCAGGTAATCAGATACTTTGGTGCTGATGTTGAGGAGGCCTTCCTGCTCTGCAATGCCCGTGGTGGTCGAAACCAGCGTTTTGCCGGCACTGTTCCAGGTCCAGGTATCGGTGGCTGTGTGGCCATCGAAATATTCTTCCATCACGATGCGGCCATTGACGAGGATCATGAAGGATTTGGAGTGTTTTTCTTTAAGGAAATTCTTGAGGTCTGCCACCGCGGCTTCATTCCATCCCAGCGACTTCATGGAAGTCTGCTCCCAGCTGTTGCCGGTATTCGGGGGGAAATACATTTCATTTCCGTTGGTGGGTGGATGTACGTCCTGTTTTTTACAACCTAAAACTGTGGATAATACAAGAAATGTAAGGGTAATTAGTTTCATGAAATGCTTTGGTTTTTAATATAGACTGCCGTCATAGCAGAAAGTTTAAATGCTTTCTTTCTTTTTTATGTAACTCTTCGACATTTTCTCAATGTCGAAGCTAGATAAAGAGGATTTCCAATCCTCAAAACGGAAAAGTAACTTCAATCTTCCCCTTTCTAATTCCATAATAATCTGCACAGCTACTATTGAGATATTCCTCTTCTTTTTCTACAATACCTGCCCTTACTGGGTTCATATGTATGTATTTCAATTTTGTTTGGAAGAAATCATCCTTGTCTATTTCCTCTCCGTGATAGCCTTCCTCCCAAAACCAAATTTTATCTTCTTTCTTAAGAAGCCACAGCAACCATTTCTTTCTGCTTTCTTTAGGGTTGTTCTCAATGGCCTTGATTATTTGTGATGCTGTGAATTTCTTAAAGTCCCGTATAATGTCACTTAAATGATTTTCATGACTCTGAACAATTAAATGAATATGGTTAGACATAATTACCCAGGCATAAATAATTAAACCTTTCTCTTTTTGACAATAATTTAGGCTATTAATTATAATATCAGCATAGTCTTGACGGCTAAAGACGTCAACCCATTGATGAACTGTGGAAGTAATGAAATAGACAGCGTGTTGGTCTTTAATTCTGTATTCGTAAGCCATGTTTTTGAATTTTAAGCAATTATAATAAAAAATTGGATTTACAAGTTGAAAAAATGGATTAAGGATTATAAATCCTATTTTATCTAGCTTCGACATGCCCTAACGGAACATTTCGAAGAGCCGATGTTGGGGAAAAATTTATTTTAGTATGATCGTTTGTAATTGTACCAAAGTTGCAGCAAGCTATTATTCAAACTTTTGGAATTGTAAATGTTCTTTCACTGCAATTTCAACAATTGATTTTGAATAAGGGCTTTGTCGTTTTCGGATTTTGCTAACTTATAAGCCAGGGCATAATTTTTTATTGCATTTTTCCTGTCAAAAGAAGCATATAAATTTCCTAGAAGCGAATAATAAAACTGGTTGTTTTTTAAATCTAATTTTAAAGCTTCCTTAACGGCAATTTCATTTCCTTTTACTTTTGAAAGGGCATAGGTTCTGTTTAAGGCGGTTATTGGCGAGTATTCAATTTGTAACAGCTGGTTGTAGAGTTGTAAAATATTTTCCCATTTTGTTGAATTTTCGATATTAGTGCAATGCCAATAGGAAATAGATGCTTCCAGGTGATATTTTGTTATCTCCTGACCTTTAGCACTTTCAATTAAATAGTAGTTGCCTTTTGCAATAAGGCCTTCATTCCAAAGATTTCGGTTTTGCTCCTCATATAATATTTGCTCACCATTTTCACCAACCCTTGCCTCAAATCTCGATGAGTGAAAGCACATCAGGGCCATTAGAGCATTTACATTTGGCTTGTTAGTGCGTTCGTTTTCAAGCAGGGAATAATTCAATCGCATTGCTTCCAAACACAGCTCTTTCCTTAAATTTATTTTATGCGATTTTGAATGGTAGCCTTCGTTGAAAAGCAGGTAGATGGTCGTCAGAACGTTTTCCAGTCTTTCTGGTATTTCTTGTTCATCAGGAAGCTCAATGGCAGTATTTTCAGTTCGTAGTTTTTCTTTTGCCCTGAATAAGCGTTTGTTAATAGTTTCCTTATTTGTTAAAAACGCATCTGCTATTTCGTCAATTCCAAAGCCGCAAAGTATCCTTAATGCTAAACCGATTTGAGCTTCTGCCGGAACAGTCGGATTACAAACCGCAAAAATCATTTTTAATTGACTGTCCGAAATATTTTCGTTGGACAAATCTATTTCAAACTCTTCAAAGGCAGGATGATTATATTTTAAATCTGGTACAATTTTTTCAGAAAATGTCTGGTGCCTTTTTAAGTAATCCTTTGTTTTGTTTTTAGCAACGGCATAAAGCCAGGCTGTTGGATTTTCGGGGACTCCCTTTAAACCCCAGGTTTCAGAAGCCAATAAAAACGTATCTGTGGTAATATCTTCGGCAATTTCTATGTGGACGATTCCAAAAAGTTTACAGAGTACAGAAATTATTTTTCTATACTCTGTTTTGAAAAGTTGTGGAATTAGTTCCTCTTTTTGCATAATTAAAACATCTAATCCTGATTTTCTTTGGGAAAAATTAGTTGATTTTTAAAATGTTTCTCACTTCTACGTTTCCGCCAATATGTAGGACTGGGCAACCTTCCGCTAATTTCAGAGCTTCATCAATGTCATTGGCTTTTACAATAATGTAACCGCCTACCATTTCTTTTACTTCTGCATAAGGGCCGTCTGTTACCACATTTTTTGGTTTCAAGGTTTTCCCTTCAAATCCTAAACGGTTGGTACTTATAAATTTTCCTTGTGCGGCAATGCCTCCAATCCAATCTTGCCATTGTTTAATGCTAGCCTGCATTTGTTCTGGCGATGGCTTAAACGATGGATTGTAGTCGTTTCTGAAAATCATCATAAATTCTGTCATTTCTTTTAAAATTTAAATTAATAATTCTACTATCGATCTCATGACGATTGACGATTTAAGAATTGGACATACTTTAAATAATATTTTAAAATTTGATCCTGGTAGTAAAGATTCACAATTACTGGATACATTAAAACTTATATATTTTTATCCCTTGTTGGCGGCCGGCAATCGTATTAATCAACCTTTAAATATGGATTGTAGGCAATTTCCCAAAGATTTCCATCCGGGTCTTAAATATAACTGCTATATCCACCCCAAAATACTTTTTAGTTTCTTTGACAATCTTAGCTCTTTGACATTTTCTCAATGTCGAAGCTAAATAAAGAGTATTCCCAATCCAGTATTGAGCTATTGCACAAAAATTTTACGCCGTCATGCTAACCAGTTTAATTGAAAATCCCGAAGATAGTAAAAAACCATTTAAGAGGTTTGAAATCTGAACCGGGTTTTGAAAAACTTTCGACATATTTTCATAGCTTTAAGCGTTTTAATTCAACCCTAAATAAAAACGCTGAATGACGATCCTCTTATTGGTGGTTTCGGTGGTATTAATAATTGCCGGTACTTCAAAACTCAAAATTCATCCTTTCCTTGTGCTTTTTACGGTAGCTCTTTTTTATGCCATAGCCACCGGTGTAGGTGTAAAGGGCATAGAAACCGGCATAAAGGAAGGATTTGGGAATACGATAGGTAATATTGGCCTTGTGATAATTTTTGGGGTGATCATCGGCACTTTCCTTGAAAAAACCGGTGCCGCTCTCAAAATGGCCGAACAAATAATGAAAATCATCGGAATGAGCAGGGTGCCCTGGATCATGGCCTCCATGGGTTTTATAATTTCGATACCCGTTTTTGCAGACTCAGGCTTTGTGATATTAAATGCTCTCAATAAATCCTTAACCCGAAAAGCGGGCCTTTCTATCATCACCACGGCCGTATCGCTATCTATGGGCTTAATGGCGACCCACACGATGGTGCCACCTACTCCGGGACCCATTGGAGCTGCCGGCATACTCAATGCCCAACTGGGATTGGTTATATTGTTAGGATTAATCGTAAGCTTCTTCGCATTATTCCCCACGGTGCTTTTTATCATTTATGTCGGGAAAAGAAATTTTTTAAGTCCCGAAACTGAGGAACATCAGGAAACCCTGCGACCTACGCCACCAACCCTGTTCAAATCAGTATTGCCCATCTTAATTCCGCTTGGATTTATCATATTAAAATCATTGCATGACTACCGGCCCTTCATCAGGCAGGAAGGCATTGTATCGGCCATTTCATTTTTGGGTACGCCAGTTATTGCCTTGTTTATGGGTTTTTTATTTGCTTTACTTTTGCCTGCCAAACTGGAGAAAAGTATGCTTGGCAACAAAGGATGGATAAGCGAAAGCATTATTAATTCTGCCGAAATTATAGCCATCACCGGGGCAGGGGCGATTTTTGGAAAAATGATACAACTCAGCGGTATTGGAGACATGATAAGTGGCTCCATGGGCGACCTCAACCTTGGCTTAATGTTGCCCTTCCTTATAGCCGTGTTGTTGAAAACCGCCCAGGGCTCCTCTACCATTGCCATTATCACATCGGCATCAATAGTTGCTCCGATATTGCCCCAACTCGGCTTGGATACGGAGATGCACAAAGCTCTGACTGTAGTTGCCATTGGTGCAGGTTCGGCAGTGGCCAGCCATGTAAACGATAGTTTTTTCTGGGTGGTCACGCAGCTGTCAGGTATGAGTGTAAGCCAGGGATATAAATCGCAAACTGCCGCATCGGCGGTATTGGGCTTCTCAGCTCTTCTGATTTGTTATCTATTAAAGGCATTTCTTTAAATATTTAACCGGGTATGTTTAACTCTTCGACATTTTCTCAATGTCGAACCGTTAGAGGATTTCCAATCACGGATTGCAGGTTACGGCTCTAGGCATTACGATTACTCTTTTCTTTCTCAGTTATTTCGGTGAGCTAAGAGCCATCCTGTTTCCTTCCGAGTCAAGGATAATTGCAAAGAGCCCACTTTTGTCTGCGTGAGCTGTTTTCTGTAATATTATTTGTCCGCCATTTTTCTCAACTTTATCAAGTACTACTTGGAGATTTTCACCAGCGTTCAAGTACATTGTTACACCATCTGCAGATGGTGTGTATCCATCTGCCTGTATGATGACTCCAGTTACCATTTGACCTTCATACGGTAATATTCCCATTTGCATTCCTTCAATTTCCATTTTATCTATTTTGATGTCCAGCAATGCTTGGTAAAAATTTATAGCCCGTGTAATATCCGTTGCCGGAATTTCAAACATTGAAATGTAACTTTTCATATTTTCTGATTTTAAGTTTGTTAATGTGTCATGTGTGGTTGGTTCAGATTTAGTTTTGACTGAATTGTTGCACGAAGCAAAACAAATTGAAGAAACCATTGAAACTAAAAATAAAGCTTTGACTGTCATTATCGTTTAAATTTAAATTCAGGAGCAAAGTTATAAGTTATGGAAAAGTCAAAATAGTAGAAATGCGACAATCAAAATTTATTTATAGAAAAGTGCAGATAGAGCCATATGCTCATTGTTCAGATATTCCTTTGGCGTAACTCCAACGAGATCTTTAAAATCTTTAATAAAATGGTTTTGATCGAAATAATCACTTTCGTAAGCAATATCTGTTAACGTTTCTGATTTTTTGTTAAGCAACATATTTAAAGTTGCTTGAAGTCGAATAGCCTTGCTTAGTTGCTTTGGGCTAATACCAATTTGCTTTCTAAAATGTCTTTCTAACTGCCTTCTTTTTGAAATGTCATCTGTCAAAATATCATTTATATGTGTTGTTCCGTTTGATTTGAGAAGTACATCAACAGTTGATTTTACGATATTGCTTATAGTAGTCTTATCATTTATTAGTTTTAAAAGAAAGGCTTCAATAATATCAATTCTCTGTTTGGTATCAGCAGCTTGAATCATTTGTGGCTCTAAAATGTCGGCTTCTACTTGTCCGAAAAGTTCTGAAATGGGTGTTTCCTTGTCAACCAAGTTCTCAAGAGGTATTTTTACGAAGTTGGCAAAGCCAATAGGATAAAAACAGATTGCGAAAGTATCAACATTTCCTGTAGGTAATATGTCAAAGGATTTGGTTCTCTGTCCCATTACCATGGCATTTGGGTGAAGGATAAAGTCTGTTTCGGAAGTGAATCTTTTTATCTTATCGCCAAAATTGAAGGTCATTTCTATGCAGCCGTCAGGCACAATCTTTTGCTTTTGATTTTTTGGGTCATAAGGCACTTCCAAAGTCCAATAAAATTTGACTATGGATTCTAAATCTTTATGTGGCTTAAATGTCTGATATTTCATTTTAATAATCTATTTCTTGGAATTCTGACTTTCGTCTATTATTGGCATTGATTTTCAACTAGTTACTATTTAAAAATCTTTACACGCTATGCCAAAAATAATGATTTGTTTTTGAATTCTTTTGAGCAAACTTAATTTTCGATTTTCATTGGGGAAATTAAATCAAGCAATTCGTCAGAGGTTTAGAGGCCCTGTGGAATAAGTTAATCTAGTTATCTCTTCGACATTTTCTCAATGTCAAAGCGATAGAGGAATTCTAATTCTGGACAATGCTTTCGTTCGCAAATCTTGGATGCTTGTGTACCATTGACTGTAGGAACAAGTAGAAGAGTTGTTTGTTGTAAGGAGAACAAGTGTTTTGCCAATCTTTCGTCGCCTGACCGGCGGTGACATGGCCTCCCCCTTCATTTTTTTGCCCGCCCAAAAAAACGAAGCAAAAAAAGGGCGGTCGGTGCAATGTGTCACGAAAAATTTCTAAATTAATTCTAATGAATAAAATTCAAATTGATGGTCGAAATTTTTCTAAACACTGCACAGACATTCAAGGTATTTTCATTTGATTTATTAATAAATTGAGTCTTAATGAAGTCCATTTTAACTTGCGGCTCACCTATCAGAATTTACCGATATAAATTTAACCTAATTAAACCTATTTTTCGATCTTATTTAATTTACAAAAGTAAAGGAAGAACAGATGCCATTATTTTTTAAGAATTAAAATACAAACAGTTGTAAAATAATACTTATGAAAATTCCATAAATCAATCTTCAGCGTTTAGAAAATTTCTGGTTGAAATATTAACATTCAAGTTTAATGACTCCAAATTTTCGTGACGCTTTGAAGATTGTTCCCTTTCTTTGCCTACTTTCTTTGGGTAAGCAAAGAAAGTAGGGCCTCGCCGGCTAGGCGACGAAAGAAATTCAAAAAAACTGAAATTGTAATTACATCAACCTCAGTATATAGGCTTAAAAATTCTTAATTATTCAAAATCTATTTTACAGAAACCACAATTCTCTGATATCTCGTTAATGCCGGCTTCCCGTTGTCAGTACCTTCAGCGATAAGATGAAAAACATCTCCAGATCTGGCATCGGAAGGGATAACAATATTTACACCCTTACTTTGAGCGATTACCTCCAATTTCTTATCTGTATTTCCGACTTCCTGATATTGCCAATATTTCATCGTAACGGAATTTCCGTCAGGATCACCTTTGGTCACCTGAATATTTAATTTCTGTCCTGGTTTGGCGGAAAGATAGTTTGCTTTCACAGAGATTTTAGGGGCATGATTTGCATTTTTAAAATCTTTAACACACCAGTCGGCACGGGCAGCAAAATCATTTTGTATGGCAGGTATCCAGCGGGTTTGGGCATAGGCATTGTCCATTTTTTGGGTAAAAGGATTAAAGTCCGCCGCAGGGTCACCGTCTTCCCAACGGCTGGGCGTAGTTTTGGATTGCATCAGCCTGCCACCCCAGCCACCAAAATTGGGGTTTTCCAGGTTGTTGAGACCCACATCCACCAAATGGAGAAATGCCGGAGAATCTCCCTCCGATATAAAATCATATTGCCCGAAACTCCCCCACATATTGTTTTTGGCCTGCTCCATGCTGCTGTAGATATCTTCCAGTTCTCCTTTCGGTGGGTTGCCGTCGCCATAGCTGTAGTACATTTTTAGCAGTGGCCCATGGTCATTGATTATAGGCCCCATAAACTTACCTTCCAAATAAGCATGAAGCTGTTCAGGAATGGCCCGCTTCCAGAAATAGGCAAAGCTCCAGAACTGGTTGGCATTGTAAAACACTTTGATGTCTTTCCAGTTGGGTTCAATGTATTTTTTGTAGGTGGCGTCCTGGTCCAAAATCGCATAGATGATGGCCTTTTGACATACTTTCTTATAGATGCCATTCCATTTCGGGGTATCTTTAAATTCATCTTCGATACTTTTCAATGCCCGTGCGATGGTATTGGTGCCACCCCACACCTGCAGGTAGAGCGGGCTCATATCATCGTCCAAAAGTTTTTCTTTGATGAAATCAGAACCGGGAGTGTCTTTTGCCATTTCGCCCTCAAAATCGATGTTTCCGATCCTGATTCTGTCTTTCAGGTATTTATGGGTAGGATAATCTTTAGAATGTTTGATGAGGTTGGGATATACTTTTCCGTAGGCATCTACCAAATCGTAAATCCACTGTTCGCCCGGCCACCGAAGCTCAGTGCGTTCGCCGTACATTTTTTTGGTCATCTCCATTTCTGAAGTAAACCTGGAACCTTTGCCGTCGCCTTTGTAATGCCATTGTGAACTGCTGATGATCAGGCCCTCGACTTTGTACTCGTTGGAATACAACAACATCCTGATAAACGAATCCACGTCATCCAGTTCGCCATCCGTCGTGACGATGGTGCGGGGTTTTTGGTTTTGTGCCCATATTAAATGGCTGCTTAAAGAAAAAAACAAAAAGAGGGATAGTACCCGAAAAAGAACTTTCACAGTATTTAAGGTTTAATGTTGGGTGAAGATAATTTAAAAAAATATCTAAAAATAATATTTTTTAAATTTCGGAATTCTACCTTTACTTTTAAAAAAATTATAGCATCAAACCTTCCATAAAATATCGTAATATTCTTTTTGGTATCTCTTCGGTAGCGATCATTTCTGTCATTTCGTTTTTGTTTCGTGAAAATATTTCACATCAAATCACCGCACTCATTTTGCTAGCCAATGTTGCAATGCTGGGAATACTCCTTGATTTCAAGGCGGTATTAATCTCCTCGGTTTTGAGTGCCTTAATTCTCAACTACTTTTTTATCGAGCCCTATTATACTTTTCATATCCACAGCACCGAGGACATCCTGATGTTCAGCATTTATTTTGTGATTGTGGTGATCTATGCTACACTTTCCAACCGGATTTTGCGGCAACAGGAAATCCTGAAAGAAAAACAGGAGGGAGAAAAGTTGCTCAATATTTATCAAACCGTGCTCAATTCACTCAGTCATGAATTTAGGACTCCTTTGGCGGCCATCATCACTGCTACGGATACCTTGAAGGAGAATTCGCCCTATCTCACCGACAAAATGAAACTGGAGATACTGAATGAAGTAGAAATCGCGAGTAACCGCCTGAAAGAGCAAACCGATAATCTGCTGAATATGGGAAGGCTGGATTCGGGAATGTACAAAGTAAAAACCGAATGGTGTGATATTAACGATTTGATAAATAATATTTTACATAGATTTGAGTTAGGCAATAGAAATCTGGAAATAAAGGCAGAGGGTGCTCTCCCTTTCTATAAAATCGATATCGCTATATGGGAGCAAATCCTTTCCAATATTTGTTCCAATGTCGAAAAATATACCCCACAGGATGCAAATATCCTTTTTAAAATTATACCAGCAGACGGTGTATTAGAATTGCAATATTTTGATGATGGCCCCGGAATTCCCAACGAATATCATTTCAAAGTCTTTGAAAAGTTTTTTAGGGTAAATTCTGCCGGGAAAAGCGGTACAGGTCTGGGGATGTCAATTATAAAAGGTTTTGTAGAATTACAGAAGGGAAAAATAGAAATTGAAGAAAACCAACCTTCGGGATTAATATTGAAAATTTCGGTGCCTGCAGAAACTACCTACATCAATCAGCTCAATTATGAATAAGCGACAAATATTGGTAATCGATGACGAACCTCAAATCAGGAAACTGCTCGAAATAGCCCTAGAAAGTCATGACTATAAAGTAATCACTGCAGAAGACGGCAAAAAAGGAAAACAATTGGCGGCCAGCTTTTTCCCTGATCTGATATTGCTGGATTTAAATTTACCTGATACCTACGGCCTCGACTTGCTCGAAGAATTAACCGAATGGTACAATGGTCCGGTAATTATTCTTTCTGTAATAGATCAGGAATCAGAAGTAGTTAGGGCCCTGGATAGCGGTGCCACGGACTACCTTACCAAGCCTTTTCGCACTGCAGAGCTTATGGCCAGAATAAGGTTGGCCTTAAAAAGATCGGAATCCAAAGAAAATATTACGGTGCTGCAATTTGGTGACCTGGAATTGGACCTGGTGGCCCGTATCGTCAAAAAGAATGGCGAAATACTAAAACTCACCGCCACAGAATACAGTCTTTTGGTACTTTTTGCCAAAAATGAAGGAAGAGTATTAACCCATCAATATATCCTTAAAAACTTCAAAGGCGTTGGTTTTCAGACCGAAACCCAATATCTGAGGGTTTTTGTGGGTACGCTCAGGAAGAAAATAGAGGACAACCCCAATAAACCCATACATATCCTGACCGAAAATGGGGTAGGGTACCGCTTCCAGTAAATCTTTATAATTTCTTTATGTTTTAAGGTTTATTCAATATGCCTTCCATATAGGCTGTGGGCTTATTTTGTGCCATGAATGAATCAGAAAAACTCAAATTGAATCTTTCAGGGCTAAAGAACAATTTACAAGAGCTTTCTACCATGATGCAATCCAACGGAAACGCTCTGCTGCTAGACTTACTTTCCCACCATTCTGAATACCAGCATATTCTCGAAATGACTGAAAAAGAATCAGTTAATGTAGAAGAAAAAGAATTTTTAAAATCAGAAATGGCAAAAATCTATAACCGCATTGCTATGCCTTTTCTGGAATATCATATCGATGAAATAAAATCTCAGCTCAAGCTTATTCATTATTATTTATTTGAAATCACAAAAAAATGACAAACGAAAACTTTAAGAAGGTGAGCTTTGCCTCACTTTTGGTCACATTTGGAATCATTTACGGCGACATCGGTACCAGCCCATTGTATGTTTTAAAAGCAATCATTGGCACCAAACCCATAACTCAGGAATTAGTCTATGGTGGTATAAGTTGTATTTTCTGGACTTTAACTATCCAAACTACTTTTAAATATATACTACTGACCCTGCAAGCTGATAACCATGGCGAAGGCGGGATATTTTCCCTTTATGCTCTTGTAAAACGTTATGGCAAAAAATTAGTCATTCCTACCATTTTGGGTGCTACCACTTTATTGGCGGATGGCATCATTACCCCACCGATTTCGGTAGCGTCGGCGGTAGAAGGGATTCAGAATATCAAAGGATTGGAAACCATTCAGACCGTACCGATAGTTATTGTAATTCTTTCATTTCTTTTCTTTTTCCAAAGATTCGGGACTGATAATGTGGGCAAAGCCTTTGGCCCTATCATGCTGATTTGGTTTTCAATGCTGTTAATTTTAGGTGCCAGAATGATAACCCTTCATCCTGAAGTTTTGAAAGCTATCAACCCCTACTATGGATTTAAATTGCTCACCCATTACCCTAAAGGTTTCTGGCTATTGGGGGCTGTCTTCCTGGCTACTACGGGTGCAGAAGCACTGTATTCCGATCTTGGCCATTGCGGGAGAAAAAACATCAGAATCACCTGGATTTTTGTAAAAGTGGCTCTTTTAACCAACTACTTCGGTCAGTCGGCCTGGTTATTATCACAAGGCAGTCCGATGCTTTCAGGCCGAAATCCGTTTTACGAAATCATGCCGGGCTGGTTTTTGATTCCAGGAATCATCATCGCCACCATGGCCACCATCATCGCCTCGCAGGCTTTGATCAGTGGAAGCTATACTTTAATCAACGAAGCCATGAACCTTAACTTCTGGCCGAGAGTAAATGTAAGACAACCCACTGAACAAAAGGGGCAAATCTACATACCGAGTGTAAACAATATCCTTTGGGTGGGCTGTATCATGATGATACTCTATTTCAGGAATTCCGAGCACATGGAAGCCGCCTACGGTTTTTCGATAACCATCGCTATGCTGATGACCACCTTATTGCTGAGCTATTTTCTTTTGTTTAAACTCAAATGGAATAAGTTTTTGGTGGCAGCGATTTTAGCAGTATTCTTTATTGTGGAAACTTCCTTTTTCATTGCCAATGTGGCCAAAATCAAAGAGCGATGGATGTTTTTATTCTTTGAATTGGGAATCTTTCTGGTGATGTATGTTTGGTATGAAGCCCGAAAACTCAATAATTCATTTACGCGATTTGTGGATCTGGGCAAATACGCTCAAAAAATTGCTGCTCTCAGTCAGGAAGATAAAATACCGATGTATGCCACGCATTTAATTTACCTGACCAAGGCCGATCGCCGGCACGAAATCGAGGAAAAGATAATCAGGTCTATTTTTTCGAAAAAACCTAAAAAAGCGGAAGTGTATTGGTTTTTGCATATCAATCGCACCACCGATCCTTACACCCTTAATTATGACGTAATTGAGCTTTTGGATAATAAAATCATCAAAGTAACCATCAATATCGGTTTCAGGATTCAGCCCCGCACAGAGTTGTATTTCAAAAAAATAGTAAAAGAATTAATCCAGGAAAAACAACTAACTTTGCCTGTGAAAGCCACAGAAATAAGTGTTTTCAATGATGAAGAAGATCTGAAATTTATTGTACTGGAGAAATATCTATCCGTCGAAAATGATCTTACGGTTAGAGAAAGTCTTCTTTTAAACAGTTATTTTTATTTGAAAAAAGCCGGCTTGAGCGATGTACGGGCTTTTGGTTTGGATAAAAGTGATGTGGAAATTGAAAACATCCCTTTGGTGTATCATGCAATAGAAAATGTACAACTCGCCAGAATACATGAACATAAAAACACTGTTAACACTTAGTATAGTTTTGCTTATTATTCCTGCTGCTTACGGTCAGACCGACAGCAGCAGGAATTTTCATCTAAGTGCTTACGCTGAGGCCTATTTCTCAATGGATTCCAAAAAAAGCGGTTTTGACCGATTGCCCTATTATTATTACAACCACACTACGCTCAGCAAACCTGATATTAACCTGGCCTTTGTAAAAGCCGCCTATGCCATGGAACGATGGAGGACTAATCTGGCGGTGGCGGCAGGCAGCTATGCCAAAGAAAACATTGGCGGATATGTAGATTTGTTCGAGGCCAATGCAGGTCTAAAATTGAGTTCAAAACAGAATCTCTGGCTCGATGCCGGGGTGTTTCCCTCTCATATAGGTTTTGAAAGTGCGGTATCAGCCGACTGCCCGACATTGAGCCGGAGTATTATGGCCGAAAACTCCCCCTACTATGAGAGCGGAGCCAAACTCACCTGGAACGACGAGCGTTGGCTGGTTTCGCTGCTATATCTCAATGGCTGGCAAAACTTTAAGGAATGGCAAACTCCTGCTGTAGGTTTACAATTAAACTATAAAATCAACACAACCACGGTAATCAATTACAGTAATTTCATAACCTTGGGAAATTATGATGATATTCAAAGGAATTATCATAATCTTTATATGACTTACAATCCGGCAAAAGGCCTCAACCTCACAGCGGGGTTCGATATCGGCATTGACCGATCCAGATATGTAAAGGATGGCACATGGTGGACACCCGTACTCATTGCCCGCTTGCCGATAGGTAATACAAACAGCTTTGCCTTAAGATGCGAATATATCCATGACCCTAATAGTGAGGTCTTAAGATATATGTATTCCATCGGGTTTCCCCCAGACCAGGTATTTGCCTTCTCATTTAACTACGATCGGAAACTTTTCGGGAAAATGTGGTTCAGAACCGAAATCAAAAAACTTTCAGGCAAAGACATGCTCAATGATTCCAATCGTTGGATATTCCTGAGCTCCCTGGCGGTGAAGTTGGAGTGATTTTAGATTGTCCTCGCAGAGTCTCCTTTAGGGACTCTTTGGATGCTGCTAAGAAAGAATTAATGAATTCAAATATATTTTAAGATCTATAATTTCCTAAGAATTAGGAGAAAAACTACCGAAGACAACGTGGCCCGGATTAGTATAAGGCTAGCCGACCGCCATGCCTTCATTCTAAATGCGACAGTTTCGCATTACGTTGTGCCGAACGAAGCCTTTTATTTGTTATGCAGTTTATTGCCTCGTGTCTTTAATGTAATTCCTATCAAATTTAAGCGTTGAAATTCCTAGTGATTTTATTTTTCTTTGAAACTCAGTTTCTGATGAAAACTCCCAGTAATTGTTATTGTCTATGTTTGTATGATAATATCCCTTGGTGTCGATTATATGGTAGTATTCTACTGTTGATTTTGGTCTTCTTAAAGTTTTTGCTATTATATATCGGTCATTATTGCCAAGTTCAAAAACATACCCTGAGACTATCACTTGTCCTTCATTCGATTTGAGATTCTCTTTTATATAAATATTCCTGTTTGATTCCATGTCTGCCCAGCCAACATAGTATTTACCGATTATATGAGTTTCCTCTCCTGTATTTCCAAAATCACAAGATGTCAACAAAAAGATAAACGATATTATTATTGTTAAAAGATATCTCATAAATTAGGTATAACGTTGAAGCATTGGAGTTGTGGCGGAAATAGAATTCCGTCAGCCGAATATAGTACAAAAGCTAAATAGTACCACAACTGTTGAGCCTATATTCGTCAGCCGCCATAATGCCAATGCAATGTTGCCTGCCGTTTTATTTGTACGGATTGTCAATTTGTTTTGATTTTGTCTTTCTAAAAGGTGGATAGTTGTCTTTAAATATTTGTTCCATTTCTTCGTCATATTCCCAAGTTGAGTCTACATACTGCCAATAAAATTCAAAATATTTGAGGTCGTCTTTATCTCTAAATATTACAACTCCGATACATTTTTGAGCCTTGCTTTCATACTTGTGAGCCATTGTCAAATTGTGTAGTGCATTTTTCCAATTGTGTGCCTTCGTTGAATGTAATGGGATAAATACAAAACCACAATCTGTTCTTGGTAAGTATATTCTATAAGGATAAATAAATTCGGCTGTTTCCGATTTTTCTATCGACAGTGAAACTCGTTGTTTAAATTCTGTTAGTTCGGAACGATTTAGTTTTGCAATTTCTGTAATGATTGGGTAGTACTCTGTTTGATAGTTTGTTAGTTTTATATTTTTGGCAAAGTTTCCAATGATATTAGAAATGTCAAACTTGTCTGTGTCCGACTTATGAGTTATGAGATTTGTAATATATCTTGGCTCGAAATGGTCTGTCTTCGGTGTTTCCAAAAAGTGTCCTAGAAAATATTGCTCTGGAAGTGCATTGCTATATCTTTTGTCAAAAGAAAATAAGTTTTCTCTGAAATCTAGGTATTGATTTATCTCAGTCGGTGTTATTAAATATTTACACACCCAATAATAATCTTCATAATGAAAAAGGTGTATAAGTCCAATTTCAGAACTTTCATAAAACTTCTGTCGGCGTAAATCTTCTGAAAAATTATCATTTGGCGAGTAGATAATAATTCTTTTTGTATCAATACAACCGTTCGCTTCTGTGATATTTAGTTTGTGTCCTTTTTCGTTCTCTATCAGAATTTCAGGATAATTTTCAATAAATCCAAGTGTCGATTTTATTTGTTTTACAGCTTTTTTTAAAATTTTATTTTCAAACCATTTTTTATCGTCGATTGAACTTAAATCTTGTTCTTTAACCTGATAAACAAAAAAAAGGTTGTCTAACCGAACGACATTGTCGGCGAATTCAAGTTGCTGATTAGTGTCCAATTCTTTAAAGTCATTCTTACTAAATGTAAATTCCTTGAAGAATACATTTGAATTAATTTGTGCTAATATTTTTTCAGACTTTGTCATTGGTAGGCTTTGTCAAAAATGGCAGGCAACATTAGCATATATCCAATTACTTACACCAATTGCGTCTATATCCTTTTCCCCCGAAATAATTCAAATTATTAAATATCAATAACATATCCGTGTATAAGCATTGGTTGTCGGTTAATCAATTTACTTTGGCAGACCGTGTGGTCTTTTCAAATACTAAATTAGTAAAATATTGAAAATCAAACATTAATCGGGGGCATTTTTTTGGAAATAGAACTTATCCAATGGTAAGCCAAAAATAGGTTCCTCGGCACGTTAGCATTTATGTTGCAGGATATTATTTGGATTTTAATTTTTAATCCTCAAAAGCGGTTAACCTTCCATTGGTGAGAATCATCCTCAAAAAGCTCTTTGCCAAATATCGGAAGCTCTTTTTTGATGGCTTCTAAAATATAAGTGGTGGCAGCTATGGCATCTTTCCGGTGACTGGCGGTGGTAAGAATAAACAGACAAATTTCACCCACAGAGATTTTCCCTAAAGAATGCAAAATCCTGAAATCCTGAATGTCAAATAGCTCAAAGACTTTGGTTTTGATTTCCTCCATTTTGTTGCTTACCATTTCTGTATAAGCAGTATAGGCTATGGCGGTTACATGCTTGCCATCGACATGGTCAGCCCTGATTTGCCCCAGGAAAATATTGTGAGCACCTATCTGGTTTTCGGCCTGGAATCCTGAAATCGTATCGGTGATCAATTGGGGTGAAACCGGTCCTTCGATGAATATCTCCATTATATTTTTGTTAGGTTAAAAATTCCACCGGCTACATTGATGAGGTTTTCGAAACCAAAATTGTTTTTTAGTATTTCAACGGCCTTTGCACTCCTGATTCCCGACTGGCACAATACATACACCGTTTTATTCTTCGGAATTCCCCCGGTATTTTCTTCTAAAATATTCATCGGGATTTTCAAAACATTCTCAAAGTCCGGCTCAGGCGTTTCCGATTCATTTCTTACATCTAAGATCAAGGCATCCGCCGGAATCTGAAATTTATTTGTTTTTGTTTCAATATTCGATTTTTGAATCCCAAAGAAGGCAGTTTTATGGCTTAATACATTGGTAACTAATAGCTTTCCGCTAAGAATGTTTTCTTTCTTCAGTATAATCTTTAAAGCTTCTGTAGCCTGCTGAATCGCAACCGTTGCCGATACCACACCCACCACGCCGGCTTCCTCGCAAGAAAGTACCTGATTGTCGTTTTCGGGATAAAGGCATCGGTAGGTAGGCCCATTATCATAATTAAATACAGAAACCTGACCCTCAAAGCGATAAATAGAGCCGTAAACCCAGGGTTTGTTCAAAGCATTACAGGCGTCGTTGATAATGTACTTTGAAATGATGTTATCGGTGCCGTCAATGATCAGGTCAAACTTGCTGAAAATATCTTTTGCATTTTCAGTGGAAAGTATTTCGTTGAAAGTCTGGTAGTTTAAGGAAGTATTGATTTCCATTAAACGCATTTTGGCTGCTTCTACTTTCACAACGCCCAGGTCTTTTTCGGTATAAAGTACCTGCCGGTTGAGATTACTTTTCGATACCCGATCAAAATCCATCAGGCCGATTTTTCCAACCCCTGCCATGGCCAGATATTGGGCCACCAAAGTTCCCAGACCACCCACACCCACAATCAAAACGCTCGCCTCACCAATCATTTGCTGGCCTTGCTCACGGATTTCGGGAAGCAGTATTTGTCTCGAATATCTCTCCAGGTTCTTCATTTATCCTCCGGCAAATGGGGGTAAAAAGGCTATCTCCGCATTTTCGGTGATATTAAAATCGGCCACAAAGTTTTGGTTGACAGCTATTCGGATGTTTTCCGTCAAAATATTGCCGTATTGGCTTTCGATCCAATTTTTAACAACTGATTCAGAAAGCACACTTTCCGAAAATACCACCTGCTCTTCTTCTTTTTGAGTAGCCTCCTGAACGACCCCGAAATATTTAAATGTTATCCTTATCATAATCTAATTGTGAATTCTGCCGGGTTTTTCCCTTAAAGAACCTCCGTTTTTTTGGTTGATTACTGCCTGGATTTCAGCTAAGGTTGCCAGTGCGATTTCGGCCGGGGTTTCTGCTCCAATATCAAAACCCATGGGCGAATATAAGCCATTGAGTGCATCATTTTCAAAGACAATTCCGGCCTCTTTAAGCGAATCCAACAATTTATTAAACTTCTTTTTGGGCCCCAGAATTCCAACATAAGGTAAGTTTTTTAGAGGTTGAATTTGTTTCAGCACTTTGAGGTCATATTGGAAATTATGCGAAATCAAGACCAGAGCTGTATTTTCAGGATTTTTAATACATTTCAATACCTCCGAGGCATCACCCAGATAAACCTGACAATTTTCGGCAAATCTTTGATCAGTAGCATGTGTGTGCCTCCCGTCCAAAATGCTGATTTCCCATCCAAGGAGGGCAGCCATTTGACTAAGCACTACAGCATCGTTTCCGGCCCCGATGATCAAAAGATGAAAAGGAGGCTTTAGCTTATTGATAAAATATGCCTCATTATTTAGTGTAAAATAGTTTATTCCTTTGCCTGTCGCTGATTTTATTTCCGCCCCAATCCCTTCGTTAATTTGCTGATTTCCAAAATGAGCATCGGCGTTACCGGCCCCAAAAGTTCCATTAACTTTTTCATTTTCAGAATAATGTATCAAAACATCGGTAGGGATACTTTGCTTTTCCGCCCATTTCAAAATCTCCATTGGATTTTTAGAATCTTCAAAATCAATGGGTTCAAAAATTACTTTTATCAGACCATTGCAACCCAGCTGAGCTCCCAACACTGCATCGCTTTCATCGGAAGTATCGTATTCAATAACTTTCTTTTGATTTTTATACAAAGCATATAAAGCCTTTTTCAAAGCATCCCCTTCCAGACATCCCCCGCTTATGGCCCCGTACATATTGCCGGTTTCATCTACGATCATTCTTGCTCCTGCTCTCCTGTAGGCTGAACCTTCCACATGTACTACAGTAGCCAGAACGGAAGGCGTTTGGGACTCTTTTAGTTTTTCATATTGGAGAATAATATTTCTTAATTCGTTCATTTTCTGAGTGTAGGAATTATTTTTTTGAAATAATCAATGGCAAACTCAATTTCATTTTCAGTGGTAAATCTTCCAAGGCTTATCCTTACTGATGAAAATGCCTCGTTTTCAGAAAGCCCCATGGCCTGTAATACATGCGAGGGTTTGGTATGGTTGGCATTACAAGCGGAGCCCTGGGATAGTGCCAGCCGATTGAGTTTTTTCAGGAAATGTGCATTGTTGATATTTTCAAAACAGAGGTTGGTGACATTACCAACTCGCACCGAATTTCTGCCATTAACTTTAACCTCAGGGATTTGCAAAAGTTCTGATTCCAGATAGTCCCTTAGCTTTATGATACGATTATTATCAGTTTCAAAATCTGTTTCATAGATTTCGATGGCTTTACCTAGGCCTACTATCGCCGGCACATTTATCGTGCCTGCCCGAAGGCCATTTTCGGCCATTCCTCCATGGCTTATGGCTTTAATTTGCAGATTCGACTTTTTATACAAAACCCCAACACCTTTGGGACCATAAATTTTATGTCCCGAAAATACCGCCATGTCCACAGGAATATCACTAAGGTTAAAAGGTACTTTTCCAATAGCCTGGGTGATGTCAGCCAGCCAGACCAAATCAGGCCGATTAAGTTTTTGAATAAATTGGGCCAGAGGGTGAATCACGCCTGTTTCGTTATTGACCAGCATCAAACATATCATGAGGGTGTTGTCGGTAATTGAATCTCTGAGCGTTTCAAAATCAATTTCCCCATTATGATTTACATCAAGCCAGGTAATTTTGAATCCTTGTGTTTCCAGGTATTTGCACGATTCCAGCACGGCTTTGTGTTCCGTTTTACAGGTGATGATATGTTTTCGGTTTTCCGAAAAGTTTCGCTGAGCATATCCGATGATGGCCGTATTGAGGGCTTCGGTGGCCCCGGAGAAAAATGAGATTTCCGAAGGTTTGGCTCCAATAAACCGGGCAATGGTTTTTCTGGATTGATCTACCGCTGCCTCAGCTTCCCACCCCAAAAGATGATTGCTTGAAGGATTGCCAAAAGCTCCCGAAAAATACGGTAGCATTGTCTCCAGTACCCGGGGGTCAACAGGAGTGGTAGCATTATAGTCCAGATATATTACCGGATCGAAAGACATTTTCAATTATGGGCTAAAATCTTATAATCTGAAATAAACCAAAAAACATAAGTCTGGAATTTCAGCAGGAAAAATAAACATATTCTCCAAAAAATAACATTCAGAATTTTATTCTTAAAAAACAGCTCGCCTTGAAAGGGGAGGAGCAAATTTTTCGTTTTAAATTTTTCAAAAAATACGTTTGTCTAAATAGTCGGTTGCTCCGCAGTAAACGGCTGGTTATAATATCTCTTTCCGGTATTTTTATACAAAGCATTAGCCACTGCTCCAAAAACAGGAGGGAAGGGAGGCTCTCCCAAGCCCGTTGGATCGATTTCATTTTGTACAAAATGAACGTCTATTTTCTTTGGAGCTTCATTATGCCTGATGATCCGATAGGTATTGAGATTATTATGTGCAGGCACACCGTCTTTAAAGGTCATTTCCCCATAAAATGCATTGCCGATTCCGTCCACTACCGCCCCTTGAACCATATTGGCTGCTGCATCAGGATTGATTACAATGCCACAATCCATGGCACTGGTAACCTTTTCTACATAGGGTTCACCATCACGTGTGACCATATCGACGACATGAGCGGCATAAGAATTATGGCAAAAATAGGCAGCAACACCACGGCTGTATTTATTGTTTTCAACTTTGCCCCAACCTGATTTCTCTTTCACCAATTCCAACACACCAGCATAGCGGTCGGCATCGTATTCATTGTTTTTACCCACAGGATTGGTTTTGGCTCGTTTGAGTAATTCCAGCCTGAACTCAATCGGGTCTTTGCCCATGGCTTCGGCCACCTCGTCCAGAAACGATTGCTCTGCGGCAGCATTAAAGTTGGAGCGGGGAGCCCGGAATGCACCTATTGTAATGTTGGTAGGGATTTCCCAGGCTTCAGCGAGATAATTATCAATGGCACCGGCAGGGAATCGGTTGGCATGTATAGGACTTTCAGGTATTCCCCCGCCAATCACATGAAATCCTATCAGGTTATTACGGGCATCCAAGGCCGCCCGATAGGTAGCGGTGTACATGGGGCGATAGATACCATAAGTCATATCATCCTCACGGGTGTACATCAGTTTCACCGGAGCCTTTACTTTCTGAGAGATACGGGCCGCTTCATACACATATTGGCCATAGGCTCTGCGACCAAATCCACCGCCCATTCGGGTCATTTGAATTTCTATTTTATCGGCAGGCATATTCAGAATTTTTGCCAGAGTGGGTTCCATCCAGCCTGGTGCCTGAATAGGACCCGCCACCAATGCTTTGTCTTCCTGGACGTGGGCAAAGAAATTCATGGGTTCCATGGTATTGTGTGCCAGGAAGGGGGCATTATAGACTCTTTCAATAATTTTTGCGGCATTTTTGAAAGCCGCTTCAGGATCACCATCCTTTCGCAATTGTCGGGCAGGCTTTTGGGCGAATTCTGCCATCATTTCAAATTGTTTGGCGGTGGTTTCCAATCTTCCGGGTACGGTTACTTCTCTTTTTCCGTCTCTACCAGTAATAGTATCTTTGATGTCGCCTGCGGGCTCCCATTGTGCTTTCAGCTTTTTGCGGGCATTCATTACTTCCCAGGTGGAGTTGCCGACCACGGCAATCATTTCATTGAAAGTCCGGGTGTCAAAACCACCCTGTTCAAAACCTTCGTCATATAACTTAAAGCTGAAAACGTCTTTGATCCCGGGCATTTTTAAGGCTTGTGAGCCATCAAATGATTTGAGTTTCATACCAAACGCAGGCGGATGCTGGACCATGGCTATTAGCATGCCGTCCACCTGATAGTCAATTCCAAAAAGTGGTTTTCCGGTCACAATTTTGAGTCCTTCCGCATTTTTCTTTGATTTACTGATGATTGAAAAATCTTTTACGGCTTTGGTTTTGACTTCTTTCGGAACAGCTATGGTGGCTGCTTTTTCTGCCATTTCACCATATTTTGCCGATTTACCGTTTTTATGAGATAATACCCCTGCCTTTGTATGGATTTCAGCGGCAGGAACTCCCCATGCCTGTGCTGCGGCTTCCACCAGCATTTGTCGGGCAGAAGCTCCGGCTATTCTCAATGGTTTCCAGTACATTCTGACAGAATTGCTCCCGCCGGTAAACTGGGGACCTAATTTTACATTATCATGAGGACCCATTTCCACTACCACATTTTTCCAGTCTACATCCAGCTCTTCAGCCACGATCATGGGGAGTGAGGTCATCACATTTTGACCAAACTCAGGGTTGGGGCATAGAATCTTGATTACATTTTCAGGCGTTATTTTAATATATCCTGTGAGTTCGTACCATTTTTCCGATATTCCTGCTGCTAATTTTGTGGCAGCTTCGGCTTTGGTAAACCAGCTGAAGCTGAGCATTAATCCTCCACCCGCCAGGGCAGATGACTTTAGGAATGAGCGTCTGTCGTATCTTTCTGTATTTTTCATAAAATCTGAAATCAATTTTTGGGTTATTTCTTCGAGGCAGTTTTGATCGCATCTTTGATCCTGAGATAAGTGCCGCAACGGCAAATATTGCCGCTCATAGTAGCTTCGATGTCTTCATCGGAGGGGTTGGGATTATCTCTCAGCAAAGCTGCCGCGGTCATGATTTGACCTGATTGACAATAGCCGCATTGAGCTACATCATGCTCTATCCATGCTTTTTGCACGGGATGGTTAGCTTTTTCAGACAGCCCTTCAATGGTAGTGATTTCCTGTTTTCCCACCGACGAAACCGGAAGCTGACACGAACGAACCGCGGTACCATTAAGATGAATGGTGCAGGCACCGCACATGGCAATACCACAGCCATATTTGGTTCCGGTAAGTTGAAGGTGATCTCTCAAAACCCATAATACCGGTGTAGAAGCATCGACTTCGACTGACCGGGTTTTTCCATTTACATTAAGGTTGTATTTTGCCATATTAAAAAATGATTTCTCAAATTTGATAAAATATTCTTTCAAAAACTTATATTATTCAAACATATATGTACGAAAATCAAATTTCAAAAGACGAAAGACAATTAAGTCTCATTATTTTATGAATTATTTACCAAAAAAAAATTTAAGCTCTGTGTCATTTTTTGTGGAATGTGACTTTCATTAAATTACTATATTTAAAACAATTCCTTTATTTTCGAAACACATAGAACACATAGCAATGCTATAATCTTATGATTCTCATAGATACATAGCTGACCTAAACTATTGAGCCTATGTGGTAATTCCTATTGTGTCCTACGAGTTAATTATTTCATTTGATTGCCTTTCTTTTGAAAAATAATATGTAAAAGGACAACAACAAAAATTTTAGAATTCAAAAAAGAGATTTTTAAATCAAAAATTGTATTTCCATAGTTTTTGACCCAAAAACAAAATTTTACCCAAAAATCATTTATATCTCTTTCATAATGTTACTTTTAAGATCAATTTATGTGGATTATTTTTTGAAATTATTGAAGTCTTGAAAACAGTATCTCGGATTACTGACGTCCAATATATAATTATTGAAAATATGTACCTTAAAATCATAAAACAGTCCGTTCTAAAAATTTGATTCCACTAATTTCAATCTTTATAAGAAAATGTAAATCAAATTTTTAGAGAGGATCATTGTTTTATGAATGTTTTTTTGCTTACTTTTTTTCAAAAAAAAGTAAGTCCTCGCCGGAAAGGCGACGCAAAGTAAATTTACGATGTTAGCTTTGTTTATAATAAAAAAAATTTCCTTGAAAATATTTTTAATGCCATTTTTTTGATAAAATAAAAATTATTAAGAAAACAGTAGTTTCAAATCAATAATTTTCTCCCAAATAAAACCAACAAAACCAATGAAATATAAATTGTCAAAATCAATAGCAGGATTAAGTCTATTGCTGATTTCGTTTTTTCCATCTTTTTCACAAAGCAATAAATTTATTTCAATAAAAGGTCAGGAACTTATTGACCCTAAAGGGAAAGTTTTTGAAATCAAAGGGACCAATCTGGGCAATTGGCTCAATCCGGAAGGATATATGTTTTTGTTTGAGGATAAGGCTTCCTCTTTTCGCTTGATAAATGAAGCTTTTTGCGAAATGGTAGGAGAGGACTTTACCAACCAATTCTGGAGAAAATTTAAAGAAAACTATGTCACCCGGGAAGATATCTTTTATATCAGAAAAACCGGGATGAATACCCTCAGGATCCCATTTCACTACAAACTGTTTACCGATGAAGACTACATGGGCCTCACCGGCAACCAGGATGGTTTTGAATTGCTTGACAAAGTCATAAAATGGTGTGGAGAGGCCGGCATTTATGTGATCCTCGATATGCATGATGCCCCGGGTGGACAAACCGGTGACAATATTGACGACAGCTACGGCTATCCCTGGCTTTTTGAATCACCGGAAAGTCAGCAAAAATTTATTGCGATCTGGCAGAAAATAGCCAAAAGGTATGCAGGAAATCCTACTGTCATGGCTTATGATTTATTAAACGAACCCATCGCCACCTATCATGAAAAAGATATTCCTCGCTTAAATGCAGGTTTGGAGCCATTATATAAAAAATGCGTTGCGGCTATCAGAAAAGTAGATAAGAACCATATAATTATGCTGGGCGGGGCTCAGTGGAACTCAACTTTTACGGTATTCAGTGACTGGAAGTTTGATGATAAACTGATGTACACCTGCCATATCTATTGGTGTAAAGTAGAGCAGCAGAGCATTCAGAAGTTTGTTGATTTCAGGGAGAAAACCAATCTGCCGATGTATATGGGTGAAACCGGAGAAAACACCGATCAGTGGGTTGAGGAGTTTACTCAATTATTAAACAAAAATAAAATCGGCTGGACCTATTGGCCGTACAAAAAGATGGTACCCAAAAGCGGGATGATGCGAATTGCCAAACCTGAGGGCTGGGATGAGATTATTGAATATACCAAAAAAGACCGCAGCTCATTTGGGAAAATCAGAGAGGCACGTCCCAATCAGGATTTGGTTCGTAAAGCGATGACCCAATTGCTTGAAAATATGAAATTTAAAAATTGCGAAGTGGATGCCGGCTATGTCAAAGCTCTGGGAATGAAACCTTAGTTGATTAGTTTAACAATAATTTCAGACAGGCAATGCACAGGCCCACCGTAAGCAGAAACCGGAGGGTGGGAATATTGAATTTTTGACTGCCGTAATAGGAACCGAATAAGCCGCCGATAATAGTAGCCACTACAGCATATTGCAGGTTATCGGTAAGATGGATGCCGCCGTTTTGCATTTGACCATAAAGGCCTGACAAAGAATTTACAAAAATAAACAAGGCAGATACAGCAGCAGTTTCTTTGATATTTCCCCACCGCATGAGCAGTATCACCGGGCTCAGGATTATACCCCCACCAATGCCAATCATGCCGGAAATAATCCCGATGAAACATCCCGTAAGAATACCAAAAATGGGATTGATGTCTCGGGTAGCTTCAGTATGGTCTTTAAATTGATATACCATGCGGAATACAGAAAATAATATTGCAATGGCCAATACTTTCTTGTAAATATCATCGGTAAGGGTCATAGCTCCCCCAACATACGCCAGCGGGATACTTCCTATGGCAAAGGGGAGGAAAAGTTTAAATTTGAAATTACCCGCTCTGTAAAATCCAATGAATGAAAATGCCGATACCGCAAGATTCATAATCAAAGCCGAAGGTTTCATCATTAAGGGCGATACCCCGGCTAAAGCCATAACCACCAAATAGCCGCTGGCACCGCCATGCCCCACAGAGGAATAGAGGAACGCAATGATACCCAGAATCAGAAGTAATAAAATTAAATTAACCATTAAAAACCCCTCCGAATATTAACAATTCAAATTTTAGTAAATCAAATATGATACACTCACATGATATAGGTCTAAGAGAAATATCACCGATGAATGATTATTAAAATGGAGCTACTCAAAAAAAGACTCAAATAATCCCAGGAAAATCTTATTAACATTTTCAGGAAGCAAATGTAGTAAATAATACAATTGAATATTAATGGTTTTTAAAATTCATGTTATCAGGGCTTTTTATAGGGCGTATAATTTTTGATTTTGGTTTTTAAGGCGGGTTGGATTTCCTCAGGAAGAACCTGCCCCAGTTTATTATCCCACGAATTTAAAACAAAATTAATGACATCAGAAGTTTGTTGATCGGTAAGTTTAAAGGGTGTCATTTCGCCCTGATATGGTACGCCACTCACTTTAATCGGACCTTTCAGACCATAGGTTATAATATGCACCATCCTTTTTTTATCAGAAAGATTAGGATTTTTGGTTAATGGCGGGAAAACCCTGGTAAGTCCTTTGCCATCCAGCATGTGACAAGCCACACAGTTTTTGGTATAGATACTTTTTCCGCGTTTGATGCTGGCATTAAGGTCAAAACCCTGGGCATTTGCGATGGTAGCAAAAACAAATAAGAAGCAAGAAATATTTAGCGTTTTTCTCATGATTGAATAAAATTGTAATATTTCATAAAAATAAAACAATCATCTACCATGAAATAATGACCTTCGCCAACTCAAAAAAGAATAAATCTTATGTTTTTTGAAAAATTTAACAGGCTCTTACCCAAAATCTAAAAACTATTTTTTTCCTATACTTACCAACTTTCTAACTTACCAACTTTCAAACTAATACACCGCTACCTAATTAACACATTATCAAATTATTAATTAACACATTCTCTTCCACAAAATAACCTTTGTGGCTTTTGTGCCTTCTTAGTGACTTTTGTGTAATAATCAAACCGCAAAGCACACAAAGAAGTCGCAAAGTTTCGCAAAGGAATATTCTCTTAATGTCCTTAATTTCTTCATGGTTTAAAAAAACTCACCTCCCATTATTTTTAACATTAAGATAGATTAAGGAGTGAAGGTCAATAAGCATAAAAGCCATCCGGCTATTCCCAAAACCAATTAGCACATTAACTTCCCAACTTAAAGTACTGTTGCCTACTGCCTGTTTACTTAATTCCTGAACAATCAAACCAAATTATCCAGTTCAAACGGCATTTTTCGGATCCTTACGCCTGTAGCGGCAAAAATGGCATTGGCCAAAGCCGGAGCTACGGGTGGTAGTCCGGGTTCTCCCACACCTTTGATGGTCTTTCCGCCATCTGCCAGGATATGTACTTCTACTTCAGGCATTTCGGGCAGACGCATGATAGGATTATCATGGAAATTGCTCTGTACTGTGCTCCCCTCCGAAAATGTAATCCCGGGCTTAGTGGCGGCTGTAATGCCCATCGCAATCGCCCCTTCGACCTGTGCCTTAACGGTATCGGGGTTTACCACCGTGCCGAGGTCAATCACAGCATATACTTTGTCGATTTTCACCGAGTTATCTGATAATTTACTTACTTCAAAAACCTGAGCCCCCAGTCCGGCAAAAAATAAATATTGAGCTACACCACGACCTTTGCCTTTGGGCAGGGGAGTGTCCCATTTTGATACCTCTTTTAGTTTTTGCAGCACCCTTTTGGAGTCAGCATCTTCCTTGAGCATGTCAAGCCTGAAAGCCATCGGGTCTTTTCCGGCAGCGACGGCAAGCTCATCGATAAAACATTCATGCGAGAAAGCCAGCGTGGAGCTGGTCACCGACCGCCACCAGAACATAGGAATATGAATGTCGGCAAACACAAAGCTGTTTTTCATGTTCGGGATCTGATAGTCCTGATGGCTGATGCCTTCGACCATTGTTTCATCCACTTTGGTTTTGTCAAATGCGGGATTGAGAAATGACATGATAGTAGGGGAGATAACCTTATGCTGAAAGGCCACCAGTTTCCCATCTTCATTCACAGCTCCTTTTAAAGCAGAGAAGGTCACCGGTCTGAAAGGTCCCTGCCGGGTATCATCCTCCCGGGTCCAGATTACTTTTACCGGCTTTTTGATTGCCCGGGCAATATTAACTGCCTCAATCACAAAGTCATTGGAAAGCCTTCTTCCAAAACCCCCTCCATTAAAACAGGTATGGAGGGTCACATCCTCAGTTTTGAGCTTAAACATTGCCGGGATTTCATCAATAATATCGGATGGCACCTGCGTAGAAGCCCAAATCTCCAGTTTATCATTTTCTTTCCAGTGAGCGGTGCAGTTCATGGCCTCCATGGGTGAGTGCGACACAAACGGCGTCTCGTAAAATGCTTCCACTTTTTTAGAGGAATCCTTATAGGCCTGATCAAAATCGCCCACACTTTTATCAACCACACCTTCCGATTTCGAGAGCTCCCTGAGCTTTTGGAAATAATCATCGGTATTGAAATCCCCATGCCCCTGATAATCCCATTCAATCTTCAGGGCTTTTCTGCCTTTCAGGGCTGCCCAATAGTTTTTGGCTATCACGGCAACGCCTACCGATTTGTAGATCCCAAAAACCCGCTCTACCGTAATCACCTGCTCCACTCCGGCGACTTTCATGGCCTCGCTTTTGTCAAAGGATTTTAGTTTGGCACCAAAAACCGGACACCGCTCCACGGAGGCATAAACCATTCCCGGCACCTGTACATCAATACCAAAAATCGTTTTGCCTGAAACTTTCCCCGGGATATCGGGTCTTTTCATGGATTTGCCCAAAATCTTAAAGTCCTTCGGATCTTTAAGAACCGGGTTGGAGGGTGTTTCCAGTTTGGAGGCGGTTTCTGCCAGGCTGCCATAGTCAAGTGATTTGCCTGAAGGCTTATGGAATACCTTTGCGTTGGAAGCATAGCATTCCGATACAGGTACTTTCCAGGTGGTAGCGGCAGCTGTAATCAACATCTCCCTTGCGGCAGCTCCCACTTTCCTTAATTCGAAATAACTGCCCCGTACCGAATAGCTTCCTCCTGAGGACTGACCGTTTCCAAAGATCTTTTCTCCCCCTGATTGCTTAATTTCATATTTTTCGACCTCCAGTTCCTCGGCGATCAAAGCAGGAATGGATTGAAAAGTGCCCTGACCCATGTCGGGTTTGGTATTGAACAGGGTTATTTTTCCGCTTTTCTCAATAATTATATAGGGACTCAGGTTGAATGAAATGTCCTGAGACAAGAGGGCTTCGCTCAAATTACTTATTTCCTGATGGCCTTCACCATATTTTATGCCTATCACAAAAGCGGCACCGCTGAATCCCAACTTTCTGAGAAAATTCCGGCGGTTTTCTACATGAGAATTTTCACGCTGTCTGTTTATCGTTTTCATTTTTGATGTCTTTTGGTAAAAGGTTAAATATTACTTGCTGAGGTCTCCGGCAGCCCGGTGGATGGCCTTTCTGATACGGATATAGGTACCGCAGCGGCATAGGTTACCTGACATATAGGTGTCTATCTCTTCATCGGTAGGGTGAGGATTGGCCTTTAACAAAGCCACCGCCGACATGATTTGTCCTGATTGGCAATATCCGCATTGCGGCACCTGCTCTTCGATCCAGGCTTTTTGTACCACATGGTCAATATTAGCCGATATACCTTCAATGGTGGTAATTTTTGAGGAAGGCTTCAGGGTTGAGACGGGTGTCTGGCAAGATCTGACCGGTTGGCCATCCAAATGTACGGTACAGGCTCCGCAAAGACCCAAACCGCAACCAAACTTGGTTCCTTTAAGTCCTGCGTAGTCTCGGATAACCCAAAGTAAAGGGGTATCGGGTTCCGCTTCAATGACCAATGATTTCTTGTTGATATTTAAGGTGTATTTTTTCATAATATTTTGCTAAATGAAAAAAATAAGTTAGAAACTAATTAATAAATGCTTTTAAAAAGAGGATTCAGTGTATTTAAAGAATCTTATCCTGTTTCCCAACCAGGCAATTGGAGCCCTGGTCTATAGCAGATACACGAGGGTTTAACACTTTGTGTTTTTCCAATCATCGCAGGGTTGAATAATTTTTTTGAAAGTTAAAAAAATGAACCCGAAACCTCAAATTATATTTTGTGAAAAGTGAATTAAAAGGAACTAGTCCTTTTAGGGTAAAAGTCAATTTTATTTAATGGTTTAAATTTATGGGAGAAATTAATTTGGGCTCTGCGTCATTTTTAGTGGAATTCTATTTTCTTAAAAATTCTGTTTTAAAAACGATACCTTTATTTTCCAAACACATAGAACACATAGCCATTCTATACCCTTATCATTAACATAGATATATAGTTGACTTGAACTATTGTACCTATGTGGTATTTCCTATTGTGTACTATGTGTTATTTATTTCATTTTATCGCCTTTCGTTGAATAATTAAATGTAAAAAAAGACGAATGGAAAAAATTAAAAATTGTATTTCCACTGTTTTTGACGCAGAACCTTAATTTGTTCTTTAAATTTGAATGCATGTTTTAGATATTATTAATTTATGAAAAATTCAACCCAAAGTCTTCTGATACTGTTACTGTGTTTTTTAACAATAAATGCTTTCTCCCAATCCTCTAATCCTGTTTTGAAACTTTATCCCGAGGGAACCATTTTGCATGGAAATATCCCGTACCAAAACGATACCCTGAAAAAGCATCAATTGGATATCTATCTACCTTCGCATGCCACAGGCAAGTTTCCTTTTGTGGTGTTTATCCATGGAGGAGGTTGGCTTGTCAATGACAAATACGCTGATATGAGCTATATGGGAAATACCCTTTCTGCTTTGATTAACAATGGGATAGCCGTGGCATCCATTGATTATCGCTGGGCCTCTCAGGCCAAATTCCCAGCTCTGATTCAGGACTGCAATCAGGCGGTAAGCTTTCTATGTACCAACGCCTCAAAGTATAATCTTGACAAAAACCGAATCGCTCTCATGGGCTTTTCGGCGGGAGGACATCTGGCTACTTTACAAGGCCTGGCCAACAACAACAAGGTGTCTGCATTTTTCAATGCCTACAAGCCTGAAGTATTTCATTTCAATGCGGTGGTAGATTATTATGGCCCGGTGGATTTGATTTCCATGCCCGGAAGTGAGAATCCCTTTGCTGCTGAATCTGTATTATTGGGTGCAAGTCCAATTTCCCGGCCTGATTTGGCCAAAGCCGCCAGTCCTGTGACCTATGTCGATAAAAATGATCCTCCGTTTCTGATATTTCATGGTGAAAAAGATGAGAGTGTACCCAACCGTCAGTCCAAATTGATGCATGGCTGGCTCAAGGCAGTAGGCGTGGAGTCAGAACTGATCATCGTGCCCAATGCCCCGCATTACGGTAAAATGTTTGATACCGAAGCATACAGTAAAAAGGTGATTGATTTTCTGAAAAGGAAATTATGAGTTTACATCGAAAAGGGTTCAGCTTAGGAAATAATTTTTGACCAATTCCGGCTTCACCAATTTGTGTCTTTTGTATAATTATAAAACCGCAAAGCACACAAAGGAACCGCAAAGTTCCGCGAAGCAAAATCTCTGCTGCCTGTCACACCTTTCCCGAAAAACTAATTACCCTTTGTGCCTTTTGTGTCTTCTTGGCGTCTTTTGTGTTATAATTAAACCGCAAAGTACACAAAGGAACCGCAAAGTTCCGCGAAGGAAAATCTCTGCTGCCTGTCACACCTTTTCCGAAAAACTAATTACCCTTTGTGCCTTTTGTGTCTTCTTAGTGTCTTTTGTGTAACAATTAAACCACAAAGCACACAAAGGAGCCGCCAAGTTCCGCGAAGGAATTTTCTTAATGATCTTAATCGCTTAATGGTAAAAAAATACCTCATCCCATTTATTTTTAACATTATGGTAGATTAAGAAGTGAAGGTCATTAACCAGGAAAGCCATCTACCTTGTCACAAAACCAATTAACACATTAGCATATTATGAATTAGCACATTAACTTTCCAGCGTAGCTGACGAGAACACATTTTCAAAAGCTAAATTTAACAAGTTCTAAAAAGCATTTCAGTTTACATCTCGACTATCGCTCGATGTGACAATGTGGTGTCAGTTCGAGCGTTAGTCGAGAACATGTTTCAAAAGCCAAATTTAACAAGTTCTAAAAAGCATTTGAGTTTACATCTCGACTATCGCTCGATGTGACAATGGGGTGTCAGTTCGAGCGTTAGCCGAGAACACATTTTCAAAAGTTAAATTTAACAAGTTCTAAAAAGCATTTCAGTTTACATCTCGACTATCGCCCGATGTGACAATGTGGTGTCAGTTCGAGCGTTAGTCGAGAACACATTTTCAAAAGCTAAATTTAACAGGTTCTAAAAAGCATTTCAGTTTACATCTCGACTATCGCTCGATGTGACACTCAACTGTCAGTTCGAGCGTTAGTCGAGAACACATTTTCAAAAGCTAAATTTAACAGGTTCTAAAAAGCATTTCAGTTTGCATTTCGGCTATCGCTCGATGTGACAATGGGGTGTCAGTTCGAGCGTTAGTCGAGAACACATTTTCAAAAGCTAAATATAGCAGGTTCTAAAAAGCATTTCAGCCTACATCTCGACTATCGCTCGATGTGACATTCAACTGTCAGTTCGAGCATAAGTGAGCATGATAGTGCGAAACTTACCATCGTAGCTGTCGCGAACCTATTGCCTGCTTCCTGCTTCCTGTTACCACTTTCAACCATTACCACATTACCACATTAACAAATTAACAAATTACCACAATATCCTTCCTTTTGAAATCCTAAATATTCCCCGTACTTTTAGAATAATTTATTCTCCCAAATGAAAAAATACCAAAGCATCATATTAACCTCAACAATATTACTTTCCTCTTTGCCGGCATTTTCCCAGATAAAACTCACCATAAAACCTGAGTCTGAGGTAAGAGCCATTTCTCCCTATCTGTATGGCCGGAATAACTCCTTCAGCTTTACTGACCCCAATGCTCAGATGAGTGCTGCTGACCTTACCCGTATCAAAGATGCCGGGGTGCGATTTTTCAGAGAAAACGGCGGCAACAACAGCACCAAATACAATTGGCGGAAAAAGCTCTCTAGCCATCCCGACTGGTACAACAACGTCTATCCCAACGACTGGGACAAGGTCGTGACTACCATGCAGCAAAACTTCCCCTCAGCACAGGGCATGTGGGCCTTTCAATTGATAGGCTGGGTAGCGGCCAATAACCAAAATAATTTCAATGACTGGAACTACAATAATTCCAAATGGTGGGAAGGCGTGGCCCAAAACCTCGCGGGTAATGGGGTGCTAAGTCCCACCGGCACAAAAGCCAAAGTAGAGGGAGACCCCCGATTATATCTGCAACCCTGGCCCGCCGACTCCAGCACGGCGATTTTGAGTCATTGGTTTGACCGGTTAAAAGTGAAAAAAGAAAATGCCAGCTACTGGAACATGGACAATGAACCGGAGATATGGAATGGCACCCATGATGACGTGATGCCCAACCTCATCACGGCAGAGGAGTTTATACAGCGGTATGTAAAAATGGCCATCAGTGCCCGGGCCAGATTTCCAGAAATTAAACTTACCGGGCCGGTTGCCGCTAATGAATGGCAATGGTACAACTGGAACAACGATGCGATTGTATACAACGGAAAAAAATATAACTGGACGGAATATTTCATCATGAGGCTGGTCGAAGAAGAAAAAAAGACGGGTGTCAGGATGTTCGACGTAATCGACCTGCATTTTTATCCTTCTACCTCCAATGCTGCGGAGATAGCCCAGTTGCACAGGGTATTCTTTGACAAAAACTTTGCATTCCCGGAAGCCAACGGGCTTCATCGGCTCAATGGGGGGTGGGATGCCTCTATCAATAAGGAATACATTTTCGGGAGAATCAACGGCTGGCTTGATCAGTATTTGGGAAATAATCATGGCAGAACGCTGGCCTTGACCGAATCAGGCATCAATACCGAGGACGCCAACCTTTCGGCGATATGGTATGCCTCTACCATGGGGGAGTTTATGAAAAACGGCGTCGAGATTTTTACACCCTGGAGCTGGAAGCCCGGCATGTGGGAAGTGATGCACCTCACCAGCAATTACAATAAAGCCCACTATTGTTCAGGCACATCAGACGCCGAAGAAAAGGTTGGGATCTATCCCTCTAAAAATATGAGCGGTGATTCTCTTTCTCTTTTAATCATCAACAAAACAGCCACCAATCAGCCGGTAACTGTATCTTTTGATGAATACATTCTTGATTCGGATGTAACGTTGATGAGAATCCAAGATTTACCCAAAAACGAAACCTTCGTTTCCAAATCGCAGAATGCATTGGTAAAGGAAGTCCTGAAACCCACTAGCAATAAATTGAATTTTACCCTAAAGCCGTATTCAGTCACGATGGCCATGGTAAAAGGGCACAAAGGAATATATCAGGAAGTTGCCTTAGGAATCGATACCAAAGAGGAGCTTATGATTTATCCCAATCCTGCCGACCACCAACTGAATATCGGAATCCCGGATGAAGCCATCAAAAGTATCGAAGTTTTGGATTTGAATGGAAAAGTAGTTTTGAAAGGAAAAAGTAGCCGTATGATTTTACCAGAAAGTATATCCAAAGGGACCTATTTCATAAGAATTGACACCGGGCAGAAGACCGTGGTAAAAAAACTAATTGTAAACTGATTGCCAAAATTATTTATAAAAAATCAGAAGGTTTATATTGCTAGACAGGTCTTTGATTTGATTTGTAAAATATTATTTCAGAAAGAATAATACTGTCTTTTCCATAATTGCAGGTAGACAATCATTTTTTCATAATATCCTTCCAATTGTAAAACTGAAATACTTTTGGGTTGCTCATTGCCACAAACAAGCCTTTTCTGTAATGGGGTAAACGCACACTTGTTACCTCGCTACCGTCACTTTCAATTGTATTGGTCTTGATGGTTTTGATTAAGCGATGGTCATGGGGGTTTAATTTTGTGCCTTCTCTTGAGAAAATATGAAATTGGTTGGCTTGCTGGTCCGATACCAATATATACCCTTTGCCTTTTCCTTTTTTATAAATGGAGATGCCTTCAATATCACTTTTAAATGCATTCGAAGCAAAAAGGGCCAGCTCGGTATTAGGTTGGTCAGGGGCGGCATAGTATTTCCTGATTCCTACGCCTTCATCGGAATAATACACATAGCCTGATTCATTATCTACCGCAATGGCCTCAATCTCCTTTTTTCCGCTAAAGCTTCCAAACTTCCTCACCAAAACACCCTTCACCTGATCATTTTCATCACTCACGAGATGGTATTCATGCAAATAGTTTTCTCTCGGTCCATTTTTCCGGCTAACGATGGCATAAATCTCCCCCGATTTATCGGTATATAAGGAAATACCCATCGGCAATCGGATGGAGTCCCCTTCAAAAACAGGGATGCCGCCATTATCGATGGCTTTCATATCGGGAAGTGAAAACACCCTGATTGAATTTGTATTTCTTTCGGTGCACACCGCAATATCGGTATTACCACTTTTTAACTTCAGCTGATAGGCTACATCCACATTATTAGGCCTTTTCAGCCCTCTGAAAGTCTTATCTTTGATTTCTTTTCCATCTAAACCAAATACCACCAAAGCACCATCATGCCCATCTTTTCCTTTGTCGGTTCCTATGATCAGACTCCCCGATTTATCTTTCTTGTTGATCCAGATGGCCGGGTCATCAGAATTGTACTGAACGGTATCGGTGATGAGGACAGGAGCCACCTGCGAAACGATAGGCTTTTTGCCAGAAATACATGAAACGGTGAAAAGGACTGAAATAGAGAATAAAGTGAGGTGACAAACGGCAACAAATACTTTTTTCACGGAAAGATTTATATAAAGATGATTAGAATTTTTGTTTTTGAGTGAAGGGATATTACCTCATCAAACCTTTAATTTAAAACGTAAATTCCGCCAGAATATTTCATTAGATTTCCCCTTAAATTAAGAAAGCAACAAGCGACGCTTTTCCCTTATGTATTTCCAGCTATACCGCAAAGTACACAAAGGAACCGCAAAGTTCCGCGAAGTATATTCTCTTAATGCCCTTAATTTCTTCATGGTTTAAAACCTCACCGCCTTTTTTTTTTAACATTAAGTTAAATTAAGGAGTGAAGGTCATTAATCAGGAAAGCCATCTACCATGTCCCAAAACCAATTAACACATTAGCATATTATGAATTAGCACATTAGCTTACCAGAGTAGCTGTCGAGAACACATTTTCAAAAGCTAAATTTAACAGGCTCTGAAAAGCATTTCAGTTTACATCTCGACTAACGCTCGATGTGACAATAGGGTGTCAGTTCGACCGTTAGTCGAGAACCTGTTTCAAAAGCTAAATTTAGAAGGTTCTAAAAAGCATTTCAGTTTACATCTCGACTAACGCTCGATGTGACATTCAACTGTCAGTTCGAGCGTTAGTCGAGAACACATTTTCAAAAGCTAAATTTAGCAGGTTCTAAAAAGCATTTCAGTTTGCATCTCGACTATCGCTCGATGTGACATTCAACTGTCAGTTCGAGGATAATTGATCATGATAGTGCGAAACTTTCTAGCGTAACTGCCTAGAACCTGTTGCCTGTTGCCTACTGCCTGTTTCCTCTTATCACCTTAAACCCCCATTAACAAATTAACCCATTAACACATTATCACATTAACACATTATCTTTGTCCCACAATTAAATCTCCTCCGATTCACATGGATAACAGACGAAAAGCAGAGAACCTCATCCGACTGATAGGTTTTCTCAGCACACGGAAATTGAACATCAAAGAAATCGCCAAACTGCTGGAAGTAGAAACCCGACAGGTGAAAGTGTATCTCGATTCCCTCGAAGACATTGCCGTCAGTGTCGATGAAGACCTCAACGGCAGACTCTTTATTTTTGGTGCCGACAAACTCCTGCAAGGGGAGCTCGAGACCACAGAGAAATCGCTCATAAGGTCAACATTGTTGCTGCACAAGCCCAACCACCCCCTTACGGCCGGTATTGTCAACAAACTCAAAGAGGAACTGCTGCCCCTGCCCACCCTCGACGAGCTCACTCAGGTCAGGATATCGGATAACTTCGACAAGATTTCAAAGGCCATCGACCATAAACGGCGGATCGTTTTGCATCGCTACCATTCTCCCACCGGGAAGAAAGAACATAGCGACCGCCTGGTGGAGCCCATTGCGTTTCTGGATCACCACCGGCTGCTCAAAGCCTACGAGATAGCCAGCCGCACCGTCAAGTCCTTTAAAATCGACCGGATAGGGGAGGTGGAAATCACCGATACGCCCTGCAGCAAATCCCGGAAAGAGACATTGAAGATGGATCCCTTTGGGTTTAGTTGTGAGAAGACCGAAATCGTGAAGATCAGGCTCAGTCCACTGGCCAAAGACCTCATGAGCGAGGAGCTGCCCCAGGCCCGCCCATACCTCACCGAAATCAAAGCCGAATGGTTTTTCATTGGCCCCATCTGTGACCCCAAAGGCCTGGGAAGGTTTATTTTGGGCCTACCCGGCCACACCTGGGTAATCAAAGGCGATGGTCTGCAGGAGCATTTGAAGGCGGCAGTTACCAAATATGAATTTTGAATATGGATATATAAAAAAATTTGCAATAACCAATCTGACGTTGCCTACCGGCAGTCTTCATTTTTTTGCTCGCCCAAAAAAACGAAGCAAAAAAAGGGCGGCCTGTGCAAAATGTCACGAAAAATTTCAATTGAGTGGTTTTGAAAAACAATCAAATCATTCTAAGAAATTTTTCTAAACACTGCACAGGCATTCAAGGAAATTTCATTTGATCTACTTAAATGATTGAAGATTAAAATTACTTTTTACTGTCAAAAGGATATATAAAAAAAATATACCTTATAACAGCCTGCACTGTTAGAAAACAATTAAAATTCTCAATAGATAAAAGATAAAATTTATAAATGAATAATTTTGAGAATTTTAAGTGTGTGAGTTTGCAGGGTGCAGTTTTTTTTGCTTCGTTTTTTTTCGAAAAAAAATGAAGGCCCAGGCGGCAGCCGACACAATGAATGTAATAGGGTATATTTCTATTTTAAATGTAATACTATCTAAACGTAGGTTAAAGGCTTATTTTTTGATTATAAAATTTTTAACACTTTGACTGTAATTACTATTTATTATTGATATTAATCTTTCCTATAAGATTTAAACTGCTGATTATTAGCTATAAATAACAGGAAATATTGCCAATTTATCACAATAAATGGAGAAAACTTGTGCTATACTACCCTTACAGAAGGGGTAAAAGTGCTAAATTAACATCAAATTCGTCGAATTTAACATCAAATTCCACAAATTTGATATCGAAATCGTCGAATTTAACATCAAATTCCACGAATTTAACATTGAATTTCACGAATTTGATATCGAAATCGTCGAATTTAACATTGAATTTCACGAATTTGACATTGAATTTCACGAATTTGATATCGAAATCGTCGAATTTAACATTGAATTTCACGAATTTGACATTGAAATAGCCGAATTTGATTTCAATTTTCAGGAATTTGGACCTGGTTATGGGGAGTTTGGAATTGCGGTAGGGTAAATTAAAATGACTGGACGGTGCTCCGATTTTTAAGGAACGGAGAATGAAAAATTAGAAAGACTGCCTGAAATCTAAAGTATAAAAAGAAAATTTTCGCTCCCTTAAGTGAGGTACCGAAAATTAATATACAATTTTTTTTTAATTCCAGAATAAAACTTATAAAACTCAAGTTTTAAATTTGTAATTATTAAAAGTTAAAACTCTATTTTTTTGTCCTATTATTTTTCGGGATGAAATCATATCCATAACTATTCCTTGATCAAATTTTTGATTCAACTTTTAAAAAGGATAATTCTCCAAAACTTTTGGAAAATTATATCTGATTGTTAAACTTGGGCCATTCCCCCTTGGAGGTTGTGAAATAATTTCATCTTCATTTTCATCGAAAAAAAAACGCAAAGCATTACAGCAAGAGGGAATAGAATGAGAATTGCCTGGATATGCTCCTAAATATGAATGCAGTTCTCTAGCATTAATTTCCAAAAAAGGTAGGTGCATGGCTTGTGCAACTCTTAATTTAGTTTTTATTGTAGCCTTAAATTCTAATGTAGTAACCATAATATAATGTTTTAATAATAAAATTAACTTTTTACTGCAAATCTTATTCTATAAAGATGTAACAAGGATGATTTAATTGCTTCGTAATGCTCAAAAATGTCGAATGCTTCAAATAGAACTCTTTCAAAATTTACTCTGTCTGCTTGTTCAACTTCTTGTTCCAAAGGCAATCTATTTCTTATTGCAATTGGTTGAAAAGCATTGATAATACTTTGCTTTTGCTCGTCTGATAAAAGTTCAAAATTCAATAGTTTAAAATCACGCTCAAATTTTGTCGCTCTTAAATCAAGTGCACCCAAACCTCTACCAAAACCGAAACTTTCAATAAAAAACATACTTAGAACGCTGTTTAATAAGGCAAGCAGTAAAACCCTGTTTTCATCCTGATACTCCGCTTTAATTGAAAGTCCAATCATTCTTTGGTCAATGAAAGAACGATTAACAAAGGTTGCAATGAACAAACTTTTGTCGTAATTCACATTAGCGACAAAGTCAGCCATATTATCGGTTTTCATCTCATACCAAAACATATTTGCTCTACGTAAAGATTGGGTAAGCGGAATGCCTGTTTCGTTGTTTTGATTTTCAAAACTTCTAATCCATTGCAAAGCACCTGTATGATTGAGTTGTTCTAATTCTTCAATACTTTTTGAACAACAAAATGCTTCTCCATCTGCTAAACAATAAAGCCCTGATGTTCCTCTTAGGTTTTTCAGAACTGGTCTTATATATTCCGCTTCAATGTTATGACCAGATGTAGGATAAAATAAGGGATTCCAACCTCTTCTTTCACCACGGGTAAACTTGAAAATCTGATTGCAATCAATTAGTTTTTTTGAAACTTCTGTAAGCCAATTAAGATTTGCAAAGTAACCGCACCAAGGAACACCAATAGTTTCAAAATTGGTTATCTCATTTACTGAATAATTTTGAACAGCTACAAATTGATTATCAGTTTCCAACAAAATATTTTCGCTCAATTGTTTAATGTCAGGTATTTCGTCTATGCTTTCTTTTAGGGTGCAAAATGAAATTGTTCTGCTTTGGTCTATTGGAGTATTTGGGTTCCGCTTTTTTGCAATTAAGAAAGTAGTTACTACATCTGCATTGTCAAACCATTTTCCTTTTCCTGAAATTACAACAGTTTCAATGTCATAGAATTTTTGAATTAGCTCTAAGAAAATTTCTCCGTAATCAGTTCCTAACCAAGCATTAGAAAGTATCAGCCCAATTTTTCCGTTTTCAGAAAGTAGTTGATGTAGATAAAATGGGATATAAGCGAAAATGTCGCTTTTGCCACTTAGTGATTTTGTAGTAGTATCTTCACCTTGAATGAAGTTGTTTATTTCTGTTATGTTCGGATTTAATACTTCAATCTCTTTACTCTTGATGAATGGTAAGTTTGAAACAACATAATCAATAGTTGGGAAAATTTTTACAATATCGTTTCCATTGTTTGGGTCTTTGAAAGTTACATTTTGCCCTGTTGCTAATTCAATCACATCTTTTCTAAAAATGTTAAGCACCTTGCCAATGTTGTTTGGCTTTGCCAAAGTAAGTGTAGACAATTGAATCGGGAAAGAATGTTTGTCTGATGCCCAAGTAGTGTTTATAATTTCGTCTTGATTAAACTCGTATTCTTGTTTGAGCAAATATGCTTGATTGATTATTGTTCCTGTTCCGCAACAAGGGTCATTTACAATTCCTTCTTTGTCTTCTAATTTTTATACCATTTCAAAAAATCTGTGTGAACAGCATTTGCAGGCTCAATAAAATCTTTCAAGAAACAAACTTGTCCAAGTTCAATATATGAATTTCTCGCTAATTGCCCTTCATCAGAATTTGTGAACATAAAAACTGTGTCACTCATTACGATTACATCTTGACCCAATTCGCTTGCAGTGATTATGTCAAAATCTCCCAAGAAATCAAATAGCTCTCCGTAATTTCTACCATCCTTCCCATAATCTGGAAAAGTGATTTTTAAAATACCGTTCCTATAACTGACACTTTCCTTCATAGCCTATTTCTCTCTTATTCTATCAATTGGATATGTTTTCCCATCTTTTTCGTCAATAAATTTCCAAAACTTCCACCCATTTACAGGTAACCCATTTTGAACCTTTGTTCCAGCAGCTGATGGAGATTTAAATACCTCGTTATTGTAAATTACTTTTGAAGGTGAAAAATATATTGCATAATGCTCTTGACCTTTATATTTGGTAAAAATCTCAATCCCTTTTTCATCAACTTCAACTTTTCCAGGAATATCAATTAGACCATTTTCATCATCAATGTCATATATTATTACTTCTTCTGCTGTTACGCCAATTCCATAATTACAAAGAATATCGACAAATTCTTTTCCGTTAATAAGTGAAATAGGAGCTTTATATGGGTCGCTTGCTTCTTCTATTGAAGGTTTTGAGAAATCTGATGTGGTTATAAATAAACCTGTTTGGTGTGGTCTTAAACTTCCACGAAGCTCTGAAATACTTGCCCTCTGTACATTGTTTCGCCATCTTTTCACCTGAACACAAACACTGTTTTTTATAGCTCCAGCAACAACTAACTCTCCAGTAACATCAATTCCTCCATCACCAGATTTACAAGTAACTGTAATGTTTTCAAAACCAAGGTTTCTTAAAACTTCACCAACTAATTCTTCAAAGCTAAAAGGTGGCATTGATAAAAGAGCTTCTAATAATTGTCTTTTAACCTGATTGTTTTTATCTCTAATTTCTGCAAATATTCCTTTTGGTTCATTTTCAGTAAGGCCATATTGCCCTTTACCGTAGCTTATAAATTTTGATTCTTCACCCTCAATCTTGCTTTTTCGAATAACAGAATTAATTGCTGAAGAAATATTTCCTGCAATAATTAAATCATCACTTTCAATCAACCCAAGTTTAAATGCTCTTTTAGCAATTACTTTGTAATGTAGCGACCGTGCTTTTTCTTCTTGTTTTAGAATTTTATAAGCAATGTCTAAATATGTAAGTGTATCTGCCATTATGCTGCGATTTTGGTTGCGTTAGGGATTGAAGTGGAAATCCTTTTGAGAGGAACGAACAAAAGATTGGAACGAATAGCCCGACCCGATAGGGGAACGCCCAAGAAATAAATATTCACATAAGCATAATCAAGTACAATATTTCCTGGTTTTGTAAAAGTTCTAATTAAATATCTTCCCAATTCAATTGGTTTTTGGGTTGGATGGTAAACTGAACCTTCGGACTCAGCAGTTTTTATATAAATAAAATCGTTAATTGACTGTTCTTCAAACGCTATTACATCGCTTGGGTACCTTTCTCCGTTACTTTTAATATGCCGAGGTTTGAAATCTCCATAACTCCCAGTAAACTGATCTTTTCTTATTCCCTTATCATAGGCTTCTCCATTTGTCATTTGGGGAAAGTATGTTGGCTGGTTTTTATAGAAAATGCAAATGTCTTCATGCTTTCTAAGTGGTTGCTTTTTCGCATTTAAGAAATTAGTTGATTTAGATTTGATCCAGATTATTTTATACTTAAATAATTTTTCATTACTCATAATGAGTTTTGCCGTAAACAAACCTTGAGCGGTTAAAACTATTGCACCTGAATCTTTTATTATTCTTTCATAGTGTTTCCATAATAGATTCAAATCAATTACAGAATCCCATTTATTTTGTGTAGTTCCGTATGGTAAATCACAAAGAATTAAATCAATTGATTTATCTGGAATGTTTTCCATAACATCTAAACAATCACCTTGAATTACTTTGTTTAAGTATTTATTTAAAGATTCTATCATTAATATTATTTTTTAAATTTAATTAATTGTCAACTGAGAATCAGAAGCGTAAGGCACTTTTCCAGAAGGGACCCATTTAGATGCAGGTCCAAGATGGGTGTCCTGATCATCAAAGAATATTTGAGCCCCAAAAGCTTTTAAAACTTTGTCTTTAGATACTCCACCTAAAAAATGTGCCTCATCAACATAAACTCCCCATTTTCTTAAAGTTTTAATGACCCTCATATGAGAAGGGGCATTTCTCGCGGTCACAATTGCTAGCCTCATAGGGGAGTATTTAATCCCTTCGGGGAAATGATTTTGAATATGACTCAATTTCTTTAAAAGATTTGCAAAAGGGCCTTCCTTTAGAGGTTCATCTTCATGTTCGGATTCAAATTTATGAAAAGATTCGATACCTTCATTTTTAAATCTTAATTCTGATTCATCTGAAAACAAAACAGCATCTGCATCAAAGGCAATTTTTACCCTTTTATCATCTGTATCAAAATTTTCTGGAGGCTCAAGTAAAAGTGCTGCAGCACATTTTTTGCTATCAATAATATTTTGAACGTCCCTTGCCTCTTTAGAAAGAAAAAGATCTATGGCATACGATTCTATGTAAGGGGAAAGAGGTTCTCCCCCAGTAAGGGCAATCCTGGTAATGTCTAAATTGTGCTCTTTAATTGATTTTAGCATTCTAACTCCTGTTTCTGGACTATTTCTTGACATTACAACAACCTCAACTATTTTTTCATCAGCAAGTTTATTCATTTCCAACAAACTTCTAACCAAATAAAAAGCAGAACCAGGTTTAAGTAAATGTTGCTCATTTTCATTTTGGTATTTTCTAAAAGCTGCAATTCCTTCTTCTTTAAAAATTCTATCTTCTTCCTCAAGGTTAAATAAAGCTCTTGAGGAAACCCCTACTACAAGATATTTTGATAAGTCCGTTGCCATATGTTAAAGTTGTCTATAATATTCTTTAATCTTATTCGCCATCAATTTCCTTCTTTCGGCCAAAAAGTCGGAGTAATTATCTATTGTCATTGATTCTATTTGGATGGGGATACAATTCATTCTCATGTTTTCCAGCAACTGATCTTCCGTAGTGATTCCCGTAATGAGTAAGCTTGCTAATGACATTTGTTCTCTTATTATCTTGAAATAATCCTGAGGAGACTTATTTCCTATCTTGATATTAATTTCGGATTGCATATAGACATAATTGGCGATCTGGTTGTATTTATTTTTATCGAATCCATGCTTTTTCAAAAAATCTTTAGGGAATAAATGATGGATATCGCCCCGTAATTGAATCATATCAGCAACAGTGATGTCTTTTGAGAAAAAACCTTTGTCTCCGGCTTTTACCTGAGCAGCCAGGTACACATGAAAATAAGGACTACTTGCAACTGATGAATCAAGGCTTTGAGGTAAAGAAGCGGCCCAAAAGGCTTCTGAAAGCTCGGCAGTTTCTCTTTCTTTCAAAATTTCCTGTATGGGCTTTGAGTTGATTTGTTTAATATCAAAATCAAAAGCACTTTCAGGAGATCCACTGTATCGACCAGTCAGAATTGAATAAACAAGCCAGCGTCTAACAAAAGATTCTATTTCTGCCGGGGTATTGTTTAAGTCTTTAAGTTTTAGATACAATATGTAGGCAAAATTAATAGCATTTTGCGACCTGATGAGTTTTGGAGAAATAAAACCGGCGGATTTTACTATCATTAAAAACCTTTTATAATTGGTTTCATTCATGAAATTTAAGACTCCTTTTTTTAACCCTTCAAAAGATTGCTCAGCGATTTCATCTTCAAAGGTTCGGCTTTCGAAATTCCTGCCCGAAAGCAAACTAACCAAATCGGATAAACGACCTCTACTAAATTGAGATGTAAATGCAACACGAATCAAATCATTGTAATCGGGATCGTATAGGTCTTCACTCTCATTTTTGAGCCATTTCATTTTGTTGAAATAATCAGACTTCACAAAGTCTGAATCGTTTTCCTCAATGTGCCGGAAAAATTCAGGAGCAATGGCCAAATGACAGAAATAATCAATTGCTTTTCTAAGTTGATTACCTCCATATTCTGTATTCGATGCAATTTTACTCATAGCAAAATCCGCCTGACTTAATACCACTCCTTTGGAATTTATTCTAATAAAAATCTCTGTTACAGTTTCTATATCAAGGTCAGGAGAGAGTTCAATAATCCCAATCTGTTTTTTGGGTATGTTTATAAGTTTTGTAATATTCTTTTCAATTACTTCCTCGTCCACCTCTGGATTTAGTTTAAGATATTCTCTTACTATTTTTAATACACTACCATTGATTACTTCTGAAATATCGGGCAACCAGGTTTTATCTTTCAAAATGGCTGGATTCTGGACTTCGAACTTTTCAATTAATGGATTAAATGAAATCTTTATTTTTACTCTTTGGTAAGTTTTATTTATTACAAAATGTCCTAAAATGGCAGCAGTAAGTGCAGTGATTCTTTGTTGTCCATCAATAAGTATTTTTTTTCCTTCACTTTGTGAGCCATCTTTTAATCTAACATTTGGATTCCGCCAGGCAATTACATAACCCACTGGATAGCCTTGATACAAACTATCCATTAAGTCTCGTACCTTGGAATTATCCCAAACAAATGGTCTTTGAATCTCAGGGATGGCTATTTCACCGGAATTAACCCAGGAGAGAAGATTTTCAATAAGCTGCTGATTAACGTTGTATTTCTGCATGAATTAGCAAATTAAATTTACAATTGATTTGGTGTAAAATTAATACAAAAAAGGAGATTTTCACAAATGGTATTTGACCTGTAATTATGGACTTAGTGTTGAAAATTAGGTCATTTAATTTTTGAGCGTGTCAGGTGCCTGATTATTAAATTGTCTGCAACAATAAAGGAAGGAAATCACAACTGGATTCTTGACAGCAATACTGGTAGGTTTCGCACTCATGGGTTCACTTATGGTTTTTTTAAATATCAGAATATCAAGGGTATGCGGAGGCCGGGGAAGCATACTTCAATGAAAACAAATCCTATCAGCCACTTACTTTCATTGGTGTTTTTAAACAATGTTTAACTTCTGTTTAACCAGCGTTTTAAAATCTTCAATTTCTAATTTATTGATAAAAAACCTCTTGGGAATAACAAAAGCCATCTCGGCATCTGTATAAAGATATATGGCATTGGCAGATTCTTCCATTTTTTTTATGATTGACCAGTCAAAACTTCCTTCTGATTTTGGAGTTTTAAACGTAATTGTTTCCTCACCAAATTCATATTCTTTTACCCCTAGTATTGTTCCATCCTTTTCAGGTAATTTTTTAGTTTTACTTAAACCAATGTAGATTGTTAAAGCATAAAATAGTATAAAAGCCAACGAAAAACTTATTGTGCCGGAAAGACTGAATTCATCCTTATTAATATAGTAAAGAATTGCGAGTAAGGCAAATGCTCCTGAAATTATGATTCTTTTTAAATAGCTTTTGAAAAAGTGAAACTTTACATATTCGTAATAATCTTGTCTGGTGATGTCTGTCGTTATTTTCATAAAATATAATTGTTATGTTTTGGATGTTTTAATCGGGCTTTTATTCATTGACCGTTAATAACGTTTCAATTTAAGACGCGGAAATAGAATCCACAAATATCCCGGGGTATAAATCTTGTTGGCAATGATATGCTTCTCCATGATTTTTAAAAAAGTCATGAAAGAGATAAGCCCAAAAACCGACGCTTGAAGCACAGCCATGTCGTATTACTTTTGTATTGCTCAAGAAAGGATAAACCTGTTAGCATTTCAAAACCCTCAGAATTAAAAAACGAACCTAAATAGAACTGAAAAAAATCATGAGCCTGGCCACAGCCGGGTGATTTTGGAAGGATATATAGGTAAGGTTTAAAGCTAAGGAAGAAATGTAAACAGGTTTTTTTGTTGGGAAGGTCAACAGGATATCATTAGGGTTAATTGTACCAGGAAGTAATAAAAATCTGAGACCTGAAAAATAAAACCGGTATTGAGTGAATCTGGAAATGTTTTAAACTTTAATTATTCACCCCTTCTTCAGGGATAGTTGGCCTTCAAAACTTTTTACTTTCTTTTAATAACTTTTTAATCAGTGTTTATTGGTGTATTTTACAAATGTTTCAAACCTTCCCGAAATAATTCCAAAATCAGATTTGCCATAAAATAAAATCCTAATCCTCAAAGAGCAGCATTACTAAATAAAGGTCTAATTTTAGTAGAAATTAAATTTTTATTCTATGAAAAAAGTATTTTTATTTTTCCTTTTGTTAGTTTGCTACCAGTTTGCGTTTTCTCAAGGTACCAATGAAACCGTTAATCCCAGTATTGGTGCTAATGCTTTTGCCGTTAAGGGTACTATGTCTTCAACTTCTCCAGGATCATTATCTGCTGGAGTTCGCGGTCACAACAATGGTACCGGGACATATGGTATTGGAGTATATGGCTCGCATGCAGGGCAGGGTTGGGGCGTTTATGGTACCACTGCAGGTACAGGCTCAGCAGCTATCGCTGGTTATTTTTACAATTCCGGATCATCTGGTCTGGCGTTAAGAGCAAACGGTAACGTTCGTTTTAGTGGAGGAACAATGAACGCAGGCACAGGAAGAGTATTGGTCTCAACAGATGCAGACGGAAACGCTACCTGGGAAGATGGGGTAATTTACACAGCCTGGACTACGCTTTCTTCAGCATGGCGAGATACAACCGTTGATGGTTCGGTATGCAAGACTAACCATTTATTTTTAAGTTGTTTAAACTCTACTATCGTTGACCAGGGTAGTGTGCAGGGGTTTTTTAAGATTCCTGGTGATGTTATTAATTTCCCTTTACCATATACCAGCTTTGCGGGCGGCAAAGCAAATACAATCTGGTTTCAGGTACATGCTAATAAAATACAATTATACCGTTTTACTCATGACAACTCCGGGTCTGTAGGTACTTCTTCCATATTGCAATATAGATTTGTAATAATACCTGGTAAAAGCTCGTGTGGCTCAAATATTTTTATGGCGAATCCTGCTCCTAATAACCCTTGTTACTCAACAGTTCCGTGTGAAAATAAGAATTAGATTTTGCAACATCTATATAATGACAATCAAAAAAGCGTTTGTCTCCTCTTCAAACGCTTTTTTATTTAATTATAAATCAAGTGGTCGGTAGATGTTTAAAATATCTGAATTTACTGTCCGGTTTTTTTTGGGATCCTCATCTCCAAAAAGCAAGTTAATTATTCCTGATAATTGTTGATGCGGCATTTCAGAATGAGTTTTTAACCAATAGTATGAAAGATAGAGAGGAGATAAGCCCAAAAACCGACGCTTTAAGCACAGCCATGTCGTATTACTTTTGTATCGCTCAAGAAAGGATAAACCTGTTAGCATTTCAAAACCCTCAGAATTAAAAAACGAACCTAAATAAAACTGAAAAAAATCATGAGCCTGGCCACAGCCGGGTGATTTTGGAAGGATGTATAGGTAAGTTTTAAAGCTAAGGAAGAAATGCAAACAGGTTTTTTTGTTGGGAAGGTCAACAGGATATCATTAGGGTTAATTGTACCAAAAAGTAATAAAAATCTGAGACCCGAAAAATAAAACCGGCATTGAGTGAATCTGGATATACTGAAAAATTCCCGATATAACTCCCTCTCCTGTGGAGAGGGGGGGGTGAGGTTAAACACAGAACCTTTCCAGGATATCCCTAAAATAATTTTATAACCTTTTACCCTTCATTAGAATAAGATGGCAAAAGTAAGAGTAACAATCCCTGCCAATGTGCAGGAAGCAATCGAGTTGGCCGGTATCATCCGGGCCAAACATCAGGCAGACGGAGAGACTTCTCCGCTCAACACCCTTCAGGACCACAGCTGGACCGAAGCTTCAACCAAGCTGGATGCTTGCCAACAGCAGCATCTTAAAGCCGAAGAACTTCGCCGGCAAATGGAACTGGCTTATCGTGAAAGAGATGCACTTTTCAAACCCATCTCCGAAACCATCAAAGCCAGCCGTGACCTCTTGATGGGCGTCTATCGCTCACAACCCAAGAAGTTGGGTGACTGGGGCTTTAAGGTATCTGACAACCCCTCCAAAAGCATGAGGAACGCCAGAGCCAAAGCTCAGGAACCCACCGCTTGAGGCATCTACTACATATCGGAATACCCCTGGAACCGCAGCAGCAACGTTGCGGTTATTTTTTTCTTCTATAAAGCCCCTGGCAGCTTGTCAGAAGATCATAGCCATTTCTGCCGCTTCATGCCTTTTACCCCTTCAAACCAGATCACCGATATAAAACCTACCAGCATAGCCCATCCTAATTGTTTCACGTCAGGTGTCTGAAATTCAAAAAACCGTGTCAAAGGAGGCACATACAATATCAGAGCCGACAATGTGACCGTAAGGAAAATAATCCAGAGCACGAGGTTGTTTTTGTATTGGAGCGTGGTAAAGAGCGAATAGTAAAACGAACGATTGATGAGCGTCAGAAAAATATTGGCGGTAATCAGGCAGGTAAAAACCAGGGTGCGGGTGAGGGCCTCGGAATAACCCGCCATAACCGCATACTGATAAACCGAAAGCGTGCCTGCAGTGATGGCCAGCCCCTGAACAATACTTACCGAAAGCTCCTTCCAGTTAAAAAAGGTAACAGACAATGCCTTGGGCCTCTGCTGCATAGTGTTTTTTTCGATGGGCTCGTTTTCATAGATGATGGAGCAGGTAGGCCCCATGATGATTTCCAGAAAGATAATATGCACCGGCGAGAAGATATTGGGGTAGAGCCAGCCCAATGCCAGCGGCACAAACACCGTAAGAATGATGGGTATATGGATAGAAATAATGTACTGGATGGCCTTTTTGAGGTTGGTATAAATCTTCCTGCCCATGGCTATGGCATTGACCATTTTGGATAAGTCATCTTCGAGCAATATCAGGGAAGCCGCCTGCCGGGCAATCTCTGTGCCTTTTTTGCCCATGGCTATGCCGATATGGGCTGCTTTGAGGGCGGGGCCGTCGTTTACGCCATCGCCGGTCATGGCCACAATCTGCTCATTGGCTTTGAGAGCATTGATGATCTTCAGCTTGGCTTCGGGGAACATCCTCGTAAAGATGGCATATTCCATCACGGCCTCGTTGAGTTCCGGTTCAGTCATTTGCATGAGTTCATCTCCCGATATATGCCTTTCATAACCGCTGAATCCTACCTGCCTGGCAATGGAAGTGGTGGTGGCGGCATTGTCGCCGGTAATGATTTTTACGGCTATGCCTGCCTCATAAAAGTGTTGCAATACTTTCTGAATGTTCTTTTTGGGAGGATCATAAAAGGCAACCAGCCCCAGGAATTCAAAGTCCAGCTCTTGTTGGGTGCGGGGAAAAGCATCATCAGAATAGTCTGAGGCACCTACGGCCAAAACCCTGTATCCTTCCCGGGCCATGGTGTGTATGGCCTGGTGTATCTTAGCCTTTTGATCTTCCGAAAGTTTGGCTACTGCCATCAATGCCTCCGGAGCTCCTTTGGCGGCGATGATTCTTTTACCTTCATGATTCTCAAAGATGTGGGTCATCATGGGTGGTTTCCCTCCCAGAGGATATTCATGGATCATTTTATAATCAGGTCTTTCGTCCTGTTCGCTTGTTTCTTTGTAAGCCTGATGCAAGGCCACTTCCATCGGGTCAAATGGGATAGGCTCACTGGCCCACATGGCGGTCTCGATAAGATTCCTTTCTGCATCTCCGGCTATTTCTTCAACTGTAAACAACCGGCTGCTTTCCAACAGATACAGTTGGGCAAGACTCATTTTGTTTTCGGTGAGGGTCCCGGTTTTGTCGGTGCAGATCACCGTCGCACTGCCGAGGGTCTCCACGGTTTTCATTTGCTTCACCACAATCCCCATCTTCATCAGCCGCCAGGCACCCAAAGCCATGAAGGTGGTAAAGGCTACGGGGATTTCTTCGGGTAAAATGCTCATCGCCAACGTAAGCGACCGCAAAAGACTTTCCAGAAAATCTGCCGATTGACTGTAATTGATAGCCCATACTACCAGGAAAACCAGGAGACCGGCAATGGCCATTTTCTTTACAAAATTGGCAATCTGAATTTCCAGGGGTGTTTTTTCTTCCTGAATGCTTTCCAACCCTTTTCCAATCTTTCCCAATTTGGTCTCATTGCCAATGGCCATGATTTCCACAATCGCCAATCCACTGACCACTGTGGTACCACTATATATATGGGGGTCTTCATGGTCTTTGTCTTTAGATATGGCAAATGATTCGCCGGTGAGGATAGATTCGTTGACTGAAAAATCATTGGAATGAACGATACGGCCATCTGCCGAGATAAAAGTGCCTTCTTCCACCATCAGACTATCGCCTATAACCAGGTCCTCACTTTTTATTTCAATCACCTCACCGTTGCGAATCACCTTGCATTTGGGTTGGGTGAAATCCTGAAGTTTTTCAAGGGCATTTTTACTTCGGGAATCCTGATACAAGGAGATGGAAGCCTGAAAGAGGATAGCGGCCAGCATAAATAGGGCATCGCCGGTATCGCCACTTATTAAATAGATGGTAGCCGCTACCAAAAGCAGAATCATCATGGGCTCCACCATGATGTGGAAAATATTCTTAATCAGGGAGTTTTCTTTTTTGAATTGGAGGAGATTAGAGCCAAATTGCTTTCTCGCAAGCAATACCTGCTCAGGATTTAAGCCTGTTATATTAAAATGATTAGCTGCCATACCCAAATATACCTATAATATCGGAACATATTGTCTAAAAGTAAGACAGGTTTTAATCAGATAGGAAACTCCTAAATCAGTTGAGTGATCTCACACTCCGCCCAACGTCTGACAAATCCCCTCTCATCCCGGAACCCTGTACTCGCCACTCGGTCCTCGAACCCCGGAACTCATTCATTCCCAATAACATCCTCCAAAAATAAGGTTGGGGGTGGGTTACTTTTTTATAATCATTTCACCCGCAAGCGGGTTTGGAAATAAGGAATTTTACATTTTTATAAATTTATTGATAATAATCTATTACGTAGTTCACCTTCGCTACTCACCCCTCGAAACTCGCAACTAATTCCCAATTATTTATTATTCCCTTGTCACCCCCGATACTCGGTACTCGCAACCCGGAACTTATTCATTCCCAATAACATCCTCCAAAAAAAAAGGGGGTGGGGTTTCTTATATTTTTATAAACTTATTACCTGCAAGCGGGTTTGAAAATAATGATATTCCCCAGCCGGTATTGATAGTTAATGATTTAAAGCTTGGAGAACAGGCCCATGGCGGCATAGGGCTCTGGGTGGAAGTCGGCACCGAAGGTTTTTTCAGAGACTTACGCATCAAACATTTTTGAATTTCTTTTCAGCCCATCCATGCGGCCCGGAACTTCAGAACGGAATATTATATAGAATGCCTCCGTTGAAAAGTATTTTTCAAAAAATTATAGCTACTGGAAGCAAATCAGAAATTATTGCGTAGAACAAGTAAATCACTTGTATATAAAAGGTTAAGCATATGGAAAATCTCTGGTTTTGCACATTCTTATATTTGGAATAGGAAATTTATCAATCACCTTTTAATTAATCTGGGTTTAATTTGAATTTAATATCTTTTTAATGCTTTGGTACTAATTTTGAAGGAATACAACAATGACTCAACCTATACTTTACTATTAACATATGAATATGAAGCAATTAGCTTTGAAAGCTTTTTTGAAGATTACCTCTACCCGGGCAGCCGGTATTTATATATTATTGTTCGCACTCTCCATTGGTATTGCCACTTTTATAGAAAATGATTTCGGAACCTCTTCTGCACAAAAATTAATCTTTAAAAGTACCTGGTTTGAAGTTTTATTGCTTTTATTTTCATTGTCTATACTGGCCAATATTTTCAGATATAAGCTTATCAAGCAGAAAAAATGGGCCTCATTCCTTTTTCATGCATCGATTCTCGTCATTTTGCTGGGCTCTGCTGTCACGCGGTACACCGGATTTGAGGGGATGATGCACATCCGCGAAGGAGCTGTTTCCAATTTGTTCCTAAGTTCGGATTCTCATTTAAAATTCAGGGTAATTCAGAACAATAAAAGTTATTCTTTTACCGAACCGCTTGAAATATCTGCTATAGGAAATAATGATTTTGAAGGGAGCTATCAGATAGGTAAAAATATTATAGAGGTTAAGTTAGATAAAGTATTGCCCAATCCGGCTGAAAAGGCTTTTCCCACCTCGGGAGGCTCACCGTTGCTAAAAGTAGTAATTGCAGGTGCCGGAGGACGCGAAGAATATTTTCTGGGTGAAGGAAGTCAGCAAATGATCAACGGTGTCAATTTCAACTTTACAAATCAGAACCTTCCAAACGCATTTAATATCAGGTTACAGAATGACTCGCTGGTATTTATAACCGACCAAAGTGTAAACCAGAGAGTTATGGCTACACAAGAGGTAAGCGATCTGACGGCTGGAAGTGAACATCCCCTTAAACTCAGGTCGCTCTATACCGTAGGGGGTTCGAGTTTTGTTTTCGGCGATTTTATTCCTAAAGGAAATGTAAGCATTGAGTCCGGCTCAAAAAAACTAAGCAACGAAAGTCTGGTGGGCTTGATGATGACGGTTAAAGTAAATGGCAAAACTCAAACCGAATTGGTAACAGGAAGAAAAAATGACGAAGGAACACCCGTTGTATTTCAATTTGAAGACTTGAGCCTGGAGATAGCTTTTGGATCCAGAATTGAAACATTACCTTTCTCCATCGCCTGCCGTGATTTCATTCTGGAAAAATACCCCGGCACCGAGAATCCTTCTTCTTATGCCAGTGAGGTTACGCTCATTGATGAAAAAGAAAATGTAAACCGTGAGCAGCGGATATTTATGAATAATATTCTCCAATATCAGGGTTACCGGTTTTTCCAATCTTCTTTTGATCAGGATGAGCTCGGCACTTATCTGAGTGTAAATCATGACTTTTGGGGTACCTGGATATCCTATCTTGGCTATGCATTGCTTACCCTGGGTATGATTCTGAATTTCTTTGATAAAAAAAGTCGTTTTGCTGATTTGCTGAGAAGACTCAGCAAGGGCTCTGTCCAAACAATTATTGTCATACTCATTTCGATGACCTCCTTCGGGACTTTTGCTCAGCAAGTTACACCGGAACACGCCCGGGCATTTGGTAAACTCATGGTGCAGGATCAAAATGGCCGGATCAAACCCATGAATACCTTTGACAATGAGATTCTGAGGAAATTGTCGCGAAAAGAAAGTCTCGATGGACAATCAGCAGATCAGATTATCCTTTCCATGATGCTGAATCCGGGTACATGGGAAAAGGTGGAGATGATTCAGATTGCTGACCATCCCCAAATCAAAGAGTTGCTCAAGACCGATAAGAGACTTTTGAGTTATAATGCTTTCTTTAATCCTGATGGGAGCTATATCCTGAGTGAGGCCGTGAAAGCAGCACAAAATATGATGCCCAAAGATCAGGGAACTTTTGAAAAAGCTCTGATAAAAATAGACGAGAAAGTCAATATCGTAAATATGGTTTTCTCAGGCAGCCTCTTCCGCTGGTTTCCACAGGAAGGAAATCCAACTGCTCCCTGGCTTACCCCTGCTGACCTGATGCACGATCATCAAAATATGCCGGTGGCTGCCACTTCGGTGAGCGGTTTGTTTTCGGCTTATGTCAACAGTGTCAATGAAGGTAACTTCAATGCTGCCGATGCCAATCTTGAGCAGATTATTAAATACCAAAAAGCCAATGGAGGCGATATTATTCCTTCTGAAACCAAACTGGGTGCTGAGATTTTCCTGAATAAACTGGATGCATTTAATCGGCTAAAGGGCTATTACGGCATTCTTTGTCTGGTGTTTACAGGATTATTCCTTTTTGTCACCATTAAAAAATCCGGCAAAACCGAAAAATGGACCCGATGGGCTTTCTATGCCATGGTCCTGGGTTTTGTGTTTCATACTTTAGGCTTAGGGCTGCGTTGGTACATTTCGGGCAGGGCTCCATGGAGCAATGGCTATGAATCAATGATTTACATTGGCTGGACGACAGTATTGGGAGGCCTATTGATCTCCCGAAAATCTTTGGGAGGCTTATCTGCGACGGCTACGCTTGCCGCTACCATCCTTTTTGTGGCCAGTATGAGCTGGCTTGACCCCGAGATAACCCCTTTGGTACCGGTATTGAAATCTTACTGGCTCACCATTCACGTTTCGCTGGAAGCGGGCAGTTATGGCTTTCTGTTATTAGGGGCAGTGATTGGCATGTTAAACCTGGTTTTGATGATTTTTCTGAAAGAGGAAAACAAAGCCAATATAGAAAGGACCATCAGAGAGCTGACGATCATAAGCGAAATCACCCTTACAGCAGGATTGGTGATGGTAAGTGTGGGAACTTATCTGGGTGGAGTATGGGCCAATGAGTCCTGGGGTAGATACTGGGGCTGGGATGCCAAAGAGACCTGGGCACTGGTGACGATTTTGGTTTATGCCTTCATATTACACATGAGATTGATTCCCAAAATGAGAGGAATATTCGCATTTAATTTTGCTTCTCTCTTTGGCTTTGGTACGGTGATTATGACTTATCTGGGGGTAAATTATTATTTGTCCGGCTTACATTCCTATGCTGCGGGCGACCCTGTTCCTATGCCGCCGGCAGTGTATTATACCGTGACTGTGTTAAGTATTTTGAGTTTACTGGCTTATTTAAAATACAGGAAATTGCTTAAATCCAAATAGAAGAAATTTTTCAAAAAAAGATTCACACCCAAAGAATAAAACCGATACATCTGAATGAATAAAATTGCTCACCGCATGTACCTAGGTACAATGGCTTTGATAGTGATAGCTGTCACGGTCTATCTGTATCTGTATGGTGAATCGTATTATCGAACCCCTTATGAAGAGAGGTTCTATCATGCTGCTCACAAGCAGCTGAAGCCCGGCGGGATTTACGGTCATGGCCTGGGCATATTGGGTACATTACTAATTGTGATCGGGGTTTTTGGTTATCAGGCCAGAAAATACATGAAAGCCCTCTCCAATGTCTGGATTCTGAAACATTGGCTGGAATTCCACATATTTTTATGCACACTCGGTCCGGTTATGATATTGTTTCATACTTCATTCAAATTCGGCGGTCTCGTATCCATTAGCTTCTGGAGTATGGTGGCTGTGGTGGCCAGTGGGGTAGTCGGGCGTTTTATCTATCTACAAATTCCCCGTACCCGTCAGGGACGAGAACTTTCCTTAAACGAAATACAAGACCTGAAGCTTGAGCTTAGCAACCGGCTTAAGTTTAAAATAGGTTTTGATACCATCGGAAAAATCCTGACTGAGGTAAATGAATACGAAAATCAGGGTAATATTTTTACCCAATATTTCTATGACTGGAAACATAAAAATGATATTAAGGCAAGCCTGAAGCATTATGGATTGGAAAAGTCGGCCAGGTTGGAAGTAATGGAAATGGTCAATCATGAGCTGGAAATCAACCGGAAAATAAAGAGATTAAAATTAATGCAAAAGTTATTTAACTACTGGCATGTGGTGCATCTGCCCTTTGCAATAGTGATGCTGGTCATCATGCTCATTCATGTGGGCATTACGCTGGCTTTTGGTTATAAATGGATATTCTGATGATGAGTTTAGAGGAAATAGCAGTATATGGAGGCGGGCTGTTGCTGAGTGCAATAGTGCTTTTTGCTTATTTGGGAATTCAGTCCAGAAAATCAAAAAAAATAAAGAAGAAAATCGAAGTGGCGATTGAAGAAGGGGTTCACGAGCCGGTTTCACTTTATCCTTATATAGACCCGGATATATGTATCGGAAGTGGTGCCTGTGTGTCGGCATGTCCCGAGCATGATATTCTGGGGATTGTGAATGGCAGAGGAGAGCTGATCAGTGCTTCCAACTGCGTGGGTCATGGAGCTTGTTTCCATGCTTGTCCTGTAGAAGCCATTTCTCTGAAAATAGGCACTGAAAAACGCGGCGTGGATCTGCCACATGTAAGCCAGAGCTTTGAAACCAATTCCAAGGGGATTTTTATTGCTGGGGAGTTGGGAGGCATGGGGCTCATCAAAAACAGTGTTGAGCAGGGTAAACAGGCGGTAGATAATATAAAGCCAACCATAGCAGGCAACCATGGTGCCGATTATGATTTATTAATCGTTGGAGCAGGACCTGCCGGCATTTCTGCTTCCTTACAGGCAAAAAAATACGGATTAAAAACCGTCACACTCGACCAGGATTCTGTAGGAGGTACCGTTTTTAGTTTTCCGAGAGCCAAAGTAGTGATGACCAACCCCATGGAGCTCCCGGGTTATGGCAAAGTAAAACTCTACGAGACCAGCAAGACCGAACTTCTGGATCTTTGGACGAGGGTAATTTCTGAAAACAACATCCTCATTAAAGAGCATCAGAAGGTATCTGAGGTGATACCCTCTGCCGACAATTTCATTGTGAAAACTGAGTCGGGTGAAACCTATCATACCCACAAAGTTTTGCTGGCTATTGGTCGAAGGGGTAGCCCAAGAAAACTAAATGTAAAAGGAGAAGGCAGGGAAAAAGTAGCTTATCGGCTCCTTGAGCCGGAATTAATCAGCCAAAAGCATATTTTGGTCGTCGGTGGGGGGGACTCAGCCATTGAGAGTGCTCTTCTGCTTGCTGAAAACAATTTTGTAACGCTTTCTTACAGAGGGGAAGTTTTTAACAGGCTAAAGCCGAAAAATACGGCTAAAATTAAGGAAGCCATTGATTCAAAGGTGATAAGGATGGAATTCAACTCTAATGTAAATGAAATCGGGGAGTTCGAAGTAATACTGAATCGGGAAGGTAAGGAAATCATCTTGCAAAATGATCTGGTTTACATCTTTGCAGGCGGGGAACTGCCTACGCAATTTTTGAAAAACGCAGGAATAGAAATTACCAAGAGGTTTGGATATACCATGAAATCGCATCATAAGTGATAAAAAAGGCAAGAAATATAATCCTAAATGTTGACCAACAGCAATCCTTCACAAGGTTGTCAGGGATGTTATTGCCTTTTAGATGCTTAAAAACACTTCTCTTCTTAATTTTTATAACAAACCTGTCGCATGCCCAGCTTTCACCCGGTAAATTAACCCAATCCCACAGTAAACTGGAAGGACTGAGTAACTGTACCCAATGCCACAGTATCGGCGACAAAATCTCCAATCAGAAATGTCTGGCTTGTCATAAAGATTTGAACGTAAGAATTTCCTCCCGAAAAGGCTTTCATGCTTCTTCAGAGGTAAGAGGAAAAGACTGTATCACCTGCCATAGTGATCACCATGGGGTAAACTTCAAAATGGTAAGAGTGGACAAGAAAACCTTCAATCATAGTCTCACAGGTTATGAATTGAAGGATGGTCATAAAACCAAACCCAAAGATTGCAATGAGTGTCATAAACCACAAAACATTGCTTCTGCTACAATCAGAGCCAGAAAGAATACATTTCAGGGTTTGAGTACGGCTTGTGCCACTTGCCATGATGATGTACATCAGGGTACCCTATCAAAAGACTGTGCCACTTGCCATGATTTTAAGGATTTCAAAAAACCGGATAATTTTAACCATAATAAAACTGACTTTGCCCTGAGGGGAGCTCACCAAAAGGTGCAGTGTAATGATTGCCATAAACAAGAAGTGAGAAACGGCAAGAAGTTTGTAAAATATAGCGGAGTAGCTTCCAATTCCTGCACTTCCTGTCATAAAGATGAGCACAACGGACATTATGGGAACCATTGCCAGAGTTGCCACAATGACGAAAGCTTTGCCAGAATTAATAACAATCCCACTTTTAACCATAAACTTACCGGCTTTGCCCTTGAAGGCAAACATGGTAGTGTTTCCTGTAAAAAATGTCATGATAAAACTTTTGCCGGAAGAGGGAAATTCAGAGAGTTTTTTGGCAAAAAACCTTTGGATTGCAAATTATGCCATGAAGATATCCATGAAGGGAAATTTGGCGATGACTGTAAAAAATGCCATAATCAGAATTCCTTTAAACTTAAAAATACCAAAACCCTAAGTGATTTTGATCATGACAATACAGGCTTTGTGCTGAAAGGAAAACATGAAAATACAGATTGTAAATCGTGTCATAAAAAAGCACTGACCGATCCTGTACCTCATAAGCAATGCCTAGATTGCCATACTGATAAACATAATGGTGATTTTGCTGCCAAAAAAGCCAAATATCCAGACTGTGCCTCCTGCCATGTGGAAGATGATTTTATGCCGGCCACTTTTACCATTGAAAAGCACAATCAAAGTGATTTCAAGTTACAAGGCTCCCATGTGGCTACACCTTGTATTTCCTGTCACAAGACCGGAAAGGACTGGAAATTCAAGATACCTGAACAAAAATGCAACAATTGCCATCAGGATATCCATGAAAATGCCATTGATAAAAAATATTATCCTGAAAAGAATTGTGAAACCTGTCACACTTCCGGTTCATGGGCCAGCATAAGCTTTGATCATAATCAGACCGATTACCCATTGGAGGGAGGGCATCAGGCTGTAAACTGTGGCAACTGTCATTTTGATAGATCAAAAGGTCTGGTAGTACAAAAAATCAAGGGTTTAGACAGAGCATGCAATAATTGTCATAAAGATGTACATGGGGGGCAATTCGCAAAAAATGGCCTAACCGACTGTGCATCATGCCATACTTTCAGAGCCTGGGATAGTATAGGTTTTGACCATGATAAAACCCGGTTCAAACTCGATGGAGAACACAAAAATGTGGATTGCTATCAATGCCACAAGGATTTTATAAGGGGAACAGAAAATGTAAGATCATTTAAACTCGGCAAATTCAAATGCGTAGACTGTCATTTATAATATTGCTACTGATGGCCTTTGCCACCAGAATCCTAGGGCAATCGCCGCATGGGAAAGGGTTCAATATGGAATGTGCTTCCTGTCATACCACTAAAAACTGGCAGATAAGTGCATCAGACAGTAAATTTGACCATAACACTACAGATTTCAAACTTACAGGCAAGCACACGGTTGCTGATTGTAAATCATGTCATAGCAATCTTCAATTTAAAAATGCCAAATCTGATTGTGCCGCTTGTCACCAGGACGTACACCAGCAAACGGTGGGTACCAATTGTGAAAGATGTCACAGTACCAATAACTGGCTGGTGTCCAATATTACCGGTTTGCATGAAAAAACCAGTTTTCCCTTATCGGGCGTTCATGCTACTGTCGATTGTAAGTCTTGTCATAAAACCAATAACAATGTCAATTTTGGGCCGGTAGGTCTTACTTGTGCCGAATGTCATACCAGAGACTTTAGAGCAACTACCCGACCCAATCACAGCAAGTTGGGGCTTTCCAACGACTGTGTGCAATGTCATACCGCTACACCAGAATGGAAAACCAGAACTTTTCCTGATCATGATTTAATCTATCCCCTTACCGGTGCCCATGCGAGCATTGCTCAGGATTGCGAAAAATGTCACCCGGGAGGAAATTATGCCAATACGCCTAAAGATTGTGTGGGATGCCACAATAAAGATTTTGCAGGAACTTCCAATCCGAATCACACCAAAACTGGCATCAGTACTGACTGTGCATCTTGTCATACCACTGCACCAGGGTGGAAACCGGCAAAATATACGGACCATGATATAAAATATCCTTTAACAGGGGGGCATGCCTTTATTGCTAACGATTGTGCCAAATGCCATAATGGTAATTACAACCAAACACCCAATGATTGTAATGCCTGCCACAGTAAAAACTATAATGCTACTGTAGATCCTGATCATAAGAAGCTGGGATTTTCGCAGGATTGTGCTTCCTGCCATACCACCTCACCCGGCTGGTATCCTGCATTATTTAAAGATCATGATCAGTTTTATCCGCTTACAGGAGGCCATAAAATAGTAAGTTGTAATCAATGCCACAAAGACGGTGCTTACAGGAATACACCAAATGATTGTGCGAGTTGTCACACCAACAATTATCAGGCGGCCAAAAACCCGGATCATAAAAAGCTAAACCTTTCCAATGATTGTGCTACTTGTCATACCACCAGCCCCGGATGGAGACCGGCGAAGTTTACCGAACATGATAACTATTTCCCATTAATAGGCGGTCATAAAAATGTACAGTGCAATGAGTGTCATAAAAATGGAATATATGAGGGTACATCAAAAGAATGTAACAATTGCCATAATAAAGACTATGTAGCTTCTAAATCACCGAATCACACCCTGATGGGGCTTTCGACCGATTGTGCATCCTGTCATACCCCGAATCCCGGATGGAGACCTTCAACTTTTGATCATAACAAGTTTTATGTGCTCGAAGGTGCTCATGCCAGTATCAATGATTGCAGCAAATGTCATGATAAAGGAGATGTTAAAAGTACCCCAACGGATTGCAACAGTTGTCATAATAAAGATTACAAAGCATCTAAAAATCCCAATCATGAACAGATTGGTATGGGGACCGACTGTGCTTCCTGCCATAATACTACACCCGGTTGGAGACCAAGTAGCTTCAACCATGATCAATACTGGCAGTTAACCGGGGCTCATAAAAATGTTTCGGATTGCACCAAATGCCATAATAACGGGAATGTAAAAAATACCCCTACAGATTGCAATTCCTGTCATAATGCAAGTTTCAAATCGGCCTCAAATCCCAATCATACCGATGCGGGATTTTCGATGGATTGTGCGAGTTGTCATACGACGAATCCTGGCTGGAGACCATCCAATTTTAACCATGGTCAATATTGGCCGCTGACCGGAGCTCATGCTTCTGTAAGTTCCTGTACAAAATGCCATACATCGGGAAGCTATCAAACCACTTCGGCAGATTGTAATTCTTGTCATGCCGCCAATTATAATGCGACTACTAATCCTAATCACAAAGTGATGGGAATGGGAACAGACTGTGCTTCCTGCCATACGACTAATCCGGATTGGCGGCCAAGTACTTTCAATCATGATCAATACTGGCAATTAACCGGGGCTCATAAAAATGTTTCGGATTGTACCAAATGTCATAATAATGGAAATGTAAAAAATACCCCTACAGATTGCAATTCCTGTCATAATGCAAGTTTCAAATCGGCCTCAAATCCCAATCATACCGATGCGGGATTTTCGATGGATTGTGCGAGTTGTCATACGACGAATCCTGGCTGGAGACCAACCAATTTTAACCATGGTCAATACTGGCCGCTGACCGGTGCTCATGCTTCTGTAAGTTCCTGTACAAAATGCCATACATCGGGAAGCTATCAAACCACTTCGGCAGATTGCAATTCTTGTCATACCGCCAATTATAATGCGACAACTAATCCTAATCACAAAGTGATGGGGATGGGAACAGAATGTGCTTCCTGCCATACCACTAATCCGGGTTGGCTGCCAAGTACTTTCAATCATGATCAATACTGGCAATTAACCGGAGCCCATAAAAATGTTTCGGATTGCACCAAATGCCATAATAATGGAGACGTGAAAAATACGCCGACGGATTGTAATTCCTGTCATAACGCAAACTTTAAAGCAGCAACCAATCCGAACCATGTTTCTGCCGGTTTCTCAACAGATTGTGCAACATGTCATACTACCAATCCAGGCTGGCGACCCAGTACTTTTAACCATAATAATTACTGGCCTTTGACGGGAGCACATGCCAATGTGAGCAATTGCACCAGCTGTCACGTAGGCGGTAACTTCAATAATACTCCGACAGATTGCAATGCCTGCCATAATGCGAATTACCAGTCAGCAGCCAGTCCCAATCACAAACAATTGGGAATGGGAACTGACTGTGCATCCTGCCATACCACCAATCCGGGTTGGAGACCAAGCACATTTAATCATAACAGTTATTGGGCACTGACCGGGGCACATGCATCAGTGAGCAATTGTGCTTCCTGTCATACCACTGGGGATGTGAAAACTACTCCATCAGATTGTAACTCCTGTCATAATAGTAATTATAGAAGCACATCTAATCCTAACCATACTGCAGCAGGACTTTCGACTGACTGTGCAAGTTGCCATTCTACCAATCCCGGCTGGAAACCAACAAGTTTCAGCCATAACCAGTATTGGGCTCTTACCGGGGCACATACTTCGGTGAGTTCTTGTGTGGCTTGCCATACTGGAAATGCTTATTCAACAACGAGTTCTGATTGTAACGCTTGTCATAATGCCAATTACACGGCGGCTACAAATCCCAATCATGTAAATTCTGGATTCTCAACAGATTGTGCGAGCTGCCATACTACCAATCCAAGTTGGCGGCCCTCTACTTTTAATCATAATAATTACTGGGCTTTAACCGGTGCTCACGCTTCTGTGGCCTGTACGCAATGTCATATTGGAGGAAATTACAACAACACGCCAACCGATTGTAATAGTTGTCATAATTCCAATTATAGAGCAGCCTCAAATCCCAACCATGTTAATTCAGGATTTTCGACCGATTGTGCCAGTTGTCATACCACTAACCCGGGATGGAGACCCTCAACTTTCAATCATAATAATTTCTATCCATTGGTTGGTGCTCATGCAGGTATTGCCAACAGTTGCACCAAATGTCATGCCGGTGGGAATTTCAACAATACACCAAACACTTGTTATGGTTGTCATAGCTCTGATTATAACAATGCCTCTCCCAATCACGCGTCTTCAAAGTTTCCGACAGATTGCACAGGTTGTCATAGTCAAAATGCATGGAAACCGGCTACCTGGGATCATGACAATTCCTATTTTCCGATTTACAGTGGCGAACATAAAGGCAAATGGAGCAGTTGTACCGATTGCCATACCAATGCCAGTAACTATCAGGTATTCAGCTGTTTTAAATGTCACGGAAAATCAGAAACAGATAAGGACCATAAAGGCGTAAGAAACTATTCTTATGACAGCATTGCTTGTTTGTCTTGTCACCCCAAAGGAAAAGATTAAATGAAAGCATTTGCCATATACATATTGATACAATTTGGCTTTGCGGCTCAGGTTTTTTCTCAGGAAAAAAGATGGCTCGAAGGCGAAGTAACATTTATTTCGCTTCAAAATGTATATCTAAAAATCGAAAATGCCCGAAGTCTTAAAATAGGGGATACCCTTGAGATTTTGAAAAACAATAGCTGGGAAAAAGGTCTGATCGTCGAGTCCGTCTCTTCGGTTTCGGTGCTTACCATTCCTCTTTTAAAGAATACCTTCAAAATAGGAGATAAGGTCAGGTTTTTATATACAGAACAAAAACCGGAACAAAAGAAAACCGAAAAAACCATTCAGAAAAAAGAAAATCAGGCAATAAAACCTCAAAGATTAACCGATGAAGAATATTTCAAAGATAATCTTTATGCCCGGGCCATGGTCTCGGTCAATGGGAGCATGAATCAGTCGGAAAAAGCTTACAATAGAGTCAGGACTTCATTTTCAATGGATTATAACCATATCAACGACCGGAAACTATCTTTGAATGCCTATGTGATACACGCCAAACGCTTTGGGATTGAAAATGATACCAGCAAACTTTGGGACAACCTGAAAATCTATAATCTTTCGGCCAGATATGAATTTAACCGAAATACAGAAATAAGTTTTGGGAGAAAAATAAACAACCAGGTGGCCAATATTGGTGCTATAGATGGCTTGCAATTTGAGCATCGTCTCAGGATGTTATCCCTTGGAGCATTTGCCGGAACGCGGCCCGACTTCATGGATTACGGATTCAATAAGTCCTTATTTCAATATGGTGGTTTTGTGGGCCTGAATATGCAGAAAGGATTTGGTGCCAATGAGATAACTTTTGCAATAGCAGAGCAGAAATATAAAAATATGACTGATCGTAGGTTTGCTTATTTTCAGATAAATAACTCCATTGTTAAAAACTTAAATTTGTTTTATTCTATTGAAATGGATTTATATCAAAACATTAACAACGAAATCACTCATAATCTCGACCTCACCAGTACCTATTTTTCCCTCAGATATAAACCCTACAAAAAGCTCTATTTTTCAGCTTCTTATGATAACCGCCGCAATATTATCTATTATGAAACTTACCGTACCTACGTCGAACAATTGCTCACGCAGGAAACCCGCCAGGGATACAGAATGACGGCCAATTACAATAATATGAAGTCATTTGGCTTAAGTCTTTCAGGCTTTTACCGATATCAGGATTTCAAAGCCGAGCCTACCAAAAACTATGTGGCCAATCTCAACATCAACCGGGTTCCGGGCGTTAAGGCTTATTTAAATCTTAACTACAACTATCTGGATACTTATTATCTGAAAGGATCTATTTGGGGAGGAAGGCTGAGCAAAGATTTTGGAAAGGGAAAATTTTATTCTGAGGTAAACTATCGGAAAGTCAATTATGATTACGTAAATTCAGACATGAAAACCTTGCAGGATATCATTGGCCTTACCGCCAGTGTTTATACCAAAAACCAGACATCTTTGTCATTGAATTTTGAAAGTACGATCGAGCCCAATATCGCCTATAACCGGTATTTTGTTTCGCTTTCACAAAGAATCAAAAATAAGTAAAAGATTATAAATTAATATAGTAAATGAAAATCTCTAAAATTTTATCCTTGTTGATTATCAGTGTTTTAATTTCCTGTAAATCAAAGCCAAAAGTTATTGAGGAAGAAATGGCTAACACTGGAACCTTTGCTGCAGGGACCACGTCCATGCCTTCATCCGGTTCAAATGACAGTGAATTCCATGATGTGACCGCTATAGAAATTCTAAACGCCGAACGTTATACCTATTTAAGAGTGGTGGAGAAACTGGATACTTTCTGGATAGCTGCCACCAAATTTGATGCAAAGAAAGGAAATCAATATTTCTACAGAGGCGGGTTGCTCAAAACAGATTTTGAATCTCAGGAACATCACAGGGTTTTTGATAAGATATATCTGGTATCTGAAATAATAGATGTAGCCGCTCATCCGGGCTCAAATGGTCAAATGCAACAGGCACCGGTTTCAGTGGATACCAAAGAATTAAAAAATGTCCCTGGCACACAAAAACTAAGTGCCGTATTTGAAAATAAACAAAACTTAAATGGCAAAAAGGTAAAAGTCTCGGGCAAAGTGGTAAAAGCTAATTATGGTATTATGAATTTCAACTGGATTCACATTCAGGATGGAAGTATGAAAGGAGGCAAGCCGCTTGATCTCACCATAACCACCACTGAAAATATTCCAATGGGAGCTAATGTGGCCATCGAGGGTACTTTAATTCTAAACAAAGACTTTGGTGCGGGATACAAGTATGATCTATTAATTGAAAACGGGAAGTCTTTGTAGGGTTAACATCCTGTTAACTATTTGAAGGATTGAAAAGGTATATTTTTGTACTGAAATTAATTATAAATAGTGTTAAAAAGGGCTGGAATATCATTTATGGTCGTAATCTTTTTGCTGGAAAGTCTTATTCCAGGCAATAAAGGCATAGCTGAGATTCCCAAACTAGGCTCTACGTATATTCATTTTGCTACTTGCCATAAATCTGGTGAGAGTCTTTTAAGTTTATTCTGGTTGCATTTTTCCAAAAGCTCGGGTCATAAGCAAAGACCGGAGCATCAGAATTTGCCTTCTTTCGATACTGGCAGTACATATTATATTGCTCCCCTGGTAAAGTATTATGTGAAATTTGATTCTATAATATTATCGGGAAAAAAATATATTCGAAACTACCGTTTTCTTGACAACTACTTTTTTGTGTTTTTCCGAAAAATGATTCAGCCTCCTGCATTTCGTTTTGATGTTTTTTATGCTTAATATTTTTTATAACTAAAAACATTTTCAAAATGAACGGAGCACATTTTCATTTGGTGGTTAACCACCTCCCAATCATATTCCCTTTGGTGGGACTTATTATTCTAATTATCGCATATTTGTTTAAATCAACAGATATCAAATATTCAGCTTATCTCGTATTTGTATTAGGAGCAATTGTGACCATTCCTGCATTTGTGTCGGGAGAAGGGGCTGAAGCAATCACAGAGAAACTGCCCGGGGTTACGGATGCTTTAATCCATAATCATGAAGAAATGGCAGAAAAATTCGCCATTATTTCTTACGCATTGGGCTTAATTTCGCTTGCAGGTATTGTTTTACTGAAAATCAGAAATAAATTCGAAAAGATACTTTCCATTATTATCCTTTTGACTGCGGGAATTCTTTTGATTTTTGCAAAACAAACGGGTACAACAGGTGGGGAAATTCGTCATACTGAAATAAGGGCAACTTCTTCCGGCTCAAATTCAGGTGTTGATAATACCACCGAAGAACATGAAAAGGAACGCGAAGAAAAAGATTAAAATAGTATAGTTTTATATTTTAAAATCCGGTTTGATTCAGACCGGATTTTTTTTGTTATACAACTTAATTAAGCCGATTGTTATCTGTTTCCCAATTATTCAAAGAGAGTATTTCCATTTTGGAATTATTAACACTGATATCGACATTAAATCACTCCCAATGCTTTTCCCACCCTCGTAAATGCTTCCACCGCTTTGTGGATATGGGTCGTTTCATGAGCAGCCGAAAGCTGAACTCTTATCCTGGCCTTACCCTTAGGAACAACCGGGAAGAAGAAACCAATTACATAAATGCCTTCCTCGAGAAGTTTGGCTGCAAATTGTTGTGCCAGAGGGGCATCATAAAGCATAATAGGTACAATAGGGTGTACACCGGGCAATATATCAAAACCGGCTTCGGTCATTTTGCTTCTGAAAAGCTGGGTGTTGGCTTCAAGTTTGTCGCGTAAATGTGTAGAAGCCGAAAGCATATCCAACACTTTGATAGAGGCAGCCACTATGGACGGGGCCAGAGTATTGGAAAATAAATATGGCCGGCTTTTTTGACGGAGCATCTCCACGATTTCCTTTTTGGCAGCAGTAAAACCTCCCATCGCTCCACCCAGAGCCTTTCCGTAAGTGCCGGTGATGATGTCAACCTTTCCGAAAACCTCTTTGAGTTCGGTGGTACCTCTTCCGGTCTTTCCTATAAATCCGGCGGCATGGCATTCATCTACCATCACCATAGCATGGTGTTTTTCTGCCAATGCCACGATTTCGTCCAGTTTGGCGATGGAGCCATCCATAGAGAATACACCGTCGGTTACGATTAATTTTCTTCTGGCATCTTTAGCGGCTATGAGCTGGGCCTCCAGGTCAGCCATGTCATTGTTTTTGTAGCGATAACGCTCTGCCTTACAAAGCCTTATGCCGTCAATGATGGAGGCGTGATTTAGCTCGTCGGAGATGATGGCATCCTGTTCGTTGAGCAGAGGTTCAAATACACCTCCATTGGCATCAAAGGCTGCAGCGTATAAGATACAATCTTCCATGCCCAAAAATTCGGCCGTTTTTTTCTCCAATTCTTTATGAATATCCTGAGTGCCACATATAAATCTCACCGAGGACATCCCAAATCCGTGGGTTTTTATGCCTTCGATTCCGGCAGCAATCACTTCAGGGTGAGCCGATAGGCCCAGGTAATTGTTGGCACAGAAATTCAAAACTTCCTGTCCCGTGGTAGTTTTGATCACCGCTCCCTGTGGAGTGGTGATAACCCTTTCCGACTTATATAATCCGGCATTTTTTATTTCTTCGAGTTCTTTGGCTAATTCGTTTCTCACCTGGTCAAACATGTCTTTATGCTTTTGGTATTAAAGAAAATTATTTATTTTAAAAATTGGTCATTCATGTAATCTCTTAAGAGCGTTTTCGGCTCCCTCTCTTATGTAGAATTTGTTTTATATACTTTCATTTTTAAACACCTGGGTAATTAAACTCCCTCTCCTGTAGAGAGGGGGGGCGGTCCGACGAATCGGTGAGGTTAAATCACACTCTTTTCCTTCCCCAGCATCACCTTCAAATGCTCAATCATCACCGAGGTCATCTTATTAAGATCATATTCCGGCATCCAGTTCCAATCGGCTTTGGCAGTACTGTCATCCATTACTTGTGGCCAGGACTCCGCAATCTTTTGTCTGAAATCGGGCTTAAATGTAATTTGAAATTCAGGATAAATGGCCTTTATCCTTTCATAAATTTCGGAGGGATCAAAACTTACTCCTGCCAGATTGTATGATGTCCTGATCTTGATATATTCTGTCGGAGCATCCATGAGTTCTAATGTTGCTCTGATGGCATCATCTATATAAATCATCGGGAGGGTGGTATTTTCCTCAAGGAAACATTCAAATACCTGTCCTTTTACAGCAGCATGATAAATTTCCACAGCATAGTCGGTTGTACCACCGCCGGGCAATGACTGATAGCTGATTACACCCGGGTATCGCAGCGACCGCACGTCTAAGCCATATCTTTTATGGTAATATTGTGCCCAGTTTTCACCGGCCACTTTACTGATACCATAAACCGTGGTGGGTTCTGTCTGGGCAGTTTGCGTGCAAGGGTTCTTGGGAGCAGAATCACCAAAAACGGCGATAGAGCTGGGGTAGAAAACTTTCCTGACATTTAACTTTCTGGAGGTTTCAAGCACATTTAACCATGCCTGCATATTGATATCCCATGTTTTAAGGGGTTCCTGTTCTCCTTTGGCCGAGAGAATGGCCGCAAGATGGTAGATTTGGGTGATTTGTTTGTCAAAGACAAATTCTTCCAGTTTCTGGCTGTCTAAAACATCCAGTATACTTATGGCGTGCCGGTTGATTTCAGGTATTCTGATATCGGTGGCAAATACATTTTCCCAACCGTACTTTTCTATCAAAGCATCAGCAAGGACGGTTCCCAATTGTCCGTTAGCTCCCGTAATTAATATTCTTTCGGCCATAAAAGTTTAATATTTTATTTATGGTCAAAATTAAATAATACCATAATAAATTCATAAAAAATAGTATTGAACAGGAATAATAGTTTTATTTTTATGAAAATATAGTTATTTGTGCTTTAATTGCATTTGAAATATTAGATTTAAAATAAAAATTATGGAAGAATTAGATGAAATAGATAAAAAAATACTGCGGGTATTGCAAAAAGACGCGAAAGTTACTGCCAAAGAGCTGGCTTCTTCGCTTAATCTTACCGTTTCGCCTGTGTATGAGCGTATCCGCAGGCTGGAGTCACTGGGGTTTATCAAGAAATATGTGGCGATTTTGGACAAAAATCTGTTGAATAAATCGGTTACCTCTATTTGTCAGGTTTCGATGCGTTACCACAATGAGGCTTTCATTGAGAATTTCGAACAGGAAATCCAGAAACTACATGAGGTGCAGGAATGTTACCATCTGGCCGGTCAGGTTGATTTTGTGCTTAAGATTCATGTGAATAGTCTCGAAGAATATCATGATTTTGTAAAATACAAATTGTCAAAAATCGAAAACATCGGAGTCTTAAACAGCACTTTTGTTTTGAAAGAAATTAAGCATAGCTCGGAGTATTATATTTAAAGGTAACAGGGAGTAGGGAGTAGGCAATAGTTTTTTTAGTTAGAAAGTTGGGAAGTTAATGTGCTAATTAATAATGGGGTAATGTGGTAATTGGGGCAATAGGTTCTCGACAGCTACATTGGTAAGTTTCGCACTACCGTGCTCACTTATGCTCGAACTGGCAGTAGCGTGTCACATCGTGCGATAGTCGAGATGTAAACAGAAATGCTTTTTAATCCTGCTTAAATTAGCTTTTGAAACAGGTTCTCGACTAACTCGAACTGACAGTTGAATGTCACATCGGGCGATAGTCGAGATGTAAACAGAAATGCTTTTTAATCCTGCTTAAATTAGCTTTTGAAACAGGTTCTCGACTAACGCTCGAACTGACAGTTGAATGTCACATCGAGCGATAGTCGAGATGTAAACTGAAATGCTTTTTAGAACCTGCTAAATTTAGTTTTTGAAAATGTGTTCCCGACAACTACGCTGGTAAGTTAATGTGGTAATTAATAATATGCTAATTTGCTAATTGGTTTTGGGAATAGCCGGACGCCTTTCCTGCTTAATGCCCTTCACTCCTTAATCTGCCTTAATGTTAAAAGTATTGGCGGTGTGAGGTTTTAAAAGATTAGGTATTTGATCTGATTTAAAGAAAACTCTTGGCGGATCTTCGCGTCTCCTTTGTGTGCTCTGTGGTTTAATTATTACACAAAAGACACTAAGAAGGCACAAAAGGCACAAAGGGAATCTGTGTTTCGATAAAAAATAGATCCCTTTCCTTCTTAATGACCTTCACTCCTTAATCTACCTTAATGGTTAAAAAACAGATGGTGTGAGGTTTTATGTTCTTCTCTCATTTTACTAAAAAACAATACTCCACCACCTATTAACAATATATAGATAGTCTTCTCATTATGAATAAAATACCTATTATGATAAATTACCATCCGTTAATGAAATGTTAATTTCCACATATTTCTAAATATGCAAGCCACGAAAGGATTGATACAATCGTATTTATTAATATAAAAACAACAAACAATATGAAAAACTTATTTGTATTAATGCTATTGGGATTATTTTCCCAGTCATGTGATCAATCCAATATAGAACCGGTAGTATTTTCAACCGACCTCTCCACCGCAATCAATTTACCTTCCGAAAGTCTGAGCGATTTCGAAAAGAATTCACTGATTCTGATGCGGGAAGAAGAAAAATTAGCCAGGGATATTTATACCTATTTGTATAAAAAATGGGGAATCAATGTCTTCAATAACATTTCAAAAAGCGAAGACACCCATACCAGTGCCATTCTTTCCTTACTCAACAAATACCAGATCACTGATCCGGTAGGTAAAAATGCTGCGGGAGTATTTGATAATGCAGCCCTGCAAAAACTTTACAATGACCTTACGACTCAAGGCTCTGCCACTATTACTGCAGGCCTGAATGTAGGGGCAACCGTGGAAGACCTTGACATATTTGACCTGATGGAAGCTCAGAAACAGATTGATAATCAGGACATCAATGCGGTATATGCCAATTTGACCAAAGGTTCCCGCAATCATATCAGGTCTTTTACAGCAAGGCTCTCAGATTATGGGGTAACCTACAAAGCACAGTATATTGAGGAAACCTTGTTGAAAGATATCCTGAATTCACCGATGGAAACAGGTGGTCATTGAAAGTTATATAAAAATATAATGGGGCTCCTTATGGGAGCCTTTTTATTTATTTAGCAAAAAAATAAAGCAATAGAAAGGATATATTGATTTGAATGTCAAAGATTTAGAAATATTTCTGTAAAATTTAACATTGGAATTTGAAAAAATATTTTTTAATTTGAGCATAATTAAATTTTAAAACCTAGATGAAAGAAGATAAGGCAATCTTAAAAAATAAAGTTAGCTCAGCTTTAGAAGATCTTACCAAAGAGTATTCAGGAAAATCAATCAAAAAAGTAGTCAAAAAGGCAACTAAAGAATTGATTAAGGCCATTGAAGAAGCTCAAAAGAAAGAAAAGAAGAAAAAAGAAAAAGAAGCTAAGAAATTAGAAAAAGCTGCCAAAAAAACGGCTAAAAAGACCGCCAAAAAAACGGTAAAGAAGGCGATTGAGGCACCAAAAGAAGCTGGAGCTCCGGTGGTAGCTGAAAAATCAGCTGAAACACCTAAACCTAAGGAAGTTAAACCCAAAGCATAAAGAAAGTGCCGGTGAAAACCGGCATTTTTTATTCTTATTTTTTGTCCGGCACGATTTTTATTTCCCCCGAAAATGTTTAAAAAGTCTAATTTTTGGATATTATTTCCAGAAAATGGAAAAATGAAGATTCATTGCTTCGCTTTTTGATGCTAAGGTTTAATTTTTTGTTTAAATCTGTTTAAAAGAATCTTTGAATAACTTGTTGAAATTAAGTATTTTATAAAATTTTCGAATGATCTGACAATTAAACAACCTTTTTGGATTAAAAAAAAATTAGAAATGGTCAAAAAATTGTTGCTTAATAGAAAAATACTAATGAGTGGTACAATTAAAATTAAATCTCAAGGAGAAAATAAGACTTGGGGACATTGACTTTTCCTATTTAAACACTATAACTGAAGGCGATTTCGAATTTTTATCCAATTTAGTTGAAGTTTTTATTAACAACACCCCGCACGAGCTGGACTTACTTGAATCGGAAGTCAGGAACAAAAACTTTTCGGGTGTTACGATCAGGGCTCATGCTCTTAAATCCAATTTGCAGATGTTTTCATTAAATGATGAGGTTATGTTTCTTCTAAAGACGGAACAAGATGCCAAGTCCAATTTCCTGGATGCCGAAACGGAGGATAATCTGAAAGTTATGAAGCACAATGTGATGGGTATTGTAGAAATTTTAAAACAATTAAACGCAGCCTGATAAGGGAATCATTTACTTTTTCCTAAGCACAGCAATTTTTCTTTTCAATTCACTGATCTCTTCAGGAAGATATTCATGTATCTCGTCCAGAAGGTCGTTGATTCTTTGTGTTTGGTAAGCGTTATTCATCATTTCCTGGCTAGATTTCATAAGAGCAGCCAAAAATTTATCCTTACTGATTTGATTTTCTTGATATTCCAATACCAGTGAATAATATTGGATTACAGGCAGATAATCAGCCCGATGCATTCTTTGCTTTTCCTTGGTAACTAATTTGTATCTCCGGCATATTGAGAGGGCTTTTGCATATTTCTTTCCGTGAATCAGGGCTTTCAGATAGTTTGAAATAAACAAATGCCATCGGTGCTCAAATATCTCATTTTTAAATGCATCAAAAAATCCCGAGGCATATTCTATCGCCTGATTTACTTTGTTGATTTCGAGTAAAGTCCTGACGTAAAACGAAACAAACCCTATTTTATAATAGTAGTTTCCAGTTTGCTTTAAAGTGCTCAATGCACTCTGCATCAGCTTGTAAGCTTCTTCTTTCTTTTTTTGTTTAATCAATACATTGCAAAGATTTACAAGGTAAAAAAGATAGTCACTATTCTTATTTCTTATAGAAAGATAGCCATATTTTCTGGCCTGATCCAGCTCATTGAGTTTTGAATGCATCATGGCACGGTTGGCATAATAATTTGCCAAAACTCGTTTGCAATAAAAAATAGGCGTTTTTAAGACCTGATCCAGATTTTCATATATGGAAACCAGCTTTTGAAACTGCCGCTTGTTATAAAAATAGATAGTGAGCCTAACTACCGCCCGGTATCGGGTATAGCCATCGTTTTCCTCATTCCAGTAGGTTTCTGACAGAAAATTTTCAATTTCCTGTTGTTCTTCCTGTTTCAGATCTTCATTTTTTACGAGTTTATCAGTGATGTTATTCAGCTCCAGATTGAGCTCTTTTAACCGTTTATAGGTTTCGGCATTTTCGTTTAGAAAGTTGGCAACGATATTCAGGTTGTTGGTCTGTCCACGTACCATCAAATATTCCCAATAATACTGAATAGCATTGTAAAACCTGATAAAATTGTAGTGAGCCGGCCTGATAGTTTTCATATTGGCTACCAACTCCGCCTCATCTTCGGGGGTTATTTTATCGGTGATTACTTTCAGTTCTGTTGCCATCAGCCACGAAAGATGTTCATCAATATCTATCTTGCTGAGGGTGGTCTGAATCCAGTTTTTGAGATAAGAATAGGTGCGTTTGTCAATATTCTGGTCAAATTCCTTCGGGGGTCTGCCTGAGGTGAGATTAAAATGTATTTGTCGGAGTATCTTTTCGTTTATTTCCTTATTGAAGTTTTGAATATGGATAAGATAATCAATCTCATGCGGGTACAATGATTGGGTAAATTCCTGGAAAGATTGTAGTTTTTGCCGCATTGGTTTACATTTTTGTATAAATATAAAGTACAAAAAAGAGAGCAAAAAATCAATTTGCTCCCTTTAAAACTTTTTTAACAATAAAACTTTTAAATTCTAATTAAGAAATTTTTTCACCTCAGCATTAAACACCTCAGGCTTCTCAAACATCATAAAATGACCGGCTTTCGGCACCATCACCAATTTGCTTCCGGGGATTTTTGCAGCTCCTGTTTTCGCAATATCAGCTGTGCGTCCCGGATTTAAATATCGGTTGGGGATAAGGTTATCATTTTCTCCAAAAAATATGAGCGTGGGGCATTTAATATCAGAAAGATAAGGCAATACCGGCTCATTAACCATCCCACTTACTGACTGCACCACCGCATAACAGTAGGCATTAAAATCGCTGGCAGTTCGCATGGCCATTCTGTCTGTTACCATAAAATCGGCTTCTTTAGGCAAATCATAAAAATTACTGGCCAGATTACTTTGGATGGCTTCGGTGGTGGTTAACCTTACGCCGTCGAGTGTCATGACATCTCTGAACCACTGTTTCTGTCCTTTGGTAAAGCTTTCAAAACCCGCTGGATCTACCAATATCAGTCCTTCAACAATTTCAGGATATAACAAATCTGTGGTCATCGAAATCTGCCCACCCATGGAGTGGCCCGCCAGATATACCTTTCCTAATTGAAGTTCCTGAATCAATTCTTTTACAATACCTGCATAAAACGACATTTTTCCTGAATGCGGCTGTTTGCTTGATTTTCCATAACCCGGCAAATCTATCGCTATGCAACGATAACTTTTCCTCAGTTCATTTACGTTTCTGTTCCATGCCGGCAGATAGCTTCCCAAACCATGTATAAAGATGATGGTCTTGCCACTTCCCTGGTCGGAATAAGCAATATCGTATCCAGAAACTGGTAAATGCACTTTTTTGGAGGCGTCGCGGTAATGCAATTCATCCATGCTTTTCAAATTTTGGATGGCTTTATAGGGGGTAGTACATTGGCCAAATCCAAAAAGTGTTGCCAGAATTATAAGAAAGGTATTTATTCGTTTTTTCATTTCAAAAATATTTTTTTTCTGAGAAAATTCATGAGCATATATTGAAAATAATCAGAACATCAGCCATTTAAAAACTGCAAACGCCGTCCAGGGGCTTACTGGCCTTCCGTCAATTCCACCATTTACGGCACTGCCGTAGGATGCCTGCTTGCTATCATAAAAATCACCCAGTTTCAAATAAGCTCCATGAACTTCCAAACTCATAAACGGACCAAAATTGTAACTTAGACTTGAATTGAGCTCTGTGCCCATGTAATGCCTGCCACCTTTGGGTGCCACATTTCCAAATGCATTGGCAATACCCACTTTACCTATAACTTTATTGGGGATAAAGCCTTTAGAGGCAGTCAATACGGCCGCCGTAAGGCCATAACCCATATTGGAAATGTCGGGAATAGTAGGCGTGAAGCGGTTAACTACATTGCCATGGGGCATAAGTAAGTAAGAGCCACTGCTGATAAAGATGGCACCGGGAGCTCCCCATTGATTACCGGTGATTACACCAGAATACTTTTTGTCAGCCAGACCATTGGCATCGCCCGAAGTGTAGGTCACATCGAGTGTGAGGTTGTCATTGAGTGTTTGGCCATACCGGTAAGAGGCCCGAAGATTTCCGGCATAACCGAAAATATTGGTGGCTCTGGTGAAATCGGTTTTTGAGACTTTTTGATTGCTGAGGGTATCGGCTTTGCCAAAGTTCATATTAAAGAAGCCACTCAGCTGCCATGGATCCACCCAGTGATCGGCATTGCGGCTGAAAAACATACCTGCCCAGCCTACGTCAGCTCGGTTAGGAACATCCCCATAAGCAAACTTATAGACGCCATTGTGGCTGGCCATCAGGCTGTTAAGTCCTTGACCTAATATCGAAACACCACCCGCTCCTGAGGCTCTGTCACGTACATAATATAGCGAAGCTCCAAGTTTCCAGTTTTTGGTAATATCTTTTTCGCCGGTAAGTTCCATCAAAGATACATCGTCGTTGAGATGGACATAGTTTTCATAAAGTTTATAAAAGCCGGCTTTTATCCTGGAAAAGTCATTGTCTTTTCTTACTGAAATTCCTGTGCCATCGGTACCAAAATAAGCCAGACGGTACCCTGTATTTGACATTTTATCAAATACTGTCCGGTAGGGATTATAAGGTGTATCAAAGATTCGTTGTAATCCCAGGTTAATAGCCCAGGTTTTGGCTGGAATAAGCTCCAGTTCCAGGTTTTGGGTTTGAAGGTTAACCTGATCTGCCGAAAATCCGCCACCGAAATTTCCCCCAACGCCATAAGCAGCGTCTCCCCATGTCCAGTCCAACTCAAAAGATGCCCTTAAAATGGCTTTTCCATTAAAGAGGCTGGGTTGATAAATGAAAAATGGAATCAAACGCTGCTCAACATAGGCACTGGTTTTGGTATTACTTGTTTTTGAAGTGTTTCCGCCGAATAGTCGCCCCACGATCTGACCTTTCAGAAAGTCATTTTCAGGATACATATTTGAAGTTACCCCCTGATTGATGTAGTAGGCAATAAACTGAAACTCGCGATTGGCTTTTTCAGGAATTTCTTTGGTGAAATATTGATTCCCGGGAATGTTTTGAGACATTAAATGACTGGAAATCAATAAAAGTATAATAAAAGCACCAAACTTTTTCATGGAGTATTGGGTTAATTTCGAAAAAACGAAACAGAATAAAAAAAAGGCCAGAAAGACTTTTCCTTACTGACCTTTATCCGCAAAAATTATTTTACGATTTTGATGTATTTTTGAATGTTAATAGTTCCAAGCTTTCCGCCATTGGTACTTCCAAAACCACCTGAGGCAGTAGGAGCAGTAGCACCGATACTTGGTGAAGTCTGAGCCACTTCGTATTTCATAAGATATTTGCCCGAAGCATCTTTTGAAATTTCAAAAATACCTTCTGAGGTCAACGCAGTTGGAGTTGACTGATTCAGGGTGATCGTCCAGATAGAACCTACATCTGATTTCTTCTGAGCAAATGTACCTTCAAGCGTAGTTTTAGCACCTGCTGCAAATGATTCAACTTTGTAAGTGTTGTTGGTATTAAACACCGCATGAATCGAATCAATTTTAAAGCTTACCAATAGGGGAGCAATGTTGGTTTTAGAAGAATACCATTCACCAACTAATCCGTCAGTAGCGGGGTTATAAACCGGTGCAACTTCTTCGCTTTCCTTACAAGCAATGGCAAGAAGAGAAACACCAACCAATAATAAAAATAATCTTTTCATAGTTATATCCTTTAAAATATTAATAAAATACAAATTTGATGATATTGTTAAAAAAATTAAATGCTAAACCAAAATATAAGTGGTTGACTTATTTAAGAATTTTTGGAGATAATGAATGTAAATATTTAATATTCAGTAATATATATATCCAAAAAAATCCTGCGACTTAAGTGCCCCATCTAATCACATTGGCTCCCCAGGCATAGCCTATTCCGGCAGCAATCATCGAAATAACCGAACCGTTTTTAAGCATACCCCTTTCATTGGCCAGATGCAAAATCAGGATCTGGTCGATTTGACCCATATGGCCGAAATGATCCAAATAGATGCTTTGATTTTCCTGAAGAGAGAGTTCATTCAAGATATGCTCATACATACTTTTTTTGAAATGCAGAGAGCAAAGAAAATCCAGTTTATTTTTGGGAATTCCCGACTTTTCAAAGGCCTTGTCAATACATAAAAACCAGTTGCTGATGGAGACTTCATTCAATCTGTCTTTCATGTGTTTTTCATCAAAAACAGAGAGTGATTTATAGGCTTTATTCAAATTTTCAGAATTAATAGGTTCTGCCGTTCCACCATATCTTACACCCACATCTCTTGACATAGAACCATCCGTAATCATGTGTGTACCGAGGATTTCATTTTCCGGGTGGTCGCGTTTCACTATAATAGCACCACCACCAGCCGAAAGATTAAACATGAAGGATACAGAGGAGTCTCCAAAATCTATCAGGTCGCCATTTCGGTAACCCCCTGCAATTAAAACAATATTGACTTCCGGGTCGGCGATGATCATGTCTTTTGCCATTTTGAGAGCCGCCACGGTTGTTCCGCATCGCTGCTGAATATCAATTGCCCAGGCTTTATGGGCACCTATCTCATTCTGAATGTAGATTCCGGTGGTGGTGAGTGGATATTCCTTCCATTCTTCTCCAATACTCAGTATTACATCAATGTCAAGCGGGTCAATCCCTGTATTTAGTAAAGCATCTTTGGCAGCCATAGCTCCCATAAATTGCGTACCATCCAATGGTCCTGCAATGGGTTTTTCAATAATTCCAAGTTTCTCGATTACAGCTTGCTCGCTCCAGACGCCATGGGTAGCAGCAGAAATCTGTGCTGCAGTCATCCTTTCTTCAGGTAGATAAATCCCGGTACCAACTATACCAACTTTTGTCATGATTTAATATATAAATAAATTGCTGCCCACCGAAAGTCCCGCTCCCGATGCCACAAATAATATTTTTTGTCCCCTTTTTACCAAATTTGATTTTACAGCTTCATGAAATGCCATAGGTATGCAAGCAGAGCCCGTGTAGCCGTAACGATCCATCACACATACTGTTTTTTCCATGGGTTGCCCTAGTGCCTCCATTACTTTTTCTATTACCGATTTATTGATTTGGGTAAAAAAGAAATAATCAATGTCACTAATTTGGAGCGAATGCTTTTCAAGAATCTTTTCAACAACCATAGGCCATAACCTTACATTTCTGTCGCCTGGGAGGGGTTGAAGATTTAACAGACCGTTTTCGTTTTTGTCGAGCACCTCCTTCGTTACAGGAATTTTGGATCCGCCGGCATATACACCGATGTAGTCATACTGTGTACCATCTGCAAGCATTTGACTTCCCAGATAAGAAGCGTTTGATTCCAGATCTCTGGTTAAAACAAAAGCGGCTGCACCATCTGAAAAAATACTGTAACCGAAGGCGTCGCCATCTCTTACAAAAGCAGGCATATTGTACACCCCTGTAATCAAAGCATATTTTATTCCGGCATTTGCGGCCAAAATACTCGCCGCAGTATCAAAGGCCATTGTGAAACTGGCACAGGAAGAAGCTACATCGAAAGCCATAGCCCATTTTTCGCTTTTCTGAATCCTTCCCTGTAAAACAATAGCCGTTGCGGGAGTAATGTACTCCGGAGTATCTGTAGCTACGATTAAAAGACCAATTTCTTCAGGATTTATTCCTGCATTTTTTATCGCTTCCTCTGAGGCATGTGTTGCAAAATCAAGTGTGGTTTCTTTAATGGCCCTCAGTCTGGCAATGTGTCTGGTTTTTATACCTAGTTTGGCCTCCATTTTTTCAGCATCAAATTCAATGCGGGCCAAATGTTTGAGCTCCTGATTGCCAATCGGTTCACCAGGGACATATAAACCGGTACCTACTATTTTAATTGGTAACATATTTTTCAAAAATAATTAATCGATATAACCCATTTCAATTCCTTTTCTTGTCAATTCATCTCTAAAGTCAGGATGAGCAATGGAGATCAACGCATGGGTTCTTTCTCTTACAGTCAATCCCGTCAACCTTACACTTCCAAATTCTGTAACTATATAATCTGTATTGCTTCTGTGTAATGTGACAGCTGTGCCCGGTGGCAAAACAGGAACTATCGTCGAAATGCTTCCATTTCTTGCAGTTGCCCGGCATGCAATAATGGATTTGCCGAGCCCATCCAGCCCTTCCGTTGCACCTACAGCTGTGTCGGTTTGACCACCTGTTCCGGAATATTGCTCAATACCAATACTCTCACTGGCCACCTGACCTGTAAAATCAATCATAATACAGGTGTTGATCGAAACCATTTGGGTATTTTGCCTGATCAAACAAGGGTCGTTAACGTATTTACCTCTGAGGAATTCCACTGCGGTATTATTATCCAGCCATTTGTAAAGTTTTTCACTGCCCATCGCAAATGTGGCTATGAACTTTCCTTTATGAATTCCCTTCTTTTTATTGGTGATTACGCCCATTTCGTAGAGCTCCATCATCGAATCGACCATCATTTCGGTATGTACACCGAGGTCTTTCTTATCTTTGAGCATCATTGCTGCTGCATTGGGGATTTCTCCGATACCCAACTGAAGCGTTGAACCATCCTCTACCAATTTGGCAATGTTTTCACCAATGGCCATGGCCGTCGCATCAGGTACAGGCTTTGGAAGGGTGGGAGGGAGCTGCGAATATTCCACAAAATAATCCACTTCTGAAACATGAACCTGTGTATCACCAAAAGTCCTTGGAAGTTGGTCATTTACTTCCAGAACAGTTATTTCTGCATTTTCAAGAATATCTTTTTCATAGGTTATTCCCAGCGAAAGGGAAACGAATCCTTTATCATCAGGCGGTGTACAGGTACCCACAAACAGGTGCGGTCTTCTGACTTTCATACGGTCAGAGGCAGCTCTATGCAGCATATTGGGAACAAATGTAACCGTACCGGTTTTTTCCTTTAATGCCTGTCTTGAACCCGGGGCATGAAACCAGCTACAAAGCTCAAAGTGGCCTTTCATTTCGGGTTTCATGTAAAATTCGTAGGGCTTCAAAGTAAGCACTGAAAACACTTTTACGCCTTTTACCCGCTCTTTTGCCAGGTGAAATTTACCCATACATCCCTGAGGTTCAGAGGCACATTGAGCCACAATTACATCAGAGTCACTGACCAGTAAATCAGCCACTTTTTCCAATGGTAAAAGCTTACTTTTATATATTTCTTTAAAATCATTCATGAATCAAAATTTTTAAGAATTTTCTACTTTGGATTTTCTGGTAACCAAATACACAATAAAACTTATGATTAATGATAAAATGATTGCCAGTGAGGCAGCAATAGCCGGATTTTGTGTTTTTCCCGAAAAATAAATATTAAAATAACCCATGTCCAGACCACCTGACTGAACCAAACCCGGAAGCAGGTAGTAAAGAAAATAATACACTATCAGAGCAGTAATGGAACCCGAAAGCGGCACCGATATTTTTATATTTTTAAGAAATATTCCAAAAACAATGGGAACAAATAAGATTGAAAAATAAGCATAAACCCCATTTTGAGCAAATATGGCAACACTCAGATTTGGATAAAGGATTTGTTGTCGTGCAAAAATAAAAGACACAATCCCAAGTACAACAATCACGATTCTGTTGACGGTAATCTGATTCTCTTCTTCCATCTTTAGGCCTGCAAGGGGTTTAATGATGTCTGTTGTGATAGTGGTGCTCAAAGATTGAATCAACCCTTCGATGGTGGAAAAACCAGCACTCATCAGCCCTAATATTACCAATAAGCCGACCAATAAAGCTGTAATTCCACCCGAGAAAACCTGAATCACATAGGCTGAAATAATACTGTCGATATTCAGGGGCTTGCCGGAATATTGTAAATCAGGGAATTCCAGTCTGGCAAATAAGCCTGCAATTACCACGGAAAAAAATAAAAACTGTACGATGACGGCGGTAGTAAGGTACTTGTTTACGTCAGTTTCTTCTTTTAATAATAATGATTTGGTAATAATATGTGGTTGACAAACCACCGCTGCACCCACCACCATTTGAGCAAAAATGATTTCGAAAAAATCGCGGAAAAGTGGGCTTTCTGTGTTTGAAGTTTTGACAAGATGCTCATCTATGGCTTTTAATCCATCAAAAATCCCTGTGAAGCCATTTTGAAAAAATCTATAACCTGAACCAATTAATATAGCCGCAACAGCAATCATAATAATGGCCTGAATGGTATTGGTATAAACCATGGAATTGGCTCCTCCAAACATCATATATCCAAAAATGAAAACAACCAAAATACCTAAAACCCAGATTTGGTCTGCATTTAAAGCCTGGCTTATTACTTTGGTGAGGGCAACCAATATCAGAATGATAAAGGTGATCAACAATAGTGAGAGTACCGCTACAAATAATGAATAACCCTTACTGTTATATCGATTACCAATCCAGCCGGCCAAAGAAACCGCCTGAACTGACTGTCCGAATTTTCGGAAGCTTTTGCTCAATACCACCAGAGAAACCAGTGAAGCTAACGGGAAAAACACACCGAATGACAAGTATGCACTTAGCCCATAAGTGGCTACCAATCCGGGATTTATCACAAAAGTCGCCGCACTGGTCATGGCAGCTGCCAGGGATAATCCCACAAATACCGGTGAGAATGCCAAACTCCCAACGGCATAATCGCTGAAACTTTTGGTTTTTTTTGAACCCTTATATACGAAATAAATGATAACTGCTCCGTAAAGTAGAAACAGTATTTTTGCTCCAATAACCTGGTCTGAAGTGGCCATAATACCTTGAATTATTTTAGATTGTCATACCTCCATCTACACTCAAAACCGCTCCATTGATGTAGGAGGCGTCATCACTACATAAAAATAGATAGGCAGCTGCAATATCCTCAGGTTTTCCCAGCCGCTTTACCGGTACTTTCTCTTCCATTCCTTTTAATACTTCCTCCGGCATTTTCTTTACCATTTCTGTGGAAATAAATCCGGGAGCTATGGCATTTACCGTGATACCTTTCCTCCCCAATTCGCGGGCAAGGGTTTTAGTCATTCCAATCACCCCCGCTTTGGTAGCCACATAGTTGGTCTGTCCAAAATTTCCATAGAGAGCCACAACTGAAGATGCATTAACTATACGACCATAACCTTTTTCTACCATGTAGTCAGATATCACTTTGGAGCAATTAAAAACCCCGGTGAGATTTACATCAATGACTTGTTGCCAAAGTTCAGGCGTCATTTTTTTGAGTGAGGCATCTCTCGTTATCCCTGCATTGTTAATCAGGATATCAATTTGACCGTATTGGGCAATAATGGTTTGGGTGGTTTCTTCCACCGTTTTGAAATCTGCTGTATTGACTTTATAAAAGGCCGCTTTACCTCCTTCATTAAGAATTTGCCCCACAGTTTCAGTGCCTTTTTCCTCATTCCAGTCCCAGATAAGAGCCGTAGCTCCTTCTGAGGCAAATCTTAAGGCTGTGGCCTTCCCAATTCCGTCTGCACCGCCGGTTATTACGGCGATTCTATTTTCCAATATTTTTTTCATTGATTTAAGATTAAAATTTTCATCCGATATCATTTTCAAGGAAATGATAATTGTATTTTTCAAAGGTATTTTAAAACAAAAAGAATAAAAATTTAATATAAATAAAAATACGACTGGACTTTGAAAGCTTTTTTTTTGCAAAAGATCTTAAATGCCTGAAAATGTATATTTTAATTGTAAAATGTAGTCCCTTGACTTAAAATAATCTGATATGAAGAATTGCTATAAATAATTAGAAACAAAAAAGCCTTCCTACCGAAAGTAAGAAGGCTCTGTTTTGTTGTACCCAGGGCCGGAGTCGAACCGGCACGAGTGTTACCTCATTGGTGTTTGAGACCAACGCGTCTACCGATTCCGCCACCTGGGCGGGTACAACTGCTGTTGGGACTGCAAAAGTAGAATATGATTTTTTAGCTTACAAATTTTGTTTGCATATTTTTTGATTTTTTTGAAGCTCAATTCTCCAAATGTCTGATTATTAAAAACATCGGAAAAACGAATAAATCAAAATATTTCAAAAAAAAGATTTATTCGTATCTCAAAGCCTCGATAGGATCAAATTTAGAAGCTTTGAAGGCCGGATAATATCCTGAAATTAATCCTACGATAATTGTCACCATCAATCCTAGAATGATCCAGTTCCATGGAACCACAAAAGCTCCGCCACTGGTCATAAAATAGGAAACCAGGTTGCCTGCAGAAATCCCAAGTATGACACCTGCAAGGCCTCCAATGAGACAAATAACTATTGCTTCCATCAAAAACTGGAATCTAATTTTTCTGGGTGAGGCTCCCAATGCTTTTCTGATGCCGATTTCACGTGTACGCTCAGTTACGGATACCATCATTATGTTCATGAGTGCAATGGAGGCTCCGATAAGTGTGATTAATGAAATGGCGAAACCACCAATGCGTAAATAACCGGTAACTTCATTCAGGTCATTTAGTAAAGCATCTGACCGCTCTATTTTAAATGAATCTTCATCAGTGATTTTGTCTCTTCTTACCTGTCGCATAACAGAACTGGCTTCAGCCAGGGTATATTCAAGATCTACCGCATCAGGAACAGAGGTAGTTATGTCAAATGAAAATTTTCCGTTTTGATCATAGTTTCTGGCTACTTCAAGCGGAATCAAAGTTACTCTGTCATCGTCACCACCGGTGATACTTCCTTTTTTCTCCAAAACCCCCACGATCGAAAACTTTTCGCCCATAACGGTAATTTCTTTACCGATAGGCGACACATTGGGGAAAAACTTCAATGCAAGCTCGTTTCCAATAATTACAATTCGATTAAAATAGGATCTGTCATTTATGGAAACATTGCGACCGGTTTGAATTTTATAACCTTTCATTCCCAAATAATTCTCGTCTATCCCAACAACTACTATATTTGGATTCGATTTTTGGTCATTATATTTTACTGTTTCACCTTGTGAGGCAAATGTATAAATACTCACAAATGATTTGGTCTTCTCCGTGAATTTTTTCTTGTATTCCAGTGCTTGCCTGAAAGTAATTGCTTTGGGTTGCTTAGCAACCATACCTCTCATTCTCCGTCCGGTATTTTGTTCAACTTTAATGTCAAAAGTATTTACACCCAGTCCTTCAAAGCTTTTGTTGACTGAGCCTTGCATGCCTTCAATTGCTGTAAGAATCCCCACCAGGGCCATGATGCCAAAAGTGATGATGCTGGCAGTAAGAATTGTCCTGAGTCTGTTGGAGTTAATTGACCTAAGTCCTTCCAATACATTTTCTTTAAGATTCATTCTTTTAAAAAAGTAAGTTTGGAACTATCTTTGATGAGATTTCATACAAAAACGCCCTTAATTATAATAAAAAACCTCGCTTGAGGTTATTAATGCAAAGTTCAAAATTCTAATTTTTATAAACAAACCATGAAGAAAGGCATTTTACCGCTTATCATTTTTTTCCTGATAACCACCCGGTCAATGGCAAATCAATTGTTTATTCCTATGGATGAGGTTCAGAAAAATCATTTGAAAGCATATGGTTTGGCTTTTTGGGTTTTAAAAAATTATGATACTGAAATCGATTGGTTACTAAATTATCGCGGCGGTAGTTTTTCTATGCCGGTCACTCAAAATTTCATCAACGAATGTATCGTAAGAGGTATTTCCTATCAGGTGATTTCTGACTCAGAATATGATACCATCATCAGGCAGGTAAAACACCCTGATGCCAATATGGATGCGGTGAAGCTTCAAAAAGCACCAAAAATTGCTGTCTATACACCGAAATCTGCCCGCCCATGGGACGATGCCGTAACTTTGGCCCTTACCTATGCCGAAATTAGCTTTGACAAAATCTATGATGACGAAGTAATGCAGGGAAAATTACCGGAATATGACTGGCTGCATCTACATCATGAGGACTTTACGGGGCAATTTGGGAAATTTATTAATCTGAAAAGCACTAACTGGTATCAGGAACAAAAAAAAGAAATAGAATTTATCGCCAGAAAATATGGCTTTACCAAAGCATCGGAACTAAAAGGTGCGGTGGCAAAAAAAATAAGTGAGTTTGTATTGGGAGGTGGCTATATGTTTGCCATGTGTAATGCTACCGATACTTATGAAATCGCATTGGCAGCACAGGGTGTAGATATCGTGGAGACCGTTTATGATGGGGATGGTTCTGATGCTAACGCCAACGCCAAATTGGATTATCAGAGAACATTCGCATTTAAGAATTTCAAACTCGAGGAAGACCCCTATGTAGTTGAGTTTTCAGAAATTGATAATCGCTATGAAGAAAGAGGCGTAAATGAAGCCAATGATTATTTCACTTTATTTGAATTTTCGGCAAAATACGACCCCGTGCCCACCATGCTTACTCAAAATCACAGTAATTTGATCAAAGGGTTTATGGGGCAGACCACCGCCTTTAAAAAGCAGTTTATCAAATCGGAGGTCATTATTTTAGCCGAAAATCGTGCCTCCAACGAAGCCAGATATATCCATGGTACTGCCGGAAAGGGCTTCTGGACGTACTATGGGGGACATGACCCGGAAGATTATCAGCACATTGTAAATGAGGAACCCACCGACCTTAACCTTCATCCAAATTCCGCCGGATACCGCCTCATCCTGAATAATGTGTTGTTTCCCGCTGCAAAAAAGAAAAAAATGAAGACATAAATACAATTGTATCAATTTTTTCCTATCTTTGTTTGGTCAGGAAAAGAGTGATAATATGAAAAGATTGTTTCGTAAAATTGTTTTTGCGGTAACAGGTCTAACCGCAATTGCATGTAACAAAAGTAATCAGGATCCCGTAGCCAGCACCTTAGATACGGAACTTACACAAAAAATAGAGACCACTTCTTCAGGAAAAGGACTTTCTTTCTATGTTTTACCGGAAAGTTATGATTATGCAAAAATCCCGCAGGATCCAAAGAATCCCTTGTCAGAGGCCAAAGTTGAATTAGGTAAATTATTGTTTCATGAAACAGCTTTGGGTCAAAATCCTAAAAAAATGGAGTCCTTTCAAAGTTACTCCTGTGCCAGTTGTCATCATGGAAAGGCTGGTTTCCAGGCATGTGTTTCTCAAGGGATTGGAGAAGGAGGTGCCGGATTTGGAATTCAGGGCGAAAAAAGAGTGATGAACAGCATTTATAAGGCATCTGAAATAGATGTTCAACCTGTGAAGTCTCCATCTGCACTTAATATTGCCTATCAAAAAAATATCCTCTGGAACGGACAATTTGGCGGAACTGCCTTAAATGCCGGTACGCAAAGCAGCTGGACCAAGGGTACCCCAAAAGAAAACAATAATCTGGGGTATGAGGGAGTGGAAACACAGGCTATTGCAGGAAGAGAGGTACACAGGCTGGTCATTGACAAAATTCTGATTAGCAATCTTACTACCTATAAAAACCTTTATACTAAAGCATTTGATGCCGCATCCATTGATAATCCAGCTCAATTGAAAATGAATGGTTCGTTGGCAATTGCCGCCTATGAGCGAACTTTACTGGCCAATCAGGCTCCGTTTCAGCAATGGCTGAAAGGTAATAAAAATGCAATGACCGATCAGGAAAAGAGAGGTGCTGTTTTGTTTTTTGGAAAAGCAGAATGCACAGGATGTCATAACGGCCCTTCTCTTGCAAATATGGAATTTCATGCCATTGGTATGAAAGATTTTCCAACCAGTGGAAATATTGCAATTCATAATGTGAAAGCAGGAAGTGTAGAATTTAAAGGCAGGGGAGGATTTACCGGAAAAGCTGAAGATATGTACAAATTTAAAGTTCCTCAATTGTATAATCTAACCGATTCTCCATTTTACGGGCATGGTTCCAGAATGAAAACAATTGAAGAGGTATTGAAATATAAAAATATCGCCAAAAAAGAAAATTCCTCGGTTCCTGATTCACAAATTTCTCCGAAGTTTCACGCATTAAATCTGACTGATGCTGAAATTGCAGATTTGGCTTCTTTTATAAAAAATGGATTGCGGGATCCCAATCTAATGAGGTATGTGCCCAAAACATTGCCTTCAGGACTTGCATTTCCAAATAATGACCGGCAGTCAAGAATTGATCTGGGATTTTGATTTTTCGAAACCCGCCAATATTCTTTCTTTCAGGATTTCATAAAAGGGTTTCCTGAGAATTCTTTCTGAGGCAAATTGTGCTATTATGCCTGCCATTAAAAAGTAAAAAATTGCACTATGTCGGTCCGTCATTTCCAATACCAATATACTGGAAGTAAAAGGAGTACGGGTTACGCCGGTGAGAAACGCTATCATAGTCATTAATACTAGTAAATTATGATGGCCTGTTGGAATATCAAAATAGGCTGCGATCCAATTGCCCAGAGCCGCCCCTGATGACAATGAGGTTGCAAAAATTCCACCTGCTCCACCAGAGGAAAAAGACAACAAACTTCCCAAAAACCTTCCGGGAAATGTATACCAGGGAAGATCATGATTAGCATTGAAAAGAATTCTGTTGATTAAAGGTTTACCAGTACCAAGGGTGTCTTTTCCGGTATAAATGATTAATGCTGCAAATAACAAACCTAAAACTACTGGCATCACATATGGGTTGCTGAATTTTGTTGACAAACTAAAAAACTTCAAAACCAAAAGGGCCAAAAGTGAACCAAAAATACCCCCGAGTAAAGCTAACCCAAAACCAAGTGGAATGAGATTTAAAGGCAAGGTTTGTGTTTTGGGAAATCCCAAAAACAAATAGGATCCCATAAAAAATTGAGCGGTAAATCCGGCAAAGATAACGGCAGTAAAAACAGGAACCCTGAGTTTATTGATATGGGATTTACTTAATTCTTCAACTACATACACTATACCCCCCAATGGCGTGTTAAAGGCAGCTGCAAGACCCGAGGCCCCACTGGTGATAAGCATTGTTTTTAGGTCGATCTTTTTTGTTCCTGAAAAAATATTACTTATAAACTTAAATACTGAACCGGAGATTTGAAGCGTAGGACCTTCCCGGCCTATGCTTCCACCGCCTACCAACAAAATAAGACTGGAAACAATTTTTATTAAAATTACCCTCAAACCCAATAGCTTGTTTAAGATGCCTTTACTCCGGGAATCACACAAATCGATCGCAGCCAGTAATTGCGGAATACCGCTACCGTTGGAAAATCTTGAAAAATTCCGGATGGTATAAAAACTAAGAAAAAAACTAAATGGTGACAACACCCAGAAAACATGCGGACTGTATTCGTAGATTTGATGGCTAAGATTTTCGCCCCATTCAAACAGTTTTTCGTATAAAACAGAGATCAAACCAACTAAAACAGATGCAATTACAAGAGGAAGTCCGTCATTGGATAAACGCTGAGCCAACTTTTGAGGCACTTTTCTATCAAAAAAACGATATATTCGATTAGACTTGAGGAGGTTTCGAATTTCGAAATTGTTTTTTATCATCTGAAATGCCTTAATTTCAAAATTTAGTATTCATTCACAGTGTCTAATTGGGTAACTCATACAGATTTCCCTCTTTTAATTTGATGGTTTCCGGTTTTATTCTCTTTACAAACAATAGCCTGTTGAGATTATATTCAGAATAATTATGAGCTTTGGGATCAAAACTGTCGATCCGAACCATTCCTGATGAATGAATGAAAGACATTCCGCCTAACCACATCGCCACATGGCTCACTCTTTTGGTTTCAGTATTTCCAAAAAATAATAAATCGCCCACATGCAGACTCCTAAAAGTAGAATCTACCGGTACTTTTTCACCGATAAGTGCTTGTTGAGAAGCATCGCGTGGCAAATACAGACCTTTGGAAAGATAAGACATCCGGGTAAATCCACTGCAATCTACTCCCTTTGCCGAAGTGCCTCCCCACAAATAAGGAGTGCCTAAATAATTGAGCGAAAATCTGGCAATATCGTCACCATAACTTTCTGAATGCTTCAACCAGGTATTTAGCCTGGATACAGATTTTGTGGTAACAAATCCTTTCATTTTATCCGGAAAAATCACTTCCGTGTAATTACCAGAAGCCTTACCTTTTACCAGTAAATTGCCAAAAGTCAAATCTCTTACGGGCAATGAGCCAGAAGTTGTATCTCTTAAAGCTTTACCATAAAAATCGGTATAAATTATAAGGCTATCTTTTTGATATTCAGATAATTGTTTCTCAGAATAGGGCTTCACAGTGCTGGCATCAATCCATCCTATGTATTGATCGGGGCATTGAACTCTGTACCAGCCTTTCAACTTTTCAAAAACTTTCAAAGGTGTACCCAGTAAAACCTGTGACGATAATTCCGCTGACTCCTCCGGCTCTGAACGTAAATTAGCAACAGAGACATTAGCAATTACAAAAGGCATTTGTCCGGGAAGCAGATGAGGCAAAACGAGCAAGGAATCTTTAATATTTTTTCCTTTGTATTTATCAAGCAATGCCTTTTTTGCCGCAATATTATTGGTTTTACCTTTTAAAGAGTGTGTTACAGGATCATAAACGACTTCATATATTGTAGTTCTTCTGTCAATTTTAAATTGATTTTTAATCTCCGAAATTTCGTTTTGGCCAAAAACGTAAATCGAAGAAAACAGACTTAATACAAGTATTTTAGTTATTAATTTAAACATTTTTCCAGCCCGGGGCTATTAATTTGGTTCTTTCTCCAGAATTTAAAATTAACCAGGAAGTACCATCATTGTTTACAAATCCTATGGGGGTAATTTCGGGTATATCTTTTACTTTTTCGTAGTCAGCCTGCGAAATGGTCATTAACAATTCATAATCTTCACCTCCGTTAATTACGCTGGTTACAGGGTTTAAATTGAATTCGGCACAAGTTTCAAGTGTCTGATTATCAATAGGTATATTCTCGAAAAAAACCGTGAAACCTTTTCCTGAGTTTTTGGCTAAATGTAAAATATCAGATGCCAGACCATCCGAAATATCTATCATGGATGTAGGCACAATTCCTTTTTCCAATAAATCAAAAACAATATCTGTACGACTTTCGGGTTTCAGCTGCCGGCCTACTACATAGCTTTTATTGTCGATTTGAGGTTTCATGGCGGGGTTTGCTAAAAACTCCTGTTTTTCACGTTCCAATATTTGTAATCCCAAATAGGCGGCACCCAGGTCCCCTGTTACACATACAATGTCGTTTTCACTGGCACCGCTTCTGTATGTAATTTTATCTTTAGCTACCTCACCAACCACTGTTATTGAGATAACCAATCCCGATCTGCTCGATGAGGTATCGCCACCTATCAGATCAATATTATAATCCTCGCAAGCAAGTTTGATCCCTTCATATAACTCGTCAATGTCGGAAAGCCCAAACCGGTTACTAATTCCTATGGAAACAGTTGCATGCAGTGGAACACCATTCATTGCTGCAATGTCAGAGATGTTTACAGCAATAGCTTTATAACCCAAATGCTTCAACGGGGTATAAACCAGGTCAAAGTGAACTCCCTCAAGGAGCATATCAGTGCTGATTAATTGATACTTTGAACCGGCATCAATTACTGCGGCATCATCACCTATGCCTTTAATGGTTGCAGATGAAATATTTTGAAAACTTTCCGAAATACGATCAATGAGGCCAAATTCGCCCAAAGACTCCAATGTTTGATTTTCCATCTTACAAAGGTAGATTTTATAGCTTAAATAAACAAAAAAGGTACTTTCCGTATGGGAAGTACCTTTAAATATCGCTTAAATTCTATTAATTCGCAGGAATCAAAGTATAAACATTAATAGTGCCGCCAGTTTTTGGATTTGGAGAAGCGTTGGTCAAAACAAGCGAGGTTTCGGTGGCGGTATTTACATCATATTCTATTTTTCCACCGGTACCGGTTGGTTCTGGTGTTAATGCCGAAAGACTGAGTTTACTCGAAGTTATCTCAAATTTTCCGGTGAAAGAGCTCCCATCCTTTTCTTTAAGAATTACAGTTGGGGGAGCCGACAAATCTAGTCTGAATGAACCATAACCCGGCTGAATATTGCTGGTACTTCCTGATTTATAAACTTCAGTATTGCCTTCTTTTACAGTTTGAACTATCCAAATTTTCTTCACCAGTTCTTGTGTTGATTTCACTTTGGTCTTACAGCCGGCAAAAGCAAACACTGAAACAACTACTAATGAGAATAATATCTTGGTTTTCATTTTTTTGAATTTATGTTATTAATGCAAATATATCTTTTATGATGGATTAGTCAAAAAAAATGCCATGAATTACAATTAAATATCAAAATAAACTGTCCAAACCCTTATTTTTGAACCAAACCTCAAAAATGAAAAAAATTACAAGGAGTCAACTAGCTCTTAGAAACGGTCAGGATAAGCCTGAAATATGGGTTGCACTCGAAGGAATCGTGTATGACGTAGGTAATTCCAGACTATGGAAAAACGGGAAACATTATGAACACTGGGCAGGGCAGGACCTTACGGAGGAATTGAAAGATGCCCCGCATACCGCAACAGTTTTTGAGAAGTTTGAGAAAGTTGGGATTTTGGAATGAGTTTTTTTAGAAAGTATAATTTAGAATATGAAATTATTTGATTCTTTACTGTTGTTTGGAAGTTTGGGCTTATTGATCATTTGGTCTGATCAGGTGATTTACAAAAATGCGGGATTCAAGGATAGCTATTTCCTGTTGATGTTCGGTTTAGGGGGATTTTTGTATTATGTTTACCGTAGAGGAATCAAAAAATTAAATGAAAAAGACAAGGATAAAAAGAAAAAGTAATCCATCAAAAACTTCCCGAAAATGAGTTTTTATTTTATGCTGAAAAACCAGACCCAGGGTATATAGGAATGAGATTAAGGTGATTATAAATGCTAACTTGTCGGGATAAGTTGAAAAATTTAAAAATAATATTCCAAACAGAATAATATTGAAGGCTCCCAAATAATTAATCCATTTACGAATGCGATTCAAATCGAAAATCGTAGTAAAGTTGTTTTCTTTTTCGTGATTTAAAGTTTCAAAAAATGAAAAAGCGAAGATATTTTGATAGATAAGTAAAAGATACATAAATGTTAAAATCCAGGAACTCAGATTGATACTACTGCTAAGAATTAAACCCGGACCAGTAATTGCGGTTAGAAAAATAAGGGGCATCAGAAATTCTTTGTAACTGCGTACCTTTTTGAATTTGTTGAGAACAAACAAGTAACCTACAATAATCAACCCCAGAAAAAAACCAAAAATCAGGATTTCAGCTTTTTGAAAAAAGCATAACACCACATCTATTATTATAAGACCTATCAGCAGAAGTGAAAAGTTGTATTGGTTATTTTCAAAATATGCGTGCCTTGGACTCGTACTTTCATTGTAAATATTATCCAGAAGCCTGTCCACGATATATATGATCCACGTTGAAATGAAGACCTGGAGGAGTGTTGGCCAATGCGTGATAGCTGTGCCAGAGGGTAAATTGAAAAAAGCCAACATGTGGATTCCAGAAATGAAGGCCACATGCAGGCTTGAGTATTTTAAAAAATTAGTAATTACTTTCATAAAATCTGTTTTTTACCCAAACAGACACAAAAGTAAGTTTTAGGCTTCAATAAAAGCTTCAATTAAAAAACTATATTGTTCGGGATTTTCTAAAACCCCGGTATGGCCGGCTTTAGGAATAACCTTTAAAATAGAATTCTCTATATTTTGATGTAAAAATTCAGACTTTTCAACCGGAGCCGGCACGTCTTCTTCCCCCACCAAAATAAGGGTTGGTACTTTAATGTTTTTTAATTCCTCATCAAACGAATCTCTTTGGATAACCCCTTCAGTAGCCATGGTTATGGTTGCACGGTTGTTTTCTTTAAGTTTTCTCAGATAAACTTCATATTCGGCTTTGCGATTGTCATCTTCTAGAAAAGTTTTACCAAACATAATATTCATAATTTGCTTTTCTACGGGCCAATATCCTACTGTTCTGACCAGTGTGTTTAACATTTTATATCTGGCGACATTTTCAGAAGGCTCTGCTTCAGAGGAAGATTCCATCAATATAACCTTCTTAATCCATTCCGGACTTCGTGCAGCCAATCGCATTCCAATATACCCACCCATTGATAAACCTGCAAAATGCACAGGCTTATCAGAAAGGATTTTAATGAGTTCCAGGCTATCCTGATACAGGCTCTCCATGTCATATTTAGAATTCAGGGCTTTTGATTTTCCCTGTCCCCTGAAATCGTAAGCGATGACTCTGTAGTTTTTTTGTAAATATTCAATCTGATGGTGGAACATCCAGTGGCTCCATAGCAGACCGTGAGCAAATACAATGGTTTCACTACCTGAGCCATATTCCTCATAGTAGTACTCTGCATTAGAAAGTGTTAAAAATGGCATAACTTTTTATTAAATATTTGAATAAATCTCACTTTTCAGCGGGATTTCATAATTGTATTCTCCCTGACTTAATTTTTCTCTGATTTGTTTAAAAGCATTGATAGTGTATTCAACATCTTCCTCGGTATGCATACAGGTTGGAATTAATCTTAACATCACAACACCCTTAGCAACAACAGGATATATAACTACCGAACAAAAAATATTCAGATTTTCTCTCAGGTCTATGATCATATTTCCGACCTCATTTTGAGTGAAATTCTGGTTAAAATACACTGGCGTCACGTGTGTGTTGGTGGTTTCCAGATTAAAACCTTCGGCAATTAAACCGTTTTGGAGCTTTTTAGCAATATACCATAATCTTTCTCTGAACTGCGGGTTTTCTCTGATCAGCTCGAGCCTTTTGATACCCCCCAAAACATAACCCATCGGCAAAGCTTTGGCATATATCTGCGACCTTACGTTATATCTGAGGAATTTTACAACTTTTGAACTTGCTCCGACAAACGCACCCATGGCTGACATTGCTTTGGTAAATGTAGCAAAATAGATATCAACCTGATCCTGAACACCAAAATGCTCCGGCGTACCACGACCTGTTTTGCCCATCACGCCAAAACCATGGGCGTCGTCAACAAGAAGTTTAAAATCATAGCGTTCTTTCATGGCCACAATTTCATCCAGTTTTCCTACCTGACCGGTCATTCCAAAAACCCCTTCGGTGATAACCAGAATACCCCCACCATTTTGGGCAGAAAGTTTGGTTGCCCTTTTGAGATTGAGGTCAAGGCTGGCCATGTCATTATGATTGTATTTATAGTAAGCTCCACCTTTGGCTTTATGGAGGCGAATCCCATCAATAAGGCATGCATGGCTATCAGAATCAAATACGATTACGTCGCGATGATCCACCAATGTCTCTATCACAGACATGATACCCTGGTAGCCAAAGTTCATCAAAAATGCATCTTCATAACCTGAAAAATCGGCCAAATCTGCTTCAAAACGCTCATGATAATGGGAATTGGCACTCATCATACGGGACCCCATGGGGTAAGATAAACCAAACTGGCTAACCGCATCAGCGTCAGCAGCTCTTACTTCAGGATGATTTGATAGTCCCAAATAATTGTTCAGTGACCAGTTGAGGACTTTTTTGCCGTTAAATTGCATGTACGGGCCAATTTCTCCCTCCAGAATAGGGTAGCTAAAATAATGATGACCAAAATGTGAAATTGCACCCAATGGACCTAAGCTACGATCAATTTTTTCAAATATGGATACTCCCATTTTACTTATTTTTTTATGGTTAAAAAATAGAGAGTAGTTACCCGACACTTAGAATTCCGGTTGTCCGGAAACGTTAAGTTTTATCTTTGGAATTGAAAACACATGGCAATATTATTTAAAATTGACCTATATCAATCATGGCGATTAACATTTTTTCATAAAAATTGCGGGAAAATAATCCAGCGGTATCATTTAAGCCGGTCAGATAAATTGCAAATGTGAATAACTCGTTTTTTTGGTTTTTAAAATAACCGGCGAGATTTTTAACTCCACCGATAGAACCACTTTTCGCATGAATCCTTCCACCAGTTTTTTTATTTGGGTCAAATCCTCGTACGGTGCCATTTTCTCCAACAATGGGTAAACTTTCAAAAAATACATCAAAATTTTCCGATTTTGTATTCCCTGATAAAAATCGGGTCATTGCTGATGTGCTAATGGTGTTTGAAGGCGAAAGGCCACTAGCATCATTAATTCGGAACAAATTATAATTGACACTGTCGCGGTTTCCAAAAATAGCTTTATACATCTCTGAAAGGCTTTTTATGCCTGTTTTTTGTAAGAGAGCATTCCCAAATCCATCGGCTAAAAAATTCACACTCTTGTAATTGCATTCCCGTATGAGCTCACTAATGGGTGGAGAACTTTCAGTAAAAAATGGTTTTCTTTCCTGATTATCATAATTTTTGCCTGCCACTTCAATGCCGTTTTCAATTAAAGTTTTGGTTAGAATTTCTTCAAAAACCAGATTAGGTTCTGGAATTGAGCCTTTTATCTCAAAATTCCGGCTATTTACAGGTATAGTTCCTATTGCTATTATTTCTTTAGAATAAGGCAAAGAAATGAAGTTTACCTGATCGCCCGTACCCTGAGCAGCAGCGGTAACTTTATTGATTATCTTCCATTTAGAATATTCCGGAATAATGCTTCCTATTTTTACAGTGTCTCCTAATTTGGTGTCTGAATCAAAGAAAACCGAGAACATATTTTCATTGTAATTAAAATCAGAAGGGAAAGCTCCATAATAATTACCCACATCTCCAATTTGCCAATCCATCGGAATTTCCATTTTATCGGTTTTTTGAGCAATTACCCTGCCTTCAATTCTTGTTATATGGTTATTTTGTAAGCTCTTGACAATATCATTCAGGGTGTTTTTATTAAATCTTTTCGCACCAAATGCCGGATTAAAATTGCAATCGACCACAATATTTCCATAAAGTACATTTTCAACAATGTTTCCAGTGAGGTAGGCATCTGATTGAAACCGATACTCCGGACCAAAGTTTTCTAAAACTGCCGCTGTCGAAAGTAACTTAAAAGTTGATGCCGGAGCAAGGGATAAATCAGATTGATAGGCAAAAATTTCGTTACTAGTATTAACTTCTCTTACCGAAACCGAAACATTCACATATTTGGCTTCAGGTATTTTTTTAAATTCCTCTATAACTTTATTTAAGGATGCAGAATATTGACCAATCTGCAGTAATATCATACAAAATATACCCATAACCGATTTTTTATTTAAACAAAGGTAGTATTTTAATTATCTTTGCGGTTTCGAAGAGAGGATTATTCAATAGAAAATTGTTCGATGAAGTTATCGTTTTACGGTGCAGCCAGAAGGGTTACAGGGAGTATGTTTTTGTTGGAGTTAGACGATGATTATCGGATTTTAATTGATTGCGGTTCATCTCTAAATGACACAAAAGAACGAAAAACTGTAAAAGAATACGGCATTTTTCCTTTTGATGCTTCGATGGTAAATGTAGTTTTTCTTACCCACGCACACATCGACCATTCCGGACAGATTCCCAATTTATATCAGGCAGGATTTGAAGGGCAGGTGTTGTGTACCAACCCCACCATTGATCTTTCTGAACTATTGCTTTATGATGCTGCAAACTTAAATACCCGTATTGCTAAAGGAATAGAAAAAAGTCATAAGAAATCTAAAAAATGGAAAAGCATAGAAACCCAGAGTTTGTATTTTGACAAACAGGTGAAAAATGCCATTGGGAATTTTGTTCCATTGGCCTATAATCAACGCTTTAGATTTAAAGATGATGGCTATGTGACGTTCATTCAGGCTGGCCATTTGTTGGGGGCAGCTCATATTTTAATCGAAATAAAAGAGGATGGTCGATGGAAAAGAATAGGGTTTTCGGGTGATTTGGGAAGGAGAAATTTTACCTTGTTACCTGATCCTATGCCAATGCCCGAAGTGGACTACCTTATAATGGAAAGTACCTATGGTAGTCGTAATCATAAAGACAGTGGTGAACCTGAGTTGATTTTGAAGGAAATTATTGAAGAAGCATGCGTAGAAAAAGCCGGAAGATTAATCATTCCCTGTTTTAGTGTAGGCCGAACGCAATGCCTGCTCTATACGCTCAATAAATTGTATGAAAAATATAATATCAAACCGATTAAAGTATTTACAGACAGCCCTCTGGCAAAAAGTAGTACCAAGGTATATGAGAAATTCAGGAAATATCTGAATAAAGAGTCCAAAGACTTTTATGAGGATACTGAAAGTCTTTTTGATTTTGCCAACCTGGAATATCTCGAAACTACCGCAGAAAGTCAGGCGATATCGACTCATGCTGAGCCTTGCATTATTATTTCGTCTTCAGGCATGATAAAAGGCGGGAGGATTGAGCATCATATTGAAAAAAATATTGAAAATCCTTATGCCACTATTCTGCTGGTTGGTTTTGCCACTGAAGATTCAATTGGGGGAAAATTGATGTCTGGCGAATTAAAAAACATTGTGATACGCAATAAAAAACATGAAGTCAATGCAAAAATTAGAAAAATTGATATTTTTAGTGGTCATGGCGGACTTGATGATTTGATATATTTTGCAAAGAATCAATCCAATGGAAAATTAAAAAAAGTATTCCTAGTACACGGAGATTTGGATGCTATGATTAATTTTAGGCAAATTTTGCTCGAAGATGGCTTTTCGGATATAGAAATTCCGGAAGAAAATCAAACTTACGAACTTTAAAATTACTATGAATGAAGACTTTACTCGAATTTGAAAAACCTATAGCCGAACTGGAAGCCAAATTAGAAGACATGAAGAAACTCGCAGAGGAAAACAATGTTGATGTGAGTGCTGCCGTCAGGAATCTAAACGCTGCAATCGATACCCTTCGTACAGAGACTTTCCAGAACCTTACCCGCTGGCAGAGAGTGCAGCTGTCGAGACATCCCGACCGCCCCTATACCCAGGATTATATCGAAAGGATATGTTCAGAATTCCATGAGTTACATGGAGACCGTACCGTAAGGGATGATCCGGCCATTATTGGAGGACTTGCCAATATTAATGGTAAAAGTGTGATGGTGATTGGCCAGCAAAAAGGTAGAAAAACCAAAGAAAGACAATACCGGAATTTTGGAATGCCCAACCCCGAAGGCTATAGAAAAGCTTTAAGGTTAATGAAAATGGCTGAGAAATTCAATATTCCTATAGTTACACTTATTGATACTCCCGGTGCTTTCCCCGGTCTTGAAGCGGAAGAAAGAGGACAAGGGGAAGCCATTGCCCGTAATTTAAAGGAAATGATGGTGCTGAAAGTGCCTGTGATTTGCATCATTATTGGTGAAGGAGCTTCAGGTGGTGCATTAGGAATTGCAATAGGTGACCGGGTTTTAATGCTTGAGAATGCCTGGTATTCCGTTATTTCACCAGAAAACTGTTCAACTATTCTTTGGAGAACGTGGGAGTTTAAAGAGCAGGCTGCTGAAGCTCTAAAACTTACTGCCACTGATATGAAAGGCAATGGCCTAATTGATGGTATTATTCCTGAACCACTGGGCGGAGCTCATCAGGATTGGGAAAAAATGGCAGAAATTCTACAAAATACTATTTTGGCAGAAATCGAAAATCTTGAAAAACAAAGTCCTTCAGAAAGAATCAATAACAGAATCGAAAAATTCTGTTCTATGGGGGTTGTAATCGAATGATATGGTTTTAAAAGATGAAATTAAGGCTGTAGTATTTGATTTTGGTAATGTTATTATCAATATTGACCTTGAAAAAACCTATCAGGCTTTTGCAGATTTGACTTTCAAACCTGTTTCAAAAGTAAAGGCATTATTTTTAGAAAATGAAATCTTCAGGAAATATGAGATAGGTTTTTTTGATGAAGAGGAATTCAGGGATGTAGTCAGACAAACATTGGGATACCCGCTCAATGATGATGAAATTGATGAGGCATGGAATGCTTTACTATTGGACGCACCGGTTAACAGGATAAAATATCTGGAAGAGTTAAGACTAAAAATTCCGGTTTACCTTCTTAGCAACACCAATTTTACCCACATTAAAGCAAGTAAAAAATATTTCAGAGATAAGCACGGTTTTCCTGAATTTTTTGAGATATTCAATCATGCCTTTTTTTCTTATGAAATAAAACTTTACAAACCAGATTACGAAATATATCATCATTTAATAAAAGAATTAAAACTGGAACCTCACCAGATTTTGTTTTTAGATGATAATCAGAGCAATATAGATGCTGCTCTTGAAGTGGGCATCAATGCCATAAAAATCAATCCTCCAGAGGATTTCATGCCTATACTTGATTTGTTGATAGAATGAAAAAACTATTCAGTGGTCCGCGATTACACCTTTTGTTATTTCTGATAACCATTGTCACGACTACCGTATCGGGTTATGAATGGATCTCGGGAAAGCCGGTATTGGCTTTTTATAAGACGATTAACCTCAATGACTTAATGCAAGGTTTCTGGTTTTCAGTACCTTTTCTTGCTTTTTTGACTTTTCATGAATTCGGTCATTATTTTATGGCTCGCATCAGAAATATTGAAGTTACCTTGCCTTATTATATTCCCGGATGGCTGGGAATTGTAACCTCATTAGGAACTTTCGGGGCGTTTATCAAGATCAAAGAAGTTATTAAAAATCGGAATGATTATTTTGATATAGGTATTGCAGGCCCCTTGGCAGGCTTTGTGGTTGCTGTAGGGGTGTTGATTTATGGATTTTCAAATCTTCCAACTGATGATTTTGTATATGCGATTCATCCAGAGTACAAAAATTTCAATGGAAACTACCGCGATTTATTAAATCTTTCACCCAATAACCCTAACGCTATTGTTTTCGGGAAAAGTATATTGTATAGCTTTCTGGAAAGAACGTTTGCAGACCCTTTGCGTTTACCTCATGCATTTGAGCTTTCTCATTATCCGGTTTTATTGGCAGGGTACTTAGGTTTGTTGTTTACCTCATTAAATTTATTGCCCATCGGCCAATTAGATGGCGGACACATTATGTTTTCTTTAATTGGGAAGAAGGCATTTGACATAGTTTCACCAGTCTTTTTGGTTTTATTAGTTTCCTATTCCGGTCTGGGTCTTTTCAATTTACATGAGTTTGCGTATGCATATTCAGAACAGCAGTTTGATTTGATATTGAAATTTGTGTTTTTTGTTTATTTCAACTACCTTTCGTTTTCAAGGATTTTTGAAAATAAAGTTAATAACTGGATACTCGCACTTTCTGTGGTTTTGTTCCAATTGTTAATTACCAAATATTCACCCCAAACCTCTGGTTATTCTGGTTTTCTGGCTTTTGGTTTTTTGATTGGAAGAGTTTTGGGTGTTTATCATCCAGCCACCAAAGATGCCAAGCCGCTAAATTTCGCCAGACAGATATTAGGTTGGATTGCTATTTTGATTTTTGTATTATGTTTTTCGCCAAATCCAATTAACTGATAATTAAGTACTTTAGTTAGAAAAATAATCAGTTTGGGAATATTTATTATGAATTTCATTTTCAGGTTTTTCTTTAAAATATTAGGTTGGAAGATTGAGGGCCGAGTTCCAATTGAACTCAAAAAAGGTATTTTTGTAGTTGCTCCTCACAATAGCACCAAGGATTTTTTTGTAGGCCTGGGATTAAGAGCTGCTATGAAAATGGATATAGGATATCTTGGAAAAGCTGAACTTTTCAAACCTCCATTTGGGTTTATATTCAGATGGTTGGGAGGTACCCCAGTTTACAGATCAGAGAAAAACAACTTAGTTGAAAGCTATGTTAATGCTATAAATAGCAAAGAAAAAATGCTTTTTGCCCTTGCACCTGAGGGCACCCGAGGCGACGTTCAAAAATTAAAAACCGGATTTTATTATATAGCTGAGGGTGCTAAAATTCCAATTGTGTTGGTTGGATTTGATTTGCCTTTAAAGACCTGTGTGTTTTCAGAGCCATTTTTTGTGAGTGGAGATTTTGAAAAAGACACAAAAGAAATCATAGTACCATTTTTTGAGAAAATTTCAGGTTTTCATAAATCCTGGATTGAAAATTATAAAAACAATAAATTTTAATTTTATAAAGCCTTATATTTCAGTAGATTGGATATTATTTATATGAAAAAGCAAACCAAACTTATCAGAACACAAACCCAAAAAAGTCAGTTCAGGGAACATTCAACGCCTCTTTACCTTACCAGCAGTTTTTGCTTTGAAGACGCACAGATGGGGAAAGAATTGTTTGATAATACCCTGGAAGGCAATATTTATAGCCGGTTTTCAAATCCTACCGTTCAGGAATTTGTAGATAAAGTTTGTATGCTTGAAGAAGCCGAAGAAGGCATCGCTACTGCTACAGGCATGGCGGCTGTTTTTGCAGGATTTGGAGCATTGTTAGCTTCGGGCGACCACATTGTTTCTTCAAAAGCTCTTTTTGGCTCTGCTCATCAGATTATTACGCAAATCTTACCCAAATGGGGCATAACCTACACCTACATTGATGCCTCTGAGCCTAAAGAAGCTTGGGAAGCTGCAATTTTCCCAAATACAAAAATGATTTATCTCGAAACACCATCCAATCCCGGATTGGAATTGGTTGATCTTGAGATGGTGGGTGATTTGTGCAAAAAACATAATTTGATTTTTTCAGTGGATAATTGTTTCGCAACGCCATTGATTCAAACCCCAGGACAATATGGGGCTGATTTGGTCATTCATTCCGCAACCAAGTTTTTTGATGGACAGGGTAGAGTATTGGGTGGAATTATTGTCGGTAAAAAAGAATATATCGAACATGTAAGATTCTTTAGCAGGCAAACTGGACCTTCCATGTCACCATTTAATGCCTGGGTACTCAGCAAAGGTTTGGAAACCCTTGGCTTAAGAATGGACCGTCATTGTGAAAATGCTCTTAAACTAGCTCAGGCTTTGGAAAATATCGAAGGAATTAAATCAGTGAAATATCCGTTTTTACCTTCTCATCCTCAATACAATCTGGCAAAAAAACAAATGGAATCAGGTGGGGCGTTGGTAACGTTCGAACTGGAGGGAGGATTTGAAAGAGTGATAAGATTTACGCAGAAATTAACCATTCCATCTTTGACTTCGAATCTTGGCGATAGCAGAACCACTATAACCAACCCAAACACCACCACCCACGCTAAAGTGGCTGTTGCTGACAAAGAAGCACTTGGGATTTTTGAAGGAACCATGCGGGTTTCGGTAGGTCTTGAAGATATTGAAGATTTGATAGAGGATTTTACGCAGGCGATTCTGAATTCAAAATAATAATAAAAAAAGGCCGGTTAGGCCTTTTTTTATTTCGGATTTATAAAGCTCAAATTAGAATTCTAAAATAAATCCAATCGTTGGTGTAACTAGTGCAGAAGGTTCGTTTACAATAAAATCAATCCCATTGGAACCGTCAAGTTTTATAGGATTTCCATCAGTGGTCAGGAAATTATTAGTGTTCGCATCTCTTTTCAGAGCAAATTGCGGCACATCAGGGCTTTTGGCTAAATACCAGTTAGTTACGTCAAGATATAGATCTAATGTTGTTTTCCGGAAATTTAACTTTTTATCAATCCTCAAATCTGAACTATTAAATGCTCCTAATCTCATACTGTTCAACTTCGAATAGTCATAATAGGTGATTCCCTGCGTAACAAAATTCTTTCTTGAAGTTTCGATATCTATTGGAGAATATGGAGCACCGCCCTGGAACCGGAATTTAAGTCCTATTTCCCAGTTTTTCCTAAACTTATAACCCAAAGCTGAACTCACTAAATGCCGGTTGTCCCAGCTACTTGAAATAAGTTTGCCGTCTGTACCGGCAAACAAACTCCTGTAAAATGTGTATGCCATTACACCAAAAAACCTTTTGGTTAGTTTTTTCTGAGCGAAAAACTCAATGCCATAGGCTTTACCAGTTCCATCAAAAAGTACGGCCTCATTACCTAAAACATTAAAATCAGCACCCATGTTGGCCAAGTTTACTCCGGTCCTAACAGAGATAGGCATATTTTCATAGCCTTTGTAAAACCCTTCTAGTGTAAATCTTAAACTTGCATCTGGCAAATATTCGAACCCGCCTGCCAAATGATTGGATATTTGATACTGAGCGTTTTGGTTGACAAGTTTGCCGGTGTTGTCGGCAAATCCAAGAATGGTATATGGTGCCAGTTTGGTGTATCTTCCTGCCGAGGCATTAATAGCCCAGTGATTATTTGCAAAATAACTAAAAGACACTCTTGGTGAAACTGTTTTGAGGAAATTATTTCCATCATCTGTAAAGCTGTTTCCATCAGTTCTGAGACCACCTGAAACACCTAACTTGTTGTTAACGAATCGTTTTCCTAATTGAACAAAAGCCCCATATTTGAAAAAGGGCTTCAATGGACTCACAAAATTTATTCTCAATTCGGGTTGAATTACCGCACCCGTTGAACTCAAAATTTCTTTCAGTATTACATTTTCAGTGGTATTTTGATATTTAACATATTGCACCATCGCACCATAAGAAAACTTCATGGCTCCAATGCTTTTGTTCATGTCCCAGCGAAGTTTGTTTTCAATTTCCCTCGAATTCAGGTCCAAAGTTTTAGCAGAAGATTCTGGTTTCTGGTTGTCCTCATATTTCAAAATGCTATTGTCAAACATATTTCTGCTGAGAGCCAGATTCCAGTATCCGTTATGAACCAGCCTTTTGAGCGATGCTCCAACGGTGTAATTCCACTGGTTAATAGTAGGTGAAGAATTTATTGTTTCTGCTTTTTCAGGTGAATAAGCATCAGAAATAACAAAACTAAAATCATCTATGGCACCCAAACCAATAAAACTCAAGGAAGTCTTTTTATTGATTTGATGCTGAACTTTCGTTTGAAAATCCCAGTAGTTAGGTCTGATGGGCAAATCAAGGGCTTTAAACAATAATTGCAGATAAGATCTTCTGGCTGAAGCAAGAAAGGTAGTTTTTTCTGAAATAGGACCTTCCAATGTCCCCGCCAACTCTGTTGCACTCAGCCTGACATTACCCTGAAAATCATTAGGATTGCCCGTTTTTTGTTTAAATTGAAAAACCGAACTCAGTGCATTATCGTATCTGGCATCAAAGGCCGAGCTACTCAGTTTCACATCTTCGATAAAGCTCACATTGAGCATCCCTTGCGGGCCGCCACTACTTCCCTGGGTTTGAAAATGATTAATTACGGGTACTTCGATTCCATCAAGATAGAATACGTTTTCATTCGCTCCGCCACCTCTGATAATGATGTCGTTTCGAAAGCTACCACCGCCAACACCGCCCCCAACTCCCGGTAAAACCTGGATAACCTTGCTGATATCAAAATTTCCACCAGGGCTAGCCTTTATTTCTTCTGTGGTTAGTTTTTGAACACTTAATGGTGTTTCGATTGTAGCCGTAACAGCGGTTTGCGTTTTTGCTTTTACTTCAACAGCATCGAGGGTAGCTATATCGGCTTCAAGCTCGATGATATAGTTATTCTCATTTCCGGTGTTAACCACTATATTATAAAGGGTAAAGGGTTTGTACCCCACATAAGAAACGACCAGATTGTAACTTCCCACCGGAATATTCGAAATCCTAAAGTTACCTGATTCATCGGTTGTGGCACCCTTTGTGGAATTGCTTAATTGAAGATTTACGAAAGCAAGCTCTTCCTGTGAACTTTTGTCACGAATCTTTCCTGAAATACTCCCTTGCTTCTGTGAAAAAACCGGAAAAATGGAAAAATAAAAAATTGCTGAAAAGATAATGGTTCTAAGCATTTTTGTCAATTATGATGAATGGTTAGCTTTTATAACCATGTTTCAATAAATATTGTTTACGAAAATGCAAAAAAAAAGAGGCGATTAGCCTCTTTAATAATTTAATAGTATAGAGTTTAGATTAATATCAAAATGCCTACAATCATTGAAGCACCTGCTGTAAACCACATTGGGACCCTTCTTGCTTTGTAAGCGTATAAATTATAATGCTTTAAATATTCAATTCTTAACCAAAAAGAAATTCCGATTAGCATAAAAAACAGAGAGGCAGAAAAGGTCAAAGTTTTTGGGGCAAAACCTGCCAAATCAATGTATAACATCCCGGTAATGATGGCCAAAACTAAGGCAAAAAACATTAGGATTCCGAAAAGGTATTTGTAAGTCTGCTTGTCAATAGTATGTCTCATAGTTTCTTTTGTTTTGTTGTACAAATTTAAATGCATGATTTGGCTATTTCCAAATATTTCAAAATAAAATTTTGAGAAAAAATGAAAAATAATGTTTAAAAATAAAATAAAATTTGAATATTTTTGAAAAATATTAGAAAAGTGCAATTAAATATTATCGAAACCTTCATTAAAAATTAAAAAAAATAGAAAATAGGGTTATTCTTTTGATAAAATAATAAAATTGAATATCAAACGCTAAATATTATAAAAATTTTGAATTTTAATGAAAAGTTGAAATATTATTCTGAATTGCTCAATCGGTTTCTCCAAAGAAAAGTTCATTGATATAATCAATGTAAGGTTTTAAGATTTTGAAATGATTCAAAATTACCTCCTGAAAGTTTTCACGAAAAACTTCATCATTGGTGAAGGTTTTGAAAAAAAACAATTCCTTGTATTTTAATAATTCTACTTCAGGGTGTTCGGGGTCATAGCCTTTGGGTGCTTTTTTTAGTTTTTCACCATAAATCTCAGGAAAGTGCTTTCTAAATTCTTTGGATTCGATAATATTTTTAAGTGTTTCAGGCGAATAATCGATTTCCTGCCTAAACTTAGCTAAGTTTGCCACACTAGGCTGCCACATTCCGCCACCGATAGAGGTTTTTCCATTTTGTAATTGAATGTAGTAATCAATTTTGCCGGAATTACGGCCACCAGGACCAAATGCAGCAGACAAATGATTTTTGTACGGACTTTTGTCTTTTGAAAATCTAATGTCTCTGTTAATTCTGAAAATACAATCCTTGATATTTGTGTTTGAAAAGTCTGGCTCAAATTGTTTCATTTCATTCAAAATTAAGCTGCAAAAATCAACAAAATTTGATTTTGAAGTTTCATACCATTTACGGTTCATTTCAAACCATTCTTTGGTATTATTTTCTTCCAGATTTTTTAAAAATTCAAGTGTACTTTCCTTAATCATATATTTAATAGCTAATTTTGTGAAATTAATAAATCGTAAAAATAACATATGTCAAGGATATTAACTGGCATTCAGGCCAGTGGAAGACCACATTTAGGAAATATTTTGGGAGCGATTGAGCCGGCTATCAAGCTGTCGCAGAATCCGGAGAACGAATCTTTTTTGTTTATCGCTGATTTACACTCACTTACGACTATTAAGAATCCTGATTTATTAAAGGAGAATACCAAAGCGGTGGCCTCTGCATGGTTGGCTTGTGGATTTGATGCAGAAAAGAATTTCTTTTACCGTCAATCAAAACTCGCCCATTTTCATACGGAGCTCTTATGGTACTTAAGTTGCCTTACACCATATCCTATGTTGGCCAACGCTCATTCGTTTAAGGAAAAGTCGGACAAACTTTCTGACGTAAATGCGGGGCTATTTACCTATCCTGTCCTTCAAGCTGCTGATATTATTTTGTATCAGGCTCATTTTGTGCCGGTTGGGAAAGACCAAAAACAACATCTTGAAATGTCAAAAGACATTGCGGCTTCGTTTAACAGAGTTTTCGGAGAGCTTTTTGTGCTGCCCGAATCCCTGATTAATGAGCAAATTATGACCATTCCCGGTGTGGATGGGCAAAAAATGAGTAAATCATACAATAATTACATAGATATTTTTCTTTCTGAAAAAGAACTTTATAAACAAATCAAAGGAATTGTAACCGATGCTACGCCCTTGGAAGAACCCAAAAATCCGGATACCTGCCTTGTATTTAAACTATATTCTTTGATAGCCGATGAAAGTCAAATCGCCGAAATGCGTCAGAAATATTTGGCGGGTGGTTATGGTTATGGACATGCCAAAAAAGAATTTTTGGATTTGATTTTGGATAAATATGGAAATCAACGAGATCTTTTTGATTATTATATGGCAGATAGTGCAGCTTTAGAGGCCAAATTAAAAGTAGGAGAGGAGAAGGCGGCGGATATTGCGTCGGATACTATGAAAAAAGTAAGAACGCTTTTGAAGTTTGATTGAGTATCTGATAAATATTGACCATAAGTTATTTTTATGGCTAAATGGCTTCCATACAAGCAATTTGGATCAGTTAATGCTTTGGATATCACATTCCCGAACCTGGTTACCACTATATGTTTTTCTTATTTTTTTATTGTTTAAAAAATTCGGGATCAAGCAAGGAGTTATTTACATCCTTATAATAATAGTTGCCGCAGGTTGCTCCGATTTTATTACTTCCGGATTGATGAAGCCATTTTTTGGTAGATTAAGACCATGTCATAATCCAGAAATTATGTCTCAGATGCATCTGGTGGGCAATTGTGGCGGACAATATGGCTTTGTTTCATCTCATGCTTCCAATAGTTTTGCATTATTTTTTACAATATCACAAATTGGTATTTATAAAAAATATTTGAAACCAGCTCTGCTCTTTTGGGCAATAATTGTTTCCTACAGTCGTATATATCTGGGTGTACATTTTCCTATGGATGTTTTTGTTGGAGCATTGATTGGAATTTGTATTTCCTTTCTTATTTTTGGATTTTACAAAAAAATACAATCAACAATAATCAAATCTTAAATAAAATCAGAATGAAAAGAATTCTTTCAGTTGCATTTTTATTAATGGTTTTTGGAGCAAAAGCACAGGACATCACCAAAGGAACCTGGTACAATGAAGAGAAAACTTCCAGAGTGCAGTTTTATGAAAACGGCGGCAAGTATTTTGGAAAGGTAGTTTGGCTCAAAGATCCATTGGAAAACGGTAAACCACGCACCGATACTAAAAACCCAGATGCAAAACTTAAAAGCACTCCTTTGATGGGTTTGATATTTATGAAAAACTTTAAAAAAGTAGGCGATAAAAAATGGGAAGACGGAACAATCTATGACCCTAAAAATGGCAAAACTTATTCCTGTATTATCACTCAGGTGAGTCCTACCCACCTTGATGTAAGAGGTTATATCGGAATTTCGCTGATTGGCCGAACTTCAAAGTTTACTAAAGCAGAATAAAAAACATCTCATAAAAAAGCCTTCGGAATATCATTTCGAAGGCTTTTTGATTATAAATGCTACCTGTTAAATAAAATCATCTTCCAGATCATCTTCAAAATAGCGGCTACTTCCTATGAAATCGTCGTCACCACCTTTAGCGTTTTTGGCTGCAAGTTTTTTCAAAATGGCAATCTGACCGGCATGGTATAAATCATGATTGATGATCCCTGTCAATAAAGTGAAAAAGGTATATTCTGCCCCCGGAACTATCTTATTCAGAAAATCATCAGTTTTGGTTTCCAGTTCTTTGATCAATTCATCATGACTTAAGGTAAGCTCCATCATGAGTGTCTCTAGCTCAAACTGGTCAATTTTTCCGATATTTCCCCAGTTCAGTTTTTCGTCTTCAATCACATAGGCTTCGTCTCCCTGCATTTTTTTTACGGCAAAAATCCTCCAACTTGTGATATGGTAGATGAGCTCAGCAATATTATGTACGTTTCCAGCTTTGTAAGATACCTCCTTAACAGTAAGACCTTTGGTGAGCTCTAAAACTGAGGGACCATGCCACGCTCCGCCATGAAACGCAGAATTAAAAAGGTTTTTTAGGTTTTCGATATTGGTATTGGTATGTGCCATAGCGATAAATTTACTGCCACAACACCCAAATCATCCCCAGATGATAGGTGTCATGCTGAATTATTCCATTTAATAGTTTATAAAAATTATAATATTCTCCGGGTACATTTCGCTCCAAAAGGTCATCATCATAGCTCTCGAGGCGGTCAATCAATTCATTGTGACTCTTTTTAAGATTTTCAACCAGAATCTGAAAGTTTTCAGCTTTAGTATCTTCAGCTTTTCCCCAGTTGTCTTCCTCAGTTTCGAGACTGTAATGTATGTTGTCGTTTAGTTTCTCCAGGGCAAACTTCCTCCATGCCATCAGATGAAAAACATGCTGAGCAATTGTTTCGCTGGAAAACTGCTGTTTTTGGGTGACCTTCTCCAAGGGTAAGCTGTTGACGATTTCCATAACAGATGGACCATGCCAGGCGTCTCCTCTGAAAACGGTGTCGAGATTGTCGATGATGAGTTCTAAAGCTTTTTTGCTCATAATGATTTAAAAAACACACAAAAATGCAAAATCTGCTCTTTTAATAATAATGTTTTCAAATAAATTGTTTCTCAGGATATTTTAGTTTCGAAATTTTGGCCTTTCCAGTCTAATTTTTTAGAAAAAAGAAAAACGAAATACTGAACAAACCACGTAACCGGCATGTAAATCAAAAATACAGGAAGCCACCGCAAATAACCTTTCAGAGCCAGTTTTTTCTCAAAAAATAATACAATAAAAAAATAAAAGAGGAACAAGATACAGTTTGTAATACCCAATAAAATAGGAGAATAGATTGCAAGAAATATAAATACAGGTAAATGAAATGCCTGAGAAAGGCCTAAAACAATGAGCCAGGACTTACTTTCCAAAGCACCTTTTATCCATCGTTTTCTTTGCTCCAGAAAATTTGAAGGTGGGCGGGTGTAAGCCACAATTTCGGGTTCAAATACATGTTTGAAGTCAAATCCTTTGGCTATAATTGCCTGATAAAGAGCATAATCTTCGACGATTGAAAACCCAATTTTTTCATATCCACCCACTGCTTCATAAGCTTTTCTACTCACCATCATGTTATTTCCCATTCCTGTGGTAGGGATTTTATTGTCCGAAAAGACCTTCATCATGGTCAGAGCCATGAGCCATTCTGTGCCTTGCATGGCATTGAGGAAATCAGTATTTCTGAAAGCTGTAACTCCAACCATTACACCCACATTGGGCTCCAGATTTTTGAGCATAGCTTTTATCCAACCTGCAGGTAGTTCAATATCCGCATCTGAAAAAAACAAAAAATCTCCGGTGCTTTCTTTTATTAAAAAATTCAAAGTTCTGGTTTTTGCCTTCAGTGTTTCATTTTCTTCGGCTTTTGGAATATTTATGTACCTGACATGAGAATATTGATTGGCAAAGGCTTGAAGTAATTTCGGCGTAGCATCATCAGAATTATCATTTCCTAGTATTATTTCCAGCTTTTCTTTCGGGTAATCTATTTTTTCGAGCGATTTTAAGCAAAAAGGAAGATTGCTCTCTTCATTTCGGGAAGGGATGATAATGCTTACAGTTGGAAGGTTTTGTAAATTCATGAGATTACAAATTTAAGAATTCCCATGCACTTTTGTAAGCCTCAGTTTTCTCTGAGTTCTCAATAAATCCTGCATAAAATGGATGACTGCCAATGGTTGCACTGTCGCCTACTACTACGAGCAATTTACGTGCACGGGTCATGGCCACGTTCATGCGTCGGGTATCAGCAAGGAAACCTATCTGGTTTTCGGGATTGGAGCGGGTCATGGAGATAAATACCGCATCACGTTCCTGACCCTGAAAACTATCAATCGTATTTATCGAAATATTGGTTAGAAAAGGTTTTAGGGTTTCGGATGCATTTACCAGTTCTTCCAGTATTTTAATTTGCTGTTTGTATGGGCTGATTACCGCTACGCTGGTCTTGTTATCAAAATATTTACTGAATTCCTCCATTCTTTTTACCACAAAAGCGGCCTCATCAGGGTTGGTGGCACTGGTTCCTTCGATTTTTTCATCAAAACTGCAACCTGCTGTATCAATGTAAAGCAGAGGCGGTATTTCCTGATTCAAGACCTGTTTTTTGACCGATTCATGGGCAATTAAGCGGTTTCCGTAGAATTCTCTTGACGAATGAGCCATGATTTTCTCATTCATGCGGTACTGTGTGTCGAGTAGGGTTACAGCTTCGGGATGAGTATTTGCCAGTTTTTCGAGTAAAGTAACTGAAAGACCTTGTTGAGCAGCTATTTCAGACTTTATGGTAGGAGGGAGCTGAGAATGATCCCCCGCCAGAACTACTTTTTCAGCCTTAAGAATAGGTATCCAGCAGGCGGGTTCCAGTGCCTGTCCGGCCTCATCGATAATCACCACATCGTATTGATTTTTGGATACGGTATAATGGTTTGCTCCAACTAAGGTGGCTGCTACTATCTGCGTTTTTCCCCTTAAATCATCCATGATATACTCCTCAATGTTTTCGATTTCTTTCAAAATCTTATGAGCCTCATCAAAAAGTGCTTTGCGTTGGTCCCGCTCGGCTTTACCAAAATTTCGCTTGTATTTGTGGGCTAGGCTGCGATATTCGTTGGCTTGAATTTTTAGTTTTTTAATATCCTTAAAAGCAGGATGTTGGCTCATTTTGGCTTCTAAAGTAAGCTTATTTAACCTTTCAGATACCCTCACCGGATTACCCACCCGCAGTACCTCCAAACCTTTTTCTGAAAGCTTTTCTGCCAGTAAATCCACTGCAGCATTACTCGGGGCGGTAACCAGTATTTTCTGATTTTTTGAAGCCATTTTCGTGATGGCTGCTACTATGGTGGTGGTCTTTCCTGTGCCCGGAGGGCCATGCACTATGGATAGTTGTTTTGCCGATATTATATTGTTGACCGCCTGATTTTGTGAGTTGTTTAGGTTTTGGATTTTTATTTTGTCGAAATTTTCTTCAAAAACCGGCTTAGAAATTCCGGTTAATACATCTGCATTTTTATAATCCTGAGCCTTTTTTATCGCCGACTCCATTTCTTCGTAAGAATTATTGTCGAAGAGTATTTCCAGCCCCAGTTTTCCGTCACGTGACCAGTCCGGCAGTTCGTCGGTTCTAAGGGTGATTTTGGCTCTGTTGCCACTTTGGTGATTGATTATGCCTTCTACCCGGTCAACTTTGGGGTCATGATTGGAAAATATCACTGACGGTATTCCAAACCTGAATTGATGCGGGAGGTCCTGATGGGTGGTTCGCTCGACTTCTACGGTCAGGTAATCTCCGCGACCCAATTCCTGCCCTCTGATGGCGATGGGATACCAGGTGAGTCCGTTTGCCCGTTTTTCGCCTATCGAAGCCGTTTCCGTAAGTCTTTTATATTGAGCCTGATCTTCGATTTTTTCTGTTTTGAGCAAATCAGCCAGCTTTTTGAAATAATCCATTCAGGAGGATGTTTTTTCTGCAAAGATAAGTCTGCAATGCCCTGAAAGCATTTTTTTAAATTAAACTTCATAGAATATGCTCTGATTTTAAATTTGGATATGTTTTTGTAAATTTATCGGCTATATGACCGATAAATGGGATTATCGTCTCCTAAGCCGATAATTTAAAATATCGTCTCTGGAACCGATAATTAAGAATATCGGTTTATTAGGCGATATTTTTGGAAAAACAATATCTGTTGTATATATTTGAATGTTTTTAAAACAAAAATGGAAGCAATAATAACAGGCGATATCATAAATTCGAGGAAAGTAAGTCCTGACGACTGGCTGCCTGCCTTGAAGTCTGTATTGAAAAGATACGGCAAAGAACCCAAAAACTGGGAGATTTACCGCGGCGATAGCTTTCAGTTAAATACTGCAACCATCGATGCCCTTGAGGTTGCAATCAGAATTAAAGCCGAGATAAAACAATGGGCGGGCCTGGATGTGAGACTGGCTATTGGGCTGGGGGAAGTAACCTATCGCAGTGCCAAAATCACGGAATCCAACGGTACGGCTTTTCTAAACTCAGGAGCGTGTTTTGATGAGCTAAAAAAGCAGACTTTGGCCATAAAAACTCCCAATAAAGACCTTGATGCTGCACTGAATGTGATGCTGTCGTTGGTGACTTTGACCATGGAAAGATGGACAGAAACCTCAGCAAAGCTGGTTAAATTAAAACTGGACCACCCGGAAGCCAATCAAATGGAAATAGCAAAAAAAATCGGGAAAGATGGGCAGAGCACGATAAGTGAAGGCCTGAAAAGGGCAGGATACGATGAAATACAAAAGGTATTGGACTACTATAAACTCAAAATCCAAAGCTTATGACTGAATTTGTCCTGAAACTCATTCTGGCTCATATTTTGGGTGATTTTATGCTTCAACCCGACAAGTGGGTGGCCGATAAAAATCGCAAAAAGCACAAGTCAAAGTATTTGTATTTTCATGTGGCGATACATGCTGCTTTGTTGTGGGTACTGTTGCAATTTGAATTAAAATATTGGGCGGTATTCTTGATTATTCCCTTGTCTCATTTAGTCATTGACTGGACGAAACTGTATTTTCAGGGAAAAATGGAGCCCAGAAAACTCTTTATTATTGATCAGCTTTTACACCTGCTCGTAATATTTTTGGTTACAAAAATCTATTTTGAATTCAGGATAGATTACCTGATTTTACTACAAAAGAAATGCTTGCTTCTTTCAATTGCTTTTATATCAATTACTTATATAGCTTCAGTGGTGATTAAGTTGTTGATTTCAAAATGGAAACAGGAAAACGAAACCACGAATGCTGCAGGCAAATACATAGGCATGATGGAAAGGATTCTGGTTTTTGTTTTCATAGTACTCAACCACTGGGAAGGTGTCGGTTTTTTATTAGCAGCCAAGTCGGTTTTCCGGTTTGGAGACCTTACCAAAAGCCACGAAGTCAGGCTTACTGAATATATTTTGATAGGCACATTGCTAAGTTTCGGAATCGCCATTGCGGTGGCTTTTATTTACCAAAAACTCTTAAAAATTATTTAAATGGATCCATTACATGGCATGACGCTGGAAGCCATTCTCAGGTATCTGGTCATAAAAATGGGCTGGAACGCCATGTATGCACAGGTCAAAATCAATTGTTTCAGAATAGACCCCAGTATTAATTCTTCTTTGACTTTCCTCAGGAAAACACCATGGGCCCGCAAGAAAGTTGAAGATTTGTATATCAAAGAGGTCAAAAAAGATGCTTCTAAAGTCTGATCCTGACTATATTTTTCCCGTAAATACTTCCCTTTCTCTAAATTTATAACTTTTACTGGCAGCATTGTAGGCGGTGTCAGACCATTTTCCGGTTTTGTCTAGCTGCGGAATACCCGCCGGGTCTGTACCCAATTGGTTGATAAATGAGCGATTCTTGTAATGTTCCCACATCCTGATGAATTCGGTGGCTATGATGGCCGAAATACGCTGATTTCCCTCAATCAGTAAAAAGTTTTCGTCATTATCTGTACAAGCTTCATCGCTGAAATTTCCCGTACCTACAATCAGCTTACTGTCAGCACTCCAGGGGTCAATCACAAGCGATTTGGTATGGATTTTATGGCTCCCAAAAGCTTTTGCGTCCCACGGAATACCCGCATATTTCTCAAGTCGGGTAGGGGTAAAGAACCGGGTATTGGCAAAATTTAGTTTTTCGATTTTTGCTTTGGCAGTAGTGTTAACCAATCCATATTCAATAATCTTCGAAGCATTTATTCCTAACTCATCTACTAACACCTGATCCAATCCAAAAGGAGCCGAAAACAAAACCGCACTTTTGGCCTGCTTGATTAAATCAGAAGATTTTTCGAGCAAATGTTTTTTGGAGACAGGCGAAAAATTAACTTTCCATTTTTCATTATTTAAAGTTGCATCCGTAGCTATAATCAAGTCAGAAATAGATTTTTTGGCAGGATTATTTTTACCTGACATATCCGGATCTGCCAACAAAATTTCGAAATATTTATTATATGCATCAGCAGTCAAAGGATGGCTGATTTCTGTAGCCATATTGGTCTGCAAGAAAAAACCGTTGAAGGTGAAATTGCAGGTGCCGGTCCAAACGGCTTTTGGTGACCCATTTTTCAATAAAACCACAAACTTATTGTGACTGATATTTTGTATTTTAGTTCTGGCTTTGGCATGATTGGGCAATAAGTGATATTTATTTAGCGTATGCTCATTCTTCTCTTTTCTTTCCTGGTTTTTGGCATGATACACAATCATCACTTCAGCATTTCTTTTAACGGCAGCTTCGAATGCTGCTGCAACCTCTTCATCCTCAAATTCATAAATGGCACAATGTAGCTGGTCGCCCGCCTGTGCCTGGTTGATAAATCTGATTAAAGATTCTTTCAAATCTCTGGAAAGCCATTTTTGGGCTTCCCGACTTTCTTTGGGATTGGTTTTTCCAAAATCTCTTAAATAAACCTGTGCTGCTGTTACTCCCCGATTGGTATAAAGACCAAAGTGTCCATCATCGTTAATACTTGGTTTAAAACTTAATTCGGCAGGTTTCCCTTTTGTTGGATTTTTAGGATCACCCAAAAGTGGAAATATTTCAAATGAATAAGAAAAATTTGGATTGAGGGTGTAATCATTCCATACAAAACGCTGAAAAGGAGCTTCTTCTGAAGATAAACTTAATGCCGTTTGAGATTGAAAATCAAAACGTTTGTTGCCTTCCAGCCAGGCTTGATATCTCACCAGACCGTTAGATTCAAAAACCGTTTTCTTTATGGCAAATCCCAAAAGGTCTTTTCGGTCAAAATTATCGGGTACCGACCAACCCATCACCACAGAGTTGATTCCGACCAATGCACAGGCAGTCAGCTGGTTATCAGAAGAATTTGAGATAATTCGAGGCGAATAAGTGTTTACAAAAGTAGCCATAGTTTTACGTTTTGATTTGTTAAGCAAGTTTCAGGATTTAAAAACATCCATGCAAATCATTTTTATTATTTGGTATAAAAATCAGAAATTCAGACAGATAAATAAATTTATTCTTAATTTTAAGAAAGTGTTGAATTTATTATTTTATAAAAATGAGAAAAACAATACTCCTAATTTTCATTCTTTTTTCAAGCAAAAATATTTTGGCACAAGATTCCCTATCTCTGATTTTCACCGGGGATATAATGGGTCACGAATCACAGCTTTTAAGTGCAAAAAAAGGAAGAATTGAATTTGATTATAAGCCTTGTTTTCAATATATTAAACCTTTATTACTGGAGGCAGATTTGACGATAGGAAACCTGGAAGTAACTTTGCCCGGCAGAAAACCTTATACTGGATTTATGCCTGTGCCAATATTCCGAAGTCCTGATGCCTATGCTGATGCTCTGAAAGATGCAGGATTTGATATACTTTTCAATGCTAATAATCACGCCAATGATGGCATGAGGAGAGGAGTGAGGCATACCATTGATAAATTGGACCAATTGCAAATTCATCACTCAGGGACATTTAAAAATAAAAAAGAAAGAGAGGATAAATATCCCTTAATTGTTGAAAAAAGCGGCTTTACACTTGCTTTTTTAAATTACACTTTTGTGGGTACCAACGGTATTCCCACCATCAAACCTTCGGTTATCAATAAATCAGATACTAATCAAATCAAAATTGATATTGAAAAAACAAAAAGAATAAAACCGGATTTTATCATTGCTTTTCTGCATTGGGGAAAAGAACACAGTCTTGAAATATCTGCTAAACAAAAGGAACAGACAGCATTTTTACTTAAAAACGGTGTGGATATGATTGTGGGCATGCATCCTCATGTGGTGCAACCCATCGAAATTATTGAATACCAGACAAGTAAACATCTGATTGCCTACTCATTAGGGAATTTTATTTCAAACCACACCATGCCCAATGCCGACGGAGGAATCATGTTGAAAGTACTTTTGAAAAAAGATTCAAACCAAAAGGTTGAAATCGCAAAAGCTGGCTATTTGCCGGTTTGGAGATACATTGAAAAGAAACCCAAAAAGTCTTATTTTGTAATCCCAATTGCTGATTATGAACAAAATCCGTCCAATTTTCCAATCTTAAATCTGACAGATGATGCTGCTTTAAAATCTTTTGCAGAAATTGTGAGAATCCGTTTGAATTTCCCGGAATGGAAATAATTAATTAAAAATTTTAAAAACTACAATTTCCCATTCTTTTTTTTAAGCTATTTGCCTAATTTCACATTTTAAAACCAGATTTATTACCAATGAAAAAAGCCTTTCTGCTTACCTTGTTGTCTTTCAATATTTTCGCTCAAAACTCTGATTTATCAGCATATATAAATCCATTGGTTGGGACCGATTCAGATTATAGCCTGTCAAATGGAAATACCTATCCTGCTATTGCATTGCCCTGGGGAATGAACTTCTGGACACCCCAAACTAATAAAATGGGAAACGGCTGGGCTTATCAATACGGAGCGAAGAAAATCAGAGGTTTCAAACAAACTCATCAACCTTCACCGTGGATCAACGATTACGGTGCATTTTCGATTTTTGCAACTACCGAAAAACTTGTATTTGATGAAAATCAAAGGGAATCGTGGTATTCGCATAAGGCAGAAGTGGCTCAGGCACATTATTATAAGGCATATCTTTCAGACTATAATACGACGGTAGAAATCACTCCAACTGAAAGGGCGGCGAGATTCAGAATTACTTATCCTCAAACCGATAAAGCTTATTTGGTTGTGGATGCTTTTTTCAAAAATTCTCGCATTGAGGTATTTCCGGAGGAAAGAAAGATAATTGGATATTCGTGCAATAACTCTGGCGGCGTGCCCGAAAATTTCAAAAACTACTTTGTGATTTATGTCGATAAAGCTTTTGATGAAGTTCATATTGCAAAGGACGGCACTTTAGATATGCTAAAAACAGAGGCTACCGGTAAGCATGTGGGAACGGTGATAAGGTTTAAAACCAAAACCAATGAGGCTGTTAATCTGAAAGTTGCTTCTTCTTTCATAAGTCCCGAACAGGCCGAAATCAACCTGCAAAGAGAAATCGGAAACAAAACTTTCGATCAGGTTTGTAAAGAAGGACAGGAAATCTGGAATAAACAGCTCAACCGAATCAAAGTAGAAGGCGGCTCAGAAACTCAAAAAGGCACATTTTATACGGCTCTTTACCGCACCATGTTGTTTCCAAGGAAGTTTTATGAAATGGATAAAGACAACAAAATCATGCATTACAGCCCTTATAATGGAAAGGTACTGCCGGGTTATATGTTTACTGACAATGGTTTTTGGGATACCTTCAGGGCGGTTTTTCCATTTTTTACATTGATGTTTCCAGAGTTAAATGGCCAGATCATGGAAGGGCTCTCTAATACCTACAAAGAAAGCGGCTGGCTACCCGAATGGGCTAGTCCGGGGCACAGAGATTGTATGGTGGGCTCCAATTCGGCTTCATTGATAGCTGATTCTTACTTGAAAGGCATCAGAGGCTACGACATTAATACTCTATATGAAGCTCTATGGAAAAATACCCGAAATGCCGGACCGCTGAGTTCAGTGGGGCGTTATGGTGTGGAGTATTACAATAAGCTGGGTTATATTCCTTATGATGTAAATATCAATGAAAATGCTGCTCGTACGCTGGAATACAGCTATGATGACTTCACCCTTTGGAAGCTTTCAAAAGCCCTTAATCGCCCGAAAGCAGAGCAGGATACACTTTATAAAAGAGCTTTCTATTACAAAAATGTTTTTGATAAAAATGTGAATTTTGTGCGTGGTCGCAATGCCGATGGCACTTTTCAGTCTCCATTCAGACCGGATAAATGGGGGGACGCCTTCACCGAGGGTTGCTCATGGCACTGGACATGGTGTGTTTTTCATGACATCAAAGGCTTACAAAACCTGATGGGAGGGAAGCAGAATTTTGTCAATAAAATGGATTCCGTAATTACCACCGCTCCGACTTTTGATTTTTCATACTATGGCCAGCAGATTCACGAAATCACCGAAATGCTGATTATGAATATGGGGCAGTACGCTCATGGTAATCAGCCGATACAACACATGCCATATCTGTATAATTATGCCGGTCAACCCTGGAAAACTCAGAAATTGGTGAGGAATATTATGGATAAATTGTACAAAAATGCCCCTGATGGCCTTTGCGGTGATGAAGACAACGGACAGACTTCCGCCTGGTATGTGTTCTCGGCACTGGGTTTTTATCCGGTAAGCCCGGGAACCAATGAGTATGTATTGGGTTCACCTTTATTCAAAAAAGCAACATTGACGCTGGAAAACGGTAAAAAGTTTGTGATCAATGCCCCAAACAATTCCTCAGAAGCAGTTTTTGTGCAAGATGCATATCTCAATGCCCAATCTTACACCAAAAATTTCCTTACGCATGAAGCCATTATGAAAGGAGGTATTTTAGATTTAAAAATGAGCCCAAAACCCAATGAAAATAAGGGAGTGAAAGAAGGTGATTTTCCCTTTAGTTTGTCTGGAGTAAAATAAATATTTTGAAAATATAAAAAGGCCAATCCGATTTCTCTGATTGGCCTTTGTGTTTTACTTGATTTCTTTTCCGTCTTTATCCAGAATCTTTACGGGTCCGAGATTTAACTCTCTTATTCCGCTTTCAATTTTTGCACGGTCACCCACAATCAGCCAGGTAAGGTTTTGAGCTTTTACTACTTTCTTTGCCACATTGTGCATGTCGCTAAGGCTTAAGTTTTCCAGGTTGGTCGCATATTGATTTGGATAATCCAGTCCACGATCAAAAAGAATACTTCTCTGCAAAAAGCCGATGATGCCATTATTGGTTTGCCAATCGCCGGGAATTGACAAAATGGCAGCATTTTTCTCTTTCTCAAATTCATCCAGGGCAATAGGCTTACTATCATTGATTTGTGTCAATTCTTTCAATATTTCAACCACACTCTCTTTGGTTTTGTCGGTTTGGACACCTGTACTTGCCAAAAACATCCCGGGTCCTTTGGTAGGCGAAATGTTTGATCCCGCACCATAGCTCCAGTGTTTATCTTCTCTGAGGTTCATGTTTAACCTCGAGAGGAAGGTCCCACCCAAAATATTGTTCATCAGACCAAAAGCATCGATGTCCTTGTCTTTGGCCGAAAGTGAAGTAAGTCCTGCAAAAATCTGAGATTGCGAAGCCTCAGGCTTATCAATGATGTAAACCGCTGGGGATGCCGCCACAGGAGCATCACCAATGGAGATAGCTGGAGTCGCTTTGGGTTTCCAGTTTACCAAGCTTTTCTCCAGTTTACTTTTCAACTCAGCTTCAGTAATATCACCCACTACCACCATAAATCCATTGTTGGGTACAAACCAGGTCTCATGAAACTTCTGCAAACTATTTCTGGATATTTTAGCAACAGATTCTGCCGTGCCCGTACCGGTTAAAGGCATATTATAGGCATGGTCGGCAGGGTAAAGCAAAGCGGGCAAAACTCTTCTTCCAAGTCGATTTGGAGAAGCCTTTTCCTGGTCTATAGCCAGTAATTGTTCTTTTTTTACCCTTTCAAAATCTTTTTCAGGAAAAGAGGGATGCAGCAAAATATCGGAATAAAGTGCAAGTGATGCATCAAAGCTGGTTTTAAGACAACTCATATTTAAAATCGAATTATCGACTCCTGCATTGCTGGTAAGCGTAGTGCCCAATGAATTCAAAATATCACTGATCTGGGTTCCCGTTTTTGTGGCTGTACCTTCGAGCATCATGGTACCTGTCATTTTAGCTGTGCCTAATTGGGCAAATTTATCTGCCGTAAAACCACCTCCAAAGGTAGTAATCATATTTACCAAAGGCAATTCATGTTTTTCAGCAAGATATACTTTAAGGCCATTACTCAAGCTAAAGGTTTTAATTGCCGGAAATTTGGCTACCGAAGGCTTGGCAACAGGCGGCATTACTGTGCGGTCAATTTTGGTTTCTGTGGTAGTGAAATCGGGATAGGGCAATATCTCCAAAACATATTCCCCATCACTCAACCAGTCATTGGCAACTTTTTTTATTCCGGCCGGGTTCGCTTTTTTGATGTATTCCAAAATGGTTTTATAGGCATCAGGACTTCCTCCATAAGTTTCACTCATGGCCAGCCAGTCACTTTTTCCTCCAAAACCTCCGATTGTTTCCAAACCCTTAAGCAATTGTACGAAATAATTGGTTTTAGTTCTTTCTACTTCTTCTGCAGTTACTCCCGTAGTAAATATTTTCTTTAGCTCCTCATTGATGATATTATTGATTTTTTTCAGGCTCACTCCAGGTTTGGCATCAGTAAAAAGATAAAATTGTCCGCCGATTTCCCCTTCATTGGTATAGAAAAATACGTTTGTAGCCAAATCTTCATCCAAAACCAATCTTTTATACAATCTGGAAGATTTACCGTTGGTCAAAATATCACCTAACAAGTTCAACTGCGTAAGTTCAACTGTTCCCCATGCCGGCACATTCCAGGTCTTTTGTAATCGTGCCTGAGGAACCCGGTCCTGTGCTTGCTGGAATATAGTTCCTTTCATTTTTGCGATATTCTGAGTGAATTTCGCAATTGGAGGGCTGGCTGGAATTTCGCCAAAATACTTTTTCACCAATTCCATTACATTCTCAGCATTCACATCTCCGGCAATGGCAACCACGGCATTATTAGGTCCATAATAAGTTCTGAACCATTCCTTTACGTCATCCACACTGGCAGCACTAAGGTCAGCCATACTCCCAATCACTGTCCAGGAATAGGGATGTCCGCTTGGATAAGTTGCTTTTACTGTTAATTCTTCAGCTATAGCATAAGGCTGGTTTTCTCCCTGTCGTTTTTCGTTCTGAACTACTCCCCGCTGAATCTCAATTTTGGTGCTGTCGAGTCCCTTTAACAAAAATCCCATTCTGTCGGCCTCTACCCATAAAACTCTTTCCAAACCGGTATTGGTAAAGGTTTCAAAGTAATTGGTTCGGTCGTTGTTGGTGGTTCCGTTATTGTTTCCACCGCCGACAGTTTGCATCACTTCGTCAAAATTGCTCCAGTGCTCAGTGCTGGTAAACATAATGTGTTCAAAAAGGTGTGCAAAGCCGGTCTTTCCTTGTTTTTCATTTTTACTTCCTACATGATACCAGATATTGAAAGAAGCGATAGGTAGTTTATGATCTTCGTGGACGATTACCGTTAGTCCGTTTTCCAAAACAAATTTCTTATAGGGAATATCAATGCTTGGGTATTGTTTGGTTTGAGCCAATGCCCAATTTGTAACCAGGAATAACAATAGCAATAGTTTTTTCATGTTTTTTGGTTTAAAATATTTGTAATAAAATTTTCAAAATCGAATCATAAAGTTCCTGATTTTTAATTTCAAATTCATTTTTCTTAATGATTATTTTATTTAAAGGATAGGTAAGATTAAAATAAAGGATTGTGGAATTTGAGATTTCGTTAAATAGGGGATTTCAGAATAAATTATTAGCAAAAAAAATCGCAACCAATAAAATGATTGCGATTTTAGAGTGGAGACGCAGGGATTCGAACCCTGGTCCGAACACGGCTACTGTCGAGCCTTCTACATGTTTAGTCAGTCTTAATTTTCGGGATCGGGAAGCCGTCTGACGTACCTAACCCTCACCTTATCTTCTCGTTTACTATTTCAGCGTAAGAAGTCCGCACTGAAACGCCTCTCTATTTTCGACGCTCCTTGATCTCCCGCAACAGAGGTTAGCAAAAGAGGAACGATGGCAAATGCTAATTTACTCCGAAATTAAGCAGCCATGGCATACTGAGTATTGCCAGTTATTGTTCGGTAGATTTTTTGAATGGAGACCTTCCACCAACTCCATACATGCTTATACTCGCAATGGCATCATGCCGTCAAAACCGGTCGTCCCCATTGCTATTTATTTCAACCATTTTGATAAAATATTAGTTCAGGTGGGCAAAAAATTCTTTAAATTATTTCAAGAAAAGTCAAAGGCTGCTTTTTCTAATTATTATTAATCTTATAGAAAAATCCTGATTTTCATTGTAATCCTTTGATACAATGCCTATTGAAAATACAATAGTATTGTACTTTTTGAAGAAAATCACTAAAAATTAAAATGAAAAATAAAATATTTGCGAAATTTCGCTGGTTTATATTTTTTCGTTTTTATGTTTGAATCATCATTTACATTTTATCAGATCATTTTATGGAAACCTTAATTAATGGCAATTACAAAATAATCAACGAGACCAATCCAACTGTTTCGAAAATACTCACTCCGGAGGCTATCGAGTTTGTTACTCACCTCGAAAGTAAATTTCGAAACAAGAGAAAAGAGCTGTTGGCGAATCGCATAATCAGACAAAAAAAGCTGGAGGCTGATGAACTTCCAAGATTTTTGAAAGAAACGGAGAAAATTCGGATTTCAGATTGGAAAGTAGCACCTATCCCTGAGGATCTACAGGATCGCCGTACTGAAATTACCGGACCCGTTGATAAAAAAATGATAATCAATGCCCTTAATTCTGGTGCAAAGGTTTTTATGGCAGATTTCGAAGATTCTAATTCTCCAACATGGGACAATTGCATCAACGGTCAGCAAAATTTGATTGATGCCAATCTCAGAACACTAACATTTCAAACACCAGAAAAAAAATACAAACTGGGAGAAAACCTGGCAGTGCTGCTGGTAAGACCACGAGGATGGCACCTGTTGGAAGAACATTTTTGGTTTGATGATGAACCAGTTTCAGCCTCGTTGTTTGATTTTGCATTGTATTTATTACACAATCATCAGACCCTCGCCGAAAGAGGCTCAGGTACCTATTATTATCTCCCTAAACTGGAAGGACACAAAGAGGCCGCTTTATGGAATGAAGTGTTTGTTGAAGCTCAAAAATACCTTGGTTTGCCCCTGGGCACCATAAAAGCCACAGTTTTGATTGAAACTATTTTGGCGGCATTCGAAATGGATGAGATTATTTATGAATTAAAAGACCATTTGGCAGGGCTTAATGCCGGGCGTTGGGATTATATATTTAGCGTAATCAAAAAATTCAGCAAGAACCCTGATTTTATACTTCCCGACAGGGCTTTGGTCACAATGAGAGTGCCGTTTATGAAAGCTTATACCAGTTTATTGGTAAAAACCTGTCATCGCAGAGGTGCTCATGCCATAGGGGGTATGGCAGCTTTTATACCCAACAGAAGAAATGCACAAATTAACGATATAGCCATAAAAAATGTAAAGGAAGATAAGAAAATTGAAGCTGAAAACGGATTTGATGGTACCTGGGTTGCCCATCCTGATTTGGTTCCGGTAGCACTTGAGCAATTTGATAAAAAACTAGGGACGAATCCTCATCAAAAACATATCATGAGGGAAGATGTAAATGTCAAATCATTTGATTTGCTCAATGTGAATATTGATAATTTCAGTATTACAGAAAGGGGCATCAGAACCAATATTTCTGTGGCAATACAATACATAGCTTCCTGGCTGGATGGCTCCGGTGCAGTAGCTATCAATAATCTCATGGAAGATGCCGCCACTGCCGAAATCTCGCGGGCTCAAGTATGGCAATGGCTGCATCATGGTGTAAAAACCGATGAAAATCAAATCGTAAACCGTGAATATATCAAGCGACTCTTTGATGAAGAACTAGAAAAACTATTTCAGATTCCGGAATTGTCCAAGTCAAAAATAGAACAAGCTGCAGGCTTATTCAAAAATTTGATTTTTACTGAAAATTTCGAAGAATTTTTAACACTAAAAGCATATAAGCAATTATAAAACAGTCAATTAAACTTTTTGCAAACTAAAAAAAAATATAATGTTATGAAAAACCAGGAGAGAATTAATGCCCTTATCACCGATTGGGCTACCAACCCAAGATGGAAAGGAATCGAGCGTCCGTTTACAGCCGAAGAGGTTATCAAACTTCGTGGATCTTATGATCTGGAATATTCCATAGCACGTTTGGGAGCCGAAAAATTGTGGAATACCCTTCAAACCAGACCATGGGTGGCTGGCTTGGGTGCTCTTACCGGCAATCAAGCCATTCAGGAGGTGGCTGCAGGGATGCCCGCCATTTATTTGTCAGGCTGGCAAGTAGCGGCTGACGCAAATTTAGCCGGACAAATGTATCCCGACCAAAGTTTGTACCCTGCCGACTCGGTTCCAGCGGTGGTTAAAAAAATCAACAATGCCCTGTTGAGAGCCGACCAGATTCAGTCCGTAAATAAAGATGGGGATAAAGATTGGTTAGTGCCAATTATAGCCGATGCAGAGGCAGGCTTTGGAGGTAATTTGAATGCATTTGAACTGATGAAGCAAATGATTGAAGCGGGGGCTTCGGGTGTTCATTTTGAAGACCAGCTATCTTCAGCCAAAAAATGTGGCCACCTTGGAGGAAAAGTATTGGTACCTACACAGGAAGCCATCAATAAACTAATTGCAGCACGCTTGGCAGCTGACGTAATGGGAACTCCAACCTTGGTGGTGGCACGTACTGATGCCGAAGCAGCCAACCTCATCACCTCTGACATTGATCCTAGGGACCACAAATTCATTATTTCAAAAGAAAGAACAAGCGAAGGGTTCTTTTATGTTAAAAATGGTCTCGAGCAAGGTATTGACCGTGGACTGAGTTATGCACCTTATGCAGACATGATTTGGATGGAAACCGGAAATCCTGATTTAGGTCTGGCACGCGAATTTGCTCAGGGTATTAAAGAAAATTTCCCTGATAAAATGTTGGCCTACAACTGTTCACCTTCATTTAACTGGGCCAAGTACATGACTGAGGGTAAAATGGAAACCTTTAGAGAAGAAATTGCCGAAATGGGTTATAAGTTCCAGTTTATCACTTTGGCAGGTTTCCATGCCTTGAATACTTCTATGTTTGAGCTTTCAAAAGCCTATATGGATCGTGGAATGGCTGGTTTCTCTCAGTTGCAACAAAGGGAATTTGCTCTGCAAGAGCATGGTTTCAAGGCTATTAAGCATCAGGCATTTGTAGGAACTGGTTATTTTGATGCTGTGCAAAACGTAGTTACTGCCGGTGCGACTTCTACCGCAGCACTAAAAGGCTCAACAGAAGAAGAACAATTTCATTAAGATTGTTATAGTATAAAATGATTTAACTATAAAAGTAGCTTGAATTTCAGGCTACTTTTTTCATTTTACAGGAATCCAGATTTCTTCTTCCGAATCCGGATCATTATTTTTATATTTTTCTCCCAAAACTTCAAAATGAGGCCTGTCATCCAGTTGATAACCAGAATTGGGCAGCCATTCACCAAAAATATACTGAAATACTTCCGGATTATTGCTAAGTCCCTTATACTCAAAAACAATGTATTTGCCTGCGGGTATCACCAGGATTTCCATTCCTTGTGGAAAATTTTCATTAGCTTCGTTTACTTCCATTGCTGCCCATTTTACAAAGTTTGTCGCTGGGCTAAAATTTTTGTAATAGTCAACCGGAAAAACCTGAACAGAATATAATAAGTTTGATTTCAACTTATTTATTTGATTTCTGTGTGGCATAAAACTCCTCCATAGCTCAAAAGTTTTATTTTCTAACAAACTCATTTCTAAGCTTATACCCGCAAGGTTTTTCTCTGAAATTTCTTCAATCCTATTTTTCATGTAAAAAAAATGCCACGAGCATTACTCATGGCAAATATTTATTTCCTTTTTATTTTATATATCTAAAATCAGTTCCCGCCTCCAGGTGGGTCAAAAACTCATAATATAGATCTATACATGTCTGCACATCATCTTTATGAACCATTTCTACAGTAGTATGCATATATTTCTGAGGCAAAGAAATCAATGCCGAGGCCACGCCTTCTGCCGAATACGCAAAACTATCGGTATCAGTTCCTGTAGATCGGCTAACTGCCGCACGCTGGAACGGAATCTTCTTTTCTTCTGCCAAATCAATTAACATATTCAGGAGATTGTTCTGTACAGCAGGGCCGTATGAAAGCGTTGGCCCTTTACCACAGGCTATATCTCCGTCACGTTTTTTATCATACATCGGTGACTGTGTGTCGTGGGTAACGTCAATCACCACCGCCACATCCGGTTTCAGTCTTCTGGAAATCATCTCCGATCCCCGCAGACCGATTTCCTCCTGAACAGCATTAACGATATAAAGGGTAAATGGCAGCTCCTTTTTGTTTTCTTTCAATTTACGAGCTACCTCGGCGATAATGTATCCACCGATGCGGTTGTCAAGAGCACGTCCTACGTAATATTTCTCATTGAGTTCCATAAGGCCATCTTCAAAAGTAGCCACCGTTCCTACATGAATACCCATCGCTTCTACTTCTGCTTTAGAACTGGCACCTACATCGATAAAAATATTCTTTAGGCTGGGTGTTTCTTCTTTGGCCGCATCACGCACATGGATAGCCGGCCATCCAAAAATCCCTTTTACAATTCCATTTTTACGCGTATGCAGATTCACCCGCATCGAAGGGGCTATCTGGTGGTCAGATCCACCATTACGTCTGACATAAATGTAACCACTGTCAGTTATATAATTTACAAACCAGCTGATTTCGTCAGAATGAGCTTCAATAGCCACACTGTAGGGCTTACCCGGATTGATGACACCCACAGCAGTACCATACACATCCACAATTTGTTCATCGATAAAGGGTTTCAAATAATCCAGCCAAATCTGCTGCCCGGTCACTTCAAAGCCGGTGGGAGAGGCATTGTTGAGGTATTCGTATAAAAACTTTTCGTTCTTTTTCATTAAAAAAATCATTTTTCACAAAAATACTTCAGAAAGCATCCTGCACAAAACTTTTTTCATTTTGGGGGTGCCCACCACGCCATAAGCGTGGCGGGCGGGCTATCCATTACAAGTCCGTCCACGCTCATCCAGCCGCACTACGGGCTTTCCATTTCTGTCCCTCACCCGAATTTATCTTTTGAAAAACATTAAAACCAATAAAGTGAAATTTATCACACCTCGCCAAAAATTATTATATTGCCTTCATTATTCAACCCTAAAAAAACAAAAATGAAAAGAACGCTCACTTTTCTAGGTATTTTGTTTGTGCTTTCTTCCCAAGCCCAAACTCCAATGGAAAACTATCCTGTTGATCCGGCTTCCATCGAAAAACCGGGAGTACCCAAAGGCGAAATCATAAAATTTGTATTCGAAAATTCTAAAATATTTCCAGGAACTACCCGTGAAATCAGTGTTTATGTTCCTGCTCAATATCAATCCAATACTCCTGCTTGCGTATATGTAAACCAGGACGGAGTGCAATGGAAGGCCCCAACCGTTTTTGACAATCTGATTTTGGAAAAAGCCATGCCTGTCACCATTGGCGTATTTATTACTCCGGGACAGGTGAAAGCCTTCAACTCAGAGCAGGCCTTAAATCGCTATAACCGAAGTTTTGAATACGACGGATTGGGTGATAATTATGTCCGATTCCTGCTTGAAGAGATATTTCCAGAGGTAGAAAAACTGAAAACGAAAGACGGTAAGATTATTAAACTATCTACCAATGGAAACGATAGAGCCATCGGTGGTTCCAGCAGTGGGGCGGTATGTGCTTTCACTGCAGCATGGGAAAGACCCCATGAGTTTTCAAAGGTTTTCAGTGCCATTGGTACTTATGTCGGGCTAAGAGGAGCCGACCGATATCCCACTTTGATCAGGAAATATGAACCCAAGCCTATCAGGGTATTCTTGCAAGATGGCTCCAATGATCTAAATATCTATGCCGGTGACTGGTGGAAGGCCAATGAAAGTATGGAGAGAGCACTATTTTTTGCGGGATATGATGTGAAACATATCTGGGGCGAAGGAGCACACAATAATCAGCACGGTACTGCGGTATTTGCAGATGCCATGCGTTGGCTATGGCGGGATTATCCTAAAAAGATCACTGCAGGGGTTTCTAAAAATCAGTTTCTCAATGATATTTTGATAGAAAATGAAGACTGGACGTTGGTAGGAGAAAATTATGGTTTTACCGAAGGTACTGCAGTAAATGCAGCAGGTGAAGTGTTTTTTCAGGATATTCCTAACTCCAAAACCTATAAGATTAATTCCAAAAGTCAACCTGAAATTTATATCGAGGATGCAAAAAAAGCCAGTGGTATCACCTTTACACCGGATGGAAATATGCTTACTATTACCGGAGGATGGTCGCAGCCACCTACCAAACAGGTGCATTTGTATGACAAAAATGGTAAATTCCTTAAGGCTTTGACTGAAGAAACCCCGGGTAACGACATCACCATTGCCAAAAATGGTAATATTTACGTAACCCAACCTGACGGACGGGAAAAACCCAGTAAAATTTTACTTATCAAACCCAGCGGTGAACAAAAAATAGTTGATGAAGGCCTGAAATTTGCCAATGGTCTCTGTTTGTCTCCCGACCAAACCCAGCTTTATGTGACCGAATCTACCTCACATTGGGTTTGGGTGTATTCTATTTTAGCAGATGGGACACTGGCTAACAAACAGAAATTTGGTTGGTTACATGTCAGAGATCAGGACGAAAACGCCTGGAGTGATGGCCTGAAATGTGACCGTGATGGAAGAATATATGTTACTACGCTTTCAGGTATTCAGGTTTTGGATCAATTGGGAAGAGTCAATGCAATCATTCCGGTTCCAAAAACCAAAGGTCAGGTTTCGAATCTCTGTTTTGGTGAGCCCGATTTCGACACCATGTATGTTTCGGTTCATGACAAGGTTTTCAAAAGGAAAGTGAAAGTTAAAGGGGCAAACAATTTTGATAACCCCATTAAACCAAATGTACCCAAATTGTGAACTTATTACAATAGATATTTTATAAAATGAGCCTTGTACCTGATAAAAAGGTAAAAGGCTCATTTCATTTTTTTTTTTGTTATTTACTAGGTATAAATTTCATGGCCGCCGAATTCATACAATACCTTAAACCTGTAGGCTTTGGGCCATCGTCAAATACATGGCCCAGATGAGCATCACACCGTTTACATCTGATTTCATCTCTTATCATCCCATGCGAAGTATCTCTTTTAACTAATATCCGGCAATCATCAATAGCCTTAAAAAAACTAGGCCAGCCACATCCCGCATCAAATTTTGTGCTTGAGTAAAAAAGCTCCAGACCGCATCCCACGCAAGCATAGATCCCTTTGGCCTGATGATTCCAATAGATGCCGGTAAATGGCCGTTCCGTTCCTGATTGCCGGGTAACGTAATATTGTTCCGGAGTTAAAAGACTTTTCCACTCTTTATCTGTTTTCGTAATTTTGGGTTGATCACAATCCTTTTGTGCCATAATATTTTGGGAAATTAATATTGAAAATATGACAATTAGTTTTTTCATCGTAGCAAAATGTTAATTTAAAACTTTAAATTCAAACAAGTATTTTTCATTCTTTTACATAAATACGAAAACTACGTGTATTTAGTTTAATTCTTAAAAAATACTGCAATTAAGGAACAAGTGAAGCTTATTTAGAGTTATTAAAAATAATAACAGAAAATAAGTCTAAAGGTTTATCTTTGTAGTCTGAATTAGAAAAAATTACATTTTATGCTGAAAATCAGTAATTTACAAGCAAGAGTTGAAAGTAAAGAGATATTAAGAGGAATTAATCTGGAAGTGAAGCCGGGTGAAATTCATGCAATAATGGGTCCAAATGGCTCAGGGAAAAGTACTTTGGCCTCTGTTTTGGCCGGTAGAGAAGATTATGAGGTAACCGGAGGTAGTGTAGAATTTCAGGGTAAAGACCTGCTGGATCTTGCACCTGAAGAAAGAGCAGCGGAAGGAATTTTTCTTGCTTTTCAATATCCGGTGGAAATTCCGGGAGTGACTACCATCAATTTCCTCAAGACAGCCATTAATCAAATCAGAAAGTACCACGGAAAAGAGTCATTGGATGCAGCTCAATTTCTGAAATTGATGAAAGAAAAAGCGAAAACCGTTAAAATTGATGATCAATTATTACGAAGATCATTAAATGAAGGTTTTTCAGGTGGTGAAAAGAAACGAAACGAAATTTTTCAAATGGCGATGTTGGAGCCTACTCTTGGTATCCTCGACGAGACAGATTCAGGCCTTGACATTGATGCACTAAGAATTGTGGCTGATGGCGTAAATCAGCTAAAAAGCCCTGAGAGATCGTTTATTGTTGTTACCCACTATCAGCGTTTGCTCGACTACATCGTTCCCGATTTTGTGCATGTTTTGTATAAGGGCAAAATCGTGAAGTCAGGTACTAAAGAGCTCGCTCTGGAGTTGGAGGAAAAAGGTTACGATTGGGTAAAAGCTGAAGCTGACGCCCTTGAAAATTCTTTGGTTTAATATTAATTCCGGAAAATGTCATTTCAAAATATACAAACTCAATTAGAGACGGAGTTTAATGCTTTCCAGGCTACCTTAAACGGCAGGGCTGATTCGGCATTTAACCTGAAAAGAAAAGAAGCTTTTGGGCATTTTAAAACCTTAGGTTTACCAACCACTAAAAACGAAGACTGGAAATATTCCAGTCTCAAAAAAGTTGATAAACAAGCGTTTACTTTTCCCAAAAATGTAAATAGAGATCTTTCTGGCGATATATTTCCAAAAATTTCAGGAAACAGAATAGTTTTTATCAATGGTCAGTATTCTGAAACATTTTCTGATTCGCCTGAAAGTAAAAAATTAGAAATACTTACATTAAAAGACGCTCAAAAACAGAAGACGGAGCTTTTGGAGGAATATTATGCCAAGCATCTGAATCAGGAAAACGATGGAGCTACAGCCGCAAATATTGCTCTCGCTGACAATGGAGTAGTGATATTTATTCCTAAAAATACCACTCTTGAAGCACCGCTTACAATACATTTCATCAGTGATTCGCAGCAGGAAAACATCGCAATAAATCTCCATAATCTGGTAATTGCAGAGCAAAATTCTGAAGCTAAAATAGTTGAGATTTACGAAACCGTAGGAGAAAATGCGGCATTTGAGAATTACATTACTGAGATTTTTGTAAAACAAGATGCCAGAGTTGACTATTATAAAATTCAGGACGAAAACAACCTTAGTACGCATATTGGAACCACACAGGTGTATCAGGAACAAAAAAGTTACTTTTACTCAGCAACAGTTTCGCTCAATGGGGGTTTTATCAGAAATGATCTGAACCTCATTCTTGATGGGGAACATATTGAAAGTCATATGTATGGTTTATATATTCCTAATGAAAGCCAGCACATTGACAATCATACACTTGTTGATCATCGTATGCCCAATTGTGAGAGTAATGAACTTTACAAAGGTGTTTTGGCTGATAAATCAACAGGTGTTTTTAACGGTAAAATCTTCGTAAGACAAGATGCCCAAAAAACCAATGCCTATCAGAACTGTCGTAATGTAATTACCTCAGATTCAGCTACCATGAATACAAAGCCCCAACTCGAAATATGGGCTGATGATGTAAAATGTTCACATGGTACTACCACAGGAAAACTCAATGATGAGGCAATTTTTTATATGCAGTCAAGAGGCATTCCTAAACCTGATGCCATAAGGCTACAATTGGTTGCGTTTGCCGAAGATGTAGTTTCGCAAATTAAAATTGAGGAACTCAGAGAGATTTTGGATGCCAAAATTGAACAAAAACTGCAATAATAGTGGAGCTCAATATCAACGAAATCAGAAGTCAGTTTCCGATTCTTCATCAGGAGATTAAAGGAAAAAAACTCGTTTATTTTGACAATGCCGCCACCACTCAAAAGCCTAAAGTAGTAATTGATGCATTGATGTCATACTATGAGGGTTACAATGCAAATATTCACAGGGGTATTCATTATTTGGCAGAAAAAGCTACCGCAGCTTTTGAAGAGACCCGAAAGTCGGTACAGAATTTTTTGAATGCCCAATATTCCGAAGAAATCATTTTTACCTATGGAACCACCGACAGTATCAATTTGGTGGCCAATACATTTGGTAAAAAATTTATTGAAAAAGACGACGAAATTATTATCAGTACACTGGAGCATCATAGCAATATTGTCCCGTGGCAAATGCTCTGTGAGGAAAAAGGTTGTTTACTTAAAATAATACCTATTAATGATAAGGGAGAGATTTTGATGGATGAATATCTCAAATTACTTTCACCTAAAACCAAATTCGTCTCAGTTGTACATGTTTCCAATGCTCTGGGTACCATCAATCCGGTAAAAGAAATCATTGAAGCAGCTCATAAAATTGGAGCAAAAGTATTAATTGACGGAGCCCAGGCAAGTAGTCATATTGATATTGATGTTCAGAATCTTGATGCAGACTTCTATGCATTTTCGGCTCATAAACTTTTTGGCCCGACGGGTATGGGTGTGTTATATGGTAAAAAAGAACTTCTTGAAGCCATGCCTCCCTATCGTGGGGGTGGTGAAATGATCAAAGAAGTAACCTTTGAAAAAACCACCTATGCAGATCTCCCATATAAATTTGAGGCAGGCACGCCCAGTATCGCCGATGTGGTGGCCTTCAAAGCTGCTATTGATTATATTGATGATTTGGGAAAAAAGAATATTGCTGCCTATGAAGATGAGCTTTTGAAATATGCTACAGAAAAACTATCAGAAATTGAAGGATTGACCATTGTAGGACAAGCGAAAGAAAAAGTAAGTGTGGTATCTTTTGTTTTGGATAATATTCATCCCCAAGATGTCGGAATAATTCTGGACCAACAAGGAATAGCTGTAAGAACTGGACATCACTGTACTCAGCCTTTGATGAAAAGATTCAATATTCCGGGTACTGTAAGGGCTTCATTTTCAGTTTATAATACATTTGAAGAAATAGATAGATTGGTAGAAGGAGTAAAAAAAGTAATTAAAATGCTTTCATAATGATGACCATAAACGAAACACAAGATCAACTTATTGACGATTTCGAATTATTTGATGATTGGGAAGAAAAGTATGAGTACATCATCGACATGGGTAAAAAATTGCCCGCAATGCCTGAAGAACATAAATCTGAAGAAAATATTATAAAAGGTTGTCAATCTGTGGTGTGGTTAAATGCCAGCTATAAAGACGGTATTGTAAATTTTGAAGCAGATAGTCAGGCAATTATTGTGAAAGGATTGGTAAGTATGCTATTGAAGGTGCTTTCCGGTCATACGCCTGAGGAAGTATTACACGCTGATTTATATTTTATAGAAAAAATCGGACTAACCAGCCATCTGGCTCAAACCAGGGCAAATGGACTGGCAGCAATGGTCAAGCAAATGAAAACTTATGCACTGGCTTTTCAGGCTAGAGACTAAAGAACTAAATATCAATAATTGATGTTTTCGAACTATTCGGAATAAAAGTATATGGAAGAAGAAGAGTTAAAAAATAAGGTGGTTGAGGCTATTAAGCAGGTATATGACCCGGAAATTCCGGTCGATGTATTTGAATTGGGTTTGATTTATGACATCAAAGTGTTTCCTGTCAATAACGTTTACGTGTTGATGACCCTGACTTCGCCTTCGTGCCCTTCTGCTGAAAGCATACCTGTGGAAATAGAACAAAAAATCAGAGAAGTTGAAGGCGTAAATGATGTGAGCATAGAACTTACCTTTGACCCACCATATTCGACTGAAATGATGAGCGAAGTTGCCAAACTGGAACTTGGATTTATGTAAGATTGGAATTATTAATTAAAAAACAGAAATATAAAAATATGTATCCTCCCCATTTAGTAGCTCCCATGAAACTGGATTTGACCAGTGCGGGATTTGAAGAGTTGACTACTGCAGAGGCCGTTGACAATTTCATGGCTAATCAAAAAGGTACCGCTCTTGTCGTAATTAACTCGGTATGTGGTTGTTCGGCCGGTACATGTCGTCCCGGAGCAAAACTTTCTTTGCAAATCTCTGAGCATAAGCCCGATCAACTTATGACTGTATTTGCAGGAGTAGATATGGAAGCAACCCAGAGAATGCGTGAATATATTCCGTTGCCTCCTTCATCACCTTCTATCGCTTTGTTTAAAGACGGTGAACTAGTACATTTTGTGGAAAGACATCATATTGAAGGCCGTTCAGCTGATATGATTGGTCATCATCTCGCTGCTGTGTACGAAGAAGTTTGTGCCTGATCTATTCAAAAAAACAAATCAGAAGCAATTCTGTCTGAAAATATTCGTCCGGAATCTGAAATAATTACTTTTTCATCATTTTGGATTATTTGCCCTTCAGATTTATATTTAGACAAAGTATCCCAAAATGCCTGAGGAATATTCCCGGCGATTTGGGATATTTTATTTAAGTCAATACCCCAAATTGTTCTTAAACCAGTTAGCAAATAGTCATTCACTTTATCAGCTATACTCAAAACTTCCTCAGAGAAAGGGACAATCCCCTCTGAAATCGATTGTACGTATTTTGGATTATTGGCCACATTGCTTTGCCTTTTTCTTAAATTATAGGAATGTGCTGAAGGGCCTATACCCAAATATTCTTCGTCTTTCCAGTATGCAGAATTATGAACTGCGAAATAACCTTCTTTTCCGAAATTCGAAATTTCATATTGGATATAATTTTCTGATTTTAAAAAATCCACCAAAATCTGATATTGAATGGAAGCATGATCTTCTGAAATGCTTTTAAGTTTATTTTGTTTAAGCCATTTTCCAAATACAGTATTTGGTTCAAGCGTAAGATTGTAAGCCGAAATGTGATTTAGCCCAAATTGGGAAATCAATCTTAAATCATCTTCTAAAATGCTGTTTGATAAGTTTTCATCAAGCTCTAAAACGTTGTGAGCATAAATAAGATCCGCCGTGAGATTTGAATATCCTGCACCGAGTAGCAGGCGAAGAGCGTTTATCGAAATCTCAGCCGTATGATTTCGATTAAAAAATTTCAAAGTGCCTTCATGAAAAGTTTGAATGCCAAGACTTAACCTGTTGATATTGAAACTTTTCCATAGATTAATATTGGCAGAATTTATATCTTCAGGATTGGTTTCAAGCGTAATTTCTTTTATGCAAGACAAATCGAAATTTTTGCAAATATTATCAAAAATGTGTCCTAACTCATACCCAGATAGAAGGGAAGGGGTTCCCCCTCCAAAATAAATTGTTTCAAGTTTACGATTTTTGAGAAAATCCTTTTGAAGAATGATTTCATCACAAAGTGCCTGCACCAACTTACTTTTTAGTTGTTGATTAGTACTAAAATGAAAATCACAATAATAACAGGCTTGCCTGCAAAAGGGAATGTGCAGGTAAAGATGCATTTATTTTGTTGCCACAAAAAAATAATCAATACATTTTTCAGGTTCCTGACTCAGATAGTGATCGTCCCAGTTGATTTCAGCAGCTAGCCCTTCCGATTGTTGTAACAATTTGTTTCGGTTAAAACGGTTGAGTATTTCGTATGGAATTCTTAGAATCCAGGATGGGAGTCTATGTTGTAAATCCAAAATATCCCATCTCATAATTTTTCTAACCGAAACTTTATTTTGTTCGTAATATTCCCACACTTTGTCATTTCCACTCACACCTTTTGCATCTAAATCTTTGAAATATTTCAACATAAGACTTTTCAATTCATCAGTCCGGTATTCCCTGATGTGCCATGGATTTCGACTGAGTGAATAATCCTTATTTACGGTAGTCAACAATATCTTACCACCAGGTTTTAGAACTCTTTTGGCTTCTTCCAGAAACTTATGGTCATCCTGAATATGTTCAATAACCTGGAAGGTTACAATGAAATCAAATGTATTGTCTTGAAATTCAGTCAAATGCGGCAAATCAACTGTATTAAAATAGCTTTGAGGATATTTTTCTCTTAATGCTTTTATGAGTGGCTCATTTTTGTCTAAACCAGTAAAATGATCACAGGAATTGATGAGTTTTTCTACACCACGACCCCATCCACAACCCAATTCAAGAACTTTTCCACTGATAATTTTGGAAGCCATTTCATAAGGAAAATATAATCTCTGATGAACAGGATTGTCTGAGAGAATTTCGGCACTAGTGATTTCGGTAGTGGCGTACGTCATTTTTTAATTACAATTAGTATTATAAACAGTAAAATCATCTTTGATCCAGTCAAAATTATCCTGAGCCTGAACCACATTCGTGACACAAATTTGAGAAAGATTATTGTTATTTTTTGTATTTAATGCGATTAAATTCACATTATTCTTCACATTTAAAATCGTAAGTCTGTTAAAAGACACGTCCAATGTCGCCAATAAAGTGTTATTTCTAACATCAACAGAAGTAATTAAATTTCCGGAGATATCAAAATGAACCAAATTTGGCTGTCCACCGATATTGATACCTGTAAGAGATGCGTTTTGAATAGCCAAATTTTTCAATACGGAAAGATTTGAGAGACTCAAACCGGAAATAGGATTGTTGCTTAAATCAATTTCTGTCAATCTTGGAGTACCTGAAAAATTAACCTGATTGAGGCGGTTATTATTCAATCCCAACGTAATCAGGAGGCTATTCCTGCTAATATCAATTGCAGCTAATTGATTATAATTTGCTACCAAAACCTCCAATAAGGTGCATTGGGTGATGTTTAGTTGAGATATGCTATTATTATGGATTAACAAGTTTTTAAGAAGCACATTGGGTGACAAATTAACATTGGTGAGTAAATTTTGTCCCAGATTAAGGTAATTTAGTTTAGTATTTTGAGTCAAATCAATTTGCGAAATCTCATTAATAGACAAATCGAGATATTCAAGATTTGTAAAATTTGCCAAACCAGTGGTATTGGTAATATTTTTTTGTCTGGCAATCAACCTCTTAACCAGTGGGGCATCTTCTTTTAGCATTTTTTGGTTAATAATTCCCTCTGTATCATATCCAGCATCGATCAGACCCTGTTCAAGGCCAGGATCGGGTATTGGAATGTACTCTTTAAGTGTGGTAAATGAAAAACTCGCTTCTTCCTGATCTCCTGAAAGGGTTTTTCCAACCAATTTTCCGGAATAGGAAGTGTTAAATTGTAAATTATTAAAAGTATAAGTATTCACATTTAAATTGCTGACTACCAGATTATTTCCCATATATACATCGTATCTTACAGCTCCTATTTGCGGGTCATTAACCAGTGGCCAATCCAATCTTGCTGAAGTGCCATTGGGTAGTAAAGTGACGGTAATATCAAATGGAGGTAAATCTTCAATGGGAATACATGAGATTTGCCAAAAGAGTAAAAAAATTATTAGAAAGCAACGTTTTTTTAAAGACATCGGGAAAAAATTCCTTGATTATCAATGCAAAAATACTTAAAACTTGCCAAATATGACAAGGTCAATTAAAAATTTGGTTTTAGTTTTGCCAAAAACTTTAGAATGGATATAAAACTCAAGGCCCAATTAGTAAAAGAAAAAGCCAAAGAACTTGGGTTTGAATTCTGTGGAATATCCAAAGCCGGCTTTTTGGAAGATGAAGCCAGGAACCTCGAAAAATGGCTTCAAAAAGATTATCATGGTAAAATGACCTATATGGCCAATTACTTTGACAAAAGACTTGATCCTACAAAACTTGTTGATGGAGCTAAATCAGTGATTTCGGTCATTTTGAATTATTTTCCTGAAAATGAACTGGAAACCGAATTAAAAATTTCAAAGTATGCATATGGTGAAGATTATCACTTTGTCCTTAAAAGAAAACTTGCTGATTTGCTAAGTTTTATGCAGGAGAATTTTGGTGAGATTAACGCCAGAATTTTTGTCGATTCTGCACCCGTTATGGATAAAGTTTGGGCAAAAAAATCTGGATTGGGATGGGTGGGGAAACACAGCAATTTGATAAATAGGGAGATGGGCAGTTTTTTCTTTTTGGGAGAAATTATATGTGACCTTGAAATGGAAACTGACGGCCCTATCAAAGATTACTGTGGCACCTGCACGGCTTGTATAGACGCTTGTCCGACTGACGCAATTGCCGAACCCTATGTGGTGGATGGCAGCAAATGTATAAGTTATTTAAACATTGAATTAAAAGAAAATATTCCCAATGAATTTAAAGGGAAAATGGAAAACTGGATTTTCGGTTGTGATATTTGTCAGGATGTATGTCCCTGGAATCGGTTTTCGAAAAAACACACCAATCCTGAATTTGTCCCTTCTGACCAGTTGAGAAATATAGCTAAATGGGAGGAAATTACACAGGAATTATTCAACGAAATATTTAAAAATTCAGCGATCAAAAGAACCAAATTTGAAGGATTAAAAAGGAATATTTCGTTTATAAAAGATTAACAATCAGGCAGTATTGTTAACCATGGTTCTGACAGAATTTCAGCTCTTTTCCTAAATTTGCAGGCAGAAGTTTTATCCTTCAATGAAGCAGTATTTAGTGCCAGAAAATAGTAGATATGGTCAACCTCCGGATTACTTCTTTCAATTTGCTGAAATACTTTTAAAGCCTCGGTATTTTTCCCCGAATAAAACAAGTAAGCCCCCATATTCCTCAATGTATAAGGGTTAGCTTCATCAATTTTCTGTGCCTTTTGAAGATAAATTAAGCCATTTTCAAGGTCTTTATTTTCAAGATAATAAAGGGTCAGATTATTGATGAATACCAAATTTTTCGGGTCATTTAATAATGCCTTTTCCAGTAAATTTATCGCCTCTTTAAATGACCGGTTTCTGCCTGAAATAACCGCCTTATTATTTAAAGCAAACCCGAAGTCAGGATTGATTTTTAAGGCTTTATCAACAAATTTTAGAGCCTCGTCTTCTCTGTTTTGTATCAAAAACAAATAAGAAATATTGGTCAGGGTTTCTACATTTCCAGGGTTTAGGCTCAATGAATTTTCCAATAATTTTAAACCTTCGTCAAAATGATTTTGCCGGATCGTATTTTGACCCATTTGATTGTAAAAATCACTGGAATTTTTCATTTTGCTTTCCAAAGACTTAAAAATCATCTCAGCACGTTTATATTCTCCTGATTCACTAAGAATTTTCGCCAGGTTAAATTTGGCATCCACAAAACTTGCATCGAGATTCACCGCTTTCTCGAAATCTTTAAGGGCTTTGTCGGTATTCCCTCGTTTTAGGAAGACTACTCCCCGGTTATTATAGGCATCTGCAAAATCCGGTGTTTTTTTTATTGATTCAGTAAAGAAATGTTCCGCTTTATCCAATTCATTTTTTTTAAAATGATAATTTCCTCTTTTAAAGAATTCCGCTGATTCTTTTTTACTTTTGCAGCCGAAAAGTGTAAAAAGCAACAAAACCGAAAGAAAGAAATACTTCATCTGATGAGATTTATAAAAAAAATACCTAATGATTTTTGTATAGCCGAGCTTTATTTTTTTAACAATAAGTATGTTATAAAATTTGAAATCGGTTTACTTGAGCAAATTTACAAAGTTTCTGAGTTGGATGTTTCAGGTGAAGAAGAAATTGATGAGATGCTGGGAGACTCATTTATGAAAAAAGTGATGAAGCGGTTTGAACAGATGCAGGAAGATTTTGATGAAATTCTTGATTCCGCTGATTAATTTAAAAATGCCGTTTATACCAAATTTACTTTATAACACAATAAAAGGTAAGCTTTTTGCCTTTTAATTTATATTTTTGTAAAAATTTATTTTGTAATTCATGTTCGGAACTAAAAAAGAAAAACCTAAAAAGTCAGCTGTAAGAGAGTGGTGGGATTCAGTACTTTTTGCTGTTATTGCAGCTACCTTGATCCGCGGTCTATTTTTAGAAGCATATACCATTCCAACGGGTTCGATGGAAAAAAGTTTGTTAATCGACGACTTTTTATTTGTATCAAAAGTGCATTATGGTGCCCGTACACCTAAAACCATACTTCAGATTCCGCTTACTCACCAAAAAATTTGGTTTACAGAGATCCCTTCATATTTAGATTGGATTCAGTTGCCTAATTACCGTCTTCCTGGATTTACTGACGTAAAAAATGGAGATGTGGTGGTGTTTAACTATCCGGGATGTCCCGAAAGACCGGATGAATTTGGCGGTTATGATAAATACCCCGTTGATCTTAGGACCAATTATATCAAACGCTGCATCGGTATTGGTGGAGATGTGATTGAAAGCAAAAATGCTGAAATTTATATCAACGGCAAAAAAATGGAAACACCACCAAATGCCCAAAAATGGTGTAAAATTGAATGCAATACCAATATAAATCCTAAGCTTTTTACAAAATTAGGAATTACAGACAGAGGCTCTACTTCTGAAAACGGGAAGTATTATTACGATATTACCACCACCGAATCAGCACTTGCTGAATTAAAAAACATGGATTTCATTACCAATGTTTATCCTGATATTATTGCCAAAGGGGATACTAATACGATTTTTCGTAGTTTCCCCTATGGAAGTAATCTTTATACCAATAACAGGGATAATTTCGGGCCTATTACTGTCCCCAAAAAAGGGATGAAGATTAAATTGGATGCTCAAAATCTTGCGATGTACAAATCGGTTATCACCACTTTTGATCTGAATGACAACGCTGAATATAAGGATGGTAAGATATTTATAGATGGCAAACCAATCACAGAATATACTTTCAAACAAGATTATTATTTTATGATGGGGGATAACCGATACGAATCCGATGATTCGAGATATTGGGGTTTTGTTCCTGCCGACCATATTGTTGGAAAAGCTGTGTTTATCTGGATGTCAATTGATCGTAATGCAGGCCTTCTTAATAAAATCAGGTGGAACAGATTGTTTAGTTTGATAAAATAGAAATTGTATAAAAGAAATAATGAAAAAGCCGTTTTAAACGGCTTTTTTTATGCATTACTTTTTCCCTTAAAAAGTTTAAATTTCAAAAGTCTGGCCTCCAGCCCTCCATTATTCATTTCATACTTTTCGTCAGCTCTGAGGCCAACATATTTTAAAGCTTCCTTATCACTACTTATAAGCCATGCATCAAAACCGGCATATTTTTGTTTGAATGTATCACCGATTCTTGCATAATAATCAAAAATATTTCCAAGTTTTAACCGCTCACCATAAGGAGGATTCAAAACCAAAATACCTTTAGAATCCACGGGATCGGTTTGAAAGAAATCAGCTTTCTTTAGATTTATAAAATCTTCAACCCCGGCATTCATGGCATTTTCTGCAATTATTTCAATGTTTTGTGAAAGAATATCTCTGGCCATAATTTTTAGATCATCCGTTTTCCTTTGGTTCTGGATTTCCGTTTTAACTTTTTCAAAAAGCTTTTCATCATATTCTCCCCAATTTTGAAATGAAAAAGAACGGTTAAGGCCGGGTGCAGTATTTGAGCCGATCATAGCAGCTTCAATACTAAATGTTCCCGATCCCGCCATAGGATCATAAAACGGCAATGAAGCGTTCCAGCCACTTTTTAATATAATTCCGGCGGCCAATACTTCATTAATCGGAGCTACAGATTTTAATTTCCTGTACCCCCTTTTATCAAGACTGATTCCTGAAGAATCCAACGAAACAGATACTTGATTTACATTTATATGAATGTTTATCGAAATATCAGGCTGTTCAGGGTCAACACTTGGTCGTCTCCCTGTTTTTTCCCTGAATCTGTCTGCAATGGCGTCTTTAGATCGTAATGCTGTGAATTTAGAATGCCTGAAATATTCACCACTCGTGACTGCTTCAATGGCGAAGGTTTGATGAAGTCCAAAAATATTTTCCCATGGAAAACTTTTGACTTTATAATAAAGATCATTTTCATTATTGGCAGGAAATTCATCAATTGGAATTAACACACGCAGGGCAGTTCTGAGAGAAATATTGGCTGCATACATGAGGGCATCATCGCCGTAAAATCTTACGGCCCGCTTTAAAACCTCAATCTTTTGACCTCCCAATACCTCCAGCTCCTTTGAAAGCTCTGTCTCCAGGCCCATCAAAGTAGTGGCTATCATTTCGTATTTTTGCATTTATTTGTTCGTTATAAGAAAATCACCATTCTATTTTTCCTAAATTTTTACTTTGGAGAAAATTATTGGTCTGTGAAAAATGCTTTTGTCCAAACCACCCTCCAAAGTTTGCTGAAAGTGGAGAAGGGTGCTTGGCTTTTAAAACAAAATGTTTGTCGCGATTTATAAATTTGCCTTTATTTTGAGCATAAGTTCCCCACAATAAAAAGACCAGATTTTCTTTTTTTTCATTAAGTTTGGCGATTACGGCATCAGTAAATTGCTCCCAACCTTTGTTTTGATGCGAGCCTGCTTTCCCTGCTTGCACAGTTAAGGTTGCATTTAACAACAAAACGCCTTGTGATGCCCACTCTTCCAGGTTTCCTGACAGGGGAATTGACTTCCCAATATCTTCTTTAAGTTCTTTAAAGATATTTAACAAAGAGGGCGGAAAAGTAACCCCATGATTTACCGAAAAACAAAGACCGTGTGCCTGATTAGGTCCATGGTAGGGATCCTGGCCCAGGATTACGACCCTGGTTTTTTCGAAAGGACATTTTTCAAATGCATTAAAAATCAATTTTCCGGGAGGATAACATACGTTTGAGGAATACTCTTTTTTTACAAAATCTGTAAGTTGCTTAAAATAAGGCTTTTCAAATTCCTCAGATAATTGAATCTTCCAGGAATTTTCTATCTCTACATTCATGATTCCAGACTAATATTTAATGTTTTTCGAAAAAAAATATCAAAAAAACCGTTTATAGAATATTGAAAAATTGAAAACTTTCAAAATTATCCTTTAATTTACAAATTAATCAATTTTTGTTGCGTTTTATTATCAAAACCGATTGATATGGAAGTAGCTATTACGAACGGAATAAAAGTGACCGTAACATCAGAATACCAGCCGATGTATTCTGATCCGCTTGAATTTATGTATGCCTTTTCTTATCGCATCAGAATTGAAAATAACTCTGAAAATACCGTACAGTTAATCTCAAGACATTGGCATATTTTCGATGGAATTGGAGAAAAATATGAGGTAATTGGCAATGGCGTAGTGGGTTTTCAACCGATTATTGAGCCCGGGCAATCGTATGAATATGTATCAGGATGCAATTTCAAAGCTCCGATTGGTAAAATGTCAGGCACCTATTTACTTGAAAAACAATTAGATGGCGAAAAATTAATTGTAAAAATCCCGGAGTTTGTTTTGATGATGCCGGCCATTTTAAACTAAAACATGTTTTTTGAATATTTAAAATACCGGATTAAGTCCGGAAATGCTCATTCCATACATTCTCCTTTTGTTTTTGAATTCTACAATAATGTTTTTAAGAGTGATCTCGAAGATTCATGCTTTGAAAAGATTGAAAATCAAAGAAATGCATTAGCTAATAGTACCGAAGAAATACATTTTATTGATCTGGGTGCAGGTTCAAAAAAATATAAAAAAGCCACACGCAAAATCTCGCAAATTGCCAATTCATCATTAAAATCAAAAAAGTGGTCTCGCTTATTATTTCGCATTTGCAGGTATTATGGTTGCCAAAATATACTTGAACTAGGGACATCATTAGGTGTAACTACCTTATATTTAGCATCTTCAAAGCCAGAAAGTAGAGTGGTAACTTTGGAAGGTAGCCCGGAGGTAGCACAAATAGCGAAGGGAATATTCGATACTTTGGCATTAAAAAATATTGAAATAGTAATTGGCAATATTGATGACACCCTTGAAATAGCATTGAAAAAAATGGGTACTCCCGATTTAGTATTTTTTGATGCAAACCATACTTATCAGGCCACGCTGTCATACTTTGAAAAATCTCTGGCATACGTTTCCAATAGCACATGCTTTGTTTTCGATGATATTTACTGGTCAAAGGGTATGAAAAAAGCCTGGAGCGAGATTCAAAATCATCCTCAGGTGCGGGTATCAATTGACTTGTTTTTTATAGGAATCGTTTTTTTTAGGAAAGAATCACCCAAACAACAATTCATATTACGTTAAGAATTAATTTTCATCTACAAAAAACACAATTTTGACTCATATTTCTTCTAAATAATCAGCGATTGATTTAATCTTTCGTAAATTTAAAGATCGATTGGTTTTCTGAAAGTATAATAAAAAATAGGGATTCATTTTAAGATTTATTTGACCGGCTCATTAATAAGTTTTCTGTAATTTTTCAGCAATTAACAGTTCCTGAAAAATTTCATTGGTATTTTCTAATGAGCAAAAATTGTTTTACATAATAGTCCTTAATAACACCTTAATTTAATGTCAAAAAACACCATTCTGCTATTTTTACTATCTGTAAGTCTTGTTTTTGCCTGTGTAGAACCTTATGATTTGACATTAAGAAATCAAACAGATATCCTTTTTGTAGATGCCCAAATTAATGATATTGATCCAGTTCAGAAAATCTATATCAGACGGAGCTATTCCACTAAAAACAGCGACATCATAGAAGGGGAAATAGATGCAGAAGTTAATATTTTCGAAAATGAAGTAACAAAATATTCTTGTATTTCACTAGGAAATGGTATTTATCAGATACCTGAAAACCTAAAAGTTAAAGCCGGAAATAAATACCATCTGGAGTTTAAGCTAAGAAATGGGAAAAAATATAAAAGTGGTACTGAAACTCCGATAAATATTAACGAAATTGAGAAACTTACAGCCTTTTACAGAACCACGGGAATAAATTATGACGGTAAAAGTATGAATGGTCATGAGGTATATCTTGACACGAAAGATGATGTGTCCAACAAGAATTTTTACATGTGGACCTGGAAATTATTTGAAAAGCAAAACTACTGCATTTCGTGTTTTGGAGGTAAATATTATACTAACCCCCTTCCAGACGGGCAATGTGTAGAAGATGCAAACCTAAAAAGGAGAGGTGTGATTTACGATTACAGTTGTAATGGCAATTGCTGGGATAAATTCTATAGTTCAGAGATTAATATTTTGAGCGACCAATATTATAATGGAGCATCAATCACGGACAGGAAAATAGCTTCTATACCGTTTTTTCAGTATTACGGTACTTTGATTGAGGTCGCCCAACTTAATATTTCAAAGGCTGCATATGATTATTTTAAAATAATGATGAGCCAAAGTCAAAATACTGGTACCTTGTCTGATACTCCTCCTGCAGGACTCGTTGGTAATATAAAGAATATCAATGACAGCACAGAACCAATAGGAGGGATGTTTATGGCCGGAATCAAAAAAACAAAAAGGCTTTGGATACCCAGAAGCGAACGCCATGAAGGGATAAAGGCTTACGGTTTGTTTCAGGGAAGACTACCAAATCCTGAACCCATGGGTATGGATTTGACAAGGCCACCATTGGCACCTTGTAAAGAGAGTAATTATAGAACTCCAATCATGCCTGAAGGATGGGTAAATTAAAAAATATCATTTTCAATAAATTAACTTGTTTATTAACAGGAATTTATTTTTTAATTTCCTGCGTTGAACCTTATGAAATTAACTTTAAATCAGGTGATAAATTTTTGATAATTGATGGAAAAATAGATGATTCTGATAAAGAAAAATACATAACCATCAGAAGATCAGTGATTAATAATTCTAATCATCCTGATTTTTTCCCGGAAGACTCGGCAAAAGTTCAAATAATAGAAAACGGGTCCAAAATAATACCCGCTGCAAACAGTGCTCAGGGCTTGTATTATTTACCTGTAGGATTCAAAGTCAAAATCGGAAGCACTTATCAGTTAGTAGTAAGCTTAAAAAATGGTGAAAAATATGAATCAAGTATTGAAACCATGAAAAACACTCCCGAAATTAAAGGTCATACTGTTAAATTTAATGAAGAAGCTATCAAATCGGGCGATAAAAGATATCCGGGGCACCTGGTCTATGTTGACACTTATGATAACCCCGAAAAAGGGGATAATTATATGTGGACATACAGGATTTTTGAAAGACAAGCCTTTTGTATTTCTTGTTATGAATCAATTTATATGACAAGTCCTGCTCCACTTGGGAGGTGTCTTCCGGTCGCTTCACTTTTTCAAACCGGGAATACCTATGATTATTTTTGCTCTGGCAATTGTTGGGAAATTTTGAACTCCAGTGAACTCAATATCATGAGTGACAGATATTCAAATAGTTTGGAGATTAAAAATAGATTAATAGCAAAAGTGCCATTTTATTCATTCTCAGGATTTGTTATAGAAATTACTCAACAAAATATAGATGAAAAGGCTTTCAGATATCTAAAAATTCTATTGGAACAAAACCAAACCAACGGCACATTGGCTGATTCCCCGCCAGCGGCACTCATTGGTAATATTAAAAACATTAACAATAAATCAGAAATAGTTGGTGGGTATTTTATGGTTGCCAATAGCAGCGTGAAATCTATTTGGGTACCAAGAAACTATACCGGTAGTCCAAATCCAATAGGTTTATTAAATGGAAGAATCGTTAATCCGGAGCCATCGGCACCCTCCAGACCTCCGGTTGCCCCTTGTGTAAAATCAAAAACCAGAACACCATTAGCCCCGGAAGGGTGGCCATTATAGAAAATTATGAAAAAAGTATTTATCATCTCCATTTTATTTTTTCTGGTATCAGCAGCCTCAGGACAAAAATCCTTTAAGGTCTCAGGCGTAATCAAAGACTCATTAACCAGTTAAGTCCTGGCAGGTGCCACTATAAATATCAACTATGGTCAATTAAACGTAATCACTGACGGCCAAGGTAAGTTTTCATTTTATGTCGGCAAAAAAGACCTCATAATGGTGGTTAGATTTATAGGATATAAACCCTGGAGATACCAGGAAAACCTAGCGGGTGATAAGTTTTTTGAAATAAACCTTTTACAGGTCTCCAATGACCTTGAAGAAGTATTGGTAAGCAGCAAAAACCCAAATTCAAACATCAAAAAACCTCTTTTGGGAGTGAATACAATCAGCATCAAGACACTCAACAAAATTCCTTCAGCTCTTGGTGAAGTCGATATTATGCGGGGCTTACAGATGCTCCCCGGTGTTTCGAGTGTAGGTGAGGCTTCAAATGGGGTCAATATCAGAGGTGGAGCCACCGATCAGAATTTGATATTACTTGATGATGCTCCGATATTTAACCCAACCCACATGTTTGGTTTATTTTCAGCGTTTCCATCAGAAGCCATATCAAGTTTTGACTTATATAAAGGAAACGTACCGACCCGATTTGGAGGCAGAGCGGCAGCTGTGTTAGACGTAAACCTAAGTAATCCTAATACCGAAAAATTTAAACTCCAGGGTGGGATAAGTATGGTTTCAAACCGTTTATTGCTTGATATTCCAATCATAAAAAACAAAATGGGAGTTTCGATATCGGGTAGGGGAGCATTTAATGATTTCCTCCTTCCACTAGCTTCAAAGCAACTGGATAACATAAAAGCCAAGTTTGGTGATGCTTCATCGAAATTGTTTTACATCATCAATCCAAAAAATACACTTACACTATCTTCTTATTTCAGTAATGATTATTTTCAGACCGAGATTTTAGGTTCAATCAATGAAGTGAATAGTACTAATACCCAATATAAATATCAGACTTTTAACAATACACTTAATTGGTTTCATTCCATAAATGCAAATCTCAATATTCAAACCAAATTCATTAATTCTACCTATCAGCCAACTACTTTATTGCCTGAATTAAACTCAGATAACAAAGTCAAAATAATTTCGGGTATCAACTTTAACCAGTTTAAAACCAATTTAAATTATTTCAAAAATAAACATAAAGTGGAGTTTGGGCTAGACGCAATTCGGTATGATATTAACCCCGGTGAATTAAATCCTGGGACAAACCAAAATATCACCAGAGTAAAAACCCAAAATGAATTGGCCTATGAAACTGCGGTATATTTGGAAGATGAGATTGAATTTTCAAAAAAACTGGTGGCAACCGGTGGCATTCGCTACTCTTATTTTCTAAATATGGGTCCTGGAAGCTATCGAAATTACATTGCGGGAAATCCACGTGATGAAATTTCACTAATCGATACTGTTTTTTTAGGAAAGGGAGTTGTACAAAAGACTTATGGTGGTCTTGAACCCCGCCTGGGGATAAGATACCAGCTAAACCCCAAAAAAACACTAAAACTGGGATATAATCTGATGAGGCAGTACCTGCAGGTAGTGACCAATACCACTACACCGTTACCCACTTCACGCTGGAAAACTTCCGATTTATATATTAAACCTCAGGTGAGCAATTTGCTAACCGTTGGGTATGTTCAGGAAACGGAATCAAGTATTTATGAATATTCAATAGAAGGGTATCTCCGAAAAACTAATAATATTGTTGATTACAAACCCGGGGCTGATTTCCTTTTGCAAGAATATCCTGAAAGTCAGTTGCTTCAGGGGAAAAATAATAGCTATGGTTTGGAATTTATGGCTACCAAAAAGAAAGGAGAATTGACCGGATGGATAAATTATACTTTTGCAAGAAGTTTTAATCAGGTAAATGAAGGCCCCGAAGTCTCACAACAGATTAATCAGGGCGACTGGTATGCTGCCAATTATGATCGCCCCCATACGATAAATTCTACTTTGGTAATTAATCAGGGAAAACATCATGATTTCTCATTTAATTTTACTTACAGTACAGGCAGGCCTTTTACATTACCCCAGGGATTTATTCAGTATCAGGACAATATGTATCCGTTTTATGCTCTTCGAAATAATTCAAGAATTCCTGATTATCACAGACTCGACTTTGCCTGGAATATTTATAATCCCAGCATGAATGACAAAAGACGCTGGAAGGGAAACTGGACGTTTACGGTTTACAATTTATATGGTCGTAAAAACGCCTATTCTGTTTTTTTAAAATCAGAGGGAAATGTTATAAAATCTTATAAATTAACGGTATTTGGTGCTCCGATTATTTCTTTGAGTTATAATTTTAAATTTTCCTGATAAGAAATCACTTTAATGGTAAGTGTATTTCGGCAATCATGCATCTTGCCGAACCACCACCAAGCTCTTCGATTATTCCTAAATCAGGATGAATAACTTCAGCATTGTCTTCCAGATTTCTTTTTTGATCTCTGGAAAGAGAATCATAGGCTCTTTGAGACATTACAAGGAATTTTTTCCCTGTATCATTCTTTAAAAGGAGCATGTTTCCGGCAAAATTTTCCATTTGTTCCATGGTGATTTCAACAACTTCTTTTCCTGATTGTTCTAATCTAGCCTTAACTTTTACCCTTTCATCGAAATCAGTGATTGCTTCCAAACAAATCACACAAAATATATCACCCATACTCATTACCACATTGGTATGATAGATAGCTTCTCCATTTCGGTCATTCGCATGAAAAGTGACCAATTCGTAATTCATTTGGTTTTTCCATGCGTTCAGTACATCTGTATTGGTTCGTGGAGAAATGGTAGCATAGGCAATTCTTTTGATCCTGTCTAAAACCAAGCTACCGGTTCCTTCTAAAAACATCCCATCTTCTTCAAAATGGGTAAAATCAAGCACCACATCAAGGTGGTATTTTTCGCGAAGCAAATCCAAAATGTCATGTCTTCTTTCCTGCCGACGGTTTTCAGCCATCATCGGATATAGCACAGCTTTTCCTGAATGATGCATTGACAGCCAGTTGTTGGGAAAAATACTGTCTGGTGTAAATGGATCCGGCGTATCCTGAACAACCGTAACATTAATTCCTCTGAGTTGTAGTTGTTCCACAAAACTATCAAAAGCCACTTGAGCCGAAGCATTAGGATCGGATGCTTCAATATTTTTTTGAAATGCGTTACTTCCGGCAGTTTCCTCATTATAAGCAAAATTTACCGGCCTGATCATCAGTATGTTTGAAGTAATTTGTTCTTGCATTTGAGTATATATTTATTATATCAAAATCAATTAATTTCTGGAAAAACCGAATCTCTTTGAAGTGGTAAACTCATACAATGCGACCCACCTCTGGCCCGGGAAAGTTCTGCAGATGGTAATAAAATAATTGTGTTTTCTACCTGTTTAGGGCTGAGTGTCCCACTTTCAAATTTATGGATTAAATCGCCTGCCGTAATCGTTTTAAAACCAAGGTTTCTAAAAGCCTCAGCTGTTTTATCATTTCGGTCATAGCCAATTGCAACTCCTTCTTTTATAACCAATAAATTACAGGAATCGGTCCATTGTTCACGGGCACCAAACGGAAATTCATTGTTACCGGAATACACAAAATTAACCGGTTCAGTACATTTAAGATCAATTTCAGAGATATATTTTAACAATTCCTCAAGATTATCAAAACTTCTGCTTTTAACCTGGTCATTTTCTTTGTAAAATTGCTTAATAACCAATTCTTCATGTGTAACCCTCTGACCTAATTCATCCCAAACCTGCTCATTCTTAGCGGTGTCGGTAGTCCTGCCTAGTGATGCCAACAAGACCCAAACATTTTTTTTGATTTGGGTAAAAATAGTGTCAATGTGCATATAATCCCTTTTAGCAGGGATTTTTAACAAGGTGACTTTTTTGACCACTTTTTTTTCAAATAGTTTGTCAATCACCTGTCGTGCTGCTTCCACTGTGGTTCTTTCACTTACTCCGATAAGCAAATGCCCGGGTGCCACCATCATTACATCACCTCCTTCAAGCGTATCTAACCTTTGCCGGCGATCCTCAGGCATCAAAAAGTGTTCTTCTTCCTCTTCCACCTCGATAATTTTACTTTGATATCCATTAAAAAATGGGTGATTAAAGAAAATGTATTTTGCCAGCAATGATTCTCTGCTTCTTGCGGCTTTGGCAGGTTTATTAAGTAAAATGTGGTCATTGATTACTATTCCTATATCACGGGTAAAGATAAGGTTAGGAATAGGCGGAAAAAACATTTCCCCTGATTCAGTCATTCCGGTTATCAAAACTTTAGAAAGTTCACGCAGATTGAGACTTAAAAAATATTGCATTTCAAGATAAGAGCACTCTTCAATGGCACTTACCGCAGCAATAATCTGGGTTTTTACACTTTCAATTTGAAGAACATCAAACAGGAGGGATTCAAATTCTATTACTTTATCGGAATCAAAATAATTCTCCGAACTTGGTTTAAAAAAACTTCGGTCAGAATTACCCATAGGAGCCTTACCTATGATTTTATCCGGATCCAAAAAATATAATAATAATCTCACATAGTAATCATATTCTTTAGACCGCATAGTTTCCAGATGGATAATATCCTCAAAAAGCCAGTCCTGAGCCTTTGATGGAACTACTTTGCCCAGACCACTATCGGGACTATGTATTATCAATCGTTTAAGCGTTCCAACTTCGGAATCTACAAATATTTTAGTTTCCATAGAATCTTTTGTGTAATTATTTGGCTCTTAGATCTTTGGCTTTAATAATGTAATCCCATTTTTTATTTCCCTGAGCATCAAACACATTGATTTTGAGCTCTCTGTCAGTTCTTTTTCCGCTGATCTCCATTATTCCAAATGTTTGAAGATTGTTAACTTCTGTACCTTCTATTATCGTCTTGAATTTATACTCTTCTTCAACGGGTTTTCCTGCTGAAGAAGTCATTGGCGAGATAGTGAGGTCATAAAGGGAATAGTTATTGTCTCTGTCTAATTTTTGTAAATTAGTATGATGCCTGTCACCTGAAATAAATATTACACCGCTAATTTTTTGTTCCGCAATTTTGTCTAACAATTTTTTCCTCTCACCGGGATAAGTTGCCATATTTTCGAAAACCTTGGCCTCATTGATGATTTGCCCCCCAGTTACGACAAATTTAAAAGGAGCACTTGATGACTTCAAAGCATCAATTAACCAATTAAGTTGTTTTTCACCGTAATAATCTTTGTTTTCATCAAAAATGTCGTTGGGTGCTTTAAACCAACGGTCATCCATAAGAAAAAACTGGCAGTCTTCCCACATAAAAGTACCTGTAATGGCCTCATTTTCAAATATATAATTCGGATTACCCCAAAAATCTTTAAATGCCTGGAGCGTCGTGTTTTTCATCCAAAAACTTCTGTCAGCGTCATTGTTGCCATAGTCATGGTCATCCCATATGGCATAGTGGTGTACATTTGCCCATAAAGGCTGCAGCTCTTTTACCTTTCTAAATTCGCTGTAACGATGATAAACCCCAGTTTTGGTGTTCCAGTCAGCTTCTCTCAGGTAGATATTGTCACCACCCCAAACCATAAAATTGGGTTTTTGATCATAAATTTTTTCAAAAATCTGTGGACTTTTTCCATAGGGGGCACCCGGTCTGTCAAAGCGTTCTTCGTTAGTGTATGTACAGCTACCAACAGCAAATTTAAATGCCGGTGGGTCGGTTCGATATTGCCAAAGGGTCTGGGTTTGGAATTCCAAAGGATAAGAAAACTTCATTAATTTTCCTGAAATCCATACTTCATATTGATACTTTTTCCCGGGTAAAACCTGATTTGCAATAGATTTGGCAACAAAAGCATTATCTTTATTGGTACTCACCTCATCAGTATAGAATTTATTGGCCGGAGTTTCTTTTTCCCAATACCCAAATTTCACCTTTTCACTTTTTGTGGTTTGAATCCACAACAAAACCTCCCGCATTTCGGAATATCCAAGCATGGGTCCTGATTTGACTTGTGCATATCCTCCTATACTCAACAATAAAAAAATGAATATTAATTTTTTAGTTTGTTTTTTCATGAAATATTTTTGAATGATGCAATATATAAGGATTTAGGCACAAAATCTCAGGGTTCAGACAAGATTTTTTGATAAAATAATATTAGGAAAAGATTGATTATTGTGGACTGAAATTGTTTATTTATTTCCTTTCCCTGTCTATTTTTGTAAAAAAACATAATTGATGATTCTAAAAAACAACGAGTATTTCATTCAGGATTTTAAAATTTCAGATTTAGCAATAGAATATGGCAGTCCCCTCTATGTATATGATGGAAATGTAATCGAAGAAAAAGTCAGAAGACTAAAAAATGCTTTTTCTGAAATTAACATGAAAATAAAATATGCGTGTAAAGCCAATACGAATATTTCGATTTTAAAACTGATGAAAAATTTGGGTGTTGAACTGGATGTCGTATCCCCTCAAGAACTTCAATTAGGTCTGATAGCCGGTTTTTTACCTGATAATATTACATTTACTTCATCAGGTGTTGGTTTTGACGAAATCGAGGATAGTGTTGAAAATGGCGTAATAGTTAACATAGACAACCTGCCAACTTTAGAAAAGTTTGGTAAAAAATACGGTAATTCCCAACCTGTATTAATAAGAATACGCCCCAATGTAGAAGGTGGCGGAAATCAAAAAATTAGTACAGGACACAAAGATTCAAAATTTGGAATTGCGATTGAGCAAGTAGATCAGATACTGGCATTGCAACAAAAATATGACCTTAATATCGTGGGAATTCATCAGCATACCGGCTCGGATATTAAAGATGGAAGCACTTTTGTAGAGGTCGCCAATGTGGTTTTTGAATTTGCCAAATCTTTTAAGAACCTGAAATATATTGATCTGGGCGGTGGTTTTAAGGTGCCATATAAAAAGGGAGATCACGAAACAGATATGGAAGATTTAGGTGAAAAATTAAGTGCTGCTTTTAAGAAATTCTGTGAAGAATATGGAAAAGACCTTGAACTTTGGTTTGAACCCGGAAAATATTTGGTAAGTGAATGTGGAATATTACTTGCCACAGCCAACGTGGTAAAAGAAAATCCGGGAAAAACATTGATTGGTTTAAATACAGGATTGAACCATTTGATCAGACCCATGATGTATGATGCTTATCATAAAGTTATTAATGTATCAAATACATCTGAAAACCTACAGAAATACAATGTTGTCGGGTACATTTGTGAAACCGACGATATCGCAAAAGACAGATCCTTATCGGCCGCTAGCGATGGCGATATTTTTGCAATTTTAAACGCCGGTGCCTATGGGTTTACAATGGCTTCTAATTATAATTCAAGACTCAAACCTGCCGAAGTTTTGATTTATAAAAACCAAAAATATTTAATCAGAGAAAGACAAACACTTCAAGACATAATCAACAAACAAATTTTAATAGACTTCAACTATGAAACCTGAATTTAAGATTTCACCCAAAAAAGATGATTTCGAATCACCTGATTTTTATGATTTGGACGATTTATTATCTGACGACCACAAATTAATTAGAGAATCGGTGAGAGATTTTGTAAAAAAAGAAATTTCTCCAATCATCGAGGATGTAGCACAGCAAGCACGATTTCCTTATCATTTGGTGGCAAAAATGGGTGAAATGGGAGTTTTTGGTCCGACCATACCCGAGAACTATGGAGGTATGGGAACCGATTATCTTGCTTATGGTCTTATGATGCAGGAGCTGGAAAGATGTGACTCAGGTATCAGATCTGCGGCTTCGGTACAGGGCTCACTGGTGATGTTCCCGATTTATAAATATGGTTCTGAAGAGCAAAAACAAAAATACCTTCCAAAATTAGCAAGTGGTGAATGGCTGGGATGTTTTGGCCTTACTGAACCCGATCATGGTTCTAATCCCGGTGGCATGGTTTCAAATATAAAAGATGCAGGAGACCATTATATTTTGAATGGAGCCAAGATGTGGATATCAAATGCCCCTTTTGCAGATGTAGCAGTGGTTTGGGCCAAAAATGAAGAGGGTAGAATCAAAGGGTTGATTCTGGAAAAAGGAATGGAAGGCTTTTCTGCCCCGGAAATCCACAACAAATGGTCGCTTAGAACCTCCAGTACTGGCGAATTGGTATTTAGTGATGTGAAGGTACCCAAAGAAAATATTTTGCCCCTCGCTGACGGACTAAAGGCCCCTTTAAGTTGCTTAGATAACGCAAGATATGGTATAGCTTGGGGTGCATTGGGTGCTGCTATGGACTGCTACGATACAGCAAAAAAGTATGCTATGGAAAGGAATCAGTTTGGAAAACCAATTGGTGGTTTCCAGTTGATTCAAAAGAAATTAGCAGAAATGCTTACCGAAATTACAAAAGCCCAGCTCTTAGTTTGGAAACTTGCAACCTTGAAAGATAGCGGAAAGGCCACTTCGGCCCAAATCTCATTAGCTAAACGTAATAATGTTGCTATGGCATTAGAAATTGCGAGAGAGGCTCGCCAGATACTGGGTGGAAATGGAATTACCGGCGAGTTTCCGGTGATGAGACATATGATGAACCTCGAATCTGTAGTAACCTACGAAGGCACACACGATATTCATTTGTTGATTTTGGGCCACGAAATTACTGGAATTCAGGCATTTAAATGATAAAAGTAGGTATTGTTGGTTACGGTTTGTCAGGGAGATATTTGCAGGCTCCTTTTTTTCAGTCAAATCCTGATTTTGAGTTAAAGTATATTGTAACGTCTCAGGAAATTGATGAAAAACTATTTCCTAAAACTAAGGCAACTAAAACAATAGATGATCTCCTCATGGACGACGATATTGATTTGATTTCAATTTGTTCTCCAAGTTACACCCATTTTGAATATGGAAAAAAATGTCTGGAGGCAGGGAAGCATGTGCTTTTAGAAAAGCCGGTAACTGCAACTTTTCAGGAAACTCAGATTCTCTTTCAATTAGCCAACTCAAAAGGTTTGCATTTGTTTGTTTATCAAAATCGCCGGTTTGATTCTGATTTTTTAACTGTTAAGAAAGTTATTGAATCTCGTGTTCTTGGAGATATATTAAGCTATGAAGCCCATTTTGACCGTTTTAAACCGCTTTTAAATCCGAAAAAATGGAAAGAAGTAGTATCGCCTGCAAATGGGATTTTGTATGATCTTGGCTCACATTTAATTGATCAGTCGGTTTGTTTATTCGGCATACCTTCTGAGGTTTCAGGAAAAGTTTTTACGCAAAGGGAAGGCTCTGAAATTGACGATGCTTTTGACATTTATCTTGATTACGGCAAAACTAAAGTTACTCTTAAGTCTAGTTTGATGGTGAAAAATCAAGGGCCGAAATATACCATTCATGGGACAAAGGGTAGTTTTGTTAAATACGGCATAGATGTACAGGAAGAGCATTTAGTTTCAGGAAAATGGCCAATAAGTGTTGATTTTGGCAAAGAATCTAATGCATTTGATGGATCATTAGTTTCCAATATTTCCGGATTGGAATTTACAGGAAAAATTGAAACGCTTCAAGGCAGATGGAGTCAACTTTTTGAAAACATTTCGGATGTGATACAAAAAAATCAACCCAAATTCTTCAAAGATGAAGAAATATTAATTCAAATGCAGATTATTGAAAATATTAAAAGAATGTAAAAGGCCTAATGTTGGGCCTTTTACATTTTAATCCCACAATTTTTCGGGATATTTACCTGCTTTTACAAGATTTTGGATAGCATCCACCACGATAGGTTTATCTTCAGGATAAGTCACTCCAAACCAGTCAGAGCTATTTTCAAAAACTTTACACTTACCTTTACCGGTGTCAATCAGATGACTCATCACTTTGGGAATGTAAAATTCAGCTTTGGGAGCATCAAAATTAGCTTTTGAATATTCCTCAAACATAGCTTTAATTTCAGGAAAAACTCCGGGCATAAATCCCCAAAAATTCATAGAAACTGGGGTGTTTTCTTCCAGAACAACCGGATCAACTAAATCTAAAAAGGCAATTTTACCATCATCTTGTCTGATTATTTTCGTTCTTTCGGTCACATTTTCCAAAAAACCATCCTTATCTGTAACACAAACACCTCTTGAAACAGTACCATTTTCCGAAAGTGTGTTCTTTATTTGGTATCCAATCATAGCGTGTGTCTGTTCATCAGAATTTGTTGATAAAAACTTTGCCATGGTCTCGAAACCTTCATAACCATAAAAATCATCTGCATTGATTACCGCAAATGGGACAGAGGTTTGATCCCAGGCACATAGGACTGCATGTCCTGTACCCCATGGTTTTTCCCGCTTTACCCCGGCAAGCTCTTCTGGTAAATAACTGTCTATTTCCTGTAAAGCAAAATCATAATCTATTTTCCCTTTTAACTTAGGACCAAAAATCTCTTCAAAATCATTCTTTAATTCTTTCCTGACTATAAATACAATCTTTCCGAATCCCGCTTTAATAGCATCAAAAAGCGAATAATCTATAATTGTTTCACCATTAGGTCCAAATTGATCCAATTGTTTAATACCTCCATATCTGCTGCCCATTCCGGCCGCCAAAATCAACAAAGTGGGTTTCATTTATTTCTTTTTTTAATGCAAATTTAACTGCTCGCCACGGGTTTAAATAGAAAAAAAACGAATTTTTAAAAATTAATACCCACAGTATTTATGGGCACAAAAAGTTTTTATCCATAAAAAAAGGATTTACATCTATCTAATCCTTGGGATTATTTTTCAATTCAATATTTAAGTTATTTTTACTAAAAAATTTTATTCATCTAAAAACTAAGCTTTATGAGAAAAAACTACGGTTTATTTCTGGTATTACTTTCCTTTTGGTATTCTTCTCTGGGTCAAACTACTGTCCCTGTCAATGGAGTAAGAGACAAAAGACCCGAATATTCCCTCTTTAAGAATGCTACTTTACATGTTGATTCAAAAACTACTATCACAAATGGTTGGATTTTAATTAAGGGAGATCGCATTTTAAAAGTGGGAAAAGATTTTGAATTCCCAAAGGAAGCCATGATTTATGATTTGGCCGGAAAACATGTCTATCCATCTTTCATTGATCTGGATTCAGATTATGGAATGCCCGAAATCAAACGTCAACGCCCGACAAATTTCTATGATACGCAATTTAATTCCCAAAAAGAAGGGGCTTTCTCCTGGAATCAGGCTTTAAAACCTGAAGTAAATGCGTCAGATATTTTTAAAGTAGATGATAAAGCAGCTTCAGAGTTGCGTAAAATCGGATTCGGGGTAGTAGTGAGTCACTCCAAAGATGGAATTGCAAGAGGTACGTCGGCATTGGTTTCCTTAGCATCAGGCTCGGAGAAAGAATCCCTGTTGAAAACCCAGGTTGCTGCACATTATTCATTTGAAAAAGGCTCAAGTACGCAGACTTATCCTGTTTCTTTGATGGGAAGCGTCGCTTTACTACGTCAGGCAATTTATGATTCAAAATGGTACGTGGCAGGGGGAAACAGCTCCGAAAGAAATCTTTCATTGGAAGCTATGGCAAAGAATCTGAGCTTACCTTCTATTTTTCATGGAAAGAGTCTTTTAGATGAGCTACGGGCTGAGAAAATTGGAAAAGAATTCGGTTTGAAGTTTATTCAAAAATCAGGCGGTGATGAATATCGCAGAATTGAAGAAATAAAAAAACTAAACAGTCATATTATCGGAACAGTAAATTTCCCCAAAGCACTGGATGTGGAAGATCCTCTTGATGCTGAAAGGGTAAGCCTCGAAGATTTGAAACATTGGGAAATGGCACCTGCAAATTTGGCTAAACTAGCTGAAAATCAGATCAATTTTTCAATTTCTACTTCTGATTTACCTGAAAAAAGTACTTTTCTAACTAATATCCAAAAAGCAATTACCCATGGTTTAGATAAAAATCAGGCACTTGAAGCACTCACTTCATCTCCGGCCAAAGCACTTAAAATTGACGATCTTGTGGGTAGTTTAAAAACAGGACTTTTCGCCAATTTTATCATTTCCACAGAAGAAATATTTGATCCTAAATCGAAAATAGTAGAAAACTGGATACAGGGTAAAAAATACGTTATCAATGATTTAAGTCTGGCTTCTATCAATGGAAAATATGAAATCACTTTGCCTCAGTTCAACAAAGTTAAATTGGATGTAACAGGTGATAATGATAAACCTTCGATTGAGATTGTAGTAAATGATTCCACAAAAATCAAAACTACTACTGTTAGAGACAACAATTTCCTTACAATCAATTACAAAAAATCTGAAAAAGAACCGGGAACTATCAGAATGTCGGGTTTGATTGATGGGAATGCCATAAAAGGGGAAGGAAAAGACGAAAAAGGAAGTAACTTTTCATGGAATGCTGTAAAAGTTTCAGATGCCCAAAAATCGAAGGCTGATTCTGTAAAAAAACAGGAAAAACCAGTTCTAGGTTCGAATATTTTCCCATTCACAGCCTATGGAAACACGAGCATTCCCATCAAAGAAGATTTATTGATAAAAAATGCGACCGTCTGGACCAATGAAGCAGATGGCATCATCAAAACCGATGTTTTGGTAAAAAATGGAAAAATTGATAAAGTAGGAGCTAACTTATCAGTTCCTGGCGTCAAAATAATTGATGCCACTGGCAAACACCTGACCAATGGAATAATTGATGAGCATAGCCATATTGCACTTTTCTCAATCAATGAGGTTGAATCTGTTTCATCGGAAGTTCGCCAGGAAGACGTGTTAAACTCCGAGGATATCAATATTTATCGTCAGTTGGCTGGTGGTGTTACTACTTCACAGTTATTGCATGGGTCAGCAGACTGTATCGGAGGTCAATCAGCCATTGTAAAACTAAAATGGGGTGAAACGCCCGATAATCTTATTATCAGCAATTCACCAAAATTTATCAAGTTTGCTTTGGGTGAAAATGTAAAAAGAGGCAATGCACCTCAAACTCCCAATCGTTTCCCAAGTACAAGAATGGGTGTTGAGCAAGTGTTTTTAGATGCTTTTACAAGAGCTAAAGCCTATAAAGCCGAATGGAATGCTTATAATTCAGCTAAAATAAAAACCGGACTTAAGGCTCCAAAAAAAGACCTGGAACTTGATGCATTAGTAGAAATTTTAGATGGCAACAGAAATATTACCTGTCATTCCTATGTGCAGTCTGAGATCAATATGCTCATGAAACTCGCTGATTCACTAGGGTTTAAGGTTAATACACTTACTCATATTCTGGAAGGTTATAAAGTAGCAGATAAAATGAAAGCCAGAGGAATATATGGCTCAACTTTCTCTGACTGGTGGGCTTATAAAATGGAAGTGAAAGAAGCCATACCTTTTAATGCAGCAATTATGACCAAAGCAGGTGTAATGACCGCAATCAATTCTGATGATGCCGAAATGGCACGAAGATTAAATCAAGAAGCTGCAAAAACGGTATTATATGGCGGATTGACGGAAGAGCAAGCATGGAAAACCGTTACATTAAATCCTGCTACGATGCTTCATCTGGGTGACCGCATGGGCTCTATCAAAGCAGGTAAAGATGCTGATTTGGTGATATGGAATGATAATCCGCTGTCAATATATGCTACTCCGGAAAAAACAATAATTGAAGGGGCAATTTATTTTGATGTTGAAAAAGAAAACCAAAAACTTACAGAGATTAATGACGAGAAAAACAGATTAATTCAGAAACTACTTCAGGAAAAAGCAAAAGGTACCCCAACCGCGAAACCACAATTTAGAGGACGCCTTCAGGACATCCATTGTGACAGTATCCTGGAGTATGATGGCGTTTCAATCGAAAACCTGGATGCTTTTTTAAATGAAAATAATCATCAACATTAATTTTTTTTGAAAATAATTATGAAAAAAATAATATCATTGATATCAATAACACTGCTGGGGACCCAATTGATTGCCCAAAATCCGAAAGTAGGCAAAATGGTTACCGGCAAAACAGTTTTCAAAAATGCCCGTATTTTTGTTGGAAACGGTACAGAGCTTTCCCAGGGAAGTATGGTTATTGAAAATGGAAAAATAACCGAAGTTTCCAATTCTGATTTATCAGTAAAGTTTCCGGGCTCAGCTATTATAGATTTGAAAGGGAAAAGTATCTATCCCGGTATAATTTCACCAAATAATTCCCTAGGTTTAACTGAAATAGAATCTATCAGACCTACATCTGACTTTCAGGAAATTGGCGAGTATAATCCAAATGTAAGAACCCTTATTGCTTTTAACACTGACTCAGAGGTAATTCCAACCGTAAGAGGAAATGGCGTACTTATAACACAGGCAACCCCCGAAGGAGGAGTATTGTCAGGTCGCTCATCAATAATGAATCTTGATGGCTGGAACTGGGAAGATGCCGTTTTAAAAGCCGATGATGGTGTTTGGTTAAACTGGCCTTCAAAGTTTGGCATGTCGTTTAATCAGGCTACTTTTACTCGGGAAGTTAAGAAAAACGAAAACTATCAAAGTAAAATCAAAGAGATCGAAACCTTCTTCTTACAAGCGGGTACAGTATCAAAAGATAATCAGTATGAAAATCTGAAACTTTCGGCTTTAACCGGAATCCTTTCAGGTAGTAGCAGGCTATATCTAGCGATAAGTTCCGATAAAGAAGCAATTGATGCGATAGCATTTGCTAAGACCCAAAAAATAAAATATCCGGTGATAGTAGGTGCCGTTTATTCAGATTTGGTGATTGATTTGCTAAAGCAAAACAATATTCCGGTTCTTATTCCAAGTACTCATCGCTTGCCTGAAAGAGCCGACAACGATGTGTGGTCGGCATATAAATTGCCTTCCCGTTTAATTTCTAAAGGCTTATTGGTAGGAATGTATTACAATGATTCATATTGGCGTACCCGAAATTTACCTTTTGTGGCAGGAAATGCCGCCGGACATGGCCTTACCAAGGCACAAGCTTTAAGTATGATTACTATAAACAATGCAAAAATTTTGGGAATCGATGATCTTGTAGGAACTATTGAAGCAGGAAAATTGGCAACTTTCGTGATTTCAACAGGTGACATTTTAGATATGAGAACATCTCGAATCGAGCGGGCATTTATTTCAGGAAAAGAAGTTTTGCTGGATGATAAACAGAAAAGACTTGCCGAAAAATACATCGAAAAATACGGAATAGAAAAATAATATCCGCTTTTTTGTTTGTTAAAAAGAAGGTTTGGGGTGAAAAACTCCAAACCTTTTTTCTTTAAAATGCTTTTGGTAGTTTTGTAAAAGCATTTGAAATAAAGAATATGAAAATTGGAATAATTGGATTAGGTGACATGGGTAAACTTTTTGCCAGAAAATGGGATAAAAATGGCATGGAGGTTTATGGTTGTGACCTTCCCGAAAAATTTCCATTGCTCCAGTCTGAACTTTCAGATACCAAAATCAAAATTTTGCCCGATGCTGTTTCGGTTTCACGACTTTGCGATTTTATAATGTATGCGGTCGAGGCTGAAAACATTGAATCAGTTGTAAAACATGCAGGGCCATCCACTAAATTTGGTGCAATTGTCACTGGACAAACTTCAGTAAAAACACCAGAAATTTTAGCTTTCGAAAAATATCTTCCGGCCGATGCCCAAATAGTCGGATCTCATGCACTTTATGGTCCATCAGTTAACCCCGATGGCCAAACTATGGCGGTTTTTAATCACCGGGCTTCTAAAGAATCTTTCGAAAATGCCAAAACTATTTTGGCTTTGATTGGCTCTAAAATACAAATTTTGGAGGACTACCATGCACATGATAAAATGATGGCTGATGTGCAGGTAATCACTCATGTAGGTTTTGAAAGCGTGGGTACCGCTTTCATGCACCGAAGAGTATTTCCCTGGGAAATTGAAAATCAGATTCACGGCATAGATAATATTAAACTATTGCTGACACTCAGAATTTACAGCTATAAAGCTCATGTTTACAGTGGATTGGCTTTTTATAATCCCTTTGCAATTAAAGATGTAAGGAAATTTGCTACAGTCGAAAATGAACTTTTCGGTTTCATGCTGGCAGGGAAAAAGACTAAATTTGAAAATAAAGTACTAAAAGCCAGAGACATTATTTTTTCAAAAAGAAATAACCAAACTATGCTTAGTGATGAAATAATGAAAGAATATACCCTAAATCCCGGAGAAAATCACAAGCCCAATTCCCATTTGAGTCTTTTGAGTATGGTTTGTACCTGGGCTGATTTAGGGATCGATCCTTTTGAAAACCTTGTTTGCCAGACTCCTCCATTTAAATTGAGGGTAGGCCTGGCAGAATATCTCTTTAAAAATGAAGCTCTGCTTGAAGAAACCATCCAAACCGCCATTGAAGACCGTTCGATTCTGGTTGATGACCTGGCATTCCATACTGCTGTACATGAATGGACGAATATTTTGGAACTTGGGGATAGAAAAGCATACGAAAAGCATTTTGAAGCTACTAAACGGTTTCTTTCTGATAGGTTAACAGAGGGTAGAGAAAAGAGCAATTTATTATTTAGCAAACTTGCCTGAGATGAATAAAGTAAATTTTGATAAATTCGATAATTCCTGGTATAACCCTGGCAGCATATCAAGAAGGATACTATGGTATTTTTTTAGTCAAATATTCATCAACACTACTTTTCTATGGCCAATGGCTATCAAAAGATTCATATTGAAAATGTTTGGAATGAAATTTGGACGAAAATTTGTAATTAAACCATCGGTTAATATAAAATTTCCGTGGTTTTTGGAGATTTCGGATAATGTTTGGATAGGGGAAAAAGTTTGGATTGATAATTTTGTAACTGTTAAGATTGGAAATAATTGCTGCATATCTCAGGGTGCGTTTTTATTGACGGGAAATCACGATTATAAAAAAGAAAGTTTTGATTTGGTTCCCGGAAAAATAACAATTGAAGATGGTGTTTGGATAGGAGCAAGGGCAGTGGTCTGCCCGGGGGTAACGTTAAAAAGTCATTCAGTTTTGACTGTTGGAAGCATCACCTCCAAAGATTTAGAGGAATATGGAATTTATATGGGAAACCCGGCAGTGAAGATTAGAAACCGAATTATTGAAAATTGAAAATTTTCCATAAAATAAGATTTTAGTACAATTAATCAAAATAATATTGGAGATAGCTTGTTTTTATGTATATCTTTGGTAAACCGTTAGTAATACACAAATAAAGAACCTCTAACTTCATAGAATGAACCTTATTTTTGAAAACATCATCTCCGAAAAAAGCATCCAGTTGGTTTTATCTATGCTGGTTTCTTTTCTTATTACCTGGAGATCAATTCCTGTCATAATTAATATTTGCAATATTAAAGGCTTGATGGTTGATCCTATTAAAAGGAGTTCGCACGAGCACCCTACACCAACTTTTGGCGGAGTTGCAATTTTTGCAAGTACACTCATCGGATACATGTTGTGGAATTTTTTCGACGAAGGATATCTTTTACACAAAGTTATGGCAGGACTTGTGATTCTTTTTTTCCTCGGAATAAAAGATGATCTTTTTGCTCTGGATGCTTTGAAAAAATTAGGCTCACAGGTGCTGGTGGCAATACTCGTAGTAGTTGGAAGTGATTTGAGGATTACATCTTTTTTTGGAATTTTTGGGATTTATGAGTTACCCTATATTATTAGTGCCTTATTTACGATATTTCTGTTTGTTGCTCTAATCAATTCATTTAATTTGATTGATGGTATTGACGGTTTGTCTGGAGGCATTGGAATGATTGCCTCAGCTGGTTTCAGTTTGTGGTTTGCATTAAACAATCAATGGTCACTTGCTGCTTTAGGTTTTTCGCTTTCGGCTTCATTATTTGGTTTTTTAAGATACAATTTCTCTATTAATAATAAAATATTCATGGGGGATACAGGCTCACTGATTGTCGGTTTTATTATCTCGGTTTTAGCTATTCAGTTTGTTCAGTTTAATGTATTCAATACACACACCGAAACTGTTTATCAAAACGCCCCCGTTATTGCAATAATCCTTTTATGCGTTCCTATTTTTGATACGCTAAGAGTTTTTGGTTTGAGGATATTGAAAGGGAAATCACCATTTAAAGCAGATAGATTACACCTTCATCATCTGATGGTTGACAACGGTTTATCTCATATAGCTACTTCATTTATCCTTTATTTTGCTACAATATCCTTAACAACCATTACTTACGTTTTAAGAACTTTCTTTACCAACACTCAATTAAGTCTTTATACCATAGGTCTTTTCGGTTTATACCTGATTCTTTCCCGATCACTTGAAATAAGAAGAGTAAAGTACCACAAACAAAAAATGACTTCCAAAGAACTCAAGAAAAACGGAGTAAAATCTAAAATTAAATTTGAAGGAAGTATCAATCCGAATTAAGTATTATTTTCTTTCAATAATAAAAAAAGCCGGAAAAACCGGCTTTTTTTTTATTCCCACTCTATTGTAGCAGGTGGTTTCGAACTAATATCATATACTACGCGGTTGACACCTTTTACTTTATTAATAATTTTATTGGATATCTCCCCTAAGAAATCATAAGGTAAATGAGCCCAGTCTGCAGTCATTCCATCTACACTGGTAACCGCCCTTAAGGCAACAACACTTTCATAGGTTCGCTCATCGCCCATGACACCAACACTTTGAACAGGCAAAAGCATGGCACCAGCTTGCCAGGTGTATTCATAGAGGCCGGTTTCTTTCAATCCATTGATAAAAATGGCATCAACTTCCTGCAAAATCTGAACTTTCTCAGGTGTAACTTCACCTAAGATTCTAATTCCAAGACCAGGCCCGGGGAATGGATGTCTGCCCAGAATATGCTGAGGCATTCCCATACTTGCTCCAACTTCTCTTACACCATCTTTAAATAACAATTTTAAAGGCTCAACAATTTTCAATTTCATAAAATCAGGAAGGCCTCCCACATTGTGATGCGATTTTATGGTTACTGATGGCCCCTTTACCGATACAGATTCGATAATATCGGGATATATAGTGCCTTGGGCCAACCATTTTACATCCTGAATTTTATGGGCTTCATCATCAAAAACCTCAATAAAAGTCTTTCCAATAGCCTTTCTTTTATCTTCCGGGTCAGTTTTACCTTTTAATGCATCATAAAATCTGCTTTTGGCATCAACTCCCACGACATTTAATCCAAGCCCTTTATAAGACTCTAAAACCTGGTCAAATTCATCTTTCCTCAGTAAACCATTATCAACAAAAATGCAATAAAGATTTTTGCCAATAGCTTTATGAATTAACAAAGCTGCAACAGAGGAATCTACACCACCAGAAAGGCCTAAAACGACTTTATCTTCCTTTAACTGCTCTTTAAGTTCAGCAACAGTAGCATCTACAAACGACTGAGCAGTATAACTTTGATCACAACCACAAATATTAACCACAAAGTTTTTGAGAAGGATTTTTCCATCTTCAGAATGGGTTACTTCCGGATGAAATTGAATACCGAAAGTAAGCTCATCATTGAAAACAAAACCTGCGTTTTTTACCGAATTAGTAGATGCTAAAAGTCTGCTGTTTGTAGGAAGGGCAGTAATTGTATCGCCATGTGACATCCAAACCTGGGTGTTATCTTTTATTCCGTCAAAAAGATGATTGGAATTATCAAAATCATGCAAAAAAGCCCTTCCGTATTCTCTTGTTTCAGAGGCTTCAACGTTCCCCCCATTTTTTATAGCTAATAGTTGAGCTCCGTAGCATACTCCTAAAACCGGAATTTTTCCTCTGAAACTCATATCGATATCTGGTGAGCCTTCTTCTCTAACGCTACAGGGACTACCTGAAAGAATTATTCCCTTAATATTTTTCGTAATTTCAGGAATCTTGTGAAACGGATGTATTTCACAATATACATGCAATTCCCTTACTCTTCTGGCTATAAGTTGGGTATATTGAGAACCAAAATCAATAATCAAAATCTCTTGCTGAGTCATTCTTAAGTAATTTTTTTAAATATTTTTCAAATAATCGAATCAAAAAGGCCTAAAACCAATATAACCAAAAATAATCGTAAAATAGCTTTAAATTTGCGGAACCAAACTCCTGAGCATGAAAGTAGCCTACTATCTGGCAAAAAAAATACGGTTTACCAAAAACCAGGCATTTTCTTCTGTAATAATCAAAGTAGGTATTGCTTCCGTTGCAATTGCTGTTTCGGTTCTGATATTATCATTTTTCGTGCTTTATGGATTTAAAAACACCATAAAATCAAAACTGTTTGGCCAAACTTCACATATTCAGATTAGCAAAATTACACTTAATCGGTCGTTTGAGGAAACAAGTATGCCAAATAATTTGGAACGTGAACAAAAAACAAGGAATCTTCCAAATATTAAATCGATAAACAAAATTGCTTTAAAATCAGTAATTCTAAAATCTGAAGATGCTATCGCGGGAGTGGTATTTAAAGGAATCGACAAAAACTATGACTGGTCAGAATTTAAAGAAAATCTTATTGCAGGAAGATTGCCCGATTTTGGTAAGGACTCGGTTTCAAAAGAAATAATTGTAAGTCAAAAAATTCTGAATGATTTGGATTTAAAACTCAACGATGACCTTTTGGTATATTTTATTCAGAATCCACCTCGTGCCCGTAAGTTAAAAATTGTTGGGATTTACAATACCAATGTCGAAGAATTGGACCAGCTTTATTTCTATGGAGATATTAATCAGGTAAGAAAAATTAATAACTGGGATGAAGGGCAGTTTGGTCATTATGAAATTTATTTGAAGGATATTTCACTTATTGAGGAAACAAAAGAAAGTCTTCTTGAAATTTTTCCTCAGGAATATGAAGTTTTAAAAGTAACAGAGATTCTTCCTCAATTTTTTGATTGGTTCAAACTTCTCGACAGAAATATTATTCTAGTTATTTTTCTGATTTTAATCGTAGCGGGTTTTAATATGATATCTGTATTACTGATAATGATAATGGAAAGAACACCAATGGTAGGCTTGTTAAAATCTATTGGAAGTACAGATGGTACAATAAGGTCGATATTTTTATCTAATGGGGGAAGAATCACCTTTAAAGGTTTGATTTTCGGGAATCTTATTGCCATTTCATTGGCATTTATTCAATCAAAATTTCATATCATAAAACTGGATGCCAGCAATTACTATATGGAGTATGTCCCCATTGAATGGAACTGGTGGGTAGTTTTATTGGTCAATATCAGTATTTTTCTGGTGATTCTCCTTATAACCTTTATTCCTGCAATGATTATAAAAAAAATAAGCCCCGTTCAGGCCTTGAAATACAAAGATTGAAATTCATATTTAAAATTAATAGTCATTGATTTTTCAAAACTTCAGATTTTCAGAACAAGGTATACATGTAAAAAAAAGAGGTCTGCCTAATTAAGCAAACCTCTTTCCCTTTTCATCGCTTATTAATACCTGTCGACTGTAACAGCCGATAAACCACTTTCTATTTCGATATAGATTTTATTTTTTGCTGATGCGAAATTATCAGTTTTCCAATGACCGGGTTTGTCTTTGCTAAAACCATTAAAATCTTTTGCATTCAGAGCTCCATCCATATTGATTTGACAACCGGAATTTTTAGGCACTAAAATTTTAATTTTTGCAACACCACTCTCAACCCTAATTTTAGACTCTGCTAGCTTTTCACCCATTTTAAGATTTATATCTGCAGCACCGGTTTCCATTTTTATGTCTCTGACTTTGTAGTCTCTTAGATCAAATTTTAACTGACCTGCACCAATTCCCAAATCCAAATCCCAAACCGGAGTTTTATTAAGTTTAAGATAAACATCATTGTCAAACCCTTTTCCAACTTTAATGTTGTTGGAGTTGTTTTTCGAATTCATCTTAAATTTAATCTCGTGTATATTCCCCTTTTTCTCATCTTCAAGTTTAAATTTCGAACCATATAATCTTGAATTTGCTTCAAAAATATTACCTGATTGTGGTTCTTCTAAATGAAACTCAGCGGCACCACCTCCTACTTCTAACTGACCATATTCTACACCAGGCTGCATAAGCACTGAAAACTGCTGATTACTTCTTCCTTTTATGGCAGTAGTGTCATTTTCATCAGAATCGTAATCTTCATAGTCATTTGATGAATCGTCATCCCATTCAAAATTCAATTCTTCATCCAAATTTTCTTTGACATTATCAATTGTTCTGGTAGAAGCATTGTAAATTGCAAGAGGAATTGCAAATGCTATTAATAGAGCAGTCGTGGGGTTAAATATGGTTTTTTTATGATTAAATAAAACCGCTACACCCGCCAAAATGATAAATAAAGGCCAGAATTTCGCAATGTCACGTAATGATATATCAAATTGAAACCAATCGTTGATATAACCCAAAAAGAACACTCCAAATGCCACTAAAATGGCACCTCCGAATATATTACCACGGTTGTTCATTATGATTTATATTAATAACCTGTACCGGTGTTTGGAGTGTTATTGATGTTATTATCTTCGTCTTTATCTTTAACGATAATCCATACACCTAATCCAATCAGGATTAAAGGCCAAAGGTTTTTTACGTAAGAAAAAAGATTGATGTCGAAGAAAGTTTTGAAAGAAAAGATTGCACCCAGAATTATTAAAATCAGGCCACCAACCATATTTCCGTTTCTATTTTGATTGCTCATTATTTTTGTTGTTTTAATGTTATAATTATTATCCGAATTTCCACTTTCAAACCCTCCGGCATACACCGAAGAGTAGGCTTTGGGCAAAACAGCCCATAAAATAATGTACGCTATGCCTATTGGCAATGGGGTGAAAAATAATATTACGAAGACCACCCGCACCAACGTAACATCTGTTTTGAGTTCATCTGCCAATCCCAGGCAGACTCCCCCTAAGACACTGTCTTGATTTTTGATTCTGTTCATTTTTTATAGCTTTTCATTTTTTTGATGATACAAAGCTATATCTAAATCAGGTACTGTGTAATACAAACTACATAAGTGGTATTTTGATTTGATAAACTGAAAATATACGTTTTAAACTATTCAGTTATATTTTTCCTCAATATAATCCAAAGCGTCCATTAGGTCATCATATTGATTTATTCCGGTTTGTATTTCTTTACTTCCCAGAAATCCAAAACCGGAAATTCCTTTAATTTCTTTTTTTACATTTTCATATTCATAACCAACTAAAACAGGAATATTGTATGCTCCAATATTCTGATTATTTTCAAAAGAATTATTTAACAAAAGGAAATTAAGTTTAGTAAAATCTTGGTATTGTAGTTCAATATCTTCAATTTCCAGGATTTTTACCTCAGAATTCATTTCTTCAGATAACTCAAAAAATTGATTTTTGTCCAAAATCACACCATCTAGTTGATGTTGGTTGCATATTTCAATTAAATCATCAATATTACCCTGAGAAAACGAACCCAACACTTTTATTCCGCTTAACCATGTCTTTATTTCCTTAAATCTTTCAGATTCAATATGATTTTCTGATTGAGGATTAAATTCAAAGCTTATAAAATCCACCAACATTCCGGCACAATAGCGTGCTTCAGAAAGGCTGGTTATGTTTTTAACCAATAGGATTGGCTTAGTCATTATTTTCAATTTTTTGCAAAAATAGCCAAGAACCAATTTAATGACCAAAATGTTAGTAATTTTGTAGAAAATAAACGGAGGGCTTTGAACCCTCGACAGTAAAATGAGCAAAAAAGGACGTGTTTTAGTCGCCATGAGTGGCGGCATTGATAGTTCGTTAGCAGCAGTGCTATTACACGAACAAGGTTATGAAGTTATTGGCATGACCATGAAAACCTGGGATTACGCCTCCAGTGGTGGCACAAAAAAAGAAACCGGCTGCTGTAGCCTTGATTCTATTAACGATGCCCGGCATATTGCAGTAGAGCTTGGTTTTCCTCACTATATTCTTGATATCAGGTCAGAGTTTGGAGATTATGTAATTGATCATTTTTCAGGTGAATACCTTGAAGGAAGAACCCCTAATCCTTGTGTGCTGTGCAATACACACATAAAATGGGATGCTTTGCTCAGGAGAGCCGATAATCTCGGATGCGACTATATCGCAACCGGACATTATGCAAAAATCAGGGAAGAAAATGGACGCTATGTAATTTCAAAAGGACTTGATGCTACTAAAGATCAGAGTTATGTGCTTTGGGGAGTGTCGCAGGAAAGTTTAAGCCGGACACTGTTACCACTTGGAGGATATACCAAAGACCAAATCAGGGATATGGCAAGAGAAAAAGGCTTCTACGATTTAGTAAATAAATCAGAGTCCTATGAGATATGTTTTGTGCCTGATAATGATTACCGGGGATTCTTGAAAAGAAGAATTGAAGGACTGGAAGAACGTGTAAAAGGAGGAAATTTTGTACTGGAAAACGGACAAATCGTTGGTAAACATGAAGGCTATCCATTCTATACCATTGGCCAAAGAAAAGGGCTTAAAGTGGCGATGGGATATCCTGTATTTGTAACAGAGATACGAAAAGAAACCAATGAAGTGGTGTTGGGCACTGAAGAATTTCTAAAAAGAAATGCGATGCACGTCGGAAAGCTAAACCTTCAAAAATATGCAATTATACCCGAAAATGGCTTGGAAACAATCACAAAAATCAGGTATAAGGATCAGGGACAAGAGGCCTTTTTAAAACAAATAGGTGATGATAAGCTGGAGATTCAATTCAAAAATCCTGTAAATGCTATAGCTCCCGGTCAGGCAGCTGTTTTTTACGAAAATGATGATGTAATAGGAGGGGGCTGGATTCTGAAAAGTTTTAATATATAAAGATTCTAAAATGGATATTCTTCGTCAGGATTTGGAAGTTCCGGATCCTGATTACCTTGATTTAATTTACTTTTAAAAGTTGCAAATCCAATATCAGATCCTTTACTCTCAAAATCACCAATGCCCGAATTCTGGCTAAAAGATGCGGCATTTCCTCCATAACTCGCTGATGAGGAATAATCCCCAATATTTGCGAACTTAGTATATTTTCCAATAAACTGCAATTTGATGTTGTCAGTAGTACCTGCTCTGTTTTTTGCAATAATCACCTCTCCAATTCCTTCGGTTGAATTACCCAACTCATCCTCAGTGATTTTATAATATTCAGGCCTGTACAAAAACATTACCATGTCGGCATCTTGCTCTATTGAGCCAGACTCCCTCAAATCAGAAAGTTGAGGCCTTTTATCACCACCGCGGGTTTCAACAGCACGACTCAACTGGGAGAGAGCCAAAACCGGAACTTCAAGTTCTTTTGCAAGGTTTTTCAAAGACCGCGATATGGCAGCAATTTCCTGCTCGCGACTACTTGAAACGCCAGAGCCATCATCACCCGTCATCAGCTGCAAATAATCAATGATTACCATTTGAATATTATGCTGGGCTTTTAATCTGCGACATTTTGCCCTCAGTTCCAGTATCGACAAAGCCGGGGTGTCATCAATAAATACAGAGCTTTTTGAAAGTTTGTTAATTCTATGATGCAGTTGTTCCCACTCATGAGGCTGAAGAGTTCCTTTTCTCAGTTTCTCACTATCAATTTCAGCTTCTGCCGATATCATCCTTAGCATCAATTGTGTGGCCGACATTTCCAAAGAAAAAATAGCTACAGGATAATTATGATCTACTGCCGCATTTCGCATTGAAGAAACCACGAATGCAGTTTTACCCATACCTGGTCGTGCGGCAATGATCGTAAGTTCAGTTTTTTGCCATCCACCTGTTAGAGCATCAAGTTCAGTAAATCCACTGGGAATTCCCGTAAGACCTCCTGCATTGTTTTGTTTCTTTTGCTCGAGTTCGTTTATCGAAAGACGCATGATTGTATTTGCGTCCAGGTAATTCTTTTTTATATTTTTTTCAGAAATCGAAAAGAAGGATTGTTCAGTTTTATTAAGCAGATCAAAAATATCATTTGTGTCAGAAAAGCCTTCCGCCATAATCTCATTTGCTACACTTATCATCTCACGTTTTACCGCAGCCTGGCTAATTGCCAAAGCATGGTATTCGATGTTGGCTGAAGAGTTAACTTTACTGCTAAGAGTAGCAATATATTTGGCTCCACCTACCTTCTGAATTTGATTGGTCTTTCTGAGTTGTCTAACCACGCTTAAGGTATCAATTGGTTCTGCATTATTGTAAAGTTCGAGCATCGCCTGATAGATAACCTGGTGGGCTTCGTTATAAAATCCGGATGGGCTAATTAGTTCATTTACAGTCGAAAATGAATCTTTATCAATGAGGATTGCCCCCAACACAGCCTCTTCCATCTCAGGAACCTGAGGTGCAGACTTCCCCTGTTGGAAGGCCAATCTGTCATTGACATTCTTAATATTTATAGATTCACTAAAAGCCAAAATTTTTTGGGTTATCGGTTTTTCAAATGCAATAATAATTTAAAATTTTAACACAAAAATTCCACAAAATATTTGCTTTTTTAAAATCAGTTATTAATCAATTTGTTAGAAATATTTTTGTGGAAAAATTGAGGATTTTGTTTATAAATTTTGAAATTTGAGGAAATTTTAAAAAAACGAAAAAGTTTGACAGATAAAACAATCAAATTAGAATTTCTGCCCTTGTCAGAATTTCTTGGATTCCAAAACGGCACCATTAAAGAACTTGCAAAAGCGTTTCCCCAGAGCAAAATTATCTCAAGAGGTGATGAATTGCATCTCAAAGGATCAGAAAAAGAAATTGAGAAACTCAATGAAATCATTGAGAAGCTTCTTGAGTACTTTGACAAATATGGGTCCCTTCCAATCGAAAAAGTAAAAGCAATAATTGAAAACGAAAACCATGCTATCGATCATATTCTCAACCAGGAAGATGTAATCGTTCATGGCAATAAAGGGCTGATAGTCAAGGCCAAGACACCCAATCAGAAGAAACTTGTTGATGCAGTTGAAAATCATGATATTGTATTTGCAATAGGACCAGCTGGTACTGGAAAAACTTACACGGCTGTGGCTTTGGCGGTGAGGGCATTAAAGGAAAAATCGGTCAGAAAAATCATCATTACCCGACCAGCAGTTGAAGCAGGAGAAAATCTTGGTTTCCTTCCCGGAGATTTAAAGGAAAAAATTGATCCGTATTTAAGGCCCATTTACGACGCACTCGAAGACATGATTTCAAATGATAAGCTCAAAGGATATCTTGAAAAAAATACGATAGAAATTGCACCTTTAGCATATATGAGAGGCAGGACCCTCGACAATGCTTTTATACTGTTAGACGAAGCACAAAACACTACTCCAATGCAGCTCAAAATGTTCCTGACACGAATGGGCCCATCGTCTAAAATAATTATTACAGGTGATAAGTCTCAGGTTGATTTGCCAAAAAATCAGAAGTCAGGACTTGAAGATGCAGAGAAAAAATTAAATAAAATTAAAGGAATCCAGTTTATACAATTAGACGGTTCTGATGTGGTAAGGCACCCCTTGGTTGTAAAAATTCTGGAAGCTTATGAAAAAGCTGATTTTTAACCTGATTGTATTTATTTTAATCAGTTCTCATGATACAATTTCTCAAAATGTCGTGAGAAAATGTGCCGTGCCCGAAAACCGCCCAACAAAAGTTCTTTTACAGCATAAAAAGTTACAGGAGAAAATTGATGAATATTTTCTCAAAACTGATTTTCTGGAGAAAAAGGAGGAAAAAGTAATAAAAATCCCAATTGTGTTTCATATAATTCACAATAATAAGACAGGAAACATTGGTGGAGCCGAAAACGGAAATATATCAGACGAACAAATATTTTCTCAAATCAGAGTATTAAATGAAGATTACAGAAAATTAGAAAATACGCCTGCCTTTAATTCAAATCCGGTAGGAGCGGATATGAAAATCGAGTTTTTCCTGGCCAAAATCGATCCAGACGGTAAACCAACTACGGGTATCAACCGAATTTACCATAGTAAAAAAGAATTCGATGTATTTGAGGATAATTTCCAGCTTTCTGATATTTCTTACTGGGACTCCTCCAAATACCTGAATATTTGGGTTACTACTTTGGCCGATAATTATCTTGGATATGCCGAATTTCCGGGAGGAAACTTTGACGGTTTAGAACTTGAAGATATTGATGAAAGAATTGATGGGGTTATAATTGATCATCATGCATTGGGGCGACAAACCGGCACGGCCATCGAAGGAGTTTATACCTATGGTCGTACACTCACCCATGAAATTGGACATTGGCTGGGTTTAATACATACCTGGGGTGATGAATTTTGCGGTACAGACTATTGTGAAGATACTCCGCCAGCAGAGCGAGGGAACCTGGGCGTTAAATGCAATGCAATTTTCTCAAATTGTAATAATGTCAAGACCCAAAACATGATAGAAAACTATATGGACTATACGGCCGATAGTTGCATGAATATTTTTACATCAGATCAAAAAAACAGGGTAAGGGCAATTTTAGATATAAGTAAAAGAAGGAAGAAATTAATCGCAAATGCTGAATTTGACCTGCCGAAAGTTGAAAACCTTCAGGTAAAAGTGTTGGAAAATCCTACAATTAATGAAAGTATCGGGGTTCAAATTTTGGTCAAAGACCTTGAAACTATCGAATATGCGATAATTGATCAAAAAGGTATTATTCTGACCAAAATTACCCTAAAAGATACCCCCAGCAGGGTTATTTTGATCCCCAAAAATATATTGGCTCCTGGTATTAATCATCTCAGAGTAAAATCTTCGACTGAGGAAGTAACTAAAAAACTTATTTTGCGATAAGTTATTTTTCTATAGAAATGAACTAATTTTGTATATGATCAAACCAAAATTCGACGATATATTCATGGATTTGGCAGTTTCACTGGCTAAACGCTCTCATTGTGTGAAAGCTCAGGTTGGAGCGGTTTTGACCAATGAAACCAGGATTATATCCATTGGCTACAACGGTCCACCTGCAGGGACTCACAATTGTGATGAAGATTTTGGACAAACCGGTTGCCCAAGGGACTCGAAAGGGAGTTGTTCGCTCGCATTGCATGCCGAACAAAACGCAATTCTGTATGCTGCTAAAAACGGGGCAAAAGTTGAGGATTCTACACTGTACGTTACATTATCGCCTTGTATTGCTTGTGCACGGGTAATTTACTCAATGAAGATAAGAAAAGTAGTTTATTTAGATTCTTATGCAAAATATAAAGGAATTCCATCAGACGAAGGAGTCGATTTTTTAAGACAGTTTGGAGTTGAAGTAATCCAATATTCTAAAGAATGAATTATCTGGCTCATCTTTTTCTTTCAGGTAAAAATGATGGCATTATTGTAGGAAACATTCTTGAAGATTTTATTTCCGGCCATATTGAACACCCTAAAAATGCATACATTCCTGAGGATATCAAATTGGGGCTGAAAATGCACCGCATGATTGATACTTTTACTGATTCTCACGCAGTTTTAAAAGAGTCTAAGGCTTTATTTTATCCAATAAACGGAAAGTATGCCTCAATTGTTATGGATGTATTATACGATCATTTTCTTCAAAAAAACTGGGAAAATTACTCTTCTGAAGAATTTGATAGTTTTAGGAAAAGGATATATGAATCCATTAGGTATCAGGAGGATATTCAACCGGAAAATATGAAAAAACTGGTGAATTCAATGATAGAACACGACTGGCTTAAGAATTATATTGAGATTTGGGGACTAGAAAAAGCTTTTAATAATTTAAACAAAAGAATTAACAAGCCTGAAGTAGATTTAATAAAAAGCCTGAGTATTTTTGAGAAAAATTATGATTTTCTTGATTTGAACTTTAAAGAATTCTTCCCCGAACTTTTAAATGCGTCAAGAACTTTTTTGAAAGAAAACCATTTAAATGGCTAATAATTACCAACAGATAATAAGTAAATTAAGCTCAAAAAGTCTTAAACCTGTGTATTTGCTACACGGAACAGAACCTTATTATATTGATCAATTCGCTCAAAAAATTCTGGATATTGCCATCCCTGATTTCGAAAAAGGTTTTAATGAATACGTCCTTTATGGTAAAGATATTTCTACTGGTGATATCATAAATTACGCCAGAAAATTCCCGATGATGGCTGAAAAGCAGTTGGTATTGGTTAAAGAAGCTCATCAGATTTCTGACCTGGCCAACAAAGAAAATCAGACTTTAATTGAGAATTATGTAAAAAATCCGCTGAGCACCACCATTCTTGTTTTGGCATTTGGAAAAGCCCAGGATGAGCGGAAGTCATGGGTTAAAAGTTTTGCCAATCAGGGCGAAATTCATAATTTCAAAAAAATGTATGATTATGAAATTCCCGATTTTATTATAAACTTTTGTGCAGCCAATGAATTAAAAATTAGTCCCAAGGCTGTTCAGTTATTATCAGAGCACATTGGAAATAACCTCCAGTCTATTCACAACGAAATCAATAAAATCAAACTGAATCTAAAAGAAGGCGAGGCCATTGATGCTACTGCAGTTGAAAAATACGTTGGAATTTCGAAAGAATACAACGTTTTTGAACTTCAAAAAGCACTTATTGAGAAAAATTCCAAAAAGTGCTATCAAATTGTCAAATTCTTTGGAGACAACACAAAAGACAATCCGATTACACCCAATTTGATAATTTTATTTAACTTTTTTTCAAAAGTATTGCTTTTGCATGCATTAAAAAACCGGCCTGATAATGAGTTGGCAACTATCATGGGAGTAAATGCATATTTTTTGAAAGATTATAAAAAAGCTGCACAAAGCTACTCAATTGGTCAATTGATGAAAGTTATTCATCATATCAGGATTGCAGATCAAAAATCAAAGGGGGTAGAAGCGGGTATGACTTCCGAAGGCGATTTGTATATTGATTTGATTTTCAATATTCTGAATTAAGTATTTTCTCTAACATTCTTAAAATCGACTTTTCTTCCGAATATTCACTGATATTCGATATATCTATCCATTTTAAGTCTATTGTTTCATGATTTTGAATGAGTGGGAAATTACTATCGGCGAAAAACAGAAACCTGACATCAAAATGTTCATGCTCAGGTATACCTTTTCTTTCCGGAATTATATGAATATCCAAATCAAAAATTTCTCCATCTGAAATGCAATCCTTCAGGCCGGTTTCCTCCCAAACTTCCTTCTTTGCCACAGAAAAAACATCCTTGTCACCGTCACAATGACCACCGGGTTGAAGCCATTTGTCTAGTTTTTTATGGTGTATCAAAAGTACTTTTCTGCGATTTTTATCAAAAATAAAGGCAGATGCAGTTATATGTCCGGCCAAGGATTCTCTTGAATAGCAATTGGAATTATGGGTTATTAATTCGATAAACCTCTCCTTAAAAGCTATTTCCTCTTCAAATTCTGATGAATATTTTTTTATTTTTTCTAATAGCATCAATGTAACTAATAATCACCAAACTGCAATGCCATTTGGCTTTGAACCAGTAATAATTTTTTTTAATTGTTTCCTTGTGTTTACATCAAAAATAAGAGCCGAGTTTGACTTTTGATTAATAATTACAGCCTTGGAATCATTATCAAAAAAGGCCAGTTGATGCGGGTCATTTTCAGTTTCAATTTCATTGATTTTCTCCCATTTTCCGGATTCTTTTTTGTAAATAAAAACTTTATTTAAACTAGGGCCTGCACATATCCAGATCTCCTGATTAACGGGATTATAAACCATCATGCCGGGTTTAAAAGGAAAATCTATATAATCAGTAACTGTCAAAGTAGAAATATTTACAACATTTAGGGAGTTTCTAACTGCGTTTTCAACGAATACCACATCTTCAGCCCAGCCGGGCCAAACATTGGTAGGATAGGGGTCTATTTTTATTTCTTTAATGATTTCCTTTTTCTCGGTATCGATAACCGTTAAAAACGAAGTTTCACCACAGGCGATTACGGCATTTGCACCATTATTTACGATTAACAGTTCGCTTGGATCTGGCCCAACGGGTATCTCTTTTATTAAACTTCCGGTCAAATCGGCATAAATATTTACTTTACCAGAATGACTCATCAATCCTGTCCAAATTTCATCAGACTTTTTGGAAAAAACTGTATTGTAATTGGCAAACGGTACGCCAAAAAACAATTTGCGTTTTCCCGTTTTCGAATCAAAAACACCAACATTACCCAAAGCTGTTACAAAATGAAGATTATCATGGGCTAAGGCAAAGTCGAATTCCGGAAAAGCAATTGAAAACTCAGACTTATCATGGTTAAAGGAAATATGATGAGCAAATGTGTTTTCTTTTGATTCCAGAAAAAATTGATTCTTTTTTTCCAGCGTTTCAGAATTAATGAGCGTAATACTATTGTCGCCACCGTTTACAATAAAAATATCACCTTTTTGAGCATCAAGATTTTTGGTGATATCTGATTTTTCGCAGGAAATAAAGAGAATAAAAATAAGTAGAGTAAAAAATCGCATAAAAAAAACGTTGCCTTTAAAAGACAACGTTTGTTATGATTAATAATTTTGAAATCATTTAGAAATTAACCCAAAAACCAATTTAACAATCGAAGAAAACACAAAACTGAAAAACTTTTGAATAATGCTTTTGGTTTTCTCGGCTTCTTTATTTTTTTCAACCGAAGGCGTTTCAGGTATAACAGAAATGGAATTTGAATAACTTGATTTTGATGCTATAGTCCGATTTTTAGATGTATTTTGAATCGTCATAGTAGCTTTGGGATTGTCAGAAATACCAAAACTTGACAATGAAAAAGTTGCAACCATCATCAACAAATAGAGCACTGTTTTTTTCATAATTCCAATTTTTTGACCAAAATTAAGGATATCTAATTGATTTCCAAACAAAATCAATTAATTTTTCCTACCATCTCCTCAGGTTTTACCCATTGGTCGAACTCTTGAGCAGTCAAATATCCTAACTTAATAGCCGTTTCTTTCAAAGTACTGTTGTTTTTATGGGCAGTTTGAGCTATTTCGGCAGCTTTATAATATCCAATTTTAGTATTTAAAGCCGTAACAAGCATCAATGAATTATTCACATGTTTTGTTATGTTTTCATGCAATGGCTTGATTCCAACCGCACATTTATCATTAAATGACACACATACATCACCAATCAATCTAGCCGAATGCAAGAAATTATGAATCATCACAGGCTTGAATACATTAAGCTCAAAATGACCAGTTGCACCACCAATGTTTATAGCTACGTCATTACCCATAACCTGTGCTGCCACCATAGTCATGGCTTCGCTTTGGGTTGGGTTCACTTTTCCCGGCATAATTGACGAACCTGGTTCGTTGTCAGGAATAAATATTTCCCCGATACCTGATCTCGGACCCGACGAAAGCATCCTAACGTCGTTTCCAATTTTCATCAGACTTACTGCCACCGTTTTAAGTGCTCCATGTGCTTCTACAATGGCATCATGTGCTGCCAAAGCCTCAAATTTATTTTCAGCTGTTACAAAAGGCAAACCGGTTAATGCAGCAATATGTTTGGCAACATTGACGTCATAACCATCTGGAGTGTTAATACCTGTACCAACAGCCGTACCTCCCAATGCTAGCTCAGATAAATGGGCTAAAGTATTTTTTATGGCTTTTATTCCATGATTTAGCTGAGATACATATCCTGAAAATTCCTGACCCAGGGTAAGGGGCGTAGCATCCATGAAGTGGGTACGACCGATTTTAACCACTGACATGAAATCTTTTGATTTTTGGGCCAGCGTGTCTCTCAGTTTTTCAATGCCCGGAATGGTTTTTTCAATCAAAATCTTATAGGCAGCAATGTGCATGGCCGTAGGGAAGGTATCATTTGATGACTGCGACTTATTTACGTCATCGTTGGGATGTAAATATTTTTTTTCATCCAGTAGCTCACCCCCTTTGATTACATGGCCGCGATAAGCGATAACTTCGTTACAGTTCATATTGGATTGTGTACCTGATCCGGTCTGCCAAACTACAAGCGGAAACTGATCATCAAGTTTTCCTTCCAGAATTTCATCGCAAACGATACCAATAAGTTTTGCCTTTTCTTCATCAATCACACCTGCGTCAAGGTTCGCTAAAGCTGCTGCTTTTTTTAAATATGCGAAAGCTCTGATGATTTCCTTTGGCATTTTATTGATATCCTGTGCAATTTGAAAATTCTCAATAGAGCGTTGTGTTTGTGCTCCCCAATATACATCTACAGGCACTTTTACCTGCCCCATGGTATCTTTTTCGATTCTGTATTCCATTATTTTTTGTTTGAATAATTAAGTACAAATTTAGTATCTGCAAAACGATATACAAATAATTAAAATCATATAATTGACAAATTTTTGCTTTAAATATTTACTCATTTTAATATATAAAAAAACAAAGAAACCGCCATTTTGACGGTTTCTTTTTAATACAATCTTCTAAATGAATTTAATTCTGAATTTTCTTCGTATTATCTCTGAAAAACAAAACAAACAAAACCATTACGGCCATGGCTATATAAGCCGGCACCCACCATACAGCAGTCCAATTATGAATTGTAACGCCATTTTGAATGGTGGTGTAAGCATCTAATACTTTTCCTGATAATAGTGAACCTATACCCATTCCTATGCCATAAGTAGCAAGCGTAATCAAGCCCTGGGCCGAACTTTTAATTTTTTCTCCAGACTTTTTATCGGTGTAAATCTGGCCTGTTACGAAGAAAAAGTCATAACATACACCATGAAGCAAAATTCCAATAATCAGAATCCACTGGCTTGAAATACCATCGCCATATCCAAAAGCTACAAATCTGATAATCCAGGCAATCAAACCAACGATAAGCATTTTTTTGATGCCGAATTTTTGTAAAGCAAACGGAATCAACAACATAAATAATACTTCAGACATCTGCCCCAAAGACATTTTATTTTCTACATTAGTTAGGTTAGATTCAGTTAATGAGAGATTGGCGTGAGCATAATAAAAAGCAAGAGGAATGCTAATCAATACCGATGAAACAAAGAAAATGACATAAGATCTATCCTTAAATAAAACAAAAGCGTCAACACCCAAAATTTTTGAAAGAGAAGTTTCTCCGGTTGATTTTGGAGGGGTATCGGGAAGGGTAAATGAGAATAAAGCCCAAATAATAGAAGTAACCATCGAAATTTTAAAGATATCAACTTTATCACCCAAAGCATAGAAACCTACGATATTGGTTACTACTATCCAGGATATCGTTCCAAAAACCCTGATAAAAGGGAATTCTTTGCCCGGATCTTTCATTTGATTCATTGCAATAGAATTGGAAAGTGCAAGATTAGGAGCAAATGTTAATGTATAAGCCAGAATATACCAGAAAAAGACATCAGGATCTTTGGTTTGGATCAATAAGTATAGAATTCCGGCACCAATCAAATTGAGAACTCCCATTACTTTTTGGGCAGAAAAATACCTGTCGGCAATCATTCCGATGAAAAAAGGAGCAACAATTGAAGCAATAGAAAACGTGGTATAAGCTTGCCCCTGCTGCTCTCCGGTGGCTTTTAATGCTTTAAAAAGATACTTGCCCATCTGTCCGTACCATGCACCCCAGGTAAAAAACATTAGGAACATCATGACAATGAGCTGAATTCTGACTGTTAATTTCATTATTTATTCAAGGTTTTGTAAGAATTTGCAAGCTATCAAAAAAAATTATTGTGAGGAAATCCAAATGGGGAAATCATGAAAAATCCGTAATTTTGGCACATGAAATACTTTCTGGAGATATCCTACATTGGTAAAAACTATTGTGGCTGGCAAATTCAACCCAATGCAAATACGGTTCAGGAAGAATTGGAAAAGGCTTTTTTTTTAATATTTTCGGAAAGAATAACCATTAATGGAAGCTCCCGGACAGACACCGGTGTGCATGCCAGACAACAATTTGCACATTTTGAAACTCAAACAGAGATTTCTAATACCGGACAATTGGTAAATCGCTTAAATAAAATTTTGCCTGAAGATATTGCAGTTCAAAATATTTACCATCTTTCAGAAGACGCACATTCCAGATTTGATGCGGTTTCAAGAAAATACATCTATAGGATTATCCACAATAAAGATCCTTTTTATAAGGATATCGCAGCATTAATCTTTAAGAAACCTGATCTTGAATTGCTAAATAAAAGTTGTGATATTTTAAAAAAATATATTGATTTTGAAGCTTTTAGCAAAGTTAAAACTGACGTAAAAACGTTTGATTGCCAGATTTTGGAGGCTTTTTGGATTTATAATGGTCAGATTTTGGAATTCCATATTAAAGCCAACAGGTTTTTAAGAGGAATGGTAAGGGCGATTGTTGGAACTCAGTTGATGGTGGGTTTTGGAAAAATTAGCCATGACGATTTTGAGAACATTATTCTATCCAAAAAACGAGAAAATGCAGGTATGGCGGCCAAAGCAAATGGCCTTACTCTTGAAGAAGTTAACTATCCTTTTGAATATTTTAAATAAATGATAATTAGAAAAATAACTCCGGAAGACATAGAGGTAATCAGAGGTTTATTTACCGAATATCAGGAATTTTTGGGTATCTCACTTTGTTTTCAGGATTTCCAGAAGGAGTTGGACGAGTTACCTGGTAAATATGATGAGCCGGAGGGAAGTATTTGGATAGCAGAAAATAATGGAACTGCGGTAGGTTGTGTCGCTTTGAAAAAGCTGGAAAGTGAAATTTGTGAAATGAAAAGGTTATATGTTAAACCGGAATTTCAGGGCTTAGGAATTGGAAAAAACCTGATTGAAATTTGTTTAACTGAAGCAAAATTGAAAGGTTATTTGAAAATGAAACTGGATACGCTTAAAAGATTAGAAAAAGCGGTTAATTCGTACCTAAAATTTGGTTTTAGCATGACGCAACCTTATAATTTTAATCCCGAAGAAGATATTTTGTATTTTGAAAAAGAACTATGATAGCCGAGACCGGAAGAAACATATATGAAGCTAAAAACCTGCTTGAAAGGGGAGAGGTAGTTGCAATTCCAACGGAAACGGTGTATGGTTTGGCAGGAAATGCTTTAAATCCAGAGGCGGTTTCGAAAATATTTGCTGTTAAAAACCGACCAACTTTTGACCCATTGATAATTCACGTGTCGGGAATCACAGAAATAGAAAAATATACCCAAAACTTCCCTGAAAAATTTTCACAATTAGCCCAAAAATATATGCCCGGGCCACTGACTTTTTTGATCGAAAAGAAAAATATTATCCCTGACATTGTAACAAGTGGATTAGGAAAAGTGGCTATCAGAATTCCTGACCATATTTTAGCATTAGAATTATTAAAAAATCTTGATTTCCCTTTGGCCGCACCAAGTGCCAACCCTTTTGGGTATGTTTCGCCAACATCAGCAAGGCATGTATTTGATCAGCTGGGTGAAAAAATACCCTATATTTTGGATGGAGGAAGCTGTAAAATTGGGCTGGAATCAACGATTATTGGTCTTGAAAATGGTGCCACGGTCGTTTACAGAAAGGGAGGCCTTGAAATTGAAAAAATTGAGGATATTTTACAGGAAAAAATAATCCTTAAGGAGCATTCAAGCTCAAATCCGCAAGCCCCCGGAATGCTGGAAAAGCATTATTCGCCCGACAAAAAAATAGAAATCCTTTCAGCAGATACTGAAATTAACCAAACTGAAAATATTGGTTTTTTAGGGTTTGAGAAATTAAAAAGCGAAATAAATATTAATAATCAGTTTATATTAAGCAAAAATGGCGACCTGCAGGAGGCCGCCAGAAATTTGTTTGAAGGGCTTAGATGGTTTGACAAAACAACACTCGAAAAGATTTACGTAGAGCTGGTACCTGAGCATGGTTTGGGGCTGGCCATTAATGATCGGCTCAGACGTGCTGCGGCCAAATCTTAATTGTCAAAAATCATAATTTCAATCCTTCTGTTTTTAGCTTTATTTTCTTCGGTGTCATTGGGTACCAATGGTTCTGATGAGCCTTTACCAATGGTTTTTAATCTTTCAGATTTTATTCCCTTATTGAAAAAATAATTGGCAACCACCTTGGCTCTAAACTCCGAGAGCCTTTGATTCAATCTTTGATCATTGCCTTCATTGTCGGTGTGACCTGCAATTTCAACTTTTACATTCGGATTTTCTTTTAAATATTTCAGTAAACCTTCCAGTTTGGTTTCGGCCCCTGGCACAAGAATAGTTTTGCTTTTTTCAAAATTAACTCCGGGAAGGGGATGTTTTACACCTTTTTGGATGTTGGCCACATCCAAAACAGCCTCAGCAACTACAATCGGTTTTTCCTCTGGTTTAACTTCTTTTATAGGTTTTTCTTTCGAAATAAGTTTAATTAAATAACTCAAATCCGACGCATTAGCCATTTTTAGTGTAAAAATATTTGAGTAATCCTGAAAGCCCGGAAGACTTACTTTAATGATGTAGGTAATATCCGGCGATATTTTGGCAGAAAATCCGCTGTTTTTAGGTCCCAAAATAAGTTTTTCATCTCTTTCGGTTAGTTTATTGATAAGTTTAATTTGAGATAATTTTGCCTGATCAATAGTAATATCCTCATCGAATTTGAAATCTATTCCATATAATTCTTTCAATATTTTATAATTAAATTCATTTCCGCTGGCCTCCCGCTTATCTACTGATTTCGAAAATTTCTTATATCCATCCAAATTAGACTCCACCAAATAGCTGTTGGTATTTGACATCTGTACTTTAGCCGATTCTTTAATTTTTTCTCTGAAAATCTCTTTTTTGTTAGCGAAAATCGTGACTTCAGGGAAAATTGGTTCTTTGGTAAACTCATCGGAAAATTTTATTACGAAATCGTTGCTTTCTGTTGATACCAGATTAATGGATTTTGTTTTTTCACCTTTTGAAATTTCACCCGTTACAGATTTATACCCTTTAGCGTTTAATTCGAAAGTATAAGTATTTTTTGAATTTAATTTATCACAGAAAAATTCCCCTTTAGTGCCGTCATAGGTGGTTGCTACAGGATTCTTATTTTCATCAATAATCTTTATTCTCGGGTCAACTACCGGGAGAGCGGTCTGAAAATCTAATACCAAGATGGAAATGCTCGATAGGGTATCTATTTTTTTCTTTAATAATATTTCAACTGTTTTTTCTCCAATCTTGATGTTGCCTGTATTATCGTAATATCCGGTAGCCGAAACCTCATAAAAGTGCTTTTTATCTTCTTCCAAATTAACTTTTTTGATATTTTTGATCGTAGTACCCTGAATCTCCACCGATTTTTCATTGTAAACTCTTACCTGAGCCGTATTAACTGGTGTCTTGTCCTGTGAATCAACAACCGAAAGTGTATATTCATTTGAGCCTTTTTTCAACCTCAAAGTAAAAAAGGTAGAACCCGCATTCATCGACTTCACTATCAAACTTCCCGATTTGTTTATGTAGCCATCGGCTTTACTGATAAGCTGGTAAGTGCCAATTTCGGTAGGATTAAATCCAATTGATTGGGAATCAGAAGATTTGATAGAGGACCTTTTTCCGCTTGGGCTTATTAAATCAATATTTGTTGAGAGTCGTTTTCCAGATTCTTCATCATATACATCAATAAGGAATGCGGCATTGGGACTCAACCCGAACCTTAGCATTTTTCCTGAAAGCTGAAAAGGCTGGTTAAATTCTATATAACCATCACTTATGATATTTAAGAAATACTTATCATCACGATTAGCATCAAACTTTATTGAACTATTTACAACATTTCCCTGATATACTACCTGACCAGTTTCTTTATGCGTTATTTTTACTTTTCCGCTTAGGATTTTACCATTATTGGATTTATCATAAAGACCAATCTCCTGCTTCATCCTGTTTTTTACCAATTCAATCACAACCTCGCTTTGTGTTTGCTCAGGTGAAATATTCAGATTTAACTCCCGGGTATCATTCAGATATCCATCTGCTATTGTCAAAAGTTTATAAACTCCCTGTTGCTCATATACAAAACTACCCTGAGGGTGATCTTCATCAATAATTTCCTTCGTTTTCTGATTATGAAAATCAATTTCTACTACTCCGGCAACCGGATCTTTGGTTTCACTATCTATCGTTAAAATCCTTAAATTTCCTGAGGGTTTAGGATTCATCCTTAGCTCAATAATATCACCATCCGACATTTCTTTGGTATCAAAACCCTTTTCCTCAGAATAAAAACCATTGGCTGTAGCCTTCACCCTGATAATTGTTCCTGCTTTAATCTCATAAAACGACCGTTTTTTGGCGGTTTGAACAAGTATTAGTTTTCCATCGGGATGGGAGCTAACTTTAATGTCAAAATTATTGGAAATAGGCTCTCCTGTTACCTCATTTATCAAAACTATCGTGATCCTGATGTTTTCGGCAGGTGAAGCAAAAGATGCAAAATTAAAAAGCACAAGAAAGAATGCTATAAAACGGGACATTCTCTTCATTAAAAAACTGGTTATCTTTGTAAAAATATTATCCTAAAAAGGTACTATGATATACTCATCAAATTTTTTGCCATGTTTGGCCTATATGAGCTCCATTCTTAAAGAAAATGTAATTTTTATTAATATTAACGAACAATATCAAAAACAAAGCTACCATACAAGAGCAAATATTATCAGTCCCCAAAAGGTGGATTTCATTAATGTAAACGTAAAAAAGTCTTCAAATCACACCGCAATCAAAGATATTAAAATAGATTACAGTCAAAACTGGCATAAAATTGCCTGGAAAACTATAGAAAATACCTATAAAAAAAGCTCATTTTTCGAATATTACGATTATTTGTTAGAACCTATTTTTTCGAACAAAAAAGACTTTTTAATTGATCTAAATTTACTTTCACTCGAAAAAATATTTCAGATTTTAAAAATTAAACCAAAAATCTCGCTGGAAGAATATCCATTTTTGGAATATCAGCATGAATTTCTTAATTTTAATGCAAAAAACAGGCTCGATTTACCTGAAAATTACATTTCGGTACCATATTATCAGATTTTTGGCAACACTTTTGAACCAAACCTGAGTATTATAGATTTAATATTTTCAAAAGGGCCGGAAAGCCTTGAAATATTGTTAAAATCAAGCTTGAATTGAAAATTGAACATACTTAAACAAAAAACTGTTTAACTTATAAAACATTATTGAATGGAACCCAAATTTTCGCAAAGAGTTAAAGAAGTAATTTCTCTAGCCAGAGAGGAAGCTTTGAGATTGGGGCATGACTACATAGGCACCGAACATCTGATATTGGGTATGATTAGAGAAGGAGAAGGTTTGGGGCTTGAATTGATACAAAAAGCCGGCTTAAATCCTGAAGAATTGCGTACTTCAATTGAAAGTTCGACCAGAGGCACTGCCACCAATACAATTAAGAATCTGGCCAATATTCCGCTTACACGTCAGTCAGAGAAGGTTTTAAAAATCACCCATTTGGAGGCAAAAATCTTCAAATCGGATACTATTGGGACCGAACATTTGCTTTTAGCCGTTTTGAGAGATGACGACAACCTTGGTTGTCAGATATTGAATCGTTATCGGATTAACTACAAGCTTATCAAAGAAATGCTCGAATATCAGCTGACAGGGCAAGAGCCCACCATGGAACATCCCGATACCGACGATGACGATAAAACATACGGTGGTGCAGGTGGTTATTCGAGTCAAAGCCGTGATCCGAAAGGCTCAGAAAAGTCAAGAACTCCAATTTTGGATAATTTTGGCCGTGATTTAACAAAAATGGCCGAAATCGGTAAACTTGATCCAATAGTAGGGCGTGAAAAGGAAATAGAAAGAGTAGCCCAGATACTTTCAAGAAGAAAGAAAAACAATCCGATATTGATTGGTGAGCCGGGAGTGGGTAAAACTGCCATTGCAGAAGGATTAGCATTGAGGATTGTTCAGAAAAAAGTTTCCAGAGTTCTATTTGGAAAAAGGGTAGTCACGCTTGATTTGGCTTCATTGGTTGCCGGTACAAAATATCGGGGGCAATTTGAGGAAAGAATGAAGGCAGTGATGCAAGAAATTGAGAAAAACCCTCAGATTATTTTATTTATTGATGAAATACATACAATTGTAGGGGCAGGTGGTGCAAGTGGCTCGCTCGATGCCTCCAATATGTTTAAGCCTGCACTTGCTCGTGGTGATATACAATGTATTGGTGCCACTACATTAGATGAATATCGTCAGTATATCGAAAAAGATGGTGCGTTGGCTCGCAGATTCCAAATGGTGATGGTAGATGCCACTTCTATCGACGAAACCATTGAGATTTTGAATAACATCAAAAACAAATACGAAGATCATCACAATGTTACCTATTCTCAGGAAGCAGTGGTGTCTGCTGTAAAATACAGCGAAAGATACATTACTGATCGTTTTCTCCCGGATAAAGCCATTGATGTAATAGACGAGGTAGGAGCAAGAGTTCATATCAGCAATATCAATGTTCCTCAGGAAGTTTTGGATCTTGAAAATGCTGTTGAAGAAATAAAAGTTGAGAAAAACCGTGTAGTTAAAAGTCAGCGTTACGAAGAAGCAGCTCAGTTACGTGACCGGGAGAAAAAACTTTTGGAACAGCTTGAAAATGCCAAACAAGCCTGGGAAGAAGAAAGCAAAACACAACGTCATGAAGTAACTGAAGATCATGTAGCTGAGGTAATTGCCATGATGACGGGTATTCCTGTTAAGAAAGTCAACATGAATGAGGGCGAAAAAATCCTGAAAATGGGTGATTCGCTTAAAGGAAGAATTGTTGGTCAAGACGCTGCTGTTCAGAAACTTGTAAAAGCTATACAAAGAACCAGAGTTGGCTTAAAAGATCCTAAAAAACCAATCGGAACATTTATATTTCTTGGACCAACCGGTGTCGGAAAGACCGAATTAGCTAAGGCTCTGACAGAATATTTGTTTGACAAAGAAGATGCACTCATCAGAATCGATATGAGCGAATATATGGAGAAATTCTCAATCTCCAGATTGGTTGGAGCTCCTCCGGGTTATGTGGGTTATGAAGAAGGTGGTCAATTAACCGAAAAAGTAAGAAGAAAACCTTATTCTGTAGTTCTTTTAGATGAAATCGAAAAAGCCCACCCTGATGTTTTCAATATCCTTCTTCAGGTTTTGGATGATGGTATTCTAACTGATAGTCTGGGTAGGAGAGTGGATTTCAGAAATACGATAATCATTATGACTTCCAATATTGGAGTCAGAGATTTGAAAGATTTTGGGGCAGGCATAGGATTTGCAACCAAAGCCAGAGTGGAAAATCAGGACGATATGGTGAAAAGCACCATTCAGAATGCACTCAAGAAAACATTCTCTCCTGAATTTCTTAACAGATTAGATGATGTGATTGTATTTAACTCTTTGAGCAGAGAAGACATTCATCAGATTATTGAGATTTCTTTGAAAAAACTCCTTTCCAGAATTACCAGTCTGGGCTACAGTATGGAGCTCACCGAGAAAGCAAAAGATTATCTTGCTGAAAAAGGTTATGATCAACAATATGGAGCCCGGCCATTAAATAGGGCTATTCAGAAATATGTGGAAGATCAGTTGGCTGAAGAAATCCTGAAAGGGGCACTTTCAGAGGGCGATACCATTTTGGTAGATCATGTGGATGGAGAAGAAGTGTTAAGTTTTAACAAAAAACCAAAAGAACAGGCAATCGAACAATAAACCTTTAATACCATAACAGGCACGGAGTTTTTACTTCGTGCTTTTTTGTTTTATGAAAAAACTTTTTGTTTTTCTGATGTTATTGGGAAGTTTTGGGTTAAGTGCCCAGAAATTATCCGAAAAAGCCCAATTTGGACTAGTTACTATTTCTCCGGGTTCCTCTGAGGATGCCATTTATCAAATCTGGGGGCACACTGTTTTACATCTCAATGACCCTGAAAACAATATTAATGAATGTTATGATTATGGTACATTCAGTTTTGATCAGCCAGGATTTGTGGTAAAATTTCTGAAAGGTACTTTGCCTTACCAAATGGCCAAATATGATTTTCAACTTTTTGTAGATCATTATAAAAACAATGAAAACCGCTCGGCATCAGAGCAAATCTTAAATTTATCAGCATCTCAAAAACAAGATTTGTACGATTTCCTGATGCATAATTACCTTCCTGAGAACAGGGAATACCGTTACCGATTTTTTTATTACAATTGTGCCAGTAGAATCAGGGATATTCTGCAGCAGGTTTGTAAAGACTCCCTTCAATTTTCACCAACACTTCATGCCGACTCAAGCTACAGACAATGGATTAATAAATATGCGGCAGCAAAGCAACCATGGACAAATTTGGGCATGCAAATCGCAATTGGGATTCCTGCCGATGAAAAAACGAAAGAATCGGGTGCTATGTTTCTTCCCGACAATCTGGCCATAGGATTCGATTCGGCGGTTATAGTTCATAATAATATCAAGCTACCATTTGTTTTAGCAAAAAATCAACTCACTTTTGTGGATGAACCTCAGATACCAAAAGGAATCTTTAGTCCATTTGTGGTGCTAACCTTGTTTCTAATAATCATAACTATATTATCATTTTCACAAAAAGTGAAACCCAAATACCTCAAATGGTTTGACTATGCATATTTTGGATTTTTAGGTATTGCGGGATGGTTTTTAATGGGACTTTGGTTTCTTACAGACCATGGTGTAACTGAAAACAACATGAATGTCATTTGGGCATTTCCTCTGTTTTTTCCAATGATTATTTTCCTGAATAATAAAAAAATAATTAACCCTGTTTTTTATATTTATCTGATTATCAACATCATTTTACTGGTTAGCTGGAAATTTATCCCGCAGGAAATTCCTACCGCTATCATTCCGGTAATTTTGACCGCTTTTGTCAGGATTTATTTCAATATCAAAAAATAAAATGGATTTAAATAAGATTTGTAGTGAGGTAATAAATGTGGCCATTGCCGCAGGAGATTTTATCCAAAAAGAATCAGAAAGTTTTACTTCAGATAAAATACAATATAAAGACATTAACAATCTGGTGTCTTATGTTGATAAAGAAGCCGAAAAACTGATCGTAAAACATCTTTTGGAAATATTGCCTGAGGCGGGTTTTATTACTGAAGAAAATACCATTGACAAAGAAAACAAAGAAGGTTTAAACTGGATTATTGACCCATTGGACGGTACTTCGAATTTCATTCACGGTTTGCCTCATTATTCAGTAAGCTTAGCCTTAGCCCAGGGAAAAGATGTTTTGGTGGGTGTAATTTATAACATCACCAAAAAAGATGTTTATTCAGCAATAAAAGGTCAGGGAGCATTTAAAAACCAAAAAACCTTAAAAGTTACTCAAAATCAATCCTTAAGTCAGTGTCTTTTTGCCATCGGATTTCCGTATTTTAAATTTGATAATATGGAAAAATACATTCATATTCTAGAATCATTGATGCAAAAAACACATGGATTAAGAAGATTTGGCTCAGCCGCCCTTGATCTGGCTTTTGTGGCCGAAGGCTTCTATGATGGCTTTTTTGAATATAATCTCAATAGCTGGGATATGGCCGCGGGTGTTTTATTGGTAAAAGAAGCAGGCGGAATTATCACCGATTTCTCAGGTAACGATGATTATTTGTTTGGTGGAGATGTAATTGCTGGAGGAGCAGTACATCCCGAACTTTTAAAAGAAATCAAACGTTTTTGGTATAAAGCTTAAATAATGGAAGAATTAAAATACCCTATTGGAAAATTTGACCCTACTAAAGAGTACGATTATGAATCAGCACTTTCGGCTTTGGAATTTCTGAAAGATTATCCGAAAATTTTGCGGGGTATTACCGCTAATATGACCGAAAAACAACTGGATACCGCCTACAGGCCGGAAGGTTGGACCGCCCGCCAGGTAATTCATCATATTGCTGATTCTCACGCCAACATGTACATCAGAGTTAAACTGGCTCTCACAGAGGAAAATCCAACTATAAAAGGGTACAATGAAGCCGAATGGGCTAAATTGCCGGATTCTGCTTTGCCCATCGAGGACTCTCTTTTAATCATTGAAGGCTTGCATAACAGGCTATATCATTTACTTAAAAATGAGCCCGCGGCTACCTTTGATAAAACATTTTATCATAATGGCTATCAAAGAACCTACATTTTGAAAAGTGTTCTGAATCTTTACAAATGGCATTCTCAGCACCATCTTGAACATGTAAAAATCTGTATCAAAAATGCTTAGATTTCTTGAAAATATTGCCATCATCGTAATCTTTGGGATTGCGATAAGATACATAATAGTGAAATTATGGGGCAAAAAAGGAAGCTCGAGCCCAAGTTGTAGCACCTGCAGCTCGGGCAACTGTAATACTTGCCCAACTGCAAACAGCACTAATTGAAAGTCGCTTTCTCGATCATCTGGTGAGAGGCTTCGTCTCCCAGATATTTGTCAATTATATAGTGCAGGAGGTAAATTAGCGGCGTGAGAGCTACTGCCATTGTAAATTTGTAAATGTAATTGACTCCACTCACGGCCATCACCTGTGCAAAATCCCATTTCCCGAATACATAGAAAGCAATAAATAGCACTACAAAGCTATCAATCAGCTGGGAAATTATCGTTGAACCTGTAGAACGCAACCAGATCATTCTGTTGGAAGTCCATTGTCTCAACTTGCTGAAAACCAAAGCATCCACCATTTGCCCAATTAAAAAAGCAATAATACTACCGGCAATAATTCCCATTCCCTGACGGAGAATCATACTGTAGGCGTTGTTAATATCAAGTGGTTTTCCCTGCAGGTCGAGCTTATTGATATCCATCCAAAAGGCTGCAGGAGGTAGGGCAGAGGCCGCATATAAAACAAAAAATGCATAGACAATGAGTATCGCAGTCAGATATGAAATGTATTTTACGCCTTTTACCCCGAAATATTCATTGATGATATCGGAAATAATAAAAACTATAGGCCAATTAATGGCACCGGCGGTCATATTAAAATCAAGTGAATAACCAAATATCTTGATACCGGCTGGAGGGAAACCGAGGGTGTTTTCGAGCGAAAATATCTTTCCGCCAATAATTTCAGCCACAATGGCGTTTGTCAAAAATATCCCGCACAATACGATGAACAGGATTTGTTTCTTAGTAAAATTCATAGTTTTATTCTTCCATCAATTAGTTCAATTACCCGGTCCGACCTCTCGGCCAAATGTGGATTGTGTGTAACGATAACAAACGAAGACCCGAATTTGTCCCTCAAATCAAAAAATAAACTGTGCAATTCTTCTGCATTTTTCGAGTCCAGATTCCCGCTGGGTTCGTCGGCAAATACATATTTGGGGCTATTAATCAATGCCCGTGCCACGGCTACCCTCTGCTGCTCACCGCCCGACATTTCAGAAGGTAAATGGTCTTTTCTATCCAAAATATGCAAAGCTTCCATCAAAACCAAAGCCTTTTCTTTGGTTTCTTTTTCATCCTTTTTTCCTACCCATGCCGGTAAACATATATTTTCAAGGGCAGTGAGCTCAGCCATAAGGTTATGAAACTGAAAAATAAAGCCGATTTCGCTATTTCTCACCCTGGATAATTCCTTTGAATTTAAACCACTCAACTCTATTTTATCCAAAAATACTTTTCCTGAATCGGCCTTATCCAAAGTACCCAAAATGTGCAGTAAGGTACTTTTTCCTGCTCCTGAGGCTCCCACTATCGACACTATCTCTGACTCCTGAATACTGAGCGAAATATCCTTTAAAACCTCTAAAGAGCCGTATTTCTTATTAATATTATGTGCTTCGAGCATTTTTTAAATTTAAAATTTCTTTGCAAAAAAACTATATTTGTTTCATATTATTTTTCTAAAAACCAAATATTTGCTAATTTGGCAAAAAATTAGAAAAGTTCAATTTTTATTTAACAATTTATGAATATTCACGAGTACCAAGGGAAAGAAATTTTATCGAAATATGGTGTAAGAGTTCAACAAGGAATCGTTGCCTCTACAGTAGAAGAAGCTGTGGTGGGTTATCAGCAAATCGCTGAAAGGACTAATTCTAAATTTGCGGTGGTGAAGTCGCAAATACATGCCGGTGGTAGAGGAAAAGGGAAAATAGTAGGTACCGATCAAAGAGGTGTGGCTCTGGCCAAGTCAGCGGATGATGCCAAAACCATCGCTACCAATCTGCTGGGCAACACGCTTGTGACTATTCAAACCGGTGAAGAAGGAAAAGTAGTAAATAAAGTTTTGATTGCCGAAGACGTATATTATCCGGGTGCTTCTGAGCCGAAAGAATACTACGTATCGATATTGCTTGACAGAGGTAAAGCCTGCAATGTAATCATGGCTTCGACTGAAGGCGGGATGGACATCGAAGAAGTAGCTGAGCATACCCCTGAAAAAATCATCAAAGAGTGGATTGACCCAAGAGTGGGCTTTCAGGGTTTTCAGGCACGTAAAGTAGCCTACAAACTGGGCTTAAGCGGTGCGGCACACAAAGAGATGGTGGCCTTCCTTACTGCTTTGTACAAGGCGTATGAAGAAACTGACTCCTCGATGTTTGAGATTAACCCGGTTTTGAAAACTTCGGACGACAAAATATTGGCCGTGGATGCCAAAGTAAACCTTGACGACAACGCTTTGTTCCGTCATAAAGATCTGGCTGAATTGAGAGACAAAGCAGAGGAAGATCCTATGGAAGTTGAGGCCTCAGAAAGTGATCTTAACTACGTGAAACTGGACGGAAACGTGGGTTGTATGGTAAACGGAGCCGGTTTGGCGATGGCTACCATGGATATTATCAAGCTTAAAGGCGGTGACCCTGCCAACTTCCTCGATGTAGGTGGTGGTGCCAATGCCAAAACGGTGGAAGCGGGTTTCAGATTGATATTGAAAGACCCTAACGTAAAGGCGATATTTGTGAACATATTTGGTGGAATTGTGCGTTGCGACAGGGTGGCTGCCGGTATAGTAGAAGCCTATAAAACCATTGGTGATATTCCGGTGCCGATTATCGTGAGACTACAAGGAACCAACGCCGAAGAAGGAGCCAAAATTATCAACGAATCAGGCCTGAAAGTATATTCAGCTGTATTACTCAAAGACGCTGCCGACTTGATTACTAAGGTGTTGGCGTAAGATATATTTAGTATTTGTTTTGAAAAACGACCTCGAGAGGGGTCGTTTTTTTGTATAAATTACAAGGAAATATTTCTTGAGACTTTGCTGTGATATTTGATTTATATCTCCATTTTTCTAAATTAGAAATATTAATTAAGAATAAATACAAACTTATATATTTTCAGCCTTTGGTTAAAGGCTTTCCCAAAGGTTTCGTACTAAGTCAGTTGGAAAATATGAAAAAAAAATTTACATAATATTTTGCTTTTTTCTCTCATTCAATTCTCATACCTCATCAAACTCCATTGATAAAGCAAAATTTACAATTTTAAAAACAAATAAATCCATTAGTTTGAATAATGAAGACTTCCATCTTGCCAAAAAACTTGCAAAACAAAGAATTGAAATATATAATGCAGAAGAGATCGCCTCTAGTGTTGATCGAGGTTAATTTTTTGGGCGTCTCATTACATAACAAAGGCAGAATAATTGAATTTGGCAAATACTATAAATAATGTGAAGCTTTTACAAATGAAAAAGGTGAAAAATTGTAAGTTTTAATTGTCTTTGTCACTCAATGCCAAATTGGGAAACAGAAAAAATTATTGTAGAAGATGGAGGGAGTTGAAATTTTCAAATTGCAGTAAATCTCGACAAAAAAATAGTTTTTGGATTTATGATAAATGGAGAAGCATAAATAGCTTATTACAAAAGATCCTTCTAATCACCCAATCTTTGGGAACTTCTAAATTCTTGGGTGATTGTTTAAATTTTCATTTTGTTCCTATACAAACATGTTTTGGAGCGACAATTTAATGTAGTTTTTAAAAATTTCTAGTTCTTTTTTTTGCATATTCGTTACAGCTTATGTAAGTTTGTTTTGTTGTTTTTGGGGCTAAATTTTAGTTTTAAGTTAGAATTTGTTTCTTTACAAATTCCTCGAGCGACTGGATTCTGAGGTGGATTGCAAAATCCTGCGGTACAACATAATCCGTTATTAAATGTTTTAATTTTAAACAAAAAACTCAACTTTCTGCCAAAACATCGTTTTGCACAGCGTTGGAACAAAAATCTTTAATTTTAAATGAAAATGAAAAAAATCCTCCTTCTGTTTTGTTTATTTTATTACAATAATTCATTTACTCAAAATTTTGAAAGTGGTAAGATTTTCTTTCAAAATGGAGATTCCCTTGTTGGCTTTATCAAAGATAATAGACTAGGAAAAATGACACAATCTTGTATTTACAGAGATAAAATTGAAAATCAAAATTCTATTTTGTACAGACCTTTTGAAATTTCGTATTTTTTAGAAAATAACAAACGATTCGAAAGTACAGCATTTGTGGAAAATGGTAAAAATAAGAATATATTTTCTTTGGTATTAGTTAAAGGCAAAATATCACTTTATCAATACAGTCCAAATGGTTTTTTAATAAAAAAAAATGATAGCATCCAAATCTTAAAAAAAGTTCAAAGAATTCGAGCAGGTGACAAATATGTAGATAAACAACTATACATCTATCAAATCGATAGCTTATGCAATGATTGTATTAATCGCTATACTTTTATTGAAAAGTTAGACTATAAGGTAGAAAATTTAACTGAAGCCATTTCAAAGTATAATCAATGCGTAGGAAATCAAGAGTATAAAATTAGTAAGGAGAAAAATTTGACCAGATTTGGCGGTAAATTGTTATTTGGGTCTGGGGAATTTAATTCAACTGGGGTGAAAGAATCATCTCTATTCTATGGTGCCGGGATATTTTTCCAAATAGCAGGTGATAATAGGGTCAATAGAAGATTATCAACAACAGTCGAGGCTAATATTTCGAAATATTCATTTGAGAAAATAAAATATAACCCTTCTTTTCTTGGTATTAATTTATTACTTCAATATGCATTAAGAAACCCACAAGAAAAAGGTTTCCCTTTTTTTGAATTGGGATTTTCCACTAATCAGAGAGTGAATGGGGAAAAGAAATTTCAAAAAAGTGGTTTTGGACTTGCAACACCTATTGGAATTGGTTATCAGTCTGGTTGGAAATCTACTTCAAAAACAAAGCTAAATTTAGGAGTGAGGTACTATCAATTTATTAACGCACCTGTTTATCAAATTAGAAACATAGTTGCAATAGTTGGATTATCTTTTTAATTCCCAATGAAATTGAGTATAAAACATAAAAAGTTGGAAATTTAGGAATATAATTTGTGGAAGAGCTATAATTAAATTCGCGAATTCATGCTTAGAAAAAATCAACATTCTGTTTGCGAAAACGAGTTTTTTATTCATTATTGACATAAAATACTCAGCTTTTGGAGTTTTTCTGCAGGAGGATACCATAGCTTGATAAAGTGGGTTTGCAATCCGAAAATATAAACCTTCTAGTAAAAAATTTGAAACATTCCCCAAAAAATAGCCCCACCATCAATAAATCTTCTACCTTTAGCCCGGCAATACTGCCAATATCGCTTTTTATTGGTTTTGGGTAATGGAAAAGGTCTTTGATGCTCTCGTGGATGCGTATTTGGTTGACAAAGTGGGTATTTCGGAAAATTTCCTGAGCCTGGCTCTTTCCAAAAATCTTAGAGAGAACTTGGTACAACTTTTCAAAGATAAAAAACTACAGAAAGCCAAAACTGGGTTGGGGCAAGAAGCCAACATAAATGACCGCGTTCGATCCGACAAAATCTTTTGGCTGGATAGAACCCATGAAAATCAACACGAAAACGCTTTCTTTGACATCATGGATACCTTTGTGCTTTTTCTTAATCAAACCTGCTATACGGGCATTACAGGCTATGAGTTTCACTATGCTCTCTACGAAAAGGGGAGTTTTTACCAAAAACATTTTGACCAGTTTAGGAGTAATTCCAGCCGGCAATACACCATGATTTTTTACTTGAACGAAAACTGGATTCCCGGCGATGGGGGAGAGCTTTGCATTTATAAAGACGAAGTACCTGAAAACATCAGTCCTAGTAACGGCAAATGCATTTTCTTCAAAAGTAGCGAGCTGGAACATGAAGTGTTGCTCAGCCATAAACCTAGAATGAGTATTACGGGCTGGTTGAGGATTGATTGAGATTTAGATAGGAAAATTATTCATTTTGAAATTTAAAGCTTGAAAAGAACTTAAATTATGATTTTTACAAAATCAAATAAGTATATCCATAGATAACTCGTTTGAAAATAAGAAAATTTGTAATATTTTCCCCCAAATGGTTACCAAAAAACACTTAAAAAGTGAAAAATAGCTAAAATAAAGGTTTTAATACTAAATTTGAAGCTTAAAAAAACAACTATCAAAATGAAAAAACAAATCACAATTTTCTCCATTTTCGTATTTCTCATTTGTTCAAATCTCGCTTTTTCTCAGTTATCATTTGGAGTTCATACCGGTTATGGGACCAAAAGTGCGTATTTGGGTTTGAAAAATAAAACTCATTTTATGCCTTATCTAAGCCTTCAGTCAGCCAGTTTGAGGATTACCGATGATTATGACGGTGACACTGAAAAAGTAAAACTTGGTATCATCATGCCTACCATTGGCACGAAATACTATCTAAAAGATAATGGCAAACTTAAGCCTTATCTCGATTTAACCATTTCTAAGCCTATTTTTTATGCAAATCCGGCCGATGAATTTGAAAGCCTAAATTTATGGGCAGGGAGTGCTGGTATTGGAACCGAGTATTTTCTTGATCCGCAATTTAGCTTAGGCGGGGAGTTTGGTTTTACATATCTGCATGGAAACTATGATGAATCCTATCGAAGTTATACAAACAACGGTAACTATGTAACCGAAACTGAGACTATTAAAATTAGCGGCAATCCTACTTATGCCCGCATTTCTTTAAATTTCTATTTTAATAAAAAAGAGTAAATGCTATTTTCAAAAGCCTTTCTGATTGCAATCAGAAGGGCTTTTAATATATTATTTATGTTTCCTCATCTATTCAAAATCTCCTGCCGCAACAAACCCGCATGTGAGCGGCTGATTCTGTGCCCGGCTTCAGGAATAAATATAGGTTTGAGGTAATTGGGATTCATTCGTTGTTTTACATATTCAAAATTTTCCCTGGAAACCACCCAGTCTCTGCCTCCATACATCAGCACGGTTGGAACTTTGATTTTGTCCCAAATGGGTTCTAAATTACATAATTCCTCAATATGATCGTATTTCTCGTCTGTGGCGGTCTTAAATCTTTTTGGTATTATCCATCTTGCTACTGGCCATTTTCCATATTTTGAAAATTTAAAGAATTTCTCCGCTGCCGGGTTCACTGCCGGAGCCATGGTGATGTGTTTTGAATAAGCTTCAGGATATTTGTAAGTCATCTGGGCTCCGATTGGCCCACCATAAGACCTGCTGACCAGAATCGCCTGCTTGCCCGAGTGGTTTAGAGCCAAAGCGGCATGCAACATCTCCGCTTGCTTTACTATATCCGTCTTTCGATATTTTCTTTTGAAATAGGACTTGCCATAACCCGGCCTGTCAGGTGCAATTAAATGGAATTTATGCCGCAGAAGGCTGTCGTCAAGCTGCTTTGTAAAGCCTTCCCACCGACCTGGAGCACCATGTAGAAACAAAACCGGAGGCAGGGTATCAGAGCCAAAAGTAGCACAGAACAATACTGATTTTTCTCCTTTTATGATCTGATATTGAGGCTTTACCGCCAAAGTATCATAATGTGCCCTGATTTCTTTTTCTGATACAATATACTTTTTGAAACATGAACTCAGCCCTGTTCCAAGTATCAAAACCACTATCAGACTTCCAAATTTCAAAGTTTAATCACTTATCTGACCAAATATTCAAATAATATTCCTCCTTGGCACGCATCAAAGTTTCCTCTTCCTTCTTTTTATCCTTGTAGCCACATAGATGCAATAGTCCGTGGGCTAAAACCCTGAGAAGCTCAGTTTCAAAGTCAACTTTAAATTTTGTGGCGTTTTCGTTAACCCTGTCCACACTGATAAAAATATCACCTTCTATTTTGCCTTTCTTTTCCGAATTATCAAAAGTAATGATGTCGGTATAGGTATCATGCTGCAGATATTCGATATTGATTTTTAACAATGCCTCGTCATCCATAAATATGTAAGACAACTCTGAAATCTTAAATCCCTCATTTTCAGCCAGTTTTTTAAGCCATTTTTTCTTTTTCAGAACCTCCTTAACTTTAAACCCTTCTTTTTTAGAATAAAAACTTATCATTGAATACTTTTTAGAAAATACAAAAATAAAGTGCCGGTAAAATTACCCAAAAGTAAACCTGCTATCACTTCGCGGGGCTTATGTCGGGAAAGTTGAACTCTTGACCAACCGTTTACAAAACCATAAAAAATAAGCCCTAAGCCAAAATATAAATTGTTGGGCATCATCATGTAAGCAAATAAAAAATTGAAACTTGTGTGCATCGAAACCTTGATCCACTGGTTGGTCAGAAAGCTGATAAAAAGATGCAAAAACAGAATTCTGATAATCAATTGTAGCTCAGCCTGTGCCTTCAGAAAATAAAAAACAAGCATCAAAACAAAAATCAGAACTAGGGCAAAGCGATACAAAGAGTTTCGCCTTTTTTGATGCGAAACATCATAATCCCGAAAGTTTTTTTGATCAACCTGGTATTTGATATAAGCCCCGACCGGAACAACCACGATGGCCATCGAATACAGCAGCAAATGATTGGTGGCGGAACCCTGGTGAAAAAACTGGATGTACAAAACCACCAACAAACCCAGCACCATGGGGTTACCAATGAAGGAAATTATCCTGGCAATTTTATTCAAACTTTCTGATTCCTTAAGCATTTTCAAAATTATCCATATTTTTGCATAATATAAAACTTTAAACCAATGAAGATTGCCGCTATCGATATCGGATCCAACGCAGCCCGCATGCAGATTTCATCTGTTTTGAATGACGAGGGAAGGATTTCATTTAAAAAAGTAGAATATGTGAGGTTTGCACTCAGACTGGGTCATGATGTGTTTACTGCCGGAAAAATCCATTATGAAAGTGAAGCCAGAATCAAGAAGCTACTAACCGTTTATAAACTTTTGATGGAACTTCATGAGGTTGATGCATATCTGATTTGTGCTACTTCGGCTCTCAGAGAAGCAGAAAATGGCCTCAATATCTGCGAAAGAGTGAAATTGGAGCTGGGAATGACGATCAATTTGATTTCCGGTGAAAAAGAAGCCGAAATGATCAATAACGTAATCATAAATGAGCTGCGGGAAGATCAGGTATATCTGCATATTGATGTTGGTGGTGGAAGTACTGAACTTAACCTCTACAATGGTAAAACCAAAGAGACTTCGCAGTCGTTTAAAATCGGATCGGTGCGGCTGATGGAGGGGAAAGTCAATAAAGATCAGTGGAAAAAAATGCATAATTGGATTGAAGACAATGTTCATAAAAGGAAAAATGTAATTTCGATCGGAACAGGTGGCAATATTTCGAAATTATTTGAGTTTATTCAAACCAACGAGCAGGGAATGGCCAATTTGCAGCAACTGGAAGACGCCCTCAAAAATGTCAGTAGTTTTACGGTGGATGAGCGTATCAACAAGCTAAAAATGAACCCCGACCGTGCTGATGTAATTGAGCATGCCTCTGAAATATATTTTTCGGCCATGAAATGGGCAAAATCTGATCAAATGTTTGTACCTGACTTAGGACTTAAAGATGGTATTTTGCTGGAAGTATATCAAAATCTGTAATTTGAATTGAAAAAAACGATAAAAATTGTTTTCATTGGCCTGTATTTCTCCCTTTGGGGGCTTGGAAATGCTGTAATGGCTCAGGAAGCTTTCCGCATTTCAGGAAAAATCACGGGTTACGAAGAAAATAGCTTAGGGGTTACAATCTATAAAAACTGGGTAGAAGAACCTATTGAATATGATTTAAAACTCGACAAAAAAAAGCAGTTCATTCTGGAGACAGTCCTGGAGGATATCGCCTATATTGACATAAACATCGGAGAATATGGCTTTTATCAATGGAAAATAGAGCCCAAGGACAATATTGTATTAAATGCCGATTATCATGATTTCCGGAATACTTTAAAAATATCGGGAGAAGGTTCAGCGAAATTTCAATATTTTCTCGAGCAGGAGAAAAAATTTACCACAGAAAAAGATTGGGATTATGAATTGCAGAATTTGAGGAAAATTTCCAGAAAGGGATATTTTGACTTAACTAATTATCTCAAAACAGAACAGATAAACCTGCTTAATAAATATCGGATAGATTTAAGCGAGAATTTTTATATGCTTCAGAGAGCCGATATTATCGGCAAATATTATAATTCAGAATTAGGTTTTTTGATGTTTCATAATATTTTTTCGAAAGAAGAAATAAAAACGTTCGATTTAAAAATAATTAACCCAAAAACACAAGCCAAATCTCTGGAATTCGGGATATTTATCGAACAATTAATTGATAATACCAACGCCACTGCTAAAAAATACCCTGAAGACAAACTCGTTGAAATTGAAGCTATTAAGGACTATTTTGAATCGCTTGACCTTGTAGAAAGACCACTTTTGGAAAGGATAATTGCCACAAAAGTTATACAATTTATTGAAAAAGAAGGGGCTACCGAAGAAAACAAACTGATGGTGGGAAGTTTTAAGAATTATGCTAAAAACCAATCCTATATCAATGCGATATTAAAAAAGATTAACAAATACCAGCAAGTTGAAACGGGACGGACGGTTAAAAATTTTATTTTGCCTGATATCAAGGGCAACCTTATATCACTCAAAGACTTCCGGGGTAAAAACGTAATTCTGGTCAACTTTGCCTCCTGGTGCGGACCATGTGTGCAGGACCTGGAACATTTAAAAGTAGTAATCAATTATTTTAAAGAAACCAACGACCTTGTTCTGATTGCCGTTTCAACTGATACCCGTGAGGACTTTGAAAATTTTGTTAAAGCCACAAAAGTATTTGCCATATATTTAAATGCCTTTGATTCAGAAGAATATAAACAAAATTTTAATACTGAATTTTTGCCTAATTTTTTGTTAATTGATAAATCAGGCACCATAATAATTGACAAAATTGAGGAACCTTCTCTTGACGAAGGCCGGTCTCTGATTCGTCAGATCGAATCCTTAATCTATAAAAAATGAGGACTTTTGGTATATTTTTAATTCTGCTTGTGGCTTTCAGCTCCTGCCGTAAAAATGCGGTGCCTAAAAAATCGGCCAATGGAAAAATCATTGTCAAAACAGCTGAAAAATATATGGGTACCCCTTACAAATTTGGCGGAATCACCACCGAAGGAATGGACTGCTCGGGGCTGGTTTATAAAGTTTTTGAAGACCTGGAGAAAAAAATTCCACGAATAAGCTATAAACAGGCTGAATATTTCAAAGAAATAAAGCTAGAACAAGCTGCTTTGGGTGATCTTTTGTATTTTAAAGTAGGCTCAAAAAGAATAAATCACACCGGAATAATATCAGAAATAAAGAGTCCGGGAGAAATATTGTTTATTCATGCCTCTACCACCAAAGGAGTCAGAGAAGACAATTTGTTTTCTAAATACTGGTATCCTAAATTTGTAAAAGTCACAAGACCACAATTGTGATTTTTTCGTTTATCAAAAAAAAAGTATTCTGATGCCAAGAAGGTTTGTAAGGTTATTGTCGATTTTTTGTTTTCTTCCAACAGTTTTGATTGGTCAGTCGCAATATTTTGGCCAAAATAAACAGCGAAACAAAACCAATAATTTTAAAGTCACCCAAACCCCTCACTTCGAATTATATCATTACCTGGAAAATAAAAACACCATTGACGAATTTCTGATCAATAGTGAAAACTGGTATAAACTGCACCAGAATGTTTTTAAAATGGCATTTGTTAAGCCCAATCCAGTCATTTTATACAACTCTCACCCCGACTTTCAGGAAACTACTGCAATTGGTGGTGAAATAGGTGAGGGTACCGGAGGGGTTACGGAAGGTTTCAGAACAAGAGTGGTGATGCCATTGATGTACACCAACCGACAGACCGACCACGTTTTGGGTCATGAGCTGGTGCACGCATTTCAATACCAGACACTTACCTATGGAGGAGACTCCACTTCTTTGGCCAATATTCAGAATTTGCCCCTTTTTATGGTTGAAGGTTTAGCTGAATACATGTCTCTTGGTCGAAATGACTCACATACAAGCATGTGGATGCGGGACGCTGTACTTAATAATGATATTCCGACCATAAAAGATCTAGTGGTAAAACAACATAAATATTTTCCTTATCGCTGGGGGCAGGCCTTCTGGGCATATGTTACTGCCAATTATGGCGACGATATTATAAGGCCATTATTTAAGGAAACGGCTATGTTTGGAATCGAACGTGCCTTTATAAGTGCCTTTAAAATGGACACCGAAACGTTTTCGCAGCGTTTTATCAATGATCAGAAACAATATTACAATAAGCAAAAAGAAAATAGGGAAACACAAATTAGAGGTAAGTTATTGGCTTCATCAAAATCAGGTGGAGAGATGAATATTGCTCCAGTAATCAGTCCTGATGGAAAGTATTTTGCTTATATTTCATCCAGAAACGTGCTTTCGCTTGATATTTATATAGCAGAAAGTGCTACAGGAAAAGTAATTAAGAAAATCGAGAGTACCTCTTTCGGGGCACATGTTGATTCTTACAGCTTCATTGAAACATCAGGTTCATGGTCTCCTGATAACCGAAAACTTGCTATAGTGATCCAATCCAAATCCAAAAATAAACTTTTATTAATTGACATTTTTACAGGCGAGAAAAAAGAATATTCCCCTAAAGATATTGATTCTTTTACACATCCAGCGTGGTCGCCTGACGGATCTAAGATTGCATTTACAGGCCTTAAACAAGGCAAATCAGACCTTTACTTGTTTGATATTCAATCACATGAAACAATTGCTTTGACTCAGGATGTCTTCTCAGATATTCAATCGGCATGGAGTCCAGATGGCTCAGAACTGTATTTTGTAAGCGACCGTAGTGGCCGAAAAAATATATTGGCAAAAGAAGATTTTATCATTGCTAAAATCAATATTCAAACTAAGGCAATCGAAATTTTATCTTTATTTCAACATGCAGATAATATGAATCCTCAACTAAGTCCGAATGGAAAAGAATTGTATTTCCTAAGTGACCCTGATGGATTTAGAAACCTATATTGTTATGATATTTCAAATAAAGAAATAAGGAAATTAACTAATTTTTATACAGGAATAAGCGGCATTACTATGTATTCGCCTGCAATTTCGGTAGCTTCAAACTCTGGTGAAATTCTTTATAATTATTTTTCAAAAGGTGAATATTCTATCGTAAAAGCCGTTAAAACTGAATTGCTAAACGAATCCTTAAGTGAATCATTACTTTCAGAAACTGGATCTATTCTTGCTCCCGGAAATCAAATAAATGGAGCTGATATCGTTTCAACCAATCTTAAGGCCGATTACTTAAAAACAAGAATCGGTCATGGAGAATTTAAAAACCTTAAATACAGTCCAAAGTTTAAATTGGAATACCTGGCCAACTCCGGCCTCGGAATGAGTACAAGTCGCTTTGGAACGGGTGTAGGAGGGGGAATTACCGCACTCTTCAGCGATATGCTTAACAATAACCAATTAATGGGTACGGCTGCTCTAAACGGAGAGATTCAGGATTTTGGCGGCCAACTTTTTTATTTGAATCAAAAAAGACCTTTGCAGTTTGGAATATCGGCTTCGCATTTACCCTATAGATTACTAGGAGGGTATTCGGCCAACAAGCAAGATTCTGTGGGCATGATGAATGGTCTTCAATATTACAATGGTGAAGTAAATCAAAGGATTGTAAGATTATTTATTGATGAAGTTTCCGGCTTTGTTTACAAGCCATTTAGTAAAAACACCAGAATTGAATTCGGTGTTTCTGCCAACTGGTACTCTTTCGGGGTAAAAGAATACCCTCAATATGGTCTTATAGGTTATGATAGGTTAGAAAATATTATCGACTTTCAGCCAGAATATTCAGGAAAACCCAAAAAACTAGACGCTTCAGAGTTAGGATATAAAGGTTTTAATCTTGGACAAACTTACGTGGCACTGGTTGGTGATAACACTACTTTTGGAACAACCGCACCACTTAATGGCTACAGGTACAGGCTTGAGCTGGCAAAATTTATTGGTTCTACAAGCTACAATTCAATTCTATTAGATGGCAGAAAATACAAGTATTTTAAGCCATTTACTTTCGCGGGTAGATTTCTGTACAATGGAAGGCTTAATCCAAGCAATCTCGAACTTCTAAACAAAATAAATCCACTTTATCTGGGATATCCCTGGAATATGCATGGTTTTTGGGGAAATGCATTGAGTAAACAAACTGGTTTTATTACACAAGAAAACCTTCAAGGGGAACAAATGGCTTTGGCAAATTTTGAAATCAGGTTACCATTTACAGGCCCGGAGAAGTTGGCACTATTCAAGTTTGATTATTTACCTTCAGATTTAAACTTTTTTGTAGATGCTGGACAAATCTGGTCTGCCTCAAATAAACCAGGCCAAACCAATGAGTTTCCCACCTTTGCATCAAAAGCTTTAAAATTTAAAAACTCACCAATTGTAACCACAGGTTTGAGCATCAGGGTCAATGTTTTGGGATATTTGGTATTAGAACCGTATTTCGCAATACCCTATTATAATGGCAAAAAGCAAAATGTGGTTTCCGGTTTGAATTTTATGGTTCCGGGATGGTAATTTTTTTTGAAATTAAAAAAAATGATGTTAGTTTTGCATAAGAAAAAACGGGGATGTAGCTCAGTTGGCTAGAGTACTTGACTGGCAGTCAAGGGGTCGTCGGTTCGAGCCCGATCTTCTCCACAAAAAAGCCTCTTCATGAGGCTTTTTTGCTATAAAATCCTTCTATTTCCTCTAATAACTTTTGATTTTCTTCCTGACTTCCAACAGTAATCCTAAGGCTTTCTTCGCATAGAATCACGTTTGTGCGATCCCGAATAATGATTTTTTTATCAAGCAGAGATTCGAATAATTCCTTCGCTTTTTCAAATTTCACCAAAAGCATATTGGAATCAGACTTTACAATATTTTTTACAAATGAAAATCCGGATAATTTACTTTCCAGTTCCTCACGATTTTTAATAATGACCTTCACAAATTCGTTTTTTACTTTTTCATTTCCCAGAGCTTCAAGAAGCTTATGCTGAGTCAAAATATTTAGATTGTAAGGATACTTTATTTTATTTAATATTTTGATCAAGAATGGATTACAGTAGGCCACACCTAATCTAAGACCCGCCATTCCCCAGGCTTTTGAAAAAGTTTGTAATACCACCAGATTGGGAAATTCCTCCAACTTTTCAATAAAAGAGGCTGTATCGGCAAAATCAATATATGCTTCATCTACCACAATCAACTTTTCAGGAAAGGCTTTGATAAGTTGCAAAATACTTCCTGGCTCGATAAGATTTCCACTGGGGTTATTGGGCGAACAAACCCAAATAATTTTTGTTGCAGTATTTACCGTATCAAAAACTCCATCCATATCAATCTGAAAATCAGCAGACAAAGGCACCTCAATCACCTCAACCTGTTGAATATCAGCACAAACTTTATACATCCCATAGGTAGGAGGAAGGATAAGAATATTGTTTTCCTTAGGTTCACAAGTTGCCTTTAAGATCAAATCAATTGGTTCGTCTGAGCCATTTCCCAGGAAAATATTTTCAGGTTGAACGTTTTTAATGCCGGCTAATTTTTTTTTGATTTCCCACTGGTAGGGATCGGGATAGCGGTTATGAGCTTCACCTGTAACCGATTCAAAGGGATTTTCGTTGGCATCGAGAAAAATTCCTTCTGTTCCGGAATATTCATCTCTTGCCGAAGAATAGGGTTTTAATGCCAATAAATGGGGACGAATCAAAGCCTCGAAGTTCATAAATGCGTTTTTTCTGCAAATTTACCAAAAATACCCCGCAAGCTAAAACTCATTTGAAATATTCCAGATTCCAATCTAAATCTTTTCTATATCTGATCTTACCGTTTTCAACCGTCAAAGGAGAATCAAAATTGTTATAGTAAAGCTGTCCGGTGCCTAATCCTTGAGGAAGAAGATTATTGGGATACTCTTCAGCAAGCTGACATACGGCATTTAATCCTATATTTGATTCCAATGCTGAGGTTAGCCACCATTTAATGTTATTTTTCTCAGCGAGATTAATCCATTCCCTGCTACCTGAAACTCCTCCCATTAAACTCGGTTTCAAAATGATATATTGGGGATTTATAGCAAGCAGCAGGTCCTCTTTTGATACACCTGGGTTAATCAACTCCTCATCTAAAACTATAGGAATGGGAGAATTTTGGCACAAATATGCCATTTCTTCAATTTGATTAACTTCGATGGGCTGTTCAATACTATGAATTGAAAATTCAGAAAGTTTCTTTAATTTTTCCAAAGCATCTGCTTTTGAAAATCCACCGTTTGCATCAACTCTCAGGGTAATTTCCCCGGGAGAGAATTCTTTCCTAAGGTTTTTGATTATTTCCAATTCTTCTTCAAATCCCAGAGCCGCTATTTTCAATTTGATGGTATCAAAACCTGCTTCAATTTTCTCTCTGATTTGTTTTTGCATAAAATCAACAGACCCCATCCACACCAATCCATTTATTGAAATTGGTTTTTCATTTTGATAAAAGTCGTTTTCAAAAATTAACCTTTTTCCAGCATTTTTTAAATCCAGTAGAGCCGTTTCAAGTGCAAACCTGACACTTGGAAAATCGTCCAAACTTTCAATTAACTTCTCAAATTCAGATTCACTTTCGATGCTATTTATTTTATTTACAATTTCTTGTATTTTATTTTCAGCTTTTTCACCAAAATCAATGCTAAGCCCTTTTAAAGGCCCTGCTTCTCCAATTCCATATATTTCAGGTATGTTTTTTTTATAAATTTTCAAGAAATAAGAATCTTTATTTCTTAAAACTCCTCTTGATGTACCTGCATCAAATCTAAAATTTAACGTATGTTTGTAGTATTGAGCAGCAAAAGCCATAAATGTTACAGTTTTTCAGGTATTTATTATTCCCTTTTTCAATAATTTACAAAGTTATTACAACTTTAAGAAACCTGCTATTTGATTTTGGAATTCTAAAATCAATAACTCCGGTTCTACCTTCAATTGGAGTTGGTAACCTTACTGTAGGCGGTACCGGAAAAACAACAGTTGTGGACTATCTGATTGAAAAACTGAAGAAAGACAATCAAATTACGGTTATCAGTAGGGGATATGGTCGAAAAACGAAAGGTTTGAGAGAAATTACAAATCTTGAAAATCCTGAAACAGTTGGTGACGAACCTTTTATGTTATACGAAAAACATCAGGGGCTTAGTTTTATTGTATCTGAAAGCAGGAAAAAAGCTCTGGAATATCTTAAAAAAAAGGAATCAAAATCCGATTTGATAATTTTTGATGACGTTTTACAACACCGCCATGTGAAACCAAAAACAATGATTATGCTTTCAGATTTCAGCAGACCATTCTACGAAGATGTACTTTTACCCACCGGAAACCTGAGAGAAAGTCGGATTGGGGCAAAAAGAGCCAATATAGTTTTAGTATCGAAATGCCCGATAGATTTAGATACTGCTGAAAAAGAGAACATCAGGCTCCAAATTTCAAAATATTCAAATGCTGAAATTTATTTTTCAAAAATGGAAAGTACTTTAGAAAAAAAAACAATTAATACGGAACTGACTCAAAGTGAAAAAGTAATTTTGGTTTCGGGTTTGGCCAACAATAAACAATTTTTTGAATCCATTGCAAATAGGTATCAGATCCAATTTCATTATAAATATCCCGACCATTTTCAATATTCTGAATCAGAGATTTCCGAAATATTAAAGTCTAATCTTCCGATAATTACAACTGAAAAGGATTTTGTGAAAATAAAAAAAATAATACCCCGAAATTCTAATCCAGCGATTTACGTTTCTAAAATAATGTTAAAAATTGAAAATGAGGCAGGATTTTGGGATTCCATCAGGTCTAAACTCAAATAATCAAGATAAAATCACGTAATTTGTATTTTAATTGAAAAGCAAAAAACTGCTTTATGCGTTTTAGAAATCTCATTCTTTTAATAATATCTACGAGTTTAAATTCATTCGGTCAAATTCTGGATGACTCTACCAAACAAGTCTATGGGTTCAATTCTGTTTATTGTATTACTGAAAATTACCTACTTAAAAATCAAAAAATTGAACATCGGCCCGATACATTAATACATAATTTTTACAAATCTGACATAATACTTAAAAATAACTGGCAGTATCAGGATCTTGGCAATGTGGGAACTGCTCAAAAATCCTTTTTTTTCCGCCCTGATAAAAATATTAGCCAGCAAGCAGGCTATCATGTTTTCGAATTATATGCTCCCAAAATTGAAGATTTTAAATTCTATCATACCAGATCCCCCTATACAGATCTAAACTACACCCAGGGATTTAAGGGATATTCGAGGCTTGATTTTTTGCATAGTCAAAACATTAATAAACAGCTGAATATTACACTGGAGGTAAGCAAATTTAATAGCTCCAAGCAAATCGACGCTGTCACGGCTGAAGATAAACTGGTGGACCACTGGATGTATAATATTGGGGGCAACTATTTTTCCAAAAATAAAAAATATCAGTTACTAGCGGCATTTTTCCACTTCAATCATTCCCAAAATGAACAAGGGGGAATTTTAGAAAAATCAAATCTGAGTATAAAACCCGAAGATCTCCTGGCCAACTACCGAAACAATTATTCTGGACAACTATTGGCAGGAGTTTATAACCGAGAAAAGTGGAACAATTTTCATCTTTTTCATCAAATGATATTAAAAAATGGCTTTCAGATTTTTCAGAGTGTTGATTTTCAACATGAAAAAAGAATTTTCCTGGACCCACTTCTCTCTAAAAATAAATTCGCTAAGGCGTACCGACTCGATAGCTCAATCAGCGTAAATGACACCTTGAAGACCAATTTTCTTTTCAATGCATTTAATCATAAAATTGGTTTCAAAGGAAGATTTAAGGGTTTTAACTATGAAGTCTATGGAAGACAAAGATTATATAATCAAGAGAACCGTTATTTTGAAAATCTGAATCAAAACCTCAAACCTGAGATATTTTTTGGAGGAGCACTCAGATACTTCTTTCCTGATTCTTCGAATTTCCTGAATGCAGACGGCGAATTTTCAATCAATAGTTTTTACGTAAACGGAATCATTTCTTTTAAAGGACTTCAGGGACAGTTTTTCCAGTCTATCAGGCCTGCCGGTTTATTTTTCGAAAATTATGATAATGGTATTTTTAGTTGGAAAAATAATTTTGGAGCCATTTCCAATACATTTATTAAAGCTTCTTATGATTTAAACTTTGGTAAAATCAGGTTTCAACCTGCTGTTTCCAACACTTTATATGCCAATTATATCTATTTAAATAGAGAACTTTCGCCACAACAAGCCTCATCGGCATTTACAGTTTTGCAAATCCAAGCTCTAATTGGCTATCAAAAAGGAAGAGTTAATTTGTCAACTGTTTTTGATTTAGGTTTAAACTCCAATTCGGATATTTTTCGGTTGCCCAAATTTCAGAATTACACCAATGCTGAATTTGACATCACTTATGCAAAGGTTTTGCATATTAAAACCGGCCTCGACTTTTTTTATAAGTCAAAATATGCAGCTGAAGCCTATTCACCGATGCTGAATCATTTTTATTTGCAGGATGATTTTAAGGTATGGGGAAGTTTTGTGGTGGATCCTTATCTCAGTTTCAACATCAATAAAGTAAGATTGGCTTTTAAGTTTGGTCATGTAAATCAGGGACTTCCCAATAATGGATTTTATGTGAGCCCTTATTATTTGGCTATGCCAAGAGCATTTTTGCTGAAAGTAAACTGGCCTCTATTTGATTAAAATCTTTCAAGAATCGTCTCAAAATTGAGTACATTTTCACCAAAAAGACGTGATTTTTCTTTGATAAGTTTACTAAATTCACTGGATTGAAAATGTTCAAGTTTTTCAATTGTATCCAAATTTATCTGCAAAGAATAATTCAAATGACCTTCCTCAACCCGTGTATGAATCCTGAGTGGTTGAACCGAAATAGATTGCCTTTCAAAAAAAATCTCCTTGTTCTTGAGCCAGCTTTCAAAATGTTCGGCAAAATTCTGATGAACAACAAAAGTGATATTATATATATACATAAAAAAAAGAGGTACAAAGTACCTCTAAATTAAAATTTTAAAGCTTCTATTAATAATTTTTGGAAAATGAAAATCCAAAATTTCTAACCAGATGATAAGTTCCAAAAATAAAGCCTGTGAACATTAAATCACCCACCAGCATATTTTTGAAAAATGGAATACCTGCAGAATAACTGGCAATGATTCCCTGCATATTGTGAGGATAATATCCCAAAGTAGCATTTACTTCCGCAGATGCAGGATAGAATAATGCAAAATTGGTAATTAAGAAAAATAAAGTAGTTGATATCAACGATGCTAATCCTAGATTTACCAAAGATACTTTTTTCAATAAAAAATATGCTGATACTCCAATAAGTGCATAAGCGAGATAAACTACTGGAAGCAATTCGTGGAAACCTTGTCCTGTTTTTAATTCCAGCACAATATCACTGAATAAAATAAAACTTATTGGAACCAGAAATCTGAATATATTTTTTTGGAAATAAGCCACCCCAAAAAGCATAATACCTACCATTGGTGTAAAATTTCCGGGATGATCGACTAGTCTGCTAATGGTAGCAATACTCAACAGACCTAAAACCAATAGTATATTTTTTATTTCTGACTTTTGCATAAAATATTTTTTTACAAAATTATTAAATTTCTAACTTAATATACTATGAAAAAAATCATTTTTTTAATACCCATGTATCCTTGCTTCCACCACCTTGAGAAGAATTTACTACCAAAGAGCCCTTTTTCAATGCTACCCGGGTCAATCCACCGGGCGTTACATAAATTTCCTCACCATAAATAATATACGGTCTAAGGTCAACATGCCGGGCTTCGATGTTTTCACTAATCAGACAAGGAGAGGTACTGAGAGAAATAGTGGGTTGAGCAATATAATTTCGGGGATTCTCTTTGATTCGCTTCCTAAATTCCTCATGGTCGGCTTTTGTTGCTTTAGGGCCGATCAACATACCATACCCTCCGGCCTCATTGGCTTCTTTCACCACCAGTTTTTCGATATTCTCGAGCACATAATTCATCTCAGAAGGATTTTCACATAGATATGTTTCTACATTATTGAGCAAAGCATCTTCACCTAAATAATATTTTATGATTTTAGGCACATAAGCATATACTACTTTGTCGTCAGCAACTCCGGTACCTAATGCATTTGCTAATCCCAGATTTCCTTTGGCATAAGCCTGAAAAATATTTGGAATCCCAATCATCGAAGACTTATTGAAGTAAATAGGGTCAATAAACAAATCATCAAGCCTGCGGTACAATACATCTACGGTTTTGAATCCCCGTGTGGTTCGCATTTTCAAAATATCGTTTTCGACAGTCAGATCGCGGTAATCTACCAATTCTACACCCATTTGCTGTGCCAAATACGAATGCTCATAATAAGCTGAATTATAAATCCCTGGAGTTAAAACTGCAATTGTCGGTTCGGTTTTTCCTGAAACAAATTTCAATGCTTCAAAAAGCTTCTCAGGGTATTCTGAAATAGACCTGACATTGGATTTGGATAATAAACCTGACAACCCCTGTTTGGATAGTTCACGCCCCTGAAGCATATATGAAACCCCTGAAGGGCATCTTAAATTATCTTCCAGAATTACAAATTCACCTTTTTCATTTCTGATAAGGTCAGTACCGGTGATATGAATGAAAATATCTTTCAAAGGTCTGATATCCATACATTCTTTCAGAAATCCTTTACTTGACAACACCACATCTGAAGGAATAGCTTTGTCTTTAAGAATCTTTTGATCTGAATAAATATCTTTTAGAAACTCATTAAGTGCAAAAATCCTTTGTTTTAGACCTGCTTCCAGTATTTCCCATTCTTTAGCCTTAATAATTCTGGGGATAATATCTATCGGAATAATACGCTCAGTACCACCCTCTTCTGAGTACACATTAAAAGTAATACCCATGTTTACCATTGTACTTTCTAAATTTTTCTGCCTTTGTTTCAATTCTTCGATGTTCATTTCGTTGAAATAATTAAAGACAGATTCCAAATCATGATGTGGCATGGAATTTTCTGTTACCAATTCATCATAGAACTTGGTACTATAGTAATTTGCAAAGTTTTCATTCATAATTTCTTTGGTTATTGTTACTGTAAATCAATCTATTTAAACCTATTTTTGCAAACCCAATTTCAACAAAACAGGATTAATGCCATTAAAATACAAATTTTTCTTTTTTTTATTAGTAAGTACGCCCATTTTTTCCCAAAAATTCCAAGGAATTTCTGAAAGTAACTACGCTGGTACACTTGGAGTTTTTAATAATCCTGCCAATGTAGTTGATACCCGGCAGATGGTTTTTATTAATTTGGTTGGTGTAGGTATTGAGTTCCAAAACAATTATGTAAGATGGGATGCTCCTTATTCGGTAGGTAGCATGATTATTAATAAAGTCTCTTCACAATATAGAAACTCCACTAATAATAAAATAATAGTTAAGGATACTTACAAAAAAACTAACGAGAATGTAAATAATGTCGCCGCTTACCTTAACGGAGCTCTTACTGGCCCATCAGTTGGTGTTGATATCAAAAAATGGAAGATGGGAGTGGCAGGCGGCATCAGGTATCGCTATCTGAATTCAATTTCGAATACTGATCCTTCAATAGGAAATAGTTTGGTACTTGGAGCATATTCCAAAGATTTTGTAGGAAAAGACATCAAAAATTCAAGTCTTTACATCAATAGTGGATTTTTTAATGAAATCTACGGAACTATGGGATTAGTTATTAAAAATGATGCTGAGCAAATGTTAAAAGTTGGTGCTACCGCCAAATATATCTACAGTAACAGTTACGGCTCAATAGAAGCCAGCGATTTTAGTTACAAACTCCAGAACGATCCGACAAATCCCAGTTTAAACGAACTGGTATTGGCTGATGTAAAAGGTTCTCTGGCATCTGCGAGTATTTATCAAAAACTGGAATTGCAAAATTTTACCACCCAAATGCGGTCAATAAATGGCCAGGGCAAGGGCCTGGGCTTAGATCTAGGTTTGGTTTTTGAATTCCGGCCAGACTATCGAACATTTTCCAGAAATCGAAAAGGTAAAAATTTTACTGACCCTACAATCAATAAATACACCTATAAAATCTCTTTTTCATTGATTGATATTGGATTTCTTAAGTTTTCAGGGCCTATGGTAATAATAAACAGTTTGGATGGAAAAACACAGACCATCAATTTTGGAGATATTCAAAAGTTTAAAGGGATTGAACAATTGATAGGGGACCTTGAAAGTATTTTTGGCCTGGGGCCAGGACAATCATCATTTAGTATATTGATGCCGGCCAGTTCGGTGACTAGTTTTGATTATAAATATTCTGAAAAATTATACTTGAATTTAACCTATCGCCAATACCTTTTGCCATCGGCCAGAAGGGGCGTAATTGGACACTCCGGATTGTATTTTACACCAAGGTTTGAGAAAAAATATTTCGAATTTGCAATTCCAGTAGGTCTCGATAATAATTTCCGAAACTTTAATTTGGGTTTATCAATGAGAGCTGCAGGCCTATATTTTGGGTTTGATAATCTTACAGGAATTTTTAATACTTTCAACCCTCACGGAGCTTCATTGTTCGCAGGAGCATTTATTCCTATTTATCATAAATTGCCCGGCAGCCCATTAAAATGCTTTGATGTAAATAATAAGCCTTCTTTCAAAAAAAGGAGAGGTTTGATTAGAAGAAAATAAAAAAGCCGCATTTGCGGCTCTAAATTTTGTGACGAGAATGAGATTCGAACTCACACAAGCTTACGCTCACTACCCCCTCAAAGTAGCGTGTCTACCAATTCCACCATCTCGCCTTTGATGACGCAAAATTAGTAATTTTTACCTCCAACAAAAAATCTATTTAAAAAAAATACCTAAAAAATCTTAATTCTGAATAAGCCAGACATCATTTTTGTTTACAAATGACACCTTATTGTTGTGCAATGTCCTGAGCCATATATCTTGTTGACCAAAAATATTAATTTTATTTCCCTCAGATATTTGACCTGTAATGGGTGCCCCTCCGGAAGGCAAACCTCTTAGATAGGCCTTTTGATTAACAATTGCTGATTTATAAGAATTAGGAACGTTAATTAACACTAATAATATCACTAAAAATAAGCCCATAATCCATAAATGTTTCTTGTTTATACGCACATTGGCTTGTTTTTTTCTGTAAAAAATAAATAAAATGATGAGTCCGATACTTATAAGCAGGTAAAGAATTATCACAAAGTATTGCTGATAGAGCATCAAAATGAAATTCACATCATTCCGCTCAAATCCCGTAAACTTATTTTCTAAAGCTATTTTATTCATTTTTTCAAAAACTTCATCTGAAGGCTTCAAATTATAGTAATTGCTCAGATAATACAATGTGCGTGGATAATCAGCCATGTTTTCATAAATAAATGCCAGTTTCAGGTTAAGATTCTCTTTATTTACGGATTTATCAGCAAAAATCAACTCATAAATTTTTGCAGCTTCCGAATATTGTTTTGCACTAAACAAAGAATCTCCTTTTTGGGCAATTTCGTTTTGGGCCTTAATATCAATGGCTTGAAATAAAATCAAAAAAAATAATAAAAGAATTTTTATCAGGTAGTTTGGCATTTTATTCATAATTTCCTAATTTTGCATCCTCATTTAGAAAGGCACACGATTCCGTAGCTCAGCTGGTAGAGCAATACACTTTTAATGTATGGGTCCTGGGTTCGAATCCCAGCGGGATCACTTGATTTTAAAAACGGTTTTTCGATTCCGTAGCTCAGCTGGTAGAGCAATACACTTTTAATGTATGGGTCCTGGGTTCGAATCCCAGCGGGATCACAAAGCGGTGAAGTTTTCATCGCTTTTTTTTTGCTATTTGCTTTTATGATTTGAGAAATAATATTCAAAATTTTCGGTTTTGTGGCAAATTTATGAAATTGGAACATTTATCGGTGAGCATTAATGAATATTCTTTCCGAAATAGAATTTGAATTTTGAATTTTGACAATGAAAAAAAATAAAAAATATACACTCGAAAACATTAAAATCTTAGACTTTGCGGCAGAGGGTAAATGTATTGTAAAAAACGAAGGTGAGGTGATTTTTGTTGACGGGAGCCAGGTGTGCCCCAACGATGAAGTCACGATTTTGGTTAGTAAATCCAAAAAGAAATATTCGGAAGGCAGAATACTGAAAATAAACTCATTTAGCAATGACAGAGTTGAGCCTTTCTGTGAACATTTCGGAGTGTGTGGTGGCTGCAAATGGCAGCATGTACCTTATGAGACACAACTTGCTCAAAAACAAAAACAAGTCACAGACCAACTCACCAGAATTGGAAAAATTCAGCTAAATGGCTTTGAAAATATTCTGGGCTCTGAAAAAATTCAATATTATCGCAATAAACTGGAATACACATTTTCTAACTCCAGATGGCTAACGCCTGACGAAATAGCCACCGGTGAGGAGTTTGACTCAAATGCACTGGGTTTTCATGTTCCAAAAAGATTTGATAAAGTTTATCCAGTCAAAAAGTGTTTTTTACAACCCGACCCTTCGAATCAAATCAGAGATTTTTTCAATGATTTCGCAAGGGCAAGTGGCCTTCCATTTTACGATCATGTGGCCCATGAAGGATTCTTCAGGTCTTTGATGATTCGTACCACTTCAATAGGCGAGAGCATGGTGGTAGTTCAATTTGCAAAAAATGACCCGGAAAATATTGAAAAAACCTTAAATTCATTTCTTCAAAAATTTCCGAATACTACGTCATTAAACTATTTTGTTAATACAAAACGAAATGATTCTTATTTTGATTTAGAGCCTATAAATTTTTTTGGAAAACCATATATTACCGAAAAAATGGAGGATCTTGACTTTAGAATTGGTGTCAAATCCTTTTACCAGACCAACTCAGACCAGGCTTATAATTTATACAAATTGGTAAGAGAGTATGCTCAGATTGAGCCCAATGACACAGTATATGATTTATATACAGGCACAGGAACTATTGCACTTTTTGTATCAGCTTTAGCCAGAAAAGTAGTCGGAATTGAATATATAGAGGCTGCAGTTGAGGATGCAAGAATCAATGCAGAAGTAAATGAGGTATCGAATTCCGTATTTTTTGCAGGAGATATGGCCAAGATCTTTACTGAAGAATTTATAAATGAAAATGGAAAACCGGATATCGTAATTGCCGACCCTCCAAGAGCCGGAATGGATAAACCGGTAATTGAAACTTTACTTAAAATTGCTCCAAGAAGAATCGTTTACGTTAGCTGCAATCCTGCCACTCAGGCTCGTGATCTCGAACTTTTGTCAGTTAAATATGAGACCGAAAGCTTAAGACCGGTCGATATGTTTCCGCATACTTTTCATGTCGAAAATGTGGTTAGTTTGATTTTAAAAAATTAAATTGGCAAAAAAAATAGAATAGATGCAAATATCAGTAATTGATGCCGGAAATTTCAAACTTGATGGAGGAGCCATGTTTGGGGTGGTTCCGAAAACTATCTGGCAAAAGATGGTACCTGCCGACGAAAACAATCTTTGCAATTGGAATATGCGTTGTCTGCTGGTAGAAGATGGCAAAAATTTAACGCTCATTGACACCGGAATGGGGGATAAGCAAGCCTTAAAATGGCAAAATTTCTATTATCGTAATGGAGATGGCAACCTGATACAATCAATAAGAAAAGCCGGATATCACGAATCTCAAATTACCGATGTCATACTTACCCATCTACATTTTGATCATTGCGGCGGGGCGGTCTCTAAAAATAACGAAGAAATACTTAATCCTACCTTTGAAAATGCCAAATATTGGACCCATAGCGGTCATTGGGACTGGGCAATGAATCCCAATCCGAGAGAAAAAGCAACTTTCCTAGCAGAAAACTTAATGCCTTTACATGAGTCGGGGCAATTATATTTCCTTGATAAATCAGAAACAAAACCAGATTTTGATTTTCTTTTTGCCGATGGGCATACTGAAAAAATGATAATGCCTATTATTAACACCGGAAAACAAAAACTAATATTTGCTGCAGATACCATTCCTTCTTTTGCCCATATTCATGTACCATACTGCATGTCGTATGATATAAGGCCACTGCTTACCATGCAGGAGAAGGAGACTTTACTTGAGAAAATTGTGCAAGAAAATATAATTTTAATTTTTGATCATGATGTTGTCAATGAGGCGGCAAGAATCGAAAAAACAGAACGAGGGTTTAAACCGGTTGAATTGGGTAAATTAAGCCAATTCTTATCATGAAAATAGGGCTGACTTTGTCCGGTGGTGGTTCAAGAGGTTTTGCTCACCTGGGTGTTCTCAAAGCTCTGGATGAATTCGGTATCAAGCCTGACCACATTTCCGGATCTAGTGCCGGTGCTCTGGTTGGTGCCCTTTATTGTTCGGGTTTAGAACCTGAAGAAATTGGGAAAATCATTAAAAAGAAAGGCATATCAGGAGGTATCAAGCTTGCTTTTAACAAGTTAGGTTTATTTTCAATTGAAAAAGTGGAAAAGATTTTATTGGAATTCATTCCTCAGAATACTTTTGATTCTTTAAAAACTTCTTTGACAATTTGTGCTACAGATATACAAAATGGAGAAGCGGTATATTTCAATTCGGGAGAACTTAGTAAGCCGGTTTTGGCATCATGTGCTATACCCGGGATTTTTTCACCGGTAATCATTGACAATAAAACATTAGTGGATGGCGGTGTAATCAATAATCTCCCGGTTGAGCCAATTGAAAACCTGGTAGACTTTAAAATTGGGGTTAATCTAATGCCGGATGAAAAAAATATGCCGGTCGCAACTGCAAAAGACATATTGATGAAATGTCTGATTTTAACCCTTGGGAAACAAGCAGAACAAAAATATCCCAAATTTGATATTCTTATAGAACCCGAAAAAATTAGTAGTTTTGACGGACTAAGTTTAAAAAAATCAGAGGAAATGTTTGAATTAGGTTATCGGGCAGCGAAAAATGCCATTAAAAAATCCGGTTTAAATAACCGGTTTTAATTTCATTCAGGATTTGAATTTCTGGTTTTGGCTTTAATTTGGATAATTATTTGAATAAATTTGCGTTAAAACCTTCAAAACACCATTTTTGATTTTTGTGAAAAAATATATCCTTATACTTTTTATTTTTCTTACCTCTTGCTCCCAATTTAGCAAAAGTCCGACCAGTAAAGTCTGGCATAATCTCAATGCCCGCTATAATGCTCTTTTGATTGCCAGAGAAGACTATAAAGAGGCGGGATTTATTATAAAAAGTAAACAAAAGGAAAATTTCGATCAGATATTACCCATTTTTCCAAAAATTGACTCCAATAAACTTGATTCAGCAAAATTTTATTTAATAGATGCAATAAAAAAGTCCTCAATAATTGCTGAGAGGCATTCCAATTCCAAATACCTCGACGAAGCATATTTGATACTGGGTAAGTCAAGACTATTAAAGCAGGAATATTTTAATGCAATTGAAACTTTTAAATATGTAAACACCAAAGCGAGGTCGGAACAAAAAAAAACAGAAGCTTTGATATGGCTCATGCGTAGTTATATTGAAAACCAGGATATAAATTCTGCAAATCAGGTTGGTGATATTATCAAAAACAGGAAATTAAACAATACCTCCAAAGCTGAATATCTGCTAACCAGAGCCTATCTTCATCAAAAACTTAACGAAAGCAATGAGGCTCTGATTTTACTGGAAGAAGGACTGAAATATATCGGAAAATCTCCAAACAAAGCCAGGTATAATTTTGTTTGTGGGCAACTGCATGAGTCTCTGGGAAACAACCTTGCAGCCAGAAAATATTACCGAAATGTATTAAAATCGAAACCTGAGTACGAAATGGCTTTCAATGCTCAGCTAGGTTTGCTTTCGTCAGAATCATTAGCAAATAATACAAATATTCTGTTCGGTGAAATGCTGGAAGACAGGAAAAATCTGGACAATAAAGGAATGATTTTTCAAAAGATGGCTCAAACTGAAGCTCGGAAAAAAAACTATAAAGAAGCCATAGGTTTTTACAACCAGTCGATTGCCAACGCAGGTGACAATGCTCCAATAAAAGCTGGTTCTTATCAGGCAATCGCTGATATTTACCTTGATGTTTTTCAGGATTATGAAAAAGCAGGAAATTATTATGATTCGACCATCGTAACTTTACCAAAAAATGAATCTAATTTCGATAAACTAAGCCTTAAAGCACTAAATCTGAATGAATTCATCAGATTTAAAAAAGCATATGATCTCGAAGACAGTCTTCAAATGCTTTCGGCATTAAGCAACGACGCCCTTGAAACCAAACTATTTAAAATGGTTGAGGCGAGGAAAGCTGCAGAGAAAAAATCAGAAATGGAAACTGCAGCAAAAACCGAGAGCCCAAAGGTTTTAATCCCATCAAATCAAAAAGACAGATGGGTTTTATATGACCCGGTGGAAAGTGTAAAATCAAAAAACGATTTTATCAGAAACTGGGGAAACCGCCCTCTGGAAGATAATTGGAGAAGGTCCGAAAAAACAATGGGTTCCTTTAGTTTAAAAATAGAAAAAACAATTTTAGAAACTGGAAAACCTGTTGAAAATCAAAAGGAATCAGAAACTTTGACCGAAAATGAGGACCTGGAAAAAAAAGCTATTAATGAGGAAGTAAAGGAAATGATGAGGAAAATACCTCGTTCCAACGTACAGATTTTAGCTTCTAAAAGAAAACAAGAAGAAGCACTATTCCAAATTGGGAAAATATACGCTCAAAAATTTGGAGATAACCTGAAGGCCAAAATTTATTATCAAAAACTTATAAACGAACACCCAAGGTCAATCTATGAGCCCGAAGTGCTGTATTTTATGACATTGGATCAACAAGACCCGGTCAACAATGTTTTTGCCCAAAAACTGATTACAGACCATCCTTATTCCTCTTTTACCAGACAATTAAAAAAAGGCGGTCAAAAATTTACTAAAGATAAAGAAACGGAAGTTGCTGGCTTTTATTCAGAAGTATTCAAAAATTATGAATCAGGACAATATCAGGAAGCTCTCAAAAACCTTGAGGAAGGACTCAATAAATATCTTGGAAGCCAAATCGAAGACAAATTGGCCATGCTCAGACTTTTAACCCTACAAAAATTAGGTTTGAAAGACCAATATGTCATTTCTTTGAATGATTTTCTAAGAAGCTATCCAACCTCTGACCTTCAGTTCAAAGCCAGGGATTTTCTTGAAGCCGTAAAATAATCAACCTTAACCAAATGAATCTCTCAGAGGAAAAACCCCCTTTTTTTGAAAGCTGGTCGGGTCTTTATTGGGCACTTACCATTTTCACTATTATTCTGATAATTCTATTTTACTTTTTAACCCAATCTTTAACATGAACAGTATCGATTGGATTATTTTGTTTGTAACACTTTCTACCATAGTCATTTTTGGCGTTTTTAAAAACCGGAAAGATAAAAATATTGAATCTTATCTACTTGGAAATCAATCACTACCATGGTATCATGTAGGATTTTCAGTAATGGCCACGCAGGCAAGTGCAGTTACTTTTCTCTCAGCTCCCGGCCAGGGATTTGTCGATGGAATGCGTTTTGTTCAGTTTTACCTGGGTCTTCCTTTTGCTATGATCGTTTTGAGCATCACATTTATCCCTATTTTTCATAAATTAAAAGTTTACACGGCTTACGAATACCTAGAAACCAGATTTGATTCTAGGGTTAGGATTTTTACAGCCATTTTGTTTTTATTATCCAGAGGTTTATCCACCGGAATTTCAATATATGCTCCTTCCATTATTTTATCCACTATTTTTGGTTGGGATATTATTTACACCAATATCTTCATGGGTGGTATCGTCCTCATTTACACAGTAATAGGAGGGACCAAAGCCATTTCTTACACGCACCTCCAACAAATGTTTTTAATTACTCTGGTATTAATTTTTGTTGGAATTCTGGTAGTAAAAATGCTTCCGTCAGAAATTGGTTTTTGGGATGCCATAAAAATCGCAGGGAAAACTCAAAAAATGAAAGTGATTGACCTGAATTTCAATCCTTCAGAGCGTTATAATCTATGGTCAGGTTTAATAGGAGGTTTTTTTCTGCAACTGTCGTACTTTGGAACCGATCAATCGCAAGTTGGAAGATACCTTACCGGAAAATCGATCAAAGAAAGCAGACTCGGACTGATTCTAAACGGCTTTTTAAAAATTCCGATGCAATTTGGAATTTTAATCATAGGGGTGCTAGTTTACGTTTTCTATCTCTTTAATACAACTCCTGTTGTTTTTAATAAAACAGAAGCTCAAAAATTAGCGATTGGAAAATTTTCAAACGAATATAAAATCATTGAAAATCAAAATCTAATAATTGGTACAAGTAAAAGAATTGTCGCCGAAAAATTAAAAGCTTCCATTAAAACGGCTTCAAATCAAGAAATACAATCAAATTCTGATCAACTAAACAATATTTTAAGCGAAGAAAAAAAATTAAACAAACAAGCTGGCGAATTAATCAAAAAAAACAATCCAGAAGGCGATGCCAATGACGTTAATTATATTTTCCTGAGATTTGTTATGGACTACCTGCCTCATGGCTTGATTGGATTGATGATAGCCCTGATTTTTTCGGCTTCTATGGGCTCCATAGCCTCAGCTTACAGCTCATTGTCAGCTACCACGCTGGTCGATGTTATAAACAAAAGTCGTTTCAAAGCAAAAACACCTGAACTGGAACTCAGATATTCTAAAATCTTTACAATTTTTTGGGCGATATTCAGTATCGTAGTAGCTTCTTTTGCTCAAAAACTCGGCAGCTCCATGATAGAGCTAGTCAATATTTTAGGTTCCTGGTTTTATGGAATCATTCTTGGAATATTTTTGGCAGCATTTTACGTAAAAAAGATAAAATCGAAGGCTTTGCTTTTAAGTGCTATTTTGTCTCAAATATTAGTAATTTTAATCTGGAAATACGAACTTGTAGCGTTTTTATGGCTTAACCCTATTGGTGTAATATTGGTTTTGTCGATAGGATTAATTTTTCAGAAAATATTTTCAAAAGAAAAATGAGTGAAACTAAAAGAATACTAATCGTTGAAGATGACGTCAGAATCGCTCAGAATATAAGCAAGGGACTGGTCGAAAAAGGATATGAAACAGAAGTTGCTTATGATGGTAAAATAGGTCTTAAATTGGGTTTACATAATGATTTCGATCTCATTCTTTTGGATTTGAATCTGCCCAGCCTCAACGGCTATGAAGTTTGTGAGGAAATTCGTCGAAAGAAGCCCTCTGTTCCTATTATTATGCTAACTGCCCTAGGTGAAACAGAAGATAAAATCGAAGGTTTCGAAAAAGGAGCCGATGATTATCTGGTTAAACCTTTCGATTTCAGAGAGTTATTGGCCAGGATAAATGTTTTTATAAAAAGAAATGCCCGTGGAGTAGAAACAAACAATAATAATATTCTAAAAATTGCCAACCTCGAACTCGATCCCGAGTCGAAAATAGTTACCCGGGAGGGTATAGAAATAGAGTTGACACCAAAAGAATTCTTACTTTTGGAATACCTAATGCGAAATAAAGGCAGAGTGGTGTCAAAGACCGATTTGGCCGATAACATCTGGGAGCAGAATTCACAACAAAGTCTCAATGTAATTGAAGTTTATATCAATTTCCTTAGAAAAAAAATAGACAAAGAGTTTATTCCTAAACTTATACATACCAAGACAGGCATGGGGTATATTTTGAAAGAAGAATTGTAAATGAAGATAAGGACTAAAATCACATACCAATTTACCTTAATCGTTGCAATGATTCTGGTAATTTTTTCCGTAGCACTTTATTATTTATTAGAATCCTACAATAAAAAAGAGTTTAATAACTACCTCAAAGACAGAGCGGTAACTACCGCACAGCTACTAATTAAAGAAAAAAATGTCGATAGAAAACTCCTTAGAATTATTGACCGTAATACCCTTTCTTCCCTTTATGCAGCTGAAGTTTTGGTTTTTGACGAAAATAATAAAGTAAAATATTCCAATATCGAATCCGATACTGTAATTTATTACAGCCCGGAATTACTGGAACAAGTCAGGCAAAAAAAATATCTGGAGTCTGATTACAAAAACAAAGAGGTGGTAGGATTGATGTATAAAGATCAAGAGACACAGGAGGATTATCTAATCTTGGCTCAATCAGAAGATATTTATAGTAAACAAAAGCTTGAGAATATTAAATATGCAATGACGATCGGTCTAATTTCTGCAATAATCCTGACGATAGTTTTTGGATTTGTTTTTTCGGGGCAATCCCTAAAGCCCATTTCCAGAATAAATCAGGAAGTTTCGAAAATTACGGCCAATGATCTGAATAAAAAATTGAGTACAGGTAATAGCAAGGATGAAATTGCACAGCTTGCCAATAATTTTAATCAAATGCTATCGAGAATTGAAAAGTCATTTGAATTACAAAAAAGCTTTGTCAGCAATGCCTCCCACGAGCTCAGAACTCCGTTGGCAGCCATAAAATCTGAGATTCAGGTTGCACTGGAAAAGGAGAGAACTTCAGGGGAATATCAGGAGATTTTGAAATCTTTAAATATTGATAATCAAAGACTTATTCAGCTAACCAATGGATTATTGCAGCTAGCAAAATCAGATAGAGGAGATAAAAGTATAATTTTGGCACCCTTAAGAATCGATGAGGTATTATTTGAAGTACAAGACGAGCTACTACATCAGCATCTCAATTATCATATCAATATTGATTTTGAAGAAATTCCTGAAGATGACGCATTTGTAACTATAAATGGAAACAAATCATTGATAAAGACATTGTTTAATAATCTGATTGACAATGCATGCAAATATTCAGAAAATAAACTTGCATCCATAAATATAAGATCCAATAAATCCAACTGCATAGTAATTGTTACAGATGAAGGTATCGGAATTTCAAAAGATGATCAGGAGAAGATTTTTGAACCCTTTTATCGTACTAAAAACGCTAGTAATTACAAAGGTCATGGAATCGGACTGTCAATCTGCAAAAGAATTGTAGAGATTCACAAGGGCAGGATAGTAATCAAAAGTGAAGAAAACAAAGGAAGCAGTTTCAGTGTGATACTGCCTCATGTTTAATGCCAACAAAATACAAAGATTTGATTTTATGTAAGTAGCGGGGAGGGGAATCGAACCCCTGACCTCCGGGTTATGAATCCGACGCTCTAACCATCTGAGCTACCCCGCCGTCGTTTGAGGGTGCAAAACTATTCATTCTTTCTTTAAAAACAAAAAATGATTTAGAAATTTCCTCAAAAAAATAAAAAATATAGATTTTGTTTGGATTAATTACACAAATATTTTAAATCGAAAGAAAAAGAAGCGTAAAATGACAAAATATAAATTTTCACAGGAATTTCCATTCAAAACATCGCCCAAAGTGCTATATAATTACATTAGTACTGCAGGTGGATTACAACAATGGTTTGCTGAAAAGGTAGTTATGGACAATAATCACCATTTTCATTTTCATTGGGATTCTGAAGTGCACATTGCTGAATTGACCTCTACCAGACTCAATAAATCGGCAAGATTTGATTTTCTGGGTGAAAATGAAGGTTGTTTTCTGGAATTTAAATTAATTACTTCCGAAATAGACAATTCAGTTTTTTTAAAAGTTACCGACTGCTCTGAAATTGAAGATCAGGATGAATTAGAAACCATGTGGAAAAGTCTCATTCACGATCTTAAGGAAATAGTAGGAGGGTGATATCTTAATATATCTTAATAATTTGGTTACCGCACAAAAGATTTCGATTTTTGCATCAGATATATTTCCGTATGAGAAAAATCGATAAATTATTTCTAAAATCCTTCATTGGTCCATTTGTCCTTACCACTGCCATAGTGGTGTTTATTTTCCTGATGAGGTTCCTGATGATGTATTTTGATCAATTCATCGGAAAAGACCTTGGCATAGACGTATTTTCAAAACTTTTCTTTTTCTTCTCCCTAATCACTGTACCAACGGCCTTACCTTTGGCTACTTTGCTGGCCACCTTGATGTGTTTTGGGAATTTGGGAGAGCATACCGAACTCACCGCCATGAAATCAGCCGGAATTCCGCTTTCCAGGCTCATTTTACCCACTTTTATTTTAACAATATTCATTAGTATAGTTTCATATTTCTATAATGACAGGGTAAATCCCTGGGCAAACCTGAAAGGATATTCGCTATTATATGATGTAAAAACTACAAAAATGACTCTGAATATACAGGAAGGTATTTTTTATAAAGAAATTCCTGGATACCGTATTAAAGTTCAGAAGAAATTCCCCGATGGAAAAACGCTTAAAAATATAATTGTTTATAACCATTCGAGTAATCTAGGCAATAAAAACATAACCATTGCCGATTCCGGAAAAATGTACACCATGTATAACGGCAACTACCTGATTTTTGAGCTTTTTAATGGTTATAATTATACTGAAAGTCAAAATTCATTCAATAATTACGACGAAACACAATTCACCAAAACCCAATTCAAAAAAAATAAAGTGGTGTTTTCCTTGGAAAGTTTCGGAATAAAGCGAACCAATGAGGATCAGTTTAAATACCACGAATACATGAAAAATGTAAGTGAGTTGACTTCAAAAATTGATTCTGCGAAAATTGAAATTCGTAAAACTATCGCTCAGCAAACATTGCAAATAAAAAGTCAAAATTCTTATTTATTTAAAAAGCCGCTTCCATCTGATTCTGCAAGGAAAGTAAATATAAAACCAGGTCCCTGGATTAAAGCAGAACTGACTCGGCTTGAAAAGAGTAACCGAAAAGACGAATCAGATGAATACGCCTTATCCCAGGTCCGAAATCTCAAAAATCAATTAGAAACTGACCTCGCTATTGTTTCAAACAAAAGTAAGGAGATGTATCGGGCTGATGTAGAACGTTGGCATAAAGTAACAATGGCTTTTTCATGTTTGGTGTTTTTTATTGTTGGGGCTTCACTAGGCTCAATTATAAAGAAGGGAGGATTTGGAATGCCCGTTTTACTCTCCATAAGTATTTTTATTTTTTACTATGTTTTGATGCAGCTGGGCGATAAATACGCTAAAGAAGGCATCATTCCTGTAGTTGTGGGTGTATGGATTCCCAACTTTATTTTGAGTATTTTAGGATACGTATTATTAAAAAAGGCTTCCAACGATGCCCGACTTTTCGAAAATGATAATTACAATCAATTTTTTGAAAAAATAAAAATCTATATTTCTAAAATACAATTGGGAAAGAGACTTAAAACCAATTGAAAATACAGGAAATTAAAATTATTAGAAATTTTGAAAGGCATTAAAGTATTTGAAAAACAGTTTTTAAGTTTACTTTTTCCCAAAAGTTTAAAGTCTAAAATCCTCTTTTTCAAATAAATATTTTGGATAATACGCCTCAAAAATTAATATTTAGTATTATCTTTGCAGCTGTTTTAATTTTATCACTTAATCTAGGTTAACATACATGTATTTAACTCCGGAAAAGAAAGAGGAGATCTTTGCATCAAAAGGTCAACAAAAAAAAGCAACTGATACCGGTTCAGCCGAGTCACAGATTGCCCTTTTTACTTACAGAATTGCTCATTTAACTGAGCATTTAAAAACTCACAAACATGATTTCTCGACCCGTTCGGGTCTTTTGAAATTAGTTGGTAAGCGTCGTAGATTGTTGGATCACTTACAAAAAGTTGATATCAGCCGTTACAGAGCTATCATCGCTGAGCTTAAAATTCGTAAATAAAAAACTCAGGGAATCTCAATTTGAGGTTCCCTTTTTTTCGTAAATAATTATTTTAATATATATCCCCGCGGAATTCAGGATTAAATAGTTGTATCAAAGCGGAAAATACAACCAAAAATTAAAATGTTTAATATTCAATCGCAAACCATCCAGATGCCGGATGGGAAAATTATCACTCTGGAAACAGGGAAACTCGCAAGACAAGCCGATGGTGCAGTAGTTCTTAAATCAGGAAACCTGGTTATGCTGGCAACCATTTGTGCCAACAAAGAACACAAAGAAGGCACTGACTTCCTTCCTTTATCTGTTGACTATCAGGAAAAATTTGCCGCTGCAGGTAAAATCCCTGGAAGTTTTCAAAGAAGAGAAGGAAAATTGTCCGACAATGAAGTCCTTATTTCAAGATTAATCGACAGAGCACTAAGACCAATATTTCCTGAAGATTTCCATGCCGAAGTACAGGTGATGGTAACGCTTCATTCTGCTGATGAAAACATACAGCCTGATTCTATGGCAGCATTGGCCGCTTCAGCTGCAATTATGGTTTCTGACATCCCTTTTAATGGTCCAATTTCAGAAGTTAGAGTAGCAAAAATAAATGGTGAATATGTTGTCAACCCAGCTGTGAGCCTGATTGCCGGAGCTGACCTTGATCTGATGGTCGCTGGTACCGCTGATAGCATCAACATGGTAGAAGGTGAGGGAAATGAAGTTTCTGAAGCCGAAATGGTTGAGGCTTTGAAAGTTGCTCATGATGCCATAAAAATTCAGATTGCAGCTCAAAAAGAATTAGAAGCCAAAGTTGGTAAGACTGTAAAAAGAGAGTATTGCCATGAAACTCATGACGAAGATCTCAAAAAGAAAATGTACGATGAACTTTTTGACAAAGTTTATGCAGTATGTATGAAAGGAAGTGCCAATAAGCACGAAAGAAGCGAGGGATTTGCCAGTATACTGAAAGAATTCATCGAAGCCCAACCTGAAGAAGAAAGATCTAATCCTCTGCATAAATTATATTTTGGTGACATCACTTATGATGCATCACGAAAAATGGTTTTGGATGAAAACGTACGTCTGGATGGTCGTAAACTTACCGAAATTCGCCCGATTACCTGTGAAGTGGATTATTTGCCATCAGCACACGGGTCGGCTTTGTTTACAAGAGGAGAGACACAGTCACTTTCCACAACCACTTTGGGAACAAAGCTTGACGAGCAAATCGTTGACTTGCCAATGGAAAAAGGTTTTTCAAGATTTTTCCTTCATTATAATTTCCCGGGTTTTTCTACCGGCGAAGTAAGACCCAACAGAGGCGTGGGCAGAAGAGAAGTTGGACATGGAAACCTTGCTCAAAGGACTCTCAAAAAAGTAATGCCCAAAGATGAGGAAAATCCTTATACCATCCGAGTAGTAAGTGACATTTTGGAATCAAACGGTTCATCCTCAATGGCGACTGTTTGTGCCGGTTGTTTGTCTTTAATGGATGCCGGTATAAAAATCAAAGCTCCGGTTTCAGGTATAGCCATGGGTTTAATTACCGACCAGGAAACCGGAAAATGGGCTGTTCTATCCGATATCCTTGGTGATGAAGATCATCTGGGTGATATGGATTTTAAAGTTACAGGTACATCAAAAGGTATCGTTGCATGCCAAATGGATATTAAAATTGGCGGTCTTTCTTTCGATATCATCGAAAAAGCATTAAATCAGGCAAAAGATGGCAGGTTGCATATATTAGGCAAAATGACCGAAGTTATATCTCAACCTAAAGAGGACTTAAAACCTTTTGCTCCTAGAGCTCACACCATCGTGATTGAAAGAGAATTAATTGGTGCTGTGATAGGACCTGGTGGTAAAGTTGTTCAGGAAATTCAAAGAGAGTCTGGTGCAACTGTAAATATTGAAGAGAAAGACAATAAAGGATATATCTCGATATTTGCGACCAATGGCGAGAGTATGGCCATGGCAAGAAAACGCATCGAAGGTATTGTTAAAGTTCCTGAAGTAGGGGAAGTTTACGATTCTACTGTGAAATCTATTCAGCCTTTTGGTGCATTCTGTGAGATTTTACCAGGAAAAGAAGGTCTTCTTCATATCTCTGAAATTTCGTGGGAAAGACTTCCTAGCATGGACGGAGTATTAAAAGAGGGTGACAAGATTCAGGTAAAACTTACCGAAATTGACAAGAAAACCGGTAAATACAGACTGTCAAGAAAAGTTTTATTGCCAAGACCTCCAAGAGAAGAAAAACCGGTAAAAGAACAATAATTTTATTAATATTGTTGTTAGGTTAGTTCGTTAGGTAAAAGAGTGAAATCATTTATATAAAAAAGATAAAAAATGAGACAACTAAAAATTAGTAAACAAATCACCAACAGAGAGAGCCAGTCTCTTGACAAATATCTTCAGGAAATCGGTAAGGTGGACTTATTGACTCCTGATGAGGAAGTAATATTGGCTCAAAAAATCAGAGACGGGGATCAGCTTTCTTTAGAAAGACTAACAAAAGCCAACCTTCGTTTTGTGGTGTCTGTTGCTAAACAATATCAAAATCAGGGTCTTTCACTTGGTGACTTGATCAATGAAGGAAACTTGGGATTGATTAAAGCTGCTCAAAGATTTGATGAAACCCGTGGTTTTAAATTCATTTCTTATGCGGTTTGGTGGATACGTCAGAGTATTCTTCAGGCTTTGGCTGAGCAATCAAGAATTGTGAGACTTCCATTAAACAGGGTAGGATCTTTGAATAAAATCTCCAAAACATTCTCTGAATTGGAGCAAAAATTTGAAAGGGAGCCATCACCTGAGGAATTGGCCGAAGTATTGGAAATCTCTGCCAATGAAGTAGTCGATACTATGAAAATTTCAGGCAGGCACGTTTCAGTTGATGCTCCATTTGTTCAGGGAGAGGAAAACAGCCTTTTGGACGTTTTGGAAAATGATACGGAAATCAGACCTGATCAGGAATTAATGAATGATTCCCTGAGAAGAGAAGTCTTGAGAGCTTTGTCAACTTTGACCCAAAGAGAAGCAGAAGTAATCATGTTTTATTTCGGTCTGAATGGCGAGCAGGCAATGACGCTTGAAGAAATAGGAGAGAAGTTTAATCTTACCAGAGAAAGAGTAAGGCAGATTAAGGAAAAAGCCATCAGAAGGCTGCGACAAACCTCCCGAAGCAAAGCACTAAAAGCTTATTTAGGATAAAACAAAAAAGAGGTTTAAAAACCTCTTTTTTGTTTGGTAGAGTTGTTAATTAATACATTTTCTATCAAATTTGTGATTATTTAGTTTTATGTCATATAAAATAGGAATTTTTAGTTTAGAAAAAAACTCGGGAAAGACTGTTTCGGCAGTATTCCTGGCGGAAAGTCTGGCGACCTTAAATCAAAAAGTTGCACTGATAGATTTGCGCCAAAATTCCGATTTAAATAATTTTTTAAAATTAGAAAATAGAAATTCAGAAACGATAAAAATTTCCGAATCTTCATGGAAATACCTCAAAGCTAAAGATATTGGATCATTTCAAAAGGCTATCACCTTTGATGAAAATTATGATTTTGTTTTGGTTGATTTTCCATCCTATAAAAATGAATTTACAAACCAGGTATTGGAAAAACTGGACACAGTAATTATTCCGGTAGAATGTGAATTTTATGGAATTGACAATTTAAATGAAACTTTTGAAGAAATTCTGAAAGTTGAACATCTGAAAGTAGAAGGAATTTTACTTACTAAAGTGGACAATAACAATACGCTGGTGGATAGAATTAAAGGTTTCTTGAAGGAAAATTTTTCGGATTTAATATTCAATACATCAATTTTAAGAAATTATTATTTAGGCCTTCCACACTTTTCAATTGAGAATCTCAATCATTCCATTCCGAATTTTGGATTTGCTGATTATTTAAAACTTGCTAACGAAATACTTGAAAACAGAAACAATGGATAAACAAATAAAAAGAAAAGGTCTGGGAAAAGGTTTAGGTGCTTTGCTTTCTGAAAGAACTCAGGAAAAAGAGGAACTTATGCCTGTTGAAGACCGGTCTTTTGAAATTCTGATTGAAAATATTAGCACTAATCCATTCCAGCCACGTACCAATTTTGAGCCGGTTGCTTTGAATGAATTGAAAGAATCGATCCAGTCACAAGGAATAATTCAGCCCATTACAGTCAGAAAAATTGGAGAAAGCAAATTTCAGTTAATTTCGGGAGAAAGACGCTTGCAGGCCTCAAAATTAGCAGGTTTGACTAAAATTCCGGCATTTATACGTGAGGCAACTGATAATCAGATGCTCGAAATGGGGCTCATTGAAAATATTCAGCGGGAGAATCTAAACGCAATGGAGGTGGCGTTGGCGTATAAAAGATTAATTGACGAATGTAATATAAAGCAGGAGGAAGTAGGAGCAAAGGTGGGCAAAGACAGAACCACAGTTACCAACTATCTGAGATTATTAAATTTGCCAATTGCTGTGCAGGAGGGTTTGAAGTTAAAAAAGCTTTCAATGGGGCACGCCAGAGCTCTTTTAGGCATTGAGGATGAAAAATTGTTACAGAAAATTTATCAGGATATTGTTGAGAACGAACTTTCGGTAAGAAAAGTAGAAGAGATCATTAAATATCACAATTCAGATAAAAAAACCAAAAATATTACTAAAAAAAGTAATTCTATCCAAAAACGTTCACTTGAAGAATTTCAGGAAAGTTTTTCGGGAGTATTTAACAGAAAAGTATTGGTTTTGGCTGATGAAAATTCAAAAGGTGAAATAAAAATTCCGTTTGGATCAAGAAGTGAATTAGATGAAATTTTGAATAAGCTCCGAAAGAAATAATTTACTGATTGTGAATCTAAAACAAGCCGGAATATTTTTGTTTCTGTTTATTTGTTTGAAAAGCGTAATTGCTTTCGGGCAAAGGGATTCCCTGTTGTCAAAAATTGACTCCCTGAATAAGAAAAATACTACGACAATAGATACTTCAAGAGGATACAAATTCAGAAGTTTTAGAAAAAATGGTAAAGAATTATTTTCCAAGTCCTTTGGATTTTCTCCCATAAAATCTAATGAAAGACCCAAAGTTGCATTTTTCCGTTCGGTGATATTTCCGGGTTGGGGACAAATAACCAACAAGCAGTTCATAAAACTTCCTATAATTTATGGTGCTGCCGCTGTAGGAGGTTATTTTATCTACGATAATAATAAAAAATTTCAGGAATTTAAGGGTTATCTTCAGGAAATGTCTGATAAAGGGACCACCGAAATCATGATTGGGAATATGGGGCCGTATAATGAGAGTGTAATAAATACAGCCGCAAGGCAATACCGGAGGTGGAAACAAGGCACTGTAATCGGATTTGCTGCCGGCTGGCTATTATTTGCCGTTGAAGCCAATGTAGCAGCCCATATGAAGACTTTTGATGTCTCAGACGATATTTCTATGAGAATAAGTGGTGGTCCATTGGGTCAGAATGCCGGAATAGGTTTAAGAATGAATTTAAATTTAAAATAAAGATGAGGATAGGCTTGCTTGGATATGGCAAAATGGGAAGAGCAATTGAAAAAATTGCCCAGGAAAGAGGGCATGAAATAGCATTCAGGGTAGATTTAGACAGCGATCAAAAACTTTCAAATTATACTGCTGCTGATGTTGATGTGGTAATTGAATTCAGTTCGCCACATTCGGCATATGAAAACCTCAAAAACTGTATGAAGCAAGGCTTTAAAACGGTTTCAGGTACCACCGGATGGCTTGAACACAAAGCAGAAATAGAGAAGTTATGTAAGGATAACCAGGCGGCATTTTTCTATTCAAGCAATTATAGCATTGGTGTAAACCTTTTTTTCAAGCTTAATAAGGTTTTGGCGGGTCTTTTGGCTCCTCAAAAACAATATGAAATTTTCACCTCTGAAATACACCATACCGAGAAGTTAGATGCCCCAAGCGGTACCGCCATAACATTAGCGGAAGGAATCATAGAGAATAATCCAGAAAAGAAAACTTGGGTAAATAACGAAATCCCAAAAAAAGATGAAATAGCAATTTGGTCTTCCAGAGAGGGAAAAGTTCCTGGCACACATGCTATAAAATATATCTCAGATGTAGATGAAATTGAAATAAAACATACCGCATATTCCAGACAAGGCTTTGCTTTAGGTGCGGTAATTGCGGCAGAATGGTTGGCTGATAAAACAGGTGTTTTTGGTATGGACGATATGCTTAAATTATAAAAAAGTGGCTTTCGCCACTTTTTTATTTTATATGCATAAATTTTTTGTACTTCTTTATTGAAATGGGGTCATCCGTTCTAATTGGAGTTAATTTCACCGAATAATTTGGGTTTCCCTCCAGCTTAACTGAAAATTTTCTTGTTACACCACCTCTTTTTACTTCAAAATCCAAAACATCACCTACTTTTTTATTTTCCAGCAATTCTGCCAATGTAGTAAATGTTTTACCATTCACTTTTGAAATTTCATCATTTACATTCAATCCGTTGGAATAGGCGGCAGTACCTTTGTCAACCCTGGAAATGATTTTACCCCGTACCTGTGCTCCAAGAAATGGCTTATCCAGGTTTAATTGTTCCACGCTGGCATCAATGTCTGCCATTTTATAAAACTTCTTATAATCAATAGCTTCAGTTCCATATATCTGATTTTTAAAAAATTCCTTCAAATCTAATCCTGAAACTCTCTCGCAGGCAATTCTGAATTCATCATCAGTAAATCCAACATTTTTGGCAAGATAATTTTCATTATATAACAGCCTTAACACATCATCCAGTGATTTTTCACCGTTTGTATTTCCAATTATCATAAGGTTTAACATCGTACCAACTACGCCGCCTTTGGTATAATAAGAAACCGTAGAATTATTTGAGTTTTCATTAGGCCGGTAATATTTAATCCAGGCATCAAAAGAAGATTCCGCAACTGACTGAACTTTATTTCCAGGTGCATTTTCTGTATTTCCGATATCAGAAGCCAACATGCCCAGGAATTTATTTTCTTCAATCATATCGGCCCTTCTCAAAATATCATCCTGATAATAAGAGGTAAAACCTTCTGAAACCCATAGCATATTGGTGTAATTTTCGTTTTCATAATCAAATGGCCCCAATGCAACCGGTCTCAGTCTTTTTACATTCCACAAATGAAAATACTCATGTGCAATCAAACCTAAGAACCCAACATATTTTTCCTTGTCAGTGTAGGCATCAGGTGACGTTTGGCAAGTGGTACTGTTTAAATGTTCCAAGCCACCCCCAATCCCCGGCATATGATGGACAATAAACAGATATTCCTTACATGGATGTGCACCGCCAAAAACGCTTCCACTGGCTTCTACCACTTTTTTATAATCATTAATCAAAGTTTTGGGATCATAACCCAGATCCTGCACAGAATAATTGGCAATGGTGTGTTTTACGCCCATAGCCTCAAATTCCAAAATATCTTGGTTTCCGACTTCAATCGGGCTATCAACAAGCAAATCAAAATTTTCAACCTCAAAAGTATTTTTTCCGATAGCTGGCAACGCCACAGATACTTTTTTAAATGACTCATGTGGAATGATTTTCAATGATGTAGCTGAGTTAATGTACTGCGGTACAAACATAAAAACAGCGGCACCGTTAGCATATCCATGGGTATCATCAAGATGAGCATTCCTCACTGAAAGTTCGAAAGAATAAACCCTATACTTAACTTCTACTTTTTCCTTTCCGTTAATTTTAACACGCCAGGTATTTTTTGAAATTTTATTCGATTCTATTATACCGCCAGCCTGAAAAGCTTCAAACCCTTCCACATTTTTGGCATATTCCCTGATCAGATAAGATCCCGGTGTCCAAACTGGCATTTTAAAATCTAAAAAACCAACATTTTCTGGTACAGTAGCAGTGATTTTAACCTCAAAGTAGTGTGAGCTGGGCTCAGGCATAGAAAGCTCATAGGAAACAGGATAATCCTTCATTTTGCTGGTATTTAATTTTGTAGCAGAGCAGGATGAAAACACTGCAGACGTCAATAATAAAACAATAAATTTAAACCTTAACATTTGATTTTGATTAATGATGAATACAAAACTACAATTTTTAAAAAATCAAATCGTTTTGTTCGATAAATATCTCAAAAAGTTTTTTAAATCTTAGTTTTTGAGAAAAAAACGGAACAATTTCTTAATTTTGTTCAATTTTATTTCAAATTCCTTATTATGAAATTTAAATCATTATTGATAGCTTTCCTTGTTTCATTCCATACTTTAATTGGACAAAATACGCTTAGTTATACCCAACTTGAAGCCCATTTTAATAACGGAATAGAGTTGTTTCAAAAGAAAGCTTATGCAGCTGCACGTAAAGAATTACATGAGTATATTTCAAAATCTGAAAAATCTTTAAACCCTAACAAATTCAATATCGCCAATGCCGAATACTATTCCGCATTAGCTTCGCTTTATACTCAAGCGAAAGATGCAGATATCGAAGTTGAAAGATTTGTGTTGAAAAATCCTGAACATCCAAAAGCCAAATTAATTTTTAATGACCTTGCAAAAAGCTTTTTCGATAAGGGAGACTATAAAGGAGCCATTGCATACTACAAAAAAGCCCTTGAAAACCGATCTGATAACATTGATACTTATGAAATCAGATACCAGCTTGCTTTGGCATATTACCAAACTAAGGATTTCAAAAATGCACTTTCAGAATTTGACAAAGTTAAGGGTACGGTAGCACCCAATGCCCTGAATGCTGCATATTATGCGGCAGTGATAAATTTTCAAAATGAAAATTTTGACCTTGCACTCACCGATTTGAAGCGTGTTGAAAATGTAAATCCTTATAAAATCGAAGTCCCAAACTGGATCGGACAAATATATTACCGCCAAAAAAAACATGATGAACTTACAGCTTATGCCGAACCAATAATCGCCAATCCGAATGGAAGAAAAATTGACGATTTGTGCCTTCTCACCGCTGAAGTCAATTTTTTCGATGATAATTTTGAAAAAGCTGCAGTTTATTACGACAAATTCAAATCGTTCCGGAGAGGATCAGTAAGTGATCAGGTTACTTTTCGTCATGCATTCAGCCTATATAAAACCGGAAAATTTGAAAAAGCTTCAACATTATTTAAATCTTTAGCTAACAATAACTCAGAAATTGGACAGCAATCAGCTTATTATCTGGGTATTTCCTCTTTGAAAACAGGAGATTTAAATGCAGCAATGGCCGCATTTGAAAACGCTAAAAAAAGTGATTTTGATAAAAATATCAAAGAGGAAGCGGCTTACAATTATGTAAAAGTTTTAGTAGAAAAGTCAAATAACCAACTTGCTATTAATGAACTACAAAGTTATCTTAAAAATTATCCCAATGGAAAGTATGTGGATGAATCCAATGAATTGCTAAGTGAGATTTTCTTTGAGACTAACAGTTATGTTTCTGCTATAAATTACATAGAATCTCTGCCTCGCAGGACTTCAAAAATTGATGAGGCCTATCAAAAATTGTGTTACAACCAGGGAGTTGTTGATTTTAATCTCGAGAAATATGAAAGTGCAATTAAGTATTTCGATAAATCACTTGAAAAACCCACGGATAAGGCATTAGCTACAAAAGCAAAATATTGGAAAGCTGAATCATTTAATCTTTCTGAAAGCCCACTTGCTGAAGGTATTTATCGAGAATTGGCCAATTCAGGTGACGCCGAAGTCAAACAAAAAAGCTTATATAGCCTTGGATATGTGTTTTTCAACAAAAAGGAATTTGCTAAAGCACAAAAATACTTTGAGGATTTTAGAAATAATTCGAAAGGAGAGACCTCTTTGATTCAGAATTATGAAGATGCCCTGGTAAGAATTGCGGATTGCCAACTGGCCGAAAAGAATTATACCCAGGCTTTTAAAAATTACGATTTGGCATATCAAGTCAACAAAACCGACAAGGATTACACGCTTTATCAAAAAGGCATAACTTTAAAGTATTTGGACAGAGATAAGGAATCAAAGGAAATTTTTGAAAAATTCTCAAAATTATATGCTTCTTCCAGATTAATTGATGATGCTCTATTCCAAAATGCTGAATTTGAAATGGAAAAAAGCAATTACGCCGCAGCAATATCAATTTTGACCGATTTAATGAGAAAAAAACCAAATAGTGTTTTAATCCCGCAGGCATTATTAAAAAGAGCGATTTCCTTTTCAAATCTTCAGGATCATGATAAGGCGATTGCAGATTTTAAAGTGATAATTAATAAATATGGCAAAACCGAATATGCTGAAGAAGCTTTGCTTGGATTGAGAGAGTCATTGAATAACAGTAACCGAACAGAAGAATTTGCTGAAGTTGCCGACCAATATCAAAAAAGTAACCCCAATGACAAATCTGTCATTAATTTGCAATTTGATGCTGCAAAAGACCTATATTATTCCGAAAAATATGATAAAGCTATTGTAGCCCTGCAAAATTTTATCAATGCAAATCCAAAGAGTAGTTCAGCTCCCGAAGCAAATTTCCTCATTGCAGAATCCTATTTTATCCTTAACAAAAAAGATGAGGCTTTGAAATATTATCAGGAAATAGTAATAAGTAATAATTCAGAGTTTTTAAGCAAATCAGCAATCAGATCGGGGAATATAAATTACGATAAGCAAAATTACTCCGATGCAATTCTTAATTTTTTGCAGGTACTTTCTAGCACTTCCAATCAAAGAGACATCGTAGTTGCTCAGGAAGGGCTTTTCAAATCTTATTATTTCAAAGGTGATTACGATAAAGCCATTGAATTTTGTAACAAAGTAATTCAGGAAGGCGGTAACACAGTTATGGGTGCTGAAAACAGGGCTGTTTTATTTAAAGGAAAGGCCAATTTCCAGAAAAAAGATTACAATTCCGCCAAAACAGAATTTGAAAAAGTAATTGGAATGGCCAAAGATATATCAGGAGCCGAAGCAAAATATTTCATTGGTGAAATTCATTATGCCAAAAAAGAATACGAAACATCTATAAAAGTTCTTCAGGAATTAGCTGCTGATTTTTCTGACTTTACCTATTGGTATGAGAAAGCCTTCTTACTTATAGCAGACAATTATCTGGGAAAAAATGATGAGTTCATGGCAAAAGCAACGTTGAAATCTATCATCGAAAATTCTGATAATAAAGACACAGTAGAAAAAGCAAAACAAAAACTTAAAGCAATCAACTGAAAATGACAGTAAAAAAAATATCAGCAATAGTAGTATTAAGTCTTTTTTCAGCCTCTCTATATGCTCAAAAAGAAGTAGTGAATGAAGAGATTAATATTAAAAAAGAAAAGGAAGTAGTTATCCCAAAAGCAAACAGGATTCTGGAAAAAATACCTCCTATTGTGGCGGAAAAGAAAGAAAAAAAGATGACCTACTCTTTCTATGACCGAAAGCCAACTGCAGTGGAAGAGACCAAATTTGTTCCATCAGTGGTCAATCCCGTAACCAAAAAATCAATGGATGAGGAAATTCTTGGTTACCGAAACTATCTGAAAATAGGTGCAGGAAATTTTGGCCGATTTTACGGTGAAACTTATATCAATTCTGATCAGAACCGAAAATTCATTTATGGCATATCAGGACTACACAATTCTGCAAAAAGAGGGCCGATTCAAAGTCAAAACTCTGCCAACAGCAATTCAAAAGTTAATCTGAACGGTAAATACCACCAGAAGAATTACGAATTGAAAGTAGATGCAGGTTACGAAAGAAGGAAATATTTTTTTTATGGATATGATACTACCATACACAAAGATTATAAACCTGAAGACCTTAAACAAGTGTTGAATCTTTTGTCTTTTTCAGGAACATTTGAGAACACCAATCCCAATCCGGTGGTAGATTACTCCTTAACTACTACTGTTAAATCTGTTTCCGACCATTACGATGCCTCTGAAACTGACTGGGGTACCAATTTTCATGCGTTTTTCCCTTTAAAAAAAGACAAAATAACCGCACTGCTGGATGCCGAAGCCTATCTGACTCATCGCTCCGATAATTATGAATTTAATCCGGTAAGAAAAAGAAATCTGTTTCGAGTCGAACCTGGTTTTAGGTTTGATTTTGGAAAAATTTCTGCCAAAATAGGTTTCAAGGCGGTCAATGAATATGATCAAATCGAAAATATCAACACCACAAAGGGATACCCAACAGCCCTGATTTCATACAAAACACCCTCATTAACGTACTTTTTTATTGGGTATGATGGAGATATTATCAGAAACACCTTACATTCTTTTTTGAATGAAAATCCATTTTTGGTTGAACAGGTCAACCTTCTCAATACTTATAAAAACAATGATATTTATATTGGTTCTAGAGCTGAAATGTATTCAGGAATAAGCTATAACGCCAAAATTTCATATGGAAAGTATCAAAACCTTTACTATTATAACCAATATGAGGGTACTACATTTTCGCCAACTGGTTTTCCTGTAAGCGTTACTAAATTCCAAATCGATTATGAGGATGGTTTGACCGATTTTATTAATTTTTCTGGAGAATTTGGATATTCCAATTTTGACAATTGGAAACCCAACCTAAAACTGGATTATAATTATTACGAAACAGTAAAATTTGATAAACCTTACCACAGACCAGCATTCACGGCCCGATTAGGTAATACCTTCACCATTGCCGACAAGATAGTTTCTTCTGTGGATTTTTATTTTTTAGGTGGATTATATTCAAAAGATATTATGACTATGGAAACCGTAAAAATGAAAAATATAGCAGATTTAAACGCTGAATTTACTTATTTATTCAGCAAACAGTTTTCTGCATTCGTAAAATTGAATAATATTGTAGGACAAAACTACCAACGTTATTACAACTATCCTCAGATGGGTTTGAATTTCGTTGCAGGTATTAATGTGTCTTTATAATTTTTCCTAATAAATTGGATATTCAAAGAGAAATATTAACGGTAATAAAGAAACAGGATTTTATTATTCTTCCTGGAATTGGTGCATTTATTTTTGAGTATTCAAAACCTTATTATAACGAATTAAACCAGCTGATCGGAAGCAAAAAATCAATCAGATTTGAAAATGTAATCACGAAAGACCCTGATAATAAATTAACCAAGGCACTTTCAGAATCACTTTCTATTCCAGATAATTTTGCGGAATTAGAGTATCAGGATTTTTTAAGAAATTTCAAAAAAGAAATTATTTTAAAGAATAAATTTGATTGGGGAGGATTTGGAATGTTTTTTAAAAGCTCCAATGGAACAATTGAATTTTATCCTGAAAAAAACTCAATTGAAGAGAAGAAAATAATAGCCTCTACGCCAGCAAAACCTGTAGTTGAAAGCGTTGTTGTAGCTCCTCCTAGCACTCCACCGGTTTTACCTCAGAAAGTTAAAGTCCGCCAGGAAAAGATTAATCATCCGGTTATCTTAAAAAATACCAAAAACTCTTCATGGTTAAAATTAACATTATTCCTTCTGCCTGTGGCCCTGTTGTCATATGGTCTGGTGAATAACTTTCTAAAAAATTCTCCTTCAAAAAGTACCGAACAAACTTTGGTTGAAGAAATTGATTCTCTCGAAAACGTTGATAAAAATTTCCCCGAAATAAATGATAGTGAAAATGTAATCAAAAGTGAAACAAAAGTAAGCACAAAGCCGAAAGATAAATCAGCAGAAGTTTCGGGAAGTAATGAAACTCTAAACCATTCAAGTCAAGAAAAAAGTGGTAATTATATTATAAATATTGGAATATTTAAGGTGAGAGAAAATGTAGATAATTTGGCTACATATCTTGCTGAAAACGGCATTCCGGCTAAAGTAAGACCCAGTGGTAGCAAATACAGGGTTTATGTAACCGCCGAAAACGAGCAACAAGCCAAAGAATTTGTTGACAAAATTGAACAATTAACGGGCGAAAGACCCGTTTACCATTAAAAAATTTGATATTGTGCAAACGATAAATCAATCCAGAAGTCACGAAGTTAAAGCATGGGGGATAAGTATATTCATTTATGCGGCAATCCTTGTTTCGCTATATTTAATAAAAATTGCCTATGAGCCTGTTGAAGAACTAGCTATGGGTGTTGATTTGAATTATGGAGTAGATTTGGTGGGTTCCGGGAATATTCAGACGCACAATCAGGCCAATGATTCCAAAGAGAATTTTGAAGCGGCTCCTCCTTCTGGAAATGAGTCTCCTAAAAAAGTGGAAATAAGTAAACCTGAACCGGTAGTGGAGAAATCTACTCCAGTCAAAACATCTCCATCAAAAGTAATTACCAGTGATGAGGATACTAAAGTTACAATGAAGGAAAGCAAAGAGCCTGCAAAACCTTCAAAACCAGTAGCTGAATCCAATAATAATACTACTAAAACTACTGCTCCACCTGCTCCCAAAGAAAGAACAGTTGACAATGGCTCTATATTTAAGAAACCCGGCTCTGGTGGTGGGAATTCAAATGGAACAATAGGAACCAAATCAGGTATTGGCGGCAACAACAATGGAGACGGAAAACCCGGAGAAGTTGGAGATAAAGGTGACCCAAGAGGCACAGTGGATGGCAAAAGTATGATGGGTAAACCAGGAAAAGGAGGAAACGGAAACGGTGGTACAGGAAGTGGAACTTCTGTTAATATTTCCGGTTGGAAAAATAAAGGACCATTGAATATACCTAAAGATAATTCCTCAGAAACCGGAAGAATAAAATTTAAGGTAATAATTGATGATTTTGGAGATGTTCAGAGAATTGATGTTATCGAAACCTCCCTAAGTCCTTCTGTGACAAATTATTATAAGACTCAAATTACCAAAAAACTTAAAACAAACCTCGTACCTGAAGGCACTCCGCCTCCAAGATCTACCGGTACAATTACTATAAATATCACCAGAGGATAATTTTGCGGGATGACCTACGATCAAACCATCGAATATCTGTACAACCAGCTTCCGGTTTTTCAGAAAATTGGCAAAAAGGCCATAAAACCTAAACTTACCAATATAATTCTGCTCTGCGAAGCACTGGGAAATCCGCAAAATGACTTTAAGAGCGTTCATATAGCAGGGACCAATGGAAAGGGTAGTAGCTCTCATTTTATGGCTTCTATTTTGCAGGAAGCGGGCTTCAAAGTTGGATTATATACATCACCGCACCTTAAAGACTTCAGAGAAAGATTCAGAATTAATGGAAATCTGATTTCAAAACAGTTTGTTATCGATTTTGTTGAAAATAATAAGGCCCTGATCGAAAAAATAGAACCTTCATTTTTTGAAGTTACAGTTGCGTTAGCATTTAAAGTATTTTCCGAAGAAAAAGTCGATTATGCTATTATTGAAGTTGGGCTAGGAGGGAGGTTGGATTCTACTAATATAATTAGTCCGATTTGTTGCCATATTACTAATATTGGATTTGACCACATGGATGTTTTAGGGCAAACCCTTCCCGAAATTGCCTCAGAAAAAGCAGGGATAATCAAATCAAATACGCCGGTGGTAATATCGGAATACACTGAAGAAACTAAAATAGTATTTAGCCAGAAGGCATTTGATAATCACTCAAGCATTTATTTTGCTAGTGATTACTATGAAATGGTGGAAGTTAGTGACCATTTAGATTCACTCAATTTAAAAATTAAAAACAAAGAAACTCAAGAGATAATACAAATCAATTCCGGGTTAGTAGGATTGTATCAAATTGCTAATATAATTGGTATTTTGAAATTGTCCGATGTTTTGCAGAGTATTGGAGTCGAGATAACACAAAATAATATTTTGCTTGGAATAAAAAATGTTATCCACAATACCCACCTCAAAGGAAGATGGCAAATAATAGGTAGAAATCCAATTGTAATTTGCGACACAGGTCATAATGAACATGCATTAAAAATAACACTCAAGAGGCTAAAGGAGGCCGATTTTAACAATTTACACCTAATACTTGGATTCGTTAAAGATAAAGACCTGGAGAAAGTTTTTGGTTTACTTCCTGAAGAGGCCAAATACTATTTCACCACTTTTGATTCTTTCAGAGCAATGCAATCAGAGGAATTAGTGGATTACGCTTCCAAATATGGCTTAATATCTCTTCCTTTTCCTGATGTTAACACCGCTATTGAGCATGTAAAAGCAATTTCTACCGAAAAAGATATTATTTTTGTGGGTGGAAGTACCTACTTAGTTGCAGAAATAAAAGATTTATAAACATTGTCAAGGAAAAAACTACCAAGATTTGAGCATAATCAAAATGCTGAAAATGTAATCGAGAGAGGAAAAGAATTATACACCACTATTAAGGGCAAGTGGAACGAAAATTATTTTAATAACACAAATCCTATTTCGCTTGAGCTTGCGTGTGGAAAAGGAGAGTACACTGTAGGCTTAGGAAAAGAATTTCCGGATCAAAATTATATTGGAGTGGATATCAAAGGAGATAGGATTGCGAGAGGATCTAAAAAAGCTATTGAATTAAATCTAAAAAATGTTGCTTTTTTAAGAACTGGAATTCAATATCTGGATGAGTTTTTTGTTCCGGACGAGGTTTCGGAAATATGGCTGATTCACCCTGATCCTCAACCTCGAGATAAAGAGGAGAAAAGGAGACTCACTAATCAGAAATTTTTAAATTTATATAAAATCTACTTAAAAAACGAAGGTTTATTTCATTTAAAGACTGATAGTAAATTTTTATATGAATATTCCCTCGAAGTAATCAAAGCTGATCCCGAATTTGAAATTATTGATTATACCGACAATTTGTATCTATCTGAGCTAAACAAGGAGCATTTTGAAATCAAAACCCACTACGAACAACTTTTTCACCAAAAAGGCTCTGATATACATTATATAAAAGCTAAACATAAAAAAAGAGTCTCAAATTGATTTGAGACTCTTTTAGTTAAAATTGCATTTACTACCTGATTATTTGATCAATGATGCGAAATACTTCACTGTTCTAACCAATTGAGAAACATATGACATTTCGTTATCATACCAGCTGATAGTTCTTACCAACTGCGTATCTCCTACATTTTGTACTCTGGTTTGTGTTGCATCAAACAATGAACCGTAGCTGATTCCTATGATATCAGAACTTACGATTTCATCTTCAGTATATCCAAAACTCTCATTAGCAGCAGCAGCCATAGCTTTATTTATTTCATCTACAGTTACTTTCTTATCCAGGATACAAGTCAATTCTGTTAATGAACCGGTAAGGGTTGGCACACGTTGAGCTGATCCGTCAAGTTTTCCTTTAAGACTTGGTAAAACCAAACCAATAGCTTTTGCAGCTCCCGTACTGTTGGGTACGATATTCTGGGCAGCAGCTCTGGCTCTTCTCAAATCACCTTTAGCGTGAGGAGCATCCTGAGTATTTTGGTCATTGGTATATGCATGAATTGTAGTCATCAGTCCATTTACAATACCGAACTCTTTTTCCAAAACCTGAGCCATAGGAGCAAGGCAGTTTGTAGTACAGGATGCACCACTAATAATGGTCTCAGAGCCATCCAAAATATCGTGGTTAACATTGAATACCACAGTTTTCAAATCTCCTGTTGCAGGAGCAGAAATCACTACTCTTTTAGCTCCTGCTGTAATGTGAGCACCCGCTTTAGCCGCATCAGCAAAAAATCCGGTACATTCTAAAACTACATCAACATCATGTGAGCCCCAAGGAATCTGAGCAGGGTCTTTCTGTGCATAAATATTAATTGTGTCACCATTTACTATTATAGAGCTGTCAGTGGCCTCAACTTTTTCTTCAAAACGACCTTGAGCTGTGTCATATTTCAATAGGTGAGCAAGTGTCTTTGGGCTAGTTAAATCGTTTATAGCAACAACATCGATACCTTCCATGTTATAAATTTGACGGTAAACCAAACGACCAATACGGCCAAATCCATTAATTGCTACTTTGATGTTTTTCATTGTATTCTAAATTTATGTAAAAAAAAGATACACAAAATTAAAAAATATATTCCCATTTACTATATTGGATTTGTATTTTTATTCTCCTTTTTCTATGAAATATGACAGACTATCTTTAAATAAATCAATTATTTATAAATAAGAAATAGTAATTAATAATTACTAAATTTTGCTAAGAATGGAATAGGGGTAACTCTTGAATTACTAATTAAAATAGTGCATTTAGTATCCATTTTTATTTCCTTTTACTGCCCAATTTTCTTATCTTTGTAAAGGAAATCTTCAAAAGCAAAATATTATTTGGGTTCAAAAAATTAAAAAATGAAATTCAGATAAATAGCTAATTAATATTTCATAACAGATTCTTTTTCTGCATTTTATTGCAGTTTTGATAAAGTAAAATTAAATATAAAATACATAAAAATAGTACAATGGAAGATTTGATTTTAGCTGCCTGGGACGACAGGGCACTTTTAAAAAACCAGGAAACGATTGACGCCATTTATGAGGTCGTGAAAAAAGTAGATGAAGGTGTTTTGAGGGTTGCTAATATAAATAGTGATGAAAAATGGGTTACTAATGAATGGATTAAAAAGGCTATCATTTTATTTTTTCCATTAAGGCAAATGGAAATTCAGGAAGTCGGGATATTTGAATATCACGATAAAATGGAATTAAAAAGAAATTATAAGGAATTAGGAGTCAGAGTAGTTCCTCCGGCTGTAGCCAGATATGGGGCCTATATTGCTCCCGGGGTGATTTTAATGCCATCTTATGTAAATATTGGTGCATATATTGATGAAGGAACCATGATCGATACATGGGCGACAGTGGGCAGTTGTGCTCAAATCGGCAAAAATGTCCATTTAAGTGGCGGAGTAGGTATCGGTGGCGTGCTAGAACCACCTCAAGCAAGCCCGGTAATTATTGAAGATGGTGCATTTATTGGTTCCAGGTGCATTGTAGTTGAGGGAGCCCATATTGGGAAAAAGGCAGTGCTAGGAGCTGGTGTTACAATCACTGGTAGTTCCAAGATCATAGATGTAACCGGTCCTGAACCAGTCCAATATATTGGTGTAGTACCTGAAAACTCTGTGGTAATACCGGGAACAATTATGAAAAAATTCCCTGCAGGTGAGTATGGAGTACCTGCAGCATTGATTATTGGAAAAAGAAAGGAGAGTACTGATCTAAAAACATCACTAAATCAGGCACTTAGGGAAAATAATGTAAGCGTTTAAATATAAATATTTTAAAATTAAAAGGGGCTCAATGTAACAATTGAGCCCCTTTTTGTTAAATAAGTTTGTAGATATAGGAACTTTTATATAATTTGAAAGCACAAAAGCCGGAATCTTCAAAAATAAGACCCAGCCGGTGATAGGCCGGGTCTTTAGTTTTAATAAGTTCTACGGAAATAGCAATTTTATTTATAGGAAAACACAAAGTCGAAATCCTTTGATGCCACAAATTTTATACAGTTTTCTTATCATTCAAAACATATCAGCGTTAAAAGTTTTTCATATATTTTTTTGACAAATTATGTCAATATAGCAATATTTGTAAATTACTCAATCAACATTTGTAAATTATTTTGATTTATTTTGTCAAATATTAGTGTTAATAGTTAATTTTATGTCGTGGAACTACGAGATAAAATAGAAAAGTTAATTATCGGCTTAGGAATAAGTTCGGCCAAATTTGCGGACTATATTGAAGTCAGTCGACCTATCCTGAGTCATATCCTAACCAACAGAAACAAGCCATCATTAGACATTTGCCAGAAAATATCTGATAAATTTCCGGAGCTAGGTCGAGATTGGTTTTTCGATGGCCATGTATTAGATAAAACCATCATTCAGAATATTGCCAAAAAATTTTCTTATCATCATTTTATGGATGATTTAGATAGCGAGCGAGAATTGAATATTCCTGACAATGGTAAGGATGAAAATAAAATATTCAATTCTCAGGGCTCAGGGATTTCGGAAAGAAAAGAGATAAAAGTTATGATTTTTTATTCCGATGGTACTTTTGAGACATTTATCCCAAATAAGAATTAACGACCTTTTTCAGATTTTGAATTATTTTTAAATGTTTTATAATTTATATTATGTTAAATAAAGAAATATAAAATAAGCCACATTAACTGTGGCCTATTTTCTCGGACTTAGTTTTTACACTGTTCCAAAATACGATTTAGATTTTTAAGATTCTCAATTACCATATCGTCATCTGATTTCAAAGACTGACACTTATCAAAATATGGTTTAGCAATACTGAATTGTTCACATGCTTTTTGTTCGATAGCCTTACCATCTTTTTGGAAGGTTTTCATATCCATAGCATCTACCACTTTTTTAGTCTCAACAGCCTGGTTGAAATACATTACAGCCATATTATAATTTGTTTCATAATGATTGGCATCTAAAGCTAAGACTCTCTGATATATAGCTAAAGCTTTTTCCTGGTTGGCTTTCTGATTTTGGATTAACTCAGGCAATTTAGCATCAAGGCCGGCTGTGCTTTGATCAGCTTTTTTACTTTCTATTTCTTTTTGGATTTTAGCTATCCCCTCTTCAATGCTAACTTTTTGAGTTGTAACTTCTGCAATTCGTTTTTTGGTAGCAGCTGCAGTTTTAGGCTCTTTTTTAAGTTTGGCGGTAAGATTTGAAATTTCACCTTCATAAACTGTAAGTTTATCTTTCTCACCTTCTAATTTTTTCTCCAGGTCAGTAGTACTGTGCTTCTCAATGGCATCCTTGATTTTATTAATTTCTGAGCCAAAATCCTGAGATTTAGAATCATATAGTAGTCCTAAATTTGATAAATTCAGAATATTATTTGGATCTTTGTCAACCATTTTAGAAAGATCAGCAATAGCACCATCTATATTGTTTGAAACAATGTAGGTGTTAATTATCTCATTTTGAAGGTCTTTGTCGGCAGGGTTCTTCGCTGCCCCTTTTCTCAAAACAGAAACGGCATCATCCCATTTTTTTTCAACTTTTAGAATTTGAGCCAAGCTATAATATACAGCAGGATCCTTTCCGCCATTATCAATATATGCGTTAAAATTTACTTTTGCATCCGCTGAATTTCCTATTGCCTGGTTTACAATACCTGCGTAAAGGGCTGCTGTAGTATCTTTTGGATTGATTTTCGAACTCATGGCAAAATATTTAGCAGCCATCGACATATTTTTGCTGTTATAAAAATTGGCACCCTGAGATAAAAATAATTGGCTCATTGTAGCACCATTAAGGGCTTCTTCTATAGATTTCACCTTCTTTCCACCAGCTGCTTTCTCAATCTCCAAAGCTTTAGAATAAGCATCATAAGCCTTTTGTGAAGCAGTTGAATCGTCAGTACAACGGCTTCCAATAGTCACATATGCTTCAGCAAGTTTAACCCAAGTGGCACTTTTAACATTTTGCTTAGGATTTTCAGTCGATTTAATGGCTTTTTTTACTTCATCAGCATAACTCTTACACTCAATTTCTTTTAAAGGGTCTGCTGCTGCCTGACCTTTAGCAGTTAAAGCGATTACACTTATGAAACCTGCTACAATTATTTTTTTCATTTTTTAATTGATTTTATTTTTTGTTTTAGACAGATATTAATAATTAGGTTTATTTTCTATTTCCTTATTAACAATTTATTAATTATGATTCGGGAGATATTTCCGGAGTTCCTTCAGTATCTGAATCTGCAGACTGATCCTCGTCAGAATCTTCATTGATAATCCGGGTTACCGAGGCAATTCCATCATTATCATTAATTCTTATCAATTTGACGCCCTGAGTATTTCTACCCATTACTCTTAAATCTGATACCTGAATCCTGATTGTGATACCTTTGTTTGTAATAATCATAAGGTCATCAAAATCAGTCACCTCTTTAATGGCAACCAGCCTTCCAACTTTATCAGTAATATTTAGGGTTTTAACCCCTTTGGCTCCTCTGGAAGTGATGCGATAATCTTCAATATCAGACCTTTTTCCAAATCCATTCTCTGAAACTACCATTAACTGGGCATCTTCTCTGTTAATACAAATCATTCCGATCACATGGTCATCTTCAGCCAGAGATATACCCCTCACTCCAGTAGCTCCCCTACCCATAGGCCTGATCCCTGATTCATGGAATCTAACCGCTTTACCCTGACTAGCAGCAATAATGATGTAATCATTACCATTTGTCAATGCTACATCAATTAGAGTATCGCCTTCATTGATGTTTAAGGCAATTATTCCATTTTGACGAGGTCTGGAATAAAGCTCTAACAATGTCTTTTTGACTGTACCTTTTTTGGTACACATCACTATGTAATTATTTTTAATGTAATCAGGGTCGGAAAGCGTTTTTACGTTTAGAACCGCCTTAATTTTATCATCAGATTCGATGTTAATAAGGTTTTGAATGGCTCTACCTTTTGAGGTTTTGTTGCCTTCGGGTACTTCAAATACTCTCAGCCAGAATAGTTTACCTTTTTCGGTAAAGAATAGCAGGTAATTGTGATTGGTCGCCATAAAAAGGTGCTCCGTAAAGTCTTCCTCTTTGGTTTTAACCCCTCTTGAGCCTGTACCACCCCTTCCCTGGGTTTTATATTCGGCAAGATTAGTACGTTTAATATAACCTTGATTTGAAACCGTAACGAGCATTTCATCGTCAGGAATCATATCTTCGATATTAAATTCCCCTCCTACCATCTCTATTTTGCTGCGACGAGCGTCGCCAAATTTAGTTTTGATATCTACCAGGTCAGCTTTTACGATATCTTTCTTTTTCTCCTCTGAGGCAAGAATCGAATTTAACTCATCAATTAACTCTTTTATCTGTTTGTATTCTTCAACAATTTTATCTCTTTCCAGACCAGTCAATCTTTGCAATCTCATATCAAGAATTGCTCTTGCCTGGATTTCGGAAAGACTATATTTGCTCATCAAACCCGCACGAGCCTCATCAGGATCTTTTGAGTTTCTGATCAACGCAATTACCTCATCCAAATGGTCTAAAGCGATTAACAATCCTTCGAGAATATGAGCCCTTTTTTCAGCTTCTTTTAATTCGTATTGAGTCCTTCTGGTAATTACTTCAATTCTATGCTCTACATAGTATTTAATTAATTCTTTAAGATTCAATGTAACTGGTTTACCCTTTACAAGAGCTACATTGTTAATGCTAAAAGAGGACTGTAACTGCGTGTATTTGAATAGGTTATTCAGTACTACATTAGGCACAGCGTCACGCTTAAGATCATATACAATTCTTAAACCTTCTCTATCTGATTCATCTCTTAGGTCGGAAATGCCCTCAATTTTTTTCTCATTTATCAGCTGAGCTGTTTTTTCAATCATATTGGCCTTGTTGACCATATATGGAATCTCAGTTACTACAATTTGCTCTTTTCCGGTCTTTGAAACTTCAAAATTGGCCACTGACCTTAGAACAATACGCCCTCTACCTGTTTCAAAAGCTGATTTTACACCACTGTAACCGTAGATTATACCACCTGTTGGAAAATCAGGGGCTTTGATAAATTCCATAAGACCTTCTACCTCGATACTGGGATTATCAATGTATTTAATGATACCATCAGCAACCTCCGTTAAATTATGAGGAGCCATATTGGTAGCCATACCAACAGCAATACCCGAAGTACCGTTTAAAAGTAAATTAGGAATTCTAGAAGGAAGCACAGATGGCTCTGAAAGTGAATCATCGAAATTACCCTGAAAATCAACTGTTTCTTTATTTATATCTGCCAGCATCTCTTCTGCAATTCTACGCAACCTTGCTTCAGTATAACGCATTGCAGCAGGTGAGTCGCCATCTATTGAACCAAAATTACCCTGTCCATCAACCAAAGGATATCTCAGGGACCATTCCTGAGCCATACGAACCATGGTATCATAAACCGATGAGTCACCATGCGGGTGATATTTACCCAAAACCTCCCCTACTATACGGGCTGATTTTTTATACGGTCTATTATGAAATACACCCAACTCAGACATACCATATAACACCCTTCGGTGAACAGGTTTAAATCCATCTCTTACATCGGGTAAGGCACGCGAAACTATCACTGACATCGAATAGTCAATGTACGCACCTCTCATTTCATCCTCAATATTAATTGGAATTATCGTGCCATGATTGCCGGCACTTAGTTCTTGATTTTCGTTTTCTTCTGCCATAAATATAGGTGAAGGATTCTATAAAAAATTAAGGTAAAGTTTTACTATTTTTTTGTAAAAGTACATTTTTTTCGGGAGAAAAACAATCAAAAATCCAACAAATCAGGCCTTCTGATACGTGTCCTTTCTATTGACTTTTCGAGTCTCCAATCATTAATATTTTTTTCATTTCCGGAAAGTAAAACAGGGGGTACTTCATGACCCTCGAATGAAGCAGGACGGGAATATACCGGTGGGGCGAGCAGGTTATCCTGAAAGGAATCAGTTAGGGCTGAAGTCTCATCATTTAACACCCCCGGTATTAATCTAACGAGGGCGTCAGTGAATACAGCCGCAGCTAATTCACCTCCTGATAATACATAGTCACCAATTGAAATTTCCATAGTGACAAACATTTCCCTTATTCTCTCATCAATACCTTTATAATGCCCGCAAATAATCATTATATTTTTCCTGAGAGACAGGGAGTTAACTGTTTTCTGATTGAGGGTTACTCCATCTGGGGTCATGTAAATGATTTCATCATAGACTGTCTCTTTTTGTAAATCCCGTATGCAATTTGCTAAAGGCTCAACCATGAGAACCATTCCAGCACCACCTCCGTACTGATAATCGTCTATTTGTTTGTAATTTCCCTGCCCATATTTCCGGAGATCGTGAATATAAATTGCGGCATGGCCGTTGGTTTGAGCATTTTTCACGATTGACTGAGAAAAAAAACCTTCAATCAATCCGGGCTGACAAGTAATAATATCTATTCGCATTTTTTCAGGAATTTAGATATACTTCTATCAAACCATCAGGCAAAATGAGGAATATTGTGGCATTAGCATGGTCAATCTTTTCAATAAACTCGTCAACAATCGGGATCAAAACTTCAACGCCTTCATGATCAACCGCAAAAAGATCATTTCCGGTACTTTCATAAATGGCCTTAATTTTTCCAATCTCCTGTTTTGAATTATTGTCAAAAATCGAATAATCGATTACCTCATGGTAATAAAACCTGTTTCCTTTTAATTTGGGAAGAGCACTAAGGGGTAAAAATACTTCTGAGTTCACAATTTTTTCAGTTTCTTCGATGGAATGGATTTCTTTGAGCTTTAATATTGATTTTTTACCTCTGATTTGTATTTTTTCAACATCATAAGGAATTAATTCACCCTTAATATCTAATAAAAGAGCATCAATTTTTTTGTAGTTTTCGGGCTGATCAACATCCAAATAAATAGTTACTTCGCCTTTCAAACCATGCGATTTGGTGATTTTTCCTAATGAATAACACTCGTTCTTTTTCATGATACTAAAATAAAAAATCCCCGCCTTAAAAGCGAGGATTTTAATAAATAATCTTTCGAAAATTATTCAGCCGCAGGAGTTTCTTCTCCTGATTCCGGTGTTTCAGCACCTTCTTCAGTAGCAACTTCTGCTTCAGCTGCAGCTTCTGCATCCACTTCCTCAGCGGCAGCTTCTGCTTGATTCGCAGCGTCAATCAAAGCTTGCTCAGCTTTTCTTGCAGCTTCTTCTTTTTCTTCTTTTTTCTTACGCTCAAGTTCAAAAGCAGCAACTTTCTGAGATTTTTTATCTCCTTCAAGTTTTGCAATTTTCTTAGCTCTCAAGTCATTCTTCTCAGTCAACCAAGCTTCATATTTAGCGTCGGCTTGCTCCTGTGTGATAGCTCCTTTGGTAACACCAATTTGAAGGTGTTTCTTGAGCATTACACCGTTAACAGATAAAATTTTTCTTGTGGTGTCAGTTGGCTGAGCACCTACTTGCAACCAGTACAAAGCTCTCTCCGATTTCAAAGAAATTGATGCCGGTGTAGTATGAGGATTATACTGACCAAGTTTTTCAATAAATCTACCATCACGTGGTGATTTTGAGTCTGCTACTACGATATCGTAAATAGGCATTTTTTTACGACCTCTTCTAGCTAATCTGATTTTAACAGCCATTAATTTGGAAATTTAATGGGGAACCCGTCCCCTGTTTTAAAATTGGAGTGCAAAAATATAAATTATTTTTTGTTTTTCAAAAAAGAAATAAGCTAATAAGCCGAATTCTGTATTATCCTATCATTTATCTGGGCGAAAAATCACTTTTTCGCTCTATCAACCTACCCTCCGACTTGGGCGAGCCACCCTGAAATGTCGGTATATTTGGTCTTTCAACTCATGAGGTTTACCAATGCAGCCGCTTTCACAAACAGCTCGGGGGTCTCTTACACCTCCATTTCACCCTTACCACGCTAAAGCGTGGCGGTATTATTTCTGTGGCACTTTCTGTATTCCGATTACAGAATCCTACCCGTTAGGTAGCATGATGCTCTTTGTTGTTCGGACTTTCCTCTGTAGTTTCCCACAGCGATAGGTTAGCTTATTTCAACCCAAAATTACGAAAAAATTACAAATTGCTGACATTAATATTTATTTACATACCTTTAACAACAATCTCAACTTTGGCTTTCGAGTTTACAATGGCAAGAATTCCACTTTCAGATGCTTTAACCTTGTCTGGCGTAATTGAAATAATCTCCCCTTTCATTTTTACTCCTTTTGTGATTTCTGAATTAATTGTTTCAAGAACTGCTGCCCTACCATAATTAATAATGTCATCGACTGGAAGCCCAAATTCCGATTCTATTTTACGCTCCATATACCCCTCCAGCAGCCAGGCACCTGATTTGTGTAATATATTTTTAGTTTTAATGTCCAGCTCAGCAGCAGTTAATTCAACCACTTTTTTCTCCGGATTGTATTTTGGAATGCCTTTGATGAAAATTGCACCTTTAAAGCTACCTTTTGTAACTGTTTTGATTAACATTTGCTCGTTTTCCTGGCTTACTACCAGATCCACTATTTCAATTTTATATTTTCCATTTTTGAACTCATATTTTTGCCCAAGAAACATATTTTGGCTGATTTTGGTGGCTTGCTCATAGCTAATGACATTAAATAGCTGAATTTCAAAGATATCCGGGATGCTATTGACTGTCTTAAAAGGAGGTAATTTAATAGGTTTAACTTCTGCGTTTGCCGGATTTCCAACCAGCGTTTCCACAAAAACTTTGATTCCAAGTACAGACTTCAAACTTTTACCTACTGTTTTTAAAGGAGTCATAAACATATCAACCGGATCAACAATTACCCAGGTATTGTACTCTTCAGAAGCTAAAAATGGTTTTTTTGCTGTCTCCCAAGCCTTTAAAACGTAGGGTTTTAAAGAATAGTTTTCTTTGATGGTTTGGTCGATTTGCCTTGCAAAAAGTGACAGATTATTTTCTATTAACTTACCTATAACCGGCGAAATCGGAATATCAACATATCCAGTTTTGAGAACAGGCTTTGTAATCCAAACATATCCCAGACCATTAGTCACCGTCAAAATATCATAATCCGGGGTAATCGAAAATTTTGAGGAGAACTTCAATTTCAATTCAAATTCGGTCGCCGGAGCCTGAGAAACCCCTAAGGCTGAAATTCTTTTTTGAGCCCAAATCTTCAATGGCACTTCATAAGAAAATACATCATTTTGTAAACCAGTAAATATTAGGTTTCCTTTTCTCCAAACTTTAACCTTGAGCTCATCATGGTCATTGTCATCAAAACTTTTATCCTCATAGATCAAATCAGGCATCCCTGAATTAATCTGATTTTGTAGATCTTCAATCGAAATATCTATTGGAATGCTTATAATGGAAGGTTTTTTCTCAAAATCCAGTGCAGCATTTACCTCTTTAATATCTTGAGCAAAAATGGTTTGGGAAATAAAATAAACAAATAATAACAGATTTTTTTTCACTTAGCTTTTTTTTTAAAACAAAGATACAAACGAAAAAACTTGTGAGTAATTATATGTCCAATTTATAAACCAAAAGTATATGATTAACCGAAAATCATTTTTTTATTCGCTTTATAAATTAATTTTAATTTTTTTATGAATTTGATACCGTTTAATAATTGACCTATATCAAGGGGGGGCAAAAACGTAGATTTTTGGTACAGAGCTTGTAATCTGGTGATTATATTAAATCAAACCAGTAATGATAAATATTTCAAAAGAATTAGAAACTTTAAATCAATCATTTGTTGCCGCACAGGAAATTGGGGTAATAAAAGCTGTCTCGACAGGTGACAGTTATGACGGTCGGAAAGTGACCGTAAGAGGTAAAGACGCAGTATTTTTTGGAAACTGCAGTTACATGGGCTTAGATCAGCACGACGAAATCAAAGCTGCCGCCAAAGAAGGAATTGACAAGTATGGAATGTATTTTTCATCTTCCCGATCATTTATGGGCTTAGAGATTTTTGAAAAAATGGAAGAGGCAATCGAAAAAATGTACGACCAACCTGTTAACGTCACTACTTCTACCACGTTTGCACACGTCTCAAATTTTCCAATTTTACTTGGAAAAGACGATGCCGTAATCCTGGATTTATATGTTCACAGCAGTCTTCAGACTGCCATAAACATTACACGAAATTCAGGAATTCATGTGGAGTACATCAGACATAGCCGAATAGACCTGCTGGAAGAAAGGATAAAAGAGCTAAAGGAAAAACACAAGAATGTATGGTACATGATTGATGGCGTGTACTCTATGATGGGCGATGGTGCTCCTATGAAGGACATAAAGGTTCTTTTGGATAAATACGAGCAGTTTCATGTTTATGCCGATGATGCACATGGTACAAGCTGGACAGGTAAAAACGGTGTGGGTTATGTTTTGAACGAGATGGGAAAACATGAAAAACTTTATCTTGGCTTATCAATGGCAAAAGGCTTTGGCGTGGGAGGTGGTCTGATGGTATATCCAAACAAAGAAACCAAAGAATTGGTAAAAACATTAGGTACAAATATGGTTTTTTCAGGTCCACCCCACCCTGGCGTGGCAGCCGCCGCAATTAAATCGGCAGAGATTCATATGAGAGCCGAATTTGCAGACTGGCAACTTGAATTGAAACAGAAAATCGAATATTTTTGGAAAAAAGCCAATCAGCTAAATTTGCCTCTCAGTGGTGATCACAAAACACCAATATTCTATGTAGTTCTGGGTAGCCTTGAGAACGTATTTTATGCTTCAAAATACCTTGTAGACCATGGAGCTTTTGTGGATACATGTAGTTTCCCGAGTGTGCCTATGAATAAGTCTGGATTAAGAATGACGATTTCCAGATTTATCACCTTGCAAGATATTGATAATGTGCTTAATAACTTAAACGATGCCTATACTCAACTAGAGCAAATGGGTAAAGCTGACCGCGAAAAAATGAAGAAGCTGATGCAACCCAAAAAAGCAAGGGTTTTAGTCCATTAATATGCGAAGTTTAATATTATAGCTTTTCTTAAAAAAAAAATTAAAAGCCGGTTTCGCCGGCTTTTTTAATATCCTCCCAAATATTTACGAAATGCCCATTCAAAAGAAGCAATGACAATAAGTAAAAATAAAATCCATTTAATATTGATGAGGTCTTTCATTTCTTCGTTACTAATCACTTTGTTGATTAAACCCTTATTTTTTAGGCTATTCCGAAGTTCAATCGCATTTTTGTAATAGACAAAATCCCCATTGTTTTCATTAGACAAGGTTTTAAGTAAATCAAAATCAGCCTTGGTATTTATCGTCTCCAAGTCTGAATTACTCACCATAAATTGCCCCGAGGAAACCTCTTTTTTACCTAAAATCTCGGCTGAAGCCGAATAGGAATACAATCCTGAAGGCAAATTGGACAGTTCGAATCTTGACATCTCTTCAGTGTTGGTGAAATTAAAATTTTTTGTGGTACCGTTGTCGCTGTTAATTGAAAGAGAAATATTTTGATTATATATTCTTTCAAAAATATTATTGTATGCTTCGGCTTCAAAAACAATCTTCTGATCTGAATCAAACCGATCGGAAATTGGATAAACACGAAGTTTGCTTTTGTCTTCTTTAACCGTAAGTAATTGAAGGGTTTTTATTATAATATCATCCACCACAAACTGGCGATTATCAAGGGAAAACTCCTCCAATCTCCATTGCCAGAGGCCTTCCCCTAAAAATACAGCACTTTTCTTTTCTGTGCTACCGTTATAAGCTAATAATGGCCGCTGGGTGTTGATTCCTGAAAATTTTTGAAAAAGGACAATTTCTGCACCCGGAAAGACTTTATATTCACCAAATGGTGAATTGATAGGAGGCAATTTCCCAATCAAATCATCGGCATTTTCAGGTAGTTTGAATCTGTTAAATCCGTTATTCACCATTCCCGAAACTTTGTCAATTTTATTGATTTGGGCATTAATGGCGGCAACATTTTGCATTCCGTTAAATGCGGAAATATTGGAGCGGCTACCAACAAAGAAAAGAGTAGGTTTTTTCAAAGCCATTAGAGAATTCAAAATTGGGGTATTGGAACCTGAAACATCGGGTAATTGATGCAATATTAATAAGTCAAAAGGCTCTTTTCCAATCTGACCAGTTTCCAGACTCTGCAATATTTCAATTTTTATTTCAAACAAATCATTTTTTTCAATGATTGATTTAATTGCCTTCAGATCAGGATGTGGAGCATATGCAACCAAAAGGATTTTCTCTTTGCCGTTCACTACATCAATCAGAAAATCTTTTGTATTATTTTTAATCGAATGTTCACCTGCAATCGGCTGTGCTTCAATGATAAATCTTTGTTTTCCTTCTTTATCAGCCTGAACTTCAAAACTTACAGTTTGAAAATCATCATTTTTTGCAATATTCAGGTTTTTGGTTTGAAGAACTTTTCCTTGTCCGTTCTTCAGGAAAATTGAAGTTGATTTCCCTTTTAATAAAAATGAACTTAAATCAACATTGACTAAGAATCTATTGCCCAAATAAGCAATTTTATTGGCAGCTATTCCATTGATTAACAGATCTTTTCGGGTGGTAGTATCCCCATAACCAATCGTATGAATATTAAAAGGGTATTTTTGAAAAGACGGCGAAACACCCTGATTGATTATGCCGTCAGAAACGAGTATTACGTCTGATAAATTTTGACCTTCATAGTTATTTTTTATATCAGAAAAAGCCTCAGAGAGATTGGTATGATTGAGATTTAACGTGATATTTTCGAAATTTGAATTGATTTTATCACTTCCAAGAGATTTTATCTCGAAGTCAAAATCATTATCAGCTATAAAATCACTGAGGGCCTTCAAATTATTCTTTAATTCGACAAATGCCTGGTTTCCAAGGGCATTCATTGATTTAGAAGTATCAACCAAGATCAAAACTTTGGGCTTAAGAATCAATTGAGAAACATACTTGACCATTGGACCAAGCAACAGGAAGCCAATCAAAAATGATAATATCCCCCTGGCTACGGCCAGTATTATTCTGTGAAGATTTTTGAAGTTTTTTTCTTTATAATAGGTAAATATTGCGAAAATAAAAGCTCCGAAAACACAGATTAACACATACCAAAGCGGGGATTGGAGAATTAATTCTGGTCTCATTTAAATTTCCGAATATTTACTAATTACATTAACATACCCCCGTCAACCACCAACACCTGGCCGGTAATATAAGATGAAGCATCAGAACCTAAAAAAAGGCAAGCATTGGCAATGTCTTGTCCTTGCCCTGCTCTTTTTAATGGAATTGACTTAGTCCATTCTTTTAACTGCTCTTCATTAAGTTCTCCAGTCATTTCGGTTTCAATAAAACCAGGTGCAATGGCATTACATCTGATATTTCTGGAACCTAATTCTTTGGCAATTGATTTGGTAAAACCTATCATACCCGCTTTAGATGCTGAGTAATTTGCCTGGCCTGCATTTCCCATTAATCCAACTACCGAAGAAATATTGATTATTGAACCACTTTTGGCTCTCATCATAGGCTTGGTGGCGGCTTTGGTAAGATTAAAAACAGATTTCAGATTGATTCTTAAAACTTCATCCCATTGTTCTTCAGACATACGCATCAGGAGCGTGTCACGTGTAATACCAGCATTATTGATGACAACATCTACCCCACCAAAATCCTCAACCACCTGATTGATAAGATTTTCTGCAGAAGTATAGTCCGAGGCATCAGACTTATAACCTTTACAAAAAGTACCATACTGACTTAATTCCTGTTCCAAAGCTTGTCCTTTTTCAATTGAAGATAGATAAGTAAAAGCGACTCTTGCTCCATTTTTTGCAAATTCAGTCGCAATTGCTTTTCCAATACCTCTGGAAGCTCCAGTTACCAATACGCATTTATTACTCACGTTCATAATCTTTCTTTTTTGAATTATTTCCTTCTAAAACTATTACAATTTCGCCTTTTATAGAGCGGCTCGCAAAAATAGTAAGAATTTCTGACAATGTGCCCCTTAATGTTTCTTCATGTAACTTAGAAATCTCTCTGGAAACTGAAACCTTGCGGTTTTCGCCAAAATATTCAATAAAATTTTCCAGAGTTTTTAATAGCCTATGTGGTGACTCATAAAAAACCATAGTGCGTTTTTCGAATTTAAGCTCCGTTAATTTGGTTTGACGACCTTTTTTTACCGGCAGAAAACCTTCAAAAACAAAACTATCGGTGGGCAATCCCGATACCACCAATGCAGGTATCAAAGCAGAAGCCCCCGGAAGACAAACAACCTCTATTTCGTTTTGAACGCATTCACGAACTATTAAAAATCCCGGATCAGAAATTCCGGGAGTGCCGGCGTCGGATATCAAAACAACCTTTTTGCCTTTTTTCAATTCCTCAATGATCCGGGCTACAGTTTTATGTTCGTTGAATATATGATAACTCTGTAAGGGTTTTGAAATCTCAAAATGTTTTAGAAGAATACCTGATGTGCGGGTATCTTCAGCTAAAATTAAATCAGCGTCTTTTAATATTTCTAAAGCCCTGATTGTCATATCTTTAAGATTCCCAATAGGCGTAGGCACTAAAATAAGAGGCATTTGTCTTAAAAATGTTAATGTTGATATCTTGATAATATTTTTTTTGGCAAAAAAATTGTATCCAATTAGAAGTTAGTTAATTACGCAATATAAACCTAATTATTAATCATAATGATACTATTTTTAACTATTGCCATTTTATTACTTTCAATTGTTGTGGTCTCAAAATTTAAGCAAAAAAAGGAATCCGCTTTTCCAAAAGAGTACCTGGAAGCCATGAGGAACCGTCCAAGATCGACAAATTATTAACAATCAGATATTCTCAGAGAGCATCAAGGGAATACTATATCCTTTAAATTTAGTCAAAACAATTCTAAAACGCTACAAATAGGCAAATTTTGTCTCGTTTTTCCTATTTTCAACAAAATTCTTTAATCCACTGATAATCAACATTTCAACATTTTGTTTTTTTTTTAATTTATTGAAAATTAACAATTTATTAACTTTCTAAAAATTGGATAATTGTTTTGAATTTATGAAAGTATAGCTAATCCCGAGAAATAAAATTCTGAAAATAAGAACATAAAAAAAACCGACAAGAGTCGGTTTTTAAGCAGAGAGAGAGGGATTCGAACCCCCGGACCTGTTACAGTCAACGGTTTTCAAGACCGCCGCATTCGACCACTCTGCCATCTCTCTAAATAAGCTTGTGAGCGAAATCGGATGCAAAGATACCAGTTTTTTCCTTAAAGGCAATAGCCTGCTAATAGTTTTTTTTGAAAAATAAAAAAATAAAAATCTAAACCACTAGCTATCAACAAGTAAAAATTAATAAATTTATTCCCTTTTGCAGATATTTTTAAAATCACAAAACCTACAATTCTTTTTGTCCTCAGTTTGCAGAATATCCTTTTCCGGATTTAACATCTCACGGACTATATTTTTTAATGCATTTTCAATTTCCCCAAACAAAAGCTCATCATTTCCATTCATTTCAGGCAGTGAATAATCATTTTGTAAATTACGAAAAGAATATATTCTAGACTTTAAACAGATTTGATTTTTGTCGAAATTTAGTAAGTCAGATTTGTTCAAATTTTTGAAAACCAAATAAATATAAAAATACAGCTGCCTAATTTTTCCAAATTTCTCCTCTGAAAATATCTCTTCAATATTTTTAGTTTCAGCTTTATTAAAATCAACTTCTCCACTTTTAAAGTCTATTAATTCTATTACATTCCCATGTTTTTCAATCTTATCAATTGTTCCCTTGAATTTGACTTTTGTGCTATAAAAATCTGAAATAGATTCAAGGTATAATTCATTGGCTATAATTTCATAAGGTTGCGAAATGTTTGCAATTCTCAGATCGAAATATTGCTCAAGCAACTTTTCAGCTACATTTTTTAATAAATAATTTAGCCCTTGCTTATTATCAATTTTAACTTCCAGTTCAGTAAATACTTTTTCCAGTATGACAGGAAGGTTTACTTTATTAAATTCTAATTTTTCTCTGGATTTGAGGCCTTTGTCAAAGTCAGAAAGTTCTAATACGGCGTGTAGAATAACCCCGAAAGTATCAACTTTTATGGTTTCTGAAATTTCATTCTCAGGTCTGAGCTTCTCTACATTGAGCCAATAGAACTTTAGCGGGCAATCGATATAATTGTTTAAAGTTGTTGGGCTCAAACCATTATTTTCAAGATAGGTTTTTAAATTTTCCAGAACGGCCCCTTGCTTCTTTATCAAAATTGACCGATTTTCAATTTCATTTCTAACCTTTGTTTCAAAACTAACTTTGGGGTAAGTTATTTTCAAAGCATCATTTACGGTTTTCAATTGATTTTCAATTTGGCTTATAAATCGGCTCTTTTCTTTCACGGTCATTTCATTACTTGAACCTGTCAGATAAATCAAATTAATGTTTTGTGCCCTTTGTAGCAACCTGAAAAAGTGATACGCCATAATGGAGTCCTGATCGGTATATTGGGGCAAATTGAAATAAAAGGCCGCATCGTTGGAAATGAAACTATTTGCTCTGGTATTAGATGGCAAGAAACCTTCGTTGAGCGACATTAAAGTTACATTCTCAAAGTCAAGACAGCGTGTTTCGAGCAAACTCATGATTTGAAGTGGGGTATTCTGGTCGCCTTCAAATGGAAGTTTTTCGTTTTTCAACATCTCATCAATCAAAATACCAAAAGCATTTAAAGAAATGGCAAATCCATTTTTTAGCTCATCATTTATTATTAAAAGTTTGACTTTCAGAGCATTGCAAAATGAAACCTCCAAAGAATGTTCAATTACAGCCGGAATTATTTCATTTAAAAATTCGGAAATTACTTCAATCAATTTAATAGAATCACCTGTAGCAAAAAGTAAATTAATGAAGCGATGTTTTGATTCCTGAAAATCAAAAATCGAAAAATAAAATTTTGAACTTTTCTTAATACTTTTTTCAATTTGAACATAAGAATTTCCAAGTAATAATCTGAAAATATCATGTTCTATAAGTCTGATAAGGATATTTCTATGGATTTTTTGGCTTTTTTGGAAATCTATGAAATTAGAAATCAAGGATTTGACCAGGCTCGAAACCTTACTTCCTGAAAGCGGAATACCTATCGACACATTGAGTTTAAGGTTTTTTTCTGGAAGATTTAGAATCAGGGGTTCAAATTGAGCTTCATCAAGTACAGCCAGAACCTGTGAGCTATCCTTTTGCTCCTGAATAATATTTTTCACCAATTTTATTTGTGCGGATTCGTTGGGTACTTCAAATATCCTGATTTCTTTGGGTAAATTTCCCAGTAAATCAAACTCATAATTCCATGGACCAAAATTCCCGCTTTTTTTATACTGCAAAAGCTTTTTACCCGCCTTTTGGTCTGATTTCATGTAAAAACTATCTGTATCCCATATACAAGCAGTTCTATTATTTTTTACTAAAAACCTGATAATTTCTTCTTCAGCTTTGCTTAAAGCATTGAGACCGATGAAATAATGCTTTTTCCCTGTGTTTTCGAACAATTCTTCCTTCTTTTCTGAAACCAACCTATATGCCAGGCCTCTGCTACATTCATTATCATTCAACAAGTCTTTTTGAAGTTCCTCATAAAGAAAAGCCACTTTATCAAAAAAACTGAAATAGCTAATTGCATTATCGGAAAACTGAAAATCTTGAGACAAACCCCACCTTTCTATCGCCTGAGCCTCACTCATATATTTAAATAGCTGATGAGGGTGTTGAACCAGGGCAAAATCAATATTTTCAAAATCTTTTAGTAGCGTTGGAATCCATTGTAAAAAAGTATCTATTGACTGATTTGGATCTATTTTTTGCCAAATCTTGAAAGACCTCAGATATAAATTGATATTATCAACCAATCTTAATCCTGATTTTTCTATTAAATAATCATCAATTGCGATGATTTTTGGCAAAAAAAATGGCTTTTCTGAAAATTGGGAAAACTCTTTTTTGAAATAATAAACAGACCTACGGCTGGGCAAAATAATTACCAGATCACGAAGTGAATCGAGCGGATTTTGAGAAAAAATATCTTTTGCGGCAATTTTTAGAAATGAATCCATTGAACAGAAAATTACCCAAAGCTACAAAAAGAGCGTTTTAAAAAAAAACTAAGGCAAAAAAGCTATGCTTTGATTACGATAATGCTTGTTTATAGACTTCCAGTGCCCTTTTTCTTGCAAAATCATGATTAACAATTGGTTTGGGATAAGAGAAATCCTGAAATTCCGGTACCCACTTCTTTATGTAAGATAAATTTGGGTCAAATTTTTTGGTTTGTTCAACCGGATTAAAAACTCTAAAGTATGGTGCAGCGTCACAACCACTTCCTGATGCCCACTGCCAGCCTCCGTTATTTGCGGCAAAATCAAAATCCAGGAGTTTTTCGGCAAAATACGCCTCTCCCCACCTCCAGTCTATCAAAAGGTCTTTACACAAAAAGGATGCAACTATCATTCTTACACGATTATGCATGAAACCCGTGATGTTCAGCTCTCTCATTCCTGCATCAACGATTGGAAAACCTGTCTTACCATTACACCAGGCCTCAAATTCAGCTTCATTATTTCGCCATTTGATCAAGTCATATTTGGATTTAAAACTTTGACCTGAATTAATTTGAGGAAAATTAGCAGTGATATTCATATAAAAGTCTCTCCAAATCAACTCATTGAGCCAGGTTTCATTGTATTTTAATGCAAACTGTACACACTTTCTGATGCTTATTGTGCCAAATCTGAGGTGTACACTTAGTCGGGAAGTCCGCTCAATAGAAGGTATATCTCTGGTATTATGATAGTTAGCAACGACTTCCTGATTAAGTATTGGCAAACTATATTTTAAATTTGTGGACTGAAAGCCCATTTCTATCAATTCAGGCATTTTTAATGGTCCTGTTTTCAAAAAATTCCCGAAATACTTTTCGGTAGGATAAGGTTTAATGAAAAAACCGGTCAAACTTGCTTTCCACTTCTTTGAGTAGGGTGTAAAAACTGTATATGGTTCATTTGAACCCGATAAAATCTCATTTTTTTCAAAAATACATTGGTCTTTGTAAGAGAAAAATCCTATACCTGACTGATTACAAAGGAGTTTTATGGTCGCATCCCTTTCCAGAGCATATTTTTCATAATCGTGGTTGGTGTAAACTTCTTTTATGTTAAATTCATTTATCAGATTTTTCCAAACTTCTTCAGGTGATCCATATTTTACCATTAGATCTGTTCCCAATTTTCCTAAATCACTTTTAAAAGATGTAATGGTCTGATAAATAAAATCAACCCTTTTATCAGACTTATTGTTAAGTTTTTCCAAAATGTTCTTATCGAAAATAAACAGTGGGAGGACTTCCAATCCTGACTTTAAGGCATAATATAGTCCGGCATTATCTTCAAGTCTTAAATCGCGTCTAAACCAAAAAATTGCAACTTCTTTTTTCATTAACATCATTTTTAGGACTAACTTTGTTGAATAAAATTTGTTTGGATTTTTAGATAAAAATCACTCAAAAGAGCGTTTTCATTTGTATCATTTTTTCAATTCAAAATAAATTTATCATGAAACTCAAATTTTTTGTCATTTTATTGTTAGCTGTAAATATAGCTAATGGTCAAAAATCTGCTCAGGATGTAATCAAAAAGTATTTGGATGTAACCAACATTTCAAAAAGCAGTGCTAAAATCACTGATTTAGTGATTTCAACCACCACCGAAACTCCCAGAGGAGTAAGCGAAACCGAAACAAAAATTGCGTTTCCTTTTAAATACAGCACTTCAATGTTTTCAAATGGTATGGAATTGATGTCTTCAAAATTTGATGGGGAAACCTTTGTAATGAAAAGCAATTGGGGAAATAACAATCAGGAACCCAAAAAAGGTAAAGAGGCCATTAATGAGTCGGCAAGAGCCAATCCCTTTGTAGAATTAGAATATGAAAAACTTGGATTTACGACTACCCTACTCCCTTCAGAATCTTTCGAAGGAATTAATTACGATGTGATTGAAATAAAAGATACTGACGGAAAAATTTCAAAAGATTATTTTAATCCCACCACCGGATTGAAAGACCGGACTTCGGTTACACGCACCAGCCCGAGAGGGACAATGGAAATAACCACTGTATTTGAAAATTATAAAGCTTTTAAAGGTTCCGATATCCTTTTTCCAACTATCAGAAAGCAAAAAACACAAATGGGTGAGATGAGTACAGAGGTACAATCAATCAAATTTAACAAAGGCTTGAAGCCCAAAGATTTTGAAATAAAATAATATGGGTTTTAAAAACAATGTAAAAATTGGTATTTTAGGGGGTGGTCAGCTTGGAAAAATGTTGATTCAGACAGCCCTTGATTTTGATTTCGATATTTCGGTGCTGGAAAATGATCCTCACTGCCCTTGTGCAGCCATTTCAGGTAATTTTATACTCGGTGATATTATGGATTTTGATACCGTTTATAATTTTGGCAAGACGGTTGATATTATTACAATTGAAATTGAAAATGTAAATATTGAGGCCTTAAGAAAACTGGAATCTGAAGGCAAAAAGGTTTATCCACAGCCCGAAATTGTTGAAAAAATTAAAGATAAAACTATTCAGAAAAAGTTTTTTGATGACTATAATATCCCTACCTCAGCGTTTTTTCTGGTAGAAAATAAGAATGATGCCATTGAAAAAATAAAAAGCTTTCCGGTAGTCAATAAAATTGGTGTTGGTGGATATGATGGCCGGGGCGTTCAAATAATCAGAAATGAGGCGGAGCTTGAGAAAGTTTTTGACGCAAAGGGCATCATAGAGGAACTAATAAATTTTGAGAAGGAACTGGCAGTAATTGTTGCGAGAAACCCCTCTGGTCAGATTGTAGCTTTTCCGGTGGTTGAGATGGTCTTTCATCCCGAAGCCAATCTGGTGGAATATTTGTTTTCTCCGGCTAATATCAACTCTGAAATAGAAGAAAAAGCTAAAAGTATTGCCAAATCAGTTGCGGAAAGATTCGAGATCGTAGGTTTATTGGCTGTTGAAATGTTTTTAACCCGGGAAGGTGAAATATTGGTAAATGAGGTCGCTCCACGTCCTCACAATAGTGGTCATCATACCCAAAAAGCCAACCTGATTTCACAGTTTGATATGCATTGGAGAGCTATTCTGGACTTACCTTTGCTTGACTTACGACCTATTTCTACTGCGGCAATGGTCAATATCCTGGGGGAGCCTGGTCATGAGGGACAAGTAGTAATTGAAGGACTAGATCAGATTTTAGGAATTGAGGGTGTATTCCCTTTTTTCTACGGTAAAAAGACCACCAAACCTTTCAGAAAAATGGGTCATGTAACAATTTTGGAATCAAATTTTGAATATTTGATTGAAAAGGTGAATTTTGTAAAAGATAAACTAAAGGTAATTTCCAAATAAACTGCATGGTAGGAATAATAATGGGAAGCAGCTCCGACATGAAAGTCATGCAGGGTGCGGTAGAGATTTTTGAAAAATTTGGAGTTCCTTTCGAAGTTGAGGTAGTCTCAGCACACAGGACACCAGAAAGGATGCTGGAATATGCGAAAACCGCCTTAGAAAGAGGACTTAAAGTCATTATTGCTGGGGCTGGTGGTGCGGCACACTTGCCAGGTATGGTTGCATCAGCCACTATTTTGCCGGTAATAGGGGTTCCTGTTAAGTCGAGCAATTCAATTGACGGCTGGGATTCTATTTTATCAATACTTCAAATGCCCAATGGCGTACCAGTAGCAACTGTGGCTTTGAATGCTTCCATGAATGCTGGCCTACTGGCTGTTCAGATTCTCGGTACCGAAAATGCCGATTTGAAATCAAAATTATTGGAATATAAAATCGAATTAAAAGAGAAAGTTAACTTAATGAATACCGAAATTAAAAAATAAACAATGGAATTTGAAGACAGAAACCCCAAACCCGATCAACCAAACGGCACCACGCCTACTGCAGTACTAGCGGTTTTGATTGTATTAGTATGTGTACTTTTATACGTTGGCTGGCAGATGATGTCTGATGAATCTAACTCCAGTTCTGAACTAGCCGCTGAAGAAATTGTAGTCCCTAAAACAACGGATTCTATTGTAGTGGATGAGGATGATACCAAAAATCAAATCACTGAAGCTACAAAACCGGAAGAAACAATTTCCGAAGATAAAAAATCTGAAGAAGCCTCATCAAAGCCAAAAGAGGAAGTAAAAAAAGAAGAGCCGGCTGTTGAAGCTCCAAAGTATAAAGGTGAAACGGCAAAACATATTGTTAAATCTGGGGAGACTTTTTATGGAATTGCTAATAAATTCAATGTTAGTGGAAATACGCTCAAAAAATTAAATCCGGGGGTTGATCCAGAGGGAATAAAAGTTGGTGTAACTAAATTAATTGTGCCGGTTCAAGCAGTTCATACCGTGGGGCCTGGCGATATCCTGAGAGTTGTTGCCAGCAAGTACGGGATTACAGTTGAACAATTAATGGCTGCAAACGGAAAGACCAAAAATTTCGCTGAAAGAGGAGAAAAGTTATTAATCCCGAACAAAAACAAAGAATAAGATCTGAAATATATAACAAAAGAGCTACCGTTTCCGATAGCTCTTTTTTTTATTTTTTATAAAGTCTAAAGTAAATACAAAACCATGGTTAAAATAATAGCAACCATCAAAGCTATGTTGAACCATTTTTTGGATGATTCAACTTTATGATTTAATAGTACCAGCATCAAAAGCACCGAAATCCCCAAAAAGACCTCCTGAAATATCATTTGAAATTTACCAGCCGGTAATTGATAAGAAAAAAACAAAGCCATGAAAATACAGGCGGCTACACCTATTTTTAGATATTTTAATTTGTTTTCAGTACTTAAATTCATAGTAACTACATTCTAAATTAATTTATAATCTATTGTTTATCAGATGTTTCATCGGAAATCCCATTACTAACGCCGTCATTTTCTGTCATATGCATTACAAAATCGTCATCCATCGGTTTCATTTCAAGAAAACGCTTTTGAAAAAACAAAATTGAAACAACACCGAGAAAAATACATGCATCTGCAAAGTTGAATATAGGAGTTGAGTGATAGGTACCTCCTACTACAGGAACCCATTCAGGCCAGAAACCGTCAAGAATATAAAAGTAAAACATATCTATCACCTGCCCGTGGAACCAGGGATATGGGGCTTCAGTAGGAGCATTTCCATTGATTAATACCCCATAAAAAGTACTGTCGAGAACATTTCCCATTGCACCAGCCAGAATGGCAGCAATAGCCCAAAGCAACCCATTATTGGGGGTTTTATTTGCCTGAAAATTAAGATACCAGCCAATTCCAAACATAGCAACCAACCGGAACAATGTCAAAACAAGTTTTCCATATTCCCCACCTAGCTCCATTCCAAAGGCCATGCCCTTGTTGGTAACATAATGGAGTTTAAAAATGCCGGGAATAATATCAATGTTTCCAAAATGCTGAGGTAAAACCACAAAATGCATCCACAATTTTAATATCTGATCAACGAGGATCAAAGCCGTAGCAAATAAAAAATACTTTAAGGAATTACTCATACACGCTCTCTCTTTCTTCTGTCAATTTCTTTTTTAAATAATTTATACTCCCGGCTGGTCTGCCCGGCAATGGATGAATTTTCCTCAGCACGTCGAAACAAATAAGGCATCACTGATTCTACCGGTCCAAAAGGAACATATTTAGCTGTGTTAAACCCGGCTTTTGCCAAATTAAACGTAATATTGTCACTCATACCCAAAAGTTGGGCAAAATAAACACGTTGATCACCAACATCCAAACCTTTTTTCTCAATATATTCAACTCCAACCTTGTTACTTTCCTCGTTGTGAGTTCCAATACAAACACTTACCCAATCCGCATTTTCGATACATAAAATCGAAGCATTGTTAAACTCCCTGTCCGTTAATTCTTTAGAAGCATTGATGGGGTCTGCATAGCTATACTTTTGGGCCCTATTCCGCTCTTTCTCCATATAAGCTCCACGCACAAGTTTTGCACCAATTTTAAAGCCCTCAGATTTCCCTGTTTCAATATGATTTTTCAAAATACCATAGGCCTGTGTTCTGTATAATTGATAGGTATTAAAAATAATCGGCACGCTGCCTTTATTATGTTTTCTCATTAAGTCGAGCACCAGATCATCGATCACATTTTGGATCCAGGTCTCCTCCGCATCAATAAAAAGTCGCATATTATGATCGAAAGCCGTTTGTGCCAGCGTATTCAGTCTGTTTTTAAAAGCTTCAAATTTCTTTTTCTCGTCATCTGCTAAAGGCATGTTATTTTCCTGAATTTTAGTAAGCAAATCTCTTGAACCAATACCCGTAATTTTGAAAACTGAAAAAGGAATCTTGTCTTTATGGTCTTTGGCATAAAGTATAGATTTGATAATTTCTTCTTTTGTAAATTCAAAGCTCTGCTCATCATCCTCACCTTCTACTGAATAATCCAGAATAGTGCCTACATTAAATTTATGAAGAATCTGAATGGTATTTTCACATTCCGTAATGCTTTCTCCACCACAAAACAATCCAAAAACTGTATCTTTTATTATTTTTTTTACCGGCAAGCCAAATTTGAGACTAATTTTTATAAAAAAAGTGCCTATATTTACGAGCCAATTTTGGTTCATTAGTCTGAAAATATTGTAATTCTTCCAAAGAATTGAAGAATTTTGGCTTTCAAACGCAACCTTTGTATTTGAGAAGTCAACCTGAGAAATCAAATTTTTCACCGTGTTTTTTGGTTTGTTAATGAATGTACAAAGATACTAATGATTGGAAAAAAAATATAAATTTAGGATAAATCAATTGGTCGTAATACCCAATTTTAATTAAACAATGAAAGCGAATATTGATGTTTTACCCTTGAATACCTGGGTTGAAACCGACGGAAAACCATTGATCATTGCAGGCCCTTGCAGTGCAGAATCTGAAGAGCAGGTGATTGAGACTGCCATTGGAATAAAAAACAATGGATTTGCCCATATCCTTAGGGCTGGCGTTTGGAAACCCCGTACACGCCCGGGTAGCTTTGAAGGAAAAGGAGAAGAAGCTTTGCCGTGGTTACAAAGAGCAAAAGCAGAAACAGGCCTGAAAACTGCGGTTGAAGTTGCTACGCCACAACATGTGGAATTGGCCTTAAAATATGGCGTTGATGTGCTTTGGATCGGTGCTCGTACAACGGTTAACCCTTTTAACGTTCAGGATCTTGCTGATTCACTAAAAGGCGTTGATGTACCTGTATTAATCAAAAACCCTGTCAATCCGGATTTGGCCCTTTGGGTAGGTGCTTTTGAGAGAATTGCAGGTGCCGGAATCAATAAAATGGGGGCTATACACCGTGGCTTTTCCAATGCACAGGAGACTAAATACAGAAACTCACCCATGTGGCAGATTGCTGTAGAATTAAAGACTTTGTTTCCTCAAATTCCGTTGATTGGAGATCCCAGTCACATGGCGGGAAAAAGAGCGTATCTGGCAGAATTGACCCAGAGAGCAATGGATTTAAATTATGATGGTTTGATTATCGAATCACATAGAAATCCTGATGAAGCATGGTCTGATGCCTCGCAACAATTGACGCCCAATGCTCTGGCAGAGATGCTTTCCAACATTGAGGTTAGAAAAGCTACCTATGAGAGTGATTTCCAAAGTGAGCTTGAAAGACTGAGACAAAGATTAGACAATCTGGATCGTGAACTTTTGGAGGTTTTGGCGAGTAGAATGGCAGTGGTTGAGCAATTGGGCGAATACAAAAGAGACCACAATGTGGCTGTGCTACAACTTGACAGATGGAAAGCTGTTCATGAAACAAGAGCTGACTGGGCAAAAAGTTTAAATCTTTACCCTGAGGTGGTTGAAGAACTTTTCAAATTGATTCACATGGAGTCAATTCGGAAACAAACGGAAGTAATGAATCAGCAAAATGCCTGATAAACAATAATTGAATTGAAGAGCACTTTTCTTTAGGGGAAAGTGCTTTTTTGTTTTATTTTTGTAAAAATAGAAATACAAAATGCAGAAAGATCCCGAATTCTACGAAAAACAATTTAAAGGACTTTTTGAAGCTGAATTAATCAATGAATTAAGCCAAATAGGAAACTTCATGGAACTTGAATCTGGCAGCTATCTCATGCGTCCGGGAAGTTATATCAGATTTGTTCCTATTATAATAGAAGGCACCGTCAAGATTATGAGAGAGGATAAAGACGGAAAAGAAATGTTACTTTATTATCTTTCCGGCATGGATAGCTGTGCCATGTCATTGACCTGCTGCCTACAATCGAAAATCTCCGATATAGCCGCCTTGGCAGAAGAAAAGACCAGATTTGTTGCAATACCCGTAGAGAAAGTCGATGAATGGATTTGCAAATACAACAGCTGGAAAATGTTTGTTTTCAATACCTATCAGAAAAGATTTGATAGCCTAATGGAAACTATCGATTGTATCGCTTTTAATAAACTTGACCAAAGATTGATTTCCCTAATCAGAAAAAAAATTAAAATTACCGGGGGAACAAGAATCCTTTATACCACTCATGAAGAACTGGCCAACGAGCTCGCAACCTCAAGAGAAGTGGTTTCCAGACTCTTAAAACAGCTTGAAAAAATTGGACAACTGAAACTATCAAGAAATAAAATTGAATTGCTTTAATAATATATTTGATTTTCAATATTATTTATAAAAAAAATCCAAAAGTGACAAAAATCACTTTTTGATAAAAAACTGTTTACGAATTTTGTTTCGAAATGATTACAGAAAAAATCATCAAAAGATTATTTGTAAGAAAAATAAATCAAAATTTTAAACAGAATTATCATGAAAGTCGAGCAAATGTACACCGGCTGTTTGGCCGAAGCAGCTTATTACATTGAATCAAATGGGGAAGTTGCCATCGTTGACCCATTAAGAGAGCCCGAACCCTACATTGAAAAAGCGGCTGCTGCCGGAGCTAAAATCAAATATATTTTAGAAACCCATTTTCATGCCGATTTTGTATCAGGTCATTTGGATTTAGCCGCAAAAACCGGTGCAACAATCGTATTTGGGCCAACTGCCCAACCAGGCTATGCTGCATTAGTTGCCAAAGATGATGAAGAATTACAATTAGGCGATATTAAAATAAAAGTACTTCATACACCTGGTCATACGATGGAATCTTGCTGTTTTCTGGTAAAAGATGAAAATGATAAAGATTATGGCGTAATAACTGGTGATACTTTATTTATTGGCGACGTTGGAAGGCCCGATTTGGCCATAAAAGGTAACGTAACTCAGGAAGTATTGGCAGGCTATCTGTATGACAGTCTTCATAATAAAATTCTTACACTTTCCGACGATGTAATCGTATTTCCAGGGCATGGAGCAGGATCCGCCTGTGGTAAAAACATGAGTAAAGAAACAACCGATAGCCTCGGAAATCAAAAAAGAACCAACTATGCCCTTCAGGCAAAAACACGTGAAGAATTTATTGATAAAGTATTAACAGGCCTGGTAACTCCCCCTCAATATTTCCCTAAAAATGCAGTTTTAAATAAAATGGGTTACGGGAAAATTGACGATGTCTACGAAAAAGGCATGAAAGCCCTTAGTCCTCTGGAGTTCAAAACTGCTGCTGAAGAAACAGGTGCATTAATTTTGGATATCAGAGCAGCACAGGAGTTTTGCAAGGGTTTTATTTCAAACAGTTGGAATATTGGCCTGGACGGTTCATTTGCAAGTTGGGCAGGAACTTTAATTACCGACCTTGACCAGCCTATTTTGTTAATGGGAGAAGAAAGTAAAATGAAGGAAGCCATTACCCGCCTCTCAAGAGTTGGTTACGACAATACCCTTGGGTATTTAAAAGGTGGTATAGAAGCGTGGGTTAATGAGGGAAATACTACTGAAACTATTACTTCAATATCAGCAGCTGAATTTGCTGAAACATTCTCAAATAATCCTGAAATAAAGGTTATTGACTCCAGGAAAAAGAGCGAATATGATTCAGAGCATGTGGTTGGAGTTACCAATTTTCCTTTGGATTTTGTTCATCAAAATTTAGCAGAATTAAATAAAAACCAAAAATATTATATCCATTGTGCGGGAGGATATAGATCAATGGTTCTGGCTTCTATTTTGAAATCCAGAGGTTTTAATAATCTGGTTGATATTGCAGGCGGCTTTAAAGCTATCAAAGATACTGGCAAATTTACTTTGACTGATTATGTATGTCCTACTACACTTTTGTAGGAGTTAGATTGTTAATTGTATCTTTTTAATCATCGAATTTTGTTTTTTTATAAGGTTTAATAGTAACAAAGGTTGGGTTTTGTAAGCCCGGCCTTTTTCGTTTTTAATTAGATTAAATCGAAAGGAATCTAACTATGAATCACCAATAACTTAGATAATATAGTTTTAACATATTTTCTGATCAGTAATTTGGAATAATCAGTATCAAAAAGTCCGAAAGCTGGTTATTAATTATTAATTTTGGAAAAAAAAGAATTTGTGTTTTATGGAAAATGAATTCCTGCCGAAAATCGGAATTACGATAGGTGATGTGAACGGAATTGGACCTGAAGTGCTCCTAAAGGCTATTTCTACCAGTAGAATTAACAAAATATGTACACCTATTATCTATGGATCAGGAAAGCATTTAAGTCGTTATAAACAATTTATCGATTTGCATCACTGGCAATACGTTGGGATTAATGAGCCCAGACAGGCACAGTCCAAAAATTCCAGTCTAATCAATTGTTTGAAAGGTGAATATTTTGAGTTAGAACTGGGAAAAAAGGACCCAAAAGCCGGGAAACTTGCTTTTGATGCTCTTGAAAGAGCCACCAATGATCTAAAGAAGGGGGATATTGATGCTCTTGTTACTGCCCCGATTTCGAAAGAAAATATTCAAAACGAAAACTTCAAGTTTCCTGGACATACAGAATATTTGGCCAAAAAATTTGATAAAAATCAGGTATTGATGCTCATGGTAAGTGATGACCTGAGAATTGGTGTTGTAACGGGCCATGTGCCGGTTTCTGAAATAAAAAATAAACTAACCAAAGAGCTAATTTCTGAGAAATTAAGGATTTTTATTGATTCATTAAAAATTGATTTTGGAATTCAAAAACCCAAGATTGCTGTTTTGGGATTAAATCCTCATGCAGGTGAAAATGGATTACTTGGCGAAGAGGAAAACAACGTGATTATTCCGGTCATCAGGGAATTTACACAAAATGGCAATGTCGTAATTGGGCCCTTCCCTACTGATGGATTTTTTGCCAACGGAAGCTATAAAAAATTTGACGGTATTTTGGCCATGTATCATGACCAGGGACTTACCCCTTTTAAAATGATGGCTTTTGAAACCGGCGTAAACTTTACTGCAGGCCTTATGGGTATTCGCACTTCTCCCGACCATGGAACTGCATTTGATATTGCTGGTAAAAATCAGGCAGATCCTAACTCCATGCTTAGTGCCATCTATTTAGCGGTGGATATCGCAAAAAAAAGAAAAGAATATGTTGAGCTTGAAACCAATGCCCTAAAGCATCAGAAGATAGATCTGGAAAATCTCAAGAAAGAAAAACATTAACATTTTTCTAAACTGGCAAATCCATAATCTCAAGCGGCGTGTGAATATTATGCGTATTAATTTTTATAAACTGCTGATATACAGTGGTGGTTTGAATATTTGAATGTCCTAATATTTTTTGTAAAATATGAATATCCATTCCGAGCTCAAGAGAGTGGACAGCAAAACTATGCCTTAAAGTATTGACAGTTGCCTGCTTATTGATACCTGCATCAGACAGTGCTTTTTGGAAAAAAATCTGAATATTTCTTGCCGAATAATACCCGTCTCCGCCAGCACCCGGAAACAAAATGGTGGATGGGGAATGTTTTTCTAAATAGCTTTTTATAAATCCATTAAGTTTAGAAGGTAGCCTCAAGACTCTGTTCTTCTTGGGAGCCTTATTTCTGATAGTGATAGTATGTTCTTCAAGATTTAAATCTGAAACTTCAAGATTGATTACTTCATTGATTTTTAACCCATTGTTGTAAACCAACATCAGGAGTAAACGGTGTTTGATATTTTTAATTGAGGAAAATAAACTCACCAATTCACTTTTTGTTAATACATCAATCACCTGCTCTTCCTTAATTTTTCCCGTGGATTTCAGATTGAGTGTTTTGTTAAAAATAACTTCGTAAAATAATTTAATAGCCTTCCCTGTCTGAACAGCATCATATCTGGAATTTTTGGTTTGTGACAACCCCAACAAGTAACTGGAAATAAGTTCATCCGTAATTTTACTTTGAGGATAATCTCTGAAATGATTATAAAAAACAAAAATAGCATTACGATATGCAGCAATGGTTGCAGTATTGTATTTGCCTTTTTTTAAATGTTCAGTAAATCGCTCAATTAAATGTGTCACAATTCAGGGCTTAGGTTTTTATGGTTTATCTTTGGAAACCAAATTTAATATTTTTATTTTAATCTTTTGAAAAATTAATTAATGCTTTTAGTTTTTATTTCAGGATATTTGATTTTAACCCTAATAATTGGTTGGTATTCCTCAAAATATGTAAAAACTTCACAAGACTATGTGCTGGCAGGACGTAAAATGCCAACTTTTGTAGTTGCTTCTGGTTTATTTGCTACATGGTTTGGCTCAGAAACGATATTAGGTGCCTCTTCCGAATTCCTCGACCATGGCATTCTCGGAATTATTGAAGACCCATTTGGTGCAGCATTATGTTTGCTGCTGATAGGGTTGATATATGCCAGGCCACTATATAAATTGAACCTATATACATTCAGCGATTATTTCAGAATAAGATTTTCAAAAAAAGTCGAAATCATATCTGCACTTTTTATGATCCCCTCCTACTTTGGCTGGATAGCAGCACAATTAATAGCATTGGCTATTATTCTTCAGGCTATATCAGGCATTGAATTTTACATTGGCGTTATTTTATGTGCCGCATTAGTATTATTCTATACCTATATCGGAGGTATGTGGTCTATTTCTATTACTGACACCATTCAGACTATTATGATAATCGCGGGTTTGATCTTTTTGGCTGTATTGTTTTATTCAAAATCAGGGCAAATAAAACTTATGCCCGATAATTTTTGGAGATTTATACCAAAAGAAAACACTTCAACTAGTTGGCTAATTTATTTTTCAGCCTGGATCACTATTGGTTGGGGTTCTATACCACAGCAGGACGTTTTTCAAAGGGTTTTATCGGCAAAGTCAGAAAAGAGTGCATTTAATGGAGCCCTAATTTCATCGATAATGTATCTTAGTGTCGCCCTTTTGCCACTTTTTATCGCTTTGATGGGTTCACAGATAGCCCCCGGGCTGTTAAAAGACGACAGACAGATGTTCATTCCAAATCTGGTTTTACAAAATACAGGTTTGTTTTTTCAAATCATGTTTTTCGGATCATTGATTTCTGCCATATTAAGTACTTGCAGTGCTGCTATGTTGGCTCCGGCTACAGTAATTGCCGAAAATCTGATTAAACCTTTGTCCGGCGGTAAAATTTCGGACCAAAAGCTTTTGAAAATCATGCGATTATCCACAATTTTTATTACTATCATCGCAATAATCCTTTCATTTTCCAGAAGTTCAATTTTTGAATTGGTGAGTGAATCTTCAGCATTGAGCCTGGTGGCATTATTTGTTCCTCTTACTGCTGGTTTATTTTGGAAAAAAAGCAATGAAATGGGTGCCATTTTATCAATGCTTTTTGGAGTTATTTCCTGGATTTGGGCCTTAAATTATGATAATCCTTACCCTCCAGCTGTATTTGGCTTATTCTGGAGTATTTTTGGGATGATTTCCGGCTCCTTTTTTCAAACTAAATTTTTGAAAGATAAGCAGCAACATGCCAGGCAGCAGTCCAGGCAGCTTGAAAATTAAAACCACCCGTCATTGCATCAATATTCAGGATCTCACCAGCAAAAAAAAGATTCTGATTTTTTATTGAGCCAAAAGTTTCAGGATTTATTTCACTAAGATTAACTCCTCCGGCAGTAACAAATTCCTCTTTAAATGTGCTTTTGCCATTTACTTCATAAACCGCCTTCTGGATATTTTCCTGAAGTAAAGTCCATTGTTTTTTACCTGACTCTGCCCATTTCTGATGCTCACCTATCCCGGATTTTTCACAAATATATTTCCAAAATCTTGTTTGCAACTGAAACAAAGCAGTGTTTTGAATTTGTTTTTTTGGGTTTAAATCTAGTTGTTTTCTAAATATTTCTAATATTTGATCTTTTGAAAATTCAGGACAAAAGTTAATTTCAATAGCAAACAAATATTTTTTTTCTGATAAAAAAACAGCCGCTTTTGAAGATAATTTTAAAATTACGGGTCCTGATACACCCCAATGAGTTATCAGCAAAGGTCCTTCCTGAAAAAATGAGCTATTTTTGATATTTACTTTTACATTTTCGAAACTAATCCCCTGGAGTTCTTTAATCTTTTTTTCGGTAAAATTAAATGTAAAAAGCGAAGGAATAGCAGGAACAACACTATGGCCCAATTCAGATACCAATTGCCAGATTCGGTTGTCGCTTCCGGTTGCAATTAATAGATCCTTGCCTCTGATTTCTTGGTCTACTCCCCCATTTATTACCCAATTTTCTTCAAAGTATTCAAAATTTTCAACCCTGTAGCTTGTTTTAATTTGAACTTTCCCCAAGCGGGCTAGACCATAAAAACAATCAATGATTGTCTGAGAGTTATCTGTTACCGGAAAAACTCTCCCATCTTTTTCGGTTTTTAGATTTACCTTATGGTTGTTAAGCCATGTTTTCATTTCCTTTGGACCAAATCTTATAAAAGGACCAAGTAAAAATTCACCACCTCTGGGGTAAAACTGAAGGAGTGCCTCAGGTGTTTCAATAGCATTGGTCACATTACATCTTCCGCCACCTGAGACTTTAACTTTTTGCAGGCATTCTCTGTTTTTTTCTAAAATAATAACTTTTAATGAAGGATTCAGAATGGTGGCGTTAATCGCGGCAAAAAATCCCGCGGCACCACCTCCTATCACTACTAAATCATATTGAGGCATTAATTTTTGGAGTATTTTTCAATTAACCTTTGTCTTTCCTGCCTCAAATTTACAATCAAATCATTAATTTCAGGGATGGTTTTTCCATATTCGAAAGTCACTTTGTGCGATTTATCCTTATCTGTTATTACTTCTATCCATTCTGAACCTCCATCGGCACAATCAGGACAGCCATAAACTTCCTTCAAAGCAAAGAATTTTTCAATGTCTAAGGATTTTTCAATCGCTAAAGTGGTATTTGCGGGAATTGGTTCATTATAATTATATTTAATTTCCTGATCGGCACCGCCACTCAAACTTCTTTCTTTTACCAAAAGTTCGACATTCTGACCTTTAATGGTCATTTCGGAATAACATTTACCCAAACAAAATCCAAAACTTTGACCCGATTTAATGGTATAAGATGAAATCGCTGAAATCTCCTGATTCTCAAGGATATCACAGGCATTAAATGTCGAAATCGAGAAAAATACAATTAATAATCTTATCATTTTCATCTAAATAAAATTTTTGATTTTAAATCTTTTTTGCTCAAATAAAAAAAAACTTCGGATTTTTGTGAGTAGGATATTAAAAAGTAAAAAACAGTTGGAATGACAAACCGCCAGATTCAATTTATTTCGGAAACCCTCACAATAAGCCCTTCGCAAATCAAAAATACAATAAATTTGATTGAAGAAGGCGGAACCGTGCCATTTATTGCCCGATATAGGAAAGAAGCGACAGGAAGCCTTGACGAGGTTCAAATATTGGACATAAAAAAATACTTTGATAAATTCCTCGAAGCGGACAAAAGACGGGAAGCAATTATAAAATCAATAGATGAACAGGGAAAATTAACGCCCGAACTGAAAAAAAAGCTGGAAGAAGCTTATTTTGTCCCTGAGCTGGAGGATTTGTATCTTCCTTATAAACCAAAAAGAAAAACAAAAGCCAGCGTAGCAATTGAAAATGGATTAGAACCACTGGCAAAGCAAATCTTTGCTCAAAATGATCGCGATATCGATGCTTTGGCAGAAAAATTTATCAATGAAAAAGTAAAAAATACTGATGAGGCAATTTCAGGTGCCCGTGATATAATTGCCGAATGGATCTCCGATGACGTCAACGCCAGAAACAAAGTAAGAGTTTTGTTTGAGAAGCATGGAATTTTAATTGCTAAAGTAAAAAAGGGAAAAGAAACTGAAGGAGCAAAATTTAAAGATTATTTTGAATATGATGAACTTGCCAAAAATATCCCCTCCCACAGATTTTTAGCCATAAAAAGAGGAGAAGAGGAAGGATTTCTGAAAACTTCAATAGAAATCGAGGAAAGTTTTGCGGTTGATCAGTTGGAAAGAATCTACCTGAAAGGATTCCCTGAACCCAAAAAGCAAGTGTCAATTGCAATTGAAGATTCGGTGAAAAGGTTGATCATTCCGAGCATTGAAAAAGAATTTGAAAATAAATTGAAGGAAAAAGCTGATGAAGCTGCTGTAAATATTTTTTCAACCAATTTACGGCAATTATTGCTTGCAGCCCCTTTGGGACAGAAAACGGTGCTTTCGATTGACCCGGGGTTTAGAACTGGCTGTAAAACAGTAGTTTTGAATCCAAATGGTGATTTAATTACCGAAACGGTCCTCTATCCACAAATTAAATCACAGGAATCAGCTGCAATTTTAAGAAGTTTACTGGAAAAATATAAAATTGAAGCTATTGCAATCGGAAACGGTACCGCCAGTAGAGAAACTGAAGATTTTGTTAAGAAAACGCTGGCTGCAATCCCGGAAATGAGCAAAATTATGGTCATAATGGTTTCAGAACAGGGAGCCTCGATTTATTCAGCTTCAGAAATTGCCAGAGAGGAATTTCCAGACAAAGATATCACTGTTAGGGGGGCAGTTTCTATTGGCAGAAGATTAATGGATCCACTTGCTGAGCTAGTAAAAATTGACCCAAAAAGTATTGGAGTTGGTCAATATCAACACGATGTGGATCAGAAATTATTAAAAAACACCCTTGACAATGTAGTGGAGTCCTGCGTTAACCTGGTGGGCGTAGAATTGAATACAGCCAGTAAGAATTTATTGAGTTATGTTTCGGGTATTGGAGAAAGTATCGCACAGAATATTGTAGATTATCGAACGAAAAACGGGAAATTTACAAGCAGAAATGAATTAAAAAAAGTGCCAAGGCTTGGAGAAAAGGCATTTGAACAAGCGGCAGGTTTTTTAAGAATTCATGGGGCAGAAAACCCGCTTGATAACTCGGCTGTACATCCTGAACGATATAAAATAGTCGAAAAAATGGCCAAAAGTATTTCAACTGATATCCCTTCATTAATTAAAAATGAAAGTCTGAGAAAATCCATAAAAATTCAGGATTTTACTGGTTCTGATGTTGGGTTACCTACGCTGAATGATATCATGTCTGAGCTGGCAAAGCCTGGAAGAGATCCCAGAGAAAAACTGGAAGCTTTTGCATTTGGCAATGTTAACAGTATTGAAGATGTGAGTGTTGGTATGGTTCTTCCGGGAATAGTTACAAATATTACAGCTTTTGGTTGTTTTGTGGATATTGGCGTTCATCAAGATGGGCTTGTACATCTTTCAGAAATGGCCAACCGATTTATTAAAGACCCAAATGAGGTGGTAAAAGTACATCAAAAGGTGAAAGTAAAAGTTAAGGAAGTGGACAAAATCAGAAAAAGAATTGGGCTGTCTATGAAAGATTTGAGTTAATCAACCCACCTCCTCAAATTCGCCCAGTCCTTCTCGTATCACGTTTATTTCTGTCTCTGAGGTGCAATCCAAGATGGTAGATGGAATGATGCCACACCATCCACCATCAATGATAATATCAACTTTATGCTGATTTTGATCGAAAATCTCCTCAATTTCATTGGGGTATTCAATGATATCGTCAATGTCATCTTTAACGGAAGTCGTAATTATTGGATGCCCCAAGGCTTCAATAATTCTCCTCGGAATGTTATGATCAGGCACCCTTATTCCTATTGTTTTACGATTGGTTTGTAATATTTTTGGCAAATCACCGGTTGAGGGCAATATCACAGTGTAAGGTCCGGGAAGTATTCTTTTCATTATTCTGAAAGCAATATTGGGCACTTTTGCATATTTTGAAATATCACTCAGATCATGACAAACAATAGAAAATTTGTTTTGAACAGGCTTAATATTTTTCAGTCTGCATAACCTTTCTACAGCTTTCACATTGCTTGAGTCGCATCCCATTGAATATACCGTATCGGTAGGATATATTATCAAACCTCCTGACTTTAGACAATTTACTATATAATCTATTTTACGGTCGTCAGGATTCTCAGGGACTATTTCGACAATTTCAGCTGCCATTTTACTTTTTAGTTTTATTTTTTGGAGTGGCGACAGGCCTATTTTTCGAATTATACATTTCGGCATAATCAAAAACCAAATTACAAAATGTTTTTACTCCTAAGTCAAAACCAGATTCATCTATATAAAAATCAGGAGTATGATGAGGAGCAACCTCAGAAGGATTTTTTGTAGGATCCATACCGCCTAGAAAGAAAAACATAGCCGGGACCTTTTCCTGAAAATAACTAAAATCTTCAGCACCCATCGCCGCTGGAACAATTTTTACATTTTCCTTTCCGGCAGAATTCTCCAGGGTTGCCGCCATCATTTCAGTGAGTTCTGGATCATTTACGGTAACCGGATAGCCATTCACAATATTTACTTCTGCTACGCATCCTGCCGATTCGGCTATTCCTTTTGCAATGGCGTTGATTCTTTTGTGTACAAGTATCCTTTGTTCACGGGTCAAGGTCCTGATAGTTCCTATCATTTTTACTTCTTCGGGTATAATGTTGTGTCTTATCCCACCATGAATGGCCCCTACTGTTACAACCGCCGGGGCTTCGGTAAGCTTCACATTTCTGGAAACAATTGTTTGCAACGCACTGATAATCTGAGAGGAAGTCACAATAGGATCTACTCCTTCCCATGGATAAGCACCATGAGTTTGTTTGCCTTTGATAGTAATATTTAATTCATCAACAGCTGCCATTAAAGGTCCCGGTTTATAAGAAATTTTTCCGGCAGGCGTTTGGGAATTGATGTGTAAACCAAATGCGACATCGACTTTAGGGTTATCTAAAACCCCCGCTTTTATCATTCCATCTGCACCAAACGGGATGTTTTTATCCGAAACACCTTCTTCTGCGGGTTGAAAAATAAATTTAATGGTACCAGCCAATTCGTTCTTCATGCCCGACAAAACTTCGGCAGTTCCCATTAAAATTGCAACATGGCTGTCATGACCGCATGCGTGCATAACACCTGTATTTTGTTCATTGTAAATGGTTTTTACGGTGGATTTAAAAGGAACATTTACTCTTTCTGTCACAGGCAAACCATCCATGTCGGCTCTCAAAGCAATCACAGGGCCTGGTTTAGCTCCTTTTAATATCCCAACCACTCCTGTAAAAGCAACATTTTCCTGTACTTCCATGCCCAAGGCTTTCAAATGCCTGGCTACAATAGCTGCAGTCCTAAATTCCTGATTTCCAAGCTCAGGATGTTCATGAAAGTCCCTTCGCCAGGTGACAACTTTAGGTTCGATAGCCATAGATGCTTCGGAGATTCGCTTTCTTAATATTTCCTGGCCATTGGTGAACACACTGGTCAGCAGAAAAATTGAAATCAGAATTTTAAATTTCAACATGATTTATAGTTTATGATTAGTGTTAGTTACTTTTTTGAATCCTTGAAAAAACCGCTTCCGGGCGATCAGTTGCTAAAATATCCACCCCTTTTTTTATTAATTCATCATAGAATTCATCGCCTTTTGCGGCAGCCTTTTTATCCAGATTGCCTAATACTCCCAAAATCGTTTTTATTCCTTTTTGATGTAAAAATTCGATAAATTCAGTTTTAGGCTCCCTTGTACCAATAAATGCAAGCATGTTTTTATCAGGTATTCCCAATTCTTTCAAACGATAATAATCATTTTCCTGCATCAAACTTACAGATATTAATACATCCGGATTTAATTTATATACCTCAATAGCCTCATTGGCATTGTAAGTGATAATCACAGCAAAGTTTTCAGCTTTTTTTGATTTTACCAACTCTAATACTTTCCTGTACGGTGTTGTCTTTTTTACATCCAGTGTAAATATCACTTTATTTTTTCCCCTGTCCAATGTATTTTCCAAAGTAGGAATTCTAAAATTGGTTCTATAACCGAAATTATCCTCCAAATAATATTCTTTGATTTCTGAAAAATTATGAGAAACCACAAGACCTGACCCTGTAGAAGTACGATCCAGGGTTTTATCATGCATTAAAACCAATACTGAATCTTTTGTCATTTCAACATCACATTCTATAATGCAAGGCATTTTTGAAGAAATATTTTGAAAAGATTCAAGGCAGTTTTCCGGATAACCCGCCATCTCTCCCCCACCTCGGTGAACTGAAACCATGGGCGAGCTCTTTCCTTCATATTTAAAATATTTGAAAATTGATGAAGGTACTTTTATGCTGTTGGAAGTCAGGTTTGAGGTCTTACAAGACCCAAATAAAAAGGCAGCAATTAGGACTACCCAAAGGCTCTTAGTCAGTTTTAAAATAGAAAAATTCAAAATCCACTCGGTTTTAGAGGTATAAATTTACTCAAACTGCCCTGAAAAATTAAATTTTATCAATATTTTCAAAATAAATTTTAATAATTTAGAGATTTTTCATAAATTTGCACCTCAAAATTTAGAGATACAGATAAAAAAATAAATAAAAGATGGCAAATCATAAGTCAGCAATCAAGAGAATCAGATCGAACGAAACAAAAAGGTTGAGAAATCGCTATCAGCATAAAACTACAAGAACTGCTATCAGAAAATTGAGAGGCACCAAAGATGTAGCTGAAGCAACCGAATTATTGAAAACCGTTTCTTCTATGCTTGATAAACTTGCAAGAAAAAACGTGATTCATAAAAACAAAGCAGCTAACCTTAAGTCTGCTTTGACAAAACATGTAAATCACCTGGCTGCTTAATTTCTTTTAAGCCCAAAAGATATCAAAAGGTCGGTTGTGCGGCCTTTTTTTATGCCTTTTAATTCTTATATTTGTTTTAAATAGCATAAATAAATGAGCTACACCACAAAAACCACCATTAAGACATGGGCCGAGGAAGACCGGCCAAGAGAAAAACTGATATTGAAAGGTCGCCATGCACTTTCTGATGCTGAACTCATTGCCATATTATTGGGAATGGGAAGTACAGAGCATACCGCCGTTGAGCTTGCTAAAATTATTTTGGCAGAGGTTGGAAACGACCTAAACAGGCTTTCCAAATTAAGCGTAAACGAGTTAAAGAAATTCAAAGGGATAGGTGAAGCTAAAGCTGTAACTATTGTTGCTGCGATGGAAATTGCCAGAAGACGACAGGATTCTGGACCAAGAGAAAACATCAAACTAAAAACTTCTTATGCAGCATATAATCATTTGAAACAATTTATGCTAGATCTTGATCATGAGCAGTTTTGGATGATTCTGGTAAAGAGAAATCTGGAGATATTGAAGACAATTCATATTAGTACCGGAGGCATTACCGGCACCGTGGCTGATTCAAAGATAATCCTCAGGCATGTAATTGAAAACCTTGCCAATGGTTTTATCATAAGTCATAACCATCCCTCGGGGAATTTAAAACCTAGTGAGGCCGATATTAGATTGACCAAAAAACTGAAAGACCTTGCTGATTTACTTGAGGTTACACTAATTGACCATATTATTTTTTCTGATAACGGTTATTACAGTTTTGGTGATGAAGGAATGATACAATAAAGATTATGACAAGAGAAATAATTGAGATTACCTTTGAGGAATACCTTATCCTAAAAAAAAAGAAAATATCATTTATTGCAATAGATATCAGAGAAGTTGTAGAATTCTCAGATTACAATTTGGGTGATAAGAACATTCCGGCACATGAAATCACTGATAATATTGAGTATCTGAAAACTTTTGAGAACATAGCTGTGGTTTGTTCAAACGGCACGAGAAGTCATATCATGGCAAGAGTTATCCAAAAAAAAATCCCGTCAGCACAGATTTATCATCTGACTGAAGGGATAATTAAGGGTTAAGTTTAAATCTCTTAGTAGTTTCTGTCTCTTTTCTTTAACCAGGAACCCATTAAAAATGCTCCGGTAAGAAGAGTAACAAAAAACAATATCGGTAACCAGGTTGGGAATTGATATCCAAACATATAATTTCTATTTTTATGCAAAAGTATAATTTTTTTAAGAAATTTCACAATCCCATTTTCAAAAAAAGATAAAATTCAAGATGAAATTATAAAAATCAACTAAAATCAAACCATAAGACTGTAAATACTAAATCCCAAAAGTAAAAATACCAATATCCAGGCTAAAGTCACCACCCAAATCGCTGGTTTATACGCTCCAAATAATGAAGTATTTTTAAATGATAACAGGGAAATCGTCAAACCTAACGGCAAAATGAAACTATTGATGTATCCGGCAAACAGGAGCAAATTCACTGGTTTTCCTATTTTTATATAAGTAAGGAGAGAAATAATGATAAATAATAAAATGAATCCTATTTTTGAGTTTTTAAGTGTTGTATGTAGATTTTTGAAAAAAGAAAAAGAAGTATAGGTTGCTCCAATGACCGACGTAATAGCCGCGGCCCACAGAACAATTCCAAAAAAAAGTTTTCCATAATTTCCAAAAGCTATAAAAAATACAGAGGCAGTTGGATTCTGTGGGTTTAAAACCTGCCCAGAAATAACTACTCCTAATGTGCCCAGAAACAAAAAATAACGCATAAACCCTGTTGTCAAAATCCCCATAGTTGCACTTTTTGAAATACTGGAAAGATTTTCAAGTCCTGTGGTTTTGCTATCTAATAATTTTTGTGCTCCAGCAAATGAAATATATCCACCTACAGTACCTCCTATCAATGTCAATGTAGATTTAACATCAAATTTTCCAGGCCAAAAAGTACCTTTAAACAAAAACTTCAGATCTAATGGTGCTTTCAACGCAAGCAAAAACACAAAAATCAACATTATAATCGCAAGAGTTTTTACAAACCAATCGAGTAATTTTTGAGAATCAGGTACAAAGAATACGACCAAAACGATAAAACCTGAAATGAGGGCTCCATTTTGTGGATTAATGCCGAAAATTGTTTCCATTGCCAAGCCAGTACCTGCCACATTTCCAATATTAAAAACCAGTCCCCCCAGAATTACCAAAATGGAAACCAAAGTGCCCAGCCCAAAGAAAAGACCATCCCCAAGCGTTTGAATGTTTTTTCCTGAAATGCCAATTGCTTTCCAGATGCTGTTCTGTGCTAAAATATCTATTACTACAGAAATCATGACGATAAATCCAAAATCATACCCCAGGATACCTGTAAAAACGGTGGTTTGGGTCAAAAATCCCGGTCCAATCGCTGAAGTAGCCATTATAATTGCAGCGGACCAAATTGCGGTACCCCTATTTTTTATTTTCATTTTTTCGGATGGTAAAACGATTTTCAAATGTAATTTCTAAGTTTCTTAAATCAATATTTTGGTCTATTGATAATTAAGAATTATCCATTATAAAATTTCACTGTAATTAATAAGTATTAAATTAGATGAAATTTTTACTTATCTAACATTATGCGTCCATTAATTATAGCTGCAAGTATTATTTTTCTTTTGATATTGGGTAAAATCTTCTTTTGGAGTTCTGATCAAACTAAAGGGCCGGGCAAACCCGGAGATAAAAAGATGGGACCAGGTGGTAAACCCGGTGATATGAAACCCATGATGGTAAAAACATTGATTGTAGGTTTGGACAATTCTGATAAAACGGTGTTTTCTTCCGGAACAACAGTAGCCAATGAGGAAGTAGATTTGAAAAGTGAGATTTCCGGGATTATAACAAAACTAAATATCCCCGAAGGGAAAATGGTGGCAAAAGGTTTTTTGATCGCAAAAATTAAAGATGACGATATTCTGGCTCAATTACGGAAAATAGAACTTGAAGAAAAACTGGCAGCACAGATTGAAGCCAGACAAAGAAAACTTCTTGACATAAATGCAATCAGCAAAGAAGAATATGAGATATCGCAAAACAAGGTATTTACACTTAAAGCGGACAAAGACCTACTAAAAGTTCAATTGGCCAAGACGGAAATAAGGGCTCCCTTTGCAGGAAAAATTGGTCTTAAAAATATTTCATTAGGAGCATATGTAACTCCAGCCAGCATAATTACCTCATTGGTGCAGTTTAATCCTATAAAACTTGATTTCACAATTCCGGAAAAATATCTTAATTCTGTATCTCCGGGAAAAAACATCAAATTTCAAACTGATGGTTCAATAGAAGAAAGAACTGCGACTATTATTGCTATTGATCCAAAAATTGACGAAACACTTAGAACATTAAAAGTAAGAGCGGTAGCCAGTAATGCGTCCAATACACTGCTTCCCGGCATGTTTTTAAAAGTATTTATCAACCTTGGCAGTACAAAATCAGTAATGATACCCACAGAAACGGTTATACCGGTGGTGGATGGTAAAAAAGTATTTGTGAAGCGAAATGGAAAAGCTGAAGAGATAAAAATTGAAACAGGATTAAGGAATGCCTCCAGCCTTCAGGTTTTGAAAGGGTTGAATGTTGGAGATTCTTTGATAACCTCTGGACTTATGACTTTAAAAGCCGGAACACCGGTATTTACAAAAAAATAATACTTTATGTCTTTATCAACGCTATCAATAAAAAGGCCGGTATTGGCCATTGTCATGAACCTGCTCATTTTACTTTTCGGGTTCATCGGATTTCAGTTTTTGGGCGTAAGGGAATTCCCTTCTATTGACCCTCCTATTGTCAATGTGAGTGCAAATTACCCCGGTGCAAATGCAGATATCATCGAATCGCAAATTACTGAGCCTCTTGAAAAAGCTCTCAATAGTGTAGAAGGTATCCGATCGGTGAGTTCATCATCCAATCAGGGTTCATCCAATATCACTATAGAGTTTAATCTTGGGGTAGATATGGAAAAAGCCACTAATGATGTGAGGGATAAAGTATCACAAGCAGTTTTCCTACTTCCAAGAGACCTTGACGGGCTGCCAGCTGTAAGGAAAGCAGACGCTAATTCAGAAACTATCATTTCTCTTTCTTTAAATAGCAATGTCAGGAATATTTTGGAAGTATCTGATTTTGCCGAAAACGTTGTTTCACCCCGATTGGAAACTATCGAAGGAGTAAGTGAAATCAGGATATGGGGTTTTAAAAGATACTCTATGAGAATCTGGATGGATCCTGAGCGAATGGTCTCTATGGGTGTAACCACCCAGGATGTTAAATCTGCACTTGACCGTGAAAATGTGGAGCTTCCATCCGGAAAATTACAAGGTGATAACACTGAATTGGTAGTAAAAACCATTGGTAGGTTCACTAATGAAGAGGATTTCAATAATATGATAGTCAAAAATGTTGGAGAGCAAATTGTCAGGCTCAAAGATATTGGCTATGCACAAATTGGTGCAGAAAATCAGGAAACCATACTCCGATGGAATGGAGTTCCGATGTGTGGGATTGCCGTTCAACCTCAACCCGGAGCTAATTTTTTGGATATTGCGAAAGAAGTTTACAAAAGAAAAGCTGAAATTGAAAAAACCTTACCTTCTGATTTAAAACTTGGGGTAATTATAGATTACACTACTTTTGTGAAACAATCCGTTGAGGAAGTTGCTGAAACTCTGATTATTGCTGTGATTTTAGTGGTAATAATTATTTTCTTATTTTTCAGAGACTGGATAATTGCTGTTCGACCTTTGATTGATATCCCTGTATCACTGGTTGGTACATTTTTTATAATGTATCTTTTTGGCTTTTCCATTAACGTACTTACTTTACTTGCCATTGTACTGGCTACGGGTCTGGTAGTGGATGATGGTATTGTGGTTACTGAAAATATCTTCAAAAAAATAGAAGAAGGGATGAATCCCATCGAGGCTTCGGTTAAAGGTGCCAATGAAATATTTTTTGCAGTAATTTCTACCTCTATTACCCTTGCTGCTGTTTTTTTGCCTGTAATATTTATGGAAGGGTTTGTTGGAAGGCTTTTCAGGGAGTTTGGAATTGTACTTTCAAGTGCTGTATTGATATCGGCATTTGTATCGCTGACCCTTACTCCTATGCTCAATGCCTACTTAAACCGCAAAACAGCCAAAAAATCAAAATTTTATGTAGCTACTGAGCCATTCTTTCAAAAACTGGAAGAATCCTACCATAACAGTTTGAGTAGCTTTTTGGAGAAAAAATGGGTGGTAATGCCAATTATGATGGTCATTTTTGGGCTGGTTTATTTTTTCTGGGGAAAATTAAATTCCGAGCTTGCACCGCTGGATGACCGTAGTAGCCTACAGATTCAGTTTTCAGGACCTGAGGGCTCCTCTTATGACTACATGGATAATTATATCCAGAAAGCTGAGAAAATGATTAATGATTCTATTCCCGAAGTGAATGGGGTTATGACCGTTACGGCTCCTTCTTTTGGTGGATCTGGTGGAGCAAATACTGGTTTTGGAAGGATTTCATTGTATCCAAAAGACCAAAGAACCAAGTCACAAATGGATGTGAGTGATAATATGACCAATATTTTAAAGAAAATACCGGATGGAAGGGCTTTTGTAAATCAACAGCAAACCATTTCAGTAAACCGAAGAGGCGGCTTGCCGGTAGGTTATGTAATTCAGGCTCCGGATTTCAAGAAATTAAGGGAATATTTACCAAAATTCATGGATGAAGTTCAGAAAAACCCAACATTCATGATATCAGATGTGAATCTTAAGTTTTCAAAGCCTGAACTTTCAATCATAATAGATCGTGAAAAATCTAAAAGTTTGGGTGTAGCAGTTGCCGATGTGGCACAGACCATGCAACTGGCATTTGCCGGACAGCGTTTCTCCTATTTTACGATGAATGGTCGTCAGTATCAGGTAATTGGGCAGTTTGATCGTAAAGACAGAAATGAGCCATTTGACCTCAAAAGTATGTATGTAAAAAACAACAGAGGGGAGCTCGTTCAACTTGATAATATAGTAAAAGTAGAAGAAAACAGCAGTCCACCACAATTATATCACTACGACAGATATATGAGTGCCACTGTTTCGGCAGGTTTGGCTCCCGGAAAAACAATTGCAGACGGAATTAAGGCTATGGATGAAATACGTGACAAGCTCAACGATGAAACCATCAGAACCGTACTTACAGGCTCTTCCAGAGACTTTGCTGAGAGTTCATCTAACACAATGTTTTCATTTGGTTTAGCTCTAATTTTGGTATTTTTAATTCTCGCAGCCCAATTTGAAAGCTTCGTTGACCCACTGATTATTATGTTTACGGTGCCGTTGGCAATCGCAGGAGCGGTCATTTCCTTATGGTTTTTTGATCAAACATTAAATATTTTTAGCCAAATCGGAATGATTATGTTGATAGGTTTGGTTACTAAAAATGGTATTTTGATAGTAGAATTTGCCAATCAGTTACGTGAAAAAGGGTTTTCTAAACCAAAAGCTGCCATTGAAGCTGCATCGCTGCGTTTGAGACCCATTTTGATGACAACTCTTGCAACCACCTTTGGGGCGTTGCCAATAGCCCTGGCATTGGGTTCTGCAGGTGCAAGTCGCCGTTCGATGGGTATTGTTGTTATCGGAGGATTGTTGGTTTCCCTTATTCTGACCCTCTATATAATCCCGGCCATATACATATATTTGAGTAAAGAAAAGAATTTTGAAAGGATGAAAGCCATTGAGGAAATGGCTCATGATTAAAAAAATGAAATTCTTCAAAAAAAATTAATTTAAATGAAATTCAGAATAATTATAAGTACCCTATTTGCACTAAATAGTTTTAATATTTTTGGGCAAAAAGTTTTAACCCTCTCAGAAGCACAAAATATCGCACTTGAAAATAATTTTGGCTTAAAGGCTTCGAAAAAACAAATCGAACTCGCTGAAAACCAAATCTATAAGGCCAATGCCGGTATGCTTCCGGTGATCGACTGGAACACGAGTTTCAACTCTTCATTTAATCAGGTTCATCAGAATTTCATTGATGGTAGAGTGATTAATCGCTTTGGTAGATCCATTACCCCTAATACAAACCTGGCTTTGAGCTACACTTTGTATGACGGCAAAAAAATGCAGGCCACTTTTGAAAAATTAAAAAGCCAGGGACAGCAGGCTAAAATCCAAAACCAAACTTTGATTCAAAATACAATATCAAATGTGATGTTGGTTTATTATGATATTCAAAGACTTGAAGGAACCCTTGCCTATCTTAAAGAAATAATGAAATATTATGATGAGAGGTTAAAAATAACTGAAGAACGCTGGCAAATAGGACGTGGTTCGAAACTGGATTTTCTTCAATCAAAAGCCGATATAAGTATTCAACAAACCAATCTTGCGAATATTGAAAATCAATTACGAAATTCTAAAGTAAGACTCAATGGACTGCTGGGAAGGAGTCCCTCAATTGATTTTGAAATCGAAAAAGATAGCTTCAAAGGATTTTCTTATAGTTTGAAGGACTTGATCGAAGAAGCACGAAGCCAAAATCCTGAATTTTTGAATATTAAAAAATCAGAAGAAATAAATTTACTGGCTAGGAAAGAAAGTGAGTCGTTCCGGAAACCCAGGATTAATTTGAATAGTTCATTTGGATACAATTTCAACTCAAATAATGCCGGGTTGATAACTTTTAACCAATCAATCGGTCTAAATGCCGGGATTAGTGCCACCTGGAGGATTTTTGATGGGGGTATTATCAATCGAAATATTCAGGCTAACAAAATTTCAGGTGATATTTTAAGAATTCAGGAAGAAGCTCTCTTCAACCAAATCGAAAATGACCTTACATCAGCCTTTCAACAGTATGAAAATGACAAAGAAATACTATCTTTGGAAGAGCTAAATCGAAAAGTGGCAGAAGAAAACCTTGATATTTCGCTTGAAAAATTCAAATTGGGTTCTTCAACAATTCTTGAATTAAACGACGCACAAACCCGCTTCAATACCGTGATGAACAGGCTGGTGAGTGCTCAGTATAATGTTAAAATTTCAGAATTAGACCTTTTGACCTTAAGTGGCAGACTGGTAAAATAACTTTACTTTTTCGGAAACTAATCGGGCGATTTGAAGGGCATTTGCCGAATCACTGTGTATGCAGATAGTTTCTGCCTTTATATTTACTTTTGATTTATCTTTAGTTTCAAAAGGTTCTTTTTTCAAAAAGCATTGAATTTGATTCTCAATCTTTCCTAAATCCTCAATTAAACCACCATCTGAGCGAGAAGCCAGGCTTTTGTCAGACAGGTAATATCTGTCAGCGAAAACTTCATTCAGTGTATTTAAACCCAAACTTTGGGCTTCAACAACACTAAGACTTTCAGATAAACCAACCAAAATCAAGTCAGTTGAAAATTCAGCTACAGCCTCTGCTATGGCTTTGGCATATTGGCGATTTTTAGCTGAAATATTGTAAAGTGCTCCATGCGGTTTTACATGATTGATCTTGATCTTAAACGTTTCTGAAATTTTAAAAAATACCTCTAATTGTCTTAATATTAAGTCCTTAATTTGAAAATAATCAAGAAATATTTCAGCTCTTCCAAAATTTTGCCAATCCTCAAAACCGGGATGAGCACCGATTTTCAAGTTATATTTTAAAGCTTGTTCTATCGTATAAGCCATCTGTTTATCGGAACCGGCATGAAAACCGCAAGCGATATTAACTGAATTCACAAAAGGCATTAAGGAGACATCATAACCTGAGGTCATAAATTCCTCGATTTCACCCATATCACAATTAATGTCTATCATAAATTTTTAGTGGCTAGTTTTTTACTACCTTCAAGTTTTTTCAAAAAATCGTTCCTTTCTTTGATTAATTCTCTCGATTCTGTAATTGTAATAGGTTTAAAATTAAACTTCTGGCAGGGATATTTTTGAGCCAAAACATCAATATCTACCGCCGAAATAAAACCTAATCGGGGATAACCGCCTGTCACCTGACTATCGGCCATCAAAATAGTCAAATTTCCATCCGGCAGCAATTGAATCGTACCTTTGGTTACCGGAACCGAAGTGAGCTCTTTGTGAACTTTTAATTTTATTTCCGGCCCCATAATTCTTATTCCCATGCGGTTGGTTTCATGACTTATTTCGAAAGTACTTTTATTTAGCCTTTCTTTCATTTCATTTTCCAAATCAAAATACTCATTATCAGGAACAAACCTAATAGTTCCACGTGATATTTTTTCTTCGAAATAGCGATTGGAAAGATTTGCAAATTTAAAATCTGAATCTTTAAGTTTTATTTTGAGGCTATCGCCTGAAACTATTTTGGAATTGAATTTGGTAATATTTTCTAAATCAAAACCTCCTTTAACACCAAAATAGCCTACATTTCCATTAATTTTCTTTTTCAAAGTCAATACCTGGCCACTTTTTGCCTGATAATTTACAAGATTCTTCAAAGGTTTATCATCTAGGTAAGGACAAAAATCGGCTCCAGCAAGGCAGAAAATACAATCTTCCTGAAATAAAAGCTGAATTCCGGGAAAATAAAACTCAATACATGATTCGTTTTCATTATTGCCAAGAACCAGATTTAATAATGAAAATGAAAAAATATCAGCAGCTCCACCGGGGGAAATCCCCGCCCATTGTTCACTTGGATCGGGTAAAGACTGAAAACTGGCAAATATTCCTGATTTTGTAACTATCATTTTTTTATACAGGGATAAACCTGACTTTATCACGTGGTTTCAGCAAAGATTTTTGGCTGGCCTCAGGTAAAAACAGATCCTCATCAATATAACCTATGATATGCCATCCTCCCGGACTCTCCTGAGGATAAATACCTGTTTGACTTCCACCAATCGCAACGCTGCCTTTTCTTACTTTTAAAGCCGGAGTATGTTTTCGTGGAATAGAAAGTCTTTCATCAAGGCCAATCAAATATGGAAAACCCGGTAAAAAACCAATCATTGCAACGGAATAAATTGGTTTTGAATGTAAATCAATAATTTCTTTTAAGCTTAATTTCAATTTTTTGGTTAATGTAAAAATATCTTCGCCGGAATAATCAACTCTAAATTCAAAAATCCTGGAATCTATTGCAGTTCCCTGATTTTCAGAAGTCTGAAATTCCTCCCACAAATTTTCAAGACGGCTATTAAAATCAAAATCAGCCAAATGGTTCCAATACACGCCCAAAGTATTGTAGGTTGGTACCAAACCTACGATTTCACAAAGATTTTTATTTTTTAAAAACTTAAAAAATGAGAGTACTTTTTGATTTGTTTCTAAAGAAATACCATCTCCAAAACACACATTGGAGGCAAATTCATTTATATTTCCTATTTTGAAGAAATCATTCATCCATTCAATAATCTGATGGCATCTTCTACACTGTCTACTGGGAGCAGGCAGGCATTATCAATGCAGATGTAAATTTTGGTCTGATTACCGTCGTCAAACCTGCCTTCAAAATGAGGCAATTCTGATTTACTTTCCGCACCAAAATATAATGCATTGGCCAAATATTTATGTTTTTGAATTTGACCAAGGATATCATGATAATTTTGGCCCACCACAACAATATCATTTTTGGGACTTGAAAACAAATAACCAATTGATGCCCAATTGGATAACCATTGCGGATCCTGAATTACAAGGGGTTTGATTTTTTGAAAAATAGATTCTGCAAGTTGGGTATAATTTGTGTTTTCAAAAATTCTACCAAGCAAATACAAGTTTCTGACCATCATCGAATTAGACGAGGGGATAACATTATCAAAAATCTCGGTTTTTCTTGCTATAAGTTTTTCAGAATTTTTATCTGTAAAATAAAATAATTGCTCTTTTTCATCAAAAAAGTTAGCTATCACATATTCAGACAGTTGCAAAGCAAAATCCAGAAATTTTTCTTCAAAACAATATTGATAATAATTAATAAAAGCCTGAATTGTAGCCGCATAGTCTTCTAAAAAACCGGGATTATCTTTCAAACTTACCTGATGCTTCAACTTTAGGTCTTTTCCATCTTTTACAAAAAAATTATCCTGAAAAAACGCAAAACCTTTTTCAATCATACCGGCAGGAATATTTGCATTTGTAAATCTTCCTACGTCAACTAATCCGTTTAATATCAAAGCATTCCAACCTGACAAGATTTTGGAATCTAGACCCGGTTTTGGTCTATTGATAATATTCAATTTAAGAACTTTGTGAGATTCCGTCATCTCCCAAAATGCAGGCGGTTGCTTTTCAAGGTGCAGGATATTGTTTTGATTTTCCCAGTTTCCTTTCTCAGTAATATTATAATTAATGCAAAAATCCTCAGCCTTATCTCCTAAAACAGCGACTATTTCTGATTTATTCCAAACATAATATTTACCCTCTTCTCCTTCCGAATCAGCATCGAGGGCAGAGAAAAATCCCCCATCTGGAGATTTCATTTCAGTATTTAGCCAGGAAATAGTCATCAAAGCAGCCCAATCGGTAAGTTTCTTAAAATCTGGGTCATTACTGAAAAATAAATTGGCCTTTGCCACAAGCGACAGCAATTGACCATTGTCATACAACATTTTTTCAAAATGGGGTACTTTCCACTTTTCATCAGTTGAATAACGACACCATCCACCAGAGATATGATCAAAAATACCTCCCAGAATTATCCGCTCCAGCGTTAGTTTGAGTTGATTTTCATGATTCTGGTTATAAAATGAGGTGGATGCATCCAATATCATTGCCCATATTGATGGCATCGGAAACTTAGGAGAACGTTTCATTCCCCCATCAAAAGGATCAAAACTATCCTGAAGTTTATTCTGTATTTGATTGACTTCATTTTCGGAATAACTTATAGAATCCGTATCTTTCCCGAAATTAAATCTATCAGATTCCTTAACATTTAGTGAAGTGTAAAAACCGTTTGCCGACTCCTGTAATTTTTCCTTTTGGGTTTTGTAAGAGTTTGAAACACTAAGCAGAAGATTTATCCAATTTTTCTTTGGGAAATAAGTACCCCCATAAAAAGGTTTTGTGTCTGGCATCAAAAAGACATTCAAAGGCCACCCTCCTCTAAGTCCCATGTTTTGGATTGCATCCATATAAATTCCATCAATGTCGGGTCTTTCTTCTCTATCCAGTTTGATACAAACAAAATAGTGATTCATAATTTCGGCTACTTCATGATCTTCAAAACTCTCATGAGCCATCACGTGGCACCAATGGCAAGTACTGTACCCCACGCTCAAAATAATGGGTTTATCTTCCATTTGTGCTTTTTGCAGAGCTTCATTTCCCCAGGGATACCAATCGACCGGGTTATTTTTATGTTGCAAAAGGTAGGGGCTGCTTTCGTAGGCTAGTTTATTCATTGATATAAAATTTCCTCGTAACGACATTTACTCCCTGAACAATTTTTATTATGTAATTCCCGGGTGCTAATGTTTTTATTCCTTCTATTGTTACTAAACCGCCGGCATTTGTCTTTAGTTCTGACTTTTTAACCAGTTTTGATCCTGAATCGAAAATCTCAATGTTTACTTTTTCCATATTTAAATCTAATCCCAAAATTTGCAGGAAATCAGAGGAAGGATTAGGAAAAACCACTATCCGTGGCTCTTCTGAGACCAAAAATGTTGGAAGCGTTAAATCATATTTACATAAAAAAAGATCATAGCCTTTTAAAGTGATATTTTTTGCCCAATTTCCATGTTTTATGGTCAATTCTACCAATTCTGACTCAGATTTGGCGTACGGATTCTGTGCTGCGACCAAAAGCTGGGTTCCGTTTAAGATACCACGCCATATTGGTTTTTTGTTTTCGTTATAATCGCGTGCCGAAAACTCTTCAATAATTTTATAATCTCCATCAAAAACCTCCTTATATTTTGAGAGTCTATACAAACCTTTTGTAAAATATTCGTAATTGGAAAAATCGGACCTGGAAGATAAATCTGAAGGGTCTTCCCAGAAAAATATGCCTTTTGCACCGGCCATAAAAGGAAAAATTGCCATCGACTCAGCCATCCATGGCTTTATTGACTTTTTCACATAGTCTGGATTAAAACTGTACCTCTGCCACACAAACAGCATCTGCTCTTTTGGAGACCAGACCCGGTTAGCCTCGATTTGAAACAAAAGATATGATAAATATTCAGATGCAAATGGGTGGGGATAGTCATAATAAAAATATGCAGAAGGTGTCAAAAATGTTTGATAGTTGTAAAAAGACCCACCAACTATTTGTTTATCAAAGTCATAGCAAAGATAGTTTAGAGCCGATTTCTGTGTTTTCCATTGCTCCCAGGTCTTTCCCTGAATATTGGTAAAAGTATTTAAAACAGGGCTATCGGTATAAGAGCTAAAATGCCCTGACGAAGGAAAAGCTTTGTTTTGAAAATATTCAAATGAAAGACTATACAACTTTTGCAACTCTTTTTTATAAGCTAAAATAAATTGGTCATTTGGGAGACTTTTAATTTCGGCTGGCGTAAAAGCCGATTTTTTTAGAACCAAAATAGAGTCATCCGATTTTATTTGCCGCTCAATATCAAATATCATTAAATCAGCATCTATAAAATTATTCCCCCCCGTTTCTTTCTGAAAACCTGCTATCCGACTGTCCCAATAACGGGCTAATACTGTGAGGTCGTTTCCCCAGGGATTTTTTTCAGTATGCCAGGGTTGCAAAGGTAATGCGTCGGTGACCCCATAAAATACTAAAGCTCTTTGTGTTGCCGGAATTTTTGAAAAATTGAACGCATTGGCGAAATGAGAATATCCTCTTTTAGACTGTAAATTATAATTCTCGAAGATACTTGTGCCTCCGTAAACCACTTTGAAAGGCAACGAAAATTCAGGAAACTGTTCCCAATTAATTCCGAGGCCAGGTGAAGACGATTTAAAGTTAAAATCAAGATCCTGGGTACAATTTTGAGAATAAACAGTAGAATTTACCGTTAGAAATAACAGTACATAGCCTATAAATCGAATATTAAAGAAAATGTTGCTTAACTTTGTACCTGTCATTTGGCAATAAATATTTGCAAAAATAAGTGAATTATGAGAAATCTTCTTATTGTTTTCAGCCTTCTTTTGGTTTTGGGATCTTGTAAAAAAAACAAAGTTGACCCTGATGAAAATCTGACTTCATCTCAGCTTTTGAGCCGAAATGCCTGGAAACTTGACAGATATACCGATACTTCAGGAAAGACTATAAGTGATGGTAATCTCAATGCTTCAGCAGTTGTACTCTATCAGATGCTTTTTGAATTCAGAGAAAATCAGGAAACCAGAGCGATTGAGAAAGTTTCAAAAACCGTGATAAATCGTGGGACATGGAATTTATTGGAAGATAATAAGGTACTAGATATCAACATCGTAGGCTTCCAGGGTAAGTTTAAAATTGTGGTTCTTCAAAAAGGAAAACTTACATTACAAGCATCGACCGGCAATTTTCTGAGCGGTGTGGGCAGTGAACTGAACATGGAATTCTCAGAAAGTCCAAATTAATATCAATATTTTCATACAAAAATAAAGACTAAATACATTTTTAGGTTCGAAATTGGGTTTTCTATGGCTTTTTTCTACCTTTAAATCCATAACCTGATTTGCCCCGAAATATGAGCCTAAGCACCGATCACATTAAACTTATTTTTGGCCTGAAGTTAAAACAGCTCAGACAGGAAAAAGGAATGTCTTTGCAGGAACTTTCCAATATTTCAGGACTTTCGATGTCTTATATCAACGAAATAGAAAAAGGCAAAAAGTACCCTAAAGCTGATAAAATTTATGCGTTGTCAGATGCTTTGCAGGTTGACTATGATAGTTTGGTTTCTTTAAAATTAAGTAAAAAATTAGATCCGATATCCACCTTACTTAATTCCAATTTTCTCACTGAAATTCCGTTTGATTTTTTTGGAATTGATCCGGCGAATCTCCTGGAGATGCTAGCAGATGCTCCTACCAAACTCAGTGCTTTTATCAATACTGTGATAAAAATTGGAAGGAGTTATTCCATGAGTGTAGAGCAATTCTACTTTGCGGTGCTCCGCTCCTATCTTGAAATGCACAATAATTATTTTCCGGATCTGGAGGAATTGGCAGAAAAGTTTATTTCAGAAAACAAACTCGATGGAAATTCTCAAATTGACGAATTTTATCTAAGTAACTATTTATTAGAACATTATCAAATAAAAATTAATTTTTTTGATGAAAACCAATTCCCTTCATTGGCTAGCATCAGGTCTGTTTTTGTTCCAAAATCAAAAAAACTTTTACTCAACAAACGTATTAGCTCGGATCAAAGAGCTTTTACACTGGCCAGAGAGTTGGGATTTTTATATATGAATCTCAAAGACCGGCCGCTCACTTCGTCATGGGTTGAGGTTCATTCATTTGAAGAGGTATTTAACAATTTCCAGGCTTCCTATTTTGCAGGAGCCATTTTGTTGAAAAAAGCCCAACTGATAAATGACCTTCAGACCATTTTTGAAGAAAGCACTTTTTCAGAAAAACTCATTAAAAATCTCATTCAAAAATACCAAACTACACCCGAAACGCTTATCCACAGGATTTTTAGTTTATTACCGGAAAACTTCAATTTTGATAAATTGTTCTTCCTGCGTTTTGAAGCACCTTCCAACACAAAAAATTATGTCTTGACTAAAGAACTTCATCTTTCCAAACTACATGATCCTCAGGAGAGTCGTAGCGAGAACTATTGCCGAAGATGGGTTTCTTTGAAAATTTTAGATGAACTGAGTGCACAGCAAAACAAAAAGAACGCTAAGCCCGCAACACTTGTTCAAACGCAAATTTCGGAATACTCTGATGCTGGTAATCAATATTTTATAATTTCAATTGCCCGGCCTCTGAATATCATTGAAAATACCAATGTGAGTGTGAGTATTGGTTTTGAAATTGATGAAGATTTGAGAAAAATCATCAAGTTTGTAGATGATCCGGCTATTCAAAAAGTTAAGGTCAATCAAACCTGTGAGAAATGCTCAATTTTTGACTGCAAAGAAAGAGTTGCTGCACCTGTTATTATGCAGAAAAAAAGGCAAATTGATGCCATGAAAGAAACTTTGAAAAACTTGACTTAGATTCCTTCTGCCTCCACAAGTTTCACCTCGGGAATCATGGATGTTAGCAGACGCTCAATACCTGATTTTAAAGTAATGGTTGCAGACGGGCATCCACTGCATGAGCCCTGAAGAAAGACCTTAACCAATCCTGATTCTTCATCATAAGAGGAAAAATTAATTGCTCCGCCGTCTGATTCTACTGCAGGCCGTACATATTGGTCAAGTGTAGCCTTGATTTTAGCCACCACCGGACCGTCATTTGGATTGACAATTAATGTATTAGAGTCAATAGTTTTCTGAGCAAAAACGGGCTGATTTTCATCAAAATAAATCTTTAAAAACTTTTTCAAATCAAAAACTACCTCATCCCATTCGGTTTCAGCGTCTTTGGTCAAAGTGATAAAGTTAGAACTAATAAAAACTCTTTCTACAAAGGGAAATTGAAAAAAATCAGCGGCAAGTGGAGAGGCTTTGGATTCTTCCAATGCTGATTTCATGTCCGGATAATCAAATGAGAGCCCTTCTGGTACAATTTCATAATTTAGGACAAACTTCATTGAGTTGGGATTAGGACTCAACTCTGTATATATCATCGTATTTCTCTTAAGCATATTATCTCCTTTTCAAATTTCAACAATTGTTTTGGCTTTTAAGTTTTCTAAAAAACAAAAAAAGGAGACGTTCGCCTCCTTTCTTTTCATAATATCCTGAAAATATTAAGCTTCAGTAACCTGAGGCAAAACATGAACGAAAGATTTTCCGTCACGACCTTTTTTGAAAGTCACGATACCATCTTTCAAAGCAAACAAGGTATGATCACGACCAAGGCCTACATTTTGACCAGGATTATGTTTTGTTCCGCGTTGACGAACCAAAATATTTCCTGAAATGGCCAATTGACCACCGTACAATTTCACGCCTAATCTTTTACTTTCCGACTCGCGACCGTTTTTCGAACTACCGACTCCTTTCTTATGTGCCATTTCTTTAAATAATTTTTAAGATTCTCAAAAAATTAAGCAGCTACAATCTCGTCAATCTGAACTTTTGTCAAAGCCTGACGGTGACCATTTTGCTTTTGGTAACTTTTACGTCTTTTTTTCTTAAAAACGATAACTTTCTCGCCTTTAAGATGTTCAAGAATTGTGCCTTTCACAGAAGCACCACTTACGGTTGGTGTACCTACTGATACATTACCGTCATTATCAACAAGGAGCACCTTGTCAAAAACAAGCTCAGCGTTCGTTTCACCCGCCAAACGGTGGGTATAAATGTAACGACCCTTTTCAACTTTAAATTGCTGGCCTGCTATCTCAACGATTGCGTACATTACAATATAATTTAGTTATTATAAAAAATTTGGAGTGCAAAATTAGAGATAATTTATTGAAAAACAAAGTTTCGGCTAATATTTTAAGTTAATTATGAAACAAAAATGCAAATAAAATGCAATTAGTAATCCTTTATTAAAATTTTCTTATAACCGCATGATTAAATATAAAATTAAAACACTTAGACAGGAATAGAGAAATGATTAATTTTGAGTTTTCAAGAAACAAAACTACAGAATGAGAATATTGATAATTCATCAGTGGCTTTGGGCTCACTATAAAGCTAAGATATACAGCGAGTTACAAACCATTGTGAATAAAAATAACGATAAACTATTGGTATTGCAGACTTCTGCAAATGAATTGACCAGGGCAAAACTAGGTAAAGCAGATGAGCGGATTCATCAATATGATTATAAATTGTTATATGATGAATACTATGAAAATATTTCAAATTTCAGGCGGTTTAAAGCCATGTTTTATTGGGTAAGAAAATTTAAACCCGATGTTGTTAATATTTCGGGATATTATGAACCCGCCATGAACCTGATCCTACTTTATTGTAAGTTAAGTGGAATAAAGGTGGTCATTTCGATAGATTCTACTGAAAGCGATAATCCCAATGTGGGATGGAGAGAAAAAGTCAAAAGCCTGGTTGTTAATATGGGAAATGGTTTTTTTTGTTATGGTAGCAAATCCGCTGAATACATGTATAAACTGGGCATCAGTCCAGAAAAAATCCTTCTCAAAAATAACGCAGTAGATAATCAAAAAGTAGCTTCAATTTATCAGGAAGCACAAAAAAGCCGGGAAATAAAGAAAAATATTTTAGGCCTCAGAAAATACAATTTTATCTATGTTGGGCGATTAATCAAATTTAAAAACATTGATAACCTGCTGGCTGCGTACAAGAATCTGAATACTCCTGATTGGGGTTTAATCATTCTTGGAAATGGATCAGAAGAGGAAAAATTGAAGCATTATGTAAGCGAGAACCAACTTGAGGGAGTTTGTTTTGTCGATGGAAAACAATGGTTTGAAGTTCCTGAATATATGGCACTGGCAGATATTTTTATTTTACCGAGTTTTTCTGAGCCATGGGGTTTGGTAGTAAATGAGGCCATGGCATGCGGAATGCCGGTACTGGTGTCGGAAAAATGTGGTTCTGCACCGGATTTAGTTCATGAAAATAAAAATGGATTCAAGTTTGATCCTTTTGATGTGGTTCAGATGACCGAAAAAATGAATGAATTCGTATTAAAACCTGAAATTATTGAACCTTTCGGATTAAAGTCCAAACAAATAATCCAGAATTTTTCTCCTGAAAAAGTAGCAGAAGAAATGTGGGCCGGTTTTAAAAAAGTAGTGACAAAAGGAGTCTGAAATCTTTGAATGACTAAATTTAGGTTAAACCAGAAAATTTCGATTTAATAAATTGATTGGCTCCAGGATAAACAAATCTCGCTACTAAGGCATAATAACTAATTCTGGAATATTCAATGATCAATCCACCTGTAAAATTCAAGACCATATAATATATAAAACCATAAGCGATAAATTCTGTCGCTATGGATTGAGGATTCCGCATTTCTACGACGGCGATTTTTATCATATAGACATACAGTATCGTGTATATAAATAATCCAAACAATCCAAAAGAATCAAAGACTTCGAGATGTGGAATGTCTATATAATTATGTTTGTAACCATTACCAAAAATAATATACCTCAACCTACCCTCAGAAAAATTCTCATCAAGTGTTTCAATTGTATTGTTGATAAGCTCTATCCTTCCACTTGCCGATGCATCGATTGTGCCTTTTTTCTTCCTTATATCTTTTTCACTTGTTGTAAGACTTTTGAAAATTTTACCAAATCTTGACTCAACCTGACTATACACAGGCTTTAAAATATCCTTGTTTTTGATATACATTTGAATACCAAAACCAATAAATATTACTAAAACCAATGCGACATACCATTTTAACAAAAGCGATCCCACTAAAGATGCGATTTTAACAACGGTAAAATTGAAATAAAAAAATAAGGCAAAAAATAAAAGTGTTGCCAGAATCGGACCCATGGTTTGAGTCATAATCAAAACTATCAGAAAAAATATAAAAGTGGCGAATAGTGGTAAAACTTTAATCGTGATCTTTTTGAGGTATTTCATACTTAAAAAAATCAAAATAATGCCAAAAAATGCACCCTTTCCATAAACATGAGGGTTACCCTGTTCATCATTTTCTCCAAACCTTACTGAAGCCCTTTTGCCGATTGCAAAAAGGGGGTCGTTGATTACTGCATAAATCAGCAAGGCTGCTCCGATAATTGACAGGAAAATTGCAAGTGGCAGAAACCCCCGGTTAATTGATTCCTTTGTCATGAATAAAACCGATACCAGAACAAGGAAAATTACTGCATAAGTTATTATTTCAAAATTTCCGTTTACGGCAGAATACCTATCTCTCAAAAGAAAATACGCAAAAGTAATAATCAGAAATATTAATAATAAAGAAAATGCAACACGATTAGGATTTTCAAAACTTTTAAGATTTTTGAAAAGAAAAGCTATGCCAAAGGGCCCCACCGCCATAGCTGCAGTAAAAGCCGAACTATTTTGAGCAAGCCCTACACCGTCTCTGATATAATAAATGAGCGGCAGTCCGGTAATAAACATTACCACTGCAAACATGTCTCTGTATTTGAGAAAATTCCGAACTAAGAACCGCATAAAAAAAATTTTCACAAAAATAAGCTAATATTGCCTTTTCTGTGAAAATTTAAATAATTAATAGAAGGGGAAATTAATTAATATTGATTTTGAAGTCAACATTGGCATCATCACTTCCCGGACTGACTGAACCGTCTTTTACTGCTTTATTATTTACAGGAGGCTGATGTCTCAATTGAACCTTTAATGATCCACTCCCCGCATTTCCAGTTTTATAATTTCCTTTCAAACCTACTGGAAATCCATTTACGTCTTTGTCTGAATAAGTATAAACACCTAATGATGATGGATTAGAAGTAAAAATCACAAGGTGTTCATCGCTTTCCTCTGAAACCTCTGTCGTCAAATCCTCTGCAGGAGTTTTGCTTTCATCAAGAAATGATACAGAGACCTGATAACCAGTATTTGCTTTCAAAGTAATATTATCAATTACAGGAGACTGCCCTCCATCTCCGTCCGGATCCTTAAATTGAAAAGTCTTTGTTTCAGAACCATTTACAAACTGTAATTTTATAGTAGTAATTAGCTCATTTTCATTCTCAAGTTCTACATCATCCTTGCATGAGAATATAAACCCGGATAAGACAAATAGTACCAAAATGTTCTTTTTCATAAAAATTATTTTAATGCAACAATGTTGCAAATATAATTACTTTTTTATAAAGTCAAGTTGGTTCTGAAAATAAAATTTATTCCCTGGTCGGCTGAAAAATATCTGAAGCGATTAAGATAATCGCGATAAACAGTATTTGTGAGGTTTTTAATTTCAAATCCCGCGTTTAACCTGGTCTTATTTTTTAAAATAAAGTGTTTTGAAAGATAAATATCAAATAATTGATAAGCAGCCGGTGCCTGTGCATAATCACCACCAATTAGTTTGAATTCAGGATTTTCCACCTGATCAAATACAGATTTGGCAGGTAATCTTCTTTGCTTTGCTATAAATTGATGGCTCAGTTTTATCTCATCCAAAAAAATATTAGAAGGTAATTTCCAGGTAAGGTTAGTCATTGATCTGTTGGCAGGAATAAATATCAAGGGCTGGTTTCGAACCCTGTCGTCAGCCCATAGGATAGAAAGATGGTTTTCAATTGAGAGATTATTTATTATATTCAATCGATTGCTTAAATCAATACCTTTAAGAATAGCATCGGTCTGTGTATATTTAAATTCAGGAAATGCCCCTCTTATTGTTAAAACTCCATTTCCTGTTGGTGCAAGGAAAATATAATCATTTATAAAATTGATATAAAATTGCGATTCAAATTGATATTTTTTTGAATCAAATTCCAATGTAACTGAATTGTCCAATGATTTCTCAGAAACAAGATTTTTGTCTCCTATTTCATAGGTTGCTGCACCATGATGCACACCGTCAGAAAATAACTCACTCACTACAGGGGGCTTCCAGGCAGTGGCCACGTTATAACCAATTTTAAAATTAGGATTTATGATTTTGTTAATACTTGAAGAAGCCGACAGTCTGAAATTGTTAAATTTGTCGGTGTTTACCAAATTTTCACCTCTTTTGACATAATACACGTTCATAAATCTTGAATCAAGCCTTACGCCTCCCTCCCATTCAATATTTGGTTTTACATATCTTTCGGTTAAAAATACTCCTAAGTTTTTAGATTGAAAATTTGGGATTAAGACACTGGATTTAACCGGCCTTTTTAATTCTCCGGTAGTCAGGTTGGTTTGCAAGGATGTATTTAGACCGACAATTCCGTTGATTTTTCCAAAAATGGGTTTATGCTTATAAATACTCTCGAGAGATTGTGTAGAAATTTTAAATATTTGAGCCGTAGATTTATCCCCTCTCAAAGCATCAACCTCTGACCTGAAATTGTATTGATTTCCAAAAGTAATGGTTAAATTCTGACCATTTTTTAATGCAATTGATGACTTGATTTTCAATAAATTGTGCTGAATATCCTGAAATGGTCGGTCAATGAAATAACTAAATTTATCAGGTGTATAGATCTCCAGAGGTTTTGATCGGTTGATTGCAGCTGCCAGATCAGTCAAATTTCCGATATGAGCTCCGGCAAAAATGGCAATTTTGGAATTAAACTGACTAAAAAATAATTCATTATCAAATTTCTTAATAGTGTACTTCCCTGCCAATGAAAAATTAAATTCCTGCACGCCTGTATTGGCAAGTTTGTATTCAGGTGTTGAAATATCACCTCCTTTTTTACCCGAAATCTGTATCCGCCAGTTTAAATCTTTTATTTTGTGCAGACTCCCTTCTGCGATTGCGGAAAGTCCATTTTGCCAGCCATTTGACATGGAAAACTGGTTGATTTCTGTTTTTATTTTTTCTCTGTGAATCAAATCAGCGGGTTCTACCAGTATTACACCACCTATTGCTTCAGGTCCGTATCTTACCGAAGATGCTCCTTTTATAACGGTTATTTTTTTAGCCAAAAATGGATCAATCTCCGGTGCGTGTTCATTCCCCCATTGCTGTGCTTCATGTTTTATTCCATTATTGATAGTTAAAATACGATTTGAATGTAATCCATGGATTACCGGTTTTACGATATTACTACCCGTATTGAGGACAGTTACCCCTGATATTGTTTTAATTATTTCACCGAAAGTTTCTCCTGATTTTTGATTTATTATTTCGGCAGAAATAGTCTTTAAACCTGAATTTATAGTTTCAACTTTTCTGGCAACTATGTTCAATTCTCCAAGATGGATTTCTGATTCGTCCAGGGCGACTTCCCAATGGTATTCATGATTTAAATTGATAGTTTGTGTTTTTTCCTCAAAACCTAATATTTTCACGGAAATTAAATATTTTCCTTCACATAGATTATCAATTCTGTAGTCTCCATTATTATCTGAAAATACCGCTTTCCTCTCGCTTTTAATCTCAACCAAGGCACCTGATACGGCCTCTCCTGTGTGAGAATCCTTTATTTTTCCGGATACAAAACATCCACAATTTACTTTTTGAGCTAAAATAATTGCCGGTGTTCCGATAGAAATCAAAACGAATATAAAAAATGAAATAAATCCTTTTTGCAACATGATTGCAAAAATAACAAAAAGCCCCGGAGTATAGTTCTTCGGGGCTAATTTTTAAAATAATTCGGGCTATTGGATTTTGGCTAAATGGGTCTCGTATATTTTTTTATACTTATCAGCCTGAGGTTTATCGTATTGCTCAGCAGCACTGTAAAGCATTTGGATGGTCCTCATATCCGATTGAATAATCTGTTGAATATTCCCGTCACCCCACTGACGATCATTGCTGGAGCGATTTTTTTCGATAAAATATTTTAATTCTTCATCGGCACGATTAACCATTATATCTGCAATTTTTCTTGCTTTTTCAACCTTTCCAATCTCGTAATAAAATATTGGATAGTTGCCAACCAATTGATCAAAAGGAATAGTTTTATCCGGCATAACTTCCAGAGATTTATCGAGATATTTTTCAGCTTCTGCCTTTTTACCTTCTCTTACCAATTGATCGACCAATCTTAAAAACGCGAATCTTGCCGTTACAATCGGTACTTTAAGATAGGTCTCTGAATCATAATAAACTTTTTCATTATTAAGATTTCTCCACTGCATACGATTTATGTTTTTCTCCATCACCTCAGGATTCACAAAGCCGTCTTTGGCTCCTGCAACTTTGAACGGCATCAATCGATACGCATATCCTTCAAGCTGACAGAATTCTTTGAGGTTCAGGTAGGAATTGGGTGCCAAAGTACCTGAAAAATAAATCGGTCTTTTCCAGTTATTTTGAGCTATTATATCCAAAACTACAAGGTCATTTTTAAGAATATCTCTTTTACCAAAATTCCATTCCATGCGGTCTTTAACCAATGATTTGTAGTTTTGAGGTACAAAACTCATTCCTGCAACTTCTTCGGCATTCATATCAAGGTAGAAATTAGGAGAAGGTAAAACATTGATCAAATCGCCTGAACTCACCTGCATTTGTATCGCAGGATCGTTGGATTTTACCAGTTTCAGGAATTCTTTCAAATTAATGCCCGCCTGAATCTGTGGATTTGAGTTTTCAACAAAAGGTATCTGGTCATTTATACCTTTATAATAATTGTCAGTTTCCAAAGAGATTGGCAATGCCTCTGATTCGTAAGTTTTACGCTTCATTTGTTCAATATACCAATCTGTTCCCAACAAACTTAAATTACATACCCTAACGTCGGTTCTGACGCCTTCCACTTCCTGAGCATACCAAAGAGGGAATGTATCGTTGTCACCACCAGTAAACAGGATTGCATTTTTTTCGCAGCTATTTAGCAAATTTCTTGCAAAATCAACCTGATGATACCTATCTGACCTATCATGACCTGCCCAGGCTTGTTTAGCCATCAAAACCGGCACAAACAAGGCAATAACAGTGGCAACTCCAGCTTTGGCAACTCCATTTTTGATAAATTTCAAAACATAATCGGCAATGGCCATGACCCCAACACCAATCCAAATTGCAAAGAAATAGAATGAACCAACATATATGTAGTCACGTTCGCGAGGCTCAACAGGAGGCGAATTTAAATAAATTACTAAACCTAATCCTGTAAAGAAAAATAACAGGAACATCACAATGGCATCCTTATCTCTTTTGAAATACATGTATAAAAATCCTAGTATGCCAAGAATCAAAGGAAGGGCATAATAGTTGGTTCTACCTTTATTCTGAGCGTATAATGAAGGTAAATCTTTTTTGTTTTCAAAAATATTTGTTGCTGCCGCATCAGAGATATCCGAGGCCCGACCCCAAAAATTCCAGATAAAGTAACGCCAATACATATGACCAAACTGGTGGGTGAACATAAATTCCAGATTCTTGAACAAACTTGGACGCTGCCCTTCCGCTAGATTCAGCTTGCTTCTGTAAAGGCTCATATGATTAGGGTCTTGCGACCAAACTCTCGGCAATAACATCTTCCCATTAGGATCCCAAACGTATTCGGGTGAGTAATCATACGTTTCATATTTATCCTTACCAACTTTATAGTTAGGCTCTCCCCTTTCAATTGCCTGAAGCTGAGCTGTATAAATTGGTCCATACAACAAGGGTCTTGAACCATATTGCTCTCTTTTGAGATAATAGGTGAAGTTTAATACATCACTTGGATTGTTCTCATTGATAGGTGGATTATAATTGGATCTGATTAAAGCTATTGTATAAGTTGAATATCCTATCAAAACAAAAGAGAATGCAAGAAGAATAGTATTAAGCGTTGCTTTCCCGTGCTTTTGGCTGTAATAAATTCCATAAGCCAAACCTCCTATCAATAGTAAGATGAAGAAAATCATACCCGACGCAAAGGGAAGGCCGAAGGTATTGACGAAGATTTTATCAAATGAAAAGCTCAGTGTTGGAAGACCGGTAATAAGACCTACCATTATTACGGCAAGAATTATCAAACCACCCAAAAAGGCCATAAATGCTCCTTTAAGTTCAATCTTCTTTGTTTTTTTGAAATAATATAAAATGGCCAATGCCGGAAGTGTAACAAGGTTAAGCAAGTGAACACCAATAGATAAACCAACCAGGTACGCCACGAAAATCAACCATTTATTTTGTTTAGCAGGGTCTTCAATCAATTCCCATCTGAAAGCTGCCCAAACTACAATTGCAGTGAAAAATGATGATAATCCGTAAACTTCGGCTTCAACTGCAGAAAACCAAAAAGATTCAGAAAAAGTATAAACCAATGAACCAACAAGTGCCGCCCCTAAAACCTTAATTGTATTTTCAGAATCAATGGTATCGGCTGATTGTCCAACTATTTTTCTTCCCAAAAGCGAAATGGTCCAAAACATGAAAAGAATTGTAAATGCACTTGCCAGCACCGATACCATATTAACCATGAAAGCAACGTTGGAAACATCGGCACCTGCAAACATGGATGCAATGCGACCCAAAAGAAGGAAAAATGGTGCACCAGCAGGGTGAGGAACCTGCAGTTTATAAGAACAAGCGATAAACTCACCGCAGTCCCAAAAACTGGCCGTAGGCTCAACTGTAAGAGTATAAGTAACCAGCGAAATAGCAAAAACAAGCCAGCCACCAATATTGTTTAGATTTTTGAAATTCATAAAATGATTATATTCAGTTTATTAAAATACTATTTAGGAGAATTTTTTGCCAAAAATAAGAATTTAGATTGGAATATCGTTTAGATGATATTTTAAATAAAGTTAAATCTTGAGCTGAGTACCAATATTTATGGTTTTTTCCAGCTTATCAGTGATTAATTTAAAATCTTCAGGTTTGTCAACAAAATCCAAATGATTTACATCAATTTCTATAAATTTACCGTGATCATATTGATGTTTAAAATTCTCATATAAATAATTAAGGCTCCGTAAATATTCAGGATCCATGTTTTGTTCATAATCACGATTCCTCTTTTTTATCTGACTCAAAAGCTTGGGAATGTCAGCTTTTAGATAAATCATAAGGTCGGGGGGAGAGATTGCCTTCATTATAGTGTTAAAAAGCCCTCTATAGGTCTGAAAATCAGTTTCATTCATACTTCCATTGTCATAAAGATTTTGAGCAAAAATATAGGCATCTTCATAAATGGTTCGGTCCTGAATAATAGTTCTTTCATCCTGATTTATGATTTTTAAAACTTGCTCAAAACGGCTATTAAGAAAATACACCTGAAGGTGAAAAGACCATTTTTTCATATCCCCATAAAATGGTGCCAAATATGGATTGCCGTCAACCGCTTCATAAAATACTTCCCAACCATAATGTTTAGCCAGCATTTCGGCTAGTGTGGTTTTACCTGCCCCAATATTTCCTGTGATTGCAATGTGCATTGTTAATGATTCTCTCGATAAAATATTTCGTAAAAATAAGGAATCGCTGAAAATTTTCCGAAGGAAATAAACATTGATTAGTAAATTTGGAGAAATATTCAGAGAAAATAGTAAAAATGAAGAAACCACTTATTTTGGTAACCAACGACGATGGAATCACCTCAAAAGGAATAAAAGTATTGATTGAAGAAATGTCAAAGCTGGGAGAAGTTTTTGTTCTCGCACCAGATAGCCCAAATTCAGGAATGGGTCATGCTATCACGGTTGATACAACTCTTCATATTAAAAAGTCACCGATATTTGGCGAAATTGCCTCATTTGAGTGCTCAGGAACACCTGCTGACTGTGTTAAATTGGCAAAACATGAGTTTTTGAACGGAAGAAAAATAGATTTAGTGGTAAGTGGAATCAACCATGGCTCCAACTCTTCGATTTCTGTTATTTACTCCGGTACCATGTCAGCTGCTATCGAAGGAGCTATTGAAGGGATACCTTCTATAGGGTTTTCATTAGATGATTTTCATTATGATGCTGACTTTGAGCACACAAGGCCTTTTTTAACCAAAATTGCATCCTATGTTCTTAAAAATGGGATGCCCCAAGGCACTGCCTTAAATGTAAATATACCCAAAAAACAGGACGAAGAAATTAAAGGAATCAAATTTTGTCGTCAAACTAATGGCTATTGGCATGAGGAGTTTGACGCAAGAAAAGATCCGCATGGACGCCCCTATTACTGGATGGGAGGTTATTATGTAAATCGTGAAGCTGAAGCAGAGGATAATGATATCTGGGCTCTGGAAAACAATTACGTGAGTATTGTTCCCTGCAAATATGATTTGACAGATTATTTAGCACTGGAAAAAATTTCTGATTGGGATATTTAAACCAGCCCTTTTAAGATTGCCACTTTTAAAATACCTGCGACTGATAGGGAGTCGGTTATTTGATTATTCATAACGAGTTCATAAGCCTCTTTCAATGATACCTTTTTGATTTGTAAATCTTCTGTTTCCTCGGGCTCTGATTCTCCATGCGTGAGGTTTTCGGCCAAAAATATAAACCCTACTTCTCTACAAACAGAATTAGAAGTGTGAATTTTGGCAACCATAGTATATTTTTCTGCCGAAAAACCCGTTTCTTCTTTCAGTTCGCGTTTTGCAGCCTCCAGGATGTCTTCACCCATGGGACATCCCCCTTCCGGAATTTCCCATGAATACTCTTCTATTGGAAATCGGAACTGTCCTACCAACCAGGTATTCAGATCGTTATCAACCGGAATTATACCGATGGCAATATTTTTAAAGTTTACCTGACCATAAATTCCGGCACCTCCCGAGGGATTTAGTACTTCGTGATGCTCAACTTCAATCCATGGATTTTCATAGATTACCTGCGTTGAAAGTTTTTTCCAGGTGTTTTTTTGGCTTTCCATGGTTCAAAATTAATGTAAAAGCATTAGTTTCGAAAAATTTTTCTGCCAAATGCTCGAAAGACTATTCTCGAATAAAAAAAACGCCATCATTATTTCGCTCACTGTATCTTTTATTGTGATGGCAATGAAGTTTTCAGCATATTTAATCACAAAATCCAACGCAATTTTAACTGATGCAGCTGAGTCCATTGTAAATATTGTCGCCGCCTCATTTGCATTATACTCATTGCACCTAAGTGACCTTCCCCGTGATGAAAATCACCCTTATGGGCATGGGAAAGTGGAATTTTTTTCATCGGGTTTGGAAGGTTTTTTGATAATTATAGCCGGGATTTTAACGCTTATTCCGGCAATAATTGCTCTAGGCAATGGAAATATCGCAATTGATAACTTAAGCTCAGGATTAGGAATAACACTTATCGTCATTTTTGTAAATGGCATTGTGGGGTATTTATTGATAAATTATGGAAAAAAACTTCACAGCATAGTTCTGGAAGCCGACGGGCATCATCTTCTGGTTGATACGGTAAGTAGTGTAGTATTATTAATTGGACTTTTTGCCGTGAAATTTACCGGATATAAAATAATTGACCCAATATTGGCTATCATCATGGCTTTCTATATCATCTACAATGGCGTGATGATTTTCAGAAAATCTGTTTCGGGCTTGATGGATGAAACTGATTATGATGTTTTGAAAAAAATAATCGAAATTCTAAAGAAAAACCGAAAAGATGAATGGATAGATATTCACAATTTTAGGGTAAAGAAATATGGAGCTGACTTACATATTGATTGTCATTTGACGCTTCCTTACTATTTATCGCTGCAAGATGCCCATGAGGAAGTGAGTGGTTTGGAAAAAATTTTGCGAAAAAATACCGTAAATGATGTTGAACTCTTTATTCATTCAGACCCCTGCTTACCTGATTGCTGTCATTATTGCAGAGTGAAAAATTGTAATAAAAGAACCCAGAACTTTGAAAAAGAAGTGCTTTGGACCGCAGAAACATTAATCAGCAACCAAAAGCACTTCAATTATTAAAATCAAAGGGGCTTGTTGAGGGTTTTACCTGAAATAGCAACTACTTCTTCACCTTTAATATTCAATAAGATATCCGGCCCACTGAGGTTTACAATTTCGATTTCAGATTGGCTAATTACGATTTCAAGTAAATTTTTCTGAATTCCAACTCTGAATGAGAGACCTTCCCATTGTTGAGGCAATTTGGGGTCAAGGAATATTTCTCCATTTTTTACTCTCATACCACCAAACCCTTTCACTACCGACATCCATGTACCAGCCATAGAAGTGATATGCAGTCCGTCTTCTGTGTCATTGTTATAATCATCAATATCCAATCTGGAGGTCCTCAGATACATTTCATTGGCTTTGTCCATTTTGTCAAGTTTTGTGGCCAAAATGGTATGTACACAAGGCGAAAGGGATGATTCATGCACCGTCATAGGCTCATAGAAATCAAAATTTCGGCGGTGTGTATCCAGATCAAAATCGTCTTCAAAGAAATACAAACCTTGCAAAACATCGGCTTGCTTGATAAAACAAGACCTCAATATACGGTCCCAGGACCATTTTTGGTTGATTGGTCGGTGTTCAGTGATTTGATCTACGGTCAGGAGCTCTTTATCCAAAAATCCGTCCTGTTGTAAATATACTGCTTTAGATTCGTCATACGGGAAATGCATATTTTCGATAATATGCGACCACCTTGAGGTTTCGGTTTCTTCTGTAAAAGAAATTTTATTTACAATCCTTTCAAAGTCAGCAACCTCTGCTTTTACTTTTTGTAAAGACTCCAGGGCGTATTTTAAAGTCCAAACTGCCAGATAGTTGGTGTACCAGTTGTTGTTTACGTTGTTTTCGTATTCATTGGGTCCGGTAACTCCCAGCATCACGTACTTTTTCAGATTTTCAGACCAGGTAATACGCTGTGACCAAAATCTAGAAATACCAATTAGTACTTCCAGTCCATATTCGTTCAGGTATTTTTCATCACCGGTATAATTAATATAGTCATAAATGGCATAAGCTATGGCTCCGTTTCTATGGATTTCTTCGAAAGTAATCTCCCATTCATTATGACACTCTTCACCGTTCATAGTTACCATCGGATACAGAGCCGCTCCATCTTTGAAACCCAGCTTTTGGGCATTCTCAATGGCTTTTTGCAAATGATTATATCTGTAAACCAAAAGATTACGAGCAACCGATGAATCAGCAGCAGAGAGATAAAATGGAATACAATAAGCCTCGGTATCCCAGTAAGTCACCCCGCCATATTTTTCTCCGGTAAATCCTTTGGGACCAATGTTTAGTCTGGCATCTTGCCCGGTATAAGTTTGTTGCAGATGAAAAATATTGAACCGGATACCTTGTTGGGCCGAAACATCACCCTTGATAATGATATCATTGCGGCTCCACTTTTCTTCCCACGATGCTACATGAGCAGCCAATAAGTCTTCGTATCCTATTTTCGCGATTTTTTCAAGGTAAGCTTTTGAATTCACAGCAAGTTTCTCAACCGGGTGGTTTTCAGAGGAAAGATTAACTGCGTACTTATAAACAGTCAAGGTCTCACCCTCAGTAACCGAAATTTTCGTCTCACAAGCTACGTATTTTTCAAGCTTTATAGGTAAGGAACTAAAAGACAAGTCTTTATCATTTTTAGAAACTGTAAATTTCATTCCTGTGCAAACCTGAAACTGGGGCACACTTGTCCAGGGTGATTTTTTGGTTTGAAGTGTCAGATTTGCTTCAGCGAAAAGTGTCTCTTTGTCGATTTCCTCCCAGAACTTCTCACCATGGTTGGAATCACGGTTTGAAATATCACCGTCAATAAACGGTTTGAAGGTAATTTCTCCTGAAAAATTCAAAGGCGTAACCTGATATTTGATCACTCCGGCTTCATCGTGAGCCATAGAGCAAAATCTTGAAGATTGGATTCTAAGACGTTTTCCATCTTCTATCTCAATAGTTGTATCCCGGCTTAAAACCCCGGTTTTCATGTCCAATTCCCGATAAAAATGCTCTATCTTCGATTTTGCAAGGTCAACTATAACATCCCCGATTTTTACTTCGATACCCACCCAGTTGGCCGCATTGATAACTTTTGCAAAATAATCAGGATACCCGTTTTTCCACCAGCCAACCCGTGTTTTGTCAGGAAACCATACTCCCGCAACATAATTTCCCTGTAAAGAATGACCTGAAAATGTCTCTTCAAAATTTCCTCTCTGCCCCATTCTACCGTTTCCGAGACTCATGAGACTTTCAGTTACTTCATTGTATTCAGCATGAAATCCTTCCTCGATAATCTTCCATTCATCATGCCTGATATAGTTTTTCATTGGAATAATATTTATATAAATGAATTTACAAATTTAAAAATTCGGACACGGAATGTCCTTCAAAACTGTTTATGACAATGTCCGCATTAAATAAAACTTTAGAACTTCCAATTCCAACAGCTTTCATATTTGCGGCTTTGGCTGCTTCAACCCCTGCGAAGGCATCTTCAAAAACAATGCAGCTTTCGTTCTCAAAACCTAAAGATTGAGCTCCTTTTACGAAAACTTCAGGATCTGGCTTGCTCTTTGAAACTTGATTGCCGTCAATAATCGCATCAAAAAGTGGCTTAACTCCAATTTTTTCCAGAATAAGATTTGAATTTTTTGAAGCAGATCCTAAAGCGATTTTTACCCCCGACTCTCTGGCTTCTGCTAGAAAGCTTGAAACACCCGGTAAGATATTTGCAGGTGTCATGGTATTTACCAATTCAAGGTAGTCGGCATTTTTTTGGGCGGCTAATTCAAGTTTTTGTTCTTCTGAAATCTCCAGATTCCCATGTTTTAATATAGCGTTTAGGGAATCCATCCGGCTAATTCCCTTCAAAGTTTCATTGAATTCCTCATCAATATCAAACCCAAGTCCATTTGCCATTTTTTTCCAGGCCTGGTAATGGAAAATGGCAGTATCCACAATCACGCCATCCAGATCAAACAGGAATGCTTTTATTTTCATTTTTCTTTGGTAAATATTTTTACTATTTTATCAAACTGACCGTCCCGAAGTTTTTTAATTTGCTTATTACACTTCGACAAGCTCAGTGTGACATCTACTTTAATTCCAAAACCAAAACCTGTTTTGGGTCGATTTCAATATTTGAGATATCATTAAACTCTTTTCCGGAAATAATGTCATTTCCAGCTTTTCTGTGTTTGATTATTTCAGCAAAACGTTCTTTTTCAATGGTTTTCTTTTCCTTTGAGGTGTTTGAAATAACCATTAAAACCTGTTTTTCAGTATGCCTGAAATAAACAAAAACGCCATCTCTTGGCACAAACTGCGTATATTGTCCTTTGGCAATAGCCTCAGAGTTTTTACGATAGTTGGCCAATTTTTTTACAAAGTCAAATGCCTGATTTTCTGCGGCAGTCCTGTCCTTTGCCTCAAATTTATTCAAAGAATCTGTTTTCCACCCACCGGGGAAGTCACGTCTTACCTCTGCATCCGAAGGATTCTTGAAATTTTTCATTAAAATCTCAGTTCCGTAATAAAACTGAGGTATTCCTCTGAGGGTCAATAGCCAGGTAACACCCATTTTATACTTGTCAAAGTCTTCTCCGATGACAGAGAAGAATCGGTGATGGTCATGATTTTCAAGAAATAAAACATTTTTTTCGGGTTTTTGATAGACCAAATCCTGGGCCAACACTGAATACAACCTACTTACTCCTTCATTCCATCCAAAATCATGATTCAAGGCCTCGAAAATCGCTTCTTCCACTACAAAATCCAGGGTTCCCGGCAAATTAGATTTCATCGGTACTACCAGATTGTTTTTCGTATAATATGCCTGAGCAATAGGGTTATTTACAGCTGATTCACCGAAAATATGCATTTCAGGATATTCGTCATTAAGTGCTTTATTGCATTTATTCATAAAATCCTGATCATTGTACATGTAAGTATCGATTCGCCAGCCGTCGATTCCGAAATATTCAACGATCCAAAGGGCATGTTGAATCAGGAAATTTGAAACGAAAGAATTTTTCTGATTTAAATCAGGTAAAAATGACGTAAACCAGCCATTCAACATCTCTTTTTTATCGATTTCGGCTGCATGTACATCGTAGGTAGGTTGGTCTTTGTAAGTAGTATTGGTGTATTTATCCCATTGATTGAGCCAGTCTTTCATAGGAAGATCTTTCAATATCCAATGATTGATACCCACATGATTATAAACTGCATCGTGTACTATTTTCAATCCTTTTTTATGGGCTTCATTGACTAATGTTTTATAGGCCTCATTTCCTCCCAACCTTTTGTCAATATTATAATGATCGGTAAATCCATAACCATGGTAGGCACTTCTCATAGCACCACCTTCATCAGTCAAAAATTGATTGTTTTCTATAACTGGAGTCATCCAAATCGCCGTGACACCCAGTTCTTTCAGGTAATCCAAGTGATTAGTAACCCCTTGAAGATCACCTCCATGTCGATAAAACGGATTTTTACGATCATGATTAGGGTCGGCCATGTCTGAAAATTTATCGTTTGATTCGTCAGCATTGGAAAACCTGTCGGGCATCAAAAGATAGATAAAGTCGTTTTGAGTCAAAGGTTGAGGTTTGGCTGTACGATTGAAAAGCTTATAACTGATTTCGGTTTTTCCAAACATAAATTTCAGGTTACCAGCTTTTGTGGTTTTTGCAATTTCCAAATCCACAAAAAGGTAGTTTGGATTCTCAACTTTGTTAACCTTCCTAAGTTTTACGCCCGGATATGGCTTTAAACTTACAACTGATTTTGAGATATCTTTTCCGTAAAAAAGAATTTGAAGATTAGGATTTTTCATCCCTACATACCAATTGGTAGGGTTAATCTTTTCCACTTTAAAATTTTGGGAAAACCCTAAAAACGGGCATGCAAATAGAAGAATAGCGGGAATAATCCCGGCAAGTTTTCTTTTTATCATTTTTTGTTAAAGTATTTTTTACAAAATAAAGCATTTAGAGTTTTTTTTCATAGAAAAAACATTTTTACCTTTGAACAGAATACTTTACACCTTATGAAATTTAAAATAACTACGTTTCTTTTTATTACCCTTATTATGAACTTGGCAGTGGCACAGAGGCAGGACAAAATTGTTGTTTATCAGATTTTTACACGATTATTTGCGAATCAAAACTTATCCAATCATTTCAATGGCACACTTCAGCAAAACGGTACAACCAAATTTTCTGATATTAACCAAAATGCCCTGAAGTCATTAAAAGAGCTAGGAGCCAGCCACATTTGGTACACAGGCGTGATAGAACACGCCACCATGACCGATTTTAGTGAATTTGGAATTAAAGCCGACCATCCTCAAGTGGTAAAAGGTATTGCAGGCTCGCCATATGCCATCAAAGATTATTATGATGTAAATCCCTATCTGGCCAATAATGTCAAAGACAGGATGAAAGAGTTTGAGGCTCTGATAAAAAGGACACATGATCTTGACCTGAAAGTTTTGGTTGATTTTGTGCCAAATCATGTGGCCCGGCAGTATAAGTCAGATGTAAAACCAAAAGAAATCAAAGATTTTGGCGAGAATGATGAAAAATCAGGCGGTTTTTCAAATCAAAATAATTTTTATTACCTGAAAGATGCCCTTCAACTCCCTTCTGACATAAAACCTCCTGTTTCGTTTTCTGAAAATTACGCTGAAAACCCTGCAAAAGCCACGGGGAATGATGTCTTCTCGGCTCAACCCAATATCAATGATTGGTTTGAAACCATAAAACTCAATTATGGCGTTGATTATCTCAATAATCGAAGCCGGCATTTTGACCCTATTCCTGATACCTGGAATAAAATGTATGAAATTCTGGAATATTGGAGTCAAAAAGGCGTGGATGGTTTCAGATGTGATATGGCCGAGATGGTTCCTGTTGAATTTTGGGGCTGGGTCATTCCAAAAATAAAAGCCAAATACCCAAATACGATTTTTATCGCTGAAATTTATAATCCCGGAGAATATGCCAATTATATTTTTAACGGAAAATTTGACTATTTGTATGATAAGGTAGGTTTGTATGATGCTTTGAGAAGGCTGATTGAAGGTCATGGAAATGCGATGGACATCACGAATGTTTGGCAAAAAGAGTCAGGTGACTTTGCCAATCATATGTTAAGATTTCTTGAAAATCATGATGAGCAACGGATAGCTTCTGACTTTTTTGGAAAAAAACCGGAGTCTGCTTTTGCCGCCTGGATGCTATCAGCCACGCTGCATACCGGTCCGGTGATGGTTTATTTTGGTCAGGAATTAGGGGTAAAACCCGACAAAGCTGAAGGTTTCCAGGGAAATGACGGCCGTACTACCATTTTTGATTTCTGGGGACTGCCGGAATTACAGGATTGGATTGCAAAGGGGAAATTTAATAGCAAAAAAATAAAACCTGAGCAAAAAGCCATACGTGATTTTTATAAAAATTCATTGCATTTTGCGGTCAAAAATGAGGCAATTTCAAAAGGACAATTCCATGATTTACAATATCTTAATGCCTGGGGCAAATCTGAGGGTTATAATCAGGATAAACTGTACTCTTATTTGAGATTTACGGATGGGCAAATGTTACTTTTTGTCTATAATTTTGATTTAAATAATACAATAAATACAGAAATAAAGCTTCCAAAAGATCTGATTACAGATCGCTTCAAAGGTAAAAAATCAATAAAAGCCACGCAAAAATTCAATGGAAATGAGAAATTGAATATTAGTGTTGAATCATCTGAATTAAATGTTTCAATAGCACCGAATTCATTTAAAATATTTGAACTTAAATAATACTTAAACCTTAAATACAATGGCATCAGGAGGACAAATTAATGCTTCAGGAAAAAATAACAAACCGGCTCTTTCGGGAGCGGCAATATGGAATATGAGTCTGGGATTCCTCGGAATCCAGATGGGCTTTGCATTGCAAAATGGTAATGCCAGCCGTATTTTAATGAATTTCGGGGCCGATGTGCACGAGCTATCCTGGTTTTGGATCGTGGCACCACTAACTGGGATGATTGTACAGCCCATCATCGGGAAATGGAGCGATGGCACCTGGACCAAACTTGGCAGAAGACGCCCATTCTTTCTGGTTGGAGCAGTTTTGGCAGCCATTGGCTTATTTATGATGCCCAATGCCGGCAGTTTTACAAAATATTTGCCCGCATTGTGGTTTGGAGCAGGTTTTTTGATGATTATGGATGCATCATTCAACGTGGCCATGGAGCCTTTCAGAGCTTTGGTGGCGGATAAATTAAATTCTGAGCAAAGAACCAGAGGGTATTCGATTCAAACGGTTCTGATTGGAGTTGGTGCTGTGGTGGGCTCCTGGCTTCCTTATGCACTGACCAACTGGTTTGGAATGAATCAGGAAACCGCTGCAGGACAAGTGCCTCAAAACGTAATCTGGTCGTTTATTATCGGTGGGGTGATATTATTGGGAAGTATCATCTGGACTATCACTTCTACCTCGGAGTATTCACCCGAAGAATTAAAAGCTTTCGGAGATGAACATGAAACCGAGGCTCCGAAATCTAATATTTTAGCAGATATTATCGCCATGCCTAAAACAATGAAACAATTGGGTCTGGTGCAGTTTTTCTCCTGGTTTGGTTTATTTAGCATGTGGGTTTATACCACTTCAGCAGTTGCACAGCATATTTACGGGCTTCCAACCGACGACCATTCCTCGGTGATGTTTAACAAAGCCGGTGACTGGGTGGGAATTATTTTCGGAGTTTATAATGGCGTTTCTGCCATTTATGCCTTCATTTTGCCAAAACTCGCTGCGAAAATTGGCCGTAAAAAAACACATGCATTTTCATTGGTTTGTGGAGCTATTGGATTGATTTCCATATATTTTGCCCCAAATCCTGAGTTTTTGATTGTGTCAATGGTTGGTGTTGGAATGGCCTGGGGTAGTATCCTTGCCATGCCTTATGCCATTTTGGGAGGTGCCCTACCGGTACAAAAAATCGGGGTTTACATGGGTATTTTTAATCTTTTCATTACCATTCCTCAAATCCTGAATGCATTGGTAGGAGGACTATTCGTAAAATACCTGTTCAATGACCATGCTATTTATTCCTTGATTTTCGGTGGTATTTGTTTCTTACTGGCTGCAGTGAGTGTCAATTTTGTAGAAGATAAAGACGAATTAAAATAATAAAAATTCTCTTCAAAACACCTTCAATTTTCGAAATTGGAGGTGTTTTTGTTTTTTTCGAGCTCAATAACTCTTTTCATCAATAACTCCCTTTCATTTTCTGAAGCTTCAAAAAGTCTTTTATAATTGTACAATTGCTCCTTGAGGTGTTCAATTTCATTATTTTTTGCCGGACATTCATTTCCAAACCAAAACTGCTTGAAGGCATCTAAATTTAGTAGCATTATTTTGTAAATATTTTTTTATTAAATTCGATTATCATTTTGGCGGCATCGATGACTTCCTGATTATGAAGCGTTTGATAGATTAGCGTTTTCCTTACGGTATCATAGCTTTTGCCGCTCATTATTTTTATTTTCATCAAATCTCCTCTCGTGAATTTTTCCTCAAATCTTAAGTTTCTTTTTGTGGAAGTATTGTACTTTTGTTTCATTGTAGTAGTAAGTAGTTAATATTTGATAATATATATAGACTTTTTTCTACAAAAGTAATACTTTGTAGATTTTTTTCATTATTTTATGCTTGAAAGGTTAAAAGAATTCATAGTTTATAAAAATTTTAGCATAAGGAAGTTTGAAACTTTTCTTGAAATAGGCAATGGAACCATTTCCCGTGCCATCAAACACAACAAAGAAATAGGTAGTGATAAAATAGCCAAAATCTGTGAACTATTCCCCGAGCTTAACCCGATTTGGCTCATCACAGGTCGTGGTCAAATGCTAAATACTTCAGAAACGAATATTTTGAATGAACCTGAAGAAGTATATGGATTGGACAAAAACGTAGAACAACTTTTGGAAATCATTGAGCTACAAAAATTTAAGATCAGAAAACTGGAGGAAGAGTTGAAAAAGAAATAAACGTTTTTCAATTCATTAAGTGGACCAAAAACCAGTTCAATTAGCAAAATCTGATATAAAATCGCTATTTTTGCGGAAATTTTTAGATAAAACGCAAGAATGGCAGAATACAGACACCGTGAGATAGAAAAAAAATGGCAGCAATATTGGGAAGATAAACAAACCAATAAGGTTGAAATCGACACCACAAAACCTAAATGTTATGTGTTAGACATGTTTCCTTACCCATCGGGTGCAGGATTACACGTCGGTCACCCACTCGGCTACATCGCTTCTGACATTTATTCCAGATACAAAAAACTAAAGGGCTTCAATGTGTTGCATCCAATGGGATTTGACTCGTTTGGTTTGCCTGCTGAGCAATACGCCATTCAGACCGGGCAACATCCGGCCATTACGACCGAAAAGAACATTGAGACCTATATCAAACAGCTCAAAAATATTGGATTTTGCTATGACTGGTCACGGGAAGTAAGAACTTCGGATCCCTCCTACTACAAATGGACCCAGTGGATTTTCATGGAGCTTTTCAATGCCTGGTACAACAAAGAAACCGACAAAGCTGAAAAAATAGAGACACTTTATGAGTTATTCTCAAAAGGAGGCTCAAAAGCCGCCAAAGCTGCCTGTGAGGAAGATTTACCAATATTTAGTGCTGAAGAATGGAATAGCTGGTCTGCCGAAAAACAATATGAAGTTTCCTTAGATTATCGTCTGACCTATCTCGCTGAATCTGTGGTGAATTTCTGCCCCGAGTTGGGTATGGTTTTATCGAACGACGAGGTGAAGGACGGTGTTTCGGAACGTGGAGGTTATCCGGTAATTCAGAAAAAAATGAGTCAGTGGATGATGCGTATCACCGCCTATGCCGACAGATTGATCAACGGACTCGACACCATCGATTGGTCAGAATCATTGAAAGACCAGCAACGCAATTGGATTGGCCGGTCAAATGGTGCTTCTGTGAAATTTGCAGTGGAAAATTCTGACAAAAAAATTGAGGTCTTTACTACGAGAATCGACACTATTTATGGGGTAACATTTCTGGTTTTGGCTCCTGAGCATGAATGGGTGGCTGAGCTAACAACCAATGAACAGAAATCTGCTATAGACAACTATATCACCGAAACCCAAAAACGCTCCGAATTGGATCGTATGGCCGATGTGAAGACGGTTTCCGGAGCATTTACAGGTTCATATTGTATCAATCCGTTCAATGGAGAAAGGGTGCCTATCTGGATCGCAGATTACGTTTTGGCCGGCTATGGAACCGGTGCGGTGATGGCAGTGCCATCAGGAGACCAACGTGACTGGAATTTTGCTACGCATTTTAACCTGCCAATTATTCAAATATTGGATACTCAGCAAGACATTGAAAATCAAGCTGATGCCACCAAAGAAGGGAAATATATCAATTCGGGAATGATCAATGGCCTGGATTACAAAGAAGGAACAGCCAAATTGATTGAATATCTGGAAGCGAATGGTATCGGAAAAGGAAAAGTAAATTTCCGTCTGAGAGATGCGGTTTTTGCCAGACAAAGATACTGGGGTGAGCCAGTTCCGGTTTATTTCAAGAAAAATGCTGATGGCAAAGATATTCCACATCTGGTAGATAAAAAGGATTTGCCTTTGATATTGCCAGAAATCGACAAATACCAGCCGACCGAAACCGGCGAACCGCCACTGGGACGAGCCAAAAACTGGAATTATACACCGGAAGGTTCAACCGAGGCTTATCCATTGGAAATGAGCACCATGCCAGGCTGGGCTGGTAGCAGCTGGTATTGGTTCCGGTATATGGATGCCAACAATTCCGATGATTTTGCCTCAAAAGAAGCCATAGGCTATTGGAAAGATATTGATTTGTATTTGGGTGGAACGGAGCATGCAACCGGGCACTTGTTGTACAGCCGTTTCTGGAACAAAGTTTTGAAAGATCTGGGTCATGTACAGGAAGAAGAATTTGCCAAAAAACTGATTAATCAGGGGATGATTAATGGGGTTTCTGAGAAAATTTATCGTTTAAAAATAGGTACCAATATCATCAGAATTCCATCACCAGAGAATCTTGAGTACGGTCATCCAAAAACTAAATTTCCAACCAATGAAGCTTTATATGTATTTTATAGTTCCGAAACAATTGGTGATAATCTGAAAGATAGCGATGATTACATAAAAACTAACGTTGATATTAGACTTGTTAATAACAATGTTTTAGATATACCTAAATACATTTCTCAATCAAATTATCTTAATCCAACAAATTGTATATTTATAAACAAGGCTGGTTACTGGTTTGATAATAAATATGTTAACTCTGCAGGCGTTGATAATTATCCAAGTGATTTTAAGACAATTTCTGAAGTTGAAAAAATGTCCAAATCAAAATACAATGTGGTCAATCCGGATGATTTGGTGGAAAGATACGGTGCGGATACTTTGAGGCTATATGAAATGTTTTTGGGTCCATTGACCGAATCAAAACCATGGGATACCAGAGGGATTGAAGGTACCAACCGCTTTTTAAGGAAATTCTGGAGGTTATTTTTTGACCAAAACGGCAAATATTTAGTTTCAGATGCAGAACCGACAAAAGAGGAATTAAAATCATTGCACAAAACCATCAAAAAGGTAGAAGAAGATGTAGAAAACTTCTCTTTCAACACTTCGGTGAGTACATTCATGATCTGTGTAAATGAATTGACTGATTTGAAATGCCATAAGAAAGCGATTTTGAGTGAATTGCTGGTAATCATTTCTCCTTATGCTCCCCATATCGCCGAAGAGCTTTGGAGCTTGATTGGCAATACGGAAAGTATCTCCCTACAGCAGTTCCCGAAATGGAATCCTGAATATTTGGTAGAGGATAGCTTTGAATATCCTGTGCAAGTCAATGGAAAAGTGAGAGTTAATCTAAATTTCCCTGCTGATATTAGCAAAGAAGATATCGAAAAGGCTGTACTGGCTAATGAGCAGGTAATCAAATGGATGGAAGGCAAACCCTTGAAAAAAATCATTGTGGTTCCTAAAAGAATCGTCAATGTAGTGATTTGATATTTCAATAATAACCGAATTATTAAAAAAGCCTGGGAGAAACTCTCAGGCTTTTGTTGTATTATTAACTATTAACATTCTAAAAATCAAATACTAACGCTGGTTACCGTTGAAGTAATTGTAAAAGTACCTTTTTCGGCACCACCGCTATAAACTCCACCTGAATAAAGGCCTCCGTTCAATGTTCCTGTGGAAGTACCTCCGGTACTGATAGTATAAGTTGTTCCTTTTACAAGCTCAGCCGCTGAAAAAACTATTCCTATATATTTTCTGGCCGGTTTAAATGTCACCAGAGAATTTCCTTTATCATCTTTGATATGAAACAGGGTTTCAGCTGCATTTTGAGACTTAAACGTGAGTTTCAAAGAATTTTGCTTGGAAGAAGTACTCGGAGCCTGAAACATCTGAGTTCCCGGTGCTGATGCCAGGAGGATTCCTCCCGAGATATTGAAGGTACCGTTGTAATCTATGGGTACTTCCGGACTGGAATTAGGCCCATGGGCAATTACGGTGCCACCAGTTTGAACCATGCTGCCGTTGCTATCCAAAGGATCACCCGCTGAGCCGTTAAGGACAATGTATCCTCCGTTTATGGTTAATATTGCTCCATCGTTTTGTTCTGTTCTGTTTCCTGCGGTGGCATTGAGGCAGTCGTTGCTTGATACTATACTCATATTACCATCATCAATCGTAATAAATTTTGCCTCGACTCCTTCATAGGCTTTAGTGATATTAATGGTTCCTTTTTTTATCACCACCTCATTGTCGGCGTGAATGCCATCATCAGCCGAAGAAACTTCATATACACCATCAAAAAAGGAAACTTTAGTATTGGAGTGAATACCATCATCGGCAGAATTAATGGTAAAACTACCGTTTAAGGCTACTGAAGTCAGACCTTTTATTCCTTTTGCAGACAGCGTTGCTGCCACAGTTTTACTGCTACCACCACCACTCGTAATATTAAAATTTCCTCCGGTAATGTTTACATTGGTTTGAGCACTTATTCCATCACCTCCGGAAGTTATTTTGAATGAACCGTCTTCTATACCAATATAACCAAATTCAGTATCTGTTTCGTTGTCGGATTTCAGGCCATCACCACCGGCATTTACATTAAAATTTCCTCCTCTTATTACCAAAAAATCTTTTCCTCTGATACCATCATCAACTGCATTTACAGTGATATTCCCATTTTTTATCACCAAGCCATCCTTACTGGCAATACCGTCAGCAAACTTTCCGGTTACAGTAAGATTTCCTGTTCCCATTATTGCAGTGTAGGTTTGGCTATAAAATGCTGCATTTTGTCCTTCTGAAACATCAGAATAAGTGGAAGCATCTGTCAGAACATTATTGGTACCTTCCGCCAGTACCACAATCACTTTTTCAGCATTATCAAGAAATAAAGGAGAACTTTTTGCAGAAGTCACATTTACACCATTCAGAATAACTCTTACTAAGTTTTTATCATCGGTGCTCACAACGATTTGCCCGTTTGTCAAAGTACCCGAAATCTTATAAGTACCTGCCGATGAAATTTTCAAAATTCCATTAGAAATACTAGCACCGGTTCCGTTCACAGTGCCACTTGTGCCATTCAGTGTAATTACTTTCTCGTCTGCGGCATTCCAGGAATAATCTGAGGCCAATTCCATGTTTTCGAGGGCATTGACTTCATCCTGTGTATCTGAAGAGTCATCAGGTGTAATATCACTGTCTTTTTTGCAGGAAAAAATAAATTGGGCTAATAATAAGGTGGTTAACAAGACTTTAATTTTGGACATTATCAAATATTGGTAAAATGCGTTATAAAAAAACAGTTTGAAAACTGTAATAATCAATACGCACCTTACCCAAATATTGTTGCCTAAAATTTGCTACTCGATATTAATTTTAAAATCAAGAAGTAACCCATCGATAGTATTCCTTGAAAATTTAGCTCCTGCGAGTTGATTTTTGGTTGGATTTATTCTAAAATTTTTACTGGTTCGGAAGTCGGCCTTTTGTAAGTCAGAGTTGTCGAAAGTAGCGTCTGATAAATCACAATCCAGAAATTTTGCTTCTGAAAGTTTAGCCCCGGAAAAATCTGTATTTTTAAGAGAACAATTAACAAAACTCGTCTTTTTTAGTCCTAAATCCTGAAAAATACAATTCTCAATGATAGATCCAACAAACTTTAATTCCAAAAGAAAAGGATTAACCTGGGAAAAGTCAACCCCGGAAATTTTGCAATCAATAAATTCAATTTCCTTAAGAGCAGAAGATTTAAATGAAACCAGAGAAAGATTGCAGTCCATAAAACGGCAATCACTAAAAATAAAACCTGAAAGATGTTGGCGGGAAAAATCACAATTTCTGAAAGTACAGCCTTCGTATTCGGCTTTTTTTATATTTTCTTTCAAAAAAGAATTTTTATCAAAATCTTGTTCAGAAAAATACTCCATGTTTTGAATTTTTCCCCAAACTTAATCTTATTTCCGCATTCTTTCTTTCAGGTTTTAGCGATTATTTAAAAAATCTTGAATCTTTCAAATGCCTCTTTTTCCAATTGCTCTCTATGATCAGGGTGGGCTATTGCAATCATTGCTTTGGCTCTTTCTCTGAGATTTTTACCATAAAGGTCAGCCACACCATGTTCAGTGACTACATAATGTACATGAGCACGGGTGGTTACAACACCTGCACCTGGTTTAAGCATAGAAGCTATTTTAGATTCCCCTTTATTGGTAACAGAAGTAAGGGCTATTATTGGTTTGCCTCCTGGTGACAAAGAAGCTCCTCTGATAAAGTCCATTTGTCCGCCAATTCCGGAGAACATTCGGGTACCTATTGAGTCGGCACAAACCTGGCCGGTAATATCCACTTCGATAGCACTATTGATACTTATCATATTTGGAAGTCTTCGGATTACGGTAGTATCATTTACATATTCGATATCAAGCATTCTGATACCCGGATTGTCATCAACAAAGTTATATAACTTTCTTGAGCCTAACATAAATCCAGAAACTATCACGTCTTTGTGCCGGGTTTTATATTTATTGGTAATTACACCACTTTCAACCAGGGGAATAATACCATCGGAAAACATCTCTGTATGAATTCCCAGGTCTTTGTGATTACCTAAAAGAGAAAGTACGGCATCAGGAATAGCACCAATACCCAATTGTAATGTGGCTCTGTCGCATATCATTCCTGCAATATGCTCACCAATTTTAGTTTCTTCAGGAGTCAATGGATGTGGGGGCATCAAGGTTAATTCCTGATCATGATAAACCATTGCCGCAAATTTGCTAATGTGTAATAAACCATCGCCATGTGTCCTTGGCATCTTAGGGTTTACTTGTGCTATTACTGTTTTTGCAACATCCGTGGCAGCTTTGGTAGCATCAATAGAGATTCCCAAAGAACAAAAACCATGCTTGTCGGGAGGTGAAACCTGGATTAAGGCGACATCAATCGGAATGATACCTTTTCTCATTAAAATAGGGACTTCACTCAAAAACGCGGGGATAAAATCGGCATAACCCTCGTTCGTTGGTTTTCTGAGGTTGGCACCGAGGAAAAATGAATTGACATGAAAACTCTTGCTCATTTCTTCACCAGCATAGGCCGCTTCGCCTTCGGTATGCAAATGGTAAACTTTGACATTTTTGAGTTCTTCATGTCTTTGAGCCATGGCTTTAGTCAACACCGTAGGAGTGGCTCCAGCTGTATGTACAAATACACTATCTCCCGACTTGATAAGTTTGACGGCTTCTTCTGCTGACACGTAATTTTTCATAAGATTTAATAATAACACACCCTTTTTTGCACGAATGACACACTTTTTGATACTATTATCAGGTTTTGTGGACCAAAATCCGTCGTGGGTGCTTCATGGTGCGAATTTGTGTAATAATCACACGTAATGAAATGACGTTTGGTAAGTGTAGCGTATGAGTATTATCAGAATTTTATGTATTTATCCATTGTAGCAGTGCCGGTAAACCAGAAACTTTATAAAAAGCCATAGAATATTCCTCCCTTTCGAAAAAATGTGATTCAGGAACAGCTATGGTTATAGCACCTGAAGCGACCGCACCCTTTACACCATTAATCGAATCCTCCAGGATAAGACATTTTTCTATGGGTACATTTAGTTTATTGGCGACTGTCCAGTAAACATCAGGGTTAGGTTTGTTTCGTTTTTCAAGTAAGGCAGAATGATAAAAGTCAAATTTAGATTTTAAACCAAATTTATCTAACACTATTTCGATTAGAAACATCGGTGAAGCGGATGCCAGTCCAATTTTGAATCCTTTTTTTCTGAAAAAATCAATGGTATCATGCACGCCCGGCATGGGTTCAGCCCGCTCCTTTATCAATATCTGGATTTTTTCAAATAGCATCAATTCTAATTCTTCCTTGGACTTTCCTTCCCATGGCTGCTTTTTGTACCAATAATCAAACACAAAACCCGTAGGCATACCGGTAGTCTCCAGGCATTGGGCCGTGGTTAGATGGAGGCCAACTTCAGCAAAAACTTCTTTTTCGGCAATATGCCATAGCGGCTCGGAATCCACCAAAAGGCCATCCATGTCAAAAATGACCGCTTCTATTTTATCTAAAATGTCTTTCATCACAAAACCTCTTCTTTCATTAATTGTCTGTCGTAAAGCTCTTTATACGACCCTCCATTTGCCAATAATTCCTCATGACTTCCTTTTTCAGTGATTTCTCCCTGATCCAAAACAATGATTTGGTCAGCTAATCGGGCATTGGAAACCCTGTGTGAAATAATAATAGTGGTTTTTCCTTTCATTAATACCTTCAGATTTTCCAAAATCTTATTCTCGGTATGCGTATCCACTGCAGAAAGACAGTCATCAAGAATCAAAATTCCCGGGTCTTTGAGAAGAGCTCTGGCAATTGAAGTCCTCTGTTTTTGACCTCCCGAAAGCGTAATTCCCCGCTCTCCTACAATGGTATCAAACCCTTTTTCAAATCCTATGATATTGTCAAAAATCTCAGCATTTCGGGCTGATTGATGAACTTCTGCCAATGAGGCCGAATTTTTGCCAAATTTGATATTGTTTTCGATCGTATCAGAAAATAAAAACACTTCCTGAGGCACATAACCCAGCTGTTTCCTGTATTCAGCTATTGAATAATCCTGTAAAGGAATACCATCAACCAGGATTTTTCCTTCGGTTACATCATACATCCTGAGTAAAAGTGAGGCCAAAGTACTTTTTCCTGAGCCGGTAGTTCCTATTATCGCCAACGATTTCCCTCTTTTTATTTCAAAATTTATATTCTTTAAGGCCTGTATGCCCGTATCAGGATATAAAAATCCTACGTTTTCAAACTTTATATTTCCTTCGAGTTTTTTATTGATGTTTTTATGAGAAACAATATCGTTTTGCGTTTTCAAAAACTCATTGATTCTTTTCTGTGAGGCTTCTGCTCTTTGGATTTGTCCGGAAGTCCATCCCAGGGCCGTCAAAGGCCAGGTAAGCATGAAAACATACATGATAAATTCGGCGATATTGCCGGCTGACAACCTTCCTGCAATGATTTCCTGACCACCAATATAAATACAAATAACTGTACTTAGCCCAATTAAAAACATAATTGAAGGCGAAAACAGGGCATCAACCCGGGTTAGGCCCATGGTTTGGTGCTGATAGTTTTTACTTTCCTTTTCGAATGAATGAAAAAATACGTCCTCTTTTGCAAAAGACTTAATAACCCTAATTCCCGAAAATGACTCCTGCACAAAAGTTGACAAGTTGGATAAAGATTTCTGAATAAGTTCTGATTTCTTATTGATGACGCTGCTCACAAAGAAAATACTGATGGAAAGCACCGGCATCGGGATAAGTACATACCAGGTCAACCTTGCATTAACTGAAAACATGTAAGAAATTACCAAAAATACCAGAATAACCATATTGATGAGGTACATCAATGAAGGGCCAAGATACATTCTTACTTTTCCAACATCTTCAGATATACGTGCCATAAGGTCTCCTGTCGTATTTTTTTTATAAAAAGCCAATGGCAGCGTTTGATAATGAGCATATATCTCATTTTTGAGATCGTACTCAATGTGTCGTGACATCACAATAATCGTTTGTCGGACAGCAAATAGAAAAATGCCTTTCAGAATAGCCATAATAAGTATAACGGCCCCAAAGACAGCAATACTCAAGGTGATTATTTCATAAATCGATTTTTGAAGTCCAGAGCCATTAAATAACCTGTACTGATCTATATTATTTTTGACCATTTCCAGAGCATGCCTCACAACTTGTGCAGGAATAATGGCAAACAGGTTGGATATAAGTGTGAAAACTATACCCCAAAAAAGGAAATATTTATATTTTAGGAAGTATTTATTGAGATAGGAAAGCTCTCTCATTTAGCCATTTTTTTCATTATTGATTTGTAAAAACTTTCGTATTTGGGGACAATCAGGTTTAAATCAAATTGTTTGGCCCTTTTCAAAGCATTTTGCTTAAATACCGGCAAGTTTTCATCTTTCAATACAAAAATAGCATTTTTTACCATATCATCAATGTCTCCCACATTACTGAGAAATCCTGTTTCGCCATGAATGTTCAATTCCGCCAGACCTCCGATATTAGATGAGATCACAGGTACTTCGCATGCCATGGCTTCGAGTGCGGCTAAGCCAAAACTCTCTTTTTCAGAAGGCATCAGGAATAAATCTGCTACGGACAAAACCTCTTCAATAGCATCTAACTTACCAATGAATCTTACATCTTCACACAGGTCCAGATTACGACAGAGTTCTTCCATTTTTTGTCTTTCTTCACCGTCACCTACCATTAATAGTTTGCTTGGTACTTCCTGCCTGATTTTGGCAAAAGCCTGAATTATGTCTCCTACCCTCTTTACTTTTCTGAAATTGGAAGCATGTACCAGAAGTTTTTCATTATTGGGACAAATCAGACTCTTGAAATGGTCTTTTTTCTGTTTATAGAATCTGGTCAAATCCACGAAATTGTAGATAACTTCGATTTCATTTGTTATTTTGAATGTATTCAGGGTGTCTTTCCTCAAATCCTCTGATACTGCCGTAACTCCATCAGAATTATTAATGCCAAAAGTTACAATCGGATTAAGTGCCGGGTCGCGACCTACAATAGATATGTCAGTACCATGCAAGGTAGTAATTACAGGAATATTTATTCCGTGAAGTTTTAATATTTGTTTGGCCAAAAAAGCCGATGTTGCATGGGGTATAGCATAATGCACATGCAAAATATCAAGTTTTGCATATTTTACAACGTCCACCATTTTACCAGCCAGTGCAGACTCGTAAGGTGGGTATTCAAACAGCGGATAATTTGAAATATTTACTTCGTGGTAAAAGATATTCTCGTTGAAAAAATCAAGTCTGATGGGTTGTGAATATGTAATAAAATGCACTTCATTTCCTCGTTGAGCCAACGCCTTTCCAAGCTCGGTGGCTACTACTCCGCTACCTCCAAAAGTGGGATAGCATACTATTCCTATTTTCATTAAATTTTTATAAGGTGAAAATTCAATTCTTTTCTAATAACAAGATATAAACCCAAAATAATTCCACCATTTCAAGGATTAACAAAAGATAAGAAAACGTTTTATTAAATTAATTTTGTTGTATTTCAGTGTTTTCGGAATTGCATTTCCAAATTCTGGGTTTTATTAATAAATTTACAAAAACATTTACCCTAATATCAAAAACTTTGCCCGACTGATAAGATATCCAAATCTTCTGATAATAGCCGCTACGCAGTTATTAGTAAGGATGTTTTTGATAAAAAATCAGCAATCTCCCTTCTATTTTGATGGCTGGTTTGCGATTATGGTACTTTCCACTGTTTTGGTTGCAGCAAGCGGATACATCATCAATGATTACTTTGATGTAAAAATCGATCGGATCAACAAACCGAATGAAGTTTTTGTGGGTAACACCATTAAAAGAAGATCGGCTTTACTACTTCATCAGATATTTAGTGGTCTGGCTTTATTTATGGCTATATTTTTAGGCTGGAAAATCCTGGCTATCAATGTATTTTCAATAACTACACTGTGGCTTTATGCTTCTGTACTGAAGAAAAAAACACTGATAGGAAATCTTATTGTCGCTTTGCTCACCGCACTGTCTATTGCTCAGATTGCCATCTACTTTCAACCTAACAATAAGCTTGTTTACATTTATGCTATTTTCGCCTTTTTCATCAATTTAATCAGGGAAATCATCAAAGACATTGAGGATATCAGAGGCGATAAAGCTCATGGTGCCAAAACTTTACCGATTGTTTACGGTATCAGAAAAACCAAAATCGTGATTTATTTTTTGGTATTTATCTTTATTGCTTTGGTGGTTGTTTTGACTTATGAAATCGGTAATATCAGGATTTATACGGTTTTCTCAATCATTGGTTTATTAATAATTTACCTTATTTATAATTTGATTTATGCCGACAGAAAAAAACATTTTGCTTTTTTGAGCAGATGGTGCAAAATTATCATGTTGATCGGAATGAGCAGCATAGCATTATTTTAGGCAGAAATTGGTTTTCAAGATATTTGATTTTAAAATAAAAAATGAAGAAACTTGCGATATTCGCTTCAGGATCAGGATCCAACGCAGAAAATATCTTTAATTATTTCAAGGAAAAACCGGAGGTCGAAATTTCTCTTATCCTTACCAATAATCCACAGGCCGGGGTAATTGAAAGAGCGAACAGAATGAATATTCCAGTGATTGTATTCAACCGATTTACATTTTCAAAATCAGATAAAATTGTAGATCTTCTTAAAAATCAAGGCATTGACTGGGTAATTTTAGCAGGTTTTTTGTGGTTAATTCCCAAAAATTTGATTGAGGCTTTTCCTAATAAAATCGTAAATATTCACCCTGCATTGTTACCAAAATTTGGAGGCAAAGGAATGTGGGGTCACCATGTACATGAAGCCGTTGTTGCCCAAAAAGAAAATGAAACCGGCATAACGATTCATTTTGTCAATGAAAAGTATGACGATGGGAAAGTGATTTTTCAGGCCAAATGTACGGTAAATGAGGAAGATACTGCCGATACGGTAGCCGCAAAAGTACACCAATTAGAGTATGAATTTTTCCCGGTTACTATTGAAAAACTGATTCTAGGTTAACCGAAAATTCGGTTATCAATTGACATCCTCCCCGGACCTGTAATAAAAATAGTAGTATAGATACTCAAAAATAATATGGCATGTTCTTTCACATCCCACGGATCAGAAGCATGCACCACGAAAGCTGCAACGGTCATAACAGCCATCAATACCACCAGGGCAGGCCGGGTCATGAAGCCAAAAATCACGAAGATAGAAAGAAAAAACTCAGCAAAAATGGTGATAATCAACGAAAGACCCTCTCCTATTCCTATTGGGTCGGCAAATGACCAGTCTCCTCCTATTAATTTCATCAATTTACCATAACCGTGGCTAAGCATAAATAAAGAGGGAACCACCCTTAATATCAAAACTGCAAAATCTATCGAAATGGGAATATTGAATTGTCGGTTTCTCATAAAATACTATTTAACTTCTTCGTAGTCAATATACTGACCACTTGAAGATTGTGAGTTATTATCTTTTTTGGGAATGTAATCTACTTTTATTTCACCTTCCGGTCTTTGAGGGGGATTTTGAGATTTTTGATACTTTTTTTGCTCGTTTACGATCTGACGCCCCACAATAAGCCAAAATAAAAACCTGCGAAGTGGAGCCACAAAAATCAACAACAATAATATCAGGAACAAATATTTAAACATACACCATGTACTTTCAAATAAAACTTCGAATCAAATAATATGATTCAAAATTAAGCTAAAAATCATGATTTTCAAGACTTTTTTCTGGAAAAAGATATCTCAGTTGGTCAGCAAAAGCAGTTCTTTAAGCGTTTCGGGGTTACTGGGACGGTTAGCCTGAGCTTTAATGATTTTCCCTGTCTGATCCATAATCATATATCGCGGAATACCGGTAATCTTAAACTTTTGGACGACTTTTGCTGCCCAACCCCCGCTTGCATAGGCATTTTCGAAAATATCAAGTCCAAGTTTTTCCATTGCAGCTCTCCAGGCTTCCTCTTTTTCGTCAATGGAAATATATAAAAATACAATCTTTTCCTTTTGTTCTTTGGTAAGGCTTTCATGCATTTGTTTAGAAAAAGGCATTTCTGAGCGACAAGGTCCGCACCAACTAGCCCAAAAATCAACATAGACCACTTTGCCTTTATATTTCGACATATCAAATGGCTTTCCATCTTTAGTAATCATATCTTCCCAGTCTTTACTTAAAGATTGGGCAGCTGCATATTCTTTCTCTTTTAATACTTTTGCATCATTTTGAACGATATTCTCAAGAAAACTACCCTCCAAAAATGTTTTATATTGCCGGTCGTTGATCTGAGTCAAAATGTTTTTGGTGAGACTGGCATTGAGCAATGCCTTATGTCGGTTAAGCAGGTCGGCAAGGGTATAGTCAAGCACCTCACCCTTCAAATGCTCAATTGCATAATCTGACTTGTCATGTGTGGCCAAAAGATTGTCGCTGTATTTTTCAAATTTTCGTCTGGCCGAATTTTGATAAGTAATATAAAAATAGAGCAGTGACCTGAAAGCATTGACTTCAAGTAAGACCGGATCATTTAGTTGATTTTCAGAGAGTCCTTCTGATACAACTGAAGGAAGAGAGACTACTTTTTTCAGGGTTTTATCGGCATTCCCCCTAATGATCGGATAAGAAAAAATTTGTTGCCAGTAATTATATTTAATTTCGTTGCTCACATATTTGAAAAGCTCAGGAGATATTTTTTCCTGATACAATTTTAAAAATTTCAACTGGTTTTGTTTTTTGTCAAACAAGTCCATTTCCAGCTCATCAATATTGGTAGACAAAATTTTGCTCGCATTAACAGAATTGTCAAAATCAGAGCCAAATTTTTCAGAAAAAGAGACCATAAACTTATTGTTTTCCTCACTTTTGAGAAATCCCTCCAGCCTGTTATTGGTTTTTGATTTGACAGCGTAAATGTCAGTTGTATCAATTTTCAGGAACAAAATATCCTGAGATTTAGCCTGAAAACATAATAAAACAAAAAGAAGTATTTTTTTCATCTATGCCGTTGTTGACTGTTTCTGAGAAATTATATTTATTTTTAAAAAAAATAAATATAACAAAAACCATTCCTGAATTCTTAAAAAATCTCAAAAAAAATCCTCCACTTTCGGGAGGATTTAGTTTTTATAATTTCACAAATCTTTTGACGATAACACGTTCATTTTCGACGAGCCTAAACAGGTAAGTTCCTGATTTTAAATTAGCAATATTGATTTCATGATTTAATAATTTAGAATCTGTAGGAATTTGATCTGTATAAAACACCCTGCCTTTTAAGTCAAAAATCTCAAGTTTCACCTGATTGTCAGTTTCTGCCTGATATTCTACTTTCAAAAGACTCTGGCTCGGATTGGGTCCCATTTTTAAGCCTAAAACCTGATCAGGATCGGTTGACAATACCTTGGGAGCTGTTTTTTGAACGTAAAGATTATCAATAGACCAACCCCATCCGTTTGTCCATTGGTCAGAATATAGCCTAAATCTCAATAATAAGGCTTCTCCGGCAAAATCATTGGTGAGCTCATTGCCATAGATATTAATAGTCCTGGTTTTTTGATAGGCTTGTGTACCTACTGCCGTTGAGTTGGCCTGAGAGCCATTATTTTTCTTAGAATTGTAGAGTTTTTCCATAGTAGAATATTTCCGGCTGTCATATCCATCTTCTAATGGAAACCAATAAACTCCATCAAGCGAACCTTCCACTACAACAAAATCATAAAAGCCATTTTCTCCATAAACAGAACCCTCTTCGCCGGGTTCAACCAATACTACTTCATCAAAAGTAAGGGTAGCACCTGTATTTTTTAATTCAATAGGCACCTTTAACATGGCAATTTCATTTTTTTCAAATGACATATAGGGAACGTCAGAAGCCGGGTCAAGTAAGCCTATCCCATTTTGATAAGGATGACTTGAGTGTAGGCCGCCACTGCCAAATCCGTCGGATTTTTCAATATTAAAACCCAGTTTTGCAAAGTCACCATTGTCATTTTCAAAATCGTTGGAATATTCTTTGACTGCGGTAGTTTTTATGGTAGAAATAAGAAACTCATAATAGGTTGACTGAGGTATATCAGTAGTATTCTGACCTGCATAATAAGTGGGTAAAATAGTTTTATTTTTGGATTTATCCTGAGCTATAATTCTATATTTTACCAAATCGCCGTCTTTCAGATTTTTGATTCCATTTTCCTGAAAATAGGCAAAGACATCCGATGTTCCCTGCGAAAATTGTGGATTATCAACCCCGGGTAAGTATTTTTTCAGTCCAATTGGAGCCTGGTTTATGCCATTAACCGAATATTCTACATAAACTGTGTCAATACCTTCCTGATAATCATCCTCTACGTTGGCAACCAGGCTTACCGGTGAAGCATCCAGGAGAATTTCAGGTTGATAGTGCTCTATTACCGGACCATAAAGGTCTTTCTGCCCAATTTCAAAACTATAAATATAATTTTGACTACCAAATCCTCCATTTGCAGGAGCAGTTACGGTATCTTTGAAATTGTCAACTACGGTAAAAAAATACTCGATTTTTTTGGCATTGGAAGGTAAATCCACATCGACAAAATACTTTCCGTTATTTCCCTTAGCCAAGGGTAAAACCACCGCTGAATTGGTGGGGCCTTCATTCAGAATATAAGATAATTTGGCCGTATTATTGACCAGCGTAGTGTCTGAGAGAATATTTGCCTCGAATCTGACTTTTCGGGCTGTAAGTATATTTTTTAAAGGTTCATGAGAAATCGAGGTACTTTTCCAACCCATTTCAGCAAAAATCGCCATGGTATGGGGGCCTGGGTCGAGGTTTTTTTCTCTGTAACTAGCTGTAGGGGTCATCAGCGAATTGGGCCCTCCTTTTCCATATTTTACATCATCAAGATGTGAAATACTGGAGCCACTTTCCCAGTTAGAAGGTGCATAAAGCTTAATTCGCGAATCTACAGGCTCATAGGCTGTATTTGGCCCTACAAAATTTAAATCTTTGCTGGTAAGAGCAGTTTTTAGACTTGTGGAAGGATTTTTATAATTAAGCGTATCGACCAAATATTTTGATTCGGCTTGTTTGAGAATAAATTTATCAAATATCGAATAAAAAGTCCCTCCAAACCCATAAGACCCCTGTGTACCTGCTACTCTCATAGAAGAAACAAAACCTAATCCATGACCCAATTCATGTAGTACTATAGAAGTAAAATCAAAGGTATTGGATGGCACACTGCTGCTTGTTCCAAAATACCAGGGCATATCAGAATTAAACCTGCAGTAGATATCATCTTCGTTGATAGAATTTATATCTTTTCCTGCAAGCTTTTCTGCCAAAGCAATTGGATAATAGGTATTTACCTCTCTGGCACCTGAGAAATTTCTGTAATAATTAGTTGTATTGGCAGAACCTAAAACACCGTCATCTAAAGACTCCCAATAAGCTGTAACTTTGATGTTGACCGTAGAACGCAATGAATAAGCCCAGATGTCAACTGCCCTCTGAAAAGCTGCTTTGGCATCATCCGGAAACCCGACATAGGTCACATCAAAGGTTGCCCCCTGCGGATTGGCAGCCAGCCGGCTTTTAGAATTATTGATTTGCTCTTTAATGTGAGCAGGAATATCTCTGAACGTTGGATTGTCCACAAACCTGGCTGGACAAATTACATCTGGTGCCTTTCTTTTTTCAACCTTAAAATCATATTTCATCTGGGCATGAACCAATACATACGAGCACATCACCAAAGCAAGAGATAAAACTTTTTTCATAAACAAAAATTCCGGGTTTGTGATTTTTGGTAAAGATAAATCATTAAAACAGGTAAACTTTTCTAAGCTGAAAAAATATTCGATAGTTTTACAGCCAAGTACGTAAATTTTCAATAAAAAGTATGCTTGCACCAATAGATATTTTAAAAAAATATTGGGGTTATGACCAGTTCAGACCTTTGCAGGAAGAAATTATTGAGAGTATTATTTGCAAAAACGATACGCTTGCACTTTTGCCCACCGGAGGAGGAAAATCGATCTGCTTTCAGGTACCGGGTATGTATTTCGAAGGGCTATGTCTGGTGATATCACCATTGATTGCTTTGATGAAAGACCAGGTTTATCAATTAAATTTAAGAAATATTGCGGCCGCAGCTATCTATTCTGGTCAAAAACAGGGAGAAATAAATGAAATATTAGAAAACGCTACCAATGGTAATCTGAAATTTTTATATGTTTCTCCCGAAAGACTGCGGGCTGAAACATTTATTTACCGTGTAAAATATCTGCCTATAAGTTTATTGGCAATTGATGAAGCTCATTGCATCTCCAAGTGGGGTTATGATTTCAGACCCGCCTATCTTAAAATTGCAGATTTTCGTAAGCTTATTCCGAATGTGCCTACCATTGCTCTAACAGCCACGGCCACCCTTAAAGTCAGAAAAGACATTATTGAAAAACTTGAGCTAAAAAAAGCACAGGTTTTTTTGAAAAGTTTTGCAAGAGAAAACCTTTCCTATAGCTCTATAGAAACCGAACTCAAAGAAGAAAAACTTTTACAAATTATTAATTCTATCAATGGCTCAGCGATAGTGTATGCCAAAACCCGAAACAGAACCGTTGAGTTTGCCCGATTTTTAAGCAAAAATAAGATTTCCGCCGATTTCTACCATGCAGGACTGAGTTTGAAAGAAAGAAACAAAAAGCAGGATGAATGGATAACCAACCAAACCAGAGTAATGGTTTCAACCAATGCTTTCGGAATGGGTATCGACAAAGCCGATGTCAGATTGGTGGTGCATGTTGATTTATGTGAAAATCTGGAAGCTTATTATCAGGAATCTGGCCGGGCAGGCCGGGATGAAAAAAAAGCTTATGCAGTGGCCCTTTTTAACCACTCTGATATTGATAATCTGGAGCATAACCTTGACAACAAATACCCTGAGAATAGTTTCCTTTCTAAAATATATCAGTCGCTGATTAACTATTATCAGCAGGCATTTGAAAGTTCACCCACCAACAGTTTTGACTTTGATTTACACAGTTTTGCCTCAGTTTTTGGATTAAATGTGTATCAGACCCATTATGCACTCAAATTGCTCGAAAGCCAGGGATTGATCTATCTGAGTGATGCGTATCATAATCCGCCAAAGCTAAAATTTACTGCACCATCGTCACAAGTATTAAATTTTCAAAGCAATAGCCCCAAAAGTGATTTCTTTATCAAAACACTTCTGAGAATTTATGGCGGAGAGATTTTTACGTCGTACATAAATATTTCAGAAAAAGAAATAAGCCAGGCATTTCTGGCACCAATGGAAGAGGTAATCAAAATGCTTGAAAAAATGCAACAAATGGAATTAGTGGATTATATTCCTCAAAAAAATGCCTCCCAATTGGGCTTTTTGACAGAAATTCAGGATCCTGACAGACTAAGTATAAACCACCGGGAGCTGGAAGAAAGGAAGATAAATGAAAAGCGGGCTTTGAGGGCTATTAAAAATTATACCTTACAAAAATCGAAATGCCGGATGCTGTTTATTCAGGATTATTTTGATGAATCTTCAGATAAAAATTGCGGCATTTGTGATATTTGCATTGAAAAAAAGAAAAATGGAATTCTTAATAAAGCATCAAGCCAACTGATAATTGAGATTGAAAAACTGCTTCCCTGCAGCATTGCTAAAATCCAAAATCAAACAAAATCAGACGAGGAACATTTGAAGGCAATTATTGATTTTAATCTTAAATCAGGGCAATGGTCGTTTGATTCTCAAGGATTATTATTTCGAAAAAACTAATTTGAAAAAAATACCAATACCTTATTTCATACCAATATTTAGATTATTTTATCAAAATAAAGGACAAAATCATTCAATCTTCCGATTTTTGAAACAATTAGTTTAACTTCGCATGGTAAATTTAACATTCTGATGGACGACAGAGACAGAAAAAAATTGCAATTGGAAAATACGCTCGAGTCAGCTACATTGGCCATAAAAAATCAATTGGGAGATTATAAAGATAAGAGCAAGAATTTACTGATTATCGGCGGAATTGTAGTTGCTGCCTATGCTTTTTCAAAAATTTTTATGGATGATGAAAAGGAAGAATCCATTGAAAAAGAACCAAAAAAGGAAAATTCACCCTCTTTTGTCAGCAGTGCCATGAGTGGAATTGTTACCTCAGTTTTACTATCTCTGGCTAAAAACAAAATATTGGAATTGATTGAGCAATTGAATAAGGATGCGGATGGTACTGAAGAAAATAATTGAGAATAAACAAAATAAGAAAAAATCGCTTGGGGTATTGCTCGACCCCGACAAACTTGATTATGCCATTCTTGCGAATTGGGCTAGCCTCTTTAATCAATACCCGGTTGATTTTATTTTAGTGGGTGGAAGTCTGATTTCGAGTGATTTTATGGCAAAGAGTATTGCTTTTCTAAAAAAAGAAACCCAATTACCCGTCATATTATTTCCAGGAAACAGCCTTCATATTGACCCTCAGGCTGATGCCATTTTGTTTTTGTCTTTGATTTCAGGTCGTAACCCTGAATTTTTGATCGGACAACATGTACTATCTGCTCCGGCACTCAAACGCAGCCAACTTGAAATTCTACCTACAGGATACATGCTGGTTGATGGCGGAAAAGCGACGACTGTATCCTATATAAGTAACACCACTCCCCTTCCTAATGATAAACCAGATGTGGCTGCAGCTACCGCAATGGCCGGTGAAATGCTGGGTTTAAAGTTGCTCTATCTGGATGCTGGTTCAGGTGCGGAAAATCCTGTAGATCAAAATATTATAAGGGCGGTTCAGAGTAATACTACTGCTCCATTGATTGTTGGCGGCGGTATAAACAGTGCAGAAAAAGCTTACAATGCCTGGAAAGCCGGTGCTGATGTCGTTATTGTTGGAAATGCTTTAGAAAAAGACCCGGACTTTTTGAATGAGCTCATGCATGTAAAAGATAGTTTCCAGCAATCCGATGCTATAAAAATATGAATCGGTTGATTTTAGGACTGGGAACCAACCTGGGCGATAAAAATTCCAATCTTGAGGAAGCAATCAAACAGATTGAATCCGAAATCGGGAGGCTAAAGAAAAAATCTTCTGTTTATGAAACCCAGGCATGGGGCGTTGAAAATCAGGACAATTACTATAATATGGCCGTAGAGATTGAAACCAATTTATGGCCTTTTAAAATCCTGGAATTGATTCTTGCCATTGAAAAAAATATGGGACGAGTCAGAAGCCAAAAATGGGAAAGCAGAATTATTGATATAGATATTCTGTTCTTTAATGCGGTTTCAATTTCCTCTGAAAATTTAACCATTCCACATCCTTACATTCAAAAAAGGCGGTTTGTACTTGAGCCCCTTTGTGAAATATCACCTGATTATTTTCATCCAAAATTTAGAAAATCAGTTGCTAAGCTTCTTGAAGAATGTCCTGATAAAAGTTGGATTGAAAGAATTGTGAATTGAATTTGGAAAATCAAATAGCCACAGGAGCTTTAATGCCGGGATAGGGGTTGTAATCGAGCAATTCAAAATCTTCGAATTTGAAATCAAAGACTGACTTCACCTCAGGATTTATCTTCATTTTGGGTAATGGCCTTGGCTCACGGCTCAGCTGGGTATTGACTTGCTCCAGATGGTTGGCATAAATATGGGTATCGCCACCGGTCCAGACAAAATCGCCCAATTCCAGATTGCATTCCTGAGCGATCATCATGGTCAGAAGGGCATAAGAAGCAATATTGAATGGAACCCCTAAAAATACATCTGCACTGCGTTGGTACAACTGGCAGGAAAGCTTATTATCAGCCACATAAAACTGAAAAAAAGCATGACAAGGCATAAGAGCCATTTGCGAAAGCTCGCCAACATTCCAGGCTGAAACAATTATCCGGCGGGAATCGGGATTGTTTTTTAGTTGAGCCAAAACCTCCTTCAGCTGATCTACCTCTCCATTATTACCAGACCACGAACGCCATTGTTTTCCATAAACCGGCCCCAGATTTCCCGCTTCATCGGCCCATTCATCCCATATACTGACTCCGTTTTCTTTTAAATAACTAATATTGGTTTCCCCTTTGATAAACCAGAGTAACTCATGAATAATGCTTTTCAAATGTACTTTTTTGGTTGTAACCAACGGAAAACCTTCATTGAGATTAAACCTCATTTGATACCCAAAAACACTGATGGTGCCGGTGCCGGTGCGGTCGGTTTTTTCGGTTCCATGTTCTAAAATATGTTTCAGGAGATCTTGATATTGCTTCAATTTAAAATGTATTTTTTCGTAAAAATAACAAAAAAAGGCTTCCTGATGAGGGAAGCCTTAGGGAAATTTTTCTATCTTTTTTACTTTTTTGCACAACAAGCAGCACCACCTTTTGCAGCCTCTGTTTTACATTGTGATTTCGACATTTCAGAGCAGCATTTCTCAGATTTTGCTTTTTTACCTCTCTTTTTGCCGAAAGCAATGGGAGAATCGGCAGCAAATGAACTGAATCCAAGGGCGATAATTAATGACAGGAGAGCGATTTTTGATTTCATAATCTTATTGTTTTTGTGATTAATAAAATTAAAAAATCAATCTTCGTGCCAAACCTCTCAAACTATCTCATAAGTGTGGGTTATTTGGGCTGAACAAGACAACTGAGCCGTGGCCGAGCAGTATTTTTCCATCGACAATTCAATGGCTTTTTCTACTTTTTTAGCATCCAGGTCACCTTTCAGAATAAAATGAATGTTTATCTTCCGGAATGGACTCATTTCAGTTCCTTCGATTTTTTCTCTTTCACCTTCTATTACCAGCTTTATGTCTTCCAAAGCCTGCCTTTGTTTCTTCAAAATCAAAATCACATCGATGGAAGTACATCCACCCAAGCCCATTAGCAGCAGCTCCATTGGTCTGGCTCCCTGGTTTTTCCCGCCTATAGCTTCGGCAGCGTCAATATTTACGACTATTTCAGAAGCACCTTTGGCCTGAAAATGGAAGGCATCGTCTACTCTGTTTAATTCTACTTTCATAACTTTTTGATTCCAATAAAACTTAAAAACAATTACTGATGTGCATCCGCCGTTTTTTGACAACAATCAGGAAGGCGATCGTGTGCTTTCTGGTCGGCGATAACTTCGTCTGCATCATATCCAATTTTCGAAATCTTAACTTTTAACTTCTCCGGACTGGTCTTTTTGGCATTGTAAGAAATTGAAACTGTTTTATCATCCAAATTTAAAACAGCCTTTTCTACACCTTTGGTCAAGCTCAGATCATGCTCGATACGCTCCTTGCACATGCCACATTTGGCAGAAGTTTTAAATTTAACCTCTTCTACAGTTGCTGCTTTTTGTGCATAACCCGAAACTGACATTAATAAAATCAGCGAAAGAAAACCCAAAACTTTTTTCATAACAATTAAATTATATGTTTGATATTAAGAAATTTATGTAAAATATTTTTAAAAACAATAAACCGAAATTAAGGTATTTTATAACGTAATCCTGAATAAATGGTAGCCCCTACCACAGGCCCCCAGGCCAATCCGGCGTCAAAGTTATTAGAAAAAGGCTGGTCAGCCGAAAGAATAGGGTCTTTTTGCCTGAAATTTGTAAGATTCTCACCGCCAAGATAGATTTCAGTTTTAGGAAAATTACGGCTTATCTGGGCATTAAGATTAAAAAATGAAGGAGCATATATCACAGGCATTGTCCTGTAGTTGACAAGATCAACGGTTTTTCCGGCATTGGGGATCCTTCTTTTACCATTCCATTGTACCGTGAAATCATACTTCCATTTATCATAAGGCAATGCATAGGCCATATTGAGCAGAACCCGATGCCTCGGTAAAAACATTTTATCAAAAAGGATTTTTTCCCTGTTTGGTTTTCCTAAGGTCTGTTTACTTTCCACATATTTATAGGCAAGTTTAACCTCCCAGTTTTTTTTCGGGCCATAATTCAGTTCAAAAAGAGCACTTTGAGTATATGATTTGCCTTCAAGGTTATAAAAATACAAATACTGATCATGCTCTGCATCAGCTACCATCTGATTTTTAAATTTTGAAAAATAATATTCTCCTGACAAGGAAAGCTTCCCGATTTCTTTAATATAAGAGGTTCCCAAATTAAGAGATTCTTCAGGCTTGAGCTCTTCCAAAAAGACGACAGACCTGCTGCTAACCAGATTTCCAAAATATTCAGCCAATGGATTGGCCACTCTGAAGCCAGTACCCGCACTTAGCCTCCAGGTATCATTTTGACCAATATCCTGCTTAATATGTACTCTGGGGGTAAACCTGGTGCCAAAAATATTATGTTTATCCAACCTCGCACCCACCAGCAAAACTGTACGATCCAGGTGATTGTAGGTGTATTCATAAAAAATGCCAGGTACCGATTCATTTCTGATTCTGGTCAAACCGCCTAATTTTTCATCATAATTGTCATTTAAATAGCTGATTCCGGTTTTGTAGGTATGTCGGGTATCCACAATTTTATCCTGATAGATGAGATTAAGATAAAAACTCGTTTGATCTGCCGAATAAGGTTTTTGGCCAAAATAAGATTCCGAAAAATGGCCTGAATAATTGAGAATCAAACCCAGCCCCCGGTACGGTTTTTCCTGGAAGAGTTTCGCAGTTTTAGAGAAAAGTTCGTACCTGCGGGTTTGGTTGAAGAACCCATAAATCGAAGGACTTTTTTGTGCCGAGACAAATCCCATTTGTCCACCGGAACGATCCTCTGCCAGATATTTAGCTCCAAACTGAGCCATATATTTATCTGATTGATATTTCCAGCGATTGATGAGATTGATTTGGTTGTATTTAGGTAAATCTCTGAATCCGTCATTATTTCGGTCGAACTCGGTAGGTAGCATTGAGGCATGACTTAAAATACCGGTGGACCACTTTTTATTGAGTTTTTTGGAAGTATTCAGGTTTATTTCAGCTCTTCCCCAATGATTGAGATAGGCATTTAACAATAACCTTTCAGAATTTTCCGGCTTTTTAAGTTCCACATTAATTACACCTGCCATGTTTTCATAACCATTCACTACTGAGCCCACTCCTTTTCCAATGTCAATGGACTGTATCCAGGTACCGGGAATGTAATTGAGACCAAAAGTAGCCGCCAAACCCCTGAGATTGGGAATGTTTTCCACATTGGTTTGAATATAAGCTCCACTCAGTCCCAGCATTTGAATTTGTTTGGCACCGGTAACTGCGTCGGCATAACTTACTGTTACAGAGGCATTAGTTTCGAAACTTTCGCTCAGGTTACAGCAAGCTGCCTTAGCGAGCGTTTTGGTTGTAAGGGTTTCGGTTTGAATTGGTGAAAGACGGTCAATTACAGTGGCGTTTCCATTTACCACCAAAGCATCGAGTGTAGCATTGGATTCTTTTAAAACAATATTTAAGAATGAATTATCTTTCACCAAAAGGGTATCAGAATTAAATCCCAATAACGTAAAAACCAATTTGGGATTGCGGGTTACTGGTTTTATCGAGAAATCACCTTTTTCGTCTGAAAACACTACATTGCCTTTTTCACCAATAATGCTTACGATTACACCGGGCAAAATCTGATTTTGGGAATCTTTAATATTCCCTTGGATAGACTGTGCAAAGGCACCGGAACTAAATATAATTAATAGAAAAACAATATTTTTCATTTTTTAAAATTCAATAAAACATAAAACACTTATTTAAAAGCACTTATATGTATTTCTCAAATTAAAAATGAATTATTCAGAATAAACAACTTTAAGGCAGGAGGAGAAGAATCAGAATAAAAATGATAGCCGGTGCATTCGGTTAAATGGGATTCTGAGGTTTTAAATTCAAAAACTGTGCAATGGGTTTGAGAAAATAATACATCAAAATGAAGATTAACATCAAATTTACCACCCGTGTCAACCTTGTTTACCAGATGCTCAATTTTACAGCAGGAAGATCTTTTAATTTTTGTGTAGTTGTCAGGCTCAGGCTTATAATTTCCGAAACAGGTGTGGAGATTTTGGGAAACAGTTTCTTTTTTAGTAATCAGACAAGTATGCTTATAGTAAGCATATCCATGACTACTCAAAAGAGTAATCAGGGTCATGAAAACGGTTAGAAATTTAAGAAATCTTTTTTTCAATCCTATGCCGGAATTATTTATCAATGTAAAATTATAACGAATATTAATCCATTTTAGTTTTTTTTCTAAAAAATCAACCAATTATTTGGGCAGAATGCACTTTTGATTCCACTTTATCGATGATTTCAGTAATAATTCTCTTTTCATCAATTACAAAAGTGGTTCTTAAAACACCCATGTACTTTTTGCCAAACATCATTTTTTCTCCCCAAACACCGTATTTTTCTACAATATTATGCTCAGGGTCGGCGATTAAGTCGAATGGAAGCTCAAATTTCGCTTTGAATTTGGCATGTGATTTCACATTATCCACACTCACTCCTAAAACCACATATCCATTTTGTAAAAGCTGCTTATAATTGTCTCTCAGATTACACGCCTGGGTTGTGCAGGTGGGTGTATTGTCTTTAGGGTAAAAATATAAAACTACTTTTTTCCCCCTGTAATCGCTGAGCTTTACTGTTTTACCATCCTGATTAAAAGCTTCAAAATCGGGGGCTGGCGTATTAATTTCCGGTCTCATTGTTTTTGTTGATAATTTCGGTTTCATGCCTGGCAATATTGCCGGCGTTGTCTGTTATAGATAGAACAACTTTACCTGAAAAAGGTTTTGATGGGTCTGCTTTTTCTGACCAGATTAAACCCGATTTAAATTCATAATTCATCAGCACCCACTCGTCGTTTACGGTACAATGGATAGTTTTTATACCCGAAAGTTCGTCAGAAATCCTGTATTTCAAAGCGTTGGAATCAAGGGTTCGGGGCGTTATGAGCGGTGGCACGCCATCGTACATCAATTGATAGGTACCAAATTCTTTAATGTTAAATTTGATTTCGTTTTTAGCCCATTCTCCGCCGATAAACTTCGGTTTCCGGTCCTGAAGATAAATGCCGAATTTATCGATATAGTTGGGTGCATTAAAAGATTTCCAGGTTACCGTGGCCTGACTTTTCAGCGGGATAATATCTTCGTGCAGCATTAATTTATTCTCCTTCTCCTGCATATTTACAGGAGCATCAAAAAATACAGATTCCTGAAAATCAATATCGAATTTTTCTGATTTAAAATTTGGCTCTGATTTCCTTATGAAATAATTAACCGGAACATCCATTTTCTTGTTTCCTACCCATAGTACATCAATAAAATTTTCGCTCAAATCAAAGACTTTGGTCCAGTGGTTTTGGATTGATTTTTCAAAATAGGTGGTATCAAATTTCCCATTGGCTTTTACTATAATCTTCTCAGGAATACTGTCGTTGCTTTGATAGTTTACGAAAAGAAAATTATCAGAAATTCCAATTGTGGGTTGCGACTTTTTGACAAGCGGATTGACACTTTTATCCAGGCTTTCATTCAGAATTTTAAACTCCAAACGGGCAGCATTCAGGAAAGCATCAAAAACCTCCAGTTTTACAGCGTTGGTATCGTTTTTTATCCAGAATTTCCCTTTTTCATTTCCTGTATTATAAAAATCGAAATCATTTCCGTCAACCACATAACATCTGTGGACCTTCTGGCCTTTGTTGATCAGCTTTTCATAGTTCACATGCGTGTTCATAGAGAGCCTGTTGTGGAAGGCCATTTTGTCCAGTTTAAAGTCGAAAGTTTTTTCTCCGTTTACCTGCAAAACGATGCGGTTTACCCCTTGCCTAAAGGGTGAATTGCCGCTGCGGTCATAGGTCAGCACTTCCATGCCGATAAGTCCTTTGGCATATATTTTTTGAGCCAACACATACTCGCCTTTTTTATTTTTGGTGACCGGAAAATTAAACAATCCAAACTTCCCGTTGATGCGGGCGTCTTTCGACATGGTTTTCAAAGATATCATTTCGATAACCGGAGCTGCGACATCTTTAAGGTCAGAAAAACCAAACTGTGAAGGATCCAAAACGTTTTCTTTTTCGTCTCTGATTTCAAAATGAAGATGCGGTCCCGCCGAGCCACCCGTATTGCCGGAGAGTGCCATCAGGTCACCTTGTTTAACCTTAAACTGTTCCGGATTTAAGGAAAGGTCGATCTCCCAGTTTTTTTGAACATATTGCTGTGCAACCAGATATTTTTGAAGGGTATCGTTCAGAACTTTCAAATGAGCATAAACCGTAGTGTAACCATTGGGGTGCGTAATGTAGATGGCATTGCCATAGCCTCCATTCTGGATTTTTATTCTCGAAACATATCCTTCTGCAGCGGCATAGACATTTTTACCTTCCACCCCACCCGTGCGGATATCCAAACCGGCATGAAAATGATTGATACGGATATCGCCAAAACAACCCGAAAGCGAAGTTGCCTGTCCGGGTGCTATGGGCATAATGAAATATCCTTTGGGAAATGGACTTTGAGCAATGGCGGTTTTTAAACCAATAATCAGGAAAGCAGCTTTAAAATATTTTTTTAGAATCATTTATTTCACTTCAAAATCAAACATCATTTTTTCTTCAATTTTTCCGGTCAGCTTATCACCTATTTTTACCGGACCTACTCCCGCAGGCGTACCGGTGTAAATGATATCTCCGGTTTTTAAGGTAAAGTATCTGGAAATAAACGCAATCAGATAATCAAACGAATACAGCATGAGCGAAGTATTTCCTGTCTGACGTCTTTCACCGTTTACATCGAGCGAAAAATTGAGATTTTGCATATCATAACCTTCCTTCGGAATAAACTCTGAAATGGGTGCTGAGCCATTGAAGCCTTTGGCCAGGTCCCAGGGCAGACCTTTATTTTTGAGTTGGGTCTGAATATCGCGGGCTGTGAAATCAATACCCAGGCCGATTTCCTCATAATATTTATGAGCAAATTTCTCTTCAATATTTTTTCCCATTTTCGATATTTTCAACAATATCTCCACCTCATGATGAATATCTTGCGTAAAATCAGGGTAGTAAAAAGGCTCATTGTTACGTAAAATTGCCGTTTCAGGTTTCGAAAATATTACCGGCTGATCGGGTTTTTCATTATTGAGTTCGGCAATATGGGCCACATAATTGCGTCCAACAGCAAGAATTTTCATATTTTAAGATTACTTTTTCACAAAAATAAGTCTTAGAGAATAAATGATTCAATTAATTTAGCGTTTTAATCAAAAAAAACGAAATTCATTTTTTTAAAAAATAGCAATTCAGTAATTACCATAATTAACAACAAAATGAACAAAAAATATAAGGTTTTACTCGCTTCATCTTTGATAGCTGTATTTATTTGGGCATGCCAAAGAGTGCCACTTACCAACAGAAAACAGTTTGTAGGGCTGGTTTCGGGCGAACAAATGATGAGTTTGAGCTTTCAACAATACAAAGGATTTCTGGATACCGTAAAACAAGTGCCGGCATCAAAAGCCGATGCCCAGATGGTGGCACGTGTAGGTGAAAGAATAAAAAAAGCAGCAGAGAATTATCTGATTCAACAAAACCTGGGTTCCTTATTAGACGGATATCAGTGGGAATTCAGAACTGTAGAGAGTAAAGAGTTAAATGCCTGGTGTATGCCAGGGGGTAAAGTGGTATTTTATACGGGAATATTGCCAATTTGTCAGTCTGAAGCCGGCGTTGCCGTGGTAATGGGTCATGAAGTGGCACACGCCATAGCAGAACATGGACGCGAGCGTATGAGTCGGGCGATGATGGCTCAGGGAATCACTCAAATAGGAGCTGTAGCTGCCGGGGTGGCTACCGGCGATCAGCGTGTAATGGAAGCCGCAGGGCAAGTATTGGGTATTGGAACCACACTGGGTGGTGTGTTGCCCAACAGCCGTAAGCAGGAAGCTGAAGCCGATAAAATTGGGTTGATTTTTATGTCAATGGCGGGCTATAATCCTCAGGAGGCTGTTACTTTTTGGCAAAGAATGGCCTAAGCTTCGGAGAATTCTCAAAAACCTCCGAAATTGCTTTCGACCCACCCTAACGATGAGTCCAGAATTGCGAATCTTACCGCTCAGATGGATAAGGCAATGAAGTATTATTATGCCTACGGCAACAAATAATTTTGAAAAGTCTGTTTGTTTGCATTTGAAATTTTAGCATCTGACAAAAAAAATGACGCTTTATCACTTTGAGTAGAATTTTTTTTGAGTACTGGAAAATCTATTCAAAATTCAGATCATGCAATATCTCAACACATAGGACACATAGCATTTCTTTATCAATATTTTTCACATAGATACATAGTAAACTGAAACTTATGTGACTATGTGGTATTTCCTTATGTGGTCTATGTGTTATTTTTTTTAGGAAAAATACTTTTTATGGAATATTAACTTTGCATTTTAACCAGCCAACCCCCAGGTTTTAAAATTTGATATAAAGAAAGTAAAATCCAAAATTGCCTTTCCACGGTTTTTATGGAGAACCAATTTCAATAGACAAAAAAAAATATAAGGAACAATTAGTAATTAATTGGAATTTAACGACAGCATCCTTAAAATATCCTTTATCCTACCTTATATGGGGTGGGATTTTTTTTGGGGAAATAAGAAAAACCAAATTGGAACGTTTATTGTAAAAATAAAAAAAAATCATTTTTTGAATGTTAAAAGCAGTCTTCGCACTTTCGATGGTGATGTTGCTGGGTTCCTGCCGAAAATTTGAGGATTTCCGTGAAAGTGACCCCAGTGCCCAATCAGAAGGTTATTTTATTAAAAAAACCATAAAAAGGGGTGATTTGGATAAGATCCTGCTCCTACCATCCCGACCCGTGAAAAATATTAGCGATAGCTACCGTACTGATAAGTTCCTGTTTATTGCTGAATATGGCGAAGGCATCCATATTTTCAAAAATCCTGAAAGTGCCAGTCCTGAACCCTTGTATTTTCTGACTGTGCCTGCATTGAGAAATTTTACGATAAAAGATGACCACATCATTTGCAACAACGGCGATGACCTCATTGCTTTTAAAGTGAAAGGACTGGATTTTCTGGACCAATTTAAACCCGAAAAAGCCGACAGCGTGATGTTTGCTCCCGGAAATATTGGATTTGTAAACCGCAGAAAAAATGTTTTCAAATTTCCGGATTACCCCGAAGCCCGGAATGTGTACTTTGAGTGCCCATCGGATTCCACCGGGTATATATTGGAATGGGAAAAAAGAAAAATCACCACCAAACTAAGCTGCTACAGATGAAAAATATAAAAATCTCATTTGGAGTTTTGATTTTGACCCTGGTCATAACAGCATGTTCTGAGGTTGAAAAGATTGGCTCATTAAGGATTTTGGGAAGCAATACCGAAGTTGAAAATTTCAGCGAAACCGAAGACGGACAGAAGATAATTTTGAGTAAAAACACCATCAAATTGCTTGCCGATGAGTTCATTATGAACCTGAATTTACAAACCTTGAAGCTGGACTCAGTAGATATTGAAAAAGTGGCCGGAAATGCCGACACGCTGGTTTACTTAAGTTCAAAAGGATTGGGGGCGATTTTCCCCGGTAACAATATCAAAACCAAATACTATGCTTCTACCGCCATCAGTATCTGTGATCAGATTGCTCTCATTGACAGCGTAATATTGGTGGCAGGAGGTGGCAGTGAATGTCTGCCCAACCTGGATGCGGGCATCAAGTTTTTTACCATCGATAAAAACAAAGACATCAAGCTCAGGAAATCCGCGGGCTTTGACAAGGTGATTGACATAAAATCGATGCAAAGGTTTTTAATTTCTCTTTCCACAGATGGTAAACTGACCGTGAACCGATTAAACCCGGACCATACGCTTACTCAAACTTCGGAAAGTAGTATTCCGGACGCCAAACATATCAGGATTATCCCCAAAATGAATAAGTTTTTGGTGAGAACACCCACTTCAGTATGGCAATTTGAACTTTCGGACCAGGGTATTTTAAAGAAAATCAATCAGATAGGATGAAAGAGAGAATATTGATTTTATTATTGATACTGAGCGGAATGAATGCATTTTCTCAAAAAAATGCAGGGATAGATCTGGACGAACAGGCCACCCTAAAAAATGTGGAATTTACCCATGTTCCGTTTTTGTTGCTACGATTTAACCCTACCACGCTTTTTGGATTTAACAATACGCTGCAATATGGTGCTGAGCTCGCTCCGCCTTTTGGGCGTTTTAGTTTTTCGTTTGACTACGGAAAAGGCACAGGAAAAGGCAATTTTAACAAAGACATCAAAAATACCATGCCCCTTAACCAAAATATTGAGTACCGGGGTGAGATTAAAATGTATTTCTCTGACTGGTATCCGTTTTATGCTTTGGACAAAAAGCCATTTGGGCGGTATTATTCCATCGAATACGTAAAAGGCATGTACGAAAGGACAATGGACGCATTTGTAGGACTAGGAGGTAACAATTTGCCCTCGTATGCCACCATAACCGGTATTACGTTTCAGGAAACACGGCAGGCGGTGAATTTGAAATTCGGGAAGCATTTTCAAATCCATAAACACTTATTCTTAGATGGTTATATAGGTGCAGGCCTGGGTAAATACAATGTTTCTGAGACGGTTTTTACAGATGAAGACATGGATCCCGAAGCACCCGTTTTGCATTTGGGCTATCTGACCAATAAGGAAATCAGACAACCGAATACCTCGGGTTGGTATTTTAGTAAAACAGCAGGAATCAGAATAGTAGTACCCTTATGAGAAATTCAAAGTTGATATTTTTTAGCTTATTGGCTGCCCTTTTTCTATCTTCCTGCTGGGCACCCCGATGCCCCATGGAAAGTTGCCATATCAAAATGGAGCACCGGCATTCCACACAGGTATCTGGTACATTTTCGGGTAAAAGCCTGACCGCGGTACCGAGGATTCACTTTTTGTGGGACAGTGAAAAAGGCGAGAAAATAACCGAAACCGGCACAGTACCCAAAACCTCAAAACGTAAAATGCGTAAGAAGTTCCCGTGGGAAAGATGGTAACAGCCTTTTGGGGTTGATACTTATAAAATTATGCCCACAGTCTTGCTAATACCGAGCGTTTTCAGCCATTTCTATCCACAAATCCGATTTTTCCTGCAGCATTTCTTTTTTCAGGAAATATTTTTTTACATTCGTTATGAATTTAAATCATGCGGTCTGCTCCGGAATCTATTTTCAAATTGACAAAAACTCTAACGAATTTAATGCGAAATTCTTTTTAACAAAAATGGATACTTGCCACAATTTGCAAATAGAAATATGGGCTAAATGTTTAAAAACTTAGAGCAATATTATCATGTACCTATATAAAATGTATATATTTGACGTTTTATAAAAGCTAATAATTTGTGGAATTAAAGAATGTCATATTGTACAGAATTACCCACATTGAGAATATTTCACATATTCTAAAGTTTGGTATTACCCACAAAAACTCCCCAAATAGGAATCCAGAGTATATAAATATAGGAGACATAAGTTTAATTGATACAAGAAGTAAACGAACCGTTAATGTTGATAATGGTGAATCTCAACCAACAGAATGCGATTCTGTAAAACTGGGAGAATTTATACCATTTTATTTTGGGGTAAAAATGCCAATGTTATATGTTGCACAACATGGAGGAAACTTTGTAGAGCAAGCAACTCAACCTGATGACATTATCTATTTAGCATGCTCTTTAAGTAAGATTGTGTCAAGCGGCATGAAATATTATTTTTCAGATGGACATGCAACGGATATGCTGACTTCATTTTATGATAAATCGAAAATAAATGAACTCATAAATATTATTGATTGGCAGGCAATAAAAACATCCTATTGGGGAGGAACAGAAAACCTAAACATAAAACGCAAAAAACAAGCAGAGTTCTTAATTTCAGAGGATTTGCCTCCAGAATTTATAATTGGCTTTGGTTGCAATACCATCAAAACCAAAAACCGATTGATTCAAATGGGTATAGCTGAAGAAAAAATTAAAGTCATCCCAAACGCATATTATTAAAATATTTGACTATGATTAGATATATAACAGGTAACATTTTAGAAAGTAATGCAAAAGCTCTTATAAATACAGTTAACACTGTTGGTGTTATGGGAAAAGGAATTGCTTTACAATTTAAGAAAGCATACCACAACAACTTCAAAACCTATGTAGAAGCCTGTAAAAGAAATGAAATTGAAATTGGAAAATTACTTGTAACTAAAGATTCGAATCTTAATTCCGGTGAAAAATATATAATAAATTTTCCAACCAAAAAGGATTGGAGAAAACCTTCTGAATATTATTTTATTGAGTCAGGTTTGGATGATTTGATTAGAGTTTTAAATGAAAATAAAATTGACAGTGTAGCCATACCGCCCCTAGGAGCTGGTAACGGCGGGTTAGAATGGGAAAAAGTAAAAAAAATTATTGAACAAAAATTAGGTAATCTTGATACAGAAATAATTGTTTATGAACCAACACAGCAAATAAAAGAAAGTTTAAAGAAAGAAAGAGTAAAATTGACCGATGCCAGAGCATTACTTTTATTCGTATTATACGATTTAGTGAAAAATGGAGAATACGTCTCTGAATTTTCTAGTGAAAAAGTCTGCTATTTTTTGCAAAGGTTTGGAGGTGAAAAGTATTTTAAGTTAATTTTTAACCCGAATTTCTATGGTCCTTATTCCGGTAAGGTAAGATTTGTATTAAATGTTTTGAACGGTAGTTATATCATGGGCTATAGTGATATGAGCAAAAAGCCGTTTGAACCACTAACACTAATTGCTGATGGTTATGAAGATGTTAAAATGGTAATTGAAAACAATAAAGACTTGCAGAATATTGCTTTTAAAACAATTGATTTTTTGACTGGATTTTATTCTGATTTCGCTCTGGAACTTTTATCATCAATCGACTTTATTTCATTGACAGAAAAAACATCCGATAAAAAGGTAATAACTGAACAATTAAACAATTGGAGTGACAGAAAAAGGAGCTTGTTTTCAAATCCAAAATATATTGATATTTCTCTTAAACATCTAAGTCTCGCAGAGTTTAAATAGAAACTCCGTTTAGTTTACAGCCTCTACACTTCCTCTCAAATCCCTCAATTTCAATCTCAAATCCCTCAATTTCAATGTTAAATTCCCGAAATTGGAAATCAAATTCCCGAAATTCAATCTCAAATCTCTCGAATTCAATGTCAAATTCGTGAAATTTAATGTTAAATTCGTCGATTTCGATATCAAATTCGTGAAATTCAATGTTAAATTCGTCGAATTCAATGTTAAATTCGTCGATTTCAATGTCAAATTCGTGAAATTCAATGTTAAATTCGTCGATTTCGATATTAAATTCGTGAAATTCGATATTAAATTCGTGAAATTCAATGTTAAATTCGTCGAATTCAATGTTAAATTCGTGAAATTCAATGTTAAATTCGTCGAATTCAATATCAAATTCGTGAAATTCAATCTTAAATTCGACAAATTTGATGTTAATTTAGAGCAATTACCCTTACATTTAGGTTAATTTTAAACAAAATTCATGTCGCTTAATTTCGTAAAACGCAATCCTCAGTCCAAATAACAGGGATTTTTCTTAAAAAACAGCTTTCAAATTCTTTCTTATATATTTGTCAACAATTATCCTCAAAATTAAATCTTAAACGATATTATTAAATATGCCAGAAATCAAAGATTACGCAAAGGTACCCCTGGAAGAACTTTTGTTAGAACAGAAAAAAATCAAAAAACAGCTATTGTTTACCGCCATTTTGGTCGGCGTTTTAATTGGAATCATGCTTTATGGGCTCGCCACCCGGGGGTTTGGATGGGTTTATGTCGGAGTGGCTGTATTCATGATATTTATGCTCAACAGTGGCTCTAAAAAACTCAAAGCACATCTGGCCAAAATCAAGGCAGAGGTCGAAAAAAAGGCAAAGTAGCTGAGCGGATTTAATTCCCTGTCTATCAAAAATGGATGCTTTACAAAAAATAATCATAGCCTTTGAGTTGCATGATGCAGCGGGTATCAGAGAAGGATTCCGAAGGGGTGTGGATCCCAATATGATGCACAGAGGCAAACCGCTGATCTATGAATTAATCAATATGTATACCCGTGGACCGAAGTTTAAAAGCTGTGTAAAGGCTTTTGTGGATTTCGGACTGGTATTTGAAGATCAGGAATTACTCGCAGTATTGACCGACAATGCCGGTTTTCTGGATGAATTATTGGGTAAAGATAAAAACGCCCTGGCCAGGAAATATACTTTTGAATGTGCGTTTACTCCACTTGTGGAGGCCTCTTTACTGCACATTTGTGCCGAATTCAATCATCTGGCCTGTGCTCAAATATTGGTAAAACATGGTGCTGATGTCAATGCAAAGGCGGCCTGTGACCAAAATGGTTTCGGCGGCCATACGCCTGTCTTTCATACTGTGAACCAGGATGCCAACAAAAGCCTTGCTGTTTTAAAGTTTTTATTGGCTCACAATGCGGATTTACACCTTACGGTAAAAGGATTGATTTGGGGGCAGGGATATGAATGGGAGACATTCGTGCCGGCGGTAAACCCGATTAGTTATGCCATGATGGGTTTATTGAGGCAGTTTCAACGCTCTGAAAATGACATTTACGAGGTCGTAGCCCTATTGCTCAAGGCCGCCTACGGCATCGAATATGTACCGGAAAATGTACCCAACCGGTATTTGAGCACATAGCACCACTATGCTACGGCTCCGACCCAGGTATCTGCGAAAACCGGCCCCTGGGAGTCTAGACCAGGCCCACAGGCTATCAAATTCGTGAAATTCGATGTCAAAAGCTACCCTACTCGATTTCATTTCAGGAAGGGAATCATCCATTGCTGCCTGCTACACTTTCAAATACCCCACTTTTTCTTTTTTACCCCCTCCAAAAACTTTCTATGACCCTCCTAAAACTTTTTACGCCCCCCCTAAAACTTTTTATGCCCCCCCTGGGACATTCCAAAACCCATCTGTGATTTTCAAAATCCTGGTTTTGAAATAAAAACTCCCGCTACAAAGCCCCGAAACCGCTGATTGATAACCGAAAAAGAAAAATCTCATTGATTTATTTGCCTTTCAAAATCAATTTTTTACATTCGTAATGATTTTAGACCACACGGTCTGCAATGTGAAATGTATTAACCGACAACGAATGCTTACCAACGGATATATGTTTGAAAATAAAGTAATTAAACAAAAAATATCGATTTCCATTAATAACGATATAGACGCAATTGGCGTAAGTAATTGGATCTATACTAATGTTGGTAGCAAGCTTAAAAAAACACCTCGATGCTAAAAAAACTGTTTAACAAATTATTTTCTAAAAAGGAAGAACCTACGGGAAACTATATTGTAGCGACTCTCAACGACAAGGTAATGCCGATTGACAGAGGAGATATTTACGAAGACCCATTAGACGAATTTTTGAAATTAAAATATTATGGAGAAGTAACTGGCGGTGGAACAGGTTCGGAAGAAAATGGAGAAATTGCATTTTGCGATATTGAGATTTGCTTAAACAAAGACGAGGTAGATAATGAAATGGTAAAAGAAATTATAGTAAAACTTGAAGAATTGGGAGCACCAAAAGGTTCAAATTTACTCATCGAAAAAACTGGCGAGAAAATTCCATTTGGAATAAATGAAGGACTTGCAATATATTTAGACGGGGTTAATTTATCAGATGAAGTCTACAAAAATTCCGACACAGAAGCATTTGCAAACGAAATTATAAAATTAGCAAATATTAAAAGTGACGTAATTCGACATTGGCAAGGTAATACCGAGACAGGTTTGTATTTTTATGGAGAATCGTTTAACGATATTAAAAACTCAATAGCAGACTTTGTTAAAACAAGCCCAGACTGTGAAAATTGCAGAATTGTTCAAGTTGCGTAGAAAGAAAGCCAGCTGTGCGAAGGCTCCAGCCTTCGAACGTGCGAATTCCGGTCTTTGACGATTGCTCATGAAGGAGGCTTATCTTTAAGTTTACACTAAATTACCTTGCATTATTTAGTAGAATTATTGGGATATGAAGAAAACTCGGATTGGTCAATAGAATTACTGAACATATCATTAAATTTGGCATAACTAGCGGTTATATTGAAATTGAAACGAATTAAAAATCAAATTGGATAAAAGACGTTAGTCAGAATTGGTATGACACACAACTAACTATGTTCAAACAGTGACAAAACTTGCGATACTATGTGTTCTTTTTTGGGAAGATTCAATTATTTAATATTAGCAATTAGAATAGCAACAATTTTATTCTTTGGGATTCTCTTTTTGTTTTTCTTAATAGCTACGTCCATAATTTTCAATTTAGACATAGAAACCGGAGAAAAAGGAATACGATTTTTTGGTTCGTTAATTATTCTTTGCTCTTCTTTTTTAATTTTTTGGAATCTCACAAGGGACATAATTATACAGAGATTTAGTATAATTGTTGCTAACGACAATTTTTATTTATATAATGTTTTAACAAGAGAAAAAAAGCATATTCCGATTGATAAGATTCAAGGATATAGCACAACTGACATCATATTTCGTAACAGCCTTATTTTTAAAATGGGCATAGTGCATTGCCTTGTTCTGTATGTGGACAATAGCGACCCTATAGAGTTTCCAAAATTTCTTTTTAGGAATTTTAACGACTTTAAACACACTTTTAAAAGTGTCGGTATATCTTATTTGGGACATGAGAAGTTTTCTAAAAATTTATTCGGCATAAGGAAATATCGATACATTTAAACTCCCTACACTATTTAGCAAAGAAGAAGAAAGCCCGCTGTGTAAAGGTTCCTGCCTTAGTACGTGCGAATACCGGTCTTTGACCGGTGAATTTACTCACCATTCATTAATTTCAATGATACTTCCAGGTTTAGTAAAATCAATAATTAGCACTGAGGAAACGGCAACATCGACGATTCCTTCATTTCTTACGTAATTTGATGCACTGGAATATACATAGTCCGAAGCCTTTGAGACCAAACCAGACCTTGCAGAATTCATGTGGATGTATTTTAATTTGGTCCAAAAGAACTTTTCTGAAAATATCTCTTCAGGATGGTTTCCAAATTCCCAAAATTGAAAATTGCTATTTCTTTGGTTACTTCTTGCTTTGAATTCAAATCGCTTTAACATCCAATCAGATCTACTTTCTGGTCCATTTTGAATTGCTTTTAATATTTCTTTTGCGGTAAAAACTTTAAAATCTCTTACCAAATCAGATAAATCCCCTTTTTCTGCCTGAAAAATAACATGAACATGGTTTGACATTATGACATATCCACGTAAAATCAAACCCTTTTGTTTCTGACAAAATTTAAGACTTTCTCTAATGATATCAAGGCATATTTTACGTAAAAATACATCCACCCAATTTACAACCGAGAATGTCATAAAATGTGTCCTGAATTTGTGATCCTTCTTTCAATTAATACCATTTTAGTAGTTAGCGGTCAAAGACCGCATTTCGCACGTACAAAGGAAATATCCTTCGCACAGCTCTCATTTTCAATTTACTACAATTCTTCTTTTTGTTATCTAACTTGAAATGGGATAAATCTTTGGATATACGATGATTAAAAATATTTATTATAACTTTTTTGAGCAAAGGACTTTTTTAATTAACTCTAACAGATTTTTTAGAAAGTGTTGATATTAAATGGGCATGGTTATTGTAATTTAAGAAAAATGGAATATTCATAAAAAATAGAGTCAATTATATAGGTTTTCAAAAATATTTCCGCTTACGGGCAATATTTGAAAAAAGTAAATCCAAAAAATATTGTATCCAAAAAAAGAATTCCGGATTAGTTCAAACCGAAAACAAAAATAAATTACCGATTTTTATCAAATTTTCTGACAACAATAAATAATAAAAAAATGAAACCAATTTATTTCTATTTAATCTTCTTTTCACTAATCGTATCATTTAGTTCTTGCAAAAAGGTTAGCACAGGCCCCCATTCAAAACTTATTCTACAACCCGATGCCACAAAAGGAAAAGATGCCGTATTTAGTTATATTGTACCAAACAATAATTATGGAAACTCAGAAAGTATTCATTTAAGTGCCCAGACTCAAAATTTAGAATTAAACGTTAGCAGATTTGCTGTAGATTTTGACTTATCTTCTATCCCAGCCGGTGCAAAAGTGGATAGTGCATTTTTATCATTATATTTTAATAAAACATCAATGTACGGTAGCAATCACAATGGAGAAAATGATTTCCTAATTCAAAGAATTACCTCAAGATGGGAAGAAAGCAATATAACATGGAAAACACAACCTAATTCCACTAATATTAGTCAAGTGCTAGTTCCAAAATCTACCAATCCAAATCAAGATTTTAAAAATATTGATGTTAAAAACATTGTCCAAGATATGATAAATGATAAAAATAATAGTTTTGGTTTTATGTTAAAACTTCGAAAGGAAGAGCCTTATAGGGTTTTATTATTTGCATCAAGCGATCATCCTGATGAAAGTTTAAGGCCAAAAATAACCGTTTATTATACTAAAAAATAAAGTCTTCTGATTGGGAGCCAATATGCAATGGCTCCTGGCCTTCTCAATTGAAAATATCTCCAAAAAAAATGGCCTCCCTTTTTCAAAGAAGACCATTCCGTATAGTTTTTAGTTTGTATCAATGAAAGAAGTCTTTCATTTTGTCGAATATGCTTTTGTTGTCGCTTCCGGCTTTAGGCTGGAAGTTGGGCGACTCTCTTAGCTTTTCCAATATGGCCTTTTCTTCTGAGCTAACCGTTTTAGGCGTATAAATGTTTACATATATCAGCTGATCGCCTGTGCCGTAACCGTTCAGGTCTTTCAGGCCTTTGCCTTTTAACCTCAAAACCTCCCCGGCCTGCGTTCCGGCTTTGATATGTATCTTAACTTTCCCTGTCACCACCGGAATCTCCACTTCACGGCCCAATACGGCATCCACAAAGTTGAGTGGCAGGTCATAGATCAGGTTGTTGCCATCACGTTTCAGTTGCAGATGCTCCTCTTCTTCAATCTGAATCAACAAATCACCGGCTACGCCTCCACGACTAGGCACATTTCCTTTGCCCGACATCGAAAGCTGCATTCCCTCGGCCACGCCTGCAGGTATTTTGATCGTAATCATGTCTTCCTCGAGCACACGGCCTTCTCCAAAACATACCTCACAACGGTCGAGCACTACTTTTCCTTCGCCGTTACACACATGACAGGTGTTAGTGGTTACCATTTGCCCGAGCATGGTCTGCTGTACCCGTCTGATCTGGCCGGAGCCATTACAGGTACCACAAGTCTGCAGTGAGTTTCCGTGTTTGGAGCCATTGCCGCTACAAGATTTACAGGAAACGTATCTTTTTACCTTTATTTTTTTCTCTACGCCATTGGCGATTTCTTCCAGATTAAGTTTGAGTTTGATTCTGAGGTCAGAACCTTTCCTCACGGCCCTGCGTGATCCTCCGCTGCTGCGGCCACCACCGAAAAAGCTGCCGAATGGGCTGCCATCACCAAAAATATCCCCAAACTGGCTAAAAATATCTTCCATATTTACGCCACCGGCACCGCCAAAGCCTCCCGCACCCAGGCCTTCATGTCCGAATCTGTCATACTTTGCCTTTTTGTCAGGGTCAGAAAGCACACCATAGGCCTCGGCTATCTCCTTAAACTTGTCTTCTGCCTCTTTGTCACCGGGGTTTTTGTCAGGGTGATATTTGATGGCAAGTTTCCTGTAGGCTTTTTTCAGCTCCTCAGCCGTAACCGACTTAGACACTCCCAGTACTTCGTAATAATCTTTTTTAGCCATTAATATTTTGCTTTGGGCTGTCAGCAATAAGCTTTCAGCTATTTAATACTTTTCTATCGGCAATCAACTACCTACCACCACCTTGGCGTATCTGATTACCTTATCGTTGAGATAATAACCTTTTTCTACTTCATCAATCACCAGGCCTTTTTTATCGTCACCGGCAGCAAACTGGGTGATGCATTCGTGCAGTTCCACATCAAAAGTCTGATCTTTTGATTCCATTGCTTTGAGGCCTTTAGCTTGTAAGGTTTTTTGTAATTTATTAAAAATCAAATCAATACCTTCTTTTATCGCCTTGATATCCTCAGTGGTTTCCATTGATTTCTGAGCTCTTTCAAAATCATCCATAACCGGCAACAGCTCTTTCATGAGGCCTTCGGTGGCGTTCATTACGGTTTCGATTTTTTCTTTGGCGGTTCTGCGTCTGAAGTTGTCAAATTCAGAATACAATCTGATATACTTGTCTTTTGCCTCTGCGATTTCCGATTCCAGCTTTTGAGTTTCGCTCAACATTTCTTCAAACATTGGCGTCTCGTTGGAAGGTTCTGTGGCCTCGGTTGTTTCTTCGTTTTTCAATATTTCCTCCTCTTTCTTTGCCTTTTTCATACAAAAAGATTAAAATTTCTTAAACAGGTTTTCAATAATTATTCCATAAATGAATTTTCTGCCAAAGTGTCAGATATTGATATTTTATATTAGGTACCAAACTAAAATAATGGATATGCCAATCTGACGTTGCCTACCGGCGGTGACTTGGCGTCCCCCTTCATTTTTTTGCTCGCCCAAAAAAAGAACCGGGGAGGCGGTCCTCCAAAAAAAAGGCGGTCGGTGCAATGTGTCACGAAAAATTTCAATTTAGAGCCATAAATCAGAAAGTTACTCCAAGTGAAATTTTTCTAAACACTGCACAGACATTAAATGTATTTTCATTTGATTTAATATATTTTCCTATCTAGATTTATTTTTCTATCCGCAATTTTGTAAATCTAAAAAAATATTTATTCTTGAATCAAAACCAAGGGAATAGGATTGCTATGCAAATTTTATGGCATGCCGAAAAAATGAAGAGAAAAGGAAAGATTTTTGAGTTTATAGAATTTCTTTACTTAAAATAATTATCTCTCTAGCTGCTTTTTTTGTCATAAGATAAAATTCAATCCTTTTATTTCTTAAAATATGCCCGGAGTGACTATCTTGAGGGGTTTTTCGTTTAAAACTATTATTAAAAAATTGATTGGAATAAAACATAAACTTTTAGTTGGGATCCTCATTTTCCTTACAATCAGCACTTCCGGACAATTGCCACCTTACCGGGTGAACCATTTCGGCACAAAGGAAGGCCTGTCTCAGGGTTCTATCTATGCCATTTTGAAAGACAGCCGCGGTTATATGTGGTTTGGTAGTCAGGACGGGCTCAATATTTTTGACGGGAAAAAAATAAACATTTACCGACCCGAAAACAAAAATACCCATAGCATCAGCGGCTTGAAAATATCGGGGATTGTAGAGGACGAAAACGGAAAAGTATGGGTGGGGCATGAAAATGGGCTAAGTCGCTATGATTTTGAAAAGGATAGATTTACCAATTTTTTTGCAGGCCAGGAAGTATTGCCCATCGCTTTTAAGTTTGGAAAACTATGGCTCAAAACCTCCGAAAAAGGCTACATCAGCCTGAACGTCAACAATTTAAAATATGGAAGTTTTTATAAAAAAATCAATTACATCCCCAACTTCGCAAGCAATTTCAATTCGATAGAGATCATCGCTCCCAACGAATACTGGATTGTAGAAAATCATGGTCTGGTTCATTTCAAACAGGGAAAAACAGAAAATTATTTTTCCAATACCAAAGATAATCTGTTCGGAAATACCCTCAATATCATCAAAATAAAGTGGTTTGGAGAGAAGCTCTACATGGGTACCACCGAAGGGCTTTTGATTTTTGATCCGCTGAAAAGGAAAATTCAAAAAATCGATAAATACCGTAACCAGTATTTCGGACTGGTGCAAAGTCTGGATTTTGATAGCCAGGGAAGGCTATGGATGGGCACCGAATTTTTGGGTTTAGTAATACTGGATACCAAAACGCTAAAAATCGATAATATCAAACGGAAGACTGAGTTTAATCCGGGATTGAAAGACAACCTCATCACACATTTATATGTAGATGATAACGATATCGTATGGGCCAACAGCGACCCCTACGGCGTTGACAAAATAGAGGTTATTCCCGGGAATTTTGGTAAAATGACCATTGATTTTCCACAGAATTTTCCGGACGAATTAAAAAATAACAGCATAAGGACAGTATGTGAAGATGGCAACAATCTGTGGGTGGCAACTCTGAATAGCGGTTTGTGGCTGCTCGATAGAAACGATTTTCGGGTAAAAAAATATTTTCTGACCTCCAATTCTGCACTACCTTCCAACCACCTCTCCCATCTTTTAAAAACGCCTGAAGGCTCCATTTATGTAGCTACCAGTAAAGGACTGGCGGTGATCAAAAATGAAACTTTAAGAAATATACCCATCAAAAAGCACTTCAAAAACCAGGAAGATGCCTTTATAAGAAGTATGGAATATTTTGATAAAACGCTGAATTTGAGCACAGAAACCGGCATCTTAAAATATTTCCCTAAAAATAAAGAATTCAGATGGGAAAATGATCTGAGAAATAATCGGGTGATATTCACTTATCATATCTCTGCAAATGAAAGGCTTGTGGGCACCATCGAAAATGGCCTGTTTTGGTTTTCGAATCAAAAAGTCAGGCAGATACTCCGCAATGTGATTCCGATTTTTGCCAAAAAAGATGCTAAAAACCGGCTTTGGTTAGGTACGAGCAAGGGTTTGTATAAATTGGATGAAAAAGGGAATATTCTGAAAAAATACGGAATGAATGAAGGTATGCCCAATGCGTTTGTTTATTGCGGTGAATTTTCTGACCCTAATACCCTTTGGCTGAGCACCAACAGGGGTATATGCAAACTCAATTTGCAAGCCGAGAAATTTGTGACTTTCAACCTCAACGATGGTTTGCAGGATTATGAATACAATTCTTTTGCTTCGCTGGCGTCAAATGACGGCCGGCTGTACTTTGGAGGGGTGGATGGGGTGAATTATTTCTATCCGGGTCAAATAATATCCGAAACCCAGATTGAATATAACCAACTGACCAACAACGCCAAAGACCTTATACCCATTCACTATCAGGCATTTTTGGATAATGAAAGAAAATATATAAAACCTGAATTAAACAACCCCGCTTTTGAATCAAAGCTAAAAGAATTGAACGGGGCAATTCCCAATTTCCTTTATACCGATGCACAGGCCTGGGTTAAATTTAAAATTAAGAATAACTCCAATCAAACCTGGTTTCTGGAAGTAGAAAACACCCGGCTCAGTGAACTGGAAGTATGGATTTTTGAAAAAGGTCAGGAGGTATTTTATGGTAGATCAGGTGACCAGTGGCCGTTTAAACGCTACAAAATCAAAGACCCCAACCCTATTTTTGAGTTAAATCTGCTTGAAAATCAGCAATATGATGTATATATCCGTGCGGCAACAACGCGGGACCTAAAAATCCCTGTAAGAATTTTGAACGAAAGTGAAATCACGGCTCATATCAGTAACCGAAAGCTGGTTTGGGGAATTTTCAGCGGTTTTATCATTCTGATTTCCTTTTACAATCTGTTTTTGTTTTTAACCATTAAAGACCGGACCTATCTGTATTATATGATTTATATTTTGAGTCTGGGCTTATTCCAATTCTCAATTTATGGGCTTTCTTTTCAATATTTCTGGCAAAATCACCCCTTCAATGAATACGCCTTTCTGATGTTTTTATACATCTCCTATATTTTTATCACTTTATTTACAGAAAAATTCCTGGAGCTGGAGAAAGAAATAAAATTCTGGAAACCCATCAAGTATTTTATTCTCACATTTTCTATTATTTTATTGATAGTCACCCCTTTCTGGCACCCCAATCAGATCAACTATTTCGCAATTGCCCTGAGTATGATTTTTTCGTTTTTGTATTATTTGGTTTGCATAATTTACATAAAACGTAGAATTGCCATTATTTACTTTTATGCTTTTGCGGTGTTTTTTCTGACTACGGCATCTTTAATCATTGCTTTGCAAAATCTGGGTGTAATCAGCAGCTTGTATCAGGAATATGTATTGATGATAGGCTCTATGTTTGAAATCGTATTATTTTCTTTGGCTTTGGGGTATAAATTTCGGCGAAACCAATTGGAAAGGGAAAGACAGCAAAGGCTTAGAAATCAGATTTCGAGCAATCTTCATGATGATTTGGCGGCTTCATTGAGTAGCCTGACCATGTACAGTGAGTTGAGTAAAAGAAAGACCAGCTCTGAATCAGAAATCAGGGAAAGGCTTCAGGTAATAGCTGACAAAGCAAGGGAAATTTTGGGAAAAGTAAGGCTGGCCGTGTATGAACTCAATCCCCAAAACGATAATGAAGAAAACTGGCTGGACAGAATCCTGGATTTTGGCAAAGAAATATGTGAGGCCAGAGATATAGACTTTTTGGTTGGAATTCCAGAGAACTTTGCTCCTGACATGATTCATTTTGATAAACGAAGAGACCTGATTTACCTATTCAAAGAAGCCTTAAACAATGCGGCCAAATATGCGGATGCCGGGCATATTGTTTTTAAAATCATAAAAGAAAGAAATAAAATCGAATTGATATTAACCGACAATGGCAAGGGATTTAATTTTGAAGACCATAAAGCAGGAAATGGTTTGGTTAATATGCGGGCAAGAGCAGAAAAAATCAATGCTGATTTTAAGATAAGCACCCAAATAAATGTTGGCACCAGTATCAGTGTAAAAATTTAACCCACTAATTTTAGTAGTATTTTTTCCGAAACAAATCCGGTTATTTTGTTTTTTTACCATAACATGATAAGAGTAAGCATTTACGAAGACCAAAAGGAGATCAGGGAGTTGTTGGAAGAAACGATAAGTTTGGAGGCAGATTTACTCCTGGTGGGTTCACACGCCCATGCCCGTGAGGTTTTGGAAAATTCAAGAAAAGAAAAACCCGACGTGATCCTGATGGATATCCAGATGCCCGGTCTCAATGGCATAGAAGCTACACAACTGGTCAAAGATAAATATCCCGATGTGCAGATCTGTATCCAAACCGTATTTGAAGAAAATGAAAGAATTTTTGCAGCCCTATGTGCCGGTGCCAACGGTTATATTTTGAAGGCTTCTTCTCCTGAAAAATACATTTCGGCCATTTTCGACACCTACCAGGGCGGCTCGGTAATGAGCCCGGCCATCGCACGGAAAGTTATTGGCATGTTTCAGATGCAAAATGCTGCAGTCAAAGAATTTGTAGAACTCACTACTACCGAGAAAAAAGTTCTGGATTTACTGGTTAAGGGGCTCAGCTATAAACTTATTGCCGCTGAAATGGGTGTAAGCTTCCCTACGGTAAATTTCCACCTAAAAAATATCTACAAAAAACTTCATGTTAACTCAGCCAACGAGGCCATCAGAATGGCTTTGAACAATGGTCTGGTTTGAAAATCTCAAACAAATTGACTTTATTGGGGTTATGAAATAGAGATTGTTTTTATCATGACCGACCAGCAAGCCATCAATTTATATCTGAACCATTACGAAACCCTCTGTCCTGAGATTGAGGTGGATATCCTCAATTATATCAAAGAAGACCTGAGGGTGGTAAGGCTCAAGCCCAAAGATTTTTATCTGAAATCAGGTGAAATGCAGCATTCGCTGGCTTTTTTGGTGCATGGTTTGGTACGGGCTTATTATGAAGATTTGGAAGGAAACGAGAAAACAGCCTGGTTTTCGTATGAAAATGAATATGTGACTGATTATCCCAATTATATCAGCAGAAGACCCTCTAAATTCCAGTTTCAATGCATTGAACCCTGCATCATGGTCGAACTGCCCTATGAAGCCATGCAGGAAGGCTACGATAAATACAAAATCATTGAGCGATATGGAAGATTAGTGACCGAGCAGGTAGTGATTGGACTCCAATACCGAATTGATGGATTCCTGTTTAAAACAGCCGAAGAAAGATATCTTGATTTTATCACTCAAAATCCAAAGCTGTTTAACCGGATTTCGCTCACCGACCTGGCGAGCTATCTCGGCGTAGAACGTCAGTCCTTGAGCAGAATCAGGAGCAGGCTTAGTAAATCCAAATGATATTTTGTCACAAATGTGACATGTGTATTTTATGAACACTGTTCATTTTTGCAAAAACATTAATAAAAAACAATTATGAAAATTCTTATTATTACCATCTTGACATCGTTGGGCTTCATCGGAATGCCCGATAAACCTGAGCTTCAACTGAGGATTCAGAACATCAAAAATGCCAAAGGAACGATCAGGATTGCGTTTTTTAAAAAAGGCAGCGATTTCCCCAATGGAAACGACATCAGCCTGGCAAAAGAAATCAAACCCACCAAAACAGGGGAACTATTGCTTAACATCACCGAGCTGCCCCAGGGAGATTATGCAATTGCTGTTTACCACGACCTCAATGGCAATTTCAATCTGGACAAAAATGTATTTGGGTATCCTTCCGAGCCTTTTGGTTTCTCAAAAAACTTCAAGCCCAGGTTTTCAGCTCCTGATTTTGATGACTGCAAAATCAGTATTCCTGCTACCGGATTACAAACCTCCATTAAACTCATCGACTGATTATGAATGCTTCAGCAATATTCTCTTTCGGAAACGCCTTCGTGATTTTGGGCTGGATCCTAATCATATTTCTTCCCAACTGGAAATATACCCAGGCCATCGTATTGAGCGGAATGATTGTGGTTTTGAGTGTGATTTACTCCTATTTAATGCTAAAAGGCATGGGAGATTTCAGTGCAGATAGTTTCAGTACGCTTGCCAATGTAAAGGCACTTTTCCAAAACGATGATTCGGTGGCTGCAGGATGGTTGCATTATCTTGCTTTCGACTTGTTTGTGGGAGCCTATATTGTCAGAAAAAGTAAAACTTTGCAGATTTCCCGCTGGCTTTATACAATTCCGCTTCCGTTTACCTTTATGTTTGGTCCTATGGGGTATTTGATATTTTTTATCATAAAAACCTTAAAGACCAAATCGCTGGTTTAAACCAAATTAAATATTTTTCAAACTATTTGAGCTTAGAACAACTTAGCCCAAACAAAATCTTTTTGCATTATGAATTTTATAAATGAAATATATCGCCGCAATAAATTATTGGCCCAGTGCGGCACGGCCTTTTTGGTATTGACGCTATTATTAGGTATTTACACACCCTTTAACGATGTAGAGGTTTTAGGAATCAATTCCATGATAAAACCCATCAAGTTTTCGCTCAGCATCTGGATTTACGCCTGGAGTTTTGCTTATATTTTAGAATATTTCGAAGACAAAAAGGCCGTGAGAAGATTCTCTGTTTTAGCAACAATTGTCATGATTTTCGAACAAGCCGTCATTAGCATTCAGGCCTTCAGAGGGAAATTGTCACACTTCAACCAAACTGAGATCATAGGCGGAATCCTTTACGCATTAATGGGAATTATGATTGTCTGGCTGACGGTCTCAACCCTATTGATTACGCTTAAATTTATCAGACAAAAGTCTTTTTTGATCAGCTCTAATAAAGTACTTTCTATTCAATTAGGTCTGATCATTTTTATTATTTTCAGTTTTTGGGGTGGATATATGAGTGCAGTAAATACCCATACCGTAGGTGCTGAATTGGGTGCCAAAGGGATACCCTTTTTTAACTGGAGTAAAGTTTTCGGTGATTTGAGGATAGCTCATTTCTTTGGAATACATGCCTTACAGGCTGTTCCGATATTTGGCTTTTTTATTTCGTCCTTAAAAACTTCAGAATCAAAAAAGCGAACTTATGTCTGGATTTTTGCTTTTCTTTATTTTGCCTTTGTTTCATTCACAATGATTCAGGCATTGATGGGAAAGGCGTTTGTTTCGTAAAATCAATGAATGAATGAGGGAATGATTGAATGAATGAGGGAATGAATTAATTTGAATGATTTAGCAAGAGAATTAAAAAATGAAAATTTAATTTCTAATTCCTTCTATATTGAAATATCAAGATTCATTTCCAAAATTATGAAATATGAAAATCAATATTCTGGGGTCAATTTTTTAATTTGCAGAAAACAGAAAAGATTAGTAAAACTGATACCTTTTTATTACAGTTTCAATTTTATTCGAACATCATTAATTTATTTAATAAATAACTCCATTGGGATTTAGTACTAAACTTCAATATTTATTGGTCCGGCAATTGGGGATTTCCAACAAGGAGGTCCGGCAATTGCTGATGGATAAAAAAGTAAAAATCAATGGCAATGTAATTTCCTCAAATCCTGAAGTGGAGCCAGAAGATGAAATAAAGGTGGATGGAAAGATTGTACAGGCTGCCAAAACATTCAAATATTTGGCTTACTACAAACCTCGCGGCGTAGAAACCACCCTAAACCCGGAAATCCCTGATAATCTGATCAATATTTTGCCTTTTTCGGATGTATTTCCGGTTGGAAGACTGGACAAAGCCTCTGAAGGTCTGCTCATTTTGACAGACGACGGCCGGTATTACGATAAGATTCTGAGAAAAGAAAACAAAACCGAAAAGGAATATCTGGTTAAAGTCGATAAACCCATCACTGAGGAGTTTATTGAAAACATGGCCTCAGGAATAAAAATAATGGGCAAAATGACGCTTCCTTGTGAAGTTATAAAAGTTTCTGATTCAGAATTCAGGATTGTTCTGGTTCAGGGACTTAACCGGCAAATCAGGAGGATGTGCTATAAATTGGGTTACGAGGTTCTTTTTTTGCAAAGAATAAGAATTGGTAATGTTTTTTTGGATAAATTGGAACCGGGAATGTGGCGGGAAATATCAAAAACCGACCTGAATTAAATCAAAATCAAAGTCATGAACAAAACGGAAATCATTCAGAACCTCGAAGATAAGCATCAGGCATTTATTTCGTATATCGATGGACTTTCTCAGGATGAGTTTGAATATGCTTTTCAGGACAAATGGTCGGCGGGACAACAATTGGAACATATCATCAAGAGTGTAAAGCCTTTGAATCAGGGTTTTATGTTGCCCAATTTTATGCTAAAAATGATCTTTGGCACCACAAACCGTCCCAGTCGTACTTATGACGAAGTTTTTACCAAATACCATCAAAAGCTTGAAGCAGGAGGAAGAGCAACTTCAAGATTTATTCCCAAAGAAGTACCTTTCACAGCAAAAAAGAAGCTCATTTTGACATTGGAAAGGCAAATCAAAAAATTGGGAAAACAAGTCAATGCATTTTCGGAAAATGATTTGGATTATCTGATTGCCCCTCACCCACTGCTCGGGAAGTTGACACTAAGAGAATTGCTTTACTTCACCATTTTTCATGTGGAGCATCACCAATTATTGATTGAAAAATATTTGAAAGAAAAAAATTAGCCTTCTCCCAGGAAAATTGAAACTGATTTTAATTTTTCAGTTTTATCGGCCATTAATTTTAGAATACTAATCATCGGGATAAACAATATCATACCGGATGCCCCCCAGAAAATTCCACCCAAAATGATTGCAATAAAAATACCCAACGTATTAATTTTAAGCCTGTTGCTTACAATATAAGGAAACAATATATAGGCTTCCAGGACTTGTACAATGCCAAAAACTATGATTACATATAGAGCATACCAGACTGAATCATAAGTAACCCAGGCTACGCTGATGGGCAAAAGCGAGGCCGCCATAATACCTACATAAGGAATAAAAGTTAGCACCGAAGCCAGGAAACCAAACAATACAGGATGAGGAATGCCAATAATAGCAAGCCCAATGCTGTTGAGAATTCCAACTGACAGATATACCAGGGCCATACCTTTTACAAAATCATAGTACGATTTTATCGTTTCGATTAAGACTTGCCGTATTGATTCTCTCTTATCAGCGGGGAATAAAGAGTAAAGTGTTTGACTCAGGAGTTTATGATAAACCAAAATTAAAATGGCAAAGACCGGAACCATTATAACAGTAAAGATTCCCTCGGAGAGCGAGGACACCATACTTTGTAAAAATGCCAGTGCTTTTCCACCTGATTGATCCAATAGATTTTGTAAAAAAACTTTTTGTGATGCAGCACTATAATTAAAGTTTTGAGCCACCAACCCACTCACATTCTCTATGGCTTCGAAAAGTTTACTCCTCAGACTAGTCCATTCTCTGGTAAACTCGAGAATTTGATTGACAAGCAGAAAAAGTACAAAAACCAAAAATAAGAAAACCACAACAACGGGCATTCCAAATGCAAGAATTGCCGGAAACCGTTTGGATATCAACCAGTTAGAAACAGGAAAAAGTACAAAGCTTATCAGCATTCCAAATGCCAGCGGAATGAATAGCATTCGTCCAAAATATAGAATAAAGGAAATCAGCACTACATATTGCAGGATTTCCAAAGATTTGACGCTTTTTCCTGAGCCAGCCATATTTCTGTAATGATTTGAATCATTAAGATAATCGGTTTATAATTCAAAACCAAAAAAGCCCACTGAATAATGGGCTGTTATATGGTCAGAATTATTCAAACTCTAATCCTTAATTATTCTCAACATAATTTTTGAAATTATCGAGAATACCTTGCCAGCCTGATTGCTGTAGTTCACGTGAGTTCATATTTTCAGGATCAAAAACTTCGGTGAGCATAACCTGATCACTATCTTGCCTGAAGATTACCTCGGCTTCTCTCCCGTCTTCCATAACAAAGTGAATCAGCTCATGCTCAACCACTTTGGTGTAGGTTCCAATAAAATCAAACCCCGCACTGCCGTCCCGGGCTTCCATCCTGAAAAGAAATTTACCACCTTCATGCAGATCGATTTCAGCATGTGGTGTATGCCAGCTGGGGTGACCCGTATTCCAGATGATATTATGCTCAGGGCTTTTATAATATTCCCAGACTTTACTTATCGGTGCATTGATGGTGACACTTACCTTGATTCTTGATGATTCCATATCCATTGTTTTTTTTTACAAAAATATGCTTTCGATTTTCTTTTTCACAATGCCATTCTTGCCAAATTATAGGGGGATTCTGTCAAAAAGCTTACCGTTAAATAAAACCCTACTAACATTAGTAGTACCGCTCCATTTTATTCAAACCTAGTTTTGTTGCAATTAAAAAATAAGCTATGAGAAAATTTTTCATTTTGTATTTACTAACTCAAACCTACTTTGTAAATGGTCAGGTAGAAACCAGAGCCGACTCCATTATAATCAAATCGAAACTAAGAATCAAAAACCACAATGAGGGTGTTGGAAAGGTATTAACTTCTGATATCGATGGAAATGCCACCTGGCAGGCTATTCCGGTCTCACCTTCCAGCAACTGGCAGGTTGTTGGCACCAACTCTGCGAGAGGTGGATTTAATAACAATATCTCAGATGGTACGAGTAACACAGTACTAATTGGAGAAAGTAACAATCAGACTTCAGGGCAATATCTTTATGGCCTTGGTTGGGGACTGGAGCCGAGAGGATTTGGAGTTACTACTTTGGGAAGTTTCAATATCATTCCAACAGGTTCAAATACCACTTGGGTAGCCTCAGACCCACTTTTTGTGATGGGAAATGGAAACTCCAACGCTACCCGTTCCAATGCTTTTATGGTATTGAAGGATGGGAAATTTGGAATTAACAGACTTCAATCTGACTTATCAACCAATACGCAAAAATTCCAGGTAAGTGGCGGAGCCTTGATAGAGGGCGGTTTAAAATTACCAACCGGAGCCGCCACCGGAAGATATTTAAGATCAGATGCCTCAGGAAATGCAACCTGGGCGGTATTTCCGACATTTTCTTTATCGCTGCCTTATTCAGATGGCATTTCGAGCACCTCCACAGCATTCAATATTATCAATACCAATACATCGGGTTATGCTTTTCATTCCGAAGGAAATGTAAAACTTCAATATATTAATGAGGCACCCGGCAGAATATTATTTTCGACAGATGATCAAGGGGATGCAAAATGGGAAAATGGCAATTGTATCAGCAAATGCTCCTTTTCTCTAACGAGAAATTTGAAAGCCAGTATTCCAAGTGGAAGCGTTCAGTTCCTGCCTTTTACAGTAGAAAATTTTGATATATGTGGTGCCTCAACGTTTGTTAATATAGCAGGAGACAATGATTTTCATTACTATAGTGCTCCTAATGACGGAATTTATCAATTCGAATTTAACGGGACCTTCCAAACCACTATAAATTACGCTTTGATGATTCATAAACTAAACGCATCAAATGCTCCGGTTACCCAAATATTTTCTGCTACCTGTCAGGGTAATGCTTCTGAAGTTTCTCAACGTTATACGGCAATTGTACAATTGACAGCAGGAGACAAAATTGCCCCGACTATACAAGGGTTTAATGCCTCCGGAAGCATGGCATTCAACAATTCAGACAACCCATTGGCTTGTACTTTTACCGGACATATTATCGAATCCACAGACTGTACCGCCTTAAAGAGCAACGCTAAATAATCTTTAACATGAAAACTACCAGAAAAAAACTCACCAAAGATTTTAGTATGAACCTGGCACCATTTACAGATGTGCATGTGGGTTCCAGAATGGAGATCAGCCCAACCGAAATCGTGATGATTCAGGCAGATATCAGTTATTCTTATTTATATCTGAAAAGTGGCCTTAAGGTGATTGTAAGTACAAATATCCAGAAGCTGGAAGAGCGTTTTTTGCCTTTTAGAAATATGGTAAGGATTCACCGCTCTACGATGATCAATACGCAGTTTCTGAAATATGTGGATGGGAGTAACGCCTATCTGATCAATGACATGCATTGTGTAATTTCCAGGAGAAAGCGGAATGACTTATTTCAGGCTATTCAAATAATTAATGCGTAAGCTATAATATTTCTATTAAAATACTAACAATCAAACGTTTAAACTCATGAAAAAGACAGTTTTTACATTTTTAGCATTCCTGATTCTAGGTAATACCTTAGCCACAGTTCGTAGGGTAAACAATAATGTAGGTGTTGAGCTGGTACCCAATATAGTATATTCAGCTTTTAAAGCTGCCCATGACGACTCATCGCCAGGCGATACCATCTATATTGAGCCATCAAACATCAACTACATCTTTACGGATGGTATTTCAAAGCGACTTGTAATAATAGGTAATGGTTATAATATTGGTACAAACGCCGGACTCGTTAACCCTCTTCCACAAAACACTTTCGAATCAAAAGTTCAGGGTTTTGAATCCGCAGGTGGAGGAGGTTTGCTAAAGATAAAGGTTGGTGCCCAGAACTCCTCTCTTATTGGTTTGTCTTTTCAAAACTCTGTTGTTATAGAATGTGGTGATGTATTGATAGAAAGATGCCAATTTATACCCAATATAAACTTAAGATTGAACTCCAACAATAATTTAGTGAAAAGCTGTTTTACAAAACAATTTGGTTCTACCCACGGAGCAATAATAGGAACAGGGCAAAACAATACCATTGAAAACTGCATTTTAGGAGATGGAGTAGCAGACTTGACTGGCATTACGGTAAGCCAGTCTGTTATTGATGGCATTAGTAATATAACCAATGGTAACTTTACCAATTGCATAGTAAACAGTTCAATTTCTGGAGTTAATAATACCTATGCCCATTGCTTAAAAATAGGCGATACTTTTCCAACGCCCGGTATTAATAATAATATCGAAAATATAGTATTGGCCGATGTTTTTGTAGTAAGTAATCCGTTAAGCGGTAATGGAACACAAGATAAGGACTATCAACTAAAAGTAGGCTCGGCTGCTATTGGTACTGGTTTTGGTGGGGTTGATATGGGGGCTTTTGGGGGTGCCACACCTTATCGTTTATCTGGTCAGCCCCCAGTACCTGTGGTTACCAATTTATTTTTGAATGCGACAGGATCTACAACCTCGGGTTTAACAGGCAGCATCACCATCCAAAGCAACAACTAATAGCAATGAAAAAGATTTTTCTAAGCATTCTATTGTTAGGATGTTTTGGGCAATCTATAGCCCAGAGTATTCAGCGAATCGAATATTTTATAGATACTGACCCTGGTTTTGGAGCGGGGGTGGCTGTACCATTTTCAGGCACCACCACAGCTACTGCAAATTTGAGTATTCCGCTCGGAAGCGGCCTTGCTGTTGGTTTTCATAAGTTTTATTTACGTGCCAAAAATACCAACGGAACATGGTCAATGGTACAGCAACAAAATTTCTTTAAAACAAATTTACCAAGTGCAACACCTAACATCGTAAAACTCGAATATTTTATAGATGCCGACCCTGGTTTTGGTTTGGCCAATGATTTAAGCATTACTTCGGGTCAATCCGTGACAAAAGCTTTAAACATTCCATTACCCTCAAATCTTCCCTTGGGTTTTCATAAGTTTTATATCCGAGCTAAAGATGCATCGGGCAAATGGAGTGTGGTATATCAGCAAAACTTCTTTAAAACCGATATCCTGCCTGCCCCACCCAATATTGTGAAAATGGAATATTTTGTAGATTCTGATCCTGGATTTGGTTCAGCGACGGATTTCCCAATTACTACAAGCCAAACGCTCAATTTGGAAAATATCAACTTTACATTGCCTCCCGGTCTTTTGGAAGGTGATCATGTACTATATGTAAGAGTAAAGGATGCAAACGGAAAGTGGTCAATGGTATCTTCTCCCAAATTCCGAAACTGCCCTACCGGTACTTTGCTTTCAGTAACCGGCAGTGCATACAAGTGTAACGGAACCACCGTTTTGAATGCAGTGGTCCCTCCGGGTACTGTCTCATATGTATGGGTAAAAGACAATTCAGAAATCGGTAATAACAATCAGCCAACACTTTCTGTAACTTCCGGAGGTAATTATGCCGTAAAAACCCAAACAGGCCTGACCAACGCCTGTAGTACACAGGTAAGCAATGTGGTGAAGGTGGTTTTCGCTTCGGAAGATAGCTTAGGGATTAAAAGCAACCGCACCCTCATCAATTGCAACCAACCAGCTGCCTTGAGCATAGATTCAACCAAAAGTAATTTTTCAGCCTCGGAATTTACGACTTTCCAATGGTTCAAAGACAATGCTTCGTTCACAACAGGACCAAATGCAACTGTTATTACAAAAGGCATTTACAAACTACGGGTGAACTATTCAGGTCCTTTGGCTGCTTGTACTGTTAAGGAGTCGCAGGAAATCACCCTCTCTGAATTGCCTGTTTCATTAAATATTTCGCCAATTTCACATCAACCCAATGTTTTGAAACTTTGTACGGGTTCTACGGTGGATTTTCTTGCTGAAACTTCCATGGAGGGAAATCAAAGCTTTCAATGGTTTAGAAATGACGTAGCAATTGGAGGAGCTACACAATCTCAGGTGACCAATATTAGTCAGGCAGGGTTATATAAATATCAGGTGAGTGTTGGTTTATGCCAAAATCTGACTTCAGGTGTGGTGGAAGTTCAATTGGTGGCAGGTTCTGTGTCTGCTCCATCCATCAGTTTAACTTCAGGAACTCTAAATACCTGTCCGGGCAGCACAGCCACTTTAAGCATAAGCAGCTGCACAGGCACTACCATCTGGAGCAATCAGGTGGTAGGAACTACGCTGGATGTAATACAACTCAATTCCCCTCAAACCTATTCGGCTTATTGTCTCAACGGCTGCATGTATAAGTCGAATAATTCGCTTACATTCCTTCCCTTACCTGCCACTATTCCTGCTCCAAAAATTCTGACCGATTTACCACCTTTCACAAGTACTTATACAGTCAAACATAGCTCAAGAACCCATGGAGATGCTTTCAGATACAATAACTATGATTCGCCTTTAGCCATAGCCCCGCTTCAGGGAAGCACAAGTTATTATATTGATGATCAGATGACTATGAATGCTTTTCTGCCCTCAGGGGCTTTGAAATTTCCTCAGATTATCGTTCATGGTGTGCCCAATACCAACGGGGGTGATATCGCAAGCGTAGGGTTCAACAAACTGCTTTTGGCAGGTGACACACCATCAGGAATCACCGGACTAAAAACACAAGCTGGCTTTGGCGGCAACGACCTTTGGCTTTTGTGGCGGGACATTGAAGGCAATTATCTGATGGACAAGGCTTTTGGTGGTAATGGAGGTGAAACTGCGGTAAAGATTCTTAAAAAAACAGAAAATGAGATTTTCGTTGTAGCCACCAGCACCTCGGGTATCAGTGGAAACAAAACCTCTGCCTCATTCGGAAATTCAGACATTTGGGTGATAAAAATAGATGGCAATGGCAACAAACTGGCTGAGGCAAGTTTTGGCGGAAGTAGTACAGATGAAGCCAGAGATGCCATCTTATTGAATAACGGCTCCATAGCTATCTTGGGCTCAAGTAGTTCTGGGCCTTCGGGAAATAAGACGAGTATTTTGAACAGTAACAGAGACCTTTGGTTGTTGCTGGTTGATCCTAATCTCAATCTGGTATGGGAGCGTAGTCTGGCATTGCAAAATTCCAGCACCAATACAGGAAAAAGCCTGATTGAAAAAAACGGACACATTTTCGTAGCACAGGAGGGTGGTAAAATGGCTAAATATGACCTTTTGGGAAATTTGGTTGCCAACGTAGCATTTAATTTTACAGACCATAATCAGGCTACAACTTCTGGTTTTTCTTTTAAAAATTTGCTAAAAGGCCCAAACAACGAAATGGTAGCGATCGGTGCGGGAAGCGGAAACGTAAGTATGAACGTAAATTCCGGAACGCTTTTGTTTGTTTATTCCAATATCATCAGTTTTGAATTTGATGAGAACATGCTCGTAAACAGTCCTTCCAAAAAAACCTACGGCTCTTATTATACTGCGATGCCCGACACCCCGGGACGCGGATTTTACGATTCGGAAGGACAACTAAATATTTTGCATGTAGGTGACGTACCCGCCTGTAGTACTTTGGTAGGAAATACCTATTTCGCCGACCACTCTGCCTACTACAATGTGCTGTGCAACAGGGGAAATATTACTGATGGCCATTGGTTTTTATGGAAAATGGGAAAGTACACCCTTACCGAGCAAACATTTACGGACTATTGCAAAGGAAAAGTATTTGCCCTGCAGGCCAGTTATCTCGAAAATTTCCCTTTAGCCAATGGACTGGAGTTCAAATGGTCTAACGGCCAGACAGGCCAACACATTGAATATATCTCAAACACCAGTGAGCCGCTGTATGCTTTTGTAAACAAACCTGACCCCAATACCTGTGGTTCGCCGGTGGTAAAAGTACTGCATACTCCTTATCCTGATAACCAAACGCTTAGTGGCAACCAAGGTACAGATCGGAAACGATATACTTATCAATATTTGGTTTCGACCGAAAAAATCCAAAATGCCGATACCGAATACCGGGCAGGCAGCAGCATCTTGCTTAATCCGGGTTTTGTGATGGTACCCAGCTCCGGGAAACCCTTCAAAGCCGAAATTGGAGGGTGTGTGAATAATTAGAATTAATAAATTTCACGAAAACTATTGATAGTCTTAAGCCCGGAAGATTTCTTTCGGGCTTTTTTTTGAAAAAAACTCACAAAAGGTCGTTTCGCTATGCTCCGCCTGGAATTATGAACTAAGACTCAATTGTATATGATTAATAGAATCCGAAATAATTTTAACTCATCGTGATAAACTATTTGATCCTGAATAATTTCAATTACAAACCGGCTTTTAGTCTTTCGATTTCAGATGCTTGTTTTCCCATTCTTTCTTTGAGTATTTGTATCTCCTCTTTTTGTATATCAATCAATTCTTTCAATGCTTTGATAGATTCTACAATCATTGGGTCATAGGCACCATACGATGCCGAAAGGTAGCCTTCTTTATCTGTCTTTATATTTTCAGGGAAAATTTGTTGCAAATCCTGGGCGATAAATCCAAAAACCTTGTCTTTTCCGCGGCTTTTATCAATCCAGTTATAGCTTACGCCTCTCATATTCAAAACCTTATTGAGGGTTTCCTGTGAGTTGAGATAAACGATATTCTCTTTTAACCTTTTATCAGATGGAATGATCCAGTTGCCCGTGCCGGTGGTTTTAAAGGCTTCGCCTTCCACCTGTAAGGTTTCGGTTCTTGAATCAATCTCATTTTTCAGGCGATTGATACCTACTTTATCTCCTGCAAAATCCCCTCGGATCAAGGCACGATTTCCGCTTGAATTTTCAATCACCAATAAATCATTGGCATCGTGGTTATAACCTGCCTGATAACCGATGAAGACGTTGCGGCTGCCTGTTATGTTTGTAAAACCTGCTTCATAACCCAAAACCGTATTTTGCGACCCTGTTGTGTTACTGATAAGTGTATTTACACCTAAAGTAGAATTCTGATTTCCGCTTGAATTGTTTTTAAGTGTTTCGTAGCCTATGGCAGTATTGCTTTGACCGGTATTATTGGCAGCGACTGAACTTCCTTTGAATGCACTATATCCAATTGCAGTATTTTCGGTAAATATGCCAATAGTCCGGCTATCTGCAAATAGCATGGCATCAGTACCAATTGCAATAGAGCCAGAGTTTGCAATATTTGAATACAAAGATTGTGATCCAATTGCTATGTTATTGCTACCTATGGTACTAAAAAATGCCGCATCTAAGCCAATGGCAATATTCTTATCTCCAGAAATATTGTTATTTAAACTGCGAAATCCTAAACCCGTATTGCTGTTTCCATCCAAATTATCTGCCAAACTATAGCCTCCTAAAGCTACATTTTGAATTCCTGTGGTATTTTTCAATAAACTTGAAATCCCAAGTGCCGAATTATAAGAGCCGGAAGTGTTACTAGTCATAGACTCATCGCCAATTGCCGTATTATATTGTCCGGTATTGTTGGAAGACGTTGTACTACCATTTAATGCAAAAGCACCTACTGCGGTATTATAGGTACTTCTACCCACCGTGCGATTGTCTGTATTTCGCATAGCAGCGTAACCAACGGCAGTGGATCTGTTATTGGCTACATTAAATAACATGGCTCCATTTCCAATAGCAGTGTTATTACTACCCTCCGTATTTGATTCTAATGCATCAAAACCAATTGCTATATTATTGCTTCCTATTGAGTTATTAGAAAGAACATTTGCTCCCAGACCTGTATTTTCAGAACCCGAAGTATTCAATTTTAAAACATTGTTACCAAATGCTGAATTGTTTTGAATACCAGTATTTAAATTTCTGAGAACACTATTTCCCAGTCCGGTATTAGTTTCCGCGAGGTTATTGGGCAACTTACTTTGAATCCCTCTGGGTGTAATTGTAATCGACTCATCGGTAACACTTTGGGTAAATATTTGGCCACTTACTACAATCAGATTCAGGCTCAGGATCATGGTAAAAATTAATGATTTCATAACTATTTTTATTTAAAATGAGCATTTTATTTGATCAAAACATTAAACTCTCCCTCGGTCACCGTTGCTTTTTTTATGGGAGCCGAGAAAGTATTGGCGATGAATGAAAACTTACCTTTTAGGGTCGTGGCAGTTTTTTCGGTGAGGGTAATCTCACCCGAACCACTGTTGAAATTTGTGTGATAATTGGTTTTATCGGCATCAACAAATGAGGCTTGCGTAGTGCCTTTCATTTGCACGGTACCCACCCCCTGGTTTACGCCTACTCTCACATACATTTCCTTGCCTGTTGCTGCGTCGATGCCATAGATCCAGTAGGTATCCGCCGTTTTTAAGGTGGCGTAGGTGGCAGTTTCGCCCGTAACCTTGTAAGCTACACCATTGATTTTGCAACTTAAGAAGACTTCATTTTTTACTTCCTCCTTCTCACAGGAGGAAAGCCAAACAAACAGAAAGAAAAGCAAAAGGACCTTTTTGACTATTTTCATTTTTGTAAATATTGAATTTGAATTCCTCTGACGCCAATATTGGCGTTTGCCCAGTTTCCACAGTTGGCGGTTCCGTTGGCACCGTTATCATCAAAACTTTGTACCAATACATAATAAAAATAGTCCTGATTATTCACCGTATTTATGGTGGCGGGTGCCAGCGTCAGATTGGTACATCTTATAGGACAGTTGGGATCCTGCCCGGATCCTAATGAAACTATTGTACCCAAAACTTCAGGGGGACAACCGTTGTCAGCCACTCTGAGGAAGTTAAATTTAAGGCTGCAATCGGGGAAATTGCTCGTGCCACTTCTATCCATATAGCAGGCTTCCAATACCTGGACTTCTGAATTGTGCGGGAGGTCAATTGGTGCCATCATGCTGGCCGACTGCACATTACCCGCATTTTGAGTCACTATAGAGTATTCGGGATGCTCGGCATATTCCATATAAAACCCACCTGCTCCAAGGCTTATCGAAGGTTGAAAACCACTGGCATGCAACTGCCAATGCGACACAATGGGCGTATTTTTCAGGTTGCCATTTTTCATCGTTACCGTTCGCTCTTCTGAGTCTTTGATCAGATTGGCCGGTTCAATATTGGCTACTCCGTTTTGTGCCCATAACTTTCCTGCAAGCAGCAGAAAGACAAGAAGTTTAAATTTTTTCATGTGTTTAAAATTCAGGTGATTATTATTAATATTTTAGAAATTATTGTCCCGGACGGTAATAAACCCCATATCGTAATTCTACTTTACCTGATTTCTTGTAAAGCCTTGAAAACATGCTCTTTCCTGCGTCGCGAGATATTCACCTGAAAACCATCCTGGAGCTCAAGCGTGCCTCCTGCGGCTTTTACATAACTCAGATTGATGATACAGGAACGGTTGACTCTGAAAAAGGGGAGATTCAGAGCATTCTCATATTTTCCCAGGGTCCGGGCAAAAACCAGAATTCTGCCCTGATTGTCAATTAGCCTGGAATAATTTTCTACAGCCTCAATTCTTACGATTTGATCAAAGGCCGGATGTCCCTTCCAGCCCGGAGGTGATTCTTTAAGTGTTTTCATGTCAATGGGTTGTATCTGGGTTGAGTCCTTTTACAAGAAAAGAGACAATACAAAGTTGCAGATTTCGATTTTTCGTCACCATAGGGAAAATAAGGATATTTTCTTCTGCAAAATTCTTTATATTTGTAAAAACCTTTACCTGTTTTTCAGCCAAAATTCTAAACCATGAAAACAATAAACATTGTCCTCGTGGACGACCATGAGCTATTATTAAAAGGTATGGCATCGGTACTTTCCACACAGGCCGATTTCAATGTAACAGGCATTTTTACCAATGGAGATAAGTTTCTTGATACTCTTGAGAATAATCCGGACCCCGACATTCTGATCCTTGATGTCAATCTTAATGAAAACGAACCGGAAGTCCTGCTTCAACATATCAGAAAGATTCGACCCGAGCTTCCCATACTTTATCTGACTATTTTAAGAGGTAGCCGCATGTTTCATCGGCTCGAAAAGTTTGGAATTCAGGGATATCTACTCAAAGACATCGCTTATGAGCCCCTTTTTGAGGCCATAAGGGTAATCAGCAAGGGGGGTACCTATTTTTCAGATGACATCACCCTCAATTTTGAAAAAGATCAGTCGATAAAAGAAAAGGGATTTCTGAATCAACACAAAAATATGCTCAGTCCGCGGGAACAGGAGATCCTGCAGCTGATCTGTAAAGAATACAGCAGTGCCGATATTGCCGAAAAACTATATATAAGTACCAAAACCGTAGATACTCATCGCCAAAACCTAATGATTAAGCTGGGAGTAAGCAATTCGGTGGGTTTGGTAAAATATGCCATCAAAAACAATCTGGTAGAAATCTGAAAGCCCATGAAAAAACTGATGATTATAATTTTAGGTCTGCTGCCGGAAATCTCCATGGCTCAAACCAAAACCTCTGTCAATGCCCTCATTGACCAAACCATGCATTTCTATGAAAGCAAAAAGGACTCCATAAAAATTAATGCAGAAAGGATACGCTCAGAAGCCCAAAAACTCAATCTTCAGCAGGAAGAGCTTTATTATTACCGTTTTATGGGTTTTTATTATGAATATGACAACCAGCCCGACAAAGCCCTGCAATCCTATCTCAGGCTATTGAATGAATCGGAAAAAAGAAATTTTGTACCTGAAAAGTACCAGGCTCTGGGCGATATTGTAAGTATATATTTTAACCAGAATCAACAAAAAAAGGCCAGGGAAATTATCCTGAAAGCCATCAACGATGCTCAGCATGATAAACCTAAGGATCTGGTGTTGTCCACTTTTTATAACAATATGGGAATGATCTATGCCCAGGAAAACAAGGTGGACTCCGCCTTGCTTATCTACAATAAATCTTTGGTCATCAAAAACAAAATTGGAGATCCGGTACCTATTGCCGACCTCAAGACCAACATCGCCTCATTGTACCTCAGGAAAGGGAACTATGTACTTGCTGAAAAACTCGTAAAAGAATGCTATGCGATCCATAAAACCCGCAACATGACGGAAGACCTTTGGTTTGACCTCATAAGTTTTGCCAATATCTATTTGGGTACTTCACAATTAATCAAAGCTTTGCAAAATGCCCTGGAAGCGGAAAAAATCGCCCAAAACCTCAAATCAAAGCCTAAAGAGCTCGACACCTATGAAGTGCTCAGTAAAATATACGAAAGTACCGGTAACTACCCAAAAGCCACCTATTACTTAAAGCAATATGGGGCAATCAAAGATGAGATTATTAATATTAAAAACTCAGAAAAAATTGCAGAACTACAGGAACAATACGAAGCCGAAAAAAAGCAGCGTATCAATACCGAACTCAGCCATAATCTGAGCCTGGAAACTGAAAAGAAAAGTATTTATCTCTTTGGTCTGGTGCTGAGCTTGCTCGCCATCGGGATGCTGATTTATGCCTATTGGAAAAACCGCCAGAAAAACCGGATCATCGAAGGACAAAACCGGCAACTGGCCAAACTCAACACCCAGAAAAATCACCTGATAAGTATGGTATCGCACGATCTTAAGACGCCTTTTCTGAGTATCAGGGCACTGGGGTACGCCTATGCCCATACTGCAGCAAATCAAAGCGGGGAATTCATCAAAGACATTGTCAAAAGCAGTGAACAGGGACTTAAAATGATTTCGGAAATACTTGAAAATGAAAAGTTTGGCGAAAATGCCCTTCAGATAGAGAAAATAACAGTTTATGGATTAATCGATGAACTAAAAAGTGAATTCGAACCTCTTACCGCTGCCCGAAACATTCAGATCAAACTTCCCGGGGATAAGGATTCCGGCGTAATGACAGACAAACTGCTGCTCAAAAGTGCCCTGCAAAATGTACTCTCCAATGCCATCAAATACTCTCCGCAGAATGGCACAATTTACTGTGAAACGCAGGTAATGCAGGATAAATTTGAAATCACGATCAAGGACCAGGGGCCGGGTTTAAATGAAAAAACAACAAAGGACGAATATTCCTCGGGAAAAGGTCTGGGGATCGTGAAACGCATTATGCAGGAGCTGGGCGGAAATACAGAAACGGAATGGTCGGACAAGGGAACTGCCGTAAAACTGCGTTTGCCGATGGAATAATTGGGGTAGAAAGGTTCAGATTTAAGAATACAAAAATTGCATTATCAGTAATTTAGAAAGTAATAGATGGAACTTTCTTACCCTTACTGAGAATTGAGAATCCTTTGAATATGGATTCGACTTTTGAGAAAATGTCGAAGAGCTAAATGTTAATATTTACAAAATATCCTCTTATTTTGCAAAGAGAATAATAATCTTGTGAAGGCCTAAAACACAAAAGCAGTATCAAACGAAAAACGATAAAGTATGAAGAATCCCATTTCAAGAATAATTCTATCTCTGAAACAGTTAAGGTTATTGACATCACTTGAAATGTTTGACAAATGGTTTGGTTTTTTTGTGAAAGTAATATGGCTGGTACTATTCATTTCCCTGGGTATTTACCTTTACCAAGAATATCATAAAAACACATTTTATCTTAAGGATTTCAAAGTCCCTGTAGCTTGGGAAGATCAGGGCTATTCAGGAGAAGTAGTTAAAGAAGCAATTTTAGACGAAATAGACAAAGTTAACCAGGAGTTAGCACTTCAAATTGGTCTGTCAATTAATGATAGAAACTTGAAGTCCACCCGAAATTCTGACAACGACAATACTCAGATTTTAAGTGAAATCAACGTTGAGGGTTTTAATCTAAGGGTAATAGTAAAAGCAATTCTTAATTTTTTTGGAAAAAAAGACAAAAATATAGGTGGCTATGTTACACTAACCGATAGTTTGCAAACAATAACCGTTCAAATTACTGACCAAACCGTAAAAGAATTTAGTGCCGATAAAAGCCATCCCATAAAAAATTTAGTTCATGATGCCGCTTTATATATCATGCTTGTCAGGCAACCTTATTCTTTATTACAATATTACAATATGAGAGGAGATACTATTGCCTTAAAAAAAACCTATGACTACTTAAAAAGACATAGAGATGTAATCAAAGACAACGATTTTTACTTTTTGGCATGTAATGTTTCGCTTATTGAACGTGATTTTGACAAAGCAGATTCCTGGGCAGATTCCTTATTGCAAAAGTATCCGGACGACATGAACAGTTATTGGAGTAAATCAAATGTATCATTTAATAGATTAAGATTTAATAAATCTGATTCATTACAAAAGATAAAATATAATAAAATTTATGTTGAAAATCTTAAAAAATGTATCGTTCACAATACAGTTGATGGGGAAAAGGTATCATTATCAAATGTTTATTTGCAGCTTGCCCGTTATTATTTTAATCAAAAAAATATAAGACTAGCGGAACAATATGTAGCTAAATCTAGAGCGATCAAACCCTTTGGTGGATTTGAAAATAATGCTTTGTGCTATTCATACATAGACGCAAAAAACTATATTAAAGCAGAACAATTCATAAAAAAGGCTATTAATATTGAACCCGATAATGCTAATTACTGGGATTCATTAGCAGAAGTTTATGCTCTTCAGGGAAAAGACTCATTATGCGTTGCTACCCTAAAAAAGGCATTGGATTCGCCTATTAAAATTGGGACTGTTTCAACAAAAGCTTATGAAAAAGACCCTCGTTGGCAAAACCTTCAAAATCGCAGGGACTTTAGTGCCTTACTAAAAAGAAATGCTGAAACCGTATCTCCGTAATCTCTTGATTAAGCGGCAAATATATGAGCATTCAGCTCTTCGACATGTTCCGCATGGACATGTCGAAGCTAGATAAAACAGGATTTGTAATCCTAAATCCCAGAATTTCTCTGCGTTAATCCCATTTGCTTAAAATTCAATATCATGGCTTACGAATACAGAATCAAAGACTACCCTAAAACAACTTATTTTGGTATTAGAAAAGGGAAGATTAAGGTTACGTTTCCTTTTTGAAAATTGAAAATCCTATCTATCAAGCTTCCAGATTGGGATAATAATGGTGAGTGGTAATTTTTAGAATTAAAATACCATTAAATCTAAGATCGCCTTTTGCAACTTAACAAGGTTCGATTTATTTTGTTCTACAAAAAATAAAGATTTAAAATAAATGTAAAAACTTATCTCACTAAATCGGAACTATTAATAAAAACTAAACTTAAGAATTCAAATCCGGATTATTACTGAAGTTTTTTACATAAATAGGATTTTACTATAAACTATATATAAATAGGTACTTTTTTAATTATGAATATTGAACATACACATTTTAAGAAGATTTCTGATGACAGAAGATTTATTATTGATTGTTATATAGAAATGCTCTCAAGAATAAACGAAAATGAAGTAATTGATTTAGTTAATTATTCAATAAATAATGTAAAAACAGATATTGAAGAACTACCCAACGGGAAAACGATTCAAGCTCTAAGTATATATTTTCAACTCATAACATTGGTCGAAGAAAATGCTGCTATGCAGTACAGAAGAAAACTTGAAGACGAGGACAAAATTGTAACAATTCGTGGGTCTTGGGCCGAAACATTAAATAAATGGAAAAATGCAAACCTTTCTGAAGAGGAAATGCTCAAAGCAATTTCTAAAACCCATATTATACCGGTTCTAACTGCACATCCCACAGAGGCTAAAAGAATTACTGTATTGGAAATTCATCGAGAGTTATTCTTACTATTAGTTCAAAAAGAGAACTCCTCATTAAGTAAAATTGAGCAAAATGTAATCAGAGAGAATATCCTCTATCTATTGGAAAGATGGTGGAGAACCGGAGAGATTTACATGGAAAAACCGGAAATAAGGGACGAAAGAGCTAATGTACTGCATTACCTCAAAAAGGTCTTTCCCAATGTACTAAAAAATACCGACGACCAATTGAAAAGTTCATGGGTAGCATTGGGTCTTAACCCACTTAAAATAAAAAATCCGGACTTATTTCCAAAAATTGAATTTGGAAGTTGGGTGGGTGGTGACAGAGATGGACATCCATTTGTTTCTGCTCTTATCACTAAAGAAACTCTTCTGATTCACAGAAAAACTGCGTTAAATCTTGTAAGAGATGAATTGGAAAATTTGGCAAAAAAAATATCTGTCTCTGCTATTACCAACTCTATTCCTTTTGAACTATCAGAGGCAATAGAAAACAAAGAAAAGCTTTTGGGTGAGTCAGGCAAACGGGCCATTAACCGAAACCGCTATGAACCATGGAGGCAATTTGTAAATCTAATGATTTGCCAATTAGATAATACTATTTCGGAAAATTACACAGATTCAAAATCACACTATAAATCTAGTAAAGCTTTAGAAATAGATTTAAAAGTATTAAGAGGAGTTTTAATACAAAATGGTTTAAATAGCATTGCAGAAAGTCTGTTATTTCCTGTTGAAAGAATAGTAAAAAGCTTTGGATTTCACCTGGCAAAATTAGATATAAGACAGAATAGTGCTTTTCATGATAAAGCAATATCTCAAATTTTAAAATGCAATGGTGAGAAAGATTATGATTTTGAAACATGGGAAGAAACAAAACGGATAAAATATCTAAGCCAAATATTAGAAAAAAATGAACTTATTACTGATGTAACGATTTCCTATGGGTTGGAGGCAGATGCTATTTTAGATTGTTATAAAGTTATTCGCCAACATATAAATCAGTATGGAGTTGACGGTATAGGCTCTTTTATTGTTAGTATGACCAGGGATTTTAGTGATTTATTGGTTGTTTACTTATTTATGCGTGAAACCCAGTTATTAAATACCAGCATTAAAGTAGTTCCACTTTTAGAAACCATTGAGGATCTGCACCATGGCCCTCAAATTTTAGATGCATTTTTTAAACATCCAATTACACAATCCCGTAGAAAATACACTGGGTTTGCTCAAGAGATTATGTTAGGTTACAGTGACAGCAATAAAGATGGTGGCACAATAGCAAGTAAGTGGAATCTATACCAGGCAGAAATAGCTTTGACTAAAGTTGGCAAAGATAATAACACAGAAATTTACTTTTTCCATGGCACAGGTGGTACCATTAGTAGAGGTGGTGGAAAATACCATCGTTTTGTAGAAAGTATGCCTGAAAGCACTATAAATGGCACTTTGAAAATTACTGTTCAAGGCGAATCTGTTGCACAACTATTTGGAAATCCAAAAACTGCAACCTACAACTTAAGTGCATTGTCATCGGGTATAGCCAGGCATTTAATTGAGAGCCAAACAAAAATTGAAAAGACTCAATATCCCATTGAAGCAATGGAGTTTATTGCAGAAAAGTCATATGAACATTATAAAAACCTAATTGAAACCCCAGGCTTGATAAACTTTTACAGCAAAACGACATGTATAGATGTATTGGAAAAGAGTAAAATCGGATCAAGGCCAGCCAGGAGAACAGGTACCAGAACACTAAAAGACCTTAGGGCTATTCCATGGGTATTTAGTTGGAATTTATCAAGATTTGCTTTAACAGGATGGTTTGGGCTTGGTGAAGCCCTGAAAAAATTGAAAATCGAAAAACCTCATGAATTCGAAAATTTAAAAAAAGGAATAAATAGCTGGAACTTCATTAAATTTTTGATGATTCAAACAGAGACCAATCTTATCTTATCTAACTTAGAAATAATGAACTTATATGTTTCGCTTGATGAGGATGAGAATGAAAAGAAATTGTTTATGTCTATGTTATTAGCTGATTACCAAAATGGTTTACAGTATATTGAAGAGCTATTTAATGAATCTTCAACAAACAGAAGATTGGGGCAGTATGATAATTTAAAATGGCGGAATGAAAAACTTTTTGTTTTACACAAGTTACATGTTAAATATTTAAAAATATGGCGAAGTATGGATGATGAAAATAATTTAGAAAAAGACAAATTGCTAAATAAGTTATTAAGTATTATAAATGCCTTGTCTAGTGGTTTGAAAAATACAGGTTGATTTATCAGCTCTTCGACATGTTCAGTAAGGACATGTCGAAGCTAGATAAAACTAGATTTGTAATCCTAAATCCCAAAATAATTTCGAGTAAACCTTTTTTCCCATAATTCCTCCCCCCACCCCAAAACCTGTCGAAAATCATTGGAGAAAAACATGAAAAACTTGCTTTATTTAAATTTATTCTGTAATTTTTGCAAATTACTAACCAATTGAACCCGGGTCTTTGCGTCATTACAGATTTATGCTCAGGAAAATAATCAATGCCTTTCTTTCGATTATTGCCTATACTTTCATCTATTCCTTTACGGCCGTTGTCGTGGTGATCACGATTGTGCTCATTACGCTTGATTCAAAAAGTATCCTGAATGTCTTACTGAAACTATGGGCAAAAATCATTTTCCTGATTTTGGGAAAGAAAATCAAAATAACCGGAGCTGAGCATATCCGAAAAGGCGACAAATACATCCTGATCGCCAACCATACCAGTATTTTCGACATTCCGGCCATCATGTCGTATTTCCCTGACATCGCCTGGTTTGGCAAAGAATATCTGCTCAGGATTCCGTTATTTGGCCGTGCCCTTAAAATGCTCGGGTTCATCCCCGTGCGTACCTCCGGCCTGAGAAATGCCAAAGATATCCTGAATCAGGTGAGCGGACAGACCGCCAGCAAATCCATCGCCATCTTTCCCGAAGGCACCCGCACGGTGGATGGTACTTTGCTGCCGTTTTACAAGGGATTTATCAGGGTCATGCAGGCCTCCAAAATGGACATCATTCCCGTAACACTCAACGGTTTTTTTGAGCTAAAACCCAAAACCACCTGGATCATAGACTTCAGTGCCGGGCCGGAGATCGTGATTCATGAAAGGATAAAATACGAGACATTAATCAATAAACCAGACGAAGAGATCATCGACTTTACCCGCCGGTGCATCGCTTCGGGATTAACCTATAAACCTCTATGAACCCAAAATCTGAAACTGCCGCCAAATGGGGCTTTGTACTCAACCCTACCGCGGGAAATTATTTCGCAGAAAAATATCTGGAAAAACTGAAGGCCGTTATCAAAACCAAAAACCTCGATGCCGAGGTCAGACTGACGCAATACAAAGGCCACGGTACCAAGCTGGCAGAGGAATTTTACAAAGAAAAGTTTAACCACATCGTTGCGGTCGGTGGCGATGGCACCATTAATGAGGTGGCCAGTTTTTTGATAGACAAACCCGGTGTAAAAATGGGCATTGTGTCGGCAGGTACCGGCAATGACACCATACAGTTACTGGGCTTTCCCAACCGCTTCGAAGATAAAGACTGGGACATTTTCCTGGAGGGCAATACGGTTAAGATTGATACGGGCGTGTGCAATGGCAAGGCATTCCTCAATGGCATGGGCCTGGGATTTGACGCCCACGTAGCAGCCCAGAATTATACCGAAGACGGCTCCGTAAAACGGAAAGGCGGCGACAAATATCTCTATCACATTCTCAAAACGCTGTTGACTTATAAAGAACATACTTTCAAAATCCTGAATGGCCGGGAGCATTCCGAATCGGAGTATTTTATGTCAACGATTGCCAATGGCCGCCGGTTTGCAGCCAAATATTTCATCACCCCCGAGGCCATTTCTGATGATGGCCTGCTGGATGTTTGTCTGGTGAAGAAAATCGGTCTTTTGAGCAGAATCCGGTTGTTTATGCAGGTGCCTACCGGAACACATATTTCCGACAAAAACGTGGAGTATTTCAAAACTGATAGTCTGAAAATCCATTTTGACGAAAAGGTGCCGTTTCATCTGGATGGGGAATTGTTTTTTGATAAAGAGTTGTCGGTGTCGCTTAAACCCAAATCGCTTGAGATTATTTATAATCCTTATGGTAAGCATTATTTAAGTTTTTAAAGTTTTAGATTTCGGAACAATTTAACAGCAATAATTTTTATGGCTTCTCACCCTTATGTGGCCTTTTTTGACCTTGACCGCACACTTATTCCGGCCGACAGCAGCACGCTTTTGATCAAAGATGCCTACCGGAGGGGCATTATCAAAAAGAAGAAATTGCTGATGGGTTATATGTTTGCGATATTGTACAAACTCAGATTGGTTAAAACTCTGGCCATCATTACCCGACTGGCCACCTGGCTCGATGGCCTGAGTGAGAAGATGGTTCAGGATATGGCAGCCGACATTTTTCAAACACAGCTAAAAGACCATATTCTACCCATTGCCCGCAAGGAAATCGAACGACACCGCTCAAAGGGAGCCTACCTGGTGCTGGCATCGTCTTCAATGAATTATTTCTGTGAGTTGTTTGCTGCCGAACTTCATTTAGATCTCATCATTTGCAGTCGTATGGAGGTCAAAAACGGGATATTGACAGGGAATCCTCGGGGCGAGTTGTGTTTTGAGAAATACAAGATGATTCCGATGGTGGATTTTTGCAAAAACAATAATTATAAAGTCGAAGATGCCTGTTTCTATTCCGATTCCATCGACGATCTGCCCGCTTTGTCGGCCATTGGTAAGCCCATCTGCATCAACCCCGACAAACACCTCAAAAAAGTCGCCCTTTCCAAAGGATGGGAGATAAGGGAGTGGCGGTGAAAAGGTTTTTTATTTGTATATCAAACAGAAGATATTCCAGGAATCCTGGTGGAAGACCGGAGGTTACGAACTTTTCATATAAGATAAAAAAATCCGTGCAGATCCGTGTTCCGTAGGATCAGGAAAGTCTGTGTGCTATTTTCTCAGAAAGATTAACAAAATGGTGAATCTTCTCAACCACTGTATTTTGACCAGAAAATAGGTTAATAGGAAACGATTTGCATTTTTAAAACAATTCTCACAAATTGCATATGTAAGCAACAAATCAAACCCATGAAAGTCATCAACATCCATAAGAGACCTATCCCCCAGCCTGCTACGATACTGGGTGAAATGTTGCAAACGCTCGCCACTGATAAAGATATGCTTTTAGCTACCAATAAATGGCCGAGAATGCGATTGGACAAAGGTTTGCAGGTAGGTTCAAAAGGAGGACACGGGCCTATCAGGTATTTTGTAAAAGCTTATGAGTCGGGAAAAGCGGTCACATTTGAATTTACCATGAAAGGCTTTGATGGTATTCATAGGTTTGATATCAAAGCTATCGATGCTGATAATTCTGAATTGGTCCATATCATTGACATGAAAACCTCTGGCTGGGCCACTATTAAATGGACATTGGCCATCCGGTGGCTACACGATGCATTTATTGAAGATGCTTTCGACAAAGTAGAAAATCATTTCACACCCAACTCTGCCAACAGCAAATGGAACCTTTGGGTGAGGTTTTTAAGGAAGGTGATGAGTAAGGGCAGAAAGAAAAATAAAGGTTAATGGCAAAAATCCAGTTATCAAATTTCCTCTTTACAATTCAATACAAAATTCTTATCAGAATATCGGTAGAGAAATGATTTCTCCGGCATTTAATCCACCTCTTCATATCTGAGTTTCCATCCTTTGTAATTGATAGCCCCATTGCTCACAAACCAAATCAAGGCTTTATGGGTCCAGGTGGTGATTTGAGGAGGAAGGTTCTGACCGCTGAATATGGCCAAAATAGGGGATTCGGTACCATAATCACTAAAAATATAAATCTGGTCAATTTTTGCCTCTGTATCCATTTCTTCAAACGTAATCTTTATACGTTTCTCTTTGCTAACCTCCAGTTCCCATTTGCAGTTGGAGTTATTGGCGTAGTTTTCTTCCCCGCTCCCATCCGTTATAATTCCTCTTTTATCGGTCAAATGCAGGGTCTCCGTACAATACAAATAGCTGGAGTCGATAGCCATGGCTTCAAAATAGAGGTAGATATTTGATTTCAGATTTTTATTGGTCGAAACCACAAATGAATCCGCCTTAAACTGGAAAGGTAGGTTGAGTTGAGCTAAGTTTAAAATAGTGTCAGACTTAAGTTGATTGTCCCATTTTTCAATCAGAACATTTATGTTTTGCTGGGTTTGTGGCTGGCTGTTGATGAGCTTATATTCAGGGTATTTGGCATGTGCAATTACCTTCCTTTTGTTTTTTGAAAGCCCTATATAGCCTTTAGGTGTATGAAATTCTGGGCTTGATTCCTGAGCTTCCAGATTGTGAATCAGTTTTTTTACATTTAATACCCCCGATCCCAGTTTCCCTTTGAAAAGAGGATTGTAAGTTTCCAATGGATCAGAAGCGTTTTTCAAAATCCTGTCACATTCCTGTGGAGTGATTTTGGGAAATGCAGAAAATATCGCTGCCACAATACCCCCTAAAAATGCAGCCGATGCCGAAGTGCCTGACAAGGAGCTATTGGGAGCATTGGGTATCGTACTCAAAGTAATGAGCGAATCTCCTGGAACGGAAATATCTACAAAGCGACCATAATTGGAAACTTGCTGCTTCTGAAAGTTGGAATTTAGGGCTGCTGTATTAATTACCCAGGAATAAGCTCCGGGAAACTGCTCTTTTTCTGAAACAAAATTCCCTGCTGAGGCAACCATGATTATTCCTGCTTTCTGTGCGGCTCTCAGAACTTCTTCTTTCTCTTTATCAAAAATACCCCCACTCCAGCAACAAACAATAATATCGGCTTTTTGCTCTATGGCGTATTTAATGGCCTCATAGCCATCTGTAATGTAATTGTTGTTGCGGGTATCAGATGAGGATTTTAAGGGTAATATTTTAATTACATCTTTTGGGTTTAACAATAACCTATTGAGCCCTTCAATTACGATTCCTGCTACTTTTGTTCCATGACCAAATCTCCTCAAATCTCCCTGTGGCGGGTTCACGTTGGGGTCGTTGTCTGAAAAATCCCAGCCCAGATAATCGTCCACTTTGCCGTTATGGTCATCGTCAATATGATTGTCGGGCAGGTCTTTGGGGTTAGTTTTAAAATAGCCTTTTAAGGCTGCATTTTCAATCAGAAAGGCATCGTCAATTATCGCAATCGTTATATTTCTCCTCCCGGAAAGCTTCTTAAAATCACTTTTCACACCCACCTGATCCCATGCCCACTGGTTAGGGGGAGTTTTTTGACCGAAAGCAATACTTGCCAATGAAATGAAAACAAAAAAAAATGAAGGCTTTCTCAAATTAATATTTATCATTAATAATAGTGGTCTCATTACCTGCTTGTTGCCCTAAAAGGTATGGTGAAAGACCAGAACCTTGCCCTTTATGAATTGGTACTCTGCCCCGTAAATCAGGTAATCCAAAAGTGTTTTGCCCATCGCCACCATAAGTAGTTCCTATCAGAGCAAAAAGGGCGTCGTAATCATAAATATTTAACAACTGTCCGTTACAATATGCCCATCCGACAGGTTCGAAATTAAATCCAAATATGGCAATATCCCCAATGAAAGGATCTGAACCGTTTTGTGATGGAAAAACTCCAAATAAAGATATACAATAATTTAATGCAAGATAAGGCTGTAGATTATTTATTGCTGCAGGTGGTTTTGGGTTGGTATTGACCCAATTTACATTATCCCAGGTAATAAGCTGGCCGGGGGTAGTCCCGGCATTAAGTTTAACAGTATTGGATTGAATTACTATGGGCAAATTCGCCGAAAGATCGGGAATAACCACACCCAGAAACGCCCACGCCCCTCCAGTCCAGTAATAAAATCCTTTGGTTTGTAAAGCTCCAGTATTGTAAACCAACATACCTTCCTGTGGGGCCAGCACAGGAGTTGAAACGGAAAGGTTGCTTGAAAGACTAATTTTTGGCACTAAAACTCCTCCATCGGCCGTCACTGATTCTATGTTGGGTTGATCATTTCCCGGAGTAATAACCGTATATTGTGCTCTGGATAAACCGGCACATAATAATAAAAATATAGCAAGATATTGATTGATTTTCATTGGATGCCAAATTTGAGATAATCAATATTTATCGTTCACAACATTACTTTCTGTTCCTCCCGTTTGCCCGATTGAATAGGGTGATAAACCTGGCCCCTGACCAAAGTGAATGGGAACACGGCTTTGCAAATTGGGAAGAGCAAAGGTTGTCTGACCATTTCCTCCGTAGGTTGTACCAAGCAATGAAAATAAAGCTTGATTTTGATTTATTGGTAATAATTGGCCGTTACAAAATGCCCAATATCTGGGAGCAAAATTGAAAGCAAAAATTCCGATTTCTCCGATAAAAGGATCTATTCCATTTCTTGATGGAAAAATACCCGCTGTTGCGATACAGTAATTCAAAGCCAGGTAAGGCTGAATATTTGATATTGAAGCCGGACTTTTGGGATTGGTATTCACCCAATTGACACCATCCCATGTTAACAATTGCCCGGCCGCAGTACCTGCATTAATTTTAACAGAATTGGATACTATTGCCAATGGGGCGGTGGCAGATAAACTAGAAATCGCTATTCCAAGAGATGACCAGGCTGCACCGGTCCAAAAATAAAAGCCATGAATGTGATTGGGTCCATTGTTGTAAACCAAAGTACCTTCGGCGGGAGCAGTAAGCGGGCTCGCCGAAGACAGATTGGCGGTCAGGCTAACTTTGGGTACCAGTACTCCGCTATTGGTAGAAACTGCTGCTATACTGGGTTGATTATTCCCGGGAGTGATTAAAGTGGATTGCCCGAAAGAAAAATTTTGAGCAATCAACAAAATCAGGATGAAGTTCTTTATTAGCAATTTCATAGTCTTTTTTTTGTTCAAAATTCCGAAAAATATTTCGATTTGCAAGATATCCCCAATGAATTGCATATTTTTCTGTATTGTCAGTATAAATTAAACAGTGGTTGGCAAGGATTAAAATCATGATATGTCTTTCTGTTAAAGATTTCCAGAAATTTAATTACACGTTAACAAGCTCATTGAGAACATAGCTTACACGCTTTTCCAATTCCCGGTAAAAAAAAACAATACCTGAAAACTCCCTACATCATGGGCTGAAATGAATTCAAAGCCATCAATTTCAACTTCAAATTCCCCAATCTCGAAATCAAATTCGTGAAATTCAAAGTCAAATTCGTCGATTTCAATGTCAAATTCGTGAAATTCAATGTCAAATTCGTCGATTTCAATGTCAAATTCGTGAAATTCAATATCAAATTCGACGAATTCAATATCAAATTCGTGAAATTCAATGTTAAATTCGACGATTTCAATATCAAATTCGTGAAATTCAATGTTAAATTCGACGAATTTGATGTTAATTTAGAGCAATTACCCTTTTATTTAGGTTAATTTAGCACAAAATATAAGGAATTTTTAATCCCACAAAGGATTTTGAAGACTAAGCTAAGCTCTAAATTATACCTGATAATCAACAATTTAACAAAGAAAAACTTTCATTTACACCAAATATGCCCGTTAACCTGCAACCTAAAGCTTCACGACTGTAACCCTGGCTCTCTGAAGCGTGCGATTAATGCCCGTAATACAAATCGGTGGTGGGTCAAGACAGTGCTCATGATACACCCAAATGCTAATTTGCGGCTCATTTTCACATTTGATATAACATCGGTCTCTGATATCTATCCCCATATCAAATTCCCTGCGGGTGGCACCATTTACTTTTATCATAACTTTGCCGTTCCTGAGCCCACTTCCACCTACAGGAAGCGTGGGCTCAAACCAGTGTAACTCAAAATCGACCAGATAAATGCCATCGGCCTCTGCAAAAAACTCGTCTGTACCTGTGTTGGCTATATTCTGACCGAATTCATGACCTGCTACCACATTGCTGTGCTCAAACACTACGGCATCAAAATTAACTTTGGTGGCGGTACCATGCGGTATAGATTGATCCCCTGTCTTGGTCATTTCTGCTCCCTGATTATCAATGCCCCATTTCCCGAGTTGGGAAGGCTTATCTGTATTAACCAAAACGGTTCCTGCTTTTGCCTTAAAATTGGGGTTGGTACTGATATTTATTCCGTTGGGACTCACGCCCAGAAGCTCGGTGAGGGCATTATTTACCGAAAACAACTTGGTGCCATTGATACCTGTGATTTTTGTAATTCCGTTTACATCCAGTTTAGCCTGAGGGTCAGTCACCCCTATGCCCACATTACCGCCGTTGGCAATAGTAAGTCTTTCTAACAGGTTATTGGCTCCCCCGGTAAATGAGTACCCTGTAAAGAATCCTAAACGGGCATTGGAAGTGTTGACTCCTATGCTTTGAATAAGTCCGGTGGTATAATCGTAACCACCAAAACCCAACGTACAGGTTACCCCGGTATTTAAAGTCAAATTATTGACAATACTGATTCCCCGTGGTCTGATGTTACCATTAAAATCAGCCGGGCCTTCAAAAATACTACCGCCCTCCGCCCAAAAGCGGAGCTTGCGGTTGTTAGAAGCGGTACCCGCACCTACAATATCGAGAGTATTAGGCGTAAAAAGGGCATATCCTATTCTTCCGGCATTGGTCTCTTTGCCCGCAACATATTTACCGAATTCAAGGCTAAAATTATGCATAATGGCCACCTTACCGTTGACCTCCAACTTGTCGATTGGTTGATTCATTCCGATGCCCACATTGCCGGTATTGGCATTGTAGATGTCGTTGCCGAGATTGAGCCAGTTGCCGGTGCTTTGGGTATTTACCCAGGAAGTACCATTGTAACCCCACACCGAGGCCGTGCCTGCATTAAATACCATCATGCCGCTCAGCGGCGAAGTGATAGCAGAAGTAATGGCCGTGAGATTGCTATAGCGGGGCAATCTTAGGCTTTTAGCATCCATCTCAGTGGCATTCTGAGCAAAGGCAACAGCATTAACCAGGCTCAATACCAGTAGCACTTTTATAGCTTTCATGTTAATTGTAGTAGGTTTGAATCCTTATACTTTTAAGCAAATCTAATTAAAAATTCAAAAAAAACAATAAAACATCGCCTATAACCTTCATGTTATCAAGCCATTCAGCCATAACGCTGCAACAAAAAAATATCGATTGAAAAGCTATGAAGAATCCTGAAATCACTTACAAAACGTACCGATTGGCCTTTGAAGAATTTGTAAACTACTTTTCTGAACAAAACCTCGAAAACATCACTCAGGAACAAATAACAGACTATCTCCGATATCTTGTAAATGACCGTAAAATATCGATATCAGTTCAAAACACCACCATCACCGCCATAAAGTTTTACTATGAAAAAGTATTGGGAGGCAAACGCACTTTTTATCATTTAGACTGACCACTTACCGAAAAGACATTGCCTGAGGTAATGAGTGAGGAACAAGTGGCCGACCTACTCAATTCTATTGATAACCTTAAGCATAAAACCATGATTTACCTGGCCTATTCTGCCGGCCTTAGAGTAAGCGAAGTAATAAACTTAAAAGTACAACATATTCATTCAGCCCGAATGGTAATTAACATCAAAGGTGCCAAAGGGAAGAAAGACAGGACTGTGAAATTGTCAGAAGGTATTCTGGTATTGCTACGTAAATATTATCAAACCTATAAACCTAAAGAATGGCTATTTGAAGGCCAGTATGGTGGTCAATATTCGGATAGAAGCCTCCAGGCAGTATTTCAAAGAGCCAAACAGCAATCAAAAATAAAATCAGATGTAAGTTTTCATAGCTTACGACATTCCTACGCCACACATCTGCATGAGCGAGGGACCGACATAAAGCTTATTCAGGAGTTACTCGGCCACAATGATATAAAAACCACCCTTAGATATACACATGTAAGCCAACGAACACTTGAGCATATAAAAAGCCCATTTGATGACTTAAATATTGAAAATGATTGAAGGAAATAAAAAAAATAATTATTTTTGACAACATAAAAAAATAAGTACTCACGCAAAAAATCAACAGTTTATTGATATAATACAAAACAATCCGAAAACTACTGCATTTTTTGCGTCTATTTATGAGTTAGCCGTCAGTTTATTTAGAGAACAATCATATAGACAAACAATGACAGTAGAATTGATACCCGTAATAGAAATTGGATATAACAATCAGGACATACCGACACCTGACAAGTATCCATATTGGGAATTTCCTGAATTATGGGACAAGTATAATTCTGACAGTTACAAAAAAGCAGGTTTTATAGACGTATTTAAACCATATCTAGCAGGCTCTTCATTTTATAGACCTCTTGAAATCACAGACAGCAATTTGACAAAACTTGTAATTGACCACACACAAGAAATGAGAGACGGTAAATACGAACGAGAACAAGCAAGTTCATTATTTGGTGGTTATGTTCTTCGTATTGACGGACAAGACAAATATTTCCCACAATGTTGTGGTGACCTTTCGGACATTCATTATTGGGAAAACCTTGCAAATGGGAAAGATGGTTACTATGCAGGACACCCTCAACCACAAGTAAAGATAGACGCAAACAAAATTGTTCTTGATTTTTCAGTAGACGAATTTGACGAACACTTTGTGCCGACACCAAAAGACCTATATGTTTCACTTGACATTTTATCTTTAAAGATGGCTATTGTAATCGCAAAACAAGAGTTACAAACTTTTGAAATTAGACTTGAAAGGATAAATCAGGACAACAAGCTAAATATTGACAAAATTTGCGAACTCTTAATATGGAATGATGAAAACTATCAATAAAGAAAACCGAACGGCTAACATCGGTTTGGCAAAAGCAGGGCTGACGGAAGTAATTGAACATTTGTAATTCTATCAACATTTGTGCTTAATTTCGGCTGACGGTTTTCAAAGCCCTGCCTTCGCCAAGCCGTAAACCGTTGGCAGCAACCCTAAAAAGACGACAACCAATAATAATTAACGACTTATGCAAATTGACATTAAAGGAAAAATAAACGAGAAGAAACTTGCTTACAGCAATTCACTTCTGCCGTTGTTTGAAGCTATCGTTAATTCCATACAAGCTATTGAAGAAGAAAGTGCGACCAAACCAGGCATTATTGAAATTGAGATAATACGTTCTAACCAAGGCGATTTGAAACTTGAAGGTCAAGAAAAACTACCCGACATAATTGACTTTATAATTAAAGACAACGGAATTGGCTTCAATGACGACAACTATGAATCTTTTAATTACGCACACTCGACATACAAGAAAGGTGGGAAAGGTGTAGGCAGATTTACTTGGCTAAGAGCATTTCACAGAGCAGAAATTGAAAGCAGATATAAAGTAAACGGAAGTTGGAAACTAAGAAAGTTCAGCTTTGAGCCAACAAAACGTGGAATTGAAAAACATTCGTTAGAAGATGTAAATGGAACAGCAGAACGATTCACTATTGTCAAACTGAAAGGACTGAAAGAAGATTATAGAAAATGGTGCAATTCTCAATCAGAAGATATTGCAATGAAAATAATTGAACACACATTTATCTATTTTCTTAATTCAGACTGTCCAAGAATATTTTTAAATGATTTGGGGAATTCAATAATCGTTAATGATTTGTTTTTCCTGTTCACAAACGGTCAAGTAAAAAACGAGAATATTAAAATCAGAAATAATGACTTTAAGCTGAGTATTGTAAAACTCTACAATGACAGAGTTGACAATAAAATTCACTATTGTGCAAATAACCGAGAAGTTCTCATAGATAAGTTGTCTATTGACATTCCAGAATTGGACAACTTCCTTGTTGATGATGAAGGGAGTAAGTTTTCATTAGCGGTTTATGTTGAAGGCGATTATCTTGACCAAAATGTAAATGATGAAAGAACCACAATAAACTTTGCAAAGGGCGAAGTTGAGTTTCCCGACCAAACAACACAAGAAGAACTTAGAAAAGCAATTTCAGACTTAATTCTTTTAGAATTTGTAGAGCAAATAAATCACTTATCAGAAACACGATTAAACAAGGTAAGAGAGTTTGTGGCTCAACACCCACGTTATAGACAGCTATTGAAATATAAGCCTGAAAAGTTAAAGAAAATACCTTCTACCCTTTCGGAAGACAAAATGGAAATTGAAGTTTTTAAAATCCAACAAGAACTTGAACTTGATGTTAAGAAAGAAACTAAAAGGGTGTTGAAATTCATAGACAACGAAGATGACTTGGAAGATTTTGACGAGAAACACAAGGAATTATATTCAAAAATAATTGAAGTAGGAAATGCCAAACTTTCTGAATACGTAATTCATAGAAAATTAGTAATAGACCTTTTTGACAAGCTACTAAAGAAGCGAGCACCTGAAAAAGCGGTTCATAGTTTAATTTTCCCATTGCAGACTCTATCTGATGAAATTGGATTTGAAGACCATAATCTTTGGATGCTTGATGAAAAACTTTCCTATCATAAATATTTGGCTTCTGACAAATCATTCAAACAAATTGCAGAAGTAAATTCAGATTCAAAAGACAGACCTGATATTTTAATCTTCAATAAGCCGTTTGCTTTTGCCAATGACGATAAACCCTATCAATCAATAGTGCTTGTTGAGTTCAAAAGACCAATGAGAGATGATTACTCAGAAATTGAAAATCCAATTCAACAAGTAAATAAATATGCAAGAGAAATAATTGAAGGAGAAGCGAAAGACAAGCACGAAAGGGAATTTGACTTGAGAACAAATACTCCTATATTCGCCTACATTGTTTGCGACTTGACAAAAAAACTGAAAGCATTTGCAAAAGATGCAGGATACAAATTGCTTCCAAGTGGTGACGGATATTTTTCCTTCAATGACAATTACAATATGTATGTTGAAATTTTAAGTTTTGACAAAGTCTTGAAAGACTCAAAAGAACGTAACAGAGTATTATTTGAAAAGCTAAACTTGACTTAGTGAAACAAACGACAGAGAATAGAAGGGCAGCTTCCAACAGCCGTTTGCCGCAATGGGGGCTGACGTGGTTAAATCAAGTGCAGTGCTTCTATCAACATTTGTGCTTGGTTGACAGTTAAGTGCTCCGAAATCCCCCACTGCGGCAAGCGGCAAAACGTTGTGTGCCATTTAAGCGAACACTCTACAAACCTTGACATTTAAACAAAAATTTATGAAACAAATTTTTATCGCAATTTTCCTTGTATTTTCAATATCTTCATTTGGACAGAAACTTGAATGGATACATTTTAATTGGGTTGGAGACAGTATTTCAGGAAAATACTTCGACAAACTTGCCATTACAATTCCTGTATCGTTAGACAATTTACCACACAAATTCAATATGCAGATTGATTTAGGTGCTATTGAAACGGTGATTTATGGGAATAGTATCAAACCATATCTTGATACTTATAGCGAATTAAACACCAAAATAGACACAACACTTAAATTTAGAATACAAAGCCAAACAAATTTTAAATTTAGAGATATTGAATTTAAATTAGGCAGTGTTAATTTTGGAAAGCGTAACATTGGACACTTCAAAAATTTTGGAGACCCTATTCTAATAGACTCAATTTATACAAAAACAGAAAAACATATTGGAACAATTGCACCAGATTTATTCAAAGACAAAATTTTGATTATTGATTATCCAAACAAAAGACTTTGTGTTACGACAGAACTTCCAAAACAGTTTTCAAAAGCACAGTTTAGAAATTATAAAATAAAAAACGGACGAATTAAAATACCTATCACTATAAATGGCAAGGATGAAGACCTAATGTTTGATACAGGTTCAAGTTTATTTGCCTTAATGACTACAACAGAGCAAGCAAATGAAATTTCAACAAAACCAATAATTGATTCTTTAAAAATTTCAAGTTGGGGTGAATATTATATGGTTTATGGACAGACAGTCACTAAACCTATTTTGTTCGGAAAAAAGAAACTTAACAAATCAACAGTTTATTTTGACAACAGAAAAGACAATGCTAATTTTTTTAAAGAAGAGGAAATTTGGGGCATAACAGGAAACGCTTACTTTTTGAAAAACATTGTGATTATTGACTATAAAAATCAAAGGTTCGGCGTGAAATAAACGGCACACAACAAGGGTTTTGCGTCAGGCGGGGTGACGTGCAAACTTGGAGCTTAGTGCTTCTATGAAACTTTAGAAATAAATTGAAGCTTTGTGCTCCGAAACCCGCCCGAACGCAAAGCCCGAAAACGTTAGCCACCATTTTATGAAACATTACACCCTGACAATTATACTAACCTTTTTGACATTTTTAGCTTTTGCTGATGAACAACGATTGACAACGGTTTTCAAATCTGAAAATGGAAAATTCACTTTAAAATACAATAGAAAAAAATGGAATCTTATTGACGAAAACGGAAAAAAAATATACAGTTTTAAAGATGCTGGATTTACGAGTATGACAATTTTAATATCAAATGATGGAAAAAAAATAACAGTAATTGACGACTTTATTGAGGGACACAAAATTGGACAAAGAAAAGTTTTATATTTTTACAATTCAGGCAACCTAATATCTAATTATAGACTTGTTGACTTATTATCAGACACTTGCAGTGTGGTTAAGTCTGTTTGGCATACAATATGGACATTAGATGATTTTAAAATGACAAAAAGTGACTCTGTTTTCTCAATTGCGACATTTAACTTTTTTGAAATGGAATTTGACACACAAACTGGACAATTAATAAGAAAAGCACGACCTCAACAATTTGACGAAACAAACACATTAATCGTAATTGGGAAGTTTTACAAAAGCAAATCAGAAAGCAGCAATTTGACCATTCAAAAGTATATTTATGGCCCAAAACAACCAAACGACAGTATAGCCTTTATTACTAATTCTTACGGACAAGGCACTTGGAAACAAGCCTTAATGATAAAAAATGGAATAGATATTACGCCACAAAGATTTAGAAATAAAATGTTAGGAATTGGTTGTGAATAAAACAAAAACGATGGCTAACATAGTATTTGCTATATGGCTGGCGGAAGGAAGTAATTGAGCTTTTGGGATTCTATTTGGCAACAGTTTGGACGGACAGTTTTCCAATTTAACATTAGTAAATTAACCTCAGCTTTTGTACATTTATTGAGCATTTGTTACGGGCAGAACGGTTTCAAAACCAGCCACATCGCAAATACTCGTCCGTTAGTGGTCAGGCTAAAAAGATAGACACGATGATAAAAAAATGGCTACAAGACATATTTGACAAAAAAGAATCCATAGAGATTAAAGAATGGAGAATTGATAATTCTATTCTCAAATTCCTTTCTTCAAACTTGGACGAAAAGGGTAATCTTTCTGAAAAAGCACACGACCTTCCAGACGAGAAAAAAGATGATGACAAGGTAAGATTTGCACCAGGACTGATGGATGCAATGTTTGGTGCAGATGATTCAGATGACTCTAAAAAAAGAATTAGCGAGTTAACAAAACACCTTAAAAGGATTGCTTCAAAAGGTGACAAAATAAGCGAACAGGAATTTTACCGACTAATCACAGAAAACGAAGGTGTGATAGGAATTATTGATGACTTTTTACAAGCAGTAGTTAATGATTCATTACCGATTGAACCTCATCTTTTTAATTATGCAAAAGATTTAGCCACAAAAACTGACAAAAGAAATGCAGTAAAATTTGGTATTGCAATTTTAGGATTGTGCCAAAATAAATCTGTTCTTAACGACATTAAGATTTTAGGCTTACACGATGAGTTTACTGTTTATTCAACTATCGCCATTGCAAACTTATCGGACAATGCAGAAAATGACCTTTGGGAATTAGCGAAGAAAGTTGACGGTTGGGGTAAAATTCAATTAGTTGACCGATTATCAAGACCTGAATTAAGCGAACCAATCAAAGATTGGTTGATTTATGAAGGGTATAAAAACAGCATTATGTATGAATACTTAGCATACACTTGTGCTATTGATGGAGAACTTCATAAGAAATTAGAAACCGATGAAATAAACCACAAACTTTTCAAGTCGGCTTCTGACATTATTGAAGCACTCATCGTAGAACATAGTCCAGCCGAAGGCATTAATACTTATCCTTTTGCTTCGCAAGTAATTCAAGATTTCATTATACACGCAAAAAAGCACGCAAACGATATTTCAGACTTTAACGCTTTACAAAAAATCAAAGACTTTCTCACGGAGTTACAAAACGACATCGGAGAGCAAAAGAAAAATGGTTGGAATCAAGATATTATTTCAAATTGCCTAATTGAAATCGTTGAAATTTTGAATAGCAGGGATTGGAAAATTGTTGCGTATGAAGGTTTGAAAAGTAATGACAATGTAATTTATTGGAACGCCAAACAAGCAGCAGAAAAATTAGGAATTGACTTGTGGGAAACCGTTTGGGCAAGGTTGCAAGAAAAACCACTTGAGAGTTCTTCGTGGTATGACGTTACACATTACAGTAAACCCGAACATTCCGACAAAATCATAGAATTTGCTCTTAAACATTTGCCTTTTGACGAGTTGGCAACTGGAGCAAAAGATTCAAACGGATTTGGCGACAATTATGACAAACACGCAAGTCTTGAATACGCAACTACATTGTTGGAAAACTATCCTAAAAAGGGAGAGATAATTGTCTTGACATCACTTAGAAATCCCGTAACAAGAAACCGAAATATGGCAATCAAAGTTTTGGACAAGTGGAAAAAAGAAAATTGGTCGTCTGAGATTGAAAGAGAAATTACACATTTAGGCGAAATTGAACCTAACAATGACACAAAAGAGAACATTAAACGATTGTTGAATGATCAAGAACTCAAATAAAGCCCGAACCACTAACAGCCGTTTTGCAAAAGCGGGGGTTTCGTGCTTCTATGACAGTGAAGTGCTAAAATCAAGCTTTGTGCATTTAATGAAGTTCAGTGCTGAAAATCCCCGCCTTCGCAAAGCGGCAAAACGTTGGTGGCTATATTAAAAATGAAACAGATACTTACATTACTTACAATATTGGTTTTTCTTGTAGCTTGTACAACGCAAAATTCAACAGAAGACAGACCTTCGCCAGCATTAGTTAGTCAAGAAAAGGAAGGCGACAACTATGAACAATTCTTAAACTTATTTGAAAAAATTGAACCCGAAAACTTACATATTTATACGCCTGATGACTTAAAAAACGGAGATAAATTTAAAGGAAAAGTTATAGGCCAAAGTTTTTACAAATTATTGACTTATGATGACAAATTTAAGTTTTTATTCGTGGACACAACATTGCATGTTTATGGCTGTTTTAGATTTAAACTGTCTGACACGAAAACAGGATTAATTCTGAGAAGACCAAGTGAATATTATGAAGAGTCAGCCATTGACTTATTAATTTGGGATAATTCTCTAAAAAAAGTGGTTGGCATAAATGATTTAGCAGATTCTTTTGGTGACGAGGGTTGGCACTTTGTACAGGACGCATGGTTGAAAGATTTGAATAATGACACAAAAATTGACATAGTTACTCGATACAGAGACATAGATTATGATTTGGATGATTCTAGCAAAGTAACTCAAAAAGACTCCTTATTTGCTTGGCTTAATATGGACACAAGATTCAAAAAAACAGTTTTCAAATTTGACACAACAAAGTACAAATTACATAATTGGAATCCGTAGGAAATACAGCCACCAACATGGGTTTGTGGCAAGTGGGGCGGAAGAAAGTTATTGAATAGTAAAACATAAATCAACAGCGTGCAGTGGCTCAACTTAGGTGCTAAAATGCCCCACCTGCCACAAGCCCTGTTCGTTATGTAAGTAATTAAACAGAACTCAATAAACATATAATAAAATGAAAAGTACAATAATTGTAATAATGATTCTAGCATCAAGTAACTTATTTGCACAATCTAGCCCACAAAAATTGATTGACACTTTTTTTGCAACTTATGAAAAAGACGCAGGAAAAGCAGTAAAAGAATTATATGCGACGAATAAATGGACCGAAAGAATAAAAGATGATATAGATAAAATAATTGGCACTTTAAATGGATTCACAGAAAGTTATATGGGAAAATATTACGGACATGAACTAATCACAACAAAAAAGTTTGCTGAAAGTTTTGTTTTATACTCATATCTTGTAAAGTACGACCGACAGCCGATTAGGTTTATCTTTAAATTTTACAAACCAAATGATAAATGGGTACTTTACTCATATTCACTAGATGACAGTTTAGATGATGAAATTCAAGAAGCTGCAAAATTATATTATCTGAATTTGGATAAAGAATAAATAAACTCCCTAAAACAAATAAGGCTTCGTTCGGCACAACGTAATGCGTTCAAGCATTTAGAATGAAGCATGGCGGGCGAATAGCAAACGTTGCCCGGCCTTGAACTAATCCGGGGAATGTTGGCTTCGGACTCGGCGTCCGGGTAGTTTTTCTCCTTTTTTAGCCTGAGAGAATGTACCCCTCTATTTTTAGTAATCTTTTTAACAGAAAAAAAAATCAAAATTATGTTTACAGCAGAGCAAATCAAAGCCGCCCATAGCAAAGTTAAATCAGGAGCCGACTTTCCGGCTTATATCCGCGAAATCAAATCTCTGGGCGTGACCCATTATGAAGCTTTCGTATCTGATGGCCATATGGATTATCATGGGAAAAATAATCATACCGCAACCGTGCCCGCAAAATATGCGGCTCTGGAGATAGCACCCCAACACCTCAAAGAGGAATTCCGGGAGCAATTGCTGGCACATCAGCAAGGCAAAACCGACTATCTGACATTTATAAAAATGTGTGCTGCCACGGGTGTGGAAAAATGGGAGGTTTCGATGCAGCAAATGACTTGTACCTATTTTGATATTGCAGGTAATGCGGTTTTGGAAGAAAAAATACCGGAATGAGATAACATTTTGCGACAATGTTTTTCTTTGGGAAAAAACATTGTTGCTTAAGTCTTGATAAGTTTCTGATAGCGAAGATATTTTGAGCAATATCTTGGTTTGTTTTTAAGGATTTGATAAATTTTGCTCTTCGACATGTTCAGCGAAGCCAGATAAAATAGGATTTGCAATCCTCTTTATCAAGCTTCAACAGTCAAAAAATGTGAAAGAACCAGCGTGCCATCTAACCAAAGTTAATTACAAACCCTTCCAATTCCCCACATCTTAAACTTTTCAAGGCTTCTTCCAGTCAATCTTGCTTATGGCGTTTTCTGTAGGGAAATTTCCCGGCACCGGCTGGCTTACTTTACCGCTGGCGGCCCATTCGGCACCTCTTTCGAGCAAGGTTTAAAAGCCTACACACTCAAATGAAACTTTTTCATTGTTAATTGGGCTGCTGTAAAATTATTTTCCAATCTTCGAAAATACCCGATACACAGGAATAATTCATAAAGAACATCATTCATTATTATAAATTTAATGACTAGAAAATTTATTTGTAAATTTGCATAAATGACTGATAAAAAACTTTACGTAATTGCAGGTTGTAATGGAGCAGGCAAAACTACTGCATCATTTACTATACTGCCTGAAATTTTGGACTGTAAAGAATTTGTAAATGCGGATGAAATAGCAAAAGGGCTATCACCTTTTCAACCTGAAAAAGTATCGTTTGAAGCAGGTAGAATTATGTTGAACAGGATTGATGAACTACTTTCTGAAAATGAAAACTTTGCATTCGAAACGACTTTATCAACAAAAAGTTATAAAAGTAAAATTTTTGAAGCGAAAAAAAATGGGTACAGGGTTAGTTTGCTTTTCTTTTGGCTTCAAAATGTAGAATTAGCAAAAGAGCGTGTAAAAACGAGAGTTTTTGAAGGAGGACATAATATCGAACCTGAAATTATTGAACGGAGGTATACCAGAGGAATTAAAAATTTGTTTGATATCTATCTTCCGATTGTTGATGGAGCTTTAATTTTTGATAATTCCGAAGGAATGCACGAACTTTTGGCAGATAAACAGATTGATGGTTTGTTAAATATTGTAAATCATGAAAAATTTAACCAATTAAAAAATTATTATGACCACATTTGAAATTCAGATAGAAGAAAAGGCTAAAATTCTCAAAGGACTCGAAAAAGTTTATGAAAGGCTTTTAGAATTCAAGAAAGCTAAAAATAGTGAATTGGTTATTTTACGTGATAATAAAATAGTAAAAATTAAACCTGAATAAAAGCAAGACCTGCCAATCAGTTCTTCATTTTTTTAAAGATCACACCAAAGAGCCATAAACCTACGAAGTCACCACTTAGACCAGGCTTAATCTACAAACCCATCCAATTTTCAATCCCTGAAAATCTTTCAAGGCTTCTTCCAGTCAATCTTGCTTATGGCGTTTTCTGTAGGGAAATTTCCAGGCACCGGCTGGCTTACTTTACCGCTGGCGGCCCATTCGGCACCTCTTTCCAGCAAGGTTTTAAAGCCCACACATTCAAATGAAACATCACTATGGCCCGAGGAAATGTTAAATACCCTCCCTTTTTTATAGTTAACCGTTAAATACATGGGCTCATGTCTGTCGGTACCTGTTACCCGTTTGTTCCAGGGAGGAGTATTGCCGGTGGGATCAGAAAACGTGGTACCTAAAATGGTCATGTTTTGAGCCGGACCCCGCAGCCGGTCATATATTTCGTCGCGGGTGTGCATCCATTTTTCGGGCAATCCCTTCATGATAGGATGCTCCGAAGCTCTGTTGATCACGACAGACTCCTGCTGAGCCCCGTGGCTGCCGCCTGGACCGGGTGTGGTATCACGCACGAGCTTATTTTCTTTGTCATAATATACATAAGGACCACAGGTTTCGTTTCGGTTGCCCCAGCCTCCCAATCCGGTCATCTCGTTGAAAGCCTTCCAGTCATCCCAGGCGTTGTTGGCAGCATGAAGCGTGATGAGCCCTCCGCCATTAGCCACAAAAGCCTCCAGTTTTTTTTGGGTTTGAACGGGGAGCGGAGCCGCTTTCCACCCAAAATTAGAAATCACTACATCATACGCAGCAAAATCCGGCGAATAATCAGGATCTTCTTTTGACTCTTTTAAAACCTCATATTTTTTATCAGACAAGGTATATTTCAAATAGTTTTGCATCAGTTGGGTGCTATCCATCTGGCTATGCGGCCCGAGCCATAAATATTTGGTACGTGCGATTTCCACCTTAAACAGGCCCGTTTTCTCGAGATAATCTTTGGTCATGGCGGTGGTCTTAGGCCAGATCCCATGATTACTCTGTCCATCAATGATGAGCACCTTCATTTTTTTCTTCTTTTGCACCGATGGCAAAGTGGTAAAGGCGAGCAAGCCAATGCCTGCCATTAAAAGTCCGAATAAGCCGAAAAACATTCTTTTGGATTTTAAAAACATAAGGAGGTTTGGTTGAATAGCCTTAAAGATAAAAAGAGTCATCGAGATTATTGATATCTGGTTTTGGAAAAATGCCAGATATATAAATTTAAACGGCTCATTTGTTTTAAGTCCGTGAAATTATCATGAAAAGCCGGCCTTTCTAAGCCAACCGAATTTTAAATGAGCCTAAATTTTTCGAATCATTTTTTTAATTTTAGCGAAAAAAATGAATCTATGCGAAAACATATCGCCGGACCGCTTATGTTGGTTTCCCTATTTTTTCTAAACTGTACGCTTGAATCCAATAATGCAGATAAACACCCCATCCCTCATCAAAAAATAACGTGGGATGATTTTAAGGGCGATATTGACCCCAATTCAAAATTCTATGCCATGACCTGGTGGTATGTAAGATACAGCTATTCCAGTCCGGTGTTTAAAAACCAAAGGGCATGGGTTGACATCAAGGTAAGCTATGGTTTGAAAGATAATTCCTGGTATAAACCCGGTAAAATATCTGACGAATTGCTTAATCATGAGCAGGGCCATCTGAATATCGCCTATTTGTTGGCTCTGGATCTCCACAATATCTACCGAAAGGCTGTTTTCTCAAAGACAAATTATAAAAGCCAGATTGATGCTATTTATAAAAATACCGAAGCCAAATACCTGGAAATGGAAAAACGCTATGACTTGGAAACCAATCACATGTACAATTTGCGAACGCAGAAATTATGGGATACCTTCTTTGAAAAGGAGGCTAAAAGACTCCTTAAAATTTCTGAATCTTTGAACAGATAATATTTCATGTAGGAATAAAACGATAGAACTTATCTGGCGTGAGTTTGGGAAAAGCATAGCTCATATATAATAAATGTTTAAAAAAAGGGTTCTGCGTCAAAAACAGTGGAAATACAATTTTTAATTTTTTCCATTTGTATTTTTTTACATTTAATTATTCAACGAAAGGCGATAAAATGAAATAAATAACACATAGTACACAATAGGAAATACCACATAGGTACAATAGTTCAAGTCAACTATATATCTATGTTAATGATAAGGGTATAGAATGGCTATGTGTTCTATGTGTTTGGAAAATAAAGGTATCGTTTTTAAAACAGAATTTTTAAGAAAATAGAATTCCACTAAAAATGACGCGGAGCCAAAAAAAGTTTCTGCCCACTGGAATTTTCATCTGATAATAAAATTTATTTATGTATTCCTTAAAATCAATCTTCAGTGTTTAGAAAATTATAAACGATAATTTTCTAAACTACCACTTTCGATTCAAAATTTTCGTGACACATTGAAGATTGTTCCCTTTCTTTGGATACTTTCTTTGGGAAGGCAAAGAAAGTATCGCCCCTCCGGCGAGGAGACGAAAGAATAATCTGTAAACTAAATTATGATATATTGACTAATTATCATTTAAGTAAAGTTGATTTTATTTAACAGAATTTCTTAGCCCTAAATCAGGATATCAAGCAATTCTAAGTGCATTAAGTGCTTCCAATAGTACTTTGAACCGCAGACATTTCTAAGCCAAATGCGATGAAATTTCATTAAAACCCAAAATCACACCCCAAACTGCCTCAGATGGTGGTCGGTGTGCTTGTAGGCCAAAATCCCGATTTGTTCCGGCGTCATTTTACCGAAAAAATCATGCACAAAGGCCGGATTGTGATAATTCTGATAAGCTTCCAGATGTGAAATCCAAAGGTCTTTTTCCTTTTCAAAATCCACCTCTGTTTCATTTACAATCAATATTTGGGTACTGGGTGCGTGCTTAATGATGGGGGTATCATCTGAGGTTACTGCAATTAATGCTTCGGCTGCCTGCGTGGGTGTACTGCGTGAGGCACTATAATCCCAGTCTCCAATGCCGTGAATCCAGGCCTCAAAGAGCCTGCAGTGCTTCACCACCTGGAAAACATTCATGCTGCCCCATTGAGCCTGAAGATTTTTATTCAAGTTCCGCACTCTTTCAATGATTTCCGCTCTGAGAGGTTCGTCTAAAATACTTTTTACCATAAGATATTGATTATAAATACATTTAAAATTTTATTTTACCCCAAATAGCAACCGGGTTACTTTATAGTTTTTGATCAGAAAATGATATAAGCCCCAGCAAATAAGCAGTGTAGAGGTGGCCATCAGAAAAAACTTAAGGATCAGGTTTATTTGCCAGTCTAACCCGTAATAGCCCAGCATTAAAATGACGGTTTGATGCAAAATATAAAAAGGATATACTGCCCTGTTGCTATATTTGATAAAACTATTTTCAAAATTTAAATACTTTTTGGCAAAGCCCAGAATAGCCAAAATAATACAGAAGATAAAAGCGATTTTGAAAACAGAATTTAGGATTTTAACCCAGAGGATTTCCTCCGACAAAGGGCCCAAAATAGCATCATGCACGATGTTGAAAACGATCAGAAATATCCCAAAGCCCAGATTCAAATATCTTTTTTGCTCGAGTCTTTCCCAAATATCTGCCTGATTGCCAAAAAGATATCCAATCAAGAAAATCAAAAACGAAAAGGTAAAGTTAAACCAGTCGGCCACCAGATTGTGGGTAGTGGGCCAACGGTCTCTCAACAAAAAATAGCATAAGGACAGTGGTAAAATAATCAGCACCGTGGACCATCGGGTAGAGAGTATTTGCCGATTTTTTAAAATCCTAAACAAAGGAATGGCCAACAGCGAAAATACCAGCAGATACACCACAAACCACAAATGATGCCAGCTGAAATTACCTTCGGGATAAGCCTTGAATTCAAATACTTTGGCATAAAAACTAAGATAGCTGCCCGTATACCCCTCAACTACTACCCGCTCCAGATAAATCTGGGGTGGCACAATGACCAACATACCAAAAATGAGCGGTATAAGCAGCCTGGTGATTCTTTCTTTAGCAAAACTACCCAGCGAGCGACTGCGGGTGGCAAAACTGGCTCCGGCTCCCGAAACAAAAAACAAAAGAGAGAGTCTCCAGGGATTGACCAGCGACATCCAAATTTCAAAATTGCCGGATGTGACCGGATTTTTGAAATGCCAGCCCCAGGTATTGAAAAACATGCCCGTATGGTATAAAATCAAAAGCAGAAAGGCCATAACCCTCACCCAATCCAGAAAGTGATGTCTAATTTTCATGGTAAATATAAGATGCCCGTTTATTGGTAAAGATAAATGATAGTTTTGAAAAAGCGTTTGGTATGAAAATAGAACGCCGTCAATTAGGTAAAAATATATTTATTTGAAGTTTTTCCATCCGCAATATATTGAATCCGAGCCAATTCGGCCCAACAGGTTATATTTGATCCATTTTTTAATATTAATGTATTGAGCCGATTTTCCGGTATCTACAAAACTCCCCCCGTGATTGTCATTTTCGCCACCGACTGCATTCGGAGAATTCTCCTATTATTGCATGAAAAAAAAGTACCAATGGAAATAACTGATCAGATCAAAAGCTATATAGCCTCACTCCCGGCAGCCAAAAGTATCGAAATGCAGGCTTTGCATGATAGTATATCGGAGATTATGCCAGGCTGCAAACTTTGGTACCTCGATGGAAAAGATGAGTCGGGCAAAGTGGTGTCCAACCCCAACATTGGCTACGGCAGCCAAATCATGAAATACGCCGACGGCAAGACCAAAGAGTTCTACCAGATTGGCATCAGTGCCAATACCAGCGGTATCTCTGTCTATATCATGGGATTGGCTGACAAAAATTATCTTCCACTTACTTATGGGAAAACAATCGGGAAGGCATCAGTGACAGGTTATTGCATTAAATTCAAGAAACTCGGGGACATAAACCTCGAAATTTTAAAAGGAGCTATTTTGGAGGCTATCCATCTGAACAAATAATTCTTCGATTCGCTTGCATGGATGATCCTTTTTCCTAATCTTCGTAAACTCTTTGATTGGAAAAACGATGAAAAATCAAAAACACGGGGATACACCCGCTCAAAATTCAGCGGATAAGCACACCCGCATGCTCCTGGGGGTATATCTGATTGCCCTTTTCTGGATTTTGATTTTCAAACTTGGCGTTCGGTTTTCATATATGGACCACCGCACTGTCAATCTTATCCCCTATCAGGACTATTTTCTTTATGGTCATATTGACCGCATGGAAGTGATCATGAACATTCTCATTTTTGTTCCTGCAGGCTTGTATGCAGGTTTGCTTTTGAGAAAACTTAATTTCCTGAGCATATTTTTACTTTTGTTTGCAATGAGTTTATGTCTGGAAATCCTTCAGTTTGTGTTCCGGATAGGTGCGTTTGATGCAACCGACCTCGTCAATAATACTTTAGGCGGTTTGCTGGGTTATGCTGTTATATATTTATCAAGCCAAATTACAGGATCAAAACTCAAAGTTCAAAAAGTGATTAACTTACTGGCCATCATGGCCACAGTAATCATGGTAATATTACTTATATTGCTTAAATTAAATAAGTTACCGATCAGATATCAATAGAAGATGAAAAGAATTATCCTGATTTGCCTCCTGATCTCTTCCCTGGTTTCATGCAAACGGGTAAGCGACCAAAATATGGACTGGTTATTAGGGGACTGGCAACGCACCCATACCAAAGAAAATCAGATGACCTATGAAGATTGGCACAAATCGGGCGATAGTATGTATATTGGTAATAGCTGTACTCTAGAAGGTGCTGATACCGTATGGCAGGAAAGTATGCAGCTCATTAAAATCAGGGACTCCTGGCGTCTTGATATCACGGCAAAAGGAGAAGAAACAGCCACAAGGTTTCCGCTGACAAAAGTTGATAAAAACACTTTTACAGCCGAAAATGCTTTGAATCCTTTCCCAACCAGGATTGAATACAAGCGGACAGCGGATAACCTCTCTGCAATAGTTTCAGGGAAAGAAGATTCTCTATTGTTTGAATTTCGAAAAAGGGAGTAATATCCGTTCATAAACTTTGAGATATAAATTTGATTTTTATTTGGAAGGAGAAAAAACTTTCTTTTTTCAAGACAAGAATTTCTGATGAATAATTGGTTAAAAAATATATACTCCTGGTTTTTGGGTAGGCAAAATAAGGCAATTACGATTGTACCTTATCATGAAAAATGGGAGGTGGAATTCAGGTTATTAAAAAAACATTTAGCTGAAAATCTTCACGACTTCAAAATTGAAATTGAACATGTGGGCAGCACTGCAATTAATGGTCTTTGGGCCAAACCCATTCTGGATGTTGATATCGTCATATACGAAAAAAACAGGCTGCCTGAGATAAGTCAGGTACTTCAAAACCTGGGCTATATAGCAAAAGGTGAACAGGGAGTCTCGGGCAGATATGCCTTCAGACAGAGCAAAAAAACCTCCTCAATTTTCGGGAATAAAATGGAGATGAAACATCATCTTTATGTATGTTTTGCCGATAGCACCGCTCTCAAAAACCATTTACTATTTCGGGATACCCTAAAAAAATCACCTGCACTGGTGGATGAATATACTCAACTAAAACAAAACATTCTGGAAAATAAGCATTTGGATCGCTATACGTATGCAAGGCTAAAGACAGCCTTTATCATTTCGGTACTTGAAAAAGGCGGCTTAAGTGAGGAAGAAATTCAGGAAATCAGAGCCTCAAATGCGTAAGATTTATAGGGTATTTGGATGGTAACTATTTTTGACTCATTTGCTAACAAAAAAATATTATTAAACATTATTCTGGAAAAATTTTCCTTACTTTACACAATATCAACCCTTAATATGAAAAAAGTAACCGGAATCGGAGGGATTTTCTTCAAAAGTAAAGACCCCAAAGCAATCACAGCATGGTACGCTCAAAATCTGGGCCTCCAAACCAATCCTTACGGAGCCACCTTTGAATGGTATGAAGATGCCGAAGGCAAGAAGAAAGCCGATACCCAATGGGCACCCTTTGGAGATAACACCAAATATTTTGAGCCCTCCACCAAAGAGTTTATGATAAATTATCGTGTCGAGAATCTGGAAGCCCTGGTGGAAGAACTCAAAGCCAGTGGCGTGACATTGGTCGATGAAATAGAGACCTTTGACTATGGCAAGTTCATCCATATCCTTGACCCCGAGGGCAACAAAATCGAACTCTGGGAACCCATGGGGTAATATTTTCAGATAAATTAAATTCTAAAAACCATGATTGAAAATGTACCGGATTATATTGGTCTGGCTTTTATAGCCACCACGCTTTTAACCTTATTTCTCTTGTTTCGGGTTATATTAAAATCCGGTGCAGAGCGTAAAAAAGCCTATCAAATACTGGGTGCATTGGTCGTCTGGCTGATTCTTCAGGGGGCTCTTACCCTTTCAGGACTTTATAAAAATAACCTGGAGGCAATGCCTCCCAAACTAATCCTTTTCGGGATTTTCCCCGCTATTGTTTTCCTGATATTTCTTTTTAATAATACTTCAGGGAAAAACTTTATCGACAGTTTGCCTTTAAAACCGCTCATCTATTTGCATGTGGTCAGGATTCCCGTTGAACTCGTACTGTATGGCTTATTTCTCTCAAAAGCTATTCCCCAACTGATGACTTTTGAGGGTAGTAACTTTGATATTTTGGCCGGAATCTCCGCTCCCATTGCGGCATTTCTATTTTTTAAAGGAAATTCAAAAAACCGTAAACTGTTGTTGATCTGGAATTTGGTTTGTCTTGCCCTTTTATTCAATATCGTTTTTCTGGCGGCTTTCTCTGCCCCATTTCCGATGCAGTTATTCGCCTTCGACCAGCCGAATATGGCGGTGGTTCAGTTCCCCTATAGTTGGCTGCCGGTGTTTATTGTGCCTGTGGTTTTGTTTTCCCATTTGGTAGCTATCAGAAAGTTAATTAGAAAAGAGGGATAATTCTGAATAATAAGCAAATGTATTGGAGTTGATTTTTCTTTTGTTGGTTTTTGATGAAAAAAACAATTTACTCCCTCCATTTTTGTCACAATTGCCTATCATCAAATCAGAAATGCAAACCTATTTTTGCCGAAAATAAAACCTTATGAGAAAGCTGAAACTACAGATGCATATATCATTGGATGGCTTTGTAGCCGGGCCTAATGGCGAGGAAGACTGGATAATCAGAGGTGCCGACCCCACTTCATTTGAACTGGTCAATGAGCTGGCCGATACCTCTGATACGTTATTGATTGGAAGAAAAATGGCGGAAAACTTTATTCCGCATTTTGAAGAAATGGGCCCTGATCACCCCATCTATACTTTCGCTCAAAAAATGGTGAACCTCCGTAAAATCCTTTTCAGCCAAACTTTAAAAGAACCATTTGGAAAAAACGTAAGTCTGGCTTCTGATGACCTGAGCACTACTGTAACCAACCTAAAAAACGAGCCCGGCAAAGATATTTTGGTGTATGGAGGTGCCCAATTGGTATCCTCACTCATCGCCGGGGATCATATAGATGAATTTTATCTCTTCATCAACCCGATCCTGATCAATAAAGGCATGCGAATATTTGATATGCTGGGCCACCGCCAAAAATTACAACTTATTGATACGAAAGCCTATATTGGGGGTACTACGTTGTTGCATTATCGATTAGATAAATAAGCTTTTAATAGCAAGAGCTTTTGATGTCGGTCCGGGGTCCCCTACTAACATTAGTAGTAAATCTGTATTTTGTCAAAACGTATTTTTGGGCAAACAAATTTTGCTATGAAATACCCGGGTTTGATATTGCTTTTTTTAAGTTCCATTACCTGTTCAATGGCACAGACACCTGCCAATGACAATTGCAGCGGAGCTATTAATCTGACAGTCAATGCCAACAACCTTTGCGGGGTGACTACCACCGGCACTACCGTGGGAGCTACCCAAAGCATGAGTGGCTGCAATTTTACCTCTGCTGATGACGACGTATGGTATAAATTTACAGCTACGGCCACCACGCACAAGATTGAAGTGAGTTCCCTTACCCTTCAAAATCCCGTATTTCAGGTTTTTTCAGGCCCTTGTACCGGACTAACTTCTTTGGCCTGTGTCAACGAAAACAACAGTACCTCCCATACCGAAAAAAGTATTGTTTCAGGCCTTACGATAGGCAACGAATATTTTATCAGAGTCCATAGCGGCAGCAGTCTCAGCACTACAAGAGGTACTTTTACCATTTGTGTGGGACTTCCCGCTTCTCCGGCCAATGATGAGTGTTCCGGAGCGATAAACTTAACGGTCAATCAAAACCAGAGTTGTACACTTATAACCAATGCCACCAATGCAGACGCTACCCAAAGTATGAGCGGCTGCAGTGCAGGAAGTATGGCCGACGACGATGTATGGTTTAGTTTTACAGCTACTGCGGCGGTACATAACATCACCCTTTCGGGCAGTTCGGTAATCGTACCCGTGGTTGAATTATTCGATGGCTCCTGCGGCAATCTCCAATCAAAAGTATGCTACCAGTCCAATTCCCCTAATTTTACCCTTAAAATAGGTGATCTTACTCCCGGACAAACCTACCTTTTCAGAGTTTATTCTTATTATCAGGGGCTCAGTCAGACCGGGACATTTCAGGTTTGCATTAATGAAGCCACCGGCATGCCTGCCAATGACGCCTGTGCGGGAGCAATAGCCCTTACCGCCAACAATGCCTCCTGCAATATACTCACTTCCGGCACCCTGGTTAATGCCAGCGGTCCAATGGCACCAACGGTATGTAATGGCAATCCGGTACAAAATGACGTTTGGTATAAATTTACTGCCACACAGTCTGATATGCTTATAAAACTTCTCAATGCTACTTTTGGATCACCCAACCTACAGCTTGTGAGTGGTACATGTTCCAATCCTTCGTCTGTAATCTGTAACAATGACGGTTTGATGTTGGCACAAAACCTTACCATTGGACAGGAATATTATATAAGAATATGGGATTTGTTTGGCTCTTCCGGTACATTTGATTTATGTTTGAGCAGCCCGTCTGTCAATTCTGTTTCCGCCAATGCCATTGATATCCCCGTAAATTCGGGGTTCACCTGCATCCAAAATACCGCCGGAAACAATACCACTGCCCTGAGTAACGAAGCATCGAATGCCGGATGCTCCACCATAACCGATGGTCTTTGGTACAAATTTACGGCAACCAACGACAGCCTTTTAGTTGACCTAACTTCAACCGGAACCGGCTCGGGGTTCAGAGTGGAGCTTTTCCATAAACAAGGGGCTAACCTGATATTGAAAAGTTTTAATTCCAACCGCATATTTGAAACCGGTATGACCGTTGGAGACGAATATTACCTTTTGGTCTATACCTGCGGAAGCAATGCTCTCAGCCGTGGATCATTTGATATTTGTGTCCGGAACTTCCCTCCTCCTCCTGTCAATGACGGTTGTGTTTCCGCCGCACCAATCAGCGTCAACAATGACATGAACTGTACCCTTTCCACCCAGGGAACCACTATCAATGCCCTTCCGGGAGATTATGCCTTTTGCTCCGGTGAGGTGGACGATGATGTATGGTACAGTTTTGTGGCAACCCAAAGCAAGCATTTTGTCAATATTTCCCCCGGTACCTTAAACAATGCAGCCTTTCAGGTTTATGAGGGCAATTGTGCCAATTTGTCGGAAATCAATTGCACCAACAATACATCGGGGTCGGAAACTGAAAATGCAAAAGTATCCAATCTGGTACCCGGCGATACTTATTATGTGAGGGTATTTTCGGCTGATATAGGCAGTGGAGAAGGTACTTTTGATATTTGTGTCAATCTGCCTTTGGCCAATGAAGACTGTGAAGGTGCAATTGTACTCAATTCAGGCAGTACCTGCACGCCTGTAAATGGAACCTCGGTGGGGGTTTCCAACAGCATTTATGATAATTGTGATTTTTACAAATATGGAGTTTGGTATAAATTTACCGCCACTTCCAGTTCTCAGTTAATCCGGCTGGAAAGGGGATCGATCCAGAATGTTTATATCGATGTGCTGGAAAATAATTGTAATGATATCAACCGAATCGGAAGCTGCGGCAGCCCTGGCAATGACCCCATAGTTGAAAAGAGTGTTTTTGGTCTGACCGTAGGAACAGAATATCTGATCTGGATTAATACCACCAGTCAGGAAGACGCCGGTACTTTTAGCATTTGTATATTAGACACTGAACCACCGGCCAATGATGAATGCAGCACTGCGATTACATTGACCGTAAATCCCGCAAATGTACCTGTCATTAAAACCTCAGGAAGTACCAATTTTGCTGCCCAGAGCCTTGCCGGCTGCAGCGGAAATGCCGATGATGATGTTTGGTATAGTTTTACAGCTTCCCAAACCAGCCACCGGGTTTTTCTCCAGAAAATTAATTCATTTGAAAATATCATCCTGGAAGTTTTCAGTGGCACCTGTGGCACCCTTGTATCCAAACAGTGTATTTCATCCGGTTTTGATGAAACCCTTAACTCTTCGGCTCTCATTTCAAATCTTACCGTTGGCCAAACCTATTTCATCAGGGTCTATTATGAGGGCATAGTGCCGGGAGCATTTTCGATTGGTATTACTTCCCTGCCTGTCAACGACAACTGTGCTACAGCCATTACACTTAATCCCTCCGCCACCGATACCTTTGAGAATGCGGTCAGCGGTAGTAGCTTCGATGCCACCCTTTCTTCAAACAGCTATCAGGGAGGTACCAACACCGATGATGATGTGTGGTTTCAATTTACGGCTACCCAAAAGGTCCATAAGATCAAACTAAAAGGCTGGAAACAAAACCAGGGAAAGATAGAAGTGTATTCCGGTGCCTGCAATGCACTGATTGCATTGAGCTGCTCCACTCCCGTGAATGTACCTCAATGTGAAAACGGAGATTTGAGAGGCGATACCCTCATCCTCACGCTCGACAAATTCACTGCGGGACAGGTGTACAGGTTCAGGGTCTTCAGCAACACCATTGGCACCAATCAGTCGCTGTTTGAAGTGGCCGTGACTTCACCCTATGTTTTACCTTTTGATGATTGCAGTGGAGCACTAAATATTCCGGTAACTGCAACCTGCACCTCACCGCTTAAAATCAACACCAAAGGTTTCAGTACTGCTTCAGAATATGCCTATGGCTGTAATTATGAGGGTATTTCGGGTACGCCTGAGAAAGATATCTTCCTTAAGTTTACCGCTACAGCTACACAGCACAGGCTAAACATAAAATCTGGTAATCTCACCTTCCCATATCAATTATTTCAGGGGACCTGCAGTGGCTTAACCTCCATGGGTTGTACCCAGAATTATGACTCGCTTGCTTTTCCGGGTGGACTAACCATCGGTCAGACTTATTTTATTCGTTTGCTGATGCCCGTTTACACTCTTGATTCTTTAACGGCCTGTATCAGTACGCCGGTTCCTGACAATAATGATGAATGCATCAATGCCTCGCTGGTAGCACCTTCGGGCAATGCCAATAGTTGTGAACTTGTAGCGGGCAATCTAAACAATTCTTCCCAATCAATTTTTGAAACTTGCAATACCTTAGGCAACCCCGAGAAAAAAATCATGCGGGATGTATGGTATAAGTTTGTGGCATCCACTACCACCCATAAAATATGGTTGGGTAATACCTCAGACCAATACTTCGACTTCAATTTAGGTCTCAACGGGGAATATACCCGCCATCCTGTTAAATTCGAGCTTTTTGGAGGTACTTGTCAGGCCAAAACTTATCTTGATTGCTCTGCGGATATAGTTGAACAGGGAGAAAAAACTTTCACTGGTCTCACGATGGGCAGCACTTATTATCTCAGGGTTTCGAGCTACTCACCCGGTGATGCCCGTTTTCAGTTTTGCATCAAAAATGGCCTTGCTCCGAATAATGATCTATGCGGCAATGCAGTGGGTCTACCAGTTAACAATACCCTGACCAGCAATAATTATGTAAAAGGAAGTACGGTTTTTGCCACCGCTACCATCGGAACTAACACCTGCGGTGCTGCCAATAGTTTGGATGTTTGGTACAAATTCACGGCCGCTTCCCCGACACAGTTTGTGGTTTTCCGAAAAAACTCCAACGCTGCAAATATTAATGATTTAACAGTGGCCGTTTATTCGGGCAATTGCAATACGCCCGTTCATGTAGCTTGCAAAAGGTCCGATTTTACCAATGTTTCAGAAGATTTTATCAAACTGGAAGGCCTCACTACGGGAAATGAATACCTGATCAAAGTTTATTCTTTTACGGCAGACATTAACCACCAGGGTACATTTGAAATTCAGGTGGTAAACTCCGGTCCGCCGGCCAATGATCATTGTGCCAGCCCCACTCCGCTCAATATACAGCCTACAGCTAGTTTGGCTTCTTACGTTTCCAGTACCACATTTTTGAGTACCACCAGCCCCGAAGCGGTGGGTTGTGCGGTAACAGGCACGCCTGACGACGATGTATGGTACAGTTTTACCGCTACCAAATCCAGCCATCGCCTATTGTTGGTTTCCACAGTAAAAGACCTTGCTTATGTGGTTTACTCGGGCACTTGTGGTAGTCTGGTTTCCATAGTTTGTGGCAACTCGGGTGCCGGTTCATTTTCTTTAAATACGGTTTTAAACAACCTGACCCCCGGCACCGCCTATCTGGTCAGGGCATATACCGTTTCATCAGTGCTAAGAGGAAGGATATTTGCTGCAGTTACCTCTGATACCGACCCTCCTGCCAACAATTTATGCAGTGACGCTGTTACCCTTACTCCCGCAGCTGGCAACACACCGATTTTTACCGAAGGTACCACTGTAAATGCCACCAATACCAATGCCCAGTGTTTTGGCGGAAATGAAGTCTGGTATAAATTTACCGCTACCGCTACTACGCACCGCATCATATACGATGGCTATGTAAAAGACCCTGCCGTGGTGATGTTGACCGGCTCATGCGGGGCATTTTCGATAGTATCCTCCACTTGTTTTACCGGGGTACACAATATCTCTTTCACCAAAACCGGACTCACTATTGGCACTACCTATTATCTGAACATTGCAGCCCAGGCCACAAATGAAGAAGATCAGGGGAATTTCAAGATTGGAATCATTACACCAGTGGTACCGGTAAATGACAACTGTGCAAATGCCTCCTTACTGACCGCCAATGCTGCCCCGCAGTTTTTTTCCTCAAATCTGGCAACCAACGAATCAAATACTTCCGGCTGTGGATTTCTTACTAAAGACGTATGGTTTAGGTTTGTGGCAACCGGTCCTAAAATGAATGTGGAAGTGGACAACCTCAATACCAACGCCATAATAGGTGCCTACACCGATGCCTGCAATAACCCCGTACTCATCAAATGCACTTACGAAAATTCCGGACCGCAACAAATCTGGAAATCCAACATTCTGGAACTCACCAACCTTGTAGCGGGTACCTCCTATCTGATCAATGTGGCGGCGGTTAACAATGCCGAAACCCTGGAATTTAAAATAAAGCTTTTTGATGTGGCTGAAATAAATCAAAACGTCATATATGCCAATACCTGCCTGAGCACCAATCTCGTGCCGAATCCTTCTTTTGAGAACCCCGATCGCTGTCCCGAATCTTTCGTACCTTCTCCTTCGGCTCCCGGTCAAACTTTATTGCAGGGGCTTGGATGGAATATTCCCACTTCAGGCTCAGCCGACTATTTCAGTACCTGTGCCGTCTTTAATGCCAGTATTGAAGTTCCCCGCAACAATATTTTTGGCATTCAGTCGGCCCGAAGCGGAAAAGGCTATGCCGGTATTTTTACCGGGGGATCAGAATACCGGGAATATCTGCACACGCCATTTAACCAGCCCATGGTAGTGGGTAAACGCTACTTACTAAGCATGTATGTGAGCAGGGCTGATTATTACCTGATGGCCTCCAACAACCTGGGATTTGGTCTAAGTGTAAGGCCGGTGATAGAATTTGACAGCGACAGCCTCAAAACAGATAGGACGGTATTGCCTGCCCAAAATATCGTGATACACGAAAAAGACAACTGGGTAAATATTGCCGCGGAAATCACTGCCGATCAGGCTTTTGAAAATCTGTATATTGGGAATTTCAAAAAGCAATCTAATACCCTCACGCAGGAATCGGCGGATATTTCCGGTGGAGCGAGTGGTGGTTATGGTGGCCAGCCGGCCAATACCCTGTCCTATTATTTTATAGACGACGTGTTTGTGGGTGAGCTGAGCAATACCATTGCCTGTGGTGCCAATGACTGCAACAGCAATATCGTGCTTACGAGCCCCAATGACAATATTTCGGGAGGAAGCACTGCGAAAAAAACCAACCTCCAGCTTAAGGCCAATATCACCATCCAGGGCAATGCCAATGTATTGTTTCAGTCAAATCAGTCGATTCTGATGGATGCCAGCCTGGGGGTATTTGAAATTAAAAACGGAGTGGTATTTGAAGCAAAGATTGGTGGCTGCGTGAATTAAGTTTTGCATAAGCATATTTTTCTATAAAATCAGGTCAAAATAGGGGTTTTCCATTTTGAAAAACGCTGCGATGATCATGACATTCCCGATGATTGGTTTGACATTCCCGATTACCATATTGACATTCCCGATGTTGTATTTGACATTGGCGATTACAAGGTTGACATTACCAATGTTCTGCCTGACAATGCCGATTACAATATTGACATTCACGATGTTCTTCTTAACATAGGCAATTACGAGGTTGACATTCACGATGTTCTGCTTGACATGGACGATTACCATATTGACATCCCGATGTTCTGAGTGAAATGTACGATTACGATTATGATATGCTTAATAATAAGATATCCAAACCAAGGTCAGCATAGCCCCTGTGCCTATTTTTAATGAAATTCATTTTTGTCTTCGATACTAAACTTATGGTATTTAATAAAAATATCGGTTTAAATATCCATCCTTACTTCCGGAAAAAGCCTATTGAAGAGCAACCCGAAAATTCCTGAATCTCAATCCTTGCATAGCATAAATCAATAAAGACAATGGGCTACCGGGTGATTATTGGTAGCTGGAGCATAGTCAAATCCCTCAGAAAAAATCAAATATCCCCCGAATTTGAGATCAAATGACCCTCCTGTGACGTCATAGGACCCTCCTGTGACGTTAAATTCGACGAATTTGAGATCAAATTACCCCCCTATGACTTTAAAATCGCCGAATTTGAGATCAAATTACCCCCCTACGACTTCAATATCGACGAATTTGAGATCAAATTACCCCCCTATGACTTCAATATCGTCAAATTTGAGATCAAATGCCCCCCCTGTGAAGTTTGAATTCCTGGCAGTAATGGCTAAAGCCATCCCTCGGACAGCGGTAACTTCAATGGCAACTTTCAAGCTTTTTCGGGAGAATATCATTGGCAAAACCAATGGAAATGTATACCCATATTTCGATTTAAGGATCTGAATAAATTGTAAGGCCGCAGGACAAACTAAATCTTAAATAAAAACTTGGATTACAGAACTTTGTATCCTATTTTTGAATACAAATAGAATAAAATTCAAAACACAAAAAAATCTCATGAAAATATTACCGAAACTCAGATTAACTCGCAACCTCCTCATTATTAAAACATTAATTACAAAATCAATAAATATTTAATAACGATATTTCCGAAACTCCGAAAATGAGTTTCGGAAATATACTCGTTGGTGGCAATTTAACGAGACACTTAAAAAATGGAACAAACAGAAATATTCAAATACTTTGAGTTAGTAGAAAAGTTAATTGGACATTTGGCTTGGCCAATGGTATTTCTTATAGTTTTCCTTTATTTCAAGAAAGAAATTAAATCAATTATTTCGAGAATTAAGACTGCTGAAATTAAGGACATAAAATTTGAACTTAATGACAAAGTTGAAGAGATAAAAAAAGAAGCTGTCAATGCAGGAGTAACTATGTTCTATCCTATCGACTTAATAGAAAGGGAATTTGATAAAACCAATGAGAAATCAAAAGAAACGCAAATTATTGAAGCTTGGAAACGAATTGAAACTTCAATAATTAAAATCGATAAACGACAGGACAAATCAAACAAATTTGATGACAGTTTAAACTATCTTGTTAAGAATAACCTTATTGAAAAGTATTTGGCTAACTTAATAATTGGTCTCAAAGAATTAAGAAATCTTGCTGTTCATTCAGAAAACATTAATGTAACTGATGAAGAATTTCAAAATTGGATTTCAATTTCAAAAAGTGTTATTGACAGACTTGCCCCTAAAATTTAAAATTTATAACTACTTTAATGACCGAGAGAAAAAATAACATAATTGAGAGTATAGGACTTTTACTTATTCTTCTATCTTTCTTAATTCAACTTATAGAGACAGATATTGAAAGTGAAATTAGAGAAGCTCAATTTTACCAAACACAAGTAAAACTTGACAGAGTGTGGGACTTGTTAGGAAAAGAATATTCAATTGACAATAACAAAACAAGCAATTCGAGATATATAGAGTTTCAAGAAATAAACAAACATTGGAAATATTATTCGCAAGACAAAGAATATTTAGACGAATGGAAAAAGTCTGTTTTGTTTGACTTTATTTCTAAAATACGAATCTGGATTTTTGTTCTTGGTAGTCTAATTTTGATAATACCAAAATGGATAAAAAGAAAATAAACTGCCACCAACATCGGTTTGGCAAAAGCAGGACTGAAGGAAGTAATTGAGCATTTGTAATTCTATCAACATTTGTGCTTAATTTCGGCTGACGGTTTTCAAATGCCCTGCCTTCGCCAAGCCGTGAACCGTTGGCGGCTACCGCAGATAACACGTAAAAGAAGACCAATACTATCAACAAAAAATCTATTAGAATGGAAATAAATTGTACAATATTTAACCCTCTGAATGACCTTAATCAAATTCGGATTTATGATACAGAATTTAATGACTGGTATGATTATATAGTTATTACAAAGGACCTTTCAGAAAAATTAGGATATAATCCAGAAATTAGGAAGCAAAAGGTTTCTGTACCTGGAGGTATGAAAGTAGAGTTGCCAGTAATTCAAATAGGAATTACAATTGGGTCCTTTGTTCTTAAAAATCAATATGCTTATATTGTTGATAGTGGAATTAATGACTTAATATTAGGCAAAAATATACTCAGTTCAATATTATCCTCAAATAAGGAAAAACAGGGAAAAGTTGAGTTCACAGATGAGATAAAAGATGACCCCACTGCCTTGTCTCTAAAACTTCATTCACTTGACGGCACCTATCCAATGATAAATTTCGAACGTTTTTTGTATAATCAACGAAAACTCTATAACACTTTGTTAGTAATGGAAGGCGAAGTTGTCGCTTTATCCAAAAATGAAGTAGTTGAAATTATAGAGAATGACAAAGGTATTTCTCAAGAATTAGCATTAAAGATTACGTGGATTGAGAATGGCTCAATTTGGATGACTATCAAATCCGCTGGTAAAGCATTAAAAGAATTCGGTAAAATTTTTGGCGAAGCAAAGTTAGCAAATTTGAAAAAAGATTTTTACGACGCTCAAAAAAACAAAACAGAAAGTGAGATACTAAAAGAAACAAGTAAAGAAATAATTGAAAAAAAGAAAGCAGAAGAGGAAAGAATAAAGACTGAGAACATACACAAAACTCATAATATTTGGAGAATGGAGATGTTAAAAAGAATGGAATTTTTTGAAAAAATGTCTGCCAAAGTAGAAGACCCAGAAATAAAAAAGGAACTAAAAAAACAATTTGAATCATCTATTCAAAACATGCTTATTCAAAATCTTTACCCAGAAGTAAAAAATATTCCAGATGAAAATAACCGTATTCAAATTGAATCCTATAATAGATATTTGCTTCCGCCTTCAAACTCCGATATGTCAGATTTTTCAGATTTATTAGATTCTTAAATTTAAGTAAAAAATGCGACTGAAAGTGTAACACTAATTAATTAAAACAAACTTTTTACTGTTGTGTATCAGCAGTTTGAATATGAAACGCAAAACTAAATGTACCTTTAGGACATTTAAAACCTCTTAAACGGACATAAGCGGCAGCCGCCAACATTTAGCAATGTAGAAGAAAGCCCCCACTAAAGGTCATCTAAGTTGGGTGATGCGGCATTCCGATCTTTTTGCTAGTCGTACGCGACCCCGGATGTGTTCGGCGAAACCGGTGCGGCATCTAAGTCCGTAAAGCATGTCCTGTTTTGGGGGATAGCCAATCAAGAGATATTGCCGGCTTTTTCTATACGCGTTAATGTTAGCTCTTGGAATTTTCCGTAATAACATCCCGTCGCCAGATAGAATAGGATTTATTATCCAATAAATATTTTTCTACCCACGCTCATGCCTGAACTTGATCAAATGCTTATACTTGACACTCTGTAAAACTCCCGGCTGGGTTGATAATTTTTATAAACGAAAATTAGGATAGCTTAAAGGAATCCAAAAACAAATCATTAAATTTGGACTGATTAGTGATGATCTTGAAATTGTAACTAATTGAAAATCAAAGTGGATAAAAAACGTTAGTCAGAATTATAAAACGAGCCACAACAAACTCACAAATAAAAATACTTGTCAAGTTTTCGGTTGCACACAATTTTTTAAAGTTGTCTTTTTGCACTAAAAAAGATAATGACAACAAAAAAAACAATCACGATTCTATTTATTTTATTTTCCACTTTGGAAGGCAAAAGCCAGAAAATAATAACCAACTATTTTATAAGGATGGCTAACGTGGCTAACTTTAATTTAACCAATAAGTCAACCTATTATACACCTGCCTTGGCAACAGGATTTGGATTTAGTCATAAATCTAAATTCATAGAAATAGCAAGTTTTGTAAACAAAGATGACAACTTGGGCTTATTTACATTTTTTGGTAGCACATTACATACCAAGACGCTTGATGAAAATTGGAAATTACACACGAATTGGTTTGGAGAAACAACATACTTCCCTGAACAAAAAAACAACCAAAGTGTATGGATAAATACTGTGGGGATGTGCTTTTTCCTAAATCGAAGTTATAAATGGGGTTCAATTGGAATACCTCTTTGCGTTGGTGGTGCATATAGTGAGAGGACAATAAGTATAAACACAAGAGCCATTTTAAACCTCTCTTTTGATCTAAATAAATAAAATACTTGTCAATTTTTCGGTTGCAATATGTTGCAATCATGTACTATTTTAGCCGATTCCAAAAGACAAAATCATATGAATAATTTAGGAATTCAAGTAGAACTAACAGAAGATATTATGTATCAGGCTTAGTTAGAAAAAGATACAACATTTGAAGGGATTTTTTTTACAGCTGTAAAAACGACAGGCATTTTCTGTCGCCCTTCATGTACTGCAAGGAAGCCAAAAAGAGAAAATGTTGAATTTTTTAAAACCTCAAAAGAGTGTATTTTAAAGGGGTATAGACCTTGTAAGGTATGTAATCCATTGGAAAAATTAAATGAAACACCCGATTCAATAAAACAACTAATTGACGAGTTAATCGCAAATCCGAGCAATAAATTTAAAGATTATGATTTGGTTAAAAGGGGGTTGGAGCCAAATCAGATTAGACGTTGGTTTCTAAAAAATCATGGAATTACTTTTCAAGCCTACCAAAGAATATTCAGAATAAATACAGCCTTTAAAAAAATACAAAAAGGTAATACTGTAACAGAAATAGCATTTGAATCGGGTTTTGAATCTTTAAGCGGTTTTGGAGAATCTTTTAAATCTATTTTTGGAGTTTCCCCAAAAAATAGTAAAAATGAAAGAATAATAGACCTTAAACGAATAGAAACGCCATTGGGAACAATGATTGCTTGTGCGGTTTCGCAAGGAATTTGCCTTTTAGAATTTACTGACCGCAAAATGCTTGAAACAGAGCTCAAATCTATAGCCAAACTTTATAATGCCACCATAGTACAAGGGAATAACAAACATTTTGAAATCCTGGAATTAGAACTTTCAGAATACTTTGAAGGTAAAAGAAAGCAATTTAGTGTACCACTTTCTACTCTTGGTACTGAATTTCAAAATCAAGTTTGGAATGAATTACTAAATATTCCTTTCGGTGCAACAAAATCATACAAAGAACAAGCTGAGGCAATGAATAATCCAAATGCTGTCAGGGCAGTAGCAAATGCAAATGGAATGAATAGAATATCAATTATTATCCCTTGTCATAGAGTTATTGGGACAGATGGAAAACTGACGGGTTATGGTGGTGGACTTTGGCGGAAACAATACCTTCTCGAATTAGAACAGCAATGGAAATAAAAACATCATACAACAGCTAAGACTTCCCCGCTTTACGGGGCAAGCTGTTCGGCATGCAATAATGCGTTCAAGCATTTAGAATGAAGCATGGCGGGCGGCTAGCAAACGTTGCCCGGCCTTGAACTTAATCTTCAGACTTGGCGTCCCCGTAGTTTTTACCTATGGGGTTTTTGCTTTTTGAGTTTCAGTTTTTTGTACATGAAGGTTTTTAGTAATCATAACTACAGGCCAAAACTTACTGATTTATCTTTTCAATCTCAAAATGTAATAGGAGATTAAAGGCGTAATTAAAACAAAAAAATACATTATGGAAATCCAAGGCTGGTTTTCTATATAAAACTGATAGGGGGTAAATGACATTGGACTTTTAATAAGTACAAAACTTATATAATCCGCAATCATGGCCATTACCAGCCAAAAAATCCCCAGGTAAATTGCTTCACTTCCAGAAATATCATTGTTTTCCTTTTTTTTACTTTTTAAATAGAGGAAACTAAAAAAAGTCCAACATATAAGATTAATTAAAAGATGATATGGTACTGTCTTTAAAAAGGTGGGGTCTTTAAAAGGACTTACGCCCAACTCTTTATAGGATGGGAGTTTAAAAATTAGGGTGGTTACGATACTTGAGGCAAAAGTTAGGATTGTCACAATTACGAAAGCATACACAAAATTCAAAAATGCTTTTTTAAAATTTAACTCCATTTTTTTCCAGTTTTAATATTAATACAATTAATTTTTCCGTTTAAATCGTTACAAAATTGAATGTTATAAAAACTATTTTGTTACAAAATGTGGTGTCTTAACTTATATAATACGGATTAATGGCCTTTAGATTTGAAGATAACTCCGAAGTAAATTTTAACATTCTGGATGGTTTTTTCGAAAACGGATTCGAAAGCAATAATTTACTTGAACATTCTCAGAAAATTAATCTTCTCAATGTTGATATTATTTCTAATGAATGGTATTTTGAAGGTATCAGAATGGCCTACTCCGACTGGGCTTTTGAAAAACCATTTGAATTAAAATGTCACTACGATATTAATATTGAACTTATTACATTCATTGCCAATTTAAAAGGAACAGTTATATTAGGTGATGGGTCTTATCAGGATTCTCAGATTTTAGGATCTTATCAGCATAACTTATTCTATTCCCAGCCTAAAGAAACCGACAAGGGAATCCTTAGATTTAAAGAGTCAAAAGCCTCTATGTTTATAATGCAATTTACGAAAGATGCTTTTTTACGTCTTACACAGGACGCTAACGATGCTCTGAATAGATTTGGAGAAAATTTAATAAATGGAAAGGCTGCCATCCTGTCACCAACCAATCTGCCATTAGATGCAGTTATGCAAAATATTATTAAGAACATCGTAAACTGTGCCTATAAAGATGGATTAAAAAAAATGTTTCTTTTGTCAAAAAGTATCGAATTTCTGGTGCTTCAAGCCGAAGCTTGTAACACTGACAAAGAAATAAAGAGTAGTTTTATCAAAACTAATTACGATAAAGAGTGCATAAATTACGCAAGGGAATATATTCTTGATAAGCTCGAAACACCTCCCAGTTTGTCAGAACTTGCCAGGGTGGTTGGTATTAATGAATACAAATTAAAAAGAGGATTCAAAGAAATGTTCGGAACAACAGTTTTCGGATATTTATCAGATGCAAGGCTTGAAATTGCCAAAAATGAACTCATACATAAAAAGAAAAGAATAAGTGAAATAGCCATGGATTTAGGTTATTCCTCTGTCCCACATTTTAGCTTATCATTTAAGAAAAAGTTTGGATTCTCCCCCAACAAATTTGAACCATAAATTATTTCCTTGACTTCCCTCGGGATGTACCAAAAACGGAGCAGTAAAGGATTTGTAATCTTTTTAAATAAATAAGATCAGTCACAAATAAAGAATATTTTAAGAAATTGATTGCATAGCCTAAAGCCTAATCTGCGATCGAAAGATATTTCCCTTATATAGGCGAATGGATTGTTTCATCCCCTTTAAACGAATTCCGGTAAAATCCTTATTATCAATTCACCGGGAATATCAGGTTGCCAGGAAAATAAGCAAACCATCATTAGTTTTTGTTGCAGTTTTTAATCCGGAATTTATTTAAGAATATTTCAGTATGCTTCTTTAAAATCATTAATTTTGATTTATTTATTCAACCAATCAAATCAAAATGAAATCACTAACAATTATTTTTATTTTTGTTGCTTTTAGCACGGCCTTTGGCCAATTACCCGGTAAAATTGGTCTTTTTGACGAACGAACAGATGTAGGAAACCCCGCTATAAAAGGCGATGTATCCTATAATTCGGAGACACAGGAATATACCCTATCCGCTGCGGGTATCAACATGTGGGGTAAAACCGACCAGCATAATTTTCTTTGGAAAAAAATAAAAGGCGATTTTATCATTTCGGCTACGATTAAGTTTATCGGGGCCGGAACAGACCCGCATCGCAAAATCGGCATTATCGCCCGTAACAGCCTTGACCCTAACGCAGCCTATGCCGATGCATGTGTGCATGGTGATATCCTCACTTCCCTTCAATATCGGGAGGCCACTGATGCCGAAACCCATCAAGTGGAGCTTTCCTCCTACCACCCCAGCCATATCGAGTTTCAGCGAAAAGGCAATAAATTCTTTTTTTCGGCAGCCACCCAAGGCGAAAGCTTTAAAATGGTTACCAAAGAAATTAGTCTCAATGAGGAGGTCTTTGCGGGTCTTTTTCTATGCTCACACAACGAAAAAGTGGTCGAGAAAGCAATTTTCTCCAATGTACGCATCACCATACCCGCTGCTGATGACTATACGCCTTATAAAGATTATCTGGGCAGCCAAATTGAAATTTTGGATGTAAAAACCGGTTTACGAAAAATTATCCATTCGGTGCCCAACTCCATTCAGGCTCCCAACTGGTCAAAAGACGGCAAATGCCTGTATTACAATAATAGCGACGGTAAAATGTTGAAATTTACCCTGGCTACCGGTAAAGAAGAAATCTTAAATACGGGTAATGCTGTGGTCAATAATAACGACCACGTGTTGTCTTTCGATGGAAAAATGATAGGATTGAGCTCATACCTGGGTAATCCCCGCCGCTCAACCATTTATACGATGGCACTCGATGGAAAAGGAGAAGCCAAACAAATCACCGACCCGGCCTGGGGGCATTCCTGGTTTCACAGCTGGTCACCGGATGGTAAACGTTTGATATATATGGGCGATCGCAACGGTCAGCAGGATATTTGGGCCATAGATATAGCCACCAAAAAAGAAACCCAGCTGACCAAAACCCCTACCCTCGACGACGGCCCCGAATACACGCCAGATGGCAAATACATATATTTTAACTCCGTAAGAACCGGTACCATGAAAATCTACCGGATGAAGCCCGATGGCGGCGATCAGGAGCAGGTCACTTTTGATGAATACAACGATTGGTTTCCACATATTTCGCCGGATGGAAAGCAGCTGATATATATTGCTTTTCCGAAGGACATAGACCCTGCAAGTCATCCGTTTTATAAAAAAGTAACTTTAAAAATAATGCCTTTGAGCGGTGGGGTGCCGCAGACGATTGCCTATTTCTATGGAGGGCAGGGTTCGATAAACACCCCGTCCTGGTCGCCTGACGGCAGGTATGTTGCCTTTATTAGCAATACCAAATTATAAGAATTTCTCCTGTTTTAAAACCTGTCACTTGCTATCCGAAAGTATTTCATTCGGATAGCAGGTTGGTCGGTTTCTTCCCCTATTAAATGAATTCCAGATAAAACATTATGAAAAAAGCCGGTCAGATTTCTTCTTTCCAAACGCATTTAACGGACAATCATTTTGATCAAAAGCCATTTTTATTCACTAAAGTCTGCTTATTATGGCTTGTGTGAATGGCAAAATTAATATTTACATTTTTTTACAATTATTTTTACAATGCTATTTCTAAGATATAAGAACCTCCGGAGTAACTTCACGGCATAAAAACTTAAAAAGAGCAAACTATGGCCAATAAAAAACATTTAAAGTCTCTCGTTTACAGTATTTTATTCCTTTTATTGCTTACGAGCGGACTCGTAATTGCAAGTCGGGTTACTAAAAAAGAAACACCTGAAAAGGCGATCCCAAAACCACTCACAGCAGCTGAAATGAAAGCCTCGAGGAAAAAATGGGAGGCTACCCCGGATGGTATTTTGTTTAAGAAATGGGAAGCCTCGCCTGCCGGTAAGAAAGTATATGCCAGTGAAGCCAAAATAAGAAAGTCATTAAGGGATAGTACCAGTATGGAGGGCGTTATTACCGCTGTTTCGCTTCCTATTGGCTCCAGGCTTGGTCACGGAGTGATGGTCAGGATTAAAGGGGACGATTTTATACTGAGTTTTGGGCCTTTAAAATCCAATGAATTTCAGCAATTACATAGCCTGAAAGTAAACGACAATATCCTGATCAGAAGCCGGAATGTATCGCATGCTCCCAAGTACGCCTATCCAATCCTTTCAGGTGACTACGTGGAGCGGGATGGTAAAATGATTTATAAACGCCTGCCTCGCAAAGGAGGTTGTTAGCATCAGGGGAAAATATATTTCACAAAAGTTTCTTAAAATAAGCGACTATAAATGAAATAGATTGAAAAAGGCAATTGCATTGATCAGCGAAATTATATAAATATCTATCACAAGGGAATGCTTAAAACCTCCGCACTATAGTTAAGTATTTGAATTCATAAACAGGAATATCTCATGTAAATACTTGCCTATTAAATCCATCTCTTTTCGCTTTGGATTATACTTTTTGGTAAATTCAAATTTCTCTTTATTGTCTTAAAAGCATTATTTTAGCTAAAAATTATCAAAAATAAGATTTACGATTGGGACCCATAGAAATCTTACAAAAAACAATACCTTATTTTCCATCGCACGTTTTACCTTAATACAAATTATTAAATCCATTTTTTGTCTATTTTTGATTCTGAATAAAAGGAATACCTTTATAATTCCCCAAAAAGATAAATAAAACTTAACCCATGATACTCGACATTCTTGAAAAATCGAAGAAAGAAAATACCCTTATTGGCCTGAATCTTTACGGAACTGATGAAGGTTTTAATTGCGGATACGTACTGGAATATACCGACGAGTATGTGATTTTGCAGCATTTTTCCAAATTCGGAACCGCCGACGGCATTGTGACCCTTAGTCTTGCTGACATTAAGTTTGTAGAAACCGAAACTACCTATCTCAAAGGGATTGAGCTATTGATTATTCGCCAAAAGGAAATCTTAGCCCAAACCTACCACCTGAAAAGCAAAAACGATTTTAAAGATGGTTTTACCACATTGTTTGAAAGTTTTATCGGAAATAAGGATTACCTCATAAAGTTTGAACTCGATGATGAGGAGGTATATTTTGGATTTATTGAATGGACTGACGAGGATTATTTTTCGATTATTAACATAGATCTTGATGGGATGGTAATCGGGAAAGCCACCTTTCGTTTTGAAGATTTAAAATGCTATACCGTTGATGATCTGGAATGTCGAAAAAGGAAGGTTTTATTTGATGCAGTAAAAAAAATACCATGATTTATTCCCCGGCTTGAAATCTTTTATAAAATTTATATTTAGGCAAATAATACGTGGGACAAAGTATTGAAAAACATATTATCCGGGTCAGTAATTTTCAAAATCTTGTTAATACCACTTTTGAAGGTGAAAAGAATGCGATTTGCTGGAAACGTGATTTAGCCGGAAACTTTTCGGAGATTGTTGAAAAAATTACCGTAAAAGACAATATTACGGTCATCGATGAAGATTATCTTCTGTCACTCCAATTAAGTAAAGAAGGCAACCTAGCCCGTGAAATTATATTAAATGACCTCCAACTATTAACTGATTTTGGAGCTGATCCCGTCCTGAATCTGATTCAATCCTATGAACGGGATGAGGAAAATTCCGTTTTCCCTACTGATGTATATTCGTACCATGTGGACCGCTCTCCCCTGCCCACCGATACCTTTTTATGCACCTATTACGGTGATCCCAGCGAAATAATTCCAAATTCTCAGGCAATTCAAAAAATATTGATTCCTGAAATAAGGCAACAATTATTAAATCTTTTTGAGGGAGAATCAGAAGATTTTGAAAGCTTTTTAAAAGATAATTTTTTTGATCTGCACTATCAGGCCGCTCCTGAGGCCGAACCACTAAGCTTAGGTCTGGGCAATCTTTGGCGATTGGCGATAGATCATCCCGAATTACAGGTACCACCCTGTGTGCATCGTGCTCCAATCGAAAACACGCCGCGACTATTGTTAATTTGTTAAAAATCAAACCTCTCTATTTTCTTCTTCCAAAATCTCCTGAAAAAGAACCCCAAAATTCATTTCAGACAAATTGATGTGGAATATTCTGGTAAAATTCTCATGTAAAGTTTATCTATTTTTTTTAAAAATGATTGTGTATAATTAACACAATTAAGTATTATTTTTTGTTAACTTTGTACAACAAAAATCTGTTCCTGAAAAAATCATTCTTTTTAGGAATCTGATATTTTTTCAACCATTCTTAAACGTAAAAAAAACAATTCTATGAGCATGAAACTCAAACCAATACCTTTTGCAATGGGTATTGCGATTTTGGTAGTGTTGGGAATACAGGGATGTACTTCCACGTCACCCGGGAAAGGGCAGGCTACCGTGGCTACAACTGATACCACCAGAAGTATAGCGGGGTATTTTAATGAGGCTACCACCAAAATTAACTATCCGGATGCTGAAGGATTTATCCAAAGGTGGTCTTTATTGGAACCTATCAATAAACCAAATCGCAGTAACACCGTTTTTACTGATTCTTACCTGAGAGAAGCCTTTAATACCGTGTATTTTCCAAACCAGTTTACGATAATTCCCAAAAATGGAGAAAAAGTAAAAGTTGGTGAACAGGAGCTCACCTGGCATGCTTTGGAGAGTAAAAAATTCAATGTAAAATTGTTCCGTTTTGCCTACGGTCTCAGGAAACCTATCTATGGGGTGCTTTTTTGGGCGGTTACAGTGATTAATTGTCCTGAAGAGATGAAAAATGTAAGATTGGCAGCGGGTTCCAATTCTGCTTCTATGTGGTGGCTCAATGGCAGCGAGGCTCTGCTTTTATCGGGCGACCGCCGTATGGTGATGGACGATGGCATTTCAAATCGATTGACCCTGAAAAAAGGCAAAAACATTCTTAGAGGGGCGATAATTAATGGGCCCGGTATGAGTGACTTTTGTGTACGCTTTCTGGACGAAAACGGTCAACCAATCAGGAATATCACCATTACAAATGAGTGATAACCCTCAGCCTTAATTCATTTATCAATTTTTATTTATCAAAATAATGAAATCAAAAATCAATATATTGAGTCTGACAGCAATATTCGCACTGGTATTTTCAGGCAGGCTGGCAGCACAAATCGGCAAACCTTTCATTCATGATCCATCTACTATCATGCAATGTGAAGGTAAATATTATACTTTTGGTACACGAGGAGGTGGTTTAATTTCGGAAGACGGCTGGACCTGGAACGAAGGCGGTGTAAGACCCGGAGGCGGAGCGGCTCCTGATGTGGTAAAAATCGGTGACAGATACCTGATTGCCTACGGTGCTACCGGGGGTGGTCTGGGTGGTGGACATAATGGCCGCATCCTTACTATGTGGAACAAAACCCTCGATCCAAAATCTCCTGATTTTAAATATTCTGAGGCCATAGTGGTGGCTTCGTCTGATGGTCAGGAAGATTGCGATGCCATTGACCCGGGTTTATTGCTTGACCCTACCGATGGAAGGTTGTGGTTATGTTACGGAACATATTTTGGATTTATCAGATTGGTTGAGCTTGATCCTACCACCGGAAAACGGGTGGAAGGCAATAAGGCTATTGACATTGCAATTGATTGCGAAGCCACAGACCTGATTTATCGTGACGGATGGTATTACCTGCTGGGAACACACGGAACCTGCTGTGATGGAGCCAACTCCACCTATAATATTGTAGTGGGCCGCTCGAAAAAAGTAACCGGACCTTACCTTGACAACATGGGACGTGACATGATTAAAGGCGGCGGTAAAATGGTAGCCGGTGCTGGCTGGAGAGTCAATGGTCCCGGGCACTTCGGATTACTGGATTTGGGCGATGGCGTGCAAAAAATGTCATGCCACTACGAAGCCGACCTTGATCAAAGCGGCCGCAGCGTACTGGGAATCAGACCACTCCTTTGGAAAAATGGCTGGCCGGTAGCGGGCGATAATTTTAGAGAAGGCACCTACGAAATCGAATCAGAAAGGAGAGGCTATGCCCTCGAGCTTGCAGTGGATTTTGTAAGAATGCCGGGTGGTATGCGTGGTTTTAACCGCAACAACGACGAGCCCATCAAACCTGTACCTTCCCAGCAACTTTCTGATGTAATCAATACCTGGCCCGCAGGCAATACGCAGGTCAGAATTGGAGATTATATGTTCAGACCACATCAAAAATGGACTATCTCACCCGCTACTGACGGTGGCGGATATCCCGGAGGACCTTATTTTAAAATCGTGATCGCCGGCACCGAAAGGGCTCTTGCTGCCACCGCCGATGCCGAGGTGATTACGGTTCCAACATTTACAGGTGCCCCTGAGCAGCTCTGGAGAATAGACCAATTGATTGACGGCACTTATAGAATCATGCCTAAGGTGGTACCGGGAAGCAATGAAAAATACGCCCTCATTTCTTTGGGTGACAGCACCCCTACCCTTGGTAAATTTGATTTTAACAGTGATAATTCAAAATGGAATTTTAGAAGTCACTGATAAATGGTTTAATAGGAATAGACGCAGTTTAACCGGCTGCGTCTTTTTTTTATTAAAAGGATTCAATATCCTTTGACTTTGTGGTATTGTATATTGGGTAAAACAGAATATCGATATTTAATGGTCCTGCGTCAATAACAGTGGAAATACAATTTTTAATTTTGTCCATTTGTCTTTTTTTACATATAATTATTCGACGAAAGGCGATAAAATGAAATAAATAACACATAGTACACAATAGGAAATACCACATAGGTACAATAGTTCAAGTCAACTATGTATCTATGTTAATGATAATGGTATAGAATGGCTATGTGTTCTATGTGTTTGGAAAATAAAGGTATCGTTTTTAAAATAGAATTTTTAAGAAAATAGAATTCCACTAAAAATGACACAGAGCCTATTTAATGAAAGAATAGAATATACAGGAATAAAAAAACCTCCTGAATAACTTGAAATTCAGGAGGTTTTAAAAAATAGAATTATAAAATTATTCCGTTTTTACCACTTTGGTAAGTTTGGTTTCACCTCTTTCGTTTTTAACCACCATCTCATTATCATTGATTAGCTCGCCGGTATTGTTGATGGTCATATCATTAAATGTGATAGAATAAGAAAACTTCTTCCCATCTACTTTTCCGTTTTCAATGGCAGTTTCGCCGAAACGTGTTTTCCAGGTTCCGGTGAGTTTGTCGCCTTCTACTTTGAAGGTGTAATTGATTTCGAAAGTTCCGTTTGGAGTTTCCCGGCTACCTTTCCAGTTGCCGTCAATTGGATTTTGGGCAAATGCCACGGCACTACAAATCAGCAGTGCAAAACTTAATAAATACTTCATGATTGAATAAATTTAAATGAAAACAAATCTACACAGAAATAATTAAAACGCTTTAAAAAACTTAACTTTGTTACCCCTTCAGTTTTAACTGGAATCATTTATTTTTTCAACCGCTCTCCCTCTTAAGGAAGCTTTTATAAAATTAAACAATTATGCGTTCTAGGCTCGCTACGGCTGTGCTGTTACTTTTCATTTTTGCTTGTGAAAAGCCGAAAGATCCTGCTACCACAAAAGCGTTTGGAGAAATTCCCGACTATGCCTGGGTTTACCCTGAGGACCAGGTAAGAAGCCTGACTATAAATCTTGGACAGGAAAATTGGGACAAAATTCAGAAAGACATGGAATATCGGACAGCCAGAAAGTTTGGGAGTTCTACTACCATTCCCGGAGCCACACCACCAGCAGGTAATGGTAGTCTGGATGCTGTACCGGGTGACCCTATTTATGTTGAAGCAAGTGTTACCCAGGATAATTTCAAATGGGAAAAAGTAGGTTTCAGGTTAAAAGGCAATGCTTCATTGAGTGCTATCTGGAAAAACGGTGTCTATAAGCTTCCTTTCAAGCTTCAGTTTGATGAATTTGAGGATAAATATCCTGAAACAAAAAATCAACGATTTTATGGTTTCAAAGAGCTGGCAATGGTGCCAAGTTATGGAGATAATTCTTTTATGAAAGAAAAATTGCTGACTAACCTTTATCGAAAAGCAGGAGTATTGGCTTGTCAGGTAGCTTATTACAAAATATTTATTGATTTTGGTCAGGGAAAAAAATACTGTGGTATGTACCAGGCCATTGAAACCGTGGAAGAACACCTGGTGGTGACCCAAACCGGGAAAAAAGTTGGCAACGTATATAAACCGGAATCAAATCTTCAGACTTTTGTGACTTCGCAGTTTGAAAAGCAAAACAACAAAGAAATCTCAGATTATTCAGATATTCAGGCTTTCATTGCTGCCCTCAATCACTCCTACCGAATTGGAGACCGTGAAACCTGGAAAAAGCAACTTGAAGCCGTTTTTAATGTAAAAGGATTCCTAAAATATCTAGCAGTAAACAATACCGTTGGCAACTGGGATAGCTACGGGCAGCTTACCCATAACTATTTTTTAGTAAATATTGATGGTGTACTGCAATGGGTACCTTATGATTTAAACCTATCTTTTCAGATGAAAGGCGGGCTGAATCGTACTGCCCTTACTTTTGAAATGAATGAAGTAAAAGTTCAATGGCCGCTTATCCGATATCTGATTGATGACCCTGAATATTTTGCCTTTTATAAGGCTTCTGTAAAAGAGTTTGTGGAGAAAACTTTTACGCCTGCCTTGATGACCGACTATCTCAACAAACATAAAAGTGTACTGGCACCACATTTTACTCCAAATGAAATTGAGAAGCATCCTTATGGATCTATTCCAAATAGTCAAAGTTTCGATCAGTCGGTAATTGACCTTGATAAATACATAAAAGAAAGGCATGCTGCCGCACTGGATTTTATCAAATAATCGACTGATTATAAATTGCTTATTTAATTATTATTAATCGCCCCTTCAAAGTTACAGTTTTGAAAATAAGTGATAAATTTGGTGGCTATATTCTTAGGGTAGCTATTTTTGAAATAAAAAAACATTTGCCATTTAACTTTTGAAACATTTTAATTTTTACTTTTAAAATTGTACTTTTAAAACAATCAAAGGATTTTGGAAAAGCGGGTAAAATTTGATTTTGAAATAAGCTTTATCAATGGAGGAAGCATCAAGGGTAATGATTTTCGGCTGGATATCAGCTCAGATAGCATTTCTGACCACGAATTGACGGATTACCTCATCGCTGACCTCAAACTTTTGATGGTAGGTGAAACCAGGATTTTTAACAAAGAAATAATTTCAGAAAATCATAAAAGGAAACCAGATCAAAATATCAAAAAAAACGATCTACTGATTGACCTTAGCCACACAATTGAAAACGGTCTGATTACCTACAAAGGCTTGCCCGCTCCTATTATCTGTGATTACCTCAGCCGGGAAAACTCCAGGAAAAATTATGCAGAAGGCACTGAATTCCAGATTGGTAAAATTGAAATGGTAAGCAATACCGGTACTTATATTGACTGCCCTTTTCATAGGTTTGAAAAAGGAAAAGACCTCTCAGAAGTGAGCCTGGAAAGTTTTACGGATCTGGAAACGGTGGTGGTAAGAGTACCATTTGCCGAAACCCTGGAAATCACTGAAAAACATTTTGAAAACATCGAAATCAGAAATCGGGCAGTTTTGATTCATACCGGCTGGGATAAATTTTGGAATACAGAAAAATATTATGAAAACCACCCTTATGTAACTGAAAATGCCGCAATATTTCTGAAAAACTGCGGAGCCAAACTGGTTGGAATAGATTCACATAATATCGATGACACCCGTCAAAATTCCCGACCTGTACATACTGTACTTTTAGGAGCAGAAATCCTGATTGTGGAGCATTTATGCCATTTAAATTTGCTACCTGACGATGATTTTACTTTCAGTGCGATACCCCCCAAATTCAAGGGTGTAGGCACTTTCCCTGTAAGGGCTATGGGAAAGATTAAGAAAAAACTTTAATATTTTAAAAATCAAATATCCTGGAATTGATGAATACCAATTTAAACCCTGAAGTTACGGCATTTCTTGACGGTCAAAGTCACCCATTAAGAGAAAACATTGAAATCCTGCGGGGAATCATTTTAGAATCAAACCCGGAAATCAGGGAAAATATCAAATGGAATGGCCCAAATTACTGTTTTGAAGACAAAGACAGAATCACGATGCGGATACATCCCCCCAAACAAGTTCAGTTGATATTGCATCGAGGTGCTCAGAAAATCGCCCAGCCAGCTACGAGATTAATTGAAGATGTCTCAGGTCTGCTAGACTGGAAAGAAAACGACCGTGCCGTGGCAACTTTTAAAAACATTGAGACCATAAATACAGAAAAAGAGAACCTTCAAAACATTGTAAATAAATGGATTGAGGCGGCGAGATGATGGAAAATTGAAAAATGTAAATATCCAAAAAACAACCCAATTTACATTTTTTCGAAAAAATATCTTCCCTCTGGCATTTTCTGATTTTTAACATAAAATCCTATGATGCATGAAATAAGAAATATCCCTGCAATAGATTAAATTTCAAGCAAATCCGATTTCCGAATATTATCAAATCCTAAAGAGAGGCTGAAAATATTCAATTTTTCTATTTGTGGCTAATGTTTCGGAATTGGGTTTCCTCATCTCCAAAAAGCCAAAAATTATGAAAAAAAGTAGTTTTGCCAGATCTGTTTTTCTTGGATTTTTAATTACAAGTCTTTTGCATCTATTCTTACCCCTAAGCTGTAAAATGGCCGAAGAAGATTTTCCTGCACCCGTATCAGAAAAAATCGAAATTGATACCAAAGGTCTAAACACCCAGACTTCAGCATTGGAAACTGCCCTTTTGACCGCAGATGTTGCCAAAATCCAGAACATGCTGAGTCCCGACGCTTCCGATAGACTCAAAACGGTAATTCCAAAGTTAGAACCTTATTTAAAAGAATTTGGCAGTGCCTATAAAAATAGAAAGCTGGAATTTGCGACCCCCATTTATGCCGAATATAGCTTTACTTTCAAAGATAAGCCTATAAGTGTGGCATTTAGCCGAAATGATAGTGGCATTTGGAAATTAATGAGACTTTAATCATGAAAAATACGAAGCATATAATCGCATTTTTGTCAGGTAGTATAGCCTATATTTTCCTTTGGACATTCCTGAGTAGTTTTGGCAATCATTACAGCCATCCCATCATCAATGAAAACATGATTGCTGCCTTTACCGACAATTCAGCTTATAAAAGTATTGAAAAATTCAAAAACATCTACCTCAATCTGACCGCATCAGTTAGTGGGACAGGTATGAAAACCGGGGGAAAGCTAACCACTACTGAAGGAAAAATGGACATGTCGGTTAAAAACTGGATAATTTCAGGAGGAATTTGGGCAGACGAACCTGAGGTATTAAATTCTCTGAGGCATTTTTACGACCCAACCCAAAATGAAGGCAGCAGATACCTTACCGATCAATCGAGGGGAATTATGGGGTATGTGCAGTCGGCATATGGGGTTTATGATAATCCAAAAATTGATGGCGTAGAATGGGCCGTTTCTCATTCTGCTCACGATTATACCTGGGTACAGGGAAAAATAGCTGTTAAAGATGCATTTAATACAGCGGATCCCACCAAAAGAAAAGAATTAATGGGAAAAGCATGGCGTTGCCTTGGAGAAACTCTCCACATGATCGCTGACAATGCTACACCTGCTCATGTTCGGGATGATGCTCACCCGGCTCCTTTGGGCGACAGTGAATATTTTGGTGACCCTGATACTTTTGAAGAATACATGGATTATCTGGGTCAAAATGAAAAAACTCAGGGATTATTCAAAAAATGGTCCCAACTCCCTGCTGATGTAAATTTGACAAATAATCTTAAAAAAGCCACTACCATCCGGGAACTGGCTCATATCCTGGCAGTTTATACCAACACCAGTTTTTTTAGCAATCAAACCATCAGTGGAACAGACTCACAGGGATATCCCGTAGTTCCATTATCAAAGACAGGGAAAAAATATTCCAGCCCGAAAATTGACAAATCTATGTTTATCGGTTCTCATTTTGAAAAAAATGGAATTAAAATTTGTGCACAACCCTGGTGGATAGGGCTGGTTTCTAATGTCAGCGAAGTACACATTGATAAGCCCACGGTGGAGTCAATGTCTACTAAAATAATACCCGCAGCCATGGAAGGAGGTAAAAATGCCATGAGGCTATTTATCCCGGATGTAAAGGTCTATATCAGTGATTTTAGCAGTGATGGAGCCTTCAAGGGTTCTGTGATTCATACCAAAGATGCCGAATACACCTTACCAATAGTTTATAATGGTCCCGTAAATATTTTAGACAAAAAATTAAAAATCATTGAAACAGTTGAGGCTAAAGATGGAAAATTTGAGGGAAAACTCAAAGACTTAAGTGTGGGAGAAATAAGTGCATTTCTGGCCGTTGGAGGCATAGAAATCAGTAGCAATAGTGTTGTCAAATCTGACTTTGTAATTGACAGTGGCCACATTTTTATTACAGGAAGCTTTGATGCAAAAGTTGCCTACAGTGGCAAGGTTCCAGAAGGTATTGACAAAACGTGGAGCGGCACCAAGGATGAAAGTCTGGATTTCTATTTTTACAAAGAAAATAACCCTCAGGCAAACAATGGGAATATTAGTGTGAATGTAAAAAACGACCCATTCCAGATTACCTATAACCCCTCGACCAACGAACTTTTAAGTTTTAGTGTAAAAAGTACCAAAACATGGGCAGTTGACAATTGGGATTTGGATGAAACCGGCTCGGGAGGGGGAATTCCTGCAAAATTCTTCAGCAGTCCCGACTGGAGTCCCAATTACAAATATCTGATTTGGACAGTGACCGGTGCTGAGGCCTTAAAATATGTAAGTGAAGCCAAAATATATACGAAACAACAAATGCCCTGGTCTGTGGGACTCATTGAAGAAAAATGGCTAACCAAATTACAGTCCAACGCGAAAGCCAAACTTGAAGTTTATTTGGTATTTAAAAAGAAATGAATTTACAATCTAATTATTTTATAATTTTATGACAATGCCCGGAAAAAAGTTTGGCATTTAATATCAATATGAAACTCCCCTCTCAAAAACAAGCCCTGAATTTAATGCTTGCACTTCTATCAGGAGTAATGATTTTTCATATTCTTGTTTTTACCGGAGTAATTCCGTATACCATAGTTTGGGCAGGAAAGCTAAACTCTGTGCAGGAAATGCGGGTATTTGAGACCGTTTCAATGGCCGTTTTGGCTATAAATATTTTGGTTTTTCTATTGAAAGCCGGATACATCCAAAATAAAATTCCAGCAAAAATTCTGAACTGGATTATTGGTCTTTATGCCCTGTTGTTTTTTGTAAATACCATAGGAAATCTTTTCGCAGAAACAGCTTTTGAAAAGTATTTTTTTACACCACTTACAACTGTTTCGGCCATACTTTGCCTCCTTATTATTATTAAAGACAAGAAATGAAAGCTAAATATTATTTATGGGCAAGTTTAATCATATTGATAGTTTCCTGTAAAAAAATCAATATTGGTGAAAATGGAACAGTTGATTTATTTTTGATTGAAAAATATGAAAAACTCCATCAATCCTGTCAAATTGACGAGAAAACTGTAAAAACAGAGAATGAACCATTATTATCCTATAAAGATTTTGAATCCTACGACAACGAGACTTTCACCTTTAAACTCACCAGCGAGGCAGCAGAAAAAGTAAAAAATCTCAAACCTTCGGTCTTTGGGCTTCCATTTGCCATCAAAGCCAACGATGAGCTGATCTATACCGGCTATTTCTGGCCTTCCTATTCTTCCGCTTCCTGTGCCTGGGTTATAATCGACCCCATAATGATGCAGAATAACCAAATAAAATTACAACTGGGTTATCCGGGCCAGTTCGAAGGCCAAACCATCCCCGACAAACGCAATGATGACAGGATTATCAGTATTTTTAGGAAGGACAAGAAGCTCAGATAAGCAATGGCACGGCCTACTTCAAAAATAGAACTATTAAATCAAAGCGAAGTGAATTTCAAAAAATTAATGGCTTTGGTTGAAAGCACCGAAAATCCGAATCAGGAGTTTTTACCAGGAACTATGAACCGAAATATTAGAGATATTCTGGCTCATTTACATCATTGGCACCTCATGATGCTCAACTGGTATTCTGTAGGCATGAATGGCCAAAAAACCGAAATCTCCGCTCCAGGCTATACCTGGAAGACCACTCCCCTGCTCAACCGCAAGATTTGGGAAGACTACCAAGGATCTGGTCTGAAAGCTGTAATGGAAAAACTATTTAAATCACATGATAATATTACTGCACTTATAGAAAAACACAGCAACGAGGAGCTATTTGAAAAAAAAAGATACCGCTGGACCGGCACTACCTCGTTAGGAGCCTACTTTATTGGTGCCACATCAAGCCACTATGATTGGGCTATTAAGTTGATAAAGAAAGGCCTGAGGTAGTTTGGATGATAGAGGAGAAAAACACCAAATCGTTTACAAAAAATATTCAATCCTGAATAATATTCAACTCCCCAAATCAAACATCCCTTCGAGGTCATGTTTTGAAAGCACCCTGAACGCCACCATCGATTCAGTGCGGGTGATGCCCTCTATTTCAGTGATTTTGCCAGTCATGAGCTCTGCCAGATCGTCGTGATTTTTCAGCCTGATCAGAGCCACCAAATCGTATCTGCCGCTTACTGAAAACACTTCGGTAACCCCATGAATGGCAGCCAGTTGGTCACCTACTTTACTTATTTTTTGCCGTTCGGCATTGATTAAAACTATTGCAGTTGTCATTTCTATTGTTGATTAAGTTAAAATACAAAGGAAGGTATTTAATACCAAAATTATACTTTTTAGTAATAAAATCAGTAGGCCAAAGATTAATGTTTTTCCCAAAGAGGAATATATTGCAAATTGAGACAGTATTTGTATTTGTCTCTTCTCATTAAAACAAAAAAGCCAATGCGAATCTCACACTGGCTTTCCAATTCCCCAAACTTATTTCTAGCTATTACTGTATTATTTTTTTCTTAATTTATGGTCTGTATTTTTCCTTACTGAACCTCATAATTTCTGAAATTTATCCATTTTAAAATTTCACCGGACTCCAATTCCTCCGATTTTAAATAAGAAAGAAACCTCTTTTCAAAATCTTCAAAGAAGGATTGGTTGATAGAAAATTCCTTAAAATGAGGAGCCTGTTTTTGAAAAAAATCTTGGAGTTGATTTTTAGGCAAAGAATTGTTGATTATCGCTAATCTTTTGATAGCTACTACATCAGAACCGGAATTAGTATCCAGAAAATCACACTTTGAAAATATTGAAGCTATTAAGCCCTGATTTTCCTTTGTTTTTGAAAATGAATATTGGATATGAGAGGCCCCTAAATTTTCCAAAGAAAATCTAAGTTGATTGCTTGGAAAATCCCTTTGATTGTTTATCCTGTTTCGGGAGTAAATCATAAATTTATCCCATGTATTGATTTCAACCGGGCATTTCCCCAATAAGATTCCCCAACTGTAATTCTTGTTAAAGTCAAAGTATTTTGTGGTTTGGCCAAAAACCTGATTCACATTTCCCAAACTCCACGCGACAATGATAAAAATTGAAATACGATTTACTTTTTTCATCTTATCTACAGATTTAAATGAATAATTAAATATACCCTTTTCACCTTACTTTTCTATAGAATTTCACATCACTTTACTACCCAATTTCAGCGTGTTTTGGAGACATTTATTCTCCTCTGATTTAAGTGACCAAACTTATCTTTGACCCAATTTCTAAGATGATTATATTCTTCCCTGGAAATATATCTCAATGATTTCCTTAACTCTTTTCTAAATATCGCGGGTTCAAAACTTACTTTCTCCAAAATCATTTTAGTATATTCAAGCATCGTCATTTTTATTCAATATTTAAGGTTGGCAATTAAAACTCCTGATGGCAACATGTTGCAGGATCCCAATTCTGGAAAAATGACTAATCAAGAGCCACCACGTTTGGTAAGGTTTCATCATGATTTTGCTGACGCACCGGCAATTGAGCCTTGTAGTTCCTGAACGAAAGATGCGGATTAAAACTTTCCAGCTCTGAATTACCTTTCATTTTTAAGACTTTGATTTTTTCGGGAGAAATTACCTTATTCAGATCGCTATGTTTGTAATTGTGTACTGACATAAAACGGCCATTGTAATCTGGATTATTTCTGAAAACCCCAATTTTTGATGGCCCGATTGCCTGCTTTTGATTAGCTGGAATTTTATAATTCCTGTTATCATTATTTTGCCCGAATGAAGCAATTGAAACTACACAGCTTAAACTCATTGATATTATCAGATTTTTCATTGTACATTTTGTTTATGGCCCCGGTGGAGCCGGGACCGATGATTTTACGATATATTGAATATTAATTTTAAAACTTTTAGATCATTGTTGCTCAGCGTTGGCGTTCAGCATCAAAGGTTGATCGGCACTGGTTATGATGACTTTGGCGTTTGGTGAACTCGAAAGTTTGTTAAAAGCTTCTATTGCTTTAAACTTTATCAATAGAGGTGTGAGTCCCTCTGCCACTATTTTTTGTGCGTCCCTGATTCCCTCCGCTTCTATGATTAGCCTTTTTGCCTCTTGTTTTTCTTTTTCCAGAACAAACTGCATTCTTTGAGAATCTTGTTCTGCTTCCAATTTGTCTTCAATTGCTTTTGAAAGACCCGGCGGTAAAACTATGCTTTTAAGCAACACTGATTCCACCACAAAACCTCTCTCTCCCAATTGCGACATCATCAGCTCTCTGATCGACTTTTCTATCATAGACCGCTGCCCTGTATGCATATCTTTGGCGTAATATTGAGATGAAATATCAGCTACTGCAGACCTGAACACCGGCAAGATGATTACCTGCTCATAATTTTTCCCAAGCCTTTCGATTACTTTCGGAGCATAACTACCCTCGAGACGGTAAAGAATGGAAACATCTGACTGAACAGTCAGACCTTCTTTTGAAGGCAGTGGAACCCTCACTTCCATATTCATTGTGCGGGTAGGAAGCTTGATAATGGTAGTTGTCAAAGGATTAAATCCTCTCGCACCTTCCAATAGTGGTTCAGGCTTAATTTTCCCAAAAGAACGTTTTACCCCTACCTCACCTTGTCTGATAATGGTGCAGCTTCCCAGCCCAATTGTCAATGCAGATAAAAACAAAATTTTACTCGCTTTCATATCTTTTACTATTTATTGTTTTCTGCCCAACTCCCTGTTGGATGAAACAAAGCTAGTTTGGAGATATTAGGCCAGACTTAATCTCATATTAGAAAAAACTTAGATTTTTTTGGGTAGTAAGACCTTGAAGGAGATTAATCCGGCTTCAACAAGTTCCACGGTAATTGTACCTGAATGCAACTCAATTATGCCTTTGACGAGAGATAATCCTACCCCATGACCATAAATGTGTCTGGAATTGAGCCCACGCTTAAATGGTTCAAAAAAGTCCCTGAGGTCATCTGATTTAGTTATAATGCATTTGTTGGTGATTTCTACTAAAATACTGTCATCCTGGTTGATAACATTTACATTGACAGTCTTGTAGGGAGAATACTTTATGCCATTATCCAATAAATTAAAGAATGTGGTATAAAGGAGATGAGGATTGCCCATGAGTTCAGGTATTTCCTCCTCTTTAACTTCAAAATTGATTAAAATTGTACTCTCCGGATTTTTCTTGATAACTTCACTTCTTACCCTTGATATTTTATCCAGTACATTTATAAGGGTAAATTCTTGTTTAGGGTTTCCATTGTCAAGCGAAGACAAATCCAGCAAGTTGTTACTTAGGCGGTTAAGTTGCTTAACATCTTCCAGCACTGACTGTATCATTTTCCTTAGATCTTCAGGGTCGTCATTGGCCAGTAATGACACTTGTATCTGACCTGTAATAGAGGTAAGGGGGGTTCTGAGCTCATGAGAAGCATTTGAAACAAAGGCTTTTTGTGCCTTAAATGCCTTTTCAAGCCGGTCGAGCATTTGATTAAATCTATCTGACAGCTGAGAAAACTCATCATTTTGATTACCCGCTGCCAATCTTTCATTGAGTTGAGAGGCTTTAATCCGGTCTATTTTTTTTATAAATTCCTGGATAGGGTTCAACATGTTGTTTACTAAAAACCACCCTGCGGCAGCACTCAAGATAAGCAAAACCATACTTCCGAAAAATAAAACAAATGCCAGATTCTTTAGCTTAATAAGTCCGAGATGGTCATTAGCATAGGCGATAACGAGATAGTTTTGCTTTTTATTTTCAAACTTTATCCCAAGGAATTCATGACCTTTATCTTGCCAGTAATATTCTTTATTTGATTTTATCTTTTCAAAAATATTAACCGGAATTTGGAAGTTATCGTCACCGGTTTCATATATTAATGTATAATTTTCGTCAAATATCACGACCTCCTCATCAGCAAGAACGGTGTAATTATTTCGATCCAATAATTTAAGAATATCAGAACTTATTGCATTCTGGTTAAAAAAAATATTTGCAGCAGAAATAGCTTCCTTTCTAAGTAAACCCGTAAACTCCTGAAGACGATAATTTTTGCTTTGAAAAAATATTACCATGCAAAACAAAAACAACAATACCATAACGATACCGTTGTAAAACAAAAATAGCTTGTTTCTGATTTTCATCTGTTTTTTAGCATGTAGCCCATTCCGAAGATCGTGTGAATAAGCTTGTTATTAAAACCCTTATCTATTTTGTTTCTAAGGTAGTTTACATAAACTTCAATAAAGTTGGTACCCGTATCAAAATCAATATCCCAAACATTTTCAGCGATATCAAGTTTGGAAACGACCCTGCCACGATTTCGCATAAAATATTCAAGTAAACTAAATTCTTTTGCTGTAAGGGTTATCTCTTTACCGGATCTTACGGCAATTTTTTTGCTGAGATTTAGCTCTAGATCAGCTTCTTTCAATAATACATCTTCAATAAGCCTGGAATGATCATGGCTCCTTTTAAGCAGAGCTTTCATTCTTACCAGAAGCTCCATAAAATCAAAAGGCTTGACCAGATAATCATCAGTACCAACTTCATAGCCAGACAATTTATCGCTCATACTTCCCAAGGCAGTGAGCATTAATACAGGTACGCCGGGATTTTTCTCCCTGATTTTGCTACAAACCTCTAAACCAGTTATGTCGGGTAAACCAATATCAAGAATTATCAAATCAAAATTGCGATCGGCAATAAAATCAAGAGCCTCTCTGCCTGTAGCAGCAATCGTTGAAACATAACCCTGCGTGTTAAGGCCTTTCTTTATGAAAGACGCTACTTTATCTTCATCCTCTACAATTAAGACCTCTTTTTCCAATGCTATTTTTGTTCTAATATTCAAAAGTAAGTTTGAGAATTTAGATTTAGCTTAAAAACTTATTAGAAAAACTTTAGAAATGTATGCTGATAAATAGTTTTCTAAAAACAAACTACAATATAATAATCAACAATTTTAAGAAATTGATTTAATGCTTTTTAATGGTTTTCATTTGAACAATATCTACAAAAAATGCAAATGCCATTGAGAAATATATATATCCTTTTGGTATGCTGAAAGACAGCCCTTCAGCTAGCAGGGCGACACCTATCATCATGAGAAAACACAAAGCCAGTACTTTAAACGATGGGTGTTGATTGATAAATTTACTAATCGGGCCTGAAGCAACCAGCATAATAATAACGGTCACTATAACAGCAGTGTACATGACCCAAAGTTCATTTACCATGCCAACTGCCGTAATAATTGAATCTATTGAAAATACGAGATCAAGGAGGATAATCTCTGAAAGTAGTTTTTTAAATGAGCCTTGTTTTTTTGTTTTTTCTGAGTGAGAACCATCAATCTGCTCGGTTTTATGATAAATCTCTTTCGTGCTTTTATAAATCAAAAACAGCCCTCCGATTAATAAAATTAAAGATTTGCCTGAAAAACCAATTTCAAAAACCGTAAATAGAATTTTGTCCAACTTTAAAATCCAGGAAATAAATGCGAGAAGACCCAATCGCATAACCATTGCTAATCCTATTCCCCAGTATCTGAGTTTATTTCTCTGGCTTTCGGGTAATTTATCTGCCAGGATTGAAATAAAAATGATATTATCAATACCAAGAATAACCTCTAATAATATAAGTGATAACAGCGGAATTAGTATACTATAAAACATAGAACTGACATATTTTGGGGTTTACTATGAATTTAAACACCAAAAAAATAAACAAGTTTTCTGAATACAACAAATTCGAGATATTCTAACGTGATTTTAATTAATGCATCTTTCTCTCAGAATGATCATTTCATTTGAAATTTTATCGTTTCATCAAAATTAAAAGAAATGAAGCTTTTAACTATTCGAATGAAATTATAGACCGGAATTGTAATGACCTTCATGAGATATTGCTTAATTCTAAGCTAGCTTATCAAAAAAAGACAATTACTTTCTTTTCCAGAGTAATATTTCATCAAAACCTGCTCTGATAAAGTCTTTCAGGATTCCAACTTCCTGAAAACCATACTTTTCATAAACCCTGCGTGCGTGTGTATTAAATGATGAAACACACATAAACACATTCGGAGATATCTTATGAATATGTTCTTCACAAAACTTAAGTATTTGATTGGCGATGCCTTGTCCACGAAATTCTTCTGCCACTAGCAATGTCTGAATATACCCCCGAAATGTACCGCACATTTGCAAAATCACAAAACCTGCCAGTTTGCCATTTTTCCAAACCGAAAATATCTCTTTACATTCTCCTTCAAATGCCTTCAAACAACGTTGTTTATCCATTCCCAGGGTAATCCACGGGTCGGTAGCTACCATCATGTCTGCACATTGGTCAAAGATTGAAGCTCGGGTTTCAGGCAAAAAAACTATTTCTTTATTATCCATAACAATATCATTGTAAATACGGCATTGATCAAAATATTTAAAAACCCCAGGCTAAAACCTTGTTTTTCCAGCCAATAATTGAGTCCCAAAGTCAGTATAGGTGCCAAAATAGACATATAAGGCAACCACTTTTCCTGAAATTTGATTTCGGTAAATAAGCCAATAAGATAAATCCCCAAAAGTGGCCCATAAGTATAACCGGCCACTTTAAAAATCGAATTGATGATAGACCCTTCGCTGTTCAAGAAAGCCAGTACGATCAGATACATCGCCATATTTACGGCAATTAAGACCATGTTTTTCAATTTCCTTTTAGCTTCTTCCGACTTTTTCTCGAAATCAAAAAAATCATAACTCAAACTGGTGGTAAGGGCAGCAATACAACTGTCAATGCTGGCAAATGTCGAAGCAACAACCCCAATGAAAAATGCTATCACACCAATACTTCCAAAGTAATTCATGGTAAGCGTGGGAAAAAGTTCGTCAGGTTGGGTATATTTCCCGTTTTCCATGGGCAATTGCAGGCCTTTTTGGCTGGCAAACATGTAAAGTAAAACGCCAAGAAACAAAAATAAAGTTTGGGCAGCAGCAATGAAAAAGCTGAAAGTGAGCACATTACGTTTGGCATCGGTGGCATTGCTTACCGTAAGCGTTTTCTGCATCATACTTTGGTCCAATCCTACCAAAGCTATGGTAATCAAAAAACCGGAGATAAATTGCTTGAAGAAATTGGTGCCGGAATTCCAGTCAAAATCAAAAAATTTGAATTTAGGATCAGCGATGATGGCATTCAAAACACTCTTTTCACCTGTATCCAAAGCTTTTACTATGGAATAAATCGATATTACAATTACTAAAATCAAAAACAAAGATTGCAGAGCATCTGTCCAAACAATGGTTTTTATACCCGACTTGTTGGTATATAGCCAAATCATCAACAAAAGTATCAGAATTGTGATGGCCGGAGGTATGTTCATTTTATCAAAAAATGCCGACTGAAGTATTTTAACAGATAAAAGTAAACGTAATGCTGCCCCGAAAGACTGTGAAACCATGAAGAACGAAGCTCCGGTTAAATAAGTTACCTCTCCGAAACGATTTTGCAGATAGGTATAAATCGAAACAAGTTTTTGTTTGAAAAATATCGGTATTAATATATATGCAATGAACAAGTACCCGACAATTGTTCCCAGAATAAATTGGAAATAATACAGATTCTCATTGCCTACATTGCCCGGAATAGATACCAGCGAAACAGCAGAAATACCACTCCCAATCATGCCAAAAGCCACCAAAAACCAGGGTGACTGGTGGTCTCCGTCGAAAAAAGAGCTGGCTTTTGTTTTTCTGGAAGTAATTTTTGATACAAACATCAAAACCAGAAAATACCCAAATATTATAGCCAGTAAAGTAAAATTTGACATTTGTTGAAATTATTCAAGAGGCAATTTAACGATTAAATGGATACCCTTATGAGGCAAACATCACATTCAGGCAATTTTTTAGAAAATAATTTTTGTAAAAAATTTCGTTTATTTTGTAAAAAATAATGATGTGGCAAAAGATAATTTCTCCGGTAATTCAAACCAATATGCCCGATTCAGACCCGAATATCCCCCTATTTTGGTAGAATATATTTGTGGATTGGTCCCTGATCCTAAAACAGCATGGGACTGTGGCACCGGCAATGGACAACTGGCAAAACTACTAGCTGGTAAATTCAGTAAAGTGATCGCTACAGACCTCAGTCAAAACCAAATAGACAATGCTTTTAAAGGTCAAAATATTGAATATCAGGTTCAAGCTGCCGAAATTGCTAATTTTGGCAATGAAAGATTTGACCTGATAACCGTAGCCCAGGCCATCCATTGGTTTGACTTCGACAGATTCTATGATGTGGTAAAATCTCATGCACATACCGAAACCATTTTTGCTGTAATTGGCTACGGAAGAGTAAAAATTAACCCTGAAATTGATTCAATCCTTGATAAATTTTATTTTGAGGTAATTGGCTCCTATTGGGATAAAGAGCGAAGGTATGTTGATGATGAATACAAAAGCATCCCATTTCCATTGGACGAAATCAATGCCCCTGCATTTACCATCGACCTCGAATGGAATATTCACCATTTTGAAGGTTATATTAACACCTGGTCGGCAGTAAAGCATTTCGTAAAAGCCAATGGATATAACCCTGTTGAAGGATTAATCGGAGAAATAAGGGAGTTTTGGCCGCCCAATGTAATCAGACAGGTATTTTTTCCAATACTTTTGAGAATTGCAAAAATCTCATAAAAAAAGGAGGGTTTCCCCTCCTCTTTCCCGACCACATGGATAATTATTTCAAAAAATAATTTAACGAAATACCCAAAACCCGGTTAGAAAATTTATTGTCAGCATCACCTCCGGGGGCAATATTTGCCAGTCCAAAATTGTAATTTATTCCCAACTGAAGATTTTCTTTGGCAATACCAACCCCGACTCCAAGGCCATAATCTAAGCGTTTGAAATCACTATCGTCGTCATTCCCAAAAACTATTTTTTCGGAGTCTGAGTCTGATTTACCGTTTGAAGTATATTTAAACTTGGTTTTTCCGAGAATTCCGGCTCCAACATAAGGTCCGAAAGTTCCAAAAACTGAGAGATCATTGTCGAGTTCATGATAGTATTTGATATTAAGGGGAATATCGGCATAAATCACACTTGCAGAACCCGAATAACTGTAATCATAACCATCTTCAGAATCGGATTCACTCAAACGATACCCTTTTTGGTTTAAAATAAGGCCAAGTTCAAAGGCTAAATTATCACTAAGGGGCATTTCGCCAAAAACACCAGCATGAAATCCCACTCTGGTTTTCAAGTCGCTGTTATAATCTTCTCCATCTGATTTGTAGGAAATATCGGCCAAACTTGCTCCTAATCTTACGCCAATTTTCTGCCCAAAAGTCAAAGAAGAAAGTAGCAACATCAAAATAAACATTGCAAATTGTCGGTTTTTATTCATGATTTAAGGATGTTTTAGATTAATAATTTTATAAAAAAATACCGAATACGTTAACTGAACATTTTTTTTGTCTTTATGAATTAAATATGATTTTTTTAAATGAGAATTACAATGACAAACCTCATATAACCAGGCCGTAACGTTATTTTTTATTATTTTTTTCGGAAAAAATAGATTTATATCTTCCCCAAAACTTATAATAGGAAAAAGATAATCCGGCTATAATTTTGGCAAAAAAACTAAATCTCAGAAGCCATTGCTGGAGAGAATAAAAAACTATGACTATCGCCAGAAAAATCAGATTTTTTAAAACAAATTCTGTTATAAATCCCAGATGCTTGATAGCAGGAAATAAATGCTGGAGGTTTGTTATACTGAAAATATAAGCCAAAATTGTAAAGGCTACAAGACCATGAGAAGTTTCAATGGCTTTTTCGGGGCAATAGTTCATGCAATGCATGCAACTTTCACAATGGATCGTCCAGTAAGGCCGCCCATTAACTTCAATAATGGCGTTTACCGGACATTCTTTGATGCAAATCCCACAGTTATCGCATTTATCAGAAGCGTAAAATGTTTTGGCAAGAAAAAATCTTCCAAAAAAATAGTAAAGCAAACTTATGGGAGCTATAAGGACATCCTGAACGATTTCCTGATTTGAAATGAAAAGCGGCTTGTTATTTTTTAAAATTTCAAAATGCCTGACTACCCGCTCTTTTATTTTCTCATGAATAAAATAAGAGGCCTTGGTCTTGAGAGCCGGGTGTAACAGTAACCAATTGGAAGGCATATCATAAGGAATTTGACCAACTATTTTATACCCTTTTCCTTTGAGCCAAAATGCCGAAAGATAAAAACCGATACCCGTCAAACCCGGTGTTACCCAATTTCCAAGCTTCATCCCGGCACGGGTATTCATCAGGATTACATCATTGGTGCCTGGTGGAAATTTCCTGATAAAATCCAGGGTGATTTTTGGGTAATTAAATCCATGAACGGGGGAAATAAATATTATGGTCGAATCTGGTGATGGAGCAGGGTGCGGACCTGAGCCAATATTATGCAAATGACAGGGAATATTTTCTTTTTGAGCTTCATGAGAAATCCAAAGTGCAATCCGCTTTGCATTTCCGGTTCCTGAGAAAAAATATATCTCAATATTTTTCATTTCTTCAGGTTTTGAATTCTATAGTAATTTATTTTCCAAAACTACTTAATGCTGATTTTGTATTTTATTATTTCATTCAAATCAGCCAAAAGGTGCTCATTTTTTATCTCGAGAGTCAGGGGAACCAACTTACCAATATGCTTAACTTCAGAAAGTAAATCTTTTATGTTTTGGCCTACAGGTAAATCAAATATTCCTGATTGTGTTTTTTCGGTAAAATAGAAAGTGATTTTAAAACAATCCTCCCATACCGATAGCCAGAAAATTGTTTTTTTCTTTTTAACCACTTTGCAAAGCCATGCTTTTCCATCATTATAATACCTCCACTGATACTCAAGGTCGAAGCCTTCTTTTAGCTTATTTTCCAAAGTAAAGTAAACTTCCTTTCGTTCCTTAAGTGCAGCAGCAAGGATTTCATGACCGGGTTCAATATTTGGATCTGTCAATAACATTTTTTAAAAAGCGGGACTTCCAACCTTAATCGAAAGCCCCGAACGGTTTATTTAAGGGTATAGATGAATGATATATTGCTTAATTTTTACTAAAGAACCTTACTTCTTTGCTGCTTCCGTCTTCGAAATAAGCTTTGAAGCCCACAACGCCACATTTATGATTCACTATGTATTCAATTTTAGAAACTCCGGCAACGGGTCGGCCTGTTTCTGCTATTTTCATAACTTTGATATCCATAAAACCCCAACTATAATCGTCTGTTGTAGATTTATACGCTACTTCTCTTGTAATTTTTTTCCCGTCAACTTTAATAGAATAAGAATCCCCGACTTTATCATCATATTTCACAAGTGTAAAATTCCCTTCATCATAAACATTCTGAATCCCCTCTTCGGTGATACGATATTTCTTGGTTACACTGAGTGTATTACCGTTCCATTTAAACTCAGGAACAGACTTAGCCATTTCCAAAATGAGTGGATCTGTAATGGTAACACTGGCCGAAATGGAACTCACTCCATCATCAAGTGATTTCACTTCTGCCTTGAATCCGTTGACTCCCGCAACACTCCCCAGACTAAAAGTATTTCCCACCTCACCCATCACTGATTGTTCGCCTCCTATGGCTGCATCAGGTTTTACAGATTCTAATAAATTACAGGAAGTCAGGCCAATTAATATAACAAGGGAAGAAATAGATACTATTTTCATTTTACTAAAATTTAGGTTATCTGATATTAATCCTCAAATACACATAGTAAACCAAAATAAAAAAAAGAAATGCCAGCATCGAAATAGGAAAAATGATATACCCATAAAACAGGAGATAGCTTACTAACCAAAGCAAGAAGGTCAGTTTTAAAGCGAAAAGAAAAGCTTTTATCCTTAATTCATTCAGGATAAAAGTTTCGTTTTTTTCCTGAGTCATTATTAAAAGATATAGTCCGGAAACAAGAAAGGTAAAACCAATCTCGTCAATGGCATTGGTTTGCACCAGACTTAAAAACCTGTTTTCAAGATAAGTGCTGGCAAAAGCAAAAACCGGAATGTTTAAAAATTCGGGTTTTATACCCCTGAGGTAGAAAACAAGAAGTAAAACCCCTATCGGGATAAGAAAATAGGAATAAATTTTATATCGGTATGCTAACATTTCATGGAGTTCATCCCCCATTTTTTCAAGGGCAGAACTTTTTGTCAGCAGCGAAACTATATTTTATTAACTAGAAATCCAATGACCAAAATCATGCTTATATACATTTGTAAATAAACATTCTAAAACAAGTCAGCCTAAAAGTATTTAAAAATTAATGAGCCTCCAACCAGTTTTTACCCACGCCTATACCTGTTTCGATTTTCACATTCATTGGGATGGCGGTCGCCATAAAATGATCCACTTTTTCTTTAAGCATATCTATTTCAGAAATGTGGGCATCAAAGACCAATTCGTCATGCACCTGCAATATCATTTTTGATTTGAGATTTTCATGTACAAAAAAATCATGAATATTAATCATAGCCACTTTAATTAAATCAGCCGCCGAACCTTGAATAGGGGCATTGATAGCATTTCTTTCTGCAAAACCTCTGTTGGTTTGATTTCCGGAATTAATATCTCTCAGATATCTTCTTCGGCCCAATATAGTCTCCACATATTTAAGGTCACGGGCGTTGTTTATACAAGCATCCATAAATGTCTTGACTTTAGGAAACTGCTCAAAATAATTATCAATTATGTCTTTAGCCTCCCCTCTCGGTATTCCCAGCCTTTGAGCCAGACCAAATGCAGAAATACCATAAATGATACCAAAATTGACCATTTTGGCTTTACGCCTCATGTCGCCGGTGACATCCCCTAATCCTACTCCAAAGACTTTTGAAGCCGTGGTTGAGTGAATATCAATGCCCTGATTGAATGCCTCAAGCATACTTTCATCACCACTAAAAGCGGCCATAATCCTAAGCTCAATTTGGGAATAATCCGCCGAAAGTATCATATGGTCGCTGTCACGAGGGATAAACGCTTTTCTGATTTCTCTTCCTCTTTCCGTTCTAATCGGAATATTTTGCAAATTCGGATTGGTGCTACTCAGTCGACCGGTAGCCGTAACGGCCTGATTGTAAGAAGTATGAATCCTTCCAGTTTTCTTCGAAATCAATTGAGGCAGGGCTTCAACATAAGTGCTTTTTAGCTTACTAAATTCCCTGAAATCCAAAATCTTACGCACGATTTCATGTTCGGCTTCATAATTGGTCAAAATATCCTCACCGGTGGCATATTGTCCGGTTGGGGTCTTTTTGGGCTTTTCATCGATTTTCATTTTTTCGAAGAGAATCTCCCCTAATTGCTTAGGTGAACCCACATTGAATTCCATTCCGGCAATTTCAAAAATCTCGTTTTGGGTTCTCACCAAATCTTTGTGGAGTGTTTCCTGTAACTCAGCCAGGGCCATCACATCCAGCTTCACTCCTTCCCTTTCCATCGCACTCAGAACCCTGACCAAAGGAACCTCTACTGTGGTAAGGAGTTTTTCCTGATTGGTTTTCCGAAGTTCTTTATCCAGAATATGCTTGAGCTGCATGGTTACATCGGCGTCTTCTGCGGCATATTCTTTGATCTTTTCCAAAGGCACATCCCGCATATTGCCTTGTTTTTTGCCTTTTGTTCCTATCAAAGTATCAATCGAAACCGGTTCATAGTTCAGGTAATTGGCAGCAAGATAATCCATCCCGTGTCTCTGCTCCGGTTCAACGATATAGTGAGCCAACATGGTATCATATAGCTCTCCTTTAAGCTCGATCCCATAATTGGTTAGTATGGTGAGATCATATTTGAGGTTTTGAGCAATTTTCCTGATTTTTTCATTTTCAAAAACCGGTCTGAATTCCTCCAAAATCGCTTTGGCTTCTTCCTGATTGGCCGGAAATGGAATATAGTAAGCTTCATGAGGTCTATATGCAAAGGACAGACCCACAATCTCGGCATCGATAGCTTCAATATCAGTAGTTTCCGTATCAAAGCAAAGCTCTTCCTGGGCCATAAGATATTCTATTAATTCCGCACGTTCTTCAGGAGCCTGTATCAGATAATACTCATGAACTACCGTATCAATGGTATCTTTTTCACCTTTTGGTTCAGGAGTTTCCTCCTCTGATTCGGCTTCTCCAAACAAATTCATCTGAGAACTTGTGTCGGCAACTTTTTTGGGTTTTGGAGCAGGAGTGCCAGTCTGAGCAGTAGCAGAGCCATCTGCATTTTTTATCAGTCTTGTTTTTAAAGTTCTGAACTCCAGTTCGTCAAGTAATACTGAAAGCTCCTCATAATGAGGCTCTTCGTAAAGCAATTCCTTTTCATCAAAAGGTACCGGAACATCAATTTCAATTTTTGCCAGATATTTTGACATTAAAGCAGACTCTCTTCCAGCTTTTATTTTTTCTCCCATTTTACCGGGTACTTTGTCAGCATTTTCAAGGATGCCTTCTACCGAATCATATTGTTCAAGCAACTTAGCAGCCGTTTTTTCACCTACTCCGGGAATTCCGGGAATGTTATCCACTTTGTCACCCATCAAACCCAGCATATCAATCACCTGGTCAATACGCTTAATATCCCATTTGGCAAGGACCTCAGGAACACCCATAATTTCTACCCCATTTCCCAAAAAAGCTGGTTTATACAAGAAAATATGTTCATCTACCAGCTGTCCATAGTCTTTATCAGGCGTATACATATAGACATCGTATTCATCTTTGGGAGCTTTTTTAGCCAGGGTACCAATCACATCATCAGCTTCAAAACCATCTTTTTCAATCAGAGCAATATTCAAAGCTTTTACCAATCGTTTCACAAGGGGAATCGCCACGGTAATGTCTTCCGGTTGTTCTTCCCGATTGGCTTTATATTCTACAAAATGTTCGTGACGGAAAGTTGGAGCTTTTGTATCAAAACAAACCGCAATATGCGTCGGTTTTTCTTTTTTTATAACCTCAAGTAAAGTATTGGTAAAACCAAATACTGCACTGGTATTGAGCCCTGTAGAGGTAATTCTGGGGTTTTTAATAAAAGCGAAATGAGCTCTGTAAATCAGAGCCATGGCATCAAGCAAAAATAATTTCTTTGGACGCATGCTTTGGACAAATGTTTATATGCTAAATTCGAATCAGAAACCAAAATACGGCAATTTCTGTCAAGCATAAAATGAAAAAGGCATTTTTACTAATATTTGCAGCCATTCACACCTACGGACAAGTACCCCAAAGAAGAGAGTTTCAGGAAGGAAACACCACAGAATTAATAGTTTATGAAAAAGCTTTGCCTTCGAAAAAATACGACTTTAAAACTTCTGATTTACAGGTAAAATGGCATGTTTTAGTGATGGATTTACTCGAACAAACTCCCGGATACACTCCTCTGGTGGCAGCGAGAAGTATGGCCTACATTAACCTGGCGGCGTATCAATCAATTTTGCCTGCTTTTAGGAATCTGAATAGTATGTCGGGGCAAATTCAGGATTTTAAAGTACCTGCTGAATATGCCATTGACACCTCGGATTTTATACCTGAATTGTCACTAAACAATGCCATTTTTGCTACTATTGATAAGTTTTTCCTGGCTGCTCCCTATGTGTACATGGAAAGAGTTTTGGCACATAAAGACTCAGTAGATGCTTATTTTTCCAGAAATAAAAGCAAGCTTGCGGTTATGAAATCAAAAAATTATGGTATTTCAGTAGCGGAATTGGTTCTAAGATATGCCGATAAAGACGGTGCTAAGGAAAGTACATATAGGAGCTATGACATAAATTACAAATTGCCAAAATGCGAAAGTTGTTTTGAAATCAATCGAAGTGCTGATTTGGAAAATACCGGTCCGCTTCATCCCGGATGGGGAAAAGTAAGGACATTTTTACCTGAAAATCAACAGGAAACCACTATCAAACCTGATTTTGAATTTTCGATTTACAAGGATTCAAAGTTTTACAAACAGGCACTTGAAGTTTATACAGTTTCGAAAGAAGTCACTCCCGGCTCAGAAAAACACCGGATTGCCAACTTTTGGGATGATGCTGCCACTTATACTTACACACCCGTCGGGCACTCACTTTCTATTCTTACCCAAATATTCAGAAACAAACCTACCACTATTGACTCAGCAGCTGCAGTTTATGCCAATCTGTGCTTTGCCATGCATGACGCTTTTGTGATTACATGGGGTTTGAAATATAAATACAACCTGATCAGGCCCATTGCTTATATTAGAAAATACATTGACAGTGCCTGGGAAACCACACTTCTGACCCCTCCGTTTCCTGAATTCCCGTCTGGCCACTCGGCACAGTCAGCGGCTATGGCTACGGTTTTGACAAAATATTTGGGCGACAGTACCGGTTTTACCGATTACTCAAAATATTGGACCGGGGCACCTAAAACATTTAAAAATTTCTGGGAATCGGCCAATGAAACTAGTATTTCAAGACTTTACGGAGGCATTCACTATCGAGAAGGGCTGGACAAAGGTCAACTGGCAGGTAAACTTGCTGGTGAAAATGCTTTGAAATTGAAGTTTTTTGGAGAGTGAGACCTGTTTTGATTTTTTTGACTATTTTTAAAAAAAATTACTTTTATGGATTTAAGTGTTGAAAAAATAAATATTGTGAAAATGATTTTGGAAATAGAAAATCCAAAAATTCTTGAATCAATCAATAATATTTTGAAAAGTAAATCCTCAGATTTTTGGGATGATTTATCGGACTATGAAAAAAGAGAAATTGATTTAGGGATTACTGAGGTGAATGAAGGTAAATACTTTGAATATAAGTCATTTATTGAAAAGCATTTAGAATGAGAGAAATTGTTATTACTCACAACGCCGCCAATAAACTAGATGCATTACTGGAGTACTTAAAATCAAGATGGTCAGAGCATGTAAAAGAGAATTTTATCTTTAAATTGGAAAAAACATTATCTTTTATAGTGTCTTTTCCAAATGCATCACCAAGATCTGATATAAAAGAAGGACTTCAAAATGTATTATAACTCGGCAAACCACGCTATTTTATACTTTTGATGATGAAAAGATTTACATTATCAGTCTATTCGATACAAGGATGGATCCCAAAAAAATAAAATCAACTCTATAATATTTTTATGCTTGTTTTCAAATTTGGTGGGGCTTCAGTCAAAGAGCCGGAAGGTGTTAAGAATCTGGTAAAAATACTGGAACATTTTGAAGGGAATAATATTCTTGTGGTAGTTTCAGCCATGGGAAAAACCACCAACGCACTTGAAGAAGTGGTTAAATCTTCATTTTTCAAAAAAGATGATCTTGAAGCAAAAATTGAAGTTGTAAGGAAATACCATGCCGACCTGATTTCGGGTTTATTCAAAAATCCTGAGCCAATTCTCCATTTTTTAGATGAAAAAATCAATGAAATTAGGTTAAAAATTGAAAATTATATAGGGGAAAAATTTGATGAGTTTTACGACCAGATTGTATCATTTGGGGAGATTCTATCCACCAAAATCATCGCTTATTATTTTGAAGAAATTGGCCTGACTCACAAATGGTTAGATTCCCGAAAATATATCAAAACCGATTCCACTTTCAGGGAAGGGAAGGTAAATTGGGATGCCACGAAAAGTAGTATTGAACTGATTGATGAGGACTTTCAACTTTACATCACTCAGGGATTTTTGGGCGGCACATCAGACGGGAAAACTACCACTTTGGGTCGCGAAGGCTCTGACTACTCTGCTTCAATATTTGCTCATTGCCTTGCTGCTGAATCGGTTACAATCTGGAAAGACGTACCCGGTGTTTTAAGTGCTGACCCCAGGCTTTTTGAAAATCCCGGGAAATATGAACAACTAAGCTATCAGGAGGCCATCGAAATGACCTATTATGGAGCTACGGTAATTCACCCTAAAACCATCAAACCCTTGCAAAATTCGGCAATTCCGTTGTTTGTAAAGCCATTTTTAAATCCTTCTGAATCAGGGACCGTAGTAGATGAAAGGCCATTTACACAAACCGATTTACCTTCAATAATTGTCAAGAAGAATCAGGTTTTGATTTCTATTTCTACCCTGGATTTTTCGTTTGTGACAGAAGCCAATATTTCCAATATTTTTGAAATAATAGCCCGTCACAATCTCAAATGCAACCTGAGTCAAAACTCTGCGATGAGTTACACCGTCTGTCTTGATTTTGACAATATGAAATTTGACGAATTGAAAACTGACCTGCAAAAACGATTCAAAATATTATACAATACTGACCTTGAACTCATTACCGTTCGTCATTACCAATCTGATACTCTAAAAAACCTTACCAAAGACAGGAAAATCTTTGTGGAGCAACTGAGCAGAAATACGGCTCAGGTGGTGGTGAGGTGAATCAATAATTCAACACCGGAGTTAACTATCTGGCATACTTAAAAGTTTTACTTAAGAACTTTATACGAGATTTTGCCAAACGCTTCCCAAAAAATAATAAGTCAAAATTTATAAACAATTCCAATTTGCCCACCTTTTTCAAACTCTTTCCATAATTTGGATGGTTTTATCTCAATTTGCTGATCAAAATCAAAAATTATTTGTTCTTTAAAATAGTAACCGACAGGAGCATCCGTTGTCTTTTTACCAGAGATTATTTTACAATTAATAAGTACAGGAAATGGCATTTTGAATTCCATAAATAATTGTTCCGAAAAATTGTATGCAAGACGGTTAGATAATCCAAATTTGAAGTATAAAAGCTTTAATCCATTATTATATAAGTTTTCATACCCATAATATTCAAATTTACGTTTATCAAATTCAATTCTGGAATTACCTGTTATAAACCATGATATTTTTCTTTTTTTCTTTTTCAAAATATCATTATACTTAGTACATTCAAAGAAAACATTAGAAATAACTTCCTCATTAAAATATTGCTTATTCAGATTATTTCCTGAAATATTATTTAAAATTTTATCATTTTCTGTTTTGTCAAAATTGTACCCAATTTGAAACTCCCGCCATTTATTTTTCTTATTTTTAATCATAAATGATGGTAAAATGAAGAATTTATTTTTGTAAGAATAAATTGTTAAGTCTTTAGCATTATATACAGGGTTTCTATTCAAACCAATATTTAGTTTAATTGCGAATTTATTATTTTCTTGAGCTCGTAGGCAAAAGCTCCAAAAACTAATTAGGAGAAAGATTGTGCTAAAAATTTTCATTATACTAAAACTTTGGACCGATTGAGAATTTAACTTGTAAAACACCACAATTTAAACAAGCATTTTGCCGATCAGATTCTAAAATTTGCTCTTCCCTATTAAAGTTTCTTTTTAAGAATTTCAGTCTAAATAATTCCTTATTATATAATTGAAAACCAAGTGGTTCAATCAAAATCTGTGATTGAAATAACAAATTCTTTTTTAAAGATTTATTGAATTTAATGTTAATTCCAAAATTGGAACCTAATAATTTGTAACTTCCAGACACAACACCAAATGGATAATATTGTTTTATACCGTCAAAGTCAATATAAAAACCGGTATTTTCAATTCTGTTATTATAAATATAAACCTGTGACCCAAGACTTAATTTTGATGTGGAAGAGTTGAGAATTTTGACAAATGAAAAGCCATTCCTCAATCCAAGATTAAACCTGGTAGTACTATTTCCTTTCAGGTAAATAATATTTTTGATGTGTCTTTCTCTATCGAAATTTATGTTGTCTAATTCAAATTCAAAAATGCTATTATTTTTAGTGATTTTTATTAGTGAAATAGAGGGATAGAAGGCTATTTTATTATTTTTATTTTGCCTCTTCACCTGAGTACCATCCTCAAAAGTTTCATCAAAATTTAAATCATAAAAGTTAAACCTTAAAGAATTATTAACAAGAATTGCAAGCTTTCTATTTTTCTCTTGTGAAAAAACCTGAGTTATTGAAAAGAAAAAAACAAAAATGAAATAATACGATTTCATATGCGAATGGATTTACTTCAAACAAATTTTATTTTCTCAAAAATACAAATTTATTTTCTGAAGTAAATACTATTTTCTAACTTTCCGACTTCAATAATTCAACACCGGACTCAGCCATCTTTCGGCCAATTCGATATCCTTTCCCGATTTCGAGGCGTAGTCTTCCACCTGGTCTTTATTGATTTTACCCAAACCAAAATATTTGGCCTGAGGATGAGCATAATACATGCCGCTTACTGCCGATGCTGGCCACATGGCGAGACTTTCAGTTAATTGAATACCAATGGCTTTCTCTGCATCCAAAAGTCGGAATATGGTCTCCTTCAAAGTATGGTCTGGACAAGCTGGATACCCGGGTGCCGGTCTGATTCCCTGATATTTTTCCCTGATAAGTTCTTCTGTGTTATATTCCTCATCAGCAGCATATGCCCAATATTCTGTTCTGACTTTTTTATGTAAAAGCTCAGTAAATGCCTCGGCAAACCTGTCGGCCAATACTTTTACCATAATCGCATTGTAGTCGTCATGGGTCTTTTCAAATTCTTTGGCTTTAGCTTCAGCTCCAAAAATGGCCACCGCAAATGATCCGAAATAATCCTTAATACCATTTTCTTTTCCTGCAATAAAATCAGCAATGGATAAATTGGGTAAACCTGAGCCTTTCTGGCCTTGTTGCCGTAAATGCTGCAGTTGGCCAATTACTTTTTCACGTTTCTCGATATAAATCTTGTGATCATGAGCGTGTGACGAACAACTGCTGGTATGTCCTTCATCATTGATTTCAAAGTCATATATCAACTGAGAATCTTCGTTTTCGGTAGCCGTCGGCCAGAAACCGAGTACAGCTTTGGCTTCAAACCATTTCTCAGAAATAATTTTTTTCAACATGGCTTGTGCATCATCAAATAGCTTTTGGGCCTCTATACCTACAACCGCATCATTTAAAATCTTTGGATAATGTCCATGCAAATCCCAGGACTGGAAGAATGGTGTCCAGTCAATAAAGTCGGCGATTTCTTTCAAACTGTATTTCTCCAAAACTTTTGTGCCCAAAAACTTAGGCTTTACTGGCTGATAGTCATCAAAGCTTATTTGAAGCTTATTTTTTCTGGCATCTGCAATAGTAATATAATTTTTGGCAGTTTGACGGCTTTCATATTCTTCTCTGAATCGGGCATAATCTTCTTTTACCGAGGTAACATAGTCCTTACTTAAGTCCCGACTAAGTAAATTACTCACTGCCGGCACCGACTTGGAAGCATCTAAAACATGAACTACCGGTCCGCTGTAATTAGGGTCAATTTTAACCGCGGTATGTACACGGGAGGTCGTAGCACCACCAATCAATAGCGGAATTTTCAACCCTCTTTTCTCCATTTCTTTGGACATAAACACCATTTCATCGAGAGAAGGTGTAATTAATCCACTTAACCCTATGGCATCAACCTGATGTTCCTCAGCGGCAGCAAGGATTTTCTCAGCCGGTACCATTACACCTATATCTATGATTTCGTAATTGTTGCAGGCTAATACCACACCGACGATGTTTTTTCCGATATCATGTACATCACCTTTTACAGTCGCTAAAAGCACTTTGCCATTATTGGTTGTGGTGTTACCTGTTCTAAGTTTTTCGGCCTCCAATGCCGGCAAAAGATAAGCTACCGCCTTTTTCATAACCCTGGCTGATTTTACCACCTGGGGCAGAAACATCTTTCCTGAGCCAAAAAGATCTCCTACCACATTCATTCCGTCCATAAGAGGTCCTTCAATAATGTGCAACGGCTGTGGATATTTATCGAGAGCCTCCTGCATATCTTCATCGGTAAAATCAACGATCCCCTTCACAAGGGAGTGCTCAATACGTTTTTCGAGGGGTAAACTTCTCCATTCCTGAGCAATAGCTTCGGTTTCTTTTCCTGTTCCTTTCAGACCTTCAGCCAGTTCAAGCAATCTTTCGGTAGCATCATCTTTTCTATTCAACAAAACGTCTTCTACTGCCTCAAGCAAATCTTTCGGAATGTCATCGTAAACTTCCAGCATCGCCGGATTTACAATTCCCATATCCATACCAGCCTGGCGTCCATGATACAAGAATGCAGAATGTATGGCCTCTCTTACCCGGTCATTTCCTCTGAATGAAAATGAAACGTTACTCACACCACCACTCACATGAGCATGAGGCAGATTTTCTCTAACCCATTTTGTGGCTTCAAAAAATGAAATAGCATTTATTTTGTGTTCTTCAATGCCGGTAGCTACAGGAAAAATATTTAAATCAAAAATGATGTCCTGAGCAGGGAAACCTACTTTTTGGGTCAAAATATCATAAGATCGTTTTGCAATTTCAATCCTCCTGGCGGTGGTATCTGCCTGACCATCTTCATCAAAGGCCATCACGATCACCGCCGCTCCAAACATTTTAATTGTTTTGGCCTGTTTAATAAATTCTTCCTCTCCGGCTTTCAAAGAAATGGAATTTACAACGCCTTTTCCCTGCACACATTTTAAGCCGGCCTCAATGATTTCCCATTTTGAGGAGTCAATCATGATAGGTACTTTCGATATTTCCGGTTCAGCGGCAATCAGATTCAGGAATGTGGTCATAGATTCCACCCCATCCAGCATGCCTTCATCCATGTTGATGTCGACCACATTGGCACCACCTTCCACCTGATCCTGAGCAACAGAAAGAGCTTCTTCAAACTGACGGTTTTTGATTAACCTTAAAAATTTCTTTGAGCCGGTCACATTGGTTCGCTCGCCTACATTTACAAATCCCAATTCTTTGGTAAGCGTCATGGGTTCCAGGCCACTCAGCCTTAAAAGGGGCCCAATTTCAGACTTTTTCCTGGGTAGATAATTTTGAGCTATTTCAGCAAAAGCTTTTATGTGACCCGGAGTCGTTCCACAGCATCCGCCTAAAATATTCACATAGCCCTCTTCCAGGAATTCTTTGACTTGAGAGGCCATATATTCCGGACTCTCATCATATTGGCCCATTTCATTGGGCAGCCCGGCATTAGGATATACACTTATAAGGCAATCAGCAACACGAGACAATTCAGCCAGATATGGCTTCATCGCACGAGCCCCCAAAGCACAATTTAAGCCAATAGATAATAGATTTCCATGAGAAACAGAATTATAAAATGCCTCCGAAGTTTGCCCTGTAAGTGTTCTTCCTGACTGATCTGTAATGGTTCCTGACACCATAATAGGCATTTCAAAATCAGGATTTTTTGATTTTCTTTCATCAATTACCACATGAGCAGCAAAAATGGCCGCTTTACAGTTAAGCGTATCAGTGACTGTTTCAATCAATAGCACATCAACTCCACCATCAATCAGTCCGTTTACTTGTTCTTTAAAGGCCACCACTAATTCATCAAAAGTAATAGCTCTGAAACCCGGATTATTAACATCAGGAGAAAGCGAGGCTAATTTTGTAGTGGGTCCCATTGATCCAGCCACAAATCTGGGCTTTTCAGGATTTTTCAGGGTATATTCGTCCGCAGCTTTTCTTGCAATTTTTGCACCTTCAAGATTGAGCTCGTAAACCAGATCCTCCATATGGTAATCGGCCATAGCCACAGTGGTGCCACTGAAGGTGTTGGTTTCTATTATATCGGCACCTGCGTCTAGATATTCTTTATGTATGGCTTCGATCACATCGGGTCGGGTAATTGAAAGCAGGTCATTATTTCCTTTTATATCATGAGGAAAATCTTTAAATCGCTCTCCACGGTAATCGGCATCAGTTAGTTTGTATCTTTGAATCATGGTGCCCATTGCCCCATCTAAAATCAATATCCTTTTCGCTAATGTCTCTTTGAGTATGCTCATTCCGCTAATCTTTTTTTTGCAAAAATAACTATTTTAGATAAAAAATAAAGTATAAGATAAAAAATATAGATATTTTATCTGAAAAAATTGCAATTCGTTTGTGTTTTATCTAATATTGTCATCATTTTCTAAAAATAATATGAAACTTGACGAAACCGACAAAGAAATAATCAGGCATTTGCAACAAGACGCCAAATTAACCACTAAGGAATTGGCAGGTAGATTAAACCTGTCTCCCACTCCGGTTTATGAAAGAGTAAGAAGGCTTGAAAATGAAGGAGTGATAAAAAAATATGTAGCATTGGTTAACCGAGAAAAAGTAGGAAAAGACCTGATGGTACTTTGCAACATCAGATTGAAAGAACACGCTCAGGAAGCGGGAGCGAAATTTGTAAAAGCCATTGTCTCTATGCCTGAAGTAACCGAATGCCTCAATATCTCAGGTGATTATGATTTTCTGTTAAAAGTAGTGGTTACTGACATGAGGGAATATCAGTCATTCATCATGAACAAACTTGCATCTCTCGAAAATATTGGTTCAACCCAAAGTATTTTCGTAATGGGCGAAATCAAATCAGAAACGGCCTTCGATCCTGACTGAGAATTTATAAAAATTAATCAAATTCAAATAAAATTTTGTCCATTCACATTTTACCATTAAATAAAATTTAACTTTGTAATTATTTCTCACATAAAATTAATTTTCATGAAAAAAAATCTACTTTTATTATTGTTAATTTATCCATATTTAGCTGACGCTCAATTAGATATCAAACTAAACACAAGTTCTACTTTATCAAAAAAACCTGAAATCGGTATTGAAATGGGATATGACAAGTTCAGTCTTGAATTAGTCAACGGTTTCATATTTCAAAAGTGGGGAGAAGCAACGATAACTGATGAAAATGGAAACGAAACTGAAATTGGAGTAAAGAGAACTGGTTACAATGGAACATTAAGAGCCAACTATTACTTTAAACCAGTAGAAACCCTTGATGGTTGGTTTGTATCCCCCGTGGTAAAATTCAGATCACAAAAAATTAAATTTGAAGACCCCATTAAAAACAAAAGACTAGGTGCCGGATTAATGCTTGGTCGAAAAGGGATGATCGGAGAAAAATTTGGGTATTTGGCCGAAGGTGGTTTGGGCTACTGGTTTATTAACAATTACAAAAATTCTTCCGGGGAGACATCTCCAATTTACCGTGATGTACCAATAATAGGGGATTTCCTCCAAAAAATGGATAAATTCATGGCACCCTGGTCAATTACTGTTTACTATCGAATCGGAGGTTGAAAAACCGCAACACAAAATTAAATTCTAAAAATATTATGAAACTACAGAACAAAATAGTAGTATTATTACTGCTTTTCATTTCCAATTTTACTTTTTCTCAACGAGTTGATATTGATAAACTAAGGTTTAGTATAAAAAGAACTCTATACCCCAAAAACCCCCAAGGCGAAAACGTATTTTTTTATAATGTGGTAATTAAATCTAATCCTGGGATAAGACAATTTTTGACGGATGAAGAAATTATTTCGGAAATAAAAATAGATGGGCTAAGCCAAATTGACAACCAACCTAACGCCTTAACTGTCAATATCATAATGGACGATTTTGTCATCAGAAAGAATGAATTAGTATCAAGAACTGAGGAAACAAAAGATAAAGACGGTAAAGTCACCGCTCGTAAAAACTATTACAAAACCAAAATTACTTACTCAATTGGTGCTAGTTATGATGTCAGAAACAGCCAAAACGTTGAAGTAATTAAAAGAACTAATTATTTTAACCCAAGTAATTTTAAAGTTTTTGAAACCAATGAGTTCACTTCTTCATCAGAAGCTAACAAGTATTATTTGGATAATTCGGTTACGATTCGCTCCAAACTATTAAGAGGAGAGGTTAATGAGATGACCAATAATCTGTCTAATTACTTCTCTTACGAAGTTGGTTATAAAAAGCAAACTCTAAATGACTTTATATGGATTTTAGATTCAAAAAAGCATGATGAATACGAAAACCATCAAAAGTTTTCAAGAAAATTAAAAGAAGAACTTGAAAAGTTCACTGAAAAAACCAAAGGTGATGATACAGATGTTGTATTTGGACCAATCATTGATTATTATACTAAACTTTCCAAATTAGATATCGAAGATAAACATCAGAAAAAATTGGTTTATGCTTCGCTTTATAACCTATCAACCCTTTATTACTACTTAGATGATCCAATTCAGGCGAAAATTTTTGCTGAAAGATTGGTTAAGGATGATATTGATGAAAAAGATGGCAAGGAACTGATAAAAAATGCGGATGCTTTATTAGAATTATTTAAAAAGAACAATAAATATTCTACTCACTTTGAACGTGAAATTCCCAACCCAGACATGACACTGGTTCCAGCAAGAACTGCTTCAACTTCAAATCTTAGCCAAACAGTTGCTGTTGAAGCACCCAAAGCACCCAGATTCATCGAGGGAATGGTAATCACAAATGAAGATAAAGAAATTGAAGGATTCTTTTTTAATGACTTTGAAAATGCCCCTTGGGAGGTACAGGATGGCGTCAGATTTATTCCTGCGACACTATTTAATGATGGCAAGTTTGATAAAAAATCGGTAGAAAAATATTCCCCAAAAGAACTTAAAGGCTTGGCAATTGAGAAAAAACTATACATTCCTGTACTATTTAGCGATGTCTCAAAACTAGTCAATGGCAGTCCTCTTGGTGCCACAGCTAAAAAGTATTTTATGGAGGTAGTAAAAGATGGTAAATATAAAATTTTGAAGTATCACGAAGCACCTCCCTCAACTCAGGTATTCTCGGGAACAATGAATCCAAGCACCAACACTGAAAATCTGGAGTTGCTCACTTTAATATTAGCTCCAGGTGAGGAAAAAGCAAAAAAAGCTACAACAAACTACATTGAAGAGATTCTTTTAAAAAATAAAGCCTTATACGACCTTTATTTGAAAGGAGAGTATTCAATTGATAAAAAGCCAGTTAATGTAAAAAGAGATATGCTCGATCGAATGGCAGCAAAAAGTGATCTGAGCGATAATATTGATTTAATAAAAATTATTGAAGCTTTAAATAAATAAGTAAATAAAAATCCGGGTTCTCCCGGATTTTTATTTGATAATTGAATTTAGAGAAGTATTTTTTAAAAATAGTAATATGGCTTTACAATCCCAGGTAAAGAAACTAAAAGCAATTTCTAAAAAAGGAAATTAAAAAAAAGCTTCAAAGATATTCTTGGGATAATACCTTTAAAAATCCAGGAATTACTATTAAACTGTTTAAATATAACTTCCCCAAAGTACTTAAAATCCTAATTATCTACCTGAATTGCCCTTCTGTGATATCGGGTAATAATATCAGGATCAGGCAACACCCTTACAGTAGTGGCTTTATTGGCATACGGAATCTGTGACAAAACATACCTTATACTTTCCAATCGGGCCTTCATTTTGTTATTGGCCTTTACTATAATCCATGGACTGAAAGAAACATGAGTTTTATTAAACATCTCCTCCTTGTATTTTGTGTATTCATTCCATCGTTTTTGGGCTTCCATATCCACAGGACTCAACTTCCACTGCTTCAAAGGGTTGGCTTTTCTGGAGTTAAACCGTCTTAATTGTTCTTCTTTTGAAATAGAAAACCAGAATTTGATGATGATTATACCATCTTCATACAGCATGTGTTCAAACTCAGTCACTTGTTGCATAAAACGCTCATATTGGGATTGATTACAAAAACCCATAACCGGCTCCACCACAGCCCTGTTGTACCAACTCCGGTCAAAAAAGACAATTTCGCCTTTATTGGGTAGCTGCTTGATATAACGTTGAAAATACCACTGCCCCATTTCATCATCGGTTGGTTTTGGCAAAGCCACTACTCTTAATGCCCGTGGATTCATGTGCTCCGTAAACCGCCTGATGGTTCCACCTTTACCTGCCGCATCTCTTCCTTCAAACAGTATCACCACCCTTGCCCCACTTTCCTGAACCCATCTCTGCAATTTTACCAGCTCTATCTGAAGTTTTTCCAGTTCCTCTTCATATTTAAGAGTTTTGGAAAGTTTTTGAGGATCAGCATTCTTTTCTTTAAAAAACTCTACCAGTTTATTTTTGGAATTTAAATCAGAAAGCTCTCCAAGTGTAACCGTTACATTCCTCCAGTCAGAATCGAATTCTGTCGGTATCTGAGGTACCAAGACTTTCTGATTTTCTGATTTCCCATTCTCATTTGGTATTTCTGTGATGGCTTCTTTGGTTGCTTTGCTTTTTTTAGCAAGGGTGGTTACTGAAGGTTTGGTTGATGTTTGTTGTTTTGCCATTTCTATATTTTTAGTTATTGGTAATGCAAAAATTGCATTTAAAAATAATTTTAATACATTAAATTTCTTATGATATCATTATTCAATTCAAAATGATAAAAATCATAAAATCAAATTGTTCTGTCGCTAATCCTTTCAGGTATTTATACGATGCAATAACTGAGTTAAAAATCTATTCTAAAACCAAAAAAAATCATGCAATTGAATAATTCCCTGACAGATTTTCACAAAATAAATAAGAAATTTTTGGAATAATAAATTTATTAAGTGTAAATTTGACACGTTATCAATTTATATAGTTTTTGGACTTAAACATTTAGACCAAAGCATATTTAATGGTAAATTTGTGAAAATTATAAACAAAATTCTTATTTAGATGCAAACCAAAGAACTTCAGGATATTGCAAGTCAGGTGCGACGCGACATAGTACGCATGGTGCACGGTTGCAAATCCGGCCATCCGGGTGGCTCCTTAGGTTGTGCCGACGTGGTAGTGGCACTGTATTTCCAACAAATGAAAATCAACAACCGCAAAGGAAAAGGCGGCTTCATTTCATTTAAAATGGACGGCACCGACGAAGACTTATTCTTCCTCTCCAACGGCCATACTTCTCCACTTTTTTACTCGGTATTGGCAAGAAGAGGTTATTTTGGAGCTGAAGAATTAGGAACATTTCGTAAGCTAAACTCCCGTTTACAAGGTCACCCAACTACTCATGAAGGACTACCGGGTATCAGAGTTGCCTCAGGTTCACTAGGCCAGGGCTTATCTGTGGCAATTGGTGCGGCATTAGCCAAAAAACTTAACGGTGACGACAAAAATGTTTATGTTTTGATGGGCGATGGCGAGCAGCAGGAAGGTCAGGTATGGGAAGCAGCCCAGTTTGCTCCTCATCACAAAGTTGACAACTTAGTGGCTATCATTGATTATAATGGTCAGCAAATTGACGGTTCTACAGACCAGGTAATGTCAAACCGTGACCTCAAAGCAAAATATAAAGCTTTCGGTTGGAATGTGATTGACATCAAAGAAGGTAACAATATGGAAGCAGTAGTTGCCGGATTAAGAAAGGCAAAAAGATTAACCGGAAAAGGACAACCGGTAATGATCCTGCTTCATACGGAAATGGGTGCGGGTGTGGACTTCATGATGGGTAGTCACAAATGGCACGGCGTAGCTCCTAACGATGAGCAATTAGCAGCGGCTTTGGCTCAATTACCTGAAACTTTGGGAGATTATTGATCCCGTATTTTTTATTTCAAATCAGATATTAAAGATGAAAAAATATACATACACAGAATCAAAAGACACCCGCTCAGGTTTTGGTGATGCCATGACGGAGCTAGGTGAGTCGCATCCCAATGTAGTGGCCCTGTGTGCCGACCTCGTGGGTTCATTAAAAATCGCTCCGTTTATCAAAAATCATCCGGAACGGTTTATCCAAACAGGTATTGCCGAAGCCAACATGATGGGCATTGCAGCCGGTTTGACTATCGGTGGCAAAATTCCTTATGCCACTACTTTTGCCAACTTCGGATCAGGTCGTGTTTATGACCAAATCCGTCAGTCAATTGCTTATTCTGACAAAAACGTAAAAGTAGCCGTTTCTCATGCGGGACTTACCCTTGGCGAAGACGGTGCCACCCACCAAATATTGGAAGACCTTGCCATGATGCGTGCAATGCCTAATATGGTGGTGATCAACCCTTGCGATTACAACCAAACAAAAGCTGCCACAAAAGCAATCGCTGATTATCATGGTCCGGTATATTTGCGTTTTGGTCGCCCGGTTGTGCCAGTTTTTACAGCTGCCGATCAGAAATTTGAAATCGGTAAAGCCTGGATGGTAAACGAAGGGAAAGACGTGACCATAGTGGCTACTGGTCATTTGGTATGGGAAGCCATCAAAGCAGGTGAAATTTTGGAACAAAAAGGAATTGATGCAGAAATCATCAATATCCATACTATCAAGCCTTTGGATGAGGCTGCAATTTTGAAATCAGTGAAAAAAACCAAATGCGTGGTGACTTGTGAAGAGCATCAGGCCAATGGCGGACTTGGAGACGCAGTGGCACAGGTACTTACACAGAATTTCCTGGCACCACAGGAATATATCGCTGTTAATAATTCTTTCGGTGAATCAGGTACCCCTGAAGAGCTCATGGTGAAATATGGCCTGAGTGCCGAAAACATCGTTGCGGCAGTAGAAAAAGTTATTTCCAGAAAATAATTAAACCTTTTGAATCCCGGAGCGTCTAAGCTTCGGGATTTTTTTTACTCCATAATGAAAGACGAAGAAATTGTTGAACTTTTACAGGATCCATCCAAGCATGAGACGGCTTTTAGGGCTATTCTGAAAAGTTATAAAGAAAAGCTTTACTATCATGTCAGGAAAATCGTGATTGACCATGACGATGCCGATGATGTGACACAGGAGGCTTTTATCAAAATCTGGCGAAACCTTGATAAATTCAGGGGAGATTCAAAACTTTATACCTGGCTTTATCGCATTGCCACCAATGAGGCACTGACATTTCTTCAGAAAAAACGGAAAGATATGTCTGTTTCGATAGATGACAACGAAATCCTGGTCAATCAGCTCGAAACTTCGAGAAGCGACAGCTATTACTCAGGTGACGAGATACAAACCAAATTGCAAAAAGCTCTGCTGGAGCTCACCGACAAGCAAAGGGTGGTTTTTAATCTGAAATATTTTGACGACCTCAAATATGAAGAAATAGCCGAAATCACTGAGACAAGTGTGGGTGGGCTCAAAGCCACTTATCATTTTGCTGTAAAAAAAATTGAAGAATTTTTGACAAAAAATTAAACCTTGGTCAGGAATAATTGTCAAACCTACAAGAATAACAAAAGAATGGATATCGAAACAAAAAAAATAAAATCACCTTTCACTGTTCCCGAAGGATACTTTTCGGAACTGGAGGACAGGATTTTATCCGAAGTCAGTGTCCGGACTTTAACTGAAGAACTGCCATTTATAGCTCCTGAAGGCTATTTTGAAAGTTTTGAAGAGAGAATTTTGGGAACCCTAAAAACCGAAGAATTCCCTAAAGAACAGCCATTTAAGGCTTCTGAAGATTATTTTTCAGAAATGGAGAATCAGATTCTTGGAAAAATTTCTCTGGAAAAAATCAATAAGAAAGAAGCTTTTCAAATACCTTCTGATGATTATTTTGCAAAAATGGAAGCCGATATTTTGCAAAAGACTGTTGGCAAAAAACAAAGCCCATTTTTGGAGGTATTTCGTAACAAGAAAATATTTCGTTATGCTGCCAGTGCAATTATTGTCGGTGGTTTAGGTTTCGGTTTTTATAAATATCAGGAAAAACCTGCCGATCAGTTTGCCCAAATATCATCTGAAGAAATGGTTGCTTATCTGGCCGATCAGCCACTCACCGATGCTGACCTCGAATTGATTGTAACCGAAGGGGGAGATTTAAATATTGCAGCAACGCCCGTACCGGAGGCCGTTTCAGAAAAAGAGATATTGAAGTATCTGGAAGAAAACGACATTTAAAAATTTACTATAAATCATAGATTTGAATATTATTAGGATGAAAAAGTTGATTTACATATTGTCTTTTTTGCTTATCGGAATGAGCACCTTTGCCCAGCGGCCTGACGGTCCCAAAGGTGACCGACTAAAAGCTATGAAGATTGGGATGATCACGCAGGAGTTAAAGCTCACGGAAAGTCAGGCGGAAAAATTCTGGCCAATTTACAATGCGTACTCAGACGATAGAAATGAGATTTTCAGGGACATAAGGCAGCTATCGAGAAACAACCAAAGCCTGAATAATAACGAGGCCTTGAAGCGTCAGGATGAAATTCTGGATTTAAGACAGGAGGAAATTAATCTTACAAAAAAATACCGGGACTCGTTTCTAAAAGTTATTAGTCCGCAACAATACAGCACTTTGATGGAAACCGAAAGGAGATTCAATCAGATGCTGCTTGAAAAACTCAAAGAACGGAATGGCCGACAAAAATAATTTGAAGCCTGATTCAACCTTGAGTCAGGCTTTTTTATGAAGTTGATTTCTGAAAAATAATAAAATAAATTCGGACAACAGGAATTTTAATATTTGGATTTATTTTTACAGAAAAAACTCATTTGCCCGGTCAAAAACAAAATTTACTAAATCATATTGATGCTGTCGAAATTGCAAAAAGGCAGGATGTCAATGACTTGAGGGCATTTGTACTCAAAAATCCACTTAAGTTGAGTCGGGAAATATTACAACTTGTAGCCAATCAAATCACTTTTAACCAGATAATCAGCCATAAAATCCCGGCCTGGGCAAAATATTCTGAAATTATCGCACCGGAAAAAGTTTCATTGGAACAATCCTCATCGGAGTGGACAGCCAAATACAAGAGTGATTACGTAAGTGGAAAACTAGGAGCCGATTTAACCGGAGGCTTGGGTGTAGATGCTTTCTTTTTATCCCAAAAATTTGAAAGGTATATTCACAATGAACCGAATGGTAATTTAAGTGAAATTGTTGCCTTTAATTTTAAGAAGATGGGAAAGGAAAATATAAGCTTTACACAACTTCCCGCCGAGGAATTTCCTATTACTGATGCGATTGACTTTTTATATCTTGATCCCTCCAGAAGAGATCTAAACAACCGCAAGATGGTTGGGATTCAGGATTGTTCGCCGGACTTAAGCACAATGATTGAGGATATGGTTGCCCCAAACCGGACCATCATGGTAAAATATTCCCCCATGCTTGATATTAAAGCGGGAATAATGTTACTAAAATACGTACATCAAGTCTTAATTTTATCAGAAAAAAATGAGGTCAAAGAACTGGTATTTATCATCCGAAATTCCAAAATCGAATTTCCGGAAATTAAATGCGTTAACTTGAAATCGAATGGGACTACACAGGAGTTTTCATTTGATTTTTCGAAAGAAACAAATGCAGCGGTAAGTTATTCAGAACCAAAAGCTTATATTTATGAACCTAATGCAGCGATTATGAAGGCAGGTGCATTCAAATCAGTTTCAGCGTATTTTGGATTAGAAAAAATAGCTGCAAACAGCCATCTGTATACTTCTGAAAAAATTGTTAATTTGTTTCCCGGTCGAACCTTTTTAGTCAGTAAAGTTCTTGCTTATGATAAAAAAAATCTTGTAGCCGAAAATCTTACAGGAAAGGCAAATATCGCAGTGAGAAATTTCCCTTTTAGTGCCGAAGAAATAAAAAAGCAACTTAAATGGCAGGATGGCGGCGAAAATTATCTGTTTTTTACTGAAAATTCGTTTAAAAAGAAAATTGTAATCTTTTGCAAAAAAATTCAATGAACATAAATTTTAATCTCATGAAAAAATACTTTTTAAGTCTGGCACTTACCTTTACCTCATTAGTAATTTTTGCTCAAAACCGGGTTTATTCCGGAAATCATCTTTTTGGTAAAGAAGCCGTAAGCACTTATTTTGTTCTTTCCAATCAGGACGAAAAAGATATTAAGGCCGATTTGGAAACCTTCCTTAAGCCTTTTGGAAAATTATCAAATCCTTCCAAAAACAGTATAAAGGTCGAAAAAATTAAAAATTCGATGATTTCACAGCAAATGGAAAGCATGGTTGCTCAAATTGTTTCGACTAAAAAGATAACTAAAGTGGTTTTCTTTTTCCTTGATCAGGAAATGATGCCTTTAAAATCTTTTGAAATCAAACCCAAAGAAGCTGAGGCTTTTGTAACTAATTTTGATGATTGGGTTCAGAAAAATTTGGAAATTAAAATGGCTGAAGAAAATCTTAAAAATGCAGAAGATGAGCTTGCCAGTGCACAAAAAGATATCAAAAAGCTGGAAAAAAGCCTTGAAAACAATTTGAAAGAGCAGGAAAAATTAGGTAAAAAATTGGACCAAAGCCCGGAACTGATGGCCAAAGCACTGTCAGAAAAAGAAGAGCTTGTGGTTAAACTTTATTCTGAAGACTCAACTTACAATGATCTGAAAACTAAAACAGATATGGAAAAAGCATCGGCAAAAAAAGAAAAAGAAATTTCAAAAATCAAAAAAGATCAGGAAAAGGCCGAAAGTAAGCTTGAGAAAAAAGAAGCCGATTTTGCCAACCTGAAAATTGAATTGATGGGGGCTAAAAAAATTGAAAGAGCTTTGGAAATTGCCAAAAAAGACGCTTTTGAACTAGTGAGCAGTCTCAAAAAATGATTTAAATGCAAAAAAATGGGGCAGCTAAACTAAGCTGCCCATTATTTTTCGAAAAAACTATTACTCCACTAATTTACCTTTAATATCTCCCTCTGTGATAATTACGGTTAAAATCTCTCTTTTCCTGAGAAATCATTCGGTTTAACCTGGCCAGATCATGCTCCAGCTCATTGGCTTCGGATCTTGAAATTCTGCCATTTCTCATAAACCGATTTTCTTTTCGTTCAATTCTTTCATATTCATTCCAAAGTCGATTGGCTTCTCTATGCGTAATGAGTCCTTTAGCAATCCCTTCATTGATCCGCATTTTGGCCTGGTGTTGAAAAGAATTAATTTTATGATATTTCGAATCGTTTACCACATTCCAGTCTTTGTCATATCCCCAGCTTCCACCATTTCTGTCATACCTTTCCACGCGACCGTATTTCTCTCCATAGCTATCTCTGTCATACCCTCTGCCGTACTGAGCCGAAACACTTAATACTACTACGCTCATAATTCCGATTGTTGCTATTAACTTTTTCATAATCTTAAAATTTATCGGTTTCTTAATTTTTGTATGTTAGAGTACGGAATTAAAAAAAGGTTTATCTCTAAAATTGTTAATGATTGTTAATGGTAAATTGACCCGGAAAAAGCCATTTAAATTTCTGCTTTTTTCCCCTGCTAACAATGCATTAATTTTCAGATATTTAAACAAAATATTTTCAACTTTTTTTACATGAAAATCGTTTCCCCGTTACCGTTAAATAAATCGTGGTAACGGTGTCCCGAATTTTTTGGAAATTTTAGCAACATTTTTTTAGGATTTTGCGTTTCTAAATATATCAGAGTTCAGATATCCTGAAAAAGGAAAAATTATAGTGGTTTATTTTAGGGGTTAGATTAAAGCTCTCGGATTTTCCGGGAGCTTTTCTTGCTTTAATAGTATCGTTTAATGATTTTAGAAAATAAAACCATAATTTTGTATTTCCATTTACATTACCCTATAAAATGAAAAAAATCTTAGCCGGCATATTACTTATGCTCTCGGTAAGTGTTCCGTTTTTATCTTTTGCACAAAACCAGGATAAAAATCCAACAATCTTTGTTGATTGTCAGCGTACCAAGTGCTATTACGATTTTTTGGTTTCTGAGCTCAGCAACTTTCCTTTTACAAGAGAAATGTCTGATGCTGATATAAGAATTATGATTCTCACTGACCAAAACCCAGCCGGAAGGACATATTATCTTTACATGGAAGGCCAGAAAGGGTATTTTGGCAAAAGCGACACTATCACATTCGATGTTAAAGTCGATGCCACAGACGATATTCTAAGAAATAGAATTTTGAACGGGATTAGCCATGGATTGATAAGATTTCTGGATCAAAAGCAGGTGGTGGAAATAGCAAAAGTGAATTTTGTAAAATCAAAATCCAAAAGAGTAGTTCCCGAAAAAGACAAATGGAACAGATGGATTTTTGGAGTGGCGGGTAGTGGAAGATTTGAAGGAGAAAGTAACCGAACCACCGTGAGATTTGATGGAAATTTCAGAGGAGGACGCACCACTGAGCATTCCAAATTTAGCTTTTTTACTTATTATAACCAAAGAACAAACTCCGTGGTGGTTGACTCAGTACTTAATGTGGTAAAAGTCAACGATTATGGTCTCAATTCTCTGTATGTCAAGTCATTTTCTGATCATTGGGCATTGGGTGGCTTCATTAAAGGTTTCCACAGTGTATATCAAAACATACAGTTTTCAAAGAGCCTTGCTCCTGCACTTGAGTATTCAATTTTTCCAGTTAAAGAGTTTAACAGAAAACAATTCCGATGGATATATCAGGCAGGTATGCGGGACATGAATTACATAGAAACTACCGTTTTTGACAAAAACAGAGAGCTTCTCCCTTACCAGCAGTTAACAGGAATTTTGGGTCTTACACAACCATGGGGAAATTTCCGAACTGAAGTTTCCGGATATCAGTATCTCAATATGCTGGATAAATACAGAATAAGCCTGGAAATCGAATTATCATTGAGGATAGCCGAAGGTTTATCGTTGAGTTTTTATGGCAATGGCTCACAAATTAACAACCAGATAACCCTACCCAAAAGCTCTTCAGACGCCTCGAGTGTGTTGTTGGGAGGAAGGCAGCTGGCAACCAATTTCTCTTATCTTACTTCATTTGGTTTGAGTTACACTTTCGGCTCAATGAACAACAGTATCGTAAATCCCAGATTTTCGGGAATTAATTAAGCTTAAAAGCATCATATTTTCTTAAAATAGTTTATTGATATAAAAAAATACCCGAAATTGCATGGGTATGAATAATATCGGCGAACTTATTAATCTTATTTCTTTAGAAAAATTGAGTGATTCGGTTTTTTTGGGGCAAAATTATCAGGCACCTTGGAAACGCGTATTTGGAGGTCAGGTATTGGCTCAATCGCTCAGTGCCGCCACACAGACTGTCGAATCAGGAAGAATCGCACATTCGATGCATGCCTACTTCCTTTTGGCAGGCGACATCAGTATTCCCATTGTATTTGAAGTTGAAAAAGTCAGGGATGGTGGAAGTTTTAGTACAAGAAGAGTAGTGGCGAAACAAAACGGAATCGCTATTTTTTTTATGTCGGTTTCATTCAATAAAATTCAGGAAGGCTATGACCATCAGATAGAAATGCCGCAGGTACCGGGGCCCGAAGGTTTGAAGTCTGACGAGGATCTTTTGAAAAAATTCAAGCTTTTTGTACCCAATACCATTTTTGAATTGGTAAAAACAAGGCCTTTCGAGTTTAGAATGGTGGAAAAAGTAAGCTTTCTGGATTTTTCAAAAAAACTGCCTTTCCGACATTTTTGGTTTAAATCTCATGAAAAACTGGACGTTTCGCCACAGTTGCATCAACAATTATTATCTTATGTTTCGGATTACAATCTTTTGACAACAGCCACTTTGCCGCATTCCAAAAGCCCGATTTCTAAAGATATTTTTATTGCCAGCCTTGACCATGCCATGTGGTTTCACCGTGATTTCAGAATTGATGACTGGTTACTGTATGCCATTGACAGCCCAAGTGCTTCCAATGGCAGGGGTTTTGCCCGAGGAAATATTTTTACAAAAGATGGCATTCTGGTTGCTTCGGTTGTTCAGGAAGGTGTTATCAGACCCGCAAAAAAATAAAATCAACCATAGATAATGAACCCATTTCAAAATTTAGAATTACCGGTAGTCGCAGCACCCATGTTTTTGATTTCTAATCCAAAAATGGTGATTGAATGTTGCAAAAATGGTATAGTAGGCACCTTTCCGGCTTTAAATCAAAGGTCCACTGAGGGTTTTGAAGAATGGATTATTGAAATAAAAACAGCCCTTGAAGATTTTGAAAAAGAAACAGGTAAGAAGCCTGCTCCGTTTGGCGTAAACTTGATTGTACACCCTACCAATCAGCGGTTATTGGCTGATATGCAAGTTGTTGTCAAACACAAAATACCCTTGATAATAACCTCTCTGGGGGCTGTTGCTCAGGTGGTCGATGCGGCGCATAGTTACGGAGGTTTGGTTTTTCATGATGTAATCAAAAGAAGACATGCAGAAAAAGCCGCTGAAGCCGGAGTAGATGGGCTTATTTTGGTAACTGCCGGAGCTGGAGGGCATGGTGGAACTTTGAATCCTATGCCATTTATTGCAGAAGTAAAATCATTCTTCAAAAAAACAATTTTGCTTTCAGGATGTATAAGTACCGGCCGGGATATAGCTTCCGCCCTACAAATGGGAGCCGATTTGGCTTACATCGGAACGAGGTTGATTAATACCACCGAAGCTAATGCTCCCGAGGAATATAAAGAAATGATCAACCAAAGTGGTGCGACCGATGTGGTTTACACTGCAGCTGTATCAGGAGTCAATGCCAATTTTCTTAAAAAAAGCCTAGAAAATAACGGTATTACTAGTGAAATGCTGGAAAGTAAAGCTAAAATTGATTTCGGAAAAGAGTTGGACGCCGGACAAGCCGAGGCGAAAGCCTGGAAAACGGTTTGGTCAGCGGGACAGGGAGTGGCTTCAATCAATGATATTTTACCGCTAAAATACCTTGTAATGCGACTAAAGACGGAATTTTCTGAAGCTATAATTTCACAGCAAAAATGGTTGGAAATATATAAATAATCCTAAAAAAGTGTTTTATAAAAAATACCCTGCTTTATTTTACACCTTTAAATGGCTAGTAATCAGCCTCATAATCGGAGTTCCGATTGGTGCAATGAGTTACTTTTTTTTGGTAACCTTAGCCATAGCAACCTCCTACCGTGAGGCTCATTCACAGATCATCCTTTTGCTACCATTGGGTGGATTATCGGTGGCCGTTCTTTATAAGTATTTTGGCCAGGATGTTAAATCCGGAAACAACCTTTTAATAGATAATATACAAAAATCTGGAAAAACCATTCCAATCAAAATGGCAACTTTTATTTATATAGGTACCATCATCACACATTTATTTGGTGGCTCTGCAGGACGTGAAGGCACAGCATTACAAATGGCGGGAGCATTTGCTGACCAGCTTTCCAAACCGTTAAAATTAAATAGTTCGGATCGAAAAATACTCCTCATTTCAGCAATTGCAGCCGGATTCGGAGCTGTTTTTGGTACACCATTGGCTGGAGCAGTTTTTGCACTGGAATTTTATTTGGTAGGGAAAATCAGGTATAATGCCATTTTCCCAGCTTTTATAACTGCCATTGGGGCAGACTATACTGCAAGAGCTTTGGGTGCCCCTCATAGTCATTTTTTTTCAGAACCGACTTTAGGCTTAAAACCTGCCTTCTTAATTTTCAGTATTATATCAGGAGTTTTATTTGGTTTGACAGCCGCTTTTTTTAGCAAAACTTTACATTTTTTGACTGATTTTTTTTCAAAAAATATCAAAAATGAATTACTGAGGCCAGTTATTGGAGGAAGTATTCTGGTAGTAATAATTTTAATTTGGGGAAATACTAAATATTTGGGATTAGGTGTACCAGAAATCGAAAATTCATTTCTCAAAATATCAGACCCACAGGATTTTATCTTCAAAATACTGCTTACCTCGCTTACAATTTCTGCCGGATTTAAAGGAGGTGAAGTAACGCCATTATTTTTTATTGGTGCAACTTTAGGAAGTGCTCTGGCAGCCATTTTCCCGCTTCCTGTAGCACTTTTGGCTTCGATGGGTTTTGTTGCTGTATTTGCAGGGGCTACTAATACACCTTTGGCTTGTCTGCTTATGGGTTTGGAACTATTTGGCAGCCAGAATGGGATTTACCTGGCCATAGCAGTTATCGTTTCGTATTTATTTAGTGGTCATACAGGCATATATCTCAACCAAATAATTGGAGAACCCAAAAACCGAAATCTTGATCACCATAAAGATAAGAGCCTGAGAGAGTTGTTATAACCCAAAAACCTCGCAAGGCTTTTGGGTTAATAAAAATCATTATTCTTCTGAGCTGCCGTTATCGACGAAGCTTACGCCTTTGGTAACAATCTCTCGGGAGATTTTTGGAGAAATTATTTCAATATAACCATTTGATGTCCTACCGGTTTTTATAGCAATTTTTTCAAATCTAACCCCTGTTTTTTCTGATGTTTTTACATAAACGTAGGTTCCTTCAGAAGAGGTAAGTAAGGCTGATTCTTTCACAGCAGGTACCATTGTATTAGAAGTCGTAATTTTTCCGGATATGAACTGCCCAGGTTTTAATGTCTGCTCAAATGCTTCATTATCAATATGAATATGTAAATTGAGAGATTTTTTATCAGGGTCGACGGTTCGGTCAATTAGATAAACTTTCCCGGTTTGTGTAAGTCCTTTTGTATCTGTAAATTCTACTTTTTGACCAATATTTACCAAATACATATCATTTCCAAATACTTTTAATTCGGCATGAATATGTTGGGTACTTACCAGTTCAAACAGCTCTTCTCCTGCCAGAAAATTCTTCCCGTTTGACACTTTCACATCTTTTACATAAGCTGAAGAAGGAGCTCTCAGGGAATAATATGCAGAAATATTACCCTGTTGTAGCAGAGAAGGCGAAATACCTAATACTTTTAATTTCTCTGCCAAAGCTCTTGTATTTAATTGATTAAGCTTGAACTGATTTTCTATTTCCTGATATTTACGTTTGGCGGTGGCGTCATTGGCCAAAAGATTTTTTTGTCTCTCCAATTCCTGACTTAGAAATTCCCCTTTAATTTTTTCAGATAAATAATCCTGCTGGGTTTGTAGAAGCTCCATACTTTGGATCTCGGCCAAAAGCTCTCCTTTTTTCAGGAATCTACCCGGCAAAACCGTATGATTGATTTTTGAAACTACACCCTGCAATGGATAATTAATCGAGAAGGTTTGATCAGGTGGTACATCCACTACACCGTTCAGTACTATTGCATTTTGCATTTCTTTCATTTCAACCATTCCTGTTTCGATAGGAAGGTTCTTAGCTCTGGAAGTTTCAAAGAAAATTCCTGTCTTTGTAGAATCTGTAGTTGTTTCTGAAGTTTTCTCTTTATCAGAAGAACATGAGAAAAATGCTAAACTACCTACTATTGCTATTAATAACTTATTCATTTTCAGATATATAATAAATTTTTGAAATTGTAATATTCTTTTCTTTTTCCAAATCAACCAAATTGTTTTTGTATCCGAGATACTGCCCAAAAACAATGTACCATTCGGTATATTCCACCTGCCCTTCTTTATACTTATTTAAAAGAATGGACAACGATTTTTCGGCATCAGGTAAACTCGAATTTCTGATTATGCTGAGCTGTTTTTCTATGATTTCTAATTGATTAAACAAGGAATTCAACTCTGCACGCATCTGAAAATCAAATTTATCTCTTTGCTGTTCAGCCATTTCAACCCTTAGTTTAGCTGATTGCTGACGGGCATTGAATGCTTTCACAAATATTGGAATTTCGACACCCATTACGCCCACAAATTGTCTGAGGCTACCCTGCATACTTTGATTATAAACACCTGCATTGAAGGATGGTTTTTTAAAATCTTTTATCGTCAACACTTCTTTTAATGCATTATCAATGAAGCTGTTGTTAAGTTTTTTTACCGGATTATCCGGAATAAAACCGTTAACCATTCCAATATATGTCCATGGTTCTGCATAAGAAAACTTAGGAAGTGAAGTTTGATTTACAATCTGGTTTAATTGTAACTCAAGGTTTTTCCTTTCCATTTCAAGTACTGATAAATTCCTTGTCAACTCGTTTTCTTTTAGCCTGACATTTAAAAAATCAGATTGATCTGTTTCGCCCTGATCAAACTTTTGCCGGTAAACCCTGCTCAAATCTTTCAATTTTTCCAGTTCCTGGTTAATTATTTCGGTCTTGGAATTCACCGCAGAGAGAGAAGCATAAATCATTCTGATCTCCAGCTTTAGTTGTCGTTTCAAAACATCGGCTTGGGCGGCCGCAGTTTGACTCAAAGAAGTAAGGTATTGCTTTCTGTTTTTATAAACCGAAGGCAAATCAAAAGTTTGGGAAAACCCAAGGGTATAATCTCTCACAAATGGATTTTGAATATTTCCCACCTGAAGCTCTACCGGCATTTTAGGCATTTCGTATGCCGTATTGATTTGTGCCTTATGCATTTCGGTATTTTTATACGCCATTTGTAAATCACGGTTCTGACTGTAAGCCAGCTGGATCAGCTGATTCAATTCGGAATTTTGTGCAAAAAGACCTTGAAGAGGTGAAAGTAATATCAAACCCCAAATAGTTATTTTTGTTACACTTTTTTTCATTTTTCAAAGTCCTTTTTTATTGTGAGAATACCGCATAAAAATCATATAAATAATTGGCAGTACCACTAATGTTAACAAGGTAGAGGTGAACAAACCACCAATAACCACGGTTGCCAGAGGTTTCTGTACCTCGGCTCCTGCCGAATTAGACAGAGCCATTGGTAAGAATCCAAGAGAAGCTACCAGACCTGTAACCACCACCGGTCGGAACATAGATTTGACCCCTTCATTTATCCTTTTCAAAATATCCTGCTCTTCAGATTGATTAAAATAACTGATTAAAACCAAACCATTAAGAACCGCCACTCCAAACAGTGCGATAAATCCAACACCAGCTGAAATACTGAACGGCATTCCTCTCAATAGCAGAGCAAACACACCCCCAATAGCAGAAAAAGGAATGGCACTAAACACGAGACCCGCTTGAGTAAAAGAAGAAAGTGAAAAGTATAACAAGAAGAAAATGAGTACCATAGCTGCCGGAACTGCAAGCATGAGTCTGTTTTTGGCATTGAGCAAGTTCTCAAAAGATCCGCCGTATTCAAAATAATATCCCGGCTCCAACTTTACTTTTTGCTCGATTTTCTGAGCTGCCTCATTGGCATAACCTTCCAGATCACGTCCACTAATACTCACCCCTATGATAATTCTACGGTTTGATTTTTCTCTTGAAATCTGAGATGGTGCATTTTTGTAATCTATTTCTGCCAGATCAGAGAATTTCACCAGGGCTCCTTCGGGTGTTGTTACAGGAAGGTTTCTGATATGTTCGAGATCATCTGCTGCTGATTTGGCAAATCTAACCACCACGTCAAACCGCTTCTCTTTTTCAAAGAAAATCCCCGCGGCTTCTCCGGCAAAAGCGGTTTTTAGATTGAAATTGAGGTCATCGATATTAAATCCGTATTGCGAAAGCTTGGCTTTATCATATTTTACATTTATTTGAGGCCTGCCACTAATTCTCTCAATCTTTACAGTTTCAGTCCCTTCCATTTTATTAAGCACTTTTTCTACTTCATGTGCTTTTTTATTGAGCAATTCCAGATCCTGACCAAATATTTTTATGGCAAATTCCGATTTCGAGCCGGCGATCATCTCATTAAACCTCATCTGAATCGGTTGGGTAAATTCAGCTGTTGTACCCGGCATTTCTTCCTCCAGTACTTTACTCATTTTTTCAGCAAGTTCTGTACGGGTCTCAGCACTTGTCCATTCAGAATGGTCTTTTAGATTTATCATAAGGTCAGACATTTCAGGTGGCATAGGATCAGTAGGTACTTCTGAAGAACCAATTCTTCCTACAATTTGCTGAATCTCAGGAAAATTCTTTTTAAGAACCTGCTGTGCTTTGGTGGTGGCAGCTATGGTGGTGTTCAAAGAGGAACCCTGAGGTGTTTGAAAATCTATGGCCATGTCGCCCTCATCCAAAGTCGGAATAAATTCCCCACCCATATTCATGAAAAGGGCAATGCTAATTCCAAATAAAACTACTGAAGCAAGCAATACCGATTTGTAATGCTTAATCGAATAATCGAATGCAGGTTTGAATGTCCCAAAGAGCACATCTATTATTTTCTGAGAAAGTTTAAATTCTTTTTTACCTTCATTTTTTAATAAAAGTGAACTCATAGCCGGCACGTAAGTGATAGAGAGTAAAATAGCAACACTTAACGCTAAACTTACGGTCATGGCCATTGGTTTAAACATTTTACCTTCGATACCACCCAAAGACAGGATTGGCAAATACACAATCAAAATTATCAAACCACCGAACAAGGCAGCTGAAAGTACTTTTTTCGTAGTCTGGAAAACTACACTGTCAAAAACATTGTTTCTGATTTTTTCTTCTTTAAACCTTTCATCGTGGTGAAGTTGATGCAATATGGCTTCAACAATAATGACGGAACAATCAACCAATAAACCAAAATCAATAGCTCCAAGGCTCATCAAATTGGCAGTAATGCCAAAAATTTGCATCAAACCAAAGGTTATTATCATAGTGATGGGAATAACACTAGCTACGATTAAACCGGCCCGGATACTACCCATCAATAAAACCAATACAAATATCACGATCAATCCTCCCTCCATCAAATTGTTGCGGACCGTTTTTAAGGATTTATCTATTAGTTTTGTACGGTCGATAAAAGGTTTTATAACAACTCCTTCAGGAAGGTTTTTATTGATTTTTTCAATTCGCTCCTTAACCAGATTAATGGTTTTTTCTGAATCGGCTCCCTTAAGCATCAGAACGATGCCTCCCACGGCTTCTCCTTCTCCATTTCTGGTAAGTGCCCCAAATCTTTTGGCTGAACCGAACCGCAGTTGAGCAATGTCTTTGACTAACACCGGCACCCCCCCTGACATTTTAATTACGATATTTCCAAGGTCCTCAAGTGAACTGGTGGCTCCTTCACCCCTTATAAAATAGGTCTGATCATTTTTTTCAATGTAACTACCCCCAGTGTTACGGTTATTGGCACTTACTGCATCATAAACTTCCCGAAGCGTAATACCTGTCTGGCCCAATCTGGAAGGATCTACACTTATTTCATATTGCTTAACAAACCCTCCAAAACTCGAAATTTCGGTGAGACCTTCTATACCGGAAAGTTGCCGTTTTACGATCCAATCCTGCATGGTTCTTAGTTCTGTGAGGTCATATTTTTCTTTTGCGGCACCTTCAGTTTCAAGGGTGTATTGATAAATTTCGCCTAAGCCTGTTGTGATTGGGGCCAACTGCGGAGTACCAAAATTACCCGGTATTGCATCCTCGGCCATTTTTAACTGTTCCGAAGTCAGCTGACGTGCAAGAAGAATACTTATATCATCAGAAAATATTAATGTGATTACAGAAAGTCCTTGACGCGAAGTGGATCGTATGTCTTCGACATTCTGAATATTAAGAAAATATTGCTCCAGAGGGGCAGTAATAAATTGCTCTACCTCCTGAGCCGCCAAAGTGGGTGTCTGTGTAATCACAACCACCTGGTTATTGGTAATGTCCGGTACGGCATCAATGGGCAATTTCTGAAAACCCACAATACCGCCTGCCAGAGCCAATGCTAATACAATACCCACCACTAATTTGTGATGAATACTATATTTGACAAGTTTTTCAAACATAATAATTGAATTATAAAAAATAAATAAAAAAGGAAAATTGAACTTATTATCCTTTTTGAGGGGGATTGAGCAAGGTCTTCAGATAGTCAAACCTGTAAGTATTAATGTAGCTGTTATTTACTTTCTTTTCAAAGTTTCCCAAAAAATTGTTGTCTTCAAAATGTAGCACAATTGGATGTCCAGGTATAGAAATCGCTAAAAAACCGGATTCAAAGGAAGGGAGGTTTTTGTGATCAGAACTCGACTTGTGTTTGGAATCTGAAGCATAATGTTCCCAGAAGAATGTATGGAAATCCTCACCAAGTTTTTGATGGACTTTAAAATGTTGGTAAAGTTTACCTATTTTGATTGCTTCCGTCATGCCTATTGCATTAGGCAACAGACTTTCAACCAAAATTATGGCCGTAAGCACAAAAACAAATAGCTTTTTTATCATCTTCAAAATTAAACATATTTTCTTATAAAAACATTCCCATTTATAAAAACCAGGTAAAATTGTTAATTTTAAACAAAAGTTTATTCTTAAATTGCTCTTGAAATATTAGCCTTGAATTTAGCTCTCCAAAAGGAATACATGAGTCTTCCAATACTAAATATTTGCGATTTGTTTTCAAGAGAGGCTGCCTCGAGCCGGGTGGCGGTACATGACCTTTCGGAATTATTAAAAAACGATATATTTATCCCAAAAAGACCACACAGACATAGTTTTTACCAGATTTTGTTCATTGGAAAAGGCCAGGGACTGCATAGAATAGATTTTAATAACATTACTTTTGAAGGTCCGGTGGTATTTTTTCTTTCTCCGGGTCAGGTTCATCATCTGGTTTTTAAAGATAAAGAGGTTGAAGGATACATGATAAATTTCAGCGAGGATTATTTCAACGAATTTCTCGCTAAAAAAGGGTTTATTGATGAATTGTGCTTGTTTAAAAGAAATGGAGATGTCAAACCTTTCCACCCTGGTTTGCAACTTCCTGATATCCGGGATATAGTTGAAAAAATTGCTTCTGTTTATTCCAAAAAGCCACAGTATTGGTTTGAAAAAATCAGAGTCTATCTTTTGGAAATCTTCTATTTGGCTGCCTGTGATTTGGAGAAAATCAAATCTGAGGAAAATCTTAAAGCCAATCAACATATTCTAAAAAGGTTTGAAGAGCTGATAGAAAAACATTTTTCAGAATGGCACAATCCTCAAACTTATGCCAACGAACTCTCGATAACGGCCAATTATCTTAACGCCAAATGTAAAACCAACTCTGGTATGACTGCAGGTCAATGGATTAGAAATCGCCTGATTCTGGAGGCCAAGCGACTTTTAGTCAATTCTGAACTCAGTATTTCGGAAATTTCCTATCAGCTTAGTTTTGAAGACAACTCTTATTTTACTAAATTCTTTAAATCCAGCACCGGAATGTCCCCATCTGATTTTAGAAAATCCTTAAATAAGTAAAAAATACCATTATTGGATTAATTTCTACAATTGTAATTATTCTATTTTTCTGAAATTTGTAAAGAAAATTAGTGGAACCTGTTTGTAAACTAATCAGGCCCGATTAATGAATATATGATTTTTTTTGGAGTAATCTGGTTATTTTAGCCAGATTACTTTTCATTTAGGGTTTTCCAATCCTAAAAAAGTAAGTTATTAAAATTCAATTCTTTATTTCTATTATTATTATTTAGATATTTTTCTACAAATAGAGTATTTTCGAAATAATTACTATCCAAAATCTTAACTTTCCTTTTTTAAACACCTAAATCCTAATACTCAAAATCCATTTTAAAATAATGATATATTAGAAACTTTAAAACACTTTTCTTCCAAAACAATATTGAAAAATTACCATTTTTTCAAAAAAGTAAAGCGTCAAATATTATCCTTACCAAAAATGATAAAATTTACATGCTCTAATTTTAATTTTTCCAGATCAAAAAATGCGAAACCCTTTTCCTGAAAATCTTAATATCTTTGCAGGATTGTCAAATGCTCAACTATCCTTTTTTCAGTAATAAAGACCAATATTCAGAGAAACTTATTTGGAAACTAGGGATTTTGAGTACGTACACCAAAATTCAACAGCATAAGATATAATTGAGGAATGGCAAAATATTTTACTATAAAGACTTTTTCCAGTGTAGGTGTTGGTGATCAATTGGGAACCCAATTTGCAAGGTTGTTTCTGATTGGTGAAGCTATTGGTGCGACTTACCTGCATACCCCTTTGGAAATTCAAAGGTCAGCAGAGAGCAATTTTAGAAGGCGAATCAGAGGCTTTTTCTTTTTTTTGAAAAAGATACTAATCAATTTTCCGGTTCAGCACAAAAGTATCGCCCTTATCGCGAAATCACTTAACCTGGCAGAAAGAATTATTTCCAGGCTCGACAGAACCGACATCAATGGAAGATTTCTGGATTTTTTAGGTTTAAATATTTCGGCAGATACAATCAATGATCCAATTACGCCATTCCTGTCCGAAATTATTAAGAAAGTATCCACAAAGGAGGAACTGATTGCCTCCCTTAAATGGCAATACTCTGATCATGAGAGCATTGTATTGGAATGGACGCCAGAACTATACCCATATTGTTATAAGCTTGATGACCTCTTTAACTCTGGAAAGACGATAAATTTCAATCAATTTTTGAATAACGCATTCTGGAAAAACAAAAATAAAGATGCACCTAATGAAGAAAAATTATTCGTGGTTCATCAACGGTGTGGCGATTCAGTTACTTTATTGTCAGATGCCGGAAAAGTCGTAATTTATGGAAATGAGGTAACATTTGACAACGAAGATACGGAGCAATTTGATCTGAATAACGATAAGAACAGGGTTGGAAGGGCAATAGAAATGTATGTGGAAGTGTTGCAGGAACTTCAGGACTTAAGAGGATCAGGAACAAAGATTGTTTTCATATCGGATGGTTACCAAACTTCAAAAAATATTTTGTTAAATCACTATTTTTCAAAATTTAGCACTTTGAATAACTCTCAAAAAAAGGCTATTAAAAATCTGATAAACAAAGATTTAAATCAATTCTTACTCAATGATAAGTTAGAAAAATTGATTGATGAAAAAATGATAGGAGAAACATATGAAAATCTGGAGAAATCAATTTTATTGCTTGCCAGAGCAAAAGTTTTGATGTTTGGCTCAGGAGGATTTGCCTATTATATGCATTCACTTTTTAGCAATAAAGAGCAGACCTATCTGGGTCACATCAATGAGAAAAATGAAATATTGATAGCCAATACCCGTGAAATGTTGAAATCTTGAAGGAATCAAAATTTTGGTAAGCATTTAAACTTTTCCGGAAAATTATTGATTTAAATAATGTATTTACTTAAAAGTAAAAAACTGACTTTCAAATAATTATAATTTTGGGCAAAAAACCTATCATTTTTTCCAAAAAACATATTTGTATTAAGGCTGGATATTTCATACCTTTGCACCACTTTTCAGGGAGATACTTTGAAAAAGGGCCTATAGCTCATTCGGTTAGAGCAACTGACTCATAATCAGTAGGTGCCTGGTTCGATCCCAGGTGGGCCCACTTGAAAATCAAGGAGTTACAGAAATGTGACTCCTTTTTTTATGCCCATGTGCAATACAATGTGCAATACATTTTGGAGTTTCATTTTTTATAAATTTTAATAAAAATTCGCAAATAGTATCATAAATATTTGTATTACGAATATTTCATTGTAAATTTGAATTTCATTAAAATCCGCAAAACCAATGAACCAAATTTTTCTATCAGGCTTTGACCTGAAT